>Ga0213840_1000003_pt1 | contig 1287700 bp, 1052 predicted proteins | sample SWPATP22_FD_160132 | JGI IMG/M metagenome (GOLD analysis project Ga0213840, IMG submission 160132) | Coastal seawater microbial communities from Marineland, Florida, United States - SWPA TP2 #2 | ecosystem: Environmental > Aquatic > Marine > Coastal | place: USA: Florida | collected 2016-08-14 | reverse complement strand
GAAGCCCTTCATCTGGACCAAGACTGCCGACCAGATCATCGCCGCCGTTCAACGGCACTGCCAGACTCTCCTCGACCTGCGCGAGGCTGAGTGATTTTTCCTGGTTGCTACGGACTCAGGACACTAGGGACGAACCATCCCAAGGCGCCAGACAACCGAAGAGGACGCCCCCGAAATCCGGTGAGCGCCCTCCCCAAGCTTCTCTTCCCTCTCCCTCTCCCCAATCGCGGCGAGCGACGCGAGCACGAGCCCGACAGGGCGACCGCTGGGAGGGGGGCCCCGAATCCGGCTTGGCCGGTTCGGGGGGAGGGCCGCGAGGACCCTCCCAAATGCCGACCCCTAGAACCGGAGCTGCAGGTCGAACTGAGCCGCCAGTGGCGTCTGGAAGCTCGACTCCACGCCGAAGTTGCCCTGCGGAGGAAGAATCGTCCGCTGGAAGAACTCGGTCGGGTTCGACGAGTTCTGAATCTTCGTGTGCTTCAGGTCCGACAGCTCACCACCGGCGACCGGGCGGGTGTTCGAGAACGAGTAGACCTCGTCGACGCGCAGGACCGCCTTGGCGTTGGTGATGTTGAACAGACGCGCGCCGACTTCGATCTCGAGGTCGCCCGGGAGCGGGTACGCGTAGTTGACGCTGAGGTTCCAGCTGTACGTCGGCTCGACGCGGCCACCGGCACCACGCGGCAGGACGTAGACGGCGTACTGACCCGGGTAGCGGTTGTTGTCGGCGCGCAGCGAGATCGGGTAGCCCGAGCGGAAGTTGGCCGAGGTACCGACCGTGAGGCGACCGGCCTCTTGCAGGTCGAACGAGTAGAAGCCGTTGACCTTGAAGCGGTGCGGCGTGTTGAACGACAGCGGACCGAAGCTGTTGCGGACCAGCTCGGGGATGTCGAACTGCGTCGACGCACCGAGGTTGATGGCACCGCTGATCGGGTCGACGAAGCCGTCGTAGTTACCGACGAGGCGGCTGAAGGTGTAGCTACCGATGACCAGCCAGTTGCGAGCGAAGCGCTTCTTCACCTCGAACGTGAAGGCGTCGAAGTTCCGTACCGGCTTGTCGAACTGGCTGCCGACCTTGCCGTAGGCGTCGACGAGGAACTCGCAGCGCTGGAGCTCGCGCGCGAGCTGGTTGCGGTCGGGCGAGTCCATCTCGAGCGCATCGATCTGGCCCTGAAGGTTGTCGCAGCGCGCCTGCTCGGCGTTGATGTCGGACTGAGAGACCGCTTCGCCGGGGTTGGCGATGATGAAGTTGAGGCCACCGTTGGTGGAGATGTCCTCGACCGCGCGACCCAGGTCGGTGTGCTGCCAGCGAACACCGAGGGTGAGGTCCTCGATGATCTCCTGCTCGTAGCCCATCTGGAACTGCTGGTTGTATTGACCACGCAGCTTGGGCACCACGGTGCCCTCGGTGAGCTGTGTCGTGCCCGAGTTGAAGTCGACGCAGTACTCGGTGGGCTGACCGTCTTGGAGCAGCAAGCGCGGCTCACCGTCGACGGTGACGCTCGATCCCTCGAGGCAGTCCGCGTTGCGGTAGCTCCGAGTGACGTTGACGAGACCACCGAACACCCGGCTGTTCAGCTGCAGCGGAAGCGGCTGGTAGAACCATCCGTAGCTGGCGAACAGGCGGCTCTTACCTTCGTCGGTCCAGTCGTAGACCACGCCGACACGAGGGGCGACGTTATCGTTGATGAACACGGCGCGGTCGCCGTTGATGTCCCGCATGTCCTGCAGTTCCCAGCGCACACCAGCGCTGAGGAACAGGTTGGACATGATCGCCCACTTGTCCTGCAGGAAGACCCCGTAGTTGGTGGTCGACGTGGTCTCGTTGTAGGCCGCGGCGCGAATACCCGAGCCGAGCGGCGTTGCGATCGCCCGCAGCTCGCCTTCTTCTTTGCGAACACGGCCGAAGCCGACCGAGCGACGGCTGTCGGGGTTGTCGGTGTCGACGATGATGAAGCGGTGGTTGTCGACCCGGCTCGCGTTCCGGATGTCGTAGCCACCGTCGCGGCTGTAGCAGTACTCGCCGCCGTCGGTCTGACCGTCGTCGCAGTTGTCCGAGAAGAAATCGGCATCGTTGCGACCCGAGTAGCGGCTGAACGTCTCGCGCTGCAGGTACTCGATCTGGGCGCCGTACTTGAGCTGGTGAGAACCGGCGCGGCGGGTGCTGATGAAGTGGGTCAGCGCGAAACGACCTTCGACCCGGCGCGACTTGTCGGCCGAGTAGTTGCCGATACCGCCCGACAGCCAGCGGCGCGTCGGACAGGCGAGACCCGGAAGGTCGGTGCGGTTACACGCATCTTCGACGCCTGCAACGAGCGAACGCTTGTTGTCCTGGTCGAGGAAGGTGAAGAGGTTGGCGCCCTGGGCGTCCTGCTGCTGCGTGGCGGGCAGGTCGTAGAACTCGGGGTTGTCGAGCTTCCAGGCCTCCTCCCCAGCGAACTGCGAGAAGCTCAAGCCAGCGTCGATCTCGAGTTTGTCGTCGGCGACCCGGCCCAGGTAGCCGAGGCTGACCGTGGTGAAGTTGCCGCGGTCCCAACCGAAGTGGTCGTTCACGACACCGTTGGCGGTGTTGGCTCCGCCGCCCAGCGGGTCGGCGTTCTGCGCGGTACCGAAGGACGACGGGTCGAGGTTGAGCGCCGGACGACGGTAGGAGCGTCGTTGGAAGCTGGGCCCACCGAGCACGGTTGCGCGCAAGCGGTGCTTGGGGTTGATCGCCCAGTCGATACCGATCTGGTAGCCGATGCCGACGTTGCCGGTGCGGAAGCGCTGCTCGGCGAACTTCTCCGTCTGGATGTAGTCGCCGCCGTCGACACAGTCGAAGTCGCCGTTCTCGTAGGGGCAGTCCTCGAAGCCGCCCGAGCCGTCCTTGTCGACGCGCGAGTGGAACGACTGGATCAGCGAGGCTCGGCCGCCCGTGGCCGAGATGGCTGCCGACCAGAACAGCTTGTCCTTGATGATGGGACCGCTGGCCGCGACAACACCTTGAAGAAGGTAGTCGGGGACTTCGATCGCTCGCACCGCGTTGTCGGTGGCGAGGATGAAGCGGGGCTGCGCGAGGCGAGGCGTGTAGGTGAAGCGCGCGACACCACGAACCTTGTTGGTACCCGAGATTCGACGCGCCGAGACCTGTCCACCCGCGGCACCGCCGTACTCGGCCTCGTACCCGGACTCCTGAACCTCGACCTCTTCGATGAACTCCTGAACGATCGACGCACCGACCGTACCGAAGCTCGGGTTGTTCACGTTGGCGCCCTCGACCGTGTACTTGGACTCGGCGCTGGTCGTACCCGCGAGCGAGATACCCGCGGAGTCGCGCGAGGCGGTTGCCGACGCTTCGACCACCTGGGTGAAGTCGCGGCCGGCCGTCTCACCGACCGGGATGTTCTTGAACTCGTCCATCGAGATGGACTGGCCGACCGACGTGTCCTGCTTGACCGCGACGGGCTTGACGCGAATCGTCCGCTTGAACTCGTTGTTCGGGTCGATCTTGAAGTTCGCGCGAAACTTTGCCCCGCGCGGCAGGGTCGTGACCTTGGAGACGTCGGCTTGGCCGGCGAGCACCTGGATGGTGTAGGTGCCGGGCGGCAGCGACTTGAACGCGTACAGACCGTTGGAGTTGGTCGTCGCTTCGCGCGTGCCCTGCAAGCAGTTGCACTGGAGCACGACGATGGCGTTGGCCATGCGCTCGCCGGTCTTCTCGTTGGTCACCACGCCGCTGATCGAGCCGTTCTCGGCGGCTTGGGCGGACTGCGGAGCGAGCAGAAGCACGCCTGCCGCGGCGGTGCCGACGACCGGGGCGAGCGAAAGCGGCAAAGTCAGGAAGAGTGTCTTGAGCGAACGAGCGCGGTTCACGATGGGCTCCTTCTCGGGCCTGGGCTGGCTTGAAGCAGGGGGACCGTTTGGTGCCGAGGACTTCGGTACACCATCCCAGAGGCCCGAAAATTCGGGCTGCGCGGGTATATCACAACGAGGCGACAGGAAGCACCGGGTCCGTGATGGCTTCCCGCGTGACGTGCGGATGCATTCCGCGGCTGCCCCTGGGGACTCGTGGCGGCCACTGCCGCGCACGGACGCGCCGCCCGTCGCCCCGCGGTGAGATGGGCAAACCATCCCAAGACCGTTGAGCAACCGCACGACGGCGTGCGATCTCCGAGGGGGCCTCGGACGCCACCGGACCTCAGAAGCGGCCGGAGACGATCAGCCCACGTCGGGTGGGCATGACACGCAGCGACGCGAGTCCACGCTCCCACTGCTTGGTTCGCTTGTTGCCTTCGTTGTAAACGAGGCCACCAGCGACGAGGGCGACGACACCGGCGCCACCCAAGCCCAACCCCAAGCCCACGGCGAGGGTGTTGGCTCGGTTGCCGTCGTCGCGGAAGTGATCGATCCGGCTCTGGATGCGACCGCAGGTGGTCTCGCCGGTTTCTCCGCCAGCGCAGCCCTCTCGGTCTTGAGCCTCGAGTTCGTTGCGGAGGCTCGAGCTGAACTCTTGCCCCTTGATCGCATACCCCGCAGCCAAAGCCACGCCGGTCAGCGCGAGCGCACCGCCGCCGATCATCGTTCCCATCCCCGCCAACCGCAGCGTGCGACCGGGGTCGGGCCCCTGCTTTTCGCGCAGATCGTCGCCCTGATCGGGCTGCACGACCACGGGCGGGGGCGGCTTGTTCTCTTCCGCCGCCTTTTCGGCGTCGGCGATCATCTGGTCGAGCTCGGCCAGGCGCTCCGGGGCGTCATCGGGGTCGATGTCGGGGTTGGCTTTGGCGACCTTGATGAAGTTGTCGAGGATCGCCCGAGCGCGGCGCAGATCGGCGATGTCTTCGGTGATCGTATAAAGGCCTTTGTAGGCCAACGAGATGTTGTAGAGCAGCAGCCCGTTGTCGGAGAGGTCGTAGGCCTTCTCCCACTTCTCGACCGCGGCCACGAAGTCGCCCAGTCGGTACGCCTTGCGCCCCTCGTCGTAGAGCTCTTCGGGCGTAGGTTCGGTGCTGTGCGCCTGCGCGAGGGCGGGAGACACCATCACGGCGCTCCCGAGCAGGCTGGTCGTCAGCACGAGGCTCAGCGCCCGCGCGGGAAGAAGCGTCGTCAAAGAGCAGCGCCTCATAGGCTTGTCGGAGGCTATCACAGGTCGACCAACTCGACGTCCTCCGCGCGCAGCGGCGTCGACAAGAAGCCCGAGCCGACCCGGGCGAACCGATCGGCATCGTCGGTCGCGAGCAGCTTCAACGTGCCGGGCTCGTCGGCATCACGAGCCAGACCGGCCTGCTCTAGAAGCCGACCGACTGCAGCCGCGGTGGTGCGGGCAGAGTCGACGACCGTGACCCCCTCCCCCACCGAGGACTGCACGACGTCGGCCAAGACCGGGAAATGTGTACAGCCCAGGACGACGGTGTCCACCCTGGGGTCCGCCGCGAGTCGTGGGCCCAGGTAGTGCTGCGCGGTCAGACGCGGCACCTCGCCTTCGGTCCAGGCCTCCTCGGCCAGGGCGACGAACAGCGGGCATGGCTGGCCCAACACCACCGCGTCCGGCCGCAGGCGCCTGATCGCCCGTTCATAGGCGCCGCCACGAATCGTGCCTTCGGTCGCGGTGATGAGGATGTGCCCCGAGCGCGTCGCCGCGCAGGCGGCCTCGGCTCCGGGCTCGACGACGCCGACCACTGGCAACGGCCCAAACAACGCCCGCAGCGGCTCGACCGCGACGGCCGAGACGGTGTTGCACGCGATGACCAGCAGCTTGACGCCGCGGTCCACCAACACCTGCGCGGCTTGCCGAGCGTAACGCTCGACCGTCTGCGCGCTCTTGGTCCCGTAGGGCAGCCGCGCCGTGTCCCCGAGGTAGAGGAACGACTCGTTCGGCAACGCAGCGCGAAGCGCCCGCAACACGGTGAGCCCACCGACGCCGGAGTCGAACACTCCGATGGGCAACGACTCCGGCCGGTAGCTCATCCGCGCACGAGAATGTTCTTGGCGATGACCAGACGCTGGACCTGCGAGGTGCCCTCGTAGATCTGCATCAGCTTGGCATCACGCATCAGTTTCTCGACCGGGTACTCCTTCGTGTAGCCGTAGCCCCCGAAGATCTGCACCGCGTCGGTCGTGCACTTCATTGCGAGGTCCGCTCCCATCGCCTTGGCGATCGCCGAGGTGTTGGTGCGCTTGACCCCGTTGTCGACCTCCCACGCGGCCTTGCTGTACAGCAGGCGCACCGACTCGTACGCCATGGCCATCTCGGCGATCATGAACTGAATCGCCTGGTGCTGCGCGATGGGCACTCCGAACGTCTTGCGCTCCTTGGCGTACTGGGCCGACTCGTCCATGGCGCGACGGATGAGGCCTGCGCACTGAGCCGAGATCATCGGGCGCGACTTGTCGAACGTCTCCATCGCGATCGAGAAGCCCTTGCCGACCTCGCCGATGATGTTCTCGGGCCCCAGCTTGACGTCGTCGAAGAGCACGTCGCAGGTGTTCGACGCCCGCTGACCGAGCTTGTTTTCCTTCTTGCCGATCGTGATGCCGGGCGCATCGGCAGAGACCACGAAGGCGGTGATGCCCTTGTGGCGCAGGCCCGGGTCGACGGTGGCGAAGCCGGTGAAGAACTTGGCGTGGGCCGCGTTGGTGATCCAGCGCTTCTCCCCGCTGAGGGTCCAGCCCTCGCCGTCCTTGACCAGCTTGGTGCGCATCGAAGCGACGTCGGATCCGGCTTCGGGCTCCGAGCACGCGTAGCTGACGAAGCACATCTCGTCGACCAACTTGGACAGCCACTCCTTCTTCTGCTCTTCGCTGCCCGCGATCATCAGCGGCAGCGCACCGAGGTGGTTGCACATGATGCTGGTGCCGATCGCCGCGCAGCCGTAGGCCAGCTCTTCGGCGATGAGACAGCCCTCGACGGTGCTCACATCGAGGCCGCCAACCGACTCGGGCAGCTCGACGTTCATCAGGCCCAACTCCCACGCGGCCTGGAACACCTCCAACGGCATCTTGCCGAGTTCGTCGTACTCGCCCGCGACCGGGATGATGGACTCCTTCGCGAACTTGCGCGCGGTGTCGGCCAAAGCGAGCGACTCTTCGGAATATGCCGGCGTGAACATCTGCGCTTGTCTAGCAGACACGCGCGCCCCTGTGCCACGCCTAGCAGCGCACGCCCGCACGCATCCTCACCGGGATCCGCTGCAGGATTGCCGCGGGCCCGCGCTCAGGCCTTGTCGCGCGCGGCTCGACGGGCCTCTCGCGCCTTGCGGCGCGCGGCCTTTTCGTCGGCCTCGACCTTGGCCCCGGCCGCCGCTCGACCGCCGAGCACAAAGCCAATGACCATGCCCACGCCGAGAATGCCGGGGATGTAGATGAAGTGGGCGAGGGTCATCGCAGCGGGCTCGTTGGGGAAGGCTCAGCTCGACAGGCGCTGTTGCAGGTCTGCAATCTCGACCGCCTGCCGCGATGCTCGGCGCCACAGGAACACGCCGTAGATCGCGAACAGGCTCCAGATGACCCCGTAGGCCCACACGATGTGCTCGTAGTCGGAGGCCGTCTTGGCCGCGGCCTCGGACTCGCACGCGCGTACGCACGCGACCGTCTGCTGGTCGAGGCCTTCGACGGGTTCGTAGTCGTCGTTGGGAGTGTTGTTGTCGGGGGCAGCCATCAGGCGTCTCCAGAGACAGGTGCAGGTTGGGCCCCGGCATCATCGAGAGCGATCCACGCCTCGTCCAGGGTCACGTCGGTGAGTTCTTGGCGGACCCGGATGATGAGCAGGGCCAGCGAGGTGAGCAGCAAGGCGATGAGCGCGGGCCACAGCGCCGCCCACATGCTGGACGGCAACGACCCCGCAACGTCGTTGGAGGGGTGCGTGGTCTTCCAGACCTTCACCGCGTAGTAGATGACCGGAACGTCGATGGCCCCGAAGATCGCCAACCCGGCGGCGAGCCGCTCGGACCCCGCAGCACCGTAGTGGCGCACCAACACGTAGGCCGCGAACACCAGCCAGAGCAAGCCGGTCGAAACCTGGCGGGCATCCCAGGTCCAGGGCTTGCCCCACGTGGCGTGCCCCCAGATGGGACCCGTGATGAGCACGCCGAGGCCGGTGACCAACACCAGCTCGGCGGCGGCGATCGAAATCGCCTCGGCTCGCTTGGAGTCACGGCGCAGCTGAATGCCTGCCGCCACCCCGCACACGACGGCCAGCAGCATCATGATCCAGGCCAACGGCACGTGGAAGTAGAAGATCTTCTGGACCGTGCCCATCTGCTTCTCGATCGGTGTGTCGAGAAAGATGGTTTTCACGCTGACCGGAAAGATCAGCGCAGCCGCGCCCAGGAACGCGAGCGGCAGGATTTTCTTCATCGGCGCCTCCGCGCGGCACGTGCTGCACCGCGGCGTTGTTGGGGCACACCCACCAGGACGGGCTCGAACAGCCACGCCCCGACGACGAACGCGATCACGTTGGTCGCGGTGAGTTGCCCAAGATAGGTGAGAAAGGATTCATGGCCCTCGAGCAACGACCGCGTCGCAACCAGGGCGAACAGCAGCGAGGGCATCGTGAGCGGGTAGAGGATGACCGAGAGCAGCACGTTCTTGCCGCTGCTGCTGGCCAGGCCCGCGGCGAAGAGCGTGCCCACGCCGGCGTAGGCGGTGCACCCCATCAGCACGAGGGCGAACGTTTCGAGCGGACGCTCGGCGAACGGCTGCGCGGCGGGGAACAGCAGGGTGAGACCCAACACCGTGATCAGGCAGCAGCCGAGCAGGATGACGATCGTGACGAAAGCCTTGGCGAGGTAGATCGACACCCGCTCGACCGGCGCGACGAGCAGTGCCCGGAGGGTGTCGAACTCGCGTTCCCGCGTGAAGATCCGGCCCAAGGTCAACGCGCCCACGAAGGCGACGGACAGCCAGAGCATGCCGGGCACCGCCAGCGGCTGGGCCGAAATGCCCAGGGCCGAAAACGACATGCCGAGCATGATCAGCACCACGAGGCTGAAGAACGTGGACGTCAGCACCAACTCGAGGTCCCGAGCCTCCTGTCGGAGGTCGTTGACCGCCAGCAGCCACGCCTGACGCAACGCCACCATGCTGGCAAGGGTTGTAACACGCGGGGCCGCGGCGCAGCGACTCGGGAACACCACGCTCAAGCGTGGGCCTCGGCCCCCACCGCGGGCATGCGCCCCGCCAACGACCGCACGCGTTCCGCGAAGGTGTCGCCCCCCGGCGCCCGCGCAACGTCCCCTGCGATGACCCCGCCTTCGAGCAGAACGACGCGGTCCGCGACCGAGACCAGCGCCTCCAGGTCGTGGGAGATCAGCAGGATGGCGGCACCGCGGTCCCGCTCCTGGGCGAGCACGGTGGCCAACAGGGTTCGACCGGGGCGGTCGAGCGCCGTGAACGGCTCGTCGAGCAGCAGCATTTCGGGGCGCCCCAACAGTGCACGGGCCAGTGCGAGCCGCTGCAGCATGCCGCGCGAGAACGTGCCCGCTTGGCGGTCCGCGGCGTAGCCCAGCCCGAGACGATCGAGCGTGGGTCGCAGTGCCTCGTTGTGCCCACCCGCCTGCGCCCGCAGCTTGGCGAACAACTCCAGGTTCTCGAGCGCCGTGAGGCGCGGATAGGTCTGCGCCGTGTGGCTGACCACCGCAAACCGAGCCCGCTCGTCTCGGCCCACGCCCTCGCTGCCCGCGAACGTTCGCTGACCACGGCTGGGTGGCATCAAGCCCGCGATGATCGACAGCAACGTGCTCTTGCCGGCTCCGTTGGCCCCGATGAGCCCCACGATCTCCCCGGAATGCAGGTCGAGGTCGAGACCACGCAGCACCGCCAAGCGCCCGAAGTGCTTGCCGATGCCGCGAAGCTCGAGCAGGGCCGCCTCGCTCATCACGCGGCCGTCTTGCCGGACAGCACTTCGAGCTGCCGGACCACGCGATCGAGCTCGGACAACAACGCGTCGCTGCGCACCACGTCGCCCTTGGCCTCGGACAACTCGGCGAGCAGCCGTTCACGCCGCGCCTCGAGTTGTTCCTTGCGCGAGGGTCGCTTCATCATCAACCCGAACACGGTGATCAGGCCGAACGCGCCCAAGCCACCCCACGCGATGTTCTTCATCAGCGGATCGCGGTGACGGAGGTTGTTCATCGTGAACGAGACCTTGCCGCCGCGGCCCACTTGCCCGAGCGTCCAGACCTCGCGTCCGGGGATCGGCGACTCGTGGTCGGCGAGCTGCTTGCCGTCGGCGACGAGGTCGAGGCGGTCGTCCTCGAGGACCGAGACCTGCATCAAGTCGAACGGCGACTCCCATTCGACGGCGATCGAACCGCTGTGCTCGTAGAGGTAACCGACCGAGAGGTTGGTGAGCTGCCCGGGCGGGATTGGACCATGCAAGGTCGCAAACGGGGCCTTCTCCTCGTGGTCGAGGAACTCCTCCGCCGGACGCAGCACCGTGAAGCCTTTGGAGCCCTCCATCGAGCCGATGCGCAGCTCGGGGTCCCAGAACGCCTTGTCGCCGTCGACCATGACCTCGAACACGCGCACGATCTGAGCCAGGTCGTTCTCGCCCTCGACGATGTCGTACTGCACCGCCGAGCGCACGACGCTGCGGTCCTTGGTGGTCTCGAACAACCGCATCTGCACATCGATGCCGCCGCGCTTGTCCATCCCGAAGAAGGCGCTCTGATAAGGCGCCCCGCCGAAGGCGGACTCGACGAAGTACAGGCAGTCCTGTTTGACCGGGATGTCCTTGACGATCACCGTGCCGTCCGCACCGCTGACCGCACGGAACTTTTCGATCGCCCCAGTCGCCGCCTTCTTCACCACCACGACGTTCTGCCCCGCAATGGGTTTGTCGGCCGCGTCGAACAGGTGGATCTTGACGGACCCCATCGCGAGGGTTCGAAGGATGCGTGGCGGCGGAAGCTGAGCACGCTTGGCTTTGGGCGGGGGCTGTTGCCCATGGCCGGCCGGCGCCGGGGACTGAAAGTCGTCCGCACCTTCGGCGAGCACCAGCGCCATGCCCTTGTCGCTCGCCATCGTGAACGGCTTGCTCTTTCGGAGCGTGCCGCCCTCGACCAACATCGCCTCGGCCGACAGGGTGCTGCCTTCGGGAACGTCGGGCGGCATCAGCTTGTCGAACACCGCCTTGCCGCGAGTGTCGGTGGTCAGCTCCCGCACGATCGGCTCGCCCTCGGGCGGAGTGATCGTCAGCTTGACCACGACGTTGTTCACGGGCTTGCGTGCCTCGAGATCGAACGTGCCGATGGTCAGGGTGCCGACCGTCATGCCGTCCAGCGGAAACGCATTGCCGGGCGCGGGAATCGGCGGCTCTCCCCCGGCTGCGCGAGCGGGGGGCGCTGCCGCGGCCGCCGGCGCCGAGGCACCCTCGACCAGCATCACCGCGGTGCCGGTCTGCGGCAACAGCTTGATCGGACCCGACACGACCTCGACACCGCCGAGGGTGACCTTGGCGACCGCCGTGCCCCCGATGGAGTCGGTCAGCCCATCGAACGTGGCGCGCCCCTGCTCCTGGGTCTTGGCGGTGACGGTTTTCTTGGCGCCGTCGGTCCCGGAGATCTCGAGCGTGACCTCGGTGTCGACCGCGGGGGCGGAGAAGCCGGCCTTGCCCAGCGCGCGCACGGTGACGGTGCCCGCCGCGAGCTTCGGATCGGGGCGAGGAATGCCCGACATCGCGGAGGGGTCGACCATCGGCGGCGGACCGGCCTGGGCGGTCGAAGAGGAGAGCAGCGCGACCAGAGTCGCCGTCAACATCACTCGCAGGTTCATGCCGAGAGTTCCTTGCCGCAGTGTTTGCAGAACTTGGCGTCCGCGTCGTTCGAACCGCCGCAAGCCTCGCACGTCGCCGTGGCCTGCTCGGACTCGGGTTCGGGTTCGGGCTCGACCTTGGTCTCGGCGTCGGCCTGGGCCGAAGTCTCCTCGACCTCGGCCGCAGGTTCGTCGTCGCCCTCGGATTCTTCTTTGGCCGCGTCCTCGGGCACCAACGCGCCCAAGCCTCGGTCCTCGAGCAACGCGTAGACCTCCGGATGCGCTTGCGCGGCCCCGTCGAGCTGTCGCATGACCTCGACCGCGCGCAGCTCGTAGGTCTGCTTGACCTCGGTGAAGTCGGCCTCGGACAGCTTGCCCATCTCGTAGTCGAACTTCAGCTCGTTGAGCGCCCGCAGAAGGCGACGCTTCTCTTCGCGAAGCTGCGCTCGGTCGGCACCGGCAAGCTGGCGCGCGCGAGGGGCGAGCGTGCGGCCAGGCCGGGCGAGCGCCTGCACCATCTTGAACAAGGTGGCCAGGCTGAAGACCAGGGCCCCTGCCCCGACCACCAAACCGGCCGTAGCCGCGTCGAGTCGAGCGCCGGCCGCAAACGAAAGGAACGCCAGGAAGCCGAGCAGGCCAAGCACCGCCATCGCGACCCAACGCGCCGTCGCGCCCTTGGCCCCGCTCATGCTCGCCGCTGACGGAGTTGCAGTCGTCTCTGCCACGTCAGCCGTTCTCCGTCTTGCGGGTGCCAATGCAGACGATGCCGCCCATGATCATGATGCCGAAGCCGAGCCAGACCCAGTTGACCAGCGGGTTGTAGTAGAGGTTGACCCGCGTCCAGCCCGTGGTCATGTCGACGTCGTCGATCGAGATGTAGACGTCGCCGCCCACCGTCATGTGGCGAGAGGCCTCGGACGTCGGCATCTGCGGGCTTTGGTAGTACCACCACTTGGCCGGCAGCAAGGTATCGACGACCTCGCCGTCTTGCAGCACCTCGAACTGGACGGACAACATGTCCTTTTGCCAGTCCTCGGTCGCCAGCGCGCCAGCATGCCGCACTTCGTAGAGGCCCAACTCGGCCGTCTCGCCGGGGCTCATCGAGATCTTGCGGACGATCTTGTAGCCGTTGCCTGCCCAGCCGAAGAACATCAGCACGACGCCCAGGTGCACGATGTAGCCGCCGTAGCGTCGACGTGCCTTGCTCACCAAACCGATGAGGGCATCGAGCACCGATTGCGACCGGTTGCGACGTCGAACGGCCACACCTCGATAGAACTCCTGGACGATGGTCCAGAACGTGAAGCCACACAGCGCGAAACATGTGGTCGCGGCGGCGCCGAGCCGAACCCCGTGTGCACCGTTGATGTAGAAGAACGCGCCGACGCCCACGATGCCCCCCGCTGCAAGCGGCGCGAGGAACTGCTTCACCAACGAGTCGGTGCTCGACTTTCGCCACGCGATCAGCGGTCCGAAGCCGGTCAGGAACAGCAACGCCAAGCCGATCGGCGGCATGTACTTGTTGTAGAAGCCCTCCCCGACCGTGACGCGGTCGTAGGGCGGCCTGCCTGCGGCAAGGTTGGACATCCAGTCTTGCTCGTCGAACATGCCGATCGCGAACGCGATGTCACGGAACCACTCGTGGTCGACGGACAAGATGCCCGCCCAGTCGCGCAGCGTCGGGAAGATCGTGGCACCGGCGACGAAGAAGGCCGAGATCAGGAACAGCCAGTTGTTGAGCAGGAAGGCAAACTCCCGGCTCAGCACGCTCTCCAGTTCGTTGCGGGACCTCAGCAATGGCAGACGCCAGAACAACAGCCCGAACGAGACGACCAGGATGACGAGCATGAAGATGCCGAACGTCCACGCCAGCTGCGGGTCTTCCCCGAACGCGTGCACGCTCTGCACCACACCGCTACGGGTGAGGAACGTGCCGAAGATCGTCAGCCAGAAGCTGAAGATGATGAGCAGCAGGTTCCAGACCTTCAGCATGCCGCGTCGCTCTTGGACCATCACCGAGTGCAAGAACGCGGTGCAGGTGAGCCACGGGAACAACCCCGCGTTTTCCACCGGGTCCCACGCCCAGTAGCCGCCCCAGCCAAGCTCCTCGTAGGCCCACAGGCCCCCGAGCACCAAGCCGATGCTGAGGAACAGCCACGCGAACAAGACCCAACGCCGCATGCTGCGTTGCCACTTGGCATCGACGTTGCCCGTCATCATCGCGGCCATGCCGAACGCATAGGGCACCGCCAACGCCACCATGCCCAGGTACAGGCTGGGCGGGTGCACGATCATGTAGACGTTCTGTAGCAGCGGGTTCATGCCCTTGCCCTGCGGGGCGGGCATGTCGACGTCGGTGATCAAGAACGGGTTGAAGGGGTTCTTGAGGAAGACGAGCAGCGCGCTGAAAAACCCGAGAATGATCGCGAGCACCATCACGGCGTGCGGCACGAGCTCTCGGTGCCTCGACGCGTTGGCCCGAATCGCCAGCGAGCTGAACAACGACAGCAGGAACACCCAGAACAGCAAGCTGCCGTCGAGTGAGCCCCAAAACGCCGTGACCTTGTAGAAGATCGGCATCGCGGGGTGCCCGTTGTGCTGCACGTACTGGATGCTGTAGTCGCCGGCCAAGAACGCGTACACGAGCAGCGCCGAGGCCAAGGCGGCCAAGCCGAAGATCGCGTGCATGCCCGCCGTCGCGCCTTCGAGCAGACGCTCGGAGCGGCGGTGGGCGGCGAGCGCAGCCATGGTTGCCGTCGCGAGCGTGAGCAAGAACAGCAGCAGGATCGTGACGGTGCCGAGGGTTGAGATCGTCATGGAGCGCTCTGCAGAGCTGGAGTGTCATGCAGCGCGCACGGCTGCGGCGCGCGCTGGCGGGTGAAATGGTGCGAACCCCACTCGAGAGAACAGGGCAGCGGACGGCGACATACCGCGGGTCGCCCGAGCGTGCCACCGAGCAGGCGGTCACGCCCCGAGATCACGACCGGGGGATGCTCCCCGGGTGGGTCTTGCCGGCTTTGCGCTCCTCCTCGTACTTGGAGGGGCACTTCGCCGACATTTCGTCGGACTCGAACAAATCACCGGCTTCGTTGATCCGTCCGGTGAGCACCACCTCGCCACCTTCTTGAAAAGTGTCGGGTGGAATGTTGGTGAAGTGCACGTCGAGGCGCTCGCCCGCGCTCTCGATCGTGAAGCGGTAGTCGCCGGTGGTGCCCTTCTTCTTGGAGATCGAACCTTCGACCACCTTGCCGTGCACCTGAATGGTGCGGCCGACGTACTTGTCGGGCGTCGCGACGACCTTCTCCGCGTAGACGTACTCGAGCACGCCTTCGCCCGGGTCCGACAACGCCAGGTAGCCGATCGCTCCCGCGACCACGATTCCGATTCCGATCTTGCTTCCGAGACTCAGTGCCATGGGCTCATCCCCCGATGCTCATCATTGCTTTGCGAGGACCGCCCTGGCCGTCGAGGCCAAAGGCGTGTGCGTCGCGTTTGGTCGCGAGCACGCGCTGCACCACGCGCTCGATGTCCCCCGCGGCACCGCTTCGTAGAGCGGCGCGCAGGTCTCCGGTTTCGTCACGTGCGAGGCAACCGTGCAGTTGCCCGGTCGCCGAGACGCGCAAGCGATTGCAGCGGTCGCAGAAGTTCTCGGTGAGGGCGCCGATCGTGCCGACACGGCGGCCTTCCCACTTGCCCGAAGCGACGCGCCAGTACGAGGCCGGCCCGTGCCCTCGCACGCCCTCTCCCTCGTCGGCGACCAGCTCCGCGCCGAGGTCTCGAACCAGCGTCTGACGCACGGCGGCGGCCGACATCATCTCGCCGGGCATGAAGGTGGCGCCCCCGCTCATCGGCATCTGCTCGATGAAGCGGGGTGTCATGCCACGCGCCCACGCGTACTCGGCGAGCGCGCCCAGCTCGTGATCGTTGAAGCCCTTGATCGCGACGGTGTTGAGCTTGAGGTGGTTGTAGCCCGCACCCGCGGCAGCCTCGAGGCCGGCCAGCACGTTGCGAAGGTCCCCCCGCCGCGTGATGCGAGCGAAACGCTCTGCGTCCAGGCTGTCGATGGAGACCGTCAGGCCGTGCAGGCCTGCCGCTCGCAGCGGAACCGCCAGCGGCTCGAGGCGTTCGGCGTTGGTGGTCATGACCACCTCGAGCGGACGACCCGCCTCGGTGGGAAGCGCCGCGAGGCTCTCGACCAAGCTGACCAGCCCGCGGCGCAGCGTTGGCTCGCCCCCGGTCAGTCGGACCCGCTCGACGCCCCAGCGCGCAAACGCTGCCGCCAACATCACGACCTCTTCGAGCGCGAGCACATCGCTCCGCGCTCCGTACTCCATCGGGCCCTCCGGCATGCAGTAGGTGCAGCGGTAGTTGCAGCGATCGAGCAGCGAAATTCGCAAGTAGCGCACACGGCGTTGCAGCCGGTCGACGAGTTCCACCGACGGATCGGCGGGCCCGCTTCCCGCCGACGGCAATGCCGAAGGACTCGGCATCCCGCGACGTAGCTGCACGAGGCGCACGACCCCAGGTTGCCACACTGTGGGCGCGCTGGCAGCCCATCGCGACCGATCGACTCGGACGCGAGCAGAGCGCCGTAGGTTTTGGAGTCCTCACTACGGCACCCTCCGTCGAACGCCGACATGCCGGTGTTGGAGGAGGCTTGCAGCCCCCAAACGACGAAGGCCGCGCCCCCGGAGGAACGCGGCCTACGACTGCCGAAGCACGCGGTTCTAGTGCGCGGCTTTGGCTTCGGGCTTGGCTTCCGCCTTGCCTTCCGCCTTAGCGTCGGCCTTGGCCGGAGCCTTGGCCTTGACGGCGGCGGCGTGGCCCTCGGCGGTGTGCGGGTTGAGGCAGGTGAGCGCCGGGAGCACGCACCCCGCATCGACCATCACGGGAGCCTTGTTCTCGTCGAGAACGGGCAGGCCCTTGGCGTCGACCGACGGAACCATCTGCGACACGAAGCAGCCGTTCTCGATCCGACGCACCAGGAACTCTTCGCCGCCATGCGCCCCCTCGGGGTTGCAGGCTGCGAAGCTCTGGTCGCACATCGGAACGGTGCCGTCGCTGCAGGCCGGCTTGTTCTTGTCGGTGCCGCTCGCCGCATCCATGCGGGCCATGTCGTCCCATCCGCCCTCGGAGCGGCGGAAGTCGGTGGCCTGTGCCTCGTGCAGGCGGTCACGCTTCTCCATGTCGAAGATGGTGAACGTGAAGAAGATCGCCACGAAGAGCAGCGACGACACGAAGATGAACACGTGGAACTTGTCGTCGTACTTCAAGTGCATGAAGAACGTGGCGACAAGGGTGGCCTTCAGCGCCGCGACAACCATCGCGACGGGAAGCGAAGCGGGTCCCAGGTTTGCGTAGGAGACCGCGTAGGTCAGAACCGTGAGGACGAAGAGCGCACCCAGTACCTTGAGGTACATGGAGGTGGGCGAGATGTGCTCGTGGTTCTCGACGAAGTCGTCGACGGCCTTGCCGCCGAAGAAGAGCTTGGATTCGTTCTGTTCAGCCACGTTGCTCTCCTATTTCACCAGGTAGAGAAGGGGGAAAAGGAAGATCCACACCAGGTCGACGATGTGCCAGTACAGGCCCACGTTCTCGACCGGCGCGTAGTAGCCATCCTTGAAGTGGCCCTTCTTGGCGCGCAGGTAGACCCAGAAGATGACGCCGATGCCGACCACGACGTGAACGCCGTGCAGACCGGTCATGACGAAGTAGAGACCGAAGAAGATGTGCGGCAGACCGCGGAAGCTGTGTCCGTGGCTGTGCGCGTACTGGATGGCCTCGTCGTAGTTGAAGAACGCGCCCGGGAAGACCCCGTGCGAGAACTTGCCCGTGTACTCCACGTACTTGACGCACATGAAGATGAGCGCGCAGGCCATGGTGAACAGCAACTGCGTGGCGCAGCGCTTGTTGTCGCCCAGCTGGGCGTAGCGCACGGCCATCGCCATCGTGAAGCTCGAGGTGAGCAGCACGACGGTGTTGATGCCGCCCATCGTCTTGTCCAAGAGCTCGTGCGAGCTCAGGACCATCTCCGGGTACAGAGCCCGGACGACGAAGTAGGCGAGGAAGAGGCCCGAGAACATGAGGATTTCCGTAGCCAGGAAAATCCACATGCCCATCTTGGCCGCGCCGGCCTGCTGCCCGACGGTGTTGTAGTGGTGCTGGAAGAAGGCGTGCGTCTTCTTCGGTGTCGCGTGGTCACTCATCGTTGAGTCCCTCTCGATTGCTACGCGTCACGCGTCAGTGATGGGCAGACCCGGTCCGATCGATTTCCGGGAAGTTGTAGGGGTCGTTCTCCACGCGCGGTTGGCCGTGGAAGTTGTGCTCGATCGGCGGGCTCGCGGTGTGCGTCCACTCGAGCGATTGAGCGTTCCAGGGGTTGGACCCCACCTTCTTGCCGTTGCGCAGCGAGTGCACGAGGTAGATGGCGATGATGGTGAAGCCGATGAGCAGGAGGTAGCCACCGATGGTGGACAACACGTGCTGCTGCTGGAACTGCGGGACGTAGGACCAGTAGCGGCGGGGCATGCCTTGCTGCCCGAGCAGGAACTGGTTGAAGAACGTCATGTTGAAGCCGACGAAGATGAAGACGGCGGCGAACTTGCCCCACTTCTCGCTGTACATCACACCGAACATCTTGGGCCACCAGTGGTGGATGCCCCCGACGAAGGCGATGATGGTTCCGCCCATCATGACGTAGTGGAAGTGAGCGACGACGAAGTAGGTGTCGTGCAGGTGCACGTCGACCGAAAGCGCGCCCAGGAAGATGCCCGTCAGTCCACCGATGGTGAACGTGAACAGGAACATCAGGCCGTAGAGCATCGGCGTGTTGAACTCGATGCTGCCCTTGTAGAGCGTGGCCACCCAGGAGAACACCTTGATGGCGGTGGGCACTGCGACCGCGAAGGTGAGGAACGAGAACACGATGCCCGCGATCTCGGACTGACCCGAGACGAACATGTGGTGGCCCCACACGACGAAGGAGATGATCGCGATGGCGACCGAGGACAGTGCGATGGCCTTGTAGCCGAAGATGTGCTTGCGGCTGTGGACCGCGATGAGCTCGGACTCGATGCCGAACCCGGGCAGAATCATGATGTAGACCGCCGGGTGGCTGTAGAACCAGAAGAAGTGCTGGTACAGGACCGGGTCACCGCCCATGGCGGGGTCGAAGATGCCGACCATCAGCGTGCGCTCGACGATGAGCAGCAGGAGCGTGATGGCGAGAACCGGCGTGGCGAGGATCTGGATGACCGAGGTGGAGTAGATCGCCCACACCATCAGCGGCATCTTGTTCCAGGTCATTCCCGGCGCCCGCATCTTGTGCACGGTGACGATGAAGTTCAGTCCGGTGAGAATGGAGCTGAACCCGAGAATGAAGGCGCCGAACGTGGCCGAGATGACCGCGGTGCCGGAGGTGTTGGAGTACGGCGTGTAGAACGTCCAGCCGGTGTCGAGCTGTCCCGCGGCGAGCGTGAACAGGAAGAACATCGAGCCGAGCGTGTAGATCCAGAACGACAGGAGGTTCAGCCGGGGGAAGGCAACGTCCTTGGCGCCGACCATCAGGGGCAGCAGGAAGTTGCCGAGCGCCCCTGGCACGGACGGGATGATGACCAAGAAGACCATCACCGCCCCGTGCAGGGTGAACATCTTGTTGTAGGTGACGGCCGAGATGAAATCGCCGCCTTCGGGGGTGAGAAGCTCCGTCCGCAGGACCAGGGCGAAGATGCCCCCTACGAGGAAGAACGTCAGAACCCCGACCAGGTACATCAAGCCGATCCGCTTGTGATCGAGCGTGAAGAGCCAGGACTTCAGGCCGCTGGTGGCCGTGAGGTAGTTGGACTCGGTGTCGTGTGCGTCTGCCATGGCGTTGTCTCCGTGGGCGCGCCTAGAGCGTCTTGATGTACTCGATGACGGCGGTGATTTGCTCGTCGTCGAGCTGGCCCTGGTAGCTCGGCATCTGCGGGGCGTAACCCGAGACGACCTGCTTGTTGGGCTCCAGGATTGAAGTCTTGATGTACTGGTCGTCGACCTTGGCGGTGGAACCGTCGATCATGCTCTCGGTCTTGTCCCAGAGGCCCTGCCACGTGGGGCCGGTGCCGTCCTTGCCGTCGACCGAGTGACAGGCGACGCAGCCGCGACGCTTGTAGATACGCTGACCGTAGTCGGCCATCGACTCGCCCTCGCCCTTTTCGAGCACGCCGGCGCGCTTGAGCGCGGCCTCGAAGTCCTCGGGCTCGAGCACTTTGACCACGCCGGTCATCTGCGAGTGGAAGTCGCCGCAGTACTCGGTGCAGAACAGGTTGAACTCACCCACGCGCGTGGCTTCGAACCAGGCCTGCGTGTAGCGGCCGGGCACGGCGTCCTTCTTGATCCGGAAGGCGGGCACGTAGAACGAGTGAATGACGTCGGTGGACGTCATCGTCACCTTGACCGGCTTGCCCTTGGGCACCATCAGCGTGAGCGCGGGCTCCTCGGTGGAGGAGCTCAGCGAAACGCCGGGGTACTTCGGGTATTCGACGGTCCAGTACCACTTCTGACCCGTGATACGGACGTCGAGCGCGTCAGCGGGCGCGACGGACTGCTTGACGTAGTCGCACTCGGCCCAGACGAAGATGACCAACAGCAGCGCCGTGGGAATGGCGCTCCAGAGGAACTCGATGATGCCACTGTGCGTGATCGAGCTGGTCTTCTGGTCCTTGCTGCGACGGCGGTACTTCCACATGAAGTAGCCCATCGCGGCCATGATCAGGATGAAGAAGAACGCGTCGAGCGCGGTGATGAACAGGTAGAGGTTGTCCGTGCTCTCCGCGAAGGTCGATGCCTGGGTCGGCATCGCCCACGGGTGAGCGGTCTCGACCGGCGGAAGAGGAACGGATGGTGCCGCAGCTTCGGCTGCAGCAGCCGGCGCGTCGGCGTTTTCAGGTGCCGTGAACAGGGAGAGGATCACTTCGTTACCTCACTCACCTTCTCGTGCTCGTGCTCGAGTCGCATGGGGTCAGGTTCGCCGTCGCGTTTCACGAACGGCAGTTGCATCCAAGAGGACTCTTCCCGGCTGCGGCGACGGTCTCGACGCCAGAGCACGAACAAGAAACCTCCCAGAGCGAGGGCAGTGAGCACGCCGCCGAGTCGGACCATGCCGAAGGCGAACGGGCCATACCGCCCAATCGTGGGATCGTAGGCAAAGCAGCTCAGGTAGAGCTGTTCCATGGGTGAACCGACCTTTCCTTCGCTCGCCTCGATGAGGGCGAACTTCACATCCCGAGGGATGAAGGTCAGGCCGTAGAGATACTGCGCGATTTTGCCTTCGGGCGACAGGAACATCGCCACGGCAGGGTGCGCAAACTGGTCTTGCTCCGCATCGTAGGCGTAACTGACGCCCAACTGTTCCGAAAGGGCACGAATCTGGAGCGATGTGCCGGTGAGGAACTGCCAATCGATGTCGTCGCCCTTGCCGAGTGCTGCGAGGATCGTGTCGCGCTTTTTGCGAGCGTCCTCGGGCGTTTCGTTGGGGTCGATCGAGACCGTGACGATGCGGAAGTTGCCGTCGCCTGCGGTCCAGTCCAGCTCGGCCAGCGCATCGGCGAGGCCGTTGAGCTGAACGCTGCAGACCACGCGGCAACGGAAGTAGTTGAGCGTGACGAGGACCGGCGCCTCGCCATCGAGGTAGTCCGCCAGCTTGACGGTCTTCCCGGTGTGATCGACGAACGTCAGTTCGGGATCGATCGTCGAGCCCTTGTGCTCATCGACCTCGATCGCCCGCATCTCCGGCGACAGCGGCTCGGCCGGCTGGGCCGATGCCCACGCCGGGAGGGCCGCAAACGCCAGGGCGAATGCGATCCCCGCGAGGCGGGCGAGCAGACTGTCGAAGATGCGAGGCATGACGGGTCCGGTGAGTCGTCGGGAGTACTAGCGGATGATGTGCACTTCGATGCGGCGGTTCTTCTTACGACCCGCTTCATCGTCGTTGGAGGCCACCGGGCGCTCCTGGCCGAAGCCCTTGGCGCGCAGCCGTGCCTTTTCGACGCCTTTTTCCTGCAGCGCGGCGGAGACCGCGTTGGCCCGCTTGAGGCTGAGCTGCTTGTTGGCGTCGGCCGCACCTTGGTTGTCGGTGTGGCCTTCGATCATGAAGCGACCGGGGCACTCGCCGGCGATGGTCGCCAGCTTGGAGAGCACCTTGTCCGACTTCGGGCTGATGTCGGCGCTGTCGGTCTCGAACTGCACCGGCTTGCGAAGTGCCTTGGCGAACTTCTTGTCGCAGCCGTCGGCCACTTCGGTGCTGGCCACGTCGACCTTGCCCATCGGCGTGCCTTCGGCCTTGGTGAGTTCTTCGAACTTGGCCTTGTTGGCGTCGGGCACGAAGCCCTGCACCGACAGCTTGCCGGCGGTCCACTTGCTGCTGCCCGAGCTCATCAGGTCGATGGCGGCGATGGCACGCTCGTAGGCAGCCTTGAACTCCGGCTTGCCGGGGGCGTTGGTCACCTTGAGCTTGTTGCGGACCTTGTCGCCGAAGTGCGTCTTCTTGGCCGCCGCTTCGATGGCCTTGCTGACGTCCTCGGAGGGGACTTCACCGAGCAGGACGAGGTCTTCGCCGTTGACGGTGAACGCGAAGCGGTGGTCGCGGGGGCCCTTGGCCTTGGCGGCTTCCTTGGCGTCGCCGGGCTTGGCGCCAGGCTTGGCACCCGGCTTCCGGGGCGTCGCGCCGGGCATGCCGCCCCACTCTTCGACCTTCTTGCCGGTGTTGGTGCCGTCCCAGCCGCGAGGCGGGCGCTTGCCCTTGAGCAGCGCCGGGTTGTCGAGCACCTGCTGGGTTGCCTTGTCCACGGGCACGAAGAAGCGCGTGGTCACGGTGTCGGGCTTGTCCTTGCCGCCGGGTTTGACGATCTCGTACTTGCCGTAGCCGTCGGCGACCGACGCCATCTCGCTGAGGTACTCCTGCTGCGAGTCGTAGCCACCCGAGACCCGCTCGGTCTCGAGAGTGCGCACCTGCTGGTTGAACAGCTGGATGACGCCGATGCACAGGGCGAGGGTCAGCCCGCCCAGAATGATCACGATGTTGAACAGACGCCCCGAGGGCATCTTGTCGATCTCATGACCGCCGTCGTTGTGTGCGTGTTCGTCGCTCATAACGTGAGTCCTGACGGAGCTAGAAGTTCTCGAAGTGGACCGACTCGGCGAGTCGGGGGTCTTTGACCGGGACGAGCGCCTTGCGCGACAGGCCCCAGGTCAGCACGGCGAGCCACAGGCCACCGATACCAACGAAGCAGAGGACGTCGACCAAGCCGAACTCGATCGTCGGATGGTGGTTGTTCGCGTTGTGCGGGCCGACCGGGTCGATCAGCCAGAACATGTCGATGAACTCGGCGACCAGAATCCACACGGTCCAGAACGCCAGCGTCTTGGGGTTGCGCTTGATGTGGCGCGACATGAGCCCGAGGAACGGGAACACGAAGCGCGCAAACACCAGGACGATGGAGAGCGTGAGGTAGTCCCCTGCCCCGCGGTAGCTGAACCACTCGGTCTCTTCCGGAATGGTCGCGTACCAGATGAGCATGTACTGGGAGAAGCCCATGTAGGCCCAGAACACCGTGAACCCGAACATCATCTTGCCGAGGTCATGGAAGTGCTCCTTGGTGACCACGCCGCGGAGGTAGCCGCTGCGGTGCAAGAGGATGACCAGCAGTGCGATGAACGCGTGGGTCGAAACGACCGCGCCGGCGAAGTAGTAGGCGCCGAAGATGGTCGAAAACCAGTGCGGGTCGAGCGACATCAGCCAGTCGAAGGCCGAGAAGGTCAGCGACAGAGCGAAGACCGCGATGCCCAGCGGAGCGGCCCAGCGCATCTTGTGGCTCTTGGCCTGGATGTCCTTGCCGCTGGCGTCGTCCTGAGAGGTCGACGTGCGCCAGTAGAAGATGCCGAAGATCGACCACACCGCGATGTAGATGAACGCGCGGATCTGGAAGTCGCCCTCGTTGAGGTAGGGCTCCTTCCACGACAGCATCGGGTCGCCCGCGACCACTTCGGTGTGCGTCCAATGGAACAGGTCGTGCGCACCCAAGAAGACGACGGGCAGCATCAGCAGACCCATCACCGGAAGGGTGAGCGCCATGTTCTCCGCAATGCGGCGACAGACGATCGACCACCCTGCCCGTGCCGCGTGCTGAACGAGCACGAAGAACAGGCCGCCCAGGCTCAGCGCGAGCCAGAACATGGCGGAGGTCAGGTAGGAGAAGAAGAAGTCGTGACCGTGGTCGCCCTTGAGTGCGAAGGCACCTCCGAGGCCGACCAGGCCCACCACGCCCATGATCAAGGGCAGCTTGGCCCACATGGACTTGTCGGAGATGTTCACCTGCTCGGGGCGAACGACGGGTTCGTCATGACCGTGAGCGCTCATTATTTGGCTCCCTTCTTCGGGGAGTTGTTTTGGGCGAACTGGGCTGGGATGTCGCTCTGCTTGGCGCCGTGCGACACCTGAAGCACGCGGACCCACGCTGCGATGGCCCAGCGGTCCTTGGGATCGGGAATCTGCGAGGCGTACCCCTTCATGACTCCGTAGCCCTCGGTGCCGACCTTGTAGAAGTAACCCAGCGGTGCAGGCTGGTACTGCTCGTCGTGGAAGTTGGCCGGCGGCTGTGCAAAGCCGCCCGCAACGCGGCGGTTGGCCGGGCCATCACCGCGCCCTTGGGTGCCGTGGCACGGGGCGCAGTAGATGTTGTAGCGATCTTCACCGCGGGCCAGCAGCTCGGCGTCGAGCTCCATGCCCTCGGGGAGAGAGGCTGCGACCTTGCCCTGGTCGTCGATGCCGCGCCACAGGTGGTCGTCGTCCTTGAGGAAGCCGACCGCGACCGTGCCCGCCGGGGGCGCACGCATGGTGCGACCGTCCTCGAAGAACTGGTTGCGCTCCTGCGTGTCGCCACGCTCCTGGAAGTCCATGTTCTGCTGAAGGTGGACCGGAGGCGAGTCGGAGTAGTTGCCCCAGCAACCCGCCAGCCCGAACAGAGCCAGGGCAGCCGCCGTGGGTGCGAAAGAACGATGCGTGAAAGACATCTCTAGTCCTCGACTTCCTCGACGCTCAGCGCGCCCGTCTCCTCGAGGAACTTGCGGGTGTCCTCGGTGTGGTAGCGAGGGTCGCGAGTCTCGATGGCGATGAAGAAGCGGTCGTCGGTGACCCGAGCGAACTTCTTCGAGTTGAACAGCGAGTGGTAGAGCTGCGGCAGCTTGTTGAGGCCGAGCATGCCGAACACCGCGCCGAACGAGCCGAGCAGAATGCCGGGTTCGAACGTGACCGGCACGAACGCCGGGTAGCTGTTGAACGGCTTGGCGGCGATGATGATCGGGTAGTCGACCGCGGCCATCCAGTACTGCATCAGGAAGCCGAGACCGGCGCCCGAGAAGCCCATCACGCAGACGATCCAGGGGACCAGCGAGGAGCGCAGGCCCATCGCCTTTTCCAGGCCGTGCACGGGGAACGGGGTGTAGGCGTCCCACGCGGCGTAGCCGGCATCTCGGACCTGCTCACACGCGTGATACAGCTCCTGCGGGGTTTCGTACTCGGCCAAAAGGCCGAAGATCTTGGGGCGCTTAGCCATTGTCCTTGCCCTCCTTCTTCGAATCGGCGGGGGGCGGCGAGAACAGGAGAGTCTCCTCTTCCTTCTCGTCCGCGTCGTCCTTGGCGTCGTCTTCGGACTGCTCGTTCGAGTCGTCCTCGGACTTTTCGTCTTCCTTGGCGTCGGACGCCTCGGCCTTGGCTTCGGGCTCTTCCGCCTTCGGCTCGGGCTCTTCAGCCTTGGCCTCGGGCTCTTCAGCCTTCGGCTCGGGCTCGGGCTCTTCAGCCTTCGCTTCGGGCTCGGGCTTCGGCTCTTCCGCCTTCGGCTCGGGCTGGTGGTCGCGCGCCTTCTTCTTGGGCTTAGCGTCGGGGTCGACCCAGTGCGGGTTGGCCCGCGGCATCACCGACTTGACCTCGGCGATGGCGATGAGCGGCAGGTACCGCAAGAAGAGCAGGAACAGCGTGAAGAACAGGCCGAAGCTACCCAGGAACAGGCTCACGTCCCAGAAGGTGGGCGAGAAGTAGTCCCAGGAGCTGGGCAGGAAGTCGTGGTGCAGCGAGGTCACCACGATGACGAAGCGCTCGAACCACATGCCGATGTTCACGAAGATCGACATGACGAAGAGAATCTTCGGGTTCGTGCGGACCTTCTTGAACCAGATGAACTGCGGCGTGATGACGTTGCAGCTCATCATGATCCAGTAGCCCCAGGCGTACGGACCGAACGCGCGGTTCTGGAAGACGAACGCTTCGTACTCGTTGCCGGAGTACCAGGCGATGAAGAACTCCATGCTGTACGCGTATCCAACGATGGATCCGGTCAGCAGGATGATCTTCGCCATGTTCTCCAGGTGCTTGATGGTGATGATGTGCTCGAGCTTGAACCAGACTCGAATCGGAATCATCAGCGTCAGCACCATGCCGAAGCCAGAGAAGATGGCGCCTGCGACGAAGTAGGGCGGGAAGATCGTCGTGTGCCAACCGGGAAGGTTGGAGACCGCGAAGTCGAACGAAACGATCGAGTGCACCGAGAGCACCAGCGGCGTCGCCATGGCGGCGAGCAGCAGGTACGCGGCTTCGTAGTTGACCCAGTGGCGGGCAGAGCCGCGCCAGCCCATGGCGAAGAAGCCGTACGCGAGGCGGCGAATCTTCGTCTTGGAGCGGTCTCGCATGGTGGCGAGGTCGGGGATGAGGCCGACGTACCAGAACAGGCTGGAGACCGTGAAGTAGGTCGAGACCGCGAACACGTCCCAAAGGAGCGGGCTACGGAAGTTGACCCACATCTCCATCTGGTTGGGCAAGGGCCCCAGCCAGTAGGCAGCCCAGACACGACCGACGTGCACGCCCGGGAAGATGAGGGCGCAGATGACCGCGAAGATGGTCATCGCCTCGGCGCCACGGTTGATCGAGGTCCGCCACTTCTGGCGGAACAGGAACAAGACCGCGGAGATCAGCGTTCCGGCGTGGCCGATGCCGACCCAGAACACGAAGTTGATGATGGGCCAACCCCAGCCGACCGGGACGTTGTTGCCCCAGACGCCGATGCCTTCCCAAAACAGCCAGCCGAGGCTGATCGGGAGCAGGGTGAGGAGAGCGAGCGCGGGCAGGAAGAACAAGATCCACCGCTTGTGCGGCATCTCGATCGGGCGCGCGACGACCTCGGTGACCTCGGAGAACGTGGGGTCCCCCTTGACCAGCGCGGTCCGCCCTTCGAGCGGATCCTGGTCGTGCTCGTGCGTGGGTGGAATGTAGTGGCTCACTAGTGATGCTCCCCAGAGTGCTCGGCCGCTGCGGGTGCTGCGGGCTCGGTCTCGCCTTCAGAGGCTGCGAAGTCCTTCTCGATCTTCTGGCGTGCCGCATCCAGGGCCGGATGCGGGTTGCGGATGCGAGCGAGGTAGGTCGTGCGGGGCTGCGTGTTGAGGTCGCGCAGCACTGCGTAGTTGCGAGGCGAACGCTTCGCCTTGCTCACCGCGCTGTCGGGGTCGTGGATGTCGCCGAAGACCATGGCGCCGGTCGGGCAGACCTGCTGGCAGGCGGTGAGGATCTTGCCGTCTTCGACGACGTCCTTGCCGGCCACGTGGGCTTCGATCTTCTGCGCGTTGATGCGCTGCACGCAGTAGGTGCACTTTTCCATGACGCCGCGGAAGCGAACGGTCACGTCGGGGTTCTTCTGCATCTGGCGCAGCCAGGCGTCTTCCCCTTGGAGCTCTTTGCGCTCGTCGTCGTTCTGGCGATAGACCTTCCAACCGCCCGGACGCAGGTCCAGGTTGTAGTTGAAGAAGTTGTAGCGCCGGACCTTGTACGGGCAGTTGTTCGAGCAGTACCGCGTACCGATGCAGCGGTTGTAGGCCATGTCGTTGAGGCCCTCGGGGCTGTGCACGGTGGCTGCAACGGGGCAGACCGACTCGCACGGCGCCGACTCGCAGTGCTGACAGAACATGGGCTGAATCGCCGCTTCGACGTCGTCGATGTTCTCCCAGGACTCGTACTTGCGCTCCTTGGGGTCGACCGCGCGGTAGTAGCGGTCGAGCCGGATCCAGTGGAGCTCGCGGCCGTTGATGACCTGCTCCTTGCCGACCACGGCGATGTTGTTCTCGGCCTGGCACGCGACCACGCAGCTGAGGCAGCCGGTGCACGTGTTGAGGTCGACGCTCATGCCCCACTGCTGCTTGCCCGTGAGCTTCGGAGGCTCCCAGAGGTGGCGCAGTCGTTCCTCGGGCATCAAGTTGGCCTTTTCCACGAAGTTCGGCTCGGCGCTGAACTCGGTCGTGGTCGCCTCGAGGACGATGGGGCGCTGCTTGAAGTTGTTGAGGTACTTGGGCGGCTTGAGCGAGCCGTAGTCCTGCGTGTTGGCCAGCGGGTACGTGCCGCTCGCCTTGGACACCGAGCCCTTGCCGATCCACGGCGAGGCGGTGCTGCGTGCGACGTTGGCGTTGAAGCCCGCGCCCTTGGAGACGACGCCTTCGACGTTGTCCCAGCGCAGCACCTTGCGGCCGCCACCGATGGTGATCGACACCGTGTTGGGCGCCTGACCGGGCACCACGAAGACGGGAAGCTCCATCGTGCCGCCGCCGTCGACCGCCACCGAGACGAGGTCTTCGTTGGCCACGCCGAGCTCGGCTGCGGTCGTGGGTGCGAGGTAGGCCGCGTTGTCCCAAGCGACCTTGGAGACGGGGTGCGGCAGTTCCTGAAGCCAGGCGTTGTTGCCGTAGCGGCCGTCGCCCACGCGGGGGTCGACGTGGAAGTTGACTTCCATGCCCTCGACCGGCTTACGGCCGGCGTTGACGGCGGGGACGACCTTGTCCCAACCCGACAGCGGAGGCAGCACGGGGTCGCGCGGCGCTCCAGCGACGAGGCCGTCATGCAGCCAGCGGCGCCAGTTCTTGTCGGAGAAGCCCGCGCCGAGCCGGCCCTTCCAGAACTTCTTGATCACGGCATTGCCGCGGTCGAGCTTTCCGGTCGCGAACAGGTGCAGCAGCTCCGTGTCGCTGTAGGTGTCGTGCAAGGGCTCGATGAGCGGCTGCACGATGGAAACCGTGCCGTCGCTGCTTTCGGCGTCGCCCCAAGCCTCGAGGAAGTGCGAGATAGGCAGGTGCCACTTGGCGATGGCGCCCGTCTCGTCCCGGTACATGCCGAGGTGAATGGTGTTGGCGGCGGCGAGCTTGTCGGCGAGGCCTTGGTCGGCAAGGCCGTCGTAGGCGGGGTTGGAGTCCACGCAGACGACCGTGTCGACGCCCGAGCCCAGTGCCTCGGACAGCGCCGAGAGCGGCTCGAGCGGCAGCGCGGAGCGGTCGAGCCGCCACAGCACCGTGGTGCCCGTGTTGCGCAGACCCGAGTTGATGGCCGCGGCGAGGGCATGCACCCACGCCGGCTGGCGCTCGCCGACCATGACGGCCGACTTGCACAGCGGGCGGTAGCGCGACGGCTCGGCGCCTGCAGCAGCCGCGGCTGCGGCTTCGTTGCAGCGGTCGCTCTCGACGGCTTCGGTGAGGTCTTGCGCGAGCGCGTCGACCACCGCCTTGGTGCCTTCGTCGAGCTGGACGGCGGGCAGCGAGTCGACCGAGAAGCCCTCGGGGACCTTGATCGCCTCGGAGCCGCTGGTGAACAGCGCCTTGGCCAGGGCGATGAGTGCGTCGCCGACCTGGCTGCCGCGCAGGCGGACGCGGTGGTCGGCCATGACGCCCGTGTTGCTCAGGTGCGGCTCGAACACGTACAGCCGCGACATCGGGTCGGTGGGACCGACGACCTTGCGGGTGCCGGCCCACTCCCGGGAGAGGCGGGTGCTGTCGCCGTGCCCAGCACCGAGGAAGTCGGCGTCGAACGAAGCGATGATCTTCGCGCCGTCGAGGGAGTAGCGGTAGCGAGCCCCTGCCCCACCGAACATCTCGGCAGCCGCGATGGCCTGTGCGGAGCGCATGCCGTCGCCGTCGAAGAAGCGCGCCTTGGGGAAGCGCTGCTTGATGCCGCCGAGCAGAGCGCGGTTGGTGGGCGAAGGCATGTCGCGCACCACGAAGGCCATTCCGGCACCGCCGGCCTTGTCCTTCATGAGCGTGTCGAGGGCCTTGCGCGCCGCCGCCCAGTCGCTGATCTCGCCGGCCTGCATGGGCATGCGGCTGCGATCGGGGTCGTAGAGGTCGAGGACGGTGGCCTGGGCGAACACCGAGGTGCCGCCGACCGACCCGGAGTGCCCGGGGTTGCCTTCGATCTTGATCGGGCGGCCGTCGTGGCTTTCGACCACGACGCCTTCGACCGTGTCACCGACCGAGAACGCCGAGGCGTAGAACATCGGCTTGCCGGGGATGAGGTCTTCGGGCCGCTCCTTGAACGGGAGGATGTGCTCCTTCGGCTTGCGAATGCAGCCGGTGGTGCTCATCGAAATGCCCGCGAGCGCGGCACCCGAGCCGATGAGGCCAAAGAAGTTGCGCCGGGAGACACCGTCGGCCGGGATCTCCAGCTCTTCGGCTCCTTCGGGGAACTCCTTCCAGGTGTCGGCGTGGACCTCTTGGTCCTTCGTGCGCGACTGGAGGCTGCGCCAGAACTGCGAGCCACGCTGCACGACACGGTTGGCCACATCACCCTCGGGCCGAATCGGACCCAGAGGCTGCACGGCGGCCTTTCCATTGACGACGTTGAGCTTTTTCATCGGTTGAACCCCCGAGTTATCGGTGACATCCCGAGCAGTGGACCGGCGGGTTGACCTTGCGCTTGCGCTCGGGATCGCGGTCCGGATCGTAGTTTTCGGCGTCCGGGTCCCAGTTCATGTTGGTGACCTGGTCGAGCGGACGGAGGTTGGGCTTCGGATTGCGGTGGCAATCGAGGCACCAACCCATGGAGAGCGGTTGGTCCTGCGAGACCACGACCATCTGGTCGATGCGGCCGTGACACGACGCGCACCCGACCCCCGCCGCCACGTGGGGCGAGTGGTTGAAGTAGGCGTAGTCGGGCAGCATGTGAACACGAACCCACTCGATCGCCTCGCCGGTCTCCCAGCTCTTCTTGAGGTTGGCGATGCGGCCCTCGTAGGTGCCGCTCGGGTTGGTCGTGGTCACGAGGCCGTCGTGACAGTTCATGCAGGTTTGCGTGGGAGGAATCGCCGCGACCGCCGCGTACTCCACCGTGTTGTGGCAGTAGCGGCAGTCGATGCCCATCTCACCCGCGTGCAGCTTGTGGCTGTACGGCACCGGTTGCTCGGGCTGATACCCGACGTCGGTGTACAGGGGCGAGAACCAGTACCAAACCGTAAAGATGGCACCGGCTCCGAGAATGGGAGCGACCAGTCCGAGAAGGACTGGGATTGTGTTCGTCCAGCGAGGGAAGATGGCAGGCATCTAGTTCACCGTGCTCGGGGGAAGTACGGAGCCGGTTTCTTCGCGACCTCGCGAGGAAACAAGTCCGCCGTCCCCGGCGTTTGATTGAGTGGTTGTGCAGGGTGTCGCGATTACGAAATCCATGCCGCGGGCCAAGCCTCGGGAAGAGGCCCAACCACGGGCAAGGGTCGCGGCGAGAGGAGGTGCGTACATCCCGCTGAATCCGGCGCGGACCCTATCAATTGCGACAGGTCGCCGCAACAATGGAATGCGGTCTGAACGGGACAGAAACTGCGTTTCTGTGGCGTCCCAAAGCGAAACGGCGGGACGTTCGAGAGAGTGATCACCGTGGCGACCCACGGAGTGATCGCGCACATCGTGTTTGCGCGAAGACCGAACCGTCGACATCGTCATGACGCCTCCGGCTTCACCGCGCTCCAGCGTGGCGAAAAGGTCTTGAGGTACTGGATGATGGCGTGACGGTCGGCGTCGGCGAGGCCCTTGAACGCGGGCATCCCGTTCTTCACCTTGCCGTTGCGCAGGGTGATGTCGATGTCCTCGTCGGTGGGCAGCGAGCCCTCGGGCGTCGACTTGTACTTGAAGTCGGCTTGCCGAAAGTCACGCGGCGTGGCGGCGAGACCCGTGGCCGCCGGCCCCTGCCCCGATCCGTCGTGGCCGTGGCAGCTCGCGCATCGCATTTCGTAGCTGCGATGCCCGGCGTTGAGCACGTCGGCGCTGACCTCGACCCCGCCGAGCATGCGGGGTGCGGTGAACTTGGGGGGATCCTCCCCGCAGCCCATCGAGGTGGCCACGAGCAGACCGAGCGCCAGAGCTTGCGTGGTCCCGCTCATTTCCCCGTCTTTGCGAGCATCATGACTCGATCGGCTCGCTCGTAGAGCTCATCGAGGCCGCCATCGGCGTTGCGGGTGGGATCGAGGCCATAGAAGCCCCGCACGTTGCCCTCGGCGTCGACGAGGGCGAGCTTGGTGGAATGGGCGATGTCGAAGAGGCCGTCCTTTTCGGTGCGGTCGCCCACCCCGAGCTTGAACCCTCCCTCGAGCAGCGCGGTGATCGCAGCGAGGTCGCCGGTGACGAAGCGCCAGGCGTCGTCGTCGTCGGTCGCGAACTCGTCGTGATAGGCGGCGAGGACCTCGGGCGTGTCGTACTCGGGGTCCACCGAGAAGGACACCATCTTCACGCCGATGCCGTTGCGCTCGAAGCGGGCGTGAAGGTCCTGCATCGCCCGCGTCACCGCAGGACAGGTGCTGGGACAACGCGTGAACACGAACCCGGCCACCCACACCTCGCCGTGCAGCGTGTCGGCGGTGAACGGCCTGCCCTCGTGGTCGACCAGCGCGTAGTCGGACGGCAGGGTGAAGAGAACCTCCGGCGGCTCGGGGATGTGCCGCATGAACGGCCGCAGCAGCGTGATCGTGATGATCGCGAGCCCACCCATGATCACCCAGATGTGGCGGCGCAGGAACACCAGCCACGGTGGCGGTTCAAAGTCGGGCGGAGGCGTAGCCATGAAAGAAACCTTCGACTACCAAAGGACGTCGGCGACGAGCGCCAACGTGAGCGCCGGCAAGTACACCAGCGACGCGAGGAAGTAGTTGCGTGCCCACTTCACGCCGGCATCGTTGTCGAGCCCGGTGAAGCTCCAGCCCAAGAATGCGGCGCCGAGCAGCGCGGCGGACACGAAGTAGACGGCTCCGGCCCCGCCGATGGGAACGAGCAGCAAGGTGAGCGGGACGAGGACCAAGGCCCACGCCACGGCCTGAATCTTGGCGACGGCCTCACCGCGCACGAGCGGGACCACCTTGATGCCGGCCCGCGCGTACTCCTGCTTGCGATAGATCGCGATCGCGATGAAGTGCGGCAGCTGCCAGACCAAGAGAATGGCGAACAGCACGACGGCCGGCGGATCGATGCTGCCCGTCACCGCGGTCCAACCGAGCAGCGGAGGCGCCGCGCCGGGGACCGCACCGATGATGAGCGCTGCCGGAGTCTTGTATTTCAGCGGCGTGTAGATGGCGACGTAGCTGAGGATGGACAGTGCCGCGAGCACTGCAGTGAGCGTGTTGGTGCCCACCGCGAGCACGACCAGCGACGCGAGACTCAGCAAGCCGGCGAACTTGAACGCCGTGGCCGCTGAGATGCGACCGGTCGGCAGGGGTCGACGACGCGTCCGGGACATCAGCCCGTCGGTGTTTCGCTCCCACCACATGTTGAAGGCATTGGCGCCGCCGACGGCGAGCCCAACACCGAGGAACATCGACACCGCGGTGAACCAGTCGACCGAGCCGGGCGCCAAGGCCAGGCCGCCCGCGGCCATCAGCAGGCACATGCGGGTGATCGACGGCTTGGTCAGCGCGACGAGATCGGAAGTGCGGTTGGAAGCCTTCACAGCGCGACCCCTTCTTGCCCGTGTCGGCAGAAACTGTCGATAGCCCGGTATGCGCTGGCGCACGCGCAAGTTTTGCGGTTGGAGCAGGGCGTTCCGCGCTCCTCGCATGTCGCGAACACCCACTGCGCTTTCGCGGAGGAGAGATCCAACGACTCACAGGTCTCGCTGCGGTCCCGACCCAGCAGGCAGTGCGTCATGATCTGGGGAACGCCGTTGTCGCACAGCGGCTTGTTGGCCTCACACTCGGCGTGCCAATCGAGCACGGCGGTGATGCAGCCCTCGGTGTCGACCGTCTTGCCGAGCGCATCCATCTTCTTCGTCGCCTCTGCGAAGTGGTTGCGGCTGCGGACCAACGTCCAGTAGCCGCCCACACCCATGATGGAGGCGAGCAGGGCGATGCCCCCGAGCACCCAAACGAGCTTGGGTCCCGAGTGCTCTGCGGGTTCCACGCTCGGCACGCGCGGGTTCTAGCGCTAACCCGTGAACCGGTCAACGCTGCGCCTCACACGCTCAAAACCCGTTCTCGAGGGGTTTCAGCGGCGTTTGAGACGCCCGCAGCAAGGGCTCACGCCACGATCGCGAAACACGGAGTCTCTCCGGATCCGACAAACGGTGGCGCGCATCTTCTGCGTAACGACGATCCCGACTGCTATCGTCGCGCGTATGAAGTTGAAGGTCTGGCTTGGTGCGTTGGGGTGCGCGATCGCGCTGTCCGGATGCGACGACGACAACAGTCCCAATTCGGACTCCACCACGGGTTCGAGCTCGTCGACGACGGACGACGTCAACACCACGATCCCGGTCACCTCGGTCACCGAAACGATGAGCGGACCGACCACCGATGACTCCACGTCGTCGGGCTCCGGTTCGGACACCGACACCGACACCGACGGCACCGGAAGCACGACCGACGACTCCACGTCGAGCACCACCGATGCGGGTGAGTCGACCTCGAGCACCACCGACGACTCGACCACGACCGGAGACCCGCAGCCCTGGGACATCGGGTGGTGCAACCTTCAACACCCGCCCACGATCGAAGGCTCGACCGCCACGGTCACGACGGCCTACGCACGAGTCTACGCCGAGGGCCTCACCGACCAGACGCCGGGCAACGACATCGACGCCCAGCTCGTGGTCGAGTTCGGCTACGGCGACGATGACTCCGACCCGAGCGCGGGCGGCTGGACGTGGGTCGCCGGCACCGGAAACCCCGGCTGGGACGGTACCAACGCCGGCCAACCCAACAACGACGAATACCAGGGAGACCTGCAGTTCGCCGCCGTCGGCACCTACGACTACGCGGCACGCGTATCCGGAGACAGCGGCGCGACGTGGGTCTACTGCGACCTCAACGGCCTGGTCGAGGGCGGATACACCTCCGACCAAGCCGGCGCTGCGACGATCGAGTAGCGCGATGCTGCGCCACGCCGCGGGTGTCCTGGGCGGACATGCCTGGACCATTCTCGCCGATGCTCGGCATCGGGTGCGTCCGCTCGTCGTCCCTGCATCCGAGGCTTGGACCCTGACCGTACCCGACGGACTCGGTGCGTCGGTCTCCCTCACCGGACGTCTGAGCCCAGCCGCGGGCTCGGACACCGCCGTGCTGATCGTGCACGGCTTGGGAGGGTCATCGGACAGCGGCTACTGCAAAGCCCTGGCCTGCGCCGCAGCCGACCGAGGCTGGTCGAGCCTGCGGATCGACCTTCGCGGGGCCGACGGCAGTGGCGAAGACGTCTATCACGCAGGCCTCGCAAGCGACCTCGCGGCGACACTGCGGAGCTCCGCGCTCGAAGCGTATGCGCGTCTGTTCGTGGTCGGCGTGTCTCTGGGCGGGCACGCCACGTTGCGGCTGGCTCTCGACTCCGTGCCCAAGCTCGCGGGGGTCGTTGCGGTCAGTGCACCGCTCGACCTCGCGGCGTCGTGCGCAGCGATCGACCGCCGCCGCGCGTTCGCCTACCGCCATCACGTGCTTCGCTCGCTCAAAGCCTCCTATCGAGCGTTGGCCGAGCGACACGGTGCGGGGCCGCGGGTCCCCACGTCCCTGCAGACCGTCGAGCGCATCCGAACGATTCGCGGGTGGGACGAGCATGTCATCGTGCCGCGCCACGGGTTCGCCGACGTGGCCGACTACCACCGAAGCATGAGTGTGGGGCCGCACCTGGGCACGCTCACCTGCCCCAGCCTCTATATCGGCTCTCCATTCGACCCCATGGTCCCAGGCCATGCCGTGTTGCCGTCGCTACGAGACGCCGGCGATGCCCTGCGCACGGTGATGCTCGACCGCGGCGGCCACGTCGGCCTACCCGCCCCTCGCCTCGACGACGACGCCCCACCGACCTTGCCCGGCCAGCTCCTTGGCTGGCTCGACCAGCAATAGCGCGAGTTCGCTAGCACCGCAGATTTCGAGTTCGACCCGAGTTTGGCGCGGGCCACTGCTGCACCAGCAAGAGAGCGCAACGTACTTGGAGCGGAAAAGACAGAAGGGGACGAACGCAGACTGTCCGACCGGAGGGGAGGCCCCTCGCCCTGGGCGGGGCCCCCTGCAGAAACCCGGTCGGACTTGAGGCCCTAACGCCCGGCGGTGCCGTCGACGCAGTGGTAGGCCTCGGGATTGCCCCACTTGCGTACGTTGACGAACGCCGAGCTCAGGCGGCCCTGTTCGTCGACGAAGAACGTGTCGGGGATCTTTTCGCTGCCGTACGCCACGTTGACGGCACTGCTCGGGTCCCACAGCACCTTCACCCGCGTGTCCTGCAGGGACATGCGCTCGAGGAACGGCGCGATGTCTTCGCGCTTCTGGTCGATGCTCACCGCCAAGATGACCACGTCGTCGCGGCCCTCGAGACGCTCGGAGAGCTGGTCGAGCTGCGGCCACTCGGTGATGCACGGCTCGCACCACGTGGCCCAGAAGTTGAGAATCACCAGTTTGCCGCGAAAGTCCTCCAAAGAGACGGCGTTGCCTTCGAGGTCCTGGACCTCGAACGCGGGCGCCATGAAGGTTTCGCGGCTGTCGATGTTCGACGTCTTTGCGTCGAGGTCGAACGTGATCGTCAGGTCCTCGCTGCCGGGCAAGTCGAGCCCGAACGCGACCGGTTCGGCCCCCGGCAGCGCGACGACGAGTTCCTGCAGACCGTGGGGCAGCAGCAACGTGGCCTGGCCGGACTCGTCCGTGGTGGCCATGCCCTTGCCCGTAGGCCCGGGGTTGAACACCGCACCGGCAACGGGGCTGCCTCCCTGCGTCACCGTGGCGGTGACACGCGAGCGAAACTCCGGTGTCATCGCGCCGCAGATCGACGCGTTCTGCACGTCGACCGCACCCCGGATCGACCAGGCAAACATGAAGACGAGCAGTCCGCCGACGCCGACGTACAGCGCGTAGACCAGCATCCCGAACGCGTCGGGTCCGGTCCGAGGTTGGGGCTTCGCCTCGCTCACCGGGCCGACCGTAGCAGTCCGAGCCCGAACTCGCCACGCGCCCAAGCGCGGGGGCAAGCGGGGTCACTCAAGGCTGCGCAGGAACGGCGGCCTCGGCCATCAGCGCCGCGTAAACCCCGACTTTGGGGGTGCCCGCGTCCACCAGCGCCTGCGCCATCGGTCGCTGCGCTGCGACCTGCTGCCGCAGCGTCTTGAGCGGTACGGCTCCGCGCACGTAGTGCCCGTTGACGAAGGTGGTGGGGGTGGACCGGATCCCCAACGTGCGCGCCAGAGCCACGTCGGCATCGATCTTCGCGTCGAGCATCGCCTTGGTCTGCGGGTCGCTGAGGTCGGCTTCGAACTGCTCGACGTCGAGGCCCAGCTCCTGCGCAAACGCGGAGAAATCCGCGGTGCGAAGCTCGCCCTGCGAGGCGAACAGCTTGTCGTGCATCTCCCAATACTTGCCCTGGCGTTCGGCTGCGAGTGCGGCGAGGGCTGCCTCCCGCGCGCGTGGGTGGGAGGGGATCGGGAGCTGCATGGACACCACACGAATGTCCTTTTCGTTCTCGAACAGCTCGTGCAGCGTGGGACCAAGCCGCGCGCAGTACGGGCACTGAAAGTCGCTGAACACCGCCACGGTGACCAAGGCGTCCGCCGGGCCCAACGCGGGGCGGCCTTCGACGTCGACGGGGTAGGTCGCATCCGGATCGAGACCACCGGGCTGCGCGGGTTTGGGCGGCTCGGGGTCCTTGGCGCGGCGCTGCTTGACCGCATCCTTCATGAGCGTCGCGTACACATCCCCCCGCGGGGTGCCCTCGTCCATCAGGCGCTCGGCGAGGTCGAGCTCGTACTCGAGCACCTCGGTCCACTGCCCCTTGTCCCGAAACCCGACGTAGCGGTGGCCGTTGACATAGAAGACCGGGGTACCGGTCACGCCCAGCTTGGCACCGGCGAGCATGTCGTCATCGACGGCCTTCGCGGCCTCGGCGGACATGTAGTCGCGCAGGAACGTATCCTGGTCCATGCCCATCGCTGCCGCGCGCGCGCCGATGTCCTTGACGGACGAGTTCGACTCGAACAGCTCGATGTGCATCTCCCAGAACTTGTCCTGCTGCATCGCCGCCCAGGCGGCCTTGGCAGCCGGCAGCGCCATGCGGTGACCGGGCAGCGGAAAGTGTTTGTAGATCAGCCGCGCGTCGCCCTCGAACTTCTTCAGCGCCTCGTCGAGCGGCTCGCGAGCGCGGGCGCAGTACGGGCACTGATAATCGGCAAACTCGATCACCGTCAGCGGGGCGTCGGCTGGACCGCGCGTCGGCTCGTCACCGCGCAGCAGTACGTCGTACCGGGTGTTGTCGTCGAGGACCGGTGGGCCGCTGAAGCCGTCACGAAAGAAGTGCACGACCCCAAAGCCGAGGCCGAGCGCCAAGATGAAGCTCAGCACGCCCATCAGCGGGCTGTCGGAGCTCTTCTTCTCGTTGGGTTCGGTGGACTTGTCGTCGTCGGCCATGCGCGCCAGAGCTCCGATCGGCGAGCGAACGTAGCAGAACCCGGCACCCGCGTGGAGGCCGCAGAAAAAAGTCGAACGCCGCTGCAAGGCGAGGCCGGCTTCGCGACATCATGGGGAGCGCCCCGCTGCGCCCGCATGCCCACCGCATCCCCCGACGCCCTCACGCCTTCGAGGTTCGCGGCCCAGTTTCGCGAGTCCTCTCGCGTGCTTTGGTGCGTCGCGGTCGGCGTCGTCGGCGATCGCGACCTGGGCGAGGACATCTTGCAGGAGGCCGCCATGCACGCGCTGGGCAAGCTCGACACCTTTCGGCCTGGCTCGAGCTTCGTGGCTTGGATGAGCCAATACGTCCGCTACTTGGCTCTCAACCACCGGCGCAAGGCGCAGCGTCGACAACGCGCCCTCGACCAAGACGGCGCGGTGCTCGTGCCCACGCCATCGACCCCCGACACCCCCTCGGTCTTCGACGCCAACGTGGCGCAGGCGCTGTGGGCGTTGAGCGAAGCCCAGCGCACGTGCTTGTTGCTCAAGACGGTGGTCGAGCTCGAATACGGTGAGATCGCCACCCTCATGGACATGCCCGCTGGAACCGCGATGAGCCACGTCTCGCGGGCCCGCGCCAAGATGCGGCAACTCCTCGAGCCCCAACATCACGACACGCCGAAGGAGGCCATGCGATGAGCGACCCTCGCGAGTTCGATCCGATCGCCGCGTCGTTGCGCCGACAGTTTGCGCCTCCGTCCCTCGAAGCCCTCGCGCAGTCGATCGAGGAGGAGGCGGCACGGCTCGAGCACACCGACGAGGCCGCGCCCGCCAACGAGCCGCCTGCCGACACCCGCGTGGTCGAAGCGGTGCCGCCATCCCGCGAGCCCGGGGGGTTGGTGCTCGGCTTTGCCGTGGCGTTCGCCGTGGCGGCGGCGATCGTCGTGCTGCTGGCACGTCCCTGGGACCCAGATCCCGTGGCCGCCCCGACGCCGCCCGTCGCCGAGGCTCCAGCGTCGATGCCGCCCACCACGTCGCAGCGCGCCGGCGAACAACTGGACCGATTCCTCGCCCTGGGCGCGCACCTCGGCGGCGATGAAGAATCCTGCGCCCCGCCCGAACCGTCCGAGGTCTGCGATGGAGGCCAGGACTACCCGCACCTGTTGCCGAATGCGTCGGTCCGACAGGTCGGCGAATGCGGAGGCGGCAGCGGCCGGCTGTGCGCGGACTTCGACCTGCCTGCCGACCGAGCGCTGCTCGTCCAGCTCTCGCCCGAAGGCGAGCATGCGATCGTCTGCATCGAGCGGGCGTGGACCGACCCCGCCCCCGAGCTGCCGGCCTCGAGCGCGTACAACATCTTTCGCAGCCAGCTGGGCGACTATGTGATCTACGAGGTCACTCCGCTGGCGCAGCCTCGGGCCCGAGATTTTCTTCGGCTCTGACTGCAAGGCGAAGCACCGTTGCCAACATTCAACGGGCGTGACTGACCACGCGCTCCTCGGCACGCGGTACGACCATCTCGCCCGGAACACGATCGACTACTGGATGCAGCCCGATGCTCCGACGCTGTCGGAGTCTCGCCTGCGCCAGGCCATCGAACACGCGCCCCGGCTGGACGATGCTTCGCTGCGGCTGTACCTGCATGTGCCCTATTGCGCCCAGCGCTGCCGATTCTGCGCATTCTCGGGCGGCAACACCCTCGATTGGCGCGAAGCGGAGCGCTACGCCGGGCTGCTCGTTCGGCAACTTCACACGCTGTGGGGTGCGACGGCGATGCGCGGCGCACCGATTCGCTCGGTCAACATCGGCGGCGGAAGCCCGGACCTGCTCGGCGAAAGCATCGACATCGTGCTCGACGCGGTGCGGGCCCTGCCCGGCTTCGGTCCGCAAACGGAGCTCGGCGTCGAGCTGACGCTGGCCACCGCCAAGCCCCGGTTCATCGAGCGACTGGTCGCGCACGCGGTGACCAAGGTGTCGTTCGGAGTGCAGTCACTCGACCCGACCGTGCGGGGCTACACCCGGCAACCGAAAACGCTCGTGCATCTCGAACGCGTGCTCTCGATGTTGGACGGACGCATCCCGGTCGTGAACGCGGACCTCATCACGGGCCTGCCGGGGCAAACCCGCGAAGGCGTCGTGGCCGACCTCGACGCCTTGATGGCCGAGCCGCGCATCAACGCGATCAGCTCCTACCTGCTCACCGTCGGCGCGGCGCCAGCGTTGGTGGCCGCAATCGAGCGCGGCACGGTCCCGGCGGTCCCCGCCCCACTCGAACAGGCGTTGATGCGTTTGGAGACGTACGGGGCGTTTCGCCGAGCGGGGTGGGTGCGGCGCGGCACCAACACCTACGTCGACCCGCAACGGGTCGGGGCGAGCACGCTGAGCACGATGGCGGGTGACGAATGCATCGGCGCGTCGCACTACGAGTCGTTCTTGCTCGGCATGGGGCCCCAAGCGGTCAGCAGCATGCCCGGCGTGCGCCTCGAGAACCTGGTCGATACCGAGGCCTGGACCGCTGCCGTGCAGCGCGACGCGTTGCCCGTGTGTGTTTCGAAGTGCTCGACCGTGCACCAACGCGACATGGCGCTGTGGACGTTTCCGCTGCGCTGGGAGGGTCTGCCACGCAGACGCTGGGACGCGATGCTGAACGCGGGTGCGCTCACCGAGTCGCAGCGCGCAACGTTCGAGGCGCTGCAGCACGAGGGGCTCATCACCGCCTCTGCCGACGGCTTCGCCCTCTCGCTGCTGGGCGAGGTGTTCATGGGGCATCTGGTCCGCGACCTCAAGGCGGCGCCCGGCCGCGCTGCCGTGGACGCATACATCGACGAAGGCAACGCGCTCGGCAAAGCAGCGGCCCGCGGTGCGGCCCCCGACGCAAACCCGCTCAACAACCGGCAGACCGCAACGAAGTGGCTCGGCCGTGGGTGAGTCTCGTTTTGCCAGCCTGCGCCGGGTCGCCGCCCTGCCCCGCGAGCTGCGGCCTCTCTACGCCGGCACCGTGGTCACCCGGTTGGGCACGTTCGTCGTCCCTTACCTGACGCTCTACCTTTCCGGGGACCGAGGGCTTTCGCTCGGCGTCACCGGGCGTGTCGTGGCTGCGGGCGGGGCCGGACTGTTCGCGGGCAATCTCGCGGGCGGTTGGCTCTGCGACCGCATCGGACGCAAGCCCACGATCTTGCTCGCCCTGGTGCTCAACGCCGTGGGTCTGGCTGTGCTCGCCGGCGAACGTTCCACCGCGACCGGGTACGCCGGAGCGCTCGCGTTTGCGTCCTTGGGCGCCGGCATGTATCCGCCGGCCGCCAGCGCATGGATCGCGGACGTCACCCGCGGGGCCCAGCGCCAGCTCGCGTACACGGCCAACTACGTCTGCATCAACGTCGGCATGGGGCTGGGCCCGTTGCTCGGAGGCCTGCTCGCCGCCGCCTCGTACCGGTGGTTGTTCGTGGGCGACATCGCGAGCACGCTGGTCTGCGCCGTCCTGATCGCCCGGGCGAGCGGAGGGCACCGCCGCACCGCGGATCCCGAGCAGACCGCACCGCCACTGGTCCTCGACCGCTCGACGCTCGGGGTGCTCGCGTTCTGCTGCACGAGTTTCTTCCTCATCGCACCACTGATGGGCATGGAGTACACGGTGCCGCTCCTGGTCGGCACCGTGCTGCACGAGCCGTTGGTCCTGGTCGGTATCGTCTACACGATCAACGCGGCCTGCATTCTGCTGCTCGGCCTGCCCATCGAACGCCGTCTCGCCGGACGCGACGCTGCACGCATGATGGTGCTCGCGGCGGGGCTGTGGTCGGCCGGCTTGGCCATCATCGCGGCCGGCCTGTCTGCGGTCGCATTGCTGCTCGGCACCGTCGTGTGGACGGTCGGAGAAATGATCGGCTCGGTCGTCGTGCCCACCTACGTGGCGAACAACGTGCCCGAGCACGCCCGTGGGCGCCTGCTCGCGGTCCCCGACGCCATGCGCAGCCTGGCCGCCGTGCTCGCCCCCATCGCGCTGGGCATGGTCTGGGATGCCCACGGCGTGCAGTGGGTCCTGTGGATCTTGGTCGCGACGCCATTGCTCGGGGCCGCGCTGTACGGCGCCGGATCCCTGGCGACGAACGGACGCCGCACACGGTGAGTCGCGTTCGGCAGATCGACGGTCTCCGCGGCTTTGCCCTGCTGGGGATCGTGCTCGGCAACGTGCTGTGGTTTTCCGGCTACGCGGTCGACCCAGCGCCGAGCAAGGACGTGTTCGGCCTCGACGCGGTCGTGACGTTTGCCCAACACCTCTTCATCGACGGCAAGTTCTACGCGCTGTTTTCGCTGCTGTTCGGCGCGTCGTTCGGCTTGATGATGCAGCGCCGGGCCTGGCTTGCCCGGCCGCGGTTGACCTCGCTGATGGTCCTGGGCGCACTGCATGCCGGGTTTCTGTGGTTCGGCGACATTCTCAGTCTCTATGCGGTGGCCGCCCTGCCCCTGCCTCGGCTGTTGCGTTGCTCCGACCGCGTGCTGTGGCGGTGGGCGCTCGCCTTGCTCGCCGGGCCCGCCCTGCTGAGCATCGCGTTGCTACCGCTGGCCGACCAACTCGACCCCGGCACCCTGCTCTACGGTCCCAGCGCCCAACTCACCGCGTTTGGTGGCGACGACTGGGCGGCGCTCTGGCACGCCAACGCGGCGTTTCTGCGCCAGCGTTGGGTGCTTGCGCTCACCTCCGGTCGCCTCCTTCGGCTGCTCGGGTTGTTCGTGCTCGGTGCACTGCTGGTTCGGCGACGACCCACGCTCACGGCACGTGGACGGGCGCTGCTCGTCGTCGTGGCGTTGGCTTCGAACCTCGCCTACGCGGGCTTGGCCGATGTCCCCGTGCTGCCGCCGTCGATCCGCGGTGTGCTGCGGGACGCGGTCGCGTGTGTCGCCCTGCCCAGCGGAGCCCTCGCCTACGCCGCCCACTTGTGGGCTCCGCTGCGCGACCCGGGGCGCGTCCAGGATGCCCTCGTGCATGCCGGGCGACTGTCGCTGACCCACTACCTCTCGCAGTCGCTGCTGCTGGCCGCGCTGTTCTACGGCGTGGGCGCAGGCCTGTGGGGACGGCTCGGCGCGACCACATCCGTCGCCATCGCGCTCGTCCTCGCGGGCATGCAGGTCGCCCTGAGCGGACCGCTGCGACGGCGATTCGGGCACGGCCCCGGCGAGAGGGCGTTGCGTTGGCTCGATATGCTCAGCGAGCGCCGGCGACTTTGGCCGCGCGCATGATCCGAGCGTAGACCTCGTTGCGAGGCACACCCGCCTCGAGCAGAGACTTTGCGAACGCTCGCTCGTCGTCGATGATCTTGCCCAGCGCTTCGGCATCGAGCGCGCCCGAGAAGCGCTTGCCGTTGACGAAGAACGAGGGGGTGCCACGCACACCCAACCGCCGTCCGAGCGTTTGCTCGAGCTCGAGACGCTTGGCGGTCTCTTCACTGTCGAGGTCGGCCTCGAACTTGGCCTTGTCGAGCCCCATGTCGGTGGCAGCCCCGACCAGGTCCTCGCGAGACAGGGTGGCCCGGTTCGCGAACATCCAGTCGTGCATCGCCCAGAACTTGCCCTGTGCCTGCGCGGCGATCGACGCCTTCGCGGCGAGCGGGGCCTGAGGGTGCATCGGCATGGGGAACTGGTGAAACACCACCCGCAGGTCCTCGGGGTAGATCGCCTCGAGTTCGTGCACCGTGCTGGCAAACGTGCCGCAGAACGGGCACTGGTAGTCGCTGTACTCGACGATCGTGACCAGCGGCTCGGCGGCACCACGAATCGCATCGGTGGACTTGTACGTGGCCCGCACCCGGTCCCCGGCTCCGCGCGCGAGTGTGTTGTGGGCATCGTCGACGTCCTCCATCGTGGGGAGGGCTTTGTCGTACGTGGGGTCGGGCTCGCTGCCTTGCTTCTTGCAGGCACCCAACCCGAGCGCAGCCGCCAGGAGAACCGAGGTGAGGATTCGGGTGTTCACGGGTTTGGATATCCTTCGGGTCCGACGGCGTCGGCCATCAAACGTGCACGGCGCTCGTCTTCGGGCACGCCCTCGTCGGCCAGTTTGGCGGCCGCGTCGAGCTCTTCTCGAATCACCCCGCCGAGCCGGCCGGGGCGAAAACCGCTGACGAAGCGGCCGTTGATGAAGAACCCCGGCGTTGCGATGACGCCGAGCTTCAACGACATGCGCAGGTCGTCGTCGACAGCCTGCTCCACCGCGGTGCTGTCGAGGTCGGCCTTGAACTGCTCGAGGTCCAACCCCACGTCACCGGCGATCTTCAAGAACGCGTCGCGATCGTAGCCCCCGCTGTGGGCGAACAACGCATCGTGATAGGCCCAGAACTTGCCCTGCTTGCCCGCCGCGACCGAGGCCTTGGCCGCGCCTTTGGCCGCGGTGTGAATCTCGAGCGGCACGTGGCGCACGATGTACTGCACGTCGTCGCCGTGCTCCTCACGCAGCGTCAGCAACTCCTCGTGCGCCTTGCGGCAGTAGGGGCACTGGAAGTCGAGGAGCTCGACGACCTGCACGGGGGCGGTGTCGGGCCCCAACGGCTGCGACTCACCGGCCTCCACCGTGTAGCGCACGTCGTGCTCGGGCCCTTTGAGGTCCGGCGGGGGGTTGGTGAGCTTGTTCTTGTCGGCGAGCTCTTTCTTGAGCGCGTCGGCCCCCTTGGGCGCCTGCACCCGTTTGGTGGACGCCGACGCCATGATCTTGTCGTAGAGCTCGGCGCGGGGTGTACCGGACGCCAGCAGCTCTTTGGCGCGTGCTATCTCCTCGTCGAGAATGCCGTGCCACGTGCCCTCGTCGGCGTAACCGGCCATGTACAGCCCGTTCACGAACGCGGCGGGCAAGCCCACGATGCCCAGACGCTTCGCCTCCCGGCGATGCCGCATGCGGGTGCCGGTGTGTGCGCCCGTGTCGAGCGCATCCATGAACTTGGGCACGTCGAGCCCGATCGACTGGGCGTGCTTGCGCAGCGTCGGCCGATCGAACGCGCCGATGTGCTCGAACAGCTCGGCGTGCATCTCCCAGAACTTGCCCTGCTCTCCCGCCGCGAACGCGGCCTCGACGGCCTCCTCGCCCTTGCCGAAGCCGGGCACGGTGTAGGAACGGAAAACGACCCGCAGATCCTGCCCGTAGTCCTCGAGCAGGTTGTCCATGACCGACCAGGTGCGACCGCACGGCGGGCACGCGTAGTCGGTGTAGATCACGACGGTCACCAGCGGCGTGTCTCCACCCCGCGCGTACTCCTCGGCCGTCAACGGTACGCGATAGCGCTCGGCGTCGATGCGCACCCGAGGCGTGGTCTTGCCCTCATCGCCGGACGAAGGGCACCCCGCGAGTCCGAGTGCCACGAGCAAGGCGGAGCAGAGCTGAAGCGGGCGCATCACGATCGGCGGACAACGTAGCAAACTCGCCCCGCATATCGCGGCCCGGGCCCCGCGCAGCCCGACCTCGGCACCAGGGTTTCCAACGCGAAAACGCCACACCCGGAGGGGGTGTGGCGTCTTCTTGGAGCGGGAAACGAGATTCGAACTCGCGACTTCAACCTTGGCAAGGTTGCGCTCTACCAACTGAGCTATTCCCGCGAAGGGATGCGGATACTGTCCCAACGGCCTCGGAGAGTCAAGCACGAAAATGCACTTTTTCGTTCGATGCATTCCCGCGGCCTCGCATGCGCATATTTCCTCACGCGAGCTCGGATTGCGGCCGCCGCCTCCTGGGAGTAGAACCCAGCCCGAAAGCGACGGATCAACCGTGAATTCCAAGTCTCACTCGATCGGCATCGTCGGCGCGCGCGGCTACGCAGGGCAGGTTCTCCATGCGCTTCTCATGCACCACCCATGCATGAGCGCACGGTCTCCCGCCGAACGAGACCCGACACCCACCGCAATCGACAGCCTTCGCGAGTGCCGCGCGGTCGCGCTGGCGATCCCCAACGAGCCCGCGCTCGCCTGGACCGAGGCACTGCACGACGCGGGAATCCCGGTCCTCGATCTGTCCGGGGCACACCGCTTCAAGGACGGTGTGCACTACGGGATCCCCGAGCTCTGGGGCGCGCCGTCTGCGGACGCGACGCTCGTCGCAAACCCGGGGTGTTACCCCACCGCGACCCTGCTCGGCTTGGTGCCGCTGCTGCGCGGGGGCGCCATCGAGTCCAGCCCCATCGCGGTCGTCGGTGCGAGCGGGACGTCGGGCGCGGGCAAGGGTCTTCGCGACGACTTGCACTTCAGCGCGCTGTTCGGCAACACGTTCCCCTACAAGGTCGGCAGCCACAAACACAACCCCGAGATCGCCCGGCACTTGGGCGCCCCGGTCACCTTCGTGACGCAGCTGTTGCCGATCGTTCGCGGCATTCTCGTCACCGCGTTCGTCAAACCCACCCGGTCGGCGGCGCACGTCCTGCAGACGTTGCAGGGGTTCTATGCGGACCACCCGTTCGTCACCGTGCTGCCCGAACCCGGGCCTGGTCTCGGCGTGGCGCATGCGGTCGGTAGCCACCAGGCGATCCTGTCGGTCGGCCCTGCAGACGACGGCGGCTTGGTCCCCGTCTTTTCCACCATCGACAACTTGATGCGCGGCGCCGCCAGCCAGGCGCTCGCCAACCTCAACCTCTGGTTCGGGCTCCCCGCGGAGACCGGACTGCCCGCACCTCTCTTGCACGTCGGCAACGATGTGCCCCCCATGTCCCGCGCGCTGCCATGAGCACCCCAGACATCACCCTCTCCACCGACCTCGTGCCTGCCTTCCCCGTCCCGGGGTTCCGCTTCGGCGGAGTGCGTTGCGGCATCAAACACGCCCGGCCCGACCTCGCGCTCATCGTGTCGGACCGCCCCGTGGTGGCGGCGGGCTGCTTCACGCAGAACAAGGTGCGGGCCGCCTGCGTCGACCGCAATGCGGCCATGCTGCCGACCGATGGCATGCGCGCCGTGCTGATCAACAGCGGCAACGCCAACGCCATGACAGGGCCAGGAGGCGTGACGGCCAACGAACGCATGGCCGCCGCAGCCGCCTCTGCGCTGGACCTGCAGCCCGAAGCCGTGCTCACCGGCTCCACGGGCATCATCGGCGTGCCCCTGCCGATCGAACTCATCGAGGAAGCCGCCCCGACGTTCGAGGCCACGCTCGAAGAGGACCCTCGCAACTTCGCCAAGGCGATCCTCACCACCGACACCTGCACCAAGGTCGCGAGCACCACCGTGAAGCTGCCTGGGCACGACACGCCGGTGCGCCTGCTCGGCGTCGCCAAGGGCTCGGGCATGATTCATCCCAACATGGCGACCACGTTCGGCTTCGTGCTCACCGATGCCGCGATCGCCCCCGCCAAACTTCAGGACATGCTCACGCCGGCCGTGGACCGCACGTTCAACGCGATCACCGTCGACGGAGATTCATCCACCAACGACATGGTGCTGGCCCTGTCCAACGGTGCGTCCGGGGTGCACGTGGAGGGAGAGGCGGCCGAAGCCGTGTTTGCCCATGCGCTCGAAGAGATCTTGCTCGCGCTCGCCAAGCAGGTCGCCCGCGACGGCGAAGGCGCGACACGCCTCCTGCAGGTCGAGGTCTGCGGGGCCCCCAGCGACCTCATCGCCCGCCAGCTGGCCCGCGGCGTCTGCCGCAGCAGCTTGGTCAAGTGCAGCGCCTTTGCGGGCCAACCCGAGTGGGGTCGCGTCAGCATGGCCATCGGTCAGGTCGCCGCCGATCTCGGGCTCGACCTCGACCCGGCCGAGCTGACGATTCACGCGCAGGGCACGCTGCTCTACGACCGGGCCGGCCCCAAGCTCGGGCACAACAGCGCGTCCCTGCGCGCGGGCCTGCAACAAACCGAGGTCCGTTGGAGCATCGACGTGGGCATGGGTGGAGAGGCCAGCTCCACCGCCTACGGCTGCGACCTCAGCTACGACTACGTGCGGATCAACGCTGACGAGTCCAAGCAGATCGAGGTCAGCCGCAGCGGCGGCGTCTCCCGCAACCTGTCACTCGCCGCCTACTCGCCACGTCTGAAGCACCAGCTGCTGTGCGAAGGCCTCTCCTACGTTCGCCGCTTCATGGGAACACGGGCGATGGTCTACCTGCCCAACCTCGAGAACCTCGATGCCCCGGTCAGCAGCTTGGCCAACGACCTCGAGCTCTGCCTCGACGCCGGCCTCAAGCCGCTCGCCCTGCTGCCCACCTCGAGCGCGGTCGAGACCATTGCCGAGCACATGCACCAAGCCGGACGTTTCGCGGCGACCGTCTCCCCCGACCCGGTCAGCATCAGCAACCTGCTCGACCGCGGGCACTTGTGCCTGCTGCCGCGGAGCAACCCCGCGCCGGATACCATCGTCGACCTCGCGCTCAAGCTGGGCATTCAGAAGCTCATCGTGCTCGCGCCCGACGGCGGCCTGCGAGACAAACACGGCCTGGTGCAGCGCCTTTCACCCGACACGTTCCTCACCGGCCTCGAGCGCGGCCGGTTCGATGCCACCGACCCCGAGCTGCTCGTGCTCGCCCGCCACGCGGCCAAACGCGGCATCCCGGCGTTTCATGCCATCGACGGCCGCATCCCGCATGCCGTCGTCGGCGAGCTGTTCACCGACGAAGGCATCGGCACGCTCATCACCCGGCAGGCGCTCGGATGAAAGGCGCCAAGGCTCGACGACTCGCGCTGAAGCAGCTGTTGCTCAGCGGACAAACCGGCACCCAGCAGGAGCTCTGCGACCTGCTGGGCGAGCGCGGCTTCGATGCCACGCAGAGCACGATCAGCCGCGACCTCAAGGCACTCGGCGCCCAGCGGCGGCAACGGGCCGACGGCGAGTTCGCCTATCATCTCGAGGCCGAACGCAGCGCTGCGTTCGACGCCGACATGGTCCAAGACGTGATGTGCAACGAGACGATGATCTTGCTGCGCACCCGTATTGGCCGTGCCCAAGCCGTGGGCTTCGACCTCGACTCGATGCGGCACCCGGACATTCTCGGCACCCTCGCGGGCGACGACACCGTGCTCGTCATTCCCCGCACCATCGAACGCGTGGAAGCCCTGGCCGCCATTCTCCGCGAACTCGCCGGCATCGCCTGACGGGGGCTCGTGCAGCCGAACACGAGGCGTGAGGGACTACCGCGGCGCGAGACGTCGGTGCATCGAGATGAGTAGCGCGACGAGCAAGACACCACGCGAGTCGTAGAAGTCCCCCGTCAGCATCGAGGACGTCAGCAGCACCGCGAACACCGAGAGGTCGCGGGCGTAGAGCTCGGCGTCCGCCTCGAACACCCGGCGCACGGTCGGCGCCAGCGCTCCGACCAAGAACGCCACGGCGAGCAGGCCTCCCTCGCAGAACGCCTCGAGCACGATGTTGTGCGGATAGACGTGAAATCCGCTGACGGCGAACGCGGCCAGCCCCTGACCGACGAGCGGCGCGTCGAGGCCCATCGCCCACGCATGTTCGTAGATGACCATCCGACCGGCGTCGTGCCGTTCCTCGAGTGTCAGCACCAGGAAGCGCTGCTCGAACGTGTGCATCGCCTGCTGGCCCATGTCGGTGAACGTGACGACGAACCAGGCCAGCACCACCAGGCCGAGCCCGATCTTCACGAAGCGTCCAACCGGGAGGCGCTTCGCGTACACCAACGTGGCGGCGCCCACCATCATGCCCACGGTCGCGCCTCGCGACCCGGACAGCAGCGCCAACACGGCACCCAAGCCGGCCGCGATGATCCACGCCCACCGCCGACGGCGTCCACCGAGGATCGCCGACAGGCTGAGCATCAGCAGCACGGCCATGTTGCGGCCGAACACGTTGGGACCGCCGCCCAGCACCGCGAGGCGTTCTCCGTCGCCGCCCGCCCACGAGAGCAGACCCAGTACGGCCATCGCCCCCAACGCTGCCGCCAGCGCATCCCAGAAGCGGTGAATGAGCAGTCGCGGCCCCGTCCATCGAGCGATGCGAGCCACACACGCCACCGCCACGAGGATCAGCAGCATCTCATAGCCCTTGGTCCACGGGAGCTCGGAGTCCGGTGCCCAGAGCACGGTCGCGGTCAGGTAGCCCAAGAACGCCACGAGCGGGCCCAGGTTGGTGCGCAACGCGGGCTCGAGCGTCAGCGTGCGCGAGAGAGCGGGCGAATAAGCGATCGCCGCCAGTGCGATCACCGTCCATGCCCGCGGCTCGAGCAGCGCCGTCGTCTCGCCCATGCCCAAGCGGGCCAAGCTCCACCGCCCCGAAAGCAGGAACAGCGCCATGCAGATCGCGGTCGCCCAGGCGACCTGCTTCTGTGGAGCGTCATGTTGCATGTCGATCTCCGATCCTCATGCCGAGCCACGCGCGAAAGACCGCTGCGATGGCCAAGGTCGCGCCGACGCCCAGACCCAACGCGCTCGCCTTTGCGGCCCCCATCAGTCCCGAGCACGGCACCCAGGAGAGCGCCGCCCACCCGGTCACCAGCGCTGCAGCCAAGTACACCAATGCCTGCGTCTTGAGATACCGCGCCGCCGTCAGGGCGTACATCGACAGCGCAAGCACGAAGTGCATGGCGCCACCGATCATGATCCAAACGAAGACCGGCTGGTACGTGGCGAACGACTCGGCATACGCCAACGTCAAGAACACGTCTCCGAGCGTCGCCGCCACCAGCACACCGATGCCGCCCATCGCCGCCGCCAACACCAACAGTCCCAACGAGAGTTTGGCGAACGCGTCGGCGTTTTCCTCGGCCACGAACCGGGCCAAACGGGGCGCCAACGGAGCACCGAGGGCAAACACGAACGCGCTGCCGACCGTGACGACGTAGGTCATCGGCACGTAGAACCCGAGCCGTTCTTCGCCAAGGTGGGCCTCCACCACGTAGCGCGGGAGGTTCTGGTTGAGCGAGTCGATCAACCACATCAGCCCCATCGGCAGCGCCATCATCACCAACGCGCGCGGTGTGCCTGCCGAGCCCTCGGCTTGCGCCCGGGCGGCGAGCAGGGCGTTCGAGCGCGGCCGGTCGTGAAAGAGCCACACACCCACCCACGCCGCCGCCATGCCGAGCACCGCGAGGCGCAGGTCGCCCGTCGTGACCATGATCGCCGCGAGAGCACCCAACCCCACGAACGCGCGCAGGATGAGCGAGGTGCTGAAGCCATCCATACGGCCAAAGCGCTGGAACACCCCGTAGCGGAGGTCCTCGAGCATTTCGATCGCCTTGGCCAAGGCGACGGCACCGATGACCCAGGCGCCGGCCCCTTCGTACAGGGACGCGGCCATGACGGTGCACACCAACAAGCCGATGAGGGCGGTGACCCGCCGCACCTGCTGGTAGGTCGCCCACCCGAACCGACCCGTAGCGTCGGTCGCGTAGAGGTTCCGCAGGTGCATGTTGCAGAACACCATCACCGGAGCCGTCACCGCCAGGCCGAGGGAGAATCGGCCGACGTCGGTCACCGACCCGAGCTTGGCCACCACCACCAGCGTGCCCCACTGGGCAGCGCCGTAGATGATGCGGCCCGCGAGCGTCCAGCCGAAGCTGGCCCGCCGCGACAGCTCAGGAAGCGACCGCGATGTCGTCGGATTGCGCATCGTCGTCGTCGTGTTGGCTTTCGTCCTCGGACTCGGGCACGTCGGACTGGGCGTACTCGGACGCGTAGGCGTACCCACCGCCGTAGTAGTAGTACCCGTCGTCTCCACCGTGGTCGCGTTCGACCGCGTTGAGCACCAACCCCTTGGGCGCGCTGAGTCGACTCCACACCACGCGGGCACGGCGGGCGTGTGCGCGTTGCAGCACCCCGGGGCGTGCGACGACCAGCAAGAGGTCGGCATGCTGTGCGACGACGGAACCGTCGGGCACGAAGGACGGCGCACTGTCGAGCAGCACGTAGTCGTAGCGCTGTCGTGCGGCGTCGATGAGGTCACCGAGCTTGGGCGACATCAGCGACGGCAACGAGTCGGGTACCCGCTGTCCCGCGGTGAGCACGTCCACGCCACACTCCTGGCTGCGCACGAAGTTGGCGAAGTCCTTCACGTTGCCTTGGGCGAGCAGGTTGGTGTAGCCGCCGTCCCGTTTGACCCGCCACTCGCGGTGCTGCACTGGGCGGCGAAGGTCGAGGTCGATGACGAGCACCGAAGATCCGGAGCGTGCCAGGCTGACGGCCAGGTTGGACACCACGGTGCTCTTGCCCTCGCCCTGCTGACTGGAGGACAGCGCGATGACTCGCCCGCGCCCGTTCTCGGCCGGCGTGAGCGTGACGGAGACACACAGGGCGCGGAAGGCCTCCGCGGCAGGCGAATGGGTCTCGGCCCAGATCGCGTCGTGTGGCAAGCGAGCGTTGTCGCGACGGCTCTGTTTGGTCGACTCCCCGAGTTTGGGCACCACGCCGTAGACCCCGAAGTCGAACTCGTTGGCGACATCGTCCACCGACGAGAGGCGACGGCGAAGCGCGTGCGAGAGCCATGCAGCCGCGAGCGCAGCCATCACGGCGGCCGCAAGGCCCGAGGCCCAGATGCGAACCCGACGCGGCGATGCCATGTCGTGCGGCACGTTGGCGCTCTCGACGATGCGCTTGTCGATCGTGGTCGACGCCTCGAGGATCTCCGCCTCGCGGTAGCGCTCCAGCAAGAAGGCGTAGAGCTTCTGACTCACCTCGACGTCCCGCATCAGGCGCGCGAGTTGGAGGTTCTTGGCCGGGAAGTCGGTGAGCGCCGCTGCGGCGGAGTCTCGCTCGCGACGCAGGTTGGCCATGCGACTGCCCACGTTCTTACGCGCCGTCGACAGCAAGCGATTGACGGTCTTGCGCTGCTTGTCGAGCTTGCGCTGCATTTGGACCAGCTTGGGGTGGTCGGGGGTTAGCGTCGCCGACAGCGTCGCGACCTGCGTCTCCGCCTCGGTGAGCGCACCGATCGACGCGGCGAGCACCGGGTCGGCGATGAAGCTGGCGGTGAGGGCGGCCCCCTCCCCTTTCTTCATCCGGGTGCGCAGGCCCTTGTGCAGCGAGCCCAGCACCGCAGCCTCGACGTCGGCTTGGCGCAGCTCGGTCTCGATGACCGCCACATTTTCGATGGTCACCTTGGCTTGCGTGTCGAGCTGCACCGCGTGCTCGGCCTCGGAGAACTCGCGCAGTTTCTGCTCGGCGGTGGCCAACTCTTCGTCCGCATCGTCGAGCCGCTGGCGAATGAACTCCGCCGACTTCGAAGCGCCCGTGGCCTGCCAGTCGAGGCTCTGCTGCAGGTAACGCCGCATCAGGTCGTCGACGACCGCCTGCGCCACGAACCGGTCGGTGTGGCTGAAGCGAACGGCAACGAGATCGGTGGACCGGTCGCGGCTTCCCACCGGCGCCACCAGCAACTGGGGCAACAGCCGATCGAGGAGCTCGCCTTCGGTCTCGACGTAGACGGTCGAGGCAACCCCGACCTCACCGGGCAGCGTGCTGAACGAGATCGTCAGCCCATCGGCCTCGAGCGTCTCTCCGACCGCCATCGTGTACTCGCTGGCCGCCCCGCCCTCGCCGATCGCCACCGCGATGGTGGCCTCGTCGGTGGGTTCGACCCGAACCGTCAGACCTTCGAAGCGCTGCGGCGTGACGGTCGCGAATGCGAGCGAGGTGCGCAGGCGCTCCAGCCACGGCGGCGTCGGGCTGGTCTTGCCCGTCGCCACGCCCCAGTCGGGTGTGACAACCCACGGACGCTGCGGGTCGATGACATGCAGCCCGAGCGAGGTGAACGTTTCCACCACCGCTTCGCGGCGACGAAGGATCTCCACCTCGGTGTCGACCTGAGATCCGCCCAGCTCGCCCATGAAGTCGAGCATCGGCATCGCCGAGTTGCCTTCGTTGGCGACCTGCACGACGCCTGCACTCGAATACGAGGGCAGCGCAAAAAAGCCGTACAGCACGAACGGCGCGAGGGTCAGCACCCCTGCACCGACTGCCATGTATCGATATCGGCGCAACAGCCCCATCCAGCTGCCCAGCAAGGTTGCCAGGCCGGCTTTGTCGCTCGTGGTGTTGCCGCCGCCTTCGGGAGGCTGCGCCACGGCTCGTGGGGATTCGCTGCGGAGAGGCCGGATGACTTCGTCGCCCATGATCCTGCTTTCGCGCGGTGTCCGAGGGCCGGCCTCGGTCCCGCCTGAGGTCTCTGCGTTCGGGCCTGGGTCGGCGCAACACCGCAGTGCTGCCCGAAGGCGGCCAGCCGCGGGCCAGGTGGACCGCCACGAGCCACCTGTCCCACCGAGGGCCTATCGGGTGCGCGCACGAGCGTCGCGCTGGCGAGACCGTCCGGTGCACGGCACACTTGGGTGAACCGCGCACATGGAAGGCGAGCACAACTGGACCGCCCTCGCGGTCCCCATCTTTTTGGCCGCAACGGCCGCCGAGCTGTTCATCGCTCGGCGTCGCCGCAAGGATTTGTTCGCGTTCGGTACCGCCTTGAGCGACCTCGCCTGCGGCAGCGTGTTTCAGGCGGGCGAGCTGATCTTCAAGCTGATCTTTCTCGGCGCCTACGCCTGGCTGTTCGAGCACGCCCGTTTCATCACCTGGGACGACACCAGCCCCTGGCCATGGGTGATCGCGATCGTCGGCGTCGATCTGCTGTTCTACTGGTGGCACCGGGTCAGCCACGTGGTCAACGTGCTGTGGGCCGTGCACGGCGTGCACCACCAAAGCGAGGACTACAACCTCGCCGTCGCCCTACGGCAGCCGCTGTTCGAGCCGATCACCTGGTTCTTCTTCTACGCCCCGCTCGCGCTGCTCGGCGTGTCCCCGGTGGTCTACCTGGCGGCCTACGGCATCAACCGCTTCTACCAGTTCTGGATTCACACCCAGGTCGTGGACAAGGGCCCCGCCTGGGTCGAGTGGCTGCTCAACACGCCGAGCCACCACCGGGTGCACCACGGGGTGAACCCGCAGTACCTCGACAAGAACTACGGCGCGATTCTCATCGTGTGGGACCGCTTGTTCGGCACGTTCGAACCCGAGGTCGAAACTCCGGTCTACGGCACCACCGTCCCGCTGCGCAGCTACAGCCCGCTGTGGGCCAACTTCGTGCACCTGCGCCGCATCGTCACCTTGGGCACACTCGCCAAGACCACGCGGGAGCGCCTGTGGGCTTGGGTTGCGCACCCCGCTTGGCTGCCGAGCGGCGCGACGGATCCCGAACCGAAGGTCGAACGGGAGGGCTATCAGAAGTACCGCCCCGCGGTGGGCTCCAAGCTTCAGGTCTATCTGCTCGGCCACTTCCTGCTCGCAGGTGTGGCGATGAGTGTCGTCGTGTTCTTCGAACACGACCTGAGCGTGGTGCAGCTCGCCGCCGCGGCCACGGTCTTGATGGCGACGTTCGCCGCGATCTTGGGCCTGGTGGAACGCAAGCCCTGGGCCTGGCCGCTCGAGCATGGCCGCCTGCTCGGTACCGCCGCCGTCACGGCATGGCTGCTCGTCGCCGCCGCGGGATGGAGCGTGCTTTCGGCCGCCCTCGTCGCGGGTGCCTTTGGCCTCGCCGCACTCGGCACCCTCGTGGTGCTCAAGCCCGCTGCCGAAGCGTGAGTCGCTCGAGCGCACGCTGCAGATGCAGCAGCGGCGTATGCTGGGGCCGGACATGCGGCAGGGCCCACTGCGCCGCGTCATCGGTGGTCGCGAACACCTTGTGCGGGCTGCGAGCCTTCGACAGCAAGGTGATCGTCGCCACCGCAGCCCGGGCCGCAGACGCCCAGAACCCCTCGCCCGGCACCACCGTGGCCGTGGCCGCCACATGCCCCGCCGTCTCCGCCAGCACCGAAGATGCCTTCTTCTGCACCGAGGGTGAAGGAATGCTCAGCCCATAGTCGATGACGTTGAGCACCAACAGCTGCTCGTGCCGCCGCGAGAGGTCCGCACTCGCAGCCCCCGACGCCGTCAGCCCGACTTCCGAGACCGGCCCGAACCAGTGCGTGAACAACACGTTGCGCCACTGCACCACCCGGTGGTCCGCCCCCTCGGCGAACACCCGTTCATCGTCCTCGAGCCGCAGCACCGTGGAGGGCGACGGATCGATCTCCACCGGGAACCCCGGGGACCTCTCCTGCTCGCTGCGGTCATCGCCCACAGCACAAGGGTGACGCACCCCGCCCAGAGGACCAAGGGGGGATCTCCTGCCCAATCACGCAACCGCCGCACCACCCCACCGACCACCGCCACGCGTAGACCCCACCCTCCAACACGGCCGAATTCGAGCGTTCCCGGCCTTTCTGCAAAGAATGAAATCCACCGCTTGACGCCACGGCCGACTCAGCGGTATGAAGCGCGCCCCATTCCTCAGTAGCTCAGTTGGTTAGAGCGGGGGACTGTTAATCCCTAGGTCCGCGGTTCGAGTCCGTGCTGAGGAGCTTCGAGAGGCCCAGGCTAACTAGCCTGGGCCTTTCTCTTTTTGCGACCTTGCCCGCGATCATGCTGCCGACAGTTTGCGGACGGGTTGGTCGACCGCCAACCGACTCACGCTCCGAGGACAGCGCGGGAAAGAAGTCCTGTCAGGGCTGATCATCGCCATCCGCTCGTTCCATCGTCGGAGGGTCTGCTCGACATCTGGGATACGTCGATGACGGCACCGGCTCGTGCCGAACCCATCTCACTGCCTGGCCGACCGAGAAGGGCGCCCACGCTTGTACTTGCTCCGTTCGGCCGGGCCGCTACGATGAGGTATCGGTTATACTGATACCAACCTTCGCGAAACCGTCATGCTGCCCCGACCCACCATCGAAGCCTTCGACGCCTGGCTGCCCACACGTTCTCTGCGTCTCGATGCAATCGTCGTGGGCGGCTCGGCGCTCGCACTGCTCGGGGTCACGGACCGGCAGACCCGCGACTTCGACATCCTCCACCCTGAGTTGCCCGAGGAAATCACCAAGGCTGCTCGGGACTTCGCCGTGCACCTCCGCAGCGAAGGAATCGAACTCACAGAGGAGTGGCTCAACAACGGTCCGATGCAGCTCGCAGAGGTCCGGCCTGATGGGTGGCGACTGCGAGTACAGACCGCATTCACCGGCGCCTCGCTCACGCTGACCACACTCGGCCGCGCCGACCTGCTCAAGACCAAGCTCTTCGCGCTCTGCGACCGCGGGACCGACCTCGCCGACTGCATCGCGATGGCACCATCGACGATTGAACTCGAAAGCGCCGAACCATGGCTCTCGGGGCAGGACGCAAACCCAATGTGGCCCGACCACGTTCGCGCAACACTCGACGATCTCCGAAGGAGGCTGGGTCATGGCGTTTAGTCGAGCCACAGCCCTGAGCGATCGCCCCGACAGCGCAGCCCTCACGCGAGACATGGTGGGTATCGGGATGAACTTCGCCACCAAGGGGAACCCGTCGGCGCCCATCGAGGAGACGCTCGTCCACGCAAGCGCGGTCGGGATGGATGGCGACGATCTGCGCGTGCTCGCGGTGTTGACAACGTGGGTCGGCGTGCACCACGGGTACGTCAACGCCGACCGGCTGGTGCGCTGTGTGTCCGAGCATCCCTCGGAGCGCGTGCTCGCCTACTGGGCCGCCGTCGCGCGATGGCTGTCGAAGGACCGACGTTTCGCCCGCCTCGAGAAGCTCCACCAAGGCTTGCCTGTCGACCTCCTCTCCGTCGGCACCGACTTCCAGCTCGCTCGTCGAGGCGAGGACGAGCGCTTCACAGACTCTGCTCTTCGCGTGCCTGCAGGGACGCTGCGTGACCGGGCCGCCGACGTCCTCTCCCCCGAGGTGCTCGTGCGTCGGCACGCCGGCTACCGGAAACGCGTGCTCATGGGGCCGACTTGGCGCGCCGACGTCTGGACGGTGCTGGAGGCGGACCCCGAGGTGAGTGTGTCCGAGGCGGCTCGCCGCGCGGGGTGCTCGTTCGCGACGGCGTGGCAAGTCGCCCAGGACTTTCGGCTACTGCGAGATTCGGACGACGTCGATCGCCAAGTCTGACCCCCGGTCCTCGAACGCCACGCTCGCTTCATCCGGCATACGCCACCTCGCCCCGAGCCCCGCACTGCCGCGTCTACCTCACCCAGTGCGCAGCGCCATGATCGCTCGGCACAAGTGAGGCCCATGCGACGCCGCGGAGCGCTGGACCCCGGTGGGCACGGAGTCGGCGGCGTTTGTCACGATGCGTCGCGCGGCGGCAACGGCCTCCGCCGCTCGCGGGTCTTCGGTCGCGACGGCAAGCTCGGCGATTGCGAGACGCACGAGGCGTCCGAACTCGATCATCAGGCCCTCGGAGGCCGCGCCGCGCAGGGGTTCTCCGAGCGCTGCGGCTGCATCGACGTCGCCCCGGCTGAGATGCGCTCGAATGAGGATGCCGAGGGATGCGGCTTCGATCTCTCGTCCGTCGTGCACGGCTGTTGCCCGCCCCGCGGCCTCGATGGCAGCGGCGGGCTGATCGAGCCGCTGGTGCGCCATCGCGGCGAAGAGCCACGCGCCTGCGCGAATGCGAGGCGTTGCGTTGGAACTCGCGCCCACCGCCGCCAACGACTCGACGGCCCGCAGCGGAGCGTCCTCGACCTCCACCTTGCCGACGGAGAATCTGGCCCACTCCAGCAGCATCCGGTCACCGAGGTGGCGAGCATTCGCGATGCTCTGCTCACCCATACGCCGAGCGTCGTGAAACAAGCCGAGGAAGCAGTGCGCCGAGCACAGGTAGATCTGCTGCACGGTGGCGGTGCGAACATCCCCGGCTTCGAGAGACGCCTCGTAGGCGTCGATGATGTGTCGAAGGACCTCCGCCGTCCCACTGTTTGCGAACGCGCCTCGCCGTGTCGACACCGCCGCCCGCGCGACCGGACTCAAGCCGCCCAACGCCGCGGCCCCCTCGAGAGCACGGTCGACCTCCTCGAGCAGGTGGTCGCCGGCGGCTGTGAGCTGCGTGGCGGCCCGGGCAAGCGCGACGACTCTCGCACTTCGAGTGCCTTCGCCTCCCGGCCGCTCCAGGAGGCGGCGAACGAACCCGACCATCGTCTCGTGGTGGCCCAACTGCCCAGACACTCGGATGCATGTCGCGATCCGCTCGAACCAGGACGCGGAGTCGGAGGAGGCGAGACGCACAGCAGCGTCAGCTGCCTCGAGCGCGAGGTCGAGGCGACCTTGTCCGAGGGCACCTCTCGCTCGGGAGAACTCGAGTGCACCACGCATGGGTTCGTCCTCGGCCAGCCGCAGGCCTCGCTCTGCCCAGGCGTACACGAGGTCGGGTTCGGCAGCCGCGAGCGCCTGACGCGATGCGGCCTCCCACGCCCTCGCCGCGTCGGAGTTGCGACCTGCCGCCTCGAGATGCTCGGCGATGACCGAGGGTCCCGTGTGCCCCCGCGCCACCAGCCAGTCGGCAACGCGTGCGTGGGCGTCGGCCTGCTCGGACTGTGACAGGCACCGGAACGCCAGGCTGGGGTCGCGTTGCCCGTCGAGCAAGACCCGAGGTTCGGGCCCGGAGTCGTCGAGCTGCACCTCCCCCATGTCCACCAGTCGCTCGAGTGTGCGTGACCAACCACGGTGACCATCGTCGAAACCGAGCAGGTCTCGGAGCAGGTCCACAGGCATCGGACGGACCAACGACGCCATCGCGAGAACGCGCTGCTCCTCGGGCGCGAGGTCTGCCACCACGCGGCGCCGTCCCAACAGCTGCTCCCGCAGCGCCGATGGTTGACCGCCACAAGCCTCGACCGCCGCGGCGACAGCGGCATCGTCGAGGTCGGGTCGAAGGTACCTGGCGAGTCGAGACAGCGGCCGCTTGGCGATGGGTCCGAGTTCGACGACTTCCACGACGGCCCCCGCCCGCTCGTGCTCCTCCAGCAACCACGCGATCGCGTCTGCATCGCTGACAGCCAGCAACACCGTCCACGCCGACTCGCGACGGTGTGCGAGCGCAGCCGCGAGCAGGCGGGTCGAGACGCGGTCGGCCCGATCGATCCCGTCCACGACGAGCGGGGCGAGTGCCGCGTGCGTATCGGTCTCCAGCCACCGAGACCATGCGACTCGAATCTGGTCGGCCAACACAGCGGGGTCGTGACGAGCATCGCCAAGCGTCACCGCGCGCTCGAGTGCAACCATGAGGTCGGCAAAGGGCCCCTCGTCCTCGCAGTCCCCGGCACCCGCCGTCCACGCTCGAATCAAGTCGTACGGCGCCGCAGCTCGCTCGGCCTCGAATCGGACCCTGATCGGCGACAACCCGAGTTCGTCGACGAGTGTGTCGAGCACACGGGTCTTCCCCAAGCCAGGGGCACCGGAGACGACAACGATCGCAGACGTTCCGTCCTCCGCCGCAGCCTCGATCGCTCCGCGCATACGCCCCAACTCCCGGCGCCGCCCAACAAACGGTGTCGACACGGGGTCGACCGCGTGCATCGTCGTATCCAGCCCCTTCTCATGCTTCTTTTCGACCACGCGCGGGCTGGCACGAACCGGAGACTCGGCCAGAGCATTGGCTGCATCGGCAAGCTCCAGCAACAGATCGCGCATCGTCGCCGGACGGGCTGTCGGGTCTCGGTGCATCATCGAGTCGACGAGCGCCCCCAGCGACGCGGGGAGGTCTTCGCGGACCGAGCACGTTCGCGGCGGGCGGCCCCGCAGAATCTCGACCAGCATCGCGCCCGAGTTGTCGGCCTCAAAGGGGAGTCGTCCCGTCAGCAGCTTGAAGAGCGTGACGCCGAGTCCATAGACGTCCGAGGCTTCGCTCGTCTTGCCTTCGATCTGCTCGGGCGCCATGTAGGCCGGCGTGCCGAGCAGCGCGCCTGTCGACGTCATCGTGTGGCCTTGCAGCCGCGCCACCCCGAAGTCGATCAACTTGGTGCGTGCTGGCTCATCCTCGACGAGAAAGATGTTGCTCGGCTTGAGGTCTCGATGAACAACGCCCGCCGCGTGGGCATGAGCGAGTCCCTCGGCCGCAGCACGAACGATCGAGAGAGCCTCGACGGGTTGCAGCGGCCCCTCCTCGAGCAGCGCGGACGCCGGACTGCCCGCGAGCCACTCCATGACGAGGTATCGCTCCCCATCCGACGTGGAGCCCTCGTCGAGATACTCGACGATCCTCGGGTGTGCGAGCGAACGGATCAGCTCGACTTCCCGGTCGAACCGCGCCAGGTCCCGCTCGTCCGTCCGACGCAACACCTTGATCGCAACGAGACGGTCGAGGTCAGGGTCTCGCGCCTGAAAGACGATTCCCATCCCGCCCTCGCCGACCTTGCCGAGTACCTCATAGCGGCCGATACGCTGGGCCTTCGGCGCCCGGACCCCGACTCTCTCCAGCACGGCAGCCAGCCCGCGCCGCCGTTCGACGCCTCCGGGCGGGTTGGGGCGTGCCCGCTTCAGCGCATCGGGGTCATCGGCCACTGACCGTCATGTTCGCCGATCATCCCGCGCCCGGTCGAGGTTGTTCGTCCGCGGTCAGCCAGTGCTGGTACGCACCGCGAACGCTGCGTTCCACGTCCGGCGGGAGCACCAAGCGTTCCATCTGCTCCTTGAGCAGCTTTCGAGCCCGGAACAGGCGGCTCTTGACCGTGCCGGCTGGGATATCGAGCGCTTCGGCGAGCTCGCCCACGGAGAGCTCTTCCCAGTAGTAGAGCTCGAGGGCGACCTGGAGCTCGAGCGGGATGTGCTGCAGGGCCTCGACCATGACCCGCTGTTCCTCGCGGCGAGCGAACGCCGTGGACGCGCCCGGATCGAGGTCTCGTACGCTGCTGACACCGAAGTCCGGGTCGACGTTGTCGGCCTGCCGCCGCCGCCCGCGATAGAGCTCGAGCAGGAGGTTACGGGCGACACCGAACAGGAACGCCCGAAAGCTGCCGTCCCCGCGATAGCGAGCGATTCCCTCCGAGCAGCGCAGGAACGTGCGCTGCACGAGGTCGTCGACGTCACGACTCGCCTTCGTCTGAAAGAAACGCACGATCGAGTCGTAGTGGCGCCCAATGAGCGCCTCACCTGCGGCGCTGTTGCCATCCTTCCAGCGCGCGAGGAGAGCTTGGTCGTCCGCCTCCACACACCGACGTTACCACGCACTCTCGACCGTGCCACCGCAGGCCGCGGCTGGTGGTGGTGATCAGTAGCTGTGATACTGCCCGCCGATCGCGTTCCAGTTGGCGTAGTCACCCGCGGCCTCTTTCTCGCAGGCGCTCAGGCTCCCCAGGCTCTCGATCGCGTTCATGATCTCGGTGTGATACGCGTCCTGTGCCGTTGGCTCGGCACTCCGAACCTCGCTGTAGATGTCGTACATGTCATCGAGGCCGAGCTTGGGTCCGCAGTTGGACTCGGGGATCGTGTACATGTCCCAAAGGAACCGGGTCCAATCCTCGATGGTCGAGACACCATGGTCCGGTGAAGAGTCGCATCGGTTGCGGAGGTGACCGCCCATCGGGTTGCCCGCAGCCGCGGGCTGAAACCGCTCCAGCGAGATCGTGTTGCCGAACAGGGTGAACGCGCCATCGGCGACGGGGTTGTTGAACACGCGCGACGCGTAGAGATGTGCGTAGCCTTCCTTGAACCCCATCGAGTCCCACTCCACCGAAGACAGGCTGTACCCGCCCACGTTGAGGCAACCGTTGGTGTTGGGACCGTCGTACGGATATGAGCTGTCGAAGTCATCTTGAGTCCCGTTCTCGCCGTAGTTCAAGCGCGCCACGGCGTGTCCGATCTCGTGCGCCACGATGAACTTGCGCCGCCGGTGCCCATTGTTGATGTGTACGAGGTGACGCCCTTCGTCGACGTAGTTCTCGGAGTTGCCGAGCAGTGACGACGATGACGACGACCCGAAGCCCATGCTGATCATCGTATTGCTCACCCCGGTGCGAACGCGCCACAGCGCGTAGCTCCCAGTCAGGAAGGCGTTCCACGTGGCGTTGCGCCGGATGGCGGGCAGGTCACGTCGCCCCGGAGCCAGCAGCACGTTGGCGTACGACGTCACGAAGAGGTTGCCAGGCATCGAGGAGCTGCTGTCGGCTCCCGCATCATGGGCACGAATGTACGTCGTTCCGTGCCGCGCGATGCTGAACACGTCGACCGAGGCGATGTAGTTGGCCGTCGGCGCTTCGAACTCCAGGCAGCCGGTACTGGACCCCGTGAACCCAGAGGCCAACGTGGTGTTGCCGGTCTGCACGCTGATGTACACACCGCGAGCGGGCACCACCTTTTCCGCGAGCGTGAGGTAGTAGTCCTCGGTGATCCCAGTCGGGGTGGTTTGCTCGGAGTCGCTGTTTCGCACCTGCGCTCGCACGCAAACCTGGTAGTTCGCGGCGAGGGCAGCCGAGCTCGCGCCCAAGGTGACGAGGAACGCGGCGGGACCGGCGAGACGCCTTGTGTAGTCAACAAGAGGGTGTTTCATCGTCATCGGCCTTTCATGTCCACGATGTCAAGGACGGTTGCTTGGGAGAACAGGTCGGGGCGATCGGAGCCCCAGACGGCACGCACGTGCGCACGGTGGGCCTCCTCGTCCATCCACACGCCATCCGCGACGTAGACCTCCTCGGAGATCTCGATCTGGCAGTCCGTCGGGGTCGCACAGAACCGCACGGTTGCACTGACCACCCTCGACGACGCTCGTTGTGCGTCTGCCAGCACCGCCCTCGGCACTTGCAAACGGACGCCCCCCCTGCCCACCTCGGGCGGTTCGACCGACACGGTTTCGCCGTCGCCGCTGACCGTGTCTTCGCTGAGGAAGACCACTTCCACCGCGCGATGCTCCGACGCCTCGGATCCACGACTGAGCAGCAGCTCGGGCGCGTCGCCATCGGTCAGCGACCACTGCAGGACGAAGGGACCCGTGCGGTCACCAAAACCACACTCGTCCTCGTCGAGTTCGAGCGCGCTCGCAAGACTGCGAGGCTCCTCATCAAAGGTGCCCGGCACGTCCTCGGCGCCGCTGTCACAGCCGAGAGTCGCCACACCGAGCGCTACGAGGAGCGCCCGGCCAACTCGTCGGCGGAAGGGGGAGTAGATTCGCTGTCTCACAACCCCGTCGTGAGCCGAGGCCCCGATCGGTTCACGAAAAAGTCGAAAAAAAGCGGAACGCGGTCGACCGGGGACTCCGGGTGGGGCCCTGCCCCTCGCCCCCCGGAGTTCGCGGTAGCCTCCTCGCATGCCCGACTCTCGCGAGATGCGTTTGTTCTTCGAGCTGTTCGAAGCGCTCCCGCGACAGGGGCCGGGCAACGAGGCGTGTGCCCGGCGGGCATTCGCGCTGTGCCGCGGCCTGCCCGAGGATCCGCGCATCGTGGACCTGGGCTGCGGCGCAGGGGCGCAGACGATGTACCTGGCGGCGCTGAGCCCGGGACACATCACGGCCATCGACGCCCATGGCCCGGCGATCGAAACGCTGCGGACGCGAGCCCAGCATGCAGGCGTCGCCGACCGCATCGACGCCCGAGTCGGTGACATGGCCGAGCCCGGACTCCCCGCCGCCAGCTTCGACCTCGTCTGGTCGGAAGGCGCGCTCTACAACCTGGGCTTGGCCCGCGCCCTGCCGATCTGCGCCGGCCTGCTGCGCCCCGACGGATGGGTCGCGTTCACCGACGCCGTCTGGCACAGCGACCACGCGCCCGCCGACGTTCGAGCCTTGTTCGAGGACTACCCGACCATGGGCACCGTCCACGATGTGCTGTCGCTGCTAAAGGCCAGCGGGTGGCGCGAAGTCCAGCACTTCGACCTGCCCGCCGGCGCCTGGTGGGACGACTTCTACACCCCGATGGAAGCCGAGCTCGAGCATATGCGGGCCAAGTACGCCGAGGACGACGAAGCCCTCGCCATCCTCGACACACTCGCCGACGAACCGGCCATGCACCGCCGCAGCGGCGAGCACTACGGCTACACATTCTTCGTCGCCCGCCGCCCGTAGCCGGCGCCTACTTCGGCTCGACGCAGGCGGCGTGCATTCCTTCCTACTCGTCTACTTCGGGATATTGGGCCTGACACTCGAAGAATTCGGCCAGCCCCGACTCACAAGGGGTTTCCGAAACTCGAGAAGGAACATTCGTGATCACCCACTGGGTTTCACATGAGGTCGACGCGCACTCATAGAGCCCGACGAACTCATCGGCGCAGGCGTCGGAGTCATCGTCCTGGAGGCGCCACTGCGTCGAGTCCTCTGACATACAGAAGTCCACGCACTCCCCCTCGCTCTCATAGATCTCCACCTCGGATCCGCATTCCGGATCCTGTAGCAGGCCGCAGAACAGCTCGCATCCGGGCCGTCGGCGCTCGAACGTCCGAACCTCTTCGTCCTCGTCCGCCTCCCCGACGGATGGCCCGCATGCGGTAAGGGCCATGAGAATCGATACCGTGCATTGAAAGAATCGCGGCTGCGCCATGGGAACTCCTGTCGCCCGCCGACAGCATACGCGCGCCCGCGGTCGCCTTGTCACTTCCTGTTGAGAGCGGGTTATCCGCCATATTCAGCACGGCAAGCGTGGAGTTCCTCGCTTCCGGAAACGCAAGGAGTCTCCCCGATTCGGCTTGGCAAGTTCGTGACGATCCACTGCGCCTCACAAGAGGTCGCGGCGCATTCATAGAACGCCACGAACTCCTCCGCGCAAGCGTCGGTGTTGTCCTGCTGAAGCCCCCAGTAGGTCGCGTCCTCCGACATGCAGAAGTCCACGCACTCCCCCTCGCTCTCATAGATCTCCACCTCGGATCCGCATTCCGGATCCTGTAGCAGGCCGCAGAACAGCTCGCACCCGGGGCGCCTGCGCTCGAACGTCCGAACCTCTTCGTCTTCGTCCGCGTCCGCGTCCGCGACGGATGGGCCGCATGCGGTCAGGGCCATGAGAATCGATACGGTGCATTGAAAGAATCGCGGCTGCGCCATGGGAACTCCTGTCGCCCGCCGACAGCATACGCGCGTCCACTGTCGCCCGCGCCCCATCGTCATGTCAGGCCGCGCGGCCGTGCCGGAGAAAGCGTGAGACGTAGACACCTGGCCTCCTCCACGGAATGTGTTGCGCCGCGTGTCTCCGGCCGCTACCGCCAACCACGAAAAAGGCCGACGGACCCTTCGGTCGTCGGCCTCTTTCCTCGAGTTCTTCGCCCTACTCGATCGTCGCCGTGCCGGTCGGGTTGGTCTCGGCGGCGTTGTTGGTCATCGCCTGCAGGCCGGGCGGCGGGACGTCGGCGATGTCCATGAAGACCAGCGGCTTGAGCAAGAATGGTGCGGGGCCGTTGTCGGGCTCGGGCTCGACGCTGAGGACTGCGGTGGCGCCGATGAGCGACAGCGCAGGGTCGATGAAGTCTTGGCCGGGGAATGGCGGGGTCATGTCCGGACCCGCGTCGGGTCCGCCAGCGTCGCTGTCCGCGGTGTCGGCGGCCGTGAATCGACCGGTCGAAATGGGTCCGTCGTCAGTGACGACCCAGCCCTCGTAGGCCCAGCCTTCGGGGAGCTCGGGCAACGAGAACGCAGCGCCCGGGCCTGCCATGGGATCGAGCCACCAGATTCCCTGGTGGTAGTCGTCCATCACGTCGCCGCTGGACGGCGTCTCGAGAATGAAGCTGCCCGCGGCCTCGGCAAAGTCAGTGCCCAACGCGGCGGGGTCGGCCACGCCGAGGTCGGCGACACCGTCGACGAAGTCCCCGGCGACGAGGTGGGTGGCGGACGGCGCGGGGTCGTCGCCTTCGGCGGGCTCGATCGTCAGCACGTACTTCGTGGCGCCGTCGGCCTGCTCGTCGGTGATCTCGAAGCTCAGCAAGTCCGCGGTGCCGTCGACGACACTGAAGCGCCCGGCGGTGACCGGAGCGTCGTCGACGATCAGCCAACCTTCGTACACGTAGTCGGGCCCGAGGTCTTCCAGGCCGCTGATGTCCCACGTCACGGTGCGCGCGGCGACACCAGTGCTGTCGGCGGCGGTCGTCTCTTCGCTGGTGTCCTCGGTCGTTTCGTCGCTGGTGTCGTCCGTGGTGCTTCCGGCCGAATCGTCGGTGGTCGTGCCCGCCGAGTCGTCGGTGGTGCTTCCGGTCTCGCTGGTGTCGCCCGCGCCGCCGGAGTCATCGCCGCAGCCCACGGCCAGCAAGGAGGCAAACGCAGTCGCAAAACCCAGTGTGTAAATCGATCGGTTCATCATTTCCTCGGTCGTGATGTTTCCGGCTCTTCGCGTCCGGACCGAGGAGGCGTATGGGCGGGACACAGTCCAGTTACCGCCGCAAACGTTTCAACGTTGAGCACACCCTGTTCGAATTCCTCGAACAGCGATGGAGGGTTGCGCGCGGCCAATTCCGTGATATGTCACGCATCAAGATGCGGCCGAGGGTCTTCTTCCTGCTCAACCGGGCTCAACGGGCCCTAAAGACCCGTTTCGAGCGCGAAACGAAGCGCCATCTCGACGGCCTCACCAGCGTCGAGCTCGGCGCGCTGTGGGCGTTGGTATCCGGCGGCTCCCTCGGCGTTCAGCAGCTGGCGCGGGTGCTTCATGTCGACCACGCCGTGGTCAGCCGACTCTCCAAGCAGCTCGTACGCAAGCAAGTCGTCGAGCGCGTGACCGATCCAGACGACGGTCGGCGCACCCAACTCGAGCTCACCGCGCTGGGCCGCCAACGTGCCGCGGAGGGTCAACGCCTGCTCCGCATCGCCAACGCTCGCACCATCGACGGTTTCACCGCCGACGAGCAGGCCGTCATCGTTCGCTTTCTCAAAAACCTGATCGCCTTCGGCTCCGAGCAGACCCCCTTGCACGAGACCCCCCACGCAGACCCCGGAGGCACCGATGCCTGACCCGACCGACATCACCCTCACCACCGACGATGCGCACGCGCTGGCGGCCACCTGGTTCCCACCCGAACACGGCACCCCGCATACCCTGCTGCTCATCAGCTCGGGCACCGGCATCCCTCGCCAGTTCTACCGTCGCTTCGCAGCCTTCGCCGCGAGCCGAGGGTTCGGCGTGCTCACCTACGACTACCGCGGCATCGGAGGCTCGGCGCCCGCCAGCCTTCGCAGCACCTCCATTCGGTATCGCGAGTGGGGACAACACGACATGCCCGCCGCGATCGCGTGGCTGCGCACGCGTGTGCCCGATGTTCCGCTGGCCGTCGTCGGACACTCGGCGGGCGGTCAACAACTCGGACTCGCCCACAACGTCCACCTCGTCGATGCCGCCCTGTTCGTGGCCGTCTCCACCGGCTACTGGCGCGACATGCCCACCAAACACCGGTGGTTCACGTGGGCCCTGTGGAACCTGTTCGTGCCGGTGATGCGTGCCGCGCTCGGCTACTTTCCCGCGCGGCGCTTCGGGCTCGGCGAAGACCTGCCGGGGCCGGTCGCAACCGAGTGGGGTGCGTGGTGCCAAGAGCCGACCTACATGGCCGCGTTCTTCGATGGCACCGGACACGCGAGAAGCCCCGACGGCGAGGACTTCGGTGCCGTGCACTTCGACCGCGCCCAGCTCCCGATTCACTGGTTGTGCTTCGGTGACGACCCCATCGCCAACCCGCGCACGGTGCCCCCGCTGATGCAGCTGTATGGCCAGGCCAACATCGAATCCCAGTGGGTCAGCCCTCGCGAACTCGGCGTCGACACCATCGGACACCTGGGGTTCTTTCGCGAATCGCTCGGCGCGTCGCTGTGGCCTGGGACTCTCGATGCGTTGCGCTCGAAGGCCGCTCACTCGGCGTCCGAACCCGCAAGAGCACTCACGGTCTGACCGACTCGGACGACCCCGCCCGAATAGGCGGGATGAGCCCGCCGCATGCTCCCATGCGGAAACCCCATTTTTCGAAGCCGACAGGCGACGTCATGGTGTCGAGCGATGAACGTTTCAGTCCGCACCATCGCCCGGATTCTGCTCGCGAGCACCGTCGCCGCTGCTTGTGGTGACGACTCGGCACCAGCCAGCCCGTCTGACTCCACGGGAGAGGTCACCACCTCCGGCTCGTCGTCCTCGGGAAGCGAGGCGTCGACCACCGGCCCTGCCGAGTCCAGCGGGCCCGGGACATCGTCTACGGGAGCGGTCGAGTCGAGCGAGACGGGCGCCAGTTCCTCGACCACGGGAGCCGTGGAGAACCCCCGGGTGCTCTCGGGTTTTTCGGTCCCCGAGAGCGCCCACTGGCACCCCGCCTCCCAGACATGGTTCGTTTCCAACATCGCGGGTGAAACCGGGGTCGCCGACGGAGAAGGATGGATCACTCGCCTCGACGCCGAGTTGGAGGTTGTGGAGGAACGATGGCTCGACGGTCTCGACTCCCCCGCCGGTCTGGTTTCGAGCGAGACCATGCTCTACGTCGCCGACCTCGACCGGGTGCTCGCCATCGACATCGAGACCGGAACGGTCGAGGAAACCTGGACGATCCCCGGCGCAGGCCTCTTGAATGACCCCACCTTGCACGCTGATGGGACGCTCTTCGTCTCGGACACCTTCGCCAACGCGGTGTTCGCCTTGAGAAGCACCGAACCACCGACCGTCGTCGTACAAGATGCGGCGCTGATGGGTCCCAACGGACTGGCCGTGCGCGGCGATACGCTGCTCATCGTCTCCACGGGCTCGTTCACCGACTTCGAGCGTCTCGCACCTGCATTCCGCTACGATCTTCAGTCGAACACACTCGAGACCATCGACGGGCTCACCGGGAAGTTCGACGGCATCGAGCTCGACGGCGATGCCGCACTCATCACGGACTTTCGCGGCACACTGTTGCGCCTGCGAGCGGACGATGAGGTGGAGTCCATCCGCGACTTCGTCGCCGAGGGGTTCGTCACCAGCACCGCGGACCTCGGCTACGACCCGCAGCTCGGACGTGTCCTCATCCCGGACTTGTTTGGTGACCAAGTGTTGGTCTACGACCTCGCCACTTCGAACTGAGCGCAGACCAACGCCCGCATCCAGGCATGTCCGGCGTCCGTCTCGTGGCGCGCATGCCAGGTCAGCATGACCGGGACGGGCGGGAGCGGGACGGGGGGCTCGAACCGGCGAAGACCCAGCGCACGCACCAACTCGTCGTCGACCGTGCTGCTCAGAGCCGTGAGCACGAGATCCGTGCGGGCCACGATCAAGGGCGCCGCAGCGAACCACGGAACCCGGAGCGAGACTTTTCGCGAGAGCCCCCGTCGGTCGAGCCAACCATCGATGTGCGACGTCCCCCCGTTCTCGAGCGAGACCATGATGTGGTCGGCCTCGACGTAGTCTTCGAGCGACAAGCTCGAGCGAATCGTCGGATGATCTTCGCGTACCACGGTCACGAACTCCTCCGCGAAGAGCAACTCCTGCCGCGCAACCGGGTCGTTGAGCTTGGGACCCACGAACATGTCCAGGTCCGCAGCAATGAGAGCGTCGACACTCCGTTTCCATTCCAGAGGACGCAGCATCACCTCTACGCCGGGCGCCTGCGCACGAACGCCATGCACCACGCCCGCAGCCAGCCGGGTGCCCAAGAAATCCGGGGTCGCAATGGTGAACCGGCGCCGCGACGACGCGGGGTCGAACGGAGGATGCATCTGAATCGACCCTTGCAGCGCCTCGAGGGCACACCGCAGCGGGGCAGCGATGCGACGCGCACGGGCCGTGAGTTCCATGCCGTCGGGGCCACGCTGCAAGAGCGGATCGTCGAGCAAGCCTCGGAGCGTTGCCAAGTTGTGGCTCATGGCCGACTGCGTGATGCCCATCCGGCGCGCCGCTCGGGTCACGTTGCTTTCGTCGAGCAGAGCATCGAGAACGACCAGCAGGTTCACGTTGATCGAAGACAGCTGCAGCTCGGCCACCCACCGGGTTCGCCGACGACCTCCCCCCTGTTACGTGCCGACCACAAGGACCGCGGAGAACCCGAGCCTTCCTCCAAGCAAGACCGTGCATCGACCGCGTTTCGAGGCATGCGGCGTGCAAAGCACCCTCACCGAACCCGAGTCGCCACGAACCCGGGCCCAGCCCACACTGAGGGTGGGCCTCGATGAAGACCTACGCCGACGACGGATACTGGCTGCGTTACCAGCCCCTTTTCCCAGCGCCGATGCGCTCGACCCCGCAAACCGCCCCCGAGGAGTCGTGGTGGCCCTGGCGCGGCCATACCATTCATGTCGACCGCCTCCGGGGTACCAAGCCCATCCGCGTCCTGCTGATTCACGGCGGGGGCGGCAACGGACGCATGTTGCTCCCCGCGGGGCGACTGCTCGCCGACGCTGGCTACGACGTGGTGGCGCCCGACCTGCCGGGGTTCGGCATGACCGTCGTGGACCCGCGCGCGCGAGTGACCTACCGGGACTGGATCGCCTGCCTCCACGACTTCGCGCGGTTCCTGAGTCACGAGGACCCCCGCCCCCTCGTCGCGTTCGGGATGAGCATCGGAGGACTGAGCGCCTACAACCTCGCCGCCGAAGCACCCAACGTCCTGGGAGCGATCGCAACGATGCTCAACGACCCGCGCATACCCGACGTGCGCCGAGCATTCGCCCGCTCTCCGGCCACCGTGGGCCTCAGCAACGCCCTGCTCCAACTCGCCCGGCCGCTCACCGACCGCGTCCGCCTCCCCATGCGCTGGTTCTCCAACCTGGGTACGATCGCCAACGACCCCCGCATGGTCGAGGTCATCGAGCACGACCCCAGTGTTGGAGGCGCGCGGATGCAGCTCGGGTTTCTGCGCACCCTGCTCAACACCCCGTTCTCGGTCGAACCCGAAGACTACGCCGGAGGCCCGCTGCTCGTCGTGCACCCCCAAGACGATCGCTGGACCCCTCCGGGCCTGAGCCAACGGTTCATCGAGAGAATCCCCGGCGACACGTCGTTCGTGGAACTGCGCGGATGCGGACACTTCCCCCTGGAGGAGCCCGGCGTCACGCAGATGCGGGAAGCGGTGCTCGATTTCCTCGCGCGCTTGGCACTCGAAAACAATCTCGCCTGACCTGTCGGATTTCTCGCCCCCCGTTCGTCATGGGACCATGACGCACGTGAACGCCGAAGGCCTGTTCTGGGAGCTCGCAGCCGACCTTCAAGACGAAGACGACAGGGTCGTGGAGGGCACGATCATGAACAGCCGCTGCCTGCGGGTCGGCAAGGAGTTCTTGGCCCTCGTCGATTACAAAGGATCCGGCCTGGTCGTGAAGCTGCCCAAGGACCGAGTCCGCGAGCTCGTCGAGCAAGGCACGGGGCGACCGTTCGGCCCCGGCGGCAAGATCTTCAAGGAATGGGTTTCCGTGCCGAAAGTCGACCGACGTCGCTGGAAGGCCCTGCTCGAAGAGGGCATCGAGTTCGTCGCCAAGTAACCCGTCATTCCGCGGGAGTTCGTCGCCAATGACGAGCATGATCATCCCGAGATTCGAGGGAGACGCGCTTGCGCGCATTGCCGTTGCCGTCACCGGCCTGGCCGCCTGCGTGGGCGCCACCGCATGCGACATCGAGGACCCGCAACCGGCGGACGGCATCGAACACATCGAGTTCGCCGAGGAGCGCAACGGACACACCGACGCGTTTCTCGATGCCAAACGCGCCATCGACGAGTCCGCGTTCACGATCCGTCAGGCAGACGAGGTGGAATGGCCGGTGCTCCAAGACCGACTCGTCGACCTCGCCAGCTACATCGACCCGCCGGCCATGACCGCGTCCGAACGCGACCTCATCGATCAGTACGCCGCCGACACTGGCATCGAGCTCGAAACGGAGCTGGCCCAACTCGCAGAACATGCGACGTTCTCCTCGTTCGGTGCGGCCGGGGGCATCTGCTACACGCAATGCATGGGCCTGCTCGAGCTCGCCTGCGAGACTGGCCAGGTGATCGGGTTCTGCGGCGGTCTGTGGGGCTGCAACGCCCAAATCGGCGCCCACACCTGCCACGACGGCTCCGCGTCCGAAGTCGGGTCCTGCAATGGCGAGACCTGTGCGCCCGGCTGGAGATGTGCACGCTGGGCGTTCAAGGCGGACGAGTGCGTCCAAGAGTGCGACACCAACAGCGACTGCCCCGGCAGCCAGAAGTGCAAGAAGCCGTTCGGGACCAGCTTCAAGCGCTGCAAATAGCCCCGTCATCGAACGCGGGCGCGGTGCGAAAGAGTGGGCGATGAACCTGCTGCGCCGCGCCCTCCCCCTTGCCCTGTCCTTTTCGCTCGCAGCGGCGGGCTGCGACACCGCGCCGCGCTCCGAGGTCGAGCTCGACACCGTGCAGACCCGCGCGAGTGTGACCGACCGGGCGGAGGCCCTCGCCGCCGACCCCGACTTCGTCTCCCTCGCGTACCTGAGCACCCAGATCGTGGGCGACATTCTCACCTACGAGCGGTCGCTCAGCGACGAAGACCTCGACGCCATGGTTCAGACGATCACGCATCCGGCATACGCGGATACGACCGACGCCGCGTCTCTGCTCACCAACCTCGGTGGCGATACGAACGACCTGCTCGAGATTCAGTCGCTCACCGCGACGTTGATCGATCGCCACGGTATGCGAGACGCCACGCCCGAGCAGATCGAGCTCGTGTTCGAAACGGCGATGGCACAAGGAGACATGGTCTCGGAGCTCGAGGCGTGGATCGAGGAAATGCTCGACACCAGTGTCGATCCCGAAACCGAGGAATGCCTCGAGCAGTGCGAGCTCAACTACCAGATGGCCGTGGGCGGGGCCACCGTGGGCATGGTCATTGGACTCGTCGTGGCCGCGTCGCGCGGAGTCTTGGCGGGTTCGATCCTCGCACTCGGGGTGCTCGGAGCCACGGGCAAGACGCTCGCTTGGATCTGGTCCTTGCGCGAACAGTGCATCGAGGAGTGCTACGGCATCGAGGACGACTCTTGCGCCTGGGATGCCGACTGCCCCGCAGACGACTACTGCTGGACCGGCGTGCTCGGCGTCGGCAAGAACGAGTGCCGCCCCGAAAAGGCCGAAGGCAAGACCTGTGCCCGCGACGGGCAGTGCCAGTCCGGGTGCTGCAAGTACCACCTCCCCTCGAACCCGTTGAGCCAGGTCTGCCGCCCATCGAGCAAGTGCAACTGAGGCGCGTGCACGGGGTACAGTGGCGTACCGACGTGCGCCTGTCCCCCACCCACCGTTCGGTCCGTGCGCAGGCGCTGCACTACCTCGCCCGGCCCCACACCCACGTGCCCCAGGCCACTGTGCCTTCGCCCGCGGCCTGGACCCGGGCCACGGTCCAAGACACACACGCCTGGAGCTTCACGCTAGCACAGCCGGACATCGAAGAACTCGAGCGCGCCCTCGAGGCCTCGGTCGACGTTCCGCTGCACCGCCTCACGAAACACGATTTTCCGCTCTCGGGGTTGAGCGCAAAGATCGCCCAGTGGCGCGAGCAGGTGTGTCACGGCCTGGGCTTCGTACGGCTGCGCGGCATTCCGGTGCATCGGTGGTCGCTCTCCTGGACCGAGCGTTTCTACTGGGCGCTCGCCCAACACCTGGGACAACCCGGAGCCCAGAACAGCAGCGGCGAACTGATCGGGCATGTCCGCGACCTCCGCCTCGGCGTCGACGGGCAAGTGCGTCAATACATGACGGCCGAAGACATCAGCTTTCACTGCGACGCAGCGGATGCAGTGGGCCTGCTGTGTCTGAAGCCCGCCAAGCGCGGCGGGCTGAGCCGAATTGCCAGCTCGGTCTCCATCTTCAACGCGCTGCTCGAGCGCCGACCCGACTTGGCGCCGTTGCTGTTCGAGCCGATGGACTTCGACAGCCGCGGCGACGGCAACACCAACTTCTTCCGGGCACGCCCGGCCGCCTTCGATGGCACTCGGCTGCGCACCTTCTATCACTCCGAGTACCTGCGCACGGCCTCCCGGCATCCGGGTGCGCGACCGCTCACCGACGCGCAACGGGAGCTGCTGGACCTCTACGACACGCTCGCCCACAGCGACGCGCTGTGTCTCGAAATGGACCTGCAACCGGGCGACCTGCAGTTGATCTCCAACCATACGGTGGTACACGCCCGCACGAGTTACACCGACCACGAAGGCCTCGCCGGGCGCCGCCATCTGCTGCGCCTGTGGCTCACGCTCGAACGCCCCACGTCCCTGCGGGAGCGCTGGCTTCGAGCACGTGCGCTCGCCGAACTGCTCCCCAACCTCAGACGCTGAATCATGCCCACACCGCTTCGAACCATTGCGCCCGGCGTCCACGTTCTCGACACCTCGCAACGGTTCTTGGGACTCGAAATGGGCGCGCGCATGACGGTGCTCGACCTGGGCGGCGATCTGTTGGTGCATTCGCCGGTCGGAGTGCCGCCCTCGGTCGTCGAGTCGCTCGGTACTCCCCGCTGGGCCATTGCGCCCAACCTCATGCACCACCTGTATGCGGGCCCCTGGCTCGACGGTGGACTCGAGGGCTGGGCTGCACCGGGCCTGCCCGACAAGCGCCCCGACCTTCGCTTCGAAGGCGTGCTCGAAACGGGCCCGAGCCCTTTCGGCCCCGACGTGGAGACCTACACCCTGCGATGTTTCTCGATGACCAACGAGGTCGTCGTGCTGCATCGTCCCAGCCGCACCCTCGTCGTCAGCGACCTGGTGTTCAACATCTCGCCGCGAGCACCCTGGCTCACCCGGGCGGCCATGCGGTGCCTCGGCGGCTACCCCGGATGTCGTGTCACCGCGCTCGAACGCTTCGGCATGCGCCGTGATCTCGCCCGAGAGGACCTGGCGACGATTGCGGGCTGGGACTTCGACCGCGTGATCATGGCGCACGGCGAAATCATCGAGACCGACGGTAAAGCGGCCGTCCTCGATGCATTTCGGTGGCTTGGCCTCCCCGCGCTGCCGCCTGGCCGCGGTTGAACGTGAGTCGACGCGCGCTGCGTCCCGCTCGGCGGCGGTCAATCAATCGTACATCTACGATATACGTTGAACATGCCGCGTTGCTGTCCCCCGGCAAAACCCACGCCGCCGGTCCCCAAGCGGGAAGCCGACGCCAATGAGGCCTTGGCGCGCATCGCCAAAGCACTCGGGCACACCGCCCGGGTCGCGATCGTCCGCCTGCTCGTCCGACGCGAGGGCTGCATCGTCGGCGACTTGGTCGAAGAGCTGCCGCTCGCCCAATCCACGATCTCCCAGCACCTCAAGCAGCTCAAGGACGCGGGCCTGATCCGCGGTGAGGTGGACGGGCCGCGCACTTGCTACTGCGTCGAACCCGGCGCGGTGGCCCTGTTCAAAGCGTTGGTGGAGGGCCTGTAGTGGGTACGTTCGAACGTTTTCTCTCGCTGTGGGTCGGCCTTGCGATCACCGTCGGCGTAGGCCTTGGTCTTGCCGCCCCGGCGGTGTTTCAAGGCGTCGCCACGCTCGAGTGGGCCGGCGTCAACCTGGTGGTCGCCGTCCTGATCTGGTTGATGGTCTACCCCATGATGCTCAAGGTCGAGCCATCGTGTCTGGCCGACGTGGGGCGCAAACCCAAGGGTCTGGCACTGACCCTGGTCGTCAACTGGCTGATCAAACCGTTCTCGATGGCGGCGCTCGGCGTGTTGTTCTTCGAGCACGTGTTCGCCGGGCTGGTGCCCGCCGCCGACGCACAACAGTACGTCGCGGGAATGATCCTGCTGGGCGTCGCGCCGTGCACGGCAATGGTGTTCGTGTGGAGCCACCTGACGGGCGGCGACGCCAACTACACGCTGGTGCAGGTGTCGGTGAACGACCTCATCTTGGTGTTCGCCTTCGCACCGATCGCAGGCCTTCTGCTCGGTGTCACCGACCTCCAAGTCCCATGGGAAACGCTGATCGCCTCGGTGGTCATCTTCGTGGTCGTCCCGCTCGCGGCCGGTGTGCTCACCCAGCGCGCGCTCGATCGTGACGGCGTGCAGCGGCTCGGCAACACCCTCAAACCCGCGTCCATCGTCGGGCTGCTGCTCACCGTCGTCCTGCTGTTCGGGTTTCAGGCACAGACGATCATCGACCAACCCGGTCGAGTCCTGCTCATCGCCGTGCCGCTGCTGATCCAGAGCTACGGCATCTTTGCGATCGCCTACGGGCTGGCCCGGGCACTGAAGCTACCGTTCGAAGTGGCCGCACCGGCCGCGATGATCGGTACGTCCAACTTCTTCGAGCTGGCCGTGGCGGTCGCGATCAGTCTGTTCGGCCTCGCCTCGGGCGCAGCCTTGGCCACCGTGGTCGGTGTGCTCATCGAGGTGCCCGTCATGCTCTCCCTCGTCGCCTTTGCCAACCGCACCAAGGGTTGGTTTCCCACTTCCGTTTCGCCATGAGCCACCACGACGGCAATCCTCCGCCCCTCGCTCGCCCCACGGTCCCCGACCTCGCGATTCGCAGCGACCCACCGCGCATCCTCATGCTGTACGGCTCGCTGCGAGAGCGCTCCTACAGCCGGCTGCTCACCGAAGAAGCGGCGCGCATTCTCGAAGGCCTCGGCTGCGAGGTGCGGGTGTTCAACCCCGCCGAACTTCCCGTCAAGGCGCCGGGCCTGGACGAGCACCCCAAGGTCGTCGAACTGCGAGAGCTTTCCCTGTGGTCCGAGGGCCAGGTGTGGTGCTCCCCCGAGATGCACGGAAACGTGACCGGCGTGTTCAAGAACCAGGTCGACTGGATCCCGCTTTCGATCGGCGCAGTGCGGCCAACCCAAGGCCGAACGTTGGCCGTCATGCAGGTGTGCGGCGGGTCGCAGTCCTTCAACGTCGTCAACACGCTCCGGGTGCTGGGCCGATGGATGCGCATGCTGACGATCCCCAACCAATCCTCGGTGGCCAAGGCCTACCAGGAGTTTCACGACGACGGCCGCATGAAGGACTCCCCGTTCCGAGACCGCGTCGTCGACGTGATGGAGGAGCTGTACAAGTTCACGCTGCTCACCCGCGACCACCGAGAGTTCCTGGTCGACCGCTACAGCGAGCGACGCGAAGCCCACGCGAAAGCCGCGCTCGACCCCGACAACCCCAAGCACCGCATCGGCAAAGAAGGCCTCTGAGATTCGTGCGAAGATCGGAGAAGATTTTCTCCTCCGGGGTGTCCAAAACGACGCACCTCGCACGTCTTGGGGGCGCAATGACCGAACACAAACCATCCATGCCCAAGTTTCTCTGTCTGCAGCGCAGCGTCCCCGCACCCGATGACGCCCCGGCCGCCGGCGGCGACATGCAAGCGATGTATGCGGCGTTTCAGTCGTGGATGAAGGAGTTCGAGGCCAACCTGGTCGATCTCGGCGGCAAGCTGGGCAAAGGCACCGTGCTCACCAGTGAGCACAAGACCGACGCCCCGCTGGTGGAGGTCAAGGACCTCGTCGGTGGCTACATGATCGTCGCCGCCGAGTCCCTCGAAGAGGCATCCCGCATCGCCGGTGCCTGCCCAGGTCTCGTGCGGCCGGGGTCGGGCGTCGAAGTCGTCGAGATTCATACGCCTTGACCGCGGCCCTGCTCGAGCGCGTCTATCGGCGCGAGTACGGCCGGGTGGTGTCGGTCCTCGTGTCGCGCTTGGGTGTGCAACACCTCGAGCTCGTCGAGGACGCGGTCCAGGCCGCATGGGCTTCGGCACTCTCGCACTGGCCTCGACACGGCGCCCCCGACAACCCGACGGCGTGGTTGTTTCGCGCCGCGCACAATCACGCACTGGACCGACTGCGCACGGACCAGCGCCGCGCGTCGCTGCGTCAGCAACTGGGCGATGCCGCGCCAGAGATGGTCGAAGCCCCGAATACCCCGCTGGCCGGAGAGCTGCCCGACGCTCAGCTCGCGATGCTGCTGGTGTGCTGCGATCCGGTGTTGCCGCTCGAAGGTCGGCGGGTGCTCGCGCTCGAAATCCTGTTCGGGTTTCGGGTCCGCGAAATCGCCGAGCACCTCTTTGCGTCCCCGACCAACGTCTACAAACGCCTCCAGCGCTCCAAAGCCAAGCTGCGCTCGCAAGGTCGCGCCTTCGACTCTGTGTCGAACGCCGACGTCGCGACGCGGCTCCCCTCCGCCCTCTCGGTGTTGCACACGCTCTTCTCCGAGGGCTACGCCTCCCTGCGCGCGGACGAAACGGTGCGTGCGGACATCTGTGACGAAGCTATTCGCTTGACCACGCTGGTCGCGGGCCATCGGTGCGGCGACACCCCGCAGACCGCAGCGTTGCTCGCCCTGATGCACCTGCACCGCGCCCGGCTTTCCGCCCGCGTCGACGGCGTGGGTGGCCTGCTGCTCCTGGCCGAACAGGACCGAAGCCGCTGGGATGCCGCTCGCATCGCCGAAGGCATGCGTTGGCTGGCCCGCTCCGCCCAAGGAGCGCAGTTCTCCCGCTACCACGCCGAAGCGGGCATCGCCGCCGAGCACTCGCGAGCACCCCGCTTCGAGGACACGCGGTGGGACCGGGTCGTTGCGTGTTACGCGTTGCTCGAACGCGCCGAGCCGTCCGCGCTGCACCGCTTGGGCCACGCAATCGCGCTCGCCGAGTGGAAAGGGCCCGAAGCGGGGCTGGCGTTTCTTCGAGACGTGGCGCCCCCGGCCTGGCTCGAGGGCTCGTTCCCGTGGTTCGCGGTGTCGGCCGACCTGCACCACCGCTGCGGTCGACATCGCGACGCGCAACGCTTGCGAGCGCTCGCCCTCGACGCAGCCCCCACCGCAGCCACCCGGGAGCTGCTCGCACGCCGCCTCGCGGCGATCGACCCCGAAGTGTGACCAAGGTTCCGTTCGTCCGGCCGCCGTCGCGCCACGGTGTTGGGCATGGAGCCCATGAAACTCTTCATCGACACCCACGACCTGGCCAATGGGACGTTTCCCGAAGGCATCACGACCGAGCAGTTCGGCGAGTTCTACGGCGCCTACCAGAAGGCCTGCGCCGAGGAGGGCGTCGTGCAACTGCGGGTGCACGTCGGTTTCGACCAGGGCCGGGCGTTCTGTTTCAACCTGGCACCCAGCGCGGACGCGGTCCGTCGCGCGCACGAGAAGGCCGGACTCCCGTTCGATGCGATCACCGAGGTCACGGTCGCCACACCGGGCGACATGTTCTTTCGGGCCCGTGCGGGGTAGCGTGCTGCCATGACCCCGCTCGATGCACTCGGCCGCTTCGAGTTCACCGCGGCGCTGTCCCCCGATGGCCGCCGCCAGCTGCTCGAGCGCGCCACGGTGCGCATGGTCGGCCCCCGTGCCGATCTGCTCGAACGTGGCCAGGACGCGGGAGGTGTGTTCCTGGTCACCGTCGGCGCGCTACGGGTCTACTACCTGCACCCGCGGGGGCGCGAGGGCACGCTGTACTGGGTCGAGCCACAGCAAGCCTGCTTTCTCTCGCTCGAGTGCGCGCTCGAACAGCGCCCCTACCCCGCCTGGGCGCAGAGCGACGACAGCCCTACGCAGTTCGTCATGATCCCCGCTGCGCTCTTTCGGGCGCTGTACGAGTCGGAACCCGCCCTGCGCCGTTTCACCGTGCAAGCGCTCTCCAGCCGGGTGCACGAGCTGATGAACCTCGTCGAGCAATCCGCCACGCTCGCCCTCGAACAGCGCGCGGCTGCGTTGTTGCTCAAGCTCGCCGACGACGGTGTCGTGGAGACGAGCCAGGACCGCCTCGCCGCGCACCTCGGCACGGCGCGCGAGGTGATGGCCCGGCTGCTCCGCGGGTTTCGGAGCCGCGGGTTCATCGAAACCCGGCGCGGCAGCGTAACCCTGCTCGACACCGACGGCCTCACGGCGCTGGCGCATCCGGACGCGTAGCCGCCAGGGTCTGCGCCACACTCGCGGCGGTCCACGCCGTGTCCGTCAAGAACGGCTGCGCCCAATCGCACGCGGCCTCGGATTCGTGAAATGCCGAGGTGGGCACTTCGGTTCGGGACAGCCGCGTCGCCGTGTTGACCAAGAGCTCCACGGCCAGCCCCCGCAGCCCGCCGAGCAGGATGACGTGGGCCCGAAAGCGCCGGAAGAACGACCCGTCCGCAGTGAAGTCGGCGACGCATTGCCGAATGGCCGGAGAGAAGTCCGGCTTGCCGGCGATCACCGTGTTGAAGAGTCCGCAGCCGCCTGAAACCTCGGCTTCGTGGCGACGCCCGAGTTCACGCATCTCGTCCATCTGGGCCAGGGTCGGAGACGCCCTCCACTGCACGATGAACAACTCGCGCACGGCGAAGAAGGAGACCCCTTCGTCGCGGTAGACCTCTCGTGCCTCGACCACCCGTGCTTAGCCTGCACGCATCGTGGGGGTGCCGTGCGGCAAAACGTGCGTCGGGCCTTCGCTGTTCCGGACTGAAACACTCCGCACTCAGGCGCGCTCGAGCACCACCGCCGTACCCTGTCCTCCACCGACACACACCGTGGCCAACGCGTACCGCTTGCCGGTCCGGCGCAGTTGGTAGAGCGCGGAAAGGATGAGACGCACCCCCGTGGCGGCCATGGGGTGGCCCAAGGCCAACGCGCCACCGTTTGCATTGACGCGTGCCGGATCCAGCTCGAGCTCCCGCTGCACCGCAATCGACTGCACCGCGAACGAGTCGTTGAGTTCGACCACGTCGACGTCGGAGACCGACAGGCCAGCATCCGCCAGCGCCCGTCGGCTGGCTTCGACGGGTCCCATGCCCATGCGAATGGGAGCCACACCCACCGACGCCCAGCTCACGACCCGGCCCAGGGGGGCCAAGCCGGCATCGCGAGCGGCTTCGGCTGTGGCCATCACCACGGCAGCCGCGGCATCGTTCAGTCCGCAGGAGTTGCCCGCCGTGTTCACACCGCCGTCGAACAGACCAGGCAGTCCGGCAAGGCCCTCGGCAGTGGTGTTGGGACGCGGCGCTTCGTCGGCTTCGATGCGCACAGGCTTGCGGCGACTGCCTGCGACCACCGGCACGATTTCCTCGGTGTAGACCCCGGCCGCGGACGCCGCTGCGGCGCGTGCTTGCCCGGCCACAGCGGCCGCGTCGGCCTGTTCGCGTGTGATGCCGAGCTCGGCGGCCAAGTGCTCGACGGTTTCCCCGATCGAGCAGCCCGCCATCGGGTCGAACAGCGCGCTGAACAGCATGTCGTCCACGTCGGACTTGATCATGCGCCAGCCCTGCCGAACACCCCGCATCGCGTAGGGCGTCATGCTCATGTTCTCCGCCCCGCCCGCGAGCACGAAACGCGCCTCGCCAACCGCCATCGCCTTGGCGCCCTGCACGACCGCTTCGAGACCCGATGCACAGGCCCGGTTCACCACCAGCGCCGCGCGCTCCTTGGGCACCCCTGCTTTGAGGCCGACGTGGCGTGCGAGGTACACCGAGTCCTTGGCCGACTGCAGCACGTTGCCGAAGATCGTGGTGTCGATCCGGGTGGCCTCGACGCCCGCGCGCTCGAGCGCGCCTTTGGCCGCGACCACGCCCAGTTCGGTGGGAGAGACGCGGGAAAGCCCGCCCATGAACGAGCCGATGGGCGTGCGAGCGCCTTCGAGGATCAGGATGTCGTCGATGCGGGGCATGGTTCTTCGGTCTTCGACTGCACGATGCGAAAGCGGCGGGTCACGAACGCGAGGTCGGTGAGACATGCGTTGCCCGCCGGGTTGAGGCCAGTCACGTGGTAATCGCTGAAGGCGGCGGTGAAGTTGATCGGCCGTTGGCGCAGCAGGTTGATGCCGACGGATGCGCCGTGCTCGGCGAACGCATCTTCCACGTCGGCGCAAAACTGCGGGTCGACCGAGTAGGCATAGTTGGCGATCGACCCGAACACTCCAGCATCACTCGCCGCGTGCCGGAGCGCCTCCTCGCGCGAATCCGCCTCGATCACGAACCCGACCGGCCCGAAATGCTCGCGCTGGTACAGCGGGTCGGGCGCTCGGGTACGCAGCACCACTGGCGTCGCCGTGCGAGCGTTCGAATACTGCGGGTGTTCGTAAGGCCGTGAGGGCCGAACGACGCCGGGGTGGTCGGCGAGCGCCGCCAGCGTGTGCGTGATCACATCGGTTTGCAGCGCCCCGCAGATTCCGGCCGCGTGCGCCGGGTTGCCGAGCATGCGATCGATGGTGGCCGCGAGGCTCTCTGCGAAACGCTCTGCAGAAACCCGAGTCTCGCCAATGCGCACCCCCTCGCGGGGCACGAAGATGTTCTGTGCCGCCGTGCACATCTGGGCGGAGAACAAGCACAAGCTCTGCGCAACCGCCTCGAGTACCGGTTCGAGTGCGTGCGCCGACTCGACCACGACCGCGTTGCAACCGGCCGTCTCCGTGTAGACGTCGGCATGCCGACAGTGCTCCTCGATCCACGCACCGAACGCCTGACTGCCCGTGAAGTCGATGATCGCGGTGCCGGAGTGCATCAGCAGGGCCTTGGTGATCGGCGCCTGGCGAGTGTCCGCCGCCAACGTGACGAGGTTGGCATCGAACCCGGCCTCTTGCAGGGTGTCGCGCGCGATCTGAACGACGCGCGCCATCGGAAGAATGCACTCGGGGTGCGGCTTGATCACCACCGGGTTGGCCGTCGCCAGGTTCGCGAACAAGGCGGGATAGGCGTTCCACGCCGGGTATGACCCGCACGAAACGACGACCGCGACCCCGCGCGGCATCAGGCGATAGCGTTTGCGCAGTCGCACCGGCCGCCCCGAGAACGCGCGCTCGAACACGGCCTCCGCGGGCACATCCTTCATCGCCTTGTAGGCGAATGCGAGCGCCTCGAGACCACGGTCCAGCGAGTTCGCGCCGCTGCCCGCAAACGCCATCATGAACCCCTGCCCCGCGGTGTGCATCGTGGCAAACGCATTGCCGAACACGTCGTGTGCGAGCCGGTCCAGGATCTCCATGCACACGGCCATGCGTGCCTCGACGCCCACACGTTGCCACGCGGGCATCGCAGCCCGGGCCGCGGCCATCAACGCATCGACCTCGACCTGCGGATAGTCCACCCCGAGCGGGTCGCGGGTGTAGGGCGAGACCTCGCTGCCGAGACGGCCCACCTCCCCGGGCATCGAAAGCGGGAACGAGGTGTTCTTCTGTGCCTCGAACCAGGCGAGTCCCGCGGCCTTGGCCCCCGGGGGATGCAGCGTGCCCGACGGGGACTCGATGAATGGGGTCCACGCTCCACGTTCGGCGCACGCCGAGACCGCTCGCTCGAGCCTCGGGCGGTGCGCCGACATCCAGGTTTCTACAGGCGTCGCCATTGCAGTGTGTGGGTCCGAGTGCCTCGGCCGCTCGTCACGGAGTATTGCAGCACCAGCACGTCGCCGTGCAGCGATGCGTCGCGGCGTTGGGTGACCCCGACGATGTTGGGCACCGAGGCGAGCTCCACATGATGAAGCACCGCATCCCCCTCGACCGTGAAACGCCCCACGTAGGACATGTACGAATCGAACGCGGCCGCCTTCTCGTCCGCGGGCGCCTTGCCGTACGCCTCCAACCGAGGCACGGACAGCGCCGGCCGGTCGGCGGTGCTCAAGGTCGCACTCATACGGCCGTCGGCGCCGTACATCAGCCGTCCGCTCGCGTCGTCTCCCATCGGAAACACCGACGTCCCGTCGGCCAGCACGACCTCGAAACGCTCGAGCGCCCAGCTGCCAAGGAGGGCATCACGGTGCAGTGCCATCGATGGTCGCTCCGTCGACCCACGTCGCGTGAAAGCCAGCCGGCAGTCGCTGGGGCAGAGCGACTTTCGCCAACGGTCCGGCCTGCACGTCGCGGGCATCGAACACGAGGCACGCGCTGCTCCAGTCGTGGGTGTCGGTCACGAACGTGACCAGATAACCGTCGTCCTCTGCCTCGCCGCCGGTCCGTGGCGCAAAGGGAGCTTCACTGCCGAAGACCCCGTCGCCGTAACGGTGCTCGGCATAGGCACCGGTACGCAGGTCGTACTTCATGAGGGCGTCGAACGTGGCAGGGATCTCGAAGGGAATGCGCTGCAGGTACGCCCAACGATTCTCGTGCCCCATTGCGGACGGCCGAATCATCGGGAACTCGGCGTTGGTGTCGTCGAGCGGGCCTTCTTCGACCTCGCCCGTCTTCATGTTCAGCCGCCAGCGGTAGAGGTTGGCCTGCAGCTTGAGCCCACTGAGCATGGCGGCGATCGGCCCATCCTCCCGGTCGGGACGCAACGTCGGGTCCGTGGTCCTGCAACCGAGCATGACCACCCAGTCCCCCTCTTCCCAGCAGTTGACGACGTGCAGCATGTAGCAGGGCTCGCACTCGAACCACCGCACGTCGTCGTTGGTTCCGAACCGCGGAATCACCCCGTACCGGGTGGGTACGTCGCGGTGAAACAGCGGCACCCGCTTGCCCTTCTTGGCGAACAGCTCGGGGTCGAAGAAGACCGGGAAGTCGTGCAGGATCGAGTAGCGAGGCGTTACCCCGATGTCGTGGGGCCGCCGCGGTCCCGGCAGGTCGATGTCGACATGGTGCAGCCGTCCGTCTGCCGCCAGCACGCCGTAGCGCATGTATGGCGGACGATCCCCGTACGAGAAGAACACGAAGTCCCCGGTGCTGGGATCGGTCTTCGAGTGTGCGGACAGCGGAAACTTCAAGCGGCCGCCGAAGTCGTCCACGCCGACCGTCTGCAGCGTCTTCAGGTCGAGAACGTACGGCTTGCCCGACTCGTACCAGAGCGCCAGCAGCCGACCGCCCACCTCCAGGATGTCGGTGTTGGCCGTGTCCTTGATCGGCCCTAGCGGCGCATCGAAGTCGAACGGACCCAACACCCCCGGCCAAATGCTGCCCTCGCGCTCGGCCTCCATTTGCAGGCCCTGGGTCTGCACCCACCGGTTGGCATACCGAGCCTGCCCATCTTCGAACCAGATGCCATGCACCATGCCGTCGCCATCGAACCAGTGGTACCGGTTCTTGGGTGCATGCACGGCGTTGGGCCCGTTGCGAAAGTAGGCGCCCCAAAGGTCCCGCGGCAGCTCGCCTTCGACCACCTCGAGCGTCTCGACGCTGCGTTCGGTGCTGATCGGCGCGTAGAGCCCATGCAGGTAGGGGTTGTCGACCTCGTCGATCCAGGCCGGTGCGTCGGTCGGACGAAGTCCCTCGACGCCGAGCGCTTTGCCATGGCGTGCGGTGATCGGCAGAGCAGTCATCGCGCCCAGGCTATCCCAAGCCCGCACCCGTTCCTAACCTCTCGGCTCCCCGCGACCGCGTCCTCAGCAAGGGTCCAGCAGGAGCCCGGCGTGGAGCTCAGACCGGAGGCTAGTCGCGTTCGGGGCGGGCGAACCAACCGAAGTCGAGGTTGAGCCCGAAGAAGCCACCGCCGAGATCGAAGTCGTTGGGCGGGCGCCACTGCGAGCGGGCCACACCGCGGTAGCCCCCCTCGATGCCCATCCGCATCCAATCGGTGATGCGAATGTTGGCGATCGCGCTGGGCTCGAGCACCATCATGCGCACCGACTCGACGCACTCGGCCACATTGCTGCGTCCGTTGACGTCGTAGGTGAGGCAGGCGGCGCCGCCACCGAAGAGGGTCTGCACGCCGAGCTCGAATCGCCCGCGGCGAACGACCGTGGCGCCGAGCTCCATGCCGCCGTAGGCCATCTCGATTGCGAGTGGCTGATCTCGAGCGTCGAGAATGGGCGCACCGAAACGACGCTTGAGCCGGTGGTAGGCCAAACCGATCGAGAGCCGGTCGCCGAGCAGCAGGCCGCCGTGAAAGCCGCGGAGAATGCCCATCTTGCGAGACACCGCAGAGCCCCGCGTGATGATGCCGCCGTAGCCCGACACGAAGAACTCCTCGTGCGAGTCGCGCGGCTCGGGTTGCTCGTAACGATTGTAGGTGCTGGAGGAGACCGATCCCCGATGGACCAGCGTGACCGTGTGGGGGGTCGGGGCGGAGTCCGAATCGGGGTCGGGATCGGCAACCTCCGGTGAATCGACGGGGTCCGTCGTCGCAGGCTCGAGCGGCGCTGCTTCGATCGCGTCCGTAGCCGTTTCGGATGCTGGCTCGGCGGCCTCGGGCGGCGCGGCCGTTTCAGGTGCCACTGCGGCGTCGGGGGCCGGCTGCGCTTTGGGCTCGGCGGCAGGCGGGGCCGCGGATGGAGCTGGAGCCGGCGCGGGTGCCAGCGCCCCGGGCGAGACCTCGGCGGCGGGCGGCACCGCGGGAGGGGGCGCCGGCGCGGGGGCGACGGGCGCGTACGCCAGCATCAGCCACAGCGATTGGAGCGAACCCACCACAACCCCATGTTGCCGCAAAGCCGCCCCGGCGACCACCCTCTTGGGACCCTTCGGGTGCCACAGGCCACATTGGGGCACCTTTCGTTCTACGCGGTACGGCAATGGCCCGCGCCTGGGCACATGCGCCTGACGCGGACACCACTGCGGCCGCAGCGCCTTTGCTTGACCCCACCACCAGCCCCGGCGTATGCCAGGTCGCGCGTGGCCGGATCGTCCAAGGGTGCAGTACTCGGAGCGCTGGTGGGCAACGGAGCGCTCACCGTCATCAAGTTCTTCGCGTTCGCCGTCACCGGCTCGGGCGCGATGTTCTCGGAGGCGATCCACTCCGCGGCCGACACCTCGAACCAGGGCCTGCTGTTCCTCGGCATTCGCCAGAGCGAAAAGCCCGCCGACGCCCTGTTCCACTATGGCTACGGGGCCGACCGCTACCTCTACTCGCTGCTGTCCGCGGTCGGCATCTTCGTGCTCGGCTGCGGCGTCACCGTCTACCACGGCATCAACAGCCTGATTCACCCGCACGCGCTCGAAGCGTCATGGGTGCCGTTCGCAATCCTCGCCCTCTCCCTCGCCGTCGAGGGATATGTGCTCACGGCCGCCGCCCGAGTGATCTGGGACAAGAAGGGCGAGCTGACGCTGCTCGAGTACTTGCGCACGACCTCCGACCCGACGGCGGCCGCGGTGCTGCTCGAGGATGCCGTCGCATGCCTCGGCGTCCTCGTGGCTGCGGCGGGACTGGGCCTCGCCTACGCCACTGGCGACTCCACCTACGATGCGATCGGCGCGATCATCATCGGCCTCATGCTCGGGGCCGTCGCGGTCTGGCTCGGCATTCGCAACCGCACCCTGCTCCTCGGCCCTGCCATCCCCTCGGATCTCCAGGCCGAGATCGTCGCCTACCTCGAAAAACACCCGGCCGTGATGCGGGTGCGTAACGTGAAGACCCGGATCGTCGGGGCCGACAACTTCCGGCTCCAGGCGCAGCTCGACTTCGACGGTGCGGTGCTCGGCGCCCGCATGAAAGACTTCGTGGACGAGCGGCACGAAACGCTCGCGACCGCCGAAGACCGCGAGACCTTCGCCCGTGACTTCGGCGACAAGCTGCTCGACGAACTCGCCCGCGAGGTCGACCGCATGGAAGCCGAACTCGAAGAACGCTTCCCCCGTCTGAAGTACGTCGACCTCGAAGCGGATTGAAGCCGTTCGCGGCAGGGCGAGCACCGGGGGTTCTTCAGGCCCCCCCTTTGGGTGTGGGGGGCCTTTCGAACCCCCTCGGCTGGGTGCACCTGCGCTGGGCTTCCCCCTCTTTCCCGCTGCGCGTCCCTTCGGGACGCTTCGCTCTCTTGGAGCGGTACGCTTTCCTTGGGCTGCGGGCAGATGCCTGCGGACGTTTCGCTTCGCTTGATGTTGTGGGCTCGCGGTTCGCGAGACGAGGAAGGTCCGTCGAGTCTCCCGCGCGAAGCAAGTCTTGTGACCCAATGCGACCAAGTTCGCTGCTTCGCTTCGCGCGGGGACCCGCGGAGACGGAGCCATCGGCCAGACCCACGCGCCCCCACGGGGCCTGGCCGACTTCCCAACCGCCCCCGGACAGGAACGGCTCCGTCGTGAACGCCGATGAAGCGCTCGCCCACCTGCATTGCAGGCACGGTGCCAAAACTCCCAAACCCCGCACGGCGCGGGCTTGCAGCCATCGCCGACGTCCGACTACGGCACGCGTGTCGCAGTCCGAGGACGAGGGACGACGCGAATGTCGTGCCCCGCTCGGAGAGGGACCCCCATCACGCCAACAGCGGCCAACGGCCGCGAGCGAGGGCGCTGCCCGACCTTTGGGGGGAGAGCGGAGGGCGGCTTCGCCGGCCGCAGCCAGGGGACCGAGAGGTCCCCCACTACAGAAACAGCAGGACGTAGGCGACGGCGATCACCAGCTGGACGGCCGCGTACGGCACGGCTTTCTTGACGAAACCTGCGAACGAAACCTTCAGGTCGTTCTTGTGCATGATCGTCACCGCCACCAGCGTTGATGCCGACCCGATTGGCGTCAGGTTGCCACCCAAGTTGGCGCCAAACACCACCGACCACCACAAAGGCGAGTCCGACGCCGTGCCCAGCGAGCTGAGGATCTTGGCCAGCATTGCCGCCAACGGAATGTTGTCGGTCACCGAGCTCGCCACGGCCGATGCGATCAGGATCGCCCCGGTGCCCGCGACGTCGCCCCAGCCGATGATCACCTCGAGGCCACTGCCGATCATTGCCAGCACCTGTGCGTGCTCCATCACCCCGATGACGACGAACAACGCCGCAAAGAAGCCCAGCAGATCCCAGTCGACGGCGCGGTAGTAGGTGTCGACCGACGACTTGTAGCGGATCAGCATGATCGCGGCGAACGTCAGCGCGACGTAGCCCATGCCGAGCTCTTTGATCACGGGCAACACCGACGTCGTCGCGATCACCAGGATGAACGCCACCAGCATTGCGGTGGCGAACTTGAAGAAGCCCGCGCTCTCGATGCCGTCGTTTTCATCGAACGACTCGACCTGCTCGAGCGCCTGCGTGCGCTCTTCGTCGGTCTGCAGCGAGGGGATCTTGAACAGCTTGGCGCCCATCCAGATCGTCAGCGCGGTCGCGGCGGTCACGAACGGCGCCGCCGCAATGAAGAAGGACACGAAGCTGATGCCCGCGGCGGTACCGACGATGATGTTGGGCACCGAGCTGATGAGCGTGAGCAGACCGCCGATGTTGGTCAGCAGGCCCTCCACCAGCAAGAAGCCCAACATGAGCTCGGCTCGGCCGAGCTTGCGCAGGGACACGCCCGTCAGCGAGCCGACGATGATCATCGCAGTGACGTTGTTGAGCACCGCCGAGAACACCACCGTCATCAGGCCGTAGAACCACAGCAGCTTGCGCGGGTCGCCTGCCGAGGCTTTGGTGAGCTTGATGGCGATCCAAGTGAACAAGCCCGACTTGCTCGTCACGTCGACGAACAGGCTCGAGCCGAGAATGATCGCGATGACCCCCCAGTCGATGCTTGGAATGTAGATCGGCAGGGTCAACGTCTCGCCGCCGATGTGCACGGGCACGGACCCGGGCACCACCTCGAACACGATGCCGAGGAACAGCGCCACGATCGCGTAGACGCCCACGATGAGCGACTTCTTGGCGTGGATCTTTTCCTCGAGTGCGAGCGAAACGATGAGCGCGACGAGCAGCCCGGTGAAGAGCAGCGTGACCGAAGTCGACACCTCGTGGTGTCCCTCGGAGAGTGCGAGCAGAAGTGGGGCGCCCATGTCGTTACAGCATCAGAAGGGGAATGTTTCGCAGCTCGACGGCAATCGGATACGCGAGCCCATGCATCGCGAGTTGCTCGTCGTCACGCGTGTTGAGCACCAACAGGTCGACCTCGTGGTCGTGCACCATCGCGCGGTAGTCCGACAGATGGTTGCCCAGCCGAATCTCGGCCTGGACCGACACGGGAGCGCCCCCTTTTGCCAACACCTCGCGGACCGACTCGATGTAGTCGCGGGGCTCCTTGAGTAGCCGCGCCTTGATCGATTCACGCGCGGAGTCGGTGTCGATCGAGGGGATCTTGCCGATGATGTCGACGTAGCGCTCGAAGACGGTCTCGTCCTCGACGTGGCTGAGCGTCAGGGTGCCCTGGTCTTGCGTCATCGCAACCGCCCAGTTCACGAGGCGATCGTCGCCCGCGAGGTGGTCGGTGACCGCCATCACCTGGTTGACGTTCTGCAACGCATGCTCGGCCTCACTGCCCTCCTTGGGGTTGGGCAACACCAACACCGGGGCCTCGGTGGTCTGGGTGAGTAGGTCGAGCGCCTCTCCGAGACTGTGCGGCCACTTCCAGCCGTCGCTGAACAGGTTGCGGTACGCGCACACCAGGCTGGGCGCCGAATCCTCGACCAGCTGCAGAAGCTGCCCGGTCGAGCGCGCCTCGACCCCCGCGATGGTGGTGAACGTCGCGGACTCGACGCTCGTCGCGTGCCGCAGAAACGCCTCGATGCGTTGCCCGAACGCCTCGGCCTCGCTCGGGGGAAGGTCGGTGACCACCAAGACGCGCTCCAGCTCCACCGCGGCGGGGTGAAACACGGGCTTGGAGGCCGCTCTGAACACGCTTTCGAACTGGTCGACTTGTGTCATCGCGATTCGCGCCGAGAGTACCCCACGTGTAACCGACTTGCCCGAGCCGAATACATCCCCCTGCGCCGCCCACGAGCGCCCCTACGCCCATGCATTGGAAGACCCTGATCGTTCTCGCTCCCCTGACGGCACTCCTCGGCTCCGGGTGCGACTCGGACTCCGGAAACCCGGCGGACCCCGAGCAGGTCGCGTCCGGGGAGCGCCTCTACACCACCCCGGTCGAGGGCGGAAACACATTCACCTGCAACACATGCCACGCCCTCGAAGAAGGGGACGGTCGGCGTCGCGCAGGCCATCCGCTCGGCGGCGCAACACGGCGTGCCGACTTCAAGAACGGGCGGGTCGACACGTTCGAGGAGGCGACCAACTCGTGCATCACCGAATGGATGCGGGCCGATCCGTGGGCTGACGACGATACGCGCTGGGAATCGCTGCGCGCCTATGTCGACAGCGGACGCGGTGGGGAAGACGAGGTCGACTTCGAGATCGTGCCTCCCCCCGCCACGCTCGGCGGTGGTGACATCGATGCCGGGCGTGCGCTGTTCAACAACAGCTGCGCCGAATGCCATGGCGACGACGCACAGGGCACACTGCTCGCGATCGAGATCGCCGACGGCGACTTGGACCCCGAGTACATCGCCCAACGAATCCGCACCAGCGGCACGCCGAGCAGCCCCGTCTACGATGGCCTCACAGGCGGCGCGATGCCGTTCTGGGCCGCCGACCGACTCTCGGATCCCGAACTCCTGGACTTGGTCGCCTACCTCTCCCGCAACGCGTCCGACGACCCTGGCACCCCCGGCGAGCCTGACGAGCCCGATGAACCCGATGAACCCGATGATCCGACCACGCCCTCGGGTTGCGCCAAGACCCACCCCAAGGTCGGGCAGACCGCACAGCTCCAGCGGTTCTTTCACGACGTCGGCGGCATCGCCGAGATCGTGGACAACTGCACCATCGAGATCCGCGACTTCGACTTCGACGGCCAAGGCATCGACGTGCAGATCTACGGCGGCTTCGAAGGCAACTACGACGAAGGCTTCTCGATGAGCGACAACCTGGTGCGGGACCTGCCCTACAACGGCGAGGTGCTCACCCTGACGCTGCCCGATGGCCAGTCACTCGACGACCTCGGTGGCGTCAGCGTGTGGTGCGTGCCCGTGGGCGCCGACTTCGGCAGCGGAACCTTCCAGTAAGCCCGGTGGGCGGCGAGCACCGGGACTCAGTCGAGATCCTCGTCGTCCCAGTCGTCGTCATCAGCATCGCTGGCCTCGATGTTGATTGCGACGACCAGCGCGGCGTAGAGCACGGCCTGCTCCCCCACCACACGCAGCTCGTGGCTCGTCCCGTCGGCGCTGACGATGGCGTCACCCGCTCGATAGCGCCGGCCTTCGTCATCCTCGAGCTGGCCTTGCAACACGAGCACGGTTTCCTCGCCGACATGGGCGTGGCGTGGAAACACGTGGCCGGGCTCGACACGCACCAGGCCGCCATGGGCCTCTCCACACGCATCCCCGGCCTCGAAGTCGCGCACCAGCACCCCGTCGGCGAGAGCGTCCCACGCGTCCGGTTGGTCGATGGTCTTCAGCTCATCGCGCGCGCGGTCCTCGGGGAGATCGAAGATTCGCATCATGCGATCGAGGAACGGGAGGAAGCGGGCCGTGGTCGACACCGCGCCGAGCAGCCGGTCGCGCAGTGACGCCCCAGGCTTTGCAGGTTGCAGACCCGACACCAGTGCATCGAGCACGGTGGGATCGAATGCATCGGGATCGCTCATCGCCTCGAAGCTCCTATCTGCATCGCCGAACGGATCTTCGCCAGCCCGGCCGCGGTTCTCGACTTCACGGTGCCCAGCGGGGACCCCATGCGCTCGGCGATCTCGGACGAGGAGAGCCCATGAAAGTAGCTCAACTCGATCACCATGCGCTGTTCGTCCGGGAGCGCGCGCAAGGCCTTCACCACCGCGGCACGGTCGGGTGCCAGCGCGGGGTCTTCGGTGACCGGCGCGGGCTCGGTGGGCGCGACATCGTCGGTGGTCACTTCGCGACGCACGGTGGCCGACCGCAAGCGGTCGAGGGCGCGCGAACGCAGGCGCACCAAGATCCAGGTGCGCACCGTCGCCCGCCGAGGGTCGTAGTTGTCGCAGTTGCGCCAGACCTCCATGAACACGTCGTGCACGAGGTCTTCGGCGCCACCGCGATCGGCCAACATGCGCTTGGCCGTGGCGAGCATGATGCTCGCAAAGCGGTCGTACAGCGCCGCGAACGCCTTGACCTCCCCCCGAGCCGCCTCGGCGACCAACGCTCGGTCGTCGAGAGAGGAGAAATCGGGAGGCCCCGAGCCGCCGCCACCGGACACGGACCAACGTACCGAACGGTGGGAGTCGGGGTCAAACCCGTGGGTCGAAACGAACATCATCGGGAGGCATCGTCGATACGAGGCCCGATGCCGTTCGGATCGGAGCAAACCGCTCAGCCCTTGGGGACGTCGTGAAACTTGAAGAACGCCTTGTCGAAGCGACGCATGTGCCCGACATTGCTGATTTTGATCTTGCCCTTGGCGAACGCCATCATCGGGGAACGCTCCCCGATCTCGATGGCGACGAACGTCTTGGCGCCAACGACGACGTTGCAGTCGGCCTCGCCCTCGAAGCCGGTGCTGACGTCGCACCCCGCCTCGGAGACGCGCACGGTCCACTCGGACTCGTCGGCTCCCCGGATGTCCCAGTGAAAGACTCCGCTCCACCCGCCGAGTCGGTCGGGGCGAAACCGCTGGGGCAGCGTGCGCATGATGGCCCCGACCTCGTGCGGGGTATCGGCCTTGGACGGGCGCGTCATCGCGGCGGAACGTAACACGGCCCCGGACCGCGTCACGCCAGCGGAGGATCGACCAACCGGCTCTGCACGAAGCAGCGCCGCTCGCGGCAGCACAGCTCGGGCGCCACGAGGTCGTCATCGGGCCCGAACGGCTGGCACGTATGCAGACACGAGAACGGCACCGACTGCCGCTGAAGCGACTCGAGAATCGCCGCCGGGTTGCCCGAGTCGCGGGAGTGCGACTTCCAACGCAGGTGTTTGCACAGGTCGAAACGAAGCGGGTTCATGGCGAATCCTCGGCAGCGGGGCGCGGCAGCTTGTGGTTGGCAGTGGCCAGGCGCACGGGGTCACGGGCGAGCGCTCGTTCCAGGGTTTCGAGCACCGTGCCGCGGACGAGGTCGACCTTGTAGCCCGTCATCGGAAGTGGCGAGGCCCCCTGCGTGGCGGCGGTCGCGGCAGCGGCGAGCACGTCGGGGTCGGCCGCCTTGCCGACCAACGTTGCCTCGGCCGCGGTCGCGCGCAACGGTACGGGCGCCACACCGCCCAGCCCAATCGCAGCCTCACGAACGACACCGTCCTCGACGACCAGTCGCACCAGCGCCTCGACCAGCGGCCACTCCGCGCGCGCACGGCTGATCGCACGAAAGTAGGCCGAGTGTTCCCCCGCGCGAGGAGCCGGCAACACCAACGCAGTGATGAGTGCGCCGTCTTCGAGTCGATGGTCACGGCGCGGGTCGGTGCCGTCTCCATACAACGCCGAGACCGGGCGAAGTCCGCCGGGCGCAACATCGACGAGCCCATCGTAGGCCAGCATCGCCATGCCGATCGTCGAGGGGTGCACGGAGACACAGGCGCCGAGGTCGAAACACACGTGAAACAGATGGTCCCCGCGCCGCGCCGAACACATGCTGCCGCCGCGCTTGAAACACCGTGTCCCCGTCTCGGGCGCCCGGAAGTACCAACACCGGGTGCGCTGCAGCAGGTTGCCGGCCATGGTCCCCACGGCCCGAATCTGCGGCGTCGCCAAGCCGCCGACCGCTTCGGCAAACCCCGGGTACTTGGCGCGAAGCTCCGGGTGGGCTCCGATCTCCGCCATGCGCCGCTTGGCACCGATGCGAAGCTCGCCGCCCTCACCGAACTTCAGACCGCGCAAGCCCTCGGTGTCGCGAAGGTCCACCAGATCGCCACCCATGCCTGGAAGGCGTCGGCGCTCCTGCAGCTCGGTGCCCCCCGCCCGATAGGTGCCCTCGGCCGCGAGTGCCTCTTCGGGGGTCGTCGGAAACACGATCATGTCGAGAGTCCTTTCAGCACCCGATCGGGGCGCAATGGAAGCTGCGAGGGCCGCCATCCGGTGGCGTTGAACACCGCGTTGCCCAGCGCTGCCGCGGGCGCCACTGTGACGATTTCGCCGATGCCGGTCGACCCCTGCGGCACGTTGTCGTAGCCGGCTTCGTGAAAGTGAAGGTGGACCCGCGGCGTGTCGCCGATGCCCATGATGCGGTAGTCCTCGAGGCCTCCGGTGAGCGCGTAGCCTCGCCGCGGCGCCAGGCGACGCTCTTCGTACAGCGCGTAGCTCAGCGCCTGCACGATGCCGCCGGAGGCTTGGCTGCGGGCCACCTCGGGCGCCACCAGTTTGCCCACCGAAAACCCACCCCATGCTTGGGTCGCGCGCGTCTTGCCGAGCCGGGTATCGACCTCGACCTCGACCAGCTGAATCGACGCGCTGATGTACTTTTCGATCGCCAGCCCCGCCAGTGGCGGCAAGAAGTACCCGCCCTTGTCCCGCGGCCGACGGCCGACGACCGTGACGGCGGGCGACGACTCGATGAGCGTCGACCAAAGCACGATGCCCCCCTCGTGTTCGATGCCCTTGTGACTGGCCACCGCCCCGCGGAGGCGCAGCCGGTCCTTGGCGTCGTCGAAGAGTTCTTCTTTGAGGTGGTCGCCGGCCACGACACACGCAGGGACCAGAGAAGACACGGTGCGACTGCCGGCCGAGGTCGGGCCGGGCACGTAGTTGGAGTTGCCGATCTTCACGGTGACGTCCGCCGCCGACAACCCCAACTGCGCGGCGACGGTGTTGGCCAACACCGACCGGGTCCCGTTGCCCATGTCTTGGCACGCCGTGGACACCACGACGCCCTTGGCCGAGGTCTGCAGCTGAACCCGTGTCTTCGGCTCGCAGAAGGTGAACCAGGCCCCAAAGGCCAAGCCCACGCCCCGTCGAAACCGGCCCTTGTCCGCCCCGGGTTTGGGGCGACTCTTCCACACGTCGAGCCCCTCGGCCCAGCCGTACAGAGGCTGCCGCGCCGGGTTCGGGTCCCAGCGATGCCGCATCTGCAGCGGGTCCTCTCCCCGTCGGTGCGCGAGCTCGTCGAGCGCTTGCTCGAGCGCCCAATACGCCTGGGGTCCGCCCGGTCCGCGAAACGGCTTGCCGGGAGGCCCGTGGGTGAGCACGTCGTAGTCCTCCAGGTCCTTGGGGACGTCCGGATAGATGATGCGAATCAGCGGCGTGACCGCGTGTCCGATCGCCGCGCCCTGGTTGGAGTAGGCCTTGGCCGAGATGCCGACCAGGTCGCCGTCGGCATCGGCCGCGACCGACATCTCGAGTTCGGTCTGCGGACGATGCCCGCCCAGCATCAGCTCCTCCCGCCGGTCGAGCACGTAACGAACGGGCGCCTTGCACAGCCGCGCCAGCTCGACCGCGACCAACGCTTCGGACTCGAGCTTGCCCTTGCCACCAAAACCCGCGCCGATGTAGTCGGCCACGACCGTGACCGCATCCCGGTCGAGGTCGAAGTGTTCGGCCAGGTCTTCGGCACATACGCGCACGCACTGCGTCGACAGGTAGACTTTCAGGCTGTTCGCGGTCGGCCAGTGCGCGACGGCGGCATGCGGTTCGAGCGTCGTATGGCACTGCGGCTGGGTGACCCAGCGACCGTCCACGACGGTGCCGCTAGCCCGCGCGTCTTCGATCGCCCGCCGAGCTTTGCCCGCCTTCTTGCTGAACAACCCCAGCGGCCCGCGCGTGTTGCCGTCCCACCCCAGCCGAAGCGGCGGTGCGCCTTCACTCGAGTTGGGCAGAGCCTTCGGCGCGCGGTCGCGCCGGGTCCCGTAGACCAAAGGCGCGCCCTCGGCCCGCGCCTCCTGCAACGTGACGACCGCCTCGTCGACCTCGTATTCGACCTCGACCAAGGCGAGCGCCCGGGCAGCGGTCTCTTCGTCCACCGCGGCCAACGCCATGATCTCCTGCGACGCCCAACGAATCGTGGTGCTGCCGCGCATCAGATCCACCGCCCCCCGAACCCCGGGCAGTGCCAACGCCTTCGACCAGTCGAGCTTCTTCAGCTTCGCACTGCCATGCGGGCTATGCAGCGCCTTGGCGTGCAACATGCCCGGCAACGCGACATCGACGGTGAACGTGGCCGCCCCCGTCACCTTTTCTTCGGCGTCGTACCGAGGCGAACGCACGGACGCCCCGTCGTACCTCCCCGCGCACGCGCCCATCACCGCCCGGTAGATCGCCTCGTAGGCGCCGCAGCGGCACAAGTGTCCCGACAGCGCCGCAGCCACCTCGTCACGGGAGGGCTCGCGCGCCCCCTTCTCGGCCCTCCACGTGCGTACGAACGCATCGGCCTCGACGATGAACCCGGGCGTGCAGAAGCCACACTGCAGCGCATCCTCGGCCATGAACGCCCGCTGAACGCTCGCCAAGGTTCCGCCCTCGGCGATGCCCTCTACCGTGGTCACGCCTCGACCGTGCAGCGCCGTCGCGGGCAACAGGCATGTGGCGACGGGTTCCCCATCGAGCTGCATCGTGCAGGCTCCGCACGCCCCGTGTCCGCAGGCGTGTTTGCAGCCCGTCAGCGCGAGCTGCTCTCGAACCGCATGCAGGGCCGACTCGTCGGGGCCGACCTCGAGCGTTCGAGCCGTGCCATTGACCTCGGCGTCGACACGCACCCGGTCCTGTGCGGGAGGCGGCTCTGACGGACTCCGACTCTTCTCGGTCCGCAGCGGTTCACCGCAACTCGTGCTCGACAACGCGGTCGCACCCGCCACCGTGCCTCGAAGGAATCCTCGTCGGGTGCTCTTCATCGCGTGCATCCATGGTCGAGCACCGGACCGTCCGGCCGCAAGGCTTCCCCCGCATCCTTTCCCGCCAAACGACGAGCGAAGTCCGCCAGATGTCGTCTCGATGTCATGGCCGCTCCCGGCGTGATCCGTTGCCTCCAAGCACCGCACTGCCTGCACGGAGCAACGACGCCCACCATGCATTTCTTTGCAAAGCCCCCCACCCTGTCCCTCACCACCCGGCTCATGCCGATTGCACTGACCATCGCGGCCGGACTGTTCGCGCCTGGAGCCGCCGAGGCGGCGGTCGTCACCAACACCACGATCGACGAAACCCGGCCCGCCATCGCGTACAGCCCCGATGACGACGAGTTTCTCGTCGTCTGGCAGAGCGCCGACCTGTTCGGAGGATTCAACCTCTATGGGCGCCACTTCGACGGCGCAGGCTTGCCCAGCGGCGCGGCGTTCGTCATCGCGGCCGACCTCACCGACAACGAACGCGACCCGGCCGTCGCCTACAACCCGGTCACCAAGGGTTTCGCGGTCGCCTACGTTCGCGAGACCGGACTGGACAGCGACATTCGAGTGCACCACGTCGCGCGCTCGAGCACGATCGTGCTTCAACCGCTCGACGTCGCAGTAGCGACCTCGGGCAACAACGAAACGGATCCGCAACTCGCCTACAACAGCACGGCCGGCGCGTTCGTGCTGACCTACGCCTACGAATACTCCGCAACCGACCACGACGTGTACGCGGTGCGGTTCGACCCCACCACCGGCGCCATCACGGGCTCCGCCACCTCGGTCATCGCCACAGGCAACGAAGAACGCATGCCCGACATCGCGTGTGCGACCGGCTCGGCCTCGTGCATGGTCGTTTACCAAGACGCACGCAGCACCAGCGACGACATCTCCTCGCAAGCCCTGAACGCCTCCACCTGGACGATCCCCTCCACCGGCGCGGTGGTCACCTACGGCTCGCCCCAGGACGACGCCCACCCGACGATCGCCGCCGACGATGCCGGGGGGTACTTGGTGGCGTGGCAGCGCGCCATCTCCAGCACCGACGATGACGTTCTCGCCGTGCGCCTCGACGCGGCCGGGTTCGCCCAGGGATCCGTGATGGGCGTCGCCACCCAGAGCTTCGATGCCCGCCGCCCCGACGTCGCGTTCATCGACACCTTCGGGGAGTTCTACGTGGTCTGGGAGAGCGCGGGTCCCAACAGCGGCGGCGACTTCGAGATCTGGTCACGTCCGATCAGCGCGTCCTCGGGGCTTCGCGCGCCGCGACGTGTCGCCCACCACACCGGCAAGGACAACCTCGCGCCCGCCATCGCGCTCAGCGGAGACTTTCCCGACGTGGGCATGACGGTGTGGGAACACGTGTACGACCCCGGCGGCCCGTTCACCAATCCGGACACCGACATCCTCATCGACCGGGTCCGGCAGAGCGACGCTTCGCCCTAACGCCAGCGGCCGTGCAAGCGCATCGCCGTGGGCGTGGACTCGACCAAGTCGATCGTCACGTCTGCGGCGCCGCACAACTCCAGCGTCGGCACGATGCCGGCGGCCAGGCCCTTGCCCAGCGTCTCGTTCCATAGATGCGGAGGGTAGTCGACCCGGACCACCGCCTCGTTGGACGACGAGGACTCGAGCACGAAGTTGGAGCCGCGGTGAAACGAGCCCCAGCGGTACGCCGCGGTACGCAGCAACAGACCCGGACTCGCCAACCGAAACAGGATTCGATACAGCGGGCCGTCGTAGAGGGCGCGCATGCGGGCGCGCACCATCGCGGCGTGCTCGCCTGCGTCCAACCCGGACAGCTCCTGAATCGCCAAGAGGGCCGCGTTCGAATGCGTCTCGGGGATCCACGTGCTGACCGGGATCGGCGCGGAGAACATGCGCGCGACCGGCTCGGGCAGGTCACTGGCCGCGGCCGCATCTTGGACCGCGTCGTCCAGCAGGCTGCGGTAGAGCGAGGCCTTGCCACGCGCGTGAGGATGGCTCGCGAGACCCTCCGGGAGGGCCTCGATGTAACGAGTCATCAACGACAGCGAGCGTGGCACGGCCGTGTGCTGCGGCTCAGCTCGCCGCGTCCTTCTCTCGCTTCTCGTGCTGCTTGCGAATGTTGTGGTCGAGGTAGCGCTTCCGCAGCCGGAGGTTCTTGGGCGTGATCTCGAGCAGCTCGTCGTCCTCGATGAACGCGATGGCCTGCTCGAGGCTCATCTCCCGCGGCGGGGTGAGGAACAGCTTCTCGTCGGCACCCGCAGAGCGCACGTTGGTGAGCTTCTTGGTGATGCACGGGTTGACCACGATGTCGTTGTCGCGGTTGTGCGTGCCGAGCAGCATGCCGCCGTAGACCTGGGTCTGCGGGCCCACGAACAACTCGCCGCGCTCCTGCAGGCGGTGCAGCGAGTAGGTGATCGTCTCGCCGACCTCCATCACCACCATCACACCATGCCCGCGCGTCTTCATCGGGCCCATATGGGGACCATAGCTGTCGAAGACCGAGCTGATCACGCCCGTGCCGCGGGTGTCGGTGAGGAACTGCGAGCGGTAGCCGATGAGCGAGCGGGTTGGCGCGCGGAACTCCATCCGGGTTCGCCCGGGGCCGTCCTCGTTCATCGCCACCAGCTCACCGTTGCGGCTGATGCGTTCGATGATTGCGCCCGAGTAGTCGGTGTCGCACTGCACCATGACGCGCTCGTAGGGCTCCTCGAGCTTGCCCTCTTCGTTCTCGCGGGTGAGCACCCGCGGACGCGAGACGCACAGCTCGTAGCCCTCGCGACGCATGGTTTCGATCAGCACCGACAGGTGCAGCTCGCCGCGACCGTGCACGTCGAACTCCTCGGGCGACTCGGTGGGCTCGATCTTCAGGGCGACGTTGCTCATCGCCTCGCGATCGAGTCGCTCCTTGATCTTGCGCGACGTGACGAACTGGCCCTCTTTGCCCGCGAACGGGCTGTCGTTGGCCTTGAACCGCATGCTGATCGTGGGCGGGTCCACCTCGAGGCGCGGGAACACGGTGCGGGTCTCGACGCTCTCGGTGGTGAGCGTGTCGCCGACCTTGAGCGAGTTCATGCCCGCAATTGCGACGATGTCGCCCGCGACGGCCTTGTCGAGCTCGAAGCGCGTCACGCCCTGGAATCCCAGCACCTTGCTGACGCGGAAGACCTCTTCGCACTTGGCGTCGCCTTCGACCTCCGGACGCATGAGCGCCAACCGGTCGCCGATCTTCACCGAGCCCTTCTTGACCCGGCCGATGGCCAGGAAGCCGAGGAAGTTGTCGTAGTGAAGCGTCGACACCCACATCGCCGCTGGTGCGTCCACGTCGACCGCCGGAGGCGGGGCGTGTTCGACGATCGCGTCGAGCACGATCGACATGCTGCCGGGCTCGTCCTCGACCTCGTTCTTGGCGATGCGGTCGCGCGCGCTGGTGTAGACGACCGGGAACTCGAGCTGTTCTTCGCTGGCATCGAGCGCAACGAGCAGGTCGAAGGCGCCGTCGACCGCCTTGTCGGGCTCGGCCATGTCGCGGTCGATCTTGTTGACCACGAGGATGACGGGCAGTCCCCGTGCCACGGCCTTCTCGGTCACGAAGCGCGTCTGCGGCATCGGGCCTTCCACCGCGTCCACGATGAGCAGCACCGCGTCGACCATGTTGAGCACCCGCTCCACCTCGCCGCCGAAGTCGGCGTGTCCGGGTGTGTCGACCAGGTTGATGCGCGTACCTTTGTACTCGAGCGCGGTCGGCTTGGCGGTGATCGTGATGCCGCGCTCCCGCTCCAGGTCGCCGCTGTCGAGCGCCCGTTCCTGGTCTCCCTCTCCGCGCCCGAAGGCACCGGCGATGTCGAGCAGCGCATCGACGAGCGTGGTCTTGCCGTGGTCGACGTGGGCGACGATGGCAAGGTTGCGAACGTTGGTTCTCGACTGACTCATGGAACGGGTCCGCGCGCTAACTACAACATCTGGGTGCGCGAACCTGGTTCCGCGGCCAAATCGCTCGTGAGGTAGCGCGGGTCTCCGCGCGCACGCCGCTCGCGGTGTACGCTCGGCGCCATGTCCTCGCTCGAATCTGTGGTGATGTTTTGGTTCGGGAACGCCGACGGCGCGACCCCTCCCGAAGAGGTTCGCAAGCGCTGGTGGAAGAAGTCGGACGCCTTCGATGCGGAGATCACCCAGTCGTTCGCAGCGCTACACACGGCCATCATGGCGGGGCAACACGACGACTGGCTCGAAACGCCCCGCGGCTGCATCGCTCGCGTGATCGTGCTCGATCAGTTCAGCCGCAACATGTTCCGCGGGGACCCTCGCTCGTTCGCCTCGGACGCCCTCGCGCTCGCCACCACCGACCGCATCGTCGAAGGCGGCATGCTCGAGCAACTCGGCGCCCACGAGCAGATGTTCGCCCTCATGCCCTTGATGCACAGCGAAGACCGGGCTCGCCAAGAGCAGTCGGTCAAAGCGTTCGAAGATCTCGCGGCGCGCACGCCCGGGCAGGGCTTCGAGGGCAACGTCGACTTCGCCTACCGCCACAAGCGCATCGTCGACCGCTTTGGACGCTACCCGCACCGCAACGAGGTCCTCGGGCGAGCCTCCACCCCCGAGGAGCTCGAGTTCCTCAAAGAACCGGGCTCCAGCTTCTAGCGCACATCATCCCACACGCTCATTGTTCCGCCCACGGAGCTTCAAATACGGGTGATTTCAGACGTCTAGCGAGCCCTCGCGGTTTTCTCGGTGTCGGTCCGGGAAGGATGTCTCCGTCCGGTGTCCCACTTGTGGGGTTGGAGGAGACGATGGCGGACAAAAACACGCGGAGCTTGGTGTTTTCCACAGGACGGCTGCGGCTTCGGGCGAGGGAGCACGCACGCGTCGGGGACCACGCGGCAGCCGCACGCGCGCTGCAGGCCGTCGTCGATGCGAGCCCCGAAGACCTGGAAGCCACGCTCCGGCTCGCCCTGCACTACGTCCGCTCCGAGCAGTCGGTGATGGCGGCCCGCACCTATCTGCACGGAGCCGAGATCTACGCGCGCCTCGGACAACGGCGCCGGGCGTTGGCGCTCTTCGACCGCGCGACGGGGGTCGACCCGTTGCAGGTGACCGCCGCTCGAGCACGTACGTGGGCCCTCGCGCTGGGCGGAGAAGAAACCCCGCGCCGGCTCTGCGCGCTGGCGCAGCTGCACGCACTGCAAGCGCGCCACGACTCCCGTGTTGCGCTGCTCCGCCTCGCCGCCGATACCCGCCCGGACGACCTGCCCACACTGCGACTCCTGGTCGACGCCGAGCTGCACCACGGCAGCCCATCCGCGGTTCAGCAACGGCTGCAGGACGTGGCCGAGACCCTGGGTCAGCGTGGGCGCAAGCCCGACCAGCTCGCCGTCGCCGCCCTGTTGTTGGAACGGTTTCCTCGCAACCTGTTCGCTCTGCGGACGTTGGCCGCCGGCTACGTCGCCCAAGGCGAGACCCGGCGTGCGTTGCCGTTGTTGCTCGCCCTGCAAGGACGGGAACCCAGCAACCCCGACACCCTGCTTCGACTCGCCCGCATTCAAGCCGGGCGCGGAGATCGGGTGCAAGCCCTCGCCGCGCTCGAACGCTTCGTGTGGGTTCGAGCGTCCAGCGGTGACCGGGACGCCTCGGACGTGATCGAGGCCGTGCTCACGCGCGCACAGTCCTGGTCGCCCAAGGATCCCATCTGGCAGCGCGAGCTGATCGACTTGGGGTTTGGGGCCCCGACCGCCCCCGCGCTGGATCTGGGAGGCGCCGTGCTCACCGTCCTGCCCGGCACCCCACCGCCGCCGCCACTCGCCTCGATTCCCCGCGACACGCCGCGTTCGATCCCGGTTCGGCGACTGCACGTCACGGTGCCCACGACGCGGCGCCGTGCGACCGCGGTCGGCGAGGTTGTCGTTCACGAAGCCGGCTGAACGACTACTTGGACAAGCCCAGCGCCTTTCGCATACGACGTGCAGACTGCCGAGAGATCGGCACCTCCGCGCCCGCGCGCGTGAGCGCCACGAATCCACCGCTGGACGTCGGCTTGAGCACGCTGACCTCGCGCATGTTGAGCAGCACGCGGCGGTGCACACGGTCGAACGACCCATCGGGCAACCGAGCGTGCAAGTCGGCCAACGTGGCGTCGGTGAGGTGCGCGTCGCCTTCGGTCGTGTGCACAGTGACGAGCGCTCCATCGAAGACCGCGTGCGAGATCGCCGGCGGGTCGAGCAGCACGATGCCCTCACGGGTCACGACGGGCACCCGCGCGTACGGGTCGTCTCCGCCGCCGCTGTCCGTGTCGGGCGCGGCACGCAACACGTGACCGCGCGCGCGCTCGATCGCCTTGCCGAGTCGTGACGCTTCGATCGGCTTGAGCACGTAGTCGACCGCCCCGAGCTCGAACGCTTCGATCGCGTGCTGCGGGTGCGCGGTCGCAAAGATGACGTACGGCGCATCGGGACCGAGCAACGCATGCGCCTCGAGCCCTGATAGCCCGGGCATCTGCACGTCCAACACCAGCACGTCGATCGCCTCGTCGCGCAGCTGATCCAACAGACCATTCGCGTCCTCGTGACAGCCGACGACCTCCACCCCCGGCATCGCGTCCAGCAGACGGTTCATGCGACGACGGGCGGTGGACTCATCATCGGCGAGGGCAATACGAAGGGTCTGCGTCATGCGTGTTCCGATTCGACGGCGTGATCGAGGGGAAGTTCGAGAGCGGCGACGGTGCCGTCCCCTTCGGCGGCGATGGTGAACCGAGCCGCGTCGCCGTAGGCGTGCTCGATCCGTTTCTCGACCAACCGAATTCCTTCGCCGCCATCCCGACGGCCCTCGAATGCCCCTCGGTTGCGCACCTCGATGCGAAGCACATCGGCATGAGCTTGCACGCGCAGCGACACCGGACCTCGATGCGAGGCGGCGGGGCCGTGTTTGATCGCGTTTTCGACGACGGGCAGCAGCAACATCGGCGGCACGTCGACGCGCGGCAGGGGGTCGTCCATTTCCGTCTCGAGGATGAAACGATCCTGGTCTCGCACCCGGTACAGAGCGAAGAGCGTCTCCACGAGCGAGACCTCGTGCTCGAGCGACCACGCGGGGACACGGGTGCCCTGCATGATCGTGCGCAGCATGTCGGAGAGCTGCAGCGTCGCGCGCTCGGCAACCTCCCCGTCTTCGCGGCACCACTCGGCGATCGCGTTGAGGGTGTTGAAAAGGAAGTGGGGGTCGAGGTGGTTGCGCAGGGCCAGCAACTGGGCGCGTTCCGCCGCGACGGTCATGTCGTCGGCACGCTTGCGCTCGGCGTCCAGACTGCGCTCGAGATCGATGTCGCGACCGAGGCCATAGCCCCCGACCAAGAACAGCGCGATCGACACAGCGAGGCTCCGATCGGACGTCATCATCGTGGGCTGCATGCCCAAGAGATCCGGAAGCACGGACCCCACCATGACCACGGTGCTCGCGCCCGCGACCGCGTAGACCACGAGGCGTCCGAAGGGTTCGGTGAAGGTGCGCCGTGTCGACGTCTCGCCCTGAGACAGTGCACGCCACATCAGCGGGGCGAACAGACAGAACGTCATGCACATCACCACCCCGAGAAACCCCGCCAGCGGTTCGTGGGCGGAGTAGTGGTCTTGCGCCAGGACCAGCGGCGTCGCCACGACCAGGATCGGGAGCAACCGGCGCGGAGCGAGCAGCGCAAGCAACGTACTGCGCAAGAGAGACCGTCGGGGCACGACGCGTCGATCTTGCCCCCTGTTCGCCGTAGTTGTCTCGGGTCGCACCCCACCGTGTGTGCAGACGGCACTGATCTGGCCTCGAGTGGTCCGGATCACCTGCCGAACGGCCCCCGCCATCGTTGTCGAAACGGGCGTTCCTGCGGCATTCTGGGGTCAGCGGATGTCCGAGCGCGAATCATCGCCTTCGGGGGCCTCGGTGGCCGACGGCCTCGTCGCAACCTTGCCCGGAGACTCCTCCGAAGACATCGGGGCGAACGAGCGAGCGCGCGACGCCGAACCACTGCGTCGTGGCGACAGCGTGGGGCGCTACACCGTGCTCGAGCGCATCGGCTCCGGGGGCATGGGCGTCGTCTATGCCGCGTTCGACCCCCAGCTCGACCGCCGCGTCGCGCTCAAGGTGATGCACGCGGGCGCGGACGGGTCGTCGGACTCCGCCGGCCGGGCGCGTCTGCTCCGCGAGGCGCAGGCGATGGCCAAGCTCAGCCACCCCAACGTGATCACGGTGCACGATGTGGGGACCTACGGCGAGCGAGTGTTCGTCGCCATGGAGTTCATCGAAGGCGCGTCGCTACGCGACTGGATGGACAGCGAGCGGCCGTGGTCCGACCTCGTCGACGCGTTCGTGCGAGCGGGACGCGGTCTCGCGGCCGCACACGCGGCCGGCCTGGTGCACCGCGACTTCAAACCCGACAACGTGCTCATCGGTCACGACGGCCGGGTGCTGGTAATGGACTTCGGCCTCGCACGCCAAGCCGCCCACCGCACCGGCCCGGTCCTCGACCAACTCCAAGAGGTGCGCACCTCGTCGAGCACCGCCGCCGCCGAGACACGCGACCTCAATCTCAACCTCACCCGGACGGGGGCGATGCTGGGAACGCCGGCCTATATGGCGCCCGAGCAGCACCGCGGCGAGCACATCGGACCGCACGCGGATCAGTTCAGCTTCTGCGTCGCGTTGTACGAGGCGCTCTACCACGAGCGCCCGTTCGAGGGCGCGAGCATGGCTTCGCTCGCGCTCAACGTCCTCGATGGGCAGATTCGGACCGCACCGAGAGATTCGAAGATCCCCAGCTGGCTGCGCGCCGTCGTGGTGCGCGGGCTGGCCGTGTCCCCCGACGACCGGCACCCCTCGATGGACGCGTTGCTCGCCGAGCTGCAGCGCGACCCTCCCCAAGCCCGACATCCGTGGCTCGTCGCAGGCATCGCGGTGGGCATCGGCGGCTTGATCACCGCCGTGTACCTCGGCACCCGATCGAATCGCATCGAGGCTTGCAAAGAGGCGAGCCATGCCGTCGATGCGGTCTGGTCGCAGCAACGCCGTGATGCCTTGGACGCCCGCTTCGACGCCTCGGGCGTGTCCTATGCGGGCGCCACCTGGCAATCGATGGGGCGAGCCCTCGACGGCTACGCCGAAGCTTGGACCACGGTGTACGACGTGCGCTGCACCGCCGACGCAAAGGCGCGGGCGCGCCGATCCCCCAAGTTCGACGACCCCGGGCTGCTCTGCCTCGACGACCGACTCTCCGATCTCGACACGCTGCTCGACCAGCTCGAAGAGGACGGCGGCGTGCGGGCGTCCATGGTCCGCGCAGCACAGGCCGTGCAGTCCCTGCCCGCCCCCGCGACCTGCACGGGCGTGGGTCGCAACGACGCCTCGGACGAGCGTCTGTCGGCCGACGAGGTTCGCCGCGCCAAGCTCGACGACGTGCACACCCTGCTGTCCCGCGGGCGCGTCGAGGTTGCGCTCGGGCAAGAGACAGCGCTCGAAACGCTGGAGCGGGCCTACGCCAAGGCCGAAGCCATCGACGCACCCCGGCTGCAGAGCGAAGCGTTGCTGTTCGGCGCGCGGGCGTTGCTTCAGCAGGACGATGCGGCGCAAGCCGAGGACAAGCTCCGAGAGTCGATCCTCTACGCCGCGCAGACCGGCCGCGCCGACATCGAAGCCACCGCGTGGACCTACACGATGGACATCATCGCCCTGCAACAGGGCGAGTACGACGATGGCCGCCGCTTGGCGCTGGGAGCCCAGGCCGCGATCGCACGCGCCGGCGACAATCCACTCGCGCGCGCGGAGCTTCTGGTCAGCCTGGGTGCGATCGCCCAAGCCGGCGGTTTCTACAAGACGGCCTACGAGAAGTTCTCCACCGCCCTCGACATCCAACGCAAGAACCTGCCTTCCCGCGACGTTCGCCTCGCCAGTACCCACGCATGGCTCGGCGCGGCGCTCGAAGGCATCGGGCGCGACGCCGCGGCCTCCAAACACCACGAGGCCAGCATCGCCATTCGCGAGCAGGTCCTCGGCGCTTCGCACCCCGATGTCGCTCGCTCGTTGCTGATGCAGGCGTCATCGATGATGGGGCACATGGGGCCCGAGCCGGTCGAAGTCACGCTGTATCGTGCCCGGGCGCTGCTGGACCCCGACGGCGCAATGCCGCTGTCGGATCTGCCACTGCCCACCGAGAAGGTCTCCGTGCCCGACGCACTCTATGGCGCGCTCGAGCACCCGGTCGAGTTCGCGCGATGCCTCGATCAGCTCGGCACACTGCGCCGCTCGCAGGAGAAGTTCGAAGAAGCGGGCCAGCTCCACGCGCGCGCGGTGGCCATGCTGGAGCGCGGGCTGGGCAAGACGCACCGTGATGTCGGCTATGCGCGCGTCAACCTCGGCCTGGCCCTCGCCGACCAAGACCGCCACCCCGATGCCCTCCCGCACCTGCGTCGTGGGCTCGAGGTCTGGACGAAGACCCTGCCGCCGGGACACGAAGACCTGGGCTACGCCCATCTCAACCTCGCCAACTCGCTGTGGGCGACAGCGCAAGCCGAGTCGGCGCGGGAGCACTATGCCCTGGCGCTGGCGGTCTGGGAGACGTCACTCGGCGAAGGACACCCGCTGGTCGCCTACGCCCTGACGGGACTGGGCCGCACGATGATCGAGACCGGCACCCCCGCCGACGCCCTGCCCTACCTCGAGCGCGCACTCGAGCTGCGCTCCCACGAGGACGAGGATCCGGTCAACACCGCCGAGGTCTCGCTGCTGTTGGGCCGAGCCCTCTACATGAGCGGCCAGGACCAGGTTCGCGCTCTCAGCCTGGTCCGCGCAGCCCGAGACCTCTCGGGCGCGTATGAACCCACCGACGATGCAGGGCTGCTCCGCGTGCTGACCGGTGGGGAGTTCGAGCGTTTCACCGATCAGCTGATCCCCGCCGGTCTGGGCGTCGTGAACAACTTCCGCCCCCAGCCGTTCTGACCCAGGGGCCTCACAGAGGAAAGATCGCGAGCTGATAGAACCCGCCGGTCCCTTCGTAGGAACCGACCGCCACCACGACGGGCACGCCCTCTTCGAGTTCGAGGTCCAGTGCCGAGTTCACATCACCGAGCGCGTCGTCGTTGCACGACAACTCCTGCGCACACGACTCCGAGTGCACGGAGAGCACGGTGTCGAAGTTCGACCCTTCGGTGGTGAAACGAAACACCCCGGAGAATGGCGGCACCCAGGCATAGCTGATGTCGGCCCCCGAGCCCCCGCACCCCGAAACCACGCTGTCGGTTCCAGTCGACAGGAGTTGTCCTTCAACATAGACCTCGGGCGCGTCCTCGAGTGATGCGTCGGGGCACGCTTGCGCCTCCCGAATCTGCAAACTCCAGGGACCCTCGCCCCCGAACGAGTCCAGGACGATGGTGATGGTCTGCCCGGCGGTCATGCCCAGGCCGACTTCGGACTCGAGCGTCCCGCCCGCATCGTCGTTGCACGCCAGCTCGGGCGGCTCACAGTCCGGGCCCAGCAGATACAGCACCGTGTCGAGGTCGGTTCCGCGAGTGTCGAACAAGTATGTGCCGTCGCGCGGGGCCGAGAAAGAAAAAGTGACCTCCGAGCTGACCGTGCCCGCACAGGAGCCACTGAACCGATCCACGCCCTGCTCCAGGGTGCCCGCGATTGAAAAGGGAAACTCCTCGAACGCCAACGGGATGTCCACGCAACCGCTTGGTGGATCGTCGTCGTCGTCCGAGGGCGGCGGCTCATCATCGTCACTCGGTGGCTCGTCGTCGTCCGCGGGAGGACCGTCATCGACCGGCGGATCGCCATCGTCGCTCACACCATCGTCCACGATGACGCGGCCCGTACATCCAACGAGCATCAGGTTCGTCAGGAGCAGGACCTCAACGGAACGCGTCGAACGGGTCATCGAGACCACGAGAGTAACGGTGCGGCTCTGCAAACGCGATGGCCCCGACGCGGAGGCGCTGAGACGGCCGCCTAGGCTGGGTATTCACGGGCACTCGCACACGGTGTGGGTCGCACCACCCGGACGCCGGGCCCAGCATCTGTTGCGTTGCATCCCGAACCCTCACCGCCCTACCCTGACTTCGTGCTGCCGACCGCGATGATGACCGCCGCTCTTCTGACCACCATGACGGTGGTGCCGTCTCCTGTCGCGAGCACGCTCGCTCAGCCTGCACCCGACCCGAGCTGGGGTGACGACGCCGCGGCCGAGGAAGAGCCCGCCGAAGACACGACCGACACGGATGCAGCCGACGAAATCGCCGACGAAGCGGCGTCCGAATCCCCCGAGTCCACTGCGGTTCAGCCAGCGGCACCCGTGCCGACCTACCCGGTCGAAGCGCCGAAGCCGACCACCATCGAAGACATCAAGATCCCCGAGAACAAAGGCATCGGACTGATGGCCACCGCGGGTGCGCTCGGAGCCGTCGGCTGGGGTGTCATGGGCTGGCGAATCGCCCGCATCAAGCGCCTGTGCACCGCCGACGCGGTCGACGTGATGAGCGTCTCCGAAGACGACCTGGAGTCCGTGACCAACTCCGCTGCCGAGTGCTTCGTGTCCGGCCGAGGCGTGAACGCTGCGCTGTGGGCACTGCAGGCGCTGCCCAACGCGGCCAACTGGGGCATCGCGCCCGGCGGCGCAACCGTTCGCGCGAAGTACGACGCGGCCGTTTCGGCCAAGACCGGAGAGATCAATCGCAAGCCGGGCGTGTTCATCGGAACCGGCGCCGCACTGCTCAGCGCCGGTGCGGTCGGGCGCATCGTCGTCATGGTGATCCGCATCCGCTCGCTCAACCCGGTCAACGGTGTCGCCGCCAACTGCCTGGACGGGGCGGACACCCAAACCGACGAGTTCTTCGACTGCTACGCCAACCGCAACGCGCTGCTCTACGGCATGCACCAGCTGTCGTCCTCCGGCATTGCAGCGGGCGCTGGCTTGCTCGCCTACGGCGTCGTCTACAAGCGGGACCGCAAGAACTACGAGAAGAACTTCGGGGCCGAGCCCGTGGCCAAGCTCGAGTTCTCGATGCAGCCCCAGCTTTCCCTCGACTACACGGGCGTCTCGGCCAGCCTGCGTTTCTAATGCGCATCTTCGCCGCGGTCTGCTTGGCGGGCATGTGCGCGTGCCGACCCCGGGGCGCGCCCGCTCCTGCGGCGATGCCTGCCGGGCCCGCCGAGGTTCCTGCAGCGTCCGAGCCGGAGCCCGTGCCCGAGCCGGAGCCCGAGGGTCCCGACCTCGGCGTACGCGAGGTCGACTGGGCCAACTTCGACTACGACGGCTTCGTGGCGCTGATCGACGGCCGCGGCTCGATGCACGAGTACATGGAGGACTACGAGGGCCTCCACGACATCACCGATTGGACGCTTCGCACCGTCGAATACGGGGATCTCGATGCCGACGGGTCCGAAGACGCCGTCGTCGTGCTCGACGAAGCGTACTGGGCTCCGGGCGGCGTCGCACACCAATCCACTCGCCTGTACGTCTACCGCGGGCACCCACTGCAGCGTCTCGCCGCAGAGTCCGTGATCCCCACGAAGACGCTCCGCCTCGAAGGCACGACCGTCCAGCTCGAATCGATCCACGGCGAAAGGCTGAGACTTCGCCTCCGTGGCGACCGCCTTCTGCCCGAAGACTGACCGGGCCCAACCAAGACCCGAAGGGAGCCACGTGTACGCGCCCCCCTTCGGAGAGTTTCAGGCCATCACTCCGCGTGGAGCGATGGCGTAGCGTTTGACGTAGCGTTGCATGTGGACCTCGTAGTCACTCGGGAAGGCGCCTTCTCTGGGGACCTCGAGTCCCACTGGGCAGAGGCAGCAAGAAGCCACCGAACCCCGACCTTCGATTGTGGTGCCGGCGATACGCCGCACCCGGATTGAACGACCGCGTTCTGCGACCGCCCCCACCTCGACGCAGGACCCCTTCCCCTGCTCAGCGACGTGGAGCCGATGGTGTAGCAGCCGAGAAAAGGACGTCAAGGCGGACCAAAAAAAGGAGCCGCGACCAGGGGTCGGGCTCCTTTTCTTGCGTCCGCAGTGAGCGACTACTCGGTCACCCAGATGTCGTCGATGGCGAGCAGGTTCAGGTCGTTCGAGTTGTTTCGGAACGCGATGTGGACCTCTTGTCCAGCGACAGCCGCCAGGTCGACGCTTCGCCAGACCTGCGCCGGCTCTTCGTTCGCGACCTCGAACACAGGGTCGACCGATGGAACCACCATGCTATCGAGTGCGAGGAAGTCCGTCGGATCGCCGCTGCCGATGAAGTCGGTGAACTCGGTGACCGTTGTCGGAACGACGAAGACTTGGTAGCCGTCGGGGAAATCCGCGTCCAAGGCCATGGCGTGCCATCCGAGCGTCGCGGTGCCAGCCAAGGTGATCGCGGGGCTGATGATCCAATCGTCGGACTGGCCAGGTGGCGTGTACCAAGAGGTGCTGATGGCAGCGAAGTTCATGTCGACGATATCGGAGACGGCCCATCCATCGGTGACGAACGAGGTCGACATCGAGGGGGTGTTGCCATCGACGTCGTGCACGGTCCACCCCATCCCGAGCATTCCGCTCGAGAAGTCTTCTTGGAAGGTGAACGTGGGCAACTCGTACGAGCAGTAGCCAGCGTCGGTGCACACGGCTCCGTCGGGACAGGTCTGCCCGCCGCTGCAGTCGAGTACACACTCGTCTCCGTCCATGCCGTCGATGTTCTGGCAGGCGACGGGGGCGTCTCCGGTGGCCGGTGGCGCCAAGCAATCCGCGGCAGGATCGGTGCAACCGGAAGCCGCGCAGATCTCCGTCGTGCCTGTGCCCGCATCGGTCGTCTCGATGCAGGTCTCACTCGCGTCACAAACCGTGTCGGGCTGGCCCGCACAGTCGTCGAAGCCCATGGGGGGAATGAACTCCCACGCGCAGAACTGGTCGAACGCACAGATCATGCCGTCGGGGCACGAGTCACCGGTCGAGCAGTCGAGGAAGCAGTTCCCCATGTCGTCGCCCGTCAGATCGTCGCACGTGACTGCTGCGTCACCGGTTTCCGGAGCAGGGTTGCAGTCGGCGGCTTCGGTACACCCCGAAGTGCAGAAGCCGAGCCCCGGGTCGTCGGGATTGTCGGCAATGCAGCCCTCGTTCGCGTTGTCGCACCCGGGCTCGTTGACACAGTCGCTGAAGCCGGTCTCTGGCGGGGGCTCCGTACCGGTGAAGCAGACTCCGTTGCTGCAGAACATGCCGTCGGGACACGCTTCGCCCCCGCTGCAGTCGAGGAAGCAGTCGTTGACGTCGTCCAACATCCCGCCGGGCCCAAACAAGTCCTCACAGCGAGCCAAGTCCTCGAACCCTTCCGCCGGAGCGGGGCAGTCACAGACGTCTTCGCACCCGAGGAACAAACACAAGCTCGACTCGTCGTCGGGGCCTCCGACGCACGCGGACTGGAGGTCGCTGGCCCCGCACGCATCCCCGACAGCACAGTTCGCATACTCGCCTCCGCCCCAGCCGTCCTCGCACAGCTCGGCCTTGCCGTCCGGAACACAGATGCACGCGAGACAGACATCGCCCGCACCGCACTCCGCCCCTTCGACCCCGCATTCCGACCCCGGCTCGCATTCATCACCGCCGCTGGAGGAGTCCGGGTCGATCGTCGGATCCGCCTCGGTCTCATTCCCGGTCGAGCCCGAGGGGTCGACGGTCGGGTCGGAGGCGGAGCCCGAAGTGGACCCATCGCCACCGCTGCTCGCATCACCGTCAGTGCCAGAGCCAGAGCTGTCGTCACCGCAAGCAGGCAGCGCGAGGGCAACGACGGCGGGAATCAGATAGACGAGTTTTTTCATTGTTGGTGTGACCTTCTCTTGTCCCTGGGTGAGCCCAGTCCCATGAGTCGACCGGGCGAGCCTACGGGAAGGCCAGCGCGCAGCCAATGTGGGTGCGGCTCACCCCTTGCGGTCGAGGGCTTCGAGTTCGTCGGCGCCCGGGAGTTTTGACAGGTCCGGGACCAGGACGATTTCGATCCGGCGGTTTGCGGCCTTGCCGGCGTCGGTGGCGTTGTCCGCGACCGGCTGGGTCTCGCCGAAACTCGCGGCGCTGAGCTGCTCCGGCTTCATGCCTGCATCCTCCAGCGTGGCGCGAACTCCAAGTGCGCGCCCGGCTGCGAGTTCCCAGTTGTTGGCGAAACGCCGAGTGTCGATCGGGACGTTGTCGGTGTGGCCCTCGACCTGAAACTTTCGGCCCGTCATCTCCGCCAACACCACGCCCACCTCTTGCAGCGCCGACTGTCCTTGCGCAGACAAGGTGGCGGACCCGCTGTCGAACAAGATGTCGGTCGGCAACTCGAGGACCATGCGGCCTTCGACGATCTTGATCCGCAGCTTTCCTGCGTCGATCAGACTCTGAAACCGCGTCAGCAGCGTCTTGAACTCGTGAACACGCTGCTGCGCGGCGAGCTCTCGCTCATTGGCCTCGGCGAGCGCACGGGTCATGGCGTCGATCGACTCCGCGAGCGCCGCCTGGTCCTTCATCGCGTTCGCCAACTCCGCCGCGCGAGCATCCCGCTGAACCGCCGTCATTTCGAGATCGCGCCGCAACGCGGCCGCTTCCCGATGCGCAGCGTCGAGCTCTTCTTCGTACCGCGCGAGCATGTCGCGGTGCTTTTCGAGCTCGTTCTCGAGACCCCCCGTGTGCGCCTCCGCGTCGGTCAACGCTTTTCGCGCTTCGTCCAGCTGGCGTTTGACGTCGTCGTACTCGGCCTGCGGAACGCACGCGACGATGCTCAACGCGATGAGGGATCCCATGAGGGGCCGTAGCATGCGCGCACGGTAGCAACCGTGCCGAGACTTCGCACCGTGGCTCGACGCAGGCGCGCGTGGCATCGTCGCCGCAGCGTGCGACGAACCGCACTGAGCGCGGTCCTCTTCGTAGGAGCCTGCACCCGACTCAACCCGGCCTACGCCGACTCCGCCGGATCCGCATCCGAAACGGACTCGGCCGCTTCGACGCTCTCGGACGGCAACACCTCGGACGAGCCCTCGACCACCCGCGCGACCACCTCGCAAACGGAGTCGTCCGCAGGAGCCACGACCGGCGATCCGGGCGACGACACAGAGTCGACGATCTGCCTCGACGTTCAAGGCCCGTGCGATGCGTTCGGCCAAGACGAATGCGCGGGCGACCAACGCTGTCGCCCGTGGGGTTCCCCCGGCGCGCTGCAAGGTGTGGCCTGCGTCGTGCAGCCCTCCGAGGACACGCCGCTCGAACGCGATGACCGCTGCATGCACACGTGCGTGGGAGGGCTTGGCGTCGATAACTGTCCGGCCCGGACGGTCTGCGACCCCTTCACCAACGAACCGGCATGCGTCGGTCTGTGTGGTCGAGACGACAGCGGCGAGCCCACGTGCCCGGACGGACGTCGATGCCGGGTGCATTCGACCGACGATGGAGACTTCGGCCTCTGCCGCCCGCAGTGCGACCTGCTGCAACCCGACTGCCCCAGCGGGTTGGCGTGTTACCCCACCGCAGGCACCGGACTGTGCATCCCCGAGGGTCCGATCGAACCGGGCGACGCATGCTCGACCGACAACGACTGCGGGGGCGGCTTCGTCTGCACGGGCACGGCGATCGCCGACTGCGATGGCGATGCTTCGGCCTGCTGCACGGCCCTGTGCGACCTGGCGGACGAGAACGACTCGGTCTGTGACCGATGGGGTGGCACTTGCACCGCGTCGCCGGTCCCCGTCCTGGTGGCCGCGAACGCGGGGCTCTGCTTGTTGTAGAGGCCCCTCAGCGTGCCGCGCCACGTCGCTGACGGAGTTCGGCGTCCATCGACCGCACGATGCCGAGAAGCTCCTGCACCTTGGCGTCGACCTTCGTCGGATTGCCCATGCTCTCGTTGGTGCTGCGGACCAGCGGGACGAGCGTGCGCTCGATGATTGCGACCTGTTGGGCCAGCAGCTCCTCGACCCCCGGGGGCGCCTTGTTCTGGATGCTGACCTGCAGCTTCGGGTTTTGAAGCTGCGTGACCGCGGCCGAAAGGCTCTGCATCGCAGCGATGAACGCAGCATCCCTTTCCGCGCCCGCGTCTTTCTTCTGGGCCGCAGCACCTTGCTGCATGAGCTTTGCCGCGCCCATCACCGCCTGTTCGATGCCCGCGAGTTTGTCCGTGACCGCCGAGTTCTCCTGCATCGCAGTCTGAATGCCCTCGAGCTTGTCTGTGAGCCCGGTGAGCTGACCGGTGACACGGGCGATCGGGTCGTCGTCGCTTCCGCCCATGAGCTTGACGCGTGCGAAGTCCTTCTTGATCAGCGCCCAGCGCTCGGCCTGCTCCTCGGTGAGCGTGCCTCGAAGCTCGCCCAACTTGAGCAGGTTGTGCTCGGCACCCGAGGTGAGCGTCTGCGCCTCTCCGACGTAGTGGTCGTCGATCAGGCGCTTGACCTCGTCGTCGTTCATCGCCGGCACGATCTTCTCGGCCAGCTTGGCCATGTTCCGATACGACCCCTGAAGCTGGAACCGCGGCTCGGTGCGATACTGGTCATCCATCGAGGCCGACTCGATGTACTGCATGTTGACCTTGAGCAGCACGTCCTGCGCCTTGAACATGTGCTTGAGCACCGCGACGATCTCCCCCACCTCGACCGCCGAGTAGCCGTGGGACAGGTCGGCCGTGTTGACCTCCTGGCCCTGGGCCATCGCGACGAGCTTGTAGATGTCGGACTGCTCCCGGGTCGCCAGGGGGGCGAGGATCGGGTTGGAGGTGACCGCGTTCTCGATGTAGCTCAGCGCGAACGCGTCGCCCTTGCCCGAGAGGATGTCGCCCAAGTTGTAGGTGTCGGCGCGGTTGGCCAACATGTCCGGGATCTGGAACTTCTCGCCCGCCTCGGTGTACGGGTTGCCCGCCATGACCACGCAGAACTTCTTGCCGCGTAGGTCGTAGGTGCGCGTACGGCCGTTCCAAACGCCCTCGATGCGACGCTGCGCATCGCACAGCGAGATGAACTTCTGCAGCAGCTCCGGGTTGGTGTGCTGAATGTCGTCGAGATAGAGCATCACGTTGTTGCCCATCTCGAGTGCGAGGTTGATCTTTTCGACCTCTTGCCGCGCCGTGGCGTTGGGCGCTTCGCTCGGGTCGATCGAAAGCACCGAGTGGCCCAGCGCCGGGCCGTTGACCTTGACGAACGCCAAGCCGAGCCGGCTGGCGACGTACTCCATCAACGTGGTCTTGCCGTAGCCCGGCGGGGAGATGAGCAGCAGCAGGCCCATCAAGTCGGTGCGTTTGGTGTCTCCGGCGGCACCGAGCTGCTTGGCGAGGTTGTCCCCGATGAGCGGCAAGTAGACGTCGTTGATCAGCTTGTTGCGAACGAACGAGCTGAGCACGCGCGGCTTGTACTCCTCGATGCGCAGCCGCCTGCGTTCTTTTTCGATGACCTCGGTGCGGGTCTCGCGGTAACGCTGATAGCCGGGCACACGCTCGTGCTTGAAGCGTCCCAAACGCTCCAGGAACTCGTCGATGCGCAGCCCGAGCGCCCCGCCTTCGATGCGGTCGTGCTGGCCGAGCAGCCCCGGCACGGTGGCGCGGGTGAGCGAGGCGTTGGCCTCTCGCTGCAGGTTGCGCTCGGTGAGCAAGATGCCCGCCGCTTCGGCGACGACATGACGCAGCCCACGGAGTTCCTCGTCCTTGGCTTGGTCGAGAAACGCCCCGATCCAGGCCCGCGCGAGTCGGTACTGCGCGGCCAGGTCGCCTTCGAGCGAGCGGAGGTCGTCCTCGAGCGCACGCCGTCCCGAGCCGTGAAGTTCGAGGTACTCGAACAGACCCTGGGCGAGCTTGCTGGCCTCTGCGCTGGTCGTGAACGCGGGGCGCTCGGCGATCAGCTCTTCGACGAGGTAACGGCCCGAGGTGGGCGCATGCGAGGTGGGCTCGGGCAGGCCCGACGACTCGATGAAGGCTTCCACGGCCTCGCTGAGTTCTTCCCCGAGCTGCACCTGCGCCTGTGAGCCGCCGAACGCCTCGCGGAGTCGGCCCAGGCTGCGCGCACGCCGATGCCACGCGTCCTTGCGCGGATCGTCGCTGTACGCCCAGAACAGGCATCCGATGGCCCGAGCGGTCGGCGCGAACCGAAGCAGCCCAGCACTGTCGTGCAGCGTGACGAGTTTTTCGAGGATCGCCGCGGCATCGGCATCGTGGACGCCGCGCTCGTAGCCCTCCTGGTACCGAGTCCCCGACACTTTCCGCACGACGTCGAGCAAGCCGCCCTCTTCGCGTTCGGCTTCGTGCAGGCGCGCCATCGACATGCCGTCGCGCTCCGCCTCGGCATCGAACAGGATCGATGCCGCCAAGTACTCACCACGGTAGACCTCGTCGGTCTCGGAGATCAGCGTCTGCGACCAGTAGTCCTTGGTGGCCAAGAACGCCTCGTCGGTGATGGGCTCCATGAAGTCGGTGCCCGACACCGAAATCGCCATGCCGTCGTCCTTGGGCAACACCGTCAGCTCGAGCGGCTGCGTGTTGACCGTGAAGCGGTGTGAACCGAACTTGATGAGGTTGTCCCCGCCCTCGAACAGCTCGGTGCGGTCCCGAAGGCCACGCAGCGCGTCCTGTTTGGCGGACTTGAGCCGGCTTTGAACCTCGTCGGCCTTGACCGTATCTCCCAGATCGAGGATGCGCTCGGAGAGGTCGCGCACCTTGAGGATCATCGCGTCGGACGCGAAGTAGGCGTTGAGTTCGTCGACCTCCTTGAAGCCGGCCGCACGCCGGGACACGCCCTGCAGGATGCGCTCGGCAGCCCCCCACAGGTTCTGCACGCGTCGCTGCCGTTCGTCGAGCAGCTGCTGCTTCTTCTGCCCGATGGCCTCGTAGACCTCTTCACGCTTCTGCGCGAGCTCTCCGATGAACTCGTCGAACTCGGAGAACTTGGCCTCGAGTTCCTCGAGCTGCACCATCAGCCGCGAGAGTTGCTCGTCGCATTTCTCGGGGGTGTCGGCGAGGCTGATCGCGCTCTGCACCGATTGCCCGAACAGCTTGAACTGCGCGGCGAACTCGGCCTTGCCCTCCGAGGAGAGCAGTTCTTTGCGTCGGCCCGCCATCGTGGCGCGCACCCGGTTCTGGTGCGCGAACACTTCGCTGATCTGCTCGAGAATGCGCGTGCGTGCGGTGGGGTCATCGACCTGCAGGTTGGCCGCGACATCCGAGAGCACGTTGAGCCCGTCGGAAACGCGGTCGAGTTCCTCCCCAATGGGCTCGAACTCGTGGGTCTTTTCGACGCCCTGGCTGCGCTCGAGCAAACGGTCGAGTTCGGTGGTGAGCGGCGCGAGTGAGTCTTCCTTGAGCAGGAAGCCGACCGTGTCCTTGGACAGCCGGTCGAAGTGCTCCACGACTTCGGCCTCGAGTTCGTCCACTCGGGCCATGTCCATGTAGCGCATCTCCTTCATCGTGATGAGATGGCCACGCTGGGTGCGGAGCTGGGTGAGCGCGTCCATGAACTGGTCCACACGGGTCCAGCTCTCGGGACGCAACTCCCGAACCATGGCTTCCTGCTTGGCTGCAGCCTCGGCGAGGCTTTCGGAGGCCTGCTTCTTGATCGCGACGACCTTTTCGAACTCGTCGACGATGAGCTCGGCCGTGCCCTTGATCTCGACGAGCACGCTCTTGAGGTCGTACGCGTCGGCCTCCCCGAGCCAGTAGTAGGCGTCGATCGCCCGAGTGAGGTTGGCGATCAGGTCCTCGTAGACCTTGCGCGAGGGCGTCTGCTCGTCGACGTACCGTTTGATCGACAAGCAGTCCGAAATGCCGCGCACGAGGTCGGCGTTGCCGATCTTGCCGAGCAAAGTGTCGCTCGACGGAGCCTTGGCCGCGAACTCGTCGCTGACGAACGGGGTCTGCCACACCTGCATCGGGTGCACGCGCGTGGGCTCGTCGCCCGCGAACCGAAACACCACCATGCGCCCGTCGTCGAACAGCGAGTAGCCCGAACAACGGATCGGGTTCTGCACCTCACGGCGGATCATGTTGTAGGGGAACAGCGTGTACGTGCCCGTCGTGTGGTTGTGAAACACGTACAGCACGTCCTCGCCGTTGGGCGAGCGAATGGCGCGTTGAAACTCGTAGTCGCTGAAGTTGCCGTCGAAGACCTTGTACTGGCCGTCTTGCAGGAAGTAGCCCCCCGGGAACATGACGCCGTGGTCCTCGGGCAGGCTGACGCAGGCCTGGCCGATGGCGTCGATGCGCACGACCGAATGCGAACGGGTCGAGAACACCAGGTGGCGACGTACCTCTTCGCGGTACGGAAGGATGCGCAGCAGGATCAGCGGACCGACGCGGGCGTACTCGAACTCCGCGTCGTCGAGCGTCTGGTCGTACTCCGAGACGGGCTCGGCGTAGATGCCCTCGCCCGACTCGGTGTTGTTTTCGACCTTGATGGTGAGGTCTCCGCCGGTGGTTTCGACGAACACCTCGTCTTCGATCGAGATGTGCGGGTAGGCGCCCGCGACCTGGTCATCGCGAGAGCACACCACCCATTCGAAGTCGTGCTGGGGCGGGAACAGGTAGTCCCGCTCGCCCCGGTTGTCGCGATAGGTCGGTGCCCCCGTGGCGTCCAAGTCCCAACGAAACACCCGCACGTCGGACACGGCGGCGCCGATCTGAAACACGGCCAGCGCCTTCGTCTCGCTGCGCGTCAGCGCAATGAGCTTGGCCTCTTTGTAGAAGTTGTAGAGCTCGGTGAACTGGGCCTGGAACTGCGCGTTGGCCAAGAACCCGTCCCCGCCGTTTTCGAACGGCACGGCGGAGAAGTCGAACGTATCCCCCTCTTGGGTGAACTTGTGCAGACTGAAGACGTCCGAGGCGTTGGTCTCGGACCGCAGCCCCAAGAAGACGTTGTAGCCGAACAGCAGCCGCCCCCCGACCTGGAGGATGTCGCGCGGCAGGCAGTTGTTCTCGGTTCGAACACGCTCGTTGCCGATCACGGCGAGCTCGGTGCCACCAAACTCGGAGACCCGAGCGTCGTTGAGTTTGCTGGCGCGCTCGGCCAGGTCCTTCGCCTGCGCCACGAGGCGCTCGCGAATGACGTCGTAGCTCCCACCAACCTCTTCGGTGCCCTCGGCGGCGGTCTCTTCGACGGGTGCTTGGTTCTCTTCAGCCATGATCTACAAGGGATGTGGAAGTCTGGGGCGAATGCAGGGCTGCTGACGGGAGGGGCCCCTCGCCCCAAACGGGGCCCCTCGGGCGGGCGGCTCGAAGGCCTACGCCTGGTCGAGCAGCGCGCGGACCTTGGCTTTGCCTTCGTCGTCGAGGCTGCCCATGATCTTCATCAGCGCACCGGACACCGACAGGTCCTTGATCGCCCCGGAGTCGAGGCTGGGGCGCGAGAGGATCTCGCGCAAGTCCTCGGGCAAGCTGCGGTCGCCATCGATGTACTCGCCCAGCATCTGCCGTGCGGTGTCGGAGTTGTGCACCACACCATCGAGGGCTTGGCCCATCGAGACCGCGTTGATGAAGCGGTCGAAGAACTCGCCGTCTCCGCCCACGATGTTGATCTTGGCGGTGCCCATCGCCTCGGCCATGACCTTGGCCTGCTCCTTGGCGATGTTCTGACCGGCTTCGATCCGGGCGATCTGCACCTCGACCTGCTTGTCGAGTTTGATGCGGAACTCCTCGTGAGCCCGCGACCGCTCGTCGAGCTTCGCCATCGCTTCGGCCTTCTTCTCCAGGCCTTGGGCTTCGGCGAGTGCCTTTTCGCGGAGCTCGACCGCCAGCGCTGCACCCATCTTCTCGGTCGCCACCGCGTCGGCTTCCTTGCCGTGCGCTTCGGCCAGCATCATCGCTTGCTTGGCGGACGCTTCGGCTTCGCCTTGCTTGCGCACGGCCTCCGCTTCGGCTTCCTTCACGCGGACCAGCGCGATGCCCTGGGCTTCGCGGCCCTCGGCTTCCGCGACCATTTGGCCTTTGGTGATGCGTGCTTTGGCATCGCCTTGCTTTTCGATGGCGACGGCGTCGGCTTCCTTGACCTTGACCTGCGCCAGGCCCGATGCGGCCTGCTCGGCTTGCACACCTTCGGCCAATCGAATCTTGGCCCGCGCCTGCTTGTCGCTCGCCTCGAGGTCGGCCTCGGCCAGGGTGAGCGTCTTCTTCGCCTCGAACTTCGCGGCTTCTTCCTGTGCTTGTGCCTTCTTGATCTCGGCGACGAGTGCCTCTTCGGCCTTGCCTTCGGCTTCGATGATGGTCGCCTTCTTTTGACGGTCGGCCGCCGCAACGACTTGAACGTCCTTGATGCGCTCTTCCTCTTCGACGCGGGTCTTGTGCACGGCAACCCGCGCCCGGATGACCTCTTCGATCTCCTTCTTTTCGATCTCGAGCGCCTTTTCCTTGGCGATGCGCTTGAGCTCGGTCTCTCGCTCGCGGCTGATCGCCTCGAGTTGCTGGTCCTTCAGCACGCGCTCTTGCTCGACCGCCACCACGCGCTCGCGGTTCTTGCCCGCGACCTGCACCTGGCGAGCCTTGTTCTCCTCGTTGATCGCGACTTCTTCTTCGAGCTTGATGCGAGCGAGCTCGGCCTTCTTGCGCTCCTCGGCCTGCACCTTCGCGGTCTCGGCCTGCTCACGCGCCTGGACCGTGGCGATCTCCCTCGCCTGCTTGGCTTCGGCGTCCGCCTGCTGTCGGTCCAGTTCGAGAATCGCCTCGCGGGTCTCGACGTCCTTCTTGCGGGTGTTCTTTTCAGCGTCCCGGCGCAGCTCGTTGGTGTTGACGGCCTGCTGCGCGGTGATCTCGGTGATCTTGCGGATACCCCGGGCGTCGAGAATGTTGTCGTGGTCGAGCGACTCGACCGGCGTTTGCTCGAGGTAATCGATCGCCGCGTCGTCGAGCACGTAGCCGTTGAGGTCGTCGCCGATGACCTCCATGATCTGCTCCTTGAAGACGTGCCGCTTGGTGTACAGCTCCTCGAAGTCGAGCTGTTTACCGACGGTCTTGAGCGCTTCGGCGAACTTGGCGATGAACAGCTGCTCGAGCGTCTCTTGGTCGGATGCCCGCGTCGTGCCGATCGATTGCGCCACCTTGAGCACGTCGTCTTTCGTCTTGTTGACCCGGACGAAGAACGTGACCTTGATGTCAGCGCGAATATTGTCTTTGCAGATGAGACCTTCCTTGCTCATCCGGGCGATCTCGATGGTCTTGACCGAGATGTCCATCGTCTCGTGGCGATGCACGACGGGAACGACGAGCCCACCAGTGAAGAACACCTGAACCTCGGACATTTTGTTGACGATGAGCGCCTTGCCTTGGTCGACCTTGCGGTAGAGCTTGGCGTACAGAGCCATCAGGCCCAGGGCGAAGAACAAGATGCCACCAATGGTGACTCCGATGGTGATCAAGAGTTGGGTGTCAGGCATGACGTCGGCCTCCTTTGCTGCCGCGTGACTTTGGTCGAGTGATGGGGGCGAACGTTCTCTCCGGCACGCAGCGGACGAACGTCAGGACGAGAGCGGACCTCATGCGGCCCCTTCCGTCGAAGTGCGGTCAAAGACCCGGAGCGTGACCTCGTCGACGACGAAGCCGTCGAGGTCCTCTCCGATGGTCTCGAGAATGCGGTCCGCAAGCGCTTCGCGTTCGCGGTGCAGAGCGTCGAACCCGGCGCGAGCACAGACCATTTCCACGGCCGACTCGAGCTTGGGCAAGAACAGGGATTCGATGGCGTCAGGATCCGCCAGACGGGCTGCACCGATGCTCTGGGCGGCCCGCAGCACGTCGTCTGGGGTCTTGTTGACGTGTAGATAGACATCCGCGACGAGGGCGGCCCGCGCTCCATCGCCGAGCAGCAGCGCTCGGTCTCCGCGGCGGTCGATGACAACCTGTCGTTTCGAGATGTCGATGATCTCGGCGTTGTGCACCATCGGAATGACCAACCCGCCCGTGAAGAACACCTGGACCTCGACCATCTTGTTGATGATCAGCGCGTGGCCTTGGTCGACCTTGACGTAGAGTTTGGCGTACAGCGCCGCCATGCCCAGCGCGAGCGCGAGGGTCATGCCAACGGTGACACCCAGCGTGATGAGGACCTGGGCGTCAGGCATCGGCAGTGCCCTCCTGGGAGGATCGTCCAGCGGCGTCGTGCAACGAGGTCGGGCTCACTTGCGGCCCGCCTCCGACGGCAAGATGTCGTCGACCGGCGTCACCTCGTAGGCGTCGCGTTCCTTGTCGTAGGAGACGACCAGCGCCTTGCTGCCTCGCGAGAGTTTGTTGTCCGAGTCGCACCGGACCCGCACGATGAGCCCTGCACCCCCGTCGTGGGCTTTGGCCGAGCCGAAGCTCGCGTCGACTCGCGAGGTGTCGATCTTGACGATCGTGCCGATGATGGCTTTCTTCGAGGTGGGCTTTTCGACCTTGAGCAGCTTGCCCAAGGGCCGCACGAATACCGAGGTGAGCGGCAGAGAAACGATCAGCGCACCCAGAGCGACGGCCGTACCGCCCAGCCACGGGGGCAAGAACGAGATCTTGGAGAGCACCGAGGCCTGAAGCAGGCTGGTCAACGTCCAGCTGAACAGCAGCCAAACCGACAACACCAAGGTCATCGGCACGTTGCGCAGCTTCAAGGTAAGGAAGAGCGTGCCGAGGAAGCTGGCGCCTTCCACCGCACCTTCCGCTGCAGCCTTCGCCGCGCCTTCGACCACGCCTTCCGAGGCGCCTTCGGCTGCGCCCTCGACGACGCCTTCCGCCGCACCTTCGGCCACACCTTCCATCGCGCCTTCGACGACGCCTTCGGCCGCACCTTCGGCCACGCCTTCCATCGCGCCTTCGAGCGCTCCCTCGGCGACGCCTTCCGCCGCGCCTTCGGCCACGCCCTCCATCGCGCCTTCGAACGCACCTTCAGCCGCGCCGTCGGCAGCACCGTCGACGCCGTCGAAGTCGAAATCGAGCGCGTCGATGCCCAGCGCACCGACGATGACCATCATCCAGTACGCGCAGCAAACGGCGAGCAAGACGGTGAAGATCACCGTGGGAAAGCTGAAGGTGGTGGCGAGAAACTCGGTCATCGGGGGCGGCTCGAGGTCGGGGCGCACAGCGGTCCGCGCGGTACGAGCAGATCGCGCTCCCGCACGCCGCTCATACCGCTGTCGACCGTCTGCATCCGATCGCGAGGCTGCCACAGGATCGCGGAGGGCGTCGAGGCGAGCGGCACGGCCGGGACGGGGCGGACGAGGGTGCAACAACGCGCTGCAGGACCTATTCCCGACGGCCGGAAGGCCGGGTCACGACGGTGGTGACCCCAGCGCCAGCCCCCAATGCCACACTGAGCGCCGTGCCCCGGACCCTGTTCGTCGCGTTCGGCCTGATGCTGCTCGGATGCTCCCCTTCGACGCCCTCGGGTGTCACCTCGCCCGAAGCCAGCGCCGCACAGCGAGCCTGGCACTACACCGCGACGCTCAGCCCCGACCGGGCACGCATCGACGTCCGCCTGTGCTTCGAAGGCCCACCGGGCGATCGCTTGGTCAGCAGCAACAACCGTGCAGCCGACTACATCGAAAAGGTCCGCCATGGCGAGCACCGCATCGCACGAACCGGGCGCTCGTTCAGCCTCGAAGACGTCGGGGCGGGCGAGTGCATCGACTACGCGGTGGACCTGCTGGGCATGTCGCGGGCCGAGGGGTTTTCGAGACACGTTCGCACCGAAGGCGACAGCATCCTACTGCGACAGAGCATGTGGCTGTGGCACCCCCGAGGTCTGCCCGAAGACATCGACGTCACCATGACGCTCAACCTGCCCGAAGGGATGCATGCCTCGGTGCCGTGGACCGCGATGGCTGGCGAAGATCGCAACGCGCGGAGCTGCCGTTACCAACTCGACTCCACCGTGTTCTGGTGGATCGGCTACAACGCGTTCGGCGACCTGGGCATCCAGCGCTTCGACACCGCAGGGACGAACGTCGAGGTCGCGACGCTCGACGTTCCGATGCACGCCACCGCATCGGGGCTGAAACGCTGGGCGACCGATGCCGTGTCCGCGTCGGCACAGCTGTACGAAGGCTATCCCCGCGAGCACCTGCAGATACTGGTGCTTCCGGTCGAAGGCAGCGGCTCGGGTTCGGTCTACTTCGGCATGGCGGGACGTGGCGGGGGCTCGGGCGTCTACATCCTGATGGACGCCGACGCCGAGGACGACGAACTCGTCGGCGGGTGGACGACCACCCACGAGCTGCTGCATCACGGCATGCCGTTCATCAACGACGCATGGATGGCCGAGGGATGGGTCAGCTACTACACGGAGCTGCAGCGCACCCGCATCGGGCACCGCTCCGAACGCGAAGGCTGGCAGAAGCTCTACGAGGCGTTCGAACGCGGGCAACGGACCCGGCGCGACGGCACGCTGCAAGAGGTCAGCGACGCGATGCATGAGAACTTCGGCTACCAGCGCGTCTACTGGGGCGGCGCCGCGATCGCCTTCGCGCTCGACGTCGCGATACGCCAGGACTCGGGCGGCGAGCGCAGCCTCGACGATGCGATGCGCTTCCTCCGCTCCTGCTGCGGGGAGGCCCGGCACAAGTGGGATGCGAGCGATCTCTTGGCCAAGCTCGACGCCTGGTACGGCAAACCGCTGTTCACCTCCACCGTGGCGCCCATCCTGTCCGCACAGGGGTTTCCCGACATTCGGGCCACATATTCGGCCCTCGGCATGGAAACCGCGGGTGGCCGGGTGGTGCTCGACGACGCGCACCCGATGGCCACAGCGCGGCGGGACATCATGGCTCCGCGAAAGGAGTGACGAGAGCGGCGTCACGGCTGCGCAACGATTGCCGGTCGCGTCCCGTCTTGGGCTCGTATGACATACCCATGAAGCGCAACGAGCCTCTGTCCACGGTCATGTCCAAGGAGCTGACCACCGTCAACGTCACCAACAAGCTGAGTGAAGTTCGGAAGCTCCTGGCCGAACGAGGCATTCATCACGTTCCCGTCGTCAGCGGGACCAAGTTGGTCGGCCTCATCAGCGCCACCGACATGGTTCGCCTGAGCTTCTCGGCCTACGGCGCAGACGCCCGGGCGGTCGACGCGATGCTCGACCACGAGTTCTCGATCGAAAAGGCCATGTCCAAGGAGCTGACCACCCTCAACTCCAACCAGAAGGTCCGTGACGCCGCCAAGGTGCTCTCCTCGGGCGACTTCCACTCCGTGCCCGTGGTCGACGACGACAACAACCTGGTCGGCCTCGTCACCAGCACCGACCTGATCCGCTACCTCGCGGACCAATACTGAGCCCGCGTTTCGGTCGCCCCATCGGGCTCGGGGCGACCGAACACCATGCCTGCGGCCCAAGGAAGGATGCTCCAATGGCATTCAACGATCTCGAGATCTCCGCGTACATGAGTCCCCTGACCGTTTCGATCGGTGTGGACCAGTGCCTCAAGACGGCATCGACCAAGATGCAAGAGCACAAGATCCGCCACCTCCCCGTGCTCGAAGGCGGGCGCCTGATGGGGGTGATCAGCGAGCGTGACGTCAACTGGCTCGCATCGCTCGGCACCGATCCGTCGACCGTCACCGTGTCGGAGGCGATGAGCGACATCCCCTATGTCGTGCACGCCAAGACCAAGGCCGCCGAAGTGGTGGCCAAGATGCACGACGACAAGCTCGGCAGCGCGCTCATCGAGCGCGACGGCAAACCGGTGGGCATCTTCACCACCACCGATGCCTTGCAGTTGTGCAGTGACCTGCTCGCAGGTCGCGTCGGCGCTGCGGCATCCTGATTCTTGCGCCCGGTGTCCGGTCCGGCCAAAGTGCGGGCCGTGGCGTCCCGGCGCAACATCGCGGTCACCTTCGCGGGAGGTGGCAACCGAGCCTTCTATCAGCTCGGGCTGCTGCACGCGTGGGAAGACCGCTTGCGTCCCCGCCTCGCCGCCATTTCCGCGGTGAGCGCGGGCGCTTGCGTTTGCACGCTGTGGCTCACTGGACGTGAGCGCATCACCCGGGACTTCTGGCGAGCGCGGCGCTCGGGGGTCTCCAAGAACTTCGATTGGAAACGCGTGTTGGGCGGGCAAGCCCCGACCCCGCACGGTCCGATCTATCGCGACACGCTGCTGTGCGCCTACAGCGATGGTGGTCTGCAGCGGGTGCAAGCGGCACCGTTCCCGATCTGGGTGCTCACCGCCGCATTTCCCAAGGCAGTGCCCGCGGCCGCAGGGGCGATGTTGGGCTTTGGCGCCTACAACCTCGAAAAGCGGCTGGAGCCGTCACGCGTTCACCCACAGATGGCGCGCAAGCTGGGCTTTCGACCCAAGCTCGTCGATGCGCGCGACTGCACCACCCCCGAGGAGCTCGCCGACCTCGTGATCGCCAGCTCGTCGACGCCTCCGTTCACCCCGGTCGGACAGTTCCGCGGTCAGCGACTGCTCGACGGCTCGCTGGTCGACAACGTGCCGGCCGGCGCCGCCGAGCGGTCCGGAGACATTCGCGGCAATCTGGTGCTGCTCACGCGGCCCTACCCGCCCGACGCGCTGGGCCCTCGGGGGCACCGCACGTACATCGCACCGACCAAGCCGGTCCCGATCGAACGATGGGACTACACCAACCCGAGTTTGCTCGACCAGACGATCGAAATGGGTGAGGCGGAAGCCGCCGTGCACCGGCCCTTGCTCGACGACCTGTTGGCGCGCTGAACCGCCGCCCTCAGCCCGCCTCGATCGCGTGGCATCCCCCGCAACCGAACCCTTCGCCGGTCGTTGGGTCGTACGGAGCCTCGCCCATCGCTTTGGCCATCGCGGGTACCACCGCTTCGGCCATGAACTTCGACGCTTCGGGCTGAGTCTCGAACTCGGCGATGTTGCCATCGACCAGGGTCAGCGCGGGGAGGAACTCCTGCGGCCGCACCTTGTCGGGGCCGTGGCACGTGACGCACGTGAGCGTGTGCTTGCCCTGACCCAACACCGGCTTCATCGCGGGCATCACGTTCGCCTTCATGAACGCGACCTGCGTGTCGAGGTCCGCCTTGGCCGCCTCGGCCCACGTCGCCGGAGGTTCGGCTTCCGCCGAATCCGGTGCGGCTGCGGCAGGAGCCGGCTGAGCATCTGCCGGGGCAGCGGGAGCGGCCGACGCCCCCTTGTCACAGGCCCCGAGGGCGACCACTGCGAGAATTCCGAACAGCGCTGCTTTCCGCATGCAGCGTGTCATGCCACCGGTGCCCACCGCCGAGAAGGCCCCACGCGCGGAACAATGCGTTCCGGTCGGGGGCCTTTCGTCAGGCGACCTTGGCAGTGCTTGCCGCGGGGAAGCGGAAGGTCCACCGCGTCCCCTTGCCCGGCCAGCTCTCGACACTCACGGTGCCGCCGCGGGCCAGCGTGTCGGCCCTGACCGCCGCCATGCCGACGCCACGACCCGAGGTGGTGGAGACCTCGTCCCGCGTCGACACCCCATCGGCAAACAACGCCTCGACCAAGTCGTCGCGCGTCTCGTGGGGAAGTCCGTGCTTCTCGCACTTGCGACGAAGCGCGTCCCAGTTGATGCCCCGCCCGTCGTCCTCGATCGTCACCACCAACCCCTCGGGCAGCTCTTGCGTCGATAGCGTCACCTTGCCCGCTGCTGCCTTGCCCGCCGCCTCGCGTGCTTCGCCGTCCTCGAGACCATGGTCGACCGCGTTTCGGACGACGTGCACGAGGTTCGACCAGAAGTCGCTCCACGCCTCGGCCTCCAGCCGCACATCGTTGTCGTGCACCACCACCTCGACACCGCCCTTGCCGAGCTGTTCGGCCAGGCGCGTGACCTGGCCTCCCAGACGGCCCAGGGTCTTTCGCGTGGGCTCGAGCTTCCAGCCGCGCACGATCGCCTCGATGTCTTCCGAAGGCTTTCCGGCCTTCAGCGCCGCGAGGACGGCGTCGTAGTCACGCGGTTCGAGCTCGATGGTGTCCGTCTGTGTATCGACGATGTCGTCGATGCGCCCACGCAGGTCCTTCCACTCGTCCGCGAGTCGGGCCGCATCGCCATCGGAAAGCGCCCCCTCCTCGAACTGTTCTTCGAGCGCATGACAAAGCCGCGCAATGCTGCCCACCGCCATGATGCCGGCGTTGCCCTTGAGCGTGTGCAGATTTCGGCGAATGATGATGTCGTCGTCGCCCTTCTTCCACGTCGTGACTCGCTCGATGAGCGCGTCGCCGTCGCCGAGGAACGACAGCACCGCGTTGCGGTCGTTCATGAAGCGTTCGAACAGACCGACGACCTCTTTCTGGCGTTCCTCGGCCCGCTCCCGTTCGACCCTCGCGGTGGCGTCGGACACGACGACCAGCAGGTTGTCGGGGGCGTCGTCACGAGACTCGTCGACGTCTCCGGTGGGATGGTAGTCCGCTTCGTAGTAGCGACCATCGGCCTCGAACGCGGTGGGCAGCTGGTGCAGCGACACATCCAGCGGCAGCACCCCCATCTTCACCTGCTCGAGACCCATTTCCAACGCCACGGCCGTGCGCTCGTCGAGCTCGGCCAAGACCTCGTGGAGTTTGGCCCTGGTTGGTCCGTCCTGCACACCGAACCACTCGGAGACGACTCGGGATCGCTCCGCGCCGATCGACCCCTCGAGATCGATGGTGATGAAGCCCTGGTTCACGGTGTCGAACACCAAGCGCATCTCTTTGTTGCGCTTGTTGAGTTCCGCCGTGCGCTGTTCGACGCGGTCCTCGAGTTCGTCGTGCGCAGCCTGGAGTGCGACCTCCGCCTTCTGGCGCTCGACGATTTCGGCGTCGCGTTCGTCGATCTTCTTCTGGAGCTCGCGGAACTGCTCGGAGAGCAACGCCTCGCGTTCCTGTTGAAAGTCGATGCGCTCCTTGAGCTCCTTGGGGGAGAGCTTGAGCTTGGCCAGCATCTTTCCGTACGAGCGCGCCAGCGCTTTCGAGTCCTGGCGGTCGATCGTTCCCCACTCTTTCATCGCCCCGTGGGCAGAGGCAGCGCCCACGGCACCGGCGAGGTGCCGCTCGACCGCGTTGTGCAGCTCGGCCATTTCCACCACCGTGAGCTTCTCCTGGCCCTGCAGCCCCACCTCGTCGAAGCACACCGCGGCCATCGACTCGGCCTCTTCGGGATCGAAGAACTTTCCGAGCACGCGCAGTGTCGCCTCGTGTTTTTCGGCGGCATCGATCGTGCGGTTCTTGTCGTCGAGGTGGGACAGCCCGCCCTCTCCCTCGTCGAGGAACTCGTCGGTCAACGCGCGCTCCTCCCCTTTGGAGGGGAACAGCACGCTGCCCGCGAGCACCCCGGTAATCGTGGCAAGACCGCTGAACAGCACCCCGTGCGTGAGCGAGGGCAACCCGGCCAGTCCCAGCAAGGCCTCGGGTCGCAGCGCGCTCAGCCCGAACGCCCCCTGTTCCAGAATGCTCTCGGGAAGCCACCCGCTGCGAATGAGGCTGGGCATGAACAGCGTGTAGGCCCAGAACACGAACCCCGCCCCCAGACCGAGCAACGCCCCGCCACGACTCGCGTCGCGCCAGAACAGACCGATGAGCACCACGGGCGCCACGATGAACGCGGCCGCAAACGAGATCAGTCCGATCGCGACGAGCATGTACGAGTCGCCGACGCCGACCTCGAACCCGTAGCCCGCAAAGATGAACCCCGCGGCGGCAACCCAACGCACGTAGAGCATGCGGCGTCGCAGGAACGACAGCGAGGGCAGCGCCGAGACCACCGGCATCACCAAGTGGTTCGAGATCATCGTGGCCATCGTCATGCTCGAGATCATGATCATGCCGATCGCGGCCGAGAACCCGCCGATGAAGACTCCGAGCGAGAGCGCCGCTTGCCCGGACTGCACGGGAATGGCGAGGACGTATTGGTCGCCCGTCGTGCCCGGCTCGGCGAGCAACGAGCCCCCCATCGCAATCGGCACCACGAGCAGGTTGATGACGATGAGGTACAGCGGGGTCAACCACGCGGCCTTCTTCACCTGTTCGGGGTCGCCGTTCTCCACCACCCCCACGTGAAACTGGCGCGGCAAGAACGAGAACGCCGACATCGACAGCAGCGTCACGGTGATCCACACCATGATCTGCTTCGAGTCGCCCGCCGCGAGCATCGGAAGGTCCGGCGGGTTGTTCGAGAACGACTCCACGAAGCCGTCCATCCCTCCGAACGCCGACTTCACGATGAAGAAGCCCGCAGCGAGGAACGCGACGAGCTTGAAGGCGGACTCGATCGCCAGCGACACGACCATCCCGGGGTGCCGCTCGGTGGGGTCGATATGACGAATCCCGAATGCGATCGTGAACACCGTCATCAGCGTCGCGATGATCGGGCTGAACCATCCCGCCATGCTGCCCCCAGCGTCGCTCGAGCCCGCGGTGATCTGCACGAACGTACCCGTGACGGCCTTCAGCTGCAGGCCGACGTAGGGAATGATGCCGACCATCATGATGAGCGTCACCATCGCCGCGACAGCCTGCGACTTGCCGTAGCGACTCGAGATGAAGTCCGCGATCGAGGAGATCCGGTGGGCGTGTTTCAGCCGGACGATTCGGCGGAAGATTGTCCAGCCGAGCAGCAGGCCGAGCGTGGGGCCGAGGTAAACGGGGAGGAAGCCCATCCCTCCGGTCGCCGCCTTGCCGACCGAGCCGTAGTACGTCCACGTGGTGCAGTAGACCGCCAGCCCGAGCGCGAAGACACCCGAGTACTTCGACACGCGTTTGCCCGCGCGCGAGCGCTCGGCCCATTGTGCGATCGCGAACAAGACCGCCACATACGCGACGATCACCCCGATGACGGTCCAGGGGCTAAACATGTTGCCCCTCCGCCTCGTCCTCTTCGTCCTCGCCATCGACGTCGGGCGGAGTGCCAAACATCGTGGTGGCGAACAGCACCCCAATGCCGACCGCCCAGGCGCCGTACATGAACATCCAAGTGTTGATGGGCTCCTCGAACGAGAAGATGGGCCACGAGAACGCGGCAAAGAACGAGAACCCCAGCACCCCGTGGATGAGTGGAGTTCCGAGGACTTTCTTCAGTGGCAGCATGACGACTTCCCTCGTGCGAACCATGGGGTTCGAAAGAAGTCATCGTTGCGAAGTGCGCAGTGTTGTAGGGGTCCGGACAGCTCCGGTCTGGGTCGCCCCCGCGTGCGACGCCCCGTCACGGGACCGCCCGGACCAGCAAGACCGAGCGAACGACCCGGGCGACCTTCGGCGGTGCCGGGCGGGCGTCGAGTGTCTCGGCCTGTGCCGCGACGTCCGTCCAGGATCCTGCACAGCCGGCGGGGCGCGAGCGCACCAATCCGGTCCCGCAGGTCCGAGCATTCCCGATTCTGGTGGTCAGCCCTGCTGGCGAGCGATCTCTTGTTCGAGAATGCGCCGCGTGATCGCGACGGCACAACCGTAGGTGCTGTCCATACCGAAGTACGACAGGCTCTTGCTGAGCAGGCTCTGACGCTTGGAGTAGGGGGTGTCCGAGCCGTAGTGAATGAGTCCGAACTCGAACGGCAACAGGTTGCTCAGGTGCACCACCTCGTTCTTGGGGTGCCGCTTCGGGTAGACCATCTCGTAGATCGCGGACAGGTATGGGCCAGCTTCCATCTCGAGCACGGTGTACCCCTCTCGGTAGAACACGCTCATGTACTCGTGGTTCTGCAAGAACGCACCGCGCACGGTGAGCGCCTTCTGCCCGTCGAGTACGGTGCCGTGGCGCACGTAGGGCGCGATGTCCTCGGCGGCCAGGCAGTTGCGGAACAGATAGGTGTTCTCGGAGTGCTCGTCGTAGGCGACGGTGGAGAGCATCACGTCGCCCACGCGTCCGTTGAGCGTGGCCGCCTTGCCCATCACGTACAGGCCGCGGATCTCGGACACACCTTGGGCGAGCTGGGTGAGGTGGTGGTAGGCCGCCATGCCCAGCGGATAGTCGATGTTGATGATGACCGCGTCCGACTTGGCCAACGCCTCCATGCCAGGCACCCGCACCCGTGGGTCGAGCCCCTCGGGCCGCAGCTTGCACAGCTCGACGAGCTGGGCGTTCACGTCGAGTTGGCCCGGTGAAGTCAGGGTGGACAGGCCACAGGTGGCGTCCCACGCCTGCACCTGCTCGATGCGCTCCTCGGGAGCATCGGCGGCATGCAGGTACTGGCGCAGCAGGTAGTAGCAGAGGTTGTTGAGTTCGTTCTCGTCGCCCTCCTGCTGCACCCGCGTGACCGCGTCGGCCAGCCCTTCGGGGTTGGCTTCGCGGGCGTAGGCGAAGATCTCGTCGCGGTGCGTGCGGGCGTAGCCCCCCAGGAGGTTGACCAACACGTGGGTGTTGGACGAGACGAAGTAGACCGGTCGCGGCGGGGCCTCGGGCTTGCGATAGGCCGACTCGATGCCGAACCACCAGCGCTGCGTGGCACGCCGATACTCGAGCAGGGTGCCGGCGAGCAATCGGATCGAGAAGTCGCACTCCTGGGCCGCGATGGTGCCCAGCACCTCGAGCGGTGCCCCACCCAGCGCCGCGCGCAGCATTTCGACATCCGACTCTTCGATCCCCAGCGCCTCGGCGAGCGCTTCCCCCAGCTCGGGGCCGTCCTCGACCGTGCCCGCCGTCAGTCGTGCGCCGAGCGGGGCGAGGTCCAAGGCGCGGTGCATCTTGTTCCACTCCAGCTGGTACGCGGTGATGATCGGGACCAGGTCGTCGATGTCGGTCGCGCTGGTGATGTAGACCGCAAGGCTGTCTCCGCCGCTCCAGCGGTTGGGGCGCCGACGGCCTCGAGCCGTCACGACTTGCCAGTCGCTCACGTCGAAGCCGGACGCGCGAAACTGTTCCGACGACTGCCCGAGAATGAGCCTCTCGACCGACGGCATGCATCCAGGCAAGCGGCCCGCTGCGTAGGCGAACGCCGCCACGTCGGGCTTTTCGTCCTTTGCCCCCGGGTGCAGGCTGGACTCACTGAATACGTGCGCTTCTTCGAACGCGCGCACGCGAACGTCGCCCGAACTCCGCAGCAGCGAGTAGTACGTGCGGATGTAGAGGTCGATGGCGTTGGAGGTGGCGCGCGGTGGCTGTCGATCCACGGGCGCAGCATACCGTTGACGCCACCGCCCGTCCGCAGGATGCTGGCGGGCATGGGTCGGGCGAGCGCAGTGGTGCTGTGGGTGGGGCTCCTCGGGTGCGGGGACTTCACCGGATCCGGCTCGGGCACCGAAGGCGGCAGCGCGGACAGTTCCGGCACGGACTCCGCCACGGTCTCCACGACGGGCACCGACCCGACCGCCGCATCCGCCGAGGGGAGCGGGCAAGCCGATGCGACCTCGTCATCGTCCGCCGCCGCGACCTCGTCCAGCAGCGACACGAGCACGACCGAGGCCTCGTCCAGCGCCACCGGTGACCCCGTGAGCGGTCCCTACCCGATCGTGCTCGCCCACGGCTTCTTCGGGTTCGAAGACTTCGCCGGAGCGGGGTTCGTCGACTACTTCTGGGGCGTGCGCGACAACCTGGCGGAGATCGGAGAGACCGAAGTCTTCACCCCCGCCGTCGACCCGTTCAACGACTCGACCACCCGCGGGCTTCAGCTCCTCGAGGCGGTCGAAGCGGTCATCGAAGAAACCGGCGCTCCTCGGGTCAACATCATCGGCCACTCACAGGGCGGACTCGACGCTCGCGTCGTCGCGCACATGCGGCCCGACCTCGTCGCGTCAGTCACCACCGTCGCCGCGCCGCACCACGGATCCCCCATCGCCGACTACGCGTTGTTCATCCCCGGCGGCGCAGTGGTGGATGTGCTCGTGCAGTTGTTCGGCGGGCCGCTGTGGGGGTCGATCGATGGAGACACCTCACTCGTCGCCTCGATGCAACAGTTCTCCACCGAGGGCATCGCGGCGTTCAACGAGCAGTACTCCGATGCCGAGGGGGTCTTCTACGCGTCCATCGCAGGCCGCTCGGACAACGAGTTCGCGCCGAGCGAATGCGCCAGCGACGACGCGCCCCCCTTCATCGCAAACTGGGACGGAGTCACCGACCCGATCGACCCCCTGTTCGCCGCATCCGAAGCGATCGTCGACGGCGGCATTCTCAGCTCGATCCCCAACGACGGTCTCGTACGGGTCGACGACGCCAAGTGGGGCACGTTCCTCGGCTGCATCCCGGCCGACCACATGGATCAGGTCGGGCACCTGTTCGGCGACAATCCCGGTGGCGGCAATCCGTTCGACCACCACGTCTTTCATCGCAACTTGGTCGGCTACCTGCGTGCCCGCGGACTCTGAGCTCGACGTCGAGTCCCGCATCGCGTCCCTGTGGGAGGCCGATGCGCTGCCTACCGATGCGGGTGTGCTGCACGTGGTCGCGACCTGGTTCGACGGCACCGAACACCGCGTCCTGCGGATCACGCCCGAGAGTCCGAAGAGCGAGACCGACTTCTTCGTCCTCAACCTGGCGCGCGCCCGAGCCGACGTGATCATCACGACCGGCCGCATCCTTCGCGAAGAACCCTCGCTCGAGTACTCCCTGCCCTCGCCGTGGGCGGCACCGATGTTGCGATGGCGCGAAGACGTGATGGGACGCACCGCTCCACCGCGACTGGCGGTGCTGACCTCGGGCCGTGGACTCGACCCTGGTCATCCAGCGCTTCACGGGTGGGCCTCCCCGGTGGTGGTGACGTCGCCGGACGCAGCCCGCGCGCTCCGCGGGACGCTGCCGGAACACGTGGATGTCATCGGCCTGCAATCCACATCGATCCGCGATGTCTTGGCATGGACTCGCGCCGATGGCGCGATGACGATCTCGGTCGAGGCGGGTCCGTCGACCGCTCGCGCCCTCTACGCGGACCCGCTGGCCGTCGACGAGCTGTCATGGTCGCAGTTCGCCGAGCCCGACCTCGCTCACGACTTCCGTGGCGCAGCCCTGTTCTCGGGCGACGGTCCCCCCACCGCCCTACACCCTACGGCACCTCCGAAAACCCTCGAACAAACCTCGGGGTCCTGGCGCTTCTCGCGCTGGGTGGCCGCTGCCCCGGGCTGAAACAGGGGCCCGCATGCCTTGCGTGCGGGTTGAAATACATCTTTTGCCCCGACAAACTGGCGTTGCGGTGGGGGCTCGGGCGACGTTCGAGCACACCCTGTCGTGGCCAAGCTCCGATGCGTACGCGGCAGAAATCCCCCGTCCTCCGGCCCACCCTGACCATCGCGGTGGCCGTGCCGATGCTGCTGCTGGCCGGCTGCGGCGACGATGCGGGCGGCTCCACCGAGCAGGTCCCCGACTCCGACTCCGGCTTCACGGGCACCAGCAACGGGTCGTCCGATCCCACGGGCAACCCCAGCGGCGACCCGACCGGCGACACGGACACCGCCGATGCCTCCGGAGGCTCGGGTTACGACACGCTCGGCGAAGGCGACTACCGCGGAACGCTCGCGTTCACCCTCTACGCGGCCGACGCTGCGAACCCCGAACCGTTGCTCGGCATGGCCGGCGCGTGGCGCAACGAGGACGACGACATCGAGGACGTCCAGGACTTCTTCGGCGTCTACGGCCTGGGCACGCAGTGGCCTGCCCCGCCCATCGAGACCGAGACGCTGGAGCAGAACGCGGTGCCCGGCACGTTCGAATGGGGTGGCCCCACCCAGTGGCTGCTCGCGGGCAACGGCATGAAGCTGAGCAACGGCGACGCCGAGGCCACCGCATGCCTCCTCTATTACGGAGGCGCGCCCGAGGTCGAGTTCCCGCCCGGCACCGGCACCACGGTCCCCAACTATCCGATCTACGCGGCCACCACTTCGCCCAACCAGCCCGAGGGATGCACGCCCGACCCCGCGGCATGGCAGCCCAGCACCGAGTACGACATCGTGCTGTACGGCGGCGACCTGTTCGAGACCAATGCGCTCGTCGGCCAGGTGCACACCCCCGACGCACTCGAGGTCACCGGCCCCGACATCACCACGTTCGGCCTGCAGGTCCCCATCGATCAGGACCTCGAGATCACGTGGACCGGAGAGGCCGGCGGCAACACCCGCCTCGTCATTCGCATGTACGACATGTTCGGCCGGATGTTCACCGTGAACGCGGCCGACGACGGCAGCTTCACGATCCCCGCCGACGACCTGCTGGTGCTCACCGCCGGTCCGGCGACGCTCATCGTCGCCCGTGAACACCTCGAAGAGGTGCCCTTCACCGACGGAGTCGTCCGCGTCCTCACCAGCTACGCCCAATGGGGCTACCTCGAACTTTACTAAGCCACGCACGAGCCTCGGGAAGTCCTCCATGAAGCGCAGATCGTTCATCAAGTCCGCCGCCTCCGTCTCCGCAGCCGCGGGCGCCGGCGTGTTCTCCATTCTCAAGTACCCCCGAGGCGCGCACGCAGCCGGCTGGGGTGCGTGGCCCATGGACGACAAGGCCAAAGCCGCCGCGTTCCTGCCCACGGAGCTTCAGCCCGAGGGCGTGCTCGAGCTGCACGTCAACGGCGGCATGAGCTGCTTCGACACCTTCTACACGATTCCGGAGTTCGGCCAGGACGACTACCGGTTCATGTGGATCTTCGATGAGAACGCCCCCGCAGCGGAGGGACGCCCGATCATCGACACCCTTCAGGGACGCTGGGCGTCCTGCCAAACCGGGTACGACTCGATGGTCCGCTCGCTCGAAGTCACCGACGGCGGCGGCAACGAGATTCACATGGGCCCGTGGACCTGGCCGTTCTGGAGCCGCCCCGACGTCATGGCGCGCATGCGCATCGTGGTCACCTCGCACGACGTCGTCGCGCACGAGGGCGCCAACCCCGAGTCGTTCACCGGGCTCGGCCTCGGCAACCCGCGCATGGCCGGCCTCGGCACTGCCATTCAGCGCTACTTCACCGAGAACGAGGACGCCAAGGGCGGCGGCGGCATTCGCCCGGCGCCCTACTCCTACGTGCTCTACCCCGCCGGCTACGCCCCGTTCAACGCGGTCGCAGCCTCGGCGGTCGGTGCTCACCCCGGCTCGGCCCGGCCGCTGGTCGTCTCCGTCGAGCCCGACTCCGAGCTGACCAACCTGCTCGCACGCACCGCCACCACCGACACCGAGTCGTTCGATGCCGCGGTCGCCTACTACCGGGCGCAGTACTCGGCGCGGCTTCGCAGCTACGGGCACAGCAGCGTTGCCCGCTCCGCCGAGCGCGAGAACTACGACTTCTCCGCCTACGCCCGCGAGAACGCGCCGGTGCTCACCGACATTCTCAGCCCGGACCTGTTCAACACCATCGTGCCGCCGGCCACCGCCTGCCAGACCAACACGGGCGCCGCGGATGACATGCCTGCCATGCAGGCGCGCCTGGCCAGCAGCTTGCTGACACGCCAGGAAAACTCGGCCCGCTACGTGCTGTGGATCGACGCCGGTCTACAGCCGCGCCCCACTGGCGGCCACGATGTGCACAGCGCGAGCATCCGCTACAACGCGACCAACTACTCGCACACGTTCAGCGCCCTGCTCGACAACATCGTCGACCCGATGAACGAGCGGCCCGGCGATGAGAACCGCATCGACCTCGACCGCCACATGGTCGTGATCAACACCGAGTTCGGGCGGCAACCGGTGCAGCAGGGCAACAGCACCGGCACCAACCACCATCCGTTCGGCTACGTGCAGATCCTGATCGGAGGCCCGATCCAGCACGAGATGTTGGTCGGCAACAGTCCCACCCCCAGCGTCTACGGCGAGATTCAGGAGTCCGACGGCTACGCGGTCACCTCGGTGAGCCCGGCGCAAAGCCGCATGATGATCCTGCAGGCGATGGGCATCTACCCATTCTCCACCCAGTCCTACAACGTCTCCGACGGCGGCTTCCTCGACGAGGCTCAAGCGGCCGCGGCCATTCGCAACGACTTCCTGGGCATCAATGTCGAAGTCTGAACCCCTTGCGCACGAGGCTCGTACGATGAAGACGCATGCACCGACACTGAGGTTCCTGGCTGCGGCACTGCTCGTGGCCACCACGGCCTGCGGAGACGACACCGCCGGCGCGTCCGATAGCGGAGACGCCACCGACTCCGGTTTCACCAGCGGCAACAGCGACCCGAGCGGGGACCCCAGCGGCAACCCGACGGGCAACGACCCGACAGGCAACGACACCGACGGTCCCGACCCCGGCACCGACGACGGCGAGCCGCCCGGCCCTGGCGAAGAGGCCGAGCTGTGCGACGCGGGCGATGAAGCGTTCGTGAAGCGCCTGCTCCCGGTCGTGCACGGGCGCAAGCCCGAGTCGGTTCGCGAAGTTCGCTTGCTCGTGAGCATGATCGAACAACTCGACATGAAGGGCATCGACGGGCGCCGTGCCGTCACCTTGGGCCTGCTGCGCGGCGACGCCTATCGCACCCGCTTCAAAGACTACCTCTACGGCGAGTTGCGGGTGAACCTCTCCGGCGACCGCCGCAACGAGACCTGCTACGACCTGCAGGGCGACGAGGCCAACAGCCCGGACCTGGCGGCGTGGATTCGCGACAACCCGGTCAGCGCCCAGTACCCCGGCGACCTGTTCTGGATGCCGGACGTCACCTACAGCGCGCTGCGCCTCGACGACATGTCCCCGCTGCTGCGCGCCGAGACGTTCGCGCGCCTGTCCGCGCCGTTCATCGCCGGCAACGTCACCGACGCCGAGCTCGAAGAAATGCGTGTCGCCCACTACGGCCGCCTGTTCGAGGCGACGATGATGGGCCGCACCACCGACTGCCTGGAATGCCACCGAGCCGAGTTCGCAACCACGGACAGCGCAGAGCCGGCATTCGACCGTCACTACCCGCTGCCGGGCTATCTCGAGCTCGGTGCCTACGGCCCCGACGCGGCCGAGGCATCCCAGGAACGGTCCTACGCGATCTTCCGCTACCAGGGCTTTGCCGAAGGCCAGGTCGACACGCTGGTCAACAACGGCGTCTCGAACGGCAACATCACCCCGTTCGGGTTCGGGTACGCGTGTGGCGGCATCGACCTCAACCCCAACGACTCCATGCTCGGCTGGGACGGCTTCCTCATGGGCGACCACGCGGTCGACGACACGCTCGTCGACCTCGACGCGCAGATGCGGCTGGGTTTCGACACGTTGCGTGACGATGGCCTCGAGATCGCCAACGACCAGAGCGTCGACTCGGCGGCCGCCGGTGCCTATTTGATGTCGATGCACATGTCCAACCGCATGTGGACCTACGCGATGGGCTTCCCGCTGCAGGTCGCCAACGGCTTCCCCCGCAACGACTACCAGCGAGAGATTCTGCAGTCGCTCACCGACAACTTCGTCGCCAACGAGTTCTCGCTGCGCAATCTCATCGCCGACGTCGCGACCCACGCCTACTTCAACCAGTCCCCTCCGGACACCTGCGGTTCGGCCACGCCCTACAACATGCCGCCGGTCTTCGACCCGTTCTCCCGCGAGGCGAACGACCCCTCGATGCAGGCCAACGGGGTTGGCGACACAGTGCACCGCTACGGCGCACGGGTCCTGCTCGACTCGATCGCCCAGTCGATGTGGTGGAACAAGCCCGACGTGTTCGGCGACGAAACCGACGAGATCCCCGGAGCCTTCGGAGAGCCGGGGGGTTGCGGCGCAAACATGCCGGACGTGCCCTGTGTCGACGCGCCTGCCGACGCCACGGTGCTCCGCGACGTGGGTGCATTCCTCAGCGACAGCGACTCGGGCTTCAGCGGCACCGACCTGCTCGTGATGCTGCGGCTCGAGAACGAGTTCGGACAGGGCACCGACCCCGGCATGAACGGCACCTGCACCGGCCCCATCGGCGCAGCCTGCGCGGCGGACGACTGGATCACCCAGCTCATCGACGAGGCCGAATCCAACCCCGAGGCGCTGATGTACGACGTCGCGTCCGCGGTGAAGGACCGCATGATCACCGAGCCGGCCATCGCCGACGGTGCAGAAACCGACACCCTCGAGGCGCTCATGGGGGTCTCACTGAGCGACACGGTCGCAGACGTGGGCGCGGGTTCGGCGGAACAGGCCGCGCGCCGCTTGGCGGGCATGCTCACCAACACCCCGCAGTTCATGCTCGCGGGCGTGCCCAGCCGGGACGTCGACCCCTCCGACGACCCCGCCCTGATCGTCGCCGGGACTTCCACCCAGGATCTCTGCGACGCCCTCGCCCCGTTGATCCTCGACAACGCCGCAGACGGCGTGTCCGAGGGCTACACCTGCTCGGCATCTGGCATTACCCTCGATTGAGGGAGCCAGCGGTCCTGCTTCGCGGCGCGGCTCCCTTGGGACCGCGCCGTCTCCATTTCACCTCCCGAGGTTCTTGTCATGTCTAGCTTCAATCGAATCGCCTTCGCCATCCTCTGTGTCTCGGTCGGCTGCTCCGACGACAGCTCTGGAGAGAACCTGCCCGGTGGAGGATTCACCACGGGTGAGGAGTCGGGCGACCCGACCACCAACACGCCGACGACCAACACCCCAACGTCGAACTCGACCACCGACCCCACTACGGGCAGCTCGACGGCCACCGACACCGCGACCTCGACCGAGACCGACCCCTCGACAACCGCAGCCGACACCACCGACGGCACGACCGAGGGCGTCACCGTGACCGACAGCGACTCCACCACCACGGGGGACCCCTCCGAGTCGGAGTCCGAATCCGAGTCCGAGTCCACGGAAACCACCGACACCACGGAAACGACGGCCGGAGCCGAGTGCGGCAACACGATGGTCGAAGATGCGGAGGTCTGCTTCGTCGACTCAGGCACGGTCGCCACGGGTGCCGGGCCCACCGACGTCGCAGGCGGTGACTTCGACGGCGACGGCGACTTCGACGTGATCGTCACCTCGTCGGGCGCCAACAACGTCAGCGTTCACCTCGGCGACGGCATGGGCGTGCTCGCAGCGGGGGTCACCACCGCCGTGGGGACCAACCCCTCACGCGTTGTGGCCGGCGAGCTCTCGGGTGACGCCAGCTGGGATGCAATCGTGGCCAACGCCGACTCCGACACCGTCAGCGTGCTGGTCGCGACGGGCGGCGGCGGCTTCGGTGAGACGGCCATCGCCGTCGGCGACAACCCGGTCGGGCTTGCCCTCGGCGACCTGGACGGGGCCAATGGCCTCGACTTCGCCGTGGCCAACAGCGGCGATGCCAACTACCACACGGCCACCAACGACGGCAGCGGCGTGTTCACCCTGTCTGCCGCTCCCTGGGACCCCGCCGGCGAGGTGGTGGAAGTCGCAGGCATCGTGATGGGTCGCATCGCGGTCGGCGGCACGACCGACACGTTCTACGGCGGCGGAGGGTTCTACGCTGCAACCAACGGCAACGGCGACGGCACGATGAACTTGGCGATCAGCCAAGGCGGCAACGCGGGCGACGCCCTGACTCGCATGGATGGTGGTGACATCAACGGGGACAACGACCTCGATGTCGCCGCCGCCGATGGCGACACCGCGCGCGTGTATCTCGGCCAGGGTGGAGACGGCAACGCCGGATTCCAAAACCAAGGGTTCGGCCCGTTCGTCGCCGTCTCCGAAGCCCTGCTCGCCGACGTCACGGGCGAGGGAGACGACGACCTGATCGTCGTCGACAGCGGCTCCGACCTGGTCGCGGTCTACCCGGGCGACGGCGCGGCCAACTTCGGCGATGCCGTCACATTCGACGTGGGAACCGCCCCCTCCGGAGTCGCCGTCGCCGACCTCAACGGCGACACCGTCGCAGACATCATCGTCTGCAACGGCACCAGCAACGACCTGTCGATCTTGTTGTCGAACCCCTAGATCGTCTCGCTAAAGAGACGTACGCACGACCACGCCGTCGAGATCGGCGTAGACGTGGTCGCCGGGGCGAATCGTGACGCCCCCAAAACGCACCGGGATGTCGCGGCGACCTTCGCCGCGCTTCTCGGTTTTTCGTGGGTTGGTGCCGAGCGCTTTGATACCCACGCCGATGCCCGCGATCTGTTGCGCGTCTCGGATGCAGCCGTGCACCACGATGCCGGCCCAGCCGTTGTCGACGGCACGTTGGGCCAGATTGTCTCCCACCAGAGCCCGGCGCCGCGAACCGCCGCCGTCGACGACCAACACGCGGCCCTCGCCCGGCTCGCGCAGGGTCTCCCCGACGAGCGAGTTGTCTTCGTGCAATGCCAGCGTGACCGCCGGGCCGTCGAACCCAGGCACGGCGCCATAACTGACGAAGGCGAGCTCGAGGACCTCGGCGTCCGGATGTTCGTCGCAGAGGTCGGCGGTGAAGATCACTCGGGCGCCCCTTGCTCGATCCACGTGCGGACCAGGTCGCGCACGCTGGTGTCGAGCAGGGGCGCGCCACCGGCGGGCATCGGGAATCCCGAGCCACCGCAACCGCATCCGCCGAGCTCCGCTTCCAGCGAGTGGGTCGCGTCGATCTTGTGCATGAGATAGCTGGCTTGGGGATCTTCGGGCGTGATGTACGGGACCGCGGCGGAGGACGGCTGGCTCACGATTGCCGCGTACGCGTCCGTTTCGAGGTCCGGCGGGGCCTGCCCCACGGAGTGGCAACCCATGCCCAGACAGTTGGCCTCCCAAATCGGCTGAATGTCGGTGGCGTGGGAGACCGGCTCGACCGACGTCCCGCCGCCGGTCTCGCTGCCCGACTCGTCATCTCCCGCGGTGTCGTCGGTGGAAGCCGTGGTCGTGCTTGTCGTGCCCGAGATGTCGTCGCCTTCGAGCAGTCCGTAGAACAGTGAGACCTCGTTGTCCGTCGCCGTGACCAGCTGGTCGTCGACGTCGAGCTCGACGGTGGGAAGCTTGATCCAAGTGCCCGAACCCGACTCGAAGTCGGCCCGCCGAATCGCGGCAACCGAGGTGCCAGTGGGGTCGTTGGGCAACCGCCGGGCGTAGGTGACCTCGGCGTTGACCATCAGATCGATGTCGGGCTGAACCCGGTAGGCCGGTCCGAAAATGTGCGGGGGCGTGTCGCTGGGCGCGATAACGAACTCGTGGGAACGGTCGAGGGCGCCGGGCAGGATCAGCAGCGTCAGCACGCCGTCGTGGGAGCTGATCTGTCCGCCGTCGGGGCCGATGTTTGCGCGTACGGTGCGCCCGTCCTCCGACTCGCTGCACGCCGGGACCACGCAGAGAGAGGCTCCGCACAAGACGATCGTTCCAAGTCGAAACCGGTTCACGATGAACGTGAAGGTAGCATGTCCTGAGCGCAGTTCCTCGCGGGTATTCGGCCCGTCAGCCGCCCCAGAACGGCACGCTAGGCACAGGTACGGGACTGTTCGGGATTGAGCCGACATCGCCATACACGTTTTCATCGTGTAGCCTCCCCGACATGTTCGGCGAGCCCAGAACCCTGGCCATCGTCGCAGCAGTGGCTGCCCTGAGCGTCACTGGCTGCAAGGACGACGATGACGCGAGCGCCTGCAAAACCATCGGTCCGTCGGGCGGCATCGTCAGCTCATCGGACGGGGTCTTGAGCCTCAGCTTTCGCCCGAACTCCCTCGACGAAGCCACGGAGGTCTGCATCGAGCGCGCCGGCCGTCCGGGCCCTCCCGCGGTGTACGGGGAGGCGTACAGGGTGACCCCCGACGTGGACGTCGACGTGAACATCTCGGTCACCTACCGGATGCAGCTGCCCAACGACACCAGCCTGACCCGCATCGGCGTGGTTCTGCGCGAGGACTTCGAGCGCGGCGAAGGTCGCTGGCTGTCCCTTCCGCTCACACGACTCGAGCCGAGCAACGAGCTCGTCGCGGGCACCGACACCCGCATCTCGATGTACTACGGCCTGCTCGACGATGGCGGCGAGGGCATGATCGACATCGACGACGACCCCACCGACCCCTCGGCGGGCAGTGACAGCAGTGACGACACCTCTGCCGGTACCAGCGGCGGCGAATCCGAGTCGGACACCGATGGTCTCAGCGCCGGCTCGGACTCCGACGACGAAACCGGTGCAGACGAATCGACCGGAGGCGGCGGCGACGAGTCGTCCACCGGTTCGGCCGCCAGCGACTCGGACTCCGATTCGGACTCCGACTCCGACTCCGGCGACACCGGCAACATGAACTACGGCTGCGACAACCTGCCGTCCGGGCCGTTCAACGTCACCCAGATCGCCACCGTTGCGCAGGACAGCGCCGAGGACCTCGCCATGACCGGCCAGGGCACGTTCGTGCTCGCCGACGGCGACGTGTTCGTCGAGATGGATGCCGACGGCAACTCGACCCCGTGGGTCACCGGCCTTCCGTACGACGAGGACATTCTCGGCGTGCGCTTCGACTCCCACGGAACGCTCTACGCGTCGATGGGCCTCAACTCCAGCGAGATCTGGGCCTTCACCCCCGAAGGCGGCTCGCTCCTGCTCGACACCGGACTGCAGCTCCCCAACGCCATTCATGTCGACAGCGAAGACATGATCTGGGTCTCCGACTACTTCGGAGACTCCGTCAGCCGCATCGACCCCATCGCGGGCACGGTCGACACCGTCGTCACCACCAACTCCAACGCCGCCAACGGGGTCTTCTTCGATGAGCAGCGGAGCATCCTTTACTGGGCCAACTACCAGTCCAGTCAGATCTGGAGCGCCCAGGTCAACAACGGTGCCGTGGGTGCCCCGGTCGGTGTTGCCGACATGCAGGGCTTCTCCGACGGCATCACGATGGACGAGTGCGGCAACCTCTACGTCGTCGACCAAGGCGGCGTACAAGGGGACACCGACTGCCGCATCGACCGCGTGCCGCTCAACGCCGCGGGTGCCCTCGATGGAGACATCGTCGAAATCGCCGGCGGCGGAGACCTCGGCACCGGCTGTGCCAACGCGCAGTTCGGTTACGGCTTCGGCGACGAGAACGATGAAGCGATGTTCGTGACCGGTCAGCAGGGCGGCGTCTACCGGGTCGAGGTCGGCATCGCCGGCTACCCGATCACCCTGCCGGGTCAGTAGCCCGCAGGCTGTCGCGAAGACGTCGCAGGACCAGCTCGGTCTTGCAGTCTTCGATCTCACCGCGCACGCAGGCTTCGATCGCCTCGTCGAGCGGCATCCACGAGCACTGCGCCCCTTCCTCCATCGGCGAGCCGTCGGTGGGGGGCTCGTCGGCGACGGTGGGGTCCTCGACCGCGGCCGCTGTCAGCCAGAACTTCTCGGGCATCGAACCCGGGCTTGGAAACGTGCCCGCACCCAGCATCCGCACATCGTCCGGGGCGATTCGAAAGCCCGCTTCTTCGTGGGCTTCGATCGCCGCTCGAGCTCGCACCCCGGCCTCGCCGTCGTCTTCGTGTTCGATGATGCCGGCCACGACCTCGGTGAACATCATGCGCCGGGTCTCGGCGACCGGGAGCAGCTCGCCCGGCCGACCCAGCCACAGCGCGGGGCGAAGGCCTCGCCGCAACAGCACCTGGACGCGCCCCTGGGTGTCGCGGTGATAGAGCGCGACCACCACGGCATCGGGCCCTTTGGGTCGACCGAGGAAGTCACAGAGGTAGGGCTCGGACAACGACCCGTCTCCGCGACGATTGCGCAAATGGTAACGCTCGACCCGGAGAAACCCACCCGGGCCCCCGAGCTGCTCGTGGCGTTCGACCTCGATTGCGACGACCTCACGACTGGACACGGCTCAACCCTGCGCGTGACAAAGGGGGTTGTCGAGCGGCTTGCGTGCTACCGTCTGCCGCTACGATGACCTCCACCGCGGAGCGAGCGCTGTTCGTCGACATGGACGGCACCTTGGTGTCGACCGACGTGCTGTGGGAGGCGTTCTTCCAAGCCGTCAAAGCCCAACCTTGGGTGATTCTTCTTGCCGTTGGTTGGCTGCTCAAGGGCCGCGCCACCCTCAAGGACGAGCTGGCGAAGCGCGTGGTCGTCGACCCCGGCGCCCTGCCCTACCGCGACGACGTCATCGAGTTCGTCCGCGCCCGCAAGGCCGACGGCGACACCGTGGTGTTGGCGACTGCCAGCGCGCGAGCGTGGGCCGAACCGGTCGCGGCGCACCTCGATGTGTTCGACGACGTCCTGGCCAGCGATGCCACCAACAACCTCAAGGGCAGCAACAAGCTCGCTGCGATCGAGGCCTACTGCGACGGCCGAGGTTTGCAAGCCTGGGGCTACGTCGGGGACGCACACGCCGACCTCCCGATCTGGGACAAGGCCCACGAGGTGTTCGTGGTCGCCCCCAGCAGCACGCTGCAGCAACGTGTTCCCAAAGCCACCCAGGTCTTCGGCAAGAAACCCAGCCTGATCAAAGCGGCCCTCAAGGCGATGCGCCCGCATCAGTGGGTGAAGAACGTCTTGTTGTGGGTGCCGCTGATGCTCGGGCACGCCTACGACGACCCGGAGAAACTGTTCGCGGCCATCGTCGCCTTCGCCGCGTTCTCGCTGACCGCGTCGTCGGTCTACCTGTTCAACGACATGCTCGATGTCGAGGCGGACCGGCTGCACCCCAAAAAGAAGTTCCGCCCGTTCGCCTCCGGAAGCCTGCCTCTGCTCTACGGCCCGCCGATGGTGGCGGTGCTGATCTCGATTGCGATCACGCTCTCGGTGCTCTTCCTGCCCACCGAATACCTCGGTGTGTTGTTGCTGTACCTCGCGGTCAACAGCGCCTACTCGACCAGCCTCAAGAGCAAGATGCTGATCGACGTGATGATTCTGGCCAGCCTCTACACCCTGCGCATCTTCGCCGGGGGAGTGGCAACAGGGCTGCAGGTGTCCGAGTGGCTGCTGGCGTTCTCGATCTTCATGTTCACCTCGCTCGCGTTTGCCAAGCGCTACGTCGAGCTGGCGCGGGTCGCCGCCGAAGGCAAGTCCGAGGCAAAAGGGCGCGGCTACCGGGTCGAAGACCTCGACCTCATCATCAGCGTGGGTCCCACCGCGGGCTACCTCGCGGTGTTGGTATTCGCGCTGTACATCAACAACGGCCTGCCCGACTTCTACGTCAACAAGTCGCTCCTCTGGCTCACCTGCCCGCTGCTGCTCTACTGGATCAGCCGCTTGTGGTTCCTCGCCAAGCGCGGCGAGCTCGACCACGACCCGGTCGTGTTTGCGGTCACCGACAAGGCCAGCTTGGCCGTCGGCCTCGGCGTGGGCATCCTGCTCTTGCTCGCGGCCCCGCCGTGGTAGTGCGGTGATCTGCCGTGGTCTGCGGTAGTGGTCCGGTGATCAGCTCAGCCGACGCACCTTGAACTGCGTCTGGCCCACCAGCACCAACCCACCGAACGGCACGATCGTTCCGGAGCGGACTCTCGTGTACGTGCCATTGGCGCTGCCGAGGTCCTCGACGAATAGGCCATCGTCTCGACACGAGAACCGGCAATGCGCGCCGGAAACGAACGTGTCCTCGGGGATCTCGATGTCGGCGTTTTCTCGGCCGATGAGGATGCCGGCCCCACCGATCGGGATCGAGAGGTTGCCCTCGCCAGACAGCGGGTACCACGTCAGCGCCCCCCAGCCTCCGCCCGCAGCGTTGTAACGCACCAGCGATTCGCCAACTCGGAACTCGTCGCCGTCGCGCACGGCCAGCCGTTCATCGACCTGCCGGTACACGCCGCTTGCTCCGAGGACCTCGATGTAGATGCCGGTCGGCACCGCGAGCAGCCGCGCGTGGTTGGCCTCGAGGTGCGGGTCGTCCCCCCACGGCCGCATCGGATCGCGTCCGACCTGCAGCGCGCCTCCTTGCGGCAACGTCTGCTCCCAGACCGATTGGCCTCGAGTCCCCAGCATCACCAACCGTACCGCTGGCGCGGTCCGAGCCGCGGCCGCGCGCAGGTCGGCCGCCGACATGCGCGGGTTGGTCGGCATGCTGTCGGACGAAGGCATGTGCATGCGCCGGGGCGATTCGATCCCCAACCGTGGTGTGACCTTGGGTTCGACAGCACGGGGAATCGCGGACGCGGCGGCAAACCCTCCCGGCGGCGGGGAGGTTCCCGCGACAAACGTCGGGCTCGTCGGCGTCTCGACCGGCGCGGGAGCGTCGTCCGAGGGAGGCTTTCGCGTCACGACCGTGATCTCCGGGGTCACCGTGGGTTGGGTGTTGTCGCTGGCCGCGACGAGGTTCGCCGGCGGGGATGCAGACGCCCCCGCGGCGACGCCCAGCTCGACCCGAATCGCCTCGAGGTCGGGGTGCCCAGGGTGAGCGTCGGCTAGGAGCCGCCATGCCTCGGTCGCTTCGGCCGTGAACCCGCGAAGGATCAACAGCTGCAGCTCCGCGACTTCTTCACTCAGATTCGCAGCCGGCGACGTGCCGTGGCCCCGCGCCACCGCGACGTCGACCTCGGGCTCCAACGACAGCGGCTCCGACCCCTCCTCGGGCACTGGACTCGGTGACGAGGACAGCACGTTGGTCGGGGGCTCGTCTTCGAGTTCCTCTTCGATGAGGCTGACGACCATGCGCGGCATCGTCGGCGGGTCATCCTCGTCGACGACTTCGTCGGCTGGTGCCCGCTGGCGCACCGCATCGGGCAGGCCTTGCCGCACCGCCTTCGGTTCGGTCGGCTCCGCGGGGACCTCGGGCGGCGTGCCGTTGCCCCGGCGAATCGTCACCGCCTCCAGGGATGCGCCGGCGGGAGGCATCGGTGCACTCTCGTCCGCATCCCACTCGAAACGCTCGTCGGCCGCGGGCTCCTCTGGCGCGGCACGGACGGCGGTGTCGCCCTTCGCCGCCGCGGCGTCATGCGGAGCACGCACTCCGCAGTTCCAACAGAACGCGGCCCCGACCTCGACCTGTTCGGAGCACTGGCGACATGCTCGTGTCGTCGGCTCGACAGACTCGCGACCCGCGGGGCGAGGCGCGCCGCAGTTCGAACAGAAGTTCCCGCCTTCGGGCAGTTCCGTGCCGCAGCGTTCGCAGTCCACGTCGCCGCCAGGGTAGCGCGCGGTCGGGCCCCGAGGCGATCCTTTGGCACGTCCGGCACTGCACGCATGTCCGCGCTACTCTCCGCCGATGCGGCGTGCCGAACGAGCCGACAGGATCGGCGAGATCCTCGACGAGCTCTACCCTGCCCCCCCAATTCCGCTCGATCACACCGACCCGTACACCCTGCTGGTCGCCGTGATGCTGTCCGCCCAGACCACGGACAAGAAGGTCAACGAGGTCACGCCCGGGCTGTTCGCGCTGGCGCGCACTCCCGAGGCGATGGCGACAAAGCCGGTCGAAGCGATCCTCGAGTGCATCCGTCAACTGGGGCTCGCCCCCACCAAGGCGAAGAACCTTCAGAAGCTCAGCGCGCGGTTGGTCGAACGCCACGCCGGAATCGTCCCCGAGGACATGGAGGCACTCGAAGCCCTCCCGGGCGTGGGCCACAAGACCGCATCCGTCGTGATGTCGCAGGCGTTCGGCGTCCCCTCGTTCCCGGTCGACACGCACATTCACCGTTGCGCTGCGCGATGGCAGCTCTCAAACGGAACGAACGTCACCAAGACCGAGGCTGACCTCAAGAAGGTGTTCCCCGAGGACACGTGGAACCGGCGACACCTGCAGATCATCTTCTTCGGCCGGGAGTACTGCCCCGCGCGTGGGCACGACCTGCGCGAGTGCCCGATCTGCGGCTGGGCGGCCACCAAGAAGCGAATTTCGGAGGAGATGGGCCGATGAAAGCCGGGAGGGCCAGCTTCACAGCCATGGCTGTCGCGGCCGCACGGGGCCTCGCGCGCGATGCCGACCCGACTGCCCCCGCCTTGCTGCCGCCATCGCTGGGGTTTGCCGTCGCGCAGTGGCAGGCCCTCCCCGCTTGGGCACGACAGCTTCGCATCGGTCCGCGAGTTGCGAGCGGCGGACTCGTCGACCACCTCGACCTCCGCACGCGCGCGATCGATCGCGAGCTCGAGGCTGCGGTCGAGGCCGGCGCGCGAACCCTCGTCCTGCTGGGTGCAGGCTTCGACGGCCGGGCGTACCGCATGGACTGTCTGCGCGACGTCGACGTGTTCGAGGTGGACCACCCTGCGACGTCTGCGGTGAAGCGCGAGCGCGCAGCCGGTCTCACACCTCGGGCACGAGCGCTATTTCATGTCGATGTCGACTTCGACCACATGTCCGTTGCCGACGCGCTCGAAGACCATGGGCAGGATCTCCACGCCCCGACCGTGTGGATTTGGGAAGGGGTCACGCCCTACCTTCCAAGGCGGGCAACCGAGATCACGCTCGAATCCATTGCACGAAGAAGTGCAGTCGGCAGCCGACTCCTGATGACCTACGCAGTGCCGAAGCTCGTGGGTCGCACCGCACCCATGCTCGAAGCCGTGGTCCGAGGTGGCTTTGCGTGGCTCGGAGAGCCTCTTCAGGGTGCAATGGACCCCAACGACGCCGCATCGCTCGTGCAAAACCAGGGCTTCACCCCCCTCCGGGATACCGGACAGAGTGACTGGGCCGGAAGACGCCGACTCGCGTATCACCTGGCGCGGCCCCTTCGGGCCGAGCGACTCCTCGTCGCCGAACGAACCTGATCTCGAGGCAAGCGAGGGCTGGCCGCTATCGCGGATGTGGGATAGTATCCGTTCCCGGTGCGGATCCGCTACGCAGCGCGAACCGACGTGGGTCTCAAGCGGACCCACAATGAGGACTACTTCGCCCTGATCGAAGAGGACCGCCTCTTCATGGTGGCCGACGGCATGGGAGGCCACGCGTCTGGCGACGTCGCCAGCAAGATGTCGACCGAGGTCGTGGGCGAGTTCTATCGGCACAGCCGCAACGCAAACGCGACGTGGCCGTTCCGGTACGACCCCACGCGCTCGTTTGCGGAGAACCGCATGATCGCTTCGGTGCGACTCGCGAACGAACGCATCCACTATGCGTCGCAGCGCAACCGAAGCCAGCGCGGCATGGGCACCACCGTGGTGGTCTTCCATCTCAACGGCCACGACGGCTACGTCGGCCACGTCGGCGACTCTCGGTGTTACCGCCTCCGCGACGGAGAGATCGTCGCGCTCACGCGGGATCACTCGCTGCTCGAAGACTGGAAAGATGCGCGACCCGACCTCACCGAGGACGAGATCCGCGACTTCCCCCACAAGAACGTCATCACGCGGGCACTGGGCATGCGCGACACCGTCGAAGTCGACGTCACGCGCTTCCAGATCAAGAACCGCGATCGCTTCCTGCTCTGCTCCGACGGTCTGTGCGGCATGCTCACCGACGAAGAGATGCACGAAGTCATCCTGGCGCACGACGACCCGGAGGAGTGCGTGGCCGAGCTGATCGACCGCGCAAACGCCGAGGGCGGTGAAGACAACATCACCGCCATGCTCATCGAGTGCTTGTTTTAGGCAATTAGGGGAACCTCTCGGTTCCCCTCACTTCGGCAGCGAAGCTGCCTGCGTTTCACCCCTCCAAGGTCGGGCGCGGAGCGCCCTCGCTCGCGAATCCTGGCGGGATTCGCTCCTTTGCTCGCGCCACGTCGGCGAGGGGGCGCGGCTCCCTCCGTACTCGCGGGGGCTGGGAAGACTCGGGCGAACTGCGCTACTGCTCGGGAGTTCTCTGCGTGGGGTCGTTCGCGGTGGGTTCGGTCGGGGTGCAAGGGGGGTGGGATGGTTTCGGTTGGGGGCGGAGACGGGATCTCGGTCTAGGGGTTCCTCACACGGGAGGGTTTGGTGTCTTCGGCTGTAAGGGTGCGGGGGGTTGCTCGTCATGTGTTGTGCCGCACTGCTTCGGGGGTCCTCCAAGGCGCCCTAGGTCGCCTCTGGCGCCGAAATCCACGGTCTTTGCCATGGGACCAAAAGGGCTTCCGAAAACAGCGCGTTCTATGTAGGGTACGGCCCGCCTCGACTCCCGGGTACGGGCCATGCACACCACGGGCACAGGGTTCATGAACACTCATCGTCTATCGCCTCTTCGGAATGAGCTTCCTGGCTTGCGGCGCCTCGCGTCCGCCAGCGCCCTCGCAGGCCTTTCCATGATCGCGCTCGGTTCCACCGGGTGCATTCAGGACACCGACTGCGGCATCTGCGACCCGGACAACCTGATCCTCGAGTCGATCTCGGGCGTCAACTACCAGTCCAACAAGGTCCACATCCTCAACCCCGAGTGCGAAGGCGACAACTGCCCCGCGCCCATCTCCAAGGGAACCTACTTCATCGAAGAGGTCATCCCTTGTGAAGAGACGGAAGAAGCGCAGGAGTCCGCCAACGCGGAGGAGTACTGCAAGCTCTCCCCGCTCGTGACGGCGTTCGGCATCGAGTTCGTCTTCAACAACCTGCTCGACCCCACCTCCATCGAGCTCGTTCGCAAGCGGCCCGACAACCCGCAGCTGTTCGAGGTCTACGACTGGAAGACCGACGTTCTCCAGGTCCAAGGCCCGATCACCCGCTTCAACGGCGACTTCCACAAGGGCGAGCGCGAGCAGGCCGACACCATCTCGCGGCTGGTCAACCTCTCGTGCATCGACAACATCACGGCCAACGGGGGCGAGTTCACCCACGCCGACTACGCCGACCCGTCGACGAACCCGTGCAACGCGATCAACCTTGAGACCGAACTGCCGATGAAGCTGTTCGAAGAGGGCACGATCAAGGCTGCGCGCGGCATCTGGACCGCCTCTGGCAACAGCTGCTCGTCGCCCGAGGAAGGGCCGGACACCTGCTGCTCGTACTGCGACTACCTGCTGTCGACCAAGGTCGAGCGCTACGGTGTCGATGCCGAAGGCACGGCGCTCAACCCCAACCTGGGCACCGCGATTCAGTGCGGCACCGCCGACCCCGAGGCCACGCTCCCGATCGACAAGTACGCGACGTGCTCCGGCTTCATCCCCGACGTCGACCGCTCGGACGAAGAGCAAAGCTGGGAGTACGCATGGTGCTCGCCCGGCACGTCGGGCGCGGACTGCCCGCTCGAGGTGCAGGTCTTCAAGGTTCCGCTGTTCGACAAGCTGCGTGAGACGCACCCCGACCAGCGCCCTGCCGGCCTCGAAAACCGCGACGCGAAGTGCTCCAACACGGGGCAGTGCGGAAGCGTGCATGACCTCCCCGGTACCGAGTGCATCGGAACCCACACCGGCACGGGCGAGGCCTGCCTCGCCGACGCCTACGACGACGGGTCCTGCACCGAGGCGGTCTGCCGCCCCGAGTGGATGGTCCGCTGCGTCTTCGACGAAGACACCACCGGCACCGAGAACGCCTACTGCCAGGACCGCCGCTTCGGCACCTCCGGCACCGCGGCTTGCCACTTCGCGACGACCAACACCCCGGTCATCGACTGCGACGAAGAGGGCGAAAACTGCGCAACGCGCGGCCGAAGCCGCGACGACCGCCCCGCAGCCGCCCTGGCCTACGCCGACTGGGACGAAAACGGCATCGTCAGCAACGACGAAGCCTGTCAAGAAGGGCTCGGTTACGGCTCGGCGATCACCGTCGACGGCGTCGTTCAGTGCGACCCCTTCTATCAGCAGAACCTGTTCCAAGCGTCGATCTACGACCGGGACGAAAACCTGCCGGCGCAGGCCCGTGCCTGCATCTGCCCCTCCAACGGCACGTTGCAGGGCTACGTCGACGCGGTCGAGGGCACCGACGAGGAGATCTGCATCGAGACCGTCTCGGCAGGTTGCTACGACTCCAATGACGAGCTCGTCGACGGCCGCGCTGGCCAGTACGCGACCAAGTTCGTCTCGCGGCTCGGCGGCATCGTCTACGACCCCGCCGTCAAGGGCTTCGACTGGCGCCCCGCCGACCTCGGCGGCATCCCCCGCGCCGACGTCGAGTCCTGCGCGGAGAACCGCAGCGACACCCAGCTCGACGAGCTGAACCGTCACGACGGTTGGCGTGCAGCCGACGCCTTCACGCCCGAGAACTTCGAAGACTACGACCGCGCCATGTGCTCCGGCCAGGAGTACACGGTCGTCTTCAACGAGCCCGGCAACGGCGACAACCCGGCCTACGTCATCGACAAGGCCGACAACACGTTGGCCGGCAAGTCGGTCTACAAGTTCGAGACCGCGCAGTTCCACGTGCAGCCGGACTCGGGCTTCCCGACCGACAACCTGCGCATCGGAGCCTGCGACGACTTCTCGCTGCGCTTCTCCAACAAGTACGACGCCAGCCCCGAGAACCTTGCGAAGCTGCAGCTCTTCCGCGTCACCTGCACCGGCAGTGGCGAGGACCAAGAGTGCACGATGACCGCACCCGACCCGCGGTGCGACCTCGACGACCCACCGGCAGGTGCGTGCTGCGACCTGGCGCCCGTCGCCGGTGGCCCCAGCTGCGCCGAGACCGAAGCCGAGCTTCAAGAGTTGCTCGAGGGCAACGCCTGCGCGGCGCCGTGCCTGACCATCGACATCGAGAACCAGTTCATCGGTGAGGTCAGCGTCCAGGTCGACCCGATCGAATTCGGCCAGTACCTGGAGGTCAACGAGACCTACCGGATGTTCGCGCCGATGGCGAACAACTACAGCGAGGCCGCGGGCGACGACGCCATCTACAAAGCGGTCTTCTGGGATGCCTGCGGCATGCCGCTGGTGGCCGACAAGGCCGAGTCCTACGCGTACGACTTCACGATCGACACCCCGAAGTGCAAGGAAGACCCCGACAAAGACGGGATTCCGCTTTCGTGTGACAACGCGGACACCGCGTTCAACCCGAACCAGGACGACATCGACAACGACGGTGTCGGCGACGTGGTCGACCTCTGCCCGATGGCGGGTGGCGACGCGAACAACACGGCGGACTCCGACAACGACGGCATCGGCAACGAGTGCGACTCCTGTCGCCAAACGCTGACGCAGTACAACGAGGACGCCTCGGCCGCGAGCGTTCCGGACTACATGATGGTCCGCAACATCCCGGACCAGACCGATACCGACGAAGACGGCATCGGCGATGTTTGCGACAACTGTGTCGTCACCGCGAACTGCGAGGACTTCAGCCGGGACAACCCCTACGAGGTCGCCAGCCCGATCGCCTTCGACAACAACGACCTGTGCCAGGGCGACGACGACAGCTCGATGATCGGTGACGCCTGCGAAGGCGCCATGGGCGAGAACGCAGCCGGCCCGGTCGGGTTCGCCGACCAGGACGACTTCGACCAAGACGGCCTGATCAACTCGGTCGACGGCTGCCCGCGTCAGCCTCTCCGCCCAGAGGAGCGCATCGAGTGCACCATGGAAACGGCCGAAGCGGACTGCGGCCCCGGACGCCCGTGCACGCTCGCTGGCTTCTGCAACCACCTCGACAGCGACAACGACGGGGTCGGCAACATCTGCGACACCTGCGCGTTCGTGGCCAACCCCGGCCAGACGATGGACGGTGGCTCGCAGGAAGACGACCCCGACGGCGACTTCGTCGGCGAGGTTTGCGAAATCGGAGCCGACAAGGGCTGCGGTGACCGCAAGAACGCACGGCCCTTCGGGTTCTTCCCGATTCAAGCCGCCGGCAACTGCTGCACCACGCAGCTCATCGAAGCCGACGAAGCGGCGGTCGCGTCCGCGGCAGCCGACGGCCGTGTGCTTTCGGTCGGAGACCTGCTCATCGCCGGAACCTGCCAGGCTCCCGCCGAGGGCGAACCCGTCGACCTGGCAACCTGCACGCCGCTCACCGGCACGCCGTTCAGCGGCACCGGAAGCCTCGAGCGCGGCCCCGATGGCGAGTTCATTCTCTCCATTCCAATCCGCCGCGCAGCCAACTGCACCGAAGTCCAAGAAGAGAACTTCGAATGCTTCGCACTCCCGGCAGACGTGGAGAACGCGCAAGGCGTCGTGAACCCCCCCGAGGGCTGCGAAGCTGCCCTCGCCGACGCCGGTGTGACCGCGCTGGACAACCTGCTCGCGCCGCTCACTCCGGAGAACTTCGCCAACGAGTCCAACCCCTTCGACGCTCTGTGGCAGAACATGTGCTTCCTGCCCCAGCGCGACCAGGACTACGACGGAATCGGCGACGCCTGCGAGTTCCAGGACTGCCAGTTCGCGTTCGACCCCACGGGCAAGCCCTACGTCGACGCCAACGGTCGCCTGTGGCCCAACGACGGTGCAGCCTGCCAAGGCGAGCTGGCCATCGACAACCTCTGCGAGCTCGAGGACGAGCAGTCCGGTGAGACCGGCGAGGACACCGAAGGCGACGAAGGTGGCTCCTCGGGCGGCGACGAAGGCGGCAGCTCGGGCGGCTGAGCCCCTGCCTCCAGCAACGAAGAAAGCCCGGGCGTTCGCGTCCGGGCTTTTTCGTTGGTTCTTCGTCGCGGGCCCCTCGCGGGGAAAGAAAGAACCCCGCGGCTCTGGGAGGCGCGGGGTTCTTCGACGAGTCGGAGGGGCCTTACTTGCGACGCTTGTAGCGAACGCGGCACGGCAGACGCGGGCCGACCAGCAGGCGCGAGTAGTCCGGCTCGTAGCGGGACTCGACAAGCTCGAAGTCGAAGTGACGCAGCAGGTGGCTCCACACCGCGCGCAGCTGAAGCTGAGCGAACACGATGCCGAGGCAGCGGTGGCGCCCTCCCCCGAACGCGATCCACGACATCGCGTTCTTCTTGTCCGCGTCGCGCTCGGGGCTCCAACGCTCGGGGTCGAACTTGTTGGGATTGGGGAACACCTCGGGAATTCGGTGCGCCATCGCCGGAGACGTCATGATCATCGAGCCTTCCTCGATGTGATAGCCGGCGTAGTCGAACGCTTTGAGCACCCGGCGCATCATGACGATGATCGGCGGGTACATGCGCAGCGCCTCTTTGACCGACCACTCGAGCAGCGGCATCGACTTGAGGTCGTCGAGCGTGAGGTCGGTGCGGTCACCGAGCAGCTGCTCCTGTTCCTTGCGCAGCCGTCCGATCCACTCGGGGTTCTGGTTGAGCAGAATCCCGGTCCAGGCCACGGTCACGCCGCTGGTGTGGTGACCGGCGAACATGATGGCCAGCAACAAGCCGGTCATCTCGTCCTCGGTCAGGGGCCGCCCATCCTTGTAGCGGGCGTCCATCAGGGTCTGCAGGAAGTCCTCCGAGGTGGTGTCGTTCTTCTCGCGCCGCTCACGCACAATGTTGGCGATGAGCTCGCCCAGACGCTTGCGGGCCCGGTCGCGCTTCTTGAAGGCCGGCACCATCGGAAGGTTGGGCGCGAAGAACGCAAGCAGGTTCAGCCCGCCTTCCATCTCGTAGTAGAGCTTGGCGAACTCGTCCGAGAGCTGGGAGCGGAACTTGGGACCCAGCAGCGAGCGGCTCGACGTGTAGATCGTCAGCTCGTTGCCCATCTCGTAGAGATCGACCTCGCCCTCGTCCCCCCACTTGCCGAAGTACTCCTCGGCCTCTTCCACGAAGCCCTTCGCGTAGGTCTTCAGCCGTTTCTCGCGGAGCGCGTCATGGAAGAACGCCAGCTGCTCCGTCATGATCTCGGGCTCCGCGTCGTACGCGATGCCCTTGCCGAAGATCGGCGTCATCAGCTTGTACGTCTCGCGCATGTCGACGTCGGAGTCCTTCATGCGGAAGAACTTCTGCTGGGCCTTCGGCCCGCTCATCATGACGCCGGTGGTGCCGGGCAGGCCGATCGAGAACACGTCACCAAACAGGTCCCGACCGCGCTGAAACAGGTCTACGGGGGACTTTCGCATCTCGAGCGCATGGCCGATGACGGGCAGTCCGCCAGGAACCATGGGGGGACGCGGCAGTCGACGGTCCGCGACGGGGGCCTTCTTCTTGCCCTTCTTGGAACTCGTGTCGTTGGACGACGTTGTCGTTGTGCTCATGAACAATCTCCAAGTCTGGTCCCCGAGCACGGGCGACCTTCGGCGCAACCTACCGCGCACCCCTGCGACCTGCACGTGCCCTGACACACCGGCCTGTGACGAGGGTCATGAGCGCCGGAGCTCCCGCGACGCCGTCCGCCGATTTTGCGCTTCGCAGCGCGCGTCATCGAGCGCGACCACTCGCAACCCGCAATGGTTGCTGTGGCCCCGCCGCCGAAGTCGTGCTGGTGCTTGCAACGCCCACCTAGCTCCGGCTCTGGCCCACTCCCGCGCGTTGGTTGGACTGAGGCCCAGCCGCGCGTCATCCTAGAATGAGTGTCGGCACCGTCGTCTCCGCACCGCCTGCTCCCGGGTACTCCGCCCGAGCTGCTGGTGCACGACGCCGCATCGAGTTGCCCCTACCTCGAAGACGCCGTCGCCCGGCTCCCGTTGCGGCTGCCCATTCGAGCGCTGCGCCGCAGCGAGTTCGACTCGCGGCTCGCACAGGGAGACCGTCGCCAGGGACTGCTCCTGTACCGCACGGCGTGTCCCGACTGTCAGGCGTGCGAGCCGATCCGCCTCGACGTGAACACCTTCCGGCCCGGCCGCACGCAGCGACGCACCTTTCGCAAGACCAGCGCCTGCGTCGACGTCACCGTCGGGCCGCTCGCGCCCACGCAAGAAAAAGTCGACCTCTACAACCGGCACAAACGCGGCCGGGACCTCGCGGTGGGCGAGTCCGAGATCGACCTCGACGGCTACCGAGCCTTTCTCGGCGAGTCTTGCTGCGACACGTTCGAGGTTCGATACACCCACGAAGGGCGCCTGGTCGGCGTCGCGATCACCGACCGGGCCGAGTCGGCCCTGTCTGCGGTCTACTGCTACTTCGATCCCGACTTCCCGGAGCTGGGCCTGGGCACGTTCTCGATTCTGACCCAGGTCGAGCTCGCCCGACGCTGGGACCTCGAGTACGTCTATCTCGGCCTGTATATCCGTGACTGCCGGTCGATGGCCTACAAGGCCCGCTTCCTGCCCCACCAGCGCCGAACGAACGGACGCTGGGTGACTCACGACCGCGGTTGAGGGCGCACCGCCCCCGTGTGAGCATCGGTGCTCGCATGAAGATCGACGTGCAAAGCGAGGTCGGCCGACTCGAGTCCGTACTCCTGCATCGCCCCGGCGACGAGATCGTCCGGATGACGCAGCACGACCTCGACCGCATGCTGTTCGACGACATTCTCTCGGCCGCCGAAGCCGCTCACGAGCACAGCGTGATGGCCGACATCATGGCGGCCACCGGCGCGACCGTGCTCGAACTCGAAGACCTGCTGACGGCGAGCGTGGAAGCGGCGAGCACCGCCGACGTGGAAAACCTGGTCTCTCGCTGCTGCAACATCGCGGGCTCTCCCAGCGCCGCGTCTGCGCTGAGCACCTGGCCCGGTCGCAAGCTCGCCAAGGCGCTCATCGAAGGCGTGTACTGGCGCGAGCTCGACGCCCATCAATCCAGCCTGGCGCACGTCACCGCGCAGCTTCGCGAACCGGACCCGATGGCGCTGCGCCCCCTGCCCAACCTGATGTTCCTACGCGACCCGTGCATCAGCGTGTTCGACCGGGTGGTGCAGGGCAGGATGGCCACCCCGGCGCGCGCCCGCGAACCCGAGCTCGTCGCGTTCGCGCTTCGACACGCTCCCGAGATCAGCGCCCCGCTGTCATTCGAAACCGCGGACGCATTGAGCGAGGCCTACCACTGCATCGAAGGCGGCGACGTGCTCGTGCTGTCGCCACAGGCGCTGATGATCGGTTGCTCGGAGCGCACGATGCCCGCAACGATCGAACGCTTGGCCCGCGAGGCGCTCTTTCCCTCCCACCGGGCGCTGCAGCGCGTCTATGCGGTCGTGATGCCCACAGCCCGCTCGGTCATGCACCTCGACACAATCCTGACTCAGGTCGATCGCAACCTCTTCCTCGGGCACGTGCCGCTCATTGCCGGCAGTCCCCGCAAGCCGGCGCTGCCCGTGATCCGGATCGAGCAAGACGGACCGGCGGCAATCATGGCCAAGGCGTCCACGTTCGACGTGCTGCGCGAAGAGTTCGGCCGCCAGACCAAGCTGGTCCCCTGTGGCGGGGACGACCCGCTGCACCAAGAACGCGAGCAGTGGACCGACGGCGCGAACGCCATCGCGCTGGGCCCTGGCGGCATCATTCTCTACTCACGCAACCGCAAGACGGTCGCCGCCCTCGAGCAGCACGGCATGCAAGAGCTCCACCTGCCGCTCGAAGAGCCCGCCGACGAACGCAACGCCCGTGTCGCGGACGCGATGGCGCACCTTTCCGACAACCCCACCGTGTTCACCTTCACCGGCAGCGAGCTCTCGCGAGCGCGAGGCGGCGGCCGATGTCTCTCCATGCCCCTGAGGAGGAAAGCCCTGTGATGCAGCGATTCGAACCCGGACAACGCGACAACGCCGTTCCCCCCCCACCCACCGCCGTCGTGGCCATGGGCGGGCACGCGTTCATCAAACCCGGACAACGCGGCAACTACCTCGACCACGTCAACAACGCGACCGAGGTTTCCCAAGCGTTGATGGTGCTGATCGAACGTGGCTACCGCATCGTCATCACCCACGGCAACGGCCCCCAGATCGGCGACCAGCTGACACGCACGGAAGTCAGCGCGTCCGAAGTCCCCCGCCTCCCGCTCGACGTTCTCGTCGCACAGACACAGGGCAGCCTCGGCTACTACCTGCAACGCGCACTGCTGCAGGAGCTGCACACCCACAACATCGCCCGCTTCGTCACCACCATGGTCACCCAGGTGCTGGTGTCCCCCGACGACCCCGCGTTCGACAACCCGACGAAGCCGGTCGGCCCCTTCATGAGCCGCGAGGCGGCCGAAAAGAAGCGCGACGAATACGGCTGGGAGATCATCAAAGACCTCAACCGAGGCTGGCGCCGCGTCGTGCCCAGCCCCAAGCCCCAGAAGATCGTACAAGCCGCGATGATTCGCGAGGCCGTGCGTTCGGGCAACATCGTCGTCGCCGCAGGCGGCGGTGGCATCCCCGTCGCCATCTCGCCCGACACCGGCCACTTCCTGGGCATCGAAGCCGTCATCGACAAAGACCTCACCTCCGGCCAACTCGCCACCGAGGTCGACGCCGACCTGCTCGTCATTCTCACCTCGGTCGAAGGCGTGTTCCTCAACTTCGGCGAAGAAGACGAACGCCAACTCGGCGCCGTCACCATGGCCGACTGCCGCCGCCACATCGACGCAGGCCACTTCCCCCCGGGCTCGATGGGGCCAAAGGTCGAAGCGATCTATGGCTTCCTGCGGCGCGGTGGTCAGCGCGGTCTGGTGACCAACGCGGAGTCCCTACGGGACGCCCTCGACGGCCAGGCAGGGACGCACTTCATCGGGCGAATCTGAAGCGAGCCGGGACGCAGCGCCGCGGCGGGACTGCGCTACGCTTCGCGCGTGAAGGATCACCGTGACGAGGAAACTCGTACCGCCGCCATTGAGGCCGAAGACGCAACCGCCCCTATCGCTCCGGCCCAAAAGATTGGTCGCTACCTGGTGCTGCAAGAGGTCGGCCGAGGGGGCATGGGCCAGGTCTACGCTGCCTACGACCCAAAGCTCGACCGACGTGTCGCGCTGAAACTACTGCACAACGCCGAGCACCCCGGCGAGCGAGAACGCCTGCTCCGAGAGGCCAGGGCTCTCGCCCGTATCTCCCATCCGAACGTCCTCACCGTTCATGAGGTGGAAGAACACGACACACAGGTCGTGCTCGCACTCGAGTACGTCTCCGGTGGAACGCTCAAGGACTGGCTACGCAAGCACCCGCCCGACTCCGAAGCACCCGGCGAAGACAACAAGCGGCTGTTGGAAGTATTGGAACTGCTCGTCCAGGCGGGCAAGGGGCTGATGGCAGCTCACGAGGAGGGGCTGGTGCACCGCGACTTCAAGCCCTCCAATGTGCTCATCGGGAGAGACGGCCGCGTACGCGTGGCCGACTTCGGCTTGGCACGACGCAGCCTGGAGCTCACGCGGGACGAAGAGGACTTCGACGCGTTTCGAGACCTAGGTCGCGGCAGCGCCGTCCAAACTCCCGTGACACAGACCGGCGGGGTCGTCGGCACTCCCGCGTACATGGCTCCGGAACAATGGACCGGGGATGACCTCGACGCACGCACCGACCAGTTCTCTTTCTGCGTCGTGGCGTGGGAGATGCTATTCGGAGAACGCCCATTCATCGACTCGCAAGCAGTCGGAATGTTGGCCGTTGTCCGAGCGGGCTCTCCTCAAGCCCCGCCAGGCAGTACCACTCCTACCGCGCTTGCCAACACACTCCGAAAGGGCCTCGGCGTTCGCAAGAGTTCTCGCTTCCCACAGCTCGGGGAAGTCGTAGCGGCGTTGGAGATCGAACTGCAGCGACTTGGCGGCAGAGTGGAGCGGTCCCGAAGCTGGGGACTATGGAAGCTCCTGGTGACCGCGGCGGTAGGGGTCGGGGTCTACCTCGGTGGGCACGCGGCCAACGACTGGAGAATCGAGCAGAACTGCCGAACAGAGGCAGACCAGCTAGACGAGCTCTGGAGTCCTGAGGTGGCCCACCGCACGCAGAGGGCAATTCGAGCGACCGGGCTGAGCTTCGCGCCGGCCGTCGCAGACAACATCGTCCCCTGGCTCGAACGCAAGGCCGATGCATGGAAGAAGACGCATACCGGGGTATGCGTAGCAACCAGAGTTCGTGGAGAGCACACTGCCGAAGAACTTGGCCGGGCCCAGTGGTGCCTCGACGACCGACGCATCGAAATGGCTGCTCTTCTGGCCCAGCTGGAAGACCCAACCACGAACACCGTCATCAACGCACTGCAGGCGACCGCATCGTTGCGCAGCGTCGAGCCATGTCGGGACATGAACCTGCTGGCCCGCTTGCCGACGCCTCCACACAAGGGTCTCGACGGGATTCAGCGGGTTCGAGCCCAGCTCGCCCGCGCGAAGCTCCGGCGAGAGGCCGGCGACTACGACGAGGCGCTGCATCTCGCACGGAGCGGAATGAGCCAAGCGGAGGTTCTCGGCTGGCCGCAGCTCCTGAGCGCCGCGTCTCTAGAAGTCGGGCTCGTCGAATCCGAGCTGTACGACCTCGACAAATCGACAGAATCACTGCAGAAGGCATTCTTCTCCGCACAGAAGGCGGGAGCGTTGGAAGAGGCCTTCGACGCCGCGATCGCCCTCGCATCTGTCGTCGGGGTGCAGGCCGCAGAGTTCGACGAAGCGGACCTTTGGCTACAGCATGCGGAGGTAGCACTGGAAGCACTCCCACGCGACAAGATGCGAGAGAGCGAGTTTCTCCGGACGAACGGCCTCCTAGCGAAGTCGTTCGGGGACTACAGCGGTGCGCTCGGCGACCTGACCGCGACCCTGAGCACCCTAGAGTCTGAGGTCGGCGCAGAACACCCCGCTCTCGGCCGTGCGGCGATGGACATCGCGGACGTGGAGTTTGCGCTCGGCCACACTTCCGCCGCCAAGGAGACCTACGAACACCGCCTTTCTGAGGTGCGAACACTCTTCGGCGAACGACACCCGAGAGCCGCGACAATCCAGTCAAAACTCGCTGAGGTGGCAGTTCGTGAAGGCGACTACGAGACCGCGGAGAAACATGCACTCCGAGCCCTCGACATCCTCGAGGTGGGCGTGGGCGACCACCCCGCCCTTTCGAGCGCACTCACTGCTCTTGCGACCGTGAATACTGCGACGGACCAGCTGGAAGATGCGATCGAGACGGCTAGAAGATGCCTGGAGTTGGAGAAGGAGCATCGACCTGCGGGGCACCCCGCCATACTGTCGGCTGCGAGCAGACTCGCACAAGCCTATGGAAGAAACGGCCAACGAGAGACTGCAATTGCCGTGATGAAGGAAGCCCTCCGTCACACTGAGGAGCGGGTCGGCCCCGAGCATCCACTACTGGTGGGCCCGCTTGGGACTCTTAGCGGGATCTACACGACCGAGGGGCACAGCGAGGGTCTGAAGACGGCACTACGCGCCAAGACGATCGCCGGGGCACTGAGCCCCACACACCCCGGAGCGATCACTGCAACGATGCACGTCGCAAACGCTCAGTTCTACAATGGAGACATCGAAGAGTCTGTCGCGTCATACCGCGAAGCGAAACGTTCCCTCATCGCGAACGTGGGGGCCGAGGACATCCTCGTTGCAGACCTTAGCGACTCGCTGGCCAACGCTCTCGCGATGCAGGGCGAACATGATGAGTCGATCAGTCTGAGAGAAGAAGCGCTCGCCATCTACGCGGCCACCACAGGCATGGACAGCCGGCCAGCCCTTCGAGCGCTGAGAAACACGGCTGTGCACTACTCGATGTTGGGAAACGACGAGCTCGCCCTCGAGAAGTCTCTGGAAGCTCTCGAAATCCAGAGGCGGACATCGTCTCCTCGCGACCCTGAACTCGCGAAGGCGCTCCTCAACATTGGTTCATTCGCGAGCAGAACTGAGTCGAACCTCGATTACGCGATGGGCTTCTTCGAAGAGGCCCTCGAAATCTGGGAAGCGAACGGAAGCCCGCAACGCTGCTACGCCGACGTCAATATCGCAAACACGCTCCGGATGATGCACGAGCCCGAGAAGTCACTCGTCGCAGCGACCACCGCCGTCGACACCTGCAAGCATGAAGCTCCGAAACTCGCAGAGAGCCAGTTCGTCCTTGCTCGTGCTCTCGCGGTCAACGGGAAACGAAGAGCAGCCATGAAGCTGGCGAGAACCGCACGGCAGGGCTGGAAAGACCTCGGTGTCGCGGAACAAGTTGCAAAGGTCGATGAGTTCCTCGACGGTATCGACGAGTTTACCGAGGAGTACCGCAGGTGAAGAGCGACTTCCCACGTCCGCGAAGCGCGGCTTCTCAAGATTCGCCGGAGCCGGAGCGCTCGAGCACCTTGCCGACCTTGGCGACGACGTCCTCCACCCGGTACGGCTTCTTGAGGAAGTCGACCTTGTCGGAGACGCGCAGCCAGTCGAGTACGGGGCGTTCGCCGTAGCCGCTGGTCAAGATGACGCGGATGTCCGGGGCGCGGTCGCGGAGGAGGCGGAGGGCTTGGGCGCCGTCCATCTGCGGCATCATGACGTCGAGCAAGACGACGTCGATATCGGGGCGTTCGGCAAGACGTTTGAGGGCTTCGACGCCGTTGGCTGCGGTGACGACCTCGTAGCCGGCCTCGGTGAGCGAAGCGGTGACCATGCGGCGCACGCCCTCCTCGTCGTCGACGACGAGCACGACGGCGCCATCAGGCGGGGCGTCGTACACGGCGGAGAGCACCGGGCCGCTCTGCTCCGCCTTGCGGCCGGTGGCGGGGAGGAAGATGCGGATCGAGGTGCCCTGCCCCAGCTTGCTGGTGACACGGACCTTGCCTCGGTGGCCGCGGAGAATGCCGAGCGTCGCGGCGAGGCCCAGGCCGTGGCCGTCGGGTTTGGTCGTGAAGAAGGGGTCGAACATGCGCCCCATCGTTTCCTCGTCCATGCCATGGCCGGGATCACGTACTTCGAGGCAGACGTAGCGGCCACCCGGTGCATCTTCGGCGCCTTCGAGGCCACGCAGGAAATCGCCATCGACCTCGACCACCGAAGTGCTGAGCACGATGACGCCATCCCGCCCGCCGAGCGCGTCGGAGGCGTTGGTGATGAGGTTCATGATCAGCTGGCGAAGCTGCGCGCTGTCGGCCCGGACGGCAGGCAAACCAGACGCGAGGCGAAAGTCGAAGGAGGCCCCTTTCGAGACCGAGCTACGCAGCAGCGTGGCCATCTGCTCGACGGTCTCGGAGACGTTGACCGGCTCGACCACTACGCGGCCCTGCCCGGAGTAGGCGAGCAGCTGCCGCGACAGGTCGGCGGCGACGTCGGCCTGTGCCTCGAGCCGCTCGATGTACTCGTCGGCGTCTTCGCCGGACCGCATCGCGGCGCGGGCGAGGCTTGCGTTGCCGATGATCGAAGTGAGCAGGTTGTTGAAGTCGAGCGCGATGCCCCCGGCGAGCAGGCCGATCTGCTCGAGCTTCTGGCCGCGCTCGAGACGGGCGCGAATCATCTCGGCATCGATCTGCCGACGCTCGGTGACGTCTGCCGCGACCCAGATCAGGCTGGCGCGCTGATGTTCGGCGAGCGGTGAGACGGTGACCTGAAACGTCCGGCCCGCATGCGGGAACTCGTAGTTGCCACGACCAAGGTCGGCTACCGCATGCAGCGCACCGATCGCGAGGCCCCCGGCAGGGACATGGCGCGTGAGCGGCTCGCCGACCGCCGCGTCGGTGAGCCCGAGCAGCTCGGCGCATTCGCCCGCTGCGGAAACGACCCGAAGGTCGTCGTCGGTGGTCCAGACCGCACCGGGGAAGTGGCGCATCAACACCGAGAGTTCTTCGCGGGCCCGTCGATGTTCCGCCCGATCGGCCTCGGCCTGTGCTCGCTCGACGGCGACGCCATCGGCCCCTGGGCTGCTCTCCCCTCGCTGCTCACGAGCAAGCTGGTTGAGCAGTCGGAGCGCAGCCCGAGCCCGCAAGTCGGGCTCGCTGCGAAGGTCCTCTTCGGTGAGCTCGACGCCTTGGCCGACGAGCTGCTGAAGACGCGCGCCTACACGGCCGATCGCATCCGTTTCTTTCACGCGCGATGACTATAGGGCACCGGTCGAAGCCGCGCGAGCGCGGCCCAACCTCATTCCGCCCCACCCTCCGCTGCGGGCGCAGCATCAACGTTCTCCGCCGGTTTCGGAGCGTCCCCATCTGGGGCCGGGGCGTCGGGGTCCGAGGGGTCGGAATCGTCGGCCGGCTTCGCGGCGTCAGCACCCTCCGCCGGTTCCGCCGGCTCTCCGTCCTCGGGGTCTACAGCCGGATCCGGATCCGCCGGCTTTTCGCCTGCGGTGTCGGCATCGGCGTCGCCGTCCGCATCGTCCTCGCCTTCGGCGTCTTCCCCATCGCCTTCAGGCTCTGCGTCGACCGGACCGAGCAACGTCTCGAGAGCTTCGCATTCCCAGTCGTTCTTCAGCACGGCGTCGACTTCCTTCCGGAGGTCCTCATATGCTGCTTTCGTTCCAGCCTTCTCAGCTGCACGGGCCGCAAGGTCGAGTACGTCGGGGCTGTTGATGTCCTCATCCTCGAAAAGGCTCTGCCATTCCTGGATTCGGTCTTCGGGCTTGATGTCATCGTCGTCGATCACGTCCTCAGCCGCGAAACAAAGGCTCACGAGCTGGGCGGTGATCACACTGATCTCACCGGCGGTCCGAGGCTTGCCCTCCTCCGTTGGCAACTTGGCGGTCTTCCCAGCATCTGCAAGCGAGCCGGCCTCAGGTGAATCGCCCGTCGATGTCACGGGCTTCGCCTCGGGGAACGGCTCATAGAACGGTTTGTCGCGCAGCAGCACATTCACTGGACCCACGGCGATGCTGGGAACGTAGGTCACAGCCATCAATCCCACGAACATCAAGCCTATGAAGGGGATAACCGATTTGATCACCGCGCCCATCGGCCTCTTGAACGCTGCGGATGCGACAAAAAGGTTGATGCCGATCGGAGGGGTCAGGTAACCGATCTCCAGGTTGACGATGAAGATCACCCCCATGTGAATCGGATCGATCCCCAACGTCGCCGCGATCGGGGTCAAGAGGGGGGCGATCACCAAGATCGCGGAGATCGAGTCCATCAACGCGCCCACGACCAATAGGAAGAGGTTCACCATCAACAGGAACTGAAACGGCGTCAGGTCCTGACTCGTGATCCACGCGACCGCTAGTTCCGGCACTTGTTCCTCCACGAGGAAGTCGTTCAAACCGAAAGCCAGCGCCATGATGATGAGCAGCGTGCCCATCATGACACCTGCCTCCGATAGCACCTTCGGGATCTGCACCCACGCCAGAGTCCGGTGAATATAGAGTTCGACAACCAGTGAGTAGACTACGGAAACAGCTGCTGCCTCGGTCGCCGTAAACAGCCCGGTGTAGATGCCTCCGAGAATGATTACTGGTAGCGAGATCGCCCAGAACCCGTCAACGAACGCCTGATATACGCCCTTGAGTTCGAACCGCTCGCGCGTTTCCCCGCTGGTCCCTGCCACGAATACTGAGTACAGCGAGAGCAGCCCCCCGATGAGCATTCCCGGTGCGATGCCGGCCATGAACAGCTCGCCGATGTCGATCGCCGTCGTAGAGCCGGCAACGATGGCGAACACAAGCATTGGGATAGACGGCGGGATCAAGATCCCGAGCGACCCAGCCGTAGTCACGAGTCCCATAGAGAAAGCATCGCGATAACCCGCTTTCGTCAGGGCCGGATACATCATCGAACCGATCGCGATCACGGTGACGGGGCTAGACCCGGAGATAGCGGCGAAGAAGACGCACCCGCCCACTGTCGCGATCGCGAGCCCGCCTGGTAGCCATCCAACAATTGCCTTCGCGAACATCACCAGACGGTTAGCGATGTCGCCGGCACTCATGATGGCGCCAGAGACCACGAAGAAGGGAATCGCGAGCAAGACCGGTTTCTTCGAGAGTTCGGCCATCTTCGCGGGGAAGGTCTCGAACCCGCAAATGGAGTCCTGGCTAAGTGTCGCGCACGAGCTGATGGAGTACCCGTCACCATAGATCAGGAACGACAAAGCAGCGAGCACGCCGATGATCACGAACAGCGGCGAACCGAGCCCGATCATCGCCGCCAGCGCGAGCAGGAGCATCAGCCCCCCGCCACTTGAGGTCGCCTCGGCGGCCTCGGGAGCTGCGTAGCCCGTCGTGGCAACGACGAAGACACCGACGAGCACGGCAAACGACAGGATCTTCGATATCGTGGAAGAACGGCGCGTCATCATTCGACCTCCTTTGAATCGCGACCTTCATCGCTAGAGACGACACCCGCCTCGCCGTCGTCGCGACCAGCCGCCGCGCTGTTTCTTGCGGCGGTATGGGGATCTGTTTGGACCTGGCTCTGGGGCTGCGGAAAGTCGTCGGAGACAGAACCGACCTCTGTTGGGACCTCGCTTGGCGCCGGTCCTTCGCCAGCGTATTTCTCGAGCTGGTCGAGCCCCTCGATTCCTGGGCTCTGCGGCATCTCGCCACCCAACGCAAACACCCCCCTGGCGGTGAAGCGGATTGTCATCAAGAAGAACGAGAGCGGCAGAACTGCCATGGCCTGGTACAGCGGAAGGCCCAGACCGTCCACGACACCACCACGCCCTTCCGACAGGACAAAGTCTTCGTAGCGTTGGACCGTGTATCGGAGCGCGAGCCACATCAAGGCGAAACAGATTGCCGCGCTGAACAACGAGGAGAGAAACGTGACGTGTGGCTTGAGTTTCTCCGGGATCGCCCGCTGAGCAGCCTCGACCTTCAGGTGTTTGTTCTCATGCGTGCACATCGACGCCGCGAGGAAGCCGACCCAAAGAGTGAGAACAAGGGCCAGGTTCTGCGCCCAAACGATGCCGTTCGGCGCGAGTACCAAGAACAGCCGGATCAGTCCGTATGCCGCGACAACCCCGACGGCGGAGAAGACCGCGGCCTTTGGCAAGGCCATCTTCTCGCGTCTGCCCGCAGTTCGGATGCCCAAAACACCGAGCCCGACGAAAGCCACCCACAAGGCATACGGGAACCAGCTTTCAATGCTCAGGTAGGCGGCGTCGCCGCGTTCGATACTGGCTCCAAAGTAGCCGAGAAACTTCACGAACGCTGCGACGCCCTTGTGTTCTTCGCTCGCGAAGGTCCGATAGACGACGTCGAGAAACACGACGACGCTCATCAGCATCAGAGCCGCGACTACGAAGACACGCTCAGCCCGGAACACCGCCCGGTCGATCTTCTTGTAGAGGTCTTTCACCGTTGCGGGCATCCTACCGCATGGAGAAATGAGAAAGCCCGGGCAAACCCGGGCTTTCTCGACCTTTCTGCTGAGCAGACGGCGGTTTAGGGGCTACGCCTCCTGAATGCCTTTGAGCAACGCCACACCCTGCTTAGTCGTCCGCTTGCGGAACTTCTCGTGGACACCTTTGGCGAGTTTCTTCCAGGGCGAGAGGTCCGGCTTATGAAGCTCCACACCGAGATCGACGATATTCTGCACGAACTGCTGCCGCGAGGCGTTAAGCTGCCGGAAACCGCGGTCCTCGATTTTGAGCAGCTCCTCCGAGCCGATACCGATCGCCTCTTGCAACTCGGGTGTCAAGCTCTCGTAGAACTTGCGGGCCGCCACTACGACCGCGGGCTGGTGGCAGTGTTCTGTGGTTGTCCAGTGGCTGATACCCGACAGCCAGCCAGCCGCCGTCGCGAACAATGGAGTGTTCGTGAAGCCATCGATGACGCCGGTCTGCAAGGACGGAAGGACCTCGGTCACCCCCATGGGCAAAGGTTGGCCGCCTTGCGCCGCGATCCAATCCATGTGGACTTTCGACTCGAGCGTTCGAATCTTCAGCCCTTTCATGTCAGCCGGCGACTCTACGGGACGATTCGTCCCCGTCCCCTGGAGCCCGTTCTCGGAGAACATGATGAGCTTGAAGCCTTTGTCCCACAGGATGTCGTGAACGAGTTGCCGGTTCGCGAGCAGCCTCCGCTGCGCGTCCTTCGGACCCTTGGTGAGGTAGGGGAGCTCGAAAGCAGAGAGTTCCGGGACGATTCCGGCCAGTCCGCCACAGGAACCGGCCCACATCTGGTAGCGCGCGGCTCTGCATCCCTCGGCCGTGGACTTCTCGGGCCCTAGACCTCCGCCGAAGTAGACCTTGAAATCGAGAATCCCGCCGCTCTGCTTTTCGCCATGTTTGGCGAGCTTCTTCGCCAGTTTGCCCCAAATCGTGTCTCGCGGAGCAACCGTCGCGACTTTCACAACGATGCTCTCACTAGCCTTGGCCGAGCGTCCGATGAAGAACGGGGCGATGGCAGCGGAGGCGGCGGTGCCTTTGACGAAGGTGCGGCGGGAGGTCGGGAGCTTCTTGGACATCGAAAATCTTCCTTGGGTTCGCGAGGCCCGGTGCGGGACCGGGCTGAGGCCAAATCAGGAGTTGGGATCCGCGTGGTCGTGGCCTACGACGCAAGCGTTGCCGCCGATGTTCACTCCTGTTGCGTCGGCGTGAGACGCGATTGAACCCAATCGCGGTGGGGAGGATCAACCCGAATCGAGGGTTTTACCTAGCCATCTCGCAGAGTTGCACTGCCCGTGGCCCGCACCACCATGTAGGCCCTCGTCATACCTGTCAACGCGAAACCGCGGATCTCGCTCTGAACCCCGTTTAGGACCCCGAGTACGCACTCGGGACATCCACCACGGCCAGGGGGAACCTACAACGAGACCTCGCCACGCTCGCGAGCTGTCGCGAACGAGACGAGGCCAAGGGTCGATGCCGCCGAGGAAAGCCGGCGACTCTCCGTACGACCTAGAAGAGGTCGGAGCGGTTGGCCTTGAGCTCGGCGGCCTTCTGCTTCTCGATGCGAAGCTCCGGCATCACTTCCGGGATCGCGTCCTCTTTGGACGCTTCGATCTCGGCGATGAGGGCGTCGAAGGTCTCTTCGTCCTGGGTCTTCACCGCGAGCTCGGCGGCCCAGAGCACCTTGGTGCCGACGAAGTCGGGCGCGATCTCCAGCGACTTCTTGAAGTGCACCTTCGACTTCTCGAGGTCACCGCCCGCGAACGCGGGAGCGATCGCGTAGAAGGCCCCGAAGTAGCGGTGGGGTCCGCCGTAGTAGAAGGTGGGATCCAGCTCGAGGCAGCGATCCATCGTGGACTTGACGTTGTCCTTTTGGCCGAGCAGGACCGCGAAGCCCTTTTTCTTGGCCCACTTGCCCAGCGAGGACGCGTACCAGTACATCGCCGGCACGCCTTCTTTGCCCACCAGCTTGACCGCTTCGGGGTACTTCTTGCCCTCGGACATCGCCTGCGCGAACTCGGGGGACACGGCGACCATCGCCTTCTCGCCCCACTTCACGCCCTTGTCCATCGTCTTGAGGTATTCCTTCTCGTCCTTCTCGGCACGCAGGTAGCCGTCGGCGAGGAAGTAGTGGGCGCGGGTCAGCTTGACCAGGACCTCGGCATTGCCGGGCTCGGCCGCGGCGATCTGCTCCCACTCTGCGATCGCAGTGCGGATGTTGGCTGCATCGGTCCGCGCCGCCCACTTCGATTCGGCGTCGTCGACCAGCTCCTTGTCGGCCGTCCCGGTCGTTGCGTCGCCGGCGGGCTTCGCCGTGTCGCCTTCCCAGACCGCCTTGCGACCGGAGCACGCCGAAAGAGCCATCGAAACCGCCACGAGGATCAGAGTCTTCTTCATCTTGCTTGTGCCTCGCCGGACTGCCTACACCGCGGGAAGGCCGCGCGTCAACGGAGAGGCCCTGGTTCTCGGCCCGGGAAGCACCTGAACGCCCGGTTTGCGGCCCTTGCAGTCCGGCCGCCAGCCCGCGAACCTGCAGGCCGTGTCCGGCTTGCGACGCCGACTGGAGGCTGCCTCGTCTCCGACCTTCGCTGCGTATGCGATCGGGGCGGCCTTCACCGCCTACTTCTGTATGTACGCGTTTCGCAAGCCGTTCGCCGCCGCGAGCTTCGAAGGCACCGTCGGTGGCGTCCTGGGGCTCAAGATCGCGCTCGTGATCTCACAGGTCATCGGGTATGCCCTGTCGAAGTTCGTCAGCATCAAGTTCGTCTCGGAGATCTCTCCCGCCAGACGGGCCACCACGTTGCTGCTCCTCATCGGTGCCGCCGAGGTCTCGCTGCTCCTGTTCGCCGTGCTGCCGCCCGAGGGCAAGGTGCTCGCGATCTTCTTCAATGGCCTGCCGCTCGGCGCGGTGTGGGGCCTCGTCTACGGTTTTCTCGAGGGGCGCCGCACGTCGGAGCTGCTCGGTGCGGGACTGTCCACCTCGTACATCGTCGCCTCGGGCGCGGTGAAATCGGTCGGCGCCGCGTGGCTGGACGCGGGCGTGTCCGAGTCGTGGATGCCGTTCGTCACCGGCCTGTGTTTCGCGCCGCTGTTCGTGCTCGCGGTCTGGCTGCTGCGCCAACTCCCTCCGCCTTCCGCCGCCGATGAAAAGGCTCGAACCGCACGTCGTCCGATGAACGGCGCCCAGCGACGCGCGTTCATCGGACAGTTCGCCTTCGGCTTGGTCACGCTCACCGGGCTGTACATGTTCCTCACCGCCTACCGAGACTTTCGCGACAACTTCGCCGCGGAGATCTGGTCGGCGCTCGGATGGGGAGACGAGCCGGCGATCTTCACCGCGTCCGAGCTCCCCGTCGCGCTGCTCGTGATGGCGGCTTTGGCCTCGATCTATCGCATCCATGGCAACCGCACGGCGCTGCTCGCCATTCATGCGTTGATGGGCGTGGGTACCGTGCTCATCGGTGGCGCGACCGTGCTGTTCGATCTGGGCATCATCTCGGGCGCCGTGTGGATGGTGGCGCTCGGCGTCGGCTTGTACCTGGCCTACGTGCCCTACGGCTGCGTGTTGTTCGACCGCTTGATCGCGGCGACCGGGGCCGTCGGCACCGCAGTGTTCATGATCTATGTGACCGACGCGTTCGGCTACGCGGGCTCGGTGGGCTTGTTGCTGTTCAAGAACTTCGGCGGCGCGCACCTGAGCTGGCTCGACTTCTTCCGCGGCTTCTCCTACGCCACCGCCGTCGCGTGCACCGCCGCGTTCATCGCCAGTGGGCTGTACTTCGCCCGGCGAACTCGCGAGGCGGACCGAGCTGTGGTGTAGTCCGGCCGTGCCACTGACGCCCGGAGTCCACTGGTTCACCCCCACCCTGCCCGTGCACGTGTTCGACGCGGACGCCCCCGGGCCTACCGCGGTGATGCAGGCCGGGATTCACGGCGACGAGGTCGCAGGCGTGCACGCGCTGCAGGAGATGCTCGAGGAGGGGATTCGCCCCACGCATGGCCGCCTGATCGTCGTGCCCGTGATGAACCCCGCCGCATACCGGGCGCGCAAGCGCATGCCCGAGGGCGGCTTGGATCTCAACCGCTGCTTCCCCGGCGATGCCGACGCCCCCGAGCCCGAGCGTCGGCTCGCGCGGCGCTTCATGGATCTGATGCTGGACGAAAAGCCGGCCCTGGTCACCACGCTGCACGAGAGCTGGAAGCGCTACGACCCCCAGGTGAACCCCTCGTTCGGACAGACGATCGTCTATGGCGTGAAACCTCGGCCGCCGATCATCGACCGGGTGCTCGAACGTCTCAACGCTCGTTTCACGGGCGAGCAGGAACACTTCGACCCCCAGTACTTTCCCGTCGCCACCTCCTCCACCGAGGTCATCGTGGATGCGGTCGGCTGCGTCGGCCTGTGCATCGAAACGTGGATGGAGTTTCCCGAAGCGCGGCGCATCGAAATGCAGCGCGCGGTCGTCGACCACCTGCTCGACGACATCGGCGTACGCGTCCTTTGAAGCTCGGCGCGGTCAGCCATCGTTGGGTGCGGGTGCGATGCCGCCGTGCACCGCGGGCGGCATCGCGGCGGTGACCGTGCGGTTGCGTCCTCGTCGTTTGGCCTCGTACATCGCCTTGTCCGCGCGATGGTCGAGCGCCTCGGGCGTCTCGTGTCCGTCCCAGGTGGCGAGGCCGATCGAGACGGTCTGCGGAACCGCCAAGTCTTCGCGGACCACCAGCGGCGCGTCGGCGAGGCGATTGCGAATGCGCTCGGCGACCCGATAGCCCTCGATGGTCCCGGTGTTGGGCATGATGAGTTCGAACTCCTCACCGCCGCGACGCACGATGAGGTCGAACGATCGTGTGCTGCTGCGGACCACGTCGACGAAGCGGCACAGCACCTGGTCGCCGACGGCGTGGCCGTGCTCGTCGTTGACCGACTTGAAATGATCGAGGTCCATGAGCAGCACCGACATCGCGCTGCCGCTGCGCCCCGCCCGGTTCATCTCGTTGGACAGCGCGGGCAACAAGAAGCTGCGGTTGTAGGCTCGGGTGAGCGCATCGGTGGTCGCCAATCGCTCGAGTTCTGCACACCGCAGCGCCTGCCCCACTGCGTGTCCGACGATGACCGCGATCGACTCGTGCTCGGCCGAGAACGCATCGACGGTCGGTGACGAGACCGAGAACGCGCCGAGCACCCGCTCACCGGCGAGCAACGGCACCGACATGACGGAGCGGGCCTCGAACGAACGACCGGGGCGATGGGAAAAGCGCTCGTCGGTGGAGCTGTTGGGCACCCGGACCGGCTGGCGATGTTCGACCGCCCATCCGATGAGGCCCTCGCCCTTCTTGAAGATCGGGGCCGGGTCGTTGCGTCCTTCGCCGCTGCGCGCCACGGAACACAGCTGGGCCGACGCATCGACGACGCGGATCGACGCGTGTGTCGCCCCGAACAACGCCAGCGACAGGTCGGTGACCACCTGCAGCTGGGGCTCGATGGGCCCAGGCATTGCGAGGTGCTTGGAGACCTGCACCAACGCCGCGACCACGCGATCCATGCGTGCACATCGTATCAGGCCCGCCGTGCCACTGCCTTCGCGCCGATACCGCAACCGCCCCCCTGCGAGGCGAGGCTGGCCGGCAACAACCGCGCGCCTGCGGTAAGGTGTCCGCTGATATGCGTCGGAGAGGTCGAGCACTGCGCAACCTGCTGTCCGCCAGCGCGGTGGCTCTCGCCCTCACCGCCACGTCGGTTCCTGCGTCTGCAGCCCCGGCAGGGATCTATCGCGTCAAGCGTCCGAAGGTCACTCCGGAGAAGGCCGCCACCAAGCGCGCCGAAGCCCAGGTCCGCGGCAACGCCCTGCTCGACTCGGGCGAGTCGATCGCCGCCGGCATCGAGTTCGACAACTCCGCCGCCGAGCTCGGCGACCCCATCCTTTATCTGCACGCGGGCGAGGCCTACCTGATGGGGGCCGAGAAGTCCCGCAACAAGGAGTTGGCGGAGGCGTCGATCGAGCGGGCCAAGATCTCGCTCGACATCCTCTACTTCCACCTCGACAGCGCGGCCGACAAGAACTTCCGACTCGTCGAGGCCACCGAGATCCCCGCGCTCATCGTGCGGGCACAAGAGCTCATCGAGAACTCCGAGCGGATCATCGAGGAGATCGAGGCCGAAGAAGCAGCCGCGGCCGCGCCGCCCGAGGAGGAGCCCGAAGAATCCCCGCGCAAGCCCGGACGCACCGGTCGCATCGTCGGCAGCGTGCTCATCGGCACGGGCATCATCGGGCTCGGTGTCGGCACCGCAGGCATCGCCTTGGGCGTGCGGCACCAGCAGACCGCCGAGCACTCGACGGTCTATGGAGCCGAGTACGACGCGGTCGCCAAGAAGGGCGAGAACGCCAACCTCATGGCCTACGTCGGCATCCCCGCCGGGCTCGCACTCACCGGAGCTGGCATCGCGGTGCTCGTACTCACCGCCAAGAAGAACAAGAAGAAGGGCGGCGACGACTCCTACGCCGTCGTGCCCACGGTCGATCGACACGGCTCCGGCATCGCCGTGACCGGGCGCTTCTAACCCCCCTCGAACGGGGTTTTGTTGCCGGCGCCGCGCGCGTGAGGGCGCAACGGTGCGCGATTCGTGACTTTGCGCCCGCAAAAGGAGCGGAGCCGCTCGTTTGCGTGTCTGGCCGGCCAGCGGTACACCCGAGCGGTGATTTCGACCGCTGCCGTCCTCGAAACGCCCTCCACCGACTCCACACCGTCGGCGGAACCCGCATTCGACCTGCGCGCGCACGCCGATGCGGTCTTCGACGCGGTCAGCCCGTACGAAGGCAACGGCTTTCGTCACCACTGCAAGCGCCTCTTTCACTTCGCGTCGATGCTGATGGCGCAACGCGGCGTCGAGATGAACGCCGACGTCGCCTACACGGTCGCCATGTGGCACGACCTGGGCATCGTCAGCGAGAAGGACGAGGGCCACAACTACCTGCAGCGCTCGCTGGCGCTGTTCGACCGCGAGACCGAAGGTGTCGATCTCGGCGACGTCGATCCGGCCACGATCAAAGAGTGCCTGCTCTACAACCACCGCCTGCTCGCGGTGCCGGGCCTGGGCAGCACCGCCGAGTGCTTCCGCCAAGCCGTGCAGATCGAGCACAGCCGCGGCCTGTTGCGCTTCGGCCTGTCCAAGTCGGCCGTCAAAGCCAAGTTCGACGAGTTCCCCCGCGACAACTTCGACCGCGTCCTCGTCGACTTCACCTGGCGCACCCTCAAGCGCGAGCCCCTCACCATCGTCCGCGGCGTGTTTTTCTAGTTGTAAGGGAAACCTCTCGGTTTCCCTCGCTGCGGGGGCTAAGCCCCCTTCGCACACCCTTCCAAGGGCGGGCTGTCGCCCTTGCTCGTCGCTGCGCTCCTCCTCCGCGCTCCGATATCCTACGGGGCACTGGGGTTCCCTCGCTGCAGGGCGGAGGCAGGAGCGACTCTCGGCGAGAATCGCGGAACCTACGCTCCTCCTGCCCCCTCCAACACCCCGCGGGCACAGCGGATTTCCTTCGCGCCGGACCTCTTCGCTGCGTGTCGGGTTTCGGTGAGGGCTGCTAGGTTGCGGCGATCGTCATGGCGAAGACTCCGATCGAAGATGAAGCGTTGCGTACTCAGGTCGAAGCGGCGGCGTTCCGCCAGCTCGTGGAGCACCTGCAGTCGCGCACCGACGTGCAGAACATCGACATCATGAACCTCGCCGGGTTCTGCCGGAACTGTCTGAGCAAGTGGTACACGCAGGCCGCCAACGAGCGTGGCGCCGACATCGACCTCGAAGACACGCGGCAGTGGCTCTACGACATGCCGTACACCGAGTGGAAAGCCAAGTTCCAGAAGTAGGCGCCGCGATGAAGCACCACGCCGAGCGCATCGAGGTTCAGACTCGGGGCCGAGAAACTCGGGACCTCACCGCCGAGGTCCAGTCGGCGGTGTCGAACGCCGGAGTTCTCGAGGGGCTGTGCAACGTGTTCGTGCACCACACGAGTGCGTCGCTCATCCTGTGCGAGAACGCCGACCCTCAGGTCCGCCGCGACCTCGAGGCATTCGCGGCCCGGCTGGTGCCCGATGGTGATCCGTTGTTTGAGCACACCGCCGAAGGTCCCGACGACATGCCCGCGCACGTGCGCAGCATCCTCACCCAGAGCTCGCTGAGCATTCCCGTGGCGGGAGGCCGCGCAGCGCTGGGAACCTGGCAAGGCGTGTATCTGTGGGAGCACCGCACCGCGCCGCATCGCCGCACCGTCACCGTGTCCGTGTTGGGGTCCTGATGTTCGCCGCACGCAAACGACTCGGTCGCGCGATGACCAAGACCATCTCCGCCTACGGGTTGGTCAACGCGGGCGACCACATCATGGTGTGTGTCTCCGGCGGCAAGGACAGCTACACGCTGCTCGACCTGCTGTGGGAAGCCAAGTCGAAAGCCCCGTTCGAGTTCCAAGTCACCGCCGTGCACCTCGACCAGGGCCAACCCGGCTATGACGGTGCCCCGCTCCGAGGATGGCTCGAGCGCTTCGGTGCGCCGTTCGAGGTCGTGCAACGCGACACCTACAGCACGGTCATTCGGGTGGTGGACGAGGGCAAGAGCTACTGCGGCCCGTGCTCGCGGATGCGTCGCGGCATCCTCTACGACACCGCCGAGCGACTCGGCTGCAACAAGTTGGCGCTCGGCCATCACCGCGACGACGCGCTCGAGACTCTGCTGCTCAACCTGTTCTACTCGGGCAAGCTCCAGGCGATGCCCGCTCGGTACACCACCGATGACGGGCGCTTCGAGGTCATTCGGCCACTCATCGAGTGCGCCGAGTCCGACATCATCGAGCACGCCGAGGAGACCGGGTATCCGATCCTCCCGTGCAACCTGTGTGGTTCGCAGGCGGGGCTGCGCCGGGAAAAGATGGGCGAGTTGCTCACCGAGCTCGAGCAGGACAACCCCAACGTGCGCTCGGTGATGCTCAACGCGCTCCGCAACGTGCGACCCAGCCACCTGCTCGACCCCGGCGTACGCAGGACGGCACCCAGTTCCCGCGGTCGCCTCACCGTGCTCGACAAGTGACGCGGTTTGCGCCCGCGTGCATACTCACGACCTCACACGCATCCTGCGTGCATGAATATGCATAACATTCTGGATTCATGCACCAAGTCGCCGTAGGCTCCGGCCATCGTGCGACTCTCGGACCTCCACGGAAAGAAACTCGGCATCTGCGTCTCGGGCGGGCTCGACTCCAAGACCGTTGCCCTGCGGCTCAAGGAAGCCGGATGCGACGTCGTCTGCTTCACCGCCGATCTCGGCCAGCCCGACGAAGACAACATCGACGACATCCGCACCCGGATGGCGCCCACGGGGACCGAGACCTTCATCGTCGACCTCAAGCCGCAGATGGCCGACGCGTGCTTCATGATGGTGCGGGCCCAGGCGATGTACGACGGGGGGTACTGGAACACCACCGGCATCGCGCGCGCCGTCACGGTCAAGGGCTTGCTGGGCGCGATGCGAGAGCACGGCTGTGACGTGCTGGTGCACGGTGCGACCGGCCGCGGCAACGACCAGATCCGGTTCGAGCGCTACACCAACACCCTCGCCCCCGACTTCGGTGTGTACGCGCCATGGCGGGACCCCGAGTTGCTCGAGCAGTTCCCGGGCCGTACTCAGATGGCCGAGTACCTGCAGGCCAAGGGCATCGAAGCCAAGGTCACCAAGAAGCGGTACAGCACCGACGCCAACCTGGCGGGCCTCAGCCACGAAGCCGAAGACCTCGAGGAGCTCACCACCAGCTGCCTGATCGTCGACCCGATCATGTGCAAGTGGCCCCACGAGGCCCCGGACACCATCGAAGACGTGACCCTGCGGTTCGAGGGTGGCAACTGCGTCGCGATCAACGGCCAAGAGGGCGACGCGCTCGACATCATGCAGCGCGCCAACACGATCGCCGGACGCAACGGGATCGGCCTGCGCAACGCCCTCGAGAACCGCATCATCGGAACCAAGAGCCGCGGGGTGTACGAAGCACCCGGTCTCGAGCTCCTCGGCTTCGGCTTGCGTGCCGTCTACCAGACGACGATGGACCGACGCTCCACCGGGCTGTTCCACAACATGTCGAGGCTCATCGCCGAACAGATCTACGACGCGCGCCTGTACGACCCCGGAGGCCGTGCCGCGATGGCTGGCATCGACGTGCTTGCCGCTCACGCGAGCGCCACCGTCAAACTCGGCCTCTACAAGGGCAACCTGTACTTCCAGAGCCTCACCGACTGCGACGCGTCGCTGTACAACCCCGCCGACGCGAGCATGGAAGCCTCCGATGGCCTCGACCCCAAGAGCAGCCAAGGCTTCGTCGAAGTCCTTCGCTGCGAGGCGCTGGCCATCGCGGGTGCGGGCCAGATCAAGTGGACGGAGTGAGCACTGTGAGCCGGTCGCCGCGGATCTCCAAGGCGGCCGGCGTGCCGCCGTAGTGCTTGGCCATGCCGACGTCGATGCGCCAGACCTTGTCGGCGCACGCCGAGGTGACGCCGCGCGCCTGCACGGTGTGGCCCACGACCATGCGCGAAACCTTCAGAGTCTTCAGCGCCTGCTCGAGGTCGGCACACGCTTGGGCCGAAGGCTCCGGGACGGAGTAGTCGCGCGCCCACACGAGGCCATCGGGCGCGAGCAGGTCGGCAGGCGGTGTGCCGCCTTCGGTGAGCCACTTGCGCCCTTTGGCGTTGAGTTCCTCGACCTGCCCCGCGTATTTCGGCAGCACCCCACCATGCACGAACACGGTGTCCCCGACGATGACGGCGGTGTTGCGGGTCGCGAGCACCTTGGCGTAGGCGCCCCCGGGTAGGAACGCCGCCGCCCGTGCACGAAGCCTCTCGGGAAACCGAGACACCGCGTCGGCCGTCACGTCCCCCCCTGGAGCGTCCGCAAAGTCGGACATGCCTCCAGGGGTCACGTAGCGAAAGTCGCCCGCCGCGTTCATGTACTCGTGGTTGCCGTTGAGGATGTGCACCGCGCCGCCAGCCGCTTCGGCTTCCGACTCCAAGCGCGTGAGCAGGTCGAGGATCGCTTGCTCGTCGTCGCCGCGATCCAACTGGTCGCCGGTCTGCACGAACACGGTCGTGCCTCCGGCCCAGTGCTGCGCGTCGTCGATCAATCCCCCCAGCTTCAGCACTTGGAGCGTGGCGTCGAGGTCGCCGTGCACGTCGCCCACCGCGACGATGCGGTCCGTTGTGGGAAACCGGGTCGGCCGATCCGGGCCGGGACTGTTCGCGGCTTCAGGTGCGGCAACCGGAGGCAGGGTGTCCTCTTGTGGCACATTCGGCGTTGGCGCCGTTTTTTGCGAGGTGCCCGGAGATGGCGAGGACGGCGTTTGCGGAGGTGTTTCGGACGAACATCCTGCCCCGGTGAACAGGCCGACACAGAGCGTCGCGAGCAGCTTGCCGAGTCGCACGTACATGAGGGGATCGATGCTACCAGCTGGCTGCGCATGCTTTGCCGGAAGCGGAGCGGAAACGATACGATGACAGACCTGTGCAGGAGCGTTCCGCAATCGCTGCAGACCGAGGTCGCATTCTCGTCGTCGACGACGAGGTACAGATTCGCCGGGTGATCCGAAAGGTCCTCTGCGCCGAGGGGTACGACGTCATCGAAGCCAACGGTGGCAACGAGGCCCTGGAGACGCTCGCACAAACCGATGTCGACACCGTCCTGCTCGACATGCGCATGCCGGACATGACCGGTGTCGAAGTGTGTAAACGCATACGCTCGACCCGGAGGCACGCGCATACGCCGGTGGTGTTCCTCAGCGGCGCTTCGGAGCGATCGGTGCGTAGGCAAGCACGCGAAGCCGGCGCGGACGACTTCCTCGCCAAGCCGTTCGATGAGGCAGAGCTGCGGGCCCGCATTCGCAACTCGGTGTTTCACCACCGCCACAGCGCGGACATGGCTCAAGAGAGCGCCCGCTTGCGCATCGAGGTCGATGGGCAGACGCGAGCCCTGCACGAAGCACGCATGGCGCTCGACCGGGCGCGACGCGAACTCGAAGCCGCGCAGGTGCAGACGATCGAACGGCTCACCAAGGCTGCCGAGTTCCGCGACGACGAGACGGCCTCGCACCTGCAGCGCATGAGCGAGTACTCGCGACTGCTCGCGCGCAAGGTGGGCCTCGACGACTACACCTCCGAGATGCTGCGCACCGCCAGCCCGATGCACGACGTCGGCAAGATCGGAATCCCCGACAGCATCCTCCTCAAGCCCGGCCGCCTCACCGCGGACGAGTACGAGGTCATGAAGAAACACGCGGAGATCGGCTACCGCATTCTCGGGGGCTCCGACTCCAAGCTGCTGCAGCTCGCGGCCTCGATCGCGCACACCCACCACGAAAAGTTCGACGGCAGCGGCTACCCGCGAGGCCTCAGCGGCCACGACATCCCGATCGAAGGGCGCATCGTCGCCGTGGCCGACGTGTTCGATGCATTGACCAGCGAGCGGCCCTACAAGAAAGCCTGGCCGATCGAAAAGGCGGTCAAGCTGCTCATCGACGGCCGCGACCAGCACTTCGACGGCGAGCTGGTCGATCTGTTCGTCGGTTCGATGGACGAGGTGCTCGAGATTCGCCGCCGCCTGTCCGACATTCCCGAGCCGCACCACGCCTAGCGGGAGTCAGTAGCCGGTGTCGTTCGGGTCTCGGCGGACCGCCTTGGCGCGTGTGTCTTCGGACTCGAGCAGTTCCTGGGCTTCAACCGTGTAGCGCGTGGTGGGCTCGGCCAACAGGCGGCCGAACGGGATCGGGTCCCCGGACTCTTCGCACTCCCCGTACGAGCCATCGGACATGCGTCCCAACGCGGCTTGAACCTCGGCCAGTCGGCGACGATCGAGATCGGTGAGCGCGAGGCGGTCGCGTCGGGCAACCTCGCCGGCGGCCTTTTCTTGGAGGTCCATGGGCTCGGCGTCGTTGTCCTCGGTGATCTCGATTCCGCCACGCTCGAGCAGTCGGGTGCGCTGCTCGACGAGGAGACCCCGCAGTTGCTCGCGCTGCTCCGCATTCAGGTGCTCGCCCATCGGCGCCACCGTATCAGCGTATGCTCGGCGCATGGATACCGAGGCGCTCCAGGCGATGCTCGACGCGTTTCGCGAGGAGAACGGCCGGTTGTGCGTGCTCACCGGCGCCGGGATCTCCGCGGAGAGCGGCATTCCGACGTTTCGAGGGCCCGAGGGGTACTGGCAGGTCGGCTCCAAGAACTATCACCCCCAAGAGCTCGCGACGCGCCACGCGTTCGGGCAGCACCCGCGCGAGGTTTGGCGCTGGTACCTGTACCGCCGAACGATCTGCCGCCGCGCGGCACCCAACGCCGGACATGAGGCCCTCGTGCGCATCGAGCAGGCGCTCGGCGACCGCTTCGTGCTCGTCACGCAGAACGTCGATGGTCTGCATGCGCGCGCCGGCTCCAAGAACCCCTACGAGATTCACGGCAACATCGACCGCTACCGCTGCGTGCGCCGATGCACCGACGCCACGCATCTGCTGCCGACCGACCTTCCCGAGATCGAACGCGACACGCCGCTCTCCGATGAAACCTACGCCTCCTTGGTGTGCCCGGACTGCGGAGGCCCAGCCCGGCCGCACGTGTTGTGGTTCGACGAGTGCTACGAAGAAGCGTTGTTTCGATCCGGGAGCGCCTACGCGGAGGCCTCGAGCGCGGACCTGCTGGTCGTGGCGGGCACATCGGGCTCGACCAACCTGCCGATGCAGATCGGCACCCACTGCGCCCGCACTCGAACGCCGATGATCGACGTGAACCCTCAGGACAACCCCTTCGGGGAGCTGGCCCTGATGTCGGGCGTCGGGCTCACGCTACGGGCGCCGTCGGGAACGGCGCTTCCTCGGATTGCGCAGGGGCTGCTCGACCCCGCGTGATAGGTTGGCCGCACGGCGAGTGATGGCGGACGCGTACGACTTCATCATCATCGGCTCGGGGTTCGGCGGCAGCACGGCAGCGCTTCGACTCGTCGACAAGGGCTACCGCGTATTGCTGCTCGAAAAGGGCAGCGAACTGAAGGCCAAGGACTTCCCCAAGTCCAACTGGGACCTGCGTCGCTACATGTGGGCGCCCTTGGTCGGGTTTCGCGGCCTGTTCAAGATGACCTTCTTTCGCCACGTCACGATCCTCTCTGGGGTCGGGGTTGGCGGCGGGTCGCTGGGCTACGCGAGCACGCATCCGGTGCCCAAGGATCCGTTCTTTCAGTCGTCGAGTTGGGCTCACCTCGCCGATTGGAAAACCGAGCTCGCGGAGCACTACGACGAAGCCAAGCGCATGCTCGGCGTCACGACGACGCCGATGCTCACGCCACCGGACAAGATCCTCAAGAAGATGGCCGCCGACAACGGCCACCCGGAGGCGTTTCACAACACCGACGTGGCCATCTACTTCGGCGAGCCCGGCAAAGTCGTGCCCGACCCGTTCTTCGACGGTGACGGGCCCAGCCGCACCGGCTGCATTCAGTGTGGTGGATGCATGCTGGGATGCCGGCACAACGCCAAGAACACGCTCGACAAGAACTACCTGCACCTCGCTCGCGAGCGAGGGTTGGAGCTGCACGCCGACACCGAGGTGACCAAGGTGCGCCCGCGCGACGGCGGAGGGTATCGGCTCGAGGCCAAGCAAGGCCGCGGATGGTTTCGCAAGACCGCCCAGTTCGAGGCAGAACGCGTCATCGTGGCCGGCGGCGTGCTCGGCAGCGTGAAGCTGTTGCTCGACCAGAAGAACGACCCGACCTGTCTGCCCAACCTCTCGGCACGGCTCGGCCAAGGCGTGCGCACCAACTCGGAGGCCTTGATCGGTGTTGTCTCGCACGACGAGAACGTCGACATGTCCGAGGGCATCGCGATCGGTTCGATCTACGAAACCGACGCCGTCTCTCACCTCGAGCCGGTGCGGTACTCGAAGGGGTCGGGCCTGTTCCGCATCCTGGTGGCCCCGCACGTCGGCGGCAACAGCCCGCTCGTACGCATCGCCAAGCTGCTGGGGATTTGCGTGCGGCACCCCCTGCAGATCCTCAAGGCGCTCACCGTGCGCAGCTTCGCCGAGCAGACCGCGATCCTGCTGTACATGCGCACCACCGAGGGCACGTTGCGACTCAAGCGAAACTGGTTCGGTGGCATGAGCACTGCACCCGACGAGGGAGAGCTGCCCACCGCGTCCATTCCCGAGGCGACCGCGCTCGCCCACCAGTTCAGCGACGAGGTCGACGGCATGCCGTTCTCGCTCCTCACCGAGACGCTCTTCAACATCCCAACCACCGCCCACATCTTGGGCGGGTGTTGCATGGGCGACAGCATCGAGACGGGAGTCATCGACGCCAACCACGAGGTGTACGGCTACCCGGGCCTGTTCGTGATGGACGGCGCTTCGATCTCCGCCAACCCCGGCGTCAACCCGTCGCTGACGATCACCGCGCTCACCGAGCGCGCCGTGTCCAAGTTCCCACGCAAGGGCGAAGCCCTGCCCTCGGGCGCGCCCGCGCTGACGGGCTGAGCATCAGCCTTCTGCGTCGACGGTCGCGATGCCGTTGGGCAGCCGGTTCACCGTACGAGCGCCCCGCAACAGCACGAGACCGCCGAGCGCAACGGGAACGCTGGTGAGCGCGACCGCCAGCGTGAGGTTGGCGTGCTCGCTCACCTGCCCGATGAGCGCAGGCGAAAAGGCGTCGCCCAGCAGGTGAATGAAGAAGACGTTGATCGCCATCGACCGGGCGCGCAACGACGCCGGCACACACGCGACCAGGGCAGCGTTGAGCGGACCCGTGTTGAGGAACAACAAGAACTCGGCCGCGAACGCACAGGCGAACACACCGACGGTGTTCGGCATCAACGGCATTGCGAGCGCGAACGGTGCACCGAGCAGCAATCCCATCCCGCTGACGCTGAAGTAGCCTCCCTGCCGCTTTGCAAAGGCGCGGTCTCCCAGCACCCCGCCCGCCAGCGTCGCGAGCAAGCCCGCCACGACCGTGATGCCGCCGAAGACCATGTTGCTCGTGGCGGCGTCCATGCCCTGCTCGCGGATCAAGAAGGTGGGCATCCAAAACGCGATGCCGCCCATCGAGAACGTCATCAGCGTCATGCCGATGGTGTTGATGCGCCACGCCGGGGTCCGAAACACGCGGCGTACACCGTCCATCAGCGGCACCGGTGCCGCCGAAGCCCCGCCCTCGTCCATCGCGCCCCGTCGAGGATGCGGAAGGAAGAACGCGAGGATGGCGAACACGAGGCCCGGAGCGCCGGCCACGAAGAACGCAGCCCTCCACCCGTAGGCTTCGCTGACGGCGCCGCCGAGTAGGTAGCCGAGCGCGCTGCCCATCGGGATCGCGAGATAGAAGATCGCGAGCTTTCGACCCCGCTGTGACGGCCGAAACACATCCGCGATGATCGATGGGGCGACGGTTGCGTACCCGGCCTCACCGATCCCGATCAGCGCACGCATGGTCAGCAGGCTTTCGTAGCTTTCCGCCATGCCGCTGCCGATTGTGGCCAGGCTCCACAGGCCCACGCCGATCCCCACCATGTAGTTGCGATTCCAGCGGTCGCCGACCACGCCGCCGACCGGCGCTGCCACCGTGTAGACCAGCATGAACACGCTGCCCAACAGGCCGCCCTTGAAGTCGTTGAAGCCTAGATCGACCCGAATCCCCTCCAGAACGGCGCTCAACACATACCGATCCAGGTAGTTGAGGAAGTTGATGACCGTGAGGACCAGCAGCAACGCCATCGCGTACCGGGAGGCGACGGACCGAGCGTCGGAGCGCATTGCCCGAATACCAGCCTGCCGGGCGCCGAATGTCCAGCACTGTCCCGATCACGGGAGCCCGCGACGCCGAGGGACGATTTTCTCCATTTAATCTCGATCCAGCCGCCTCCGCTCGCCGTAACATTCGCAGCGGGTCTCCGATTGACCTGCGAGCCCCCAACGCGGGGCCCACGGACGGAACCGAACTCCTACGAGAACTCGAAAAGGGAAAACGACATGGATCTCAAAAGCATTGCCACTACGCTCGCCTTCCTCGGCACTGGCGCTCTCACCATGACCGCTTGCGACAAGGACGCGCCGGCGACCGAGACCCCCGCTGCTCCGTCCGCCGGCGACGCGGCTGAAGGCTCCTGCGGTGCCGACAAGGCCGAAGGCTCCTGCGGCGCTGAGAAAGCCGAAGGCTCCTGCGGTGCCGAAAAGGCCGAAGGCTCCTGTGGCGCTGAAAAAGGCGAAGGCTCCTGCGGCGCTGAAAAGGCCGAAGAGGGCGGCGAAGGCTCCTGCGGCGGCGCCAAGTAAGCTCCTCATGTGAGCGACCGACCCGCAGCGAGCCTCGATGGCCGCTGCGGGTTTTTCGTATCCTGCACCCCACTCCACCATGCAGCCCTCCCCTCCCACCGGTGTCGGTCTCGGCCTGCGCGGCGCGTTCCTCAAAGACGTCGTGCGCGGAGACGCCGACGGCAAGGTCGCCTTTCTCGAGGTCGCACCCGAGAACTACATGCATCGCGGCGGCCGCTCACCGAAGCGCCTCGCGACGTTGGCCGAACGATTTCCGATCATCACCCATGGGCTGATGATGTCCCTGGGCGGCACGGACCCGTTTCGAGACGAGTACTTCGACGAGCTCAAGCGCTTTCTCGACCGGTACGACCCGCCATGGCACTCTGACCACATCTGCTGGAGCGGCATGGATGGGGCCCTGCTTCACGACCTGTTGCCGATCCCGTTCACGGGAGACACGGCCAAACGCGTGGCGGCGCGCATTCGCGAAGCACAAGACCGCCTCGAGCGTCCCATGGCGATCGAGAACATCAGCTGGTACCTGCAGCTGGGCAAGAGCACGCTCGACGAAGCGGCCTTCGTCACCGAGGTGCTCGAACGTGCCGACTGCGGGCTGCTGCTCGACGTGAACAACGTCTTCGTCAACGCCACCAACCACGGCTTCGATGCTCGCGCGTGGATCGACCGGATCCCGCTCGACCGGGTGGTGCAGCTGCACATCGCGGGTCACGAGCCCTGGGACGACTCACTGCTGGTCGACACCCACGGCGCCGACGTCCGGGACGAGGTGCAGGACCTGCTCGGGTACGTCATCGAGCGCACCGGACCCAAGCCGGTCCTGCTCGAACGCGACTCCAACATCCCCCCCTTGAGCGACCTTCTCGAAGAAGTCGCGGTGCTGCAGCGGGTCTACGACGCTGCCCTCGACAAACACGCCCAGGAGGCCAGCGCATGAGCGGTGATCGCCGACTGCAGTGGATGAACGCCCTGTTGCGGGAGCGCGGTGCCGATGAGGCCAGCCGCGCCGACCTGCGGGGTTTTGCCGCCCGACACGGCATCGAAGGCGACGACCTCGACGCGATCGAAGCCGTGGGCGCCGAGCGCTTCCTCGTCTACCGGTCGCTGGTGCAGAACCGGATGCGCAACACGATCGCCGACTTCATCGAGCGCACGGCGGCGCGCCTGGGCATGAAGCGGCTGCGTGCCGACTTCGCCGACTGGATGCACGAAGTTGCCGCCCATTCGCCCTACTTACGGGACGTGCCGGCCGAGTTCGTGGCCTGGGTCTCGCCACGCTGGATCGAAGACGACGCGGTGCCCGACTATCTGGTCGACCTGGCCCGACACGAGCTACTCGAGTACGACATTCGCAACGACCATCGCGGCGGCGAAGCGCCCACGGGCCTCGACCTGGCGCTCGACAAGACGCTGCGTTTCGACGGCGCGGCCCGGCTGATGCGCTACGCATACGCGGTCCACAAGCTCTCCCCCGAGACCGAGGATCGAAAGCTTCCCGAGCACGTTCCAACGCGCCTGCTCGTCTACCGCGACGCCAAGGCCTCGGTGCGTTACCTCGAGCTGACTCCGCTGGCGCATGCCGTGCTGGAGGAGCTCATGGAGCGCAACAAGCCCGTGGCCGAGGGTCTGCGTGCCGCATGCGAAGCGTTCGGAGAGCCGCTCGACGACGAGCGACTCTCCATTGCAGCTACTCTACTCGCCGACCTGGCCGAGCGCGGTGTGCTGCTCGGCGCAGAAGCCTGACGGTCCCGCTATTCCGTCTCGATGTGCACGAGGAGGTCGCCGGCGGCGAGGGAGTCGCCCTCGCCCACCTCGATGCGTGCAACCTTGCCCGCGACCGGCGAGGCCACCACGGTCTCCATCTTCATCGCGCTGAGCACCACGAGCGGGTCGCCGACGTCGACGGTCGCGCCGGATTCGGTGCGCACCTCGAGCACCACGCCAGGCATCGGCGCACCGACCGAGCCCGGGTCGTTGGCATCGGCCCGCGTCCGCACCACGACCTCGGCCTTGGCCGACTCGTCGGGCACGTGGATGGACCGGGGGCGACCGTTGAGCTGGAAGTAGACGGTGCGGTTGCCGTCTTCGTCGAGCTCACCGATGGCGTCGAGTTCGATGACGAGCGTCTTGCCGCGCTCGATCTCCACCGAGATTTCTTCGCCGACTTCGAGTGGAGCCAGGAACGCTCGGGTCGGCAGCACGCCGACGTCGGCATACTTGTCTCGAAACGTGCGGTACTCCTGCCACACCTTGGGGTAGAGCGCGGCGCTGATGACATCGACCTCGCGGATGTGCGGGCCGTGTTGCTCGCGGAGTTCCTTGCGCGCACCGTCGAAGTCGAATGCGGGCAAGCTCGCCCCCGGTCGACCCTCGAACGTGCTGGCCCCGCGAACGACTTTCTCGCGCAAAAGCTCGGGAAACCCGCCGAACGGCTGACCGAGCATGCCCTGGAAGAACTCCACGACCGACGAGGGAAAGCTCAGCGTCTCGGCTTGCTCGACGACCTCTTCTTCGGTGAGGTCGTTTTGGACCATGAACTGCGCCAAGTCGCCGACGACCTTGGACGACGGCGTCACCTTGATGATGTCGCCGAGCAGACGGTTGGCGGACGCATAGGCGCGTTTGATCGCGGGCCAGCGCTCGGACAACCCGAGCTGGTTGGCCTGGAACTGCAGGTTCGTGTACTGCCCGCCCGGCATCTCATGGAAGTAGACGTCGGCGCTGCCGCTCTTGAGCCCGGACTCGAACGGCGCGTAGAGGCGGCGCGCCTGCTCCCAGTAGTCGGACAGCACTTGGAGTTCGCCGAGCTGAAGCCCGGTGTCGAGCTCGGTGCCTTGCAGCGCGGCCACGATCGCCCCCACGGCCGGCTGAGACGTGAGCCCGGCCATCGCTTCGAGCGCGACGTCGACCACGTCCGCACCCGCTTCGGCGCAGGCGAGCATCGATGCAACGCCTGCCGCCGCAGTGTCGTGGGTGTGCACGTGAATCGGAACCTCGGGGTAGGCCTTGCGCAGCGCCCCGACCAGCATCTTCGCGGCCTTGGGCTTGAGCAGGCCCGCCATGTCCTTGATCGAGAGCACATGCGTGCCGCGCTCGACGAGCTGTCCGGCGACGTCGACGTAGTACTGCAGGCTGTACTTGGTCCGCGACGGATCGCTGACATCGCCCGTGTAGCAGACCGCGGCTTCGATGATGCCGCCGGCTTCGCCGACCGCGTCGATGCCCAGCTCCAGGTTCTCGATGTAGTTGAGGCAGTCGAAGATGCGAAAGACGTCGATGCCGAGGTCGCGGGCCGTCTGCACGAAACGCCGCACCACGTTGTCGGGATAGTTGGTGTAGCCGACCGCGTTGGCACCGCGCAGCAGCATCTGGAACGGGATGTTGGGCACCAACTCCCGCAGGCGCTCCAGCCGTTGCCAGGGGCACTCGCGCAAGAACCGAAGCGCGACGTCGAACGTGGCGCCGCCCCACATCTCGAGGCTGTAGGCCGACGACAACGTGTGGCTGGTCAGCGGCGCAATCTTGGCGATGTCCATCGTGCGGACCCGGGTGGCCAGCAACGACTGGTGAGCGTCGCGCCAGGTGGTGTCCATCACCATCAGGCCGGGGTTGTTGCGAATCGCCTTGGCGAACGCTTCGGGGCCATCGTCGAGAAAGACCTGCCGCCATCCCTTGGGGGGCTCGGCGAGCGGTGCGGGTGGGGCTTCGAGCTCGATCTTCGCCGGGGCAACCCCGGAAACCCACGGTGTGGACGGCCCGTTGACGATCACGTTGCCCAGGTACGAAAGCAGGCGTTGGGCCCGGTTCTTGCGCCGCGGAAAACGGAACAGCTTGGGGGTCGCGGCGATGAACTCGGTGTCGATGTTGCCGGCCAGGAAACGCGGGTGCGTGAGCACGTTCTGGATGAACGGGATGTTGGTCTTGACCCCGCGCACCCGGAACTCGGCCAACGAGCGGTGCAGTTTCTGGGCGGCGCCTTCGAACGAAGACGCGGTGCTGGTGACCTTGACCAGCAGCGAGTCGTAGTGCGGCGAGATCGTCGCGCCGTCGTAGCCGTTGCCTGCGTCGAGGCGAATGCCGAACCCGCTGCCAGGGCGGAACACCTCGATGCGCCCGGTGTCGGGCTGGAACTGGCGCAGCGGGTCTTCAGTGGTGATGCGGGCTTGAATCGCGTAGCCACGCACCTGCACCTCGTCCTGCTTCAGGCCCAGGTCTTCGAACGTCGCACCGCCCGCGATGCGGATCTGGGACTGCACGATGTCGACCATCGTGACCTGCTCGGTCACGGTGTGCTCGACCTGCACCCGCGGGTTGGCTTCGATGAAGTAGTGCGCCTCGTCGGCGCCCACCAGGAACTCGAAGGTGCCCGCGTTGCGGTAGCCCACCGCCTTGGCCAGCTTCACGGCATCGGAGGTGATGCGGTCGCGAAGCTCGCGACTGATGCCCACGCTCGGGGCGATCTCGACGACTTTCTGGTGGCGACGCTGCACCGAGCAATCGCGCTCGTACAGGTGCAGCACGTCGCCTTGCGCGTCGGCGAGGATCTGCACCTCGATGTGGCGCGGACGCTCGACGTACTTTTCGATGAAGCAAGTGCCGTCCCCGAACGCGCTCGCAGCCTCGGAGGTGGCGCGCTCGAGTGCGTCGGCGAGCTCGCTCTCCTGCCGCACCACTCGCATGCCGCGGCCGCCTCCACCTTTGGCCGCCTTGATCATCAGTGGATAGCCGGCCTCGTCGGCGAAGACCTTCGCCGCGGCGAGGTCGGCCACGGGCTCCTTGGTACCGGGAATCACCGGCACCCCGGTCTCGATCGCCAAGGCGCGCCCGGCCGTCTTGTCGCCCAGCCGCTCCAGCACGTCGGGCGGCGGCCCCACGAATGCGATGCCAGCGTCTTCACACGCTTTGGCGAAGTCCGCCCGCTCGGACAAGAACCCGTACCCAGGGTGAATCGCGTCGACGTCGTTCTCGAGTGCGACACGGATGATGTCGTCGATCGCCAAGTAGGCGCCGACGGGCGAGAGCCCCTTCCCCACCAGGTAGGCTTCGTCGGCCTTGTAGCGGTGCAGGTGGACGCGATCTTCGTTGCTGAAGATCGCGACCGTTCGAATCCCCAGCTCGGTCGCCGCTCGGAAGACGCGAATCGCGATCTCCCCTCGGTTGGCGCACATCAGCTTTCGAATCGGTCGGCCGGACGTCGTCATGAACGGCCCGAGTCTACTCGGGTGCCGGCGCGCGCGCGACCGCGACTCGGGTCGCCACGCTGCGGTGGCCGGAGACGTCCGCAAAGGCGCCCGCAGCCACCCGAACGCCCACGACCCGCTCGTCTTCGGGGACACACAAGTCGAGCACGTTGTCGTCTCGTGTTTCACCCACGAACGCTCCGGCATCCCCGTGGTCCTCGAACGACGAAGGCTGAACCGTCCGGCCGCTGATCAGCTCCAACGTGATCGCCTCGAGATCGTCGGCCGCCACGTCCCGAAGCACGTCGCTCCAATAGGTGCGCACCCGGGGTTGGCCGGGCGCGCAAGGCTCGGGCTGGACCTGCGCGAACACGATGCGCCCGCCTTCGTCGAAGCCGAGTACCGGACCCAACGCCCCTTTCAGCGGGGCGCCGCTTTCGGTGTGCAACGAGCGAATCACGACGACGTCGGTCGGCGGACGCCGGCGAGGGTCCCCGAAGTCCCCCACGATCCAAACGGTGCGGTTTTCGTCAGCTTCACTCGCGGGGGCGAGGTACGCCTCCGTCGCCAGCGTGCGCCCCCCGTCCGCGAGCAACACCATGAACGCGTCCGCATGCAGGCTCGCGGCGTCGACCTCCTCGGAGAACACGAGCGCAATTGCATCGCGGCCTTCGAAGTGCGGCGCATCGTCCTCGGCGAAGTGCGCGGACAACAGGGTCGGCTTGGGGCGCGTCTCCTCCTGCGGCGGCACACGAGGCGGCGGCGAAAACTGGATCGACGATGCTGCGACACGCGCACAGCCCCCCAGCGCAAGCAGGAGGCAAGGGACGAGGAGCCTCACGCCCGCAGAGTACCCCGAGCCGTCGCGTCTTGCTGCCGAGGGACGTACCGTCGGCGAATGCTGCATTTGGCCGAACCAACCGCGCCAGACTGGGCGTCTTGGGCGGCCCAGCACATGGACGATGTCCTGCTGGACCACGCGCACTGCGAAAAGAAGGCCGCGTCCACCGCGATGAACCTGATCTTTCGCTACCAGGACAAGCTCCCGCTGATGGTCCCGCTGTCTCGGCTGGCCCGCGAGGAGCTCGCCCACTTCGAGCTCGTATTGGGGCATCTGCACAAACGCGGCATCGCGTTCGGACGCCAAGAACCCAGCCCCTACGCAGCCGAGCTGATGGCGATCGTACGTCGTGAAGAGCCGCTACGGCTCGTCGACACCCTGCTGTGCTGCGCGATGATCGAAGCCCGCAGCTGTGAGCGCATGCAACGGCTGGCCGAAGCACTCGTGGGTCACGACGATGAGCTGGCAGCGCTGTACGACGGACTGCTCGCCAGCGAGGCCCGCCACCATGCGTCCTATCTCGATCTCATCCGCGCGCTCGAGCTGGTCGACGAGTCGACACTCCAAGCCCGACTGGCCGAGGTCGCGGCGCACGAGGCCAAGGTCATCGCGGACGCGCCGGTACAGGCGCGCATGCACGCCGCTCACGCGGGGTCGAACAGCACCAACGCGTAGCGCGAGACGTCGTCGGGGTCGACACGCACTCGAACTCGGCGTCCGGGAGTGAGGCGCCCCCATTGATCCCCCGGGCAGGTCTCGACCAACCGCAACGCCTGAGACGCGCCACGAGCTTCGGTTCGATAGCCGCCGCGGTGTGCTGCGGGAGCGCGTGGCGGCAGGGTCGTCTCGAAGGTCACGGCCAGGATGTCGTGGGCGAACGGCTTGTGCTCCCGCTCGAGCACGATGGCGTCGAACTCCTGCCCGTTGCGCAACGCATCGTCGCGGCGCCGCCGTACGCGAGACAACGACCATGCGTTGAACCAGCACGCCGACACGGCCACGACCGACGGCAGCGTGAAGAACACCAGCACCACGCCGTGGGCCGACTTGGGGTACCCCATGCCGACGATGGCCGGGCCCATCGCGACGCTCATCGCGGCGATCACGGCTCCTACGAAGAGCCAAAGGCGGGCCGAGCCTCGAAAGTAGGCGTCGTCCGACGACGCAGCCTGAATCTCCGCCGCGGTCATCACGACCCCGACCACCGCGAGTCCCGCAACCCCCGACCAGAATGCCGCCCAAACCACCTCTTTCACCCTGAAGAGTGTGCGGCGTTCTGTCAAACACCCGCGTGGTAGCGTCGCGGCCATGCAAGCCACCGCGGCGCGTCCGTTTCGGGTGTTGGGCATTCAACAGATCGCCATCGGGGCGCTGGACAAGGCTCCCCTGCGTTCCCTGTGGGTCGACTTGCTCGGCGCGACACCCAAGGGCGACTACCAGTCCGAGAAAGAGAACGTCGACGAAGACATCGCCGAGGTCGGCGCAGGACTCGGTCGTGTCGAAATCGATCTGATGACCCCGCTCGATCCGGACAAACGACCCCGCGTGCACGAGCCCGCGCTCAACCACGTCGGCCTGTGGGTGGACGACCTTCACCAGGCCGTCCAATGGCTGGGCGAGCAGGGCGTCCGGTTCACCCCCGGGGGAATCCGCAAAGGCGCGTCCGGATTCGACGTCTGTTTCATCCACCCCAAGGGGAACGAGCAAACCCCGCAGGGTGGATGTGGGGTCCTGATCGAGCTCGTGCAGGCCCCGCAGGCCGTGATTGAAGCCTTCGACGCGGCGGCGCGCTGACGCTGTTACGCTGTTCCTCCCGGCGCATGGAGTTCACTGCCGTCACCTTCACCGGCTTCGCGCGCGGCGGACCGGAATCGCTGTTCCGATTTCGTGCCGGGTCGCAGCTCGGCATTCTCGCCGTCGGGCACGGCGGCTTTTCCGGCGGTGGGCTCGCCGCCGAGGTCGCTGTCGACCTGCTGCCGCTCGCGCTGTCGAGTCCTGGCCCGCAAGACCCCGCACAGCGGTGGAACCTGGCGGGGACACGTGTCCACGAGGCGATTCGACGCGCGTCGTCGATCGATCCGTTCTACCGAGGCATGGCCGCCGCCTTTGCCGCCGCCCACTTCGACGGCCAGCAAGTCGTCGTCGGCAACGTCGGACCCAACCGGGTGTACCGGGTGCGCGGCGGGACGATCAGCCAGCTGACCAAGGACCCGGTGGACGAGTACTCGGGCGCGGCGGGAGGCAACCGAGCGCTGCAGCTCGACTTGGTCCGCTTCACACCGCAACACGGTGACCAGCTCCTGCTGTGCACGCCCGCGACCTACCGCTCGATTCACAAGTCGCTCTTGGCCGAGATCATGGTTCAAGAGGCCGCCGAACCCGAGGTCTGTGCGCGGGAGATCGCCAACTCCACGTCGGGCGATGCGGTGGCCGTGGTCGTCGGACGGATCGACAGCACCGCCGGGCGCCGTGGCAGCTCGGGTGCGGCCGTCGTCGTCGAAGACTGACCAGGACCGAGTAGTCAGCGCGCCGCAAACCTGCAAAGCTGGCGCGGTGACGACTCTCTACCCGGAGATCGACCCGCACGCTTCTGGCCTTCTCCGCGTCGACGACGTGCACCAGATCTACTGGGAAGTCTCCGGCAACCCCAACGGCAAACCCGTCGTCTTTCTGCACGGTGGTCCCGGCGGCGGCACCGAACCGAAGCATCGCCGGTTCTTCGACCCCAAGCGCTACCGCATCGTGCTGCTCGACCAACGCGGATGTGGCAAGAGCCGCCCGCACGCGTCGCTCGAGAACAACACCACGTGGCACCTCGTCAGCGACATCGAAGCACTGCGCGAGCATCTCGAGATCGAGCGCTGGCAAGTGTTCGGCGGGTCATGGGGGAGCACCCTCGCCCTCGCCTACGCTCAGAAGCACCCCGAACGTGTCACCGAGCTCGTCCTGCGCGGCATCTTCACCTTCGCGCAGGACGAGATGGACTGGTTCTACCGCAACGGCACTCGGATGCTCTTCCCCGACGCCTACGCGGACTTTCTCGCTGCGATTCCGCCTGAAGAGCACGACGACATCATCGCGGCGTACCACCGTCGGCTGACGAGCGGTGACCCGAAGGTTCGAGCCGCAGCCGCACGCGCGTGGAGCCTCTGGGAGTGCCGCGTCGCCACGCTGATGCCCGACCCGGACTTGGTCCGCCACTGCGACGAAACCTCGTTCACCCTCGCGTTCGCGCGCATCGAGTGCCACTACTTCGTCAACGCCGGCTTCCTCGAGTCCGAGACGCAGCTGCTCGACAACATCGACGTGATGCGCCACATCCCCGGTGTCATCGTGCACGGCCGCTACGACGTCATCTGCCCGCCCCGCAACGCGTGGCGGCTGCACCAGGCCTGGCCCGAGTCCGAGCTGGTGTTCGTCGACGATGCGGGACACTCGGCCAACGAACCGGGGATCATGCGCGCGCTGGTCTCCGCGACCGACAAGTTTGCCGACCGCTGAGCCCCGCCCGGGGTCTTGTGCATGAGCCCGAGCTCGGCGAGTCTGCGGGGCATGCGTGCCCAAGCTCTACTCGTCTCGATTCTGCTCGCCGGTTGTGCAACCGCGTCCGAGGAGGCGGTTCAAACGCCCGGCACCGTATCCGCCCCGACCGCCAGCCCTGACGTTGCTGCCGGCTCGGTCGCCTTGCACGAAGTCGTCGCCAAGACGGCCGTCACCGCCAAGACGGTCGACAAGTTCGAGTTCCGACTCGACGCAAACGGGGCCGTCGTGAAGCAAGCCGTCTATCACGACGACGCATCGTCGATCTCCGATGCCGTGAAAGCCAAGGTCGAAGAGGTCTTTCCCGGCGGCACGATCACGCACTACGAGACCGAGTGGTACGCCGACGCTGGCGTGGTGCACGAGGTCGAGGTTCGGACCGCGGATGGCCGGGAATGCGAAGTCTCCGCCACCCCCGACGGCACCCTGCGCTACGAGGAGTGCAAACTCGACCTCGCCACCGTGCCGACACAGATCACCGCCGCGGTCGAGTCCGCGTACCCCGGCGGCAAACTCCTCGAGGTCGAGACCAAGAAGGGACCCAACCTCGACATCATCACCGCCGAGGTCGAAGCGGGCGGTGTCGAGTACTACCTCGACATGACGCCCGACGGCGGGATTCAGAGCGTCCACAAGCGCATCAAAGCGCTGGTGGAGATTCCCGTCGCCGTGCCCTGATCCAGCAGCTGCCCCGCGCGGTCTAGGGTTTGGGTTCCACGACGAGCTCGAATCGCCCGTGGTCGAACGGAAGCCCCGGCGCGGGCTCGATGTGCACCAGCCGTTCTCGTAGCCCTCGCCCGTCGAGTTCGAGCGCACGGTGATGACAGAACGGATTGTTCCCCGGCTTGCCGAACAGGGGCTCACTCGTCGCCGTGCATCCGCCCATGCACACGTCGGCGTAGTAGCAGTCGCGGCAAAACCCCCAGAGGTCGTCGAGGGTACGCCGCTCGATTCGACGCATTTGCGGAGCCTGATCCCAGATGTCGCGCAACGAGTCCCCGGGCCAGGACCCACCGGTATTGGCCGATCCGCCCAGGGATGGGCACGACTTGATCGAGCCGTCCGCCTCGATGCCCAGTCCCGTCAGCCCTGCTTGGCAGCCGGGATAGTAGGCGCGGTCGCTCATGTCACGACGTAGCGCGGTTTCCAGCGGCCCGAAGTAGCCGAGGTTGTTGCCGGGCCAAACGGTGATGCCGCTCGCGCGGCACCGCTCGAGGATGCGTTCGATCTGCTCGAACACCTCCAACATCATGTACGGCTGCAAGACGAGCTCGGGGTGATCGGCTGCGCCTCCGTGCGGAATGGTCAGGAACATCTGCCAGCTGACGATGCCCGCGTCTGCGAGTCGGTCCGCGAGGGCTGGAAGGTCCTCGAGATTGCGACGGTTGATCTGCGTGTTGGCGGCGGCCGCAGCTCCCGCTTCACGCACGCGGGCGATCCCCGCGAACGCACGCTCCCAGCTCCCGTCCCGACCGCGCAACGCATCGTGGGTCTCGGCCAACCCGTCGATGGAGAACGAGACCAGCTGAAGACCGGCCTCGACGGCAGCCTCGACGTGTTGCGCCGTGAACCCGAAGCCCCCGGTGGTCATCGTGGCCTTCATGCCTCGCTCCCGGATTGCCCGGATCACCTGCAGGAAGTCGGGTCGCAGATAGGCCTCCCCACCGATCAAGACCACCTCCCCCACCCCCAACGCGGCCAACTCGTCGACCAGCGCCAGCGCCTGATCGGTCCGCAGCTCGTTGCGCAACGCCCTGCCCGACCGCGGACCACATGCGCGACACCGTTGGTCGCATGCCTGGGTCAGCGCCCAGACGGCCATCGTCGGCGCGGGACGCTGCGGGCCTGCACCGACACGAAAGGCCCGCGTCTTCGAAGCCGGGAGTGCATCCACCACCGATAGCTTTCGGCGCGCACGTTCGAGTTTCTCGTTGCGCTTGCGGTCGTCGGACAACCCAGCGACCGTATCATCGGCTTGTCTGCTATGGTCGTTTTGTGATCCCTTGCATTGACTGCGGTCGACTGGTCCGGAACCAGGATGCGACGTGCCCGTTCTGCGGAGTGAAACGGCGCGCAACCGCGGCCCCAGTGGCGGCCGCCCTGCTAGGGCTCGCGTTCGGTTGCGGACCGAGCATCGGAGACGAGACGGGCTCCTCCACCACGGCGCAGTCGGAGAGTTCCACCGGAACGACGACCTCCACCGCAGACACGACCACGTCGGGCAGTACCAGCACGAGTACATTTGGCGGTCAAACGGAGACCGGCGACGACGTGGAGACATCGGTCGGGAGCGCGGGCTTCATCTATGGCAGCCCTGACGGTGGTGGCGTCACGATCGAGTGCGATGTCTGGGAACAGGACTGCCCCGAGACAGACAAGTGCATGCCGTGGGACCACGAGGGCGGCGATGGCTGGAGCGCCACCCGCTGCACCGCGAACTTCAACGAGGCGAGCATCGGAGAGCCGTGCACGGCGGAGGGGAGCTTCGCCTCGGGAATCGACACTTGCGAACGGTCGGCGATCTGCCTCGGCACAGACGTGGAGACGTTCGAGGGCACATGCTTCGAGATGTGCACAGGCTCCGCCGCGCAGCCCGTCTGCACCCAAACGCCGAACGCCACCTGTCTGATGATCGACGGAGACGATGTCCTTCCGATCTGCCGACCGATCTGCGATCCGTTGCTCGCCGACTGCCCCGACGGCCAAGCGTGCCTGCCGGGCCCCGAAGCGTGGGGCTGCATGTTCGTCCGCGACGCACAGCCCGGGGACGTCTGCGACCGCGACGCTGCCTGCACGGCGGGCTCGGTGTGTGCAGCCGATGAGGCCGCGTGCGGTGGCGACGACTCCTGCTGCATCGAACTCTGCGACCTCGAGGCCGTCGATGCACCGTGCAGCGACGGCACACAGGTCTGCGTGCCGTACTACGACGAGGGCACCGAGCCCGAGGGCTACGCGACCGTCGGGTTCTGCCGCCCACCGGCGTGAAGGCCGAGCTGGGTCAGCACGAAGCTGTAGATGAACGCGGTCTCTTCGTAGGCGGAGTAGCGCCCCGAAGGACCGCCGTGTCCGGCTTCGAAGTGGGTGCGTAGCAGCACGGGTTTCGACCCCGTGTTCGTCTCCCGCAGGCGGGCGGTGAACTTGGCGGGCTCCCAGTACGAAACCCGAGGATCGCTCCACCCCGCGAGCAACAGCATCGCGGGATAGTCCTGCGCTTTCACGTTCTCGTAGGGCGCATAGGAAGCGATGTAGTCGAACGCCTCGCGCTCGTTGGGGTTGCCCCACTCCTCCCATTCGACGACGGTCAGCGGCAGCGACTCGTCGAGCATGGTGTTCAACACGTCGACGAACGGGACGTCCGCGACCGCGACGTCGAACAGCTCGGGCCGTTCGTTGACCACCGCGCCGACCAGCAGTCCACCGGCACTTCCGCCGTACATCGCGAGTGCCGAGGCATACCCGCGCTCGCGCAGCGATTGCCCCACCGCGATGAAGTCGCTGAACGTGTTCTTCTTGCGCAGGAGCTTGCCGTCTTCGTACCAGGCGCGTCCCTTGTCGGCACCACCGCGAACGTGGGCGATTGCGATGCCCATGCCGCGTTCGAGCAGGCTGACTCGGGTGGAGCTGAAGGTGGGCGCACTGTTGGCTCCGTAGGCGCCGTAGCCGACCATCCAGAACGGAATCGCCGTGCCGACATCCTCCCGGCGGCGCACCAGCGATACGGGGATCTGCTCGCCATCGGGCGCCTCGACCCAAAGCCGCTCGGTGACCACGGTGTCGGGGTCGAAGCCGTGCACGGCCTGCTGCTTGCGAAGCGTTCGGGTGCGCGTGCGCAGGTCGTAGTCGAACACCGAACTGGGGACGCCGAGCGAGGTGTAGCCGAAGCGGAGCACCTCGGTGCGGTAGTCGGGATTGGTGCCGACCCACGCCGCATAGACCGGGTCCGGCATTTCGAGCACGTGCTCTTCTCCGTCGTCGACATTTCGCAGCACCAGCTCCCGCAACGCGTTGCGACGCTGCACGAAGACCAGCCAGCCCTCGAACGCCTCGACGTCCTCGATCGTGACGTCGTCTCGTGCATCGACGAACGGCTCCCAGACGTCGGGGGCGTCGAGCGAAGCACGGCGCACGGCGAACGTGGGCGCGTTCGCGTTGGTGAGCACCAGCAGGTGATCCCCGTGATGCTCGACCCCGTACTCCACGTCCTGCCGACGTGGAGCGACGCAGCGCAACGCCGAGGTAGGGGCATGCGCGTCGAGCAGGTGCTCCTCGGAGGTGACCTGGCTGTGCACGCCGATCACGATGAATCGCTCGCTGCGCGTGAGCCGAATGCCGACGTAGAACGCCTCGTCCAGCTCCTCGAACACCAAGGCGTCTTCGCGAGGGTCGGTGCCCAGGGTATGCCGCCAAACCTGGTAGGGCCGATGTGCGTCGTCGAGGCGCAGGTAGAACAGCGACTGCCCGTCCATGCCCCACAGCACTTCATCGGCGACATCGTCGATACGTGTGGGCAAGAGCGTGCCGGTTCCCAGGTCGCGGATCAGCAGCGAGTACCGCTCGTCGCCCGAGAGGTCGACGGTGTACGCGGCCAAGTCATGCGCCTTGCGAATGTCGAGGTCACCCAGCTCGAAGAACTCGGAGTCCTCGGCCAGCGCGTTCTCGTCGAGGTAGACGTGCTCCTCCCCCGCTTCGCTCTCGGGCGCACCGATGGGCAGCGGCTTGCGGCAGTGCAGCCCGTAGTCGAGCCCCTCCACCATGCGCGTGTAGTAGAGCCACGGTCCGTCGCGCACGGGGATGGACTGGTCGTTCTGGTCGATGCGCGCCAGCATCTCGTCGTACAGCGTGCGCTGCAGCGCCCCCGTGTCTGCGACGTGGGCGTCGGTGTAGGCGTTCTCGGCCTCGAGATACGCCCGGACTGCGGGGTCTTCTCGGTCGCGAAGCCACGCGTAGGGGTCCTCTCGCGTCACCCCGTGGGTGGTGACCGAGTGCGCACGCTTCTGGGCGACGGGGGGACGCGCTGACTTCACGCTCAGGCTCCCGTGATCCAGCGGCTGGCATCCTTGGCGTAGTAGCTCAGGATGATGTCCGCGCCCGCACGGCGAATGGAGGTCAGCATTTCGAGGACGACCGCCTTTTCGTCGAGCCAGCCCCGCTCGGCGGCCGCCTTGAACATCGCGTACTCGCCACTGACCTGGTAGGCGGCGACCGGGAGCGTGGTGGCCTCGCGCAGCGCCGTGATGACGTCGAGGTAGGCCATCGCCGGCTTCACCATCACCATGTCGGCACCTTCGTCTTCGTCGAGCCCGGCCTCACGCAGCGCCTCACGCACGTTGGCGGGGTCCATCTGGTAGGTCTTCTTGTCGCCACCGCGCGGGGCCGAGTCGAGGGCCTCGCGGAACGGGCCGTAGAACGCCGAGGCGTACTTGGCGGTGTAGGCGAGGATCGAGACCTCGGTGAACCCGCCGTCATCGAGCGCATCACGAATGGCTCCGATGCGGCCGTCCATCATGTCGCTGGGGGCGATGATGTCAGCCCCTGCCTCGGCCTGTGCCAGCGCTTGTTTGCACAGCACCTCGACCGTCTCGTCGTTCAAGATGCGCCCATCGGGGGCCACGATGCCGTCGTGACCGTCGGACGAGTACGGGTCCAAGGCGACGTCGGTGACGAGCATGAGCTCGGGCCAACGGTCCTTGACGCGCTTGAGCACGTCGGGGATGAGCCCTTTGGGGTTGTACGACTCCGTCCCGGTGCTGTCCTTGAGCTCGTCGGGGATCTTGGGGAACAGCGCAACCATACCGACCCCCGCATCGACGGCCTGCTCGAGTTCGGTCATCAACCCCGGCACGCTCAGCCGCTTGCATCCGGGCATCGACGTGATGGGCACGTCGTCGTCCCCACCGTGCACGAACAACGGATAGATGAAGTGCTCGGGCCCCAGGTGGGTCTCACGGCACGCGGCCCGAATGGCGGCGGACTTGCGGTTGCGACGGGGGCGTTCGCGGAGGTCGAGCGTCATGCCGGCATCGTCGCGACTGTGCCCAGCGGACGCAAGCGCTTGCGATGGCTGACCCAACGGCAGTCGGCCTCGGCGAACCGCCAGGGCAACACTCGGTGCTCTTCGAGAGCGTAGTCGATGCCGATCCGCGGTCCCACCAGCAGGCCTCGTGGTGGCTCCCCGCGTCGAACCTCGAGCCCGCCTCGGCGCGTCACGTCATGGTGAGACCACCCCGTGTCCAGCGCCAGCGCCTGGCCGACCTTGCCGGGGCCATCGAGCGCCGAGGGTCCCCGCTTGCCGCCGCGGCGCTCCGCCACGATGTCGAGCCCTTGCAGCGGGGCACACGCCCGCACCAGCACCGCCTGTGCCTGCCCGTCCTCGCCCGTGACCAGGTTGAGCAGGTTGTGAATCCCGTAGCAGAGGTAGACGTAGGCGCGACCCGGCGGCCCAAACAACGGCGCGGTGCGCTCGGTGATGCCGGCCTTGGCGTGACAGGCGGTGTCCGGCGGCCACTTGTAGGCCTCGGTCTCCGTGATGCGGAGGCCAACGCCGTCTCGAAACAGGGTCATCCCGATCAACTCGCGCGCGACGTCGACGACATCGCGCGCGAAGAAACGGGCCCCGAGCTGCTCAGCCACCGAGTTCGATCGAGTGCTCGAAGTTGGGCTCGTCGGGATTGTTCTCGTCGTACCAGGCGATCGTCATCGTGGAGCCGTCGATCTCGACCCACGCGAAGCCCGGCGTGGTGTCGTCTTCGAAGTACGGCTGTGGGTTGCCGTCGCGATGCTCGAAGTCGGTGGTCTTGGCCGCCGCACCGCTGACGATGAACTCGGTGCCGCAGGTGTTGGGGTGCCACTGACGGTTGTGGTCGTGTCCGCTGAAGTAGATGTCGACGTTGCCGCAGATCTCTTCTTCGGTGAACTCCTCGATATGCTCACCGTTGGCGATCGGCACGAACGAGATGCCCTCGTAGTTGCCCGCGTTGCCGTGGCGCCCGTTCGAGATGTACGGGTGGTGACCGAATGCCACCGTGTACTGGGCGTCGGTGCCCGCCAGCACGCCTTGGAGGAACTCGCGCTGGTCACCGAAGTTGTGGTCCCAGAACAGTGCCGCCGAGTCGAGCGAGATGAACGTGACGTGCGCGGCCGTGAAGCTGTACCACTCGTTGGGCAGCGTCCACTTGTCGCTGAACTGCGTGTACTCGATCTGGAACTCGCTCTTGTACCACTCGTTGCCGAGCGTGCCGTAGTCGTGGTTGCCCAGCGTGATGTAGAACGGCAGGTCGAGGTCCGCATACGGCATCTCGAACTTGTCCTGGAACTGGACGTCCATCGTCGAGTCGACACCGACGTCGTAGAAGTTGTCCCCGAGGTACAGGGCGAACTCGCAGCCCCGCTGGGCGCAAACCTGCTCGACCACGTCCGCCACCGCGTACTGCGAGTCGTTGCCTTCGCCGCCATCGCCCAGCGCGATGAAGCGCACCACGTTGTCGCCCTGAGGGCCGGTGGTGTCGGAGGACGTGTCGCTCCCGGTCTCGTCGGCCGAACCCTTGGTCTCGCTCGGGTCGGTGGGATCCGACGGGTTGGTCGGGTCCGACGGATCGGTCGGGTTGGTCGGATCGGACGGATCCGAGGGGTTCGAATCCCCGGAGTTGGAGTCCTTCGTATCGTTGCTATCCGCGGCCGTCATCGAACTCGGAGCGCTGTCCTCCGTGCCCGCTTCCCCCGCAGAGTCGGTGCCGCCGCCGGACGAAGCCGCCGAACCGTCATCACAACCTCCCGAAGCCACCATCAGTAGCCCCGCAATACCCAACACACTCCATCGCGTCATGGACTGGTCTCCCACGGACACCCTACGACACCCGCCTACGCGCCAGCAACCTGAGCCGAACGGCCCACACCGCACGCCTCGGCCACCGCGTCCCGATACGCCAGCCAATCCCCGAGCGCGCGTTCCATGCCCGCAACAACTGCGTCTCGACACCCCTCTCCGACGTGATCCAGGACGATCGTCCAGGCGGATGCGCGGTGGTCGCCCTCGACCTCCCGATGCACCTTCGTGAGCGCGAGCGCCTCTACGGGCAATCCGTAGTGCTTGACCAGCGGGTGTTCTTCGAGCGGCGGCTGGGGGCGTTTGGCCGCGGCCTCGTCCAACTCTCCGCGCTCGAACGGCGTGCCCTCCACGAAGATCGTGGTCACCGCCGTGGCGACCTCCCACCCATGGTCGGAGGTGAGCGCGTCCAGAGTCCGACGGTACTCCGCGGCCGCGGGCAAGAGTTCCACCTGCTCGAAACGGGCGAGCTCCATGCCCAGTCCCCGCGGATACTCCAAGAAGAGGTCCGCGTGCGGCCGACCGCGGGTGAGGCGCCCGGTCTCTTCCTCGTAGAGATTCTCGGCCAGCTCCCGGCGCACCGCGTCGACCGGGCACAACGAATAGGCCCGACCGAGCAGGCGCGCGAAGTCGCGAATGTACACGGCGTACTCCTGCTCGAGGTGCAGGTGCAGCTTGTCCGCCGCCACCTTGCCGGAGGTGAACTGAGGCCAGGCCCAGTGCACCTTGCGCTCCATCACCTCGAGCAGAGCTTCCTGAAACTGCGCGCGGTCCATGTATGGATCGTAGCAGCCCGCAGCGCTCGGGTTCGTGCGTGCGCGCGGCTCGTTGTGGGACGCGTGCCGCTCGACCGCGCCGACGTCGAAGCCGCGACCTGCAGGTGCGGCCCGTTCGGACGAAGGGAGGAGCATGCTGGCGCTCTTGCTCGTCGCCGAGACCGTCGCGACGCCGCCTCGACCGGCACGCGCGGCCCCGCGACTGCCCCCTGCGGAGGCTCTGCAGCACGAACCGACGACCCAAGCCGCCGGACCACAGTCGGCGACCTTCTTCGTCAACTTCGACGGCGCCACGCTGCACGACGACCGCGAGGACGCGCGCAACAACGGCACGCTGATCGGGTGGTCGGGCGTGTTCGAGCCCTACGGCGGCGGCACGAAGCGCGCGGCCGTGATGCAGGCCGTGCATCAGGACTGGCAGCCATTCGCCGTGTCGCTGACCGACACCCGGCCAAGCAGCGGTGACTACTCGATGGTGATGGTGGGCCCGACCAACTTCACCAATGGCTCGCTCGGCATCGCGTTGCTCGACTGCGGCAACAAATGGACCTCGAACAACGTGGTCTACGCGTTTCACCACGCCGACGACAACTTCACCGCGGCCGCCACGGCAACCACGATCAGCCAGGAACTCGCCCACTCGTACGGCCTCGAACACGTCGACGAGGAGAGCGACGTGATGTACCCGTTCAACACCGGGGGAGACCCGTCGTTCACCGACACGTGCCACACCGTGTTGGAGGCAGACGGCATCGGGATCCTCTGCACCGAGCAGCACCAAGCCTCGTGCGGACGGTCGGACCAACAGAACGGCTACGCCGAGCTGATGCGGTTCATCGGTCCGCGCCCCGCCGACCTCGCCCCCCCGTCGGTGTGGTTCTCCTCTCCCGAGTCGGGCGCCGCGTACGACGATGGAGAGACCTTCGTGCTCGAGGTGGAGGCCACCGACAACGAAGACGTCGTCGCGGTGGAGCTGTTCGCGGGCGGAGAGCTGGTGGCGACCGACGACGACCGCCCATTCTCGTGGGAGGTCAGCGGCGCGCCCCCGGGCACTTACCACTTCGAAGCACGAGCCCACGACGCGTCGGGCAATACCAGCACCACCGAGGTCCTCGAACTCGTCGTGCTCGGCGATGGCGACACCGACACGGACGGCGACACGGACGGCGACACCGATGGCGAGCCCCTGTCGTTCGGCAGCACCGGCGACCACGGAGAGGACGAGGACCTTCCGCCCGATGCGGCCCTCGACCCGCAAACGATTCCTCCCGGCGAGGATCCGTATGATCCGTTCGCCGGGCGGTGTGACTGCCGAACCGGCGCGCCTGCGCCTTCGGCATTGTGGTTGCTGATGCTCGTGGCGGGACTACGCCGCCGACGGGCTCACTTGCCGCCGCACATCTTGTCGTAGTCGACCTTCACGACAGTGTCGATGGTGGCGGCATCCATCGCCCCTTGCGCCGCGAAGTAGTCGGTCATCAGTTTCTTGCCCGCGTCGCATTGGCCCGAGAGCATCAGGCAGCGCGAGCGCGTGTGGGCATAGGGCACCTTGGGGTCGGTCGACGGCCGCGTGGGGTCGAGCTTGTCGTGCGCGTTGAGGTCGTCGAGGCACCCCTTGCCATCACCGGCCACGACCTTGCGCATCGCGGACTCGAGCAACGCCTTGGACTGCTCGGATGCCTCGACCTTGGCGTCGACCTTGCCCGCGGCGTTGAGCGACTCGGGGTTGTCGGGCTGCTTCATCGCGGCCTGGTCGGGATTCTCGCCGTCGCGAATCGTGCGCAGGGACAGCCGAATCGGGGCCTTGCAGCCTTGGATCTCCTGCGCGCTGTCGGACTTGCACGTCGCCAGGTCGCCGCCCTTCTTGTCGGCGCTGCGCTTGGAGGAGGTGGAACCGCCGGCGCCGAAGCCATACACGCTGCCCCCCGCTTCGGTGTTGAGTTCTTGGGCCGAGCCCAACGCGAACGCGCCGAGGTTGTAGGCGTGCACGAAGTGCGTGGCCCCCTCGCACCCCGGGTTGGACTCGAGGTCGGCGCGGTAGACCGCGTCGCGCGTGGCTTGGCGGGTGCCGGCCACGTAGTACTCCATGTGGAACTTCTCGCCGCCGCTGACACGACCGCCCAAGCTGGCGCTCCCCAGCGGAAGCTTGGCGTACAGCTCGCCTTCGTTGCTGATGTCGATGGTCTCCAGCGATCCGGAGGTCCACTCGGGCGGCAGGTACGAGCCCTGAGAGCCGCGAATGCTCTCGTTGCGGCACTCGTCGAGCACGGTGAGCGAGCACCCCTCGTAGCGCACGATGACGATGTCGTTGGCCACGTGTTGCTCGAAGCTCGACATGTCCGTGGCATCCCACTCGATGATGAACGGGCGCTTGTGGTTGTCGGGGTTGCACGCGTTTTGGCCGGCGACCGTCTGGTCCATCAGCCGACTCTGCCCCGAGGCGCGAGAACCTGCGGCTTGCGGTTTGTTGGAGCAGGCGAGCGTGAACATGGCCATTGCGGCCACCAGATAGGAACGATTCATGTCGTTGGCTTCCCTCGTGCGTGCGAACAGATCGCACGCCCCGCAGAGGATACGACGGAAGCGCCGGCCCGCGGTTGCGCCAAGGTCAGCCGGGAAGCAGCGACTCGAGCTTGGCTGTGAGCGCGGTGTCCATCGGATCGACGTTGGGCTCGTACCGCGCGACCACGTGGCCCGAAGCGTCGACCAGGAACTTGGTGAAGTTCCACTTGATCTCCCCCTTGATGCCATCGGCCGTCTGCTCGGTGAGCGTGGCATACAGCGGCACTTTCGCGTCGCCCTTCACTGGGACCTTCGCGAACAGCGGGAAGTCGGCGCTGTACTTCTCGTCGACGAACGCCGCGATCTCCTCGGCGGACCCGGGCTCCTGCCCCCCGAAGTCGTTGCTCGGAAATGCGAGCACCTCGAACCCTCGCCCCTTGTACTTGGCGTAGAGCTCCTGCAGCCCTTCGTACTGAGGGGTGAGGCCACACTGCGAGGCGGTGTTGACCACCAGCAGCACTTTGCCGCGGTAGTCGGCCAAGCTCTTGTCGGAGCCATCGTTCATCTGAACCGTGTGGTCGAGCACCGGGCCGCCCGCGGCCGGCGTGGCGTCGGGCTTGGACTCGGTCTTCGACTCGGGCTTGGATTCTGTCTTCGCTGCTTTGTTCGACGCGGGCTTCGACGCCCCGGCGGCGGACTCGGCCGTGCCCGAATCGCAGGCGGTCAGAAGAAACACGAGAGCGAGCGCGCGACGCATGACCCGGGTATGGCCTGCGCCCGGGCGCCTGGCAAGCACTCCCCCCCTCACGCGCCCTCGAGCGCCTCGTGGGTCACCCGGTGGCGATACTCGAACATCTTGCGCAACCGAGGCTCGATGGCCAGCGGTGCGGCGAGGCGTCCGAACACCCAGGCGGGCGGCGTGTAGGTGATCGCATCGGTGAGCCTGCAGCCGTCCGGGTGCGGCTCGAACCGATGCTCGTGTCGCCACGCCGCGAACGGTCCCTTGCGCATCTCGTCCACGAACAGGGCGTTCTTCTCGTACTCGACATGCTCGGCCACGATCTCCAGCCACAGCGGCCCGACCCGCTGCTCGAGCCGCGCGACCGCGCCCACCTCCAGCGAGTCCGCCGGCCGAACGTTGCGCACCCGCTCCCACGGAGGCAACAGCTGCTGCAGCGCATCGGGACGCTCGTGAAATCCGAACACCGCCTCCACCGAAGCCGCAATCACGCTCTCGTGCACAAACCGCATTCCGGGACGTTCTAGCAACGATTGACGATTCGGCACTGCGAATCCGGACCCTCGCGACACGCTGTCGGTTCACCGTCGTGCCTGCGACGCCAAGTCTGCGGGATCACGTGTTCGAGACGGTTGGGGAGCCGCATGCACTGACACCGCACCATGCGTATCTGGTTGTCTCTTGCTCGCTTTGGGGGGGTCGCCCTCGCGCTCGGCCTGTTCGCTTCGGCCACTGCCACCGCCGCAAGCGCTCCAGCCCTGTACGCGGTGGATCCGGCCAATGTGTTCGCGGCCCGAGGAGCGGTGTCGGAGGAGGACGACGACCCGACTCCAGTCGTCGCCGAGAACGCCGAGTACCTGCGGCGCAAGCGGGCGCGAGAGGCCGCCGTGACTACGATTCTCGGACACAACCCATTTTGCGAGGACTGCCCGCCTCCCAGCACCGGCCCCGTAGCGGACGCACCGGGCGGGCCGGCTGTGGCTTCTGCCACGCCGCCGCGGGTCGAGGTGCTCGCCACGATGGAAGCCGAGGACCCGGCTCACTCCTTGGCGACGATCTACGACCCAACCCGCGGAACCTGGGCTGCCGCGGTCGGAGACACGCTCGAACCCGGGGTGCTCGTCGCCGCCATCGGCCCCGGCCAACTCACCTACAGCCGCGGGGCCGCAACCGGCGTCTTGAACGTCGGAGCCCCGCAACCCGAAGCGCGAGAACCCGCCCGTCCCAAGGAGCCAAAGCCACCGCGCACGCCCACTGCGGACAAACCCGACCCACTCGAAGATCGGGTCAAGTGCGACGCGGGACAGCGCTGCACCATCGAGCGCTCGCTGATCCAAGACGCGATGTCCAACCCGGCCACGCTCGGCGGCATCCGGGCGTTCCCAGCCGGGGGCGGCGGCTTCAAGCTCGCCGGGATTCGCCGCGGCACGCTCGCGCACAAACTCGGTCTGCGCAATGGTGACGTGCTGACCGGCGTGGGCGGCAAACGGCTCGAGTCGCTCGACGACGCGCTGGCGCTCGTGCCCTTGCTGCGAAGCGCGTCCAACCTCGAGGTCACGCTTTCGCGTCGCGGCAAGCCCATCACCCACGAGATCGAGATCGTGTGACGACCGATCCGCGCCCGCTGTGGCACCGTATCGCCTACAGATGCGACGGTTTGCGCTGCTTTTTGCCCTGACGTTCGGCGCCTGCGCCACCGCGCCCGACGTCCCGCCTGCGGTGACTCCCACACCGCCCGCAGCCCAAACGCAATGGTCGGCCTGGAGCGCGGAAGCGTTCGCCAAAGCCAAAGCGGACGATCGCATCATTCTGATCAACGTCGTGGCCTCGTGGTGCCACTGGTGCCACGTGATGGACGAAGAGACGTACGCCGATCCCGAAGTGGCGGCGCTTCTGGCCGAACACTTCGTCGCACTGCGGGTCGACTCCGACGCGCGCCCCGACGTGGCGGAGCGCTACCGAGCGTGGGGATGGCCCGCCACCGCGGTCCTCAGTCCCACCGCCCAACCCGTGCTGGAGCTGCGCGGTTATCGAGAGCCGAGGGCGTTCGCGGCCCTGTTGCGCACGCTGATCGCCGAACGCGACGCGGGCGCGCTGAAACGTCGCAATGCACCGCAGCCGGCGGCCCCGGTTCCGTCGGACACGGAGGCTCGACTCGCCGGTGCCGTGGCGCAGCTCGACCGCTACTACGAACCCACCGCGGGCGGATGGGGACAGCAGCAGAAATACCCCTTCGCGGCACCGCTCGAGCACGCGCTGTGGCGCACCCGCACGCATGGCGAGACGCAGTGGAGGGCTCGAGCAGAACGCACGCTCGCAGGCCAGGCTCGACTGGTCGACCCGGTCTGGGGCGGCATGTACCAGTACTCGCTCAACGGCGACTGGGACCACCCCCACTTCGAGAAGATCACCGCGATTCAAGCCGGCGCACTGACATCGTTTTCGATCGGCGCCCGGGTCCTGGACGACCCCCGCTGGCTGGACCCCGCCCAGGCGGTCCGGCGCTACATGAACACCTTCATGCGAGACCCCGCGGGCGGCTACGCCACCAGCCAAGACGCAGACCTACGCCCGGAGCACGGCGACCCGGTCGAGGGCGCGGACTACTACGCCCGCCCCGACGAGAAACGCCGAGCCGCAGGACTTCCCCGCATCGACACCGCCGTCTACACGGACCTCAACGGCCTGATGATTCGCGGCCTCGTCGAGCTCGCGATCGCGGCCGACGACCCGCGCGCCCTGCAAGACGCCATCGACACCGCCGAGCGCCTACGACGAACACACCGCGACGCCACCGGCCTGTACCGCCACGGCGAACACGACTCCGACACCAGCCTGCGGTACCTGCGAGACCAGGCCGCGATGCTCTGGGGGCTGCTCGCCCTGCACCGCGCCACAGCCGACGACGCGTGGTTGGACGAAGCCCAATCGCTGGCCGAGGCCATGGTGTCCGCGCTGCGAGACCCCGACACGGGCGGCCTCCATGCGCATACCCGCGACCCCGCCGCGACCGGCATCCTGGCCCAGCGCCGCATGCCGCTCGAAGAAAACGCCCTCGCCGCACGCGCGCTGCTTCGACTGCACCGCGCGACCGCAAAACACGACGCGAACGAGACGCCCTACCTCGACGCCGCTGTGGCTGCCTTGCACGCCGTCGCGCCCGCGCGCCCCGACGAAGGCCGCATCATCGGCACCTACGTGCTCGCCCTCGAGGAGTCCCTCCTGCCCACCGTGGACATCACGGTCGTCGGACCCACCGACGACCCCCAGACCGACGCTCTGTTCGGGGCCGCCCTGCGATACCCCGAACCTCGCGCCCACATCGAACGCTCCCTGCCCGGCGAGCGCTACCCCGACATCGGCAAGCCCGCCGTGTACCTGTGCACCGCGACCAGCTGCTCCCCCCCGATCGACGACCCCCAAACCCTGGCCGACCGCGCCGACGCCGTGCTGGAGTCCGCCCTGCCAACGCGCGCGCGCTGAGTCAGCGCGTCGTCGTCACAGTGACGGTGCCCGACTCCGTGATCGGTGTCGGGCACAGTTCGGGTTGGGGCACGTCGGTGTGCATCGACGTCCAGACTCCGTTCTGAACCCGGCGCTCGGGCCCCCGACCAACCGACACAGGGGTCGTCGCCGGGCCGAGCACCCGCGTCGCCGTCGCATGCGGTTCGTCGGAGACTTCGCCCACGCCGAGTTGCCCGACATCATTGGCACCCCAGCACGACACCGTGCCATCCACCCGCAGTCCACACACATGCGCGGACCAGGGGGTGAGTTCTACGATCTGCGCCGCCCCCTCGACACGCAGATCGGTTTCGAGCTCTACGACCGTGCCGTCCGCCAAGAGGCCGAAGCCTCCCTCGCACCTCGACTGCACGGCCATGCTCTTGAACGGTCCCGTCCACCCGCAACGCAGCTGAGCGAACGTATCTTCCGAGGTGCTGACCGACTGTTTTCCCCCACACCCGACAGTGGCGACGCTACCCGTGAGACTCGAATCCGCACACTCGATGCGGCCTCGACGTGTCAGCGCACATGCACCCGTCGCCCCGGCCTGCTGCATCGCGACGACGGGGTCCCCAGGCTCGAAACGAATCGTCTTGTCCATCGGATCGCCGTCGCAGCCCGCCAACGCCTCCCCACACTGCACCGACGTTGTTGTGGCGAAACAAGTCGGCGCCCGCTCGTCCAAGTACACGCCCGCGGGCAGCCGTTCGGGAGCCTCCCCGAGGGGAGCGCCTCGGCACAGCCTTCGTTCCCCGTTTCGTAGCCAGCACAGCCCGTCGAAGCTCCCCTCGGACTTCATCATCCGGGTCGCGTGATCGATGCCGGTATTGCGAAACGCCCTCCACTGCCCCCACCCGTCCCCAATCTCGCCGAAGGCGAACACCTCCTGGTTCTCTGCGAGCATCGTGACGACCTCCGGAGACACCGTGAGGCGGGTCGCGGATGGGCCCTCGATGAGCACTGGCCGCGCTGCGGGCTGTCCAAAGAGCGGCGCGCCGACGAGGTCCGTCTGTTCGCGGGTCAACTGGCCCCAGCAGAAGATCGTCCCGGTCGAGGTCAACGCGCAGCTCGCTCGGCCAGCGGTGTCGAGTTGAACGACATCACCGAGCATCCCTCGCCCGGACGACGGCGACTGGAGGACTGGGCTCGGCGTCGGCCGATGCTTGGCCTCGTCGGGCAGCCCACCACTGGGCGTGCATGCCACCAACACCAGCAACCATGAGAATCCGTTTCGCATCACCCCGAGCCTCCTGCCCAACGCGATCGTACACCGTCCTCCCGGGCCGGCTCAGAGGTTGGCGTCGGCGAGCACGGCCAGGCGTGTTGCGACGGCCTCGAGTTCTGCGCGGCGTCGCGCTTCGAGCGTGCGGTCGCGGCGTTGCGAGAACTTGCGGCCGTACCAAGCGCCGGCGAACAGGGCGCTGAACACGATCGCCGCCACCAGGCCCTCGTAGTTCTCCAGGGCCTCGACGGTCATCGGCACGATCGTGCTGACCGCCACGACGAGACCGATCGCCGCGTAGCGGGGGGCCCGAGTCCAGTCGAGCACGCCGGGTTTGTCGGTCAGGACGAGTCGCGTTTCGTCACCTGCGGGGTCGAGGTGGACCTCGAGGCGACGGCTCTCCCACACCGCGGACGCACCGAGGTTGCGCAGCTTGCCGGGCCCTTCGATGCGGTCGAGTTCCTGCACCAAGATCTCGACCACCGCGGGTGAGAGCCTGGGCAAGCGCGCGCGCGCGTGAGCACGCGAGAGCTGGCGAGGTGACACGGGCATCAACGCGCGCTCGGGCTCGACCCGGGGAGTCGGCTCGACGGGCGCGAGCGCCTCCTCGGCGGCCCGGCGCGCGAACCGGGGATCGATGCCCGCCTCCGCGGCGACCTCTTCGATCTCCGCCACGCTCAACCCGGGCCTCGCAACTTCGGCCGCCGAAAGCGAGGCCGCGCGGCTCAAGACCCTGTCCACGCCGATGGTGTCGAAGCGAGGGTCAGTGGGCACGGCAGCGACCAACGCGTCCAACATCGCCTGCAGCGAAGCGTGGCGATCCGCGGGCTCGACCCTCAAGGCCCGAGCGATCACCTCCATCACGGCGGCGGGCACGACCGCGGCGGGCGGGGTTTCGAACTGACCGCGAACAACCCGCAACGAGAGCGTGCGCAGATCGTCGGCCGGAAACGGCAGGCGTCCAACGAGCCCCTCGTACAGCGCCACCGCAAACGCGAACTGGTCGCTGTATGGACCGGCGGCCTCGCCCAGATGCTGCTCCGGTGCCATGTAGGCCGGCGTGCCGATCAGCAGCCCCGCGTGCGTCATCGTGGTGGAGAACGGGTCGGTCCCCGGCTCGATGACGGGCATCGGACCACCGCCGGCGTCCGGGGAGCGTGCCAAGCCGAAGTCGAGCACCCGCGGTCGGCCGTCGTCGCCAACGAGCACGTTGTCCGGTTTGAAGTCGCGGTGCACCAGGCCGACCGCATGTGCAGCGGCCAAGCCTCGGCCCGCCTCGACGAACTGTGCGACCACCTCCGCCACCGCACGCGGTGCATCCAGCCACGCGCGAAGCGTCTGGCCGCGCACGTACTCCATCGCGATGAAGCGCTGCTCGCCGTGCACACCGACGTCGAACACCGACACCACATTGGGGTGAGACAGCCGCGCCAGCGCGCGCGCCTCGGCCGTGACCTCTCGCCCCGAGAACTCGGGTCGCAGCAGCTTGATCGCCACCGTGCGATCGAGTTCCTCGTCGTGGGCCGCCCAGACCACCCCCATGCCCCCCCGACCGATGCACTCGAGCAGCCGAAAGCGGCCGATCGTCGTGGCCTCCTCGGCGCCCCCGAACACTCGCGCCCGCACGTGTCGACGCATGCGGGTGAGTTCGAGCGTCGGCTCCTCCGGGGGATTCACCGCGGGCGGGAGCGCCGGCTGATCGGCTTCGTTCATCACGGAGTCGACGTACGGTTCGCCGGCGATCGGATTGCATCCGGTTCCGGGTTTTTCGTGCTCTCGCGCGCCTCACGCACGCCTCGCGCCCAGGTGTCGAGCCGGGTGGCCGTGGAGTGCAGCGGAACCGAGCGAGCCGCCACCGCTGCGAGTTCCCGGGTGAGCAGCGTACGCGCCCGACGAATGCGGGTCTTCGCGGTGCCCAGCGGAACCCCCAGCACTTCGGCCACTTCGCGAGCGCTCATCTGCTCCCAGTAGCAGAGCTCCAAGACCACCTGGGCTTGCAACGGGATGCGTCGCAACGCGTTGAGCATCGCCAGCTGGTTGCGGTCCCGGGCATACGCCGAACACGGCGAGGCCCCCAGCTCCACCACCGACGCATCGTCGATCTCGTCGAGCGACCGGGCGGGCGCGCGCTGCTGCCATGACTTGCGCAGCACGTTGCGTGCGACGCCGAACAGGTAGCCACGAAACCCCGCCTCTCCACGAATCCGGTCCCGCCCCTCGAGGCAGCCGAGAAACGTGCGCTGCACGAGGTCGTCGAGTGGCCCGTCGGTCTTGTTGCGAAAGAACCGGGCGATGGCGTCGAAGTGCCGCTCGAACAATGCCGAGCCGGCCTGCGCATCGCCCTGCTGCCACGCGTGCAGCAGGCTCTCGTCGTCTCGCGCCGGCGCCACGAGCCGCAGAGTACCCGGAACGCGAAGCGCTAGAGCTAGATCACGACGTCTTGGCCGAGGCTCAGCACGATGCGCGGGTAGCTGGTGCGAATCACCTGGACCAGCTGCATCAGCCCGCCGACCGTCACCCCGGCGCGCGGCACGAGAATGACCGACTCCTTGCCCGGATGGCGCTTCTTCACGCCAGCGAGCACCTTGCGAACATCGGTGAGGGATTTGGCACGACGCCCCACCCGCCCCAGCGAAGCGTCGGCTCCACGGATGACGAAGCCGTCGTTGTCGAACTCGATGGTCAGGCCCAGAGCGGCCGAGCCCTGCTGAAGCTCGAGCCCTTCGGGCGGCAACAGGAACACGGGCTGGGCGCGCAGCCCTCGTCCGGCCATGTTGACCAAGATCGAGATCGTGGGCACCGCACCCGGACGGGTCTCGGCCGCCGCGTACGCGCTCATCAGCAGTGTCTGCGCCGGCACGTTGGCGTGGGCGGCAAACAACACCCGGGTGGCGATGTCGATCTCGAGGTACGAGGACTCGACCGCCATCTTGAGCCACTCGTACTGGAACGCGTCGTACAGAACCGCGGGGCAGCCGCTGCGGCACTCCTCGGCCACGGCACCATCCGTGACCAAGCCGTTTTGCAGCGTCGCGACGTCGTGGTCGAACACCTGCAGCTTGTCGCGGCCGATCGTCACGAACACGCCAGGGCTGACCTGGACGCCGTTGCCCACGGGCAGCGACTCGGTGCCGATGCTGTTGTTGACGTGGTTGACCACCACGTTGGGGAAGCTGGTGATGCGGTCGAGCGACAGGCTGGCCGTCGACTGCGTATCGCCCGAAGGTTGAAGCAGGGTTGCGAGCGCGAGAACGATCTTGGCGAGCATCAGAACAACTCCACTTCGAACGGCAGCCAGGCATTCATGCCGCCGTCGACCAGCGGCGGGGGTGCAGTGTCCAGACCCAGCGAGGACGACTGCAGCCGCTCGTCCACCACGTCGCGACCGGGAATGTCTCCGCCGAGCGTGGTCGGCATCATCGTGGACATGCCGAGCACGCGCTGCACACCGTCGTCGAAACGACGGGTCGCGATGTACAGGCGATACGGGTCGTAGCGGCAGTCGAGGCGAACGAGCTCTCCGCCGTCGAGGCCCTCGTGCGCTTCTTCGACCAGCCCCTCCAGGATCACCTTGAGGTTGCCTTCGAGCATGCCGAGCTTGGTGAGGCGGTTGGCAGCCTGTTGCGCCGCCGTGTCGATGAGCGGTGTCAACTGCATCGCATCGACCGGGTCGCACTCCGCCCCGCGAACCGCGTTGGAGTAGCGCTCGACCTCACCGACCAGGCGTTGTTGCACCTGACGCGGGTCTTCGTGCGCGGCGAGTTCCCCGGGCAGCGCGTACATGACCGAGACGGGCGAGCCGTCGGCCATCCACTGCAAGAGATAAAACGCATCCCAGCCCCCGGAGATGTTCTCCTCCGAGACGCACGCGCTGGTGCCCGCCTCGATGCAGTGCACGAACGAGGCCGCCGTGCGTCGGGAGGGCGACTCGCTGGACAGGGTCTTGATCTCGACCCTGGCCTTGCAGCCCGCAACGGTCGCCATCAGGCCGACCAACAGCATGGAGCGCATTCGATAGGACATGGACGTGCTCTCGCCTGTGCATACCAGAGCCGACACAAACCGACCAAAGAACCCACGAAGCACGGCCCAACTGCACACCTGATCGCACGACCATCGATCTGGTCGCCGAAAATTTCGCGCGGCCCGGGGGTGTGTGGAACCTGCTCACGTGGCATCGACTTCGACGCTCGCGGTGCAAACCGAGCAACCCCTCTACTGGAGCTCCCATGACGGGCGCACCGCCCTCATCCACGACGACTGCTTTGCGGCACTCGAGCGCCTCGAGCCCGAGTCGATCGACTGCATCTTCGCCGACCCTCCGTACTTCCTGAGCAACGGCGGCACCACCTGCCGCGGCGGCAAACGAACGTCGGTGAATAAGGGCAAGTGGGACAAGAGCAAGGGGCCCGACGAGAACCACGCGTTCAACCGCAAGTGGCTCGAGCTGTGCCAGCGCGCGCTGACGCCCAACGGCACCATCTGGGTCTCGGGCACCAGCCACGTGATCTACAGCGTCGGCTTCGCCATGCAGCAGCTGGGCTTCAAGATGCTCAACGAGATCGTGTGGGAAAAGCCCAACCCGCCGCCGAACCTCTCCTGTCGCTACTTCACGCACTCGACCGAGACCGTGTTGTGGGCCGGCCGTGACCGCAAGTCGAAGCACTTCTTCGACTACCCGCTGATGAAGGAGATCAACGGCGGCAAGCAGATGAAGTCGGTCTGGCGCATGACCGCGCCGGGCAAGCGCGAGAAGGAGCACGGCAAACACCCGACGCAGAAGCCGCTGAGCCTGCTCGAGCGCATTCTTCAGGCGTCGTGCCAGCCCGACAGCGTCGTGCTCGACCCGTTCAACGGCAGCGGCACCACGGGCGTCGCCGCGATTCGAGCCGGGCACCGCTACATCGGCATCGAACGCGAAACCGAGTACGCCGACCTCAGCGTGCAGCGATTCGAAGCCGAGCTGCCCCCGCCCAAGAAAATGAGACGCGCCAAGCTGCGCGTCGCCAAGAGCTGAGCCAGCCCAACCAACGCGAAAACGCCGCGCCTTCCAGTGGGGAAGCGCGGCGTCTGCGTTGGTGAGGCTCAGCCTTCGTCGAGCAACGTCTGCGCGTCGTATCCGCACGCGTCACCGTCGAAGCCCGACGGCACCCCGCCACCCCAGTTCTCGAGCGGCAGGTCGCCGAGCCCTGCAAAGGCGAACTCGCAGCTTCCCGTGACGTCTCCGGTCACCTCGATGAGGCCCGAGTAGTCCCAGTTGGCGTCGAACATCGAGCCGGCGTCGTCCCAATCGGTTTCCAGGTCGTAGGACACGGTGCCGTCGAGCGTGACCCCCTCGGTCGTGCAGCCGTCGAAGTGCACTTCGTAGGTGAAGCCGATCGAGGGCACGACATCTCCCGTGGGGATCGGGTCTCCCCCCAGCGGGTCGTAGTCATCGCCCGGTAGCCCCGTGCCGAGGTTTTCGAGGTTGAGCGTCCCTTCGAAGTTCACCGACCCGCCTCCGGGGCACGGGTGCGAAAGGTCGACGATCTTGTCGCCATCGCCGGCGCCGCGGTGCACGGCATCGGAGAGCTTCTGCTCCGAAGGCTGGTTGTCGGAGAGCGCCGCGAGCATCGCGGACATGGCCTGGCGTGCGTCCGCCTCGTTGGCGATCTGCTCGAGCAGGCTCTCGGCCGCATCGCAGCCGGTGAAGGGGACGAGAAGAAGAAAACCCAGGGTCGAGACCGTTCGCATGACACCCACCTGGTGTCCGGTCCCGCGACCCTGGGGTCACTCGAAGTTGGTGATGCCGATCACCCGTCGAGAATCTCGGCCTCTTTGGCCGAGACCGCGGTATCGACCTTCTTGGTCTCCGCGTCGATCAGCTTCTGGATTTGTTCCAGGCCTCGCTTGAGGTCGTCCTCGCTGATCTCCTTGTCCTTTTCGGCCTGCTTGAGCATGTCGTTGGCGTCGCGCCGAATCTGGCGCATCGCGATCTTGGCATCCTCCCCGGCCGAGCCCGCCTGCTTGACGAGCTGCTTGCGGCGCTCCTCGGTGAGCGGCGGAATGGGCACGCGAACGACGATGCCGTCGCTTTGCGGGTTCAGGCCGAGCTGCGAGTTGTTGATCGCCTTTTCGATCGCCGCGATGTTGTTGCGGTCGAACGGCTTGATCACCAGCAGCCGAGCATCGGCGACGCTGATGGTACCGACCTGCTTGAGGGGCATCATCGCGCCGTAGCTGTCGACCTTGACCTCGTCGAGCAGCGCGGGGTTGGCCCGGCCCGCACGGATACGAGCGAGCTCGCGAAGCAGGCGCTCCATCGCCTTTTCCATTCCGTCTGCGGCCAGTTCTTTTGCGTCTTCGAGCATGTCGATGTGTTCCTTGGTTGGCGTGGAGAGATGGGATCAGGAGGGCACCACGATGGTGCCGACCTGTTCGCCTCGCGCGGCGGCCAGGATGTTACCGCGAGTGCGCATGTTGAAGACCAGAATCGGGAGACCGCCGTCCTGCGACATGGTGGCGGCGGTTCCATCCATGACCTGCAGGCCCTTGGCCACCAGGTCGAGGTGGGTGAGACGGTCGAACTTGACGGCGTCGGCGTGTTTGACGGGGTCTTTGTCGTAGACCCCATCGACCTTCGTCGCCTTCATCACGATCTCGGCGCCGACCTCGAGCCCGCGCAACACCGCCGCCGTGTCGGTGGTGACGTAGGGGTTGCCCGTGCCGCCACCGAGAATGACGACGTTGCCTTCGTCCAACAGCTGTCGTGCTCGGCGAGCGCTGTACGCATCGCAGACCGACTGCATCGGGATCGCCGACAGGGCTGCGGCCTTGTGGCCCGCTGCCACGAACGCCTCTTGCAGCGCCAACGCGTTGATGACCGTTCCGAGCATGCCCATCGAGTCGGCCACGTGCCGCTGCATGGTCGCCGCGGCGTCGCTCATGCCTCGAAAGATGTTGCCCGCACCCACGACGATGGCGACCTGCGTGCCGTCCTCGACCACGGGCGCCACATCTTGCACGACCTCCGACAGGATCGATGGCGTGATCCCCTGCCCGTCCTCGGCCAGCGCTTCGCCGGAGAGCTTGAGGAGGATGCGACGGAAACGCTTCTGTTCGCCCATGTGCTGCCCGGGAACCTACCAGCACCCAAAAAGAAACGGGGAGCCCGTTCGGACCCCCCGTGTCTGGACGCGCTTGTGGGCGCGATTGGCTCAGTTGGTGCCGGCGACCTGCGCGGCAACCTCGGCCGCGAAGTCTTCTTCCTTCTTGGCCAGGCCTTCGCCGAGCTCGAACCGCGTGAAGCGGCGGATGGAGATGTTCTCACCGAGCTTGGCGATGGTCTCCTTGGTGAGCTCTTCGATGGTGCGCTTGCTGTTCTCGGCGGTGTTCTTCACGAAGACCTGCTCGAGGAGCACGCGCTCGGAGTAGAACTTGTTGATCTGACCGTCGACGATCTTGTCGACGATCTTCTCGGGCTTGCCTTCGCCGAGCGCCTTCTCGCGAAGGATCTCGCGCTCTTTCTCCACCTTGGCGGTGTCCATCTCTTCGCGACGGACAGCGTCGGGGCCCATGGCCGCGATCTGCATTGCGATGTCGGCGCAGAAGTCCTTGAAGCCGTCGGTCTTTGCGACGAAGTCGGTCTCGCAGTTGATCTCGACCAGCACGCCCACGCGGTTGTTGGGGTGGATGTACGAGAGAACGGCGCCTTCGGTGGCGGCCCGGCCGGCCTTCTTGGCGGCTTTGGCGAGGCCCTTCTTGCGGAGGAACTCCGTGGCCTTCTCGATGTCGCCGTCGACTTCCTTGAGGGCCTTCTTGCAATCCATGAGGCCCGCACCGGTGGCCTGACGGAGTTCCTTGATCATTGCGGAGGTGACTTGTGCCATGGCTAGCTTCGCTTGACGTTTGAGGGGACGGTGTCCGTATCTCTAGATGGCCTCTAGCTCTGGGCCGGAGGGGTTTCCGCGGCGGGCTTCTTCTCCTCGGGAGCCTCGGGGCTGGCCGCGGCTTCGGGCGTGGGCAGAGCACCACGGCGCGAGACGATCTCGACCTTGGGGCCGTCGCCACCGGTCATGACGCGGATGGTCTCGGGGGCTTCTTCGGCCGAGGCATTGGTGGCCACGGCGCGCTGCTTGCCGAGGCGCGAGCCTTCGATGCACGCGTCGGCGATCTTGCTGCAGAACAGCTTGATCGAGCGGATCGCGTCGTCGTTGCCCGGGATGACGTAGTCGATGAGGTTGGGGTCGGCGTTGGTGTCGGCGACCGCGACCACGGGGATCTGCAGGCGGCGAGCTTCGGCGATCGCGATGTGCTCACGCGCGGGGTCGATGACGAACAGCGCGCCCGGAAGCTTGGGCATGTCCTTGATACCGCCGAGGTTGCGCTCGAGCTTGAGGCGCATCCGCTCCATGCGAAGGACTTCCTTCTTGGTGAGCACCTCGTGGGTGCCGTCCTCGGCCATGCGCTCGAGGTTGCGGAGCTTGTCGACCGACTGGCGAATGGTCTTCCAGTTGGTGAGCGTGCCGCCGAGCCAGCGGCTGACGACGAAGTACTGACCGCCGCGAATGGCCGCGTTGATCATCACGTCCTGGGCCTGCTTCTTGGTGCCCACGAAGAGGATGGGCTTGCCTTCGGCGGCGGTGCGACGGATGAACTCGTAAGCGCGGCGGAACATGACCGCCGTCTGCTGAAGGTCGATGATGTGGACACCGTTGCGCGCGCCGTAGATGTACGGCTTCATCCGCGGGTTCCAGCGATCGGTGCGGTGACCGAAGTGGACGCCGGCTTCGAGGAGCTGACGGATGGTGATGATGCGCTGAGCTTCGGACTCGGCGGTGGCCTGGTTTTCGTTGGACATTGTTGGTTTGTCTCCGGCGTTGTGCTTTTGCGCCCGTCGTCGGTGCTCCCAAAACCGCAACACGGTGATGTTGCGGTCACGCCGGGAACCCCTCGGGGCACATGTGGATGAGCCGCGGTAGGTATCACGGGCCCCTGCCGGCGTCCACCGGCTGCAGCTTCTAAAGAAGCTGGGCGACGTGCGCCTGCTCGCTGCCCACGGATCGACGCCGGGATCCGCGCAGGCGCCGGTGCCAAAGCGGCCCTCGAGCGCTCGCAGGGGCCCACTTCCGTCGAGCCCCGACCATGGCTGCGCGAGATCCGCCCGTTACGTACTCAACAGGTGGTCCGTCGTCTTCACGACCGTCGCGGTTTTCCGTGGCTCACGTTCGCGCTGTGTTTCGTCGCCACGGTGGCCTACGTCTGGGCGTGGTGGGCCGACAGCCGGGCCGGAACACCCGGCACCTCGACGGCGATGCACGTCATCGCGTTGGGCGGCCGCAGCACGCCGCTGGTGGCCGACGCCGGGGAGTCGTGGCGCCTGCTCAGCTGCCACTTCGTGCACACCTCGGTCATGCACCTGGTGTTCAACCTGGTGTTCCTGTTCACGGTCGGCGGCGCGCTCGAACACGCCGCCCGGCGAACCGACTACGCCGCGCTCCTACTGTTCTCCGCGGTCTCCTCCTCGCTCGCGAGCTTGCTCGGAACCCCTCAGGTCTCGGCAGGCTCCAGCGGGATCGTGTTCGGCGTGCTCGGGGCCGCCGTGACATTCGGACTGCGCTACCACGACCGGCTCGCGCCCGCCGTGCAGCGCTACTTCGGCGTCTGGGTGCTGCCGTTCTTGGTCATCCTCTTCGCCGTCGGCATGCGCAACCCCGGCGTCGACCATGCGAGTCACCTCGGCGGGCTGTGTGCCGGCCTCATCGGCGGCATGCTCTTGCCGATCGCGCTGCCCGACTACCCATGGCTGCCACGACGACGGCATTGGCCACTGAGACTCGTCGGTGCGGGCGTGTTTGCAATCGCCGGCGTCGCGATCGCACCCACCCTCGTGGGCGGTGACGAGCGCCGTTCGGTCGCGCTCGACAACGGCGTGGTCTTGCAGGTGCCGTCGCGTTGGAGGCCCCGATACGGGCCGCTCGGCGAGCGGGAGTTTTCGACGGCCGGAGGCATGGTCGTGCTCACCGCGGACCCCGTGCCCCGCGAACATGCAACCCGCGCCAAGGACTGGTACGAGCGCAACCGTCTGCAAGCGCTCGTGCCCGGAGGCCGCGCCAACCATCTGCGCCAGCGTTCGCGTTCTTGGGTTTCGGGGGTCGATTCGGTGGTCTACGCACTCGAACGCGACGGCGTCGAAATGGCGCGACACGTGCACTTTGTCCGCGATGGAGGACGCAACTCGATCACGGTGCTCGCCTTCGAGACGCCAGCGCAGTGGCACGACAAGTACGACGAAACCCGACGCGCCGTGGTGGGGTCCATGCGACGAGCCACGCCACCGTCGACCCTGTCCGCCGCGGCCGCGCCCTGAGGCCTCCATTTGCGAGCCTTCGGGTGACGCAACGAGGGATTCGTGGCATACGCTCCTCAGCGCGCCATGTCCCGACTCGCCTCTTTCACGCTGGCCGCCTTTTCGCTGGCCGCCCTCACGGTGTCGGCCTGCTACTCCGAGCGTCTGCCCCCGCCCACGTTCCGCCACAGCTGCGGCGGCGACGGGGAGTGCGTGGACGGGGAGTCCTGCATCTCGGGCCTCTGCCAGGTGCCGTGCACCCTGGCCACCGCCACCGAAGACTGCAACCTCGCTTCACAAGGCGGCGCGTACCTGGCCTGCATCAATGGCGTGTGCACCAGCGCGTGCGACCTGGGCGACGACCCCTGCCCCGGCGAGCAAACCTGCACCGAGATCCCCACGCTCACCGAGCAGCTCGGCGCCGGCCTGTGCATCGAGGAGTGCAGCGCCGACAGCTGCCCCGACGGCGAGACCTGCATCCAGGGGTTCTGCGCCCAGGCATGCGATCCCACCAACCCGATGTCCTGCGGTGAAGGCCAAACGTGCCTCGCTGGCGTGTGCGTCCCCGAAGAAGTCGTCGAGACCACCGGCGACCCCACAACAGACGACACCGCAACCTCGGGTGACACCGACACGGGAGAAACCGAATGAAGTCCTTCGCCTCCGCCCCGGTCGCTGTGCTGTGCGCCTCGCTCACCGCGTGCGCGCCTGCAATGCAGGGGATGCAACACACCACGCCGCGGCCGCTCGCCCCCGACCTTCAACTCGGCCGGCTCGCCGAACGCACCGCCTTCGAGCAGACCGATGCCGCGGGCCAGCCGCTCGCCGCGTCGTCCGATGACGACCTGAAGGACGAAGACGACGCCCAGCGCAAGCGCAAGGCGCTGTTCATCGCGGGCGTGGCCGCCTCCGCCCTGGGCGGGGCGATGGCGATCGGCTTCGGCGCTGCGGGACAGATCACCGAGAACCAGCTCGACAAGGGCTACGGCGACGGCCTCACGCGCGCCGAAGAGGCAGACTTCCGGGATCGAGGCGAGGCGTTCAACGGCGTCGCCATCGGCGGAGCCGCGCTCGCGGTCGTGGGCCTGGGTCTCACGGCGATCATTCTCGGCATCGACCACCGAGAGTGCGGCACGCTGATCAAGAAGCGGCACAAAGAGTGCCGCGAGCGTTCCACGCGATAGCATCCCCATTCGCAGCACGGCTGCTACAGTGCGCGGCCGTGGTAGACGAGCCCGCAGAGCCTTGGGACGGCGTGCCCGAGCGATGGCTGTACGGCGGCGTGCTGCTGCTGACGGCGTTTGCGTTCGGCTCCACGCTCAGTTTCGGTTTCGTCTACGACGACCACTGGACCCTGTTGGGCAACGGCTTCCTGCGGGATCTGGGCAACCTCCCGATGCTGCTGGGGCCCGACGCCGCCAAGGCAGGCGTTCCGGATGCGTTTCGGCCCACGCTGGTGGCCTTCGACGCGCTGACCTACGCGGTCTTCGGGCTCTCACGCATCGCCCATCACCTGGTGTCGGTGCTGCTGCACGTCATCGTGACCGCGCTCGTCGGCCTCTGGCTCGCTCGGGAAGGGGCGCCGCGGCGCCTCATCGTCACCGCCACCACGCTGTTCGGCGTGCTCGCCATTCACGGCGAGACGGTCGCCGTGGTCTCGTATCGTGAAGACCTCCTCGCGGCGGCACTGGGCCTCGGCGCGCTCGTCCTGGCCACGAGCGCATCGAAGCGTCCGACTGGGCTTCGTCTGGTGGCGACAGCCCTGATGATGATGGCCGCGGCAGGCGCGAAACTCAGCGCCGCCGGGCTCCCCCTGGCGTGGCTGGCCCTACGCATCCTGTCCCCATGGGACACTCGCCCCGGATGGAGGACGCTGATCGCCCCCGGCCTTGCCCTCGCGGTGGGACTCGGCATCGTGCTCGTGTTTCGGCTGGTCGTGCTGGGCGGAGTCGACCCCTACGGCGGCAGCGAGCGCGTGTTCTCGCATCGTGTCGGCCTCGGCCCGGTCCTGGCCGCCAGCGCGCAGATCCACCTCGTGTACCTGCAGCAGCTGTGGCTCCCGCGAGGGTTCAGCCCCGAGTACGTCGACTACGCTGCGGCGTGGTCCGACCCCGCGACCGTGTGCGCCCTGCTGGTGTTCGCGGGGCTGCTCGCGGTATGTCTGGTCGCAGCGCGGGGTGGCCGAGCACCGCTGGTCGCATGGGTGATTCTCGCCGCGCTGTTGCTGGCCGGACCGACGAGCAACTTGGCACCGATGCCCAACATGCGGGCGGATCGCTTCGTCTACCTCACGAGCGTACCGGTCTGCGTGGGCATGGCCGCTGCCCTGCTTCGCATCGGCACCTGGATGCATGCGCGCCTCGACCTGCACCCGCTGGTGCCGTGGGTGGCGATGGTCGTGCTGCAAGGGTCCGTGCTGCAGGGCGTGACCGCGGCGTATCGATCCGACGGTCGCATCTGGCAGATCGCCGAGCGCAGGGCCCCTCACTCCGCGCGCGCCCACGCCGTGTTGGGAGAACTCCTCGTGGCGGCGATGCGCGACCAGCCCGACCCTCGCGATCGCCCGCTGCTGCTCGTGCGCGCTCGCACACATTGCAGACTCGCCCTCCACTACGACCCACAAAGCGCCCTGTCCCATCTGTGTGAGGCTCGCCTGGCCTCCGCGGAGCGCGACTGGACCCGATCGCACCGGGCGTTCGAGCGCGCCCTCGAGCGCATGCACGACCGACCGGAGCGCGCCAGATTGGCGCTGGCATCCACTGCGCTCGATCTCCCGGGATTGCCGTACCCTGCGCGAGTGGATCGCGCATTCGACGCTTTGGAGCGCGCCCGCCGCGAGGCTCCGTTCGTCGCCGAGGTGTTTGCGGTCTCAGGACGGCTCCGGCACCGCCTTGGCCAGCCTGACGGCGCGGCGAAAGACTACGCACGTGCAAGCGATCTTCACCCAGAACGTTGGGACGTGGTGATGGCTGGGGTAGAACTCCAGCTCGATCTCGGCCACACTGCCGCGGCCTCAGAACTCTGGGCCGAGGCGACCGACGTGCTCGAGAAGGCTCCGCCGAGCCGAGTGCAAGATCTGCAACGACGCCTCCACGCCGCTCGACGGCTCCAATCGAACCAACCCTAGCTTTCCGCAGTCTCCGATGAACCGCACCACTCGTAAGTACCTCGCCCTGTTCGTCCTGTTCGGCCTGGCCATCGCAGTCGGCGGCATGGCGTGTGTCGACACGACCAACGCGCTCGACCGCGAAGACGAGACCGACGGCGCGACTTGAACTGTCGCGATCGTGCTGCCCGGGATTCTCCGTGACCCCCCCTTCGGGTGAGGGGGTCACTACGAATCCCTCTCGCTGGGCGGCACTTCGCTTGGTTCTTTCCTTTTTCCCGCTGCGCCCCCCTTCGGGGGTGCTCGCTCGAACCTTCGCGAGCGTGCTGCCCGGGATTCTCCGTGACCCCCCCTTCGGGTGAAGGGGGTCACTGCGATTCCCTCTCGCTGGGCGGCACTTCGCTTGGTTCTTTCCTTTTTCCCGCTGCGCCCCCCTTCGGGGGTGCTCGCTCGAACTCTGTCGCGATCGTGCTGCCCGGGATTCTTCGGGACCCCCTTCGGGTGAATGGGGTCACTGCGAATCCCTTCGCTGGGCGGCACTTCGCTTGGTTCTTTCCTTTTTCCCGCTGCGCCCCCCTTCGGGGGTGCTCGCTCGAACCGTCGCGATCGTGCTGCCCGAGATTCTTCGCGACTCCCCCTTCGGGCGTCGTCGAGCGAATCGTGCCCTCACGATTCGCGGGACCCGGAGTGAATGCGGAGGGGGTTACTGCGAATCCCTTTCGCTTGGCGGCACTTCGCTCGGTTCTTCCCTTTTCTCGCTGCGCGGGGGGTTAGCCGGTGAGGGCGCTGAAGAGGTCGCGGGCGAGGAGGGAGCGGAAGGGTTCGGTGGGGGCGGGGCCGAGGTTGCACTGGGCATCGCAGCCGCAGCCGCCGACGGACAGGCCGTTGTGTTCGGCGATGCGTCGGGCTTGGCGGAGCAGCAAGGTGGCCTCGCGGACGCCGAGTTGGATCTTTCCGACCACGGACTCCGGCTCGAAGATTTTGTAGGCGCGGGCCATCGCGGTGGCTCCACCGAACGGCAGGGAGGCTTCGATGGCGCGGTGGCGAGCTTGGGACCAGCCACCGACGGCGAACGACACGTCGGTGAGGTCGGCCGCGGCGATGTGCCGGCACAAGGACTCGAGCTCGGTGTCGCGATGCAGCACCGGCATGATCGGCGCGACCAAGACCCCGACGGGGACTGACTGCGCGCGGAGATGCTGGGCGCCGAGCAGCAGCCGCGCAGGCGCGTCGGCGGCGGGACCCAGCAGGCCAGCCTGGACGGCGGGGTCGAAGCCCGCGATACGCAACACGACCGAGGCCCCCGAAACCCGGGCCGCCTCGACGACGGCACGGGGCAAGACCCGGTCGGTGCGGACCACGGCACGCCGCCCGTGGCGTGCCAACCAGGAGATCGCCTCGGCCACCCAGTGCAGATCTCCGGCTCCGTGAAGTTCGAGTACGACGGAGAGATCTCGGTGGCCTTCCGCCTCGCGCTCGCTGAGTAACGCCGCCAAGGCACCCGCGGCCGACCCCGGCGCGACCCGGCCACCTGTGGTCGTCGAGGCCGTCGCAGCCGCACCCGAACCGGAAAAACCGCCCGGAGAACGTGGACTTGCCCCTCGGACCCCCAACACGACGCCTTGCCCCTGGCAGGTCGAAAACCCGCGAAGGACACGCAGCGAGAGCGGCACGAGGCCCGACTGAGATGCTTCACCCATGTTCAGTGCACTGAACATCGAAATAGCATCGAAAACGTGCCCCGCAACACCGATCTGGAGCCCCTTCCGATAGGTTCCTGAAATCACGCGTATTTCAAGGAGTACCCCGCCTGTGGTAGACGGACGTCGCGATATGTCCGACAGCCCGGCATCGGCCAGAAAAGGTTTCGACGGCTTCTTGCGCCGAGTCGACACGGACGCCCTCAAGGTCGTCCGCCGTCTGCTCGGCGCCGGCCACGAAGCCTATCTCGTAGGTGGCTGTGTCCGTGACATCTACCTAGGAAAGCAGCCCAAGGATTTCGACGTGGCGACCAGTGCCACGCCCGAATCGATCCGCCGGCTCTTTCGCAACAGCCGAATCATCGGGCGCCGGTTCAAGCTGGCCCACGTCTTCTTCGGCCCGAAGATCATCGAGACCAGCACCTTTCGCAGCGCGCCCCGTGAGGCCGAAGGCGAAGACCTGCTGATCCGTGCCGACAACGAATGGGGCAGCGTCGAAGACGACGCGATGCGTCGTGACTTCACGGTCAACGGCCTGTTCTTCGACGTCGAAGGCCGCAACGTCGTCGACTTCGTCGATGGCATGCGCGACCTCGACGAGGGTCTCATTCGCACCATCGGAACACCCGAGGTCCGCTTTCGCGAAGACCCGGTCCGCATGATTCGTGCGGTCAAGTTCGCCGCTCGGCTCGACTTCGACTTCGAACGCGAGACCTGGAAAGCGATGCTCAGCGTCGCCGACGACATCGCGAAGTGCTCTCGGGCGCGCCTGCTCGAAGAGGTCTACAAGCTGCTTCGCGGCGGTTCGGCGCGGCGCAGCTTCGAACTGCTGGTCGAGACCAAGCTGTTCGAAGGCATCCTCCCCTCGTACGTGAAGCTGTACGCGCCCTCGATGTCGGAAGCCCGAACCGCGCTGCACGACGCGATGATCGAGGCCGAGGACGACCTGCCGCCGGGCGAAGACCCCACCGCGGCGCGCCTGCTCTGGCGTTATCTCGACGCGCTCGACATGACGATTCAGGGCACCGGACACGTGCCGGTCAACGGCGTGTTGCTGTCCGTGTTGTTCGCCCCGCTGCTCGTCGCCGACGAGGATCTTCAATCGCGTCAACAGCTCGACCGCCGCATCGACGAACTCATGTCCCCCGTGGGCAGCGCGCTGGGCATCGCACGACGCGACCGAGAAATGGCGCGCCAGATCCTCATGGCCACCCGGCGAATGCTCTCGTCGAGCGGACGGCGTCGTTCCAACCTCACCGACCGCGACTACTTCCACGACGCGCTCACGTTCCTCGGCATCTCGGTGCAAGCCACCGGGGACGGCAAGAACGAGCTCGGACGATGGACGCGCATGGCGACCGCCCTCAAGGACGCGCCCTCCGAAGCCCCGCCCAACCGACGCCGTCGCCGACGTGGCGGTCGCAAGCGGCGACGCTCTCGGGGTGGCGGCGACAACCGTAGGCCCCGACCCAGCGACGGATGACCGGAACGTCGAGCGAGGAGAAACGTCGTGCTGCGTTGGAGCGCTTGCTTCAACGCGGAACGACCGACCACTACCTCGACACGGCGCTCTACGACTTCGAATACGCCGAACGCACCGACGACGTTCGATGGTATCGGCGGCTCGCCTCCGAACTCCTCGGCGACGGCGGCCAGATCGCGGAGCTCGGTGCAGGCACCGGACGCATCACATGTCCGCTCGCAGCCGACGGGCACGAGGTGCAGGCCCTGGACCTGATGCCCGAAATGCTCGAGGGCCTACGCCAGCGCGCGGAGGAGCACGAGTGGGCGGACCGCATCACCGTGCACGAGGCCGACATGCGCGCGCTGCCGCTCGACGACGCGTCGGTCGACCTCGTGATCTCCCCGTTCAACGCGTTGATGCACCTGTACACGTGGCAGGATCTGCTCCGCTGCTTTCGTGAAGCGCATCGCGTCCTTCGGCCCGGCGGTGCGTTTGCGTTCGACGTGCAGCTCCCGGACATCGAGTGGCTGATGTGGGACCCCGACGTACGCCACGCGGTCACGCGGTTCGAGCACCCCACCACCGGCGAGACGCTGATCTACTCGACGAACCACCGCTACGAGCACGCCACGCAGATCTGCCACATCTGCCTCTACTACGACGAAGCCCCACCCAAGGGTCGCAAGTTTCGTCCACCGCCCAAGCCAAAACGGCTGGTCCGACTCGCCCACCGCCAGATCTATCCCGAAGAGATTCGCGCGCTGACATCGACTGCGGGCTTCGAGCTGACGCGCCACGAAGGGGACTTTCGGGGGCGCGCGCTGAACAACCTCAGCGAATCGCAGGCGGTGGTCTGCACCAAGCCCCTCGCGTAGCGGACGCCGGGAACTTTTTCGGGACACGGCCGTCCTACTGTTCGTGCCGTCGGACCGCGCTCGTACCACGTCCAAACGTCCCGATTCCGAGCCCCACCGGCCGCACACCCCCGCGGCTGCTAGGCTTTCACTCGTGTTGGGACGGACGGTAGGGGGCTGGGCGGCAATGGCTCTGGGTGGGCTGCTGTCGGTCTGCCTGTCCCCGACCGCCAGCGCCGACACGCTGCGCGCCGAACAGCACGAGGGCGAACGAGGCTACGTCGCCGTCGAGGAGCTCTCGTTCGAAACGATCGTCGAGGCACGCACCGGCTACTCGGCAACCCTCCGCATCCGCACCGCATTGCACAACAGCAGCCTCTCCTCGCGCGACGTGGTGCACGCGTTGGCGCTCCCGTTCGCCTCGCAGATCGAAGGCGTGCGGGTGATGAAGGACGGGGCGTGGACCGACGGGGCCGGCACCTCGGTCGCTCCGGAACGATCTCGCCGAGCGCCGGGCAGTGTGTTCGTCCGCCGCATCGATCCCGCCAAGCGACACGACATTCCCGGCGCCGAGCTGGTCGCGTATGGGCTCGCGGCCGACGAAACGCTTCAGGTCGAGCTGCAGGTGCGGGTGTTTCCTCGCCTCCGCGGCGACGCCTGGGAGCTCGACCTGCCCGCCCGCGGCGTGGGCTCCCTCGCGCTCGCGCCCGAACGACGCGTGCTGGTCCGTGGCCTTCGCAGCGGCGAGACATTCTCCGTCGACGAAGAAGACAGCGCAGGCCGACCGTTCGTGCTCAGCCGGGCCGAAGACACGGTCACCGTCTCCTGGCCGTCCCACCTGCAGTCCAGCGAAGCGCTCGAGGTCAACGCGGAGGCCGAGCCTGGCCCCGCGGGCTTCGACGATGGAACGCTTCGGCTCTATCTCAGGCTCGGCGCCGACGCTGCGGCGGCGCCCAAACACGTCATCTTCCTGGTCGACCACTCCAAGAGCACCGCCGGTGCGCTCGACCGCGACGTCGTCGACATGGCCAACGGCCTGCTCGACGCCCTGCCCTCCAGCACCACCTACGACGCGATCGCGTTCAACCGCACCGTCACCCCGCTGTTCGCCGAACGGGGCTCGTTTCCCCGAGCAGGCTCTCGCACGGACCGCACAGCGTTGGCCCAGGCCCTCGCCGGCCATGCCCGCGACCAAGGCACGGACCTCGAAAACGCCCTCGGCGAAGCAGCGCGGCGCGCCAAGGAAGGCCGCGGCCGCACGCTCATCGTCGTGGCGACCGATGGCATGTTCCCCTCGTCGATCTCCGCCACCGACATTGCGAGCGCGTTCGAGGTGGCGCTCGGGGGGCGCAAAGACCGACCCGAGGTGGTGTTCGTGATCGACGAACCCATGTTGCAGCGCTCGGGCCTCCCGATCGACCACCCGGCAGCCCAGGTCGCCGCGGCGCTGGGGGCCCGCATCTCGCTCGAAAGCATCGCGCAACTCGGAGGAGGACACGCCAAAGGGTTGCTCTCCACGCCTCGAGTGCTGGGCAACCTCGCGCTTCAACTCCCCAAAGGCGTCGAGCTCGACGACCCTGTCCCCGAAGGACTCGTCGCAGGAAGCTTCGTGATGCTGCGAGGCCACTACGTCGGACAACCGCCCAAGTCTCTGCGCGTCTCCGGCACGTTCGGGCCACGCCAGGTCTCACGCCGGGTCCGCCCCACCACCACCACCACGCCGCCCCAGGCATTCGCAGCCACCACCCGTTCGCCGCTCGACGAGGCGGTACGCGAAGGCTACGCCGCGCCGCCGTGGTACCTCGCACGATGGGACCGCGAAGCGCGGGCAGGCATCGCGCAGTCGGGTCGGTTCGGGCGCACCCGCAAGCGCGGTCACCTCGATCAGACGCTGTTCCGTCACTACCTGACCACGCGCGTGCTGCCGCGCGCTCGTGCCTGCTACAACGACGCACTCACGCGCGAGCCGGAGATCGCAGGACGGGTCGTGCTCGAGATCGAAGTCGGCAAGGGCGAGGTCATGATGGCGCACGTGGCCGAGACCGCGCTCGACCACAAGGACGCCAAGCTCGGCCCATGCCTCACCGAAGCCGCCTGGCGCCTCGACGCACCCGCGGGTGTTCGCGACCGACAGATCTATCGGCTGCGGTACCCGCTGCGCCTCGTGCCCCCGCCCGAGGGCAAGGTGGCTGGCGAAGTGACCGCCCTCTCCGACGAGGTCATGGAGCTGCTGCTCTCGCAGCCGGTTCCGGGCGAAAACGCGCAGCGCTGAGGGCCGCTCCGCCGCATGGGGTCAAATAGCCCCATGCGACATACAGACCGAGGCCTTGACACCACAAAGTGGTGCAGGAATGCTAGGGCGAAGGGCTCGGGGAATGACGCTCGCCTACAGCTCAGCCAGCCAATCGGCCGCCACCGAGCAGACGTTCACCGGTCTCGTGCTCGAGGGCCGGTACGCCCTCGGACTCCCCCTGGGCGCCGGAGGCATGGGCACCGTCTACGCCGGCCGTCAGCTACGACTCGATCGCGACGTCGCGATCAAGGTGCTCGACCCCGCCTTTTCCAACAACTCCGAAGCCGCGGCACGGTTCATGCGGGAGGCCAAGCTGCTCTCCCGGATCCGCCACCCCAACGTCATCGGGCTGTTCGACTACGGAGAGTCGGAAGAGGGCCTGATGTACTGCGTGATGGAGCTGCTGGTCGGCAGCGATCTCGAGCAGCTTCATGCCCGCATGCCGCACGGCTGCATGCCTTGGCCAGGCGCGTGCGACCTGCTCGCGCAGATCGCCGATGGCCTCGCAGCCGTGCACGCCCGCGGCATCGTGCACCGGGACGTCAAACCGTCCAACTGCTTCGTCTCGTTCGACGACAACAACGAGCCGCTGGTGAAGCTGCTCGACTTTGGGGTCGCCCGCTCCGTGCACGGCGACGCCGGCCCCAAGCTGACCCAAGCCGGCCTGCTCATCGGGACTCCGAGCCACATCGCGCCCGAGCTGCTGACCACCCGGGCATCGGCGACACCGACGTCCGACCTCTACTCGTTGGGCGTGGTCGCCTATCGCCTGCTCAGTGGCGAGCTGCCCTTCGTCGGCGAGACTCTGTTTGCCCAGATGAACGCAGCGTGCACCGAGGAGCCGGCCGCCCTCGACGACCCCGACCTCGACATTCCGGTCGAGCTTCAGCGCATCGTGATGGGGCTGCTGGAAAAGGACCCCACACGTCGGCTCGGTGACGCCCGCGAGGTGGCCGATCGACTCCGCCTCGTCGCGGGGCACGGCCCGGCCCCCGCCCTCCCCGTCGAGCTCCCGCTTCGGCATGCACATGTCGTCGATCTCGCCGGGGACACGATGGCCGCGGTGCCCAACCTGGACGCGTTCGATCCTTCCCCGCCCGAGCCGACCATTCCGATGCCCGTCGACGACAGCATCGAAGAGCTGGAGCTCGAAGCCATCTTGCAGCCCGAGCCCATCGCCACCGGGTGGGCCCGCGACCGCAGGCTGTGGATCGTTGCCGCCCTGCTCGTGGCGCTGCTCGTCGCGGCGCTGCTCGTTGCCTTCAGCGAAGACCCTGCGGCCACGCCCACGTCCGAGCACGCCTCGGTCAGCCAAGCCTCGTGGTAGTCGTAGCGGGGCGATGACCCGCGATCTCAACGCACTGAGCATCGACCCCGACATCCAGCGCGCCCGAGCCCTTCCGGGCTGGGTGTACGACGACGAGGCGTGGTTTGCTCGGGTTTGCGACCGCGTTCTGGCCCGTAGCTGGCACCTGTACCCTCAGGACACGACGCCTTCCGCCGCAGGAGCTCAAACACCGTGGACGATGCTGCCGGGGTCGCTCGACGAGCCCCTGCTTCTCACCCACGACGGCGCCTCGCTGCGGTGCGTATCCAACGTCTGCACGCACCGTGGGTTTGTCATGGTCGACCGTCCATGCACCGCCAGCGGGATTCGCTGCGGGTACCATGGACGCCGGTTCGACCTCGGTGGAACGCTCACTTCGGCCCCCGGCTTCGAAGACAGCCCCGATTTTCCCCAGCCGTGCGACAACCTCCGTGTCGCCCCCGTGCACCGATGGCGTGACCTGGTGTTCGTGTCGCTCGACCCCGCCGCGCCCTTCGACGACACCTTCGCCCCGATCGCGCGCCGACTCGACTCGGTCGTCCCCCCATCGGCGGCGTTCGACCTCTCGGGCAGTCCGCACTACGAGATGAACGCCAACTGGGCGCTGTACTGCGACAACTACCTCGAAGGCTTTCACATCCCGTACGTGCATCCGGGACTCAACGCCGCGCTCGACTGGAGCCTCTACCGGACCGAGCTGTTGGAACACGGCGTGTTCCAGATTGCGGCCGCCAAAGACGGCGAACCCGCGTTCGACCTGCCGAAGTCTCACCCCGACCATGGGCTGCGCATCGCGGCCTACTACGCGTGGCTGTTCCCGACGACGATGATCAACGTCTACCCGTGGGGCATGTCGCTCAACATCGTGGTGCCGCAGGGACCGCGGCGGACGAAAGTGATCTACCGGCGGCACGTGTGGGACGCCTCGACCCTCGAGACGGGCGCAGGTGCAGGGCTCGATGCGGTGGAGTACGAGGACGAAGCCGTCGTCGAGGCGTGCGCCCGCGGTGTGCGAAGCAGGGCCTACGTCTCCGGCCGCTACGCGCCAGAGCACGAGCGCGGTGTGCACCACTTCCACCGGATGCTGGTGGAAGCGGCAGTCGCGCCGCCATGATGCACCGCAACATCCTGGGTTCAGTGCGCCGGCCAACGCGCTGAAATGTACAATCGAGAGGAAAAGCCCTTGCTGCGGCGCAACAAATATGAAACATGAACCACTCGTCATGTTCGGACGCAACGCTCAGATCCTCAGCAGCGGTCGCTACATCCCCGCCAAGCGCATCGACAACGCCTACTTCGACGCTCGGTTCGACAAGCCGGTGAGTCAGTGGCTGGTCGACAACGTCGGCATCGAAGCGCGCCACGTCATGGCCGACGACGAGGTGACCTCGGACCTGGTCGTCAACGCAGCCAAACAAGCGCTCGAGCGCGCCAACGTGGCCGCGGCCGACCTCGATCTGGTGATCGTCGCCACCGACACCCCCGACTACATCAGCCCGTCGACGGCGTCCGTCGTGCAACACAAGCTCGTCGCCGTACATGCCGGCGTGTTCGACGTCAACGCAGCCTGCGCGGGTTGGGTCTCGGCACTCGACATCGCAGCCCGCTACGTCGCGACCGATGTCGACATCAACCGCGTGTTGGTCTGTGGCGGCTACGGCATGACCCGCTACCTCGACTGGGACGACAAGAAGACCGCGACCTTGTTTGCCGATGGCGCGGGGGCGGTCGTCGTGGGCGCGACGGAGCAGCAAGGCTACCTCGCCGGCAAGCTCGAAGCCGACGGCCAGTACCACGACGCCCTGGGCATCTACACCGGCGGTACGGCCAAACCCGCCACCCTCGCCAACGTGACCGACTCGGGCCCGCCGACGGTTCGTTTCGTCCGCAAGTTCCCCTCCACGTTCAACTCCGACCGCTGGCCCACGTTGATCAAGGACACGCTCGCCAAGGCCGACAAGTCGGTCGAGGACGTGTCGCTGTTCATCTTCACGCAGCTCAACGCCCGCACCATCGAAACGGTGATGGACCGCCTGCACGTGCCGATGGAGCGCACCAACATGGTGATGGACAAGTGGGGTTACCTGGGCAGCGCCTGCATTCCGGCGGCGTTCGACGATGCGATCGTCAAACAACCGCTGTCCGATGGCGACCTCGTGGTGTTCTGCGCGACCGGGGGCGGCCTTTCGATGGGTTGCTCCGCGTGGCAATGGAGCACATCCCCCACCCTGCTTCCCCCCACCCGACGCGGCTGAACCGATCGTGCAGTCGTTCTTGGATCTGCACTACCCGGTCGACGTCGACTGGGCCGAAGTGCACGGCATGCGCATCGCGTACGCCGACCTGGGTGAAGGCGAGATCCCGCTGGTGCTCATTCACGGGCTCAGCGGCTACATCCCGATGTGGAAGAAGAACATCGGGGCGCTCGCAGCCCGGCATCGAGTGATCGCGGTCGACCTGCCGGGCTACGGCAAGTCGGACAAACCGCGCGCCAGCTACTCGATGTCGTTCTTCGCCGAGACGATCCGAGGGCTGCTCGATGTCCTGGGCGTGCCCAAGGCCGTGCTCGTGGGGCACTCGATGGGCGGCCAGGTCTCCATGCACGTGGCGTTGCAGGCTCCTGAGCGCGTGCATGCCCTGGTGCTCTCCTCTCCCGCGGGCATCGAAACCTTCAGCGCCAGCGAAGCCGCGTTCCTGCGCTCGCTCGTCACGCCGGCCTTCACCTACTACGCGACGAACTCCACCATTCGGGCGCGCCACGAGGTCAACTTCCGCACCATGCCGGCCGACGCGGGCTTCCTGGTCTCCGACCGCATTGCGCTGCGATCGGCACGCAAGTTCAAGGCCTACTGCCACGTCATCAAACACAGCGTCCGCGGCATGCTCGACGAGCCGGTCCACGCCCAACTGCACCGCCTTGGCGCACCCACGCTGATCCTGTTCGGGGACACGGACAAGCTGATCCCCAACCCCGTTCTGCACCGAGGCACCGCGGCCGCGCTGGTGCAGGCCGAGCTCTCGCGCATGCCGGACACGCGGTTCGTGCTTCTGTCGCACGCGGGACACCTCGCGCAGTTCGAAGCCGCCGAGGCCTGGAACGACGCCGTATTGGCGTTTGCGGCCGAGGTGCTCCCGCAACCCCAGGCCGCGGCCTCCCAGAGTCTGTAGCCATGAGCGCCCTCGTCACCACCGTCCTGCTCACGCTGTACCTCGGCCTGCTCGCCTGGCTGGGCATCGCGGGCATGAAGAAGACCACGTCGCTGTCGAGCTTTGCGGTCGGCAACAAGGACATGAACCCGGTGCTGGTTGGGGTGGCAATGGCGTCGTCGATCGCGTCCACCGCGACGTTCGTGATCAACCCCGGCTTCGTCTACACCGATGGGCTTTCGGCGTTCCTGCACTACGGCGTCGCGGCCCAGGCCGGAGTGATCGTCGGGCTCATCGCGGTGAGCAAGGGCTTTCGCCGATTCGGAGACGAGATCGGGGCCCTGACGATCCCGGACTGGGTACGGCAGCGCTACCGCAGCGAAGGACTGGGCCTGTTCTTTGCGATCATCAACCTGCTGAGCATCGCGTTCATCGTGTTGATTCTGTTCGGCTGCGCACTGCTGCTCACTCAGCTCACCGGTCTCGGGCACGTGCCCTCGCTCATCGTGGTGGTGGTCGTCGTCTTCGGCTACGTGTTGCTCGGGGGCACCTACGCGCACGCCTACACGAACGCCGCCCAGGCGTTTCTGATGATGGCAGTCGCGGTGGCGCTGTTCTTCACCGGCTGGGAGCACATCGGCAGCGGGGACTTCTTCGCCCGTCTGCAGGCGGTCGATGTCAGCTACGCCGCCGTCGCCAACGAGACGAGCGTGCTCTACGACGACCTGTTCGCGGTGTTCGTCAGCGGGTTCACGGTGACGTTCGCGCTGATGCTGCAGCCGCATGTCCTCACCAAGGTGCTCTACCTGCGCTCCGACAAGGACCTGCGCACCTTCTTGCTGACCACGTTCGCCGTGGGTGCGTTGTTCACCCTGTGTTTGTTCATCGGGTTCTACGCCCGCCTCGATGGCATGCACCTTCCCGAAGGCGGGCAAGACCACGTCGTGACCACCTACGTCGCCACGGCGTTCGGCAGCGGCATGGTGGCCGAGGGCCTCACCGCGGCCGTGTTCGTCGCCCTGCTCGCCGCGGGCATGTCCACCCTCGACGGCATCTTGGTCGCGGTGTCGGCCATGGTCACCCACGACCTCTACCTTCGTGGCCCCCGCACCGAGGCACCGCCCGAGAAGGCGCTGGCCGCCTCACGCTGGGCGGTGATCATCATTGGGCTCATCGCGTTCGCGTTTGCCATCGACCCCCCCGCCCTCATCGGGCTGTTCGCGCAGAAGGGCGTCTACGGACTCGCTGCGGCCTCGTTCGTGCCTTTGGTCTTCGGCGTGCTGCGCCGCGGGTCACTCCCGGTGATCCCCGTGGCCATCGCGTCGGGGTTTGCGTTGGCCATGCACTTCTCGCTGCACCTCAGCGGTGTGCTGCCCAACCCGGCGGTCTCCGCAACCTGGGCGATCTTCGCCAGCACGCTGCTCGGCCTGGGCCTGCTCTACCTTTCCAACCGCAACGGCGCGACGACCTGATGTCCGAGGCTCGGCGAAAGCCCGCCACGGCCCGCGGCCAACGCACCCGGGGCCGGCTGCTCGAAGCCGCCGAGGATGTGTTCGGCGAACGGGGCTTCGAGCGGGCTGCGATTGCAGACATCACTCGGGCCGCCAACGTGGCGCAGGGAACCTTCTACGTCTACTTCGAGAGCAAGAAGGAGATCTTCACCGAGTTGGTGGAGGCGCTCGGCGCAACGCTCCGCGAGCGGCTCGCCGACGCGGTCGCGGGCCTGCCCGACGAGGCCAACAAGGAGCGCGCCGCGTTCTCGGCGTTCCTGGCCTACATCGCCGAGCACCAACACTTGTATCGAATCGTGCGACAAGCGGAGTTCGTCGACGAGGGGCTCTACCGCGACTACTACCGCCGCCTGGCCAACGACTACATCGAACACCTCGAGCCACAGCGTCGCGCAGGTCGACTCGCCCACATCGACCCCGAAGCACTGGCCTACGCAATGATGGGCATCTTCGACTATCTCGGCATGCGGTGGGCCCTCTGGGAAGGGCGCATGCCGCCGGAGGCCGCTCTCGACGACGTGTTCGCGTTCATCAACCGCGGCCTCGAACGCCCGTTGCATTAGTCCTTCTAGGGGCCTTTCGATAACTTCGATAAGGCCCCTCGCTCCGGCCGTCTCGCGGGCTAGACCATGCCCTGGCAGGACAGGGCGTAGTGGCCGAAGGTGAGGGTGGAGCCGGCGTGTAGGCGGACGGGGCTGGTCGCGGTTTTGCCGTCGACACGGACGAAGCCGTCGTTGCGCCGGGGTTCGAGCATGGGGAACGACTCGCCGCCATCCCAACGGACCGCGGCGAAGATCCAGCCCACGACGTCGTCGTCGAGTTCGACATCGCAGCACGAGCCCAGGCCGATGCGATGCACGCCCGGCCCCAGCAGGTAACGGCGAGGAAACGCGCCATGACGCTGCTCCTGCAGGACGAGGCCGTGGGCGCCTCGAACCCCGCCGAGCTCGGGGGGCAACGCCCACGCGAGGCGATTGGCGAACTCACCCGCGGTGGCCGGTCGCCGCGCGGGGTCCTTGTCGAGGCACGCGGCGATGAGCGAGCGAACCTCGGGCGGCAGCGCCTGCCCTTCGGGATAGCGGCCGATGTCCACCGCTGGCCGTTCGGTGTGCGCTCCGAGCCACTGCAGCGGTTGGCCCTCGAGCTCCCGGCGAACCTCGTTGACCGGTCGGTCCGGGAACAACGGGGTGCGCCCCGTGAGCAGCTCGTAGAGCACGAACGCAAGGCTGTACACGTCGCTGGCGGGCGAGAGCTTGCCGTGCCGAACCTGCTCGGGTTGAGCGTAGTGCGGCGTGCCCACCAGCATATGGGACTGCGTCGCATTGGCCGCGACAATCGAGTCCCCTTCCCACGACCGGGCCAAGCCGAAGTCCAGCACCTTGACGTTGCCGCCGGCCTGCATCCAGATGTTGCCCGGCTTCACGTCGCGGTGCACGATGCCGCTGCGGTGGGCTTCGTCGAGGCCGAGGCAGGCTTGGTGAATGATGCTGAGCGCTTCGTTGGCCGGCAGAGGGCTGTCGAAGTCGTGGTAGGCGCCCAGGTCCTGGCCATCGAGCATCTCCATCACCAAGAACCAGCGCTCATCCTGGCCTAGGCCGTGGTCGTAGACGTGCACGACGTGGGCGTTGGACAGTGCGCTGAGGATCCGAATCTCGCGCAACGCTCGCAGGGCCGTGCCTTCGTCGGTGACCGGGTCGCGAGAGACCTTGAGCGCGATGGGCTCGGGGTAGCGCTCGGACTTGGCCGCGTAGACCCACGCAAACGTGCCGGTCCCGAGCAGCCGCAGCAGCTCGAAGCCTTCGTATCGATCGCCGGGCTGAAGGGGTGCAGGCACGGATCAGCGAACCGGAACGGGAACCGAGAGCTCGGCTCGGCCGAGTTCCTTGGCCACGGCGGTGACGACCATGGCGTCGTCGTCGAGCCCATCGACGTAGGCGAGGTCGTCCTCACCGTCGCGCGGAAGCAGGAAGTACTCGACCGCGGCCACGATGCGGCGTCGGTTCACCGCCGAAGATCCAGGCAGCTCATCGATGAGGCCATGACAAGCTTTGGCGATCGCCCGGGCGAGGTTGGTGTCGAGATGCGTGCGCGTCTGCGCCGCCTCGACGATCGCTTCGAGGTAGCGGTCGACTGAGCGCCGAAGCGCATCGGGCTCGCGTTCGGGTGCGCCGAGCAGCCGCTCGAACGTGCTCGCTGCCGATGGTGGAATCCCCTCGAGCGTCCCTGCCTCCATGCGCATCAGCATGCCACGCGGTGCGCAAGGCGATCAATCGTGCTCGCCCGCGGCGAGTCGCTCGGCCGCAGCCTTGCCGGCATTGAGGCGCTCGACCATCTGCGACACCTCCCGCTCGAAGCGATCGGCCGCGGCCGCCTCCTCGGCTTCCATCTGGAACTCGACGTAGTCGCGAACCTCTCCCTGCACGGTGGCCGCATCGACCTTGACCGACAGTTCGCGAAGCAAACGCTGACGCGTTTCGAAGTCGGCGGAAAAGTAGTGGTCGGGGTACTCGAAGTCCTGAATCTGCGAGCGCACGTTGCCCGCAATCGACTCGATTGCGCGGCCGGAGAGATCCGCGTCGACACACTGGGCGCCAATGTCCAGCCACTGAGCCTCGGAGGCCTCGATGTTGGGGCCCTCCTCCCGCAACAACACGTCGCGAAGCAGACGCACGTAGTCCTCGGGCGTGGTGGGTCCCCGGACCCGAAACGGGTTCTGCGCGATGCGGGAGGTGGTGGCCTCGTCCATCTGCATGAAGTTGGCGTCACACATCATGAACCACTTGCCGTCCTTGGGAATCAGCGTGCCGTCGAAGATCCCGAACACCGCACCGAGGTTGTTCTTCTCCTCCATGCGCAGGTCACCACTGCTGCGGCTGGCGAACGCGGTGTCGATGTCGGCCCAGTAGACGCCACACACCCCTTCGAAACCGTAGACCTCCTCCTTGAAGATCTTGATCAGCGAAGCCGCGCTCGCGTTCTGGTAAGAGCTCGCCCAGTCGGTCCGGCGAATCACACGGAAGCGAGCCGGAATGTCGCGCTCCCGACAGTAGTCGAGAAAGTAGTTGCCGATCGCGTGGGCGGTGATCGTCTTGCCGCACCCGGGGCGCCCCAAGGCGAACAACACCGGGTTGATGCGCTTGGCGCTGCGCCCCGCCTCGAGGTCGTAGGCCGCGACGTCACGGGCGAGCTTGAGGGCGGCCTCGACGTAGTCGGTGTTGCCGACGATGTCGTCGATTTTGATCGGCTTGAGGTCGGTGACCGGGTCTCCCACCGGCCGGGCGTGAAAGCCTTCGTACCGGCGTTTGCCGATCGTCACCTTGCGCTTGGACAGCGCGACGCCGAACGGCCGCAGCCGGCCGCCATGGGTGAGGCGTTCGACCGCGCCGCGCAGTTGCACGACGAACGCGTGCACCGTGGCGACCACCCACGCCTCGCGCTCGAGCAGCTCGGAGCCCCCGGATCCCGCGTGGCGCTTCTGCTGCACCTCCACATAACGCGCGACCATCTTGAGCACCCGCTCGAGCAACGCGCGTGGGGCCTGCTCGAGCAACGACTCCAGGCCTTCCGCTTCGAGGTCGGAAGACGGTTCGGGGACCGGGGCGAGCTCGGCGAGCCGCGGACACAGCTCGTCCGCGAGCACCGTGAGACTGAAGGCGCCCAGAAACAGACGCTGGTCGAGGGTGGGATCGGGGATCGCCAACGTGCCCGTACGCGCGATGTCTTCCATCAACGCGGCTTGCAATGCCTCGCCTGCGGCCAGCGCAACGTCACAGGATTCGGCAACCGCCTCGAGCGCCCCGAGGGTCGTCACCGTGTGCCCGAACGGCGCTCGCACATACGCATGCATCACCTTGGCCAGGCCGGCCTCCTTGACCAACGCCAGCATCCCGGGCCGATCGAAGCCACCGGTGGGGAGTTCCACGGTGATCGGTGGTTTCGCAGCAGACTCGCCGTGACTCATCGCTGCGCAGTGTACCGCGGCCGCACGGGGCCCCGGCACACTTGCAGCCCGAACGCGGGTAGCCTCCCCCGCGATGTCCGAAGCGCTGCTCCACGAGCTGTCCGACGGGGTGCTCACCCTCTCCTTCAACCGGCCCGACAAGAAGAACGCGCTGACGATGGCCATGTACGACGCGCTGGTCGAGCAGCTCGGCCGCTCGGACGACGACCCGCAGATCCGCGCCGTGCTGATCCGCGGTGAGGGCAACGCCTTCACCGCAGGCAACGACCTGGGCGACTTCATGAAGAACCCGCCCGAGTCGATGGACTCCCCGGTGGGCCGGGTGCTGGCTCTGCTGCCGCAGCTGCGCAAGCCTCTCGTCGCGGCGGTCGACGGGGCCGCGGTGGGCATCGGCACCACCTTGCTGATGCACTGCGACCTCGTCTACTGCTCCGACCGCGCCAAGTTCAAGCTGCCCTTCGTGCCGCTGGGGTTGTGTCCCGAGGCCGGCTCCAGCTACCTCCTTCCACGCATGGCCGGTCGCGCCAAGGCCAGCGAGTTGCTGCTGCTCGGCGAAGCGTTCACCCCTCAGACCGCGCTCGACATCGGCTTGGTCAACGAGGTGCTCGCGCCCGAGGCCCTCGACGCACGGGCCCAAGAGGTCGCCAAGAAGCTCGCGAAGCTGCCCCCGGCATCGGTTCGCCTCACCAAGTCGCTCATCGGACAAGCCCACCAGGCTCATCTGCTGGAGGCGATGGAGCGCGAGGGCGACCACTTCATCGGTCGGCTGCGGTCTCCCGAGGCGACCGAAGCCATGCAGGCGTTCTTTCAGAAGCGCGCCCCCGATTTCTCCAACTTCGAGTAGCCCAGCGACCGCCCGTGGTATCGAGGGCGGGATGCGTCGTGCTTGCCTGCTGCTCTGCGCCCTCGCAGCCGCCTGCCAGGATCCCGCCCCACCACCTGCGGTGGATCCCGAGCCCCCCGCGCCTGCGGCACAGCCCCCCGCCGAAGGCAAGAAACCGACGCAGACCGCTGCGGTCGTGCTCGAAGTGCGCGGGCAAGCCGTACTGCGAGACGGCACCGAGCTCGCGACGCTGCGACCTCCCGAGGCGCCCGGTCGTGTTTCCGAGGGCTACGCGGCGACCTACGACCACCCCGCCTTGGCCGATGCGTTCGGCAGCAGCACCGACCGCACGATCGACATCGACGCGCACGCGACCGTCGGCGCGGTTCGGCAAGTTTGGGCCAGCGCGGCCGGGCCGAATGCCCGTCTTCGGCTCGCAGAACAGCAGGTCACGCTCGGCGCCGACGAAGCCGCCGAGGTCGTCCTGCGTCCGCGGGGTGCACGATGGGCGCTGTATCGTGGGGCCGAGCAGGTGGGCATCGCGGACGACCCGGCCGGGCTCGCGCTCGACGGAGTTGTCGCGATCGACGTGCTCGACACCGAACCCGCGAGCGTGCTGCTGACCGCCGCCGCCGCGATCGAAAAGGCGGGCGCTCGCCCTGCCCTGGCCTTTGCGTTCGACCCCTGCGTCGCCGCCCCCGAGGGCATGGTCTGCATTCCCGGCGGCCCGGCGATCGTGGGCTACGACGACGGCCTGCCCGAAGAAGCACCGCAACGCGAGTTGGTCCTGAGCACCTACTACATCGACACGTACGAGGTGACCAACGCCCAGTACGACGCCTGCCACGAAGCGGGCGCTTGCAAGCTTCGCATCAACCGCACGCAGAACATCATGAAGCCGTTCGTCGGCGAAGATCAGCCGGCGATGCCGATGGACTGGCACCGCGCACGAAGTTACTGCGCCTGGGCGGGCAAACGCCTGCCCACCGAGTGGGAGTGGGAAAAGGCCGCCCGCGGTCCCGACGGCGAGCTGTACCCTTGGGGCGACGAAGAGCCCACCTGCGAGCGCGCCGTGTTTCGCGAGTGTGCGCCGTACGGTTGCAAGCCCTACCCGGGCAAGGCGCACCGCTGGGACTGCAACGAGCACGCGACGAAGCCCGTGGGTTCGTTCCCCGCCGGCCACTACGGCCTGCACGACATGGCCGGCAACGGCTACGAGTGGACCTCCAGCGCGGGCATCGAACGCATCGAAGACTGTGGTGAGGCGTGCAACGGCCTCGACCCGCAGGGGCTGTGCGACGGTGCGTTTCCCTGCAAAGGCCAACGCATTCTTCGCGGCGGGAGCTGGTACTGGCCCAAACACCGCACCCGTGGGTCCCACCGACGACTCGAAAAGCTCAAGACGGGCAGTCATCGGCTGGGCATGCGCTGCGCGACCGAGAACCCCTACCTCACCGCGTATCCTCCGGTCCACCTGTCGGAGTCACGCGAGGCTCCCTCAGCCCTCGAGACACCCAACGACGACGCGCTGCGAGCGTTCGCTTCGGTGCCCGACGATCCGATCGAAGACAAGAAGATCTGCGGCGCCAAGGTCCGCGAGCACTGGGGCGAAGCGCAGGCCGAAGGCGGACGCTCCGAGACGACGTGCCGCGACCCGTTCCCCTACATCATGACCAACGAGCCGCGCTCGTACCTGTGGAACGACTACGTCGAAAACCTCGGGGGTGCCTACGTGGGCATCGGCTCGGACCAGAACTACAGCACCATCGCCGCCGCGCGCTCGCAGTGGGCGTGGGTCATGGACTACGACCCCCGGGTGGTGAAGAACCACCGCCGGGTGTTCGCGTTGATCGAGGCTGCCCCGACGCCCGACGAGTTCATCGCCTTCTTCAGCCCGGCCGGTCGCAAGAAGGCGCTGAAGGTGATCGACGCAGCATTCGAAGACGAGGCCCTTCGCAAACGCCAACGCGCGGGGTTCCTCGCCACCGCCGACAAGCTGCATCCCTACTACCAAGAGAAGCGCAAAGCGAACGCCAAGGCCGGTGACTATGGCTGGCTCGCGCGCGACGAAAACTACGCCTACATCCGAACGCTGCTCCAACAGGGCCGGCTTCGAGTCATCGGCGGTGACCTGCTGCGCGAGGGCGGAGCCCTGGCCAAGGTCGGAGACGCTGCGCGAGCGCTCGGCGTGCCCGTGCGCATCTACTACACCTCCAACGCGCCCTCGTCGTGGGGCGGCGAAGTGACCGATGCCTACCGCGCCAACGTGCTCGGCCTGCCGATGGACCACCGCAGCGTCGTGTTGCAGACCAACTCCCGCGGCGGATTCAAGCAGACAGGCCACTGGCACCACAGCGTCTCGTGGGGTCCCTTCCACCAAAAGCGCATCGCCAAGAAGGGCTACAACACCATTCCCAAGCTGCTCGAGGACAAGATCCCCGGACACCACGGGGACGTGACACTGCTCGGCTTCCCCACGGGCGACGCACGATGAACCCCACCGAGTCCGGCAACGCCACGTCAGCCCGCGTCAGCGGGGTGCGTCCTCGTCGAGGGCGCGACGCACTGCCCGCGTGAGCTCGACGGCGCTGAATGGCTTCTGCACCAGCCGCCTGCCAGGCTCCAGCGCGCCCTGGTGAACGACGACGTCTTCCGCGTAGCCCGACATGAACAGGCAACGCAGCTCGGGACGCGCTTGCCGGAGTTGCTCGCAGAGCTCCCGGCCGTTGATGCCGGACATGACGACGTCTGTGAGCACGAGATCGAAGTTCGAGGTGTCGGCCACCTCCAGGGCGCGCGCACCACTGTTCGCCTCGACGACGGTATAGCCTTTGGCGACGAGCAAGCGCTTGGCCAAGGCGCGCACGACGTCCTCGTCTTCGACCAGCAGGATCGTCTCGTTGCCGCCGACGATGGCGCCCACGGTCTCGCGTTCGCTCGTCGGCTCGGGCGCACCGTTGACCCGCGGCAGGTAGATGCGCAGCGACGTTCCGACCCCGAGCTCGGAGTACACGGTGATGTGCCCACCCCACTGCTTGACGATCCCGTGCACGGTGGCCAGCCCGAGTCCAGTGCCGGCTTCTTCCTTGGTTGAGAAGAACGGCTCGAAGACCCGGTCTCGGGTCTCCGGAGACATCCCTGTCCCGGTGTCGCTCACGGTCAGCACGACATAGTCCCCTGCGGGCAACTCGAAACGCTCGCCGCTTTCGGGCCGCCCCCACGTGCGGTTCGCGGTCTCGACGGTGAGCAACCCTCCATCCGGCATGGCGTCACTCGCATTGGCAGCCAGGTTCATCAACACTTGGTCGAGCTGGATGGGGTCGACGGAGACCAGCCCGAGCTCCGGGCCGAGACGAACGACGAGCTCGATGTGCGCACCGATGACGCGGGAGAGCATGCGCTGCGACTCGGCGATCGTTTCGTTGATCTGCAGCACCCGGGGTTGGTGCACCTGTTTGCGGGAGAAGGCCAGCAGCTGACGAATCAGAGCGGCCGCCCTCTCACTCGTGCGGATGATCTCGTCGACGTCCGCCGCACGCGGGTCGTTCTCGAGCGAGTCGGAGAGCAGCTGGGCAAACCCCAGGATGCCCGTGAGCATGTTGTTGAAGTCGTGCGCGATGCCTCCGGCGAGTCGCCCGATCGCTTCCATCTTCTGAGCCTGCCGCAGCTGGGCGTTGCTCGCTTCGAGAGCAAGATCCGCGCGCCGGCGCTCGAGCGCGCTGACGAAGACTTGGCCGACCATGCGCAACAGCTTGATCTCGTCGCCGTGCCACGGTCGATGGTCCTGGCCGGACCAGAAGCCGAGCACGGCCACCACCTCGCCGCCGAAACGCAACGGGACGTCGATCAAGGAGCGCACGCCCTGGGCCTCGATGATCGCCTTTTCGATGGCGGCCTCTGGCCCGAGCGTCGAGACCGACTCGATGGCGACGACACGGCCATCGAGAAGTTGCCCCATCCACCACGGCATCGCGGCGACGGGGAGGTTCTGGGTCGCTTCGAGGCGGGCCTCGGATCCTTCGAAGCGCGAGATGTGGGTTGCGCTCAGCGTGGAGCGATCCGCCGAGAAGAACATGACGTAGCCCCCATCGGCACCCGCGAAGTCGGCGAGCTTCGTCAGGGAGGTCGTGATCTCGGTGTCGACGTCCTCGTGCGCGAGGCTGACGAAGTGGGTCGACAGCTCTGCGACCAGGTTCTCGAATGCGGAGCGGTACTCGAGCTGTTCGACCACGCGGCGTTGTCGGGTGACGTCCCGCATCATCGCCACGATCTGAGCCTGCCCCTCGTGCTCGATTCGGTGCAGCACGCCTTGCACCGCAACCTCGGTCCCGTCCTTGCGCGTGGCGGAACAGTCGAACGCATGGCGCCCTTCGTCGCGTGCCAGTGGAAGCCACGTCGACGCGTTCGCGGTCGGGCAGAAGGATTCGACGATGGTTGTCAGCGTGAGGCTCGTCGCCTCCTGCTCCGAGCAACCGAACAGCTCGAGGGCAGTGCGGTTGGCCCGAGCGATGGCACCCGTGTCGGGGTCGAGCAAGAGGATCGCGGCGTCGACGAGCTCGAACAGCGGAGACTCGGCCAACCCCAGGGGAGCCCCGCCAGCGTCCTCACCCTTCATCGCGTTCATGCTACCGCGCTGCCGTTGCGAGATCGAAGCTCACGGTGGTGGAGGAGCGCGCACGCACCGAGGGTGTGGACCGCCGCGATTTCGCGCTTCGAGTGACGCAAACCGACCGGTTACGCCTCGATCACGGAGCGCGGCGCGTTTCCGTGTCATGATCTCGGGGTGAGTCCCCGCGCCCCCCACAGACTGGCTGCCGTCTTGGCCGCCGTGGTCTGCTGGATGTGGGCCTCGGTCGCGTTCGCGTCCGGGTTCGCCGACTACGACCCCGATCGCGAAACGATTCTGCACGGCCGCGCCTTGCCGAAGCAGGCAGCCGTGGCCGGCGACGCCGACCAGACGGGCGCATGGACCGAGAACGACGGGTTCCTGGAGCTGAACACTGCCGAGGCCACCGGCAACCGGTTCTGGGTCGTCAAACCCGGGGTCGGCGATGTCGCAGACGGGTTGGTGCGCGCGCGCATCGCCCCCGGCAAACGCATCGACGGTTCGGTGATCTTTCGGGCTCAGGCCGGCGCGGTCTTGAACGAACTGTCGGGCTACGAGCTCGCGTTCGATGTCGACAGCGTCCGTTTGATGCGGTGGGACAAGGGCACCGTATTGCCGGTCGGCCCCGAGGCGGAGATTCCCCGCCTGCAGCGCGCGAACTCGGTCGAGGTCGTCATCTACTTGGTGGGACCGCAGATCATCGCGACGGTCTACGACGGGGAGTCATTCGACCGCCTCGCCTCACTCGCGGTGCACGAAACGACCTACGCCGGCGGCCGGGTTGGTTTTCGCGCCGGCAAACATGCCGAAGCGATGCGGTTCGGCCTGCTGTCGGTCATGGACACCCGCACCCCGGCGCCCACACCTCGGGGCTCGGGGCGCTACGGCGCGCTCAAGCGGTATGGGTTGGACGCCGACCCGGGCACGACCCCGTTCGGCAATACCCGGTTCGTCTTCGTGCCCAGTGCCGCGGTTCGCTCCCTACCCCGCGACCTTCAGCGGACGGTCAAAGCCCGCCTCCCGAGTGAGGACGGCACTCCGCAAGCGGTCCTCTTCACCGACACGGTTGGGTTCGAACGGATCCGCCGTACGGGCGTCGAGGTGCTCGCGGTCGACTCCAACGTACCGTGGAAGACCTTCGACCCGGACTACCGCGCCCACGCGACCAAGGCCCCGGTACGCACCCGGCGGGGCTATCGACTCGATCTCAGCTACAAGAACGTCGACATGGTCGAGGCCCTGCTGCGGGGCTACCAAGAGCGATACGCCGACATCAGCACGCTGGTGGAGCTCGGCCGAAGCCACCAAGGCCGCCCGATCTGGGGTCTGAAGATCTCCGACAACCCGCAGCTCGACGAGTCGGAGCCGGCGGTGTTGTTCAACGGCTCTCACCACGCCAGCGAGTTGCTGTCGGTCGAGTACCCGCTCGACGCCGCGGCCCAGCTGCTCGAGGGCTATGGCCGCGACCGCGAGGTCACCCGGTGGATCGACGGCATGGAGATCTGGGTGGTGCCGATGGTCAACCCGGACGGCAACTGGATGTTCCTGGAGGAGTCGCGCTTCGCCAGCCGCAAGAACGGCCGCGACACCAACCTCGATGGTGTGCACGACCCGTTCGAAGGGGTGGACCTCAACCGCAACTACGGTCTGGGCTTTGGCGAGAGCCCCGGCAGCAGCGGGGTCACGGGCAGCAAGTACTACCGAGGGCCGCACCCGCTGTCCGAGCCCGAATCGTGGGCGATGGCCTCCCTCGCCGACCAGCAGCACTTCGCCGCGTCGATCTCGTTTCACACCGTGGGCAACGCGATCTTCGTGCCCTACACGGTCGCGAACACCGAAGCGCCCAGCCCCAACGTTCCACTCACGATCGCCAAGCAGATGGCCGAGGCCGGCCTCGAGCAGCCCAACGGACGCTTCATGCGAGTGCGCGCCAACGGCTACCCCGTCTCGGGCAGCGACCAAGACTGGCTGATGCACGCGTTCGGCACCGCCGCGTACATCGTCGAGGGATCGCACCACAACCCCTCGCTCGAGGTCCGCGAACGTGCGATCGAGTCGACCCGCCCCGTTTGGCGCACCTTGCTGCAGCGCGTGCACGACGGTCCGCGCATCTCGGGGCACGTACGCGACCCCGAAGGCGCACCACTCGAGGCGGTCGTGCACGTGAAGCAAGTGCAGCTGCGTGCGGGTGAGCGCTGGACGTCGCGGGCCCGGGATGGACGCTACGATCGCCTGCTGAGTCGCTCTGGAACGTACACGGTCGAGGCAAGCGCCCCCGGCTACGTCCCTGCCACGCTCGACGTTCGTGTCCGCGGGGCGGCCGACCTCGACATCACGCTCCAGCCGGCTCAGTAGGGCGTGAAGCGTTGCCGGCTGCGACGGCTGGCATTGAGCGCTTGCAGCTCGGCGTCGGGATACGCGTCTGCCGATCCCTTGGGCAGCTCGGCACGAATGAACGCCAGGATCTTCTTGCGAGCTTTCATGCCCGTCTCCTTGCGCGCCCGATCCAGCGTCGCATCGACGCTCTTGCCGTCGGTGTCGTCCACGACCTCTTCGCAGTCGTCCCACAGCGAGAACAGGACCTTGCGGCGACGCTGCGCGGGCCATTCGTCGCGCGTCCACGTGCGCTGCAGTTGCTTGCCGAGCGCGACGAGTTCACGACGCATCTGCTTGCGCGACCACGACTCGGCCATCTGCATCCGCAGCGCGAACGTCTGCCGCAGGATCTTCGCCTTGAGCCCCTTGAAGCGCTCCTCACCCGCCATGCGCTGCGCCACCGATCCGCCATGACCGCTTTGGGTGCCTTGCACGCTGAGCGCTCGGTCGCGAAACGCCACCCGCCCGTCGGGCTGAATCGTCACCGTCACGAACGCGCCCGGCTTCCAGAAGCGATACGAGCCGTCCTTGCGGCGTCGAAACCCGGCCTCCTCCAGCGAGCGCGGCTCCTTGTCGAGCCGTGGCAAGACGGGACCCTCGGGCTGCACCGGCGCCTTTGGTTTGCCAACGTCCGGACCGAGCGCGACGACCGGAGGCGGCACAGCCCCACCTGCCGACGAGGCACCCCCGCCGGGTCCCCGCAACCCCGACAGAGACAGGCCCGGCGCGTCCCCACCGCTGGGCGGCGCCTCGGAAGGCTCGGCCTCCCCTGGCGAGGACTCCGGCGCGCCGGGGCTGGGCGTCGAACGACTGGGTCTGGCTGGTGACGACGGGCGCTGCGGCGTCACGTCCTGAGGGGCCGCAGACTCGGGAGGGTCCTGCACCGCGGGCGCCACGGGTTCGAAGGGCGGCGGGGCGACGGGTGCGGGCTGCGGTGCCTCCAGCCACACGAGCTCGAGTGGCTCGGGTTCGGGCGGAGGCTCGGGCTCGGAGCGCTCGGGGATCGACATGACCAGCGCGACGAGACCCCCGTGCAGCGCGAGGGACCCGAGCAGCGTGGCAACGCCGACTCGTTTCCGCTGGCCCATGAAGGCATCCTGCCCCCGACCGGCGTGCTGTTGCTACGCTAATCGTCCCAAAGATGACCGAGATCACAGAGCCTGGGCGCATCCTGCCCTGTCTCCAGCCACCGGGATGGAGCGACGCGAACACGGTGCTGTGCGAGCCCCTCGTCGGCGCCGCGCCCCTGTGGAACGGCGCCATTCCGCTTCCCCTCGTCGCCTACGGTGTCGACCGCGCGGACGCGTTCGAGTTCTTCGCGCCGGACGCGAGCCGCTTGGTCGAGCTTCGCGCCGTGGCTCGCGCGACGCTGACCGGGCTGTCGTTCGAGCTCGACCTGCTCGACTACGAGACGTTTCGGGTGCTCGATGTGCACGGGTCCTATTTTGCGAGCGAGTCCATCCTCGACCCCGCGCGCATGCGCGACTTTCAAACCCGACTCGGCACCGACATGCTCGCCGTCGGCATCCCCTGCCGCGGCCACGCCTATGTCACCGCAGGCACCCAAGACGAGACCAGCCTGCGACGATTCGTCGACCTCATCGCGCTGCAGTACGAGTCCGCGGGGCAGCCGTTGTTCTCCCTGCCCGTCATCGTCCAGGACGGAGAGGTGATCGGGCTGCTCCGCCTGGCTGACGACGGCGAGTTCGAGGACGGCGACGAAGTCAGGCTATGAACGACCACCACGACAAGACCATCGTCATCGCCGGGCGGCCGCTGTCCTGCCTGCACTGCGGGGGTGAGCAGTTCGAGCACGAGCGAGTGGAGTTCGGCGCGACTGGAGGCACCCCCTTTCGACAAACCACCGCCGCGATGCTCACCGACGTATTCCGTTGCGAGGCTTGTGGTCGGCTCGAGTTCTTCAATGCGCCCGCCATCGCCCCGCCCGCGACGGTTCGCGGGCCTGCACTCGAGTGTCCTCGCTGCAACCTCGTCGTGGGCCCGACAGCGATACGCTGCGAGGGCTGCGGATGGACCCGAGAGTGACACGGTTCAGAATCGAACCGAGACGCCCGCCGTCGGGCCGCCAAGGTGCACGTCGCCGATCTGGCGGTGGTCGTAGCCCGCGTAGATCTCGAAGCGGTTGAGCATCACCCCGGCGGTTGCACGACCTTCGAACATCACCGTCTTGCCGAGCTTTTGGACCACGCCCCGGCCCGAAAACACGACCGGTCGAACGGGGTAGACGTCGAACTCGAGCACCCCGCCCACGCCGTGGGTCATCGTGATGTCCTCGGGCAGAGACCGACGGTCGTCGAACATCAGGTTGCCGAGCACCCCGAAACGAACCGCGAGATGCTCACCCGCCGAGAACTGCGGCCCGAGCTCGAGGTTCAAGAAGTTGAGGCGGTCCCGCACAGTCCCGCGGACTTCCAGGTCGCCGTCGAGCCTGGGCGTGGGCCCCTCGAGAAAGTGATCGAACCGCAGCTGCCCGTAGAAGCGCGGCAGCATGAATCGGAACTGCGTCGACGAGCGCCAGACGTCTTCGTACAGGTACCCGCCCTCGGTGCCGAAGCGAAACACCGCATGATGCGTGTCCTCGGAGACCTCGCCGCCCGGCTCGGCGCGGACCATGTAGCCCGGACGTCCATCGGCGTACGGATAGGGCAGAAAGCCGCGCTTTTCGTCGACGATTGAGGCGTCACCGTCCGACTCCTCGTTGGACGCCGCGGCACCGAGCAGCAATCCCAACAAGCCGGGGCCGTCGTCGTCACAATCGCAGTCGTCGTCATCATCATCCCAGCTCCAGCCACCGCCGCCGCCCGAGCTCGAGCTCGACGCGCCAGCCTCCTGCCGCGCCGCATTCAGACGATCCCCAGCGCGGCTCTCAGCCGGAACCAACGCCACCCACACCACCACCATGCACAGCCACCACGCACGCACGCCCCAAGGTTTTGCACGCGGCGTTCCGACCGTGATTTCAGCAAGTTGGGGCGTTCCGCCTCACGAAGACCGTGGTGCGAACGCAACACTGCCGCGCCACGACCACAGGGGCGACCTCGAGAGCTGGGGCCGGACCTCGTGCAGTTTCAGTGCGCGGACTGAGGCTGAGCGCGGGGTCACGGGCAGGTCGGCAGGCATGCGTCGCGAGCGTTCCCTTCGTAGCAGACGTTGCCGCCGACTCCACCAACCTGTTCGAGCAAGGACTCGACCTCGCAGTTGGAGAGGTTGGGGTTGTCGGTGACTTCGACGTTCCAGGTGATCTCGGTGAGCGCGGGCAAATCCAGCTGTGTGAGAGCTGGATTTCCTGTAATGGTGACGCGTTCGAGCTCCGTGACAACGGCGAGACCGAGGTGTTCGAGCGCGGGGGCACCGACGATTTCGAGATTGCCGATGCGCTCGAGTCGCTCGAAGCCGGCAAGGTCGATGAGCAGCGTGGACTCGACCCGCAGTTCCTCGAGCGAGGTGATGCAGCCCAACGAAGAGATGTCGGAGATTGTCCCTTCCAGCCAGAGCTTGCCATCGAGCGATGTGCACATGGAGGCGTCCGTCAGGCCCTCGTTGGAAGCCACGGTGAGCCAGCCGCTGCACGGCACGGGGATTTCGGGGCATTCGATGGGCCCTCTGTCGCCTGTGGATCCTCCCGAGTCCCGGCCTCCGTCGCCGGTCGAAGACCCAGTCGCATCGGTTTCGGCCGGTCCCGCACAACTGCAGGCGCCAAACCTCCCACTCGTCCGGCAGGTTCGGCTCCCTACGCTACCGTCGGGGCAGTGACATGCCCGGTCGTCGCCTGGTGTGCACGAGGGTGGCGGGCCGCTGCTTGTGCCATCGCCCGACGTCGCGGGCCCGGGACCCGACGTCGTCGCGCCTCCAGCCTCCGATGACCGACCAACCTCGACCACGGGAGTACAGGCCGCGAGCCACAGAGGGAGAAGGGGGGCGATTGTCAGACACCGACGGATTCGCACCCGCGATCCCCAACTCGCTGTGCTTACGATCTTCGAGTTCAAATGCCCATTCCCGAAAAAAGGTCGAGCAGTTCAAACGGTCGAAGCGCGGAATGTCAAGCCATCCGTCATCACGCGAGTGTGCCCTTGGAAGGAATGGCCGTTGCCTCCACAGCCGTTCGCGACTAGTGTCGAACCGTGACACGCGGGATGCGGAGCGCCATCGCAGCGGGACTGCTCCTCGAGCTCGCGCCGCTTGGATGCGGAGGCGAATTCGCCAGCTCCGCGTCCACGGGAACGGACACATCCTCCTCGAGCACTGGCCCGACAACCGGAAGCACCAGTGGTGCTACGAATACAGGATCCGACGACGGCAACACCACTGGAGTCGAGGCTGGCCCGGAATGCGGAAACGGAGTCGTTGAAGGCGACGAAGAATGCGACGACGGAAACCTCGCCCCAGACGATGGCTGTTCCAAGGTCTGCGCGGACGAGTATTGCGGCGACGACATTGTCCAAGCGTCCGAAGGTTGCGATCTCGGGTCCGACAACACAGATACGAGCACCTGCACGTCCTCCTGCCAAAAGAACGTCTGCGGCGACGGCCTGCAGGGCCCCGCCGAGGGATGCGACGACGGTAACACTGAGGACCACGATGGCTGCGGGGCCGACTGCACGCTCGAGACCTGCGGCAACAGCGAGATCGAGGAAGGAGAAGCCTGCGACGACGGCAATGAGAACGAGGACGACGGCTGCACCACGCTATGTGCACCCCCAGTCTGCGGCGACGGGGTGTTGAGCCCATCCGAGGGTGAAGACTGCGACGATGGCAACCCGAACAACGCCGACAAGTGTCCAAACGACTGCACGGCACCGGTGTGCGGGGACGGTATCGTTGAAGGCCTCGAGGAGTGCGACGAGGGCGACGCCAACAGCAACGGGACCTCGCTATGCAGCGGTTCCTGTACCCTGAACGTGTGTGGCGACGGGTACCTCGTACCTGAGCTCGAAGCCTGCGACGATGGCGAGACGACCGGCAACGGCCATAGTCTGTGTAGCCCACAGTGCACAATGAACATCTGCGGTGACGGCTACCATCACAGTCCGAGCGAAGACTGTGACGCGGGCGATCGCAATGGCTATATCCCGTGTAGCACCAGCTGCGCGTCCACCCCCGCCGTGGCTCAAATCTCGATGAGTGGCGGTTCTACCTGCGCGCTCTACGAAGATGGAGCGGTACGGTGCTGGGGCGACTATCGCGATGGGGCCCTGGGCATCGAGCCGCCGCCGACTGAAGATATCGGGGACTCTCCCGAGGAGATGCCTGCGCCGTTCGCAACCCTGGGAGGCCCGGTGCTGCAGCTTGCAAGTACCGATTTCCACACCCACTGCGCGTTGCGGGTCGACGGCTCCGTGGTCTGCTGGGGCGACGGACGGGGCGCGGAATGGCAAGACGATGACGGCTACCCCCACGACTACTCTGGGCTATTCGGGCCAGTGACGACGGAAGAACTCGAATCGCTGAGCTACGACAGCCAAGAGCAGTTCATGGGGGACCTGCCAGGCGAACTCCCACCTGCACCAATCCCCGTTGGCACGCCCGTCGTTCGTCTCGCCGCCGCTGTGGGGAGCGCCTGCGCCGTCGGGGTCGACCAAACACTACGCTGCTGGGGACGCTCTTCGCCGTTCGGCGGATGGCCAACGCTCGGATACGGAAGCACTACCGTCCGCGCGACGACGAGCAGCTTTCCGCCACCGCCTGTGAACCTCGGCGTCGCGCCCGTGGACGTAGTTCACTCCGGAACTCGGACGTGTGTGCTCGGCCAAGACCAGTTTGTCCGTTGCTTCGGTGCCTCCACCCTCGGACAGCTTGGCCAGGAAGGCGAGGGTCCGCTTGCTTCAGGATCTCAGATCGAGCCTCCCCCCGTCACCGACCTCGGTGGTCCGGTGGCCCAGATCTCGGGAAGCTACGCTCTCTGCGCCTTAGGCACCGACAACTCGGTTCGCTGCTTTGGACCACTGCGAGCCGCCGGATATGGAGAAGACTACGAGTACGTAGGGGACGAGCCCGGAGAAATGCCGCCCCCTCCAATCGACCTCGGCCCCGACACCGTCACACAGGTCGCGCTGTCCGCCAGCCAGGCCTGTGCTCTGACTGAGCCGGGGGAGGTTCTCTGCTGGGGAGGGCACCACACGACGTTCGGCTACGGCTCCACCGAACTCATCGGCAACGAGCCGGGAGAAATGCCCCCTCCTCCCGTCGAACTCGGTCAACCCGCCGTCAGGTTGTTCGCATCACGGCAGACAAACCAGTTCTGCGCCCTTCTCGAGGACAGAAGCGTGCAGTGCTGGGGCCAGCGCATCGTCGGTCTAGAGATGGGAGACTCCCCCTACGACTACATCGGAGATGAGCCGGGGGAGATGCCTCCTCCCTCACTTCGACTCTACGATTGATTTGCACCTTTCGGCTTGGCGCCGACGGGAACGCTCTTGGACCCGAAGACCCGTGCTCTCTCGCTCCCTGCCTCGTCGGGCGCCCGGCCGTTGTTCTTCTTCCCATTAGCATCCTCAGCACTTGGGGCCCGACACTCGGTCATCGCCGACCTGCTCGCTGAGGACCACCGAGTCCGCACCCAACGGCCCGCCCAGTGCGCGGTTCTTAGTGTCCCTCCCATGGCGAAGACGGTAGCCGCGCCCTCTGATCGCAGGGCGAGGAACATCACCAGTACTCGCAACGCTCGCAGCGCGTCCTATCGATGGCCGCAAACGCATCGGCGAGTTCGCGAACGTGTTCTTCGAGTTCGAAGGCGACTCTGCGCGGATCCCTGCCGACCTCAAGGCGTGAAGCGCCCGACCCAGATGTCGCGCGCGTCGGCCCCCGAGTCGAGCGCCCCGGCGACCCACACTTCGCCGTTCGCATCGACGGCAAGCTCTCGCCCGTAGTCGGGGCCCGTGGCGCCGCCTGGGACGATGCTCGTCCAGCGCTCGTTGCCATCGGTGTCGTACTTGCGCACCAGCACGTTGCGAACGTCGCCCACCATTTCCCCGCCGGTCACGACGATCTGGCCGTCGAGGGGGTCGACGGCGACGCCGAAGCCGTGCGCGCCCTCGCCGGTTCCGCCCGCGTAGCGATCGGTCCACACGATCATGCCGAGGCTGTCGTAGCGCCGCACGATCGCCTGCCAAGGAATGCCGTCCTGGTCCTCGTATCCGCTGACGACGACATCGTCATCGCCGACGACGGCGACCCCGATGAGATGGTCGTTCAGACTCGCCGCGCCGTTGAAGGAGCGAGACCAGATCTCGTTGCCGTCGGTGTCGTACTTGGCCAGCCAGGCGTTGCGGCCCTCGCCCGCCGGTCCCGCTTCGTACCCCGCCGCGTAGATGTGCCCCGCGTCCGAGACGTCGACATCCCACACGAGGTCTGCACCGCCGTTGGGGCCCTCGAAGACCCGGCTCCACAGCACCGAGCCGTCGGGCGAGAGCTTGCGGAGAAACACGTCGTGTCCCGAGTCCATGCTCTGGGAGTAGCCTCCGACGATGAGGTTGCCGTCGGCGTCGAGGACCAAGGTATCGAACACGTCGGTCATCGAATCGGGGCCGTTGAACGTGGTGCTCCAGGCTTCGGCCCCCGCGAGGTCGTAGCGCGCAACCCAAGCATTGAGCCCCTGCCCTTTGGGGCCACTGATGTACCCCGCACAGAAGACGCTGCCGTCTTCGTCTCGCACCACGGCACGAATCTCGTCGTTGCCCCCGCCCGGACCGGCGACCAAGACCTCCCAGGCCAGCGCCCCCGAGGCGTCGAACGAAGCGAGCCAGCCGTCGCGCGATCCTTCGGGGTCGACGCTGATGTAGCCACTGACGAGCGCGCTGCCATCTCCGCCCGGTGCGACCGCGAACCCTTGGTCCACGGCTCCGAAGCCCCGGCCGACTGCGGCCTGCCACACGAGTTGTCCAGACAATCGGCAGTCTCGGTTGCAGCCGTCGGCGTTGATGTCGTTGCCATCGTCGCACTGCTCGCCGGGATCGGGCGTGCCGTCCCCGCACCGCGCCACGCCGCCGCCCGAGGACGACTCCGCTTCGGTCGTGGAGCCCTCGTCCGGCCCACTCGTCGCCGAATCCGAATCGTCGGGCATGCCGCCCGACGTCGTCAGCGACCCGGAGGACGCCTCGGAGTCGGCCGGGGACGTGGTCGTCGGGACGACAGCGGGGCCTTCGGTGTCTCCCGCACCCCCGCCTTCACCATGGGAGCACCCGACGATCCACGCCGCGACCCCAAGCACCGCCCCCCAACGCATTGGAGCCAGTGTACCAGCCGGCGGCGAGCGCTCAGATGCCCTGGCGATCGCGCTGCTCGGCGACGCCCCGCTCGAGGCGGCGAATCACCGCGGCCATCGCGAGCACGCAGCCCCCGATGAACACCCAGAGCAGCACGAACGAAACGATTCCCCACACCTGCAGCATGGCGAGATCCTTGTACCACGGACTGCTACCCTCGGCGGCCGCTCATGCCCGAATCCCTCAGCCGGTCCACCACAGCGCTCGCGCAGGCCGTCGCCGCCGTGCTCCATCCCGTGCTCCCCGCCGAAGCCGGCCTGAGCGCAGACGACGTCGCGGGCATGCTCGCGCCGCCGAAGGTCAAGAAGATGGGGGACCTCGCGTTCGGGTGTTTTCGCCTGGCCAAGGCATTGCGCAACGCGCCACCGAAGATCGCGGCAGAGCTGGCCGAAGCCCTGCCCACCGACGGCATTGTCGCCAAGGCCGAGGCCGCGGGCCCCTTCCTCAACCTCACCCTGAACGTGGGCACGATGGCGTCCACCGTCCTGCCCGACCTGGCGCGTGGCTTGGGCGAGCCGGTGGTCACCCGCAACGAAAAGGTGATGGTCGAGTACAGCCAGCCCAACACCCACAAGGCGTTCCACGTGGGGCACATGCGCAACGTGTCCCTCGGAGACGCGCTGGTTCGGCTGCTCCGCGCCCACGGACACGAAGTGGTCGCGGCCAACTACCTCGGGGATGTCGGGGCCCACATCGCCAAGTGCCTGTGGTGGTACCTCGACAAGCTGAGCCCGGCCGAACAGCAGCCGCCCGCCGAAGCCAAAGGCGAGTGGCTGGGTGAGATCTACTCCAAGGCCAGCAACCAGCTCTCGGACTGGGAAGACAAGGCCAAGGGCGGAGACGCCGACGCCCAAGCCCAGCTCGATGCCGCCAAGGCACGCACCACCGACATCTTGCTCAAGCTCGAGGCGCGGGACCCCGAACTGATCGCGGTTTGGGAAAAGACCCGGCAGTGGTCGCTGGAGGAGTTCGACGAGATCTACGCCTGGTCGAAGGTGGTCTTCGACCGCGTGTTCTACGAGAGCGAGGTCGACGAACCCGGCCTGGAGCTCGTGCAGGAGTACCTCGACAAGGGCGTGTTCGTGGAGAGCGAAGGCGCGGTCGGCATCTTCAACGAGGAGATCAAGCACATGCCGTTCTTCATGCTGCGCAAGCGTGACGGCACCAGCCTGTACTCCACGAAGGACCTGGCGCTCGCCAACCTCAAGTTCAAGGACTTCGCGATCGACCGCTCGATCTACGTGGTCGACACCCGGCAGAGCGACCACTTCAAGCACGTGTTCCTCACACTGAAGAAGATGGGCTTCGAGCAGGCGAGCAAGTGCTACCACGTGCCCTACGAGATGGTGGAGCTGCCCGAAGGGGCCATGTCCACGCGCAAGGGCACCGTCATCCTGTTCCGCGCCCTGCGTGAGCGCATGCTGGGCCACCTGCAAGAGGCCTACCTCGACAAGTATCGCGGTGAGTGGAGCGACGAAGAGATCGCCGACACCGCGCATGCCTTGGCCTTGGGCGCGATCAAGTACGGCATGCTCAACCGCGACGTGAACCAGAAGATCGTCTTCGACCTGGAAGCGTGGATGAACCTCGAGGGCAACACGGGCCCCTACATTCAGTTCGCCGCGTCGCGCATGGGATCGATCCTGCGAAAGGCAGCGGAGGCGGACAAGACGCTCGACGCCGGTCTGCTCGACGACCCCGCCACCCTGCTCGGCGCCTGCGCCACGCTCGAACAACCCGAAGAACGCGAGCTGCTCTCGGTCCTCGACGGTCTACGCACCGCCGTGCACACCGCAGCCGAAGGCCTCAAGCCGTCGGCGTTGTGCAACTACCTGCACAACCTGGCCAAGGCCGTGCACCGCTTCGGCACCAGCAAGCAGTGCAAGGTGATCGACCAGGACGGCGAGCGCCTTCAGGGACGCCTGCTGCTGGTCACCGCCGCCAACGAAGCGTTGCGGTGGGGCCTGTGGCAGCTGGGCATCCCCTCGCCGCAGCGCATGTGAGTCGCATCAGCGGCAAACGCCGAGCGAGTCCAAGCCCGGTGCCAGGTCGGGCTCGGCGACACATGCATGGTCGGGGTTCGAGCACTGCTCGGCTCCGTCGTTCGTGTCGCAGTATTCGGTGCAGCACCCGTCGAAGGCGCAGTCGTCGAGGAAGGTGCTGTTGTAGCAAGCCAGCCCTTCCGCGCACTGCTCGTCCTGTGCGTTGTTGCTTTCGAAACAGTCGCCACCGCCGACGTCGAACAGAGCATCCGCGTACTCGATGCACGTGAAGTAGCCCAAGAAGACCGGCTTCTCCTCGAAGACCCGCCAGCTGCACTTGTGGGTGTCGGGGCACGGCACGTTGTTCAGCGGGTTGCAGTCGTGCGTTACGAGCGTGCAGTCGTCGCTGCAGCCGTTGCCGCCATCGCACTCTTCGGTGGGACCCACCACGAAGTCGCCGCACATGTCCCCGCCGGAGCTCGACGACTCGCCGGCCGTGGTCTCGGCCGCGCTCGTGGAGTCTCCCCCGTCGCTGCTGGACGCGTCGCCCGACGTGGACGAAGTCGGATCGACCGTGGTCGAGCTGGTGCTGGTGGTGGACGTCGGATCGGGTTGCCCCGTCGACGACACGGCACCCGAAGAACCGGCGCCCTGAACACAGACGCCGCCCATGCACATGAGTCCGTTCTCACACTGCAGGTCGACGCACTCGCACCCTTCCATTCCAGGGTTGCAAGTCGCGTCCGTCGACGGGTCCGAAAAGCACCCTGTGCTCAGGCCCGTCGCGAAGAAGAGGCCTCCGATCACCCCACTCCAACGAAACATCGCGCCAGGGTAGCACCTCGGACGTGAGCGTGAGGAGTCGCGCTGCTGCGCGGTCTGCCGCCGTGATACCTCCGAAAGCCATGGATGACGCCCGCACTCCCGTGATCGCGGCCGCCGTGCGAACCCCGATGGGTCGCGCTCGCGGACAGCTTGCCCCCATCCGCCCGGACGACCTCGCCGCGCACGTGGTGCGTCATCTGTGCGAGCACTTTCCCGCCGCGATGGAGCAGCTCGAGGACGTCTACTTCGGCGCAGCCAACCAGGCCGGCGAAGACAACCGCAACGTTGCGCGCATGGCCGTGCTGTTGGCGGGCCTTCCCGTGGAAATCCCCGGCGTGACCGTCAACCGCCTGTGCGGCTCGGGCATGGAAGCGCTGCTGCAGGCCGCCAAGTCCGTCATCAGCGGCGAGGGCGAGGTCTACATCGCCGGTGGTGTCGAGAGCATGACCCGCGCCCCGCTGGTGCTGCCCAAGTCCCCCACGCCGTTCGGCCGCGGCGGGGAGATTTTCGACACCCAGCTGGGCTGGCGCATGATCAACCCGCGGATGCAGCAGCTGTACCCCGTCGAAGGGCTGGGCGTGACCGCGGAGAACGTTGCCGAGCGCTACGAGATCAGCCGCGAAGATCAAGATGCCTGGGCGCTGCAGTCCCACCAGCGTGCGGCGGTCGCCCAGGATGAAGGTTGGTTCGCCAACGAGATCACCTCGATCGAGGTGCCCCAAGGCCGCAAGAAGGACCCGCTTCGGGTCACGCAGGACGAAGGGGTTCGGCGCGACACCACGATGGAAAAGCTGGCCAAGCTGCGCCCGGTCTTCAAAGACGGTGGCACGGTCACCGCGGGCAATGCATCGCCGCTCAACGACGGAGCTTGCGCCCTGCTCGTGACGTCTTTGGCCAAGGCCAAGGCGCTCGGGCTCGAGCCGATGGCGCGCATCGTGTCCTGGGGACACGCGGGCGTTCACCCCGGTGTGATGGGCATTGGGCCCATTCCTGCCTCCAGAAAGGCACTGGACCGCGCGGGGCTGAAGAGCGCCGACGTCGACCTCGCCGAGCTCAACGAAGCGTTCGCCAGCCAAACCGTGGCGTCGATGCGCCGCCTCGACCTCGACCCCGCCAAGGTCAACCCCGCCGGCGGCGCCATCGCGCTCGGCCATCCGCTGGGGTGCTCCGGCGCACGCATCACCACCACGTTGGCGCACGGACTTCTGCGCACGCGTTCCCGCTATGGACTGGCCACCATGTGTATCGGTGTCGGTCAGGGAATCGCGGTGGTCCTCGAACGGCTTTGAGCCGAACTTGACCCCGGGTCGCCGGCCCGCCTACCGTTTCGCAAATGAAACGTGCCGCTTGGATCTGCTCGCTCTTCCTCGCTCTTCCGCTCGCCGTGGGTTGTGCCGCGGATGACACGGAGGAGAGTGGTGACGACAGCGGCTCGACCCCGGGCACCGAAGGCGGCACCGACGAATCCGCCGATGCCTCCAGCGGTGGCGGCGGCACCAACGATTCCGCGGCGCTCGAGTGCCCCGAGAACGTCGAGCACGACACCACCGACGGTGCCACCGAAGATCTCCAGATGACCTGGGGAGCACCCTGCGACACCGACAGCGAGTGTGTCGCGCTGCTGGGCGAGGGCGGCGTGTGCCAGAAGGAGGCGGTGCTCTACGAGCTCCCCGGTGGCTACTGCACCAAGCAGTGCACCCTCCCGGGCACCGAGCAGTACGTGGCCGACGACCCCGCCTGTGACCCAGCCGGCGGCGTCGACTGCATCGGCCAAGCACCACTGCTGCAGCTGTGCGCACCGCGATGCACCGACGATGCGCAGTGCTCCCGCGAGGGGTACACCTGCCGCAACTTCCCGCTCATCGCGTCCGAGGGCGATCCCATGTACTGCCTGATGCCCGACTGCTGCCAGGACGGCTGCGCTGAAGAATGACCGTCGTACTCGACGGCGCGATGGGCACTGAGCTCGCCCACCGCGGCTTCGAGCTTTGCGCTCCACTGTGGGGTGCGCGTGCGATCACGGACGCCCCCGCGCTGGTGTCCGCCATTCACCGCGACTACGCGAACCACGGCGCCCAGGCCCTGACCACCGCGACGTTCGGGCTGACGCCGGAGCACGTTGCGCTTGCTGCCCCCGCGGTGGCACTGGTTCGTGAAGCCGCGCCCTCCGTGACCTGCGTCGGAGGGCTCGGACCCGCCGATCCTCGGACCCCGACCGCAGACCAGCGAGCGCACTACCTCGCGCTCGGCGAGGCTCTCGCGGAGGGTGGCGCCGACGTGTTGTTCGCCGAGACGCACACCTCCATCACGACCGCTCGACTCGCCGCCGCCACGCTGCGCGCGTTCGATCGACCGGTGTGGGTCGCAATCGCGTGCGGCGTCGACGGACGCTCGTTGTCCGGCGACGCACTCGGCACGCCAATCGGTGCAGACGTCGTGTTCGTCGGATGCAGCGAGTTTGCGGCGCTGGGGCCCGCCCTCGACGCGCTCGCACCACACAACCCAGTCCTCGGCGCGAAGCCGAGTCTCGCCCTCACCCGCGACGGAACGTTTCAACCGGCGGGTGCCGAGCCTCAGTCCGTCGTCGACGCGCTCGTCCACAGCGTCGAGCGCTACGACCTCCAGTATGTCGGGGGCTGCTGCGGTACCACCCCCGCGTTCATCGCAGCCTTGAGCAAGGCGCTCTCGAGATGAGCGCCTTGGCCCAGCTCGTGCTGGCGTCGGTGCTGTGGTCGCTGTCGTTCGGCCTGATCAAGGGGCACCTCGGTGGCGTGCATCCAGCGTTCGTCGGCTTCGCCCGGCTCGCCCTGACCCTGCCCGTGTTTCTCCCCCTCGTCCGTCTACGACGGCTGACGCGAGGCGACTGCGCCCGGCTACTCGTCATCGGAGGGGTGCAGTACGGACTCGCCTACAGCACCTATCTGTATGCGTTTCAGTACCTCGAAGGGCACCACGTCGCGCTGCTCACCATCTTCACGCCGCTGTACGTCGTCGTGCTCGACGCCCTGCGGCAGCGACGGTCCCCGTGGGTCCCGCTGGCATGGGCAGCACTCGCAGTGGTGGGCGCGGCCGTCATTCGCTACCGCGGTGTTTCGTGGACCGGCGTGCTCACGGGCGCCATGCTGATGCAGGTCGCAAACCTCTGCTTTGCCTGGGGGCAGCTCGCCTACCGCGACTTTCGCCACCAACACGCGGACGCAAGCGATCGACACGTGTTCGGCCTCCTGTTCTTGGGGGGCACGTTGGTCGCCGCAGCCACGACGACCGCCCTGGGAGGATGGTCCGCCGCGACGGCCATGAGCGGGGAACAGCTCGGCGTCCTGCTCTACCTCGGCGTCATCGCCAGCGGCCTTGGATTCTTCTTGTGGAATCGTGGGGCCGTCGGGACGCCTGCGGCGACGCTGGCCGTCATGAACAACATCAAAATTCCTCTCGCCGTCGCCGCGTCGATCGTCGTCTTCGGTGAGCCGGCCGACCTGCCCCGCCTGCTCGCTGGTGGTGCGCTGATGGTCGCAGCCGTGGTCTTGGCACAGCGGTGGGCGACGCACTCCCACCCGGACTGACAGTTAGTTTTGCGACCCGAATGCCATGCGGCCGCCCGGTCTAAAAAACGCTCACAGAGAGTCATCTAGCGACCGATAGATTTTAGGCGCAGAATTTTTCGTATTGCAAATCACGTTGGAATGTATAAGTGTTCCTCTCGAGCGTTTCCCGCACGAGGCCCATAAGTGAACACCGCGAAATCCAAAGCTGCCGCCAAGTCGTCCGCCCGCACCCGGCCCACCCCGCCTCCGGCGGCAGCGCAGGCCAAGGTCGCGCCCACCCCCGTCGCACCCACACCGACGCCAATCCCCGCCCCTGGCGCGACCGTGCCCAGCCCTTCGACACCCCGAGGCACCAAGGCCGCACCGGGTCCGATCGCAGAGCGGTCCACCCTCGACGGCGTCGATCTGTCCGACGCCAACCTGGCCGGCATGTCGTTTTCGGGTGCTTCGCTTCGCGGTGCACGACTGACGACGGCCAGCTTGGCCAACGCGACGTTCAAGGGTGCCAACGCTCAGCAGGCGGACTTCTCCGGCGCCAACCTCAGCGGCGCCGACCTCGAGCGTTGCACGTTGCGCTACGCCAACCTGCAGGCGACGAGCTTGGCCGGAGCCAACCTCAGCGGCGCCGACCTGTGGCGCGCCAACCTCAGCAAGACCGATCTCGGGGCAGCAAAGGGCCTGTCGAAGGCTCGCTTGCATGGTGCCGACATGCAGGGCCTCGACCTTCGCTCCGCCGAGCTCGCGGGGGTCGAAGCTCGGCACTGCAACATCGCCAAGGCCGACCTCGGTGGCGCCAACCTCAGCGGCGCCGTGCTCGACGAAGCCCACGGGGGGGACGCCAAGCTCTCGGATGCCGACCTCTCGCGCGCCTGTGTATCGGGGGCCAACTTCACGCGTGCGAGCTTCGACGGCGCGTTGATGCCCAACGTGGAAGCCCGCGGCACCCGATTCCGAGAAGCATCGCTCGAGCGGGCCAGCTGTGACGGAGCCAACTTCGAGTCGGCCGACCTCACCGACGCCACGTTGACCGAAGCGATCTGCACCGAGACCAAGTTCATCGGCGCTTCGCTTCGCGGCGCCTCCCTCGAAAAGGCCGACTTCTCGGGCGCGGTCCTCGAAAGCGCCAACTTGCTGCGCGCGAGGGCCAAGGGCGTTCGTTTCGAACGTGCGGTGTTGCGGGACGCGGACCTCACCCGCGCCATCGCGACGGGCGGTTCGTTCGAAGGTGCCGAACTCGGCGGCGCCAACCTCTCCCGTGCCCGCCTCGCGGGCGCCAACCTCCGCAACGCGGATCTGTGGCGCACCAACCTCTACCGCACCAACCTCGAAGGTGCGGACCTCGAGGGGGCCAAGGTCCGCATGGCACTCAACCTCAAGAGCGCCAACCTCGACAGCGCCCGCCTGGGCAATGCGGCCCTCGAAGGCTCCGACCTGCAGGGGGTCTCGATGCGCGGCGCCAACCTGGCCGGCGCCAACCTCGAAAACGCCGACCTTCAAGGCGCCGACTTGCGCGACGCCAACCTCGAGGGCGCGCGGTTGATGGGGGCCAACCTGCACGGGGCCAACCTCGAAGGCGCCAACCTCAGCGGCGTGGACCTGCGCCACGTGTTGCATCTGCCGACCGCGACCTTGCGCAAGGCCAACTTCAGCCGCTGCAACCTGGCTGGCGCCACTCTCACCTCGGCCGACTTCCGCGGCGCGGTGTTCATCGACGCCGACCTCTCTCGCGCCCGCATCGAGCAGGCGGTGCTCGAGGGCGCCAACCTCGAGCGCGCCAACCTCTCGGCTGCGCACCTGATGGGCGCCAACTTCAAGACCGCCAAGCTCGCGGGCGCAGACTTCCGCGATGCGGTCGACCTGACCGACGCCGACTTCACCGGGGCCGAGCTCGCGCGCGCCAACCTCAGCGGCCTCTCGCTACGGCAAACCGACGTGCTCGCCCGCGCCAGCACCCTCAGCGGGGCCTGCCTTCGCCGGGCCGATCTGCGCGGTGCGGTGCTCGAGGGTGCCAAGGCCGAGGGCGTCGACTTCTCGGGCGCCGATCTCATGGAGGCCAATCTGTCGGGCGCGACGCTCGACGGCGCCTCGCTCGAGGGTGCAGACCTGTGGCGCGCCAACCTCATCAACGGCAAGCTCGCCAACTCGAACCTCACCGACGCCGACTTCCGGGAAGCCAAACTCGATGGGGCCGACCTCGGCGGCGCTGTGCTCGACGATGCCGACTTCGTTGGCGCCTCGCTGCAGGGCGTGAAGGGCTACACACCCGCGCCCGCCGCTCAGCCTCGCGCCTGAGCGGCACACCACCAAACGCAAAAAAAGAGGACCGCACCGTGCAGGGTGCGGTCCTCTTCGTCGGTTGGGCTCACCGGCTCATGCCGAGGCCGTGACGGCGCTGTCCTCGGGCGAAATGCCCGATGCGGTGGGCTCGAGCGCCGCGTGCAGCACATCGGTCATGTCGTGCGCGATGATGAACTCGAGATCGTCGCGCACGGTCTCGGGCACGTCGTCGAGGTCGCGCTCGTTCTTGGCGGGCAGGATCACGCGGCGAATCCCTGCGCGGTGCGCTGCGATCACCTTCTCCTTGATACCGCCGACGGGCAGGACGCGGCCACGGAGCGAGCACTCTCCGGTCATCGCCGTATCGGGGCGAACGCGGCGCCCGGTGAACAACGACGTGAGCGCCGTGAACATGGTGACGCCCGCGCTCGGACCGTCCTTGGGCGTGGCTCCGGCGGGCACGTGGATGTGGATGTCGTGCTCGGCGATGTCGTCCGGATCGACCCCGAGTAGCTCGGCGTTGCTCCTCACATAACTCAAGGCCGCCTTGGCCGACTCCTGCATCACGTCCCCGAGCTTGCCGGTGATTTGCACCCCGCCCTTGCCCTTCATCTTGCTGGTCTCGATGAAGAGAATGTCACCGCCGACCGCCGTGTAGGCCAGGCCCGTCGCCACGCCGGGAATCGACGTGCGTTCGGCGACCTCGTTGAAGAACTTGGCCTTGCCGAGGTGTTTGCGGAGTTGGGGCTCGTCGAGCACCACCTTGGGGTTGCTGCTGCTGCTGGAGCGCACCGACTCGAGCGCGAGCGCGCGGCACAGTCGGTTGATCTCCCGATTGAGCTGCCGGACGCCGGCCTCGCGAGTGTAGTCGCGAATGACCATGCTCAGCATCTCGTCGGACAGATCGAGCGAGCTGGGCTCGAGCGCGTGGTCCGAGAGCTGCTTGGGCAGCAGGTGCGCCTTGGCGATCTCCTTCTTCTCTTCGGTGGTGTATCCGCCCAGCGACACGATCTCCATGCGGTCGCGCAGCGGCGCCGACAACGGCTCGAGGCTGTTGGCCGTGGCGATGAACAGCACCTCGCTGAGGTCGAACGGCACCTCGAGGTAGTGGTCGGTGAAGGTGGTGTTCTGCTCGGGGTCGAGCACCTCGAGCAAGGCGTGCTCGGGCGAGCCCATCCAGCCCTGGCCGAGCTTGTCCACCTCGTCGAGCATGATGACCGGGTTCTTGACCTTGACCTTGCGCAAGGCGCTGACCAATCGGCCCGGAAGCGCGCCCACGTAGGTACGACGGTGCCCGCGGATCTCGGCTTCATCTCGCACGCCGCCCAACGCGACGCGAATGAACGGCCGCCCGGTGGCGTCGGCGATCGACTGACCGAGCGAGGTCTTGCCGACCCCCGGAGGACCGACGAGGCACATGATGTTGCCGCGTGGGTTGCCCGTGAGCTGCAGGACCGCGAGGTGCTGCAGGATGCGCTCCTTGACCTTGTCGAGCCCGTAGTGGTCTTCGTCGAGTTTGTCGGCGACGGCGTCGATGTCCTCTTTGACGTCGGCGCGTTTGTTCCACGGCATGTCCGCGATCCACTCGAGGTAGTTGCGGGTGACGTTGGCATCGGGCGCCGCGGGGTTGAGCGACTGGAGCTTGCGAAGCTCGCGGTCGACGGTCTCTTGGACCTCTTCGGGCAGCCCCGCCTCGTCGAGCTTGGCCTGCAGCTTCTCGATCTCTTCGTTGGCGGCCGCGCCCCGCCCTTCGCCCAGTTCCTTTTGAATCGCGCGCAGCTGCTGCCGCAGCACCGCCTCGCGCTGGTCCTTGCTCAGCTCGCGCCGCACCTCTTCGCCGATCTTCTTCTTCAGCTCGTGGCGAGCACGGGCTTCGGAGATGAGCTGTGCGCACAGGCGCAAACGGGTGGGCACATCGAGCGTGAGCAGCACCTCGATCTCGCGGTCACGATCGACGTCGAGCCCGGACGCGATGCGATCGGCGAAGCTCCCCGGCTCGTCGGCTTCGGCCAAGATTTCGCGCAGCGAGTCGTTGCCCGAGTGTGCGAGGGGCCTCAGCGCTTGGCGAAGCTCTTCGAAGAGCAGCTCCGACTCGGACGAGGTCGCGCCCGCATCTTCGACGGGACGCCCCGTCGCTTTCCAGTAGGGCTCGCTGTGGCGAATCTCTTGCAACTCGAAGCGCGAGACGCCCTCGAGGGTCACGCGGTAGGTCTGGCCGTCACGGGCCTGGTGAATCTTGCGAATGCGGGCCAGCGTGCCGACCGGATGCAAGTCGGCAAACACGGGTTCGTCGGTCTTGGGGTCACGCTGCACGGCGACACCGATGATGTCTCCGACAGACACATCCTCGATCAGCTTCACGGAGCGTGGACGCCCCACGGGCAGGCTCATCGTCGTGCCCGGAAACAGCACGCCGCTGCGAAGGGGGAGCAGGGCGAACGTGGTGGGGAGCGTTTCGGACTGGGTCATGGCGACTCTCTTTCGATCGGACGGCGAGGACCGTCCCAGGGTTACGCACGCAGGTGCCGCACGATTTCGGTATCACGGCGCCTATGGGTTTCTGACGCACTGCACGAGGGCAAAACGCGACTCGCGCATTCGGATCGGAGGGACGGTGGACCTACCATGAGGTCTCCTGTGTCGCCGCCAACCCCGAATCTGGGCCCGGTTACCGGACGTTTTCGCAGCCGGGACGGGTCCAGGCGATGCATCGTGAGGCCTCGTCGCGGTCCGAAACCGGGCCGTCCGGGCGGGATGCGCATCTTTTTTCCTGGCCCCTGGGCGGGCGTTAGCGGCCGTTCGAGCCGGGTTTGCCGGTCGGGTGGAGGACCGGGGTGGTTGACGCCGTCCCGAGGCGACTCATGGTGTCGACCCAAGAGGCCCCGATGCAACTGCACTCCAATCCAGATCCCCTCCAGGAGCTCGTCTCCGCCCAACCGGTGCTCGTGGTCGGCGAGGACCCGCTCGTTCGCGAGTCCGTCGTGCGCCGAGTGCGTGGACGCGCCTCCGAATCGGTGTCGTCCTCGGCCGCCGAGGCCGCCGCGCGCACCAGTGCCGAAGTGGTCCTGTGGGATCTCGGCCCCTCCACCGCGGGCAACCACGGCTACCGCTTCGACAGCGTCCAGGCCCCGGTCATCGCCCTCGCACCCGCCGATGCCAAGGCGCTGCCCCTGCTCTCGGCCGGTGCCGCTGCGGTCTTGCGCCGCGACGTCTCGGGCGATGCCCTGCGCAGCGCGATCGACTCGGTCAAGCAAGGCCTCAAGGTCATCGACCCCGAGCTGCTCGACACCCCCGCCCGCGGCCAAACGCCCACCGCATCGCGCAGCGCCGCCGAGCTCACCCCGCGTGAACACGACGTGCTCGAGTTGCTCGCCGTGGGGCTGAGCAACAAGCAGATCGCCGCGAAGCTCGGCATCAGCAGCCACACCGCCAAGTTCCACATCGGCGCCATTCTCTCCAAGATGGACGCCGCCACCCGCACCGAAGCGGTGGTCCGCGCGGTGCAACGCGGCCTCATCGTCGTCTGACGCTGCCGGGGCCCCATCGAGCGCCACTGCGGGTTCGCCCGCCGTGGCGCTTTTTCGTGCCTTCGGGCGTCAGCCGAAGCTGCGCCAAAGCATGGTCGCCCCGCTGACGGTGGCGGTGATGACCACGAACCATCGCACCACGCCTGCACCCGATCGCAGTTGCCACCGTGCGCCCAGCCAGCCACCGACCATCGCCCCCACCGCCAAGGCAGCGCCCTCGGCCCAAGCGACCTGCCCCGCCGACGCGAAGATCGGCAACGACACCAGCGTGTAGATCAGCACCAACGCAACCTTGGCCGCGTTGGCCTTCACCGCCGACAAGCCCACACCCATCGTCAGCAACGCGAGCAACGGAAAACCGACGGCGACTTGGAGAAAACCGCCGTAGAAGCCCACCCCGACCGCAGCCAGCATGGTCTTCGCGTTGGGCGGCCGGGGTTCGCCATCCGCCTTCAAGAACCGAGCGGGCCGCAGCAACAGCACCACCGCCCATGCCGCCAGCAACACGCCGATGATCGGCAACAGCATGGCGTCGTCGAGTCGCGTGGCCACGAAGGTGCCCGCCCCGGCCCCGAGCACGATCGGCAACGCGAGCCGGGCCACGAGGCCGTAGGGACGTTCGCCGCGTCGGTGAAACGTGGTGACCGCGCTGATGTTCTGCACCAAGATGCCGACGCGCAGCGTGCCGTTGGCCACACCGGGCGGAAGACCGACCGCGAGCATCAGCGGCACCACCAGCATCGAGCCGCCGCCGGCCATCGTGTTGACGATCGCTGCCGCTGCAGCACCCACCGCCAGGATCGCCCAGGTGGCGATGGGCGGCAGAGATTGCAGCAGGGCTTCCACGTGACGGGCAGACTACCGCGGTATAGGTTGCTCACGATGCGGTACGTGGTCGGAGACGTGCAGGGCTGCGCCCGGGAGCTCGAACGGCTGCTGCGAACGGTGCATTTCGACCCCGCACACGACGAGCTGTGGAGCGCGGGCGACCTGGTCAACCGCGGCCCCGACAGCGCCGCCACGGCCCGGCTGTGGCGAGACGTCGGTGGCAAGGGGGTCATCGGCAACCACGAGGTCTACACGCTGTGCGCCCACTCGGGCCGCTGGCCTCGCAAACGCGACACCGTGCAGGGGCTCTACGACGACCCCGACGCCGACGACCTGCTCGCACGGCTGCGAGCGTTGCCCGTGCTCGCCCACCTCGAAAGCGGCGGCGATGGGCCCGACGCATGGTTGGTCCACGGCGGCATTCATCCGCAGTGGTCCGACCTGTTCGCCGTCGCGGCCCGGGTCAACGCGGGGCCGCACGACGACGACTGGCTCGAGTCCGACGACGTCAACTTCGCCACCCGCATCCGCTGCTGCGACTCCGACGGCAAACGCATCAAGTACGATCGCGAGCCCGAGGGCTGCCCCGAGGGCTACTGGCCCTGGGACACGCTGTGCACCCAAGACACGCTCATCGTGCACGGTCACTGGGCGCGCCGCGGGCACTACCGCAACGACGTCGCCCTGGGCCTCGATTCGGGCTGTGTCTACGGTGGCCCGCTCACCGCGTGGTGCCAGGACGAGGACCGGATCATTCAGATCCGGTAGCCGGCAGCTCGCGCTCGGCGAGAATGAACGCCATCAAGGCCATCGCCGCCGCGTTGTTCTGCAGGTGGTCGGGGTCGACCTTGTCGATCGTGTCGGCCGGGCTGTGGTGCAGGTCGAAGTAGTGACTGGGATCGGGGCGCAGCGCCATCGACAACACACCGGCCTTGGTCAGCGGACTGATGTCGGCCCCGCCCCACCCCTTGGTGATCGAAAGGTCGCCCAGTCGCTTGAACAGGGGTTCGTACACCTGCAGCGCGGCCAGAGCTTCGGCGTCGTCGCCCGCCAGTGAGAGCCCGGTGGGCGCACCCATGCCCGAGTCACTCTCGATGGCGCCGACATGCGGCTCCTTGCCGTGGGCTTCGAAGTAGCCCTTGCCACCGCGCAGGCCGTTTTCTTCGTTGGTGAACAGCACCACGCGAATGGTGCGGCGGGGCTGCAGGCCCGCGTCGAGGATGAGCCGCGCCGCCTCCATCGCGGCCATGCACCCGGCCCCGTCATCGCTGGCACCATCTCCGACGTCCCACGAGTCGATGTGGCCGCCGATCACGACCACCTCGTCGGGCTTCTCGCGACCGACAATCTCGGCGATGGCGTTACCGCTCTCGGCATCGGGCAGCAGCTTGGCGCCCATCTTCAGCGACACCTTCACCGGGCCACGCTCGACATCACGCGCGAGCAACTCGGCTCCCTCCACAGTCACCGCGGCGGCGGGAATCTTGCGAACACCGTCTTCGTACACGAGCGTGCCCGTGTGCGGGTTGTCGAGCGAGGTCGCCGTCACCGAACGCACCAACACCCCATCGGCCCCCTTCTTGGCGGCCTCGGACGCGCCGCGGGTGCGGGCCTGCACCGTCTCCCCGTAGTGGGTGTCGCCCGTCTTTGCGTCGTAGGGCGGCATCACTTGGTTGATCAGCACGATCTTTCCCTTCGCGGCGCCATCGGCCAGCTTCGCGATTTCGTCGACGTGATTCACGACCATGACCTCGCGAGTCAGCGTGCCGCGGGTGCCCACGCTCATGCCCAACCCGAGCACGGTGAGGTCGCGTTTCATCGGGCCGACGATCTTCAGCGACTCCTTGCCGCGCACCCAGTGCGGCACCATCACCTTTTCCTTGCGAACGTTCTGCAGACCGTCGCCCTTCATGACCTTCAGCGTCCACGCGATCGAGTCTTCGAGCGCCTTGCTTCCGCTGAGGCGGTGACCATAGAGATCCGTCATCTCGGCGAGGCGGTCCCACGCCCGTCGTTTGCCCTTGGCTGCGGCGAAGATCTTGTCGGCGGCCGTCGACGCCCAGGAGGGCATGGCATCGGAGTCGGCCGCATCGGGCTCGGCTTCGACCGCCTCGGTCTGCTCGGGTTCGGGTTCGGACGCCGGCATAGGTTGCGCGTCCGCGGGCGCCTGCGTGAAAGGCACGGTGGGGCTCGGGGCACAGCCCAACGCGGCGACGAGAGAAATCCCAACGATTGCGCGCAACTTCACGCCGCATGGCTTACCGAACCACCGCCACGGGAGCAACCGACGGCTTTTTTCCGTGCGCTGTAAGGCCCTTGCGAGACCAGGCGTTCGGGTGGACGAATCCCATGATGACTTCAACGAGACCTAGAGCTTGGCTGGTGTTGGCCTGTGTGCTGGTCGGCCTGTCGGGATGTGCCAAGGCCGCGATGTCACCGGCCATGGCCGACATGGCCTACGAAGAGGACTACGGCGGAGCCGACGACTACAGCATGGCCGCGCCCGAGCCTCCCCCCGCCCCGGCGGTGGAGGCCGAGCGTGTGGAGACGACCTCGGCGAGCCGCGGCCGACTGTTCCGGTCTCGAGACGAACGCAGGATGAAGAAGGCGGGCAAGCGAAGCGGTGGCGCGACGAACCCGAACCAAGCCGCTCCCGAAACGCCGGCCCCCGGCGGTGCAGCGCCCGGCGACGCCGAGCCCGAGCCCGCCGATCAGCAGCCGCCCGAAGCCGACGAAGCCCGCCACATCATCTACACCGCGGGCATGCGCATCGCCGTGTTCAACGTGCAAGACGCGATCGCCACGGCCGAGTCGATCCCCGAGCGCTACGGCGGCTACGTGCAGACGATGTCCGACACCCAAGTGGTGCTGCGCATCCCTTCGAAGCATCTGCGCACCGTGATGGGGAGTCTGGGCGGCTACGGCAACGTGGAGCAGCGATGGCTGCGTTCCCAGGACGTGACCGGCGAGTACACCGACGTGGAGTCCCGGCTCAAGGCGCTGGAAAAGACACACGCTCAGCTGCTCGCCCTGTTGGAGAAGGCGCGCACGGTCGAAGAGGCGCTGAAGGTTCGCGAGGCGCTCGACCGCGTCGCCGCCGAACTCGAGGTGCTCAAGGGTCGCCTGCGGCAGCTCGAAAACATGACCACCTACTCCACCCTCACCCTCGACTTCTACGAGCGAGGCCCCCACAACCCCACCCCGAGCAGCAACGATCCGTTCCCCTGGGTCGACAGCCTCGGCGTCGAAAACACGGAGTGGAAATAGAATGAAACGCTTGCTCATCCTTCTCGCCGCCGCCTGCATGACCACCGCGTGCGCGACCCACAAGCTCGAGCCCCCCCAAGGCTTCGCGCAGGTCGACCACGACGACTACGGCACGAAAATGATCGCGCCGGACCACGTCGGCCTGAACGTGAAGGTCTGGGACAACGTCAAAGGTGGCTCGCTCGGTTTTTGGAGCGAAGACCTCGTCAACAAGCTGGGCGAACGCGGCTACGCGCTCAAGAACCAAAGCCCCGTGAAGTCGAAGAACGGCGTCGCCGGAACCCGCTTCGACTTCGACTACACCGCCCCCGACGGCGTGGAGAAGTTCTACTCGGCGGTGCTGTTCACCTCGGACGAGTACCGGGTGGTGCTGCAGGTCGCCGGCAACGCGGAGCTCGGGCCCCGCTACCTGGGTCAGCTCGACGCCATCGCGGGCGAGACCAAGGTCCGCGGCTGCAAGCTGGTGAAGTCGCTGTGCAAGAGCGCGCAGCCGCGGCCGCTGGCCACGCCCAAGCCCGAGGCCCCACCGGCCGAACCCGCGCCCGCACAGCCTTCGACCGAGGCGTAAGCCAGTCGTCCAAACGGGCAGCGATCCCGCGCCGATGAGGTTGCGGGATCGCCTGAGGGCCCGAAACGTCCGTAGTCTGCGAAACACCCCGATCCCTAGGGCCGATAGACCCCACAAACAGGGAGACCAAATCCGTCCAGCGGTGACACTTGGGAGTACATGACTCTCGGGGAGGGATACGCCGATGGTGCGTAGGCATTGCGAATGGTGGCTGTCGGGCGCACTGCTCCTGGCGCCGGGTTGCTACGTCGGCTCGCACATGGAGGCGAGCACCGATGGCGCAGACGGTGGCCCGCACAGCTCGGGTGACGACGGAGGATCGAGCGGAGAGGACAGCGGGGAGACCGATGACCCCGAGGTTCCCACCGCCGAGTGCGACGGCATGGTGTTCGACCCTGGCCCCAACCTCGCCCGCCGCCTCACGGTGTTCGAGTACGGCAACACCGTGCAGGCCGTGTTCGGCGTCGACGTCCGCGACGAGGCGACCGAGTTGCTCCCCGCCGAGCTGCGGGCCGACGGCTTCACCAACACTTCCAGTGGTCTCATCACCACGCTCGCCCACATCGAAGCCTACGACGCCCTGGCGTTCACCACGGTCAGCCGCATCCCCGACCTGGCTGGCTTCGTCGGGCAGTACACCTCCTGCCAAGAGTTCACGCCCGCGTGCGAAGGCGAGTTCGTCGAGCGACTCGGACTCAAGGCGTTCCGGCGTCCCGTCACCGAAGATGAACGCGACGCGTTGATCTCGGTGTTCGGCGCGGCGCAAGACGAGGGCGAAGGCTTCACCGAAGGTGCCGGGCTGGTGATGCAAGCGATGATGCAGAGCCCGCCGTTTCTCTATCGCCTCGAAGACGAGCGCACGGGCAACGGCGCGCGCGCGGTCGATGGCTACGAGATGGCCACCCGCCTGAGCTACCTGATCTGGGGCGGACCCCCCGATGACGCGTTGCTGGCGAGCGCCGGTGCAGACGCGCTGCGCACCGACGCCCAGATCGAGGCCGAGGTCGACCGCATGCTGGCCACCCCCGAGGCCCGCGCTGCGTCACAAGCGTTCGTGCACGACTGGCTGCACCTCGCCCGCCTCGATGGCCTGCCGCGCGACCCCGAACGCTTCCCCACCTGGACCACGACAATCGCCAACGCGATGGTCGACGAAACCCAGCGCTTCTTCGAGGCGCTGGCGTGGGACGACGAGCGTCCGCTGATGGACCTGTTCATCGCCCAAGAGGCTTGGCTCACCCCAGAGCTCGCCACGCACTATGGGCTCGAGTCCCTGGGTGAAGGCATGCAGCGCTACGACGTCAGCAACATGCCCGAGCGCGGCGGTCTGCTCACCCAAGGCAGCCTGCTCACGATCGGCGGAGATGAGAGCTCGATGGTCGCCCGCGGCCTGTTCGTGTTCGAAAAGGTGCTCTGTCAACATCCGGTCTCTCCGCCTCCAGGCATCGACACCACGCCGCCGCCGATCGAGCCGGGAAGCTCGCAGCGCGATATCTCGGAAGACCGCACCACCAACGACACCTGCGCCGGCTGCCACGTGCAGTTCGAGCCCCTGTCGTGGGGCCTGGGCCGCTATCAGGCCGACGGCACGTTCGCGGAATTCGACCACGAGGGCAACGCACTCCAAGAAGACGGCTACCTGCGCCTGCCGGGCAGCGCGGAGGAGTACACCTACAACAACGCGGGCGAGATGATGACGCTGCTCGCCGAGGCCGACGCCACCCGCGAGTGTCTGGCCAGCAAGACGACGCAGTTTGCGATCGGCCGTGCGTTGACGGGCGACGATGACTGCTCGATGGAACAACTGCAGACCCGGTTCGCGGACAGCGGCGGGACCTGGCGCGACCTGGTGGTCGCCATTGCACTGAGCCCCGGCTTCCGGTCGGTGAGGGTGGAGGAGTAGACAGATGCGTTATCGAAAGGTCATGCCTCGGCGGACGCTCCTTCGCGGCGCCGGTTCCATTGCCATCGGCCTGCCGTTCCTCGGCGCCATGCACAGCCGCTCCGTGTGGGGTGGCGGCGAAGAGGCGCCCGCACGCGCCTTCAACCTGTTCTTCGGGCTGGGCTGCCCCACTCCGCTCCAGGGCGAGGGCCTCGCCGGGCCGCTCGAGCCGCTCGGTGAGGTGCTCGACAACCTGCTCATCGTGCGCGGTGTGGACCAGGTGCGCTGCGACGTCGGGGGTGCCAACGCGCACTTCGACGGGGCCACGTGTTCGTTCAACGCGATCCCCTCGGCGGGCGAAGTGCAATCGGGCGGCCCCACCATCGACCAGGTGATCCGCCGGCAGATGTACCCGGAGGGCCAACCCGTCGGTGTCATTCCCACGCTGCTCGCGGGCACGTGGTTCCGACGCAGCCGACCGGGTCGCTACCTGCACTCGTGGAACGAAGACGGCTCCCCCGCCGACCTTCCCATCGAGCGCCCCACCGATCTGTTCAACCGGATCTTCGGCAAGGGGTTGCCGGACATGGACGACCCCGAGGCGGAGAAGCGGCTGCGACAGAAGCGAAGCGTGCTCGACTCGGTGTTGCCGCAGTACCAGCACATGATGAGCGACGCGAGCAACCTGGGCCAAGCCTCGCGCGCACGCATCGCGGACCACCTCGACAACATTCGCGAGCACGAGCAGCGGGTGTTCGGCGATGGTCCCGACTGCAAGATCCCAGTCGAGCCGATGCCTTCGACGATCCCGCACGAGGGCACCGCCGACCCCGACGGCAGCGGCATCGACATCACGATCGAGGACCTCACGTCCGAGTGGCGCCTCATCTCCGACCTGTACGCGCTGGCCGTGCAGTGCGACCTGGTGCGCTTCGGCGGGCTGACCTACCTGGCCGCAGGCGAACGCATCCGGCTCACGGGCGACTACGTCTACAACGGCGAGCTGCTGCACCAGTTCGATGACCAGGGGATTCGAGGCACGGGCGGCTCTTCGGGCTGCAGCCACGAGTTCTGGCACGAGTTCAACGAAGGCGCTCAGAACGAGCAGCTGCGCATGCACGTGCACCTGAAGATGCGCGAGCTGACATACTTCCTCCAGAAGCTCGACGATCCGATGTACGCCGACCCCAACGGCGAAACGATCCTGCACAACGCGTTGGTCTCGATCTCCACCGAGTCTGGCGACGGCCGCCACAACGACGTCGTCCGCGAACTCAGCGGCATCTTTCACGCCTTCTCCCCCGCCGGCGGCCGCCTGCGCTCGGGCGAGATCGTCGACGCCAACGCGGAGGGTCTCGACGTGTACAACACCATCGTGCAGCAAGGCTTCGGTCTCGACTACAAGATGGGCCCCGCCGACCGCCCCGTGAACGTCGTCGACTCTATCTTGCCATAACACTCGCGCGAAGCGAGCAGCACGAGGAGAGCGCTGCATCCCCCGGGGATGTTCCGCGCTCTCTTCGACGTTGGGTCGCGGGGACTCGACCCACTACTGCGGTTGGATGGTGGACAGGAGAACCTGCCCCTCGTCCGCAGTGGTGAGTTCGACGGTGTATTGGCGCTCGGCGAAGGCGGAGCGCAGGCCCTTGAAGGCGGTGCCGGGGGCGATGAGGCCTTCGAGATCAGAGGGGGGCATGACGAACTCCCAGGCGTTGGCGGTGCCCTTGATCGCGCCGGGGAAGCGGGTGTCGATCTCGGTCATGAACGCGGGGACCTGCTCGAGGCCGTAGACCACCGAGCGTTCGAAGGCGGTGCCTGCGAGCACGTAGGGCAGCGTGGTGTCGGGATCGGAGAGCTCGACCGGTTCGAGGGAGAGCCCATCGAGGCCCGGCATGAGGTCGTCGGAGGTGAGCAGCGAAGCCCACTGTGCGCCAGTGCTCGTGAGCTCGACCCGTACGTCGAGGCGTTGGCCTTGCTGGCCGAACGGTGCCTGGGCGGCGATCAGCTCGACGCGGCGCTCGGGCAGTTCGCGGGCCGACTCGGGGCGAACGCCCGACAGCGAGGCGCCACCACGAATCGCGGCATCGACCGCGGCGAGGTGGGTGACATCGACCTCGACCACGTTGCCTTTGCCGGGCTCGAACCGCAGCTTGCGGGTCTCGGACGGCTTGGCCAGCATCGCGCGGTAGCGACCCACCGAGGCGTTGTCGAAGTAGGGCAGCAATGGCGCGTAGCTCTTGCCGACCGCGGCGTACTGGAAGTGGTCGAGCACCAGCGTCTTGCCGATCTCGCGCACGACCAGGATCGCCTGCCCGCTGTTCTGCCGTGCGACCGCGACGACGTCCTCGCTTTCGAGCAGCGCCTTGAGCAGCGGCCCGTTGCCGCGGCTCGGCACCGCCTGCCCCTCGAGGTAGATCGTGGACCCACCGTCGTGGCGCTCCGCCAGCATCGCTTGCTGGCGCGCGAACCATCGGGGGCGATCGGTCTTGCCCACCAAGCGCCAATGCACGATCGGCGGCTGCGTCGTGCCGAGCGCGGCATAGACCGGCTCGAGCGCGGCCTCGACGGCCGCGAGCTGGTCGTCGACGTTGCAGCCCGGACGCGTGGCCTTGTCGACACACTGCGGCAGCAGTACGCGAGCATCGAGGGCCGCCGCGGCTTCACACGCGCACATGCCCGAGGCTTCGATCGCAGCCCGACTCGCCTCACGCCGCGCGGTCACCAGCGCTTCGGTGGAGACGGACGCGTCGTTGTCGGGTGGCAACAGCATCGCGCAGGCGACCGCGTCGCGCTGAAACCCGAGGTCGTCGAGCGCCATCGGGTCGAGCAAGCGCGCGTAGAGCCCCGAGGGCGGCTCGGGAGCGGGGAGGTCCAGCATCACCGGAGGCATGCGGTCACGCCCCGACGACGTGCAGCGCACGACCGCCGCTCGAGCATCGATCCACCCCACCGGCCCCGGATCGGGGCCACAGCCGGCCAGCACCGCTCCCAGGGCGGCAGCGCAGATGACACGCAACACGTGGCGGAGCGTATCAGTCTCATTCGAGGTAGGATCGCGATTCGTGCGGATGCGAGTCGCGCTGGCCCTCTCGTTGGCGGTTCCTGCCCTCGTGGTGTGGATCGTGGCAGGGGTGAGTCCCGGCTCGGTCACCGACGCGTGGTGGGTCCCTGCCGCTGCCGCCACAGTGGCCGTGGCCTGGCTCGCCTGGTTGCGCCGCTCGGTGGTGCTGCTGCTCGTCGCTGCGGGTCTGGCAGCACTGGGCACCCAGACGATCGCGGGCGCACGGGTGATGCTCGACGTGTCGGCCGACGCCAGCACCGACGACGCCCTGCCCTTCTTCGATCTGCGGGACGGCGGGATCCCAGAGCCGGTGCCGCCCTACGCCCGCGTCAGCGGCTTCGTGCGTTCGGGCTGGACCCTGGACGAGTACGCGGTCGAGCGCGGCGACCTGCCCGACCAATCCGCGCAGCCCATCGCCGTGCTGATGCCGGTCACCGGGTCCGCGCCCCAGGGCAACACCGCGGGCAAAGAAGGCAACCCGATCGAGTCCGGGGACGCAGTGGTCGTGGTGCGAGTGGCCCCCAACGCGGTGTTCGACCGCGACACTCCCAGCACGGTCCAGGGCAAGACCGAACCGCTCGATCCCGACCTGCTCACCACGCTCGTTCAGGTGAAAGGCGACGCGGGCCAGCTCCGGGGCGTGCTCGTCGACACGCTCGCAGTTCCCAAACGCCAAGACGCCTGGCTCGAGTTCGGCCTGGCCGCAATTGCGCTGCTGGTGGCGATGGCCTGCGGATTCGTGGGCGCGGCGCCCCCGCCAAAAAGTTGAAAAAACCCTGCGTCCGGGCGGAAGCGTGCTCGTAGAGGGGGACATGACGCTCACCACTCCGCGTGTTCATGTCGCCCTGGCCGTGTCCGACCTCGCCCGCTCCGTGGCCTTCTACGAGCAACTCTTCGACCAGGCCCCGGTCAAGAACCGCCCCGGATATGCGAAATTCGAGCTGACCAGTCCCCGCATGAACTTCACGCTCAACGAGGTCGCCAAGGTCCAGGTGCCGCCCAAGCCCGCGCACTACGGCATCGAGGTGGCCAAGCCCGCCGATGTCTCGGCCTTTGCGCGCCGGGTCGGACAAGCCGGCCTCGACACCCTGGCCGAGGACAACGTCACCTGCTGCTACGCGGTGATGGACAAGGTATGGGTGCACGACCCAGACGGGCACGCGTGGGAAGTGTTTGCGATCACCCAAGCCGACGCTCCCAGCCTCAGCCCCGCGCAGTCGCTCGACGACGCCAGCGACGAAGCCCCCTGCTGCGGCCCCTCGTGTTGCACATGAACCTCGAAGCACAAGCGTGGGACACCATCGCGGGCGAGCTGCGGCGCTACGTGGCCACCCGCGTGCCCGCCCCCGAGGTGGAGGACGTGGTGCAGGATGTGCTGCTGCGCGTCGTCTCCAACAAGGCGTCGCTCGAGCCCGACCGCCCGCTCGGACCCTGGGCCCAAACGATCGCTCGCAACGCGGTGATCGATCGGCTGCGCAAACGAACGCCCGCGCCTCCGCCCGACCCACACGCCGAGGTCGCGCCCGAGGACCTGGGCATCGAGGCCGAGACCGAAGCCCTGCGCGCCCTGATGGGAAGCTGGCTTCGGGCCGCGGTCGGCCGCCTGCCCGAGCCCTACAAAGAGGCCGTGCATCGCGTGGATGTGCTCGGGCAGCCACAAGCCGAAGTCGCCGAAGCCCTGGGCATCCCCTACTCCACGCTCAAGTCGCGGGTGCAACGCGGCCGGACCAAGGTGCGCGAGGCGTTCTTGCGCTGCTGCGACGCCGAGCTCGATGCGCGCGGACGCCTCGATGGGGTGCGGGCCCGCAACGCCTGCGAGTGCTGCGACCCCTGAGGCGCCTCAGCGATAGGGGTCGCCCTCGGGCAACGCGGGCTCGGGCATGCCGATCTCCAACAGCGCGGGCTGCAGTGCGTCCCATGCGAGCTGGGCGCGGGCCGACGCGATGCGCAGCTGTTGGATCAGGGTTCCCCAGACGATCGCCCCCAGCAGACCCAGCACCGTCCACACGACTGCGCCGCCCACGAACCATGCGCCCACACAGGCGAGCGCCGAGAGCCCGGCCGCAGACGCCAGCGCGACCGCCGTGGCGGGTGCGGTCACCCGATGGAGCTCCAGCCGCGTGCCACCCGCGGTTTGCGACGCTTCGATCCGCACCGCCGGCGGCAGCACGACCGGATCCATGCCCGTGCGCTTGGGGTCGGGCGGGACCCACACCAGCAGTCCATTGCGATCGCGCTGCACGAACAACCCGTCGGGCACGCTGATCCCGTCCGAGACCATCATCGAGCGTTCTTCGAAGCCGTGGTTGCGCAGCAGCACGTCGAGCAACGCGTCCTCGTCGCCTTCGATCCACACCACCGCGGCAGGCGCGGGCGCGATGGGGCCGGCGATCGAGGTCACGCAGACACGATAGCGCGTGCACGCAGGCGGTACACTCGCCGTGCGCATGAGCGACCTGCCGCAGGACGAGACGGCTGCCTCGGGTGTCGATCCCGACGCGACGCTGCTTCCCGACGGTCAGGTCGCGCAACGCCCACCGATGCAGCTCGGCCCGGGCACGCAAGTCGGCCGCTACACGCTCATCGAACGTGTCGGCGCGGGCGCGATGGGGGTGGTGTTCTCGGCGTGGGATACCAAGCTCGACCGCCGCGTCGCCCTCAAGCTGCTCCAGGGCGACGGTTACGGGCCCGCGCCCGCCGATGCGCTGCTGGCCGAAGCCAAGGCGCTCGCCAAGCTCTCGCATCCCAACGTGGTGACGGTATTCGATGTGGGCACCCACGGCGACGCGCTGTTCGTGTCGATGGAGTACCTACGCGGCGAAACGCTCGCGGCGTGGAACACCGCGCACTCGAACGCAGGCTGGGCCGAGGTCGTGCAACGATTCATGCACGCGGGGGCTGGCTTGGCCGCGGCCCACGACGCCGGCCTCGTGCATCGCGACTTCAAGCCCGCCAACGTCATGGTCACCACGAGCGGCGACGTGAAGGTGTTGGACTTCGGGCTCGCCCGCGCCGACGAGGACCCCGAGCGTTCGAACCGCGTGGGCACCCCGCGTTTCATGGCACCCGAGCAGCACGCCGGCGGTGCGGTCGACGGACGCAGCGATCAGTTCTCGTTCTGCGTGGCGCTGTACGAGACGCTGTTCAACACACATCCCTTCGGTGGCGACTCGGCGATCGAGTTTTCGATCAGCGCCCAGGCCGGCGTGCTGCAGTCGCCCGGTCGCAGCCACGCGGTTCCGCCGAGGGTTCGCGCCGCGCTCGAGCGGGGGTTATCCACGGATCCTGGCGATCGGTTCGCCTCGATGGAAGCGCTGCTGCATGCGCTCGACCCGATGGCCACGGCACGACAACGTCAATGGACCGTGCTCGCCGCAGGTGCGGCGTTGGTGGTGGGCGGCGCAGCCTGGGTCGCCACCCGCGACGAGGATCCCTGCGCGCAGTCCGGCGCGGCGATGGACCAAACGTGGAGCCCCGAGACGCGCGCCTCCATGCAAGCCCTGCTCGAGGGCGACCACGTCGACCCCGCCTTGGCCCAGCGCGCGCTCGAAACGTTCGACACCTTCGCACAGACATGGGTGGCACAGCGGCACAGCGCCTGCCGAGCCACCCGCGAACACGGCACCCAGTCGGAGCCCGTGATGGAGTTGCGCTACCACTGCCTCGACGGCCGGCTCGACCGATTCTCCGCCAGCGTCGACGGGTTGCTCTCGGGCGACACCGCCGGACTTCTGTCGTTGGCCTCGACCCTCGAGGACCTTCCCGCCCTCGATCGATGCACCGACCTCGAAGCGTTGCGGGCCGACTTTCCACCACCCGAGACTGCCCAGGCGCGCGCCGAGGCTCGGGCGCTCGAGCAGAAGGTCGAAGAACTCCTGATCCTGCGACAGCTCGACCCCGACAAAGCCCTTGTGGGCGCGAGGGCCCTCGTCGAAGCCGCCGATGCCCTGGGCCATCCGCCGATCCGGGTCCGTGCCCACCAAGTGCTCGGCGAGGTGCTCGCATTCGTCGGCCAACGCGACGAGGCCCGTACGGCGCTCGAAGACGCCGTGGCCCTGGGCTTCGAACACGGCGCACGAGCGGCCACCGTCGGTGCACTCTACGACCTGGCCAGGTTTCGCGGAGTGCACGATCGCCTGACCGAGTCCAGCCTCTACCTCATCCGCCTGGGTGAGGCGCATGCCTCGTCGCTGCCCGACCCGAACATCGAGTTTCGTCGCGGTGCGCTCGCCCGCATCGACGTGCTCGCCACGGCGGAGCGAGGCAAGGAGGCGGTCAAGGCCAGCAAGAGACTCGTCGAGCACATGCGCGACACGGGGCAGGCCGACGGCCCTCATGGCGTCGACGCCCGGATCCGCCACGCGTTCGCCTTGCTCACCGCCCACAAAATGGACGCCGCCGAGGCACAGCTCTCGGAGATCCTCGAAACGCCCTCGATCGGCAGCGGGCACCCCTACATCGCGCGCGCCTACACCTACCGGGCCCGATTGAGGCGCATGCAGGACCGCTGGGACGAGTCCACCGCGGATCACCTGGCGGCCTATGAGCGCTACGTCGCACTGTACGGGCCCGGACACATCAACGCTGCGGGGCGTCTGGGAGACATCGGCCTGACCCTGGCGCACGCCAACCGGCTCGAAGAGTCCGCCCGATACTCCCGACGTGCGATCGCCGACCTCACGCCGACCCGCCAAGGGCACACCGACGTTTCGCTCTCCGTCGTGTACGAGAACCTCGGGTGGGCCGAGATGAACCTCGGCAATCTCGAAGCCGCCGAGCAAGCCTTCGACGACGCGGACAGCTGGGTGAAGGACCTGCCCGCACGCCGCCCGGGCGCGGGTCAGTGGCGAGTGCTGGCGCGGGCCCGCATCGCCGAAGAACGCGGGCTGATCGAAGAGGCGCGCGTGCAGTTCGAGCGCGCCAAGGCAATGACCCCCGGAGACGGCGCCAGCCTCTCGGCAAAGATCGGGCTCGCGATTGTCGAGATTCGGCTCGGTGAGCCGGACCCCGCACAGGGCACGTTGACGGACGTGCTCGACCACCCCAAGGCCGGCCCGATCGACCGCGCACGAGCACATTGGGGCCTCGCCCTGCTGGCGCACGATCGCCGCCAGCCCGACACCGCCCGTACGCATCTCGCCCGCGCCCGGACGCTACTCGCCAAGGACCCGACCGAGCGCATGCTCGGCCGCAAACTCGACGCGCTCGAATCGACGCTACCGCCGGCGACGGCGAACCAGGCCGAGCAACAGCAGCAGTAGGCCGGCACCACGAGCGCCACCGCCGACGCTGCAGCCACCGCCCCCGCCGCCACCGTCGGCCCCTGCACTCGAACCCGAGCTGCCGTCGCCCTCGCTCGCACTCGCGCCCGAGGTGCTCTCGGGGCTTCCCGAGGTGCCCGAGTCGGAGTCGCTCTCGCCATCGCCAGTGCCGCTGGAGAGGTCACCGCTGGAGCCTCCGTCGCCGCCCGTGCTGCCACCTTCGCCGCACCCGGGCTCGCCCACGCCAAAGCACACGACCTGCTCTTCGGAGACGTTGCCGGCGTGGTCTGTGGCCTGCAGCACGACCTCGTAGGAGCCGGCGGGCAGCATGAGGTTCCACGACCACGACTGCCACTCGTTGCGCACGTCCTCCTGCTCGTCACCCGAGTCGACCGCACGAATGGTCATCGAGACCGACTCGACGCCCCAGCCCACGTCGGTGACGTCGGCGGTCACCTCGACCTGCGTGCTTCCGTCGACGTCGAACTCCTGCCCCGCGGTGGGCGTGACGACCACGACCTCGGGCGCGGTGTCGTCGGGCGTGGCGTCGAGGCCGGGGCCACACGTCGCGCCCCACTCGACCAACTCGGGCGTGGTGCATCCCATGGGGTAGCTGCCGTCGCCGACCCAGGGCTCGACCGGAAAGCCGCCGCAGTGCGCGGTGGGGCTCCAGGTGTTGCCGTCGGCGCACGGGGTGATGTCGATGCCGGAGTCCTGCTCGATCCAGTCGATGGCGTTAGTGGCCAACACGCTGCCCGCGGACCCGGTGCAGTTGGGGTTGACGGGGTCGGCCCCCTGGGCCCACGAGTGAATGGCCGCCACCCGCCACGACCCGTCGCCACCTTGGGCGGGGTCGAGATAGACGAAGGTGGGTCCGCCCGAGTCACCGTTGCAGATGATCTCGTTGGGTGTGCCCGAGATGAGTTCGCCCGCCCCGGTGACGCTGCTGACCGAGAGCTCGAGCATCTTCTTGCGCCCGCTCGACCCGTCCTCCTCGGTGCCGAAGCCCACGTGCATGATGCGGGCGCCGGGGTACACCGCCGAGGCCTCGCAGGCGTTGACGACGGGAATGATCGGCACGGTGGTGACCGCCGCCTCGAGCAAGCAATAGGCGTAGTCTTCGCCCTGCGCGGTGTTGCCGTTCCACCCTGGCCCTTGGCGACAGGTGATGGTCTCGGTGAGCTGCTGCGCGGTCTGGGCGTTTTCCCCGAAGCGAATGCTGGAGGGGGTGTCGTGCGTGACGCAGTGCGCCGCGGTCAGAATGACGCGCGGGTGAATGAGCGTGCCGGTGCACGCACCCCCGGCGCCCGAGAGGTAGACCACCGACGGCCAGCCACAGCTGTCGACGTAGTCCCCGCCGTAGATGTGCTGCGGGTCGATCGGCTGCGCCAACGCGGGCTCGGCCATGAGGGGAGTCAGAAGCGCAAACGCCGACAGCAACCCGTACATTGCGCCCGGTATGGCAGGCCTGAAGCCTCCACACAAGTGCCAAAACCCACATTTACGGGAGGTGCGACACTACGTCCGTGTCGAGCGCCGGCCTCGAGCTTCGCAGCGATCTCTGGCTCCAGGGCGAACACGGGCGATACCAGCTCGAAGCGCCGCTGGGCGAAGGCGGCTTCGGACACGCGTGGGCCGCCACGGCCGAAGACGGCACCGCGGTGGTCGTCAAGCAGCTGAAGCTGCAGCGCATGGACGACTGGAAGTCGCTGGAGTTGTTCGAGCGAGAGGCGAAGGTGCTGGCCTCGCTGTCGCACCCGAACATTCCGCGGCACCTGGAGTTCTTCGCGCACGACGGCGAGGCGGCCCATCCCGTCAAGGCGCTCGGCCAACTCGAGGCAGGGTGCCTGGTGTCGATCTACGCGCGCGTGGAAGGTCAGTCGCTCGAGCAGCACATCACCGCGGGCGGGGTCCTGACCGGCGCGGCGCTGACCCGGGTGCTGGACGCAATGCTCGCCGTGCTCGAGTACCTGCACGGCTTGCAGCCGGCCGTGATTCACCGCGACATCAAACCCGCCAACGTCATCCTCGACCCCACGGGCACGCCGCACTTGGTCGACTTCGGCGCGATCAAGAACCATATGCGCGACGGGTCCACCTCCGTGGGCACGTTCGGCTACTTCCCAATGGAGCAGATGATGGGCCAGAGCCAGCCCGCGAGCGATCTGTTCGCCCTGGCCATGACGGTGCTCGTGACCGCGACCGGTGTTCGCCCCGAGGCCATGCCCACGGATCCGCAAACGGGCAAGGTGGACCTGGCCACCGTGGGCACCGGCTTGCCGCCGGCGGTCTTCACCGTGCTCGGCCGCATGCTCGAACCGGTGATCGGCAAACGCATCGCGAGCGCTTCGCAGGCCCGGGCGCTGCTGAAGAACCCGGGCCAAGCCCTCGAGCGTGCCAAGCCCACAGCCCTCGCCCCCCGCGAGGCCGCCGTGGTCCGCATCGCCAACGCATGCGTGGCGATCGGCGGAGGCTTTGCGGCGTTGCTGTACTTCGTCTTCTTCGGGTCGCTGTCGGAGACCGCGTTGGTCGAGCTGAGCGCCCTGTGGATCGGGCTGGTCGTGTTCGGCTTCAGCGCCAACACCATGGTCTCGCTTCGCAAACCACACCCGGTCAGCCGCGCCGCCGCCATCACGGGCCTGAGCATGTTGGCGCTGATCTTCTTCTACTTGGCCATCTGGCCATCGCTCTGAGCCCCACAGCGCGCCATTCGCGGATGCTCGCCCAGGGGTTGCGCACCCCGGACCCCGGACACATACTGCCGAGAAGCGCGGGTCCTCCCCAGGTCCCGCATCTCGCGACCGAGCTCCTTCGGCCACGAGAAGCCCACTCGGGGGTGCAACGGTTTCGACGGGGGTTTTCGAGAGCAGAGACTGCGTGTCGCGGGGCCAATCCGCCGTGTCAAAAACGGAATGGAAACCACAGTTGCCAACGACAGCAACTACGGCCAACTGGCCGCCGTCGCCTAACTAGGCGTCGCGACCCCACCTCAGGAGCCCGAGTAGGGTGGGGTCGTCATCACACGGGCTAGTCGCAACGAGTGCCTCGGCGCTGCGGCGAAACTTCGGGGCTCGGGTCAAGGATCGCCGGTCATCGGGCGTGCCAGACCTCAAACTCAAGTACTGATGACTACACACGTAGACGTCCTGTTTTAGGGCTTCCGGACCCGGGTTCGACTCCCGGCGCCTCCACTGACGCGGCCTCCTAGCGGTACCTAGGGGGCCGCCTTCCTTGGTTCGGACTGCACGACGCCGCCTGCCAACTGCACGACTGACTCCCGGCGCCTCCAATCCCAGACAAACTACGCGCCGCCGATGTTCACGCCCGCCGGTCCGTCCCACTGGGTATCGTCGAGAGCGGTCATGAAGAAGTGGGCGACATCTGAACGGGGGATGGGCCGGGCGAAGTGGGTACGCGCGCCAAGCACCTTGAACCGCCCCGTGCCGGGCTTGTCGTTGAGAGCGTATGGACGGACCACGGCGAACGGGACGGCGCTCTCGCCTCGCACCCGCGCCTCGGCGCGTTCGTAGTCGGCAAAGCCCGCGCGGCCCCCGATGAGGGTGAGCATGGCCTTGATGAACCAAGACGAGCCGCCTACGCCGACGCTGGAGATCATCAGACACCGCGGTGGAGTGGGCTGTTCCTGCGCGGCCTTCATGACGCAGTCCGCGGCCTTCTCCATGACCAAGATCGAGTTCTTTCGTCCGCCTGGAGGGTTGCCAAGGCAACTCACCACGACATCGGCAGTGCCGACGACCTGGCGCACGTCCTCGAGCTTGGTCGCGTCGCCCTCGACCACGAACACGCTCGGGTGGTCGGCCTGCTTGAAGCGTGTACGACTGCGGACGAGGGCGCGCACCTCGTGTCCTGCCTCCAGCGCCATCTCCACAAAGGCGTTTCCGACTTTGCCGGTGGCTCCGAGCATCGCGATGGTGTGTTGCTTTTTGGACGACTCGGCCATCTCTCGGCTCCGATCTCCTCCAAGGTATGGTCATTCTGCGAGCCACAGAAGACCCAAGAATGACTATCTGTGGTACAAGATCGACGGTGACAGCGACGGCACTCGATTGGGATCTTCTCCGGGTGTTCCTGGGTGTCATGCGCACGACGAACCTGCGCGAGGCAGCGAACGCGCTCGGGCTGAGCCACCCGACCATTCGGCGCCGGCTGAACGCTCTCGAAGGTGAGCTTGGCCTGAAGTTGTTCGAGCGGCGCGCAGATGGCATGCACGCAACCCCCGAGGCCGCGGAGCTGCTCGACGTGGCCGAGCAGATGGAGACCCTCGCCCACACCTTCGACCGGCGCGCGCGCGGGCAGTCTCCGGACTTCAAGGGCCGAATCGAGATCAGCGCTCCCGACGTACTGGTGAGCGAGCTATTGATGCCGACCTTCGCCGCCCTGATCGACAAGTGGCCGGCGCTGCACCTGCACGTCGCACCCTCGGAGCAGCTCGCTGACCTCGCACGACGCGAAGCCGATGTCGCCGTTCGCGTGGTGCCCCATGGCTCGAGCCCAGACGGCGACCTGACCGGTCGCAGGGCAGCCACGATCTACACCGCCGTGTACGGCGAAGAACATCAGTGGATCGGCTACTTCGGTGACGAGCGCGACCAGGGGGCGATCAGGAGTGAACGCTTCAAGGACGTGCCGGTCGCGTGTTCGATGGCCAACACCTACGCAGTGTGGGCGGCTTGCCTCGAAGGGCTGGGCCTGGCCGAGCTACCGTGCTTTTTGGTGGAGCCGACGTTGAGCCGACGGACCGCGCCGGAGCCGTGGGGGGACATCTGGGTGCTCGTACACCCCGACCTTCGTAGGAGCCCTCGACTCAAGGTCGTTCGCGACGAGCTGGTTGGGGCGCTAAAGAAGCTGCAACCTCGACTGCGTGGCCGTGCGTAGATCTCACCAACCCCGCACCAAACCCCATGAACCGGTATCAAACCGGCCCATCGACACCTCTTGATGCCGGTTGAGCCGGGTTGAGCGGGGTTTGTACCGCTTTCGACTCCCGGCGCCTCCACTCTGAAGACCGCCTCCAGCAGCTAGCTGGGGGCGGTTTTCTCCTTGGTGGCTCCGTTCTCGCCACCTGTGTCGCCCCCCCCTGGTCGAGCGCTAGCACCGCTTTGCGGGTGACGTTGGCGCCGAAGTGCGCGTACGTCATCGTCATCTCGATCGTGGCATGCCCCAGTAGCTGCTGGGCCGCCTTGAGCTGCGCCACCCCCATGACGCGAGGTGCGAGGCAAAGGTGAGCCGGAGGTCAGCACCTGGGCAGCACGGCAACCCCTTCGAGCGGCCAGTGGCTTCGCCTCACGGTTGCCTGAGTTCCATACCGGGGATTCGTGTGCCTGGCGGTCGGTCGCCAACTCATCTAGTCCGAGAGGTGGTCCGAGATCTGCGCAAACGAAAGCTTCGGGCAAACGTCATCTGCTCCCGCTTCCCGCAGCGCCGTGTTCCCGACTTGATGCGACGATACAGCGACGATCCTCCCTCGAAACCCAAGCCGCCGTAGGGCTCGGACGACCGTGCACCCCTTGCCGTCGTCCAGGTCGTAGTCAACGAGCGCGGCAGCGAACCGCTCCGCCTGCACGCGGTCGATCGCCTGCGCGACGGTGGGTACGACAACGACCTCATGGTTCCTCAAGAACTCAGCAACGACCACCGATGCGAACACGGCGTCGTTCTCGACGTAGAGGATCTTCATCCGCTGCCCTCCCCGCCCCGCGGGCTATCGCCGGCCCAAGTCGCCCAGACGAACAACGCCGCGTTGTCGGTATCCACCATCACAGAGATCAACATCCAGCACCCGACCAGTCTACGCCCCGTGGCCGGAGGACGCCCGCTTCCGCCACGCAGTTTGACAAGATGGCCGCACTGGTCGCCGGATGACGACGCGACGTCATCACTTGGACCGTCGCTCGCTACGTGGCGTTCTCGCTCGCAACCTGCAGTGCGGCCTGGTGGGCGTGTAGATATCCATGCCGGGTACCAAGATGGTCACAACGAGCGAGAACGGCTGCTCGAGTAGTTCGCACTCCTTGCGTCGAGTCCACCAACCGACCACAGGCATCACAGCGATGATCCAACGATCGCTCTGGACGGTCCCCTTGCTTTGCCGGGGGCGATCACTCTTCGTCGCAACTCTGCGTCGCGCAGTCTGCGAGGACGATGTTTGTCATGCACTTGCGCCCGCGCAGGAGCTCCCCCGCAGGAAGTGGTCGCTGGCTCCCATCGGCGTTCTCACCGATACGGATAATCTCGACGCTCTCCTCTTGGTCGTCGTAGCGAAGCTCGATCCGAGAGTACGAGTCGCCGGAAAACCACTGGACGAGTGCGCCGTCGGACTCCCCGACCAGATGGACCACGTCGGAAGCGGCAGGAACCCAGCGGGCCTCGATCGACTCGTCGGGCGTTCGGCAGTGCAGCAACTCGAGGATCGCAGTGCCGTCGTCTCGGAGTTCGAGGTTCCGGAAGATCAAGCCGTCTTGCGTGGTCGTGTTTTCCGCCGGGTCGCGCCACCAACCAACCGCCCACCGGACTTCGGATGCGCTTGGAACGTCGAGAGCTCCACCGGCGTCGCCCTCATGCCCTCCCGATATTCGCTCCGGAACGTCATCTCCACAGCCCAGGAGAATCATAAAAGCGGCACACAAGACCCCCACATTCTTCAGCATTCGCTTCACTCTCCGACTTGGACGTAGACCCCCTGCGATGGGACCAGACACGGACGAGGTCTTCCCTCCTGGAGATGACGATCTGGCCGCGGTCGAAGTCGTTTTGGGACCGCAGCATCACCCCATGCAGGCGTCGAGGAGAACCTCGCACTGGTCGGCCCCGCCACACATGGGGCAGTTGCAGTCCGGCGCCTGCTGCAAGATCTGGTCGAAGCAGTGGTTCCACTGCTGCTGGGTGCCGGACGGGTAACACAGTGCCAGCGCCGCGTCGCACTCGGGCTCGGTGGCGAGAAGAGAGTCGTAGCAACCGGCCAGGGTCAGGTGGAAGCAGTTGTCCCAGTCGAAGGGATAGACGCCTGCGATGCATTCACAGTAGGTCTGACCACATCCTGGATTCGCCGCGTCGAGGCAGAACCCCTTCAGCTCTGCCCCGCAGAGCTCGTGAAGCGTCTCCGCAACGATGGCAGGTGGGCGAATCGTCCCGTAGCAGCTCTCGATGAGGTCGACGCACGCCTGGGTCGCAGGGTACCCGCAGGTCTCGAGGACCTCCGCATAGCAGCCGTCGACGTCGATTCCTCCGCACGCGTCCGCTGAACCGACGTCGGGAGTGCCAGTGTCGGTTCCAGAGCCTGTGCCGGAGATGGAACCGGAACTCTCACCGGCAGTCGGACCGGTCGAAGCCTCGTCGACATACCCCGTACCCCCAAGCCCGCTCGTCGTGGCTGAGTTCGTCGTTGCCGGACTCGTCGTCGAGGATGTTGCATCTCCCTGCGACGTGGCGGACTCGTCGGAGACGTTCGACCCCGGCAGGGTCGCGTCCGTGGAACAGCCGACGAGGAGAGTGAGAGCCAATCCTGAAGCTCTGTGGATCACCGCTGGAGTCTACAACGCTGCCACGCCGTCAGTCTTGTAGACTCCGCGGTGTTCAGCCGGATTTGCTGGATGAACAGCATCGACAATCTCCCGCGCGCTGTCATGATAGAGCGTCGTTGGTCGATGTCGATGAGCAGGCTGGAACTATCGAGCTATCTGGAGCTCCGCGAGACGTGGCCCTCCGAGGGCAAGGTCGTGCTCGCGCAGTACGATGCAGAGAGCATCGTCGTGTACCAGGCGTTCAATGCCGTCACGGCTGCGCACGCGGTGGAGCACCAGAAGCTGGGCGGGCCGCGGTACAAGCTCGACCGCATGAGTTGGATCAAGCCCAACTTCATGTGGATGATGTATCGCTGCAACTGGCTGCGCGCGGATGACGAGCAGGCGCGGGTCTTGGCGATCCGCATCACCCGCACCTTCTTCGACGAGCTGATGCGCGTCGCCGTGGCCTCGTCGTTCACAGCGTCGGGCGTGGAGACGCAGGAGGAATGGAAGCGGGCCTTGAAGCGGTCGGAGGTGCGGATGCAGTGGGACCCCGATCACGGTCCGCGGGGCGGAAAGCTCGCGCGTCGGGCAGTGCAGCTGGGGCTGAGAGGCGAGGCGCTGCGGCGCTTCGTATTCGAGGAGACACGCTCGATCGAAGACGTCAGCGACCTGGTACGAACGCAACGCGAGAACCTCGGCGACCTCACGACACTCCAGGTCCCGACGGAACGGGCGTACAACCCCATCTAAGTTGTGCGCGTCTTCGGTGCCACCGAGTTCGCGCCCGGCGACGCCATCACTCCTCGAAGTCCGCGAGCGAGTTGATCGAAGACGATGCGGATCCTCGGACTGGTTTGAAGCTCGCGGTGGGTGACGAGCCAGATCGGAAACTCCAGTGCGGAGAACCCAGGAAGCACCTTTTCGATGCCTCGCTCGGGCTCGCAGATGGTCTCCGGTAGTATGGAGATACCATAGCCTTGCTTCACGAGTTCCCAGACGACGATGCCGCTATCGCTGGACATCACGAAGCTCTCGGCTCGCACTGGGATGCCGCGGTCCCTCAGCGGCGCCAGTAGCCTCTCCGGATCTGGGCTTCCGACGAAGGTGTGATCGGCCACCTCCCGCGGGCTCCGTGGGCGACCAACACGGTCCAGATAGGCCGTCGACGCGTACAGGTTCCCGCGGAAGTGGCCCACACGGCGCGCGAAGAGTTCATAGCGGTCGGGCCGGACGTTGCGGATTGCGATGTCCGCATCGCGTTGAATCAGACTCTTCAGATCGTTGGTACAGATGATGCGCAGCCGCACCCCCGGGGCGAGGTCTCGCAACGGTTCGAGAATGGTCGGCAGTACTGCTGCAGACAAGAGGTGCGTCGCGGTGATCGTGACCTCGCCCGTGACCTCTTGCGATTGGCGGGCGGCCACCAGTGAGATGGACATGGCTCCCTCACCCATGGTGCGCGCGTGGTCGAGCAGGTCATTTCCCGCCGCAGTGAGGGTCAAGCCTCGCACGCTCCGCTCGAAGAGCGTGACGCTCAGCGAGTCCTCGAGTGCAGACACCTGTCGGCCGACCGTCGGCTGGGTCGTTCCGAGCACCCGCGCCGCGCCGCTGAACGAGCCCTCCTCCGCGGTCGCGAGGAACGCCCTCACCTGGTTCCAGTCGAACGAGACGGACTCCCAGTTCATACATCCGCGTATATCAGAGGTGCCAATTTCGGCGACTGACCACCGACCGACGCATAGCTAGGCTGGGTTCATGCAGACTGCGTCGCCAACCGTTTCGGGCACCCCGCCGCGCCAAGACGCCTCAGCGCCGAAGGCGCACCTCGGCCAGCAGACCCAGGACTCCGCCCGCGCGGCGATGCGTGCCGTTGTGTTTCACCAATACGGCGCCCCGCGAGACGTCATGAAGCTCGACAGCGAGCAACACGTGCCCGAGCCGAAGCGGGGCGAGGTTCTCGTCAAGGTCGAGCGCGCGAGCGTCAACGCAGCCGACAGACACATGGTCCGCGCGAACTACCTCATCGTTCGACTCCTGCTTGGGCTGTTCAGACCCGCGGAGAAGAACCGGATCCTGGGGATGGACCTCGCGGGAACGGTGCACGCCACGGGCAAAGACGTCGAAGGCTTCCAAGTGGGGGACGCCGTCGTCGCTGACGTGCGGAAGAGGTTTGGTGGGGGCTTCGGCGAGTACGCGATCGTGCGAGCGGTCGACCTGGTCAAGAAGCCGGCTGGCGTTTCCTTCGAACAAGCAGCAACTGTGCCGATCTCAGGGCAGGCCGCGATGATGGGCGTGCTCCTGTGCGAGCTCGAACCCGGGGATAAACTTCTCGTCAACGGAGCTTCCGGTGGGGTCGGCTCCTTTGCAATCATGCTCGCCAAGGCACTGGGCGCACACGTGACTGCGATGTGTTCAGCGCAGAAGGCGGAGACGGTGAGACGTTGGGGCGCCGATGAGGTTGTCGACTACAAGACGACCTCGGCCGAGGAGCTCGAGAGGAACACCTACGACGCCATCTTCGACGCGGCGTGCTTCGAGAGCCCGGCCAGATTCGCGGACGTGCTCAAGGCCGACGGCCGATACGTCTTGGTCGGCGGGAGCTACTACAACATGCTCCGCGTCAAAGCGTTTGGCCGCTGGTACGGGCGTGGCGCCCAGCAGTTCAAGACCCTGACCCAAGAGGTCGAGGTCACCGCCAATATCGAGCGCGTTCTCGGGATGATTGCAGCAGGACAGATCGATCCGGCGATTCAAACATCGGTGTCGCTGGCAGACGTCCCCTCCGCGATTGCGGCCCTCGAGGAACGTACCGTCGTGGGAAAGATCGTCGTCAACAATCAGCTGTGACGGTCGATTGGCTCGAAGGAAGTCCGCGCCCCTCGTGTCATATCGGTCGATCGCGGTGCGACGCCACGAGCCGTACCCTAGCTGCGAAGCGAGACCACCCACTCGTCGGCCCAGCGTGGAAACCCGCCGCGACTCCACAGCCGCTCCAACTCATCTTCGGAGACCTGGATCTCGAAGATAGCGAACCGGACCTCGAACTCCAACCCATCTTCGCCCGGCCAGAAGCGAGCCCGAAGAGGTGTCACCTTCTGACTCGTGACCAGCCACGAGAATCCGAGAAACTCAGAGACAGAGCCCTCGAGGTCCATGTTCTCTCGGAGCACCACGCCGTCGCATTCCGCTGGGTAAGGGTCGAAACGGCCACCCGCAGCGTCGCTGGTCCTCAGGAAGCACTCGACCGCTCCACACAAGTCGAAGTGCGACTCTTCCGACGGCTGATCGATCCGTCTCGCTGCGGCCGCGAGCAGCTCGTCCCGAAATCTCGACACCACCGGAGTCTACCGGCAGGTGGAACCGAACTCACCCGGGCTGCCCCCTCCCGTTCAGGGCTCGACAACGGTTGACCCCGTACCTATCGTTTCCCCTCCTCGGCTCAGGCTGGAGTTCGACGATTGCGACGAGACTTCGTAGCCTGAATCCTCTCCCCCGGGAGGAAGCTCGTCCAACCCATGCCCGACCTCGACGACTACGCTCACCTCTGGGACGGCTCGGAACCTGGTTGGACGCTCCGCTCGACGCAACAGCGAACGTGGCGAATCAGGTTCGTCTTCTCCGACTCGAAGCCGACGATGTCCGAGGTCCGGACGCTACGGCAGCTGCTGCCCGGACTCCGCGCGCTCCCGGCCCGGGAGGCAGTGAAGCGCCTGAGCGCCGCGCCCTACTACGACCTGCCCGAGCCCACCAGCAACATCGAGATGCGGTCGCTCGTCGACCGAGCCAAGGCGCTTGGTTTGGTGGTCGAAGCCACCGTCGAAGACCACAGTTGGGAACTCCCGGTTCGGGGCGGCTCTGTATTGCTCATCGAGGATGACACCACAGCACGCAGGGTCTGCGAGCGAATGAGAGCCGCCGGCGTCCCGGTGGAGCACATCGAAGTCGACTGACGGCCTCTCGCGACCGTCAGGAGTCGCGTACCCGATTCCCTCGCCGCTGCAGCGCCCCAAGCAACTCCAACCCAGCCGAGTCCGCATACAACCCCTGAAGCAGGGCCAGCAACGACACGGCTTGCGTGTCGCTGATACGATGCCAGGGTGTCCCGGTGGCGGCCTCTCCTGCTCGCAGCGGTGGGGACTGCGTCGGTCCTCGGCATCGCCTGCACCCCATCTCGACCGCCCGAGCGCTGCGCCTGTAGTCTGACACCGCGCTCCCAGTTCTTCTCCGAACGAACGCCGTCGCAGACGTGCTCCGTGATGGAGGGTCCGAGTGGGGTTGACGTGCGTTCCATGTCTGGGGTTCCGCGTTTCGACGCTCGGTTCTCGAAGCAACGCGATGCCGCGGATCCCGACGTGCGGTACACCGCGACCATCGATATCCACTGCCACGAAGCGTGGTGCGGACATCAACAGGACTTCGTCATCCGTAGCCCCGAACACGCCACAGGGCTGTTCGGCGTGCTCCCGAAGCCGACCGATGATGGCGAGGATGTCCTCCTGTATGTCCTCTGCCCGGCAAAGCGGGCCTCGCCGTGAGTGGGGCTCTGGTCGCTATCCCGCCACGACACGGACCCACGCTGCGCGTTCACTCGCACGGGACGATTGTCCACAACACGGGGACGCTCCCATCCTCGGGTGCGGCGACGAACTCGTGCCATCCATCACCGTCGCTCGACGCAACACCACTCCTGCGCGTCCGCGGGCTCCCGCGCAGTTTCAGCCGTATCGTCTGTGGGATCCCCGGGGTCGCCCGATGTCTCGACGGTATCCGTCTCGGCCGGGGACCCGAATCCAGCATCAGGGCCACACCCAACACAGGTGAGCCCCGCGAGGAGCCCGATCACTCGGTTCAACTTCAGCAGCCGACACACGAGCCGGGAGGCAGCAAGGAGCGCACGAGGCCAAGGCCTGCGCGTTGTCTGGCACGCATGGGCGGCCGCATGACATGCGTGCCGGTTCCAACGCCAGCGACGGCGCAGTCGCGCCATGGCAGCATGCCGTATGGCTCGGCTCGACAGCCTCGGCACCGTGACGAACCGAGGGTTCGATGGTTTCTTCTTCGTCCTGTGCGACGCGCAGCTGCCGTTCGGGGGCTGGGACGAGCACTCCGAGGCCATGTGCGACGAAGAGGTTCAATACGAAGTCGGCGGGCAGAGGGCCTGTGTGATCGGGAGTGGCGACGCGGGGGCATTGCACGTGTTCCAAGACCCGCAGGACGGAGCGCTCTACCTGACCCAACCTCGCGAGGGAGGCGTCGATGTCGAGCAGATCGATGACGCCGTACAGAGCACGACGACCGTCGGCTACATCGACGTGCCGAGCGGGGCGCTGGTGGTGGCGCTGGCGTACCCGCCGCTGAACAAACAAACGTCGGGAGACTTCGCCGACGCCGAACACCAGGACGGAGAGATCCTTCGCATCGAGCGAACGGGCGCGCTGCGTCTCGAGCTGCAGCACTGTGCTTCGGGCGTTCGCTACCGCGTTGCACCCGACCCCGGAAGCAGTGCCTAGCCGGGCATTCGTTCCGCGTAACGAATGCGAGGGCGCGCGCGTTGTGCCTTCACACGATGCTCGTTCCCCTCGTGCTCACGCTGTTTCTCGCGTCGGGCGACCGCACGGACATTCACGATGCTCGCGTGCATGCACAGGACGCCGAAGAGTGTCCGCTCCACGCTCACAACTTGATCGGTGTGCGTGGGATCGGCGTCGCTGCGTTCGAACTGGGCCAAGGCGACGCCAGCCCCGAAGGCGGCATCGGGGTGGCGTACGAGCGCACCATCATCCCCAGGTGGCTGGAGCTCGAGGTCAGTGCCAATGCGCTGCTGCAGCCAGACGGAGCGGTGTTGCCGCTCGACGTGGTGCTCAAGAAGCCGTTCCACGTCAGCCACCGATTCGACCCATTCGTGGGGTTGGGTGCAATCGTGGCCTTCGGCGTGGGCGAAGAACGATTCGTCGCCCCGGGCGCCATCGCGTCGGGAGGGATGTACGTCTGGGGCGGTCGACGTTGGGGCTGGTCGTTCGAGCTGGACTTCGCGGCGGTCAAGGAGCCCGAGGCCTGGCTGCTCGAGCTCGAGTTCGCCTCGGGACCCGTGGTTCGATTCTGAGTCGCCGCGGCGCGTCTACTGTGCCCCGAACACCTGCGTCCAGAAGTGCACATACTCGGTCCCGTTCGCGCGTACGTAGCCGACACCGATGTGGTCGAAGTCCGGGTTCATCAGGTTGGCACAGTGGGACGGACTCCCCAGCCAACCGTTGACGATCGCCTGGGCGGTCGCGAACGCAGTACCGCCGCCGACATTCTCACCGTACGTCGAGGGATCGTAGCTGGTGTAGGAGATTCGGTCCCCCACGTTGTCGCCGTAGAGATTGTGCACGATGACATCGTCGTCCGCCATGTTGCGGGAGTGATTTCGGGCCGCGCAGCGCAGTGCACCATTCATGGACAGCGGCGGAGCGGCGGGAAACTGCCCAGCGGACCCGCAGTGGGTCGCGGTGCTGCGAGCCTGGTTGACCCGGTTCCGCACCTGCCCCTCCAACGTAGCCCAGTTCGAGTTCCAACCGCTGGTTTGGGAGCAGTACGTCTGGCAACCGTTCGTGCACGCGTCGTGGGTGTTGTTGTTGCCGTCATCGCACCCTTCCCCCGGCTGGTTGAAGCCGTCCCCACACGCCGCCTCCTCGCACGCATTCGTGCACATATCGGTATTGCTGCCGTTGCCGTCGTCGCACGCTTCCCCCGCTTGCACAAAGCCGTCTCCACATCCCGCGTCCTCGCACGCATTCGTACAGGCATCGGCGTTGTCCCCGTTGCCGTCGTCGCACGCCTCTCCGGCTTGCACGAAGCCGTCTCCACACGCCGCCTCCTCGCACGCATTCGTGCATGCGTCGGCATTCTCCCCGTTGCCGTCGTCGCACGCTTCGCCTTCGCTCGCCTGAACCCACCCGTCTCCGCACGAAGGAAAGAGGCACGCATCGGTGCACCCATCGTCCGGGTCACCGTTTTGTCCGTCGTCGCAGTCTTCCCCGGGCCCAACCTGCCCATCGCCACAGCGCTCGAGCATGCAGGCCGGGCTGCACCCGTCACCCGCGTCGAGATTCCCGTCGTCGCAGCCCTCCACAGGTGCCCGCACCCCGTCCCCACACACAGCCGTCTCAGGCCCTGACCCGCCCGAGCTTCCCGTCTCGTCGGGGCCCTCGGCGGTCGAAGTCCCCGGTTCCGCTCCTGTCGACACGTCCATTCCGAGTGCCCCGGACGCCTGCGATGTGCCGCCCAGGTCGGTGTCGACGGCAGTGTCGCCGAGGCCGTCGTAGCAGCCAGACAGCATGGACCCAAGGGCAGCAAACACGCAGAAACGACGCATGAACGGACGGTACAGGCTGCGCTGCGTGCTGCCCGTGAGATCGGGTCTCGCGTTCGATGTAACGAAATGCTGGCGAAACGCCACAGCGGGTCGAGGAGCGACTCCCGGAGATGCCCCTCAAGACTCACCGCTACACTCCAGACACGAAGCCCCCTACCCGCTGCCGGACGAAGTCGATGAGCACCTGCTTGCCAGTGCGGTCGCCATAGCTCCGACTGACGCGGTTCCAGTGGGCGCAGGTCGGGTGCGCAGTCCCGACCATGGGGAGCTCGAACGTCTTCTTCCCGCGGAAGTTCCGCCAAGCCCGCTGAGAAATGAACGCGACCGCACGAGGCTCGAGCGTCCGCACAGTCTCGCCGAAGACTTCGTTGGCAACGGCCACATCTTGGGCGGTGGGTCGAAGGGACTTGCCCTTCAGCGCGGGCCGTTGGAAGAAGTTGTAGAACGCAACGTCCTCGGCGACGTCGACGAAGCGCTCGTAGCCCGGCCCCGCCTCGTTGATCGCCTGAAACGCGTGCTTCCAGATCCAGTGCGCCTTGTTCTTGAACCCGTCTTCACACGCATGGCGCACGATCGACGCCGTACTGATCCAGCCGATCTCCTTGTCAGTCAGCGTCGCGGAGCTCCCCGAGTACCAGCCATCGGCATCGTGATGTTGCGTCGATGGCTCGGGCAGGTAGTGACTCTCCCCGACGAGCAGAATGCGAGGTCCAGTCGAGCCGGTAAACCGACGGCCAACAAACGGAGTCATCATGGGGTAGCGCCGACGAATGTCCATGGACGCCCAGCGTACAATGCGGTCGAACGAACGGACGGCCCCCAGGCCGCCGCCAACGATCCCGAGACCTCGTGACCCTACGAAACCAACAACGAGACCGCCTACAGCAAACCATCGACTGGGCGCGCAAGACTGAAGAGACCCTCGCGGAAGTCCGACGCCGGCACCTCGGCGAGGTCCACTTCCGCCCCGGCTCCACCGGCATCTCGATGGTCGGCCTGCGCCCCGATCGCCCCCAACGAGGCAAGAGCGCCATCTCGAACCTGAATCGTCTCGCCGCCGACTTCGAGCGACTCTTCCGAAAGCATTGCGTCGACTGCGACCACGGACGCCCCACACCCGAGAAGCTCCTGCAGTCGGTCCTCGTCGCCGAGGCCTACCGCACAGGCCGCAAACTGGCGTCCCTTTGTGGAGGTGACGCCCCCCTGTTCGTAACCGACGAACTCTCGCTGCCCGTCGAGCGCGGCCGAATCGTCTGCGACCTGCTCGCACTCGACGGCGATCGCCCGGCGGTCATCGAACTCAAGCCCGCGCGAGCAATGAAGCGCCTGGTCGAACAAGTCACCGCCTACTCGGCCCTGGTCGACGAGCATCTCGACCTCTTCGAGGCACTCTACTCCGTCGTCCTTGGGCGCCCGGTGTCGCTCATGTCGCCCTGCGAACGCTGGATCGTGTGGCCGGCCGTGCCAGGACGCGACCGTGACCCGCGGGAGGACGAACTCGCTGCGCTCGGCGTTCGCGTGGTGGGCTACGCGGAGTCCGAGGGAGGCTTCGAGTTCCTCGAGGCAGCAGTTCCGCGCTGAACGTGCCCGTCACGACCTCCGAACCAGTGCCGCTCGTAGGCACCTTCGCCAAAGCTTGGGTGGTCAGTGTCAACGTTACACGCGAGTTCCCGGAGAACGTGAACGTTCTCGACCCGGCGCAGGCCTCTTCGGCATTGGGGTTGGACGACGCTGCTCGGTCGGCACCGCAGAGATGTCGAGTTCCTCGAACGTCTTCGGCAATGCCACGAGCGTCATCGGATCCAGAAGTCGCGGCAGCTCTCCGAGCGTTCCCAACTATTCTTCGCGGCTCGACACGGCACCGCTCGGTGCTCCCGACCCCGCTTCACGGGCGGTCTTCTGTAGCGCCCTCGCCCGCATGACCAGTCCATGATCGGCCGCCAGGTCGTCCTTGGCCCCTTCGAGGGCCTGCTCCAGGTCGTGGCTCGCTTCGTCGAGGCGCCCCAGGGCGATCAGCGCCTCGGCCCGGTTCGACAGCGGCTCAATGGCCATCACCCGCACCATGCGGCGGTCGCTGGCCAGGTACCCATCCACCGCCCGCGAGGCCCACTCGACCGCGTCCTCATGCCGCCCCAGCCGCGACAAGCAGGCCGCGACGGCGTTGGCCATCAGCAGCGTGTAGTAGTCGTCGGCGCCCCCGGTGTCCCGCCGCAGCGCATAGGCCTGCTCGGCGTGGTCGAGCGCCGATGCGTAGGCCTCGGCGTCGTACTCCACCTCCATCAGCGCGTAGTGGGCGCTCGCGACCAACGCGTGGCGCTTGCCCAGCGTGGACTCGGCCAGGGTCAACGCTCGAGTCCCGGCCGCGACGGCCTCGTCGTAGCGACCGAGCTTCGAGTAGACGGTTCCCAGTCGTTTGACGGCCCGATACACATCGAGCGGTCGACTCTGCTCCGACGCCTCAAAACCCGCGATCCCCCGCGTCAGCAGGTCCAGCGCTCGCTGCAGATCTCGCTCCACGTACAGTGCGATCGCCGACTCCGCGTAGTCGATCTGGGCCGCCGACCACACGGGATCGGGAGCACGCAACGCTGCGGCCCGTGCTGCCTCCAGGGCGACCTTCGCCTCCTCGTCACCGCGCATCTTGTCGTGGCTGGCCACCGCGCGGGCCAGCCCTGCCCAGACCTCCGCCTCGAGCGCGGCATCTCCCGCCTTGGCCGCAATCGCGATCGCGTCCCGGAACAAAGCCTCGGCCTGCGGCCCCTCGTGGTGTCGCTGCCGCATCATGCCCTGCTCGAACAGAACCCGGGCGATCAGCGGGGCGTAGTCCACGGCCTTGGCCTGCGCCAGCGCGTCGTCGTAGACCTCGGCCGGTGCACTGCCACGCATCGTCGTGTCCAGCCACAGCCGCTCCAGCTCGGCCTGCAGCCCCAGCACACGGGCCCGCCGCTCCGGCTCGCGCGGGAGCTCGACCCGCTTGCGCAACACCGCGACCTCCTCACACCACGCGATGGGCCTGAGCTCGTAGACCGCCTCCGCCAACGCCTGGATCCCGCCCGCGTCCAGAGCTTCGTCGGCGCCGCGTCTCACCACACCTCCAAGGGCGGCTCGATTCTCAGCCAGGCAGGCCTGTCGCAGCTCCATCGTCTCAGCCGTCTGTACCCGTTCGACCACCGTGGCTCGACATGCGTCGTCCCAAGCCTGCACCCACGCGTCGCCCCGAGCGTCGAGGGCGGCGACGATCGACGCCGCAACCTCGGCGGCTGCCGGCAACCCGGCCCGCTGAATGTTGGCCGCCAGCACCAGCGACCGCTCGCTCGACCACGCCTCTTCGAGCTCCGCTCGCCCACTGGCGCACGGAGCGGGCAGGGTCTGGGCCGGATGACGCGCCATCATCGAGACTCCGACACCGCCCACGACCAGCAACACGCCGGCCGCCCCGGCCCACAACCCGGCACGACCCCCTGACGGTTGCAGCCCCGCGTTCAACACCTCGAGCAGGCCGGTCATCGATGGAAACCGGTCCGCAGGGGTCTCGGAGAGCCCGCGCTGCAGCGCCCCGCGCAACCATCTGGGCAGTCCCGAGGCCGAACTCGCAGCGCTCGGCGGCAGGCCGGTGAGCGCTTCGTGCAGGGCAACACAGAACGAGTACTGATCGGCCCGTGCGTCGGTGGCACGACCCGCACGCTGTTCGGGTGCCATGTAGCGGGGCGTCCCCTCGACGGACCCCGCCTGGGTGTCTTCGGTCGAGTCCCCAACATCGGGTTGCGCGAGGCCGAAATCCAGAACGCAGACCCGACCCGCCTCGGTGCGCATGACGTTGCTGGGCTTGAAGTCGCGATGCACGATGCCTACCGCGTGCGCGGCCGCCAACCCTTCTGCGGCCTGCACATACCCAGCGACGATCGCACGCCACGCCTCGCGGCCTGCGTCCTCCACCCAGGTGTCCAACGACTGGCCCTCCACCAGCTCCATCACCAGCACGACCTCGTCCTCGTACTCGCCAACCTCGAACACTCGCACCACGTTGCGGTGGTCGAGTTGGGCCAAGGTGCGCGCCTCCTGCAACAAGCGAGCGCGGGCCCGGGCATCTCGTCGATCCCGGCGCATGATCTTCAGTGCCACCCTGCGATCCAGCGTGGGATCGAACGCCTCGAACACCGTGCCCATCCCCCCCTCTCCGAGCTGACGACGGACGACGAACCGGCCCAGGCGAACCGGGTTCGGCGTCCGCTTGCCCAGTCCGAGACGACTCCGCATCGCCGCCCGCAATCGGCGCGTTTCGACGCCTTCGCTGAGGGTCGGGTCCGGCAATGGGCTCGATGCCTTCGAGTCGTCCATGCGGAGCACAATCACCGAAACCCGAGAATCCGGCAATCGCGTGCGTGCTACGGTCGAGAGGGAATGCTCGAGGATCGAGAGTTGCTGGAACGCTGGAGGGATGGAGACCGCGAGGCCGGCGACACCCTGTTCGAACGGCACTTCAAGAGCGTCCGCCGTTTCTTCAAGAGCAAGGTCGGCCCCGCCCACGCCGAAGACCTGATCCAGCGCACATTCCTCGGGTGCCTCGACAGCATGCACCGCTACCGCGGAGAGGCGCCCTTTCGCGGTTACCTGTTTGCCATCGCCCGCAACGAGCTCTACTCGCACTTCCGACGCAACAGCGCACGCAAAGGGCACGAGGTCGACACATCCATCCACTCTGTCATCGACCTGCGCACGGGCGTGAGCACCGCACTGGCCAAGAACGACGAACGCCAGCTCGTCCTGCTCGCGCTACGGCACCTTCCCGTTGAAATGCAGCTCCTGCTGGAGTTGGCCTACTGGGAAGAACTCCCTACCCACGAGTTGGCTGAGGTGTTTGCGGTCTCCACGATCACCATTCGCACCCGCAAGCATCGCGCCCGCGACAAGCTCCGCAAGCTCATCGACCAGCTGCGCGACCCCGACTCGCCCCTGGTCCAGGACGTCGACCGCGCCACCACGGCCGCGCGCATGCTGTAGACCCATAAGCGCCTCGATCTTTTTCGGGAACGATTCGGGGGCGGCCACGACGGTAGGAGTGATGAAGCTCCACCCGTTCGCTCTGTGTCTCGTTTTCGGTGTTGCATCGCTGTGGGGTCGCGTGGCCCACGCTGACAGCTGCGCGACCCTCAGCTTTCCAGGGGACAAAGGCCAGGATGTGATCCTCGGCGAGTACTCCACAACCGTCTGGCATCCCCTCTACGGAGAGAGGCTGATCCGATGGGGGGAACTGGGCGTGTGTTGGTACGACGAAGACCAGGGGTCGTGGAGCCTCGAGCGGCTACACACGTGCGACACCTCGACCCCCGGTGCGGATGTCCTCCTGCTGCAAACATGGGGTGGCGATGACACCGTCACGACGCTCTACGGGTCGAGCACCGGTCCCAATTGGATCGAGGGCGCAATGCGTTGCTCCGCCGACGGAAGGGCCGCGCTCGCGCCCTGGAATTCCGACTTCGACTTCGGCGTGCATGCGGTTCTCGGGACCGGATTCGACCGCTTCTACGGCACGCCCGGTGACGACATCGCGGAGAGCAACGCGATCACCACGGAGACCGTGAACATCCCTCACCCGTGGGGTCCCCCCACCTTCGTGCAGGTCGCTCCCGGGGACGGTGCGTCCGACATCTTGTGCGGAGGCGAAGGCGACGACGAGCTGCTCGGCGACGCGGATGATGGCCCAACGTTCGAGGAAATCCTGGACGGAGGCGAAGGCGATGACTTCTGCGACGGAGACCCGCTCAACTGGCCAGACCTGGCCGGCGGCGGCAGCATCTTCGACATCGCCCAGCACGTCTTCGGCATCGACTACGGCTGCAACACGATCGAGAACGCCACAACCCCAGCGATCTACACCTTCCTCGACGAGCCGTGGCTCACGTGTCTGCCGCTCGCGAGCCCGATCTATACCTTTGGGCTCTGACAGGGGCGCAGCGTCGCCCCTCGACGCTCGCCCATGATACGTAGGTGCAATGGTGAAACGGTTGGTGATGACCGGTTGCGTCCTCGTTGTCGTGTCCGGGGCGTTCGGCCTCGGTGTGGCGAACGCAAAACCGAAGCCGGCACGACTGCAGAGAATCGCTGCTGGCGACGTGCCGGGACGACTCCGCGTCGACATCGACGAGGCCGTCGAGGTTCGAGCGCTCGACAGCCAGCTACCAGAAACGTCAGAGCCGATGGTGTTTCTCGCCATCGATTCGACCGTTGTGCGGGTCCTCGCCGCCCGTGATCACGTCGGCCTATACCGCATCACAGGCGCCCGAGGCGTCGACTACCTCGTTCATGTCACCCAAGACGGCGGTCCGGGCACATGTGTGTGGAGCGAAACGACCACAGTGTTCCGTGTCAGTGCGGTCGACCATGAGCTCGTAGAGGTTGGGACGGCGACAACAGGTGGTTACCTCGAGTGTTCTGCGGCTCCGCGCGCGTGCGGCTGTGGCACCTGGCGCTCCGAGATGACCGTGTTCTCGGAGCGAGGGACGACGCGGCTTCGACTTCAGCCAAGGGCCCGCGACAGCACCGCCGGGTCCGGCCGTCCACCGAACGCAACAACCCTCAGCTTCTGAGCGGCGCCGCGGCCACGAACCCCTGCGTGCTCCGAAGACGCCCCCTCAGCCCATCGCTCACCAAGGCCGGCCCTCTTTCCACCGTTCAAAGCGGCGCAACACCTCGCGACCGCGGCTGGACGCGACGACATCCCCCCACCGTTCCAGCTCTGCGCAGGATTGGTGCAGCGCCTCCGCGAGTCTTGCCGCCACGATGCCCAAACGGTCATCGAGGTCGTAGGCGACCGCCTGCGGTTGACCGTCGCGGCCCAAGAAGATCGGGCCGAAGAACCACCGCCCGTCGGGTTCGCGCCGCAGCTCGCCGCACCAGATGGTTCCTTCGGGACAGTCCGCAGGCACGGTCATCGTTCTTGGCGGTCCTTCCAGAACCCGCGGCGCACCAGCATGCGGCGAACGGTCGACGGACTCACGGCGTAGCCTGCACGGCGTACGGCATTGGCGAGTCGCTCCCGGCCGAACATGGGCATCGAAAACGCCATGCGCAGGACCAGGTCCTCCACTTCGCGACGCAGCCGGACCCGTGCGGTCCGCCGTGCCCGATCCAGCATGTAGACCCAGCCGGTACGGCCCGCGAGAACGTCTCGCACAGCCTTGCGGACCTCTTGGTGGTCCCGAAATCGATAGCGCAGCCGGGCGTCGACGTCGGTGGTCTTCAGGGCGTAGCGGGCGGCTCGAAACCACCGTCGCCACAGTCGTTGTGCTTCTCGTTCGTATCGATCTCTGGCGTGCTCGTTCATTGCACACAGCTCTCCTGTCGGCGTCGCGGCACACGGGCCACACGCGGGTTCGCAGAGGGCAAGCGCCCTCGGGTCGACTTCGGGTGTTACGTGGCGGGTGGCCCAAGGCGGCTCGTGGCGACGGCCACGTCGAGCGCCCGGGTGGCTCGCATCCAGTCCACGTGTTCGGTTCCAGCGGTGGGTGCGATCAGCACGTAGTCCACGGCGATCCCGTGGTGCTCGCGCTGGACGAGCACCACGACGCCGTCACGCCCATCCGTGCCGAGTGCGGCCTGCCACTGGCCGATCCAGCCAGGCACACCCGCGGCAAGCTCGGGACGCGCCGCATCGAACACAGCCCCGATGCGGTGCCCGTCGCGTTTCAGGCTGCGCCATAGCGAGTCTCTGCGCTCGCGAGCGTCCGCGGCCGGGTCTTGCAAGCGTGCGCGAATCCGGAGCACGGCGCCGCGCTGCGGATTCTCGGTCAGCTGTGCCCCCCACTCCATGCGACGAGCATCCCCGACCCCACGCGCATCCCAGGAGCCAGGCACCGCAAAGCCCAGCAACGGCCCTTCGTGCGCCACCAGAGGCTCGACCGAACCCCGTCTGTGCTGGCCCAGCCGAAACCCATCGAGGGCGTGCCACAGCGCGTCGTGATGAGCGGGCCAGTCCTTGCGCGGCGACCAGGCGTCACAGCGCACCAGCCGGGCGCCCGAGCGAAGCGCCATCGTCCGGCGTACCTCCACCCGCCCGTCGACCTCTCGCAGAGCACCGAGCTCGCAGCGAGGGCCGTTGCGCCCCGGATGCCGTCGAACCTCGGCGACGCGCCAGCCCTGGCGAACGACCAGCCACCGTAGCCATTCCAACGGGTCGACTTCCCAACGCAGGGTCTGCGTACTCACGCTCAAGCGCGGGCCGTGCAGTCGGGGAGGAAACCCGAACACGGCCAACGGCATCGGCCGCCCCGGCGCCTGCGGCACATGCCGACTCGGCCGGGCGGTGACCATCGAACGCGGCACGGGCACCATGAAGCTCGCCCCCGGGTCGAAGTCGAGTTCGATGCAACGGACCTCGTGGGAGTGCGCGAGTCCGTCGACACAGGCTTGCGGGCGGGAGAACACTACGGCGTCGTCGTTCATCATCACTCCTCCCAAGACTCGGGTGCGGGTTCGTCGGCATCTCGGGTGCGAGAGCGCCTGCGATAGGGGCCTACTCCGAGGTCGTCCTCTTCGATGCGTGTGTCCCCAGACTTCGGCGTCCAGCCTCCCTTTTCGTCCTTCTTCGTCGGCACCGGGTGTTCGGGATCCACCTCGGCCGTGCGTTCATCGTGAAAGGACGGCAGCGCCCACTCGTGAAGCACTTCCTCGATCTTCGTGCCCCAAAGCGGCGACTCGGTCTTCGTCCTCGTCTGTGCCCACACCGACCCCATGTCCACGTTCACATCCAATGCGATCTCCGGTTTGTCCATCGAGGTGAGCAGTGCCCGCGCACCCCACCCCGTGAGTGGAGCGATCAGCGGACTCGACACGCCCGCGTAGATCAGCCCGGTCGCCGCCGCGCCCTTGATCGCGTCGTGCAAGCTCCAACGCACAGAGGCCTTCAACGAGATCGTCGTTCCCGTCCAACCCACGCGCTCGAGGCCATCGATGAAGTGCTCCAACCCAACATGTGTCACCTCCTGCACCATCACCGGGTCCGCCTTGGGACCCGCGAGCACCGTCGGGGCCCCGGCGCTCAGAGGATTGGGCCCTCCGGGGGATTCGATCGCATGGTCGCCAGCGCGAAGCAGCAGCTCCCCGTTGACCAAGACCGACGTGTTCGTCGTCGACCACGCGAGCGACTGCGGAACATGGGGAGCGCCCAGCGAAGTGGTCATCGGACAGGCCGCGACCAGGTGCGCCACCGTCAGCGCGGGTTTCCCTCCGATGAAGACGTCGGGCATCCAACCGCCCGGCAATGCCCGGCCCCCGTGCAACATCGGCTCTCCGATCCGGGCGGCAAAGGGCGCTCCGGGCTGGTGCAGGGTCTCGACGGTCCACGGAACGCCGTCGATCTCGAATCCTTCGATCGTCCACTCGAGGTCACCAGAGTCGAACTCGACCGGTCGGTCGAGCAGCTGCCAGACAACCCACGCGGTTCCCAAGCCGACCCCGACCCACCACGGGATGTCCCACGCCTCGTCGTCGGCGTCCTCCGGGCGCTCTTGTCTGCTCCATGTCTCGGGACACGATCGACCGCCGAAGATATCGGCATGGGTCGGCAGCCCCGTGCACTGGCTCAACGTCCGTTCGGGGTGTTCCGATGCAAGCGTCCTGGGCCAGGGCACGCGCCCCTGCTCGATGAGCGTGGCACCTCGCTCGCGCATTCGAGCCCGGGCCCGGGCGGCGTCGTCGATCCCAGGCAGGCCGAGCGCGTCGAAGAGTGAATCGGTCGCCATCAGCTGTTCAACTTGATCCGTGCGCCTTTGACATCGACCTCGCCCGCGAGCGCGTGCAGGTCCATCGAGGCCCCGACCGCAGTGACATGACCGACGGACTTGGCGGTGAGCGATGCACTGCCCTCGAACACGATGTCGGCGGCCGCGGTGCTCGCCCGGTCCTGCGCGACCGCGACGATCGACTTGGCGGTCTGCCGCATCAACAGCTTCGTCTTGCAGTCGAGCGCTTCGGCGCGTAGCCGCACCACCGACTCCCGCCCGGCACCGCCCGACAGCTCGGCCTCACGACCGTTGCACGACAGGCGTCCGCCCGGCGCCGCAACCCAGGCCTGCTCGTTGGCCTTGGCCACGATGCGGTCGCCGTGCAGCTCGATGCCCGATGGCGTCAGCTTGAGCGAGGTCTCTCCAACCCGCAGCTCGATGCTCTGCAGTGCTTCGAGGGTCGCGGCCTTCGGCTCGAGGGTGAGCACCGTTCCCCCTGACGGCGGTCGGTCCAAGGCTTGCGCGCCGGACGTGCACGACCAGCAAACACGTTGTTCCGCGTTCGCAACGATCGCCTCGTCCGCGGTCCAGAATGCCGACTTGGTCGCCAACCCATGGACATCACCGATCGTGCGCAGTTCTCCACCGGTGACGAACACCTGCAGCTCACCGGGCTTCTCGGCTCCGGGGGTGCCGACGTGCACCGTCTCGCAGCCCCCGATCGTTCGGCTGGAGTCGCGGCCAACGTTCAGCGTGCGCGAGGTGCCGATGCGCGTCGACTGCTCCGCCTTCACCAGAGTTCGCTGGTTGCGCTGTGCGCGGAGAAACATCTCCTCCTTGCCCGCAGCATCGTCGAACCTCAGCTCGTTGAACCCATCCCCGCCGGGACTGCTCTGGGTGCGAAGCACCGTGCAGGTCTTGGTCTCCGGCAATGCACCTGGCGGGAGGTTGGCGCCCGTGTAGACGCACCCCGTCACGATGGGTCGGTCGGGGTCACCGCTGAGGAAGCCGACGACCACCTCCATGCCCACGCGTGGAACGAACGTTGCGCCGTATCCCGGCCCCGCCCACGCGGACATCACCCGCAGCCAGCACGTCCCTGTGGGCGTGTCGTCCCAGTGAAAGCGGACCTGCACACGGCCCAACGCATCGGTGTGGATCTCTTCGTCCTCGGGCCCGATGACTGTGGCCGCCTCGATGCCCGCCACGCGCGGCTTGGGCAACAGCGGAGGACGCACCGCGCCCGCGTCCAAGGGGGCCGCGACAAAGCGGTTGGAGTAGGTCGGTGCGTTCGAGTCCACGCCGAGCTCCACCTCGGGAAAGTCGCCGTGGTGCACCACGCTGAGTACGGCGTAGCGCCGGTCGAGTTGGACGTGCGGGTGCCCCTCCAGCTCGAACGTGGAGCCCGCGGTGAAGTCGGCCACATTGCTGGCCCCGTTGACCTCCACACTCCCCGCACCATGCTCCTCGAGGAGGCGCCGTGCCCAGGTGTCGGTGTCGTCACGCGGGCTGTGGGTGTCGCCCCCTTCGTCGATCCGTCCCGGGTGGTGAATCCACGCGTGCCCTTGCAGGCCAGGGGCATCCGCCAACGCGAAGCGACTCTCGTACCGTGTCGCGCCCGGAGGCATCCAGGCCCGGGCGGTGACCGTGGTCCCCTGCGTGTGCGTGGCGTCCCACCGCCCCAGATACTGCACACTGGGTTGCTCGGCTTCTTCCTCGGCGTGGGGAACGAACAAAACGGGCCACGGCTTCGACTCGGCGACGATGCCCGGGTCCATGCCGTACCCCGGCAACATGCTGTTGCGGTCGACGAGTACGTAGAGCATCTCGAGCTGGCCCGCGTCGTCGAGGTCGCCTTGGCCATGCAGCAGGCTGATGCCCGCCTCCGCCAGCAGGCGCAACACGAAGTCGAGGTCGCTCTCGTCGTACTGCACCACGTAGTCGCGCTCGCCCGCGTGGGCCTGCAGCCGCGACAGGTCCCAGCCGCCCCCGTGCGTTTCGAACACGGACCGGGTGACCGCGTCCAGCACCTGCGGCAGCGTCATGTCCGCGAAGATGCGCCGCCGTCGGCTGTACCGCAGAAGCGCCAACGAGGGCTCCACGACGACCCGCGCAAGCACCTGTCGACTGCGGGTGCTGATGTACTCGGCCCGCGTCACCACACCGCCCAGTGCCCTCGAGGTTGTACCGGGCCGGTCGAGTTCGACTGTGGCCCGACACCCCAGCAGCGCCCGAACGTCGAAGTCGAGGTCCTCCGATACGATATCGATGCGCGCCTCGAACGGGTGATCGATGCGCTCGACCAGCTCGAACCGCCGAACCGCGAGCGCGGGGACGACGTCCCCCGAAAGCTCGACTGCGAGCTGCACCGAGACGGGCGAGAGCGTCATGGCGACACCTGCCCAACCAGCGCGAGCGTCCAGAGCGTGCCTGCGAGAGCCCCCAACGCCGCGGCCGCCACAACGCCCCTGACGCCGCTCGGGCGCCACTGCGTCGGGACGACAGCGGGTTCGCGACGCACGTGCCCGAGGACTCCACGCGCAGGCGGAGGCCAGGTTCCCGCGAGCATCCACATGCGTGGCCTCTTCACGATCGATCCTCCTGTACGGCGATGAGCGACCGCAATGGCGCCGCGTCGCGATCGGTGTCGAACGCGTCGACCCGCGGCGTGGGCGGCAATCGACCCAACGGACGCGATGCCTCTGTCGGCATCCGCCTGCTGCTCTCGCGCTCGCGGAGGAATGCCGGAACGATGCTGCGACCGGTCATCGCGCCTCCGTTCGACGCTCGATAGTGCCCTCGACGGCGTTGGCGGGCGCCCACGTCCCGTCGGCGCGCTTGACCACGCCACGCGGGACCTCAAACTGCCGAGTGAACGCCTGCAGCTGCTCCAGCCGCCGGCGAGTCTTGTCGTGAATGGCCTCGGACAACACACCCCGAGAAAGAGCAACAAGAGCGCCAGCGGACGCCACTGTGATTACGCAGGGTTCGCGGCGCGGGCATGTGTGCCTTGTCGAGCACTGCTCGGAGAACCGAACAACATGGCCGCGTGGGCAGATGGCCCGGGCCCTCTTGTGGTCCTCATGCTAGCGTTCGCCGTCGGGTCTTGGCGCCAGGAAGGAACCCGTGAAAGCCCAAACTCTCGCCGTACTGATCGCAACAGTTGGTTCTGCCCCCGCGTGTGGGCCCTCGGTATCCGATCGCATGGGTGGTGCGGAGCACGGTGGAGGTACGGAGGCCGACGGAGGGGTCCAGGGCGACGATCTGCCCCCGACATCGGGGAGTCTTCGGGCGTCCCCGAGGAGTTCTGGGTCGGCCACTACTCCCGACTGCTACTCGAGGGAAACCTCGGCGAGTCCATAGAACACCTCCCGGGCCTCGCCGCCCTCGAGACCCTGGAGTTCCTCGGCGATGGGCAAGTGCAGCTCCGGTTCGAGTACTACAGCGAGGACGCACCGCCCCGCACGTATGTCCTCGAGAGGCTGCGCCTCGACGTCTGGGCGCTCGTCCCCACATCAGGCGACCAGGCATTCCGCGGCAGCACCCCAGTCGACCGCATCGAGGTCGAACTCGGGGCCCGCTGCGACGAGTTGCAGATCCGCTACCTCCATCCCGGCGGCGAGGAGACCACCAGCACGCTCGGCCGAGGCGAGCTGTGCTGGGATCCCAAGTGCGAACCGCTGTCCGGGGCTGGGAACGAAGACCGAGTGACGAGCCGAGTCGACTATTGCGACGCGCCCCCCGAACCGTGTGGGTAGTCTCCGCGGTGGGCCTCGGTGGCGTGGGACACCTGCCCCGCGCTGGAATACTACGTACCAAGCCCTTGTTCGCGCGCTCCGATGCAACCTCGCCGTTCTCTCGCGCTCATGTTTCTCGCGGCGTGTCTGTCTGGATGCCGCTCTTCCCCGGGGATCGGAACCGGGGGCGGTTCCACAACTCGATCGGAGCCAGAGGCCCCCACAGAACGGCCGGACCCGAGAGTGGACGAAGCTGTCGCGGAGGTGAAGGCATCCATTGCCCAAGGCCGTCGAGAACTCGAGTCACTCGCCCCGGATGCTGTAGAGATGCGACTCGAAGTCATGGTCCGCATCGATCAGGCCGCCCGAGGTGCATGGGTCCTCGCCGGGCCTGGACCGGGCGAACGCTGGACAGCGGAGCAACGAGACCTGCTGGTACAACGACTCGGCCCACTGATGCTCGCTGTGGATGCTGAGCACCATGACGCGCTCGCGGAGCTCCTAGACGCAGGCAACCCGTTCTCGATATCAAGGGTGGGCGAGCTCCCCGCGAGGGATGCGTGGTTGCTCGTCCAACATGCAGACCGAGATCCTGCACTCCAAGAGAGAGCACTGCGGATGATGCGCGCGCTTCCGGCGGACGATGTCAGCAGTTCACATCTCGCGTACCTTCATGACCGCGTCGCGATCAACCACGGACGCTCGCAAGCGTACGGGACCCAGGGGAGGTGCGTACCGGGACGAGGCTGGGAACCACTGCCGCTCGAAGACGAGTCCGCGGTGGACGAGCTGCGTGCGGAAGCGGGGTTGCGCCCGCTCGCTGACTATCGAGCTTTGTTCGACGGCCAGTGTTCACAATGACCTCAGTGTGAACCGCCCTGAGGAGCCGAGAACAGCCCCGAGAGTTCAGCGTGCCCTCAGTGCGTGCACGGCCCATCATGACCACCGCGATCGCAGGGTCGACAGCGGAAAACACGTTGGCCGCTGCGCCCCCGGTTGCAGCTGATCACCCACGCGCCCTGACTGCGAACCTAGAATCAGAAAGCCCAGATGCGCAGCTCACTTCCGCCGTTTCTCCTCTGCCTTTTCGTCGCTTGCGGCCAGACAACGGAGCCCTCTTCCGAAGCGCTCGACCACACCGGGCACGATCCCCCCGGGTCGGCGACGCAACCTCGCATCACGGCGAAGAAGCTTGGCGACGCCTGGGTGTTCGTGGGCGAACCGCAGGAGAGGCAAACCGGCATCAAGGTCATCAGCAACGATGCCCTTCACGGCGGGATCGCCAGGGTACAGAAGGGCTGCCTGACAGTAGATGGTGAGGTTGTCGTTTTCTGGCCCCACCAGCTCGGCCTTGCCGAGGAGTTCGTCAAGGCCGCGAACGAGCCCACACCACAGAAAGTGTCGCTTCCCGGCGGTGGAGGGCTGCACCCAGCTCCGGAGGCCGTCGTTACGCACTGCGAGGTTACTTCCGTACGCTTCGCGGGGCGCGGCGCCCCATAGCCCGCCGCCTCTCCTTGCGCTTCAGCAAGCGTTGGCAGGGCGGCAGGTCTTGCTGACTGGGTTTGTCCAGACGTGCAGCTTGCAGCAGTCTGAGAGGCACTGCTCGTGGTTGGCGCAGGTTCGACCCTGGTTCTTCTTGGGCCGGCACTCATCTGCGCCGATCCCCAGCACGCCGGTCCAGCAGTACTCGTCGTCTTCGCAGATGTCGGCGTCGCCGCAAAGGTCGACTTCGATGATCTCACCGTCGCACGCCGCGATGCAGACGTCGCGTTCGGCCTGCGCTTCGGCGAGGGCTCGGTTGAGAGCGGCCACAGCGACTTGGGCGAGGATGATGCCGAAGGGGAAGGTTACGGCGGCAATGCCCATCGCGATCACGAAGGCCGCGACTGCGATGGTTGCGGCGGCCGTGTAGATGTTGATGCACAGCTGCTCGCACGGGTCGTAGAGCATCATGGCGAGCTCGCCCCCGACCGAGGTTTCGAGGAGCTGCGCCCCGGCTTCGGTCTGGAGCGCTTTGTCGAACAGGTATCCGATGTCCGCCGGCGAAGCACTGTGAAGCTGGTGGTTTTCGCGGATCTCCTGGACGAGCGTCTTGATCTGCGCGAGGTCGGCGGGCTCACCACCGAGATGAGCGAGCAGCGGGCCCGGCCCCATGACGTCGGCGAACGAGGGGTGCGTCGTCGTGATGGCGATCGCATCGACGTCCTCGTCGGACAGCTTCTGCTGGGCCTGGACCAGGTCCCCCATCATTCCCGCGGAGAGTTCGACAAGCTCGACAAACGCCTCGTCATACGCGATGGCCTTTGCGAGGGCGTCGGCCTGGGCGGCGATCTTCGGGGAGACCGAGCCCTTGCCGGCCCGGAGCTCGACGGTGGGCGCAGTCTGTGGCCCGGTGTCACATCCAGCGGCGATCAAGGAGGCCGACAAGGTCAGGGGCGTCAGAGCGCGAAGAGCACGGGTCGCAATGCGAGGAAGGTGGAGGCGAAGCATGGCAACGGGGGAGAGACACGTCGGGCCAAGACGGATCAACCGGCCTCGCGTTTTTTCCACGGGCCGGCGGATCCACATCCTCCGCGCCGACGTTCACCCGATGCTTGGTGACGCCTACGCAGGCTCGCTACAGCGAGACGCCGAGGGTCGACGCGCTGGCGACGATCTCGTCGAGCCAGTAAGGCACCTTGGGGCCGTGCGCGTAGCGGTTACCGACCGTGTTCTTGGCACGACCGGAGTGAATCCCGAAGATCCAGTAGTCTCCGCTGCTGTAGAAGTAGTACGGCGCTCCGGAGGATCCGCCGCCCGCGGTGATGTTGAGGCGCGCTTGTTTCCTCCTCAGCGCGTGGAACGTGCCGAGGTTGCGCTCACCTTCGAGGAAGCTCGAGCTGCCGCAGCTCGCCTCTTCCCCGCGGTGGATCGTCGGGTAGGCGGCGATGCGCGGTGTGTAGTCGTTGATCTTGCCGTCCCGGTCGTCCGACAGACGGTAGTTCCACGAACCGGTGAACGGGGAGGAGAACTTGATGAGACCCCAGTCGCTGTCGCCGCTCGTACCCGCCACGATCGTCTCTTCGACCGTGCGGCACTGTTGCCCCGTATCGCCGTAGCGTCGGCAAAGCGTATCGCCCGCGGCCACGCCATTGGCGGCGTGCCCGGCGGTGAGCGCCAACTCGTCGTCGATGAGAACGGCCGTACCGCTGAAGGGGCTGAAGTCGAGGATCGGGCGGCGCTGGCTGTTGTTCATGGTCTCCAGGTTGAAGTGAGACCCGTTGTTGAAGCGCCATTTGGTCGACCAGCCGCAGTCGTACTCGGTCCAGGTCGGTGCGAGCACGGCATCACCCCCGGCGACGAGGTCGTCCACGTCCCCATAGTTGGTGTGGCCGTCGCTGGCAGCGAGATCGCGAACCTCCGTGAGCCCTTCGCGATAGGCTCGGCCAAGCGCCTCGACCTCCCTCGCGTCGAACCCGTCGACCGCCCACTCGCGACCATCGGCATCGATGAGTCGCAGGCCCGACAACTCGGGACCGGAGTCGATCGCCAGCGTATCGGCGGCCTCCTCGGCCGACGGCGCGCTGGCATCTCCATCCGGAACGACGTAGCGGTGGGCACCGACGTACCGCAGCGTCAGGGGACCGCGCTCGATGACGACGCGCTCGGGGGAGACGTCGGCGCCCTCGAGCATGAACGCATCGCCGTCATAGAGACGCGCGGGAGGCTCGGCGCCGATCACCTCGGCCCGCTCGGATTCTTCGATGTCTTCGGTGTATTCGACGTCTTCGGTGTCTTCACCGGGATCGCAGGCGGCCAGAGCCAGTCCTGCGATGAGCAGACACTGGAGCGGTCGGCGAAACGGCGTGGGGAGATTGGCGTTCATGAACCGACAGAGTCCTTCCTGCCGCGACCGGATCACGGTGGCGGGGAAAAAGCGCGCTGCGACGCGATTCTCCAGGTTGCACTCGCCGAACCTTGGTGCGGTGCACCGACGAGAAGCTCGGGGTCGACTGCTCCTCGAGATTCGGCAAGAAGACCCGGCCACGGGTCGATCCGTGGCCCCCCGGTCGGCCCCCGTGGGAGGCAACTAGGCTTTCTTGACGATCGAACTCTTGAGCTTCATTGCCCCGAAACCCGGGATCTTGCAGTCGATATCGTGGTCGCCACCCACGATCCGGATCCCCTTGACCTTGGTCCCGGCCTTGAGCGCCCCCTGAGCACCCTTGACCTTCATCGTCTTCACGACGACGACATTGTCCCCGTCTTGAAGGATGTTTCCGACCGAGTCGCGGACGACGTCTTCATCGGCCGCGTTGGCCTCGGCCCCGCCAGGCGCCCACTCGTGCGCGCACTCGGGGCACACCATGAGGACCCCGTCGGAGTAGGTGTACGCAGAGCCGCACTTGGGGCATGGGGGCAGTTCGCTCACGCACTGCTTGTATCACCGCTGCGGTCCATCGATGGCCTCTCCGTGGAGGAAGTGCATCGACGCCGGTGTGCACGTGTGCCGAGCTCGAGCCGACCGAGCGCGACGCGGTCGCATTCGAGCTCGGGTGCCTGTTCGCAGAGGCGGTCATCGAACGCTATGGCTGGCGGTGGGTTCGGATCGACGACCACGCTTGCGGCGTCGCCGCTCCGAAGAACGCCTGGCTGCTCGACCCCACCGCACTGATCGACGACGCCCGCACGGATCCCGCCGTCGACCTCAAGGCACGCTTCGACGACCTCGCCACCCTCTCACCGGGTACGCCCGGCGCGCTGCGCCCCCTCTCCTGAGACGGACACCAAGGCGGCGACCGAGAAGCCGCATTGACCCGCCCAGGGCTCTCGGGTCATGTCCGAGAACACCTTGGTCATGTCCGAGAACGCCTCGGCCATGTCCGAGAGCCCATCCCGATGTCCGAGCAGGCCCCAGCGCTCAGGTCCCCGCGGGGGTGGGCTCGGCAACCTCCGCCTCCGCTTGCGCTCGGCGGCGGGCGGCTGCACGGGCTCGTCGTCCGTAGGCACTGCCAACCTCCCGCGCCAGCGACGGATGGGCACGAAACGCGAACCGAGCTGCGGCGCGCACTTGCTTGACCGTTCGGTCGAGCACGGCGGTGGTCTGGTCGCGGCGAATCCGGTGCGCTTTGGCTTCTTGGGCTCGTTCGCTGGGCAGCTGGGCCGACCGCGCCCGGACCTGCGCCGCGAGTGAGAGCGCCTCGTCGATGGTGTCGGGTTCGAAGCCACCCAGGCCCGCGAGGGCTTCGCGATGCTGGCCCGCCAAGGTGGCGTAGTCGTAGAGCGCGGCGGCCAGGGCGTCGTCCGAGGTCGAGCGCTCTCCGTAGAGGCCATCGACCGCCTCCAGCTGGGCGTCGCGTTCGTCCTCGACGCCATCGTCGAAGTGGAACTGCAGCACGGCGGTGAGCTCGTCGAGCAGGGCCACGGCCCGGTCGACATCGTCGCGGCTGATGGGCGGCGCGGCGGCCAGTCGAAACGCGGTGTGGAGCTGCTGTACTGCGCCGACCAATGCCACGAGGTCGTCGGCCACCTCGGGGCCGAAGCGCCGCGCGGCGCTGGATAGGCCCGGGTGCCCATCCGCGGGCTCCCACACCCGCCGCACGAACGCGGCCAAGTCGACCGCTTCACCCAGCAGCACATGCATGGGCACGCCGAGCGACAGGGTCACGTCCGCGGGGACCGCATCGATCTGTTGTACGAGTTCCTCTCGAAGTTCATCCATGCCTCGACGCTACGCGGACTCGGTCGAGGTGGCTCGAAGGATCTGCGCCGAGGGACAGGTGTTGGCAGTGGAGGGCTGCACCCAGCTCCGGAGGCAATCGTTGCGTACTGCGGGGTCACATCCGTACGCTTCGCGGGGCGTGGCATCCAATGACCCGCCGAGCCACTCGTGGCTGCCGGGGCTGCGACCACTCATGGCGTTCGCAGCTGCACCGAGACATCGGGTGGAGCGTGCGGGTCGCGGCTCACGTCGAGAAGGTAGCGCCCTTCTTCGAGCGGGAGTCCGAAGAGCGAGCCCATGTCGCTCCCGACGGTGAACGAGAGCTCATCCTCGCAGCCGCCGCAGCGCAGAAGGCGAACCTGGTATGCGTCTGAGAAGTCCTCGGCCCCCGATCCTGCAACGGAAAGGGTGTGCGTCGACGACTCCTGGACCTGAAGAGCGACCCGCGTCGCGACCCTCCCGCTGTAGTCCCGAACGACATCTACGCCGCCGCACCCCAGCGCGAAGTCCTGCTCCCACAGCCAGTCTCGGGCCCATGGCAGAGGTTCGAGTTCACACTCGACGTGTCGGTTCCACCCCGCACTCCCGCAGCTGGGGGCCTCAGACTCGTACTGCTCGACAAAGCGCTCCAGCGAGACGCCAAATACATCGACGAAGACGGGTTCGATGCCAGCGAGCTCCCGAATCCCCGCGGCCCCAACGAAGAAGCGGCCCACCGACTGCGGGCCGTACTCGTCGAGCAGGTAGCTCATGAAGTGGCCGGCCCGTGCGTAGTGTTCCCCGGAGAGGCTCTCGCCCTGTTGGAGGGCGGCACGAAGGTCGGACGTTGGAGGGCCGAAGTCCGGGAACCGGCCATAGACGACCGCGGCCCCCTCCTCGAAGAATGCGTGGGTTCGTCCGGCGCGATTGGCAAGGTACACATGGACGAGTTCGTGTTCGGCGATCGAAGGGTCGACGACGAACGCCCGCTCGCCGTCGACGAAACACCCTCCCGCGTCCTCCAGAACCCCGCACGGCGTACGCTCTACGAGCGAGTCTTCCGCCAACCAGAAGACGTCGGCGACGCCGTCCATCTCGCCCAACCCAAACTCGCGGGCGAAGAACTCGAGGGAGCGCTCCATCGCGAGGCCATCCCCGCCGCAGGGCTCACGCTCCCCTTCGGCGAAGACTCGCACCCGCTCCCCGTCATAGACGAGCGTGGTAGGCGGCAGCCCTGCATCGCCAGCATCCGAGCAAGCGGAGGCCCCGGCCAGCCAAGCCACACAACATGCCGCCAAGAGTGGCCGCAATCCCAGACACACAGACCGGAGGCCGGCCAACCGGCGCTGGAAGTAGGGAAACATCGAAAAGGGAACTCCAAGAGAGAGCACACAGCCGACGCGAAGTCGCGCTGCGTCTACCCGAACGAACTCCGCCCGGTCAACGGGCCCCTGCCAGATGAGTCAGCCGACATGCGACGAGAATCCTGCGGCGCATAGATGGATCCGGCTCCCACCTCGCTGCGGCGAGCACACGCTGGGCGTGGACCGGCACGAGTTCGTCGCATCCAAGGCCTCGATCGAGCAAGCCCAGGAACTCGACACTGCTGGTCAATGCAGACTGCACCCGATGGGCGGAGTCCAAGCTCATGAATCCCTCGGAGTCGAAGTCCAAGACGGCGTAGTCCTCCTGCAGGATTCGAACCGGAAGACGGTTCTCGAGTTCGACATAGATGGACGCGAGCCGAACGCGCTTGCTCGCGAACGACTCGGAGGCTTCCTTGCCATTCAAGATCGCGTGACAGTGCGTCTTCGTCAGCGAGACCGCTCGACCTTGCTCGTCGAGGTATGCATAGCGTGGCGAGAACCCCACGCACTCATCTTCGCACACGAGCGCCACGGGACGGAGGAGCAATGCCTCGGCGATGGCATCCAGGCCCGCTCCCTGGACGCGGCGAAGGTTCAGCCGTTGTCCGCCTTGGCGATTCGGAGAAGACGGCTGTGGATTCCCGACAGCGACTGAATGCACAACTGGGACTGAAACCACGACTTCACCGCCCCGACAGCGAACGCGGTGTCGAGTTCGGTGGGGAAGAGAAACTCGAGACTCTCGGGGACGAACTGCAACGCCGCGTTGGCGACAGCAAGGTAGTTGACCGCGAGCAAGCCAGCGTTCCCGAGCGCCGTTCCGCGGGCGAAGCGGGTGAACATTGCGAGGGTCTTGGTGGTGCGACGTCGGCCATCATGGCCTTGTGGCGCTCCCACGAACCAGTCCCATCCCAAGAAGAGTCTCGTGAATGCGAAGAACTTCTCCACGGAAGGCAACGTATCGCGGAGAGCTTGCGGCCCAACGTCCGATATTGTGGACGACTATGAGACTCGGGGCCGGTTGTCGGGATGGAGCACAGCGTGCTGTTCAACAGAGCAACAGCGTCTGGGATCCCAGACACTGAACGCGCCGTGGGCTTGTCGCCGGCAGTCGAGTTGGGCTTTATCGCGTTCCCATGCCCACAGCAGCACTCCCGACAGTCCTTGTCTTGGCACTGATACAGAGCACGGGCTCGCAACCTCTCAACGATCCGGCCACAATTGCACGGGCAGCCGAGAGCCGTGCACAGGCGGAGCGGTTGATCCGCGACCTCGAGTGGGAGGACGACGCGGACAAGCCGTGGTGGTCCGGCAGCCTGCTCGAGCGCCTCCGCCAGAGTCACGTATACGTCACCTGTGATGCGCCACAAGTCCCGGCCAAGGCCAAGGCCAAAGGCAAGCAGAAACCGCCGGCCCCTGCCCCAACGCCGATAGGTTGCACCCAAGCGCCCGAGGATGGCTGGCACGCGATCGACGGCGACACACTCGAAGCCCTTCGGGCGATACGAGCGGAAAAGCGAGAGGCCGCGCGCAAAGCTGCCGACGCGAAGGCGAAATCAGACGCGGCTGCGGCGAAAGCCAAGACAGAGAGTGCAGCGAAAGAGGAAGAACGCAAGCTACGAGCACGACGCGGGAAGTCGGCGATCGACCGAGCACTTGGACACCGGCCGCGAGGCGAGTTCCGCATCACGCGGCGGGACGCAAAAGGAGCCCTCACCGAAAAGAACGGTACGATCAAGCCCATCAGCGACGACAAGATCCTGTTCCGCGAGTCCGGCGACAAGACTTCCAACGAGGAAGTTGCCATGCACGAAATCGTCGAGGTCGAGCTCGTTCGACACCTGACGTCTGAGTTCTGGTGTTCGGACGTGGTTACAGTGTGCTGGAACAGCCAGCGGCCCTCACTCTCGGGCCTGAGGCTGTTGCTCGAGCCGAACTTCTCGGTCACGGTGCCCATCCAAGGAGAGAATGGGTTCGCGTTCAGCACGACCAACATCGCGAACTCCGTGGCGGTCGGCCTCGAAGTCAACCTGGCCGGCGCCTGGCTCTCACATCAGGCATTCTTCCTCACCCCACACGCGTCGGAGCTGACGAGCACAGAGGGGCCGACGGCAGGGACCAAGGCGTCGGTCAAGGCGAAGGCAGGGGTCGGGTTCGGGTTCTCGACCCTCAACGGTGCCCTCGCAGTGGGTTATGGGTTCTCGTTCTGGGACCGATCGACACTCCCCGACTTCGCGAACACTCTGAGCGAACGACGCGGCGCGAACTCGAACTTCCTGTACATCTCCATCGCGCCGGGCTCGCTTTCCCGAACGGCGATCGTCGGGATCAAAGAATGGCGCGAGAAGAAGAAGGCCGCCGCGCAGGAACGCGCCGTCGCCGAAGCGAAGACCGAGCAAAGCGGCAACGACTGACGCGACGCTCGGGCATCGCTGGGGTTGCCTGGGCTGTTGAGAGCATCTGACCCTCACGCCTGTCGCGTCAGCTTCTCGCGGTGGTTGCCCCACCGCGCGATCACCCGGATCGGGCTCGAGCTCGGGCGGCACCGTCCTCCCCGACTCGAGCCCTCCCGAGTCGGCCGCGGACGTTGGCGTTCGTGGAGCCGAGGTTGTGCAGTCGCAGTGTTGCGTCGGGCTCGGGCACGCATCGAGCGGGGTCGTTCATGGCTGCGCTGCGCCGCGGTGCGCGGTGGAGTGGGCCTGCGGCTTGCAGGTGAAGCCGGCGGCCATGCCGAGCAGGGGGAAGGTCAGGACGCCGACCTTGGCGAAGGAGCACAGGCCCGGTCGGAGAACGGCGCTACGACGCCCGACGAAGGTATTGAACCGCCCTCCGTTCGAACTCAGGACGATCCCGAACGGCTTCGAAAGCCTTGTCTAGAGGTGTGGCGCGGTGGTATCCACCCGCGAAGATGGGAGCGACGTGACCGGCACAGACAGCGCTATTCGAGGCTTCGACTACCAAGTCGATGTATCGCTGTGGTTTGCTCTCCACATTCTGCTGCTTCGAAAAACGGCCGAGCGGATCGAGCTGGAGCCTCGCGTGGGAGACGAAGACCTCGTCGTGTACGAAGAGAAGGCCGTACGGGCAACTCAACGATCACCCCAGGACGAGGACATCGTCGACATGCGCGCCGTCGGCGGCCCCGCCCTGCACATCCAGGTAAAGTACCGAGGATCTGCTGCTTGGACCGAGAGCGCAGTGAGAGATCTCCTCCTCCCTCCTGCCCCCGAGCAAGGTCGACCTCGAAAGCCCCCTGCGGCTCTCATCGCCGGCGAACAGGCATCATACCTATTCATAACCAATCAGTCAGTAAACTCCGTCTTCTCGCAAAAATGGTCTGAACTCGACGGAAACTTCGGAGGTCTCAACCTTAGCAAGCCACTAGAGGCCACACTGCAGGACCGAGCGAAAGCGTGGGCCTCCCACTTCGACATCCCGGCTCCGAGTGAATGGTCTCCTAAGTTTGCCGCCTATCCGCAGGCAACGGAGGGAGTCGTCCGACAACGAGTACTTGAACTCCTCACCAGCGTCGGATACGTCCCCCCCGCCCACCGCGCAGCCTGTCTCGAAGCGTTGAGACGCCTCATCTGGCACACATTTCGCCAACGCGACACCTCAACACGCGCCCCCAGAACACTGTCACGACATCAGATCGTACAAGAGATCCAGAACCATAGAGGGTCCCCGGACAAAAGCCCGACACTTAGGAATTACGTCGTCCCGCCATGGGCCGAAGAAGCAGAACAGACGCTTCGCGAACGTGGTCGACTGATAATCACGGGACCATCGGGAGTAGGCAAGACCAGCCTAATGCGCTGGCTCGTCGACAGATGGCGAAGACCCGAGTCGTGCGGGCTCGACAAGCGCCGCGAGCCCGCCAGAGTCGTCTCAGTAGTTGACGACCGGGACCTCCTCGAGGTCGAGCGCCACCAAAACGTCCCGGGCCCGCTCATCGTTGAGGTTCATGACCCGTGGGGCGACCGGGACGACCGCGCTCCAAGGCTCCGCCGGAAGGAGTTCGGACGGCTACTAGCTCAAGAGCTCCCGGACGTATTCATTGTGGCAGCGTCCCCATCCGAACGGGTCCCTCAAGAAGGCCTCGAAGACGGCCTGATATTCGAGCTGAATCAGAACACGATCAGCCGCGAAACACGACGACAAATTTTCGCAAAATATGCGGAAGAGCACGTCGTCGAGAAGACAGACTCGAGCTTCTTCGACATAGCCCTGCTCCCCGAGCAGATCAAACTCGCAGCGCACGCTCAAACAACCCAGCTAGGTAACGAGAAGGACCCGCTCAAGCCGAAAGAACTCGTACGCCGTTCCAGCGAGGAGGGAACCCGAGAGCGTATCATCACATCGTTGTCGCGACCACAAAGATGGCACACGTTGGAAGCAAGCCTCCTTTTAGCACTCACCAACGAGGGCCATCTTGAGATCGACAGGGTAGACCTCTTGCAGAGGTCGCTCCAGCGCGATATTCGCCTCGCCCGATGCCTCCCGTTCGCACTCGTGGCTCGCCTTGTCTCAGACGGGGTGTGCGAGCCGCCTGAAGAAGGAAGAATCCAACTGCGGCGTTCGGCACATACGGCGCTCTCCAGCGTCGCAACAGGGGGCAACGGGACCCCCCGGGACGTTGACGGACTCCCCCTAGTCGTCGAACTCCTCGTCGACCGCGACGTTCTCAGCCTTGCCGCAGACGCACTCCTACACTTGCTCAGCCGAGACAACGAAACGCTTGACCAGGTAGAAGGTCATGCAAAGGAGTCGGTCGCACGATACCTCGATGGACACATCGTTGCATCTACAACTCCGGCCGAATGCGGTCACGCATGGAGGCGACGCGCCTGCCTGCCCCACGAACTATCGGAGGCGGGGCTCATATTACACGCATTGGCCGCAAAACCACGCGGATACGGGCCCCGCCCAGTGTCTCTCGGAAGTCGCGAATGGAGAGCTCCAACCTGGGCAGCCGAGCGACGTCGGCGCATCCAGGAGTGTTCCGTTGCAATTTCGGCGACGCGCCAGGTCATCGCAACAGGCGTTCTCACAACACTAAGAGACCCGTTCCAGAAGACAAGGAGAATGCCTTCTTTCCTAGCCAAACTGGGCTGGGACCTCAAGGACTCTTGGCTCGCGGGGCTCACGGTCGCGCTCGAGAACGCCGACCGGACGGTGGAGGCGTACGTAGTCGGAGCCCTGGGTCATCCGCCAACAAGATGGCACTTAGTGTTCACACGAATCGAGGGAGCTCTGAATCGGTTGGACACGCGACATGCCGAGGTAGTCGACAAGGACGATCAGGACGTGGCTTGGGACGAATGGCAGGGTGACAGGTACGCCGACGAAAGTTGGGGCATCACTATTGCACTTGAGGCATTCGCCGCAACATTCTGGGAGACCCGCGGCGGCGACAAACTAGTCAAGTGGGCTCAGGAGAACGCGAACATCTATCAACGTGAGCTCCGCCAGGCTCTGCTGAGGTACTGGAGAAACAACTCCCCGTCCGCCGAACAACTCAACTGGGCGTGCAAGACCTGGGAGCCAGATCTAGATGGCGTTGCCACGTGGGAAGTCCTCAACGAACAGTTTCCGTCGCAGCGCAAGCGGCCGCCGCGGATCGAGCCACAGACACTACTATCGCATGTCACCAGCGTGCCTGCAGACCAGACAGAGGCATATCTCGCAGCAGTCAGGAATCACATAGCGACCCCATCCGACGCCCTCCGCGCATGGAACGACCTCGAACTCGACCTGCAGACGGCGATTCTACTAGCACTAGTGCGAGGCGAAGACACAGCTGAATACGACGACTGGGTTCAAGCATTCCAAGAAGCATGGAAGGACGCATGGGAGATATCGGACTGGCTGTCAGGCGACACAGCTACGCCAGAAGACTCAACGTTGCAAAAGAGGGTGGCCGAGTGGCGTCAGGCCGGCCATCGTCTCTCTATCGACACCCTTCGCGTGCTCCCTCAAAGCGACTATTCCCCCGGAGACTGGCAGGACCTATTCTCTCCATCCGCCCCCCGACTCCTTGACGCTCTCGATGCGGTCGTGGCACGAAAAGAACCGCCACCGGTCGAAGCTACGGACAGCATACTCAATCTCCTCACTCAGAACTCGTGGGAGGTCCGTAGAGCAGCGCTCGCGGCCCTAGGGGCCCACCCCCTTGACGACTTGAGGGTTGCGAAAATCGCGGAGAGGCTTGCAAGCGAGAGAAGCAAGCACGTTCGGATTCAGCTGAGCGAGGACGCGAAGAATGGAAAATGGCATTCAGCTGCAGAACTACTTGCGAACTGGGCCGTGTCCGATCGGACGGACTGGGAGGCGGACCCGCGCAACGACATCACCCCCGACTATCGTGTTGCAAGGCGCGCCATGGAGGCGCTAGGTTGCGTACAGGTCCCCCCTGCAATACGCAAGACCCTTCGAAACAAATGGACACCAGCGTCAGTTTCAGACGATGAAGAGCCTCTTGCGGAGCAAGCTCTATCGGTTCTTCTTACGGCACCGACCAAGGAGGATATCAAGTGGCTTGCGGAGCACTTGTGCCAGCGACCTACCTGGAAACCCGCGCTCGCCGCCGCGACTGATATCGCCGACAGGCATGTCTCGCACATTGACAAACTCCGCCTCGCACTCCTCTCGCATTGCCAAGACAGCAGGCCCAAGCCACGTCTGTTTACGGCATGGGGAGTTTGCTCACATGCGGATTTCTCCTCCTGCGGCGAACTCAAGTTCGCGGCTAGCCCTTGCGCATGTGCAGACTCGAACGGCGACGACTGACACCGAGAAGGCGGCATCCGCCGCTCTCGACAGCCTCCGAACTCACGGCGTTCGAGTCGATCCAGCCTTCGCTTCTTTGTTCCTGCCTGAGCCGCTTCTCCCCCTGGCCGTAGTGCTACAGGGGTTTTAGCTATGTTTCCTGATTGCCCGAAGATCGCGAGTTCCAACCTCGTCTCGCAGTGCGGCCCGAAGATCTTCCATTCTCTTCTCGAGGTCGATCCTCTCTTCGCGTGATAGCGGCCGCGGAGAATCCTGATCCGCACACATCTGTTCTAGCTTTCCTTTCAAGGAGAAGAGCGACTTTCGAACTGACCGCGACAGGTAGAGGCCATGTTGCTGCCCGAACGCGGCGCCGAGTTTGGCGGCGGTCGAAGAACCCGCGACCACGTCTAGCCGAGCCTCTCGCCCCATCCCGACGACTAGACGCGTCGACTCTGCGGAGTGATTGGAGATAGCTAGCCACACCGCTTCGCACGCCTCGAACTGTTTCTCGATATGCTTCTCGGAGATACCGATGGGTAGCTGACCGCGGAGTCGAAGATAGGCAGCGTAGGCCCCGAAGAGCGACGTTGCGATTGCCGTTGCGACGGGAATGAGGGACGAGGCTTGTTCGGCAGACACTCAGGTGTTCCGTTCTGTGCTTACCTACGGGTGAGACCCGCCGACTCCCAGCGACTGAGTTCATCAGGCTGCAGAGCCTTCTCGCACCAAAGTGCGGCTTGCAACGCGCCGACGTGCGACGGCTGAATTGCGCCCCCAGACAGCTGAAGGGCTTCTGAGAGCTTGGAGGAAAGCAGTTTTCGGAGCAGCGTGGTCTGCTCTGGGATCTTCGTCACGTTCTTCCACTCCATGCGATTCGCTCCGTGGAACATCATTCGTGTTTTCCAGAGATCCTTGGCGAGCTGGGCATCCATCCCCCATGATGCCAGGAGTTCAACCCAGCGTTTTCCGCCGGGTCGTTTCATTAGTGACTGGTGACAGCCCTGAACAGGGCACTCTCGCAGCTCGTGGCCGCAATCAGGTATATACGGAACCGGGTCGCACTCGTGCTGCTGCTGGCTTGCAAGAATCTCAAAACAGATCCAGCAAAAGGCAAAACGCTCGACGTCGTCCTTCGCTTCAAGAGACTTCGAGTACCAGCGCAGCGCAGCATCAACAACGGGTTCTGGTCTCACGGAGGCAGGGAGGTGATAGGGTTGCACGATACTCGCGAAGTTGGATGGGTATGCGACGGTTGAGAGCAAGCGCGCGAGGGGAGAGCCAGCATACATCATGAAGTGGATGTCGTCACCTGCGACCTGACCGGTATATCGATAGATAAGTCCACCCTTGAGCGGCGTTGGCACCTGACTGACGAGCGCAATCATCCCTACTATGCGTTCGATGGACCTGACGACACTCTGTTCGACTTTGTGAAGCACGACGCCTCGACGAATTGCACAGAGATGAATGCGAGGCTTACCGTCTTGCTGGGAAGACGACACGTGGACCGTTGTCCCGTCAGACGAAGTTACGGTCATATTAGCGAGCTGAAAGTAGCTCGCCCCAATGGTCTTTCGCAGTGAACCGTCGGGCGCTATCGAATCAGGAACTTTGGGTGCGGCAACGCCAAAATCGAAGACATAGGTCGCCCGCTTGTTGACGTCGAAGGGCGGAGGTGCTGCTCTGTTGGAGGCTTGAGGCACAGGTCCATCGTACAGCGTCGGCATTACGGCGCAAGGTATCGCTGACTTCTAGACGATTTACTGGACATCAATCTTATCCAGACTCACCTTGTAGCCGTAGGACTCCAGGATCTTAACGGCGTTCCGCAGTGTTACGCGACTAAAGAACGGGAGTGTCAGCGGAGTAGAGGAGGAGCTCGCGACCGCAAAGCAGACCTTATAGTGGCTCGCAGTGGGTCTTCGCGAGGGGTCGCGAAGGCGCTTCTCCTTGGGGAGCTTTTTGTTGAGTTCGCGCCGAAACTCCGTGTCGGAAACGAACGCCGTCGCAGCGACCGTGCCCTGCGCGAACAGATGGCTCATCACAGACGACCCGCTATACCGCTTGACGTGCACGAGTTCCTTCTTCGGCGTCAGAACGTCACAGAACTCGATGCGGCTTCGCCCTCCGCCGTACATCACGTTCTTCTGGTCCATCAATGCTGAGCCAGGCCACGCCTTCTTGAGACGCCGATTGTAGGTCGACTCCTCTTCTTTCTCTCCGCAGGGAATGAACTTGAGTCCGCTTGTCGGTATCGCGTCGACAGCCCTGTTGATTCGGTTCTGAAAGCTCGGATCGATCTCGTACCAGCCGCCGCCCGTGAGCAGGTAGCTGGCGCCTCCCTCGTCGACCTCTGCATACAGGCTCTCGTAGACACTCCACCGTCGCACCTCGCTCTCCGAGTTCGTGGCAATCGCTCGAACTTTGTGGCGTTTCGCGAGGCTAGCGTCGAGCTTCGAGACATCTCGAACTTGTTCGCAGTAGGTCGCCAGATGAACGTCGCTGTGAAGACGGGCTGTCTTTGCGCGCGAATACCGGAACCCGGCCAGTCGTTCCCAGTCGACGATATCTGGCACGGCCAACCACTTCCTGCTGTAGTCTCCCGTCCGAATCGCCGAGAACACGAGTTCGTCTAGATTCTGAACAAGCGACCGATCGCGAACCTCGCCGATATTGTCGATCCACGGGTACTCTTTCTTGTAGCGCCGGCTGTTAGCTTTCGCGACGTAGCGCGCGAGGAGTTTTGGCAACGCGTCTAGCGAAACGCGAACGCTCACCGAAAGCGCGTCCATCCCCGCCATGCGCCGTCCAAGAGTCTCATCCTCCGGAGTTCCGACAACTGCGCGAACAAGATCTCGCTCCACATCGAGTCCGAACCCGGAGAGGGATGTTTCCTTGCTCGACTGCTCGCGCGTGTGAGTCGTGATCCCCTCGAAGGTCTTGGTATCGATGCTCCTCAGCTTCGTAGGATCGACGCTATTGAGAGTCGCGCGCAGCCCGAACGTGCGGTCAATTGCAGATGGCTCGAGAAGAAAGCGGCCGTAGCCGAACGTCACCGCCACCAACCGCTTCCTGACGGGAACGACGAGGACAGCGGCGGCACTGCTTGACCACAGCTCAAGTTTCTTCGGGTCGATCGCCTTCCCGAAGAACTCGACCCACTTCGGGTGGACGCGATTGGACGGCTTGGAGTACAGCTTGCCCGCTACTCCAGAGCCAAGGTCCACATCCGACACTACCGGTTTCTTCTCCGCATCAATGAGACCGTCTGTCTCTACTCCGGTCTTGCAGAGGAAGACTGTGAGTGGCTGCAGGGGGGCCTTTTTCGCGACCACGAAATCAGAGTAGCACTGTCCGCGCTGAACGTTCCATGTCCGCGTTCGCGGCCAGTGGCCGATGGGCCGTTCGCATTCGGGCAGGGAGGACGATTCAATCAACCAGTCGAAGCTACGCTCCGCGTTCTGTTCGCCTTGTCTCCATCACCGTCGTCCGCTGCGCCGGACACAGCGTCACCACTCGATGCCTCTCGGCCAGCTCGCGCTCGGCCTTTCCTGCGTACGCTGCGACACTTCTTCCGTGCAAGCGGCCCGACCGACAGTTGCGAATCGATCTGGCCGTCCGGACTTTCAAGCGGAGCTCCTTTGTCGGGTTCTTGCTGCGGCCACGCGCTCAGGCTGGATGTGAGTTTGGGTTTCGTTCTCCGCAGCTCCCCCTTACACGGTGTCTTGGAAAGCGAACAGTATCCATCCAACGAGAGAGTGCTCCTGCGCGCATTTGCGCCGAGACAGGCGGCGGCCCCATGCGTGGGAGAAGGGTTGCTGTAGCCCCCACTTTCGACCCCGCGCCCCCGCTCCATTGGTTAGCCTGGCCCGCATGCGTCGCCTTGCTGCCTTCCCGCTCGTCTCCGTCGTTTCCTGTTTCGCGCCCAACGTTGCCGAGGAAGGGCAAGGCACATCATCGACAAGCTCAAAACCAGCAAGCTCGAGCTCGGCAGACGCCCCGACGTCCAGCTCGACCGGAGGCGATACGGGTGACGCCAGTAGCAGCACGGCGGCAACCTCGGCGGTCGAAAGCACCTCGAGTTCCTCGGACTCCGACGACAGTGGCGGCGCCGATTCGACTGGAGCGGAACCGCTGTCCTGCGCGACGGCAGTGCCTCCGGACGGCATGACGTGCATCCCTGGCGGCCCGTTCCTGATGGGCTCGCTCCCCGGGCAAGGGTTCCCTGCTGACGAGCAGCCGCAACACACGGTGAATCTGAGCCCCTACTTCATCGATACAACCGAGGTTACCGTGTCCGCCTACGCAGCATGCGTCAACGCAAACGAGTGCGCACCACCGACAAGCGAGAGCGCCAACTGGGGCGTACCCAGGCGAATGAACCACCCGGTTGACGGCGTCTTCTACAGCGACGCGCAGGCGTTCTGCGCTTGGGCCGGCAAGCAACTTCCCACCGAGGCACAGTGGGAGCGTGCAGCACGAGGAACACGCGGAGGCACCTTCCCATGGGGCGAGGCCCCGCTTTCGTGCGACTACGCACACATCTACGAGGGCGACGACGTTGGGTGCGGAACCGGGATGACCGCGGAAGTCGGCTCCTACCCCCTCGGAAATAGCGACGAAGGGGTGGCCGACATGGCCGGGAACGTCACCGAGTGGGTCTCCGACTGGTACAGCGCCTCGTACTACAGCTCGTCTCCAGAGCAAGACCCGACCGGCCCGAAAGTGGGGACCCTCCGCATCAACAAGGGAGGGAACGCCCAACTCGGACCCGCCAACCTAAGCTCAGACCAAGTCCGCGCGGCATTTCGTCCCACGAGACCCGGCGACGAGGCGACGACCCACCTTGGCTTCCGTTGCGTGCGCCCAATTAACCGCCGGTAGGTTTGCCCCATCGAGGTTTCCGACAGAGAAGATTGTCGGGAGCAGCTATGCAGATTCGGAAAGTCGGCCCACAATTCGGTCGAGAGTCGCCATTCGTTCTGGAACGGACTTTGCCGCCACCACCTCAAGGACGAGAGGTTCCATTCCAAAGTCGGCCGCCACGGACAAAATCTGGTTCGTGAACTCCGCGGGATCGGGGAGGATTATCGCGAAACTGAGCTGATAGCCCAGTCTCACCAGGGGGTGGACGCAAGTATCAAGCACGGTCGTCAGGCGCGTGATTGACGGGCCAAGCGCGTCCTGTCGGTCACGCATCAGCGACCGAACGAGGTCGCCGTCGAGCCCGATGTTGAGGAGAGCGTCGGACACACTCTGCTCGTCCTGACTATCATCAATCCAAGTCGCCATGAGCTTGATACCCGCCTGGACTCGGGAGGCCATCAAGAGCCTTCGGGACTGGGCTGCGACTTTGAGCGAGATGGCGATATCCGCTTGGTTTCGGAGAATCTGCCAGTGGTCGTCGCTGATGCTTTCCACAACCGCCTCTGCAATAGACAGCTGGGTCTCTCGCGCAGCATCCGCGGCTGCGAACTCCTCCAGCGCGTCTTGAGCCCTGGACCACGGGGTTCCGACGGTCAGCGGCTTTGCAAGTAGTATCTCCAAAACCGGCTTCACCGTCGGACTGAGCAGTCTATAGACGGGCCCAAACTCTCGCACACAATATGCGTCTATAGTCCCTGCAGTTACCTTGGGTAGCAGGCCGACGATCAACTGAAGAAGGTGCACCACCACACCATAGCAGAAGGCCGCACTGAGCGACTCGGCATAGCGACGCAGCCGTCCGCTCTACCGCATCAAGATGTACTCACAGCGCTCGGAAAGCGGAAGCCAGGTACGGACCGAGGTCGTGTCGTCGTGGATCTCTTTCCACGCACCGAGGGGTTATTCGACGCCCGGAGCATCCACTAATCCCGATACGACGACGAGAGTAGGCGCCAGATTTCCTCGCGAGCACCGGAGCGGCGTTTGGCGGAGATCGAACGGCTCTTGCGAGTCGTCGCCTCACGGCTGATCGTACCCCGGGAAGCTGGGCATCTCGGTGGGAATCGGCCCGCCGTCCGCATCCGAGATAGGATCGCCTTCGGTCCACTGGGCGATGTCCATGAACTCGGTCTCGCCTGAGGTGGTCAGGCTGAAGTCGCCTGCGCCTGGGTTGGCGAACCAGCCTGCTTCGAAGGCTCCCACCATCTGGTTTGTGCCGCCGAGGCCGGACTCATCGACGGCGTTTGACTCGAATGCTGGGCCGCTGCAATCGACGGAGGCGGAGTCTGCACCGACGGCGATGCTGTTCCTGACGACGCCGGAGTTGGTTCCGTTGCAGCGGAAGGACATGCCTGCGTTCTGCGAGTCGTTCCCTGCGATCGTCGAATAGGTCACGAACACTTCGACGCCGTCGAGGCTGATGCCTCCGAAGGCTGAGAAAGTGCCGCCGTTGCCCGCCACCACCGAGTTCACGAGCGAGAGTGCGCCATTCGTCTGGTCGATGCCGCCTTCGGCGTTCACCCGAACGGCGCTTCGTCGCAGGTGAGCATCACACCCTCCCGACACGTCCACCCCAACCTGCGCGTTGTTCCGCACCTCCGCATCATCGACCCAGACGGCACTCCCGCTACACGCGATGCCGTCACCGGACCCGTTCACCACCTCCACCCCCGCCAGGTAGACGAGTCCATCCCCAAACACATCCACCGCACGCGAGCCGTCGCCCGACAGAACCGGGTCACCGCTCCCCAGAATCGCCACCTCGCCAACGCCAACATCGACCGTCACCGTGTAGTTCCCCCCGCCGAGTCGGACAACCACGCTGTCCTCAGCATCGAGTCCACTCAGCGCCGCGGTCAGCTCCCCCGTGTTCGCCACGTTCACAACGTCCGCCACATCAAAACAAGCCCCCGCCTGCTCCCCATCCAAATGACACGCAGACTCCGGACACTCCGCGTGCTCCGTACACCCCACGCAAACATTCCCAGCCCCACAAACCGGAGTCATCCCCTCGCACGCCTCATCCCTCTCCCCCGTGCACTGCACACACACCCCCGCATCACACACAGGCGCCCCCGCATCCAGCTCCGCGCACGCAGCATCCCCATCGGGCATCCCGTCGCACGCCATACACTCCCCGTCCCCATCGCAGAACGGAGCCAGCGGATCCACGCACTCCTCGTGCCCCATACACCCCGCGCCTCCCGTCGTCGTCGCGTCCTCCGTCCCCGACCCGGTCTCCGACTCGTCCGTCGTCGACCCCTCGGTCTCTCCCGTGCTGGTCGCGTCCGCTACCGTCGTCTCCTCCTCGACGCACGAGTCGTCCTCCAGCAGCGAGTTCCCCCGCCCGCACGGGCTGTAGCATTCATCCGCCGGGCGCTCGGCCACACACCCATCGAACCCATCCCCTTCCCGCCCCTGCGTGCACTCGGGAACCCCCTGCAGGCAGTACGGCAGCGACCCGTCCGGGTACGTCTCTGCGCAGAACGTGTCTCCGTCTTGCGCCCCACCGCAGTAGTTTGGGTTGAGGACCGTGGAGGTTTGCAGGCAAGACGCCGCGGCGATCGAGCCCAGCGCGATGGCGAGTAGAGCGGATGTTCGGTGCATGATCTCGTTCCTCAAAATCGTCCCGTCAAACGCAGCCCAGCGAACCCCGGCGATGCGTCGAGCTGCACGCGAGACCTTCGCTCGCGCTGTTTCTTCTTCGTTCGAATCACCCCCACCGCGATGAGGGCCGCCCCGGCGGCCAGCGCAACCCCGCCGCCGATCAGCAGCCCCATCCCGCGCGGCCGATGGTCGACCTGCTCCACCGAGCGAGCCTGCCCCGCGCCCGACTCCACCATGCCTCGGCTCAGGTCGATGCCTCCCGCAACCCCCAGCCCGAGTCCCCCCGCGGCCACCACGATGCCCGCGATGCCCAACACCCCCAGCGGCGGCGCCACCACCTGCGGCAGGTCCTCAGAGCCCTCCGAGTCCGCAGAGTCCTCCACGGGTTGCGCCGCTGTGGCGGCCGACGCTTCGACCGGGATCAGGTGCAGCACCTTCGGAAGCCCACTGAGCGCGCACTCGATCAGCTCCGCCTCCCCTTTGCGCGTACACAACGTGATCTCCTCGCCGACTTCTTCCCCGTCGACCCACACCTCGATGTGCGTGCCGTAGTCGCTCACCGCCGCCCCCGCGTCCGACTCTTCCGCCGTGTTGATCACGTGAAAGACCACCGACACCGACGACGACGGATCCGCCTGCACCCCTTCGAGGCGCAGACTCTCCCCCGCCCGCTTCTCGAGCTGCGGCTGCAGACGCCCGATGCGATCGGCATCCGGGCCCTTGACCTCCGTCTGCACCGACACTGCTCGGTAGCGTGGACCCCCCGCGTGCACGGGCCCCGCGATCGCCAGCGTGAGCAGCCCGGCGATGCTGCTGCGAAGGAGGTTCATTCCTGCTCCTGTGTGAGTCGGCGATAACATTCTTTGCCAAGCCGAACGACCTGAGCGTCGGCAGCTCCGTGAGTCTCGTTGATGCATGCGGAGTATCGCTTCAGGTTGATCAACGCATTCGCCCGCAAGCGCGTTCGCTCTTCCGCCGACGACCAGCAGAATGCGTCCTTCGTGGACGCCAGCACAGCGTTCCACTTTCTGCTCGCCTTTGCCTCCCTCGCCGCCGCCCGCTGTGCCGCACACGGCGTCGCGCGAGGCTTCGCGGCCGGCTGGGGCTCCGCCGTCTTGCGCATTGCACGACCCGCCCGCCGACGTTTCTTCCGCGCGGGAGGCTCGACCGACAGTGGCGACTCGGGCTGGCCGTCCGGACTTTCTACCGACGATCCTTCTATAGGGGGACTTGTAGTCGGGTCGATAGAGGGCACCGAATCCACCTCGCCCTCATTCACCACAGCCGGCTCCCCCCTGGGGATGTCCGGTAAAGCGGACAATGCCGCCCCCGCCTCCGGACGACTCGCCCCCCGCATCGCCAACAGTCCACCGCCAAGCCCGACCACCAACACCCCAAGCACCCAACCGGCCCGTCTCGGCCGACTCGGCCGGACCGCAAGCCCCACGACCTCGTCGTCCCCGACCTCGGGCTCGGCCTCAACCTCAGGCTCGACCTCGATCGACGCAGCCCCCTCGTCCTCCGCCACGATCGAGATCGCAGCCTTCGTCTCCGCGGTCCGGGTGCTCGGCACGCTCGGCATGATCGGAATCAGCCGCCGCTCGACCGCATCCACCTCGGCCGCCGTCCCAACACGAAGCACCGACAGTGCCTCCACGATCTCCGTCGCCTGCGGCCTGCGCTCGGGCTCGTACTCCAAGCACGACTCCACCAGCGCCACCAGCGACGGTGGGGCTTCGGGGGCCAGGCGGCACAGTGGGAACAGGCGCGCCTTGGGGTTGCAGCGTGCTGCCGCCACCTCGCCCGAGGGGAGCCCGCTGTTGGGCGCAGCCCCGCTGAGCAGCTCGTAGAGGATCACCCCGAACGCGTACACATCGAACGCGCGGTGCGGCTCGAGGTGCATCGCCTGCTGCGGCGACATGTAAAGCGGCGTGCCCGGGGCCGCCCCTTCGATCGTCAGGTCCCGGCTGCGTGCCGAGCCGGCGTCGCCCAGCGCGTAGGCCAGCCCAAAGTCGATCACGTGCACACGATCTTCGTCGTCCACGATCACGTTGGCCGGCTTCAGGTCGCGGTGCACGATGCCCCGCTCGTGCATCGCCACCATCGCCTCCGCCAGCTGCAACGCGATGGCCACCGCCCGACCCACCGGCATCCCCTGCTGGTGGTAGACCATCAGCCAGCGCAGCGTGCGGCCTGGCACCAGCTCCGTGACCAGGTACATGCGCCCCGCAAACCCATCCGGCCCCGACAGCTGCCCCACCTGCAGTGGGCGGACCACGTTGCGGTGGTGCACCTCGCCCCCGAGCCGGGCTTCGTTGTTGAAGCGCTCTTCGGTCTGGTGACGGGCCGCCTCGGCCGTCCCCACCTTGAGCGCCACCGGGCGACCATCGCAAACCCGCCGCCCGCGGTAGACGACTGCCATCCCGCCGCGGTCGATCTCCGAGACCACCTCGATGCCCTCCACCACCGTGCCCTCGGGCAAGCGGAGCTCACCGTCGTCGCCCCGGTGGTCGCGGGATGCCACCAGCCCCGCCATCACTCGCTCCACGCTCCCAGCAGGTACGCAGCCAGGGTGGCCAGCGCCGACGAAGCCAGCACCCCCAGCGTGAACAGCAACGCGCCCCGCCGCAGGCTACCGGGGCCTGAGCCGGGCTTGGGCTCGGGCTCGGGCTCGGGCTCAGGCGGTTGCCGAAGATCCAGCGCGGTGCCTCGTGCCTGCTCCGCCACTAGCGGGCTCGCCACCAGGACCGTCGGCGCGCGCTCGGCCGGGTGTTCTTCGGGCGGGGTGGGCGACGCTGGGCGTGTGCTTCCCGGGTTGTGTGCGCCGCTCGTCTCCAGCCAGTGGGGGCGGAGCGCGACCGTGGGCGGGACCTCCGTGGTGGCCTCCATCGTGCTTTCCGTGGAGGCTTCCGCAGAGTGGGGTGCCCCGTGTTTCCGCAGCAGCCGCGGGGCGTCGGGCTCGGCGCGGCCGGACATCTGCGCGGTCGGGGTGTCGTCCGGGGAGGTGCGGACCCACGCCACCGTAGTGCCGTCCTCGGAGGGCTCGCCCGCGATGCCCGTCAGGGCCGGCGGCTCGGACACCCGCGGCGGTGCGAGCGGGGAGGCGTCGCGGAGCTGCTGCGGCACCTCGATGCTCCACATCGTCTCCCGTGACCGTGCCTGACGCCCCATCACGCTCGTGACCAACACCCGCACGCTCTCGGTGGAGAGCCGAAAGTTGGGGCACGTCTCCAGCCACTTGGAAAACTCGTCGGCCGTGGGCCGCTCCGCCTTGTCTTCGGCGAGGCACGTCATGATCAGCTCCGCCAACGCCGTGGGTACCTCGGGGTTGCGAAGCGGCGGCGGCGGGCTGTGGCAGTTGGCCCGCGCGACCATGTCTGCCGACATGCCCGCTCGATACTCCCGCCCCTCGACCATCTCCCAGGCCACCACCCCCAGGCTGTAGATGTCCATCTCGGGGCACGGCATCGAGTAGACGTGCTCGGGCGACATGTAGCGAGGCGTGCCGCGCAGGTGCACGCCCGTGTGTTTGTCGTCGCGAAACACCGAGATGCCAAAGTCGAGCAGCTTGGCGTAGCCGTCGAAGGTGATCAGCGTGTTGGCCGGCTTGACGTCGCGGTGAATCATCCCGATCGGCCGCCCGCCGATCTTGCGCCGAAAGTGCGCGTAGTGGAGCGCATCGGCCATGTGTTTGAGGATCGTGTAGATCGCATCCCATAGGATCGTGTCGCCACGCTTGCGGTGAAACGCGAACACCTTGTCCAGGTCGGTCCCGTCCGAGTACTCCATCACGAAGAACGGGATGCCCTCGTGCACGTCGGCGTCGAGCACCTGGACGATGTTGGGGTGGGCGCCCAGCGACATGGCCCGCCGCGCCTCGTCCAGGAACTGGTCGCGCTCGGCCTCGTCGAACGCCGCCTTCTTGGCCAGCTTGACCACGCACGGTTTGCCGTCGGCCGCGTTGACCTGACGGGCGTAGAAGACCCGTCCCTGCCCTCCCTTGCCCAGCGGCTCTTCGAGGACGTAGCGACCCAGCTGAAACCCTCGTGTCACCTCCATTGCCGAGACCTCCATCGTCGCCGTCGCCTTGGCCCCCATCGCACGGGCTGAACAGAGCAAGCGCCGGGCCAAACGGGATCCGGCGACCTTGGGCTCGATGGGGTGTTGGGTTTTCCGAACAGCTGCATGGTTTTCCGTGCAGTCACTTCAGACCCGTTCGCTTGAGCACATCGATGAACGCGCCGCGGTTCATGCCGGCCCGGCGGGCCGCTGCGCTCTGGTTGCCCGCGGTCTCCTCCAACAGCTGCGACACGTAGCGGCGCTCGAAGTCCAGCCGGGCTTCCCGCAACGGCAGCACCGTGAGCGCGCCCCCGCGGGACGACGCCGACGAGCGCCGCCAACGGCGAAGCTCATGCCCCGTGAGCACCGGATCTTCACTGAGCAGCGCCGCATCGTGCACCAGCTGCTTGAGCTCTCGGACGTTGCCCGGCCACGGCCACGACTTGAGCTCGCGATAGGCACCCTTGCCGAACGACGCCCGATGCCCGTCGACACGGCGCCCCTGCACCTCGTCGAGGAACAGGTCGGCCAGCATCGTCACGTTGCTGCCCTCGCGCTCGCGCAGCGGGGGGATCACCACCTCGCGCCCGAGGCGAAAGTAGAGGTCTTCGCGAAACGAGCCCGCGCTGACCATTTGGAGGAGGTCGCGGTGCGTGGCCGCGATGACCTTGGCGTCGAAGTCGCGATGGGTGGACTCGCCGACCCGGCACGTCTGGCGGTTTTCGAGCGCACGCAGCAGCTTGGGCTGAAGCTCGAGCGGCAGCTCGCCCACCTCGTCGATGAACAGCGTGCCCCCGTCGGCCTCTTCGAGCAGGCCGGGTCGGTCCGCGCTCGCCCCCGTGAACGTGCCCTTGCGGTGGCCGAACAAGATGCCCTCCACCAGGTTGGGGCTGAGCTTGGTGCAGTCGAGCACCACGAACGGCCCGCTCGCCCGCGGCGACTCCTCGTGCAGGCTGCGGGCGATGACCTCTTTGCCGGTCCCGGTCTCGCCGCGCACCAGCACGTCCATGTCGACCGCCGCAATGCGGGACAGCAGCGCGATCAGCTTGCCCAGCTTTTCGCCGCGCCCAAAGAACCGCCCGAACCGGGGCGAGAGCGACACGGGCACGTCTCGCTCCGCCGCATCGACCAGCGTGATGCGGGCATCGCCGACCTCGAAGGACGTGCCCGGCGAAAGCACGATCTCCCGCACCCGCAGCGGGCCCACCCAGGTGCCGTTCTTGCTGCCCTTGTCACGCAACACCACCTGGCCGTCGTCGAGCTCGATCGAGCAATGCAGGGCGCTGACCGACGGGTCGGGCACCGTCACATCGGCATCGCGGTGGCCCCCGATGATCGCCCGACCGCCCACCACCTCGATCCGGCGGGCCTCGGCAACCGCGTCTGCCCCGGGTTGCTCGACCCGCAGCACCAACGTCTGCACCTCGCGGCCCAGCATTTCGCTGTCCCGAATCTCACTCAGCGTCCTCGTCAGTCGCTCGTCGTCCATGACATCTCTCCTGCGGCCAGAGGCCGAAAGCCGAATGCAGCGTGCACCGCCCGAGGGGAATGCAACGGCTTCGATGCGCGGCGGCCATCGGCCACCAGCAGCAGCCGCTCGAGGGAACGACCACCGCCGCTGGCTCGCGCGCCATCTCTACTACAGCGGCACGCAACGGTTTGGCAAGCCGCGGATGACGACACGCCACCTGTCCACGAATTCGATCCGACCACTGTGGTGAAGCGCTTCGACCCTCGATTGTTGCGACCCCGAAACTCCACACAACCACTCGCACACGCATCGGGCTTCATTCGATGCAGTTGGCATTGGCCCTGTCCGTGATCACGGACGGGCGCCGTTGGGCCACCGTGCACGGCGATGCCTGTCCGCGATCCGCACGTGCTTCGGACGAACACGGACCGGGCGGCCACCGAGGTGCTGTCGGGTTTTCCGTGCAGGCGCCCTGCAGGCCGACCACCCCACCGGGCCCAACCCCGCGTCTTCCCGCCCCGCGACGCTGGCCCACCATTTGCTCCCTCGCAGCCCTGCCCCCTCGAGCACCGCGGCCCAGCGCGCCTGCGCCGGGCCCACAGCGCCTGAGAACTCCTCGTGCGTGGCCCTGTGCGCATCACGGACAGGTTGCCCCTTTATAAAGGGGCGCGCAATGCCAGCGTCGATGCGTGGACGAGGGCGACGCCCGGACCTACTTGGCGGCTCAGATCCGCAAGCGCGCGGACCAACAAGGTCTGAGCTTGCGAGAGCTGGCCGGCCGAGCCGGGGTGTCGCGCTCCTTTCTCGACCGCATCGTCGGCGCCGACGGCAGCCCCACCGTCGACTGGCTGTGCAAGATCAGCGCGGCACTCGAGTGCCGGCCCCGCGACCTGCTTCCATAGGCCGCAGAAAGTGCAGACAATGCGCGGTGGTCTCGGCACCTGTCCGCGAATCCGCGCACTGAACAATCACGGACAGGTCCGTTTGGACTGGCACGTCCTGTGCTCTATCGCGAGCCCGCGCCTTGGGCCTGTCTGCTGCGCCACTCGTCGTGCGGGGACTCGGGTGCTCGGCGGAAGTTGAACGCCCACGACCTGCACAGCACCGCATCCGGGCGGACTCGACGACTCACGGAGAAGCGCCAACCGGACATCGTGTCGACGACCGCGTCGTCCAGCCCACCCACCGCGGACGGCGACCGCAGGAGGACGACGGGTTTGCGGCCTTCTCGAACGCAGACGGCGACGACGACACGCAAGGTCTCTTCGGGCCCCATCGGCATTTCGACCTTGGGGTCCGGTGCCTCGACCTCGTCGAACACGAGCTCGAGCGGGAGTGAGAACCACACTTGGCCCTTCGCTTCCAGGGTCCGGCACGCAGGTTTGGCGCCGAGGGAGCACGCACGCTCGTAGAGTTCGGTCGCGGGCTCGGGTGCGCCCAATCGATCCACCCTGATTTCGCGCGCCTCCCTGGGTCGCAGGCCGATCCCACCGGTCCGGGTCGGACAATGCCATCTCCATTTCACGGGACGAGAACGACGCGGTCGAACTCCGAAGGCAGGCCTTGAATGGCACAGGCCCCAGTCGCCCCCTGGCAGCTTCATCCGGCGGGCCGGACCTCATATGTAGATTCGCAACGAAGTCCAACCAGTCAGCCCGACAGCTTCGCTAGACTCTCGAGCGCCCGACGCAGAACACGGGCACCGAGGAAAGATACAGGATGCACATTCGACGCCGACTTCTACACGCTTTGCTCACCGTCTCCATTGCAACACTCGCAAGCTGCGCAGAGGACAGCGATCTGCCCGACGAGAACAGCGGGCTCGAATGGGCCGAACAGAACCTACGGTCGCACGCTTTCCAGTTCGAACGAGGCCCGACCTTCCACATCGACGGTGAGGATTACTTCCTCAAGGGGCCTCTGGAGGATGGAACGCGCGACATCCCGGGGCACGAGTGGCGGCAGTTGTACGGAGGATGGTTCGTCGGGCGCCACTTCAACACCGGTCCGTTTGGCATGCCGAGTTGGTGGTCATCCGACGCGGAGGACGGACAACTGCTCTACTTCGTCATCGGCAAGATCGACACCTGGAGCGAGTCCAAGGCCGCTTGGTACGCCGCCCATGGTTTCAGCCACTACCACAAGTTCATCACCGTCGACGACAAGACACCGCACCCGAGCAAGGTCGCCTGGTTCAAACATATCGCGGTGGACTCGTTCAACCTCGACGGGGGTTCGAAGCCGTGGTTGGCTCATGAGGTCAGTCCCGGCGTGGACTATGACTTCGCCCCCAACCACCACTATGCATACCCCCCGCGCGAAGAGTTCCTCTACGTCGGTTGCGTCGACCAAGGCGGCGAGAGCCCCGACTTCGTCGCGGTGGTGGGCGCGGACCCGGAAGACCCGGAGACCTATTCCCAGATCATCCATCGCACGGATCTACCGGGCATCGGTGACGAGATTCACCACTACGGAACCAACATTCGACAGACGCGTCTTCTCGTCCCTGGCCTGTTCTCGGGTCGGATGCACAGCCTCAACATCGAGGACGATCCTCGCCATCCGTTCGTGGAGTCGTTTCACGACAACCTCACCCCCGACAGTGGCTATACCGTTCCCCACACGGTCATCGGCATGCCCGATGGAGGCTATGTCGTCACAATGATCGGCAGCAATACGGCGACGACCGCCCCCGGTGGGATGGTTCGCCTCGATGCAGACGCGAACTTCGTCGCGCCGTTCGGCCCTCCCGCCGACCGCGATCCCGAACTCACCCCGCCCCGGTACATGTACGACGTCGGATTCAACATGCTTCGGGGGACGATGGTGACGACGTCCTTCGGCCTTCCCGCCGACGTTGCCCCGGGCATCACGGTGGATGGCCTCGGCACGGACATCTACGTCTGGGACATGGCGACGCAGCAGGTCACCCAGGTCGAGGACATCGGACCCGGGACCGGCGCACTCGAGGTTCGCTGGCTTCACGAACCCGGCTCCACGATCGGCTACACCAACGCCCCGGGCACCTCCGAGATCTGGATGTGGGAGGACGAGGATCTCGACGGTACGTATGCGTTCTCGCTCGCCATCGCATTGCCCGAGGGGTCGATCCCGACCGACATCCTGCTCTCCGAAGACGACAAGTTCCTCTACATCTCGAACTGGGTCGGCAACAACGTGATGCAGTACGACATCACCGACCCCTTCAACCCGCTGTACGTCGACCAAGTCACGATTCCCAGCTCGCAGATGATGAGGCTCAGCCCCGACAACCGCCGGCTCTACGTGACCAACAGCCTGCTGAGCACGTGGGACGACACCGAGTTCCCGGCCGGGGTCACCCGCAACACTGACTACGGCATCTACCTCGTGAACATCGACCACGAAGACGGTGGGATGGAAGTGGATGACGAGTTCTTCGTCGACCTGGACAACGTCCAGAAGCTCAACGATGTCGGACCCGCGCGCCCACACCAAGTCTTCTTCGACCCGGGGATTCCCAAGGCGTTCGGCGCTCACTGATCGTGCGCACACGTCGTGAGGCTGGCACCGCCTTCGCTCGAGTCGAGCTCCCCGGTGCCTCCCTCACGCTGCGGAGCCATACCCGACTCGAAAGACGTCCGCGTCTCCGCCGTCCTCGGCGCGACTGTGCACGAGCGTGACGTCGACCTTGGTGTCGAAGCGTTCACCGACACCTTCGATCAGCCCGACGACGAACGGCGCCAGCCCGGGCCTGTGGCTGCGGTAGCGGACCTCGAGGACGCCGTCTTCGAGGGTGGTGACCTCGAAACTCGGCGGCTTCAGACCGGCGAACGTTTCGGCGACGCGTGCGTGGAGGCCGTCGAGGTTGGACAAGAACTCGGGGAACGAGTTGCCCCACAGTGCGAGCAAGGGCCCGTATCCCTTCTCCGCCGTTTCGACGACCCAATACACGCCGAACGTCCGCATCACCGTCTCGGCCGGGAGGTCGAGGACCTCGGCCGCGGCGCCGACGAGCCGGTAGGTGACGTCGTCGTCGTAGGCCTGCATCTTCTCGAACTCCGCAGGCGCGACCGCCTTGGTGTGAATACGGGTCCACGCCTCGGTGCCAAAGCGTGCAAGAACCATGTCGCGGACCGCCCGATTGACCATGCCGTACATGACGCTTCGATCGTAGGTCGGCCCTGCACCCGATGCGCGGCCCAATACGACCGGCCACAGCAATCGGCGCGCCCCGAACTCCGTCGCTCGCGACGCGGCCCGGCTCAGGCCGGCAGGAGATCGGTAGACCAGTCTTCGGCAAGGCGACGGACGTCGACCGCGAGCGTCCGACCGAGCACACGAAGGTCGCGGTGGAGCTGGCGAAGCGTCGGCTCGTCACCGGCTCGGCACGGCTCGAGCACGTACATGACGGAGGCCGGGTGCGGCTGCCAGGCGCAGCGTTTCACCTCCCAGGCACGCCCGGTACGACCCGCGTCAAACAGGTCCGCCAACGCGGCACGAAGAAGTTCCACATAGGTCACGGAGCTGGCGTAGAACCAGACACGGGGCCATTTGTAGAGCGTTCCGCTCGCGTCGTTGTGCCCCTCGCAAGACCAGCACGGCTGCGCGAGCCCGGATGCGGACAACTCGTACACGATCGGGACGACCAAGAGTTCGATGGGGTACCGGTCGGGCTCGGCGGACAAGTTGTGGGCCGCGTCGGCACAACCCGGCGAGCAGCGACAGCGACACCCGGCGGCGTGGCTGACGTTCGAGCACGATAGCGTGCATCCGGAGCACGGGCGGCCCAGGCCAACTTCGGGCTCCAACACCTGCAGCAGATCGCTGCGACGGCCACGTGAAGTCCGAACGTCCGCCCGTGGAACCGCCACTTTCACAGCGCGGGTATCGTCACGAACGGCGAGCATCTTGATACTGACGTCGCGTCAGGGCCAAGCCGCGAAGACTTTGTCCCCTGTTCCCGTCGTCGTGGTGGCGAGAGTGCATCCCGGCGTACACTGCCCCGAAGGCTGCACACGACGTGAGCGAGGAAACGAGCAAGAAGATTCCGATCCAGGGGCGCGAACTCAGCGTCAGCGAGCACCAACCCGTGGACTGGTTCGAGGAGCTCTACGCAGGAGCCGATCGCGGGGGAGAGGGCATTCCGTGGGCGAGCATGAAGACGCACGCCTCGTTTGCGGAGTGGCTCGGACGGCACACGCTCGCGGGCGCGGGAAAGACCGCGCTGGTGGTGGGGTGCGGCATGGGCGACGACGCAGTCGAGCTCGAGTCGCTGGGGTTCGACGTCACGGCCTTCGACGTCTCGAAGTCGGCGATTCGGTTCTGCAAAGAACGGTTCGAGCAGTCGAAGGTCGAGTTCGTGGCCGCCGACTTGTTCACCCCGCCTGCTCAGTGGTCGCGCAAGTTCGACTTCGTCCTCGAAATCTACACGGTTCAGGCCCTGCCTCCTCGCTACGAGGACACGGCGATCGAGCGCATCGCGAGCTTCGTGGCGCCGGGTGGCCGACTGCTCGTCGTGGCCGAGGTCGGCGAGGGACCGAGGAGCTTCGACAAAGGACCGCCATGGCTCCTGACGCCGCAGCACGTGGACGCGTTTGCGGCCCATGGTTTGAGCGTCGAGGAGCGTCATGTCGCCGAGCGAGACGAGCGCGGCATGGCCCACTTCGTCACGACCTTTCGACGTGACGAGGGCTGAGCGATCGAAGCTCGAAACTCTTTCGAGAGTTTCGCCTTGACGACCCCCAAGTGCCCCCCTACGTTTTCTGCGAATCGATGAACGCTCCTGCAAAGCACCCCGTACGACTGTCGACCCGGAACGCCACCGTGCGTCCGAGTCCGTCGTCGTATGCGTATGTGCTCGGCAGTCGAGCTTCGTCTTGATCTGCACGTGCACGACGCACTACGGCTGCCTGCGTAGCGATACGCGGCAGTGAACCCGCGCGCGCTCCCTCCTCGAGATGGGCTGGGCGCGGGCCGAGTGCGCGTGCGTATTGAGCCAATGGAGGGGTGACCGAGTGGAAAGGTGCCGGTCTGCTACGCCGTGGTCTGGTTGACGCCAGCGCGGGTTCGAATCCCGCCCCCTCCGCTCCTTGGAAGGTTGGCCGAGTGGCAAGGCACTCGCTTGGAACGCGACGGTCTGGCGAAAGCCAGCGGGGGTTCGACTCCCTCACCTTCCGCCGGAGGGTTCGGCATTGGCACGCCAAGCCGTTTTGAACACGGTGAGTCGTCGAGACTTGGGGGTTCGACTCCCTCACCCTCCGCCTCTACTCCCCTTGGAAGGAAGGCCATCTGGTCTGGCACGCAGATTCGAAATCTGTCGGGGGCCACTCCCCCAGGGGGTTCGATTCCCTCTCCTTCCGCTATCCGTGGGACGCCCAACTGGGAGGGCAGTGGACTGTAAACCCACGGCGCTTCGGCGCATGCAGGTTCGAATCCTGCCCCACGGACTCCATCACCGCGACGTCACGCGTTGCTACACCGCAGTCTCTTGCTCGCAGAGAGCACCCGCCTCCAACAACGCCAGCACAGGTGTACTCGGTCCCCTGCTCAACCGGGGTTCTTCATGGGCATCCCATTGATCGACCTCGGCCAAACTCGCAGGACGCCATAGTGTGGCAAGGCCGGGGGCGACCAACACTGTTGTAGGCTGGTCGGCATCTGGCAGCGGGCCCCGCGAGAGCAAGGCTCCAAACAACGCCTCGGGTCGACATGGAAGTGGCACCATCGCCGCACTGGGATGGCGGCAAAGCACGGTCCCTGGCGGCAGACTACGCCCCGACGAAAGTGCTCTTCCTCGGCCAGCCACGGCGAGCTTTAGCGCCCTCTCAAATGCGGCGACAGCTCGGACCCGAAGATCATAACCGGACTCGTGGGCGACGAAGGTCGTGAACCCGACGACCTCCGGAGTGACGAACATGCTGCGGAGCGGCACACGCGACAGATACGCGTCGACGGCACTGTGCCGGTCCGCACCAAGAGCCGTCAGAGTGAGAGGCGCACCGGCCTGGACCCGGAGTCGCCTCCACCGACGCTGAATGTCACAGGTGACCGAGAACCCTGGCGCGTCGGCAACGGACTCGAGCCACAGCCGTTCGTCGGACGAGAGCTCGAGTTGCCCCAGCTGCATTCGGCCTCCGCTCGTCGATGAATCAGGAGCATCAGGGGCAGCATGCCGAGCGACCAACATGCACAAGCCACGCTGCCATGCCGCCAAGCTCATCGCCCTGCCTCACGGGTCAGAGTTCGGATGGTGTCGAGCTGAGTGCGAAGCCCATCGAGTCCGAGCGTCGGGAACGCCTCGTCGAGCAACTCGTAGGTCACGCCCCGGAGGTTGGGGGTGCGGGGAAGGACCGACTGGAGCATCTCCCAGACGGGTCCGGGTGTCGGACGACTGTGCACGTCGAGCAAGAATCCCGCAGTGACAGCCCCCCCGGCGACATGGATCTCGACCACGTGCTCGAGCGGCACCTCTTCGAGAGCGTCCGCAGGTGCGATCGAGCGATTCACGCAGTCGCAGTACAGGTTGTAGAGGTCGAGGAGGATCCCGCAGCCTGAACCGTCGCAGAGCGCACTCCAGAAACACAGTGGACTCGTCTCCCCTTCTCCGGGGAGGGGCGGAAGATAGTGGGTGACATTCTCGAGCAAGAACGGCACGCCGTACCGCTGCACAATGTCCGCCGCGCGAGGCACGACGAGTTCGAGCGCCTCGTCGGTGTACGGAAGGGGCAAAGCCAGACCCGCATGCATCGGCGTGTCTCCGGGATGACTGGCGGTCACCCAAGAGAGGTGCTCGCTGTGCCATTCGAAGGGGCGACGTCGCGCGAAGTCCTCCAGGATGTGGAGATAGGACTCGTCCCACCCATCACAAGACCCGATCGACAATCCAAGACCGTGCACCACGACCGGATGGTCGGCGGTGCGGTGCAGAGCATCCTGCAGCTTGTCGACCTGCCAAGACAAAGAACGCGCCCCGTCGGCCGTGGCGTTGTCAACGCAGAAGACATCCGGACTGATCTCGAAGTAGTCCACGCTCGACCCGATCGCCGACATGGCATCTCCAAACGACGCCAGATAGTTCGTCCCGACCCGGACTCCGCTCGACTGCTTCATTGGCGCGCAAAGGAGACCGAGCGACCACTGGCGGGCCGCCCGGTCGGTCCAAGGTTGCTACCCAAGCACGCGGTCGATGGTCGCGTGCTCAATTCCGGGAAGGCCAGAGAAGTCCGGAAGCCGGATCTCGTTCTCGAACAAAATATCGATCCCATTGAACCCACAAGCAGGACAGCCATTGAGTTCCGCGATCTTCGCCAGAGCGGCCTGAGCCGCCTCCAGCGTAATCTTGGGATTGATCTTGAACCGTGCCACCGGTTTCGCGATTGAGGCAAGACGTCGTTTGTCGAGTTCCATGATTCGTCCTTTCTTGACAGCGCGCACGCCCACCGCAGCCCACAATCACCACTGCAAAACACGCAGATCTCCACAATGCAAACGGCCGCCACCATGGCGACACACTGTGCCCACCTCGACACCGAGGGCGCGGATTCTGCCACTCTATGCGGAGCTTCGCTTCGGGGCGACTCGCGGTCGCATCGTCGCTGCGCAGGGCGATGAAGTCAATGGGCGGCGCCAGAAAGCGCCGGCGGGCCGGGTCACTCACCGGTTCGGCTGGCATGCACAGTTGCGAGTTGTCCGTCTTCCCGGACAACCTCGCTTATCGTCAGCACCGCTGCTTGTCGGCGTCGTTTCGCTCACCCGAACACGCTGACCGCGAGGTAACTGGCAATGCCATACATGGCCAGCAATCCCAACGTCATGAACAGACCCCGTGCTCCGTCGCGTCCACGCAGGTAGCTGTACGTGTAACCGAGCCGCGCAACTGCAAAGCCGACGATCCAGGCGTGGGCCACGATGCTGGGCGGCGACGCCAGGATGAACACGACCGCCAGCAGGCTGAAGTAGACCGTGTTCTCGGTGGTGTTGCGGTGTGCGTTGTGGTGCCGCTCCAGTTCGCGAACTCCGATGCGCGGCGCGTCTTCGGGTGTCGCTCCGCTGGCCGCCCACTCCTCGGGCGTCGCATGCATCTTGAACTGGCCTCGCGTCAGCTCGGTGGCGGTCATCAACCAGGTGTGGTTGAGGACGAGCAGCCCCGCGGCGACCACGAGCGTCCGCATGACCTCTGCGGACGGAAGCGCAGCCGCGTAGGGGCGCACTTCGAACGCGAACACGTTCAACGCCAGCGCGACGAGCAACACCGCCACCGGGTACAGCGTCACGATTCTCGCCATCCGGCGTTGTCGTCGGTCGTCCTCGATACTCGGCCTCAACGTCGCACTCCCATCGAAGACTGAGCGTAGGCCCTGCACCCGCCCGGTGCGCGGTGCGAATCCGTTCCCCAGCGTCACGGATTCGAGACGCATCGCATTGCCTGCGAGCCACAACCGCGATACGCAGCCTCATGCCCGTCGCCGCGAAGCACTCGGACCTGCGCGAATGCCTCGCGCACGTCGTGCTCGAGGATTGCGACGGTTGGGTCGGGGCGCATTCGCCCGTCGGTGTTCGGTCACTGCTGTTGGGTGCATCGCAGCGGGCAGAGCTCCTCGAACCTTCTTCTTCTACGCAGTGACGAACACGAAGCGCTGCTCCGCCTCGAGCCACGTCGCCCTACGAGTCGGCCCCTGCTCCGGGCTCCAGCCCTCGCCCACCGCCCACCGGATCGCCGCTGCAACGATCGACGGTCGCGGTACACCGTCCCACGAGTACGGGTCCAAGTGCAGAACGTGCGGCGCCCCGTCGCGGCCGACGGTCAGCGACACGTCCGCCCATCCCACACGACCGCTGGGGATGTGCCACTGATAGGCGTCGCCATCGACGACGATCTCGCGAGTCCCCTTGCGCGGCCAGCCCATCGTTGGAATCGGTCCGAGCCTAGCAACTCGGGGAGATGCCCTGTTCGGCCGGCCCGGGGGTTTGTGGGGCCGCGGTGATAGCATCGACGCGGTGTCGCCTACGGACACGCAGAGCGCCGATCCGTCCGCGCCGCAGCCGGACGCTCGCCAGGGAACGCAGACCCACTCGGCGGGGTTCGACAGCTTCCTTCAGCACCTTGCGGCCGCGCCGTCGATTCAGCCGACGCTGGCCAAGCTCAGTCCGGGCACGGTGGTCGCCGAGACGTACCGGGTCGAGGCGAAGCTCGGCGCGGGCGGCATGGGAGCGGTCTTTCGGGCGACCGACCTGCGACTGAAACGAAAGGTCGCGCTCAAGGTGCACACGCGCACCCGAGGCAAGGCTGGGCTGGAGTTGCTGCGCGTGGAAGCCCGCGCGCTGGCCCACCTGACGCACCCCAACGTGGTGGAGGTGTTCGAGGTCGGAACCCACGAGGGACGCCTCTTCATCGCGATGGAATTCGTCGACGGCGGCACGCTGGAGCAGTGGCAGAAGGGCCGTCCGTGGCGCGAAGTCGTGCAGATGTACATCCAGGCCGCACAGGGCCTCGCGGCGGCGCATCGGGCCGGGCTCGTCCATCGCGACTTCAAGCCGGCCAACGTGTTGGTCGGTCGAGACGGACGACCGCGCGTCGCCGACTTCGGCTTGGTGCTCGACGTGTCGCTGCAACGCGGCGAGTCGCTGCTCGACTCGGACGACGGCGGTGACCTCGACCCGGCGAATGCCGACAGCACTCCGCTCATCGGGCTTTCGGCGCACGCAATGGTCGGCACGCCGCGCTACATGGCGCCCGAGCAAGCCGCGGGGATCGGCGCCGACCATCGTGCCGACCAATACGCGTTATGTAGTGCATTGTTCGAGGCGCTCTCCGGCGATGTCCCCATGGACGACATCACCACGTTGCCGACGCGCCCGGGCGTCCCCGACGACCTCTGGCGCGCATTGGTCCGCGGCCTCGCCGAAGACCCAAAGCGACGACACGAAGACACCGAAGCCCTGCTCGAAGCGCTCCAGCTCGCGATTCGCCCGCCGCGACGCGTCGTAGGGCCGGCGCTCGCAGCCGTGGGGGGCACCGGATTGGTGGTCGCGGCGGTGCTGTACGCAGGCGACCCCGCCACAGCACTCGCCCAGTGCCAGCGCGAGGGCGAGGCGACCGTGACCGCGTGGACCGACGAACGCGCTCGGCTGACGACCACCCTGGGCGAGCGCGGCGACACGGCGCGGGCCGACGCGTTCGCGACGCAGCTCGATGCGTACAGCCAACGTTGGCTGGCGATGCACGAGGAGGCCTGCAACATCGCGAACAACGAGCGGCAACGCGACACGGTCATGCGATGCCTCGACCGCAGCGCGCGCGCCGTGGAGAACACGGCGGTCGTCGTCCGTGCTGCTCCGCCTGCCCCTGACGATCCGATCCGCGCGCTGCCACTCCCTCCGCTCGATGCGTGCGCGTTGGACCAGCGAGGCGCACCCGTGGCCGTCGACGCACGCACCGCGTCAGCCATCGATGCCGTGTTGGCCGACGTCGAAAACACCAACGTGCAGCTTTGGAATGGCGATCCCGCGGCGGCGCGGGCCGTGGCTCGCTCCGCCCTGGAGCAGGCCCAGGCCCTGCAACACAAGCCCACGCTGGTCACCGCGCTGCTCAACGCCGGCGATGCCGAGCTCGAGTCTGGACGCCTCGAGCCCAGCCGCGAGTACTACGTGCAGGCGTTCTACCTGGCGCAGAGTGAGGGCCTCGACGAAGATGCGGTCGAGGCCGGCGGCAGCCTGGTCGAGATCCTCAAAGAGCTTGGAGACCTCCTTGCAGCGGACCGCTGGGCCAACCACGCGCTCTCGAGCTTCGAACGCCTCCAGGACAACATCGACCCCGAGGGGGAGATCAGCCTGTTTTCTTCGATCGGCAACCTCCGCGCCGAGCAGGGTCGCAACGAGGAGGCGCTCGAGATTCAGCGGAGAATCCTCGCGCAACTGCCCACCGAGGGCGACGAGGTGCGTCGCTCCAAGTCGCACAACAGCCTCGGCGCAACGCTCTACAACCTCGGAGATGAAGCCGGGGCGATCGAACAGTTCGAGCTGGCGCTTGCGCTCAACGACGTCGTCCGCGGCCCGAACCATCCCGACAACGTCTACCCGCTCGCCAACCTCGCCTGGCTCCTCATCGAAGCCGAGGAGCTGGACCGCGCCGAGCCGTTGTTGGACCGCGCCATCACGCTGCTCAAAGACAAGACCGCCGACGACGTCTACGCTCTCACCACCCTGCTGTCCCATCGCGGTGCGCTGCAGGCCGAACGCGGCGACCATGTCGGCGCGCTGAAGACCTACGCCGAGGGCCTGGCACTCGCGAGGGCTGAACTCGCCGAAGAGCACGGCATCATCGGGACCCTGCTCAACAACCGAGCCTCCTCACTAGAGGCATTGGGCAAGCTCGACGACGCACGCGAGGACTATGCACGAGCCATTCGGGTACTCGAACGACTCGGCGACCCCGATGACGACGTCCTCGTGCTCGCATCGAAGAACCTCGCTCAGCTGGTGCCGTCCTCCACCGAGCGCTGAAGTGTGCTCTGCGACGGCTCTGACGGTGCCGCTTCGATCGGACCGAAGTGCTCGAACGGATCCTCCAACCACCGTCGGAGGATCGCGACCGCCCGCGAGGCATGCAGCCCATCCATGACTCGATGGTCGAACGTGGCGGACAAGCGCATCACAGGCCGCACTTCGACCCGGCCATCGACCGCGACGGGAGCGTCGTGAATCGCCCCCATCGCCAGTAGGAAGGGAACGCCCGAGAACGGCACGAGGGGGGCGTAGGCGTTGTCGAGTCCCAGCGAGCCGATGTTGGTGACCATCGCCGAGCCGAACGGGTCCTTGGGGACGCCGAAGCGCTGCAGGTCGAGGTTCAGCGTGTACCCGAGAAAGGTCATGAACCGGAGCGTGGGTCCGATCAGCAGCCCGGGGATGCGCCGCAGCATGGAGCGCGACCGCTCGAGTCCGGCGCGTTTCTTGGCCCTCACATCTGCGGCACCGGCTTCGAAGTCGTCCATGATGCGCGTCAGACTCTTGCGCTGAGGCTCGTCCACCTTCAGCCCGGAGAGATCGATCGACCCCGTCTGCGGATCTTCGATCGCCACCTGGAAGAACACGCCGATGGTCTCCCGCCTATACAGGCCGCCCCATCGGAGCAACACGTTCAGCTCGGGAACCTCCTCGAGCACCACGCCGATCACCTTGGCCATCAGATGCGAGACCGTCAGGTGGCGCCCGGTCGCGCGTCGAAACACGTCGATGTAGCGCACCACCTCGCCCATCTCGAGCGTCACCGACCCGTAGATCGACGGGTCGTAGGCGGTACGCCACGTCCCGAGCGAGATGTGTCGAAACGTGGAGAGCTCCAGCCGCCGATGAAGCTCGATGTTGGGCATCGCCTTCAGTGACGCACGAAGCGGTCATTCACGCGCCGCAAACTTCGCGCGAGGCACATCAGCGCCCGGTCACGCAGCGGCGAGCCGCAGGGTGCTGCGTTCGATCAGCCGCGTGAGTTGGTCACGGGGGACCCGGTTGCGCACGGGCAGTTCGTCGACCCACGACAGTGCATCGGCAACACGCGCGAACAGCTTCGTGGTGCGGCCACGGCGATGCAAGAGACTGAGCCCCGCAATGAAGCCCAACGCGGCCGACGCCCAGAACCCCTCGCCCTCGACGACCTGCGCCACACCGACCAGAGCCTCCCCGAGTTCGGCGTAGGTCTGCACGATCTGGGCACGCACCTCTGCGCTTGGAATCGGGGCCCGGAACTGCGCGATGGTGATGAACACGACCTCTCGATGTTCCCGCGCCGTGTCGTGCAAGAGCGCGGACACCTTCCCCACCGAATCGAGGGTGACAGCGCCGCGCCAGACCACGAACACGATGGGGCCGACCGCTTGCGCGCTGAAGCCGGAGGTCATCATCTCGGTGTTGGTTCATCGCCACCGAACACCGTTTGCTTGAGCGCAAAGTCGGACGCCCGGAATCTGAACAGCGTACGGACGCCGGTAAACGCTGTTGGCCCAAGTCCGGACAGCCGGCCGGGGCGCGCGCGCGCTAACACGCTGCCGTGTTCACGTTGAACCGTGTTCAGGCTCGAGGATCTGAGCCGACATCCACTGAGCTCGATTTCGAGCGTGGACTGCGAGACTCCTATCGACACTTTGGTGTCGGCAGAGCCGCGTTCACCTTGAGCCCCCATGAGCGGCCGATGGTGACCCACGTCGTGGTGCGGAACCCGGCGGGTGCGGTGGTCGGGGGCGCACGCGTTCATCGTGCCTGCCGCAGCCGACCCCTCCCTGCCCTTCGTGCCCTTCGAGAGGCGCCTGCCTTGCGCGCGGTGCTTGCCGCGGGCGCCGACGAAACGCTGGTCGAACTCGCATCGCTGTGGGTCGAACGCGACGCGGGCTTGCGTGGCCTGGGCAGGCTGATCGGACAGGCCTCGATTGCGACGGCCGCCGTGAATGGGGCGCACCGTGCAGTGACGTTCTCCCATCTGACGATCGCCGCAATGCTGCAGGCGATTGGAATGCGCCCAACGCCGAGCGCTGAACCGATCGACTACCCGAACGCGAGCTACCGCTCGACGGTTTGGGAGGTCGACCCACGCAATCCAGAACACGCCGCCGCACCCGACCGGCGCCAGATCGCATCGCTGCGCGAGTGGTGGACCGAGAACCCTTCCGCCCCAATCGCCATCGAATCTACGCCGGCCGCCGCACTCCCGTGGTCGGTCGTCGGCCCCCAACACGCGACGCCGCTTGAACGAGAACAGCACAATGCCAACGCAACACGTCCCCGTTTCTCCCGAGTCCCCCTCCACCCCCAAGCCTCCGGCGACGGCCGCCGCGACCGCTGATCCGTCCCTGGCGATCACTGCCCTCGAACAAGGACGGCCCGTGGCGACCGCGGGCGACTCCGCATTCGGCCTGCCGAACCAGCGCCTGGCTCGCGCGACCGCACTGGGCGAGATCTACGGGCTCTCCGATCCGACCGCCCGCCTGACGTCGCTGTACGAAGAGCTCCGACAGGCACGGGTGACGGGCCATACCGAGGTGTTCACACGCGTCATGCCCGGGGATGCGACCGTGGCCGAGACCTTGAATCTGCGCCCGGTCCCCGGCGCGTCGAACCTCGTCGCGCAGCGCCTCGACATGGCGATCGCTCGCGTGGCGTCGGCGATCGAGGCCAGCGCGCTGCCCAACCTCGACCCCGAGTACCTGGTGGGCGAGGTGGCTGCGCACCTCGAGGCGTTCTTCGCTCGCATCCAAGCGGGGCGCTGGTTTCGAGCCGTCTACGACAAGACGATCACCCGCGGACAGTACGTCTACACGCTGTCCAACATGCACCAGTTCGTTCGGTTCACCACCCGCATCCTCGGGCGCTGTGTCGCCAACGCGGACGACTCGGCCTTGCGAGCGCACTTCGCCCGCCACCTATCCGAAGAGGTGAACCACGAGTTGATCATCGAGCGCGACCTGGCCGCACTCGGCGAAGACGTGGACTTCGTGCGCGACCAGATGGCGCCCAACTTGCCGACCCGCCAGTTCATGGCGGCGCAGGAATCGTCGATCGCCTTTCACCGCGACCCGATCCTGTTGCTGGCCGCCCCACTCGCCGCCGAAGGCATCTCCGGGCACCTCGACGCGACCTTCCTCGACGCGTTGCACGAGGTCGCGCGCGGCTGGGGAGTCCCCGAGCCGAGCCGCGTCACCCGCTTCTACAGCTCGCACATGGACTACGACGGCGGCGATGATGGGCACTGGCAGTCGACGGTGGCGGTGCTCTCGACCTATCTCACCGACGAGACGAAGCTCGCGAGGTTCCTGAGCGTGTTGGCCGCAACCACGCGCGCGATGGAGCAGTCGTACGAGAGCTGGATCGACGACATTCAGCTCTCGTAGCCCACGACGCCAGCGAGGCTGTAGAGTCACGCATGGCTTCATCCTCATCGGCCCGCCCACAGTCCGCCGCACTCGTCGCGTTGTCGCTGGCGCTGTGGGGCTGTGCCGGATCCAAGTCCGACGCCTCCGATCCCGGCACCGAGCCCGAGCGTCACGTCGCCCACGGCCACGCGATCGCCACCATCGAGCGCGAGGGCTCCGAAGCGATGCTGGAGCGCATCGAAGACGAAGACACCCATTGGGTCGAGCTGCCGAACTTCGGCGAGTGCCCGTATGAGGAGGACGAGATTCCGCCCTACGAGGCGCCCGACGACAGCCACGTTCCGGGCCTCGACCCCAAGCGCACGCGGCTGACCAACATGGACGCGGGCGAGGCCACGATTCACAACGAGGCCCTGCTGAAGCTGCTCGACCACGCCACCCTCGAGGTGCTCGAGTGCGTGAGCCTCTCTGCCTGCTACGACGAGCGCCCGCTCGAGCCCGGAGTCATCGACCTGAAGTTCGAGGTCGCCCCCAACGGGGACGTGCGCGGGGTCGACGTCGAGCCGACCCCGGGGTTGGACCACACCGGCATTCGCCAGTGCGCCCGTCTCGCGATCTGGGAAACCCACTTCCCCGCGTTCGACGGCGCCGACATGGTCGTCACCTACGAACTCGAGATCGACTGAGGGCTACCAGTCTTCGTCCGCGAACTCGGTGATCGATTCGTGGGGCGCGGCGAGGACCGCAAAGTGCCCCTCGATCTCCGGGAGGACGCGGTTGAAGAAGTGCCGCGTGACGCCGAGCTTGGCGCGCTCGGCCGTGTTGCTGGCGACGGCGTGGTTGGCTTGGGTGAGCAGCGAGAAGCCGCAGACCACGAGCCCGAACGCGGTGAGGTAGGTGGACGCGGAGGCGCCCATGACCTCGGGGTCGGCGGATGCCCGCTTGCCGAGCGCCATGGTGGTGGCGTCGAGCTTGCCCAGCGTTTCCTCGAGCGTGGTTGCGAACGCGGCGGTGGCTTCGTTGCCCTTGCCCGTAGCGATGGCCGCGCGCACCCGCTTGCCGAACACGCCGTAGAGGCGCCCGTTGTGCAGGGCGAGCTTGCGGCCGACCAAGTCGAGGGCCTGGATGTGGTTGGTGCCCTCGTAGATCATCGCGATGCGAAGGTCACGGAGGTACTGCTCGATCTCGCCGTCGACCGTGTAGCCCATGCCACCGCAGACCTGCATGGAGTCCGAGACGTTTTTGAAGCCGCGCTCGGTGCCGAACGCCTTCATGATCGGAATCATGAGCGCGACCAGGTCGCCCGCGTCTTGGCGCGTGGCTTCGTCGGGGTGCCCAGCCGAGAGGTCGATGTTGGCCGAGATGAACACCGCCAACCCGCGCAGCGCCTCGGTGGTGCACTTGACGTCGAGCAGCATGCGGCGCACGTCGGGGTGCACGAGGATGGTGTCGGCGGCCTGGCCTTCCTCGCGCTTGCCCATCGCCATCGCCCGACTCTGGCGACGCTCTTGCGCAAACGAGAGCGCGGCCTGGTAGGCGATCTCCCCCAGCGAGACGCCCTCGAGTCCGGTGAACAGGCGCGCGGCGTTCATCATGATGAACATCGTGCGCATGCCCTTGTGCGGCTCACCGACGAGCCAGCCTTCGGCATCTTCGAGCGCCATCACGCAGGTGGGCGAGCCGTGAATGCCCATCTTGTGCTCGAGGCCCGCGCACTTGATCCCGTTCTGGCTTCCGTCGGGGAGGATCTTCGGCACGATGAACGTGCTGATGCCCTTGATGCCTGCGGGCGCGCCGGGAAGCCGGGCGAGCACCAAGTGAATGATGTTGTCCGAGAGGCCGTGCTCGCCCCAGGTGATCCAAATCTTCTGCCCGCTGAGCTTGTAGTGGTCGCCGTGGGGCTCGGCCTTGGTGCTGAGCAGGCCCAGGTCGGTGCCGCTGTGCGCCTCGGTCAAGCACATGGTGCCGGTCCACTCGCCCGAGGCCAGCTTGGGCAAGTACATCTCCTTCTGCTCGTCGGATCCGAACGCCTCGAGCGCCTCGATGAGGCCGTTGGTCAGCCCCGGGCACATCGACAGCGACTTGTTGCCCGACATGAGCATCTCCTTGGACAGGGTGCCGAGCGTGATCGGAGCGCCGCCGCCTCCGTGCTCGATGTCCGCGGTGAGCCCGTAGTAGCCGTTCTCGGCGAGCGCCTGGTGCCCCGCTTCGTAGCCGCTGGCGATCGTCACCTCGCCGGTCTCCGGGTCCCACTGGGTGCCTTCGGTGTCGCCGGTGCGGTTCGACGGAAGCAAGACGTCGGACGCCAACGTGCCGGTCTGCTCGAGGAACATTCGAGCGGTCTCGAAGTCGAAAGCCTCAAACTGTTCGAGCTTCGCCACATCCTCGTAGCCGAAGGCGGCGAGCTGAAACATCATGTCGTCGATGGGCGCGGTGTAGTGCTGCATGGACTCGCCCCGAGTGTGGTCGACCCGCGCCGATTGGCCAAGGGAGGAACACGCCCGAAACGGCAGCAATTCTGCCGGCGGGCCTCAATCGGCGTCTGGCGTCGTGATCCTCTCGAGTGCCTCGACGTCCAGGATGTCCTTCGGGCGACCGGTCGCGCGCTTGTTCGCGAGTAGTGCGCCGCGACCGATGACCCGAACGTCGACCCCATCGAGCCGCCGTACAAGACTTCCTTGCCACGCGTCCTCGAAGCGCACGCCTCGGACAGTCGTGATGATGTCGATCGCGATGGGAGGTCTACCGAACCGAAACCCCGTCGGAGGGGGCCCGACCACCGGAAACAACTCGTCGATTGAGAGCCCAGGTGGCAGGCCGAACGCATGCATCGCAGCCATCAAACGCTCGATGTTCGCCCTCGTGGGGCGCACCCACACATCCAAGTCTTGTGTGGCACGCACATGGCCGTGTGCCATCACCGCGTACCCACCGATCAGCATGTGATCGACCCCCTGTTCCGTGAGACACGCGAACAAGTCGACAAAATCTGGGGGAAGACCTGCGCCGCTCAATCGATGCGCCCCACGGGCCACGTTTGTCGGACGTCCCTGGGGGTCGGACCCTCGGGGTAGGCGATGCCTGCCAGTGCACATCCGACACGCCGGAGTTGCTCGAGTTGTTTCAATCGAGCGTCGAGTTCAGCCGCCGGGGCGGCGGGCCCATCGGACAGAGGTTCGACTCTCCAGTGTTCTCGCCGGTACGCAGCGCGTCCCGGTTCACCTGCTCGATGACCCACACGAAAAGTCTAGCAGCCTGTGGTGAAACCCGGCGCGGCGGATCGCACACTCTCACGACAGAACGTCATCCAGCACCGCCGCGCTCAGCCCTTCGACCAGTGCTGCTCCGCGTGTCGCAGGGCGACGTCGGCCAGCAGCGGGCGCTGCAGTGCGCGGTAGGCCTGGGCCATCAATCGCAGGGCCGCACGGGCGGCAACGGCGTCGCCGCCGTGGTTGTGGGCGAAGAACTCACGCAGCAGCCACAGGCTGGTGGCGGGAAACCCCTTCATGAGCGCGAGGGTGGCCGCGCGCTCGACGGGTGCGAGCGCGGCGTAGTGCCCGAGCTCGACCTCGGGTGTCTCACCGAACGCGGACGCCGGTGCGAGCACACCGATGCCATCGCGCGAGGGCATGTGCCGCCAGCCCTCGGGGACCGCGGGTTCGACCGCGGGCCAGTGTGGGTCGAACACCACGTCGCCGCCCTCCCCCCGGAGCACCTCGAGACTCAGCGCCCGCACGCCCGCTTCCGCATGCATCGGGTTGAAGGCTCCCAGCGCATGGGGCTGCACCGCCGGGTCGTGCACGATGAAGCCATAGTGAATGCCATCGACGCCAGGCGCCCCGAACACGAACAACTCGGGCGGCGTGGACGGATATCCATACGCGGCACACTCGGGCCACACCGGACGCTGCGCCAGGCCAACCAGGTCGAAGCGCAGACCGCCGAACGATAGGTAGTCGGTGTCGTTGACGAACCCCTCGCGCGTCGCATGGTCGAACGCCTTTCGCGCGCACTCGACCACCACCGCGGGAGGCATCACACCAAACGCCTCCGCCAAGCAGGCCGCGACATCCAGGTCCACGGGCGGCTCATCGTCCATTCGGCGCAGGGTACAACACCCCCTGCGGAGGCCCACCGAGGCCGCGCTACACTGCGTGGCATGGACGGCCACGGACGTGAGCTGCTGATCCTGCGCCACGGCCAGGCCGAGTCACCGTACGGCAAGGCGGACCTCGAACGCGAGCTCACCGATCCGGGCAAACGCGACATTCAACGGGTCGGCGTGCACCTGCAAGGCCGCCAGTGGCTGCCGGATGCCACGGTGGTCTCGCCCGCGACCCGCACGATGATCACCGCCGAGAAGACGCTGAAGGCCGGTGGACGCGGCATCGCGGCGCTCACCGTCGACCCGCGGATCTACGAAGCATCGGCGGCGACGCTGCGGCACGTGCTGCACGACTTCGCCAAGGCCCCGCCTCGTGTGATGCTCGTCGGCCACAACCCCGGGGTCTCCGAGCTCGTCGCGTTTCTCAGTGGTCGACGCATCCCCATGGCGCCGGGCATGTTGGCCCGCGTCGCGCTGCCCTCCGAGTGGACCGCGCTGCACCGCGGCTGCGGCACCCTGCTCGACCTCGTCGACCCGCAGACCCTGCCGCGCGAGTTTCCCTTTCCCGGACCCGGGGGCTCCGAGCTCCGACGGCGACCGGCCTACTACTACGTGCAGTCGGGCGTAGTCCCCTACCGGCGAAGTGCGTCCGGGCTCGAGGTCCTCATCATCGGCTCCAGCAAACGCAAGCGCTGGGTGATGCCCAAGGGCATCGTCACCCCGGGGCTCACCTCGCAGGCGTCGGCCGCCAAGGAAGCCCGCGAAGAAGCGGGCATCGAAGGCACCGTCGATGGCCCGAGCCTAGGGAGCTTCACCTACGACAAGTGGGGAGCATCGGTGACCTGCGAGTTCTTCCCCATGGAGGTGCACACCGTGCTCGACGAAGCGCAGTGGGACGAGTCGCACCGGGGGCGCCGCTGGGTGGATGTCGACGAAGCCACCGAGATGCTCGGCCGCGACGGACTCAAACGCATGGTCCGCGCCCTCGCCCAACGCCTGCGGGGCTAGACGCTACGCCAGGGAGAGCAGGATGTGGGCGAGGGCGGTGGGGTCGAGCTTGTTCGGGTCGAGCGGTGCGCTCATCGGGCGGTCCAGCACTCGAACGCCGCGTGACTCCAGCTCCTCCCGGGTAGAGGGGGCTTGATAGTGGGCCTGCGCCGAGTCGAGCAGGACGAAGTCGACGATGCGATCGACCGGGACACTCGCGCCTGCGTCGCGGCGCACCACCTCCACGATGCGATCGACCGCATCGGCCACGCTGATGCCCTGCTGCTCGAGGTCGACCCCCGTGTTGGGCACGTAGATCTTCGGACACGGCGCCTCGCAGATCGCCCGCCCCACCCCCTCGGGCAGTAGGTTGGCCAAGACGCTGGTGAAGAAGCTGCCCATCGGAAAGCAGATCAGATCGGCGCGCCGAATCTGCTCTGCGACATAAGGCTCGATGACGCAGTGCACCTCGGAGGGGTCCTGGGCCGACTTGCCCAGCCACAGCGCGACCAAAGGGTCATCGTCCTCCGTGCGCGCGGTGATCGCATGTTGCCCGGCAATGGTGACGCCGCCTTCGGTGCGCGCATACAGGGTGACGTCGTCATCGACGATGGGGCGCACCAAGCCGCGGGTCTTGATCAGCCGAGAAAAGAGAAACGCGACCGAGTTGGTGTCGCGATCGTGGGTGAGATAGCCGCCCGTGAGCAGCAGGTTGCCGATGCTCGCGTTGCGCAGCTCGAACCCCTGCGGCATGTGGTCGACGAATGCCCGCAAGTGCGTGCGGACCAGCCTTCGCAAGGGCTGCGGGATCTGCCGCACGAGCGGGTGCTCCCCCGAGGTCATGGTCGACAGCTCTCGGACCAGGTCCTCGGGGTCGCCCTCGGCATCGAGGCGGTGCGAGAACAAGCGGTAGGTCGCCGGGTTGCCCTGCACGCTCTCGTCGGCGAGCGCCATCAGTCGGTTGCGCAGGTCCCCCACCGCCGGCATGGAGAACGCACGGCGCAGCGGGGCCGAGCTCCCGCCCGAATCGAACGGGGTGATGAGATGCACCGAGTTGTGCGTGTGCGTCTTGAGCACCCGGCACAACGACCGCAGCGCCGTGCCCCCGGAGAAGAACAGGATGCGAGGCCCGAGCTCGGGCAGTCGCACGTATCGCTCGATGCGGACCGGGTCCGGCACCGGGATCGAACGTGTCACCTGAACGCGGGCATCATCCGTCATGGTTTACGCCCGCAACAGGCTGAGGCAATGCGCGGTGGCCTTGGTGAAGTCCACCCGGCCACGGATCTCGAACACGGGCACATCGGCCAAAACATCGAGATAGGGCTGCGCGGGCACGTCGATGGTGTTGTCGGCACGGCGCCCATCGGGGCCGACGTGCAGTGGGCCGGGGTGCTTGAACAGCGCCGGCCACAGGTCTTCGCGGGCCGCGAGGTCGATGCGCTCGATCGTGGTGGGGCCGTCGTGGTCGTGACGCCAGTCCAGCAAGATGAACCCCGCCAGGTCTGCCGTCTTCGTCCAGCGCCCCGCATAGAGGCTGCCGATGTCGGCGTCGTACTTCTCTTCGAGGTCCCACAGCTCGGCCTTGGGCAGCGCCTCCAGGGCCGCACGCCGAGCCTCGGGCAGAATGCTCACCAACGTGGGGTTGTTCAGCGCAGTGCCAGGGTTGATCCGCGGGTGTTTGGGAATGCCCGTCATGCGGGCCTCACCATTGGCCTTGATCAGCAGCCGGTCGTTGCTGACGAAGGACAGCCCCTCGTTCATCGCATGCAACGCCAAGGTCGACTTGCCCGCCCCCGACGTTCCCGCAAGACCGACACCTCGCGAGCCCAGAGCCACGCCCGCGGCGTGACACAGCGTCCAGCCCGCGGCCAGCCGATGCGAGACCAACGCCGCGTTCACGAAGTTGACCACCTGGTTGAAGTTGGCCAGGCAGGGGCCCACCGCGACCTTGTGCTCGCCCGAGAGCAGAAAGTGCATGCCGGTGCGAACCTTGCGAACGATCCAGCCGCCGTCGACGTCCGCGACCTGCTCCTTCTTGCCGACCTTGCCCGGCCCGCGTTTCCAGTCGAAGAACTCCCCGGGCAGCGCGGGCACCTCGGTCTCGTACGCGACGACCGTGGTGTCGGCATCGCCCGGCGCACAGGCGAACAACGACAGATACGTGCCCACCGTTTCGAGCAACGCGGCCGAGTTGCTGCGCAGTTCGAGGTGCCAGTCTCCGAACGCGAAATGCCGAGCGTGTTCGGCAGGAGTGCTGCGTGCCAAGGCCTCGGCCGCCGCTGCAATGGAGCCGTGACTATCGGGCTCGGAGTTCACGCTCGATATGTTCGGCGTATCGCGGAGCGACATCAACCCCGCAGCCGTCCCGCAACCCACGAAAGCCACCGAACGCGGACACCTCGAACACGACGTACTCGCCGTCCACCTCGGCCACGTCCACGCTGGTGTAGTCGAGCCCGAATGGACGCCCCGCACGACGCGCGAGTTCGATGACCTCGGCCGGTGCGTCGTAACACTCGTAGTGCCCGCCCTGGGCCGACACCGTGCTCCAGGCTCCCGCGCCGCGGACCCGCGCGTAGGCCCCCAAGTAGGTGTCGCCGAGAAAGACCACCCCGTAGTCGCGGTCGGGGAGTGGCAACACCTTCTGCACGTAGATGCACGGGTTGCCGCCACCCTGGTAATCGCGCAACGCATCCATCAACCCAGGATCGTCGCCCCGGACCAACGTCATGCCGCGAGCCTTGGTGGAGTACAGCGGCTTGAGCACCGCGTGTCCGAAACCTCGCACCGCTTCGGCGGCGTGCTCGAGGTCTTCGGTGACCGCGGTGGGCGGCATCGGGATCTCGTGGGCGCGCAGCGTGCTGGTGCAGGCGAGCCGGTTGAGCATCGAGGCGATGCAGCCCGGCCGAGAGAACACCCGCACGCCGCGGGACTCGAGGTACTGCAGCACGTCGAGCCGCGGAAACATGTCCGGGCTGTAGGCCTTGTCGAGCTTCTTGACGACGAGGCCGTCGAGCGCATGCAGGTCGACCCCCGACGCGCGGACAGTGCCCGCAGAAAAATCGGTCACAGCGCCGGCCAGGTTCACCACCGCGCGAAAGCCCGTGCGGGCCTCGAGCGCATCGGCGAGCACTTCGGTGGACCACGCCCCCGCGATGCCGACCACAGCGATGCGCAGGCTAGTCAATGAGCACCTCCTGGGGCGGAGCGTAGACCTCGGGGTCGGCGACACCGCGCTCGGCGATGTCGCGCAGCAGATAACGGGCACGCAAGAACATGTTGGTGGCGAGTTCCTTGTCGAGCACGAAGCGGGTGGACGTGGCCAACGAACGCGCGACACCCAACGCGGTGCGCAATGCAAACGTGGCGTCGCCGCGCTGACGGGCATAGGCGGCGGACTCGGCGAGGAACCACCGCATCACCTGAGCAATGCGGCGGCGCGCCATGGGGTCGAGCCGCATGAGCCGCTGGCCCGAGACCAGCAGCACCGAGACGTCCTGCACGTAGTCCATCTCGCGCGACCGGTGCACGTCGATCATGCGCACCGAGTCCTCCTCGGGGCGACAGATGATGTTGTCGACGTTGAGGTCCCCGTGAATGCGCACAGAGAACGGCGAACACAGCTCGTCGTCGAGCGCATCGAGCCGATCGAGCAAGATGTCGAGCGATGCGTGGCGGCGCCCCACGATGCTCTGCGTGCTGGTGCGGAACTCGGGGTGCACCGCGTAGACCTCCGCCAAGCGGCGCCGAAGCTGGTCGATGAACCGGGGCTTCGAGGGCGTATCGGTGGCGGTCGTGTCCCAGATCGTGCGAAGCGTGCGGCCGATCGACTCGACCGTGCGAGCGAGCACCGCATCGTCGGCGCTGAGCAACAGCTGCTCGAAGGTGGTGCCGTCGACGTACTCGTAGAGGACCGCGCCGCTCTCCCCCCGTACGTGAAACGAGTAGATGTCGGGCACGAGCCCCGGGAGGATGCGCTGCCACTGCGCCACGCTCTGCCGCTCACTGGCGAGCTTGCGCAGCTTGCCCTCTTTGAAGATGGCCAGCTGCCCGCCGCCTGCTTCGGTCACCCGCGAGATGTGACACCCCGAGCGCGTCTCCCCGACCTCGTGCAGCTCGACCTCCTCCAGCGGGCCACTGCCGTCGGATTCGACGAGCACCTCGCCCAGCGCCGAGATCTGCTGAATCTTGAGTCGGTCACCCAACAGCCACGAGATGATCGCCTCGCCGATGTTTTCGAGCGAGTCTCCCATGCGCTCGAAGTAGTGGCCGATGAACATCGACGCGATGCGCCGTTTGGTGTGCTCGCCGCTGGCCAAGGCGCGGGTCAGCCGACGCACATGCCGCCCGTAGACGTCGTCGAGCTCCCGCTCGACCTTGCACAGCTCCAGGGCCACCTGCACGTCGGAGTTTTCGAGCGCACCTTCGATCAGGGTGAGCCCATGCAAGACGGGGGTGGAGAACGCCTGCAGCGGGAGTTCGACGTTCACGTCGCCGCGCGGCACGTTGCCGACGTGGTCCACGATGTTCTCGCAGAAGTCGGCCATGCGCTCGAGGTTGGCGCTGACCGTGTCGAGCGCCTTGAGGAACTTGCGGTCGCCGTCGCTGGTGGCCGCGTCGGTCTCCAGCGCCAGACAACGACGGCCAATGGTGCTGCGGAGTTGGTCGATGTAGTCGTCGCGTTCGAGCAGCTGGCGTGCGAGGGCGGCGCTGGGCGAGTCGAGGTAGGCGACGACGCGCTCGACCTGGCGGCTCACTTCCAGCAGCAGAAACCGGACGTTGTCACCCAATCCCTCACGAGCGAGGAGTTCCGTCATCGGCGTCCCCGGCGGTCTTGGAGATGGTCAGCGACGAGACCGGAAGCTCCTGCTCGGGGCGCCAGGCCAGCGAAAGCGTGAGTCCGGCTTGGTCCGGCTGCTGGTGGCCCGTGAGCTGAAACCGGACCAGCCCGTGTGGTCGTAGCGACAGCGCGCCCCCGTCGTCACTCAAGTGCACGGTGCCGGCACGCAACGCTTCGGCGATCTCGGTCAGATGATCCGCGAGAGCGTCCGCATCCTGAATCGACTCGTGTCGAAATGTCTTGCCTCGATCGCTCATCAGGCTGGGGTCGCCTCGAGCACTCCTTCGGGAATGCCGTCGTTGCTGATCCCCCAAATACTATCACGGCCAATGATCGTGGCCGATCGACCGATGCCCGGCAGGCCCGACTGCAAGCGGGTGTTGCGATCGAGCGACGTGTCGCATTCGAAGTGTGCGATGCCGTTGCGCATGCGCAGCTGCTGCCCGGTAACGTGCGTCCGATGGCCGTGCACGATGCCGAACACGCCGCTGGCACGCAGACAGTCGGCCCCCTCTTCGGTGAAGGGGAAGTCCTGGCCGCGATACTTGGTGCGGAACAGGTTGCCCACCGGCCCGTTGTAGAGCGCGAACGGGTCCGACTCCAGCAGCGTGCGGAACGAACCGTTGAGCGCGGCCGAGTCCTTCGCCTGCAAGGTGTGTGCGACGACATCGTCGACCCCTGCGTGGCAGAACAGAAACGACCCCGCTCGGTGCACGACCTGCAGGCGTTCGTACAACCAGGTGAAGTCGCCGCCGGGCTCGAGGAAGTGCCGACGACACGCCCGGAGCGTGGCGCCGACCATGCCCATCGTCATGCCCCGCTCGGCGATTGCAGCCCTCAACTGGCCGCACTTTTCGCGGACCCTACGGAGCTCCTTGGCGACGCGTTTGGGCGGCACCATGCCCGCGACCAGCGGCGGAAAGTCGTCCCACCATTGCGCGGGCGGCAGCAACCGCGAAGCCACCGCCTCGTCGTCCTCGAGCACCAGGCCAGGTGTCGGGGCGACGTAGGCGTCGTAGACCTCGCGTAGCAGCGGCACGACCTTCGGGCACGTGCGCGCGAACAGGTGCGCGAGCTTGGGGCTGGAGTCCTCGCCGTAGGCGATGGCCAGCAGCGTGCGCACATCGTGATTGCCTGCCAGCAGCACCACCTCGGCGCCGCTTCGCACCAGCCGCTCCAGCGCCCGGAGCATCTGCAGGTTGCTGGGCCCCTTGTCGAAGTAGTCGCCGCCCATCACGAAGACGGCGTCGCGGCCCCGCGGCGTCAGGCGGATCTCGCCAGAGGATCCGCGGCGAACGACCCCGCCTGTGGCCTCGAGCGATTGCAGGAACGCCTCGGCATCCGCGTGCGCGTCGGTGACGAAGAAGTGCTCCCGCTGCGGGAACTGCCAACGATGACGTGGCAGGTTCCAGGTCGTTCGACGCATCGCCGTAACACTGGCCACCGAGCATCCCGCAGCCGTGACCCTTCGGTTACGCCGCTGTAAACTCCGGCCATGGACTTCGCGGTCGCGTTCGTACGCCACGGCCAGTACGCCCAGCCGCCCAACGTCCCCAGCGCGCACCTTCCGCACCCGTTGGTCGCCGAAGGCCGGGCGCAGTCCGTCGCGGGGTGCGACACGCTGTGGGCCGAAGCCCGCGCCCACCGTTGGCAGCTGTGCCCGGTCATCGACGCCTCCCCGCTGCTGCGGGCCTGGGAGACCGCGACATTGTTTGCCGAGTCCCTGCGCGAGCGCGGCGCCACGGGCACGACGGTCGAGACGTTCGACGCCCTCACCGAACGCTCGTTGGGGGCGGCGGCCAATCTCACCCTCGACGAGATCGCAGCGGTCATCGATCGAGACCCGCGCCACGCGACGCTCCCCCCGGGCTGGAAACGCACCACCGACTTTCGGCTTCCGTTCGTCGGCGCCGAATCCTTGCGTGACGCCGGCGATCGTGTCGCCGCCCACGTCCGCCAGCGCGCCGAGACCACCGAGTGTCCGCCCGGAGACGGCCTGTTCGTGAAGGTCATCGTCGGCCACGGTGGTTCGTTGCGCCACGCGGCAACACAGCTGGGCATGCTCGATCCGCCCAGCGTGCACCGGCTGTCGATGTTCCACGCCGCCCCCATCGTGCACGCCTACCAGCAGGGCCAGTGGCGACACGTATTCGGGGCGTGGAAGCAGCGCTCCGCGGCAGCGCTCGACAATCATTGAGACGCCGCGGCGCCCACCACAGCACGGGTCGGACCCGTGGTAGCTTTCCGACCGCATGACGCCGGAAAACATCGTGGAAGCACTCGAAGGACGTGGCTGGAAGGCCAAGATCCTCAAGCAGTCGGACCTGTGCCAACCGTCGGTCAAAGTGGAGCCGACCGGGCTCTTCAAGTGCGTGGATGGACGCAAGTCCGACAGCACCGCGATGAACGGTCCCAAGACCCTCGGAGGCGTGTACGCCTTGGTCGCAGCCCGTCAGCAGGGTGACCTCGCCAGTCTCGAGGCCGCGGTGCAGGAGGTCAAAGACGCCGGCTTTGCGCCGTCGGTGCACGGCGATGACGGCCACGGCCCGATGGGATGCGGCTTCTTCAAGTTGTGGGCGACCGGGCAGCTCGACAACCTCGACAAGCCCGCCTACGACGCCGACCAAGGACGCGCCGCCGTCGAAGGTGCGGGCGGCACCTACGAGACGCTCGAGGGCTCACACTCCGAGTCGTGCGTGCTGATCAACCTGGTCGAGGGCACCACGTATGAGCCGCAGACGGACCAGTCGTTCGTCGTCGACGCCTGGATCACCTCGACGTTCAAGCTCGACGTCGGCGGGTACCTCGTACGCGCCGCGGAGACCGTCGAAAAGCTGAACGGCCCCAAGGTGGCCAAGATCATCGTCGCCGACTGAGCGACACCAGACGCCGAGGTCACGCATGTACCAGGGCTATCGCTTCACCTTTCGCGAGAGCTTGTGGTGGACCCGCCACACGCTCACCGTCACCGCTGTGTACGCGACCGTCGTCTGCGGGGTCGCGTACATCTCCGGATGGTCATGGCTGGCATTGCCCTGGCAACCGGTGGGCCTCATCGGCGTCGCCCTGGCCTTCTACCTCGGGTTCAAGAACAACTCCGCGTACGACCGCCTGTGGGAGGCACGCAAGATCTGGGGCGGCATCGTCAACGCCTCGCGCTCGTTCGCGGTGATGGCCCGAGACTTCGTGCACAGCGACGACGAAGGGCCCGCGCTGCGCAAGGAGCTCGTGCATCGCCACGTCGCCTGGCTGCACATGCTGGCGCTCGAGCTTCGCAAGATCACACCGTGGGAGCACCAAGGAAAGCTCTCCACGGGCAACCGCAAGCGTTTCGGCACCGAGGTCTCCGAGGGCGACGCGGAGGCCCTGCTCGCCGACTACGTCTCCGACGACGAAGCCAAGTACGTGCTCGGCAAGGGCAACCGCTCCTCGCACCTTCTCAGCAGCCAGTCACGCCGCATGATGGAGCTGCGCGAGGCGGGCATCATCGACCACTTCCGTCACCTCGCCATGCAAGAGCTCATCACCGAGTTCTATACGCTCCAAGGCAAGGCCGAGCGCATCAAGAAGTTCCCCCTGCCCCGACAGTGGGTCAGCGCCAACGCCTACTGCATCACGATCTTCGGTGCGATGTTGCCGTTCGGCATGATCGACGTGTTCTCTCGCAGTGGCGAGTCCTGGGCGGTTTTCATGGCCATCCCCGCCACCGTGGTCTGCTTTTGGATCTTCTGGCTGATGGACCGGGTCGGCGAGTACAGCGAGAACCCCTTCGAGGGCCTGCCCAACGACATCCCCATCCGCAGCATGGCCCGGGGCATCGAAATCGACATTCGCCAAATGCTCGATGAGACCGAACTCCCGCCCGCGATCGGGGCCGTAGCCGGCACCAACATCGTGGTCTGAGCGGGCGTGCCCGCGAGACTCTGCCGATGGGAACTGGCGACCTGTAGGCTGCTCGTGATGCGCATCGAGGATGATGAAGCGGTGCGGGCGTTTCCCCTCGTCCTGACAGCGGTCGGCCTGCTACTTCTGGCGGCTGGCGCAGCCTATGTCTGGCTCATCTGGCCGCCCAAAGTCGACGCGTGTCTCGACTCCGGGGGCTGCTGGGACGAGTGCCATGCACGGTGCGAATACGGTGACAACGCCCCGTGCCATCGCGCCGCCTGCGACTGAAGCGACACGGTAGACTGCTGTCGTGCTTCGGTTCGCGTCCGTTCAACGCACCTTGATGCTGGCGTTCTTCGTGTGCGCCGGGGCTTGCGACAAGCCCACGACCTCACCGCTCGACCTCGGGAGCGAGACGATCCGTGATGGCAGTGGCGAGGTGACGATCGACATCGCGCTCATCGACCGTCCCGGGAACGAAACCGAGCTCACGTTCAAGTTGCGCGCGGTCGGGACCGAAGAGATGGACAAGCTCGCGCTCGACGTCGCGCTCGACGAGATGTTCTTGGTCGAGGGCGGCGCGCAGTGGTCGGGGTTCGTCCCCCCTCGACAGCCGCAGTCGCATCGCGTCGTGGTCAAGCCGATCGATGATGCGACCGCACCGCGCGTCCGCATCAGCGTGAGCCGGTTCCACGACAGCGAGGTGCTCATGCAGCGCGAGGTCTCGTTCGACCCCAGCGGCGCGCACGTTCCCGAGTGAGAGCACCGTGGAGCGCCTGATCACGGACGGCAAACCGGAGTACGGCATCTTCGAGGAGTCCGTTCGGCACATCAACCATCGCGACTTCGACCTGCGCACCCCCATGGGCGCCCCTGCGGGACGGCTCGCGCGACACTTCGGCTACAAACACTTCCAATACTTGGGCGTGCTCAGTGACAGCCTGCTCGCCGGCTGTGGGCTGGTCGACCTGCGCACCGCCGCCCTCATCTTCGTGTACGTGTTCGAGGTGCGAACCCAGGCACTGCTGGAGTGGACGTTCATCGCCCCGCTCAGCCTGGGCCTGCAGACGCACGACAGCCCCATCGACGGCAAGACGATCTTTCGCCGCGGCAGCACCCGCATCGAGTTCGACAACCACGCATCGCCGCGGACCAAGGCGTTGCGGGTCGACATTGGCGACGCGTTGCACATCGACGCCAGCTTCGACGAGACCGCGGAACGCTTCGAGCCGATGAACATCTGCACCCGCACTGGAAAGACCGGGTGGGTCTACGCGCAGAAGGTCGCGGGCGTGCGTGCAAAGGGCTCCGTGCGCTGCGAGCTGGGCACCTACGACCTCGCCGAGCTCGGCGCCATGGCGCACCACGACTGGTCCGGCGGCTACATGCGCCGCGAGACGTTCTGGAACTGGGCCTGCCTCAGTGCCGAAGTCGCGGGACGCAAGCTCGGCCTCAACCTCAGCTGCGGCGTCAACGAAACGACCTACAGCGAGAACTGCCTGTGGGTCGATGGCCGACTGCACCCCGTGGGCGGCACCCGCTTCGACTACGACGAGGACGACGTGCTGGCGCCGTGGCGCATCAGCTCGCTCGACGGCCAAGTCGACCTCACCTTCGAACCGCTCGGCCTGCACACCGAGCGCCGCAACCTGATCGTCGCGGCGGGCAACTTCAAACAGCTCTTCGGAAGGTTTCGCGGGACCGTCCGCCTGAAGGACACCGACACGGTGCTGCACGTCGACGACGCAACCGGCTTCGCCGAAGAGCAGTACGCAAAGTGGTGAACACCTCAGCCCAATGACAGCTCGCGTCGGTGCGCGACTTGGCCGGCGGTGTCGATGAACTCGACCACGACGCGGTCGTCGGCGGGGTCCGCCGCGGGCTCGAACGTCAGCCGGGGGACGTGCGGATTGGAGGAGCGCCACGGGAACTGCTCCTCGGGGAGCTGGTTGGCCAGCGGGTTGGTGTTGCCCGACGTCACGCACACCTCCCACATCGAGTCGGCCCGTGTCGATGGCTCGCCCTCGATCTGGCCGACGTAACACATGTGCACGTCGCCGGTGACCCAGACGATGCCGGTGAGCGCGTGCTCGTCCACGAATGCCTTCAAGGCATCCCGTTGGGTCTGGTAGCCCTCCCAACGATCGTCGGGGTCGACCAGTTGCTCGATGAGTGGCACATCCGGCGGCAGGTTGAGCCGCGAGAACGGCACCGAGTTGACGACGCACTTGAAACGACAAGGGCTGTCGCGAAGCCGCTCGAGCAGGAACTGGAACTGCGCATCGCTGACGTACACCCCGGTTTCGGGGGCCTGACGCTCGCTACGGCAATCGAGCACGATGAACTCGACCGTGTCCCCCCACTGATAGCTCCCCCACAATGGGCGTTCGGCCGGCGCTTCGGCGTCGATGGGCATGACCCGGTAGTAGGCGCGTTGCGCCGCATCGATACGCTCACGATCCTCCGGGACGTCGGTCCACAACTCGACCGTGCCGTTGTTGGTCACTTCATGGTCGTCCCAGGTGAAGTACAACCCACTGTTGGGATACACCGCCCGATAACCCCCGCCGTGATAGGCCCCCCAGGCGTCGAGGTACTGCTGGTGCGTGCCGCCGGCGTCCCATACATTGTCGAGATACCCCTGGTCGCCCAGGTGAATGAACGCGTCGTAGTCGAGGCTGGCCGCCTGCACCATCGAGTCCCAAACCTCGACCGGTTGCAGGTCTTCGGGGTCGACGTACTCGGGCAAGATGCCGCGACCGACACACGCCGCGATCACGGCGCTCACCGGCTCGAGCTGTCCCTCGGCCAACGCGGTCCTGACCCGGCACAGCAAACTCCGGGCCGCAAAACCGTCCTCGGCGTCGCCCGAGAACAGTCCCCACGCGTACCACTGCCCGCCTTCCAGAGCCGCAACCCGCGTCTTGACGAAGCCATACTCGTCGGGCGTCAACGTCTCCTCGGCGACGAGATACACCTCGCCATCGACCTCGGCGGGCTGCCACACCCGCAACGTGACCAGCTCCCCTGTGGCGACATGGCCGGAGACCACGAAGCTGTCCGCCTCCATCAACCCGGCCATCGGCGTCCGCGGAAACACGTCCGTCGACTCCGGCACGCCCTCCGCATCGAACGGCACCCGCTCCCCGGGAGGCTCGGAGTCGGTGTCCGTCTCCCCGCTCTCGCTCGAGGACTCGAACCCGGTCTCACCACCTTCGCTCGACGACCCGACCGAGCCGGTCGTTCCACCGTCGGTCTCCGCCTCCGCCATCGAGTCGCCACCGCCCGTGCACCCCGCGGTCAGCAACACCGTGGCACCTGCCGCGGTCTCGATGAACGCGCGTCGACCCTGAAGGCGCTGGCTCGGCTCGGTGGGTTCGCAGTCCTGTGGCGAGGGTTTCTTCGGTGGTGCGGACATGGGCGATGCCGAGCTCAGCGTAGCGCCCGACTCCCGCCCCCCTGAAGCCCGGGGATTCCCCGCCTTGGAGAACGAGCGTCAGCCCAAGCCGTAGCCGATCTGCTCGAGCTCGGCTCTCACGGCGTCCGGGTCCGCCTCCGGATTGAGGCGACGGATCAGCGCATCGGACGGTGGCTGATGGGCATACAGCACCGCAACGTCAGCCAACGCCACCTCCCGTTCGAAATATGCGGCGGCGTAGTCCACATAGCGTTGCGGATCGCCGCTCAAGATCGACAGCAAGACCTCCGACCCGTCGTCGGTGGGCAGAGCCCGCCCCGCGGAAGCGCCGGACTGCCACTGTGCATCCCCGCGCTCCCGCCAAATGCACAGCGTCGCGTTCGAGGTCTCGAACGCGGGCTCGTGCAGCAAGTTGTCGACGAACGCCTCCGGGAGGTCGGCAAAGATCGCGGGATGCGGCTGGCCCGGCACGTAGCTCGCGGACTCGTGCGCCAGCCCGACCAATGCAGCCCCGTGGGCACAGAACACCGCGTTCCACTGGTCGCCGCACCCATCGCGCATCGACGCCATCGCCTCGCCCTCTCCCCAGGCCGAGTCGAACATGTAGTAGCGATACTCCCACTGCGGAGACATCACCGCATCGAGTGCGGCCAAGGACCGCACCAAACGAAGCGTCGCGGCGAGGTCCGGCAGACCACCGAGGTCGCGGGTGGAAACCATCGGCGACGAGCATCGTCGCTTCGGCCCCGCAGGGCAACCTCAGGGTGCCAGAGAGACGAACCGCTAAACCACACGCGCCATAACAGCGCCCCCAAAACGCGTTTCCGCGTTGGTCAGGTCTCACGGTGTGCCCAACACAGCTTCGCCTTCCCGCCTTGACCCGCGTTCCGCTGACGCCGTTCTGCCCCGCGCGGTTTGGCGGTTCGTCTCTCTAGAACGAAAGCCGAACCCGGACCGGGCAGTGGTCGGAGACCTCACGGTAGTCGGCCAGGTCCTGGTCGCCAGGGACCACGCTGCCGCCGAGCGTGGCGCACATCCCCAGCACCTCGGTCTGCTCGACCTTGGCCCCAAGCACGAGGACGTGGTCGAGCATCGACGGCACGTAGTCCCTGCGCCGCCGATTCGGTCGCCAGTACGCGGTGCACGACAGACCTGCGGTCGCCAGCGTCAGGCCGGCCTCGTCGACCGTTCGCTCGATGAACGAGCGCTCGCCGAGTTCATCGTTGATGTAGCCAGTACTGTTGAAGTCCCCCGCGGCGACCAGCGGGACCTCGAGCTCGTCCGCGAGCCGAGCAATCGATTGCACGAGATACTCCCACTGCACCCGCCGCGCCTGGAACATCCACCGGCGGGCACCGAACTGCAGATGCACCGACATGGCCGCGAGCCGAAAGCCGTCGGACCGCTCCAGCACGGCGAGGAACGCTGGAGGATGTCCATCCCGGCACGAGCAACGCCCGGTCGGGTCGAGATCGGCCTGCGTCCGAGTCTCCACCACGGTGAAGGCCGCCGTGTCGTAGACGACCCCGAGCTGGAGTTCACTGGTACGGCACATCGGCCCGAGCACGGCCTGGTAGCGGCGACCGCACTTCGCCGCCGCGCTCGCGAGCACGGTATCGAACGTGTTTGGCTCGCGGATCTCCTGGACCATGACCACGTCGGCATCCAGCTCCGCCAGCCGCGTTGCGACCGCATCGGGGACCGTTCCGGCATCGGGAAACAGCCGGATGTTGAATGTGCCGACCGAGGTCAACACCCGACCTTCGCAAGAGGCAGCGGGTACCGCAAGGGGAGGATCCCGTGCCTCCCCGCAGCCAAAGAACGCCTCGAATCCAGGCGAGAGACCCGGGAAGCCTCAGGCAACCTCAGGTGCGGGCGAACATCGCCTGCATCCAATACGGGTAGAGGTTCGGCGGACTGGTGATCTCGTGCAGCCCCGCCAGCTCCTCGGGCGTCCACTCGATCTCCACCGCGCCCAGGTTGTCCTCGAGCTGTTCGACGCGTTTCGCACCGACCAACACCGAGGTGATGCCGCGCTGCTGCAGCACCCACGACAGCGCCAAACTCGGGATGGTCGCCCCTTTGGACTTCGCCAAGCCTTCGAGGTGCTCGACGACGTCGTACCCCTTCTCTTTGTCGATCGGCGGAAAGTCGAAGGTGGTGCGGCGAGATCCTTCGGGGTTGTCTTGGCCCCGGCGGTACTTGCCTGTGATGAATCCTCCGGCCAACGGCGACCACACCATGATGCCCAGGCCTTGGTCTTCGCACATCGGCACCAGGTCGAGTTCCAGCTCGCGACCGAGGAGCGAGTAGTAGGCCTGCAGCGACACGAAGCGTGCGCTGGGACCTGCGAGGCTGTTGGCTTTGACCACCTGCCACCCGGTGAGGTTGGAGCAGCCGACGTAGCGCACCTTGCCCTGTTGCACGAGGTCCTCGAGCGCTCGCATCGTCTCCTCGAGCGGGGTGCGGTCGTCCGGACCGTGAATCTGATACAGGTCGATGTGGTCGGTGCCCAGACGGCGTAGGCTCGCCTCGCACCCGGCCATGATGTGCTTGCGAGACAGGCCGATGTTGTTGACGTCTCCAGTGCCGTTGCCGGCGTCTTCACTCATGGCACCGCGCACCTTGGTGGCGATCACCACCGCGTCGCGATCGACACCGAGCTCCTCGAGCGCTCCGCCGAGCAGAGTCTCGGACTGGCCCTCGCTGTAGATGTCGGCGGTGTCGAAAAAGTTGATGCCCCCATCGAGCGCACGTTTGACGAGCGCCGTGGCACCGTCCTGCTCCACCTGCCCAATGCCGTAGAAGCCCTGGCCGAACGTCATGCATCCGAAGCAGAGCTCGGAGACGCGCAGGCCCGTATTTCCCAAAAATCGATACTTCATGCCGTCCTCCTGTGGTTGTGTGCGGCGTGTTCGAAGCCTAGGAGCCTCGGCTGGCAGCGCCCACGGCAGATCCTGGCGCGGATTTGCCTAATCCTACACGGCCGCGGAGCCGGGGGTGGCTCCCTGGGCGAAAACCGGTCAAATTCCTAGCGATGGCGACGCCCGACCTCGTCGCGCTGCTGGAGGCGCACACCCCCAAGAACGGCAACAACACCACGTGTTGGCCGGGTCTCACCCTGTTTCGGTGCAGTGAGCCCATGGCCCGCACGTCGCTCGTCTACGAGCCGTGCATCTGCTTCGTCGCGCGCGGCGACAAACGGGTGCACATCGGCGGCGAAACCTTTCGCTACGACCCCATGCACTACCTCGTGGTGTCGCTCCCCTTGCCGGTCGAAGCGGAGATTCAGCACGCAACCCCCGGCGACCCGTTGCTGGGGCTGGTGCTTCGTGTGGATGTGGCCGAGGTCGGGCAACTCCTTCTCGAGATGGAGGAGGCGGACGCACCGCTGGAACGCGGCACGCAGTCGAGCATCTTCGTCTCTCCGATTCACGACGCTCTGGCCGACGCAATCACCCGGTTCGTCGACACCGCGACCGATCGCACCCGCGCCAAGGTCCTGGGGCCCGGGGTCATGCGTGAGGTCCTCTTTCACCTGCTGCAAGGCGCCCAGGGACAACACCTGCGCCACCTCGCCCTCAACGCGGGTTCGGGTCGCGGCGTCGCCCGGGCGGTCCGCCATCTGCAAGAGAACTTCGCCGAACCCACCGACGTCGACAGCCTCGCGCGCATGGTGGGCATGAGTGCATCCGCGCTGCACCGCAGCTTCAAGGACGTCACCGCACTCACGCCGATCCAATACCTCAAGACCGTGCGGCTCCATCGAGCCCGGATGTTGATGCTCAGCGACGGCCTCGGTGCGGGCGAGGCCGCCTACCGGGTGGGGTATCAGAGCCAGTCGCAGTTCAGTCGCGAGTTCAAACGCCTGTTCGGCGCCACCCCGACCGAAGCGCTCCGCGCCATGCAGTCCGAACTACCCGAAGTCCGCGCGTGACCATACCGCGCCGGCATGTCCCACGTGCACCGCGAGAAATGCCGCGACCGGGACCAGATACATCCACCACCGCCATCGCGCCCACAGCCACGAGGCGCGACACAGCATCGCAAGACCGACGAGCCAAAACGCCGGTGTCCAGGCGGGCGCGGTGAATCCCACCGCGCTGGTGGACCATGCCCCTTCGGGCCAGAGCACGAGCATGAGATAGCTGGCCAGGTACGCGAGCAAGCCGAGCCCGTAGCAGGGCCACGCCATGCGCGAAAGCTCGGCACGGCTGCCCACGACCAGCGCCGCAGGCAGCCCGAACACGACCAGCCGAAGCACGTTCTCGGTGAGACGCCACCATGCCGGCATGCCCGCGTCGAACTGCTCGGACCCGTACGCCTCGGGCAACGCCCCCCACAATCCGAAGCTGATCGCCAGCGGTGGCACGGTCAGCCACACACCATTGCGAACGTACGCTTCACGGGGGAGCGACGGCATGGGGCGAGAGTACCGCCTACGGCACCGGACCGAGTGCGTAGAACAGGTCGTTGGGCGGCGGAGAGAGCGTGGACGCTTCGTCGACCTCCCACACGCCGAACACCTGATCGGTCACGGGGCTGAAGTCCCCCGCGACGTGGTCGACCGGTCGGAAGTGAATCGACGTCGAGAACGAGGTCGGAGGGAAAACTCCGGTTCTGGAGAACCAGCGTCCGGTGACCCAGTGGTAGCCGTAGGGATCGTAGCCAACGGGATGGCTCACGAACGCCTTGCCGAAGCCGTCGGCCACGATGACCTCGGGCGTGCCGCCGGCGAGGTCGTAGCCACCCGCCTCGTCGAGCATGATGTAGGGCGACGACCCTGCCAGGTTGGCGTTGGGGCGCGTCAGGTAGACACGACTCTCGTCGCGCCACGCAACGTAGTAGGTGTCGCCAACCTCGTCGTAGGCCACATCCACGCCTCCGGGGAACTTCTGGCCGAATCGCGGCCACGGGTCGGCGTCCATGGTGGCGAGCAGTGTCGGCGTGCCCAGGCTGCTCGAAAACGGCTGCACCGTACGCGCCCAGATCTGGCCCGGGTTTCCGTTGCGCGCCAGCTGGTAAACGACCACGAACTCGTCGTTGGGCGCCCGGCCGTACGCGATGCGGGGGTTGAACGCGTGGCGCGAGGTCTCGCCACCGTCACGGTAGATCGTCACACGCGGTCCGGCCGGGCTGCCGTCGCTGCGGTACTGCTGCCCGTAGACCGTCCCGAAATGCGTCTTCCACGTCACCAGCGTGCAGCAGCTGGCGCTGGGATAGGTGTCGGCCAACACGTCGGGCGTCGTCTGCACGGTGTCCCCGACGTCCTTCGGAACATCGTAGGTCCACTCGAGCGAGCCGTCCGGACCAAGGCTCGTCACGGTGACATCGACGTCGGGAATGAGCCCGTCCACCTCGAGCACGGCCGTCATGACGTACTGGTCCGACGCCGCCCGATACGTCACTCGGGGCTCCCGATACTGCGTCACCCCCGGGGTATGCGGGAGGATCTCGACCAACGTGTCGAGCAAGGTCCCGTCCGCGTCCCGAATCTGCCCATCGAGCCGCCCATTGGCCTGATAGACCACGAGATACTGGTCAGCCGCGCTGTTGTACGCCACCGCCGGATGAGAGGTGTCGTTCCCCGCGCTGCCCTGCAGCACCGTATCGGCGGCCGCCGTCGCCGGCACGGTCAGAAAAACGGCACCCAAGAGGCAAGAGAGGACCGACTGCGTCTTCATCCCCCCGGTGGTACCGCCCGAAAGCGAAACGTTCCCAATGAGAACTCATCGGACAGGCCCTCCCCGCCTTTCGCGCCGGCGACGAGCGGCTCCCGCATCACCGCAAGGCTCTCGACACTTGGCGCGTGCGGGTCGGCGATGCCAGGTCGTCGCCGACCCGCACGGGGAAAACCGTCATGAAGCATGCCTGCGCGCATGACCCGAAGCGCCTGCTCACGCCGGTCGCCAACCGACCCCTGCACACCGATCACTCCGTCCTCCGCATCATCTGCCAGGTCTTCTCCATCGAGACCGATGGTCGCGACTTCAAGAACACCGAATCGTGCTGAGAAGCTCGGACGGAACACCCAGAGAGGGGTACGCTACGCTGGATTTCCGCCGACGTTGCCGACCATGACACGAACCGTTCTCTCGTCCTGGCTCCTCGCCGCCAAGCCAAGAACCAAGTCGTCGCGCTTGGGTCGGACCGGTGCATGGTTCTTGCTTTGTTGGGGAAGCCTCGCGGGGGGATGCTCCGAGGAAGATACTTGGGTCGAGACCCGGTACGCGCGAATTACGGGGACGTATGGGGTTTGCGCGGGTTTGGCGGCGTACGTCGATGAACGAATCGAACTCACCGCGGAGTGGGTCCAGGTAGAACCTCAGGACAGGATAGACATATTCTTCGGCGAGCCGTATGTGGCCCAGCATCAGGAAGACTACGAACAGCACATCGGGGGAGTTACGTACAGAGGGGCCGGCAGAACGAGGGTCTTCACGACAGCCGGGTCTCTAGGGCACGAACTTGTCCACGCTGTACGGTATTCAGAGGACCTCGTTCTGCCGACGCTGATTGACGAGGGCGTCGCACAACTCTACGACGGCGGGGAGTTCAACTTCAACGGAGGGGGAATTTCTTATGCTATCCCAGATGGTGCGACACTGCCCCGGGATCCGCATACCGCCTATGTGGGAGAATCGGCAACGTTCGTAGGATGGCTGCATGAGGAGCTTCCCCGTGACGACTTCCTCGAACTGATCAACGATCCCAGCCTCCATCGAGCGCATGGCGCCGCAAGCAACTGGACGGTCATCGAGGAAGCAACGGGGATGAGCAAAGAAGTCCTCGAGACACGATGGTCTAGTGAAGCGCGGCACCACTACTCAGAGGTGCCTCGTTGTCGTCCGGAGCGGACTCACCAACTCCGATCGGGCGATGCACTTCGGATCCAGGACCATATCTCTTGTGCGGAATCCTCGACGACATTCGGACCCTACGTCGCAACCGATGACGTGGTCTACACCGCACAGCGTTGGCACTGTTTCCCTCTGGATGAACCCACTTCCGTGCGAGTCTCTGCGTCGGGACCGGACGGCACACAACTGATACTATCCTCGGTCCCTGGCTCTTGCATCTCTACGCTTCCTCTCACCGAAGCGTCTGAGGCCAAGTGGGTCGCGTTCGGCACAACCGACGATTTCCTACTAGGAGACTGCTCATGGGTCGCACTCATTCGCAGCGCTCCGGATGTGATTGGAAACGTTGAACTGATCATCGAGGTGCTCGACTAACTTCAGCCGCCACTCGTGGATCTGGGCACAACGAGGCCACCGCGACACCGGGCGCGGCGTGCGGTCGGCGAGCACGCCCCACATCTTCGTGTAGACACGCGACACGAGGGAAACGGAAGCTACGCGACAGGTCCGAATCAGAAGCGGGTCGGTGACATCCCGCCCTGCTCAGCCACGAATCCGGCGGAGCGTCACGCTGATTCTCGGGTCCCGGCAATCGGTTCGCGGGACGCCATGCTTCCAAGTCGACTGGACGCTCAGAGGCATGACGAGCAACGACCCGGACTCGAGCGAGTAGCAACAACGGTTCTCGCCACCGATATCCTCGAAGACCAGCGTTCGTGTTGCGCCCAGCGAGACGACCGCCACTGCGGTGCCCTCCTCCAGGCCCTCGACCATGTCTGCGTGCATCCCCATCGAGTCGGCGCCGTCACGGTAGAGGTTCAATAGACAGTTGTTTGCCCGCCAGCCTGTAACGGCCTCCACCGCATCACGAGTTTCGTCCAGGATCGTCGGCCATGCCGTTGGTGGGCACTCGATGCCCGAGTAGTTGTACGGGACGCCGAACGACGCGGTCTTCCGAGCGCGCATTCTCTCGTCCCAAACGACCTCCGTCAGCAGGCCTTCGAACAACGCCCGGTGGCCGGGCACGACGTCGTCGTAGTAGCGGACCGCTGGCGCGTTTCCCATCTTCGTTCCTACTCCTGTTACGAGCCGCAGGCGGACCAGCGGTCAAGGTAGCACGTACCGCAACCAGGTATTCCGCGCCTCCCCGTTCTCCGAACGGGTGACGAAGCCGCCAATCGCGACGTTGCCGTCACCGTCCACCGCGACCGATGTGGCGATGTCGGACTGGTAGCCCGGGGAGTTGTATTCGGTGGCCCACGGGTAGGTGGGGTTGCCGTCGGTGTCGTAGCGCCGCAGCCAGATGTTGTCGGACTCGCCGTCTTCGAAGGTGGAGCCGACCACGATCACCTCGTTGGCCGCGTCGATGGTCACGGCGCGCGCGTGGTCGAGGTCGTCGCTGGGACCGTTGAACGTTTCGGTCCACAGTGGGGTGCCGTCTGCGTCGTACTTGCGCACCCATGCGTTGTCGCCCTGGCCTCCGACCGACTCGTAGCCGACGACGAGGATGTCGCCGTCGCCATCGACGGCCACGCCCTCGCCGCGATCGTTGCCGCCTGCCGGGCCGTCGTGGGTTCGTGTCCACAGCTCATTGCCGCTGGGGTTGTACTTGCCAACCCAGATGTTCTCGGCCGAACCGCCTACGGTGACATAGCCGGCGGCCACCAGGTTGCCGGCTGCATCGAACGCCACGGCCCGCGCTTCGTCGTCGGCGCTTCCGGGGCTGGACTCGACCACGGTCCATAGCGTGTTGCCGCTGGGTCCGTACTTGCGCACGAAGATTTCGCGGTCGCTGCCTTGGGTCACATAGCCGACCACGCCGAGGTTGCCCGCGGCGTCGATCGCAATGCCCAGGCCCTCGTCTTCGTCGTCGGACGAACCGTTGTGGGTGCGCGTGAACCCGGGGTCGCCGCTTGGAGAGTAGCGGCGGAGCCAGATGTCACGGTGGTCGGAGAGCGTGAAGACCGAGCCCACCACGAAGATGTCGTCGTTGTCGGCGACCGCCACCGCGTAGCCGTGGTCGGCGGTGACTTCGTGCACGGTGCGGGTCCACTGCTCGGCGCCCGACGGGTCGTACTTGCGGACCCAGATGTCGTCGCCATCGCCTCCGGCAGCGAACGTCACGCCCGCCGCGATCGGGTTGCCCACGCTGTCGAACGCGACCCCATGAATGACATCGTTGGAACTCGCCGCCCCGTTGAACGTGTCGGTCCACGCGCCCCACGTGAGGCAGTCATCGTTGCACACGTCGCCCGGGGTGCCGGGGCCGTCGTCGCAGATCTCGTTGATCTCGGGATTCCAGAAGCCGTCGCCGCAGTCGGTGAACAGGCACAACTCGCTGCAACCGTCGTTGTTGTCGTCGTTCCCGTCGTCGCACTGTTCCTCGGCCGCGTAGACGTTGCCATCTCCGCAGACCGCGGACGTGCAATCGGACCGGCATGCTCGCGTGTCGCCGTTGGAGTCTCCCTCGTCGCACTCCTCACCGGCTTGCACCGCTCCGTCTCCGCACGCGGGCAAGGCACAGGCAGAGGTGCACGTGTCGGTGTCGTCGTCGTTGCCATCGTCACAGGCCTCGACGCCTTCGAGGACGAACCCGTCTCCGCACGCAGCGACCGTGCAATCGGGTAGACACGCAGCGTTCTCCGCGTTGTCGGAACCGTCGTCGCACGCCTCGTCGGCATCCACGACCCCGTCTCCGCAGCTCGACGCGGGTCCCGTCGAGGACGACGACCCGTCTCCTGCGCTGGTGGGGCCGGCGGTGCTCGAGGACGCGGCCGTGCTCGAAGACCCGGAGTCGGTCTCACCGTCGGTCGCCGCGTCCGTCCCCGCCTCGGGAGAACACCCAAGAAGCCCTGCCAGGCTCAACGCAGCCCACTGTCGTCCCGTTCGTTGCACGATGTCGGCGTATCACATCGCAACTCGACCGCGAGCGTTCCGCATCGGACCGCACCGTTTGCGCGAAGCGCAGGCTTCCCCGACCCCACGAAGGAAACATGAGAACCGCGCTCCTCCCACTGGTCGCACTCAGTCTTCCCTTCGCACTCGCCGCATGCCGCAGCGAGAAGCCGGTGCGTGCACCCACCCAAACAACCCAAGAACCGAGCGAGCTCGCCAAGGCGCAGCCGATGGCCGAGCACTTCCTGCAGATCAGCCAACTCAAGGACGCGGTGATCGCGGGTGACCTCGCAGCAACCAAGGCGCCCGCGCAGTGGCTGACCGAGCAGATGGTCGCCGACGACCTTCCGGTCCGGTGGCGTCCGCACGTCCCCGCCATCCGACGCGCAGCCGAGTCCGTGCTCGCCGCCGAAGATCTCGAAGCCGCCGCCTACGGGGTCGCCGAAGCCGCGGCCGTGTGCGGCCAGTGCCACGCCGACATCGGCATCGAACTCCAGCCCTCCGAAGAACCGGCGCCGCTGGACGACGAGACCCAGTTCGCACACATGGGACGTCACGCGTGGGGCGTGAACCGCATGTGGGATGGTCTGGTCGCGCCCTCGGACGAGGAGTGGCAACGAGGTATCGAGGCCTTCATCGAGGCCCCGCTGCATGCTGAAGAGGCATCACCGGAACTCACCACGCTCGCCAACCGTGTGCACGGCATCGCGGCCACGGCCGCGAACGAGACCGCGCAGACAGGCCGCGCCGGGCACTTCGCAGCCCTGATCTCGACCTGCGCCGAGTGCCATACGAAGACGTCGACCCCGACCGGGTGACCTCCTCTGCACGCCGCGCATCCCGACAGCTCGGGGTGCGCGCTATAGCCTGCTTGCCGCGATCGCGGACCAGTCGGCGCGATGCTGGGGCTCATAGCCCAACACTCGCTGTGCACGCCCGCCGTCGGGAACACCGTTGAAGTGAAAACGATGCAGGTTGAGGTCGTACCGAAACTGGGTCCCGCGGGTCAGCGAACGCAGGCGATACAGCGGGCGAAGCAGCGGCCCGGGCACGGGCAGCTCGAGCCGAGAGACGCGTTCGATGAGCGCCGAGAGCGGGAGCGTGTCGGCGCCCGGGATGTTGAACACGCCCTGGGCGTCGTTGTGGATCGCCAGCATCAGCGCCCGCACGAGGTCCTCGACCGAGAGCAGGTTGAGCATCGGGTCGAACCCCATCGGACGCAGGCACACCCGCGATCGCAAGTAGTCGAACAGCTGCGACCCGCAATGCGGAGCCACGCACTCGGCCGCCCGCAACACGGCGATCTGAAGGTCGCACATGCCCATGCGCGCGCACACGGTGAGGTCGGCTTCGACGCGGTCCCGCAACCACTGCGGCGCCCCCGGGGAGAAGTTCAACGGATGGTCCTCGGCGAACACGCTGGGCAGGTCGGTGCTCACCCCGTACACCTCCACGTGGCTGCGAAACACGAACCGCCGGATGGTTGGGTGCTGCTCGGACAGCAGCAACAACGCGCGTGTCGAATCCACGTTGATCGCCCGCACCTTGCGCCCGGCATCCGATGCACTGCGATGGTGCGCACCGTGGACGACCGTGTCGATGCCGAGCTCTCGTCCCAGGCCGAAGAGCAGCTCGCGAACACGGCGCTCTCGCCCCAGGTCCACGCGAGCATAGGTGAGCCGCTCGTGAGAGGCCAGACCGCACTGCGCCTCGTGCTCGATGCCCACCGCGAGCACCCGCGTCTCTTCATCAGAGGCGAGCAAGACCTCCACGAGATGTCGTCCGACCGGTGTGGTCGCGCCCGTCACGAGTACGGCACTCACTCGAACACCCCCTCGCGCAGCTCGAGTCCGCGGGCGATCAACGCTGCGACCGCGTCGCGAACCCGACCTGCAGCATCCTGCAAGGCCTCGGGGTCCCGCGCCGCCTCGGGCGGAAAGTCATCGAACAGCGCCAGCGGCTCCCCGTAGTGCAGGTGAAAGCGGGTCGGCATCGGCAGCGGTGTCGCGGGGATCGGCAGGTAGGGCACTCCGAACGCCCGCAACGCTTCGAGCTTCGTCGCCTGCGGCCACGCTTCCTCGGCGCCGATGACCGCTGCGGGCACGACCAGGGCACGATGGCGAATCGCCAGTTCGGCATGCCCGACCGTCCAACGCTGGAGCTGGTATCGCTTCGAATAGGGCTTGCCGATCCCTCGTACCCCCTCGGGGAACACGAGCAGCAGCTCCCCTGCGTCCAGTGCCGCGTGCACGTTGCCGCGGCTGCCCGCGATCACGCCCCCGCGGCTGAACACGGTGTTGATGAAGGGCAACCCGGGCACGAAGAAGTCCGCGACGGGGCGACCCGCACGGGGCGGGTGCGTGTTGAGCAGGATGTCGGCCCACAGCATGAAGCCGTCGATCGGCAGCGTGCCCGAGTGGTTGGAGGCGACGATCGTCGCGCCCGCCTTCGGGATGTTCTGTGCCCCGTAGGTCTTCACGCGAAAGTAGTGGTCGTGGAGGTGCCGAAACAACGACAGCCCCACTCCCACCCCCTGCGGGCTCATCCCGAAGCGGTCGAACCCGTGCCCCGCATCCGCGACACGAACCCCTGCAACGTGGCGCTGCTGCTCTTCGGTGAGCACGGAGGACACGAACCTCCGTGTGAGCCTGCTACGCCACGACATCGACCCTCATGCCATCACGAAGTGACACGAGCCCGACCGGAAAATGCTGCGCATCCCCCGTCGCGCCCATCCTTGGAGGGAGCCCGTAGGGCGGCTACGCCGGCCGGAGGAGCGGGAACCGAGAGGTTCCCCTGAGAAGGCCTAGGCGTCGGCGGGTTTGGTCATCTGAGCGAGATAGTTCTGCTCTCCGACCTGCTCGATGAGCGTGAGCTGCTGCTCGAGCCACAGGATGTGGTCGCTCTCGGTTTCCTCGAGCAGGCGCTGCGCCAGCAAGTACGTGCCCTCGTCAACCGTCATCGCGGCCTGACACAGTGCACGCAGACGATCCGCGACCCCCATCTCGAGCTTCAGCGATCCCTCGATGAAGTCCTTCGCGGTGGATCCCAGCGCCTGGTGTGGGGGGCGTTTGGAGAGATCGATCGGGACCCCGAGAAAGGTGAGCCGGTCGAGCTGCATGTCGGCGTGCTGCCGCTCGTGCAGCGACTCGTGCTCGAAGTGGTCCGCCAGACGCATGAACCCCTGGTCGCGCAGCAGGACAGCCTGCACGTGGTAGACCTCGGACGCGAGAAGGTCGCGCAGCATGAGGTCGTGGAGGAGCTCGGCCACCTCGGGCGTCGTCTTCATGTCGCGGCTTCTAGCAGGCCCAGGCCCCCTGACGCCAGGAGACATGGGCCAAGATCTACTTCCGGCGCTTCTTCTTGCGCTTGTTGACTTTCAGTTTCTTTTTCGACGTGCCGCTCTTGCGTTTCGAACCGCCGCCGGGAAGCTTGGAGGCACCACGAGGGCTCTTGTCGCTGGGCCGTAGTGGCAGCTTGGCGCCCTTCTTGGGGTCTTGCTCGTCGGTGTCGGGCATCGAATAGCCCACGCAACGCTTATCCTGCTTCGCGCAGGCATACCGGACGTGCATGTGGATCGTGTGTCCCGGCTCGTGGCTGATGAGCGAGAAATACCGCTGCGCCTGCGCCTCCCCCACGTCGTCGACCGCAGCCGCACGCAACCACGCTTGCTCGGTTCGGTTGAGAAAGATCGCACGCACGTCTCCCCCGTCGATGAGCGTCTTGACGAGAAACCAGTTGCGGGTGGGGTCGAAGCTCTCGCCATCCGCGGCGTGAATGAGCCGAATGTCGACATCCCGACCGCTCTGGTGGGATTGGTGCCCGTAGATCTTGCCTCCGCGTCGGGCCGAGAGGTCTCCCATTTGAATCGGCGCTGCGTCGGGGAACTTCTGGGCATAGGCCTGCAACGCGGCCAGGACCGCCGCGACCGTTTCCGAGGTTCCGAACGCGCGTCCGCGATCTTCGGGAGGAAGCCAGGCACGGCCCTCCGGGAGCGGCACCCCGCGGACCAGACGACCATCGTTGGGAGGTCCGATCGAAACGCTGGCACCCGCCGCTGCGCTGTAAACGACAACCTTGGTCCCGGCAGGAATGTCGGCGGCGAGCTTCGGATTGAGCGCGGTCAACGTGTCCCGAGGGATCGACCAGCGCTTGCTGAGGTCCGACAGCGTGCTGCCGTCCGCGGTTGTCCAGACCACCTTGTCGAGGCCGACGGGGACTTCCCTGGGAGGTTCGGGCGCGCCCTCGTCGGACGTATCGGGCACGGGCTCGGCGGGGGCGGGCGCCTCCTCCTGCGTTCCATCCCCGCAGCCTCCACGCACGACGAAGATCGCCCCTCCCGCCACGAGCAGGAGAAAGGCGACCGTCGCCGCAACCGCGCCGACCACCCCACCGGAGGAGGACGGCGGCGGCCGTGGCGATGGGCGCGGGGATGTCGGCCCTTCGGAGCCCCATCCCCACCCCGATGCATCGGAGTTCGAGTCGTCACGACGCATGTACTGGCCGGCCCGTCGGGTTTGACGTTCTCCGCGGAGAAAACGTCAACCGACAGTTCGACGATCCCGCATTCCGCCCACGATGGCCAGAGCGGGCTTCAGCTCAGGTCCCGGCGGAGACCGGTCGCGACACAGCGGTCGCGCCTGCCTCTCGGAGCGCCTCACACAACGCCCCCGCCTCGGTCTCGGACACCTGCTCGCGGATGACGGCCGGCAGCGGGCTGATCAACGCACGAGCACCACGAAGGTCCACACCGAGACGCTCGCGGAGGGTCCGAATGGTGGCAACACGGCTGGGCCCGAGGTCTTCGAGCACCACGTCGTAGCCCACGACTTTCGCCGGTTCGGGGCGCGGGTCGGGCACCACGACCGTCGGCTCGGGGAGCTGCCAGTCGGCACGTAGCTCGGTGACGAGCTCGACGAGCTGCACGGAGTTGAGTTGTGAAAGGTATTGCTTGATGGATTGTCGATCGATGGTCACGTTGAGTCGTCCTCGCTGGTCCTCGCGTCATCGCGAGACCAGGTGGGCGTGAGCACGAGCCCCTTCCGCGGCCAACCACGGCAAGAGGATCGTGCGAGGTCACTTCGCCCCACGAGGGGCCGAAGGACCTGCAGAAAACTGATTGTGGGCAGGGTTGGGTGTTGCAGCGCGCAGCCGCGCTAACCGAAGCCCGCCACGGAGACGACACACGGCACGCGGTTGCCACGGACTCGAGCGATGCTCGGCCGGGCTCCGGGTGCGACGATGGTGTTCATGCGCTGCATGACGAACTCCGTGGTCCGCCCAAGATATGGGCACCACCCGAATCGTCAAGCCGGATCGTCGAGACGATTTGCGGCCGCGAGTCGTCAGCCGACCGAATCGGCGCTGCCAGGCACCAGCATTTCGAACAGCTTGGCGGGGGTGCGGAGCTCTTCGGCGTCGACGTAGGACTGCGCCTGCTCGCGCAGCGACGTGGCTTCGGTGGCATCCACGAGCGCCGCGAGGCGGAAGCGCGTCAGGGCGCTGTACATGTTCATGTGCCCGGCCACGAACCGCTCCAGCGCGTCACGAAGGGCTGCGATCGCAGCGTCGGACTCGCCTCGATGTTCGTGCACGGTCGCGAGGCCCAGATGTCCGAAGCCCTGCGTGTGACGCAAGGGGAGCTTGGCCAGCCGCCCTGCCGATTGCTCGGCGACGTCCAGGAACTGTCTGGGATCGTCGACGCGACGGGCCATGCCCAGCGCGTTCTGAGTGAGCGTCCACAGGAATGCGCCCTTGGGGAACGGCGCGCGCAGCAGGTCGAACGACTCCACCTCGGCCCGCCGCTGCATCTGCAGCGACCAAGCCTCATCGGCCTTGCCGCGGTAGCGCAGCAGCGCGGTGGTGGTGTCGACGAAGTTGAGAATGTGGGCTTGAAACCCGACCGGAAGCTCTTCGCGGTAGCGGTCGAGTTGCTCCTCCGCCTCGTCGACGCGGTCGTCGGCGAGGTAGACGAAGTGCCCGAGAATGCCGCGTGCGTACCCCTGGGCGTACGGGTGAGCGCGCTGCGTCGACTCACGCAGCAAGTCCTGAGCACGCGGAGCCAAGGCGCGTACGTGCCCCATGAGCTGCTCGGCGAGCGCCGCATGGATTTCGCAGTACACGATCTCCTGGGCCACCCCGGTGCATCGGTTGCGGAACAGGTCGACCGCGGCATCGAGATGCTCCCGCGCGTCCTTCCAATCGCCGAGCATCAAGTGCACGTTGCCGCGGGCCTGTCGCGCCATCGCCTGGGCGTAGTCGGACCCCGCCTCCTCGGCGAGTGCGGCTGCGCGGTCGACCAGGCCGAAGCACTTGTCGCGGCCGGGCTCGGCCTTGAGCGATGCGAGCATGTACGCCTCGAAACCGAGCGCTCGAGAGATGCGCGTCGCGTCACCCGAGCGCAGCGCCAGTCGAAGGTGGCGAGCGTGAAAGTCCGCCGCAACCAGACCATCGCTGTAGATGAGGCCGCGGGTAGCCGTCCAGCACGCGTCGAGCTTGCCCACCGTGACCGCATCGATCTTTTCGGGCGGCTTGACCTTGGCCCGAAGTCCTCGCAGACCGAGCGCCGCGCGGTTGGCCAACAACGACGCGAGCGCCCTGCCCTGCGTGGCCGGCAGGCGCAACGAAAACGCCGCCAGCATCTGCTCGAGCACCGAGCGGCCTTCCGTCGCGTGCCCGCTGGTCAGCAACAGCTCCGCGGCGGACTGAAGCAGCGCGGGCCGCTCGTCGACGGGCACCTCTGCAGCGGCCGACAGGTAAGCCTGCGCGGCCTCGTACTGCCGACCGGCGCTGGCCAGTGCTCGTCCGAGACGCCGTTGCAGGTCCGGTCGGGCGTGCTCGGGAACACCGAGCTCCAACGCGGCCTCGTACAACGCCGCGGCGCGATCGAATGCGAGGGCCTTTGCTGCCTCGTCGGCCGCGGCCACGGTGTGCTCGGCAGCGAGTTGATGCTCGCCAGCCTCGCGAAAGTGGTGGCTGAGGTCCGCCGCGTCGGCGATCTTGGTGGCGGCCAGAGCGTGGCCGAGTTCGCGGTGAAGCGCCGTGCGCTCTCGGGTGCCGAGGTCGCGCAGGACCGTCTCGCGAATACGGTCGTGATAGATCTCGAGTTCGTCGGCGTCGGACTGGCCTGCGGTCCGTACCAGCGACTCACCGCGCACCTCGTTGAGCACCGTGAGGCTGGAGGAGGTCGATGCGCCCTCGGTGGCGACGTGAATCGCCACGCCCAAGGGCAAGCGCCCGCCCGAGACCGCCAGCACCGCCAGTAGACGACGCGCGGCGGGGGAGAGCAACCGCAGGCGCGCTCGAATCACGTCGTCCAGACTGACGTCGGTCGACCCCTCTTCGGTGATGACCGCGTCGCGTTGCATCGCGTGGCGGACCAACTGCGCGACGAAGAACGGCGAGCCCTCGGACTCCCGCGCCACCGTCTCCGCGAGCGTCTGCACCGGCCCTTCGCGTTGCCCGATCAAGCGCAGCGCCAGGCCTTTCGCATCGTCGATGCTCATCGGCCCGACACGCACTCCGCGAACGTCGAGCGGCGGATCGATCGCGTGAAGGTCGGCGAGAAACTGGCCGAGGATCGACACCCGCTCGGGAGCGCCGTCGCGAAAGCTGCACACCAGCAGGATGGGCGGCGCGTCGAGGTCGCGAAGGATCGTCTCCAAGACGACGAGGCTGTCGAGGTCGGACCACTGCAGATCGTCTATGTGCAGCACCAACGGCCTCGCGTCGGCCATGCGCCCCAACAGATCCCGCAACGCCTCGATGCCGCGACGGCGCGCCTCGTGGGGCATGACGTCGAGCTGCTGGTGCAGCGGTGCCACGGCGATGGCGGGCACGCTGAGCATCACCGGGAACAGCCGCGTGATTGCACCGACGTTGCGGGGCAACACCGCTTTGACCTCGTCGGCGGTTCGCATCGCTCGCAAGCGCGTGGTCAGGGCGTCGATCGCCGAGTCGAGCGCCTTGTAGGGGATCGACTCCCGCTCGGAACACTTGCCCGCCAGAACGACCGCGCCCTCTTGCGACACGCGGGACAAGAAACGCTGCACGAGCGCGCTCTTGCCGATGCCCGAGACGCCTTCGACCAACACCACCACAGGGCGCCCGGCTCGAGTGGCTTCGAATGCGGTCTGAAGCCTCGAAACCTCATCGTCCCGTCCGAGGAACACGTCGCCGGATCCATCGTCGTGCACGACGTGCGGCACCGTGGCGCCGAGCCGTTCGAGCACCTCCGTCGCGTCGGGTCGGTCCTCGGGGTTCCGAGACAGCAGGTCCGCGCACAACGTGGCGAGGTCCTCGGGCACGTCGGGATTGAGCTCCGCCGGAGGGGTCGGCACCTTGCGCTTCTTGGCGGCGAGCAGTGCGAGCATGCCCATGCCCGAGTACGGCGCGCGCCCAGTGAGCACCTCGTAGAGGATTTCGCCCACCGTGTACCAGTCGCTCGGCGGGCCGATCGGATCGCAGGCGGCCTGCTCGGGCGACATGAACAACGGCGTGCCGAGCACGGCTCCGTCGGCAGTCACACCAACGCCCTGCTCCGAGTCGATGTCCCGCACCAGCCCGAAGTCGAGGATCACGACACGACCGGTTTCTTCGACCAGCACGTTGGAGGGCTTGAGGTCGCGGTGCAGGAAGCCGGCATCGTGAATCGCCTGCACACCTTCGGCGAGCTGTCGCATCGCTGCCCGCACCCGGCCGAAGTCCGTCGCTGCGGCATGCCGGGAGCCCTCGCCGAGCGGACCACACAAGTGCTCGACGAAGTTGACCCCGCGGATCAGCTCCATCGAAAAGAACAGCCGGTTGCCCTCGAAGATCAGCTCGTGCAGCTGAATCACGTTGCGATGGCGAACCTCCGCCAGGGTCCGGAACTCGCGTTTGAACCGAACCAGACCATCGGGGCTCATGCCACGCACGGCCTTGATCGCAAGCGGCGGCGTGCCCGACTCGAGCGGGTCCGCTTCGAACACCTCTCCAACCGCGCCCCGGCCCAACCGCGCGACGATCGTGTACGGCCCCAGTCGAGGGGGAATCGCGTCGTCGGTGCTCTCGCCGGCTCCGTCCGGACGATGCAGCGGATCGGAATCGACCCGTGTCGATCCGACACGCTCCTCTTCGTCTCGCGCTCGCTTCTTCGCGTCCAAAGTCGACCCCCCCGAGACTCGCGCGTTTCGCTCAACGGAGCAAGCTGTGCAGCCGCTTTGGGGGAGAGTTCAGTCTCGTTCGCGAATGTCGGCCAGGTAGGCCTGCACATCGTGGCTGGTCGGTTCCACCGATTTCATGCCGTCGAGCGCATGGCGGAGATCGGAAATTGCCACGTACACCGAGCGCCGTACCCGATTGATTCCGCCGAGCGGCCGATGCTCTTTGCGGGCATGCCAGGGGTTGAACGACATCGCCTCGCACATCGCGTTCTGGTCCGCGTTCGAGAACGCCTGCTGCGGAACCTCGATGGTCGCGACGGTTCGATAGGGCGACACGTCCGTCGGCCACTTCACGGTCGGGTCCTCGATGGGCATGCGGTTGGGGTCGGTCTGACGCTGCACCATCAACTCAAAGCAGCCGCCACCGCTGGACAAGTCTTCCACCAGCTGTTTGCGCAGGTAGTTCTTGCCGAGCTTCTTGCGCCGACGCTCGTCGTGCTCGCACGGCTTCGCCCCATACTTCACCGCCATGCCGTCCCCGAATGCGTAGGGCGTCATCGAGTAGTAGGTGGGCTGCAGCGGCGACACGACACGTTGAAGCGCCAGTTTCTCGGCCGACTTCAGCGCGGGCCGATACCGCTTGCCCTCGTGAAAGAAGAACCGCAGGGGGTGGCCGATCGTGGAGTCCTTGGTGAACTCGACGTAGTCGGCCGCGTTCTTCACGACGAACGCGGGGTAGTTGATGAGGATGAAGTCCTGCGAAGGTTCGTCCTCGTGTCCGGGCAGCGCCTTGGTTCCCGGCACGTTCATCAGCTTGATCGCCATGCCGCGGCCGTCGGGTTTGCGGTCACGCTGAAAGTGGTCGGCGGAGTTCGAGAATCGGATCCACGCATCGTACGTGGCGGGTGCACCGAACAAGCCCACCGCCAGCTCGTCGGGCAAGTCGCCCGGCACGGTGACGGTGGCCTTCACGCAGCCGTGGGCTTTGGTGTGCGCATCCCGTCGTGCAACGCCATCGCGCTCGAAGCGGGTTTGCACGAAGTCGAGCAGCATCGCTTCGCTCTTTGCGATGTCTTCGGCTTCGCCGGGAGGCACCCACTCCTCGCCCGGCTTCATGTTCTCGGGCCATGGGTTGGGCTCGTCCGAAGGCTCCTCTGCCCTGCACGCGCCCAACGCGAGGGCGGCACCGAGCACCAGTCCCGCCGACCTCACGTATCTCCTCCGGCGAGCTCGGACAACGCGCTGAGGCTGGGTACGAAGAAGTACTCACCGCCGCGCGTCTCGACGAACCGCGGCAATGCCCAGCAGAACGACGTCTTCGTGACTCCGGGGATGAGCAGTTTTCCCGAACCATCGTGGTTGCCGATGAGCGGGTCCTTGTCCGCCTCGATCGACAGCGCTCGCGACGAGATCGACGCGTTCATCCAGTTGCGCTGCACGTACTCGAACTGGTTTTCGATGTCCGCATTGATCACCCCGAACATCACGCCACGGTCGACGTCGTCTCGGGTGCCTTCGGGCAGCCACGGGCCATACGGCAGCGCGCGCCGAATGATGCGGTGGCTGCGAACCTCCACCGCCGTGGGCCCCGTGGGATCGTCCCGAGGGTTGGCGCGTCGGATGTGCGCACCGAACGGGCACGCGTGCCCCTTGGCGTCGTGCTCGTAGCGGAAGTCATTGTTGCGGCTGGGATCGGCCGCCAGCGCATCATCGTCGTCGTGTTTCGAGAGGACGAGCGGCGCCCCGCTCCTCCACCGCCCGACCATCTTGGCCGCCACCATCTCCTCGGAGAGACCGCTGACTTTGGCCGAGGAGGCCAAGTACTCACGAAACTCGGCGACGCGCTCGGCGAGCTTCCGCAGCGCGAAGTAGCTCCCGTCCTTCTGAAACGCGTGCACGCTGCGGGGATTGCTTCCCGACTCGGTCGCATACCCCAACACGAACTCGCCCGGCTGGACCCCAGTCCACTTGCCGTGTTTCTGCGGCACGCCCTCCCCGGGCCACGGCTCGAGACCACTACCGGAGACGTAGGGCTGCCCGATGCCATCGACGAAACCGAAGTGCTCGGTCCCCGCCGGCTTGTCGGGGATGTGGGCAGCGTCGTCACGCCCCACCCGCACGACGGCCGCGGACAGAGACCCTTCGACGTGTGCAATGCCAGCCTCGATGCTCTGTGGGGTGGCGCCCGCCACCGACACCAGCACGTCGACGTCGGACTTGCCCAAGCCTCCAGCCCAGCGAGAGGGCGCACTCGCCCCATCGTCGCCGAGCCGGTCTGCGCGCGCCGCCATGCCTTGCACGAACGACTCGGGCCAGACCGCCTCCTGCGGCGCGCCGAGTTTCTTCAGGCCCCCATTCGTGAACGCCACCGCGAGCACGAACGGCGCCTTGCCCTCGTCGAATGCGGCGCAACTGGTCACCGATGCGGCAATCGACTTCAGCCAGCGCCGCGCCTGCACGGGGTCGTCGATGCGCAGGTACGCGTAGTGCTGATACGGGTGAGCCTCCAGGACTCGGTAGCCCCGCAGCACGATGCTCTGAACGTTGGACAGGTTGATCGAGGTGGAGTCGGTCATGCGAGCAGAGCCTGATGACGATGCACGAAGCGCTCGACGTGCTTCACGAGACGGGCCCCCTCGGCGGGGGCTTCTTTGGAGAACGTGATGAGCTTCTTGCCCAGCGCGAGTGACTGCTGAATGTCCTTCACCGTGCGGTCGGCGTAGGACATGTAGAAGTAGTCACGCGGCAGACGGTGGTCGTCGAGGAACTTGGCCAACGCGGGCGCATCGGCAGCGCCCTTGGCGGGATACCCCACCGCCCCACCCCAGATGAGGTCGAGCTGCTTGGGAATGTGCACCGCAAAATCGGCCACATACTGTTCCCAGTCGCCGTCGTAGACGCTCTCGAACAACACACGCGTCTTCGACAAGCGAGCGAAGCGTGCGTAGTGCACCGTGGGGATGTTCTTGAGCGGGTGAATGTGCAGGTGGTCGAGAAACCACTGCCCGTCGGTCAGCGCCTTGTTGAACGGCTTGACCTCGCTCGGCCGCAGGTCGAACACCATCGTGAACGGGTTCTGGCGTTGCGGCGCGGTCAGAGCGGTCGGCGAGAGCTGATCGACCGCCCCCTCCTCGTGCGAGTCGATGCGCTTGCGGTTGGCGTCGAGGAACTCGCTGTACTCGCGCTCCGCCTGTGCCGGGTCCCGTTGCACCGCCTGCACGAAGTCGAGGAACTCGCGCCGCAGCTGGGCGGACTCCCGCACCGCGGGTTCACTCGCGCGGTCGAACGCGGAGTAGAGCATCAGCGTCTTGGCCTCATTGGCCTTCAGGAACGTGCGCATCGCAGCCGAGTCGGCCGCACCGCCCGGCGGATAGCCTTCGGTGAGCGACAGCACCGCATCGAGACGGCTGGCGTTCTCCGCCATCAAGTTGAGCAGACCGTTGAGGTCTGCGTCGTACACCGAAGACAGCAGCAGCGTGTCGGCATCCAGCGGAAGCATGCGCAGGTAGTGCACCGAACCCGTGGGGTGCTCGAAGATGTGTTTCTCGAGCTGCGCATGGACGGCGTCGGCCTTGCCGGACTTGATCGGCAGCGTGACCGCAATTGTCTCGGGCACGACCTTTTCCCCGATGTCTGGATCGACGTCGGGAACGGTCGTGCGGCGACGTTTGCAACCAACGAGGGCAGACGACGCGACGCCGACACACAACGTCCGCCGCCCCATGTGAAGGGGAGGTTTGGCACCCACTGCGCACGACCCTATCACTCGCGCGCGACACAGCCCGCTGCTCAGTTCTGCAGTAGGCGAGCTTCGAGCCAGGTCCCGACGCGCTGCAGGGCGTCCTCGTCAAAGGTGACGGTCGAGGACTCGTACTCCTCGGGCGCACCGGTCTTGGCGGGCTGAAACAGGTGGTTGAGCCCCTTCAGTTCGACGACCTCGACGTCGGTGTTGCCCGCGGTCCTCAGCGCGTTTTCGATCGCCGGAAGGTTCTCCGACGAGACGACCTGGGTGTCCAAAGTGCCACCGAGCGCCAGCACGGGGCAGCGCACCTCCGCCAGAGGTCCCCGAGGGTCATGTTTGACGAAGAAGAGCGTCCACGGCACGACTTGGGCCTCGACCGCCTTGCGGACCGCCTCCGTCTCCACGCCCGCGGTCTCGATTACCCGGTTGCGAGCCTCCTCCACCGACTCCGACTCGGCGAGTGCCTGCAGGACCTTTGCCTGCTGCATGACTGCGGACTCGACCACACCGTCGGGCATGCCTTGCGCCTCGAGCAAGGCGCGGGCCTGCGAGAGCAAGAGCTGCTGTCCCGGAACACCCGGACCCGCGAGCAAGACGATGCCGGAGATCTCCGGGTCGCGTGCGGCAACCATGGGCGCTATCGCACCGCCCTCGCTGTGCCCGACCAGAGCGATGCGCGAGCCATCCACGTCGGGGCGAGCACGCAGGAAGGCCACGCCAGCTTCGACATCGGTCGCAAAGTCCTCGCTCGTCACATCGTCGCCGCCGCGCTCGCTGCCCCCGACGCCGCGATCGTCCACGCGCAGCACGGCCAGTCCGCGGCGCGCAAAATGATCCGCGAGCACGGCGAACGGGCGGTGACCGAACACCGTGCTGTCGCGGTCCTGCGCGCCCGAGCCCGAGATCAGCACGACGGCGGGATGCGGACCCGCCGAGGGCGGCACCGAGAGCGTGCCGGCGAGCTTCAGCCCACTGCGGGCGTTGGTGTATTCGACCTCTTCTTCGGCGTACGGAAACGGAGCCACCGGGTGTTGAGGGTGGGCCGCGTCGACGACGGGCTCCGGTTGCGGTGCGGGGTCCGGGGCCGGGGCCGGGGCCGGCGGCCCCACCGGTTGCGGAGGCTCAGGCACCCGGCATGCGAAAAGGAGAACAGTGGCCACCACGAAGCGCCGCATGGCGGCAGTTTGACGGAAGTCGTCGGGAGTTCGCATCATGAACCGTGTCGACCGCCAACAAGCTCCGCAGCATCGCCATTTCCGTCGGCCTGGCGACGGCGGTCGCCTGTGGCGGAAACGACGAGGCCACCGCGACGTCCTCGACCGATGCGTCCACGGCAGCGGACAACGCCGGCGACTCGGGCGACACGACCGCGAATGGTGAGAGCACCGGGCAACCGCCGACATCCACCACCGGCTCCTCGAGCGAAGGATCCGGAACGACATCCGAAACGACACCCGAAACGACGGGTGACGCGGGCGACACGACCGGGGGTGACCCCCCCGCCGGCGCGTGCACGCCCGATGCTCTGTTCTTCTTTCCGCAGGCCTCGATCAGCTTCGACTTCGACGCCGAGTCGTGCGCCATGCTCGACGCCGAGGGCACCGACCCGCAGCTGGTGTTCGACGTGCGCGACACCGGCCTGACCGACATCACCGCGCGCGGCATGTCGATCTCCAGCAGCTCCACGGGAACGTTCGTGAACCCGCAAGCCGTAGTCGGCATCACGGTGGATGTCCCCACTACCCTCCAGGCGACCTCCGACGCCGATGGCTCCCCGGTGACCGTCGTGTTCGAGATCCGCTCGAAGGGACCCTCCCTGGACGCCGAAGTCACCTTCGGCGAGTAGCCGCTAACGATTCTCGCAGTAGGATTTGAGCCCCGCGACTTGGCGGTCCATGCCCTTGCGAAACATGGGGCGCATGCCGCTGAAGAGCAGGCTCTTGAGTTTGGAGGTGGTGTGGGCGGCCATCGTGAACTCCACGTGGCTCCCCGGACCGGCCGCGGTCACCTTCATGGTGGTGTCCCAGACGGTGCCCTCCATCTCGGACACGAACCGTGCGGTGCGTGCGGCCGCATCGCAGTCGGCGAGTTCGAGATCGAAGTCCCGTGACGTCTTGCCCATGCGGCGCGTCTCCCGATAGCGGGTGCCCGGGCCCGAGCGCTGTTCGCTGAGAAACGTGACGGAGATCGTCGCGGGCGACGTTTCGCAGAGCCGCTCCACGTCGACGATCGCTTCGTAGACGAAGTCCGGGTCCGCGGCGATGTCGGCACTGACGGTGACCGGTTTCATGGCGCCTCCCGCCCGACGAGCGTCGGCCACGGGTGTGCGGCCTCGATTTCGTAGGCCAGCTCCAGCAGCGTGCGCTCGTCCCCGTGGGCGCCGAACAGCTGAACGCCGATCGGCACTCCAGCGCTCGACAGAGACCATGGCACCGAAATGGCTGGCCCGCCCGTTGCGTTGGCGAGCGGCGTGAACGAGGCAAAGCCGAGCAGGCGATCGAGCAGTTCGTCGTACTGCACGGCAGGGCTCAGGTGGCCGATCTTGGGCGGCGTCGAGGCCAACACCGGGCTGAGCAAGGCGTCGTACGACTCGAACAGCCGCGCGTACATGCCATGAGATTTCTTGAGCCGACGCAGCGCGAACGGGAGTCGGTAGAACCGCCGTGTGAACTCCTTGCCAAGCCCGCGGGTGAGGCCGTCGAGCTTGTGCCGGTCGAAGTCGCGGCCGAACATGCGCTTGCCGCCCATCGCGAGCGCGAACGCCAACGCCTGCCAGTACAGGAGAAAGTCGCTGGCGAACTGCTTGGTGACGGGCAGCGGCATCGGCACGACTTCGTGGCCGAACTCTTCGAGCAGATGCGCCGCGTCCTCGACCGCGGCGCGTGTCTGCGGGTCGGTGGCCTTGCCCGTGACCGAGTCGATCGCGAATCCGATCCTCAGCCGTCGTTTGCCCGGCCCTTTCACCAAGCCAATCGGGGGCAGCGTGCGGTTGTGATAGTAGGTCTCGGCCTCGGCATGAAAGTGGGCCGTGTCGCGAACGCTGCGGGTGACGACGCCTTGGCTGATGAGGTTCAGCGGCATCGAGCGCGCCATGTCGGACACGATGTGACGGCCCCGCGTGGGCTTGAGACCCACCAGCCCGCAGCACGCAGCCGGAATGCGAATCGAGCCCCCGCCATCATTGGCATGTGCCAATGGGACGGCCCCGGCCGCAACGAGGGCCGCCGACCCGCTGGACGACGCCCCCGTCGTGTACGCCGTGTTCCAAGGGTTGCGGGTCGGCTCGCCATCCACCGGCTCGTTGCTGGCGTTGAGGCCAAACTCGGACAGCGCTGTCTTGCCCAGGCATACAAAGCCCTGGTCGAGATACTGCCGGGCGTAGGGGTCCGTCGCGCGCGAGGATTGAGCCCGTACCGCAGGGGAACCGTGGGTGGTGGGCAACCCGGCGAAGTCGGTGTTGTCCTTGAGGAACGTGGGCACCCCGGCGAACACGCCGGATTTGGGGCGCGAGGCTTCGGCGACGCCATGTTCGAACCGTTCCGACTCGATCGCGTTGAGCCTGGCATCGACCCGCGCGGCACGTTCCGCGGCAACACGCACGACCTCGGAGGCGGAAACCTCCTTGCGCGCGATCAACTCGGCGAGTGCAACGGCGTCGTATTCGCCGAGCACATCGTCTCCAAACGCATGAACCGTAGACTCTGAACCCGCCAAGGTCCGGCAAGACTACACCGAGCCGAGGACGGCCGAGCACGCGGCCTGTTTTCGGTTGGGTATGCTTCGCCCATGCCCAAGAACGCCGAGGTCGACGCGTGGTTCGAGCGCTACGACAACCCGATGAAGCCGGTGGTGCAGGCGATTCGCACGGTCATTCTGGGTGCCGATCCGCGCATGCAGGAGTGCATCAAGTGGAAGGCCCCCACCTTCACCTTCGAGGGCAACCTCGCGAGCTTCTATCCCAAGGCCAAGCAACACGCGTCGCTGATGTTTCACCAGGGCGCCAAGATCCCCGGCAGGCATCCCCTGATGGAGGGGACCGGCGAGACGTCGCGGGTGGTCAAGCTCGCCTCGGTCGCCGCGGTCAAGAAGGCCAAACCGCAACTCGTCGCGATCGTGAAAGCCTGGATCGCGATGCGGACCGACGGCGCTTCCAAGAAGAAGACCGCTTCCAAGAAGAAGACCGCTTCCAAGAAGAAGACCGCTTCCAAGAAGAAGACCGCTTCCAAGAAGAAGACCGCTTCCAAGAAGAAGACCGCTTCCAAGAAGAAGACCGCTTCCAAGCGGTAGCGAGGTGCATCACCCGTCGGTTACGAGTGCGGACATCCACGTTTCCAGCTGGGTGTACACCGCGGGACTGGAGAGCAGCTCGAGGTGTCCAGTGTCCCGTGCCACCATCGTGTTGGCCTCCGGGAATCGCAGCGACAACGACTCGGTGCGATGCACACCGAGGGCGCTGTCGACGGGCACGAGGCCGTCTCCGGCCCGCCCTCGTTGGCCGGCCACCGCGTGACAGGCCACGCCCTGCGGCAGCGGCACCGCAGTACGGACATCGTCCGACAAGGCGAACCGGTCGCGCCCCTGCCAGTGCTCTTCGAGCACGTTGCCAAAGCGTAGGTCGGTGACACCCGCGCTGCGAATCTTGCCGAGCTGGGCCAGCGGCGCGCTGTAGGGCGTGACCGTGAGCAACACATCGAGCCAGTTCCCTCCCCGCTCGAGCGGCGCCCCATGATGCGGCGTGCCGAGGCAGACCAGGCCGCGAAGCAACCGGCGCCAGACGTGCGAACGCGACTCACTCTGCGCAATCGCGCTGCGGGCGACGAGCCCTCCCATGCTGTGGCAGAGCACCACGATGCGCTCGAACGCGTCGACGCTGCCCGTCGCGAAACGCTCCAGCGCCTGCGCCAGCGCGAGGCCGTTGGTGGATACGTGAAGCCCCGTGTTGTAGCGGACGTCCACCCGGGTCCACCCGAACGCTTGGGCGAGCGCCTCGGCGTGGTCATGCTCGTCGTGCCGCCACTGCCGATCGTTCATGCAGCAGCCGTGCACGGTGACCAACAGCGTGTCGGAGTCCCCGCGTTGCATCGAGTCCGACGTCTCGAATGCCGCGCCGCGCTGTCGCAGCTGCATGGGCAGGGCCAGCGGATTGTCGGTCTCGACCAGGTAATCCCCCAAGACCCCGCCCAGGACCGAGAGCAGCGCATCGCGTGTCGGCCCCGGAACGCTCTCGCCAAGCAGAGGTGCGAGCCCGCCCAGCGCCGCGTCGATGCCCGCCCCCACCAGCCCGCTGACGCCGCGGACGGCTCCATAGCTGGCCGACGTCAGCAACGTCGCGGGACCTTGCAGCGGCTTCCCCAGGACGGCTGGCCCGCTCGCAATCGTGCGGTGCATCGCCTCGACCAGCGCTGTCACGCCGCGCGTCGCCTCGGTCGCCAGACGCCCCGCCCCACGAAGGTCATCGGCGTGTCGGCGGGAGGACTTGGCCATACAGCCACCTTCGCACGGACACACCGGTGCCCGCGAAAAAAACCTCGCACCCGCAATCCGATCGAGACCGCCCCTGCTCTTGCCAGGTGAGCCCGACGTCACGGGCCAAGGAAGAAGACCCCCATGCTCAACCGCATCTTGATCGCATCCTCTCTCGCTGCCCTCTTCGCCGCCGTTCCGACACGAGCGCACGCGGGGACCAGCTGCAAATCCACGTGGGTGAAGGCCACCGGCAAGATCTCGAAGTTCTACGTTCCGGTGGGCAAGTTCGTCTGCAAGCAGATGAACACCGAAGACGAGGCGAAGGCGCAGAAGTGCATCGACGATCTCGAGAAGTTCGCCAAGACCGCGAAGGAGATCAAAGACACCTGGAACGACGGCGAGGACGGATCGTGGAAGATCGGGCCACGCGCCCTTCCGCTGAACCGCCCTCAGACGGGTGCCGTATCCACCGAGCGACAGTTCGTCGGCACCCCCGTGGTGAACTCCGAGTTCACGCTCGAGCTGACGCGGACCGGGGGCAAGGCGAAGAAGAATCTCACCGCCAAGATCTGCTTCGTCGACGAAGACGGCAACGACGTCGCGTACGAACAGGTCGTGCTCAGCAAGAGCGGCAAGAAGTCGTTCAAGAAGACGTTCAAGGGGGTCGAAGGGACGATTCCCCTGATTCACCTCAACAACCAGCGCTGCGGCACCAACGCCCACAAGTACACGATCAAGTCGAGCGCCAAAGGCGAGGCCAAGGCGGTTCAACAGGCTCGCAAGACGCTGAAGGCCAAGAAGAACAAGAAGACCTCGAAGGTCCGCCCCGGCCCGGTCGCGCCCGGCCGCCGCAAGAATCGCTGAGTCGAAGGGAGTGCGGGGCGCCTGTGGGGTGGCGCCCTCGCTTCATCAGAACTCGAACTGGAGGTCGGTGATTTCTCCGCGCCAGTACTCGAAGTCGCCCGAGCTCGGCATCCACGCGACACGACCTCGGCTGGGCGCTCGAATGCCGCCGAAGTCTCGGTAGTCGAAGAACTCGCCGTGCCACGGTTGCGCCGACTTTCCGCGAACTCGGGTATCGGTGCGAGCGCGCACGATGTCGCCGGCCTCGTCGAAGCCCAGGTCGACCCAGGTTTGTTCGTCGAAGACACTGACGCGCACCGTGTGCGCGTCGACCTCACGGAACCGGAGTTCCGGGTTCTCCCATAGCGCGAGCGGGCACCACGGGAGCTCGGCCAGGTAACGCTGCGCCTCCCCGCGATCGACCTCGGGTCCCCGTCCATGAGCCACGGGCACCAGACCCCAAAGCCGCGCGTCCAAACGCCCCTCACCGTTCTCGAATGCATCCTCGACCACCCCGGTGAGCAAGGGCGCCATCTTGAAACGGGCGTGCCAGACGAACGAGGTTTCGCGACAACTCATCCGCTGCTCGGCGGTGAACGGCATCCAACCCCTCTCCGGTCCGAGCCGCATTTCGCCCCGTTGGTGAAACAACACCCCGCGCGCGGCCTCGGGCGGCTGGGTGACCGCGCGAACCACAAAACGATCGATCAGTGCAGGTCGTGCGCTCACACCGAAACCATCGACCAGGCGCTCCACCCCTGCGCGGAAGCCTTTGCCGTCCCCGCCCGGCGGCGAACGCAGAAATAGCTGCCACGTGGCGCCAATGCGTGGCCGCGGCCCCACGGGGTGCTACCCACTCTGGCGATGCAGGCGTGGTACGCGGGAGCGGAGCGGTTCGATCATGGTGCCGACTGGACCTTCGTGCGAGACGACGGGCCCTCCGCATCCGATGGCCCGGTGATCTGCTGCATTCATGGGTTTCCAACCTCGTCCTGGGATTTCGAACCTGCGTGGAAGTCGCTGACGGCGGAGCGCCGGAGCATCGCGTTCGACCTGCTCGGGTTGGGCAAGGCCTCGAAGCCCGACCGACCCCTGCCCGTCTCGGCGCAGGCCGACCTCACCGAGGCGGTGCTTCGCGCTCGCGGGGTTTCGAGCGCGCACCTGCTGTGCCACGACCTCGGCGACACCGTCGGGCAAGAGCTGTTGGCCCGCCAAGCAGACGGCCGCAGCGTGATCGAATGGCGGTCGGCCGTGTTTCTCAACGGCGGGCTGTTTCCCGAGACGCATCGCCCGCGGCCCATTCAGCGCCTGCTCATCTCTCCGCTGGGCCGCTGGGTCGCCCAGCTCTCCAGCGAACGCACCTTTCGGCGCTCGATGCAGCGCATCTTCGGGCCGAACACCCCCCCGAGCGATGCATTCCTTCGCGACAGCTGGGCGCTGCTGGTCGCCGATGGAGGTCGCACCGCCCTCCCCCACCTGATCCGCTACATGCAAGAACGCAAGACCCAGCGCGAGCGATGGGTCAAGCCCCTGGTCGACCGTCTCGTCCCGATCCGGGTGATCAACGGCAACCTCGACCCGGTGTCCGGTCGCCACGCGGCCGAACGCTACGCCGCGCTCGTCCCCGAGGCGGACGTCGTGCACCTCCCCAACCTCGGCCACTATCCCCACGTCGAAGACCCTACGGCGGTGTTCGAGGCGGCAGACGACTTCTGGGGCCAACGACGCTGACCGCAACCTCGGCGGCATCGGTCCGTCGTGGTTGTCAGTGCCCAACGAGCGTCGCCGACTCGCACCGTGTGCCGCGCTTCTGGTGGCGGCCTCGGCGTGCACCGCCGCCCCGCACCAAAGCGCCGCCCCCACGTCCGCGCGCCGCTACGAACCTGGCGTCGTTTTGCATCGTGTGCAGCCGGGGGAGACGCTGTCGGCCATTGCAGCCCGCTACGCGACACGCGGTGGCTGGAACACCCTGGCTTCGCTCAACGGCATCGACGACCCCGACCGACTCGAAGCCGGCGAGGGTGTTCGTGTTCCGCTCAACATTCGCAGCGTTGGGCTCCGCCCGATCCGCGGACCACTCCCACCCCTGCAGGCGGAGACGATGTGCAAGAGCCGCGAAGCACCGCCTCCACAGGACCAAGACCCGATCGGCTGCACCCGAATCGCGTGCACGGAGCTCGATGGGATTCGCGCGTGCACATGCGAAGACGACGCGGGCTGGCGCATCACCCTTTCCGGCGAGCGCACATCGACGTGGCAGGTCCCCGGGCTTCCCAGCGCCGACCGGCTCCACATGCAGCTCATCGACCTCGATGCCGATGGACGGGACGAAGTCGTGATCGCGACACACTTCTCCACCGCCAATGGCTCGGCCGGGATCACCACCGCGGTCGGCATCTTCGGGCACAACGGTGGCCCTCCGTTGCAGCTGTGGACCAACCGGGCGCCCGAGTGGCTCGAGTTTCCCGCCCATGGGGACGAGTGTCTCGTTCGCGCCCACGAAGGCGTGTACGCGTCGAGCCAGTTCGAACCGCCCAAGGACTACTCGATGCGTCGCGACTATCGCTACAACCACGGGGCGCTCGAGCACGTGTGGACGCGACCTTCGGTTGCGCAGCGCGAGGACCGAGCGTGGGTGCTCGTCGACGAGAAGCACCCCCGAGACGAGGTCGGCCCGAGCAACCCCGCGCGAAGCGGCCTCATCGAGGGCGTCTTCGCAGGCGACCCCGAAGGGCCCGCACTCACGTTCGCACTCGACGACCACCAGTCGTATCCGATCGCGCAAGCAAGGCTGTATGGCTGGTGGTACCCGGTCGCCTACGTGCCCGAGAACCCTCAGCAGTTCCTCGGTCTGCACGCCACGCTCACCAAGAACCAGCAGTACGACCGCGAGTACTTGGCGGACCTGCGTCTGCCCGGCGGCTCCTTTCCGTCCCCCTCGTGGGCCCAGTTCTGGGCCCAGCGATCGCATCGCTAGCCGCCCTTGCGGCCGCACGCGAACCAGCGCCCCGGCCGCGATTCGGGCCAGGGGGCCACGGTCGGCGCCGAAGACCGCGGCGGACATTTTTTTTTGCGGAAGGCACTGACAATCCCAGCGCCGCCCGGTGTTATTGGGCTTCCCCTTGGCCGTCGACGTCGCAAACCTCTACCGCCGCTACGGGCCGTTCGTGCTGCGGCGGTGTCGACGGATGCTCGGCGACGAACAGCAGGCGTATGAAGCGATGCAAGACGTCTTCCTCCAAGTGGTGCGCAGGCGGGACACCCTCGACGACCGAGGCCTCGGCGGACTGCTGCACCGCACCGCGACCAACGTGTGCCTCAACCGCTTGAGGTCGAAGTCGCGCAAGCCGCAGTTCTCCGCCGGAGATCTTCTGCACCGCCTCCCGGCGGCGGAGCGCAACGGAAGCCGCGCCGAGGCCCGTGACTTGTTGCGCGCGGCCTTTGCCGACGAACCCGAATCGTCAGCCACCATCGTGGCGCTTCACCACCACGACGGCCTGACCCTCGAGCAGACCGCGCGTTTTGTCGGCATGTCGGTCTCCGGCGTGCGCCACCGTCTCCGTGCCCTTCGATCCAAGCTCCAGGAGCTCCGTGATGCGTGAACCGATCCCCGACGTCCTGGTCGAACTGCTTGCACTCGGCGAACTCGACGAGGCCGAGGCCACCGAGGTCCGCGCGCAACTCGAGGCCGAGGACGATCCCCGCCTGGCCGAGATCGAGGCCAGCAACGCGGCGGTGTTCGAACGCTACCCCATCGAGCAGGTCGCATCGGAGCTGCGCGAGGCCGACACCGCACCCGATACGCCCGCCACGATCCTGCGACCGCGTCGGTGGGCGCTCCCGATCGCAGCCATCGTCGCCGCAGCCGCGGCCGCCGCGTTGGTCCTGGTCCTCAGCCCGACGGACGAGACTCCGGTCGATGTGAGGCGCGACGGCGTTGCACGGGTGGACCCACCGCAGAGCCGCCCCGACGGCATTCGCACCAAAGGTGTTGCCCGACTGTTCGTGCAACGTCGCGGAGACGACCAACACCTCCAGCCCGGCAGCGCGGTCCGTGAGGGCGATGTGCTGCAACTGTCCTACAGCGGAGCCGCAGGCCACGGGGTCATTGTTTCGGTCGACGGCGCAGGGGTGACCACGCTGCACTTCCCCGACCACGAGGACGGGCCCACGAAGCTCGGCCCAGGCTTGGTCCGCCTCGACCACGCCTACGAGCTCGACGACGCCCCCGACTTCGAGCGGTTCTTCCTGGTCACGAGCACGGATCCACTCTCCGCGACCGCAGTGCTGGGCGCCGCCCGCGAGCTCGCGACCGCGGCCGAGCCCAGGACCGCCGCGTTGTCGCTGCCCGGGGGCTGGTCGCAAGTGTCGGTGCTGGTCGACAAGCGCGACTGAGCGCGGCCATAAAGCGAGTACGCTTGCAGGCATGAGCGCGCCGATTCCCGTCACCGTGATCACGGGGTTTCTCGGCGCGGGCAAGTCCACCCTTCTCGAACGCTGGTTGCAGCAGCTGCCGCGCGAGCAGACCGCGGTCATCATCAACGAGCAGGGCAAGATCGGCATCGATGGCGACCTGTTGGCCGAACGCGCCGCCCGCCTGCGCGAGATCACCGGGGGCTGCGTGTGTTGCCAGGCCCAGGCCGAGCTCGACGCCGCATTGGCCGAGTTCGCCCACGCCTCACCACCGCCCACCCGCATCCTGGTCGAGACCTCGGGTGCAGCCTCGCCCTCGGGTGTGATTCGAGCGCTCACCTTGGGCAGCGCCCGTGACCGGCTCCGGCTCGACGGCATCGTCACCGTGCTCGACGCTGCCCGAGTCGAGCGAGCGTTGCAGTTCGATCTCACCACCGAGCAGCTCGGCTTCGCGGACGTCGTGGTGCTCTCCCACGTCGACGAATGCGACCCGCAGGCCGTCCGTGCGGTCGAACATCGCATCGCGCCCCTCGCCCCCACAGCCAGCCTCGCCCGCGCGATGCGGGGCGACCTCCAAGACGGCGCCTCCTTGCTGGAGCTGCTCGCATCACGCTCCACCGTGTTGCGCCCGCTGCCCGAACATGCCCCGTCCACAACACGCCACGGCATCGACTCCGTCTCGCTGCGCGTGCCCGGGGCGCTCGATGAGGATCGGTTCAGCGAGTGGGTCGAGTCTGCGCTGGGAGCGATTCAAGCCCGCGTGCTGCGGGTCAAGGGCATCCTCGCCGTGCACGGCGTCGACGAACGCGTCATCGTGCAAGGCGTCGGCGAGGCCATCGAAGTCACGCTCGGCCCGGCTTGGGGTGATGCCGAGCGCTCCAGCCGACTCGTCGTGCTCGGCCTCGACCTGGACCCGCCGGCGCTACAACAGGGCTTCGAAGCCTGCGCCTCGACGCCCTGAAGCGCCGGGATTCACGAACCGCTGAGCGTCCAGATCTCGCGGCCCGTCTTGAGCACCTTCTTCGAGATCTGAAACTCGTCGGCGCCCTCGGACTCCGCACGCTCCCGCAGCGCGGCGAGGTCTTCGTCGGTGCCATCGCAGAACCCGATCGGCCGGGGGTTGTTGGGCTGCACCAACTGAACCTGGAGTTCGCCCCGGTCCCACCGAGTCTGCGTTTCGTTGCTGTGCGGGTAGATCATGCGCCCGCTCAGCCTACGACGAAAACCGACACGCTCGACGTCAAGCCGCCGCGGGCTCAATCACGCCGAACACCAGCCCGACCGGGTCTCGCGCAATCACCATGCGTCCCACACCGTCGGCATCCCACGCGGGGGCCACGATGCTGCCACCGCGCGCCTCGATGTCCGCGACCACCGCATCGGCCGAGGCGACCTCTACCCACGCGAGCCACATGGAGGGCGCATCGGGGTTCATGCCCTTCATCGCCCCGCCGCGTGTCGCGGTGTTGGGCGACAGCACGTGGTAGGTCCCGGTGGGCATCGCCATGGCTTCGGTCGTGAACCCCAGCGCCGCGAGGGCCTTTAGGTCGGGCTCGAGATCCGCCGAGTGCAGGTCCACCCAGTGCACGAACCCCTTGCCCGTGGGTTGATCCTCGCCTTCGTTTTCCCGGTAGAGGCTGAACTGCGCGCCCGAGGGCATGCGCACGGTCGAAAAACGCCCCACTGGGATGTCCGTCGGCGGCACGACGACCGTGCCCCCGCGCGAATGCAGCGTTTCGGTCGCTGCGTCGACGTTCTCGACCCGCAGATAGTTGTTCCACCACGTCGGCTCACCGTCTTGGGGCGCCCGCACGTGCGCGATCTGCTGGCCCGCGTTCGATACGAGCGTCATCGGCCCGTCGCCCATGTCGACCTGCTCCGTCGTCCAACCGAAGACCCCGCAGAAGAAGTCGACCGATTTCTCGGCGTCGGCGGTCACGAGTCCGTTCCAGCAGAAGGTGTTGTTGCTCTGTGCCATTGTACTGCCCCGACGAACGGCGACCCCGCGGATGGACAGCCGTCTCGATCTTTTTTTGCGCGCTGCCCCCGCGAGCCTCGGTGTACAACCCAAGAGTGAGTGTCGTTCGGCCCGGGAGTGCGATCGAACGGGTGATGCGGGTCCGCGGCGTGGTCCTGCCCGCGTTCATCTTCAATCTCGACCACCACCTCGAAAACCTCGCGGTGTACGCAGACGGCCTCGTCGACGCGTGGGACCTGCTCGACCGGCCCTTGTTCGAGGCGAAGGTCCGCGCGGGCGTCGTGACCACGGCGGTCCCGGACGGAGGCACGCTGTCGGTGCACGGACTGGGGCGCTGGGTGGTGCAGGACGGGCGTTGGGAACACACCGACGACGCGCTGCTCGCCCGGGTCGATGCCGCGGTCCGCGAGCTCAACCCGGACCTGACCAACCTGCACGACTGCGGTGGCTCGACGACCCACACCGTCGAGGGGGTCGAGGTCTCGAAGCTCGGCATTCCCGAAGCGTCCCCGGTTCGCGTGCAGCGGGAGCACCTGTCTGCCCCCACCCCTCCGGTGTGGCACGGCAGCTCGCTGTCGGTGTTCGTCCGCGAAGGTGACGAGCTCTGTCTGGCCGACCTGCGGGTGTTCGAGGATGGCTGCGTAGAGCTCGGTCGACTGCCCGTCCCCAGAGTCCTCGACCGCGAGGCTCTCGACGCCGAGGTGGCTTGCAACCGCATCGTGTCCCAAGCCCCAGCCGGAACCCGGGTCCGCATTCACGGCCTGGGGAGCTGCACGGTCTCCGAGCAACTCCGTGCCGCGCGCATCGACCAGCTGCTGCTCGAGGCGACCGACATCGTCGAACGACTCTCCCATCGGCCAGACTCGATCGCCCGGTGCCGCGCGTGTTGGGAAACCTACTGTGCTTCGCCGTCGACCGAGACCGAGGCCGCGCTGCGGCGCAGCTACGAAGCCGTGCCCATGCACAACCGGCGATACCTCGGCGAGCCGGGCACCAAAGACGCCCCGATTCGCGCGGTGCTCTACGGCGACGAGCCCTGATAGGCTCGGTGCATGTTCACCTCCGTCGTCCGCCTCGGCCTCGCGTTCGGACTGCTGCTGTGTGCCTGTGACAAGGGCGGAGACGGCAGTCAACATCCCCCGCAGCCCAAGGACGACGGCTTGCTCGAGTCGATGAATCAGTCGGGGCAAGAGATCGGCGAGGACGTGCAGAGCGGCCTGGAGTGGGTGGAAGACGAGGTTTCCGAGAGCATGGGCAACGACGAGCCCCCGCCTGCCGAGGAGCCTCCTGCCGCTGAAGAGCCCTCCGACGCCGAGTGACGCCCATCCATGCACGAACGCATGATGCTGTCTCGGTTTCATGCGTTTCGTCGGCCCACGTGCGGCGCTACACCGAGATCGTCATGAAGGTCTGCATCGTTGGCGCCTCGGGAAAACTCGGTCGGTACATGATTCAGCACGCCCTGGACCGCGGATACGAGGTGGTCGGGGTGTGTCGCAAAAAGAGCGTGTCCAAGCTCGAACGTTTCGCGGACCACATCACGATCGTCCCGGGGCAGACGAACGACCCCGAGGTCATTCGGCGCGCCACGCAGGGCTGCGACGGTGTGCTCACCGTGCTCGCGCCCTGGGGCATGCAGCAGTACGCTTCGGGTACGGCACAGGCGGTGCTCGACCACGCCGAGCCCGGCGCGCGGCTTGTCTTCTCGTGCGGCTGGCACATCACCCGCGACGGCAAGGACGTGTACTCCCTGGGCTTGCGGGCTCAGGTCGCAATCGGCGGTTTCCTGGCCCGACTGGCTCGTATCGTGGACCTCGACGATCAGGTCGAAGCCTGCGACCGGATCTTCGCCAGCGATACGCGCTGGACGGTGGTCCGCGGCAGCGACCTCGAAGAAGGCGAGAGCCAAGGACTTCCGGTCTGGGCCGAACACGTCGGCGACCCGCTGCTGGCCAGCAACCTCACCCGCCGCATCGACTTCGCACTGTTCATGGTCGCCGCGCTCACCGACGACACACTCGTCCAGCAGGCGCCGGCCATCGTCGGTTGCCAGAGCGAGTCTGCGCGCACCCACGCCGCCTGAGGCCTCCCCTCCCAAACTGGGAAGGGCGATGAGACGCGGCGGCGCCTACGCTCATATGCCGCGGTAGGCTGCGGGCACCCTCCGAACCCATGCACCTGTGCATCGACACCGAAGCCCTGCGATTGGCGGCCACGTGAGGGGCGGACCATTCGGAAGCCTGCTTCGAGCCTGGCGTCGTCGGCGGGGGCTCAGCCAGCTGGACCTCTCCCTCGAGGCCAGCACCACACCGCGCTACGTCAGCTTTCTGGAGACCGGACGGGCGCGGCCCGGCCGAGACGTGTTGCTTCGCCTCTCGCGAGCGCTCAGTCTCACGCTGCGCGAGACCAACGAGCTGTGTCTCGCAGCGGGACTGCCTGCCGAGTACGAGGTCGGAGCGCTCGACGACGCGCGCATGGCCCCGGTGCGCCGGGTGCTCGACATGGTGCTCGCCAACCACGAGCCCTTTCCCGCGTGGGCGATCGGCCCCGGGTTGCGCTTCATCGCCAGCAACGCCGCAGCCGAACGCGTGATGCCGGGCATGACCACGCTCAGCCCCGAGGCGCTCATCGATCTGTGGTGTGCGGGCGACAGCCCACACGACGAGGAGGCGCGCGCACGGGCGGTGTTCGGCGCGATCCACATGCTGCGCAACGAGCACTTTCACCATCCCCAGCCCGGGCTCGTGCGGCTCCTCGAACGCGCACAAGGCTATGCCGAAGGACTCACCGAGCCCCCGGAGCCTCCCGGGTCCGTCGCGCTGTGTTCGACGATGACCGTGGGAGACAAAACGCTGCGCACCGTGGCCACCGTGCTTCGCTTCGACAAGGCGCTCGATGTGACGATGTCCGAGATCCGCGTCGAGCTGGTCTACCCCGCCGACGAAGAGACCGACGCCTGGTTCCGACAGCAGGCGAAAAAGTGACGCCCTTCCCTGCTGGGGAATCGCGCCCGCGCATCGACGCGACCACACTGCGAGCATGATCGTCGTCACGATTCGATGGCTGCTCACGATCTTTGCCACCGCCAGCGGTGTCGCCAAGGTCTACGGCGTAGCGCTCGAGCGCGGGGGTGCCGAGGAACTCGACCTGCCCTATGTGGTGCTGCGCATCGTCGGGGCGGCCCACCTCGCGGCGGCGGTGTGCCTCATCAGCGACCGACCCGTGTTGGGAGCCTTGTTGCTCGGCACCTCCTACGTGCCGCTGATGTACGTCGCGCTGGGCCGAGGGCAACACACCCTCGCCTGGGCGTGCGTAGCCGTCGTGGCCCTCACCGCAGCGTTCGCATGGGTGTCGGGGACGCGGCCGCCTGCCGTCGCACCGGCGCGTGCCGAACAGGTGTCGACGCGCACCTGAGCGACCGCAGAGGCAAGCCGCAACCGCTCGTCGATCACGCTGGCGTATCTCTCCATCCGGGATCCCCGCCATGGGATCCCCGACCCGACACGGCTGGTACAGTTCGCCGCGCATGGCGAGCCGGCTCGAGCTTCACCGCACCGCACTTGTGACTGGGTTGCTCGTCTGCGGCGGGCTGGGCTGCGATGCCGAATCGGGTCGTGCAGAGCTCGGCGACACGACACCGCGGGTATGCGAGCAAGCATCCGACGAAGCACGTGCGTGTTTTGGCGACGAGGTCGCGCAGTCCGTGCTCGAGGGCTGCGACCCCGTCACCGCAGAACACCGGTTGGGGCTGCCCTGCGAGCAACTCGCCACCGTGATGCTCGACAGCAAGTCGGACGATCCGCTTGCGGAGGCGGTGCGCGACGCGGTGATGGAGGCGCTGCACCAAGGCATCGTGGCTGGACTCGAGGCCGCGCTGCAGCAACTCGGGCTTCCGACCGACGAGTACGTCGCCCACCTGATGCTCGACCAGGCCGAGACGGAGGCCGACGCGGCCCGGCTCGCCGAATCCTGGAGCGACGCGCTCGACGGCCACCCGGGCTTTGCACCCACGGTCCGGGCCTACGACAGTGGATGGGCCGTCGTGCACGCGCCCTGCGTCATCGAGCTCGGCGCGGTCCTGCCCGAGTTCGTCGCCGACCTGGTCCTCGGACACGCCGACACCATCACCGCACTCGGTGGCTCGGTGGACGCCGAGGGCAACACCAGCAACGTCCGACTCCCGTTGGCCCTGTTGCCGCAGGCGGTGGGCGACGCCACCGACCCAGCCTGCGACTGACCGCGCTCAGAGCCACAGCAGCCACAGGCCCCAGGCCCAGGCGGGCATCTGCGCGGCCTCGGCCTTGCTCGGCAAGAGTCCGGCATCGTGGGCGTCCTTGCGCGAGAACGACAGGCCCGCGTTGACGGTCGCGCCATCGCGGGAAAGCTCGACTGCGGACAACAGCCTGCGGCCCCACGGCGGCACCTCGGGCGGCGGCGCATCGATCCACGCCTGCACCACCGCCTCGGCTCCCCGCGCGTCCCGTTCGCTGCCGAACCCGGCTCCGACTTCGAAACCGAACCGACGACCGAGCGTCGCTTCGGCCGTCACCACGCGGATGTTGGAGAAGGTACGTGCCTCCTCGGAGTCGAAGGTGTCGGCCCCGTGCAGGAACATGTCCACATCCGCCGCGGCCCAAGCGTAGGTCTTCGAGCGTCGCTTCGGCATGAGGCGCTCGGGGGGCTGGTGGTGTCGGCGATTCCAGGCGGCGCGAGCACGCCGAACCCCGCCTTCGGTCCCGAGCACGAACAAGTCTCGATGCGGAGCGAACCCGGTCATGTCATCGACGTCGAACCGCACTCCACACCCGTCGGGATGAAAGGAGACCTCGTCGACGAGCTCGATTTCGGCGACATGCAGGCGGTCCGCGATGCAACGAAGGTTGTCCTCGTCGCCGACCCCATCTCCGGACACGATGACGACGACCTCCTCTTCGCTGTCGATGGCGCCCCACGCTTGCCCCCAGAACCCGTCGTCCAACTCGCACGCGGCCGCCGTGCTGATCCACGCCATGCGAAGCAGCTCGAACTCTCCGGGCAACACACTGCGTGGCCCCTTCGCCTTCGAGGCGGTCACTCGCGGTGCAAATCGTCGCTCCCGTGCGGCGTCGTAGCCCGCGACGATCATCGCGTCGGTGGGGAGCAACTCTTCGGGGCGATGTCCGGGTCGGCACGCGAGTGGCTCGAACGCGTCGCCCAGTCCGCTGGAGGCCTCGGGTACGTCGGTGTGCTCAGGGCGATGGTCGCAACCCCACGAGAGCACACACGCGACAAACACCCCACGACGACAATCCAGCACGTCCATGTCCGACGCCAACGCGCGAGCGTCTATTTGGACTCGATCGCAAACAGGTCAGAGGCGCACGCACATGGCCTCTCACACGCCGGCCCGTGGGCTTTCCCCCGACCCCGGCGCGCCATTTCCGCATCGTGCTACTCATGGCCTCGGTCCGATGCGCCAAGACGAGATTCATCCGCGAGAGGCCGTCTACGAGGCGTTCTTCGAGCACTCGAACGAGGCCTTCTTGCTGCTGTGCCGGGAATCGCCGGGCGGCGACTTTCCGATTCACCAGGCGAACCGAGCGGCGGTCGAGATGTTCGGGTGCCGGGACGCGGCGCAGTTGGTGGGCAAGACCGTGTTCGATTTCTCGCCGACGAACCAACCCGACGGCGAGGCCTCCACGGTCAAGGGCTTTCGCTACTACGACCGGTCGATGGCCGACCACCCGCAGCACTTCGACTGGACGCACGTGCGCCCGGACGGGACCTCCTTCGACGCCCAGGTCTCACTGCGCCGGACGACCCTCGCGGGTCGCGAGTACGGCATTGCCGTCATTCGCGACGTCACCTCGCACAAGGACGCCGAACGCAACCGGGTCAAACTCGAGCGGCAGTTGCGACAATCGCAGAAACTCGAAGCGCTCGGCATTCTGGCCGGTGGCATCGCCCACGACTTCAACAACATCCTCGCCATCATCGTCGGCAACCTCGACCTGGCGCTGATGGGACTGGACGACCAACCCCACGCCAAGACCGCGGAGGAGCTCCACACCGCGCTGACCGCCTCGATGCGGGCCACCGACCTCGTGCGGCAGATCCTCAGCTTCAGCCGCCGCGGCTCCTCGACCCGCGAACCCGTCGCGGTGCGTCCTCTGGTCCGCGAATGCGCCAAGATGCTCCGGTCCACGCTGCCGAGTTCGATCGAAATCGAGACCCATCTGCACTCCGACGCAATGGTGCGTGCCAACGCGATCGAGCTGCATCAAGTGGTGATGAACCTCTGCACCAACGCCAGCCACGCGCTCGGCGATGAACCCGGCACCCTCCGTCTCGCGCTGCAAGAGGCACCCAAAGGCCCCGAGGGCCAACGGACGCTGGTGCTCACGGTCGAAGACGACGGACACGGCATGTCCGACGACGTTCGAAGCAAGGCTTTCGATCCCTTCTTCACCACCAAACCCGTGGGCGAAGGCACCGGCATGGGCCTCAGTGTGGTGCATGGCATCGTTCACGACGTCGGCGGAACGGTCGAGTTGCACAGTGAAGTGGGGCACGGGACCCAAGTCCGCGTACAGCTGCCGATCTGCGAGCCCGCCGCAACGGCGACCACTCACGCCCATCCGTCACCGCCGCGAGGCTCCGAACGCATCCTCGTCGTCGACGACGAGCGCGACGTGGGAAGCTACGTGTGCGGTGTCCTGCGCGAAGCGGGCTACGACGTCCTCTTCGCCCGCAACGGCGACGACGCCTTGCGGCTCATCAAGGCGCACGCAACCAGCCTGCGGTTGGTCTTCAGCGACCTGGCCATGCCCGGCATGACCGCGCTCGACCTCGCCGCCACCGTGCAGCAGATGCGGCCCGACCTCGCCATGATCATTCACAGCGGGTTGCTGAGCGAGGCCGTCAAGCGCAAAGCCGAAACCCTCGGTGTCGACCGAGTGCTCGCAAAGCCGCTTCGCGCCGCAAAACTGCTGCACGAAGTCCGCAACGTGCTCGACGAACGAAAGCCTTAGTCCCTCACGCCTCACGTCCGATCCGGGTTTCTCCAGGGGGCCCCGCCCAGGGCGAAGGGCCCCCTCCGAACCCCTCCGGTCGGACAGTCTGCGTTCGTTCCCTTCTGTCTTTTCCGCTCCACGTACGTTGCGCTCTCTTGCTGGTGCAGCAGCAGTGGCCCGCGCTAAACTCGTGTCAGCGCATGCCGGGTGCTTCGCACTGGGTGCTCTCGACGTACTCGGCGTAGCCACCGTCGTACAGGCGGGGGCCATCTTCGCCGCCGAGCTCGAGGACGCGGTTGGAGACCTCGGTGAGAAAGCGGCGGTCGTGCGAAACGAAGAGCATGGTGCCGCCGTAGTCGGCGAGGGCCTTGACCAGCATGTCCTTGGTATCGAGGTCGAGATGGTTGGTGGGCTCGTCCAGCACCAGGAAGTTCGGGGGCTCGTAGAGCATGGTGGCGAGCACCAAGCGGACCTTTTCGCCCCCTGACAGCACGCGAACGTACTTTTCGACGTCGTCGCCGCGAAATCCGAACGCGCCGAGCAGGTTGCGCAGCGACCCTTGGGATGCGCGGGGAAACTTGGCTTCGAGCTGGCCGAGCACGGTATTGCCCGGGTCGAGCACCTCCATCGAGTGCTGCGCGAAGTAGCCCATCTTCACGCTGGGGCCGATGCGAATGTCGCCCGAGTCGGGCTCGCCTTGCCCGGCGATCATCTTGAGCAGGGTGGACTTGCCCGCCCCGTTGACCCCCATCACGCACCACCGCTCGAGACGCCGAATGGTGAGGTCGACCCCCTCGTGCACGACATGCTCGCCGTAGGCCTTGCTCACCCCCCGCAGCACCGCGACGTCGTCCCCCGAGCGCGGTGGCTTGGGAAAGTCGAAGTCCACCACCACGCGTCGTTTGGGAGGCGCGACCTTGTCGATCTTTTCGACCTTCTTCACCCGCGACTGCACCTGCGCCGCGTGGCTGGCCCGCGCCTTGAATCGAGCGATGAACTCCCGCTCTTTGGCCAACATCGCCTGTTGACGCGCGTACTGGGCCTCGTGCTGCGCGGCCAACATCGCGCGCTGTTGCTCGTAGAAGTCGAAGTTGCCGCCGTGGGTCACCAGGTCGCCGCCATCGATCTCCACGATCTTGGTGACTAGGCGATTGAGCAGCTCTTTGTCGTGCGAGGTCATCATGACCGCCCCGCGGAACTCCATCAGCCACTTTTCGAGCCAGAGGATCGACTCGATGTCGAGGTGGTTGGTGGGCTCGTCGAGCAGCAGGACGTCGGGCTGCATGAGGAGGATGCGGGCCAGCGCGACCCGCATCTTCCACCCCCCGGAGAGCTTGCCGACGTCGTCGCTGACCACGGCCGGCGCAAACCCCAGCCCGGCGAGGATCTCCTGGGCCCGCGGCTCCAGCTCGAAGCCGCCCAGCTCGGCAAAGCGCGACTGCACCTCTCCGTAGCGCTCCACGAGCTTGTCGAGTTCGTCGGCGCGCTCCGGGTCGCCCATCGCGTCTTCGAGCGCCGTGACCTCCGCCGCCAACACCGAGACCTCGCCCGCTCCGGCCATCACCTCGGCCAACACCGTCCGCCCCGACATCTCGCCAACGTTCTGGTCGAAGTAGCCCACCGTGACCCCGCGCTCCACGGACACGCGCCCCTCGTCGGGCTGCTCCTCGCCCACGATCATGCGGAAGATCGTGGACTTGCCCGCCCCGTTGGGTCCGACCAGGCCGACCTTTTCCCCCGCGAAGAGGTTCATCGACGCGCCCGTGTACAGAATCTGCGACCCGTGGCTGAGGGCGACGTTGTCCAGCGAGATCATCGGCGCGGATGGTACGCGAACAACCGCCCGCCATGGGCGCAACGCTCTAACGCCGCATCATCGCCTCTTGCAGACGGCCGATCTCCTGGCTGAACTTCATCATCGAGTAGGAACGACCGTTGATGAAACCGTTGGGCGCTCCCCCGGTTGCCATCCAGTAGCGGTGCGCATCGATGACCGTGGCGTCGGGCTTGTGCAACCGCCGAGTGGTGCGCCACTCGCCCGTGGCCGCCTTGCTGGTTGTGGTGATGATGTAGTTGCCCCGCTTGCTGCGCTGGACCGTGTAGTCACCGTAGTTCTTCGACGCGTGCCCGCTGGGGACATCGCTCTTGTAGGTGGAGATCTGCCGGTAGGCCAGGCTGCACAAGGTCAGGTGCAGGTCTCGGAGCGCTTGGGCGCGGTTGCGAATGCCCTTGTCCTCGGCGTGGCGCTTGGCCATCGCGACCGCGACCGCGTAGCTCGCGACCGAGAGCGACAGCGGCGTGATCCCCATGACGTGCAGCATGTGGCTGCCAACGCCCAGCTCGCCTTCGGAGAGGTCGAGGTAGCGATGGCGCCCGGACGACTCGAGGTCTCGCGAGCGGCTGGCCGGGGTGAGCTGTGACGTGAGCCTGTCGTGCGGCGTCCACACTCCGCCGCCGGCGGTGATGCTGCCTCCGAGCGGAAGCTTGAGCAGCTTGGTCACCGAGTTGGGGACCGACGCAGATCCTCCGATGCCCACCAGCCCACCGACCATCGTGCCATCCGGGCTGGAGAAGCCCTGCACCGATCCGCTGACGCTGAGCACGTTCCAAGCCTTGAAGTTGACCGTGTACTCGGTGCCGTAGAACGTGCCCGACCACGCCGAGTGCACGCCATCGAAGCGCCCGAAGCCAAAACCGAAGTGCACGCCCGCCGCCGCGCCAGCCAGCGAATCGGAGCTGAGCAGATGCTCGGGATAGGTGAACGCCGAGAACTGCTCGTTCCAGAGGTCCCAGACGAAGTCCACCCCACCCGACTGCTTGTACGCCCCGCCCTGGCCCGCCGCCGTACCGCCGATGACCACGTAGCCCTCGAGAAGCTTTTCGATGATGCCGTTGAACGCCGCATCACACAGCTGACGCCCAACCTTTCCCAGCTCCAGATCCGCCACTGCGATCAAGGTACGCGCATCACCCCACATCTGCCACACCGGATCCACACTCGACACCGACTGACACACCCGGTGTTCGCGAACGACACACCACGTACGATGAACCCGGTGACTCCGATCCGTTTGCAAGACTTCGAACGTATCGTCGTGTTGACCGGCGCCGGAGTCTCGGTGGCTTCGTCAGACCTTGACCCCGCAGGGCGGTGCGCGGTCCCATGGGTCATGCGGTTCGCTGCGTTTGCGCTCTCGGTCTGTTGGCTCGCCGCGTGTGGGCCGGGCTTGGGTGGCGATGACGGTGGCGGGGACGAGGGTTCGGGGGGCGCGGCGTCTTCGAGTTCGTCGGGGACGATGCGCGGCACCGGGACATCGAGCGATGCGTCCAGTACGAGTGGGACGGCGAGTTCGAGCACCACAGGGCCCGACTGCTCGCCGTGTTTCGTCGACTTTCCGTGCACCCCGCGGTCGGACCATTGCGTGGACACGCAGTCGATCCAGCGTCACGAGACGGTGTCGTGTGAACTGGCGGAGGAGTTCTTCGGTGGATGCGGACCTCAGTGCTGTAGCGGGTCGGCCTGCAATCCCAGCCACGTCGAGGACTGCCGCGCATCGACCTCGTGCGTGGAGACGGCCGAAGGCGCGCAGTGCCTGCCCGACGAAGGCCTGTGCAATGCCTCGGACCGACCGTGTTCGCCGGGGTCGTTCTGCGAGCACACCCAAGGCCTGTGTCCCTCCGACGACACCGTGCTCGGGCAGTGCGTCGAAGCGACCCCAGACCCGTGCCCCGAGCCTGCCCCGGGCGACCGCGAGTGCGGCTGCGATGGCACCTGGTACGACAGCGCCTGCCTTCGTCGTCAAGCCGGCGTCGGGCGTGATGACAACAACGGCTGCTTCGCCTCAGCGCCCGAGCGCCCGAAGGCCGAGGTGTCCGACGATCAGCGCCACGACGGCGAGGTTCCTCGGTAACGCGGCCAGCCACCGCTGGGACGGCGGGGGTTCTCTGCGCACCAGAGCCCGTGCCAAGGCGCGCAACGACTGCACCGAGATCGGCCAGTCCGCGATGCCCTCGATCCACGGCGCAGGAAGACCGCTGGCGCCCGCGCGCGCACCCACCACCGCCCCGACGATCGCAGCGACGGTGTCGGTGTCTCCACCCAGTCGCACCGCCAACTCGATCGCCTGCGACGGCGAAAAGCGAGGCTGCACGCAGTAGGCCACGGCCACGAGCGTGTGCACGACGAAGCCCGACACCCCGCGCTCGAATCCCACGTGGGTTCGAAACGCCGCGAGGTCCCCTTCGAACACACTCGCGTCGAAGACCTGGCGCCGAAAGTCCTCGTCACGCGACGACGACTCCACTCCGGATGTGTCCATGCCGAGCGCACCACACCGGGCCATTCGGGCGACCCACAGCGCGCCGTCTTCGGCACGCGGGTCGGTGTGTGTCACGCGCGTGCTCGCACGCACCAGCGCGACGAGGTTTGCATCGTCACGGGCGCACAGCCCGAGCAACGCCGCCCGCATCGCGGGGCCATTGCCCGCTGACCGCACCCCACTGCGATGGGCCGGGACTCCGAAACACAGGCGCAACGCACCGCGCAGGGTTGCCAGGCCAACACCGGGGGGCAACGCCAGCACCCAACGACGCAGTTGCCGCGCGAGCGCCTGCCGAAACGGGTGCACCTCGCCGCGCGAATGACACAAGGCTCGCGCGACCATGCTCGTGTGTTCGGTGTCGTCGCTGAGCAGTCCTCGCCCCAGCACCATGGAGTGACGCAGGCCGCCTCGACGCAGTCTGCGTTCGATTCGCGCCGGGCCCAACCCTTCGTGGGGCAGACCGAGCGCGTCTCCGATGGCGGTTCCCAGCAACACTCCTTCGATTGCATCCAACGACGGCACTGCCGCAACGGCAGAGCAACCGGCGTGCCAGGGCCTGTTCCTGGCGGCTTTGCGCGACGACGCCGTGCCAGGTTGGCAACGCCGGCCGCGAACCCGTGACGCTTCAGCAGTCGGAGATCAACCCGGCAAGCGCCCGCCCACGACGTCGAGGTCGTACATCTCGAAGGTCGAAATGCAGGACATGTCCTCGTCCTCGCCGTGGTCCTTCTTGCCCTCGTCGGACGCCAGATAGTCGTAGAGCGAAGCCTTGGTGTCGAACGTAGCCCAGACGACAACGGTGTTGCGCTCTCGATCGACGCCGACCTGACGCGCGATCAAGCCGGGGACCTTACCGTCCATCCGTTCTCCAGGTTTGCGGGCAAGAGCAACCAGCGCATCCAACCGGTCCGCAGGTGCGGTCGAAACGCTGACGAATGTGTATCCGGGAGTGTTCTTCATGGGCCGTTCAACCTAACGTTCGTTAGGCCGACAAAAAACCTAGCGATCGTTAGGCTACGATGCAACCCCATGAGCGAACCTTCGGCGTTCGAGCGCATCGCGATGGCCGCAGCTCCCATCTTCCTCGCGCGGGGCTATGACGGCGTCGGGTTGCGCGCGCTCGCCAAGGAGCTCGGTATCAAGGCCGCCTCGCTCTACCACCACTGCCCCGACGGCAAGTCGGAGCTCTATGCCCGTGCGCTCACCACGTACCTCGGCGACTACCAGAGCCAGTTGGCCAGCGCCCGAGGCCGCGCCCGCTTTCCGGCGGCGCTACACCGCATGACCGATTGGATGTTGGACCACCCCCCGGTCGATCCGCACGCGGTCTTGGCCGCGCCGCTGAGCGACGACGCAAGAGATGCGCTGATCCATGCGCTGCACGCCGCCGTCGTCGATCCGATCGCGGATGTGTTTCGCGACGCGCAGGCCAAGGGTCAGGTGCGCGCTGCGGTGCAACCCGAGCTCGCGGCGTCGGCCGTCATCAGCCTCGTGCACGGCCTCGGGTTCTCCCACCTCCACGGCCCCGCCCCCGAAGCGGCGGCACTGTCCGCCGCACGCGACCACGTGCGACAAGGGGTCTCGCTGTTGCTCGACGGGGTTCGCGGCGACGCCCGGTAATCGCACGACATCGTTGTCAGTCACACGACATCGCCGCCCGATGAGACACGAAAACTCTGCCGTCAGAGCGGCGGGATTTGCCGGCACGGACGCTGGCATCCCTCTCGCAAAGGACAACACTAGTGGCAATGCTTGACTTGAAACCGACGATGCACTGGAGCGCCATGGTCCTCGCCGCCGCCGCACTGGCCGGCTGTTCGGGCTCTGTGGCCGATCCGACGGGCGAGGACTTCGTCTCCGACAACCCCTACGGCGAGGGTGGCCAAAACGGCGGGGAGTCCGACAGTGACGGCACCACGGATCCCACCGGCGGAGACTCGGGCGGGGACGAAGGTGGTGGAGACGACGGCAGCCGCGAAGTGGCCGAGGCCGACATCGTGCACATCGAGGGCGACCGGCTCTATGCCCTGTCGCGCTTTGGCGGTCTCACCGTCATTGATGTGTCCACGCCCGACCAGCTCCCGGTCTTGGGTCGCTTCCGTGCCAACGCCGAGCCGTTCGAGATGTACGTCGACGGCGGGCAGGTCTTCATCATGTACCAGAACTGGGGTGAGTACGCCCTGGACGAGGACACCGACGCGTACGTGTGGCAGACCTCGAGCCGGCTCATCGCGCTCGATGCGTCCAACCCGGCCGACATCTCCCTCGAAGGCGACTTCACCATTCCCGGCGAGGTGTCCGACAGCCGTCGCGTGGGCGAGGTGCTCTACGTCGTCACCAAAGAGAACGAGTGGTGCTGGAACTGCGAAGAGCAAGGCAACGCCACCGTCGTCACCTCGCTGGACGTCTCCGACGAGACCCAGGTCGAAATCGTCGACCAGCTTCGACTCGAAGACGACGCCCAGTGGAGCGGCCGACGCAGCGTGAGTGCCACCGACGAGCGCCTGTACATCGCGGGGCCCGACTGGGGTAGCGACCAAGACGACGGCTCCACCATCGAGGTCATCGATATCAGTGACCCGGGCGGAACCTTGGTCAAGGGCGCCAGCGTCGACGTGGTCGGACGCATCGAGAGCCGTTGGCAAATGGACGAGTACGAGGACGTGCTGCGCGTCATCAGCCAACCGCCCCAGTGGGGCAGCAACGAACCTCCGCGCATCGAAACCTTCTCGGTGATCGCCGCCGACGACATCGTGCCCTTGGGCAACCTCGACATGACGCTGCCGCGGCCCGAGGAGCTCCAGAGCGTCCGCTTCGACGGTCCGCACGCCTACGCGATCACCTTCGAGCAGACCGACCCCCTGTTCACGCTCGACCTCTCCGATCCGGAGAACCCCCTGCAGGTGGGCGAACTCGAAATCCCGGGCTTCGTCTATCACATGGAGACTCGAGGCGACCGCGTGCTCGGCATCGGCTTCGACCGCGGCAACCCCGAGGGCTCGATCAACGCCAGCTTGTTCGACGTCTCCGACTTCGCCAATCCCACGATGATCGAGCGCGTGCACTTCGGTGGCGATTGGGCGTCGTTCGGCGAGGACCAAGACCGCATTCACAAGAGCTTCCAGGTGCTCGACGACCTCGGCTTGCTGCTGATCCCCTTCACCGGGTGGGTCTACGACGACGACGAAGAGTACAGCTGCGGCGAGTACCGCAGCGGCATTCAGCTGGTCGACTGGGTCGACGACACCCTCGCGCTGCGTGGTGTTGCGCCCATGCACGGCGGCGCCCGCCGGGCGCTCATTCACGACGACCGCATGCTCGGTGTCTCCGACCTCTCGGTCGAGTCCTTCGACATTGCCGACCGCGACGCGCCGTCCAAGACCGCCGAGCTCGCCCTCGCCGCGCGGGCCAACCAGATTGCGCTGGGCGACGGCATCGTCGTGCGTCTCGCGGCCGATTGGTGGACCGCCGAGACGCGCCTCGAGGTGGTCGACGCGAGCGACCCCGAGGACCCCACCGCGTTGGGCCGCATGTCCCTGGACACCATCATTCCCGACGGCCCCGAGGGACCCGAGTTCGCGGAGTGGGGCTGTGCGCACTACAGCTACTACGACGCCGAGATGTTCGTGCACGAGGGATTCGTGTACCTGGTCCGGCAGTCCAACCTCTGGGACTACGGCGAGGACGGTCGCACCGCGATCGACGTCGTCGACATCCGTGACCCCATGGCGCCGGCCTACGTCGAAACGCTGGAGTTCGAAGGTCATCGCGGATGGAGCTACGGGCGCTCGCTCACCAACGACGAGCGGGCCGCACACATCCTCGGCGACGCGTTGGTGTTGGTCACCAACCGCCAGGACTGGGAAGAGGACGGACCCGGCACTTCGACGAGCACCTTCGAGGTGGTCGACCTGTCCGAGCCCGGCCACCCGACCCACGCCCAATCGATCCCGCGCCCGGCGGGCCTGGGACACGGCGGCTTGCAGTCGTTCGACGGGGTCGGCGTCTCGTGGCACATGCGACCCGTGGACGGCGAACCGGACAAGGTCCGCTTCTTCCTCGACCGCCTGAACGTGCCGTCGGCCGAGAACGCGAACCTGGCCGAGCCGGTCAACGTGCCCGGTGCGGTGCTCGCCTACGACGAAGAGTCGCAGCGCGCAGTGGTGGCCGACTTCCAGCTCGAGGTCCTCGACGATGACGAGGAGTGCTGGTCGCACCCGGGCAGCTGGTACAACTACTACACGGACACCTGCGGCATTGCGCATCGTCCCCTGCACCTCGTGCAGCTGCACAACAACGGCGCGTCACTGGTCGACACCGCCTCGCTCGAAGGCGACGACGGTGCAGTCCGAGGCGCGGCCGCGTCCGACGAGCGTCTGTTCGTGCACGTCCAGCGCGGGGACTACGAGTGGAACGACGATGAGTACGGCGGCCCCACGGCGGTGCCCCAGGCCGAGGTCGCGGTGTTTGCCGACTGGACCACGGGCGACCTTGCTCCAGAGGGCATCTCCACCCTGCCCGACGGCAACAACTGGCTCAGCCAGCTGACCGCGGTCGGCACCCGCTTGGTGTTCCGCGCCGACAACGGCCTGGGCGAGGTCGATGCCACCGACGCCGCCGCCCCCTCGCTCGAGATTCACGAGCTGTGGGGCTACTACTGCAGCGACCTCGAAACCGACGGCCAGACCGCACTGTGCGCGATGGGCCAGTGGGGCGTGCAAGCCGTCGAGTTGGAATAGGACTGCGCTCGTTCGAAATGAACGGCCAACCCCGGGCGCCCCTGAGCGCTCGGGGTCGTGCCTTTTGGGGGTCGCGGCTTGGTAGAGTCGGGGCGCCATGGCTCGGACGATCGTCGTGTCCCTCGATGGAAAGGAGTCCAGCTTCGCGTTTGCGCGGCTGGACCGAAAGAAGCTGTACGCCACACGCAAGCGCATTCCGCTCGATGCCGAGGGCGACCCCTGCCAACGCGCATCGCTGACCGAGGACGGCTCGATGTTGGTCACCTCCGGCATGACCGGGCAGGGTTACTTCGATGGCGGCGGTCGATGGGTGCAGAACTCCGAGTTGGTCGGCCTCGACGCCGACGGCAACCAAGTCGAGAAGCAGCCCTCCACCCTCGGGGCCGCGCAAACGCTCACGGAAGTGGAACCCGAAGCGCTGCTCGACGCCGCCATCGGCACCGTCTACATGCTCGACGCCGATGCGGTGGACGACGGTCTGCAGGCGCAGCTCGACGAGGGCAAGATCTATCGCTTCGCCTTCAACATGCGGGCCGACTACCACCTCGAAACCGCGTACCTGGTGGCCAACGAGCACGGCACGTTCGTGATGCTCGGCGACACCTACGAGGTGCCGTGGTGCACGCTCGACCAACCCGTCCTGCCCATCGACGACGACGATGAGGACGACGACGATCTCGACTTTGAAATGTTCTGAGCGAAGGAGCCCACGTCATGCGACAGATCCACATCGCCAACGCCGGGGGGCGCGATGCCACCGTCACCTTCGCCACCCCCAAGACTCCACCCGCGCCCAAGCTCGGGCTGCCGGGCGCCGACGTCGAGTTTCGGCGCTACATGGTCGCCACCCCGGGCACCATGCATGCCCAGCTCGAGGCGTCACTCGGCGAGGACTACGGCGACCAACTGGTGGCCGGTGACCCCGAGGTCGACATCGAGCAAGTCGGCCGCCGCTACCTGCCCTCGGCGCGCGTGTTTCTCACCGCCAAAGGCGACGTGATGCATGCGGTGCCCAACATGGTCGAGGTCATCGTCAACCCCGACGGCAGCGAACGCGAGCGCCGAGCCCCCGAGGACCAGCACGCCAACGTCAACGCCGAACTCCCGGTGCGCTGGACGGGCAAGACCATGAAGAAGCGCGACGCGGTGCGCCGTTTCGCGTTCACCCGCACCGTCGCGCTGTCCCACGTGGACGGGCTCAGCTTCGATTTCCTGGCGGCCATGGCCAAGGAGCTGGCGGCCTCGGACGAGGTCGTGTTGCTCGGTGGTGGCAGCTCCGGCAAGGAACCGCTGGTCCTGCAAGAAAACGGCTCCCCCTACCGCGCCTTCTTGGAGGGCCGGGTGGACGGCGACCGATTCGCGCTGCTTCTGCACCTGAGCCACCTCGAGCTCAAGCGCCCCGCCTCGGCCGAAAAGGACGCCTGATCATGCCCAGCTTCAGCATCGAAGACGCCCGCCCTTGCGGCAAAGGCCAACACTCCCCGGGTGGCTCGGTCACCAACCGCGACCTCGCCACCGCGATTCGTCGCTACAAGCGCGGCGTTGCCAGCCGCTATGGCGCGCTGGTCCCCGACGAGCTCGACACCCGCCTACCGCCCGGCCCCTATCTCGTCTCGCCCAAGGTCGATGGAGAGCAGTGGTGCCTGGTGTTCGAGGGCGACGACGTGTTCTTGGCCAACCCGGCCGGTCGTGTGCTCAGCGGGGACATTCCCGTGTTGGTCGAGGCCCGCGGCATGGCCTCGCGCGTGGAGGGCACCACGGTCATCGCGGGCGAGCTGTTTGCGGCCCGTAAAGAGGGACGCTCGCGCCACGGCGACCTCGCCAACGCCCTGTCAGGAGACGAAAAGGCCCAGGTCGATCGAGTCGGATTCATGGCATTCGACCTCGTGTGGGGCGGAGAGCCCGAGGCCAAGATGCCGCTGGCGTCCTACAAGGAGCGCTTCGACGTGGTGCAGCGCGTCCTCGAGGGCGGCAAACGCCTGCGCGCGGTCAAGACCGAGGTGCGCGAGGACAAGGCCGGCGTCGCCGAGCTGTTCGAAACCTGGGCGTCGGGTGGCAAGGCCGAGGGCGTGGTGGTCCGCACCCCTTCGCAGCACACCTACAAGGTCAAGCCCAGCGTCACGCTCGACGCAGTGGTCATCGGCTACACCGAGCGCACCGAAGACCCCACCCAGGTCAGCTCGCTGCTGGTGGCGTTGATGCGCCCCGACGGCACGCACCAGGTCATCGGGCACTGCGGCAACCTCGGCAAAGACGACAACCGACGGGCGATCGGGGAGCAGCTGCGCCCCTTGCAGTGCCCATCCAACTACAGCGAAGCCAACAGCCGCGGCGCACTGTTTCAAACGATCCGTCCCGAGGTGGTGGTCGAGATTCGCATCAGCGACATTCAGGCCGACACCTCCGCCGGAGACCCCGTGCAGCGCATGGTGCTGGCGTGGGAGGGCGAGGCTTGGGTCGCGCGTCGACGCATGCACGGGGTGAGCATTCTGCACCCTCGCCTGGTGCGGGTACGCGACGACAAACAGGCCGTCGAGGGAGACGTCCCCGTGCGTCAGGTGTTCGAGCGCGTGCTCGTCTCCGACGCAGATGCCGACGCCGCGGCGGCCGAGCTCCCCAAGAGCGAAGTGCTGCGCCGCCAAGCCTTCACCAAGGCTTCCAAAGGCAAGACCGCCGTCCGCAAGCTGCTGGTGTGGAAGACCCACAAGGAGTCGGTCGACCCGCACTTCCCCGCCTACGTCGTGCACTTCACCGACTACAGCCCCAGCCGCAAGGACCCGCTCAAACGCACCGTCCGCCTCGCCCCCGACCAAGACACGGCGATGGCGATCGCGGAGGAGATGCTCAAGAGCGAGATCAAGAAGGGCTGGAAAGAGGCGTGAGCGTGCCGAGACGCTACGGTTCGGTCTTGGCAGCCCTGGGACTCGTTGTTGCGACGACCGCGTGTGGCGACACGACGGCGGGCACTGCTGGGGATTCGACGGAAGGCGGCTCCGATGCGTCCTCCACGTCCCAAGGCACGGGGAGCGCAGGCACGATGTCGACCACGGGAGCATCCGGTACCGGCACAACCGGCAGCTCGACGCTCGTCACGAGCACCGCGGGAGACACCGCGTCCGAGTCGGACTCCACATCCTCGTCCTCGAGCGACTCCGGAAGCTCGGACACAGACACGGAAACGACAGGTGGGCGTGGACTCGACCTCGACCCGGGCATCTATGTGCGTGCGAGCGACGGTCTCGACGGCGCACCGGGCACGCCCGACGAGCCCATGCGCACGATTCAAGCGGCGATCGACCGCGCCGTCGCGACGGACGTAGGGAACGTGTACGTCGCCGAGGGCGAGTACGTCACCGACCACGACGTCGACGACCACGTAATCGTGGAGGACGGCGTCTCGCTCTGGGGTGGGTTCGACGCATCCTGGGAGGAGCGAAACCCCGCTGTGCACATCACCGAGGTCACCGACGTGGGCACCGACGACGCGAGCAGCTCGCTCGCCAACCTCAACACCGTGCTCGAGGTCGGCGAGAGTGTGGGCGCCGACACCGTCGTCGACGGCTTTCGCTTCATCGGTTCCACCGGAGGCGACTACGCGGTGTTGTGGGCACGCGGTGATGCAACGGTCAGCAACAACGAGTTTCTCGCCCCGGACCTCGGGAACTCGACCCACCTGTGGTTGGTCTACTTCACGAGCAGCGAAGCACGGCTCGAACACAACCGCATCGAAGGCTTCACCGATGAAGACGGCATCGAATGCGGTGGAGAGGCCAACACCACGCCGACCCTGCATGCCAACACCATCGACATCACCGGTGCGCCGGGCACGGTCCGCGGCATTCGCTTGCTCTGCGAAGGCGTCGTATCCAACAACGTGATTCGGGTGCATCACGCGGGCACCTTCATCGGCATCGGCGTTCAACTCGAGTCGGACAACACGCTGGTCGTCAGCAACACGATTCACGTCGAGACGACCGGGACCGGCGGGTCCCCCATCGGCGTCGAGTACAGCGACACCGGAGACTTGGGCCTTCACAACAACATCGTGGTTGCGACCGGCACCGCCAACACCCGAGGACTGTTCATCTCCACTGGCGGCAATGCGCTCGTCGGCGGCCTCACCCACAACGTCCTTGCAACCGACCGAGCGCTCGACTGCGGCGGCGGCTGTGACGACCAAGACTCGATCGCCGGCATGCAGGTCGAACTCCCCGGCGCATCCGACAACACCGACCTGCCCCCAGCCTTCGTCGACATGGATGCGGGCAACTACGATCTCGCCCCGGGCAGCCTGTGCGCCATCGCCCAAGGCGGAACCCCCATGGCCGCCGACGCCGGCCCCGACGACATCGCGGGCACCCCCCGCACCGAACCGTGGTCGATCGGCGCGTACGAGTTCGACGCGGTGTGTGGCTGAGCCTCAGGCTGCTGCTTCGCGTTGGCGGAAGTACTCGATCGTTTGCGACCAGCCGTCGTCGAAGGAGTAGAGCGGGACGTAGTCGAGGTCGCGCTCGGCTCTCGAGATGTCGAACCAGCGGTCGATGAGCAGCATCTTCACCGCGAAGGTGTTGAGCTTGAGCTTGCGCATCACGTGCGGGTACGGGGTGCTGGTGGCTTTGGCCATCAGCTGGCCGGCGCCCATGGTGAGCCGTGCGGCACCCATCATCAGCCATGGGGGGAGTGGGCGCTTGCTGTGCAGCGAGGCCAAGCCCACGCCCGTCACGGCGCGTTCGAGCGCTTCCCAAAGCAGCTGAGGCTCTTTGTCGGTGACGACGTAGAATTTGCCCAAGGCGTCGGATCCCGGCTGGAGGGCTTCAGCGCCGAGGATGAGGCCGTGGCAGTAGTTGTCGACGTGGGTGAACGAGATCTTGTTCTTGCCGTCGCCGAACACCCGCAGCCGCCCACCACGGGCAGCTTCGAGAATGCTGGGCAGGAACAGCGGATCGCGAGGGCCGTAGACCTGGTGCGGCGCCACGGCGACCGTCATCAGGTCGTCGCAGCAGGCCTCGAGCACCGCCTGCTCGCCCATCGCCTTGGTGCGGGCGTAGGTGGCGTGAAACTGCGGCGAGTAACGACCGCCGTTGTCGGCTTCGAGCTCGTCCTCGGTCTTGCCGCGAACGTTGGGGTCGGGATACGGGAACCGCGTGCTGGGACTGCTGCTCATCACGAGCTTGCGAATGCCGTGCGCGCGGCAGGCCTCGAGCACGTTGAGCGAGCCGCCGTAGTTGACCGCCTCGTACTTGTGCTCCTCGTGGTACGGGCCGACCAACGCCGCGAGGTGGAACACACACTCCACGCCCTCGGCGGCCTTCTTCACCGCCTCGACATCGGTGATGTCGCCACGCACCACTTCGACCTCGGGCTGCGTGAACGGCTCGGGAGGGGCGCCGATGTCGAACGCGACCACTCGGGTGGCGCCGCGCTCGACAAGCATTTCGACCAGGCGCTGGCCAACGAAGCCGCTGGAGCCGGTCACCAACGCCGTGCGGGGAACATCGCGAAACCCGGGTTTGTCGGAGCTCATCGGCCGCAGAATGGACCGAGTCACCCCTGGCATTCAAGCCAGCCCGCGTGCGCCGGAGCACTGAGCGGCGTGGCCGGCGACCGGTGGCCTGCTCAGCGCCGCCCGAACATGTTCGGTAGCCAGGACGCGCTGAGCGTCGAAGACTGTTGCTGCGCGTCACGGCACTTGCAGCGCTCGTCTTTGGGCACATCCCCGAGCACCTGCTCGATATGCATGCCGCATCCGGAAAACGTGGGCTTGCCGCACTCGCGGCACGTGGTTCGACTACACATGACGGTCCTCTGGCTGTCCTGTTACTGGGCGGCGGACTCGGCCTTGGCCTGTTCTTGCTTCTCGATCTCGGCCCGCACCTCGTCCATGTCGACGTCGCGCACCTTTTGAATCAACTCCTCGAGTGCCGAGGGCGGCAGCATGCCGGCTTGCTCGGCGAGCAGGACGTTGTCGCGCAGCACCAACAGCGTGGGGATCGAGCGGATGCGGAAGGCCGCGGCCAAGCCCTGCTCCTTTTCGGTGTCGACCTTGCCGAACTTGATGTCGGGGTGTTTTTCGGCAGCCGCTTCGAAGGTCGGAGCGAACGCGCGGCACGGCCCACACCACGCGGCCCAGAAGTCGAGCAGCACGATGCCGTCGGCCACGGTCTCGGCGAAGTTGGCTTCGGTGACTTCGAAGGATTTTCCTGCCATGTCCAGTGGGAGCCAATCGCCCGAAAAAGGGTTCGGGACTTCGGCGACTTTTTTTCACCTGCGCAGTCGCGCTTCAGGCGCCCGAGACGAAGTCACGCAAGGCGACCTTGACCGACGCCTGTACGGCGGTGGGGACGGCCACCGCCTGCCCTGCGGTGCCGCACAGCGCCAAACTGCGCCGCAGCGAATCGCAGGCCCCCTTGCAACGAGGACACCGCGCGAGGTGAGCCTCCAGCTCGCTGCATGTCCGTGCATCGATCTCCCCCTCGAGGTGGCGGGAGAACTGCATCAGCACGTCCGGGCACGTCTGTGCCGCGGACACCGCAACGGGCGTCGGTTGCATGAGAGGCGCCACCGCGTCGCGCACCGCCAGACGGGCGCGGTGCAAGCGGCTCTTCACCGCCGACGGACTCGTGCCCAACACCGAGGCGACCTCGGGCGCCGTGAGCCCCTCGACATCCCGCAGCAACAGCACTTCGCGCGACGCATCATCGAGACCGCCGATCGCCAGCCGCAACGCATCGTCGACCTCTCGTGCCGCGGTCGCGGCTTCGGGATCGGTGCGAGCATCGGCAGACGGGACCAAGGCCTCCTCGACGTCGAGCGATTCGAGGCGTTCGGGTGCGAACTTGCTGCGGCGGAGCTTCTTTGCGCAGTGGCTGCGGGCTACCGCGTACAACCACGTCGTGAGCGACGCGTCCTCGCGAAACGACCCGAGCTCCTTCGCCAACGACAACATCGTCTCCTGCAGGACCTCCTGCGCATCGTCGGGGTTGCGACACATCTTGCTCGCAAATCGATAGACCCGCGCTTGATGGCGCGCGATCAGAGACTCGAGCGCCTGCGAGTCCCCCTCGCGCGCCAGAGCGACCAGCGCGCTGTCCGTCGATGCCCTCATGCGGGAATCATACGGTGGGCAGCCCCTGCCCGCGCCACCCAAACAGGCCGCCTTCGAGCGATGCGACCGCTTTGAAGCCCATCCCCGCCAACGCCGAAACGACGCGGCCGCTGCGACCGCCCGAGGCGCACATCACGACCAACGGCGCATCCTTGTCGAGCGCGCCCGCCCCCTGCACGAACCGCTGCATCTCCACGTGCTCGGCCTGTGCAACGCGTCCAAACTCGGCGAGCTCTCCCGCCCCACGGATATCGACCAACCGAAAGCGGCCCAGGTTTTGGTGCACCCATGCCGCCGCCACTTCGGGCAGCCCATTGAGGTGATGCGTCGCTTCGGCCAGATTCTGGGTGTTGGCCGTGCGCTCGTCCTCGGGCGTGGTCGTCTTCTTCAACACGTCGACATTCCACGCCAGCATGCCGCCGGCCACCGACGCCACCGCGCGCACCCCAGCTCGGCGCAACGTCTCCGCCGCCAGCGCCGAACGCCGCCCCGAGCGGCAGATCAGGACCACCGGCGTGTCGACATCGAACTTGGCCGCTTCGCCGACCACCCGCAGCAGCGGCACGTTGTCCGCGCCCTCGATCTTCCCCAGCGGCCCATCGAGCTCGTGCGGCTCCCGCACATCCACCAATCGCACCTCGGCGCGGTGCTCCGACAGCCACTGCGCCGACACCTCCCCGTCGGGATCGTTCGAAACAACGGCCACGAGATTCTCAGCTTGCATCGTCATCGTGCCCACCTACGAAGCATCAACCGTGCCAGCCGAAACCACGCAGTCGTTCAGGGGCCGGTGGAGCGCCGTCGCAGGTTCTGCAACGGACGTTGCAACACCTCCCCCGATCGGGCGGTGAACTCAGTCGTCCAGGCCGAGCCGTCGCCGTAGACGTGCCAGCGCCGCATCGTCGGTGATGATCCCGCGACGTTCCCAAGCGCGGATCAAGCTGCGCAGCTCTGGCAACACCAGACGCTGCTGGGCCTCGGCGACCAGTCGCTCGCGCAGATGTTGGATGACCCCGACCTCTCCTCCTGCGCGCGCCTCCAGATACACGCGAGTGAGTTCCAGCAGCCCGTCCCGGTCCGACACCGGTTCGTGTCCCGCCACGAATGCGACCAGACCCTCCGCCTGCTCCGACGACCACCCCACCCCATAGCCGTCGGCCACCAGCGACAACGCCCACCCCTCCGGGAGACGTGACACCGCCTCGAGCGCCCGACCCACCTCCTCTGCCTCGGCAGCCGTGACGTCGGCGTCGTCCCCCACCCGACCGACCGCCCATATGAGCGCCGCCCCCGTATCGAGGTCCAGGACCGCTGCCGGAGCCCGCTGCTGCAGCAACTGATCGACGAGTTCCTCGGGTTCTTGCGACTGGTAGAGGAAGGCGAACGTGCGCGCGGTGCAAGCAGCCCCTGTACGCGAATTGAAGTCCGCCAACGCGCTCACGAACGCGTCGTCGGCGGCGGCGTCCGGACCGAGTTCCTCCGCCTGCACCTGCAGACGGGACGCCAAGGCGATCAACGCGGCGCGCTCTTCCGACATGACCACGACTTTACCCTCGACCGACGTCCTGCGGCTCGAACAACTCGACCTCGAGGCCCTCGACGCCCTCGAACGTCGCAACGATTCGCGGCCGCACCTCGGACCAGTGCAACCCGCCCAGCCCCGCGCCCAACGCGGGTACCGCGATGGAACGCAGCCCGAGCTCGAGCGCGGTCGTCCGCAGCGCCACCAACCCGGCTTCGACATCCTCCAGCTTTGACTTGGAACGAAAGTGCCGTTTGGTCGGCAGGTTGACCACCATCGGCCCCGCGCCGGAGTCCCGCCACACATGCAGCGTCCCCGGCACGAGTTCGCCGGCTTTGCATACTGCCGTGTACTCGCGAAACATCTCGGGAAAGCGCCGCTTGAAGGCCAGGGCAAGCCCCTTGCCCATGACGCCGACGCAGTTCACGGGGTTGACCAACGCCTCCGCCGATGACTCGAAGATATCTCCGTGGGCCGACCGGATCATTGGGGGAGAATAGCGTTCGCGCGGGTAGAGGAAACGGACACCACCTCCCAAGGACATGGGAGTTCACCCGCGGCGTCGCGGTGCACGGCCCCGTCGTTTTCGCGCGGCGCGGGTCTTCGGGCGCCGGCCCGCTCCTTCCGGACGCAGGCGCGTCGCGTCGGGCAGGTACCAGCCGCCGTGCTCCCAGACTTCGAGCAGGCGCTGGGACCACTGTGCCCACTCGGCTTGCAGGGCTTCGTGTTCTCGCGATGGGATCACGCCGACTTCGCCGAGGTGGTGGGCGAAGGCGCCGATGAGGCGAAGGAGTTCTTTGGGATCGGCGTCGACGTAGCCGCCGTGCACGACGTGGCAGAACAGGATCTCGTAGGCGTCGAGGTCGTCCCAGACGTAGGGCTCGCGCACGGGGTCGCCGGGGGCTCGGCCTTCCCCGCGGGCCTCGGGGATTCTCAGCAGGCTCCACACCGCGGTGCGGCGGGGGTCGCTTGGGCCACACGGGGCCCCACCCTCGTGTTCGAGCCACGCCTCGACGTGGGGTTCGTGTTGGGCATGCCAGCGTCGGCTGCGGGAGAGCCAGTCCTCGGTCGTGTGTTGCGTCCTCACATTGGGGCAGTCGACCACACCGCGGAACCGTTGCATCGGTTTCGGCGTCCGATGGCTCGACCTGTCCCTGCGCGCTGAGGGGAGTTGCGCTTCCGCTCAGTCCCGCCGACGCCACGCCGCGAGTTGGTAGACCACCAAGCGGCGGACCTGCAGCATCTGCAACGCATTGCCGCCCAGCATGTTGAGCCACCACGGGTTGCGCGTGGGAACGTGACGACCCAGCCGCACCATCGCCGTGATCACGTGGTCGCGAGGCCGACGGAGCTCGAGGTAATCCGTGAGGTCTTCGTCGTGCACCAGCTCGAACCCGTACTGCTCGGCCACCGACGCCGCATGCTCCACGCTGACGAGCGACCCAACGTTCCAGCCTTCGCGAAACTCCCGCAGCCATCGCCGCTCGCGAAACGAAACCTCCCCAGATTCAGCCTTCTTTGACGCGAAGTCGTCGCACAACGCCAGCACTCCACCGGGCCGCACCACCCGGGCCGCTTCCGAGAAAAAGGCCGCTGGAGACGGCGCATGCAAGAACGACTCGATCCCGAACGCGAAGTCGAACTGCCCCAGGTCTTTCGGCAGCGCGGTGAAGTCGCCCTGAATGCAACGCAACTGTCCCTCGAGGTCAGAGGCCGTGAATCGCTCGTTGGCCAACTCGGCCTGCACACCGCTGAGCGTCACCCCCACCCCCTCGATGCCGCGCTCCCGCACCAAGTACTCCAGCGACGCTCCGACGCCGCACCCCAGATCGAGGACCCGCCGCGTCTCATCCGGCATCATCGCGATCATCCGATCGTCCACGTACCGAAACGCATCCGACTGCGTCTGCGCGCCGGGGCCCCACACCGCGCGATGAATCGCCCCGTCCTGTCCGCCCTGACCGAACCGGAGGAACCGCTTGGTGTTCGCGTCGTAGTACTCCTGGACTCGGTTGGAGGCCATGCCGGCGGGAGTCTAACGCACGCTCGGCTGGCGAAGCGCTGCGGCACCGCCTACTTGCGCAGGCAACACTTCTTGAATTTCTTCCCGCTCCCGCATGGGCAGGGGTCGTTGCGCCCGACCTTCGGCTCTTCGCGGCGAAACGTCGATGAGGGAGGGCTCAGTGACGCATCGAGCAAGGTCGAGAACGACAGTCTCGCGGCAATCGAAAGCTCTGCGACCACCTGGTCGAACGCCCGGACGTCATCCTCCGGCCAGTCCCCCGCCGCGATGGGGGCAATGGTGTCCAAGTCGCGAGAACACAGCCGATTCGCGAACCACGCCTCGTCGTCGATCGCCACCGCCATGTAGCCCTTCGCCCACTCCTGCAGGGCGTCACGGTTGCCTAGGATCTCCAACGGCATGCGACGGGAGTCCAAGCACTCGGCGACCGCTTCTTCGACGTCCGCAAGAGCCAACACGGCGGCCTGGAGCGCCTCCTTGGAAGCGTCCGCGCGCAGAAGCGGAGCGAACACCTCCTCCGGCTCGAGCGTGCGCGTCCCGGTCCATGCTGCGACGATCCTGCCGAACGCAAACCCGGGGGACGTTCGAAGCGCCTGCGAGGAGGCCTGTGTTTCGAGCTCGTGAAAGCTCTGCTCCAGTCGCGCCTCGCAGGGGTCGTACACGTTGATGCCGGTTTCGGCGATGGTCACCTTCGCTTCTTCGACGGCCTCTTCTTCCGAAACGAACGTGTCCTCGAACAGGAGGCTCGTCCCTTCGTCATCGACCACCTCGAGCGTCCACTCCGGGTCCCCCACGAAGCGATAGAGGCGGACTTCGTAGGGCCGCCCTTCGTGTTCCACCGTGCAGCTGTGCGAGGAGTCCTCGAGTTGGCGCTCGGACATGCCGAGAGCCTACCTGCGAATCCAAGCTCGTGGACCTGTCCGCACTCCCCGCTACCGCTGGACACGTCATCCGGCGTTCCGGTACGCCCCTTCACACGTCTATAGACTCCAGAAGCTCGGCGCCCCGACCTCGTGCCCTATGACCCTCGCCCGCCCCCTGTTCGCCGCTTTGCTGCTTTGCCTTGCCTGCTCGAAGGACGATCCGAAGACCGAGCAGTCACAGCCAGGCCCAGACCCGCTCACTGAGCCCGCAGCCGCCCTCGGAAGACCCCTGCTGCCCTCGCAGCAACCGTGGGTCGGCAAGCCCGCGTTCGCCCACGTGCGCGTCGCGGCCTTGGCCACCATCGTCGACAAGACCCGCACACAGCTCGCCCCCGAGTCGTTGGTCGGCATGGTCAGCACCGACGCGCTCATCGATATGCTCGCGGAGTCCGAGGAGGACAAGCAGGTCGCCCGGGCGCTCGACCTTCAGCGCGGCGCCGCCTGCATGCTCCCCGAAGACGATCGACCCGCGTTGGGGGACAGCGTCTGCGCGCTCGCGGTCCGTGGCGGCGCACAGGCCCTCCTGCCCGCGCTCGATCCCCCCTACGTCGCCGCCGATGCAGGAGAACACGTCGCGCACTTCGTCCGGCCCCCCGATCCCGAGCAAGACGAGCTCGAACCCCAGCACGTCTACCTCGACGACTTCGGCGATTTCGTCGTCATCAGCGATGGAGACGAGGGATTCGAGGCACTCGGCGAGGTCGCGGCCGCGATCGCCGAGCGGCCCGGGCGAGACTTCGAGTTCGTATTCTATCCCGCTCAACTCGTCGCCTCGCTCGAGCCTGAGCTCCGTGCCGAGCTTCAGGCCGCCGCCGACGGTCGCACGAGCCCCGATGAGTTTCGCGCGCACCTCACTCAAGGGGTCGACGCCGCCCTCAGTCGGGTCCCCGGCCTCGGCAAAGAGGACACCAAGGAGGTCGACGACTCGCTCGCCGACGTCGACCCCCCAAGCCCCGAAGAGGCCAAACAGTTCCTGACGCTGCTCGATGCCGGTCTCACGGCCATCGCCGACATTGAGGAGGCCGGCTTCGGCATCAACATCGAGCCGGCCGGCCTTGCCCTCTCCGCCTGGTACCGCGCCGCTCCCGACTCCGCCCTGCAACGCGCGCTCCGCAAAGAACCCAGACTCGACGCGACCCACTTTCACGACCTCCCCATGACGAGCGCCATCGTCCGCGGTTCAGTCCCGCTGTCCTACAGCCCCTTCGCCAGCGTCGACCCTGCCCTCCTCGAAGAGCTCGGGATCCGCGACGGCGTCACGGGCAAGCTCATGGCCCTCGTCCTCGAGTCTCTGATCGAAGACTCCGCCGACCCGACGCTCGCGGCGGACCTCGACGCCTTCGTCGCAGAACAGGCGCTCCTCTACTCCGGCGCCTCCACCTGGGCCGCATTCGGCGACGGCAAGGGCGGCCCCTACGGCCTCCTGCTGCGGTTGCCTCTCGCCGACGGAGCGTCAGCCCGGAAGTCCTGGGCCTCCGCGGCCGAACGTTTTCCTCCTCAGCGCGTCCTCGGCGAGGACGGCGTCAAGGACCTGCAGTGGACCTTTCAGCCCGGTGCCACCAATCTCGCCGACACCCTGGTCGACCGCTGGACCATCCACTTCAAACCCAGCACCGAAGACATCCCCGCCGAGGACACCTTCACGCTCGACATCGTCGACCCGATCGCCGACGCCGTCGAAACCGACATCACCATCGACACCTTCGAACGTGACGGCACCTTTACCGCGCTCGTGACCAAGGCCGGACTCCCGGCGCTCTCGCTCCTCGACGACAAAGCATCCGCCGCCCCCGAGGGTCTCTCGGCCGCGCTCTCGCGAAGCGACCACGTGCTGTCGCTGTGGGCCGTCGATCTGAGGGCCGTGCGACTGCTGGTGTTGGCACTTTCGGACGAGGCGAGTGCCGAGAAGCGGGCAATGCTCGCCAAACACGTGGGGACGGACTTCGGGGACCTCTACGGCGCGAGCTACCTGACCGAGGATGGAGGGGTGATGGAGATCGTGGTCGCGCAGCAGCTGATCGACCAACTCCGGCGGCTATGAAAGGTTCGCAACCGCCTAGGCGAACACCACGCTTCACAGCGCCAGCGTCGCAGCGACAGCGCGGGCCTCCTCCTCGGCGTCGGCCGGGAACGGGATTTCGATCGCCACGTTGGTGCTCGACGTCCCCGCGCGTCCGTGCACGTGGATCCGGATGAGGCCCAACTTCGGCTCCACGTCCACACCTGAAACCCGTCGATGCAGGCCGCTCCATTGGTAGAGCACGCCTGCAACAACCGCGTGGGAGTCGGTGAGCATGACCTCACCACGCGTCTTCGACACTGCGAACGCCCCCTGCCCCGGCCGCGTTGCGTAATAGGTCCCGAGTCCGAACACACCGAAGAGGCTCACGATGAGCCAGATGGAGATCGACGTATCGACGTCGCCCCACATCACCATGACAGGGAACAGAAGCAACGGGCTCAACAGCAACATCAGTGTTCGCTGTCGCTTCGCACGTGCGCGCTGTCTGTGGGCAAAGGCCTCCCAGCGCTCGCCCTCGATCACCCAATGCGCCAACGAACGGCCGCCGAGCATCGCACTCACGCTGGCTCGAGTGACGAGGTTCCACAAGACCGCGGCCGCCAGTCCCAGACCCGAGAAGATGGCGGGGAGGTAGCTGCCAGGGGCGAACGGACGGAGGACGCGGAACTGCGGCAGGGCGACGGCGAGGACGACACAGAGGGCGAATGTGACCGCGAGAGGGCGAACCACCGGACGAAGGGGTGAGGCGTGCGCATCCTGCATGGGATGGACGATAGGAGGTCGAGCGCGGAACGGTGAGACCGAAGAGAGGCTAGGGACAGGTCTGCGGTTGACCAGACCCAGCCACCGATCTGGGCCACCGAGAGAATGTGAGGCAGGAGAAACACACGCCACGCATCGGACAGCTGACGGCACCATCAGAGGTTGGTATTCGGCGACGGGGCTTAGTGCCAGCGCCGAATACCAACCGACCAACACAAGCAGCCACGCCCCTGTGGTTTCGGGTCTAGCGCCACCCGCCACGAGCTGTCTGTGCCGAGCTTCGCCGCGACTCGCCAGCAACGTTGCGATTTCCGTCGGCCGCGAGCTCGGATGTTCGCGGGATCGTATGAGGAACAGCCGCGCCCACCCGAGCCCGGACGCTAGAAGTCCACCTTGTGAAACGTGCGCGTCTTGACGGTCCCCCGTCGGTCCACGACTTCGACGTCGATGTCCGACGCACTCTCGGCGAGTTCCAGCAGTTTCAGAGGGTTCTCCATGACAGAGGCACCCAAGACACGGACGACGACGTCCCCTTCGCCAAACGAGAGCGCCGCAGGCAGAGAATCGGGAGAGAACTCGGTCAATCTGTAACCGCCTTTCCCACCCCGCTTGCCCACCGGCGTGATAACCACGTCGTCGTTGGTAACAAGCAACGGGTTGAACAAGAGAGCCTCGACGAACGCATCGCTGATCTTGCAGCTCAACCCATTAGGGTCGCATTTGATGACGTCGTCCCACGCGACGAGGCCGTAGACTTCTGGCCCTTTTGGTGGGGTAACCCCCGCAGTCTCGTCTGCACCAGACTCGTCGTATCCGGAAGCGCCGTGCTCTGCTCCCCCGTACCCGGACGAGGAGAGCCCATCGGTTTCGGGGTCGGACGGGCTGCCGTCGGTCGCTGAATCCCCACCGGGCGGCAAGGGAGTCGGGCAGCTGGGCTCCGGGATGATGCAGTCTGCCCACGGGAGCGGCCAAGCCTCTGCGTCTGCGTTCTCCTCGGCGCAGGTGTCCGACTCATAGTCCAGGCCTGCAATGGAGTGAGCTCGAAGTTCGCACCGCGCAGTCGCCTCCGAGCGCATTGCAGCAGTGATTTCGGCGAATCGCTCCGCCTGTTCGGGAGAGATGGGGCCCCCTGCCTCGCCCGCAAGCATCGCCTCGTGGTCGGTTCCACAAAGACATCGTTTTGCGGCGATCAATGTGACGTTCCCAGGCCCTCCCAGCGGGATGGAGAGACCACCGTCGAGTTGGACATTGCCACCGCGCGTGAGCCACCACGTCTTTCCAATGGTGACGTTCGGGTTGGGCACGTAGCACGATGACACGAGCGTCGCGATGCCAAGACCCAGGAGCGTCGCGGTTCTATTCAGCAGGGCACTGAGAGCTGGCCTGCACTTCTTCCTGACATGCATGGGGGCTGGTCTCCTCTGGATTCTGGTAGTGTTCGAACTCCTCACACGTCATTGCATTGACGCAGGTCATGTGTTCCTCCATGGCCGCGCCGCAGCGCTCGAAGACCGAAAGCCCCTCGCAGGTCGAACGACACGCGTCGACGGAGTCATCGAGCACTCCGCATCTCGATTGAATCGCGCAGAACCCCTCGCAGAGTTCCTCAACCGGGACCTCCGCAACGTATTCGGGTGTTCGGTCCGTGCACGCGACCTGGACGACAAGCGCGAGAGCGAGAGCGACTGCCACGCGCATGAACGAAGCTCGCTGATCCATTCGTGTGTTTCCTGTTCTCGTGAGTCTGAAAGAGTGAAGTCGATGGCGGCACACGAGGGAGATGCATCGTCCCTCGGCTGATCCATGGAGCCAGACTTGCTCCCGGCGTAGTGCACTGCCTGTGCGATCGAGATCGGGTGATGAGCCCACATTGTGCCATGGTGAGGCCACCGCACCCTACGATCAAACGTTCCGCCCACCTGGGGACAGGCGGAGCAACCGGATCTCGGGCCGGGTTGGCGATGGCCGTCGCATGCGCCCGGCCCTTCGCTTGCAAGCGAGCCCCGCAGGGAGATGCTCATCGAGTCCGCGCCATGGTCCGACCGCGCCTGTCCTCCGCCACAGCAGGCATTCCCTCTCACCCGTTCTCCCGCCTCCACAGCCATCTCGAACGAATGCTTCGAGAACAGGTATCTGAAACCCGATCATCAGGCCGAAAAGCGTGCAACGGCCCGCGACCGCGGCCGACTTGCAGGGGTGGCATGACAACAACCCCCCCTCGCTCCGCTCCGTCGCCGATCCGCTGGGTCGGCGGCATCATTCGACCTCGGGGGTACCGGCACGATGGCAAGCCACTCCGTCTGGCGGCATGGATGGCCCCCGGCGGGATGCTCGTCGATACCGCGATCGTCTCCGCCCGGGGGCCCGCACTCCTTCGCCGGATGCTCGATGCCCAGCTCCTGCACGTCGAGGGCCACAAGAGACCAACCCGCGTCACCGTGTGGCCCAGTGTGGAGAAGGCGTTTCGGGACCTCTCGTTTCCACAGGTCGAGGTGCGCAAGGACGAGTTTCTAGAGGTGGTCGTGGAGGACCAGTGCAGCTTCGGACATCTACCGCACGGGGTACCCGTGCGGGCTGGGTAAACCGGGCCCGCTTTCTGGTTCCCACACGGTCTGCGTGCTCGACGAAACCGGCGCGGCCTTTCGCGCGCGGTACACCGCACACGAGAACTGGAAGAACACGCCTCGCGGGCAAGGTCTAGGCGTTCGGCCACGGCTGGCGGTAGCCCAACAAGGACGGGAGCCTGTGGATGTGGGGCCCAACGACCGGATCCAACGCTCGCCTCGACGCCGTCGGAGCGGGTCGGCCTCGTCGAGGTTGCGACGCTGATCGGTCGGGGCCGCTTAGGGAACCGAAGCCCCAATACCGCCGATGCGACACGCTCGGACGGTTCCTCCGCGGCGAGGCAGGATAGGCGTACAGCGGTGGTGTAGAGAGCGGAGCTGTTGGACGACTTCGAGACATGCTCGCGGAGTTCGCTGCCGGCTGAGGTCGGGGTTCACGCCTACGCGAGGCACTCCGCGAACTCCCAGATCGTATCCGCATCCTCGCTGCACTCGAGCGCCCGTTCGTAGTTCTCGGGATTCCCGCCGAGCAGCCCCGGAAGGTCGAGCAAGCACTCCTCGATGGACGTTTCGATCAACGTGTCGGGGGCCGAGTCGAGGAGGTCTCCGTGGTTGAACTCTACGACTCTCTCGCAGATGCGGCGGGCCGCGGCGGCACTCTCAGCGGGAACGCGCGCTTCGGTGGGAACCCCAGGTCCCCTCTCGGCGGCGTAGACCGCCATCTGGCACGCCCTCACATCGTCGAGCGACGCGTGCTCCATGACACAAGCCGCATATCGCTCGTATGCCTCGGGCTCTTGGGCACGAAACTTCGCCGCCTCGACGATGCACCGCTCCAGGTCCTGCGCTTCCTTCCGGAGCACCGCAGAAAGCAGGGGATCGTCCTTCGCAAGCTCTGCGTATCGCATGCACACGCGACGCGGCAGGTCCTCGTGGTCTACAGGTTGCTGCGCGACTCCAGGCGACGCCGGCCCGTCGGCGTCCGAGGCCGGAGCCGTTGCGGGAGGCTGCGACTCGGGCTGCGCGGGCGTCTTGCAGCAGGCGAGCACAACGCACGACACGAGCGCCAGACGGCGCTTCCCGTTGACGAGGTCACCGCGCCTTGCGGTCTTCAGACGCTTCGGGTCGGCCAGCACGCAGACATTTGGGCACGCTGTGAGCGGGGCGGCAAGCGTGCGGACTGGCTGAGGGACAGGGTCCGTCGCAGCGAGGGCGCGCCGCATCGAGGCAGTTGTCACAGACGGCCAACGGCTTGGTCGGGCAGATGCCGAGAGGCCCTCGATGGAGCTGACGACGTGGAAGAACGCGCCGGGAGGCAAGGTCATCAAGAGCGAGGTCTCGGTGGCCAAGAGCTACCTCATCGAGGGCGAGGTCAAGGGGCTGAAGCGTGTCGTCTCGATGTACCTCGACTACGCCGAGAACCAGGCCGCGCGGCAGATCCCGATGAAGATGACCGACTGGATCCGGAAGCTCGACGCGTTCCTCGCGTTCAACGAGTACGAGGTTCTGACGAATGCCGGTCGGGTCTCGGCCGCGGTTGCCCGGCGGCTCGCGGAGGAGGAGTACGCGAAGTACCGGGTGCGGCAGGGCCGAGAGCTTGAGAGTGACTTCGAGCGAGAGCTGAAGCGGTTCAAGGGGGAGAACGAGTAGCACTCGAGACAGCCCTCCGCGGATCAGGCGATACCGCGTTCGAGTTCATCGAGCGGACGTCGCCAGCTCCGCGTAGCGGCAGAAGGCGTTGGCAAGCTGCATCTGTGGTCAGCCGCGGGCAAGCTCCGGGAGGGGCTCGACCTCGATGCCAAGCTCCGTGCACGCCCATAGGATCGCGGAGTCCGCCTTGCCGACGAGGATTCTCCTGCGCCCGACACGGGCGCCGTAGAGCTTCTTCAACAGCAGCGCGTGGGAGACGACGCGGCCGACGACCCCGCGGGAGAGGCGGGGGGGGACTTCGATGATGTCGACGGGTTGGCCGGCGACGGCGGCCTCGAAGCGGGCCCGGGTGTCGAAGCGGGCGAGGAGGTCGGGGCCCTCGGCGAGGCGCAGGAGGGAGACGAAGCAACCCGAGACGGGGACGCGGGTGAAGTAGAGGCCGGGGTGTTCGCGACGCCACGGGTCGATGGCTGCGAGCCGGGCATCGGTGAGGGCGTCGGCGGTGCGGCTGGTCATCGCGTTACCGGGGCGATTCTCGTTGGGGATGCGCTCGACGGCGATGTTCACCTCGGGCTGCTCGCACACCCACTGCATCTCGGGGTCGGCGACCTTGCACAACGCGACGGTTCGCTCGACCGTGGCGCCAGGGTACTGCTTTTGGAAGAGCAGCCGACCGACGAGGCACTGACCCACGACGGCTTCGGAGAGGCCCTGCTTGACCTCGATGAGCTCGACCGGCGCGTCGAAGCGGGAGAAGAGAGAGGTGGTGCCCTTCTTGGGGTGGATGCCCGCGGTGGTAGGAGTGATCAGGCGAACGCCGTCGAGGCGACGCTGGGAGGAGCCGTCTCGCCAGTGGCTCGCCTTGCGGCGGCCGGCGATTCCGACCTCGGTGTAGATCGTGTCCTTGCTGCCGCGGTGGAGCCAGTAGTTGTGCAGGAGGGTGTCTTCACCCGGCTTGGGGGTCCAGGTGGTTCGCGGCGGCATGGGTTGGGAGGGTAGCGGTGGCATGGCTCGGAGACGCGTGCGATGAGGTGCGCGCTTTGACTCGAACCGAGACGCCGGCCGATGGGCATGTCCTCGGTGGACCGGTTTGGCCCTTCGGTCTGCGAGGCGCGGTCGATACCATCGGCGTCCTCTTCATGCCGTCGTTCGTGTCCTGGGTCGACTTCTCTCGCGCTGATCGTGATCGCATGCGCAAGGCGATCGCCCTGTACGCGGAGAAGGAGACGCGAGACGAGCTCGGACTCGGGACGGTGCGGGACGCGTTCGCGGACGCGCTGTTTCCGGGGACGTCGACGATCCAGACGCGGCTGCGGTACGTGCTGTTGATCCCGTGGATCTACACGGACCTCGAGCGCGCGCGGAAGTCGAGCAAGTCGATCGGGCGGCGGGCTCGGGACGCGGAGGTGGCGTTGATCTCGGTGTTGGCGGACAGCGAGGACAGCGACGGAACGATCGGGCGGCGGTCGAGGTCGGACCTGCAGCGGCTGCCGAGCAGCATCTACTGGGCGGCGCTCCAGCGGTGGCAGATCTGCCTGTTCGCGGGGTCGCGGGAGCAGTTCCACCGGGCGTTTGGGCAGCTGATGGGGCGACGGCGCTCGGGGCTGGTACCGGACGATGAGGGCATCGAGTCGGCGACGGAGCACGTGTGGCATCCGCGGTTCCCGGCACCGCCACCGGGGTGGCCCGACGAGGTGAGCTTGACGCTGACGCGCGAGGAGGCGGAGTTTGTGCGCGGGCGGTGGGCGCAGACGTGCGCGGGGTCGCTGCTGGACCACTTCGCGCAGCGGGACTTCGACGGGGACGCGGACTGGCCGTGGGCGACGCGGCTGCAGGGGGCGCTGCCGACGGGGCTGGCGGAGCAGCTGGACCTGGCGCGGCGGTTCTCGCTGGTGATGCACGGGGCGTCGCTGCTGTACAACCTGCTGCTGGCGGAGCGGTACAAGGACCCGGAGAAGGGGTCGGCGTGGGCGGAGAAGTACCGCGGGGCGCTGGCGGAGTGGGCGGCGGCGGAGGAGGACGAGCCCGCCGACCTGCGGAGCTTCGACGTGGGTGAGCTGTGGCGGTTCACGGCGCGGGTGGAGGCCAGGGTTCCGCTGCGGACGCAGGGGTTCGTCGAGGCCTGGACGGGGATGCTCCGGGAGACGGATCCCGCGGCGATCGCGGGCCACGAGCCTGCTCGGACTCTAGTGATGCACCGAGAGAAGGCGCTCAAGAAAACCCGCTCCCGGTTCGTGAACCAGCGGGCGCTGGACAGCTGGAAGGGCTCGTCGGGGGAGGCACGGCTGAACTACCGCTGGGGCGTGGTCTCGAGCCACCTCCGCGACCTGCAGGGGGCGGAATGAGCGTGCTGGCGACCGAGGGGCGGGCGCTCTACACGGAGTGTCTGACGGCGCCGCCGGGCTATCGGTTCAACGAGGGGATCGCAACCACGTTCACGCTGAGCCTGGAGACGCTGCTGGTGCTTCCGTTCACGCTGGCGACGCAGGGGGTGGAGGAGCCACAGCGGCTGCTGGGGGACCCGGTGGCGCTGTTGGAGTCGCTGCAGAGTACGGCGCATCGGCTGGCGGTGTTCTGCCACGAGGGCTACACGTCGGTGCCGGGCAAGGGGCAGCTGCTGTACGGGCTGCTCGACCACTGCGTGGTGCCGGTGCTGCCGAAGCCGCCGAGCAAGTTCTTCCACCCGAAGCTGTGGCTGCTGCGGTTCGTGGGGGAGGACGAGGACGACGTGGTGCTGCGCGCGGTGGTGCTGTCGCGGAACCTGACGTTCGATCGCAGCTGGGACACGGTGACGTGCTTCGACGGGAGGCCTGCCGGGCGCCGGGTGAAGGACAGCTTCGGGCTGGAGACGCTGGTGGCGGCGCTGCCGGGCCTGGCGGGTGATCGGATCAGCGCGGAGCAGCGGGCGCTGTGCGAGGCGCTGGCGGACGAGGCGGCGCGGACGAAGTTCGAGACGCCCGAGCCGTTCAAGGAGGGGCCGTTCTTCCACGCGATCGGCGTACCCGGGAAGGACGGGAAGCGGCTGCAGTTCCAGACGCTGCTCGAGGGCAACCCGAAGCGGCTGCTGTGCGTGTCGCCGTTCCTGTCGAAGGAGGCGATGGACGAGGCGCGGCTGGAGGTGCCGCAGCGACCGATCCTGATCACGAAGGACGCGTCGACGCAGCCGATCGACGACGCGACGCTGGCGGCCTGGGACGTGCGGGTGTTGGCGGACGCGGTGGAGACGGGGGAGTCGTCGGACGACGAGGCGGACCCGCAGAGCCTGACGCCAGCCGGTGGCCTGCACGCGAAAGTCAACCTCTACGAGGACACGCAGGGCCGGGCGGCGTGGTTCCTCGGCTCGGCGAACCTGACGAAGGCGGGCTGGACGGGGCTGAACGTGGAGCTGATGGTGGAGCTCGTCGGCGGGGTGAAGCACTGCGGGATCGATGCGTTCCTCGGGGGCGGGTTCGAGGAGGTGCTGGAGCCGTGGTCGCGCTCGCTGCCGGACCCGGACGAGGAGGCGCAGGCCGCGTTGCGGGCGAAGGTGGAGAGCCACCGGGAGGCGATCGTGCGGGCGGGGCTGGGGCTGCGATGCCTGGAGGCCGACACGGGCTGGGCGCTGGAGCTGGTCGGGACGCCGCCGGCCACCCCAGAGGGGCTCACGTGCACGGCGTGGCCGGTGACGGCGGAGCTGGCGGTGTACGAGAAGGACCTGACGCCAGGGCGGCGGTGGACGATGAACTCGCCGGCGGAGCTGACGGGGCTGGTGGCGTTCCGGGTGCGGGCGAGTGAGCCCAAGCGGCGCGCAGAGGAGATCCAGTTCGTGCTGCGGCTCCCGGTGGAGGGGCTGCCGCCCGAGCGCGACGCTCACATCCTGCGGACGCTGGTGAAGGACACGAAGGGGTTCTTCCGGTACCTGCGCTACCTGCTGGCGAGCGAGGACGATGCGGTGCCGGGGTTGCGCTCGCCCACGGGTGCGGGCGACGGGGAGGCGGGGGCTGGGTTCTCGCTGGGGTTCGAGCAGGTGATCCTCGAGGACCTGGTCCGCGGGGTGAGCCGGAGCCCGAAGCGGATGCGGCACCTGGCGCGGAGGATCGAGGACCTTCGCTCGACGCAGGAGACGCGGGAGGTGATCCCGGAGTCGTTCCTGGAGCTGTGGGACATCGTGAAGCAGACGCTGCCGAAGGAGGACGGGCGATGAGAACGGGGGAACGACCGGACGTGGACAAGCTGCTGGAGCCGCTCAAGGGGTTCCAGCGCAAGACGGTGGACTACGTGTTCGACCGGCTGTACGGGCCGAGCCCGTCGACGCGGTTCCTGGTGGCGGACGAGGTGGGGCTGGGCAAGACGCTGGTGGCCCGAGGGGTGGTGGCGAAGGCGATCGACCACCTGTGGGAGAGCACGGGGCGGATCGACATCGTCTACATCTGCAGCAACGTGGCGATCGCGCAGCAGAACCTGCGGAAGTTGGCGGTGGGCGATGCGGCGAAGCACGCGTTGGCGACGCGGCTGACACTGCTGCCCCGGGAGCTGGAGGACCTGGACAGCCACAGGGTGAACTTCGTGTCGTTCACGCCGGGGACGTCGTTCGATCTGAAGAGCCGGGCTGGGATGGTGGATGAGCGGGTGGTGCTGCACGGGCTGCTGGCGAACCTGGTGGGGGACACGGCGGGGGTGCGGAACCTGCTGCAGGGCAACGTGGGCAAGACGCGCTGGAAGAACGAGCTGCGGGCGGCGAAGGGCGAGCTGGATGCGACGCTGGTACAGGGGTTCGAGAAGGCGTACCGGCAGCCGGGGCAGAAGGCGCTGCGCGAGCGGGTGAAGGCGGCGGTGGAGATGTTCGGGTACTACCGGGAGCAGTGGCCGGTGGAGCACCGGGCGGTGCGCAACGCGGTGATCGGCGACCTGCGAATGCTGCTGGCGCGCTCGTGCGTGGAGAAGCTGGAGCCGGATCTGATCATCCTCGACGAGTTCCAGCGGTTTCGACACCTGCTTCACGAGGAAGACGAGATGGCGAACCTGGCGCGGTCAATGTGGAACTACGACACGCCCGAGGGGGAGCGAGCGCGGGTGCTGCTGCTGTCGGCGACGCCGTACCGGATGTACTCGACGGACTTCGAAGACAGCGAGGACGACCACTACCGGGACTTCCTGGAGACGACGAAGTTCCTGATGGAAGAGGACGGGCGGCGGATCGCGGGGTTCGAGCAGGAGCTCCGCGGCTATCGCAAGGCGATCCACGCTGCCCTGCGCGGGGATGGGTCGGCCATCGGACCGGCGCGGGAGAAAGTGCAAGCGGCGTTGCGCACGGTGATGGTGCGGACGGAGCGGGTGGCGGAGACGAAGGACCGACAGGCGATGATGGAGGAGCCGAAGTGTCCGGCGAGGCTGCGGCCCGAGGATCTAAAGCAGTGGATGTTCGTGGACGAGCTCAGCCGAGCGCTGGGGGCTCGCGACCCGATGGAGCTGTGGAAGTCGGCGCCGTATCTGCCGCAGTTCATGCGGACGTACAAGCTGAAGCGGGAGCTGGAGAAGCGGCTGGACGACGAAGAGGTGCACGCGGTAGTGCGGCGGCACGAGGGGACGACGCTGCGCAAGGGGCAGGTGCGGCGGTTCCAGCCGATCGACCCGGCGAACGCGCGGCTGCGGGCGGTGATGGAGGACTTGGTTGGGGATGAGCAGTGGAAGCTGCTGTGGGTGCCGCCCACCCTGCCCTATTGGCCGCTGGCGGGGGCGTTCGAGAAGAACGTAAGGTTCACGAAGGCGCTGGTGTTCTCGGCGTGGCACGTGGTCCCCGACGTGCTGAGCGTGGCGCTGAGCTACGAGGCGGATCGGCAGATGCTGGCGGGGATGCCCGAGGGAGACGCGACGTACTTCACGCTTCACAAAAAGCACCGGGGGCTGCTGCGGTTCTCCGAGTCGAAGGGGCGGCTGACGGGGATGACGGCGCTGGCGCTGCAGTACCCGTCGCTGACGCTCGCGGACGAGGCGTCACCGCTGGCGGCTTGGAATGCTGGGGCGAAGGATCGGCTCTGTGCGGTACGCGAGCGGGTGGAGTCGCTGCTGGCGGAGCTCGAGGATGGGGAGGGAAAGCCGGACGAGCGCTGGTACTGGGCGGCGCCGGCTCTGCTGGATCGGGAGCGCGGGATCGGGGCGGAGTTCTTGGAGCGGTGGTCGCTCGAGGCGCCTGCGGCCGCGGACGAGGGGCTGGAGGCGGAGGGTGCGGCGGGGGACGACACGCGGTTTGGGGATCACGTGGAGCTGCTGCAGAAGGTGCTGGCGAAGGAGGAGCGGCTGGGGCGGAAGCCGGAGGACCTCGCCGAGGTGGTGACGGAGCTGGCCCTGGGGGCGCCGGGGATCTTGGCGGCGCGGAGCCTGGCGGCGAGCAGGTGCTCGGAGGTGGTGCGTCAGCGCGGGGCGGCCAGGGTGGCGGAGGGGTTTCGGACGCTGCTGAATCAGCCGACCGCAATGGGGGTGGTGCGGCGCGAGGGGGTGCCGTACTGGCGGGCGACGCTGCGGTACGCGATCGCGGGGTGTTTGCAGGCGGTGCTGGACGAGCACTTCCACCAGGTGTGGGGGCAGCTATCGTGGAAGGACGGGGAGCGGGACGCGAATGCGTTGCAGGTGGCGACGCGGATGGCGGAGGCGCTGGCACTCATTCCAGGCCCAGTCCAGGCAGACACACTCCGAACGGAGTCCGGCCATGTAGCCATGGGGACACTTCGCTTCCGCACGAAGTTCGCCCTGCGCTACGGCAACCTTCGAAGCGACGACGGCAAGAAGGTCGCCCGGGAGGGTGCGGTGCGGGAGGCGTTCAACTCGCCGTATCGGCCGTTCGTGCTGGCGTCGACGTCGATCGGTCAGGAGGGGCTGGACTTCCACCCGTGGTGCCACGCGATCGTGCACTGGAACCTGCCGGGCAACCCGGTGGACCTCGAGCAGAGGGAGGGGCGGGTGCATCGGTACGAGGGGCACGCGGTGCGGCGGAACGTGGCGGCGGCGTATGGGGCGGCCGCGGTGCGGGAGTGGGGGGCTGGGGAGGATCTTTGGGGGGTGATGTTTGGGTTGGCGGAGGAGGGGCGTGGTGAGGGGGAGAGTGATCTGCGGCCTTGGTGGATCTTCGATGGGGCGTGTGCGGTGGAGCGGCGGGTGCCGTTGTTGGCGTACTCGAAGGAGGTCGAGCGGCTGGAGGGGTTGAAGCGGGAGCTGGTGGCGTACCGGTTGGCGTTTGGGCAGCCGAGACAGCAGGAGTTGGTGTCGGCGGTGGTGGGGGCGGCCGAGCTGGATGTGGGGGATGTGGATCGATGGGTATTGGACCTGCGGCCCACGCAAGGACCCAGAGAAAATGTCAGGGAAACATCAAAGGAAACAAGCCGAACATGAAAGTTGAATCCTACGAAAACATCATCGACGCAATCCCGGACGACGATGTCAAAACCGCCACGGAAGAACTCGATCGTGCCCTGGACACTTCAGTTCATCTATCCGAGCTTCGAGACACATACGAATCTCCTGGAACGACTCTCGTTCTTGGGGCGGGAGTAAGCGTATCCTGCGGAGCGCCGAACTGGCCCGAGCTCCTGCTGCGCCTTCACAACGTCGCAACATCGAGGCAATGGTCTGTAGATCTCAGCAGCCTGTCGGGAGTATACGCCGAAGCAATCGGAAGCACCGGACCTTTGATATCCGCACGGCTTGCGGCGTCGGGACTAGACGATGAATCGCCCGAGTTCCGCGAGAACCTTCGGAAGGAGATCTACCGAAACGTCGACAAAGAGACGAGAAGCGATCTCGTCCAGCAACTTGCGAGGCTCGCTCAGCAGTGTGAGGGGCGAGAAGGAGTCCAGTCGATTCTCACCTACAACTACGACACCCTACTTGAGGAGGAATTCGAGCACCTGGGGCGGAACTACCGCCGACTGGACCGCAACGACAAGGGGTCCGCCCACGGCATCGAACTACGACATGTGCACGGCTTCCTTGGAAGAACACCGCTGGAAGGAGAGTGGGTCGTCCTGACTGAGCAGGGGTACCACACTGAATACGCTGCACCATTCTCTTGGTCGAACATCGTTCAGCTGAACGCTTTTCGCGAATCTAGCTGTCTCTTCGTCGGACTAAGTATGACAGACCCAAACCTTCGACGGCTCCTCGAAGCCGCACAGCAGTCCGCCACCCCGCGCCATTTCTGCTTTCTTCGACGTACGTCGGGCGCAGCGCTCCATAACAGCTTTGACGCGACCTGGGCAACGCGCGGCCGCGGAAAAGGGAGGCCATCAGGAACTCAGAACGAGCAAGTCGAGAGGCGCTTCGAACTCATCGCGCGGATGGTTGACTCGAATCGCGCATCAGGCTTGGAGCAGCTTGGTGTAAGCACAGTCTGGTACAACGAACACAGGGAACTGCCAGCTATCATTGAGGAGATCCGGTCGCCGGCCAAGAAGTGAGATGGTTCAGGCGCCGCACCCTGCTGCCAGGCCGCTAGTATTCCAGACCGCGGCTCAAGGACAGCAGCACTTCAGCATCCAACGCCGCGTACTCGACCTGCTCCGGGCTCAGCGGACGCATGCTCCAGTCACTCGCCTGCATCCGCTTGTCCAGCGTCCGCCCGAGCTCGCGCTCGCAGACCGACTTCAGGTCGTGCCGCTTTCCGTCCTCGGGGTGCTTCCTCCTGGACAGGTCGATCGTATCGACGACGCCGTTGAGCTCGAGGCCGTACTGTCCGAGGACTTCGCGCTCGAACTTGGCGTTGTGAATCAGCTTGGTGAAGGCCTCGTTCGCGAAGACCTCCGCCAGGGGGCTGAGGTCGTCCACCTCGAGCGCATCAACGATGATGGTGAGCTCGGGCGTTGCGATCTGAATGAGGCAAAGGGTCCGCGAGGCAAGTGTGGTCTCAACATCGAGACCGACGCGCTCCGCCTGCGCGAGATGCTCGACCGCAGCCCGCAGCTCGTCCGTGCTCTTCACCCACTCCAGGCGGCGCCCTTCATCGCGGGTCAGTGGACTCCTCCGCGCGGCCTCTGATCGCTCGAGCGCATCCAGCCGCATCCGATCGTGCTCGGAGACATCTCCAACCCCGGCAGGCACTCGCCCAAGCGCCCCGACAGGCTCGCCCGAGAGCCAGCTCCACGCACCGGCCACATCGAGCAGGTAGCTCGCAACCACCTCGCGCTCGATCCAAGGCGGCATCAGCGGCTGGAACTTGCTCAGACGGTAGTTCGGCAACCCCTCGGCGACTTCACGCCAGAGCTGGTCGTTCTCCCAGAACTCGATGTCTCGCAGCTGGTCGAGGATCTCGGAGAATCGCACCCGCGAGAGGCCATCACCCTTGAGCTTGATCGCGTAGTTGTCGGCGACGACCTTCCAGTCGGTTCCGATCGCCTCGAGAGCATGGCGGAGGGTGGAGTTGATCCGCCCGCCAGCGAAGGTCCACCAGCGGATCTCGTCGGCGATGACCTCGACGCCGCCGATCTCGGGGCTGACGACGCTGCCGAGCTCGTCGCGCTGCTCCTGCAGGGTATGCGCAGCATCGGGCGTGAGGTAGCCGTACTGCTGGTCGGAGGTGAGGACGTCGAGGATCTTGTGGCAGAGGCCACGGCCGAGGAACTGGGGGATGAAGCCGCCCCAGGTGGGCTGACGGCCACGTGGTGCGGGATCGACGACGACGCGACGGTCGTCGTGATGCACGAAGCGGACGGCCCAAGGGCGGCCGCTGAGCAAGAAGCAGCTGACGCCGTCGACGAGGCGGTCGACGAAGCCCTGGTTGAGGGTGCCCAGGGGCTGGCCGGACGGAGTCTGGACGCTGTAGGTCTGGGGGCTGCTGAAGACGGCGAACAACTCCATGAAGTTGCGCCGTCCAAAGCGGCGTTCGGCGGTGGGTCCGAGGACGAGTAGGCCCGAAGCCAAGACGAGGGACTGATCCCTGAGCATCCAGTGGACGAGGCGGTCGAACTCGGCCCGGTGGATGCCCCGCAGGTCGGGGACGGTGGACAGGTGGGCCCACGCGTCTTCGGGCGTGATGCCGTCGCGGGCCAGGGCCATCGCGAGGAGCTGGTGGATCAGGACGGGCCAGCAGCGCGTCAGGACGTCGACGTCCTCGACCCAGCCGGCCTTGGCGAGCTCGACGAGCGCGATGGCTTGCAGCACGCCCTCGGAGCTCTCGCAGAAGAATGTGGTGTTCGCGGGGTCGTCGCCGCGGCGTCCGGTTCGCCCCATCCGCTGGAGGAACGAACCGACGGTGGTGGGGGCCTCGGCTTGCAGGACCTTGTTGAGGTCTCCGACGTCGATGCCCAGCTCGAGGGTGGAGGTGCACACGATGCAGGCATCCCCGCCGCTGTGGAACCGCTCCTCGGCGTGCTGGCGCTCCTCCTTCGAGACGGCGCTGTGGTGGACGAACACGTCGATGCCGCTGCGGCTCATGTGCTCGGCGACGGCCTCGGTGGTCGCCCGCGACTGGCAGAAGAAGAGGCTCTTCGCGCCCCGGGCGACACGAACGGCGTCCTCGGCAATGTCGGTGAGGTCCTCGCGCTTGGTGATGAGGATCTGCCGGCGTCCAGGGTTCTTGGGCGGGTCGACGACCTGGCCCTGGCGGGCGGATGAACCTTTCAGCCACTCGAGGATGGCCTCGGGGTTGCCAACGGTGGCGCTGAGTCCAACGCGCTGGACGTCGTGCTTGGAGACCTTGGCGAGCCGCTCGATGACGCTGATGAGGTGCGCCCCGCGGTCGGTGCCGGCGACGGCATGGACCTCGTCGATGACGACGGTCCGCAGGTCGGCAAAGAGCGTGTGCTCGTTGACGCGGCGGGAGACGAGCATGACCTCGAGCGACTCGGGAGTGGTCATGAGCAGCTCGACGGGCTCCTTGAGGAAGGCCTGGCGCTCGTTGGTGGGGGTGTCTCCGTGCCAGACGAACCGGTCGAGGCCGACCATCTGGGTGTACTTGCCGAGGCGCTCGGCCTGGTTGTTGAGCAGGGCCTTGATCGGCGCGACGTAGATCGCCCCGACGCCATCGGCGGGGTCGGTCACCAGCCCGGACAATGTGGGAAACATCGACGCCTCGGTCTTGCCGCCGGCGGTGGGCGCCAAGATGACGGCGTTGGATCCGGCGAGCAGCGCCTTGCCGGCCTCCTCTTGAACCGGTCGCAGGCTCGACCATCCCAGCCGCGCGACGATCGCCTCTTGAAGCCGCGGCGCGAACTGGGAGAAGACGCTCACCAGACGTCCTCCTGGGGCACCAGCTCGTCATCCCCAGCGTCTTCGGCTGCGTCCGGGCTGCCGCTGACCGCCTCCTGCTCCTCGGGGCTGAGCGCGACGTCCTCGAGCTTGAAACCGTACTCCTTGGCGGGCTCGTACTCGTCGTACATGTCGACCATGTCCAGCTGGCCGACGAACTCGCGCAGGAACTGGCGGGGGACGACACCGACGTCGCCCTTGAAGCCCTTGGTGACCTCGGAGACCAGGCGCCCGATGAACGCGTCGCTGACCTTCTCCCGCAACCGCTGAGGGTCCTTGGCAGGGAAGAGCTCCCGCAGCCGCAGCGCGACGGCGTTGAGCCGCTCGGCAGAGAACGGGACGAGCTCGAGCTGCGGCTGCCGCGGGTTGATGAACTTCCCCTGCTTGCGGAACTTGATCCGATCGTCCAGGGCCGGGAGTCCCGCGACGCCCTGACGGGTGTCGAAGAACTCGGCCGTGCCGGTGAAGAGCCACAGCAGGCCGGGATAGTCCCCCGCGGCATCGGCGATCTGCCGGATGCCGTTGAGGGAGTTGTGCCGGGAGTCCTTGCGCATCCGCAGGATCGTCTCGGCCTCGTCGATGACGATCAGCATGCCCTCGTAGCCGGCCGCCTTGACGATCTCGAGGATGCCGCGAAGGTAGGCGAGCGCCTGGGCGCTGCCGATGTCGCCCTTGATGCCAGCCTGCTTCTTGACGGCGGCCGAGACGTTGCCGCTTCCGCTGAGCCATGACAGCAGACCTCCAGCGTCGACGACGTCGCCCTTGTCCTTGAGCTCGAAGATCGTCTGGATGACGCGCACGAAGTCCTGCGGCGCCTTGCCGCCGGTCAGCGCGGCCAGATCGTGCTCGAGGCGCTTGCGCACCTTGTCGTCGAAGTCCTCCGCATCCTCGTCCTCGCCGGCCGAGATCAGACCTTCTTCGATCTTGCCCACCCAGCGGTCGAGGATGTCGCCCAGGGCCCCGCGGGGACACGACGAGGTCCCCAACTCGGTGACGACCTTGCGATAGACGTCGTCGAAGCGGTGAAACTTGAGGTCGTTGTCAGAGACGACAACGAAGCTGGTCGCGAAGCCCTTGGCCTGAGCGTCGAGGACGGCGAGGCGGGACATGAAGGTCTTGCCGCAGCCATAGCCGCCGCGCAGGAACTTGGTGCTGCCGTCGCCGACCGCCACGAGCTCGAGCTGACGGTGGATCTCGTTGCGCTGCATCTCGATGCCCACAGCGAAGGCATCGAGCCCGCGCTCGGGGACGAGTCCCTTGCGGAGGGCTTCGAAGATGTTCTCGATCTCGCGTGTGCTCAGCGTGCTCATCCTGCGACTCACTCCTTGGTGTATCTCTTGACCCCGGCGACGGCGTCGATCCTCACGCGGAAGGGGACGAGCTTCTTGTACTCGTCGAACCGCATGGAGAACCTGCGAACCTTCTTGGCGCCACCGAGCATGGTGCTCGCCTGATCTTCGGTGACGGAGCCGTAGGTGTCGAGGTGCTCGAACAGCTGGCGGACACCCCCTTCGGGAAGCTGCTCGAGCCAGGACTTCGACGTGGTGGGCGGATCGGCGGCCGGTTTCGGCACGGCGATCTGATACTCGCCGGTCGAGCGCACGACGCTGACATCGAAGCGCTGGCGGATCTGGAAGGGCTCGACGTCTTCGGCGGCGCTGGGATGGTAGACCTCGACGAGGCCGCGGCCCTCGGCCGGGCCCGAGAGGCGGAAGAACAGCTCGAAGTCCTCCCCCACCCCGGCGAAGAGCGACCCGTGCTCGACGCGGCCGCTCTTGCGGGCCTGACACAGCTCGACGGTGGTCTCGGGCGGCTCGATTACGCGGACGGCCAGCTCGACCTCGCGAGCCTGGCTGAACTCGAGGTTGCCCTGGGCGGTGACATCGACCCTGCCGATGATGCTGTGCATGCCGCCTACCCCGTCCTGCGCCTCGGCGGAGACCTTGTAGCGGATGGTGGTTGCGCCGGCCTTGGCGCGGTGCTCGACGGTGAGCACGGGGATGACGCGCTCTTGCAGCGAGTTGCCGCCGTGCACGAAGCTGGTGCGGCGATTGCCGGTGTCGAAAACGGTGGTGCTCTGGGGGAACATGAGGTTGCCCTCGGCGCCCTCGTAGCCGAGGTCGGCCATCGGGACGCGGACCTCGTCGTCGTGGTCGGCGGCAGTGGGCGAGATGACGTATCGGCGGTTGGGCACCAGCTTGTTGGGGCCATGGGACTGCTTGGTATCTTCGAGGCCAGCGAGCAGCAGGAAGCCGTGGTCGGCGGTGATGACGAAGCGCTGGACGCCGGCGTCGTGGAGCAGGCGCCAGGCGGCGCGGAGCTTCTGCATGATCCCGCCAAAGACGTGGGGCCCGGCGCCCTTCTCTCCGGCGGCGTCGATCTCGTCGCTGTGCACGATGACGAGGTTTGCGCCGCCGACGGTCCTGCCGAGGCTGTTGCGATCGCGAGAGACGACCTCCTCGAGCTTGAGCCAGGGGCACTTCTTGCCGCCGACGCGCTCGATCATGGCCTTGCGCCGGGTGTCGGGGTTGTGGACGCGAAACTGGCCGGTGGAGAAGCCGAGGACCTTCTGCTTGTCCTTGTCGCTGAGCTCGGGGGTGAGGCGCCCCTTGTCGACGACGGGAGCGAGCACGTTCATGCCGACCTCGGTGACGGTGGGGAGCTCGGCCAGACGAGCGTCGAGCCGAACGTTGGCGGCCGGAGTGGACTCGATCGCGCGATAGAGTTCCTCGCCCATCTCGTAGCGGAGGGCATCGACGACGAAGTAGGCGGTGGTTCCGCTGGAGGCGGCGTAGCGACGGACGATGTCGTCGAAGATGTTGCGCTGCTGGAGCGCGGGGTCGGGCAAGAAGCCCTCGGCCCGACACAGGGCGTTGAACTGGACGGCCCAGGCGTCGGCCCATCGGCGCCAGACGTGGCGAATCTCGTTGAGGCTGCGGCGAAGTGCCTCGTACTCGGGCAGCAGGGGATACAGGAGCTCTTCGCGGCGCTGCTCGACGTGACGGTGGGCGCGGTCGACGGCGGCACCGTGGGATCGGTAGCGCTCGATGGCGGTCGGCAGGTCGGAGGCGGCGAGCTTGGTGCCGGCGTGTTTGATCGCCTGGCCAGTGACGGCGATGTGCCGCACGAGCTGCCAGGCGTTGTTGCGCTCGGGATCTTGCTTGAGCCAGAAGGACTTGCCCTCGAGACGGTCGTGGGCATAGGTGGCGGCCGTGTCCCATTCCTCGCGGGTGAGGCACCCCAAGGCCTCGCGCAGGACGACGCGCTCCTCGAAGCGGAAGGTGTCGATCTTCCCGAGGTCTTGGGGGTTGGCGTGCTTGGATTCCTCGCTGAGCAGCTCCTCGGTCGAGTCGGCTGTGCGTCGGTAGAAGGCGGGGTGTCGCTTGCGGAGATGAGCGGCGAGGTCCTGGCAGGCCTCGACGACTTTCGCTGGGAGTGCGCGGGCGGGCTCGAGTCGGGTGTCGCGGAGTTCTCGGGCGTCCTGGAGGTCGTGGACGTACTCGACGCCGAGGGCCCAGGAGGCGGCGATGAAGGCAACGTCGGTCGGCTTCGGATCGGAGATGCCGCTGAGGAGGGCATCGCGCCAGGCGTCGGGCATGCCGGACTTGGCGGCGAGGTGGGCCCACAGGAGCTGATGGTCGTCTGAACCCGAAAGGCGCCGCGCGACGGTTCCGCTGCCGAGCAGGTCGTCGAAGAGGAACACGAGGCTCATGGGGCGCAAGACGCCAGCAAGGCCGGTGCCGGACCCGGAGAGCCGCTCGTGCAGCCATGCGTCGGCGTCGGCGAGGGAGGAGACGCCTTCGCGGTTGTAGGCCTCGATGTCCTCGGGACGCACGCGACCGGCAGCGGCATCGGTGACGGCGGTGCTCAGCGCTTTTCGAAAGCGGGTGCCGGCGAGATAGAGCTCGAGCATGGGGGTCTGGCGGACGTCCTGCTCGTTGAACCGGGGGAGGTGGATGACCACGGGCTTGGGGGTGGCGCTGCCGGCCACGTGCTCGAGGGCCATGGACAGCTCGAGGAAGCTGCCGCGATAGGCGAAGACGTCGTAGGGGAGCGTCTTGTCTTGGCGAGCTTTTTCCAGGCGCTCGACGAGGCCGGAGTAGTGGTCGTCGGCGTCGAGCCAGACGACCACGCCGTGACGACGGACCCAGGTGCGGAGTTCGGCGGCGACGGCTTCGGAGACGGGGCCGCCGAGGTTACTTTCAGCCTTCACGCGACTCGCCCTCCGATTTGCAGCAAGGACGCGACTTGTTCTGCGCTCGACGAGAGCACGCTGCTCGTGGTGGAATCCAGAACAGGGTGACGCAGGATCCGTTCATCTATCACATCACTCATGTCGACAATCTCGCGAGTATCGTGGTTGAAGGCGGGCTCTGGTGCGACGCGCAACGGATCGCCAGGGGTCTCGCGTGCACCAACATCGGCATCCGAAGGATCAAGAATCGGCGGCTCACCCGAGCGGTGCCGACCGGCTCGGGAGGTTGCCTGGGCGACTACGTGCCCTTCAACTTCTGCCCACGGTCGGTGATGCTCTACGTGGTCGACAGGGGCCACGACGACTTTGGGGGCGGCCAGACGGAGATCGTGCACCTCGTGAGCCGGGTGAGCACCGCGGTGGGTCTCGGCCGAGGGTGGGCGTTTACGGACCGCCACGCTGAGCTGGCTCACGCCCTGTACTTCGATGACCTCGCCAGTCTCGCGCAGGTGCCCTGGCACGTGATGGACGAGACATACTGGTCGAACGTGCGAGAGGAGCGCCAAGCCGAGTTCCTGGTCCGCGACTTCTTCCCGTGGACGGCCGTAGGGTGGATCGGCGTTCACACGCCAGCCACGGAAGCCAAAGTGCAGCAGCTCCTGCGAGGCGCCTCGCACTCGCCAGCTGTGGCGGTCATGCGCAAGTGGTACTACTAGGGGGGACCGATGGCGATCGAACAAGGGCACGGCAACCTCCTCGAGGCCGACGTCGACGCGCTCGTCAACACCGTCAACACGAAGGGGGTGATGGGCAAGGGCCTGGCGCTGCAGTTCAAGAAGGCGTTTCCCGACGCGTTTCGGGACTACGACCGCGCCTGCAAGGCTGGAGAGGTCGAGCCGGGGAAGATGCACGTGGTCCGGCGGCTGATGGCCCCGCGGTTCATCATCAACTTCCCGACGAAGAAGCACTGGCGACACCCGTCGAAGCTCGAGTACATCCGCGATGGGCTGGTGGACCTCGCGCACCAGATCCAAACCCTCGGCATCACGTCGATCGCAATCCCCCCGCTGGGCTGCGGCTACGGCGGACTCCGCTGGGACGACGTACGACCACTCATCGAGTCCGCTCTGGCCCCCCTCTCCGACGTCCGAGTGGTGCTCTACGGACCCAAAGGAGCCCCTGCGGCCGACAAGATCATCGATCGTAGGAAGAAGCCTGACATGACGGGCTCGCGTGCAGCCGTCGTCGCTGCGATGGCGAAGTACCTCGAGACGGGTTACGAGTACCGACTCTCGCTGCTCGAGGTGCAGAAGCTGGCCTACTTTCTTCAGGAGGCCGGAGAGCCACTGCGACTCCAGTTCAAAGCGCACCATTACGGGCCATACGCGGACAACCTTCGCAAGGCGCTCCGCAACATCGAGGGCCATTTTACGCGTGGGGTCGGCGACGGGGCGAACAAGCCGGAGACCCCCCTGGAGTTGCTTCCCGGGGCACTCGAAGAAGCGATGCGTTTCTTGGGGGAGCAGCCGGAGTCGAAGCAACGGCTGGCGACGGTCGCGTCGCTTATCGACGGCTTCGAGACGCCGTTCGGGATGGAGCTGCTCGCCACCGTGCACTGGGTGGCTCGTCACCAAGAGAAGACGACCCTGGAGTCGGTAACGGCCGGGGTGCACGCGTGGAGCGAGCGGAAGCGTTCTCAGATGAAGGACGGCCACATCCGCGCAGCGTGGACGCGGCTGACCGAACTCGGCTGGGTCGAAGCGCGAGCGTGAGCTGCTTCGGTTGATTCCGCGGGGCTGCGGGAGTAGGCCGGACGGGTTCATGCGCTATTCCGGCGCCGAGGCGAACATGTTGGGGGCTCCGACGGAGCGGAGAAGCTCGGCGCGCTTGTTGGACTCGGCCGGGTTGGCCTTCTCGTAGGCGGCGCGGGCTTGTGGCTCGTCGGGGGCGAGGAGGCGGAAGGGGGCGCCTTGTTTGTCGATGATCTTGGTCTCTAGGTCCCAGCAGGCTTCGGGCAGGGCCGACCACAGGCCGGGCTCGAGGAGGGTGAGCTCGGCGATGGGCTTGGCGTCCTTGCCTCGGCCGCGGCGGCGGAGGGCTTCCTTCTCAACGGCGGCGAGGGCTTCTTCGGGCTGGTTGGCGAGATAGGCGGTGCGGTGCTCGGTGTCCCCGTCGTCGTCGCGGTAGGGCTTCTCTTCGATGCGGAAGTCGGGGCCGATCTCGTCTTGGAGACGGAGCTCCCAGGCCCAGGCTCGGGCGGGGTGGTACTTCCAGAAGCAGCCGTGGGCGACGCCGAGCGAGGGGTCTTCTTGGCACTTCTTGTCGACGCGGTCGGGCCAGTACTTCATGGCCAGGTGCGACCAGTCGTAGTCCTTCTTGCCCTTGGCGGAGGCGAGTTCCTTCCACCACTTCTTCGGGTCCTTCCACTGCGGCTCGAGGAGGGGCCAGAGGGCGGCGGAGTTGATCATCACGCCGTCGTCGAGGTCGGGATCGTAGCGGGCGTCGACGTCGCGGGCGGGGGTCTTGGCGTCAGGGGGCGGCGGGCCGGCGTTGGCGCACAGCTCGACGTTGGCGATGAACTCCTTGAGCTCGTCGCGGGCTTTGATGAGCTTGGAGTGTTGTTTCTCGGCGTCCTCGGAAGCTTGACTGTCATCGCCCGAGCGGGCGCCTCGGAGGTCGGCCAGCTCGCCTTCGATGCTCTTCAGGCGTTCGCTCAGGTGGTCAGAGAGGAGCAAACTCAGAGTCTTTCCTTCGAAGCGATGAATATTCACCCAAGCCACAAAGGTCTTCGAAGACGAACTTAGGGGCCAGTAGATGGGTTTGCCCTCATACATACCCGTGTGGACTTCGTTGAAGAAGTCCCACGCCAGGTAGGTACGCAAGCCCTTGCCCTTGACGTCGATCTTGGGGCCGTGGATTCTCCAGGCTTCGTGGATTTGCGCAGACGCGGGGTGGCCGACGGAGTCGCGGTGGTCGTTGGGGTCGAGGCTCATGTCGAGGAAGAGGATTCCCGCGGGGAGGGTTTGAGAGAGGTCGTCGCGAGTGGGATCAAGAATCCCCTCGCCCGCGGAAGAGAAGCGACCAAGTGCGCAGCCTATTGCGAACGAGACATGCCTATCCGCGGCTACGGGCTCATACTCTGCGCAGTATTCTGGAAGGTCGAAACCCGATCCTCTATCGACTGACATCCGCCCCCAATCCTGAGCATATTTCCAGCCAGACGGCCCCGGCCTGACAAACTCAACGGAAGTCTCTCTACTCGCCTCGTGTTGGTCGAACGCCATTTCGAGCGTTGCCAGGACTTTGCGAGCTGAACGAATCTCAAAGAGAGGTAATCGCTTGATGTCACCGACCTGAAAATTCACTGTTGGATTAAGATCCGCCAGAACCCGTTTCGCAACAGTGCTATTCATAAGACAGCACACAGCAGCCCCATCGCTCGGAAAGACAGATGACCCAGAAACATCGAAAACGCTCCTGTATCGCCTCAGCCGCGCAAGGAAGTTCGACCCAATAGTCGAATAACACACCCCCCGGCCTAAAATAGTAGTTCTCATTCTGAGGACGCGATGCCTGCTTCCCATTCCGCTCCACGAGCTTGATCGCGAGAGCATTCGGAAACCACCGGACGACATCGTTCAAAGGCTCGAACCAGGCCTGCCCCGCAGCCCCCTTAATATAGGGCACCCACTTCTCCGTTGGCTGCACGTTGGCAGCGCCTTGTGCACGCTGCATAAAGACATCCTCAACGCGGACCTCCCAAGGCAGCCGGAGGAACCGAGCATTGTCGGCCGTTGCCATCCCCTGTTTCACGTCGCTGTCGGCCCCAAGCTTGAGCGCATGTTCATAGCGCAGGAGGAACGCCTCGTCCCACCAGTACACCAGGGGCCACTCAGGGACGACCTTCAGGGCTGCCGGCTCGAACTCATGGCGCCCAACGTGACATCTCAAAGCTGCAACATTCCTAACCACGCGCCTCTCGTCAGTTGACACATCGCTTTCTTCGTATGGACGTATCGCAACGGAAGCCCCCGTAGGATTGAGCTTTTGAAAACACTGAACAGAAGCACTAATCAACTTCGATCCCGCACTAAAAGCCCCCTTCCCTAGATCACCCAAGACGCAAAGCCGATGGTTCCGCAACATTTCCGAGCGAAAGTCAGCGAAGGCTTTTAGGAACATCCAGTTTCCAAGCGTCACAGTCGAGTTTCTTCCACCGGACCTCAGAAGCTCAAACCCGCGCAGAATGAACGCGGCAAAGAGGTCGCCCCTTCCACTCGGGTATTCCGCTTGGAACGCCGACGCTCTGGCCGTCATCTTGCTGGGCGAGTGGTATGGAGGGTTCGCGACCACAAAATCGTAGTAACCCGGCCGAAGCATCCGAACGAATCGCACTCCCGACGCAAGTTGCTCACCGCGCAGCCTAAGGCCGAGGTCGTCGCCCGCGGTTCGACGAGCAAGAAACTCCTCCAATCGCTTGAGCAATAGTCCTCGCGCTTCTCCGCGAGCAATCGCTGGCCGCTTTTTCTTGGCTAAAGCGGCAGTCGACAAGTTCCCTTGCCGTGATGCCGCCGTCCCGAGTCCGCTATCATAATCCGCCAGCGCCCGCTCCAGCGCGGTGTCGACCTTCAGCAAGCTACCAAGATGGTCCGCGCCTCGGAGCGCGTGTACTACCGTATCCGTCATTTTCGCCGGGATGCCCGTCTCGCGCTCGACCTCCTTGCGCAGCTCCACCAGCGCCGCGTCGTCATCCGGCAGGCTAGCGAGACGCAAGTCTGACGCCACCAGGTTCATGCGCTCGGGCCGGCACCCCGGCGCGAGCTGCTGTGCCTTGAGCCACAACGCGGCGGCAGCGATCTGCACAGCACGGGGGTCCAGATCGATTCCGTGGAGGTTGTTCGCGACGATCTGCTCTACGATCGCGACGTCGTTCCACGCGTCTTGCCCCTGTTCCCCACGGTGCCGCGCCTCCTCTCGGTACAGCGCCAGCAACAGGTCCATCGCGACCACCAAGAAGTGCCCCGACCCCACCGCGGGGTCCAAGAGTTTCAGTTCCCGTACCGATTCCGCTGCCCGCTCTACCGCGTCCTCGGGGATCGACCGCGGGACGTAGTACACCCATCGGCTCTCCGCGACCGTGTCCAACGGCATCAGAGCCGTAGGCTCAACCTCCCCCCGCCTGCGCCTTCCACGCCACGCTGCCCGTCGTTCCTCCAGTCGTACGAGGGTACCGCCCGCCTCGACCTCCGGTATCCAGCCGTGCTTCTTGCACATGGCTATCCACTCGGGCCCTAGCGTGTTCTGGAGGAGCCACTCAACGATGTAGCGGTCCGAGAAGAACTGCGTCTTGCTCGCGACTTCGTGGGCCTCGATCTTGCCACGACCACCGACTTTCGCGTCCAACGCCTCCCGCTCGGGGTCGTTCCAGTACTGGTAGACCCAGCCCAGCGTCATGTCGTCGGTCCAGCACGACTCCAGCTCGTCCCTGTCGAGTTCCTCCACCGCATGCCGCAGCGTCCCCGCCGGAATCGGCACCAACTCCCCCACCCCCGCCGGCCCGAATACCCCTGGCAGGTCCACCGCCAACTCCTCGAACACCAGCCGCAACAGCACCCCATACCCCGCCGTCTCATCCTCCCGCACCAACGCCGGCGCGAGCTGACGGAAGTCCTTGTACGCCCGGCTCTCCCAGCCGCCCGTCACCACCGGCGGCTTCCGCATCGGCTCCCCACTCGGCCCCGGCGCCTCCATCAGCTTCAAGATCACCAGCCGGTTCAGGAATGTGTACGCCGCCTGCTTCTCCGCCTCCCGCCGAAAGTCATCCGCGCACCGCTGCGTCTTCGCCTTCCTTCCCGAGGGCTCCGCCCGCTGCTGCTCCCCGATCCACGCTTCTAGTCGCCTCCGCAGCGCCTTCGGTCGCTCCGCCAACCCGGCGTCCTGTGTCCGCACCGACAGCCGATACGCCGACTCCGTCGCCGCATGCAGGTCCTCCAGCAGCCGCTCCCGCAGCCCCCGGATCGTCTTCGACAGCGCCTTCTTCGCCTCCGGTGTCATGCGCGGGCCTCCTGGGCCTTGGTGTCGCCCTCGAACATGTCCGGGGCGCCGAGTGAGCGGAGAAGCTCGGCGCGCTTCTTGGACTCGGCCGGGCTGGCCTTCTCGTAGGCGGCGCGGGCCTGTGGCTCGTCGGGGGCGAGGAGGCGGAAGGGGGCGCCTTGCTTGTCGATGATCTTGGTCTCGAGGTCCCAGCAGGCTTCGGGGAGAGCGGACCACAGGCCGGGCTCGAGGAGGGTGAGTTCGGCGATGGGCTTGGCGTCCTTGCCTCGGCCGCGGCGGCGCAGGGCTTCCTTCTCGACGGCGGCGAGGGCTTCTTCGGGCTGATTGGCGAGGTAGGCGGTGCGGTGCTCGGTGTCACCGCCGTCGTCGCGATAGGGCTTCTCTTCGATGCGGAAGTCGGGGCCGATCTCGTCTTGGAGGCGGAGCTCCCAGGCCCAGGCTCGGGCGGGGTGGTACTTCCAGAAGCAGCCGTGGGCGACGCCGAGGGAGGGGTCTTCCTGGCACTTCTTGTCGACGCGGTCGGGCCAGTACTTCATGGCCAGGTGCGACCAGTCGTAGTCCTTCTTGCCCTTGGCGGAGGCGAGCTCCTTCCACCACTTCTTGGGGTCCTTCCACTGGGGCTCGAGGAGGGGCCACAGGGCGGCGGAGTTGATCATCACGCCGTCGTCGAGGTCAGGGTCGTAGCGGGCGTCGACATCGCGTTTGGGGGTCTTGGCGTCCGGGGGTGGAGGTCCGGCGTTGGCGCACTCCTCGACGTTGGCGATGAACTCCTTGAGCTCGTCGCGGGCTTTGACGGCCTTGGCGTACTGCTTCTCGGCGGTACGAGCGGCCTTCTTGTCGGCGCCGGAGCGGGCAGCTTGGAGGTCGGCGAGCTCGCCTTCGATGCGGGTCAGTGTGGGGTGCAGGTGGTCGGCGAGGAGGACGGGGAGGGTTTGGGCGTCGAACCGGTGGATGTTTATCCAGGCGACGAAGGTCTTTGAGCCCGAGGTCAGCGGCCAGTGGATCGGCCGGTTCTCGTACATGCCCTTGTGGACGGACGCGAAGAAGTTCCAGGCGAGGTAGGTCCGGACATCCTTGCGTTTGGTGTCGATGTTGGGGCTGTGGGTGATCCAAGCTTCGTGAAGCTGGGTGGCGGCGGGGTGGCCAAGGGAGTCGCGGAGGTCGTTGGACGCGAGAGAGGTGTCGAGGAAGAGGATTCCGGCGGCGAGTGCGGACGACAGGTCGGCGATGCTGGGGTCGAGGATGCCTTTGCCAGCAGGGGAAAAGCGGCCAAGTGCGCAGCCAAGCGCGAAGCTGATGTGATAATCGGGCGCTCCATCACAGTAGACCGCCTGATAGGCGGGGAGTGGAGCTCCATCTTCACGATCGACCGCCGCCTGCGCCCATTCGATTGCTCCCCGCCACGGCGTTGCACCCGGTCGCCGAAACTCGACGGAGGGTTCGCGTTGTGACTCGTGTTCTGTCGCTGCTCGTTCGATGACCTCGAGAACCAGTTGTCCGTCAGCAACTTGAAAAGCGGGCAGTCGGTTTACGTCGCCTACATTAAAATGAAGCGTAGGGTTCAACGAGGCCAGGACTTCCCGGGCGCGCCTTGAATTTAGCAAGAGTAGCATTTCTGGCGCAGCTGACGGATCAGATGGATAGCAGGTAGTCCCCATCGTCCCGATCACACTTTGCCAACGGTGGATTCTTCCTCCGAAGGTATCTCCTAGCGAGTTCGCGGCGACTCCGGGAAGGAAGTACTGGCTTTCGCCAGCCACTCGCTTGCTCACCGTACCAGTTCGAAAGAGGTGCCACTGCTTGAGCAGAGTTCCGTTGTCACGCCAATCCACGACGTTCGACAGTGGTTCGAACCAGGTAGCGCCGTCAGCACCGTCCAGATACGGAACGAACCTCAGCCGCCGTGCTTCAGGTCGCCCCGCGCCGTGACTTGCACGACGCAAATGGACGTCAGCATTCGAAACTTCCCACGGTCGGCGAAGAAAGCGCTCCTTCGGGCTTGTCTGCGCGCCCGCGGTTACGTAGGAGCGAGTCGCTAGAAGGGGAAACCGCCGGTAGAGGCCGAGCGTGTTCTCGTCCCACCAGTAGACCATGGGCCGTTGCGGAACGACCTCTAGGGCGGATGGTTCGAACTCGTACCGATTGCGTTGGCACAGCACAGCCGCCTGTTTGAGTTCAGTTCGGTCTCTGCTCCAATACTTCTCGCCGGGTGCGGTCGGTTGGAGTGCAACGGTCGGCGATCCCGAAGGCGGCGCGACTCGAAACACGCCAAGCGCAACGCTGATCAACTGGGACGTCGTCATCGCCTCGAACGCCCCCTTGTCGAAGTCACCCAGAGCGCGGAGGTCGTAGTGTTCGAGAAGAGACTCTCGCAATTGCGCGTACTGTTTGATGAACATCCAGTTGCGCATCGTGACCATCGCTGAAGTACCGCCCTCGCGAGTCAGCTCCAGCCCTCGGAGCAGGAAGGCCGCAAAGAGGTCAGCTTTCGCTAGCGCGTACGTCTTTTCGACGTACTCCGACTCCGCCATTTTTGACGTTCCCTGGTACGGCGGGTTCGCCACGACGAGATCGTACGCCCCCTCGCGGACCGTCCTTACGAACCGAACTCCCGCAGCAAGCTGCTCGCCTCGCAAGCGTAGTCCGAGGTCGTCCCCGCCCGTGCGTCGGGCCAGAAAGCCCTCGAGTCGCTTGAGTACGACCCCCCTCGCCTCTTCCCGCGGAATTGCCAGGCGCTTCTGTTTCGGCGCGAACCCATCGAGCAGACTTCCCTGTTCCTCCACCGCCGAGCCCAGCTCCGACTCATGCTCGTCAAGAGCCTTCTCCAGCGCGGCATCCACTTTCAGCAAGCTGCCCAGGTGGTACGCGCCGCGGAGCGCGTGCACCAGCGTGTCGGTCAGTTTCGCGGGAATCCCCGTCTCACGCTCGACCTCCTTGCGCAGCTCCACCAGCGCCGCATCGTCATCCGGCAAGCTCGCGAGCCGTAGGTCCGACGCCACCAGGTTCATTCGTTCCGGATGACATCCCGGCGCCAGCTGCTGCGCCTTGAGCCACAGCGCCGCCGCAGCGATCTGGACGGCGCGCCGGTCCAAGTCGATTCCGTGCAGGTTCTCGGAGACGATCCGCTCCACGATTGCGACGTCGCTCCACGCCTCCTGGCCCTCTTCTCCGCGATGTCGCGCCTCCTCCCGATACAGGGCGAATAGCAGGTCCATCGCGATCACCAAGAAGTGGCCCGACCCCACGGCCGGGTCCAGGATCTTCAGCTCCTGGACCGATACCGGGGCCTTCTCGACTGCGTCGTCGGGGATCGGTTGCGGGACGTAGTACGCCCACCGTCGCTCCGCATCCGTCTTGAGGGGCATCAACTCCGCTAGCTCGACCTCCTCCGCCTCGCGCTTGGCTCGCCACGCCGTACGTCGTTCTTCCAGCCTGGCCAGCGTCCCGTCGGCTTCGACCTCCGGCGTCCAGTCGTGCTTCTTGCACATCGCCAGCCACATCGGGCCGAGCGAGTTCTGAAGGAGCCACTCGACAAGATAGCGATCCGTGAAGATCTGCGTCTTCGGAGCGAGTTCGTGCGGCTCAACCTTGCCACCATCGTTCAGCCGAACATCGAGTTCGTCGCGAACGACATCGGTCCATGACTGATAGACCCAGCCCAAGGTCATGTCGTCGGTCCAACAACTCTCCAGTTCTGGACTATCTAGCTCCTCGATGACATGCCGCAGCGCCCCCGCCGGGATCGGCACCAACTCCCCCACCCCCGCCGGCCCGAACACCCCCGGCAGGTCCACCGCCAGCTCCTCGAACACCAGCCGCAGCAGCACCCCATACCCCGCCGTCTCATCCTCCCGCACCAGCGCCGGCGCCAGCTGACGGAAGTCCTTGTAGGCCCGGCTCTCCCAGCCGCCCGTCACCACCGGCGGCTTCCGCATCGGCTCCCCGCCAGCCCCCGGGGCCTCCATCAGCTTCAAGATCACCAGCCGGTTCAGCAACGTGTACGCCGCCTGCTTCTCCGCCTCGCGACGGAAGTCATCCGCGCTCCGCTGCGTCTTCTCCTTGCCCTTCCCCTTTGGCTCTGCCCGCTGCTGCTCCCCGATCCACGCCTCCAGCCGCCGCCGCAACGCCTTCGGACGCTCCGCCAGCCCGGCGTCCTGCGTTCGCACCGACAGCCGATACGCCGACTCCGTCGCCGCATGCAGGTCGTCCAGCAGCCGCTCTCGCAGCCCCCGGATCGTCTTCGACAGCGCCTTCTTCGCCTCTGGTGTCATCGCTCGATCGTCGCTCACAGCACCCGCACCCTCGCCCCCGGGATGTGAGCCCGAAGCTTCTTCTCGATCTCGTCCAGCAACGCCTTCACGTCTTCCTCCGTCGACAGCTCGCGCCCCCGCAGATCTAGGCTCACCTTCATGATCAGCGGCTTGTCCCCTTCACTGAGGAACTCATCCAGGCGCTCATTCGCAGCCTCTTGCGCCCGCCCCAGCTCCACCACGAACGGGGCCTTCAGCGCCGACAGCGATGGCGCCACCGCCTCGCCCGACGTCGACGTCGTCGCGTTCGCGAACGGCCGCAACACCTGGTGCGACTTCTCGCTCGAGAGCGTCGCGAACCCTTCCCGGCCCTTCACCGCCGCTCGAGCCTGCTCCACCTGCTGCTCCTGCCAGCGAAGCCGCTCCGCACGCTCCACCGTGTAGGCCTCCCGAAGTGCCTCCAGGTCCGCGTCGATCGACGCGATGTCCCGCCACGGCCGCTCGCCCGAGAGCTGCGCCTTCACCCGATCCAGCGCCGCCTCGAGCTCCGTCGTCAGCAAGCCCTCGTCCGCCAGCTGCTGCCCTTGATGGTCCCGAACCTCCGCCGCCTTCCGGAGCTTCGCGATCGCATCCTCCGTCAGCTCCGCGTTGTACTCGCGCAGCTTCTTGATCCCGTCCTGCAGCACGTCGAAGTTCTTCTTCACCAGCGCGACCGTCGGCTGCGTCTGGCGACACGTGCTCACACACTTCTCCAGCGCACCTTCGAGCCGCACCAGCGCATCGGGAATCGAGCCGCCGCCCGGCAACCGCCGGATCCGGCCTTCCACCTCTCGAAGCAGCTTCGCCTGGATCGGGAACAGCTGAGACACCGCGTCCGCGATCGCGTGGTCCTCCCGATCCATCACGTACCCGAGGTGCTCCTCGAAGAACTTGCAGATCTTCGCCCGCGCCCGCGGGCCCACCTCGTCCTCGCCCGCCACGAAGAAGTCTGCCCGCCGGAACGCCCGGTCCTTGCCGAACAGGTCCTGCGCCCCCGCGTCACGGATCGCCGTGATCTCCGCCCCACCCTCGGGCCGGATCCGCACCTTGCTCGCCCGCAGCAGCCCAGCCACGCACGCCTGCACCACCCCCGTCGTGTACCCGTACGGTGGCCCTCCGAAGTGCGCGAGCAGCCCCGTCCCGCTGATCCCCCCTTCCGAGTCGATGTACTCCAGCACCCCCACCGGCACCGTCCCGCTGCACACCGGCATGTATCGGTTCGAGTCCAGCTCCAAGATCCCCAGCTCCTCCCCCAGGAACTTCGGAGACGGCCCCGATAGCTCCTTCTGCAGCAGCTGCGCCAGCTCGCTCGGCTGCACCTGCACCGCCGTGAAGTGCGGGAACAGCTCCGGCAGGATCCGGTCCGCCACCGACGACAACACCGCCGCAAAGCTCGCCCCGTGCTCTTGCGGATCGATCGCCCGGCCCCGGAAGTACAGCTTCCCCGACATCCACGCCTGCGCCACGCTCTGACGCGCCGCCGCCTTGCGATCCTCCACCCGGTTCTCCTCCTGCTGCAGCAGCAGCTTCCGCGCCCCCGGCAGCGACTCCCGACGTGGCCGATACTTCGCCACCATCGCCGCCGAGCGAGCCAGCCCCCGCGCGTCCTCGTCGAGCTGCTGGCTGTCCCCCGCCACCCAGACCAGCAGGTTCCTCATCGACGGCTCATCGCTGCGCTTTACCCACGTGCTCTGCGCGCGCTCGTCCGCCGTCAGGTACCGGAAGTCCCCCCGCACCACAGCGTCATCGCGCGGGTCTGCGATCGACGCGTTCTCCACCCGGCGACCGTCCGAGAACACCCCTGCCCACGGGAACGACCGCGTCTTGTAGCGGGGCCTCGCCGGCTCTGCCAACAGATACTTCAGCCCGTCCTGCACCACCTCCGCGATCTTCTCGCGGGACACCGGGATGTCGTGCCGCTCCCGATCCCACTCCTCTGCCGCCGACGACTGCAGCTTGTACCCGGTCTTCTCCGAGTGCGCGAGCAGCCCGCGACGCTTGAGCTCCTCGAGCGCCTCCGTCACCTCCGAGACCCGGTTGCCCCGATCCACGCGGTCGTAGAGGCACTGCGCCACAAGCCGCGCATCGGTCGGCATCGTCTCCTGCACCAGCTCCAGCAGCGCCACCGCCTTCGCCGCCTTCACCAGCATCGCGTCGGCCTCGTCCGCACACTGGCTGAGGATCCGCGCCATCGTCGACTGCGCATCCGAGTCCAGCGCCGTCTGCTGCACCTCGTAGATCTGGTCCAGCGTCACCAGCGCCCCCACCGGCATCTGTGCCAGCTTTTGGCTGCGGAACAGCTCCCCGAGCAGCTGCAGCAGCCCCCGGATCGCCTGGTCGTCCCCCTGCGCCCGCGACGACCGCGTTCGCAAGGCGCTGGTGATCTGCAGCAGCAGGTCGATGTACCCCGGCAGCATCGGGTACACCTCCGCAAACTCGTCCGGCGTCACGTTCTCGCAGCCGTATGCGTAGAGCTTGAGGCTCGGCCGGTTCTCCTCGAACAGCCCCTCCAGCCGCTTCGTCGCGTCCGCCGTCTTGAGCAGCAGCCGCTTGTGCACCACGTCGCGAATGTTCGTGGGTGCCAGGTGAACCTGCAGGCTCTTGGGAAACCGGTCCTTCGCCCAGACCAGGAACGAATCGTCCGCCTCCTCGTCCACCTTCTGCTGGCCCAGCGCCAACAGCCACGCCTTGCCCTTAAGTCCCGACCCCAGCGCGCTCGCGAACGCCCGCAGCCGGTCGACGCGGTCCTTGCTCGACAGCACGTACTGCGAGACCTCGTCGATGACCAGGAACAGCGTCGCGCCGGGCTTGCGGAACTTGATCATGTCCCGCAACGCCGCCACCGCGTCTTCGGGCGACTCCGAGCGCCGGTGCGTGCCCCCACGACTCGTGAACCAGCTCATCGGGTCCGTGTACTTCTCCGGGAACATCGCCCACATCACCAACGAGAAGTCCTCTTCGGCCATGTGCTGGTCCTTGACCTGCGACCACGGCTTGCCCAGCTGCTCTCGAGCGACCTGCTCGAACTTCGAGTACATCCCGTCGCGCTCGAGCTTCAGCTCGAAGTCCGCTACCAGTGGCTGCGTGCTGCAGTAGCCCAACCGCAGCTGCACCTGCTCGATCGCAGCCGCGTGGATGTGCTGTCCGTCTTCGGCAACGCCGCCGATATCGAATACGACCCCGACCGGGTCGACCTTCGCACGCAGTGCACTCCAGGCATCATGAAGCTCCCGGGCCCGGTCCGAGCGGTCCCGCGACAGCCAAACCTCCGCCAGCGAACGCCCATCGGGCAGTTCCAGCCCATCGAGCGCCAGCCCCAGCAGCTTCGCAAAGCTCGACTTACCCGAGCCGTAGAATCCCGAGATCCACGCGTTGGGCAGCTCTGGCCCACCGGGCTTGTCCAGCTCGACCGAGATCGCCCGCAGCAGCTTGACGTACTGCTCGTGGATCCCGTCGGGGTACTTCCGCGCGTTCGGATGGTTCTCGTTCCATCCCCCCGTGATGATGTACTCGGAGACCTCGTCGGCGACCTTCTCCGGCTTCTGCTCGGAGAAGTAGACGACCGGAGGGATGTCCCGCGTGACATCCTGCTCGAACAAGTCGGCGATCTTGTCGGAGTGTTCTTCGCTCATGATGTAGTCCTATTGGTAGATCCGGGGTCGATAGTCGTGGTCGGGCTCCAGCTCGCCCATGAACGAGAGCCCCGTTTGTCCGCGTCGCTCCCCCGGGTAGAGGAGGACCACCGGCACGTTGTCCGTCCGGCCGTCGAGGTGCTTGAGCAGCGCCGAGGAGCGGAAGTACGGGTAGAGCGCCCCCGCGCGCCCCACCAGCGCAAGCGTGCGGTCTACGGCGTCGGGGTGCTTCGCGACGTGCTCGCGGATCACCCGGCTGCAGTCAGACGCCAGCCCGTCGGGGCCTCCGATGAACGGCGCCAGCTTCGACTTGAGGTAGCCCAGCCCACGGCTGCGCTCGATGCCCGACATCCGTTTCTCCATCTCGATCACCCGCGGCACGAAGTCCTCGCCCTGGGCGCGTAGCCGCTGGAACAGCAAGGCCTGGAGATCCAGCGTCAGCACGCTCCAGCCATGCGCCACGAGATCCGCGTGGAGACGCTGCATCCGCTCGCGGACCTTGAACTCCTCTTCGGGCTGGTAGTTGAGGATCGCAAAGCGGTAGTTCCGCATGGTGCTGATCCGGGGTCCATCCTCGTGGATCAGATCCTTCGCCAGGTCGGCAAACGCTGCGTCCAGCTTGGTGCGGGGCAGACTCATGATCGCAGCTCCTCTTCTTGGGCCACCGTCGCTTGCGCCCACGCCTCGAGCGAGTCGTAGCGCCATCCGAAGTGAACGACTCCAGCCTGCGCGCCGAAGCGCAGACTCGGCAGCGCCGCCAGGCGGTCCGTAAGCACCGAGCCATCCAGGCCCACCGAAGCGAGGTACGGGTTGTCCATCAGCGATCCTTCGAACGTGACCTCGCGCAGGAGGTGCAGCAAATACTCCAGTGCATCGTCGGGGACCCGCGGAACCGCAAGCGGCCGAGGATCTCGCTTCGACTTCACCAGCCCTGCCGCGTAGGCGGCAGAGAGCAGCTTGCTCGCGAACTGGATCTTCGTCGCCATCGTCCACCGACCCGGCCCCTGGTCGGCAACCCACTCGGTCACCAGGTCCCGCGTCACCTCAGGCCGTCCCCCGTCGCGTCGCTGCACCAAGAACTGTCCCGAGAACGCTCGGTACAGCGGATCTGCAAGCTGTAGATGCCAGTGACAGATCGCAGTGCGCGTCGGCGGTGGCATGTGCTTCCACCCGTGCAGGACCCGAAGGGCCTGAGGATATGCGTCGAACCGCGCCCGAAGGTTCGTCAGCAGCACCTCCACCCACGCCATGCTCCGGGCACCGAACCAGTACTCGCCAAACGCCACCTCCGCCGCGGGTGAATCCCTCCCGCTGCGATGGCGCCAGTACGCGCGCGAGTCCTCCACTTCGAGCGCACACTTCAACAGCCGGGTGTGGATGTTCGTCACCTCCGCGGGTTGCGTCACACCGACCTCACGTAGTGCGGCAGCGGGTAGGCGTCCGAAAGCGGCGCAAGGTTGCCCAGCAGCGCGTCGACCATCACACCCAAATCGTCGGGCGGCTCGCCCTTGATCCGACGCCCCGTAGGCACGGTCTCTGCGCCAGGCTCACCGTGCCCAGCGACCCACTCGGCGAAGCTATCGCGCCGCCAGTTCTCGCCCACCACGTCGACCAACCCCGGGAGCGCTTCGGACACGACACGTCCAGCACGCTTGAGCTCTTGAACTCGTTCGTCGAGACGCTCATCGATCTCGAAGCCGAAACAGAAAAGCGAAACCAGACGGTCAGGATGATGGTCCTTGTCACGGACCGACGCATCATGTCGACGTGCCGCCTCACGGGCGCCCTGCAGCACCGCCCAATCCCACGTCTGCGGCATTAGGCGGCGGAACAGGTCCTCGCCGCCGAACTCGGAGACGAGGTCCGACTTCCACCAGCGAAGGCGTCCTTCCTCTCCAGTTTCCCCGGCCCACGCGACGATGAACTGCGCCGTCAAGGCATGGTCGAGACTCTTCTTGTCTGGCTGTCCTGGCATGGAAGGGACGACATCCTATCGACGTCGAGCCGCGATGTGTACGGAGATCGTGGCCAACTCGTTCCGCCGGGCGGGCTCCAGCCACACCCCGCCTCAGCGGCGCGAAGCGACCTTCTCCAGCCGCGTGACCACGTGCCGGTGGTAGTCGAGCAGAAGCGGAACCTTGGACCACGTCATCCAGACTGACCACAGGAACAAGACCCCGTCCGACCAGTTGAGCGTCGACTCGCCTGCGAATGGCCACGAGACTCCAAACCACTCGTCGACTGGAAGCACGAAGTATGCTCGGCCGAGAAGCCAAAGGAACGCGACGCTCGCCTCGAAGAGGTCGACGTAGTAGCGAAGAACCGCGTATCGAAAGATCCGCCCCTCATGCGTCCGCTGGTCGAATCCGAGCTGCTTGATTCGCCGACGAGCGAAGGGCATCGCACGTCGGTAGACCCACGGGAGCCTCTGGCCGCACTGCGACTGATGCGAGCCGAGGCTCGAGAACTCCCCACCACAGTGTTTGCACTGACCTCCTGCCACGGCGTGCCTCCTGACATCGAGCTATCACGTCGGCCCCTTCGGCGTCTCGCCTCGTTTTGAGACACACCTGGCCCAAGGGCCAGGTCTATTCTGGCCCCACGATGCCGACAGCAGACCTCGAGATCCACGAGATCCAAACGCTCAGCTTGCGCGAGGTCTTCGCTCGGGAGGACACGATGTTCACGCCCTGGCTCGCCGACGCACCGAACCTACGCAGGCTCGGGCATGCGATCGGCATGACACTCGAACTCGTGGAGGTCGAAGCACGCCTCGCTAACTTCCGGACCGACATCCTTGCCGAGAACGTCACCGATCGCTCGCGCGTCGTGATCGAGAATCAGTTTAACCGCTCCGACCATGATCATCTTGGAAAGACGCTCACATACCTCGCGGGGCATGATGCTCGCACCGTCGTCTGGCTCGCGGAGAGCTTCTCGGACGATCACCTCGCCGCGCTGAACTGGCTCAACGAGAACACGCCCGCAGACGTCTACTTCTTCGCGGTAGTCCCCAGGGTACTCCGCATCGCCAATTCTCCGCCGGGCCTGCAGTTCGAGGTCGTCCTTCGGCCCAACCACTTCGTCAAGCGCGTCCGCGCGAGCGATCGGCAGCTCAGCGAATCCACGGCGACCGCCCGGGAGCAACTGTGGAAGATCTTCTTCGAGCTCGCCGCGGCCGACCCAGTCCTACGCGGCACACCATCGCGCTATGGAGGCCGCCTCGGCTATGCCTGGCTGTTGCCCGAGGTCGACCTCCATCCCGAGCACGAACCACACTTGCTCGTTTACCTCAGCACGACCGGTGCTTCGGCTCGGCTCGGGATCCACCTCGAAGGCCGGAAGGATGCTCCGGACGGTGTCGTCGATGGGTGCGCAAAGGCATGGGCCCTGTTCGAACCGGTGGTGCAAGAAACCCTGCCGCGAGCCTCGCTGGACGCGAACGGATTCACCATCGAAGTCGCCCTCGAAAACGACGAAGGGCTTCGGCAGGGTGTCGAGACGGTTCTCCCCCTGGCTCGCCTAGCCGTTGAGGCGATCACTCGTGCCTTCAAGCGATAGATCCCGTGCTTGCCCGGGCGCGAAGGGGGAGGAGTAGGCCCGCCTCCTCGCCGCGGCCGCTGGCGTTCATTCCTCGATACCCCGAGACATCGAGGCCACCATGGCGGCCGACTCGAACGCCCGCAACAACGCTCGCCCCTCGAGCCCTTCCACCCGAGGATTGACCCAAGCCCGAACCCGCCGCGCGCCCTCCCGAGACAGCACCAATGCGGGTGCCCCAGCACTGCTAAGTCGCCACATTGCGTACATGCGGAACACCCTGGCGATCACCCACTTGCAGTCCTGATCTCCGATGAAGCCCCGATGCTTCAGTCCGGCCCAGTCGCGGCTCGACAACTCGACGTTGCCCTGGATTTCCTCCCACGCAACGTGAAGGGGCATGAAGCAATCGTGCTCGTCGAGCCACGCGCCAATCGGATCAGCCTCTCGGCGGCACTCGACCAACCTTTCCATGACGGGCACGAGTGACCCGTCCCGCACGGACGCCTCGAGAGACCCCTCAACGAAGCGATCTTGACGGATGTGTGCGGTGAGAAGCTTGCGTACCGTTTCGAGGTCGGCCTGAGCAAGACGTGCTGGAGTCTCCATCAGAGCCTTGCCCTCGGCGTGTGCCCACTCGGGCCAGTCGAAGACCACCAGCCATCCGCGCGCCCACGGCTCTTGGACGAGCGCCTTCGTGGCTACACCAATATCGCGCTCCGACGCCCCGTCGGCACATGCGTGCTCCAGCATGGCGAGCAAGCGGCACATCCCGTGTCCATCCATCTCCTTGGGCAAAGCGGGCATCGGTCCTCATCCGCGGGATACCACGGGTTCCACCACCCCCCGAACCCGCTCCACCCACCCCCGAAGCTGCACCTCACTCGCCCCCATCGCCCCACCGCCGCGGTGCAGCACCTCACTCAACCGCCCCCACACATACGCAAGCTCCCGCGCCTTCCGCTCATCCCCGATCGCCCTTCCCAAACAAAGGAACTTCACCCGCCAGTTCGCCGCCTGACTCCCGGGCACCTCCTCCCGCAGGACCCGATCCACCGCCCCCTCGAGCGCCTGTCGAACCAGCACCGCGCACGCCCGCGGCCACAGCCCGACGAGCGCCCCACCCGAGCGCTCGAGCAGCCGCTCGGCCACGTCCAGCCGCTCCTTTGGCGTCATGGTCCCTCCACGTACTTGGCGATGTCCCAAGCCCCGCGGACCAGCTCATCCAGGTCACCCGTGTACCCGCCGTGCGCCCCGTCCTTCACGGCTTTGAAGCAGTCCACCGCGCGCGAGCCTACGCCGTTCCTCAGCCGCGCATAGACCTCGCCGCCCTTGTTCCCATCGCCGAGCAGGGCGAGCGCCATGAGCTGCTGCGTCTTGCTCACCTCGGCCAGCGCGGCGGCGGCGTCTTCGTGCCGGTCCCCCCGTCCGAGCCGATCGCGCTGCACCCTTCGGCGACACGCGGCTTCGATGCCGTCACGGCAGAACGAGGGCACCAGCGACGCCACCACGGTGTGACCGACCTCCTGCTCGCTCTTCATCACCGCGAACGCATCCGCGAAGAACCGCTCGCTGGTCTGACCGGCCTCGCACACCTCCACTTCGGAGCGCGCGCGTCGATGCACCTCAACCACCCGCGCGTCGATCCGCAGCCGCTCCACCGCCTCGGGCAAGCGGTTGTCGTGCGTGAACACCACGACCTGCCGCGTCTTCGCCACCGACGCCAGCACCCGCGCCAGCCCATCCACCTTGTCGAGGTCCATCGCCTGCACCGGGTCGTCGACCACCACGAACCGAAACGGTGAGCCGGGCTGCTCCATGCGCGGCAAGAACAGGCTCAGCCCCAGCGCAGGCGACCGCATTCGCGGCCAACAAGGAACGGCCGAAGAGCCGGCTTCCTACCTGTCCCTGCGTCCGTCGTCCCCGAGACACCCTCCCACCTCGCTGCTACCGTCCACGGCACAAATGGACGAGCCGTCCACAACGCTCAGCGTTCACCTCGACACCCTCGAGTACACTCGCCAGGGCCTGCGAACGCGAGCGCCGATCGACCTCGCGATCAGCCGGCACAACCGCGTGGTCCTGGTCCGGCCGACTCTCGCCAGCGTGCCGCTGACGGCCCACCACGGCTTCGCCTTCGACCGCGCCTTTCCCCTCCCTGCGACCCTCGCGCTGCTGTGGGCCTATCGACCGGCCACGTCGCCCCTGCCGCCGGCCGAGGTCCATCGCGGAGCCAGGGGAACGATCCAAGTCTTCGGACACACCGACGCGAGCGGCGACGAGGGTCACAACAAGGCGCTCTCCGAGCGGCGCGCGGCGGTCGTGCTTGCGCTGCTCCAATCCGACGTCGAGGCGATGCTCGAGCTTGCACGCGAAGATGGATGGACGCCGTGGGAGTACCAGGTTCTCCTCCGCGTGCTGGGCTCCGATCCCGGCCCGACCGACGGTGACCCGCGTACGCTGACCGACCTCGCGCTCGCCCACTTTGCCGACCGTTACCGCGCTGGCCACTTCCATCCACACAGCTCTCCCCGCCTCCCCGATCTTCGGGCCAATGCCTTCGACGCCGCGACCATCGAAGCGCTGCTCGACGCCTTTGTGCACGCCCACGCGCCCGACCTCGCCGGCTGCACCCTGCACACCGTGCGCCCGACCGTGGGATGCTCGGAGTACAACCTCCTCCGCCCACGCGGGAGCCTGAACCGCCGCGTTTCCCTGCTCACCACCCTCGATGACCCACATCCCGAGAACGCCCCTTGCGTCGCCGGGGACCCCGGAGCCTGCGCCATCGTCGGCGAGGGTCTCTATGGGTGCATGTGGTATCGGGAACACGTACGCGCTGAGCCGCAACAGCCTGCGGCACTCTTCGATCCCCGCTGGCTGCCCCTCGACGATGGATCCTACTGGCTGAGCGTGCTCACCAACCTCCCCGACGAAGCACAGGTCGCCTTCGACGTATTCGAACACGAGACGCCGATGTCCACGAACAGTCCCTCGTCCGACGTCGGGACACGTCTGAGCGAGCGGCTCTGCGCAGCGTCGGTGGGAGGCGTCGCGACTGTTTCGTGGACCCCCGGAGCCGCTCATCGCCTCGATCCGCAACGCGGCCGACTGCCGATCTTCCGCGCGACGACCGAAGACGCCAAGGCGCATACGTGGGCGAATCAGGCCGACGTCGTCGGCGTTCAGCTCCTCGATCGCTCGGGTCGCTGCTATTCGGGTGTCTCCCTCTCCCTGCAGACCCCCAGTGGCATCCACCCACTCACAACAGACGGCCAGGGCATCGCGTGGCGACGAGAGCCCTCCGACGGGCCGTGCTCGGCCCAACTTCCCGTCGACCTGTCGCTTCCCCACCCGGTACAGACCGTCACGCTGAAACAACCGCCAACGGTCGCCGACCTCGAGGTCGACCGCGGCGCCAACGTCGAGCTCCCAGCCGGACGCGTCACCCGCTTGCGCGTACTCCCCCCCGAAGCGTCCTCTGGCTACGTCAGCTGCCACTTCGACCAGGGCTCCACGTATCCCGCGGACACGCTCGTCGCCCTCGTTCAGCACGCTCGCGACGCGCTCGCGACCAACCCCGACGCCCGCCTCGCACTCTTCGGTCACACACGCGCATCGGGCTCACCGAACGTCGACAAAGACCTCTCGGATCGGCGCGCTCGTTTCGTTCACGCGGTCCTCACCGCCGACCTCCCGGCGCTCGAGTTCACGGTCGAGGACGATGCGTGGGAGGACACCCACTTCATCTCGCTCGCTCACTTCCTGGGTTACGAGGCAGACGACCCCCGCAGCCTCTTCGCGTCGTTCCAGTGGGGCTATTCCGCGGGGAACCACCACGCCCCGGACCTCGACCTTGGTCGAGGGGAAATCGATGCCACCGGAGAGCTCGACATCCCGACCAAGCGCGCGTTCCTCGACGCCTTCCTCGCGACCGTCGGCGCGTCGATTCCCGCCAGCGCGTTCACCCCAACCGCTCGCATGGGCTGCGGGAGCTTCAATCCTCCCCCGGATGGTGACCACGCCGATCGCCTCACACTCGCCGTCTTCACTCCCGATCGCATCCCCGCATCATTCCCTTGCCAGGAGGGCGATGCCGACGCTTGCCACGTCGAGGCTTCGGGCGGATGTCGCTTCTTCAACGAACGGGTCGCGGAGACCTCGCTGCGCTACCGGTGGCTCGACGGAGAACCGCACGAAGACGAAGACGTGCTTCACATGGGCGCGCGGGTACTCGTACACCAGGGTGCACGCGTTGCCGCGGCGGTCTACCAAGCGCCACCGCGCATCGAGGACATCGTCTACGCTTACGCGTCTCCGCCAACCCCAGCCTCCACGACGACGCCGCTCGAGGTCGTCCCGCGCGTCCACTTCACCAGCCCCGATGATGAACTTCGCGTCAACTTCTCGAAGGAACGCAAGCTACGCCTAGAGATGGTGCCCGATGGCCGTCACCTCAAGCCCATGGCGTGGTCGAAGACGGACACCCGGACCATCGAGGAGGTCTTCTTGGACTTCTGGATCCGCGGCTTCGAGATCCTCTCGCAGGCGAGCTGCAAGCCTACGCGCGACCTCTTACGTCCCCTCTACGCCGCACTGAGGGCGAACGCTCCCGTTACCGTGCCAGCCGACGCAGCGTTCGACCCGGTTCGGAGCCTCGCCGATGCAGACTTCCGAGTCCTCGCTCTCGAATCTGGCATGGTCGCTGCGGGCCAGACGTTGAACCCCTTCGAGAGCGAACGCTACGCTGCTGCAGAAGGCGGTGGCCGCTACGCGTGCAACATCTACTCCACGGACTTGGTCGCGCTCTTGCCCCAGGGCGGCTGGCTGCCGAAGGTCTTCTTCACGCATCCGAAGCGGGTTCGAGACGGCAAGCTCACCCCTGAGGAGGCCAGCCTCTTCCCGGTCGGGCCATCCGAGATCAACGCGTTCTTGAATGGCAAGCGAGGTATGCGGCCTGGAAATCACGGGTGGTTCAGAATCCCTGGGGACCCCGCCTCGCGTAGAGACAGACGGAGTATTCGGAAGGAAGCTCAGAAGCTCGCCAATCAGGGAGTCTTGGTCGTCATGTCCTCGGGCAACAAGAACGGCCTGATCGGCCATGTCGCCGTCGTCATGCCTGACCTGAACCGCCTCTCACGAGCAGAGAAGGCGTCGATCGAGCACACAATCGATACCCAATACAACGAGATCCACATCTGGGGATACGATCGAGACGTGTTCCCGGCCGATCACCACCGCCCGGTCCGAAGTCAGGCGGGGGCCTACAACGTGCACGGGATGCACGGCGGCTCGCTCGTCATGGAGCCCAAGCAGAAGTATGAGACGCCCGGCTACTTCCGCTACGACCCATCCAAAGACCTTGGCCGAGGAACCGACCTTGAACGAGCGACGAAGAACCGGTCGTAGCGGCCTCCTCGTCCGCATGGTGCTCGTCGGCGGCTGTGTGCCGCAAGCGCCCGTAGACCCGCCGACACTCGCTCCGACCACGCGCCCCCCCGCCAAGCCCGCGCCCGAGCTCCGCTCGGGGCGGTTCGTCGACCCTCTCGACATCGCGACGCTCAGCGCCCGCTACTCGCCTGGCAGCACGGGTGACCCCGACCCGGCACCTCTGGCGTTCCGCATCGCCCAGGGTGTCCCCGTCGCCGTCCCATCGTGCGAACTGCTGGGACAGAATCCCACCGCTCGATTCCATCGAGTTCCAGATCGCCTCAGTCCAGAGGAGGCGCTCGCCCGAGGCCCCGTAGGCGGTCGCACGCGCCACGTGCTCGCCCCAACCGTTGCTCCGGAGGCCGACGTTCTACAAGTCCGCCGGATCGAGTGGCCGCTCCAAGGCCTCGTGTTGCGACGCGGCAGCTGCGAAGGTGTCAGCCATGCCAGCAGCGCGATCGAGCTGGGGATGCGGATGGACGCGGCGGCGGGAGACGAGTGTGGCGACTTGGAGGACCTCCAGCACCCCGCGGACGTGCTCGAGACCAACTGCCCAATGGATGTCGTCGCCTTCGAGCTCCAAGCGATCGACCTCGCGCCTATGGGCTCGGAAGCGGAGCGTATCGTCGAACCGATGCTTCAGATTCGAGGCGGCCAGTTCGATGGCATTGCGATCGAATCGTTTTGGATCGACCGAGACGAGGTCGGGCACGAAGCGTTCGCCCGTTGCGTGCGCGCCGGCGCATGTGGAGACGGGACCGAACCGAGACGTGTCAGCCCGTTTGCCGACGGTCCGGCCACGATGACGATCGAGGATGCGCCGCGCTACTGTGCATGGGTCGGCAAGCGCCTCCCCACGTTGCGAGAGTGGCAGTGGGCCGCTCGGGGTCGAGACGAAGGGCGGCCTCATCCCTGGGGCGATGCCCCGCCGGACTTCGATCGCGTGTGTGCAGTGGATGCGAGGCATGAGCGGGGAGTCCAGCGTGCCGACTTGGACGTTGGAGATCCAAGGTTCAGGGCGATCCGAAGCGAGGGGGCCTGGTTCGGCTTGTGGAAACGCGTCGCGGACGCGCGCGGCATCCGGCCACAGGGAGAGAGCCGCGACGGCGTCCGCGACATGATCGGCAACATGCGCGAGGTTGTCCTCTCCAACGCCGAGCCTGGGGCGGCGCTCATCACCGTTGGAGGCAGCTTTCGCAACTACCTCCCCGACCACTCGGAGATCACCCTCGTCGAGCTCGCCGAAAACCCCGACGACGACGACGAGGCCGACGCTGGGCTGCGGGCGTTCCACAACCGCGCGATGGCCGCGCTCACCGTCGAGGGCGCGACGCTCGAGGGGTTCGAGATGCGCGGCGACTACGGCCGACTCGGGGTCCGATGTGCCGCCGACACGCCCCCCGAAGGGGCCACCCTCGAACCCGACATCCGAGCGTTCGACCGGAGCCAAGCGCTGTTCGCCCGCGGCCTCCGTCGGCTCTCTGAGTCGACCGCCGTCTGTGTAGACCGGCGGCTTGCAACACAGGCCGAGCTCGAATCGTTCGCCTCGCAGTCGATGCTTTTGAAGGCCCCCTACTGGACCGCAGGAGGACTGCTCCGGCAGCCCGATGGGACCACGCGCAAACCGGCGTCGGGGAGGGCGACGGCGCACATGGTCTGCGTCTCTGCGGAGGTCGCACCAGAGTAATTGCCACGACGGTCACTGACTGTCGTGCTTGGCGGAGACGAAGCCCACCACCCCCCGAACAAACATCCACCCACCCCCTCAACTGCACCTCACTCGCCGCCTGCCCCCCACCCCCACGGTGCAGCACCTCACTCAACCGCCCCGACACATACCCAAGCTCCCGCGCCTTCCCCTCATCTCCGATCGCCCGCCCAAGACAAAGAAACTTCACCCGCCAACTCGCCGCCTGCCCCCCAGGCACCTTCTCCCGCAGCACCGCATCCACGGCCCCCTCGAGCGCCTGCCGCACCAACACCGCACACGCCCGCGGCCACAGCCCAGCCATCGCCTCGCCCGATCGCTAGAGCAGCCCTTGCGCCACCCCCAGCCGCTCGCTCGGCGTCACGGCCCCTCCACGTAGCGCGCGATCTTCCGCGCCCCCGAGACCAACGCGCCCAGGTCCCCGGCATACCCGCCCTGCGTCCCCCCTTCACGGCCTTGAACCAGCCCGCGGCGTCCGTGCCCACGCCGTTCTTCAGCCGCCCGAACACCTCCCCGCCCTTGCTCCCGGCCCCGAGCAGCGCCAGCGCCATCAGCTGCTGGGTCGTGCTCGCCTCCGCCAGCGCCCGCGCCACCACCTCGTGCGGCTCCCCGCGCCCGAGCCGACCCCCCTGCACGCGGCACGCCGCCTCGATCCCATCCCGGCAAACCGCCGGCACCAGATCCACAACCACCGTAGGCCCCAGCTCCCGCTCGCTCTTCATCACCGCGGACGCGTTGTCGAAGAACCGATCGCTCGTCTGCTGCCCCTCGCGCGCCTCCACCTCCGACTGCGCCCGCCGATGCACCTCCACCACCCGCGCGTCGATCCGCAACCGCTCCACCGCCTCGGGCAAGCGGTTGTCATGCGTGAACAGGTCGAGCAAGAATCAGCCCGACGCCAAGCCCGCGAACATCTGCGGGTCCTCTACGTCGCCTGGACCCGAGCCCGCGACCGCCTCATCCTCGCCGGCTCTGCCAAACACACCTTCACCAACGCGCTCACCGTTCTGCGGGACGACCGCGGCCCTCTCCTTGCCGCCCCCGACGGGCCGGGCACCACGTGGGCGGGCAGCACCCTCGATGTCCCGACCTCCTCCCCCCCAGCGCTCGAGCCCCAGCCCCGCAGCACCGAAGCTAGCCCGACCCACGCGCTCCCCGAGGATCCTCAGCCCTGGCCCGTAGCCTATAGGACGCCCTCACAGTGCCCCGGCGAGGCCGAAATCCTCGAGACCGTCGAACTCGGACCCGCGATGGAAGTGCACGGACACGACGGCCCCGAGCTCGGCGAAGCCTTTCACGCCTTCATCGCCGCCGACCATGGCGACGACCGCCCTGCCCGCGAACGCAACGCCGCCCGCACCCTGACCGCTTGGGACACAGGCCGCCCGGACCTCGCCCCGACGTTCGTCGACGCCGCCGACCGCCTCACCACGTTCCTCCACGACCGCTTCCCGGGCACCGCGGTCCACAAAGAGGTCCCGCTCTCCCAACGCCCCGACTACGCCACGGGCCTCCGCGGGTTTGTCGACCTCTGGATCCCCGGCCACGCCATCGTCGACCACAAGGTCCTCCTGGGCACTCGCGAGCGCCAACAGGCCACCGCACGGACCTACGCCGGCCAACTCGATGCCTACGCGCGAGCCACCGGCGGCAACCCACAGCGCTGGGTGCACCTGCCACTGGCCGGACTCATGGTGCGACTGGGGCGGCCCGAGCACGACCTGGGCGAGGTGTTCTGACACGAGGCGTCCGCGGCCAAGCGACCGCGCAGCGGCCCGGCGTGCAGCACGCAGAAGTCGCCATTCTTCCACGATTTCAATGCCCTCCGAGCCAAGAAGCGTCGCTTTCAAATACGACAACGTTGTCGCATTTGCAGAACGCCGGACTCCGAACCTGAACACCGCGCGTGCTCCAGAATCCAAGAAGCGCGGGATCCCCCCACGCCACCGAGCGTCCCCCAACCGATCCCCTGCTGCTACCGTCCCACCAGGTTCTCAGGATGACGGACATCCGGCTCGAATGGGGTGGTTATGGCGAGGACACCTTCGACATGCTCGTACGGCACAGCCAAGAAAAACACCGCGATTCGTGCTCCCCTCGTCGCGAGCGTTCTCCTCATCGTCGGGTGTCATCCATCTCACCCCGTTGACGCTCCTGCCCACCGAGGGGAGACGAGCAGCAGAGCGAGGACGGACGTTCCGCGTCCTCGAGTTCCGAACGCGCAAGATTGCACCCGGACGAAGACGGGACGGCAACCCTCCGGCTGCGTGCCCGAGTTTGACGGAGACCAGCACGCCGCGGCGTTTCAGATTCGGATGAAGCTGTCCTCTGTCGAGGCGGATCTCTGCGCCACCGAAAGCCCGAATCACGGAGACACAGGTTGGCTTCCGCCCTTGGAGGCGAAGTGCAATTGGTCGCCCGATCGACGGTGCCATCTCGTGCCAGACGAAGGCGATGTCACCTCGCCGTGGGACTTCAAACTCTCCAACGACCCCGGCACGCAGCACTGGAAGAACGCCCTCGGAGCCGACCTTGCGAGGAGCCTCGAGGCCGCGGGGAACTTTCACATGCGCCTGTCCTGGAAGAAGAACCTCGACGCGTGCCTCGTGGTTTTCGAAGCATGGTCGGACACCGACAATGATGGGTACTTCCACGCAGAGGTCGGCGCCGTCCTCCGCGACTCGACCGGAGACATCCTCAAGTCGACGAAGGCACTCGTGTCGCAACGGCCTGGCAAGCCCGGGCGCCTTCCCAAGACCCGCACGCCCGGACCTCCGCCTCCAATGACACTCGACATCTTCACCCCGGATTCTGACGGTCGTGACCTGCTCGACCGATACATCGCCGGAGACCTCGACGGCGCAAGCTTTCCAGAGCCTCTCGAGAGCTACCGCGACTGGATTCGGAGTGCAGCCGCGCCCTGAGAGCGTCCGCTCGCAGCACTCCGCCTTGCAGGGCCCACGTACCGAGTCCCGCCACCGGTCGGACAACGCGCGCCAGGCGTGACGAGCTCCTCTCCCTCTCGAACCGGAACCTACCTGCCGCCGTTCAAATGCGACAACGTTGTCGCATTTGCAGAACGTCGTATTCGAGCCCTGAACACCACATGCGCCCCTAAACCCCAAGAATCGCGGAACCGCCCACGCCAACGAGCGTCCCCCAACCGAACCCCTGCTGCTACGGTCCCACCCAGGTCTTCAGGACGACGGCCCCCAACACACCCGGTTTCAATCCCTACGCTGTTCTTACGCTACCCAGGGGACGGAGCCGCGGCTCTCCACCAGCGCGCGCAACCTGGGGCGCACCTGCGGAGTCCGCGTCGGAGTACGAGGTCGAGTGGGTCGGCAGTCGGCGAGCACAAGGCGACGGCCACCCCCGAGACGGGGTTGCCATTCGGCGTCCACATGCTGCATGACCGGCTGCCGATGGACGCGCGCGCCGATCTGCGGCGAGAGGTCGCCTGGAGGCCCGACCAGTGCGAGGCAACGCTTACCGGGGAGAACGACTGGTAGCCGGCTCGTGTTTGGCCCGGAATCGAGCCCGTCTACTCCGCCCGCTCCATCCGGACGGAGACCGGCAGACTCGGGTCGATGGGCACGAGATGGAACGTGTGTAGCCCAGCCTCGAGCGTGCGTACCGGGACGGCGCCAGAGGACGCAAGCGCGGCCATGTTCTCGAACCCAGGCGGGAGTTCCGACAACGGTGGACAGACGTCGGCACAGGTCGAGCGGGCGAGCCGGGCATTCTCGCTAGTCGTGATCACGGGTGTATCGTCGTCGACCTGCAGGAGGAACCGCCGATGCGGATACCAGTACTCGCCCACGCCCGGCGCTGCCCCGACCCAGTCGAGGTCCTGGGTACAGTCCTGCGGAGACTGGAGCTCGACGGGCAGCTCGAGCGTCGGGTGCAGCGTGGGCTCGCACTCCCAGGCCCGAAGACCACACTGCGGACCCGACTCGAACTCGTCGAACGTGTCGTAGACATCGTCTCCGACGACTGCAACGAGCGCCGCTTCGATTTCCTCAGCGGAGTCGTCGGCACGCGCTTCGCGGTAGAGACGGCGAAACGTGTCGATGCCGCGGTGCTGGATCAGGAAACGAGCGAGCTGTGCGGCGGGTTGGTAGTGCCGAGCCTCGAACTCGCCGCGCTCCAGGAAGGCGAAGTCCTCCGGACTCCCGGCGGTGATGCCCCACATGCCGGCGGGATCTAGAGGGTCGAGCGCGGCGGCAAAGCCTTCGGAGATCGAGGCAGCGGAGACCCCGTCTTCGGAGATCGTGACGACGTGGGCGAGTTCGTGAAGGACCGACTGTTCTGCCCCGGCCCATGCATTGAAGGCGCTGGCCCGCCCCGAAATGTCTTCTTCTCCGGTTTCGCGAAGCTCGAGGGTGAACGGTTCCTCCTGGCCGCCGGCACCCCAGTAGCGGGACACATGTCCGACGTAGGCATCGAGGAAGCCAATGGAACCGCCGCACAGCTCGACGCCCTCCGCGGAGGTGACGGTCAGCGTCTCCCCACGCCAAACCCGCGCGGTGTCTCCCGGCTGGCAGGCCCCGGCCATAACGGCGAGGGCGAACAACGTGCACGGCGGTCGCATCAATCGGCCCTCAGGGAGCGTACGGGAGTAGCGGTCCGGAGAGGTCGAAAGTCACCGACGCGACGGAGCAAGCTTCCCAGAGCGTCTCGAGAGCGACCGCGAGTGGATTCGAAGTGCAGCCGCACCCTGAGAGCGACCGAGGGACGCTGGGAACCCGATCCACGGTCGACCACCACGCGCCAACGTTGCAGGTGAGGAGTTCCTCTTCCCGTTCTGCGAAACGGAACCCACCCGCCGCCGTGTAAATGCGACAACGTTGTCGCATTTGTAGAACACCGTATTCGAGCCCTGAACACCACATGCGCCCCGAGATCCAAGAGGCGCAGGATCGCCCCACGCCAACGAGCGTCCCCCAACCGACCCCCTACTGCTACCGTCCCGCCAGGTTCTCAGGATGACGGCCCCCAACACCTCCGGTTTCAATCCCTACGCAGCTCCTTCGGTCGACAGCGGCTTCGCCCCCGGGCCGCAGCTCGGGCACGTGGTCGGTAGTCACTACGCGCTGAGCGTCACGAAGTTGTGGGTCATGTCGATCCTCTCGTTCGGGCTCTACAACCTCGCGTTCTTCTACCGCCACTGGGCGCACCTGCGTGACCATCACCAGCAGGACGTCAGCCCTTTCTGGCGCGCCGTGTTCTCGCCCTTCACCTACTTCGGCTTCAACTCGCAGGTCAGCGACACCGCCAACTTCCGCCAGGTCCCGCTGCCGGCGATGATGAGCGCAGCCCCGATCGTCTTCTTCATGGCCAGCGTCGTCGGCCGAGCCCTCGACCGCATGACCGACGTGACCAACCTTTGGGCGAGCGTCGCCACGCTCGCCACCATCCCCATCGGGACCTACTGCCTCACGGTCACCCAAACCGCCGTGAACAGAATCCTCGAGCAAGAGGGCTACACCGGCCCGGTGAACAACGGCGTGACCGCAGGCTCGGTCGTCGTCGGAATCTTGGGCGGGCTGCTCTGGGCGTTGTCGCTGCTCGGCATCGCCTCGGTGCAGTAGCGCAGGGCAGCCCGAGTCGATGGCCGGGATCGCGGCCACCGTGTCCCTGCAGGCGCGCCGCACTTGCTCCGGATGGCCACGGTCGGCGACCATCGTGACCGGTGGGCGACATCCGGGTTCATATCGACACGCTGGAATACACGCGCGACGGGCTCAGGACGAAGGAGCCGCTCAACCTCCAGGTCGGGACCCACAACCGCGTGGTCTTGGTCCGGCCGGAGCGTGCTCGTCCGTCTTCCGCGGGTATGGGCGGCTTTGCGGTGGACTCGTGTTTTCCCACGCCCTCCGCGCTCGCTGTCTTCTTGTCGATCAGCCTCGGCGATGCGCTCGTCGACCTGTTCAACGCCATCTTCGGTGGAGAAAAACAGCCCGACAACCGTGTGTTCCAGCTCTACGGCCACGCTGACATCACCGGCGACGAAGCGGGGAACAAGACCCTGTCCGAAAAGCGGGCCGAGGCCATGCGCGCGCTGCTCGTCCGGGACGTCGACGCCTTCATCGCGCTGGGCGAGGACGAGCAATGGGACCTCTCGGAGCAACAAGTCATGCTCCGCACCCTCCAGTGTGACCCTGGCCCGATCGACGGGGAGCAGGGGGACCTGACAGAAGCGGCAACACGCGATTTTCAAGCCGACTACGTGGCCGGGGTCTTTCACTCCCCGTCCGGGGTGCCGTTGCTCCAACCGAACCTCGCAGTCGATGGGGATCTGGGGCCAGACACCTACAAAGCGTTGCTCGAGGCTCTTGTCCTCGGATGCTCCCCCGGAATTCCCCCGGAACAGCTTCACCCAACTCACCCGACCGCAGGTTGCACGGAGTACAACCGTATCAGCGAGGAATCGAACAGTGCAAACCGGCGAGTCACCCTCGTCGTGCACGAGCAGTTGCCGGTACACCACGACGCCGCGCCGTGTACAGTGGGCGACCACTCCGCGTGCCCGTACGACGACAGGCACCTATCCGGGTGCCTCTGGTACCGTGAGCACATCCGCGACCCCCTGCCGGCCGAATTCACCCACCATCACTATGATCTTCGATGGCTCCCGCTGAAGAACGGCGGGGTACTGCTCAGCGCGCTCACGACTCTCGAAGATGGAGACGAAGTGACGTTCCAGGTCTTCCGCACTGGAGATGTGTCAGGACCAGAGGACGTGCATGAGGACAACCTCGGCAGGGCTCTCACCGAGCGAATGCAAGGGATCGTTCGGAGCGGCGTCGCACAACTCGTGTGGCTTCCAGAAGAAGACGAGCACTTCGACCTCTTCGAACCCGACGATTGGTACGTGCCAGTCGAGTTCGCGACAGTGGCCCGTAGTCCACAGGCGTCGTGGAATGCGGGGCCGACTCTGCGACCGCCGGTCTTCAGAGTGGACGGCGGGGGTGCAACGGCGCTGTCGCATCCGCCAGGCCAGGACCCTCATCGGATTCGACTCGAGTCCGAGGACGGACAAGCCCTCGATACCCCTATGCATGCGATCGCTGTCGATGTCTACGGAAGGGTCCTTGATATCCCGCTCGCAGCGGGGCGTTCCACCATCACCACACACATGAGGGAGATCTCCACCCCCGTCATGCAGTTCGAGGTCCGCGGGGCATCCAGCATTCAAGAGGAGCAGGACCAATGAGCGACCCCCTCATCCCCGGTCTCATGCGCGTTCCCATCAATCTCGGAACGGCTGACAACCCGCGCAACGTCTTCTTCTACCTGATCAATCTCGACCAACTCACAGAAGCCGTCGTCGCCGGGACGCCGTCTCTCGAACCCGACACCAGTGTCGGCACTCGCGTGTTCTGGAGCGACTTCGAGATCACCAAGCTCGTCCACAACCTGACCCCCACGGCAGCCGCCGACCTGCCGGATGACGAGCAGGACCGACTCACCCAGAACACGCTCAACTTCATCCATGACGAACAGGACCTCAACGCCTTCGCGATCGAGTTCTCCCGGACCGAGGTCGACGGTGAACGAGGCTGGGCCAACCGAGTCATCGACCCTGAAACAGGCGAAGACCTGGGGCATACCGTCCTCCACATCCGGGAGTCCAAGGTTCGGAACAAGTACCTCCAGAAACGCTACCTCGACCTGTGTGCCCATCGCACATATCGCGCCCTGCACACAGATGCATTCTTCTTCAGCAAGCTTCGCGCATTTGAGAAGAAGCACCTCAAACCCGCCGAGGCTCGCCAAGACGAGCTCGAGGAGACGATAGCCCCCATCAGACAGGCGTGTATTGCCGTGAGCCACGCGCACCTCGCCGTCACCGCCATGATCGATGTCGCTTCATCGCCGGACCGACGACGAAAGCTCTGGAACGCGGACAAACCAAAGGAGCCCCCAGAGGCCTTTGACCCTCTGATTCCTCGTTCGCCCAACAAGATCGAGAGACAGAACGCAGCCGCCGTTCGTGACGCCCAGCTCCCAGCATTGTTCGAACACCTCTCCAAGACGCTCGCCTGGATGAATCAAGGTTTCCCAGATCCGGAGGGAGACCCCTTCGTGGACGCCGAGTTGCGAAACAACCGCGCCCAAGACCTGCTCGACGCGCTTCGTTCGAACGAACACATCATCTCGATTCTCGAGAACTACCAGTTCGTGGACAGTTACCTCTGGAATCGCATGGAAGGTATTCTCCTTCGGGCGTTTCGTATTTTGATAACGGCACCGAACACCCGACAACAACTCGTCAAGGGCGAACTCCGCGAGATCGCCAGGCATGTCAGTCGGGTTCCTCCCCAACTCGACGCTGTCACGGTTCACACCGAGCGCGTTCAAGCGGTGCTCGATGCGATGGCTCGCTTCGTTCCACCAACGGAACTGGCGGGGGAGGACCCCACCCGGCTCTCGGAGGCTATCCTCGGAATCAAGTCCGAGTTCGACCCGGTTCTCGACCACCGAAGTACACTTGCCAAGCTCTGGGCGATGTCGGTCCCGACCATGCTCGAGGACATCGAGAACGCAGCGAGAAAACGCGGCGATCTTGATCCTAGCGCGGTCGCCGCGAGCTGGGGTTGGCGGGCGTCGTTCAACATCGCGGATCTGAAGGACGTCTCACAGAAGGAACTCATCGAAAAGGTCGACGAGCTCGCCGCCAAGCCGTCGAAGAAGAAAGCCAAGGCACTATTTCTCCAGGACAAGTTCGTCGTAGAGAGCCGCGCGGGGTTCACGAAGGTCGGATGGGCATCGTTCGAGACAGCTGTCGCGATTCTTGCCGCCACCGATGCGTTCATCGAGAATTCCCGCTCGCCTTCTCCACGCCACTCGCTCGAGGCTTGGACCGCGGCTCTCGAGGCTGTCAAGGGCTTGCCCGACTTGGCCGCGGCGATCTCCACGACGAAGCCACTCGCGCAAGCCTCGGCCGGCATTGGCAAGAGCATCTTTGCCACAATCGGGGCGCTCTCAGACTCGCCGCCCGCAAAAATCCTGGATGGCTTCGTCGGTGTGCTCAAATATGCGGCCGTTGTCGACGCCACGAACACGACCTTGAGATCTCGAAAGAAGACGGCGGAAGACAAGGACGCCGCGAGAGAAAAACTCGCCGTCGCAGGCGTCAGCTTGGCATTGACGGCGGTGGGTCTGACGTTCGGGGCTCCGGTGGTAATCGCGGGCTCGGTCCTCGCGGCGGGAGCCTCCGTGCTCCTGAGTAGGAAACTCTGGGGCGGCACACTGGCAGGCTACGAGAACCTCCCCGGCCCCGGGAGAGCTGTACGTGCCGCGTTCGACAGCCTCGTCGTGGACTCTGCCCGGAACGAGGGAAAGGGGGTCGACCCCAGGGACGAATCGCCGGGCAAACTCACACTTCTGTTCCAGCTGCGGGGTAGCCCGTGGGAGCAGGAGATAACGAACACCCTGCACAGCTTGGAGTCGGTCACGTCTCCTTCGACTAAGGTTGGGCTGGGTTGTTTCTGGCCTGTTTCCAGCGGAAACGTGATCATGACGAACTTCGTCGGGGGCATCATCAGCCGTCAATACGGACTCGACTTGGGATTCGCCAAAGAGGTAGCCAAGTTCTGAATCACTCCAGTTCGTTCGTGATCCCTTTCGCATTGCTCCAGTCCTCTGGATACGGGTGCTCCCGCTCGAAGGTGGAGTAGATCCCGTCGCCGTCGAGGTCACCAAACAGCTGGACATGGTAAGTGCAGCTTCCATCCTCGAGCGTGTCCCACGAGAGCTTCGCGTGATACGGATGCGGATCCTCGAGACTGAACCCAATGGTACTCCACCCGGCCTCAGCCCAGAGAGCGAGATTGTACTCCCACGGCTCCGTCGGGGATGAGACGGGGACACACAGCCGCTTTGGGTTCGAGCTGCACTTCACGGAGATCGGAGGGGTTGGGCCGACGGCTCCCGAAGGGATCTTGGTGCAGAGCTCCTCCTGGTTCGCAATCGCCGGGATATTGGCCATCAGGACCTTGGCGGCGGACGCCTCGGACCGACGCATGTAGAGTTCCTTGCTGCTGAGCGTCTTCTCCGAGTCGATCCGGGGTTCGCTCGCGTGCTTTTCACATGAGCAGGCAAGCAGCAACAGCAGCGTTCCGATCGAGCTCTTCCAGGATGGAGACACGCGCGCATCTTCCCACGCTGGTGCGCGACGACAACCTCAATCCAACAACGGGACAGGCTGCGCGGCCACGAGCTCGACGCCAGGGCCATCACCCCCCTGTCCGTCCCCCCGTACAGGCTTGCCTCCCCTGCCCGTCCGTGCGCAAATCAACCCGTGCTCAGCGACCCCAAACGACTCCGGACCCGCGGTGGGCACGGCTATCTGGTCAGCTGGAAGCACCGCCTGCGGATCCACTCCGAGCCGCAGGCCGCAGCGTTGGTCGAGCGCATCCTGGACGACGCAGCCAACGTCGAAGCGCTGCGTGCAGGCATAGGGCGTCCTGACGCGACGATGGAGGAGCTGGCGGAGTGGCTCGTCACGGGGTTGAACTCGGGGGGGCTCAACCTGCTGAAGACGCGGGTGAAAGCGCCGGTCTTCGATAGTCCGCCGGAGACGGACTTGTTCGACCTGTTGCCTCCGGAGGAGCCGAAGGCGGAGCTCGATTCGCTCACGTTCGAGGTGGTCGACCAAAGTGGTGAGGGCGTGGCGGCGCGGTTCCAGGTGTTTGCGCCCAGCGGCGACTCGGCGGGCGCGTTGGGGGCGGGGGAGCGGCGCTTCGTCGGCGACCTCGAGGCGAACGCGGACGTGGAGGTGGAGCTGTCGGCGATCGTGTTACCGCTACGGCCCATCGAAGAGGAGCGGCCCACGCCACTGGGGCCGGAGACGGAACCGCCGCAGCCCGAGCCCGACACCCCTTCGGCGACGGGCGGGGACCCGTCGACGCATGCTCCGCCCGCGCCCGGTCCGGGGCCGAGTCCCGAGGAAGACACGGCAGTGTTCGAGATGCGCGTGGTCGACGAGGTCGGCGAGCCCGTCGAAGGCGTTGCGCTGAGTTTCTTCGTGGACGGCTCCGAGCACCCGGCGACCACTGATGGCAGTGGGGTTGCGCAGGTCGAGGCAGCGGGGCGTGCGGGGACGGTGAGCCTTGGAGATTCGGGCGCGCTGGTCGAGCTGCTGCGGCCACGATGGGAGCAAGCGCGGGATGGCCAGTGGCTCGACGACGACACCGAGCACACGTATGTGTCGCCGGCTTCGACGGTGCCGGTGGTGCAGGTTCGTGGCGACCAGCCGCACACGTTGGTGCTTCAGCCGCGGGTGTTGATGGCGCGGGTTCGCGGGATGCTGTTCGACACCAACCGAGCGTTCCTCCTGCCGGGTGCGCTCGACCACCTTCCGCGACTCACGGCGCTCTACGCCGACCACCCGCAGAGCACGTTGCTTCTGGTCGGGCACACCGACACTTCAGGCGAGCCCGACCTCAACGACCCGCTGTCCCTCGAGCGTGCCGAGTCGGTCGCGGCGTTTTTGCGCGACGACCCGGGTCCGTGGCTGCAGTGGTACGAAGCGTCGGTCCCGACCGAGAAGCGCTGGGGGGCCTACGAAGACAGCACGATGCTGACGGCGGTGTTCGAGCGCACCCAAGAGACGGTGCACGGCTCTCCGCTACGTCACTTTCAGCAGACGCGCGGGCTGACGGTCGACGGTGACGCCGGGCCCAACACCCGCGAGGTCCTCATCGCCGAATACATGGCGCTCGACGGTACGACGTTGCCGGCCGGGGTCGAGCTCGCGGTGCACGGCTGTGGCGAGCGCTTTCCGCTGGACGACGCGGGCGAGGCCGTCGTCGACACAGCCCCCGACGGTGCCGACACCCAACACGATCGCCGGGTCGAGCTGTTCTTCTTCGAACGCGCGCTGGGAGTCCTGCCGCCGGCCCCTGGCGACGTGAGCCCCGAGGGCGACGACACCTACTTGCAGTGGCGTCACCGTGCGGCCGAGACGGTCGAGTTCGAAGCCAACACACACCTGCACGCGATCGTCCTCGACGACCCGATCTTCGGCGTCGCCGCCGGCATCACCGTCGAGGCCGCCTACCACTCCGGCCTCCAACAAACCCGAGACACCGACGCGGACGGGCGCCTCCAGCTCGAACCCAGCGGCGGCGACTTCGTCGACCTTCGCTACACCTGGCAGAGCCAAGACGTCGAGCGCCGCGTCTTCATCGCCCTCGACGACGTCGCCACCCCAAGTGGCGCCTGGCAACGACTGGTGCACCTCGGCTACACCCGCCTCGAACAGCCCGACCGCCAGCCGCCGGATACCGAGACGCTCGAGGACGCGCTGCTGTTGTTCCAGCTGGACTACGGCGCGGAACCGACCGCGACGCTGGATGACGAGACGGTCGGGGAGCTGTTGCGGGCGCATGACCAGGACCTGCGGCCGTGGCGGGAGCGAGACTGGGAACTCCCCGAAGAGCCCGCCCCCGATGCGGCAAGACCCAAGGAAGAGGTGTCATAGGCAATGCGTGCAATCGAGAAGCATCTTCGTTTCGCATGGCTGGAGTACGAAGACTCGCGTGACGGAGCAGTATTCACGCATGCATCGACGTCTCGCCTCGGATTCGAGAACGCCTTGTCAGATCTTCCTCGCGCCAAAGGCTCTCGAACGTCTCGGAGCACGAGCAATCTCTTCTACACGAAGATTCGACTGAAGACATACGGAAAGCACCGCAAGCGACCATTCCGCGGGCTTCTCGCCATTCCTGGCGACGGAGACGAGTCCACCCTCGAGCGCTGGGTCACCAGCCCGGCTATTGAGGGTGACAAGTTCGTGAGCGAGCCAAACGCCGGCGCCCCGATCGATCTACTCGTCGTAAGCGGCCACGGTTCCAGCGGAGACGTGTGGGGAGACGCTTCAGGCGAGAGGGCCCAGATCAACCTGCCCAACGCATTCGGGATGTACATCGACGAAGAGCGATCCGGCCGCCTCAAGTGCCTCATCGTCCCGACCTGCAACAATCTCCACGAGGCGCTGGCCGGTTCCTGGCTTCCCCTATTCAACCACGAAAAGCCGGTCTACGTCGTACTCGGGTACGAGGGTTCCTACACAGGCGGCCCATACGGAGCACAGGTGATGGCAAACTTCGTCCGAGAGCTCTCTGCGACCCCAACGCTCCCGCTCATCCGAGCTTGGCAGAACGCAAACGAAGCCGTCGCGGAGAAACAACCTTGGGGTGCCCTTGCCGCAAAGGGTGCCGAGAAAATGAGCCTTCAGGGATGGCTCGATGACAGTCTGCCGACGCTGACCAGAGCACACAAGCTCCTGCACTTCAACTCCGACCATCCCAACGGTCGCCCTCCGACGGCGGACCGAGAGTACGAAGTGCTATGGATCATGGAAGACGGCACGGAGATCAACGAGAGAAACAATCACTCCGCCAATGCCAAGATTGGACTATTCGACGGAGAGAAGGGAAAAATCCGAATCCGTGCAATGAAGCCAGGACGGACCCTGAAGCGTGGCCAGCAGGTCTATCTTCTCATCTATCTGTACCGGGGGTCCAGACAGATGGAGTTGCGCGATCTATTGAGCTTCGCTCCCAACTTGAGAGAACCTCAACAGAGCACCGGGGAAGCGGTCGTCACCATAGAGGAGGAAAAGGCGGTCTTCAACGACAGCCTCGTCGACGCCGTGCGTATCACCGTCCCCTCGGACACCGACGTCCTTCAGCTGAGCTTCGAGGTGAGCAAGTCGGCGACGAATACGTTCAAAGCTAGCGGGCCCCGCGGCACACACGGCCGATTTCTCCTCGATTTCGTGTACGAGTACGAGTTCTACGAGAGCGTCAACGGAGACCTGTGGATCAATCCAACTTCCGAGGCCCACCGAAATGTGTTCGCAGCCAATACCGGTGCGCTCCTACGGTCCCGGGAAAAACCTCAGTAGCTCAACGGGCCTATCTCGCAGTGAGCCTCGCCACCTCCGCCTGCGGGACCTCTTCGGCTCCCCCGCAACAAACTCAGGCAGAGGCAACGAAGGACACGACGAGGCGGTCAGCTGGCCCGCCGCCGCGAGACGTCGGCACGCCATCAACACCCTCGAAGCCTGCCCCCGAGAGCAACAGCCTCGACCCCCTCTCGGTCGAGCGAGACGGCCAGCACCTCCGGCTCGAGAGCCGCGGACGATTCCACGAAGTCGTGGTGACCCCCCGTGGAGCCGTTTTCTCCCATCATCACGCGCTGTGGGTCTTGGCGAGCGGCAGCGGAGAGCTCACGCGAGTCGAGCTCGAGTACGGTGAAGACCCGCACGGGTTCGCAACCGATGGACAGTCGGTTTTCTGGGTCTCGACCACAGGCCCGGCGAAGCTCGACCTCGAGACCCTGCAGAGAGAACCGGCACCGTTTATCCCGTCCGGGTTCAGTTCCTCGGTTTCCGTGGGCGACACGCTCTATGCAGTGGGGAAGATGCGGCAGGTGTGGAGAAGCCAGGGCCAAACAGGCTCCATCATCAACACCGGGATTGACCACAGAGACATCATCTGGGACGGGCGAATACGCGCCGCAGACCGGATGTTCGTCCTGGGTGTGTTGGAGCAGGACAGGTCTTCGCTCTACCGATACCGAATCGGCAGGAAGCCTCACAGGATCGAAACGAAATGGAATTTCCCCCGACACTGGTCGCTGCGTCGAGATGGGGCCCTCTTGTACATCCACAACGGTGAGGTCTTCCGCCTGAACAAGCGAGACCAGCGCCCAACCAAGCTCTTCGAGGACACGACGGTCACGGCACTTTGCTGGTGTGGACTCGACGCGTGCGCACTCTCCGACACCGGCGAACTTCGCCTTCATCCGCGAGCAAACGGTCGATTCCGACTCGTCACCCATGTCGACGGCAAACCGAAGCAGATCAGCTGCAGCAACTCCAGTGTTGCCTTGATCATGGACGACGATGGCGAGTCATCGCTCCACTTGGTCAGTCTGACTCCAGCTGCGAGCAAACCGCGAGCAGACGGTTGACGAGGGTGCTCATTCCCCGTTTCGCCTCGCCGGTCTTCGTCGCGCTACTCCTCATCAGCTGCGTTGCACCTGCAACAACCTCCACTGCCCCCGCGCCGCCAACTCTCCCAGCTCCGCCCCCGGCCGACGAACCCGCAGGCCCCCCGCCGCCCTTCAGCGTCGAGTTGCGACCCGATGGCGCGACAATCTCGACCCTCGAGGAGATCAACGACGCGATCGTCATTCCGGGCGGAGTCCTACTCGCGCACGACAACACGATCTGGCGGCTGGATCGCGGCGGCCGAGACTTGCAAGAGGTCACCAAGTCGATCGACCCACACGGCATGGCCTCGGACGGAACCTGGCTGTACTGGTTCAGCGAGGAAGAGAACGCGCGGCTCAACCTCGAGACCCTGGAACGAGAGCTGATCGAACAGCTCGAGCCGGCCGGGCTCCAGTACACGTTCGCGATGGGCGAGTTGCCCTACGCACTCACGGGGCCGGGCATGATTTGGTGGTACCGGGGCAGAGACGCCTACGTCGTCGACCGGCCGAAGTCGGCCGATGGACGACTCGGGCCGCTTGGACTGCGCGCCGGAGGCCGGGTTGCCGTGCTGAGCAAGGTGAGGCCCGACGGCACGTCCTACCTCAAGCGAGCCCAAGGCGGTCGGACCAAGGACGCGGTCGAAAGCGACTCCGCCCATCCCCGCCGCTTCTCGGTCGACCCCGAGGGCCGGCTGCTCTTCCTGCGGGGAGAGGGCGTCCTGCGCCTGAACCCGGGGACCAGCGAGGCCCAGTTTCTCTTCGAGTTGCCCGACCTCACCGCGTTGTGTTGGTGCGGCGAGGACATCTGCACCATCTCGGCCGAATCTCAGGCGCTGGTTCGACACAGCGGTCCGTTCGAAGGCCCCTCGCACTCGGTCGAAACCCTCCGCCCCGTGAACTCCGACGTGCATACCCTGTCGTGCAACGCCGATGCGGTCGCTTGGACCTCGCGGGAGACAGGCTATGCGCTGCACGTGGTCTGGCTTCCCGAGGCCCGCGATGGTGGAGAGCACGCTCCGTGATCGACGGCCGGCGCGCCTGGCTGATTCGATGAAACGCGCCCCCTGTCCCCGTGCGGACTCATTCGGCTCAAAGACAACACCGCGCTGGTACCGTCTCGCGTGGGCGTGAACGACCGACCACGAGCAAACGCGACGTATGGCCGATGGGGGTTGGCGTGGCTCCTGTTCCTCACAGTCGTGGGCTGCACCGCCCCCGCGGACCCTCAAGCTCCGGAGAACCAGCCGCCTGCCACCGAGCCAGCGGACACGGAACCGCCTCCACCACCAAACCCAACGCCCCCTCCCGAACCGCCGCCCTCTGTCGAGCCCACGCCCAAACCGACGCCCAAGCCCAAGCCCAAGCCCAACCTCAGAGCGCTCGCGGCGGAGCCCCTCCGAGGGCTCGAGATCACCGGTACCCCAGGCCACACCGTCGTCACCGCTCCCCGCAGTTTCGAAGGCTTCACCCTGACTCCCGACGGGCTCGCCTTCGCGTACTGGGACGACGTTTGGCTGCTCTCCGCTCGAACGCAGGCGCTGACCCACATCGAGGCCGAGCTCGACCCGCATGCGCTGGTGACCGACGGCGAGTACCTCTACTGGATCGGCGATGAGGTCAACGAAAAGCTCAACCTCGCAACGTTGAAGAAGAGTCGTTTTCCTCGGTTCGGCGGGCCCTTCGGACAGCGCAGTCTCGCCATGGGCGACACCCTATACGGCCTTGCCACGCAGGGGCGGGTCTACGCGTTCAGGGGAAACAAGGTCGGACTCGTTGCGGACGAAGACCGCACGATCCAAGAGTTTCCCTACTTCCAGGCTGCCGACGGCATCGTCGTCTTGTTCGTGATGGACCTGATCGAAATGGAACCCATCCTCATTCGGCACCGCGTTCGACGAGAGGAACTGCAGATCGAGTTGGGTCCGAAGAGCACCGAGTGGTCGCTCGACGACCGAGGCACGCTCATCTTCGTCCGCGACGGGCAAGTGATGCAGCTCCGGCGGAACTTCAACAAGCCCCGTCCCCTCTTCGAGCGCGGAGACCTCAAGGCACTGTGTTGGTGCGGCCGCGACATCTGCGGAGTCTCCGAGGATGGAGAGCTTCGGGTCCACCGACGTGGCAAGGCCGAGTCCAGAGCGATCGGCCACATCACGCGTCCCATCAACCGACTGCGCTGCAACGAGAAGCGCATGGCGTGGGCAACCTTCGAGAGCGATGTCGGCGAAAATGAACTCCATCTGCTTTCGCTCCGTGCCGCACGCTCCCAGCGAGCCCAGCCATGACCCGCCGGTTCTCGTGCCGAGGCCTTGTGCTACGCATCGTGTGCTTCGCTCCGGCCTGATCTATCGGTCCAACCACGGGACACGCGTCGGCGTCGTCCCTACCGACCCGGGGCGATGCCGTGTCCCGAGCGGACCGCTGACACTGCCCCAGCACCACACATGCCCGCTTGCATCGACGCCGCACCCGTTGCGGCCCGCGACGGAGACGGAGCGCATGCCGGCAACGCCGACGTCGAACAACCCGTTCTCGCCGGCGCTGCGATACGGCGGCCAACATCGGGTGCGGCCATCGTCCTGCACGACGCAGCCGTAGCCGTAGCGAACGTCGAAGTCGACGACACCACGCAAGTCGTCGGCGAGGTCTCGTGTCTTGCAACGCTGGACCCCGACCTCGCTGGTCTCGCAGGTCCGAACGACGAGTTCGGTGCAGTCGAGCGTGCCATCGCGACGCAGGCTGCACACGCGGTCGGGTCCGCCCACGACCTTGCGAGCATCGACGACGTTCACGTCCACGGTCTGCGACGCCCCTCCCCGTCTCTGGCAGCGGAGCTCGCCCCTGTCGAGGTAGCAGGGTCCAGACCCACGCATGGCGACGACGGGGGACGGCGTCGAGTGAAGGGTGGGATCCACGAAGAGCGGCTTCTGGCACACGACGTCCGTCCCTCGGGCGGCGCAGATCGTCTCCATCTCGCCGTCGAACAGTCGGCCACGGCCGTCCTTCGACACCCGGGTGGGCGCTTCGCCGGGCCACCAGCACCACTGGCCGTCGCCCGTCAGGGCGCACGCCCACTCGCCTTGTACGAGCACGTCGTGCGCCTTCTTCTTCAGCGGGACGTCGGTCACCACGTCACTCCAGCAGGAAACCCGCCCCTGCGTGGTGATGGCGCAGGCCTGTGACGTGGCCACATCGACCCGCGCGACACCTTCGAGGCCGTCGATGCGGGCGGCGGAGTCGTCGACGCCCGCACTGGGCAAGCTGCGTCCCGAGCGTCGCGCGAGTGTCCAACACCAGGCCTTGCCATCGCGGTCGCGGGCGCACTGCTCTGCGCCGCGGTCGACGAGTTCGTGCACCCCCGAGAGACCCATGGGGGTTGGGTCCCCTCCGAGGCGGTAGCCGCTGCAGGACACGTCGCCACGGGCATCGACGAAACACGTGTCGGTCGCGTCGATCCCAGCAGGGGCCACGACGTGCGGCGGCGTGAATCCGCCGTCGCGTCGGTCGACGTCCCATTGCACGACGGCGCCATCACGGCGCAGAGCGACTCGGCCGGGCAAGAGCCGGACGACGTCGTTCAGACCGGGCACGGTTTGCGGGCGCAGCCTGTCCGCGTCTCCCCAGTCTCGATTGCCTCCCCAGCACGCGACGGTGCCGTCTCGGAGCAACGCGCACGTCGAGGGGCCCGCGACCTCGACCCCCACTGCTGGGGCAACCTTCACCCCGATGGGAGACGGCCGGTAGCGGCGCGTGCCGTCACCGACCTGCCCTTGGTCGTTGTTGCCCCAACACTCGACTCCGCCGTCGCGATGAACGATGCACCGATGAAGCTCGCCGATGGCGAAGTCCACGACGTCCTCCATGACGTAGCGCTGCTCGATGTCGGCCTCAGCGCGCAGAGGATCGAACTGCCAGCATGCCATCGCGGCGGCATCGGTGCGCGCGCAGACGAGATCGTCGCCCGCGTCCACATCGACGATGCGACCTCCTGAGGCGGCGGGGAGCTTGAGCGAGTCGACGCCGCGGTGGTTGAGGCAGTCGACGCTGCGCTCGGACTTGCCCAGAGCGCAGACGCGGCCACGCGCAAGCGCCAGGGTCTTGGTGGCCGGTTCGGGGCTACTGGCCCCGGCGAGCACGATCGCGAACAGGTTCAGACCCAAGTGCAGCACTACCAACGCCCCCAATCACTCTTCGCGACGCCCGACAGGTCGACGGATTGCTCGAACCCCACAAACTCGACCGGCTCGACATCGACCTGGCTCAAGAGCTCGGGGTCGACCCACAGCACGGGAGCAGCCACACACGCGGCGTTGGTACAGCGCGCCCTGCCAAGGGGGAGCGACGCGCCAGGCCCCGTGAGCTCGACGGTCAGGGGCTCCCAGGTTTGCCCGCCATCGGTCGTCGACCACACAGCATCCGCCCGACGCCCCGCGGCGAGGCCTCGCGTCCACGATGCGAACGCGACGCTGACGGCTCCCTCCGGAAGCTCTACCGCCTGCGGTTTTGCGTCCCCCAACGCCCAAAGCGAAACCCCGTCCTCACCGTCGTTGCACTGCAAGTGCCCCCACCCGACCAAGCGCGGACTGTCGCAGGGCGGCAGCGCTTCAGCATCACCGGTGCGCAGATCGACAAGCCGGCCCGGAGCGCTGCGGTCGCCCAACCGATAGATCAGATACGGCGCCTCCACCTGAACGAGGGTCAGCTCCAGCGACCACGCCTCCTCGAGCATCAAGGCGCAGGTCTCTTCATCGTACGCACACTCGATGTCCGAGAGCCCCACGACCCACGTGCGCGTGCGGGGCTCGGCGCCAGCCGGTACCCAACAGATACCGACCTCACCGGTGTTCTCGAACCTTTCCCGATCGCACGCGCCCGGGAAGGCGACGCCGCCAGCGACCGCGTCGGTCACCGTATCCAGCCACCCTGGCCCGCGGCGCGTCGACGGAAAGACCGCGCGCTCGGCCCAATCACCGTCCCAGTCGTACACCCGCAACGCGGGCAGAGCGTCCTCGTGGACCGCCGAACATGTCGCAACCGGACCCACCGCGGTGGACCGAACAGCGCACGACAGCCCCTCGGGGTCCCGGGTCTGAGTCTTGCCAGCCCGCCCACGGAACTCCACCGCGCGACCCGTGACGTCGTACAGCCGTTCCTCCAGCCGCCAAAACCCCGCCAAAGCATCCAGCGGCGCCCACGGGTCGGCGTCGAATGAAGGCCGCCTCGCGTAGCGGTCTAACGTCAGGGCCTCGGGTGGTGGAGCCGACGAGGGCTCGAAGTGTTCGCCTGCGTCCGTCGAACGCCGCCAGTCATCTTTCGAGCGACGCACGAACAAGGACCCCTCACGAGCCTGAAGCGCCTCGCACCGCACACCCAAGGACCGTGGCCGGGGCACATCCGCCATCGAGAACCGGACGAGCTCGCCATCGACCGTGCACGCGAACCCATGCTCGCCCACCACCGCCACGCTCTTCGCGTTGAGTCGCTCGACCGGCGTCAGCGGTCCGACGACATCGGGCGTCCGGTAGACCAACCCGCCGAGCGTGGTCCACAGCGCCCCGGCCTCACCCACCGCCGCGCCGATCAATGGCAGCACGGAAAAATCCCGGCTGTGTTGGAATCCCTGCGCCGTGTGCAACACACGAGTTCCCCCCTCGGACACGCTGTAGAGCGCATCGAAGCGGAGCACCCCCGACACCGGGCTGTCCACACCGCGTGGAGGTCTCAACACCACCGTCCACGACGCCTCTTCGGGACTCGCCGCAACGGCTTCGGCCACCCCCACCTCCGTCGGCGTCGTCGTCGGCTTGCATGCCACTGCTGCCAGAAAGCCGGCCGCCACAATCCTCATCCTGAGCATCTGCCCGCATGCTAACGAAACGGTGCCCCGCCGTCCGGGGCATTCGGTACAGGCTCATCACCCGCGCGCGGGGAACCTGGGAGCCAGTCTCCGCAGTTCGCTGACCGTCAGGTTGTCGGTGAAACGTGTCCGCGTTTCTGGGCCCTCGCAGCCTTCGCGCCCACGACCGACCCACAACGTCTTCGAGGAGGGAAATCTGCGAGCAGATGTCAGGCCGACGACATCGAACAGCAAGGTCCCGTTTGGGAGCAGCGTCGCATCGTTGAAGGCGACTCGCTCGTATCGAGCGTCGAACACCGCCGGAACATCGAGAAGTTCGAGAGCTTCGTGGGCTCGCATCTCGGCGACATCAACGAGAACGATCTGCCGCCTCGAGGTCACCACGAGCACATCGCCACGCTCCGAAAACCGTGCGGAGACAATGGGCGCGTCGGTGTCCCAGTGCCGGTCCTGACCACCGCCGAGGTCGTGCAACGTGACCCGGTGGCGCTCGCCGTAGAGGAGGAGCCGCTCGTGCACCCACAACGAGTGGAGGCCCCGACTATCCCGAGCGTTTCCCCGGCCCAACCGCGTCCAAACCCCGCCCGCGCTCGACATCAAGGGGCCTGGGTCGAGCCTGGAGCGCAACCTCAGAAGCTCCCCCCCACTGTCCACCACGATCGTCTCCCGCCCGACGCCCCAATTGCGAACCCCGCACGACCGCGTCGGGCACCCATGCTCGCTCTGCACCTCGACCCTTCCCGGCCGGTGGATCCGCAGAACTCTGAACCTCGAGGCACCGAAGCGGCTGCGTTTCAGCTCGTACCAGCATTGCTTCGATGCGCTCGACGGCGCGCTATGGTGGGTGGAGCGCGCGCTCAACTTGCACTGGAACGACGCGGCCTCGAGATCCTCGAGGTCGTTGACCGCGAGTACGACACGACCATCGGACAAGGCCGTCGCCGCAACGAGGCGCTCACCCGCCCAAGGGGAAAGGTCGGTCGTGCCGACCACTCGAGCGCCGTCGAGGTGTACGAAGGTCGCCCGCCGGCGGACGACCCCTCGTCCGCATGTCTGCGACACCACCAGCAGGCCACCTTCACCAACCCGCACGTCCTCGATCGCAAGGGGTGGTCCAGCGGCGTCGGGTTGCTGGACTTCGAAGGCGGTCCGAGGAGGTCCGTTCGGAGGCACCGCAGAGATAAGAACACGGTCGAGATCCCACCACACGACCCCCGCGTCGGACTCCAGCCAGTGAAGACCCGCGGGGCCGTCGAGGCCAGGGGTCGCAACCCGGGAGGTTTCGGAACCCCGATCGTCGAAGATTCGAATCGATGAGGCTGCAGGGTCGAGGGACGCGAACCCCCTTCCGCTGTGAAGCGGCGCCTGCATATGAACGACGACGGTTCCGCCAGGAGGAGCATCCGCGGCCATGCGAACGAGTGTTCCGACCCGCACAGGCGCACCATCGGCGGGCTTCACGAACGCCCCCAGTTCGAGGTCCGACCGGACCGTAGCCGGAGGCGTTCACGCTTCAGCGTCCTGAGGAAAGCACAGCACCAGCGAAACAAGAGCCAGGAGGGCGAACAAGATGCGCGAGGGCATGTCGGACTTCGACACGGCCGCGGCTCCGATTGTTCGACCGTCAGCCGTGCCGCCGGTCCGGCTCCACGGCGACCACCTCCAGTCGCCCCCCACACCCGCACCGCTCCACCTCCGCCCTCTCGCGTCGCACCGCGCGCTCGGTGTCCACCAGCCGCAGCTGCACCCCATCCCCACGCCAACGCACCGCAGACCCCGGGGCGAGCACCCCGTGCACGCTCATCCGTTGGCCAGCCCCGCTGGCGACCATCGCCTGCACCCGTTGTTCGAACACGGCCTCGGGGAGCCGCAGGGCCACCGCCCCATCACCGCTCGGTTCTCGCAACGCCAGCTGCACGTCTCCACCGCCGACAGACCGCACGGCGCCTGGAGAAAGCGGCGGACGGGTGACGTAGGCGGCGAGGCGTTCGGCAGCGCGCCGGTCATGGGCCTCGACGCGAGTCCCCACGAAGACCTCGGTTCCCCGGGCCTGCACCACGGTCCCCGCGCGCACAGGCGCCGCCGCGTCGCCACGAACCCGGACCCCGGACGGCTCGACGCGAGCGAAGGGCGGCTGCGGCAAGACGTTGCGTGCCTCGGCGCCCACCACCCGGGCCAACTCCCGCAACGCAGGCTCCGCCAAGGTCTGGGCCAGGGCGACGAAGCTGGCCGGTCCGCGGTCGGCGGGCACGAACACGCCGTCGGTTGCGATCACGTGCACGTGCGCGCGCGGCCGAAGGTCGGAGCCGACGGCGTGCAACACCGCGACCGCGCCCGCTCGACCCCGTGCATGCCCCAGCTGCGCTCGCGCGGCACGCTCGATGTCACCGACCACCCTCCCCACGACGGCACGACGAAACCGCTGGGCTGCGTCCGCGTCGGACCCCAGCGCACGGGCCCAGCGGGTCGGCGGCACGAGCACCCAATGCCGGAGCGCGACCCGAGGCAGCCGGGCCAGCGCTGCCCCGACGCGCAGTGGCCCCCAGGGGCAGGCGGCGCACGGGGCATCGCAGGTCATCGAGCGCCGACTCACCGCACCGCAGCCTCGGCAGCGCAACCACAGCGTGGACACGCACGGTCGTGCAGGGGCCTGCGGGGGCAGCGAGAACAAGGGGAGCTGCCGGTCCTTCGACATCACCCCCAGGGTCGGCCGCAGCCGGCGACGTGTTGCAGCGAATCTACGACCGACGGCGTCGCCAGCCGAGCGTCAGCACCATCAGCCCGAACCAGCCCGCGCCGCCACCACCCACGGCGCAGCCACACTCCGCATCGGCAAATCGCGATCCGCCGCTGGGTCCCGCGTCGGAGCTGCGACCGGCAATCTGCGCGTCGATCCACTCGGCGAACGCACTGACGCGGGTTTGGTAGTCGTTGGCACCGTACTGGCCGACGCCGTGGTCGCAGTGGTCGCCCCAGGCGTTGAGACCCGCGAGGTAGGTGATGCCGCCTTGGCGGAGAAAGACGGGGCCGCCGCTATCGCCTTCGGCTCCGACACCTTCGAACTCGGTGACGTCTTCGGTGCCCGGCTTGTCGAAGGTGAACCGCAGGAAGTGGTCGTCGACGCTGTCGACGGTGTTGGTGGCACGACGCAGCATGCCGTCGTTGCTGCCGCCGGACTCCCCCTCGACGCCGGTGCCGTGCACACCCGTGCCGAGCAGTTCGACGGCTTGGCCGACCTCGTCCCCACCGCGGTAGATCTGAAACGGTTCGACGTGCAGCGAAGCCGCGTCCAGTCGAATGAGGGCGATGTCGTAGGTGTCGCCGCCGTCTTGGTAACGCGGGTGCAGGATGACCGCGCTGACGTTGCGCGGTTCTCCGGCGATGTCGAGCGTGGCGCCCTCGTCGACATCGACCGCGCAGTGGGCCACGGTGAGCAGGTAGGTCGGGTGGACCAAGGTGCCCAAGCAGTCCCCTGCGCCGAGCAGGGGAATGACGGCGGGGTACTGGCCCGGGTCGACGACGTACTGGGAGGGCTCGAGATCGTCCCGACCGATGATGGCGTGCGCGGTGGGCACGGCGGCAAAGAAGCAGGTCAGGGCACCGAGGGCGACGGCACGAGAGCGCACCGCCCGACTCTACCCAGCCGCGGTACGCTCGGCGACGCAAGAATTGCCGATGTCCTACGATCTGTACTTTCGTTCGGATGCGCCGCCTTCACCCCAGGAGGTCCGCGACTACTTCTCGGGGCGCGCGCACTACGAGGTGCGGCCGACCCAGGCCTGGTACGAGAATCCGACGACGGGGGTCTACTTCTCGTTCGGCTTCGACGAGGGTGAGGGCGAAGCCTTGGCGCTGTCGTTCAACCTCAACTACAACCGGCCGTCGTTCTTCGGGCTGGCGGCAGAGCCAGAGGTCGCGACGTTCATCGCCCACTTCAACCTCGGCATCGACGACCCCCAATCCGACGGCATGGGCGACGGGCCCTACTCGCGCGAGGGGTTTCTGCGGGGGTGGGACGCGGGCAACCGCTTCGGTGTGTCGGTGATGAAAGAGCGCGGGTCTGCCGACGTGCCCACGCTTCCGGCGTCGACCAACACCGGCATCTGGCGCTGGAACGCGATGCGCGAAGCCTACCTCGACTTCCTGGGCAGCCTCGAAATGCTGCCCACGTTCGTGCCGACGATCATGCTGCTCGCGGCCGAAGACGATCCCCGCACGGTCTTCACCACGGTGGTCTGGGGAGAGGCCATGGCGTTCATGTTGCCGAAGGTCGACCGCATCGTGCTGCCCCAAGAGGACAAGTCGATGCTGTGGCTGCCGTACGCAAAGGTGGCCGACTACCTCGAGGCGCTGCCGCTGCGCCCGGCCGAGTACACGTTCGATCTCGACGGGCGCACTTGGCAGACGGGGATGGGCCACCGCGTGATCGAAGACAACCTCACCAGTGGAGCGCTGCACGACCTGCTGACGCGCGGTGGAGAGCCGATTCCCAAGCTCGGCCGAGTCGCCCCCGACCGCGTCCTGGACCGGGAGCTGCTCGAAGGATGAGCGCGGCAGACGTGACCGAGGTCCCCACCCAGGAGGGCTACGACCGCTGGGCGGCCGGCTACGACCGCTACGACAATCCGCTCATCGCGTTGGAGCAGCCTGTCGTGCGGACGCGCATTGGGAACCCGGCTGGCCTCGCGGTGTTGGACGTCGGCTGCGGCACGGGCCGCCACGCGCTTTGGATGGCGGAGCGCGGCGCGACGGTGACAGGCGTCGACTTTTCCAACGGGATGCTGGAGCAGCTGCGCAGCAAGCCCAACGCCGACATCACGATCCTCGAGCACGACCTGACCCAAGGGCTGCCGCGACCCGATGGCAGCGCAGACTTGGTGACGTGTTGTTTGGTGCTCGAGCACGTCAACACTCTCGATGCGGTGTTCGCCGAAATGGCACGGGTCTGCCGTCCGGGCGGACGTGTGCTGATCAGCGATTTTCACCCGGAGATGCTTCGTCGGGGCTATCACGCCCGCTTTCGCGAGGCGCCCGAGGGTCCGAAGTACCAGATGATGGGTGAAGCGCACACGGTGTCCGACTACGTGATGGCGGCCACCACCGCGGGGCTCGGCATCGTCCACGCATCCGAGCACGAGATGACGCCGCAGCTGGCCGAGACGAGCCGCAGCGCCAAGAAGTGGGTCGGGCTTCCGCTGCTGTTCGTGCTCGAGTGCCGCAAGCCCGGTGTCGGGTGAAGTGGCGCGCTCTGCTGGTGAAATGGCGCGCACCGCCTCTGTCTCGCCCCTCGATGCGCGCTACGATTTCGTGCGTTCGATGAAGCCGCTGGGACCACTGTGTGCGCTCGCCGTCCTCGTCGCGGGCTGTGCGGGGTTTGGCCGTGCGCCTCGTCGCACCGACCGGGTTCACTTCCGCAGCTCGCCGCAGTTTGAGGGCAAGCGGTTCCACAACGACGAACCGATGTACATGGACTGGTGGGGTGCGCTGCAGCGCGGGCCTCGAGGCGTGCAGCGAGAGCCGGACGCTCCGTTGCCCGTCGTGAAGCGCTCGCGCGAGGCCTTCGCAACACCGCCGGCGTCGGGCTTGCGCGCGACATGGCTCGGGCACTCGTCGGTGTTGCTGGAGCTCGATGGCGTCGTGGTGCTGACCGACCCGCACTTCGGACCTCGCTCGTCCCCGTTTCGCGGAGCGGGTCCCAAGCGCTGGTATCCCGCACCGCTCGCCCTCGAAGACCTTCCGCCACTCGACGCGGTCCTGATCTCCCACGATCACTACGACCACCTCGATCACACCACGCTGCAGCGCATGGCCGATTGGGACACCCGCTTCATCGTGCCGCTGGGCGTCGGTGGCCACCTGCAGCGCTGGGGTGTGCCGCGCGAACGCATCACCGAGCTGGATTGGTGGGACGAGCTGCAGCTCGGGGAGGTACGACTCGCCTGTGTGCCCGCCCGCCACGCCTCCGGACGGCGCATGGTCACCCGCGATCGCACGCTGTGGGCCGGGTACGCGCTGGTCGGACCCCGGCATCGCGTCTACGTGTCCGGCGATACCGGTTTGTTTCCCGCGCTCGAGGTCATCGGCACCCGCTACGGCCCGTTCGACCTGACGATGATCGAAGTCGGGCAATACAACGACAGCTGGCCCGACTGGCACCTGGGACCCGAGCAAGCCGTGCTCGCCCATCGCATGGTGCGGGGCAAGACGATGCTGCCCGTGCACTGGGGACTGTTTCGGCTGGCCCCGCACGGCTGGACTGAGCCGATCGAGCGCGTCTTGGTGAAAGCCGATGCGGCCAAGGTTCGTGTTGCGACCCCCAAGCCGGGACAGAGCGTGGAGCCCGATGCCTCCGTGCCCACGGCACGATGGTGGCCGGACGCGGCCTGGCAAACGGAGGCCGAGCACCCGATTCGTGCGACCAAGGCCGGCGATGGCGGGGAGCGCATGGACACCGACGCCCTCTTTGAGCGCTTCGCCGACCCGGTGCCGTGAGATGGGCCTTGACGCCCGTGGCCGGGTTTCGGAGCATGAGGTCAGGGCGACGACTCGCGCCCAACCCCAAACGCCGGCCCCCAGCGCCGGTCACCGCATCTGCGGATGGGGCAAAGGAGGGCACACCTCCGAGTCGGGATCCGAACACCTTTGAGCACCGTCTTGGGTGCATGGCTGGGGCGTGACTCGAGGCGGACGCACGAAGGACACTCGGAATGCCCACTCAAAAAGACTTCAAACGCATCGTTCGTACCCGGATGGCCAAGACCGGCGAGTCGTACACGGCCGCCCGCGCCGCCCTGCTCGCCAAACAATCGCCCAAGCCTCCCGCCGCGGCTGCCCCCAAGGCCCAGTGGGCCGAGTTGGCGGGCATGCGTGACGAAGCGGTGCATGCCAAGACCGGCCGCACCTGGGCCCAGTGGGTCACGGCGCTCGACGGCGCCCGAGCCTGGACGTGGTCGCACCGCGACATCGCGAAACACATCAGGGAGACCTACGCGGAGGTCAGTGGGTGGTGGGCCCAGACGGTCACGGTGGGCTATGAGCGCATTCGAGGGCTTCGCGAAGTCGGCCAGCGCCGCGGTGGCACCTACGACGCCAACAAGACCCGGACCTACCCGGTCGACGTGTCGACGCTGTACCGGATGTTTGCCGACGCCCGGCGTCGCAGGCGTTGGCTGACCGAGGGCATGGTGAAGATTCGAACCTCCAAGGTAGACACCTCGATGCGCCTCGACTGGGAGGGCGACTCCCTCGTTGCGCTCACGTTCACCGCGAAGGGCGAGCACAAGAGCGCGGTCTCGGTGCAGCACAGCAAGCTGCCCACCAAGGCCGCAGCCGAGTCGGCCAAGCAGGCCTGGCATGCCCGCCTCGACGCACTGCGCGACGCACTCTGAGCCGTCGGGAAACGCGCAGCCCGCCGCTTCGATGACGCGCGCGGTGGGCTCGCGTCATCAACGCCAACGCATGACACGTCTTCTGCGGACACCCGGGAACCTTTCGCACCCCGAGCTGCACATGGGCGGACGCTGGCACGCGATCGCACTTCCGCGGCCGTCCGGGGCACCGCAAGCCCAGGTCACGGCCCGGTGGTAGGATGTATTTCGGTGTCGGGGGACATGAAACGGATTGGCTTTGTCATGGCCGCGTTGGCGGTCGGGTGCGGTGGCGACGAGCCCCGCGAAGAAGAAGGGCTCACGCAGGGCAGCTCGGTCTCGATCTCCGTCTCGGGAGGATCGGCTGACGGCAGCGGCGGCGACGACGAGAGCGGCGACGAATCGGGCTTCAGCGACGTCACCGGGCACAACCCCACCGGCAACTCCGCGGGCGATGAAGGCGGCGTGGTCGGGTGCGAAGAGCTGATCGACGAGGCCGACCTCGGCCCGCGTCCGCAGGACATCATCTTTGCGGTCGACACCTCGGGGTCGATGATTCAAGAGGCCGGCTTCGTGCAGGCGCAGATGAACTCGTTCTCTATTCAGATCGAGGCCGGCCAGGTCGACGCACGCATCATCTTGTTGGCCGAGTATCCGTTCCTGGTCAGCCCGGGCATCTGCATCGACCCGCCCCTGGGCTCGGGCGGCTGCCCCAACCAGGACTCCAACCCGCCCAAGTTCCTGCATGTGCCGGACAGCGACATCAACAGCAGTGACTCGCTCCAGCGCATCATCGAGCTCTACCCGGGCTATGGGCCCCTGTTGCGGCCCAACGCGCTGACCCACGTGGTGGTGGTCAGCGACGACAACTCGGCCATGAGCGCCGCCGACTTCACCACGCAGTTCTCGGGCTTGGCGGACCACCTCGGCAACTTCGTGTTTCACGGGATCGTCAGCTCGCTCGACCCCGACGGTCCCGCGTGCGGTTCATGCTGTGCGCTGGGGGCCAGCCAGGGCGTGGTCTACCAAGAGCTGATCGAGGCCACCGGCGGTGTCGAGGGCAACTTGTGCGATCAGGAGTTCCAGCCCGTGTTCGGTGCCGTCGCAGCGCAGGTCATCGGCGGTGCATCGCTGGCGTGCAGCTACGTCATTCCCGACCCGCCCGAAGGCGAGACGTTCGACCGCGACGAGGTCAACGTCGAGTTCGAAGACAGCAACGGCAACCCGCTTCCGGTGGGCCGCGTCGACACCGAAGCCGACTGCGCGGGCGTCACCCACGGTTGGTACTACGACAACCTCGACGACCCTTCGCGCATCATCGTGTGCCCTCAGACCTGCGACACCATTCGCGACTTCGAGGCGGGCCAGGTCGCGATCAAGTTCGGCTGCGAGACGATTCCAGCCGCCTGAGCAGGCTCAGACGAGGTCGGCGGCGACCGCTCGCACCTGATCGGCCACGACCTCGTCGCTCGCGAACATCACCCCGCAGTCGCCCAAGAACGTGGTGTCGGGGCGATTGAGCGGGAGCGGTTCTCCGGCAAACGTCGTGGCGACCGCCCCGACTTCGCGGTAGCAGCACGCGGTGGCTGCGTAGTCCCACAGGCTGCCGCCCCCCCGTCCCTTGCGCGGCAGCTTGAAGTAGACCGCGGGCGGAAAGATGAGCGCCGACCAAGCGTTGACGACCGCGGCTTGGCCCACGTGCACGCTGGCGGTGCCCATCGCCTCCGCGATCTTTCGATAGGCCGGGTTGTAGTCGAAGCTGTGGTCTCCGAACACCTGCTTCACGCCCGAGCGTGTCCACGGCCACCACTCCTCGTCGTCGACCACCAGGCCTCCGTCGAGCACCGCCTGGGCTCGCTGCCCGCTGACGACGTCGTGAATCACGCCGACGAGCGGCACACCATCGCGGCCCACGAGCGCGATCGAAACCGCCGGCCCTCGCTGGTTGCGAATGTAGGCCAGCGTGCCGTCGAGCGGATCGATGCACCAAAACGCCGGTGCGCGCAGACGCGAGCCATCGTCGGGTCGCTCTTCGGTGAGCAGGCCGAAGCCCTCGAGCGCAGGACCCATCGCCTCGAGAATGATCGCCTCCGCCTGGCGGTCGACCTCGGTGACGACTTGCGACGCCAAGTAGTCACCCCCGCCTTCCTTGTGTTCGACCTGGGCCGGGCGATGGCTCTTGATGTATGCGGCGGCCTTCGCAGCCGCCCGCTGGGCGACCTCTGCGAGTGCCCAACGTTGCTCGGGTGTGCCGGCGGTGTTGCTCATCGTCCCTCCAAGACCTGACACGCCAGGCCCTCACTGTAGCTGTGAATCTTGCGATGGCCGGGGCTCCACCCCAGCAAGAAGCGGTAGAAGTCGGTCCACGCGACGGGGTACAGCGCCCGCCAACTCTGCTCGAGCGCGTCCGCATCGACCCCCTGCACAGCCCCGCGCAAGACGGCGAAATAGTGGTCGAGCATCCCGGGCACCACCGCCTCGGCTTCGTCTTCGCCCACGCAGCTGCTGATGAAGTAGGCGACGTCTTTCATACCGCACCCTCCACCAACGTACTGGAAGTCGACCGCCGCAACACGCCCGGGCTCCCCAAAGCAGAAGTTGGCCAGCTTGGCGTCGCCGTGCACCAGCGTCGTGTACCGGGTCTCTCGCAGACGAGCGGCCAAGTCCTCCGCAGCGTCCTTGAGCGCGCCCTCGGGCAACGCGGCCCACTCATCGGGCCGGGTGTCGAGGTGCCAGTAGGTCCCCTCCGCCCACAGCCCATCAGGCGCCTGCCCCAGAAACGTCGCGTGAAACTCGGCGAGCCAGGACAAACAGCCGAGCAGGTCCTGCTCCGAGACCGCGTGCGCCCGGCGGCCAAAGCCCGCCGCGTCCAGGTCCTCGAGCGCCAGCAACACCCCGTCGTCGGTGGCCTGCGTCCCAAGACATGCAGGCACCCGGCACCGCAAAGAACACCGAGAGGCAAAACGCGCGTACCACTGGGCTTCGACCGCGTAGGACCTCACCTTGCGAGCGTGCGAGCGGTCGGTGGCCCAGCCCCGCGGGTGCTGGCGCGCGGACGGCCACCGTACACGCTTCACGATCACCTGCGCATGCTCGCCCCCGCGGAGGTGACAACGGACGATGGTCCCGTAGCCGCTCCACAACGTCTGGACCGACTCGGTGCGCTCGACGGCATCCGCCTTCGTCACCGAGCACACCCAAGACGCCGCCGCGTCGTCGAGCCCCCTCACCGGGCGAATGTATCAGCCTCACTCGTGGCGTAGGGCTTCGATCGGGTCGAGCCGCGACGCCCGAATGGCGGGATACAAGCCTGAGATCAGGCCGACGCTGACCGACACGCCCGTGGACAACACGATCGAGCTCGCGGTCACGACGGTGGGCCAGTCTGCATAGACCGCCACCGCATACGCGATTCCAACCCCGAGCGTGATCCCTGCCACACCGCCCAGCAGCGACAGCGCGAACGAGGTGAGCAGAAACTGAAAGCGAATGTCGCGGCGGCGGGCTCCCACGGCCCGCCGAATGCCGATCGCCCGGGTCTGCTCGAGGACCGAGGCCAACATGATGTTCATGATGCCGATGCCTCCCACGAGCAGCGAAATGCCGGCAATGCAGCCCATCACGATGTCGAACAGCCGCTGCGTCTGACGGCTCTGCTCGAGCAACGCCGCGGGCACCACGATTTCGTAGTCGCTCTCGCCTCCGTGCAGCCGCTGCAGCAGCCCGCTGACCACGGCGGCCACCTCGGTGGGCGAGGTGCCCTCTTCGGTGCGAATGACGATCTCCGCGAGTGGAGCGTCGAGCGGGTCGCGGTCGAACTTTCGCAGGCCCGTAGACAGCGGCAGGTAGATCTCCCGCGCCGTGGAGGCCACCGCCACCCCTTCGATCGACGCTTCGTCGGTGCCTTCGGGGGCCAGCACGCCGACCACCTCCAGCCAGACATCGTTGACCTTGACGTGCCGGCCGATCGCCGCATCGGGGCCGAACAACTCCCGCCGCGCCGCCGATCCGAGCACGGCGACCTGGGCGTGCTCCTGCTCGTCGCGGGCGTCGATGAACCGCCCCTCCCCCATGCGCAAGCGCGAAAGCTCGGCGTGCAACGGGGATACGCCGAACACCTTGGCCTCCGTCTTTCCGCCCGGGGCATGAATGGAATAGGCGTCGACCTCCAGCCGAGGGACCACGTATTCGAGACCCGGCACGGCTTCTTGCACCGCGTACACGTCGCGCTCGGACAGGCCGATCGACTTCTTGCGAATCTCGAGCAGGTCTTCTTTCTCGAAGTCCTTCGCCCGCACCAGCACGTTGCGCACGCCCATGCGGTCGATGAGGTCCATGGCCTGCTGCTCGGCCCCGGCTCCGATCGAGAGCATCGAGATGACCGCCCCCACCCCGAACATCATGCCGAGCATGGTCAGCGCGGAGCGGAGCTTGTGCGACGCCAGGTTCTCGAGCGCCGCGAAGAAGGCATCCGAAGTCCGCATCATGACGCACCCCCGCCGGGCTTCTTGGGGCCCTCTTCGGCCTTCTTGTCGTTCTCGTCGCCGAGCAAGGCGCTGGCGTCTTCGTTGGGGTTGCGCAGGGCGACCTCATCCCCCGCCTCGAGCCCCGCCGTGATGACCACCCGACCCGCGCTCGCGGTCCCCAGCTCCACCTCGACCGCGTCGAAGCTACCGCCGCTGCGTTTGTAGACGATGGTCTTGCCGTCGTCGTCGAACACGGCTTGCCGCGGGATGACCAGCGCGTCGGGTTCCTCGACCCGGATGATGGCGCTGACCCGCTGACCGATGCGCATCGTTTCGGCGTCGGTCTTGGCAAGCTCGAGCGTGACCCCGAAGTAGTGCACCGGAACCTCGTGGTGCTTGGGCTGCGCGAGCGTGTCCATCTTGAGCAGGGACGCTTCGTACGTGTTGGCCGGGTGGGCGTCGATGACCACCTCGGCCGGGAGCCCCGTGGCCAGGTTGCCAGCGTCGGCTTCGAGCACGTGCACCCGCGCCTCGAGGGCCTCGACGTGCGGCAGCTCGGCGAGTTTCTGGCCCCGCCACACGGTGTCTCCCACCCGAATGGGGTCGCCCCGCCAGTTGCGCTGCAGCACCAAGATGCCGTCGTGCGGCGCCTTGATCTGGAGCTTGGTCAGCCCCTCTTCGGCGCGTTGCACCTCGCGTTTGGCCTGCTCCTTGTCGATCGAGATCAGGTCGAGCTGCTTGGACGACACCGCCCGCTCGATCTGTTTGACCCGGCGAGCGTGTCGGGCCTTGGCCTCGGCCAACTCGACATCGATGGTGGACTCGACGATCTCGTTGCGCGAGAGGATGTCGGCATCGTCGCTCTCGAACTCTCGTGCAACTTGGGCCTCGGCGTCGGAGAGTTCGGCGGTCACATCGCGTTTGGCGGCGTTGCTCTTGGCCGTGACCGATTCCTTTTTCATGCGCTTGTTGGACGAGCGCACGTCGTCTTGGCTGTCGGCGAGTTTGCGCTCCATCTCGGACGCATCGAACTCGACCACGATGTCGCCCTTCTTCACCGCCATGCCGTCTTCGGCGACCCAGGCGATCTTCATTGGGCGTTTGGAGTCTTGGGGCGCGGTGATCGGCGTGGCTTCGACCGCGTGCAGCAAGCCCTCGGCCCGCACCTTCCGAACGAAGGTGGACGCCGCTTCGACCTCGAACGTGGGCACCTCGGCCTCCAGCACGTCGGGCATGCACCCCACGAGCACCGCCGCCAAACCGCACGCGATGAACCGGCGCCGGTTCACGACGTCACCTCCGACGGCAGCACGACCTCGTCGCCTTCTTCGAGTCCGCCGAGCACCTCCACCAACTCGGTGGTGCGTCGCCCCAGCTCGACCGACACCTCCTCGGTGCCCAAGCCGCTCTTGCGGTACACGACGGGCCCCTTGGGTGTGGGCATCACCGCCTCGAGCGGCAGCAACAGCGCGTCCTCGATGCGCTCGGACTCGACGGTGCCGCGAAAGCGCATCCCGGGGCGGAGCTTCACGTCTTCGGTCGCTTCGATCTCGATGCGCACCCGCGCCACCTTCAGGGGGTTTTCCGGGGAGGCGCGGCGAACGGTGCGGGAGATTTCGAGGATGCGCCCGCGAATCTCGACGTCGGCCTGCGCATCCAGGCGCAGCGACACGGCTTGGCCTTCGCGCACCTTGCTGACGTCGACCTCTCCGATCTCGCCCTCGCCTTCCATCGCGTCCAACGACGCCAGCGACATCACGGGCTCACCGCGCCACGCCGTGTCCCCGATCTTCTTCTTTTCGCCCCGCCAGTTGGTGGAGTAGATGACCGTGCCCTCGCGTGGGGCCACGACGTTCATCGCCGTGATCGACTCGGTGATCTCCTCGACGCGGCCTTGGGCGCGGTCTCGCTTGCTGCGCCAGCGCCCGACGTCGGAGTTGTCTCGACGCGCCGCGGCTTTCGCCTTGGCCTTCTGAAACTCCACTTTCTTCCGGGCGAGCTCCAAGTCGAGCTTGGCCTTCTGCAGCTCGATCACGGCCGTGATGCCCTCGGGCGCGTCGGCCTTGAGCGTGGCCTTGCGCAGCTCGGCTTTCGCTTCGGCCAACGCCAGGGATTCGTCCTCCCTCGCCATCTTGGCGGTGGACACCTTCATCTTGAGCTGGGTGGCCGCAGAGTCGCGCTCGGCCTGTTTTTGGTCGAGGCGCTGCTTGAGCTCGGTGGTGTCGAGCATCAGCACCGGCTGGCCTTCCTTTGCGACCCCGCCCTCCTCGGCCATCATCGCGATCTTGTAGTTCCACACGCCGGACAGCGGCGGCGGGCTGATGCGCACCGAGTCGAGGGCTTTCATTTCCCCCGAGACCTCGACCCCGATCACCAACGGGCCTCGCTCCACGACCACGCTCTGCGCATCGGCGAGCTCGGCCGGAGCCGCGTCGCAGCCCCACAGCGCGATGGCCAGCACACAGGCGAACACGCGCTTCATGCTGCACCTCCGGGCATGCGCACGACGTCGCCTTCGGACAAGCCAGACTCGACCGCGCAGAGCTGGGCATCGCACGCGCCGACGCTCACCTCGACTTGGCGTCCGTCCTCGAGCATCGCAGTCGGCACCGTCGCCGTGAAGTCGAGCCCCGCTCGAGGCACCACGAGGGCATCGTCGACCACCACGCTGGGCACGTCGACCTTCACCGAAAGGCCCGGCCGCATCTGCTCGGGCAGTTCGGCCTCGAGCTCGACCACGACCGAGAAGCCCTGGCGAGTGGACTCGGCGGACGCGCTCTGGGCCACGGGACTGACCGATCGCACGAAGCCGGGCAATGCGATGTCGGGAAAGGCATCGACGGTGCACGTGACCTTCATGCCCTCGGTCACGCGGCGGTCGTCCACGTCGCTGAGCGTCGCGCGGACCAAGGTCTTGCTGAGGTCGGGGAGTTCGGCGACGACGAGGCCGGGCCAGACGTTGTCGCCCACCTGGAGCTTGCGCCCCTCCCAGGGGTGTTTGCCGACCAGCACGATGCCGTCGCGTGGTGCGGTGAGAACGAGCGCGTCGAGTTCTTCCCCGGCCGCCTTGTAGGCACGAAGCGCCTTTTCGTAGGCGACACGTTTGACCTGTTCGTCGAGACGCCCGCCGCCGCGCAGCGCCTCGAGGTCACGTTTGGCGGTCGTGAGCGCGACCTCGGACCGCTGCAGCGCCAGGCGAGCATCTTGAAGCTCGCGTCGCGACTGCAGCTCTTCGGGCACGCCAACGTCGAGCTCGGCCTTGGCGACCGCGGTCTTCTGCGTTTGCACCTCGAACACCTTTTCAGCCACCTGCACTGCGGTCTCGGCCTGCTGGGTTTCGAGTTCGACACCAGCCTCGACCACCTTGACGTCGAGGTCGCTGAGTTTTTCGATCACCGACGAGTTGTCGAACTCGACGATGCGGTCGCCCTTTTTCACGACGGCGCCGTCCTCGGCCAACCACTTGACCGCGATCTGCCAGTTCTCGGTGCGCGGCGTGAGCAACTCGACCGCGTTCTCGGCCTCCAGCTCCCCGGTGAGCAGCAGCCGCTGGGTGAGCGCCCCCCGGGTCACGACCGCGGTGGGCACCGCGAGTTCGGGCTCGGGACCCGCCATGCCCACGACGGCGTCACACCCGGCCAGCGCCAGCAACGAAAGCACGATTCGGACCCGCATCACATCGCCGCCACTTCTTTGCCGGGCCCGTCCCCGATCACTTTGCCGTCGGCCAGGCGCACCGCTCGAGGGCACCGCGCGGCGACATCGGGCTCGTGGGTGACGATGACGATCGTGTTGCCCGCTTCGTGCAAGGCATCGAACAGCGCCATGATCTCCTTCTCGGTCGCGGAGTCGAGGTTGCCGGTTGGTTCGTCGGCGAGCAGCAGCGTGGGCTCCCCCACCAGCGCCCGGGCGATGGCGACGCGCTGCCGCTGGCCCCCGGAGAGTTCGAGTGGTTTGTGGTGAAGCCGGTCTCCCAAGCCCACCTGGTCCAGCGCTTCGGTCGCCAGCCGTCGACGCTCGCGCCGAGGCGTGCCGCGGTACAGCAGCGGCAGCTCGACGTTGCGCAACGCCGACACCCGTCCGAGCAACTGAAAGCTCTGAAAGACGAAACCGATGTGGCGGTTGCGGACCCGAGACAGCGCATCGTCGCCCAGCCCCTGAACGTCTTCGCCGTCGAGTCGGTATACGCCGCTCGACGGTCGGTCCATGCAACCGAGCAGGTTCATCAGGGTGGACTTGCCCGAGCCGCTGCGACCCACGATGGCGACGAACTCCCCCGGGTCGACGTGCAACGACACACCGTCGAGCGCCCGAATGGTCTCGTTGCCCATCTGGTAGGTCCGGGTGAGGTCGACGACCTCGATGATGTGACGCGCGCTCTCCATCCGACTCGCGTGACACTGACCCAAGCGGCCGGGGTCAGGTTTCCTCCAGGCGCATCGTCGCAGATATCGGGAACGGGCTCATCCGCAAACGTCCCATGTCACGAACCTGGGAACCTCTTGCACCCGAGCGCGTGAAAGCCCGAGTCACGGCACTTCGCATGTGGCGTCACTCAGTCGGGCCACAGGCCAGCGCGCACCAGATCCCGCACCTCGACGGCTCGGAGCACGGCGGCATCCACCGCAGCCGATGACGCGCTCGATGGGTCGATCGGTCGCCCCTCCGCTCTCAAGACATCGTGCACCGCGACCACCGCATCGAGCGCAGACTCCGGGTCACAGGTCAGCCGGCCGCGTCGGTGCATGCGTTGCGCAACCCGCCGCAACCGGCGACGCGAGGGACGAAAGGTGGCAGTCAGACGACGAGGCCGAGGGCGTTTTGACATCGTCCCGAGCAGTCGGCGGCCCACCGCGATCGTTGCAGAGAAACCGCCGACCTGGCCTCGGGGGGCGCTGTGCATCCGACTCCCCCCCGAGTCGATCTACGATGCACCCATGACCGCTTCGCTTCGGCTCGGTGTCCTGGCCCTGCTCGTCGTCGGCTGCCGCCCGCAGCAGGCCGAGCTCGACGAGATCAACCGCAAGCTCGACCAACTCTCCGCACAGCAAGAGCAGCTGATCGCCAACCTCGACACGCAGTGGGCGGCCGAGCGCCGAAGCGAACCCACGCAGCAGCAACGCCGCGCGCCCGACGACAACTGGGTCGAGGTCGCCGAAACCCTCGACCGCCTGCAAGACGACATGCGCACCCTGCTGCTCAAGGTCGACGACTTGGAAAAGCGCGGCGTTGCCAAGCCCGCAGCCGCCCCACGACCGGGGCGTCCCGATCCCGCCGAGCGCTATCGCGTCGATGTGGGCAAAGCCCAGGTGAAGGGCCGCAACGACGCCCTGGTGACCGTGGTGATGTTCACCGACTACCAATGCCCGTTCTGCAAACGCGTGCAGCCGACGATTGGCAAGGTGAAGCAGGCCTACGGCAAAGATGTCCGCATCGTGCTCAAGCACAACGCCCTACCCATGCACAACCGCGCCGAGGCAGCCGCGCTGGCGGCCGAAGCCGCGGGGCGACAAGGCAAGTTCTGGGAGATGCACGACAAGCTCTACCAAGACCCACGTGCACTCACCGACGAGAACTTCGAACGCTACGCGGACGAGCTCGGCCTCGACATTCGCCGCTTCAATCGCGACCGCAAGGACAAGAAGCTGCTCGACCGCATCAAGGCCGACCAAACCCAAGCCAACAAGATCGGTGCCCGGGGCACGCCGGCCTTCTTCATCAACGGCCGCTTCCTCAGCGGGGCCCAGCCCTACAAAGCCTTCGAGGTGCTCGTCGACGAGGAACTCGCCCATGCCCGCAAGATGGTCAAGAAAGGGACCAAACGGCGCAGCGTGTACAAGACGCTGATGAAAAGCGCCCGCCCCGAAGTCTGACCTGCGCTTCCGCAGCCGGCCCCGGCATCCGTTCCCCGGCCCACACCTGCGCGGCCCGATACGCTGACCTTCGTGTCCAAGGACCTGCTGCTTCGAGAGCACACCGACGGGGTGACCACCCTGACGATGAACAACCCCAAGCGTCTCAACGGCTGGACGATGTCCATGCTCGACGCCTTGGGCAAAGCGCTCCGCGAAGCGGCAGACGACCCCGAGACCAAGGTCCTCATCCTCACCGGGACCGGGCGCTACTACTGCGCGGGCGTGAACCTGGGAGGGTCCCTCAAGCCCGACCATCCCGCGTCGCTGCATCGCTTCATCATCGAGCGCAACATGGAACTGTTCGACCAGTTCCTGCGCTTTCCCAAGCCGGTGCTCATCGCCGTCAACGGACCCGCCATCGGAGCCAGTGTGACGTCGGCGACGCTGTGCGACGGCATCCTCGCCTCCGAGAGCGCGACGTTCTCCACCCCGTTCGCGGCCCTGCGAGTTCCCCCCGAAGGCTGCTCCACCGAGGTCTTTCCCAAGCTGCTCGGCGACGCGGCCGAGCGCATGCTGGGCGAGGAAGGCTGGAAACCCACCGGCGCCGAGGCGGTCGAAATTGGCCTCGCGCAGTGGGTCGTTCCCGACGACCAGCTGATGAGCGAAGCGCACCGCATCGCGCAGCAGTGGATCCGGGAAGGCCGGACGCGCACCTTTCCCGCCGGCTTCACGCGCGAGCAACTCGAAACCATCAACGTGCGGGAGTCGAAGGTGCTCGCGACCGCGTTTCTCAGCCCGCCGTTCCTCATGGCCCAGTTCCACTTCCTGTGGGGCAAGGGCAAGAAGCAACTCGCCGTGGTGTTCTTGACGCTCGCCAAGACCCACCGGCTGTGGAAGCGCCTGCTTCCCGCCGACGCCCGCGGCTGACACTGCGTCAATCGGCCTCGGCGACGCTCCGACGCGCTCTGCTACATTGAGGCCATGTTGGCCGTTCTCGCCCTCGCGGGCGCGCTGTCCGTCCCCGCGCCCGAGCCCCTGCCCGTGATCGGGGGCGAGGTCGCGACCGGCTGCGAGTGGCCCATGACGGTGCTCATGAGCGGGTGCAGCGGTACGCTCGTCCACCCCGAGATCGTGCTCTACGCCGCGCACTGCCCCAACACCGGCAGCGTTCGCTTCGGCACCACCGGAGGCGATCGCACCGTCTCCACGACCACCTGCCGCGCAGCCCCCGAGTACCCGGCCACGGGGTTCGACTACGCGTACTGCCGCCTGGCCCAGCCCGTCACCGACGTGCCCATCGTGCCGATCATGATGGGCTGCGAGCGCGACCAACTGCCCGTCGGCAAGCGCGCGACGATGGTCGGCTACGGCAACACCTCCGATGCCGGGGGAGGCTTCGGCACCAAGCGCTGGATCGAAGGCGATGTGGCGGGTTTTCCCGCCGACGGCAAGCAGGTCGGCATCTTCTACGACGACCCCGAAACGGGCATCTGCAACGGCGACTCCGGAGGCTCGGCGTACACCCAGCTCGAAGACGGCACCTGGCGCCTGTTCGGGATCGCGTCCACCGTGCCCGGCTCTTGCGGCGGCAGCTCCCAACACATCCCCGCGTGGGCAGCCGTCGCGTGGATCGAAGACGACTCGGGCATCGACATCACGCCTTGCCACGACGCCGACGGAGCATGGAACCCCGGCCCCGACTGCCAGGGTTTTCCCACCAACCCCGCGAGCGACAACGGACTGACCTGGGGAAGTGGCTGCGGCCCCGGACCCGCCCGTGGCCTCGCGCAAACCTGCGGCGCGCCGTTCGGAGAACCCCAAGACCTGCAAGCGCCGTCGGTGGCATTCGTCAGCCCCGCCGAAGGTGCCTACCCGGGTCCGTCGCTCGAGACCGACATCGAGCTCGACGTGTCGGACGACAGCGGCATTCTCGACGTGTCCATCACCTTCGCGGACGAGCAGCAGGCGTTCTTCGAAGCCCCGCCCTACACGATCCCCAACGTCGTCTTTCCCGAGGGCAGTTGGGAAATCGTTGCCACCGCGCGCGACTGGTCCGGCAACGTCACCGAGACCAGCGTCGTCCTCGAGGTCGGCACTCCCGCGGGCGGCTCCAGCTCCGGCGGCGAAACACAGAGCACGGGCGCAGCCGGCGACTCCACCGGACCCTCCGGCACCTCCGGCAACGACGCGTCGACGGGCGAGCCCACCGGCGACACCACCGGCGACCCACCGAGCACCAGCACGGGACCAAGCGGCGACACCGACGATCCGAGCAACGACGGCTGCGGATGCACCAGCACGCCCACAGCCCCGAGCGCGCTGTGGGTATTCCTCGGACTGCTGGCCCTCCGCCGCCGCGACTGAGTACGGGCTCAGCCTTCGGTGTTCTTGGCCTCGCCGAAGTCCGCGGCGCTGTGGCGCTCGGGCACACGCTGGGACTCCTCGCCCCATACGCGGTTGACCCGGCGGCCGCGGGCGACGGCGGGGCGTTCGCCCACCGCTTTGACCCACCGGCCGAGATGTTCGTACTCGTGCACCGAGAGGAACTCGGCGGCGTCGTAGGCGTCTCCGGTGACGACGGCCGCGTACCAGGGCCACGCGGCGATGTCGGCGATGGAGTAGTCGCCCGCGATGAACTCGTTGTCGGCGAGTCGGCGGTCGAGCAGATCGAGCTGCCGCTTCGTCTCCATCGCAAACCGATCGATCGGGTACTGCAGCTTCACGGGCGCGTAGGCATAGAAGTGGCCAAAGCCGCCGCCGACGTAGGGCGCCGCGCCCATCTGCCAGAACAGCCAGTTGAGCACCTCGGTGCGCTGCGCTCGACCCTTGGGGAGGAACGCGTCGAACTTCTCGGCCAGGTAGAGCAGGATCGAGCCGGTCTCGAACACACGCTGTGGCGGGTCTTCACTGCGATCGAGCAGCGCCGGAATCTTGGAGTTGGGGTTGATGTCGACGAACCCGCTGCCGAACTGGTCCCCCTCCATGATGTTGATCAGCCACGCGTCGTACTCGGCGTCGCTGTGGCCGGCCTCGAGCAGCTCCTCGAACATCACGGTGGCTTTGACGCCGTTGGGCGTGGCCAGCGAGTAGAGCTGAAACGGGTGCTCGCCCACGGGCAACTCTTTGTCGTGTGTGGCACCGGAAATCGGCCGGTTGATGTTGGAGAACCGGCCGCCCCCGTCCTTGTCCCAGGTCCAGACTTTCGGGGGCTCGTACTCGTTGGATTTGCTCATGCTCTCGCGGCTCCGTGTGGCCAGTTCGGATCGCTCCGAACCGGGACATTGTTACACGGAGGCCAGCCCACATGTCGGCGGCCGCTCGCCGTCAGCGCGCGCGGCCGTGTCGCTGTTCCCAGACCGACTTCTGGCGCGCGTCGAGCTCGGCCGTGGCGGCGGACTTGCCTTTGACGAGGCATGCCAACTGGTAGTCGCGAAGGAACGCCCGAAACTCGTCGGTGCCATAGCGCGGCTTGCCTTCGGCCATCGCCTTGACGTAGCCCAGCCACATGCCGAGGCCTCCCACCACGTAGGGAGGCCGCGTCATGCGAAATGCGGAGCTCGCGGTCATGTAGGCGAGGCCGGTGCCCATGTAGTGCTGACCGAAGCCGTGGCGCATGCGTCCGGTGAGCACGCCCTTGTGGCTGGACCCCATCGGACGCAGATGCACGAAACGAAGCTCGGGGTCGTCCCAGCTGCAGGCGATCCAGCCCAGCATGCGGCAGGTGTGGCAGTCGATGCCGTCCCACATCACCTCGCGCGCAAAACCGCCGATCTCCTCGAAGCAGACCCGACGATAGAACTTCGTCATGCCCACCGACATCTCATCGCCGCACTTCTCGCTGATCAGCGGGCCGTACGTGCGCTCGTAGTCGGGAATGGTGGCCGACAGGTCGTGCTTGGGATGCGCGGCGTTGTGAATCGCTTCGGTGGCGCGCTCGGGGAAGTAGGGCTTGCCGCTGCAGGTGCCGATGCGCGGGTTGGCTTCCATGCGCTCGATGAGCGTCTCGAAGTAGCGCGGCGGCAGGTCGAGGTCGAGATCGAGCTTGGTGATGTACTCGAACTGGCTGACGTCGACCTGGTCCCACCCGTAGTAGAAGGTCTCGATCACGCCCGGGCCCACGCTGCGTCCGCCACGGTCGGGCTTGCGCACGACCTTGATGAAGTCGTGCTCCTTGGCGTAGGCCTCGAGCATCGCCGGGGTGGCGTCGGTGGAGCCGTCATCGACCACCAGCAGCAGCTTGGGCTGCACGGTCTGTGCGATGAGCGAGTCGATGGTACGGCGAAGGTAGGCCGCCTCGTCCCGGCAGGGGCAGATGACGAGGTAGTCGCGGTTGGGGGCGTTCATGCGATCGCGAACCTCAGCGAGAAGAAGCGGCGTCGAGCGAGACGCCGTGGGCACGGGCGATCGACGCGGCGATGCGCCCGACGTTGAGCGAAAGGTCGAACTCCTCGACCACACGCTCGCGACCACCGCGGGCGAGGCGGTCGCGCGCGTCGTCGCCACGCAGCATGCGGGTGATCGCGTAGCCGAGTTCGGTGCCCGACTCGGGCGCGACCAGCAGACCGCTCTGGTCATGCCGAACGAGCTCGCGAATCGAGGGAATGTCGCCCGCGATCACGGGCACGCCCGAGGCCATCGCCTCCATCAGGACGACCGGGATGCCGTCGCGGTCCCCCGATTTGGCGATGCGGCACGGCAGCACGAACAAGTCGGCCGCCTGCAGTCGCTCGCGCACCTCGTGGTTGGGCACGGCCCCGGTGAAGGTGACCTTGTCCCGCAGCTTCAGCGCGTCACGGAGGGACTCCAGTGCCGCCGCCTCTTCCCCACCGCCCATGATCGTGCAGGTGTACTCGGGCACGTCGGCGGGCTGTTTGGCCAGCGCGTGCAGCAGCAGGTCGAAGCCCTTCTTTTCGATCAGGCGCCCGACCGTGACGATGCGCAGCGGGCCTGGGGGGCGCGACGCAGGCGGGCTGAACTCGGCCACATCCACCCCGCAGCGCACCACGGGAAGCCGATGCGGTTCGAGCTCGCGCTGGCCCGACTCGGACAGCAGCTCTTGGTAGAAGCGGTGATGCCACTCGCTGATGCAGGCACAAAACGCCGCGCGCTTCAGCTTGGTGCGCAGCAACGTTCGCTGGCTGAAGATGTCGACGGCGTGCCCGGTGAAGCTGAACGGCACCCCGAGCTGCTGCGCCAACAGCATGGCGATCGACGCCGGGACGTGGGCCATGTGCGCGTGCACGTGCTCGACCCCTTCTTTGCGTGCGGCCTCGGCCGCCCCCAACACCCCCAGCGCCTGCCACAACAGCTTGGCGCGCCGCAGGCCGGAGATGTCGTCGCCGCGCAGGGCCAGCTTGCCCGCAAAACCGAGCGTGCGCAGGGTGCTTCGCGGATGGCGAGCGACTTCGGCCGCAGCCGCGGCCAGCATGTTTGCGAGCCCGCGATACAGGACGTGCGACTCGGACGCGAGCGCATCGAGGGTGTCGGTTCCGAGATCGAGCTCGGGAGGCCGGACCGACAGCCCCGACACATCCCATCCTGCAGCACGCAGACCCAGAAGCTCGCGATAGACGAATGTCTCGGAGCGCTTGGGCAGCATCGCCGCGACGTACATCACCTTGGGTCGTCGGCTCACGATCCGGCTCCTTTGTATTCGATCAGCGTGCCCTGCTGGTTGCGCAAGCGGTTCCAGGCGTACTTGAGCATGCCTGCCGCCTGGGGAAACTTGCTGGCCACCGCGGAGATCGCAAAGATGCGCGCCTCATCGGGTGCGAAGCCGCGACCCCGCGCGTAGCGGTAGACCTTGAGCAGCAAGGCGGGATAGGCCCCCAAGCCCAGCATGCTGAGCCCGCCCGAGACGGGCACGAATGGCACGGTGACCGCCGGAGGCCCGAACGCCCAGCCCAAGGTGGAGAGCACCTCCTTCTTGCGGTACCCGTCTTGGGCTCCGTGCAGCGCGTAGCCTTCGGCCCAAGCGTAGCCGCAGCGCTTGGCGCGTTGCCACCACTGCGACGCGTTGGTCATGGCCGCGTCGTGCAGCGTCATCTCGGCGTCGACACGTTCGATGGTCCACCCTGCTCGGCGCATGCGCAGACACATCTCGGGCTCTTCGCCCGCGATGAGGTCGTCGCGATAGCCACCGACCTCGCGAAACGCCCGCACGCGCATCAAGGCATCGCCGCCGCACGCATCCGCAATGCCGATCGGCGTGTCCCACTCGATGTCGCACAGCTTGTTGTAGACCGAAGCCTCAGGATACCGCTCGCGCCTGCGCCCGCACACCACGGCCCGTCGCGGGTCCTTGCGAATCGCGTCCAGGGCGGTGGGGATCCACTGGGGGTCCAGCTCGCAGTCACCGTCGACGAACTGAATGAAGGATGTCTCGGGCGCCTTCTCGAGCAGGCGTTTCGCACCGGCGTTGCGCGCCCGTGCGGCGGTGAACTTGATCGACGTGTCGAGGTCGTGTACGTCGGCGCCCATTTGTTGGGCCATTTCGACGCTGCCATCGGTCGACCCCGAGTCGACGTAGACGACGTTGGCGACACGCCCCGGCCCCTGTGCGGCCTCGAGCATGGACGCGAGACAGCGTCGCAGCCGCTCGCCTTCGTTGCGACCGATCACGACCGCGCCGACGTGGGTGGGAGGGTGCTGCGACGTCATCGAGCTTCGCGCCGATGCTCAAGGATCGGCCCATCGATGTCAACTGACGGCCGATTTCAAAGGCCGAAGTAATCCTGTTCCACGGGGCACAGCACGGGGTAGTCGCCCAGCCGAAACGTGCCCGCAACGGTGGATACGGGCGGGGTCTCGCCGTCGACCGTGACCGTGAGCGAGCCCTTGTCGTCGAATGTGACTTTCGCACTCGTCTTGCCCGTCTCGGGGTTCGCCATCGCGCCCCATTCGTCCGGGTCCATGTCGCCGGAGTTCCACTCGGCATAGGTCCGCACGGTCGCCAACCACCGGACTGTTCCATCCTCGCCAGCGTCGACCGAGAGCACGGCGACGTTCTTCGTCACGCTGTCCTCTTGGTACATCACGCCAGGGTCCATGTCGTGCTGGCCGACCCGCCAGCGCATCACGATTTCCTTGGCGCCACCGCCCGTGAGTTCGCGCGCTTCCAGGGTGATGTCGTCGACATTTTCGTCCGCGTAGCCCACCCCGGGGTGAAACACCGAGAGCACGTCTGCGGTGAACCAGGTGTCGCCCACCACGACGGCCAACACGAACGACTCCTCCATGAGTTCGTAGTCATGCACCGCGAACACCTCGGCGGTGTAGCTGGGCTCTTCGATGCGGGGCGCAGTGCGCTGACCGTCCGCGCCCATGCTGCAGACCGGGGGGTCTTCCCCTTCGTGGGGGTGCCGGGCGAGAAAGTCGGTGCAAAGCGCCGCCGAGGGCTTCGAGGGTTGGCGCTCGATGGTGCACTGCGGATGCGCAGCGGCCTCGTTCGGCCGCACCGACGCCAGACGTTTCTGCACGGTGTCGTTGGGCCGTACGCGCAGGCTCTGCCCGTACAGCTCCGCGGCAAGCTGCGCGTCGCCACGCGCTTCGTGCACCCGGCCGAGGTTGTAGAGCACCGCGCCTTTGGTCTTGGCCTTGGCCGTGTAGTGCAGCGCCTGCTCCAGCTCGTGCTGCGCAGGACCCAGCTGGCCATCGAGGAAGTAGGCCCAGCCGAGTTCCCCCAGCACCTTTGCGTTCATCGGGCCCAGGTCCTTGGCCTGACCGAGCTCGGCGATCCCCGTCGCGTAGTCCTTCGCCTTGACCGCCTTGCGGCCGGCGGCCAGGTGCGCCGAGACCTTCGCCTTGGCGGCCAACGCCGCATCCTTCGAGGGCACTTCGAAGGTGTTCTTCGACGAGTCGGGCACGCTCGGAGTGTCCGAAGGTGGAACCGGGGCGGCCTCGGGCTTCGCCGTTTCCCCCGGCGCGGACGCGGGATTGGAGGCTGGTTTGTCGGCCTTGCCAGGAGACTCCTCCTGTGAGGTCCCGGCATCACAGCCGACGAGGATCGTGAATGCGAGCGTGAAACGAAGAGACGTCTTCACCGGCCCCGAGTCTCGCACGACCCCGCCCTCGGTCCACGTGGATTCACGCCATGTTGGCCAGAGACGCGCGCCCCCGGCCCACACCACCGAGGTCGGGACGGTCGTCCCGATCGCCAATGCATCGGCGGACCACCTCGGCATACCCAGAGGCGATGGCCTCTGGATGCTCGTCGTAGAACCCGCGCTCGCAGAGCAACGCGTGCAGTCGAGGCAGGTTGTACCCGGGCACGCTCGGAAAGAAGTGGTGCTCGCAGTGGTAGTTGACGAAGTTCGGCGCCACGAGAGCCCTCGCGACCCACCCCGCCCGTGTGGTTCGAGCGTGCAGACGCGCGTCCTCGTCGAGCAGGTCGGGCACGTTGCCATGCTCGCCCATGACCCGAATCCGTAGGCACAACGGAACCACGAACACGAACCCGACCCACCACGCCGCATAGGCCCACGGCGCACCGACGCCAAACAGCACGGCGACGAGCCCCGCATGGGTCACCAGGGTGGGCCGGCGTCGGTGACGGACCGCCATCGCCAACAGGTACAGGCCATCACGCAACCCGGTGCGACCGCAGACGTCACGGGTCAGTTTGCGCCGCATGCTGGCACGCGACACGGGATAGGCACGGACGAACGCGAGGTCGGGGTCGTCCACGGTGCCCGCAAAACGATGGTGTGCGAGATGGCCGTCGCGATACGCGTCGAAGTCGATCAGCGCGGGCCCAGCGAACACCCAGCGTCCGAACGCCCGGTTGAGTCGGCGACTGCGAAACAGCGTGCCGTGGGCCGCATCGTGCGTCAGGATGCCCAGGCCCACGTAGCGGCCCGCGAGTACGAGCGCTGCGACCACGAAAGTGATGACGTTCGGCCAAATCGCGAGCAGGGCAAACGCGCCTGCGATCGCCGCGAGGTTGGCAACGACCAGGCCCGCAGCCCGCGCGTTGGAGGGCTCGGCGAATGCGCGCCGCTCTTGTCGAGAGAGGTAGTCGCGAACCCGAACAGCCATACGCGCAAAGTGTTGATCGGTGTTACTATCCTCGTCAAGCGTTCGACGATGCCCGCAGACAACGCCTTCAGCACTCGGCTGGCAGCGCCGACGACAGCACGGCATGCGATCCTGGCCGCGCTCACTGCAACCGGGCAGCCGCTCACCACCGCGCAGCTTCGGCTGTGTGGAGCGCTGTTCGGCATCGAGGCAGCGGCATTGCGGGTCGCGCTCGGCCGTTTGGTCGCCTCAGGCCACGTGAAAACGCGCGAGCGCGGATCCTACGAGATCGGCGCCCAAGGGCGCGCCGTCGCGGACACGATCGGGCGCTGGCGCGACCTCCCAGAGCTCGTTCGACCATGGTCGAAGACGTGGGTCGTCGTGCACACGGCCCACTTGGGACGTCGACGCCGTCCCCAGCTGCGCAAGCGGGAGCAAGCCCTCGCGCTGTTTGGTTTTGCCGCGTTGTCCGACGGCCTGTGGGTCCGCCCGGACAACCTGACCATCGCTCCCGATGCGCTCTGTGAGCGTCTGACCGAACTCGGCCTCGAGCCGGGCGCCATCATCGCGACGCAGGCTCACATCGCGCAGTCACTCCCGCTCGAACCGCTGTGGGACCGCACCACGCTGGAGTCCGGCTACGCCGAGGCTCACGCCGCCATGCGAGGCTGCCTCGACTGTTTCGAAAGCCTGTCGGTCGAGTCTCGCGCCCGAGACACCGCACGCATCGGACGCGCGGTGGTCGATGTACTCGTCTTCGACCCCCTCCTGCCTCGGGGCTTCGTCGATGTCGAGCTGCGAGACGCGGTGTATCGCCTGATGCTGAAGTTCGACCGGGTGGGAAAGCAGGCGCTCAACCGCTACTGGACTCGAGCTGCAGCCGCGCATACCGAAGCGCCCGCGCCTTCTTGACCCGCTTCTTCGACAAGTCCACGCCCACCGCGTCCAGCCCGTGTTCATTGGCGACGGCGAGGATTGTGCCGCGCCCGCAGAACGGGTCGACGACGGTGGTGACCGTCTCCAGCCGCCGCAGAAACTCACACACCGCCTCGGCTGCGCTGCTGGGCATGGCCCGCGACCACGTCATCACGCCCAGCCCGTCGATCACGTCGGGCGTGGCGAACGAGGTGGGAATGCGACGCTCGACCGAGAAACACTGCAGGTGGCCGTAGGCCGGCCGCCCAAAGGTGCGAATCCCCGGTGTCACCCGGCACACGATCTTGTGCCACAGGCACGCGCTCCCGGCCGCATCCGCCCCGCGATGCACCAGGTAGCTCTTGTCGACCCACGTGCCTTCGCGTTTGACGTCGGTCTGATAGAACACGACGACGCCCTGGGGATGGGCCGCCGCGCAACAGGTGGCGACCGTCTCCGAGAACCACGCGGACCAGTCGGTGACCGACATGCCCGGAAACTCGGACACGTCGGGCAACGACGTGACGATGGCGTGACCCGGCCCGAGTTCGTGCTCGGCCAGCCACGCCAGCCCATCGCCCACGATGACGTCGCGCGCGCTCATTCACCCACGGCGCGGAACGTCTTCTTCAGACGCACGGGGCGGGGCAACATCTCGTGTTCGATCGTGGTTCGCATGGTCACGGTGCGTTTGTCGGGGTCGAGCGAGAGCCGCAGCGTCGTGAACTGATCGCCCCCCGTGATGTCCACGCCCAGCTTGCCACGACGCCATCGAAACCGCCCGCGATACTTGTTTTCGACCGGGAACGTCCCCCCGCCGAGGGTGCCGACGAACTCGGGTTTGCCGCCCGAGCGCACGATGGACACTTCATCCCCATCGACGACGATCGTCATCATGCGCGCGGGCTCCTGCGACTTCCAGATCTTGCGGCGCGCCAAGGCCCGCAACGCGACGTTGAGGTCTTCGGTGGCCGCGTCGATCTCGTCCCGGAGCGCTTGGGTTTGTCTCGCGCCGCCGGCATAGACATAGTGGCCGTGGTACGCGCCAAGCGACGGCTCGGCGGCCTGCTTGGAGCCCCCGTCCGGACTGCCGGACTGAGCCGATGCCGGCTGGACGAACACACCCAGCAACATCGCTGCCAGCCCTACCGTCCTCGTCGTCCGTCCGTGTCGCTTCGCCACCGTTCAAGCGTGACGCGAAACCACGGCACCGACCACCTGTTGTTTTCGATTCGACGGTCCGATGTGGGCGGGAGTGGGAAACCGAACACCACAGTCGCGCGGTAGCCTCGCCCCTCGAATGATCCGGATCGAACGACAGCCGCCGATCGTCACGGTCATCGTCGACCGCAAAGAACGACGCAACGCCATCGACCGCGAGACCGCGACCGCACTCGCCGATGCCTTCGAGGCATTCGACGCCGACGAAGCGCTGCATGTGGCCGTGCTGTGGGGAGACCACGGCACGTTCTGCGCGGGCGCAGACCTCAAGGCCATCGCCGAGGGCACACCCAACCGGCTCGAGTCCGAGGGCCGCGCTCCACTGGGTCCCTCCCGCATGCGTCTGCGCAAGCCGGTCATCGCCGCCATTGCGGGCCACGCCGTCGCGGGTGGGCTCGAGTTGGCGCTGTGGTGCGACATGCGGGTCGTCGAGGACGACGCGGTGCTCGGGGTGTTTTGCCGCCGCTTCGGCGTTCCGCTCATCGATGGCGGCACGGTGCGATTGCCGGCGATCGTCGGCCTCGGCCGCGCCCTGGACCTCATCCTCACCGGGCGCCCGGTCGACGCCGAGGAAGCCCACCGCATCGGACTCGCGGACCGCGTCGTCCCCGGAGGCACGGCGCGCGCCGAGGCGGAACGACTCGCCCGCACCATCGCCGCGTTTCCGCAAACCTGTGTTCGCAGTGACCGCGCCTCCGTCTACGCGTGCCTCGGACTTCCCGAAGCCGACGCGCTCGCGGTCGAGTTCGAACACGGCCGGGCCGCAATCGCCTCGGACGACCTCGTCGACGGTGCCCGAGCGTTTCGAGGCGGCAAAGGCCGCGGCGGTGCGTTCGAACCCAGCTGAGTGTCGATGGCGCAGCCCTGTGGCAAGCTTCGCCCCATGCGTCGACTTGTTTTGCCCCTTGGCCTTCTCTGGACCGTCGCCGGCTGCCCCAGCGACGACGCCCCCTCCGATGCGTCCTCGGGAGGCACCACGGGTGCCGACGCCACCACCGAAACCGAAGAGACGGGCTCGACCGGCCAGGCCGAGACCTCCGGGTCGTCCGAGGCATCGTCGAGCTCGGGCGAGGGCGATGCCTCCTCCACCGGAGATCCCGAACAACTCGACTACGAACCGGTCCTGCTCGACTGCGCGCCCGGCTCGTCGTTCCCGTTCGAGACCGAGAGCAGCGGCTTCGCCAACCCCGACGCAGAAGCCGTCGCCACCGACAACCCGCGGATCAAGGACGCGTCCTCCGACCTGATGGGCAACCCGGGCGGTCCCTTCGCCTACACCACCCTGCCCAACGAGCAAGCCGTCGGCCAAACGGTGGCCTACGAGGGAGAGCGCGCCCGCACGGCCAACGACGCGGGGCTCACCCGCACGCCGCTTCCGGGTGAAGCGGTCAGCCTGTGGCGCTACGACGGCGAAGCCTGGTCTCAGCTCGACCGACAGATGACGGACGACGCGGGCCTGTTCTCGTTTGCAGACGCGGAGCTGTCCAACAACAACGCCCAGCCGCTGTACTCGGTACTCGAGGCCGACCAGAGCTGCACCCCGCACTACACGTGGCTGCTCGAACCCGGGACACCGTTCATCATCACCGACATCGACGGCACGCTCACGCTCAGCGACGACGAGCTGTTCATGCAGGCCTCCGACGGCGACTACGACCCCCTGATGAAAGGCGCTGCCGTCGAGCTCATGCAGGCGTGGGCCGCGAAGGGCTACACCATCGTGTACATGACCGCGCGCCCCCACCTGCTGCGTGCCGAGACCCGCGCGTGGCTCGACGCCCACGACTTCCCCGCTGGCCCGCTCATCAGCTCCAACTCGCTCGCGGTGGGCGGAAGCGCCCTCGTCTACAAGAGCGCGTGGGGCACCCGCCTGTTGTCCGACTTCGGCTGGTCGCCGGTCGCGGCCTACGGCAACGCGGACACCGATATCGGAGCCTACGACGCGGCCGGCATTCCCAAGGAGATCACCTTCATCATCGGAGAACTCGCGGGCACCGAGAACACGATGCCGATCGCCGACGACGACTACACCGACCACATCGCGGAGTTCGTCGACCCCTACCCCGACGCCTGAGACGCCTCGTCGGCGTTCATGATAGGACTGCGCTCCGTGCGTGAGCCCGGTCCAGGCGAGCTGTTCTTCGTGCCCCTCGGGGGCTCCGGCGAGATCGGCATGAACCTCAACCTGTACGGCCACGATGGCCGCTGGTTGATGATCGACTGCGGCATCACGTTCGAGCAGGACGGCGGCATCACCCATGTGCTGATGCCCAACGTCCGCTTCGCCCACAAGCGGCGCAAGCAGCTCGAAGGGCTGGTGATCACGCATGCCCACGAGGACCACCTGGGGGCCGTGGTGCATGCGTGGGACAAGCTGCGATGCCCCGTGTACGCCACCCCGTTCGCCGCGGCGATCCTCCGGCGCAAGGTCGCGGAGGCCGGGGGCCATACCGACCTCGACGACTTCGATCTCCGGGTCGTCGACCGCGACGCTCCGTTGTCGCTCGGACCGTTCACGCTGCGATTCATCGACGTGACGCACTCCACGGTCGAGTCGCAAGCCATTCTGGTCAGCACCCCGGTGGGCACCGTCCTGCACACCGGAGACTTCAAGCTCGACCCCACCCCCTTGGTGGGCGCCAAGACCGACTTCGAAGCCCTCGCCGAAGCCGCCCAAGGCGACATCGTTGCTGCGGTCTCCGACTCGACCAACGCCACCAAAGAGACCTCGAGTCGCTCCGAGGCCGAGCTCCGCGACGCGCTCGTGCAACGGCTCGAGGCCGCGAAGTCGGGGCGTGTCGCGGTCGCGAGTTTCAGCAGCAACATTGCGCGCATCGACACCTTGGTGAAGATCGCCCAGCAGCTCGATCGACACCCGGTCGTGCTCGGGCGTTCGATGCACCGCATGATCGGCGCCGCCCGTGCCTGCGACTACCTGCCCACGTGGGACACCGAGATCGACATGCGCGACTTCGGCTACCTCCCCCCCGACAAGCTGATGCTGATCTGCACCGGCACTCAGGGCGAGCCGGGCTCGGCCATGGACCGCATCGCGCGGGGCGACCATCGCGACATCACCCTGGAGCGCGGCGATCAGGTGATCTTTTCGTCCAAGATCATCCCGGGCAACGAGGACAACATCGCGCGACTGCACGGACAGCTGCGAGGCCGCGGGGTCGAGGTCGTCAGCGAGAAAGAGGGGTTCGTGCACGTGTCCGGTCACCCGGGTCGCCCCGAACTCCAGCGGCTCTACGAGGTGGCCCGCCCCCGTGCGATCGTGCCCGTGCACGGCGAGCAGCGGCACATGACCGCCCACGCCGAGCTCGCCGAGTCGCTGGGCCTGCCCACGATGGTTCCGTTCAACGGCGCCGTCGTACAGCTGGTCCCAGGCCCTCCCACGGTGCTCGATACGGTCGAACACGGACGCCTTCGCGTGCCCGGCCGTGACAGCGGCCCCCGCCCCCGCCGCGACACTTCACGACGCCGCCGTCGTTGAAACCGGCAACTCGGACCGTCAGTCCAGTGTGCCCTCGGGCACGGCCTCGACCAAACGCCTTGCTCGCTCCGCACGACGCCACAGCAACGCCACGTGCGACGGTAGCAGCTTGTCCAGAACGTGGCGGAGCGACAGCGACGAGTACTGCAGCATGTTGCGCGTGATCCAGCTGTCGAGCGTGGGCTGTGCCGAGCGCTCGTCGTCGTCGAGCCGTGCAGCCATCAAGTCGAGCCCCCTCCGGATCGGCCCGAGCTCTCGAGGGCCCCAGTCCGAGTGCACGAACAACACGATGCCTCGCCCCAGCAGACGCCGATACATCGGCATGACCGACTGGGGTGCACTCGGGCTAGGTCCGCACGGCATCAAGTAGGAGCCGGGGTTGAAAGGGGGGCCCTGCCCTCCTCCGCACCGGCGCCGTTTCTCAGGGGGTGGTGGAGCCTTCCCAGGTTGCGAGAGAAACGGTGAATCCTCGCTGGTCGATGATGTCTCCGTCCCGCGTGGCCTCGTACTGGCCCTGGTATGTGATGCTTCCAAACATGAACAGACTGCCGCAGCTGAGGCAGCTGTTGTAGTAGAGCCGGTGGTCGTAGAAGCTGGATTCCCACTCTTCGGCATCTGTTGCTCGGGCCACGTTGAAGAGGGTTGACGCTCCAGTCATGCTCGGGTCGAGCACGGTTTGGCTTGCGATGCCGCCGGGAGCCGCGCTGGATTCGATGGTTGCAGGCCAGTCCTCGTCCAAGAACCCGTCGTCGGTGCTGAAGTGGATCGTCCCGTCGAACAGCAGCTTTGACGGGCATCGTAGGAGGTCGTTGCCCGTTGCTCCGGGAACCCATGCCAGCCTCGGCGTTCCTGATGTGGTGAAGGAGGATTCGAATGATGTAGACCCGGTGCTGGGGGTCGCTTCGACGATGTCGGAGGCAGAGTCAGCGGCGTACTCGAGCTCCCCTGTGATGGGCAACATCAGGCCGTCTGCGACCTCTCGTGGAACCAGAGCAAACTCAGGCGCAGTCGCGGGGAGGTCCCACGGAACATTCTCTACCTCGTAGTCGCATGGCCCCCCTGCCTCGGGCTCGCTCTGACACCCTGGAAGGAGGGCTACGGTGGTGGCGAACATGAGGATGAGGGGGCGCATGGAGGCCACTGCTAGTGGGACGGGAACACGCGGCGGACCGCGTTGCTCTCTGTTACCTCGACCGAGGTGAGGATCTGGCGCGAGGCGTTGACGACGTTCGCTGCCGTGTCTTCGAAGCGTAGGCTGTAGTTGAACAGGATTCCAGGCGTCAGAGTTTGGCCGGAGAGCTCGGGGTCCAGCATGACGGCAAGCCGTTCTTGATCCACGTGGACCGTGGCTTTCGGGTGGGCGGTGGACTCTTCGCCGAGGAGAAGGCTACGCGCTTTGGGGAGGTCGACCGTCACGGGGAGAGACGAGTTTGGGACCTTGGAGACCTTGACGTCTGTGATTCGTAGGCTGGAGAGGTGCCCCTCGTGGTGAACCCCGATGCGAACGCCCGCGTCGATGAACTCGACGCCGTCGATGATCCTGTTCATCGTCCACTGGTACTCCATGACCCACTCGGCGGAGAGGCCTTCGGCGCGGGAGCGCTCCTTCCAGAGTCCGAGCTGGGCCGATGCCACGGAGTGGGTGCCTTTGATGAGGCCCTTGGCAGAGAGCTTGTCCAGGGTCGACTTCATGACGTCGAACGCGGCGTTCTCTCCGACGCCTGTCTCGGGCGAGACGGGATCCTTGGAGAGTTTGACCGGTGGCGGTCGGTGGAGGGATTCGAGCTCCATGATGAAGAGGTCGTCGTAGAGCGGCTGGTACATCACAACGAGCCCAGGGTGGAGCTGTGGGAAGGGGTGGAGCTGAAGGCGCTTTGCTGGGTCGTCGCTCAGAGACTCCCGGGCCCATCGCTCGAGGCGCGACGGGTCTGGGGGGTCTTCGGTAAACATCGAGAGTGCGAGGGTGGCCCTCGTGGTGAGTTCCTTCACCGACCGGCCGTGGCGGACGACGTCGTACTGGCTGACTTGAGAAGTGAGCACCGCAGCTTTCTCTGAAGGCCAGGTGGCTTGCTCAAGAGCCGTGCTGCTGTGAGGTGTGGTGAGGAGGATAAGGAGGAGTGCTTGGGTAAACATTGGCTCGAAGTCCTTTCGTCGTTCAGCAGAAGATGCAGCTGCTGGAGCAGCCGTTGTCGACCCACGAGATGTTGTCGGCGTTCTGGTCTTGAGGTTCAGGGATGTCGTCTGAGATCCCAATCCCGAGGGCGAGACGGGCAGTGAAGTGTCGCTCCGCGGTTTCGAGTTCACTGGCGCCCGTTGTGTAGATGACCGGGGAGTTCTTGCCGACTCCGGGTCTGCTTTGGCCGATGCCCATCCAGGCCGTGCGGTTGGTGACCGGGAGTGAGACCGAGCCATCGACGACCGATGTTGCTGTCTGGTTGATGAACGAGCCGAGCAAGAAGTCGGAGATGATGGGGGAGTTGTGCCACCCTACCTGTTGCCCGATCTGGCTCTGGCCCAACGTGTTGCGGAGGTTGTTGTTGAACGTGTTCGCGGTGCAGCTCGTGGCGTAAATGGCGAAGCCTGAGACGTCTCCCGTAGCGGTACCGAGGCGCATTTGGTTGGCAATCGGAAGGTTGCAGCTTGTGACGGTGCCAGGGGGGACGGCGCCGATGCTGCCCCACTGTAGACTTCCGGAGTTCCCGTGGCCGGCGTAGATCGTGACACGGGCAGAGTCGGCAGCGTTTCCGTCGTTTCCGAAGCCCACTGTTGTTGGGTCGATGAAGTTGATCGGGCTGCCGGCTCCACCGAGTGTGTAGCTTCCGACAAATCCATGGTCTTCGAGGGCGGCTTCTGCCCAGTCGCCAACCTGGTTGACGTCGTCGTTGAGGCAGCTAACTGGTGCGTTCGCACTGGGGAAGTTGACGCTCTCTTCGATGTAGAACGTCATGGGATCCCCGCTGAACGGGGGGAGGTTGGCGCCCTCTGTGGGGTCGAAGTCATCAGTGTCTGTCGCCGTTGCTGTGACGTCGATGATCGGCTCCTCGTTGGGGTCGTCGGGGCAGCCGCAGACGGTTGTGAGAAGGAGGAGGGGGATGATGTGTCGTTTCATGGAGCTCTGTTCCTGAGCAGTTGCCGTTTGGGTAGGATCCGGGCGGACCTACAGGTGGAGAAGAAATCAGGGGAGCAAGGGAGTACGGGGGACGAAGTCCGGCGGGAGGCTTCTTTTCACTGATCGCGGTCGCGGTCGGCGACTTCGTAGAAGCGTGTTTGGCTCAGTCGCTCACCCGAGAGGCCCACGAAGACCGGGCGGTCGGGCAGCGTGGCTCCGAAGCGGCTGGCGTAGACGTGGGACCAGTGCTGCACGATGCGTGTTGCTCGGTGCCCGAGGTGGCGCCACAGTGGCCGACCATCCCGCCCTGGGACTTGAATGCGGGCGGGCACGGGGATGGAGGTACCTTTCTCCTGAGGAGGGAGGTCGAGGGCTCCCCAGTCGAGGTGCAGAAGACGCGGGCGATCGAGGGATGAATGCTCCAGAAGATCGACGATGGTCTGGTCGCGGGCGGCGAGGAACCCTTGGGCTCGGACCTTCGCCTCCGAGTGTAGCCGGTTGAAGTCGAGTCCCTCGTCGGCGAGGTCGGGTGCAGTCGCAGTGGTCGCAGTGGTCGCGCCGTCGACGAGTGCTGCGAGGTCGGGAATGGGCATCGCGTCGAGGCTGCAGGGGGCAGCCCGCCGGAGGTGGAGATAGTGCGCCCAGCTGCGGAGCGTCTTGATGCGACGAACGATGGTCGAGGGGGCATGCCTCACGCTGCGTTCATCGATGAACTGGCAGACGACGCTCTCGGTGTGGCTGGCGCCGACGCGGAGTAGGCCGAGCACGACGGTGGCGGCACGGACGTGCTCTCGTCTTGATGGCTTTGCAACGGGGCGACCGAGGACGAACGACGCGAAGTCGCGAAGGTCGACATGGCGCGAGCGCACGGTGTGCTCGCTCTTGCCTGCACACCACCCTCGCTTGAGGTCGTAGATGCGCCGACGCAAGCCAGGAACGTCGAGGATCTCGATCTGGCAGTCGAAGGCGGGCTGGTGCTGGCTGTTCACTCGGACTCGGTCTCAGGGGGTGGCGCGGGCTACGAGGCCTCGTTGCCGCGGCGCGCAGTGGCTGGACGAGCGGCGGTGTGCGCAGCGTCCAGGTCTTGCCGCGCATCGGAGAGAAACTGGGTTGGGTGTTCGAGGACCCCAGTGCGATGGGCTCGCAGTCGGGCGTAGGACTCGGCGAGGCGCTTCGCGGGAGCGTGTTGTCCTCGATGTCGTCGGCCTCGTTGCGGGAGGTGTTTTTCGAGACGCTTGCACGTGTCGCATCGCCCGTAGCGGCGCTCTTCGGGACTGTGGAGTGCCATGCCGCAGGAGCAGTACGTGGCGCCGGACGGTTGCTTGCGATTCATGGGATCACCTGCCTGGTGCAGGTGTCACGATGGACGCGAGGGTGTTGTTTCCACTGGCTCGGTTGGTCGAGCATGGTCCTCCTCCTGGATGTGACGGCAACAGCCCGTTGCCTGAGATCTACGTACGTCTTCTATGCGAGCGCGGTGTCGAACACTCTGACACCGAACGCTGGGCGTCAGGTTCCGGTGGTTGTCAGCGGCAAGGTGATGAGGGGCTCCTTGGGTGGGAGGGGTTGGTTGGAGGGCTGGGCGCAGTTCACGGGTGTATTGTCGAGCGGCCACCGTAGGGCGCAGCGATGGGCATCCCGTTCTCGAGGTCGACCGTCCGAGGCGAACGTTGCAGAAAAAGATCGGCGGTCGTCACGGAAGCTCCGGTGAAGGCTCTTGTTCGAAAGGGTGGAACGACGCGAAATGCGCGTGTAGAGCCTCTTGGAGGCGGGCGCGGAGTTCATCGCGGAGTTCGGGAGGGAGCGTTTCGGAGAGGTGTACGAGGAATGGGGTCAGCGAGCCGATGGCCGTAAACAGGGGCAGCGCCGCCAGTCCGAGGGTGCCGCCGAGTAGACCTCTACGGACGCTTTGCCACGCCAGACCCAGCGCCAGCTTCGCCGTTGTGCGTCGGTCGACGTGGTGCGACGTCGCTGTTGGTGCAGAGGTGGCGCTGGGCCAGTCGGTCGCACCGGTTGCGGGTGCAGTCGGGGGGTCCGCAGCACTCAGAAGTCGGCCGAGCTTGCTGAGCTGCTCGGGAGAGAGGACGCTGGAAACGCGTCGCAGCAGCTCGCGCTTGTCTTCTGTGCTGGCCAGCGCGTACTCGATGGCTGCGTCGAGTTGAGTGCGGCGGAACTCCTCTTCCGTTGGAGCGTTGAGGAGCGAGCCTGTGATCGCATAGAGCCTTGCCGGCATCCCTTCGGTCACGAACGCGAACCGGGATGGCCCGAGGAGTTCGAGGATGCGGATGGCTGACTCGCAGCGGGCGAGAGAGCCTTCGGGCTCTTGGCTCGGAGAGGTGGCGTTCGTTGCGTGACTCATGGGGTCGGTTCCGAGGAAGAGTGCCGAACCTCAATAGATGCGCAGCCCGTAGCTCCCCCGGACCTGGGTGCCACCCTTCTCCTGTGCACCGCCACCCTCACCGCATGCGACACCACTGGGCCCGGAGCAGCCGGGGGCAATCAGCCCAATCCCGATGGAGCGGTTGGCAAGGCGGATGGTGCGTCCGCGGTGGAACTCGTCCCGACCAACGAACCTCTGTACTCGACGACCTTCAAGAAGATGCTCTGCGAGGCGATCACGCCCGCCTACGGCTGGGACACGATCGAGCAACGCGACAGCTTCGAGGCCGACTGCACCGAGCACCAGTTCACGGTCACCGAAATGACCCGCTCGACGCTCTACACACACGCGAACGACGGCGATGCGGTCACCTTGGCCATGAAGGTCGTCGTCGAGTTCGAAGCGCTCGAGTTCGAGACCTCGCTCGTCCGTGAGTACCGGGACTACCAGTTCAGCTGGGTTGCCAACGTCGACAGCATCCCCAACGGCCTCGACCGAGACGGCCTCATTCAAGACATCGCGGACGAGGTCGGTGAATACTTCTGGGGCGAAGACGACCCGGACACCTTCAAGCCGATCGACTTCGACGCCATGCCCGAGGTCGTCCAAGCGACCGCCCGCAGCCGGGAGGATTCCCTCGACGAGGCGATGAGCCACCAGTGGGAAGACAACGGCGCCGGTATCTCCGACGAGGGGCCGTTCGAAGTCGTCCACGAGGGCCAGGTCATCGGCTACGTGGTCGGCATCGACTACTGGATCGAAGACTCGCTCTTCGACGGAGGGGGCACCACCATCTACCTCAACACCCTCGGCGACGTGATCGACGAAGTCGAGTGGTGGGGATAGGCAACACGCGCAGTTCTTGCCGAGCAGGAGGATGGCGGTGGCCCCACAATAGGGGCGTGCACCGCCTGACCCTGCTCGGTTTTGCGTTGGTTGGATTTGCCTGCTCGCCTGCGGGGCCGGTGCAGTCGGAATGGAGCCCGTCCCCTCCCCCCGAGGGCAAGGCAGCCGATCCCACGACCTCGCCCGCCGACCCGGCGACGCTCGCACAGATGCACGCGCTGCTGGGCAGCACCGAGACGCTGCGCGAGCTCGCATCACGGGGCGAGAGCGATGCTCTGCGCGCGGAGGCCAAAGCGTTCGCGGCCTCTCTGCGACCCTCGGACACCGTGCCCGAAGGGTGGCGTGACCCACTCGACCTCGTGCACGCCGAAGCGGTCGTGCTTTCCGAGCACACCGACGACGCCACCGCTGCCAAGGCCCTGGCACGCATCGCCCAAACCTGCGGTGACTGCCATCAGAGCGCAGGCGCCCAAGACTCGGTCTCGCACGCCCTCGACCGCGGACCCTCGCCCGACGTCGGGGAAACCGAAGCCGAGGCGATGCTGATCCACCGCTGGTCGACCGGGCAAATGTGGGACAGCCTCGTCGCGCCCGATGGCGATCGGTGGATCGAAGGCACGACGATGTTCGTCATGCTGCCCTCGTGCGCAGAACGAGGCACGTCTGCCGACCAAGCCCAGCGCTGCAAACAAGCCCGCGCGATCGCCCGCAAGGCGCATGTCGTGACCGACGCTCGCGGCAGGACAGCCTTGATGGGGGAGCTCCTCAGCACCTGCGCCCCGTGCCACCGCGCGGCCCAGCAATCCCCCTGACCACTTCGGCGCGTCTTCGAAGCGGCGCGCTGCACCGAAGGACGACGGCGTCGAGCACGCACTTTTCAGGGTTCGGACGGTAGCCGAGCCCAACAAAACCGCGTCTACGCCGGAAATTCGGCGCTGTGACACAAATGTGTATTGCGATGAAGTCCTTCATCCTACATGTAGTCATCAGTCGCCATGAAGACTCGTCTGCTGCTCCCCCTGCTCGCGCTGCTCCCTCTCGCCGCCTGTGATCAACCCGCGGACGAGGCGGACGGCGGAATCGTCGAACCCAGCGTCGACGGGAAATCCGACGAGTTCTCTGGAGTCGAGGACGGCGGCACGATCCGCTTCGGCGAAACCATCGACGGCACCTTCGACGAGGACTTCCAGTTCTTCGAGTACAGCTTTCGCGCCCGTGAAGACGCGGTGCTCGACATCGAGATCACGCAAGCCGGCTCGTCCCAGGGCCTGGACACCACGCTGTTCCTCTACCGCAACGATGCCGATGGTGGAGCGCCCAGCCGGATCGCCGTCGACGACGACGAAGGCTGGGGCGCGCTCTCCCGGATCGAGGGCTTCCGACTCTACGCCGAAGGCGAGTACACGATCGTGGTCGGCACCAAGGGCGGCACCGGGCGCGGCAACTTCCGCCTGAGCCTGGGCTGCGATAGCGGAGAGTGTGCGCCCGAGACTCCGCAGGCCGAGTGCCACCCGTTCTTTCAAGAGGCGCTGCAAGAGTGCTTCGTCGAGATCGGTCAGTACGACTACGAGTTCGAGACCCCTGCCTTCGAACTCGTCGCCGACTGCCGTGACTGGGCACAAGATTCGACCGAGAGCATCTGCCCCGATGACGACGAGCCGCTGTGCTTCGACTCGACGCCCGCCTTCGACGCCTGCATGGCGGTGTGGGAAGCCGAGTACGTCCGGCCCGCCACCAACCTCACTGGAACCAGCGGCGAGGGCCTCGATGCATTGCAAGAAGCCGTGTGGGCGTCCGAACACTGCAACGTCGGAGAGGATGCGGGCTGCACCTTCAACAGCAGCCTGTACCGCTTCGAGGGGGACGCACCGAAGCCTGCCGCCTTGCTCGCCTTTGCACGGGAGCAGACCGAGGTCGGTCCCGGAGCCTTCCTCGACCAGACGCTCGAAGCCAACACCGATGCCCTGAAGTCCCTCGTGGACAACTACGAAGCCGGCGAAGCCTTCGACGCGTTCCTCGCCGCCGAGGGTCTGCAGCTCGACGAGGCGCAGGTCGCCGTGTCCGAGTCGTTCGGTGACTTCTCCTGGAACTGGGGCGACTGCAACGGCGCGGTGGTCACGGCCACCTTCCCCTCGGCTGCGCGCGTCCTGATCCTCGAAGACATGTTCTGCTACGGCTGACCTCGAGCCTCTTCGATTCGAACGCCCCCTCCTCTCGGAGGCGGGCGTTTTTCGTGGTTCAGCCGTCGTCGAGTTGGGCGGCAAAACGCGCCTGGGTGCGCGCGTCGGCCCCGGGCCCCAAGGCGAACGCAAACGCGGCTGCAGGGACCGGCTTCCCATCCTCGTCCAGGACGCGCACCGAGGGGATCGGCCGACCGGTTCGACGGTCGACGACATGCAGTGGCTCCTTGCCCTTGCCGTAGACCCAACGATCTCCCCACTGTCGCAGCGCCGTGAGCACGGTGACGAGGTCCTTGCCTCGTGGCGTGAGCACGTACTCGAACCGCGAGCCGTGCACGCCGGCCTCGACGCGTTCGAACACCGCATGCTCCACGAGGTGCTCCAGCCGCTGGCTCAGCACGTTCTTCGAGATCCCCAGCGCCGACTGAAAGTCCGCGAACCGCCGGGTGCCGAAGAACGCTTCTCGGATCAGCAGCAACGTCCACCAGTCGCCCAGCACCTCCAGGGCTTGGGCCACCGCACAGTTCTGATCGACAAACCGGCGTCGCACGGCTGCAGGATTGCACGCCCAATCTGGTTGCGCAAAGAGACCACTTTCTGGCACCCTGCCCTCGATGAAAGACTGGATGTCCACCGCCTGCATCTTGTGTGAATGCAACTGCGGATTGGAGGTCCGTCTCGGCGGAGACGACGGCCGCCGCCTGGTCAAACTCCGCGGCGACAAGCAGCACCCCGGCTCGCTCGGCTACGCCTGCGAAAAGCCACTGCGGCTCGACCACTACCAAAACGGCCGCGACCGGCTCACCACGCCGCTCCGCCGCCGCGACGACGGCACGTTCGAGGCCATCGACTGGGACACCGCCATCACCGAGGTCGCGCAGCGCCTGCGTGGCGTGCAAGAAGCCCACGGCGGCGAGAGCATCTTCTATTACGGAGGCGGCGGTCAGGGAAACCACCTCCCGGGTGCCTACGCGACGGCCACGCGCCGCGCCCTCGGGTCACGCTATCGGTCCAGCGCTCTGGCCCAAGAGAAGACCGGCGAGTTCTGGATCGGCCACCGCATGATGGGCTCGATCACCCGGGCAGACTTCGAACACTGCGACGTCGCGCTGTTCATCGGCAAGAACCCCTGGCACTCGCACTCCATTCGGCGGGCCCGCGTCACGCTCAAGGAGATCGCCAAGGATCCCGAGCGCACCCTCATCGTCATCGACCCAAGGCGCACCGAGACGGCCGCGCTCGCCGACATTCACCTGCAGGTGGCGCCCGGCGGCGACCCCTGGCTGATGAGCGCGTTGCTGGCGGTCCTCCTGGAGACGGATGGCTTGGATCGGGCGTTCCTCTCCGCGCACGCGCGTGAGGGCGACGTTGCGCGCGTCGAAGCGGCCATCGCAGCGGTGAACGTCTCCGAAGCCTGTGCCCGCGCGGGTGTCGACGAGGCATTGGTGCGACGCACCGCAGGCGTCATCGCCAACGCCAAGGCGATGTCGTCGTTCGAAGACCTTGGCGTGCAGATGTCGCCCGGCTCCACACTCGTCAGCTACCTGCACCGGTTGCTGATCTTCCTGACCGGCAACATCGGCAAGGAAGGCACGCACTACGTGCCCACCGTGTTGGTCAACGTGGCCGACGGCAAGGTCAAGCGCAACAGCCCGGTGGTGGGCGCACCGTTGGTGGGCGGGCTCGTGCCCTGCAACGTCATCGCCGAGGAAATCCTCACCGAACACGACGCACGGTACCGCGCGATGATCGTCGAGGCCGCCAACCCGGCACACTCGCTCGCCGACTCGCGGCACATGCGAGAGGCACTCGAAGCCCTCGACACGTTGGTCGTCATCGACGTGGCGATGTCCGAGACGGCGCAGATGGCCGACTACGTGCTCCCGGCCTGCAGCCAGTTCGAAAAGGCCGAGGCCACGTTCTTCAACTTCGAGTTTCCCCACAACGTCTTTCAGCTGCGGCATCGATTGGTCGATCCGCTGCCGGGCACCTTGCCCGAGGCCGAGATTCACGCCCGGCTCTGCGAGGCCCTCGGTGCGATCACCGAGGAAGACCTGCAGCCACTGCGCGAGGCCGCGGCCAAGGGCCCCGAAGCCTACGGCCAGGCGATGATGATGCACGTGCTCTCGAACGCCCGCTTGGCGCCGATGGCTCCGGTGATTCTGTATCGCACGCTCGGGTTGCCCGAGACGGTGCGCGAGGGTGCGGTGCTCTTGGGCCTGGCGCTGCGTCTGGCGATGTCGGGCGCTCCGGGCTTGGCGCGCGCCGGCTTCGATGGACCGCCGATGGTCGCCGCCGGAAAACTGTTCAAGGCGATGCTCGCCACCCCTTCGGGCATCGTGTTCTCCGACGACGAATGGTCCGGGGTTGCCGGCTGGATCTCCACCGACGACAAGCGCCTGCACCTCGCCTTGGACGACATGCTCGCCGAGTGGACCAAGACCCTCGCCTCCGCGCCCCGCCCCAAGGACGACGCCTTTCCGTTCGTACTCAGCGCGGGAGAGCGCCGCTCGTTCACGGCCAACACGATCATTCGCGACCCGGCATGGCGAAAGAAGGATCCGGGCGGCACGCTGCGGCTGAGCCCCGACGACGCGCACAAGCTCGGCGTGGTCGATGGCGACCCGATCCGCATCACCACCAAACGCGGCTCGGCACTCGCACCCGCCGAGCTCAGCCCAAGCATGCGTGCCGGCCACTGCTCGCTGCCCAACGGTCTGGGGCTCGGCTATCCCGACGAAGGGGAGCACACGATCACCGGGGTCGCGCCCAACGAACTGACGGCCACCGAAGACCGCGACCCGTTCGTGGGCACGCCTTGGCACAAACACGTCCGCGCCCGTCTCGAACGCGCTGCCCAGGACTGACGCGGACTCGCCTCGCAGTTTTCGACGGTTTCGGCCACCGCAGCGCGCTGGAGTTGCGCGATGGAAGGCGTTTCATCTGGGTACGCTTGAAGGGGCGGGCACGCTCGTGTGCTCCGCTCGCAAGGTTCGACCCATGTCCCGTCCAAAGCTCGAGAACAAGATCCCCACGGCTGCCGACTTCATGAACGACCACGTCTTGGCGTTTCGCACCGACACGCCGATTCGCACCGCGGTCGAAAAGCTGCTCAAGCGTGGTTTCTCTGGGGCGCCGGTCGTCGATGCGGACGACAAGCTCGTCGGCGTGCTGTCGGAGATGGACTGCCTGCGCATCTTGTCCGATTCGGCCTACGAGCGTTGGCCCGAGGGCTCGGTCGAAGCCAACATGACGCGCGAGGTCGAAGCCGTACCGCCGCAGACGGACCTGTTCGCGTTGGCCAGCCGCTTTCGAGCGGGACCGCATCGCCGGTTTCCCATCACCGATACCGACGGCAAGCTGCTGGGACTGGTCACCCGGCGCGATGTGCTGCGAGCGCTCGAACGCTTCGGCCACGACCAGTCCAAGGCCCGCCAGTCCACGACGTACGAGCTGATCGCCCACCGCCGCTTGCAGCAGGGGTGAAAAAGCTGCTGGTCAGTTGTACAGTTTTCTTGGAACCGGCGCACTGAACATGGTACCAGCAGTGCCATGAGCGACCCGAATGCGGTTCCCGAGGCCATCTACACGCTGATCGAGCTGTTCGAAGCCAAGCTTCCGGAGGTTCAGTTTCCGGGGATCAACGCTGCGTCCCTACGCGCCCAGGCCGAAACGGTGGACGCGGCGGCCAAGATCCTCGCAGCCGCGGAGGCTGCGGTTCGCGACGCCCGCGTGGCACACGCAGAGTCCTACGCGTCGCTGAAAACCGCGGCCGAGCGCGGGCTCGGCTACGCGCGGGTGTTCGCGAGCGACGACGAGGAACTCAGCGAAGCACTGGGCGGCATCGATCTCCGACCGGCTCGCGCCCGCCGACTGCCGCCGAAGAAACGCGGGCGCAAGCCCAAAGCCAAGCAGCCCGACAACGTGGCCGAGCTGCCGCTGCAAGCCGAGACCGCGTAGGCTCGCGCTGCGGGCATGGCCCACTCCCCCTCGACCAACGCGCGCTGGCTGATCGCATCGAAGATCGCCACGGGCCTCGGCGACCTGCTTTGCAGCGCCAAGACCACCGTGCCGTGGTTGATGTTGTCGGCTGGGATTCCAGCCGGGTTCTTGGGGTTGTTGGTCCCGATCCGCGAGAGCGGCAGCATGCTGCCCCAGGTCGCCATCGCACCATGGGTGCAGCGCGTGTCGCCGCGCAAGCGCGTGTCGATGCTGGCCTCGATCGGGCAGGCCGTGGCCGCCATTGCGATCGCCGTCGCGGCCACGACGCTGCGCGGAGCGCTGGCAGGCGTGGCCGTCGTCGCGGCACTGGCTGTGTTGGCGCTGTGCCGTGCCTTTGCCTCGTTGGCCAACAAGGACGTCCTCGCGCGCGCCGTGCCGAAGGGCGAGCGCGGCAAGGTGGGCGGTCGGGCAACCAGCCTGGCGGGACTGCTGGGGCTCGCCGGAGCCGCCGCGACACTGCTTTCCGCGCGACCGGAGTCGGCCGCCTTGCTTGCAATGGTCGTGGGCGCCTCCGCGCTCACCTTCGTCCTCTCGACCCTGCTCCTGACACGCGTCACCGAGCGCGACGAGGCGAGCAAGACGAAGGCACGCCCCTCGCTCCGAGACGCGATCGCGGACCCTCGGCTTCGCCGCTTCGTCCTCGTCCGGTTGCTGCTCGCAGGCTCGGCCCTGGGAGGACCCTTCATCATCGCGCTGGGCCGCGAGAGCACGTCCTCACTGCAAACACTCTCCGCCTTCGTCCTCGCCGGAGGCGCAGCGTCGTTCGTCTCCGCAGGCGCATGGGGCCGCCTCGCCGACAACACCGGCCGCGGTTGCATGGCCGCCGGGGGTGCCGTGGCCAGCGCGTCCGCCCTCGGCGTCCTCATCCTCGACGCCTTGGCTCCCCACGCCCCCGCATGGACCTGGGCCGCCCTCTACTTCGCCTTCAACCTCGGCTACGTCGGCGTCCGCGTCGGTCGAAAAACCTACGTCGTCGACCTCGCCCAAGGCCCCGAGCGCACCCAGTTCGTCGCCTCGAGCAACACCCTCATCGCCCTCGCCCTCCTGGCCGCCGGCGTCGCCATGACCACCATCTCCAACCCCACCACCGCCCTCACCCTCTGCCTCGCCGCCACCACAGCCGGCACCCTCACCTGCACCGCGCTAGCCCGCACCTGACCCCCGAGGAGCCCCTCAGCCCAGCGAGGCGCCCTTCCGCCAGAGAGCGAAGCGCCCCCCGGAGCCGCAACGCGAACAACCCGCAACGTCGAAACCCGCAGCGAAAAACCCAGACGCCGCTTCGCAAGAGAGCGCAGCGTCCCAAAGGGACGCGGAGCGGAAAAAAGGCAGAGGCGCCGAGCACAAACCCGCCGCCCGAGGGGGTTCGCAAGGGGCCCCTGAAGAACCCCCGGCGCAGCCCCCTGCGAGGCTCCTACTCCACGTTGTGGAACACGGTCTGGACGTCGTCGTCGTCTTCGAGGCGCGCGATCAACTTGAGCACCTCGTCCATCTGCTCTTCGCTGAGCTCGGTCGTGCTCTTGGGGATCCACTCGAAGCCGGAGTTGACGGGCTCGATCTTTCGCTCCTCGAGCGCGGCTTGCAGCGAGCCGAAGTCCTCGAAGGCGCACCGTAGAATGACCTGCTCGGATCCGTCCTCGCCCACGCCGTCCGACATCTCGTCGAGCCCGTGATCGATGAGTTCGAGCTCCATCTCCTCGCGATCGAACCCTTCGGGCTTGAGGCGGAACGTGCCGCGGCGATCGAACATGAACGACACCGAGCCCTCGGCCCCGAGGTTACCGCCACCCTTCTTGAACGCGTTGCGGACGTTGGCCACCGTGCGGGTGACGTTGTCGGTGGCGGCGTCGACGATGATCGCCACCCCGTGCGGGCCGTAGCCCTCGTACAGCGCCTCTTCGAAGTTCTCTTGGTCGTTGACGCCCAGCGCCCGCTCGATCGCGGACTTGATGCGGTCCTTGGGCATGTTGACCGAGTTGGCGTTCTGAATCGCGCGCCGCAGGCTGGGGTTGCCCTCGGGATCACCGCCGCCGGCCTTCACCGCCATCGTGATCTGGCGGGTCGCCCGGGTGAACGCCTTGTTGTTGGCGGCGCCACGCTTGAGGATCGCTTGCTTTCGGTTCTCGAAGTTCCGGCCCATCGGGGTGCTCCGTCGCGGCGGGCAGACTACCGCCCTGGACGCCGCGCCGTCGAGGGCCCGCACTGGTCCGCTGCTCGCCGTGTGCACCTGCTACCGTGGGATCGTGTCGGAGACGCCGAGACTCGACCTGGGAGAGCTTGAACGGCTGCTGAAGCGCGTTGCGCCGGGCAAGAGCGTCCCGGAGGTGTTGGGCACGCTCACGGCGCTGGCCAGTGCCCCCGTGTCTGCGCACCCTTCCGAGTGGCTGCTCACGCTGACCGACAACGCACGCTTCGACGATGAAGACGACGCGCGCGCGTTTCTTCGCCAGGTGCTCGCAGCCTACCGAGAGATCGACGCCCTGTTTCAGATGGGCGAAGAAGTCGGGCCCGATCCTGCCGACCCCACCGCGGTGGCGCAGTGGTGCCACGGCTACTTTCAAACCGCGCGCAACGACGAGACCTGGTCAGCCGACACCGACGCGATGCGGCGGCTGATGCCGATGGCCCTGTTGGCGGGCGAGCTCGACCGGGTCGGAGAGCCCGGCGCTGCCATGCACGGGGATGCCATGCGCGCCAAGTGGACCGCTGCACTCGGCTCGCTCGCCGCAGCGTTCTACACGCGCTGGTCGGAGGCTCGCGCGAAGCACCAAGCCACCGCACCCGCGGCAGCGCCCGCCGACGAGCCCGACGCGCCGGTTCCATTTCGTCGCGATACACCGAAGATCGGTCGCAACGCCCCGTGCCATTGCGGCAGCGGCAAGAAGTACAAGCACTGCTGCGGCAAAGCCTGAGGTACGCTGCCCTGCGTGAGTTCCGCGGTTCCGCTCAAGTGCCGCTGCGGCAAGATCCGCGGCTCGGTCGCTCCTGCCTCGCCTTCGGTCGGGCACCGCGTCGTCTGCATGTGCATCGACTGCCAAACCTACGCCCACTGGTTGGGCGAGGAGGCGCAGCTGCTCGATGACGTCGGCGGCACCGACATCTATCAGACGACGCCGTCGAGAATCCGCATCGACGAGGGGCAGGACCAGATTCGGTGTTTCCGCCTGTCTCCCAAGGGCACGCTTCGCTTCTACGCCGGGTGCTGCCGCACTCCTCTGGCCAACATGACCGCCGCCGCGGGGGTGCCATTCGCGGGGATTCCCCACGCGTTCATGGACCACGCCGACAAGACGCGAGACGAGGCATTGGGCCCGATCAAGGCGCGCTACAACGCCAACGATGCGACCGGACCCGCGCCCGCCGGCTCTCAGGCCACGATCAGCAAGCTCACCATGGCGCGCGCGGGCATGGGCCTGTTGTGGGACCGCATTCGCGGCCTGCACCAACCCAACCCGTTCCGCGACGCGCAAGGCCAGCCTGTCGCGAAACCAGACGTCGTCTCCAAAGACGAGCGCAACAGTTTGCGAGCCCGCTGCGGGCCACAGCGCTGACACCGATTGCGCGACGTTGTCGATCCGGCCAGCATTGTGCGGTGCGGATCCTGTACGGCGTCGTCGGTGAAGGCATGGGACACGCGACGCGCTCCAGCGTCGTGCTCGAGCATCTGCGGGCCGCCGGCCACGACGTTCAGGTGATGACCTCGGGGCGGGCCAAGGACTTCCTCTCCGCCCGTTTCGGCGGGGTGCACGAGATTCATGGGCTGCACTTCGTCACCGAGCAGAACCGCGTGCGGCTGGGCAAGTCGCTGTGGTCCAACGTGCTCGCGGGGGCCACGGGGCTTCCGCAGAACGTGCACGCGTACTTCGAACTGATCCGCTCGTTCGACCCCGAGGTGGTCGTCAGCGACTTCGAATCGTGGACCTACGTCTTCGCCAAGATGCACGGGCTGCCCGTCATCAGCATCGACAACATGCAGGTGATCAACCGCTGCCGCCACCCGAGGGAGATCACCAGCGGACACGAGGCTTCCTTCGACGTCGCCAAGGCGTTCGTGAAGTCCAAGCTCCCGTTCGCCAACCACTACCTGGTCACCTCGTTCTTTCGGCCGCCACTTCGCAAGGAACGCACCACCTTGCTGCCCCCGATCCTGCGCCCCGAGATCCTCGAAGCGCCACGAAGCGACGGCGACCACCTGCTCGTCTATCAAACCGCCGAGGGCAACGAGACGCTCGAGGATACGCTTCAGAACACCGGCCTGCCCTGCCGGGTCTACGGCATGCACCGTGACCTCGAAGAGGACCGCGTCATCGGCAACCTCGTGCATCGCCCGTTCTCCGAATCCGGCTTCATTGCCGACCTGGCCAGCGCCCGGGCGGTCGTTGCGGGCGGGGGATTCACTGTGATGAGCGAGTGCGTCTACCTGCACAAGCCCATGCTCTCGGTCCCCCTCGAGGCGCAGTTCGAGCAGGTGCTCAACGCCCGATGGCTGCAGCGGCTGGGCTACGGGCGCGCCGCAGAAAACCTGCGCGACCCCGCGGTCATTCACGCGTTTCTCGACGCAGTACCGCAGTGCCGTGATGCGCTCGCCAGCTACCAGCAACACGGCAACACCGAGCTGTTTGCGGCGCTCGACGAGCAACTCGACCGCGCGGCGGCCGGCGTCTGACTCGATGCCCCACCGCCGGGCGCACGCCACGGCGTGAGAACAGGCGAAAAAGCGGCATTTCTCGCCGTTTGGGGACGAACGCGTCTTGCCCCGAGGCCAGATCCGTGGGAAGGGGCGCCGGTGAGTTTCGACGCGTTGGGCCTGTGCGCCCCCATCCTCCGCGCCGTCAAGGACGCGGGATACTCCGAGCCCACGCCGATTCAGCGTGACGCGATCCCCCCAGCGGTGAAGGGTCGCGACGTCCTCGGATGCGCACAGACGGGCACCGGAAAGACGGCCGCATTCTCACTGCCGTTGCTGCAACGCGTCGACCGCCTCGCGGGGGACGACCCCTGCGTGCGAGCCCTGGTGGTCACGCCCACGCGCGAACTCGCCGCACAGATCGGCGACAGCATCACGACCTACAGCAAGCACCTCGAAGACCTCTGGCACACCGTCATCTTCGGTGGTGTCAACGAGAAGCCGCAGATCAAGGAGCTCAAGCGGGGCGTCGACGTCATCGTCGCAACCCCGGGCCGCCTGCTCGACCTGATGAACCGCGGCTTCGTGTCGCTCGAGCACATCGATGTGTTCGTGCTCGACGAGGCCGATCGCATGCTCGACATGGGCTTCTTGCCCGACGTCAAACGCATCGTCGCCAAGCTCCCCAAGAAGCGCCAGACGCTGTTCTTCTCGGCCACCATGCCGCCCGAGATCCGCGAGCTGGCCGAGAGCATGTTGCACGACCCGGTCTCGGTCGCGGTCGCGCCAGTCTCTTCGACCGCCGAGCGCATCGAGCAGCACCTGTACTTCGTGGACAAGAAGAACAAGCGTGCCCTGCTCGCCGACGTGCTCGCCGACGACACCCTCGAGCGCGCGTTGGTCTTCAGCCGCACCAAACACGGCGCCAACCGCATCGCGCAGTTCCTCGAAAAGCGCGGCGTCTCCTCGGCTGCAATTCACGGCAACAAGAGCCAGGGTGCACGCACCCGCGCCCTCGAAGGCTTCAAGTCCGGCAGCATTCGTGTGCTGGTCGCGACCGACATCGCCGCCCGCGGCATCGACGTCGAAGGCGTGTCCCACGTCATCAACTTCGACCTGCCCAACGTGCCCGAGACCTACGTGCACCGCATCGGACGCACCGCCCGGGCCGGCGCCTCGGGCATCGCGCTGTCGTTCTGCGAACTCGAAGAGCGCGAGTACCTGGTCGACATCGAACGCCTGATCGGCCGCCACCTCGAGCGCGTCGACACCCACGGCTTCGTCGCGACCGAACCCGCCCCTCCGATGACCGACCTCGAGTCGCGCAAGAAGGCCGGCGGGAGCCGCCCCGGCGGCGGCAAGAAGAAGAGCAGCAGCCGAGGTCGCGGGCGAGGTCGAGGCCGAGGTCGCGGCCGCACCTCCGCGTCGCGGTGACGCCTCCTACGGAGGCCCGCTGAACAGCTCGGCGGGGTCCTGGTTGAAGTAGTCGCGCAGCATCGCGTACAGCTCGGGGTCTCGCTTCTTCAGCTTTGTGGGCTGCTCGAAGAAGGCCTCGACCGCGACGGCAAACAGTTCGGCCTCGTTGGTGCCGGCGTAGTCGCGCAGGACGTGCCGGTACTTCTTGCGGCGCACCGACTCGAGTCGTTCGGCGACGACCTCGACCCACGGCGCAGCGGCGACGAACTCGAGGCCCTTGGGCAGGCCGTCGGCATGACCGGTGCCGAAGTCGAGCACGTGGGCCAGCTCGTGCAGCGCGACGTTGTGGCCATCGTGTGCCTTGCGAAACCCGTGCACCAAGTCCCGCTTGGAGATCAGCACCGGGCCTTGAGCGTGCACCATGCCCGCGATGTCGCCCTCGCCGATCGTGTACTCGTCGTCGAACTTGGTCGGGTAGACCACGATGTCGCGGACCGTCGGCCACTCGAGGTCGGGGCGACCGTGCAGCAGCATGGCGGCCGAGGCCGCGATCAGCACACGGATGTCGTCGGAGACGGGCGCGACCCCCCCACCATTGGCGGGGCAGTAGATCGTCTGCTCGTCGAGGAAGACCTGAATGTCGAACTCGAACGAACGCTGCCCCGCCTCGTCGAGCCGGTCGTAGTACGGCACCCGACGCAGCAACAGCTTGCGCCACGCCTCGGGAAACGGGGTCTTGGCCAGCGCTCGACGGCGCGCCGCCTTGCGCAGCGCGGGCAACAACACCGCGCCGGCCACAGTGGGCGCGGCCAAGTAGACCCACCATGGTGCGTCTGCGGTGACCGCAAACGCGACCACCACGAGCGCGACGAGGCTCCCCGTGATCGCGGGGGCGAGAAAAGCCCGAGGACCGGCAACCTGCATCCGGGCTCAGCTTAGCAACTCCCCACATCGAAGACCCATCGGGTACCGTCGGGCGGACGATGCTGATCGCGCTCATCTTCGTCGCGGCACTCACGCCCGAGGACCCCAGGGCCTATGCGGGCCGCAACACCGTGCCGTGGACCGACGAGGCGCCCGTCGAAGTCGAGACTCCGCCGACCGCACAGCGGCAAGAAACGCGCGAGCCCACGGTCGCACCAGAGCCAGAGCCAGAGCCAGAGCCAAAGCCAGAGCCAGAGCGAAGCTGGACCGTCACGGCCTTGGTCGACACCGGCTACGCGATCAACTCCAACCATCCGAACAACCACATCTACCGCGGCACCTCGACACACCCGCGGACGGGCGAGTTCACGGTGAACCTCGGCCTCGCCGCGCTCACCCACGCCCCCACCGCAGCCGAGCCCTACAGATTCGAGTTCGGTCTGCAGGCGGGCAGCGCCGCGGATGCACTCGTCGTCGCCGAACCCGTGCTCGAAGGCGAAGAGGGTGGGTTCGCGGGTGCGGAGACCTGGAAACACCTCGCGCTGGCCAACGCCGGGGGACGGATCGAAGCCAGTGGCACCGAGATCGGGGCCGGCCTCTTCGGCAGCCCGATCGGTATCGGTGGATTCTGGACCCCGCTCAACACCAACCTCTCCCCCAGCTGGGAGTCCAACGGCGCGCCGTTCTACTTCGCCGGAGCCCGAGTGCTGCAAGACCTTCCCGCGGGGTTCGGCGCCCAAGCCTGGATCGTCAACGGCTGGCAGACGCTGGGTGAGGCCAACAGCGCACCGTCGTACCTGGCAGGGCTGACCTGGGCGTCCGAACGTTGGAACGCCAACGGCTTCGTCTACTTCGGGCCAGACACCGTGGACACATCCCCCGAAGCATGGCGGGTGCACGCCGATGCCAACGGCGGCTACGACGGAGAGGTGGTCGGCGTGTCGGCGGTCTGGGACTACGGGCAAGAACGCCGCACCGACCTGCCCGGCGAGCCAGTGCACGTGTGGACGGGCGGTGGGGTGTTCAGCCGCTTCACCGTGCATCGCGGCAAGGTTGCCGATGTGGAACTGTCGCTGCGCCCCGACGCTTGGTACGAGGACGGAGGAAGCATCTACGGCGCCGACCACTGGCTGCTGTCGGGCACCGCCACCGCCGGCGTCTTCTTGTGGCGACACCTACGCATTCGCGCCGAGTACCGCTACGATCACAGCACCGCAGACGGCGGATTCTTCTACCGCGGTGGTGCCGTGACCCCCGACGGCCCCGGGCTCTCCAACCGCCAGCACACGATCTTCTTCAACGTCGCCGGCGTGCTCGTGCACGCGTTCGCCCTTCGCCATGACCGCTGAGAGCCACGCTCCCCAGGCCTCCGAGTCCATCACCCACGGCCGCTTTTCGCCGGGCTTCAACGCCGGCGCCATTCCGGGAAGCGCCGTCTACACCGGGCCGGCCCGAGACTTCGAGGCGTTCGTCCGGGTCTTCGACTGGACCCCCGACGAAGTCCGCGAACACGACCCCGCCACCATCGCCCAAGCCCACGGAGCGCTCAACGAAGGCACCACCACCTGGGTCGACGTGGTCGGCGTACATGACGTCGACTTCGTGCGCTCGGTCTGCGACGCGTTCGGCGTGCACCCGCTGACCCTCGAGGACATCGTGCAGGTCGGGCAGCGCCCCAAGATGGAGGTCTACCCAGAGCACACGTACATGGTGCTCAAGATGGTGCACCTCGATGACGACGGAAACCTCTCGCTCGAGCAGGTGTCGCTCGTGGTCGGCAAGGGGTTCGTGCTCACGTTTCAGGAGATCCCCGGCGATGTTTTCGACGGGGTTCGAGCACGTCTGCGGCAACGTGTCGGCCGGGTGCGCGACCGTGGACACGACTATTTCGCCTATGCCCTGATGGACGCGGTGGTCGACGGCTACGTCGAATCCGTCTCCGCCATCGGAGACGCCGTCGAGGCGGCCGAGCTCGACCTCGACGAGGACGACCCCGATAAAGTCGAAGGCCTACCTCAGCGGCTGCACGACCACAAACGCGACTTGATGAGCCTGCGCAAGATCACCGTGCCACTGCGCGATGCGGTGAGCACGATGCTGCACAACGAGGGCAAGCGCATCGCCAAACGCAACCTGCCCTTCTACCGCGACCTTCACGACCACCTGGTTCAAGTCGTGGACTCGGCAGAAATGTACCGGGAGATGATCGCCAACCTCATCAACTTGCACATGGCCCTGGTCGGCCAACGCACCAACGAAGAGATGCGGGTGCTGACAGTGATCGCGACGATCTTCATCCCGCTGACGTTCATCGTCGGCGTGTACGGTATGAACTTCGACAACATGCCCGAGCTGCACGAGCCCTGGGCCTACCCGACCCTGTGGATCGCGATGTTCGGCATCGCGGGTGGGTTGCTGGTGTACTTCAGGCGCCGCGGTATGTTGTAGGGCGCTCGTCGGGATCGCTCCGGGGTTCTGCGGGGGGCCCCTGTCGGGGCGAGGCCCCCCCTTCGAACCCCTCCGTGCGGAGGGCCTACTCGCGCCCTCTCCTCTTTTTCCGCTCCGCATCCCTCCGGGATGCTTCGCTCTCTTGCTTTGTGGCGCCTTCTCCGGGCCTGGCCTGGCGCCCCCTTCGACCCCCTCCGTGCGGAGGGCGTACTCGCGCCCTCTCCTCTTTCTCCGCTCCGCATCCCTCCGGGATGCGGAGCTCTCTTGCTTTGTGGCGCCTTCTCCGGGCCTGGCCTGGCCTGGGTTGGGGGTCGCCTTCCTCCGGCCTGTGTGCGGAGGGCTTGCTCGCTGTCTTCGCTTGCGTTTTTGGGGGCCTCAGGGGTGAGGTTGTCTTGGGGGAACACCCGAAGAGGGTGGTGCGACTCGGGGTCGCGCTGGCGGATGGTTGGTGGGCGGTCGTGATCGTTTTGCCGGTGGGATCCACCACCGAGGATGATGTTTGTCGCTCATCTCCTTGCCGGGTCCATCGCCGCCGCCGGTCCGGGTGCACGCCAGCCAGAACCGGAGCTCGCGCCGCTGAGGGCCGACGTTGCCCCGACCAAGTTTCGCCTGCGAACTGGGCGGTTCTTTGTCGGTGGGCAATGGCGGGCGACGCTGACGGGTCCGAATGCGCCGTGTTGGTGGAACACCGGATGCGGGGTGTCGCCCGTGCTTGGTTTCGATCTCGAGTCCGGAAGCCGCGCCGCCCGACTCCTGACGGGAGTCTACACGGCCCCGATGCCGTGGGTGACCGGGGGTTCCGACGGAGAGCAGGCCGAGTTCTTGATGCTCGAAGTCGGCGCCTTGTTCGGCGGTCCCAACGTGCGCGCTGGGTTCAGCGCCCGCTTCGGGCTGATGACGTTTGCGGCCGGAACACTCCTTCTGCGGGCCACACCGTTCGTCGGCCCCCGCGGCGGCCGGCATGGGTTCGAACTCCGCGTGGGGAGCAGCTACGCCGCAGACCTCAGCGTCGGGCTCAACTACGCGTGGCACCCACCGCGGCTGGAACGAACGCGGGCACGCCGACGCCGAAGAGCACGTTGACCCGCCACCGCCTCGTCATTGCACCAACGACGCGTCCACGCCCAGAGACCCGCAGATCGCCTCCAGCACGTCGCTGCGGCGCGTTGCCCAGGCGGCGGCGTCGACGTGCAGGACGTTCCAGCCGCGCAGGCGGAGGACCGCGGGGCGGTGCACGAACTGTTCGAAGGCGGAGTCGCCGACCGCACCTTCGTCGGTCATCACCGCCAGGGCGTAGGCGTCTTCACCCGGGCGTGCGACCGCCAAGGGGATGCGGAAGTCGGACGTGCCCATGTGCAGCGCGCATCGAAGGCCGGTGGGTTCGAGCGCGAGCATGATCTGGCTGGCCAGAGGGACGTGCCCATCGACCTTCGAGCCCTCGGCCAGCGCTTGGGCGGCGGCGCGAGGGGTGCCGCGCACGGCGTCGAGAATGCGATCCGCGACCTCGAAGCGGTGTTTGGACAGCGCGTGGGCGTAGTCGAGATAGCCCTTGAACAGTCTCGGGCCGGAGTGCATCGACTGGCCGACACGCAGCAGTGCCGGGTCGAACGACGAGACGACGTAGCACTCGGCCTTGGCGCGAGAGATCGCCACGTTGAGGCGGCGTTCGCCCCCGCGTTGGCCGAGCGGGCCGAACCGCGCCGGCACGTAGAGCTCGCCCGCGCCTCCCTTGCGCTTGCGATGCACCGGGGCGTGCCCGAGCGAGAACACGATCACATCGCGCTCGTCCCCCTGCACCGACTCCAGGTTCTTCACGAACGGGCGCTCGTCGAGCTCATCGTGGGTGCTGGCCGTCTGCCACAACCCCGCAAACGCTTCGTCCTCATCCAGCCGTGCTTCGACCTGGTCGAGGATCGCTTGGCGCTGCTTGAGGTTGAAGGTCACCACCCCGACGCTGGGTGGTTTGGGACGCGCCAACAACTCGGCGAGCAGATCGACCACCCGTGCAGCCTCGACGTGGTTCACCCCGCTGTCGTACGCGCCGTCGTCCACCGGAACCCAGCGCAACGCGGGCTCCCCATGCGGCCCCGAGGTCGAGGGGATCGTGAGCAAGTCCCCCTCGTACATCGCGTGGTTGGAGAACGCGATCAGCTCCTCCTCGCGGCAGCGGTAGTGCCACTTGAGGCCCGCGTGCGGGCAGCGGTTGCGCGTGAGCGAGAGCAGCGATTCGGCGGCGAACATGTCGCGCACCTTCGTCTGCTCTTCGGTGAGGTCGTCGTCTTCGGTGCCACTGCTCGTGGACTTGAAGTAGGACGTGGGCGGCATCTGCTTTTCGTCGCCCGCCACGATCACCTGCTTGGCGCGCAGGAACACCGGAAGCCCCGACTCCACGGTGCACTGCGACGCCTCGTCGAAGATGACCAGGTCGAACAGCGGTGCGCGAGGAAACAGCACCGTCATCGTCTCGGGTGAGACGAGCCAACACGGAAGCACGTCGAGAATGCCGTCGTCGGCAAAGTCGCGCACGAGCTGACGCAGTGGCATGAGGTTGCGGGACTTGGCCGTCTCCTTGAGCAGCGACTCCTTCACCTTCTGCGCGGGCGTGCGCCGAGCCCGGTACTCGGCGTCGGGGATGGACAGCAGCTCCGCCTGGTCGAGCGTCGCGTTGATCCCCTCGACTTCGAGGTCCGCGATCTCGGACTCGAGCTTGGCCAACGTGGCGACCGCATCCGTGGTGCGCTGGCCTTGCGCGGGGGACCCGAGGTCGGCCAGCGCCGGCAGGAACGACTCCAACCGTCGCAGGTGCGCGTGCCCCCACACCCGCGCCAGACCCTCTCGCCACTGCGGCGCATCGTGGTCGGCCAGGGCAACATGCAGCTGGTCCAGCCAGTCGCGCCCGCTGACGTGCACCGCGTCGAGCTGCGCCATCCAGCCATCGGCCTCACGCAAGCGGTGCCCATCGTTGCGCAGCCGCGTCGCGAACTCGGGCAGCGCATCGAGGTCGATCGTCTGTGCGAACGCGAAACGAGCCACGACCGGCGCCAGGGTTGCTCGAACCGCACGGTCCGCCTCGCGCTGGGCCAGACGCAGCTCGAGCATGCTCCGCACCTTCGGCAGGTCACTGACGGCTGCAGGCGCGGCCAATCCCACCGCCGCCAACGCCTCCGCGTGTGCTCGCGCGATCGCGGCCGACTCGGACGCAGACCGCAACAGCGACAGCGTCTTGCCTGCCGTCGCCGCGTCGCTTGGAGCGAGTTCGGGGTGGCCCAGCGCCTCGAAAGCCTGCCGCATCGACTGCCACGCCCGCGCCGCATCGATGCGCGTCTGCAGCTCGCCGAGAAAGCCCGGAGTGAACCCGGCCGCTGCCCGCTCGGGCCACACCTCGGGCAACGCGTCCCGCACTGCGGCTCGGGTGCGCCACCACAGGGGTGAAAAGAACCGAACGAAGCGCCCGGCATAGCTGCGCAAGACCGCAACGTTGCGGTTGAAGGCGTCCTGCGGAAGGGCCAGCGCTGCGCCATGCGCTGCAACAGCCGTGCTCTGTGCGCCCCACGCATCGGCAACCGCGGCAACGTCCACCGTCGCGCCGGACCACACCGCGCACACCAGCGCCTCCGACTGGCCCGCCAACTCGACGAGTCGCGCAACGGCATCGAGACCCGCGTCGGCGGCCTGCAACGCCGCAGCCGAGACCGGTTCGCGGCTGCGCACCTCGGCCGAAGCGCGGGCCTGCGCGAGTGCGTCTTCGGTCACACGCTGGAGCTGAGCGAGGTCCGCATCGCCCAAGTCGGCCAAGGCGGTCCGCTCGCCCTGGCTACGCCACCAACCGTTCGCGTTCCACAGTGCACCGTAGGGGTGCAGGCGTTCGGTCAGCTCGAGCACCCGCGCCAGGCTCTCGGACGAGACGTCGACCAGGTTCGGGGCCTCGAAGGGTGCCTGCCCGCCGCCGACCAACGAGAGCAACTCGCCCACCGACAACGACAACCCATCGCCGACGTGCGACAGCGTGCTGCGACGCGTCTCCAGCAACGCGTTGGCGCGCTCGTGCTCGGCCCGAAGCACGTCGGCCCGGGTGCTGTTGTGCCGCCGTGCCTTGAAGTCCTTGAGGCGCCCCGCGATCTTCGAGAACAGCGCCTTGCGGTCATCGCCAACGTCATGCACCAGCGCAATCGCGTCCCCGAGTCCGCGCCCTGCCAGCCGCTGCTGCACCACGTCGAGCGCGGCCCGCTTCTCGGCGACCACCGCCACCCGAGCACCGCGTCGCAGCGCGTCGGCGACCACGTTCACGATCAGCTGACTCTTGCCGGTCCCCGGAGGCCCGTCGACGACCGTCACCAGGTTGTGGGCGCAGGCCGCCGCAACCGCCCGTTGGCTGGGATCGGACGGCAACACGGGCCACCCCGGAGTGTGCCCGGGTACCGGCGGCGCATCCTCGGTCTGCAGCCCCGCCGGCAGCAGCCCGAACCCCGCAGACATCAACGCCGCCAGCGGCTGCCCCCCGTCCTCGAGGTCTCGCAACAGCGCGTCGTAGTCCCCCAGCAACTCGGAGCTCGACTGCGGAAAGAGCCCGAGCACGGCGCACTCTTCGACCAGCAACACCGCATCGTCGCCGTCGAGCACCTCGTTGCGCTCGCGAAACGGTCCCAGCGTGGAGCCCTCGACCCCCACCGAGACGCCCACCTCGCGCAAGCGCTCGACCAGCGCAGAGGGCTCGGCCGCGAGACCATCGAGCTCTCGGGCGAGGTCGTCGGGCAACGCCAGCCCAGCCTTGTCGAACAACAAGCGCAGCAAGGCCTGGTTCGCCACCGGCTCCTGCTCGTCCCGAGGCTGCAGGGAAAAACCACGCGCGCCTCGGCCATCTCGCTCGAGGTGCACCGGTCGCAGCACCAGGGGGCCCCGCACGCCGTACCGCTCGCCAGGCGCATCCACCACGTCGACGCGCCCCAACAGCACCGGGTACCCGACACACAGGTCGTTCGCCCCCGTCTCCTCTCGTGCGTCCCGGGCCAACCGGTCGAGCTGCTTCAAGTCGTCGGCGCACTCCCGTGCGGCGTCCTGGCGTCCGGCATCCTCCGCCGTGACCAACACCGCCGGCTTGCCCGCTTGCAGCAACGCCAGCGCGCGTTCGGCCGAGCCCTTGCGCACCGCTTCGAGGCGATGCAGGTCGAACACCCGCCGACTGCGGGCGGTCGACCGCAAGCGCACCGACGGGCTGCGACCATCGCCCGAGATCAGCGTGTCCCGAAGGCGGGCCAGCGCCGCCACCAAAGCCTTGCGATCGGCGGGGACCTCGGGAGCATCGGACGTGGCCTCTGCCACCGTCGTCCGCGCCCGCAGGCTGACCCGTGCGTCGAGAGCAACCTGATGCAGCGGCGGCACGATGTCGACCTCCCGCTGCTCCATGAACCCCGCCACGGAATCCAGCGCGCCACTGTCGTCGTCCTCGGCACCGAGCAGGCGTAGCAATCGGCGGGGGGAGATCGACATCACCCCCGTGCGCCGCACGGCGTCGGCCAACGCCGCCAACGCGTCACGAACCTCCGCGGTCCGAGCCGGCAGCGGAATGGAAGTCGGCACATCCTGCCCAGCGTCGACGTCCACCCCTTTGGCCCCCGCGACCGGGGTCAGCCATCGCCGAAACGCATCGGCGGCCCCCAGCGCCTCTCCCAGCGCGAGCACCATGCGGAGTTCACGGGGGTCGACCTCGTCGTCGGCCCCGACCACGTGCGAGATCAGCAAGAACAGCCGCCGCACCAGGTCGTCCCCGCCCGCCCGAACCAGGCCGGCGGTCGCGTAGAACCGGTCGTGCGCGGCTTCGGGCTCGAGGTACGTCGCCCAGTCGGCAACCTGGGGTGCGAAGGCGTCTTCGATCGCGGCGAGTTCTTCCGGAGACACGTCCCCGTCCGCGCCTGCGACCAACACGGCGCACGCCAGCGCGCACTCGAACACGAACCCGGGCAGCTCGCCACGCTCGGCCTCGACCCGCACGGTCCCCGCGGCGTCCAGCTTTTCGAGGATCTCGGCGTCGACCTCCGTCAGCGCTCGGCCCCCCGCTTTGCCCACCGCGTGGCCATACGCGTCGCTCTGCCAGAACAGCCACGAGGCCCAGGCCCGCAGCGCCGACGCGGTGACATCCTCGCCCGACTCGACCGCCGCCTTGCACTGCTCGAGATAGGCCTCCGTATCCGAGCCCAGCGCCTCGCCCCGAAGCCCAGTCGTCGCGATCATCTCCAGGCGGAGCGCCGCGTGCAGGTCTTGGCAAGCCAAGAGCGCAAAACGGTCGCCCGTCAGGGCTCGTACCAAACGCCCCCGCTGTGCGAGCGCCACGGTGCTCGCGTCGAGCAGCCCGCGCTGCTCCATCACCGACGCAACCCACAAGGCATCGCGCACCTCGTCCTCGACGCCGTGCAGCAGCACGTGCCCGAGTTGTTGACCGAACAGCGCCCTTGCAGCGCCATCGTCAAGCAGCGCCAACAGCCGTTCGGGCACCTCGAGCATGATCGGATCGGTGACCCGATGCACGGCGGGGTTGTCGTGTACGTCGGCGCCGACGATCTCGTGGGCCGTCGTCAGCCCGAAGACCTGCTTGGCCTCCTCCGCCCGCGCGTGTGCGGACGGAGCCATCGCGACGGTGATGCGGCGACCTTGCGCCAACAGCCGCTCCCGCACCCGCTGAGGGTCGGACGGCACGATGGCCCGGCGATGAGCCTCGAACTCGGGAATGGCCGTACGCACGGCATCGGCGAGGTCACGTTCCGCACGAACGCGAACGGTTTGCACGTCGAAGTCGGCCAGGACAGCGCGGGCGCTCATCGGCCGCAGCGTACGTCACAGCACGCCACGCATGTGCACGAACCGAAGCGCCACCCGGGCACCCGCGGTCGTCAGCGCACGTTCGAGGGGCTCGTCATCCTCCACCACGACCCGCACCGTCTCCTGGGTTGCGAGCGGCCGTAGGGCGCGAAGCAGCGCAACGGCGGCGGCGATCGTCTGCGCCCGAAACGGAAACACGACCGGAGCCGAAGGGGTGAACAGCGCCACCGCCAACCCATCCGGCTCGAAGATCGCGCGGACGTGGACCCTCGTATCGGTCAGCGCCGAGGCAACTTGCCCCATCGGGAGTTCGAACGTCCGTTCGAGCGCGGTCGCCTGCGTAGCAGCAGGCTCGAACACGTGCAGCGGTGTTTCCGGATCCGGCAGCGCGTTCACGAGCGACCACGCAAAGTCGACGGTTGCGCACCCGTGCGACCGACGCAAACCCAACGAGCGATACAACACAATCGCCGGCACATTGTTGTGCCTGACGTTGAGTCGCCAACGTTCGCACCCGGCCTCTCGCATGCGGGCCATCGCGTCGTCGAGCAGCGCACGTCCCACCCCGTTGCCGCGCGCGTGCGGGTCGACCACGACGTGCCGTACGTAGCCATCCGCGCCAAACACCTGGGCGTGGCAGTAGCCGACCGCAACCGAGTCCAGCTCCGCGATCGTCGTGCGGTGTCCGAGCATCGTGCGCCAGTGCCCCTCTCCCGGAGTCGGATCCCCCGACTCGAGCATCGGAAACAACCGCACGAAGTGCGGGTAGTCCTCCGGCCCAGCGGGTCGTACGCCCAGTGCCACACCCGAGCGTACCCGAGTGACCGTGGCCCTGGACACTCGCGGCAGCGGGACGGCCGCGAAGCCCAACCGAGATTGGTACCATGAGCCCGTGCCCAACCCGAGTCGAAGGGGCCCGGCGAGCACCGAGCACACGCTGACCGATGCAGGTCTGCCGCGCCGGGTCACGCTCGAGTCGGGCGACCGCGTCGGCCGCTACCGCATCCTGCATCGGCTGGGCTCGGGCGGTATGGGCACGGTCTACGCAGCGGCCGACCCGGACCTCGATCGCAACATCGCGATCAAGGTGCTGAGCGATACGAAGGGCAAGAAGTCGCGCGCCGAAGCCCTCCTCGGGGAGGCGCAAGCGATGGCTCGTTTTTCGCACCCCAACGTCGTGACCGTGCACGACGTCGGCACCCACGAAGGCCGGGTGTTCGTGGCGATGGACTGGGTCCGCGGACCCACGCTGCGCAGCTGGATGAAGGGACGGCCATGGGACGTGGTCCTGCGGGCGTTTCTCCAAGCCGGTCGAGGTTTGGCCGCGGTGCATGCCGCCGACCTCGTGCACCGTGACTTCAAACCCGCCAACGTCATGCTGCATCCTGGCGGTCGCGTCGTCGTGATGGACTTCGGATTGGCGAGGGTGGCCGACAACGTCGACTCCGCCGGAGACACACCGCGGCTGTCCGACCTCACCGACGACGACGCGCTCAGCCGCGTGGGCTCGGTGCAAGGCACTCCCGCCTACATGGCGCCCGAGCAGCACCTCGCATTCGACGTGGACGGTCGCGCGGACCAGTTCAGCTACTGCGTTTCGGTGTTCGAGGGGCTGTACGGCACCCGCCCCTACCGAGCCCGCACGATCACCGAGCTCATCATGCGGATCAGCAACGGCGAGCTCGCCGAGGTGCCCCGCAACAACGTGCCGCCTCGGGTGCACCGAGCCTTGGTGCGCGGCCTTGCCGAGCTGCCCAAGGACCGCTGGCCCACGATGGAGGCCTTGCTCGCTCGCCTCGAACCTGCGCCGCGTGGCACCTGGTTCGTCTGGGGTGCTGGCGCGGCCGCGGTTTCGACCCTCGCCGTCGCAGCGGCCTCGCCACCGAGTCCGTGTGAGACTCGCAGCGACGCCGTCCGCGACCTGTGGTCGGGCGCCCGTCGCAAGGCCGTTCGGGAACACCTGCGAAGCTCCCCGCACCCCTTCGCCGAGGAGACCGCAACCAAGGTCGCCGCCTCGATCGACGGCTACGTCGCGGGCCTTGCGGACGCCTACGACCAAGCGTGCAACACCGAGGTCGCGCCCACCCTGCTCGACCGCCGCACCGCATGTCTGCAGCAACGCGCCGGCGCCCTACGAGGTGCACTGGATGCGCTGGCGAGCCCCACGACCGAGGCCGCATCGAGTGCGATGCGGGTCGTCGGCGACCTGCCCTCGCCCGACCCGTGCCTCGACGCGGACGCCCTCGCCCTCGAGCTCGAGCTGCCCGCCGACCAGGCCCAGCGCATCCAAATCCAAGACGCCCGTGATGCGATCAGCGAGGCGTGGGCGCTGCAAGAGAGCGGCGACCTCGACACGGCGCATGCCCGCGCCAAAGAGGCACTCGTGTTGGCTCGAGAGTCGGACTACTCCCCGGTCGAGGCGGAGGCGCTCGTGGCCTGGGGCTCGGCGCAGGATGGCCGGGGCGACTACGCCGACGCCGTCGACTCGTTCGAAGCCGCGTTTCACCTCGCCCGTGCCAGCCACCACGATCTCGAAGCCCTGCGTGCTGCGGTCGAGTTGGTCTACGTCGTGGGCTACCGCCTGTCGCGACGTGAAAAGGCCGACGACTGGGTGCGCCAAGCCAAGCTCTTGCTCCCCCACACCGAGGGCGACACCGCACGCGGCTACGAAGCGCGGCTGGTCAACAACGAAGCCACGCTGGCCTACGGCGACGGCGACTACAAACGCGCCGCCGAAGGGTTCGAGCGCACCGCCCAGCTCCGCGAAGCGCTGCAGGGCCCCGACCACAACGACGTCGCCGCAGCCCACAGCAACCTGGGCACCGCGCTCACCCGCCTCGACCGGCTCGAAGAAGCGCTCGAACATCACGCGCGCGCGCGCGCGTCGTGGGAACATTCGCTCGGCCCCTCGCATCCCAAGGTCGCGATCTCGGTGCACAACCGGGCCTACGTGTTCGAGCAGATGGAACGCCTCGACGAAGCGGCCGCCGAATACGAGCGCGCGGTGGAGTTGCGCCGCAAGAGCCAGGGTCCACGGCACCCGTCGGTGGCGCTCTCCCTCAACAACCTCGGCAACGTGCGACGCAAACAGAAGCGCGGGCTCGATGCGCTGGTCCTGCACCAAGAAGCGTTGGCGCTGTGGCACGAAGCGTACGGCCCCGAGCACCGCCGCGTGGCCGAGGCTCTCAGCGGCATTGCCGAGGCTCTGCATGTGCAGCATCGCCTCGAAGAGGCCCATCACTTCGCCGACCGATGTCTCGCGACCGTGGAAGCGGTCGTCGGGCGAGGGCATCCCGACTACGCCCTGACGCTGTACATGCTCGCCACGATTCAAGAGGACGAAGGCGACGTCGCGACTGCCCGCGAAAACATGCTGACGGCGCGGCGCATCATGGTGGACGCCTGGGGTCCGAAGGCCCGCGAGGTTCGCCAGGTCGACGAGAGCCTCGCCGGTCTCAACGCTCCGTGAGGTCCGCCCACCACCCGTCGGGCACCACGAACGCCCGAACCAACGCTGGCTCGACCGCCGCTACGAGCAGGGGCCGGTCGAGCGTTTCGGCGATCGCACGGGCGGGTGCGAACGTCTGGCTACGGGCATGCTCGGGGCTGAGCCACCACGGCTTGTCGAGCACACACCACGGCTGCGTTTCGAAGCGCGCGGCGAACTCCGACGCGGAGTACCAGCGTCCGTGCTCGGCGCCCGAACTGGCCCCTCGGGGCAGGCGCACGTCATGCTCGGGCGAGAACACGGCCCCGAGCAGCAACACCTCGCTACGCTGCGGAAACGGCAGGGTCTGCGGCCACACCCCGGCCTCCCGCGCGCGCGTCGGGAGCGAGAGCTGGTGGGTGGCAAGCCGGTCGAGCTTGAGGTCCAAGCGGTCGCGCTTGCCCGGTCCCACCCAGCACGCGGGGTCATCACCAGGCTTCGCGGCCAGGTAGTACTTCACCGCCACCTCGCGGTGCACCACGGCACCGTCGACCCGAAACACCGCGTCCAACTCCCCCAACGTGTGCCCGCCGTCTCGCAGCGGCACGTTGGACGCCAACAGCTCGACCCCTGGTGTCGTCTGCAGGGCGGCAAGGTGAACGCGCTCGAACCATCGGCCGACCTGGCGCACGGGCTCCACCACCGCGGTCGTGTCCGGATCCGCGAAGACACTCGAAACGGAGAAGGCCCCCCGCGCCGCCCAATAGCCAGCGCTCATGAGCGGCGTTGCGGACGCCAACCACGCGAGGTCGTGTTGCAACGCGGACGGCACACGACGAGGGTACAGGCTGGTATCGTCCGCCGCTCAGGACTCGTCATGTTTCGCCACGCCCTCACGATCGGCCTCGCTGCAACCCTGTGCGCATGCGCCAACACCCAGGGCGCGACGCCCCCGACCAACGCTCCCACCACGTCCGACGCCGCTGTGACCACTCAAAGCCCTCTGCTCGCGGAATGGACCGGCCCCCACGGCGGCGTGCCGGCCTTCGACACCATGGACCTGGCCGAGTTCGAACCGGCCGCGCGCGAAGCGATGGACGTGCATCTGGCCGAGCTCGACGCGATCGCCAACAACACGGAGCCCGCGACGTTCGACAACACGATCGTGGCGATGCAGCGCGTCGGCAAGGCCACCGACCGGCTGGAGGTCTACATCGGCATCTGGTCGAGCAACCTGTCGACCCCCGAGTTCCGCGAAGTGTTCGCCCGGCTCGCCCCGGTCTTCTCCGAGTACGAGACCAAGATCATTCAAAACGAAGCCCTGTTTGCGCGCATCAAGGCCGTTGCCGAAAGCCCTGAGCTCTCCACACGCACGGCAGCCGAGCAGCGGCTGGTGAAACTGGCGCACGATCGGTTCGCGCGGCGGGGCGCCAACCTCGACGCGAAGGGCAAGGCTCGCTACGCCCAGATTCAGTCGCGCCTCGCCGAGCTGCACGACACCTTCGGCAACAACGTGCTGGCCGACGAGCAGCGCACGATCGAGCTCGGCCCCGAGGACCTCGGGGGTCTGCCCGAGTCGTTCAAGGCCGCGATCAAGAAGCCCGATGCCGACGTCTGGGTGCTGCCCAACACGCGCTCGGCGATGGACCCGTTCCTCACCTACTCCACCGAGCGGGCGCTCCGCGAAAAGGTGTGGCGCGAGTACTACAGTCGCGGAGACCACGGCGACGCTCACGACAACAACGCGATCATCACCGAGATCCTGCAGCTTCGCCACGAACGCGCAACGCTCCTGGGCTACGAGAACTACGCCGCGTGGCGGCTCGAAGATCGCATGGCCAAGACCCCGGCCCGTGCGCGCGAGCTGATGATGAAGGTCTGGCCGTCGGCGATCGCGACCGCAAGGTCCGAAGTCGCCGCGATGCAGAAGGTGGCCAACGCCGAAAAGGCCGGCATCACCATCGAGCCGTGGGACTACCGGTTCTACGCGGAGAAGGTGCGGCAGAAGACCTACGCGCTCGACTCCGACGAGGTGAAGCAGTACCTGCAACTCGACAAACTTCGCGAGGCGATGTTCATGGTGGCCGGCGACCTGTTCGGCTTCGCGTTCACGCCCGTCGCCGAAGGCACTGTGCCCGTCTTCCATCCCGACGTGAAGGTTTGGGAGGTCACCGACAAGGCCTCGGGCAAGCACGTTGGCCTGTGGTACCTCGACCCGTTCGCCCGCCCCGGCAAGCGCTCGGGCGCCTGGGCGTCCACCTACCGCTCCAGCCACACCTACGACGGTGAGGTCACGGTGCTGGTGTCCAACAACTCCAACTTCATCAAGGCACCCGAAGGCCAGCCCGTTCTGGTCTCGGCCGACGACGCGGCCACGTTCTTTCACGAGTTCGGGCACGCGCTGCACTCGCTGTCGAGCAACGTGAAGTACCCCGGGCTCAGCGGCGGCGTGCGTGACTACACCGAGTTTCAGTCGCAGCTCCTCGAGCGCTGGCTATTCACCGACAAGGTGATCGACGGCTACCTGCGCCACCACGAGACGGGCGAGCCCATGCCCAAGGCCCTGGTCGACAAGATCCGCAAGGCCGCCACCTTCAACCAGGGCTTCTCCACCACCGAGTACCTGGCCTCGGCGATGATGGACCTCGAACTGCACACCATCGATCCCGCCGGCATCGACCCGGACGCGTTCGAACGCGAGACCCTCGCCAAGTGGGGCATGCCCAGCGAGGTCGTGATGCGGCACCGCACACCGCACTTCGGGCACATCTTCTCGGGCGAAGGCTACTCGGCGGGCTACTACGGTTATATGTGGGCCGACGTGCTCACCGCGGATGCGGCCGAGGCCTTTGCCGACGCGCCGGGCGGGTTCTACGACGTCGAGGTCGCCGCCAAGCTGGTCGAGCACCTGTTCGCACCGCGCAACGCCGTCGATCCGGCGGAAGCCTATCGCGCGTTCCGGGGTCGGGATGCGGACGTCGGCGCGCTGATGCGGGACCGCGGCTTCGCGGACTGAGCCGCCCAGTTGAACGGCGCGGTGCTTCGGCGCCGCCACAGCAGCAGCAACCCCAACGAGAGCACCAGCGGTGGTCGGCCTCCCGCACGGCAGCCACCACCGCCGGAGCCTGCGGCGGGCGAGCCACTGCTGGACCCCTCGCCGGACCCGGTCGAGGTCACCGTCGGGTCGGGGTTGCCCGATGTGTCACCGCCCGGCCCGGTGCCGCTCGTCAGCGGTCCATCGCCCGACGACGACCCGTCGCCGCTCGACGTCTCCGGCGGAGGCGTGACGCCCACGTCGAGCGTGACCGGGTCCGAGGTTCCTTCGATCTCCCACACGTTGGTGGCGATCGCGACCACCTCCCAGGTGCCGACCGGAAAGCTGACCTCCGCGAACGAAAACGGCGGCACGTGGTCCACCACCGACTGCACCTCCCCGTTGATCGACAGTTGGACGAACGCCGTGTCGTCGCTCGCATCGATCTCGATCGTCGTCGTGAAGGTCGAGTCCTCGGTCTGCATCGCGGCTGGGCTCGAGATCTGCACCGACGGCGGCTGGGTCGGGGGCACCAGCGCCGCAGCGATCGCGGCCGGTGCCTGCGGGAGCGGACCGATGTGCCCCGAGTCTCCGTCCGGCTGCGGCAAGCCGGTGCCGCGCAACACGACCCGCATTTGCTGCGAGGACAGAGGGACGCCGCGTTCGGACTTCACCGCGTCTTGAACCAGCGCACACACCCCTGCGACGATGGGCCCGGCCGAGCTCGTCCCGGCGAACAGCGCGGTGTAGCGCTGGTTGGGATCCATGCCGTAGATCGCGAAGTCGCCATACCCGGTCGTGAAGACCTCTCCGCCCCAGCCTTGCACGTCGACACGGGTCCCATACGTACTGAAGCCGAGCCGGGAGTGGCTGTTCGGCGCGCCCGCACCCACCATGATCGCCCCGGAGTCGCCGCGGTCGCGGTAGTAGGCGAGCTCGTCCCGATCGAGGTCCAATCCGCCGTTGCCCGCCGTGGCCACGACCACGACCCCAGCGTCGGTCGCCATGCGGGTCGCCATCCAAACCGCCTCGTCGATCTCGGCGGGACCGAGTAGGCCCGTGATCGGTTCGCCGATCTGCATTTCCAACAGGATCACGTCACCGACGTCCGCGTCCGCAGCCGCGGCGATGATCGCCTCGGGCCGCCGCGAGCCTTGTTCAATCGAGAGCTCCGGGTACACCCCGAGCGTGGACCCGGGTGCGATACCCGTGACCCCGTAGCCATCGTCACCGCCGATCAACACGCCCGCGACCGCGGTCCCGTGGTTTTCGTCGGTGATGCCTTGCAGCGCCTCGAGGTCGGGAGTCTGTCCGGGCTCGAGCACCAGCGACCCCTCGTTCCACTCCTCGTGGGCCAGCGCCCATGCGTACTCGACGTCCGCAAGGCGAACGCTCTCACCGCGATACCCCGACGCCCAGGCACCGAACGCATCGACGCCCGGCGCGGGCCCGAGGTACCCCTGCAGGTCGACCAGTTCGGGCGTGGGAGGGTCGATGTCGACGGGCGGCGGCGGCGATGCAGCCCGCATGCTGACGAACTCCACGACGTCGAGCTGCTGCAGTGCGCGCGCGTCCTGCAACGACGCCCCGTGCACCTCGTACAACCCCAACAGATCGGGCTGCGCACGACCGCTACGTCGACGTGCGCGTTCGGCCAATGCGAGCGCGGGGCCGGGGTCCGCGAAGATCGGGGTGAGTCGCAGACCTCGCGCGCGCAGCAGGGCCCGCAGCGGCTCGAGCCCACGGCCCTCGACGGCTCGCAGTGGGTTCGCGTCACCCCCGCGCACCTGCGCTGCGTCGACGAACTTCACGACGGTGCGGTGTGCCGTCGAAGGTTGCGCTAGGGGGTGCTTGGAGATCGGCACCCGCGGCCGCTCCGCCCGCGCCGGCGCGGCATGAAGCGTGAGCCCCACAACCAACGACGCCAACAGCCCTCGCACCATCACCGACGATCCTATCAGCCCCTGTTCCCGGATCCGGGCGGCCAACCTGCCCGTCGGTGTCATCCCCATCAACGCGCAAAGCCCACGTCCCCAGAGGGAGCGTGGGCTTGCAGCGGTGTGCGGGCAGGCTCAGCGGGCGACGGGCTTGGCCTCGACCACCCGCAGATGCTGGGCCGGCAGCGGGGTCGGCTTCAGCGGGACCGTATCCGCGCTGTTGGTGGTTTCTACGTCCTCGCAGGCCTCTGCGTCGACACGCTTGAGGACCCAGACGCCGTGCTCGGGGCGAAACTCGCTTCGGTATTCCCGCATTGCGAGATCACTGTACGGTTCGAAGGACACAGATCCATGACGATTCGATTTCAGGCGAGCGGCCGCGCCGCCCGAACCCCTGAAATCGGGTCGCGTTCACCCGAAGACGTCGGTGAAGAGGTCTTCGTTGAACCCAACGAGGAGGGTCTTGCCCACCCGCAGCGTGGGTGCGCGCAGATTGCCCGTGGGTCCGAGCATCGCGTTCACCGCGTCATCGCTTTGAAGCTCGTCCCCCTTGAAGGTCGTGAGCTTCTTGCCTTTCGCCACGTGCAACGCCGTGGATTCGGCGAGCATCGCCTCGGCAACGTCCCGACCCAACTTGCGGCTGGCCGGCACCTTCTCTTTGGCCTCGAGTCCCCTTGCGTCCATGAACTTGGACGCTCGTGTGCAACTCGTTCAACCGTTGCGGTGGTAGTGCCACTGAATCTTCTTCGCCATCACTCTCTCTCTTTCTGACTGGTCTTCCGCGTCGTCGTCACCGCAAGACGCAACCGCCGGGGTGAAACGAAAGGGCAGCTCAGCTACCCGCGGGCGGGGAACCTACCAGCCCCCAACCACGCCAAGCAACGCCCGCCGCAGCCTCGGCAGGGCGCGGATGGCCGCAGCGGCAGGGGCTTTTCGAAAGGCCCCTCAAAACCTAGATCGCATCGCAGCTGCAGCCCCAGCTCTCCGGGAGCGACGGGCACGTGACCTGCGCAATCGCGCGGTGGCCTTCGGAGTTGGGGTGGATGTAGTCGAAGCCGCGAAGCTCGGGGCGCATGAACCATTGGGGCACACCGGCGGCGCGCTCGGCATCCGCGGCGAGCGCTGCCTCGTAGGCCTCGGGATCGAGGTCGGCGTGCGCCTTTTTCCAGTTGCGGTCCTTTTCCAGCAGCCGGCGCATCGTTTCCACGTCCCGCACCTCGGCATCGGCGTGACGCAACGCGGAGTCGTAGAGATCGATGCCGATGTCGACCGCCTCGGTCGCGTCCCACTCGGCATCCGCCTCGACCGAGCGCTTGGCGGTGTAGCGACCCAACGCGACCTTGGGCGTGTTCCGACCCATCACGTAGTCGACCACGATCTGGGTGGCATCCCGTTTAGCCAGACCTTCGAGGCCCTTGAACTTCTTCGCGCCATCCTTACCCCACGGGGTCGGGCTGAGTACGAGCGCCTTCATGCCGCGGCCGTGCGCGAGCTCGACCAAGCCCTTGATGTAATGGTTGGTCATCTCTGGCATGCCGATGCTGTTGAGGCCCGTCGCGACGAAGGCCCAGTGCTCGTAGTTCTCGTCGCGCAGGTTGATGTGGCGGTTCTTCAGCACCTGTCCGCGAAAGCGCTGCTTCATCTGCAGCGCACCGATGCCCGTCTTGGACAGGTTGCGAATCTCGACGTTCTCGCAGACGCCACCGATGCGCTTGTGAAACGACTGCCCCGCAAACGCGCCGACCGAGCCCGCGATGACCGTGACCTTCACGGGTTTGTCGGCCTGCTTCCAACGCCACGTGGGCGGGGGCTCTTCGCTCTCCGGAACGGGCGGAGTTGCAGCGAGAGCCGTTGCGAGACCGAGAGGGCCGAGCAGAGAGAGAGCCACCGAGGGAGTTTGCGGCGCCGCCGAAACGCCGTCAACGATTCGACAAACCCCACATCTGTTGACCTAGGCCTGCGTCGCCACAGGACGAGCGAATCTGTCGCATGCCCTCCACTGCAAGAGAGCGTCGCGTCCCGGAGGGACGCAGAGCGGGAAAGAAGAAAGGAAAAGGGCGCAGGGGACCCAGCGTAGGGGCTCGGAAGGGGGCCTTCGCCCCGACAGGGGCCCCTGCAGAGCCCCAGCACGGACCCTCGAGCCCCTTTAGCCTCAGCGCTTGCGGTGGGCGACGTAGCCCGCGATGAGCGCGTCGTAGATCCATCCGCCGAGGACTTCGCGACCGGCGTGATTGAGGTGTTTGCGGTCGGGGGCGGCGAGCGGGGGCTTCTTGCGACGCCACGCCGACAGGCTGCCTTTGCCGCCCATGGCGGTGTAGCTGTCGAAGAAGGCGCAGCCAGCCTCGAGCGCGGCTTGGCGCTGCGCCTCGACGACATCGCCGAGCACCGCGGTCACATCGAAGTCGAGCGATCGCGAGCGATCCGTCATCGCTGTGACTAGGCACGACGCGTCGGGTTTGCCGGCGCGGACTTTGCGGATGCCTTCGACGAACTCCGCCGTGTACTGCTCGGGTTTGATCTTCTTGTTGGCCAGCCGACGGGTGTCGTTGCCCCCGAACGTGAACACGAGCAGCGCAGGATCGCGTTGCTTCACGTGCGCAGCGATGTGCTCGTCGTCCCACGCATGCATGCGCTTGGTGAACGCGCCCAGCCAGCTGAACTGATCCCAGACCACGCCTCTGTCGGTCTCGAGCACGACTCCATAAGCGCGCGCCTGGCCTCCGCCGCCCGGCTTCACGGTGACGACATGGCGCTCGTCGGGCAAGTCGATGGCGTGAAAGCGATCCTCGAGCGCGTCGGCGGACGTGTCCAGCACCACCGGCTCGCCGTCGTCGATCTGCACTTTGAGGCGGCCTCCCCGAGGTTGCCCGGCGTACCAGACCTCGACGTGAGAGGCGCTGTCGCCCAGACCATCCTTGCGGGTGGAGATCCGTGTGCTCGCCCCGCCCGCGCTCCAAAACGTTGCGCCGCCCAGACCGTAGTGGCCGTCGCGTTTGCAGAGGTAGCCGATGTAGCAGTGCTCCCAGCCCTTGCCGCGCAGGTCCACCCAACGGTGAATGTAGTTGGTCATGTAGCGCTGCAGCAGCACCAGACCCGCGCCTCCATCCCCGAAGCGGGTTTGAAACTTGCCCCGCATGATCGACGGAAGGTCGTCCATGCCGATCATCGACGCACCCAGGTGCACCACCCGAACGACCTTGTCGTCCCCGTCGTCCAGCCCGGCGAGCTGGTCGAAGAAGTAGGCCAGCGCCTCCGGGTTTTCGACCGCATGGTGAGGGGTGACGTCGTCCTCGGGGCGGGGCGTCCACGCCACGGGGGCAGGAGCGTCGACCGCTTCGGGCTGGGGCTCCGCCTGCACAGCGCCCGGCTGAGCCGCGTCTTTCGTCTCGGCCGCGGGCGAATCGCTAGGCGACGGCGCGGCAGGAGCCTCGGATCCACTGTCCGGCGGCGGAGACGAGCACGCGACCAGACAAAGGGCCGCAGCGAATACGGACGCACGCATGAGGTTAGTCTTCCTTCTTCAGCCGTCCGAGCAAGAGCCCGAGTTCGTAGCGACGCCGTGCGTCTTCGTCGTCGGCCTCGGTCGCGACGGCGTCGTAGCCCAAACGGCGCAACGTCGGGTTGCACACCTCGGCCAGCATCGACTGCGTGGCCGCAGGCAACGACTTCCACCGCTGCACGCTGCGGGTGTCGACTTTGGCCCGCGCGTAGGTTTTCCAGTCGCCAAAGCCGACGTTCTCGCTCGAGCCCAGGGCTCGCTCGACGATGCCGTCGTCCCAGGGCTCGTCGACAAACGCGAGCACCTCGCGAAGCACCGCCTCGGGGTCCTCCGTCAGTCGCTCGTAGCGAATGCTCAACGCGTCGTCCGACTCGGCTTGGGCGAGGTCTTCGATCGCGGTCGCGGTGTCGACCCATGCACGAGCGTACGCCTCGAGCGGTTGCGGGTAGCGGGTGACGTAGCGGTGCAGCTCTTCGACGAAACCGCCGGTCTTGTCAACGAGCTCGGCAATGCTCGCGGCGACGTCGAGCCCATGCCGATGCAGGCACACGAACTTGACGTGCCCCGCACACAGCCTGCGAATCGCGGGCACGTGAAAGGCATCAAAGGCGGTCTTCTCCGCCCATCGCTGCTTGCCCGCCTTTTCGGCGTGCTCTTCGAAGAAGCCGAACGCGAACGCGCGGAGCCGTGCAAGCACGTCGGCTTCCTCGAATCCGGCGTAGCCCAGGCCAAACAGCGCGCCGATCTTCAGCCCCTGAGCGAACGTCTCCTCGTGAAGGAAACGCGCCGCGCCACTGAGCACGTATGTCTCAGGGGGGCATGCGATGTTCGGGTGGGCGTCGAGCAACCGCCGCAGCAGCGTGGTGCCCGAACGTGGGGTGCCCAGAACGACGATGCCAGGACGGCTCATCGAGCTTGTTCGGCCGCGAACGCGAGGATGCGACCGACCGAGTCGAGGTTGTCGAGCGTGATGTCCTCGGGGCCCATCTTGGTCCCGGTGTGTTTCTCGAGAAAGACCAGCAGGTCGACCATCGCGAACGAGTCGATCGTGCCCGACGAGAACAACTCGGTGTCGTCCTTCACGTCGCTGAGATCGACGCGAGCCTTGTCTTCGAGGTACTTGACCAGTGCGTCCCGAGTGAGCGCCATGACGGCGCACCCTACCAGGCTCCTACCGGGCACCCGAACAACTCGCGGGTCCACGCCCCCACCGTGCGCACCGCGCGTGGACCCCCACCCCCGGCGCGGAAAATTTGCGCTACCGCTCGGCGCCGGTTCCGCGTTCCCGGGTCGGTAAACGCTGTCCTCGTACGGAATCCGCCCTGGCGCGGCCCGGGCGGGCTGGTTCACAATCCATGCACCTCGCGCGTGGAACCGCGCATCGGAACGGAATGAACGGAGACGACCCCCAGCGTCTACGAGGACTTCCACACCCCGCCTCGCTGCTGCTGGCGGTGTGCCTCGGGAGTGGTTGTTACGTCGGTCTCAGCGCGGATGGCCAAGACACCGACGCGACCGCCGAAACCGAAGATGGTGAAGACGGCGACGACGAAGTCGGGCCCGACGGCCAGCTCTGCCGAGCACACCAGAGCCCGCTGCGCCGCCTCACGGTGCGCCAGTACATCAACACGCTCGAAGATCTGTTTCCCGGCCAGGAGTTCTCCGGCCTCGAGACCCTGCTCCCTGCGGATGCGCAGTCGCACGGGTTCGAAAACATCGCCAACCTTCAGGTCCCTTCCGCCGCGCTCATCGAAGGCTATCAACGCGGCGCGCTCGAGGTCACGCGCACCGTCTTCACCAGCCCCGAAGCGTTCGAAGCCAGCACCGGCCTCCCGGTGCCCGGAACGGCCGCCGAAGCCAACCTCGCAGCCGAGACGATCATTCGCGACCTCGGCCTGCGCATCTTTCGACGACCCGTCACCGATCAAGAGGTCGAGCGCTACGGCTCGGTGTTCGCCGCGTCGTTCGAGAGCACCGGAGCGCTCGGGGACGATTTCCTCGTGGCGATCTCGCTCACCGTCGCAGCCATGCTGCAGTCACCGCACTTCCTCTACCTGCTCGAAGAAGGTCGAGGCGGCGACGAAGCGGCTCCCGGTGAGTTGGTGCCGCTGACGTCCTACGAGGTGGCGTCCCGCCTCAGCTACTTCCTGTGGGACTCGACGCCCGACGAGACGCTGCTGGCCGCCGCCGACGCGGACGCGTTGCAGACCGCCGATCAGATCGAGGAGCAGGTACGCCGGATGTTGGAGATGCCGCGCGGGCGCGCGGCCGTGGTCAACCTGCACCGCCAGTGGCTGGGGTTCGACCACGTGTTGGTGGAGATGAAGGACCCCGGCACGTATCCGCAATGGTCCGAGCAGCTGCTCCTCGATAGCCACGCTCAGATGGAGCGCTTCGTCGAACACAACTTCTTCGACGGCGAAGGGACATTGGCCGGGCTGCTGACGTCCAGCGAAGTGCCGATGACCACGGGCCTCGCCGCGTTGATGAACGCCCCCGCCCCCGGCTCCGATTGGGACGTGGTCGAACTCGATCCCACGCAGCGCCGCGGCGTGCTCACGTTGCCCGGTTTTCTCGCTGGCCACGCGCACCCGGTTCACCCCTCCCCTGTGCTGCGCGGACAGTTCGTCCGCGAACGCGTGCTGTGTGCACCGGTTCCGCCTCCGCCCGACGACGTCGATCCGACTCCGCCACAAGGCGCGGGCGAAGACTCGACCAACCGCGAGCGCTACGACGCATTCCTCGAAAACGACTCCTGCGCGGGCTGCCACACCATGCTGCACGGCGTCGGCTATCCGTTCGAGATCTACGACTCGGTGGGAGCGCTGCGCGAAACCGACGCCGGCAAGCCCATCGATGCGTCGGGCGAGGTGGTCGCCGTTCCGGGGTTGGACAACACCCCAGTCGACGACGCGCTCACCATGATGGACGTGCTCGCGGGCGCCGAAGCGGCCCAACGATGCGCCTCGGTTCAGTTCTTTCGCGGCGGATTCGGCCGCGACCCCGACTCCGCCGCCGACAGCTGCATGACCGACGACATGGTCACCGCGCTGCAAGACTCGGACGGTGACCTGCACGAGCTGATGGTCACGCTCGCGCGCTCCACCGACTTCCGCTACCGCAGGATCCCGGAGGGCTCATGACGACACTGCTGCAACGCCGCCGCCTCTTGCAGGCCTTGGGCCTGGGCGCAGGCTCGCTGTTCCTTCCCTCGCTGGGCCGGCGCAGCTTCGGCAACCCCTCTGGCGGTGCGCCCTGCCGCATCGCCTTCATCATGACGTACCACGGTGTCGTCTACGACGAGTGGCACATGCGGCCCGGAGGGGCTCCCCAAAACGGTGCATTCGACGAGGACATCTCAGGCCTCGATGCGTCTGAGTTCAGCACCATTCTCGAACCGCTCCAGCCCTTCGCCGACCGCATGATGGTGCTCGATGGGCTCGACCTGGTCACCGTCAAACCGCAGGGCGACGGCATCGGTCACTTCCTCAGCCCGATCAACGCCATGACCGGGGCGCCGACCGTGGGCGAGGAGGATGCAGCGCGTTCCACCGCGGTCTCGATCGACCAGATCATCGCGGAGTCCATCTCTCGTCCTGACCGGATTCGCTCGGTCGAGTTGGGCATTCGCGACGAGCCACTGAGCTACGCCACGCCCGGGCAAGCCCTGCCCCGAGAGTTCCGCCCCGACGCGTTCTGGGACCGCCTGTTTCCCGGAGGTGCCGAGCCCGACGAAGGGCCGCCCACCGTCGCCGCCCGGGTGCAGGACGGCCAGGCCTCGATGCTCGACCTCGTGGGGCAGGAGTACGAAGCGCTGCGCCCCCGCCTGAGCGCCGAAGACCAACAGAAGCTCGAGCAACACCGCGACCTCATCCGCGACCTCGAGCAGCGGGTTGCCGGGTACTCGTCCGTCGACTGCAGCGCCCCTCCGCAACCGGAGAACGTGCTCAACAGCGACCCGGACAAGTACAACAAGGAAACGAAGCAATTCACCGACCTCATCGCGGTGGCCTTCGCCTGCGACCTCACCCGTGTCGCCACACTCGCGCTCACGCAGCTGCCCAACAGCGCGTTCGGAGCCCCGCCCGGCGACGTGCACCAAGACTTCGCGCACCTGTGCGATCCGCCCAACCCCGACCCCACCGCGTACGAACAAATGACGCGGTACCACCGACACCACGCCACCCAGATCCTCGACTTCCTGCAGACGCTCGACTCCGTGCCCGAGGGCAACGGCACCATGCTCGACAACACCCTCGTGGTGTGGATGAACGAGATGGCCGACGGCACCCACAACCAGGACGTCTATCCGATGGTCCTGTTCGGGGGGTCGAACATTCCCCTGCGCTGGGGTCGGTACCTGCGGTTCGACATGAACGGGCGCGTTCCTCTGGGGTCGAGTTCGTACAATCAGCAGAGGCCTTCGGGCATGCCTCAGAACCGCGTGCTGGCGACCTTGGGGCAGGCGATGGGTGTGGACGTGGATGTGGTGGGGGATGCGGAGGTTGCGGGTGAGGGTGGAGTGATCAACTGCCGCGGCCGTGTGGATGCGATGTTTGGCTGAAGCTGGGGCTGGGCTGGGCTGGGCTGGGCTGGGCTGGGCTGGGGGGCTCACCAGTCTGGAAGTAGTGTACTGAGGCTCACCAGTCTGGAAGTAGTGTACTGACACTCGTGTCAGTGAAAACCGGGCCGGGAGGCCGGCGGTGGGGACCACGCTGCGCGGTCGGCTCCGTCTGTCCATAGGGGGCGTACGACCCTGACCTCGAGGGGCAGGGGCTGGCCGCCATTGGCGATGAAGAACCAGCGCGGAAGGACGAGCCTTGGCTCGCCTCCTGCGGTTCTTTGTTGTGACGCCGGAGCTATGAGGACCGGAGGAACGCGGGCGTTGGTCCGGTTGGTGCGTTGTGGCGGAGTCGCATGCGGACGGTGCCTGCGGGGAAGACGACGTTGCGTTCGCCGGCGTTCCAGCGGGCGAGCGCGGCCTTGTATTCGCGGAGGAACGTCTTGCGCAGGTGCTTCATTGCGATGCGTTGCTCGAGTGTGTCGGTCGAGAATGTTGGGTTGCGCCCGAAGAGTTCCTCGCCCTCCCTCGGCACGGTCGACCAGTGAATCTTCAGGGCGGCCTTCATGCCGAGGACGGGTTTGCCGGCCCGTTTCTCGGCGGTTTCGGCCTCGCGCTGCTGTAGAGCGTCGCGAATCCTCGCGCGCAGCTCGGCATCGGAGAGCTCGGGCATGATGGGGGGTCGGTCCAGCTTGATGATGGACGTCGCGGGGAGGGTCGAGCGCTCTGCAAAGGCGGCCCGCCTCGAGCGCCGAGAGCTCCGCCGACGTTTGTGTCGGACCTTCTTGGACCACAGCCCCACCCGCGGTTTCCAAACGACGTACTCCTTGCCGTACTCGTAGCGCATGGAGTTGGAGCCCTTCCAGTGGGCGGTCTTGTGCACGATGCCGGCGGCGACGGCGTTGGCGAGGGTGTAGACGCAGTGCTCGAAGACCTTGGCGTCGCCGAGCACGGTCTGAATGCCGGGCTCGCGGTCGAAGAAGGCGCCGCCCTTGCCACGTAACGCGTTGAGTTCGCGGGCGATGAGGGAGTTGAGCGCCTTGAGGAAGTCGGTGATTTTGCCGGACGCGTTGTTGGCGACGAGGTGGTAGTGGGTCGAGAGGAACTCGAACTCGTAGAACTCCATGCCGAACTCGTTGCGGTACCGGGTGGAGACGACGGCGAAGCAGAAGTCGACAATGCGGCGCACGACGGGTTTGGGAACGAGCCGGTAGCTCTGGTGGACGCAACGGCAAGTGACGAAGACGGTGGTGTCCGGGTAGAGGTTCCGCGCGGTCGACATTGCGACGCACAGGTCGGCCGCCAAGCGAGATCGTTGCACCCAACCTCGCTCGCGGGCACGCAACCTGCCCCTGAAGATCAGGAGCCGGGAGCCGCCGTGGAACTCTACAGGCCGCCGGCGAGTTCGAAGGCGATGGCGGCTCCGACCATGACGGCGACGGCCCCGAGGAGCCCAAGAAGACCCCAGCCCAACGCTGCGCTGCCCTTCGCGGGTGCAATGCCACGCCGCGCTTGTTCCTCGACCTCTTCGCCGAACATCGACTTGGCGGCGTAGTAGGCCGCCACCGCACCGCCGGCACCGAGCGGAAACCCGGGAAGATCGGGTGCCACAAAGGTGGTGCCGATCAGCAGCACGAGAAACCCGGCCGCGCCGAGTAACACCCAGACGCCGCGCTGGCCTCGACCCAGCCGGGACTCGTTCACGGCGATCAGCGCGGCGCCGGCCATGACCGATGCCAAGAACGACGCGATGCCGACCTGCTTGGGCGTGAACAACGGGGCGACCGACGGGTCACCGCTCGCCTGCGGGGACGCCTGAGCCGCCGGCGGAGCATACGGGTTCACTTCATCGCGCATGCGATCACCGTGCCGGACGCCGAGGGCGACCGCAACTCGGCCCGCCGTCCAGTCGCGACACCGACTCGAGTGGTGGCTTACACCGTGATCGACATCGGTTGTCGAAAAGACCGGACCGAACTCCTCGTGCGTACGCGCCCCTCATGAGGTTGGCATGCAGTACCTCCTGGGCGTTGATCGGAGTGTTCTGCGTCGGTTGTGCGGCAACGGGAGCTCCGCCGCGCGCGACGCAGGCCCCATCACCCGTCGCGTCCGAGCCAGTCCGCGTCGAACAGAGTCCCCCCGCGGCCTCCCAGGAGCAGGAGGAAGTCGAGCCATGGGCGGAGAATGATCGATGGACGTCGACGCACCACAACTTGACCCTTCAGGTGACGGACCCGGGCAAAGCGGTGGCCACCGCCCGTGCACTCCTCCTCGAGGCCGGCGCAACGATTCAAAGCGCGAACAGGCAGCTCCAAACTGGATCGCTCAGCGCGACGATGGACCGCCCAACCTACGACGCGCTGATCCCCGCACTCGAACAACTCGACGGAACTCTCCTCTACGAGAACACGTCGACGAATGCGATGGGACCTCAGATTCGCCAACTCGAGGAGAACCTTCGGTTGTGCGAGCAAGGGAAGACGATGCTGACGGGGTTGGCGCGACGCGCAGACGGACACGAGCTGGACGCGGTGCTTCAGCTCCATGCCCTCAACGAGCGCGAATGCACGAACCTGGAGTCGCAGCTCCGTTCACAACGCACCCAAGCCGGCAGGATGTACGTGAGCCTGAGCTTTCAGAAGCTGCAAGCTCGGTAGCCCCTACGCGTCCGCTTGGTCGAGTTGGGCGCGGAGGGCTTTGCGGTCGATCTTGCCGTTGGTGTTGAGCGGAAACGCGTCCAGGGTGTGCAGCTGCGAGGGAACCATGTAGCGAGGGAGCTGCTTGGCCATCTCTCGGAGGATCGTCTTCTCGTCGTGGCCTTGGCCGGTGAGGAAGCCGACGATGCCGTCGGCCCCACCGCTTTCGCTGCGCGGCCAATCGAGGGCAACGGCATCGTCTGCGCCGGCGGCCTGACGGAGAACGGCTTCGACCTCGCCGAGCTCGACACGGTAGCCGCGGACCTTGACCTGGGAGTCGAGGCGGCCGAGGAAGCGCAGCGGTTCGCCGTCCTTGCAGGGGCGGCGCACGAGGTCGCCGGTGCGATAGAAGACCTCGGACTCTCCGGGCGGGGTGACGAAAACCTTGGCGGTGCGCTCCGCGTCTCGCCAGTAGCCGAGGGTGACCTGGGGACCGGCGAGCGCGAGTTCTCCGAGTTCCCCGGGCTCGACTTCGGTCAACGCGGGTGAGAGCACCTTGGCTCGCATCTGCTCGAACGGCTCACCGATCGGCACGACGCCGTTTTCGGACTGCGCTTCCATGCACGCAGCCATGGTGTAGGCGGTGCATGCGAGCGTGAGTTCGGTGGGGCCGTAGATGTTCTCGGAGACTGCGTTGGGTGCAGCATCCATCCATGTGCGCGCGACGCTGGTGGTGAGGGCCTCGCCACAGAACAGGGACAGCCGCACGTCGGGAAAGCAGTCCGGCGACAGGGTTCGCGTCTCTTTCATGAGGCGCGCGGTGGAGGGCACCGAGAACCACACCGTGATGCCCGCGTCGACGACGTATTGTGCCGGCAAGAGGCGTTGGCGCATGTCGGGCACACACAGGCAGCCGCCGACGGTCCACGGTGCGAACATGTCGAAGAGCGAGAGGTCGAAGGTGACCTCGAACATGTGTGAGAAACGGTCGTGCTGCCCGAGTTCGTAGCGTTCGACGGCCCAGTCCAAGAAGCGCTCGATGTTGCGGTGCGCCACCATGACGCCCTTGGGCTCGCCGGTGCTGCCCGATGTGAACAGCAAGTAGGCAATGTCGTCGGGCGAGACCTCGGGCTCCTGCCACTGGTCGGCGCCGAGCAGGTCGTCATCGGTGAGCACCGTGTGCCGCTCGGGTAGGCCCTCGAGCGCAAAGCCCAGCGTGACGACCAGCAGAGGCTTGGCGACGGCCTCGAGGACCTCGGGCAAGACCCGCTTGCCGCCGGGGTCGACGACCAGCACGTCGGACTCGCTGCGATCGATCATCTTGACCAAACGTGCGGCCGGATAGTTCGGCAGCATCGGCACATAGCCGTGCCCGCTGCACAGGGCTCCGAGAATGCCCGCAAAGCCCTCGAAGGTGCGCTGGCCGAGCACGCAGGTCAGGGCGACGCCGCCATCGGGGCGACGCGCCATCAAGGTCGCGGCGAGAGCCTTGGTCGCCTGTTCGACCTCGGCGTACGACTGCATGTGCTCACCGATCGTGATCGCCGGTCGCCGCGGCACTCGGGCCGCGCTCTGCAGGAAACCTTGATGGAGGGCACGAAATGCACTCATGGTCCGCGGGCATTGTCGTCCCAACCGGACCCGATGTCATGCTCGAAGCCTGCGCGGTCCGCTATACTCCTGCCATGGTCCGGTCGCTTTTTGCTGTGCTCGCTGCGCTTTCCCTCGCAGGCTGCATCATCGTCACGGACGACCCCGATGACGACGACGGCGCGGCCGACGAAACCGGGGCCAGCACCGAAGGCGACGCTCCCGCGTGCGGCGACCCAGGCACGTTCTCATTCGAGGACGACATGGGCACGTGCAACTGCGAGGAGGGATTGACGTGGTGCACCACCGACGACAACGACTTCACCTGTTGTCTGCCGACGTGCGGCGATAGCGGGACCAACAGCCAAGTCGTCGAGGGCGATCAGTGCCAGTGCCTACCCGGCTACGAATGGTGCACGGACGACCCCGACGACATCAACTGTTGTTAGGGGGTGAGGGGCCTTCCCTGGGGCTGAACCGGGGTTCTTCGTGCCCCCCTTTGGGTGGGGGGGCACTGCGAACCCCTCGCGTCGGGGAGGCGTGGTCCGGCCCCTTTCTATCTGTAGCGCTGCGCATCCCTTCGGGATTGCTCGCTCTCTTGCTTTGGGCGGCGTTGAGGACGGGCGCGCGCTTGCCCGGACTCTTGCTTTGGGCGGCGTGGAGAGGCTCGGCGTTGAGGACGAGCGCGCGCTTACTCGGAGGGGGGGGGCTCGGGTGCCGGTTGCTCCGGCGTGGGGGGCTCGGGTGCTGGTTGGTTCGGCGGGGGTTCGGCGGGGGGGGCTTGGTCGGGGTTGGCGGGGATGCCTTCGACGTCGGCGCGGGTGCGGTAGTCGATGTAGGCGCGGAGGACTGCGCGATAGAAGAGCTCGCCGATCACCTGGTGGCCGCTGGCGGTGGCGTGGCCCAGGTCGCCGCTCATCAAGCGGGGTTTGCGTTTGTACCAACGGCCGGCCGACCCCTTGCCGCCCATGGCGGTGAAGGTGTCGAAGAATGCACAGCCGCTGTCTTCGGCGGCCTTGCGCTGCGCCTGCACCATGCGTGGCACGACGTCGCGGCTGAGGATCTGCGCGCCCTGGCGCTCACCGTGGTCGAGCGGTGCCATGACGAGGCAGGCCGCGTCGGGTTTGGCCTTCTTCACCCGAGCGATGACCGCTCGGTACTCGTCGGCATAGGTCGACATCTTCACCTTGCGGATCATGTCGTTGCCGCCGAACGTGAACACGACCAGGTCGGTCCCGCGCCGTTTCATCTGGTTGGCGAGGTGCTCCTCGTCGAGTTCCATCATGCGGTTGGTGAACGCACCGACCAGCGCCGCGGAGTCCCACACGATGCCCGGGCCCGGGCGCTCCATCGCCACGCCGTAGAGGCGTACCTGGCCCTCGCCCACGGCGCGTACGCTGAGTTCGTGCGGCCCGTCGGGCACGTCGACCGCCCAGAAGCGGTCCTCGAGCGCGTCGGCCGCGGTCTCCAAGATGATCTTGTCGCCGTCGTCGACTTGAACCCGCAGGTGCCCGCCCTCGGGCTGCCCGGCGTAGAACAGCTCGAAGCGCGAGACCTTGCCCGAGCTGCGCTCGGCGTGTGGGGCAAAGTTGCTCTGTCCACCGCCCCAGCTGCTGTAGGTCGTGCCACCCAGACCGTAGTGGCCGTCGCTGCGGCACTTGTGAATGATGAAGCACTTCTTCCACGCATCGTTGTGGGAGAAGTCGACCTCGCGGTGGCGGTACGAGGTGTTGGGCGGCGCCATCAGGTGAAAGCCGTGCCCCGCATCGCCGAAGCGGTTCTGCATGCGACGACGAATCGCCCCCGGAATGCCATCGATGCCGATCGCGGAGTCGCCCCAATGCATGACCCGCACGACCGAGCCTTCGATGCCTGCGTCGGCGCGTGCCAGGCGTTCGAAGAAGCCGTCGAGCTCGGTGCCCTCGAACAACTCGAGTGCACGCACGGCCTTCTTGTCGTCGCCCTCGCGTGCCTCGTAGACCGGCAGAGTCTCGACCGCGTCGACCTCGATCACCTCGCGCTCGGGCGCAACGACTGGCTCGGGGTCTTTGCCCGCCAACACCTCTTGCGCGAGCTCTTCGACCTCCTCGGCCCGCTCTTTTTCGGCCGCCAGCTCATCCGCATCGAACGGCCTGCCGATCAGGTTCCAAAACGGCATCGGGTCGCTCGGCGTCCACGGCCGCGCAAACTCCAACGCCGGCACCGCGTAGGTCGCAATCACGCACGCCGCCACCGTCGCCATCGCCGGCCCCACCTGCCGCAGCATCGACAGCTGCATCGGCTCGGCTTCACCAAGCTCCTGCGCCTTGACGTGTACACGTGGGTTGACCATGAGAGACCGTTCGAATGAGGAAGGAAAAATGAGAGCCCGACAGGGCGACCGTTTGGGGGGGAGCGAAGGGCGGCTTTGCCGGCCGCAGCGGCGGGGGCCTTTGCGAAAGGCCCCCTATTGACTAAAATTGGAAGTAGATGAAGGCGCGGGGAGAGCCTTCCATGAGGCGCATCAGGGCGTAGAAAAGGCCGGCCGCGGCGAGTCCCACGAGCACGCCGGGTGTCTTGCGAAACAGGCCGCGCAGGTGCACGTCGACCCACTTCGAGGGAGTGAAGTGATAGGCGAGGCCCAACACCAGGCCCGCCCAGACGCCCGGACTGGCGAGACCGGGACGCACGCCCCATGTCTCGAAGCTGAGCAGCGCGGCGATGAAACGACGCGCAGTCTCGAAGTCGGGGGCCCGGAAGAAGATTCGGGACAGCACCACCAGGTGGAACGTGAGCAGCACGTGCACCGTGACCAGCAGCTTGCCTTTGGGCATCGGCAGCCACGCGACGATCAGGAAGAACACGCCCACCCCAGCCCCGAAGATCGAGCTCTGATGCAAGTCGAGCTTCAGCACGTAGCGGCCAAAGGCCGCCATCGCCACGCCGAGCAAGACGGTCGCCATCGGCCACGCCACGATGCTCATGGCCGAGAGCTTGCGATCCCGCATCCGGTTCCAGCGATTGAACACCACCGCGCCCGCGTGCAGGTTCGCGTAGATCACGAAGTTCCAGCTGGCGCCGTGCCACATGCCCACCAGGAACATGGTGATCCAAAGCGCGTAGTAGCCCCCTTTGGAGCCGAGCCGAGACAGGATCTGAAAGAACAGGTAGTCGCGAAGCCAGGCCGAAAGCGTCTTGTGCCAACGACGCCAGTACTCGGCGATGTCCTTCGACTGGTAGGGGCGGTCGAAGTTCTCGGGCAACGTGAACCCGAGCATCTTGCCCAGCCCGATTGCAATGTCGGAGTAGCCCGAGAAGTCGGCGTAAATCTGCAGCGTGTATGCGTACAGCGCGATCATCAGCTCGGGTGACGTGAAGGTGTCGGGCGCGTCGAAGATGCGATCGGTGAGCGCGACCGCGATGTAGTCGCCGAGCACGACCTTCTTGGCCAAGCCCCGCAGGATGCGGAACGCACCATCCTCGAGCCCGTCGCGCGTGAACCGAGGGCCACGTTGAAGCTGCGGCAGGAACTCCTTGGCCCGAACGATCGGGCCCGCGACCAGCTGCGGAAAAAACGCGACGAACAGGGCGAACCGGGCGAACGAGGTCTCCGGCACCAGCCGTCCGCGCCACACGTCGATCGTGTAGCTGAGGCTCTGGAAGGTATAGAAGCTGATGCCCAGCGGCAGGATGACGTCGAGGTGAATGACCTCGATGTCCACGCCGACCAGCCCTAGGATGTCCGCAAACCCGGACAGGAAGAAGTTGGCGTACTTGAAGTAGCCGAGCAGACCCAAGTTGCCGATGAGGCTCAGGTAGAGCCACACGTTGCGCTTGCGACTCGCCGCGGCCTTGACCGCGGGGTCTTTCGACTTGAAGCCCTCATCGTGCTGGTAGATCGCCCGGCCGCACACGTAGTCGAGGCAGGTCGAAAAGACGAGCAGGCCGGCAAAGTAGGCCGGAGCGGGTGCCGGGGTGGTCTTGGGGCCCGCAGCGTAGAAAAAGTAGCTGGCAACCAGCAGGAACCCGACACGGGCCGCGGGCCGGTTCGACAACGCCCAAAACCCCGCCAGCACGGGCAGGGCAAAGAGCAGAAAGTCGAAGGTCGGAAAGAGCATGCGCTGCCCGGATCCGCCCGAACATAGGCAACGCGATCCAGCGGGTCAAACTCGGCCAAAAAGCGGCCCCACGGCCCCTGCGCGGCTGCCCACGGCAATTCGCGGTGCTGGACCAACCCGGTTGGTTGCCGCGAAGATAGGGGAGATCGCGGAGGCGAAACCTTCCCGATCGCTTCTGGAACTAATTCCGGGCTTCACCGAGTCAAGCCATGCCAATGCTGCGCGCTTCCCTCTCCTGCCTGCTTACCGCTTCCCTTCTTCTCTCCACCAGCTGCGGCGGCACGGTCGGGGGCTCCACCGACCGCCCCGAGCTCCCCACCCCCTCGCGTGAGCTCGTCCTCGACTCCGAAGCGGGTCTCATCGAGTTCGACAACGGGTTGCGCCTGTTTGTCGTCCCCGACGCGTACACACGTCTGGTCGAGTTCGATGTGCGCCAGCACGTCGGTAGCCGCGACGACCCCGAAGGCAAGGCAGGCATCGCGCACTTCGTCGAGCACCTCATGTTTCAGATCGGCGCGGACGGTCCGAACACGACCAGGCTCATGCAGGAGCTGCCCCGCCACACGCTCTTCTTCAACGCGTACACGTCGGCCGACGAGACCCACTACATGCACATGGGCCTGTCGAACGAGCTGGAGAACTACTTCAAGTACACCGCGCGCCGGCTCGCCTACGACTGCGAGGAGGTGCCCGAAGCGGCGTTCGAACGCGAACGTGACGTGGTCCGCAACGAGCACCGCTGGCGCTTCGGCGGCCCCTTCGGCGTGATCTACAAGAAGGTCTTCGAGCTCGCCTTTCCCGAAGGGCATCCCTATCACTCGAGCGGAGCCAGCGACGACCTGCAGCTCGCCTCGATCACACCGCAAGACACCTGCGACTTCATCCAGCGCTACTACACCGCCGGCCAAGCCGATGTCGTGATCACCGGTGACGTCGACCCTGCCGAGGCGTTGCGCCTGGCCAAGAAGTATCTCGAGCCCCTGCCCAAGCGTCCCGACGGAAAGCGCAAGCCCGTCGCCTCGCCCGCAATCGAAGGCAAGACGGTCGAGGTCGAGGCTGCCGTCAAAAAACCCACCGCGCTGGTGTTGTTTCGAATGCCGCGCCGCTTCACGCCCAACTACCTGCCGTCGCAGGCCTGTATCGAGACGATGGGGATCGCACTGTCGTTCTTCGTCGATACCGGGCCGTTGGGCGTCGTGGAGTCGTGGGGGTTCATCCCGATCGGCGGCAAGGAGGCGCAGCTGTTCGGTGTCATGGTCGAGACGAAACAACCCGAGCAACTCGACCGCGGCATCGACGAGGTCCTCGATGCCATCACCCGCGGCTTCTCCCCCAAACTCGACGACAAAGACTACCGCGGCGCCTACGACGAGGCGCGCCAGCGTGCACGGCTGCAAGTCCTGGGTTCGGTCGCATCGATCACACAGAGCGGCGGCGCCTTTGCCGACTACCTCGAGGAGCCCGGCGGACGCCCCGGGTTCTACGGAGCCGACATCGCCGAGCTCGACGAACTCACCTCGGAACACGCGCAGAGCGTGGGCCGAAAGATCTTTGCACGCGACAAAGCACTCGTGCTGAAGGTCGTCCCCGACGGCAACGAGCCCGAGATCGAGCGCGCGGAGTTCGACTACAAGCCCGAAGAGGAGGAGAGCTTGGGGGTCCCCGAGGACATCGACCCCGCAGAGGCTCGGCGTCCCATCCCGCTCGAAGACATCGCGCCGCCCGAAGGCCAGTCGCTGGAGTACGAGCTCGACAACGGCATGAAGGTGGTGCTCGTGCAGAGCAGCGGTCTTCCGGTCATGGACGTTCAACTCGTCGTCGCCGCGGGCACGTTGGATGCCCCCGACCAGCCCGACCTGGCAATGCTCGCCCAGCGGACCTACGGCCCCGACTACACGCTCACGAGCAGCCGCAACCTGATGGACTTCTTCCGCAAGGCCGGCGGTCTGTTCTTCAGCTTCGGATCCGCGGGTGCAACCACGTACACCTCACGCGGCCTGTCGATCTATCTCGACTTCATCATCGCGGGTTTGGCCGAGCAGACGATCAACGCCAGCTACCAGACCCGAGCGCTCGAGGGCTGGAAAGCCTTCAACAAGGAGCGGCTCAAGAAGAAGCGCTGGCGCCAGGAGGCCAGCCGCGCCAACCGCTTCTACGAGGAGGTCTACGGCAAAGGCCATCCCTACGTGAGGCCGCAGATCGCCGACCCCAAGCAGCTGCGCGACATCGGCGTGCGCGACCTGGAGGCGTTCCGAGCCAAGCACTACCGCGCCGGCAACAGCGCGCTCATCATCACCGGCGGCTTCGACATGGAGCTCGCCATCGCCTACGTGGACCGCTTCTTTGGCCAGCCCGAGTTCCGCGAGCGCGGCAACACCTGGCTCGACCCCTACACCGAGCCCAAGGCCCCGCCCGCACCCGAGCCCAAGCCCGGCGATGTTCGTGTGTTGACCGAGGTCGACAAGGAACGCGTGCAGACCGACGTGCAGATCGACTTCGGTTTGGCCGAGGTCTACGGCGACGACCATGCGGCCCTGCTGGTCATGGCCGAGATGCTCAACTTCGGTGTCGCACGGGTTCGCATGGAGCTGGGCGCCAGCTATGGCACCTACGCCCGGCTCGACGCCAACCGGCCCCGCATCAGCATCGGGGGCGCCATCGACAGCGCGCGGGCGGGCGAAGGGCTCTCGGCGATTCTCGCGGCCATCGATGAGTTGCGCACCCGCACCGACTTCGAGCGCCGCTTCGCGTTCGCGCGGCGCAACGTGCTTCAGGGCATGATCAACGCCCAGGGTGACCCCAAGGACTTCGCCAACACGCTCGCACGAGGGGTCAGCAGCGGCCGCGGCTACGCCTACTTCCGCGAGCTCGCGGCCAAGGTGGCGGCGTTGAAACCCGCCGAGGTCGAGGCCGCCATCGACCGCGTGCTGAAGCAAGAACGCTCGGTCACCATGGTGCAGGGCCCGAAGCTGGGCGTCGACAATGCGGTCGCGGGCGCCAAACTCACCGGCGTCGTCGCCCTCCCCGAGGTCGTGCACGACGAGGACGATTGAGCGTTCATGCGCTGTCGAGCACTTTGCGGACGGCTTCCGAGAGCGTGGCCAGCTGAAACGGCTTCTGCAGGAAGCCCTGGCAGCCGAGGTCGAGCATGGTGACCGCCTGGCCGCCAAGGCTGTAGCCGCTGCAAAGCAGCACCCGCGCGTCCGCATCGACGCCGCGCAGCTTCGCGAGAATCTCGGTGGGGTCTTCGCCGGGGAGAATCATGTCGAGCATCACCAGCTCGACCTCCCCGCGATTGGCCTCGAACAATGCGAGCCCTTGCTCTCCCGAACTCGCGGACAACACCCGATAGCCCAAGCGCTCGAGCAGACGGGCCGTCACGCGGCGGACCATCTCCTCATCGTCGATCACGAGCACGGTTTCGGTCCCGGACTGACTCGACTTCGGCGGCTCCGCTTCACGCGCCACGGCATCGTCGGTCGCGGGCAAGTAGATGATGAACGTGGAGCCTCGACCCACCATGCTGTCGGCCGTGATCATGCCTCCGTGGTTGCGCACGATTCCGTACGATGAGGCCAGCCCGAGTCCCGTGCCGCGCCCCTTGCTTCGCGTGGTGAAGAACGGCTCGAACACCCGGGCCAGCGTGTCCTTGTCCATGCCCTCCCCGGTGTCCGTGACCGAGATCTGCACGTAGCGCCCAGGGCTGACGTCGAACGCTCGCACGGACCCCGCATCGAGTTCCACGTTGCGAGTCTCGAGAGTGAGGTCCCCTCCGGTGGGCATCGCCTGCCAAGCATTGACGAGCAGATTGAGGATCACCTGTTCGAGCTGGCTGCGGTCCACGCTGACCGTCCACAGGCAGTCGAGTGCCTTGGTGTGCACCTTCAGCTGCCGCCGCGTGCGAGAGAACATCGCGGTCGTGCGACGCAGCAGCGCGTTCGCATCGGTGGGCTGCAGCTGGTACTTGCCGCCGCGGGCAAAACCGAGCAACTGCTGCGTGAGCGAGGTGGCACTCCGCACGATCTCGGAGACGCCCTGGCAGTGCTCCTGGCACGCGTGCTCCTCGGGCAACTCCATGGCCATTAGCGAGACATGCCCCTGCACCCCGGTCATGAGGTTGTTGAAGTCGTGCGCGACCCCTCCGGCGAGCGTGCCGATCGCCTCCATCTTCTGCGACTGAAACAGTCGCTCCTCCATCGCCTTGTAGTCGCTGACGTCACGGGCGAGAAACAGCACCCCGTCGGGGACCGGATAGATGCTGAGTTGAAACCACCGCTCGGGCTGACCTTCGAGGCTCCACGGCGCGGTCAGCATCTCGCGTTCCCGGGTCTCCAAGACCCGCGTCACGGCCTGGAAGAACGGGTGACTCTCGTGATTCGGGAACATGTCGCGATAGTTGGTGCGCATCACCTCCTCGCGACTCTTCTGCACGGTCTCCGACACCGCGTCGTTGATCAGCACGTGGTTGAGCTGATGGTCGAGCACGACGAGTGGGTCGGGAATGCTGTCGACCAACGCGCCGTACTTCTTCTCCGTCTCTCGCTGCGCGGCTTCGGCCGCCATGAGTTCGGTGAGGTCGACGTGCTGAAAAACCACATGCGTGACCTCGCCGCTCGCGTCCTTGATGGGAAATGCCGAGACGGACACATGAAACGTCGCCTCCTCGACCGAGGTCTTCTCGGCCAACACAGCGGACGTGTACTTGTTCAAGAAGGTGACCGCCTCGCCGTCCTCGTAGGCCCTCCGGACCAACGCGACCTTCTCGGGCGCATCGAGGTTCTCGTCGGCGAAGACGTTGTAGCGACCCACGACGGCCTGAGGTTCGACATGAAGCATGTCGCACAGCGCCTGGTTGATCTCGACCATCGTGCCGTCCGCATCGCCGATCCAGATGGGTGCCGGGCTGTGGCGAACGAGGGCGTCGAAGAGAGCCTGGTTGCGCTCGAGCGTGGTTCGAGATTCGAGGGGCTCGGAGATGTCCCGCCCCACGGACACCGCGGCTTGGCGTGCACCGTCAAAGCCGTCGAGCATGGTGGCGTGGTACTCGGTCGGAATCCGACGACCGTCGCGACTGAGCAGCGAGAGCTGGGTTCGGGTGCGGCCGGTCGTGGCCAGCTTCTGCAGCGCCGCGCTCGCACGTTCGAGTTCTTCGGCGTCGTACCAATCGCGAGGCGCGACACTGGCACCGATCTCCTCGTCGCTGGCCGCGCTGGCTTCGCGAAAGGCGCGGTTCCAAGCGAGCGGCCGGCCGGTCTCGGGGTCGAAGACGAAGACGGTGTCGTCGAGAGCGTCCAGTATCCGCTCCAGCAGACGCTTCTCGTTCTCGAGCGCCTCGCACCTCGCCTGGAGTGCGTCGATGCGCTGGCGGAGAGTGGTTTCGGACTCACTCATGGCTGCCCAGGTGTGCGCGATTCACGAAGCCGAATCGCAACACGGCCGAAACGGGAGCGCAAGCGCCTCCTAGCGGGCGAATTGGAGCAGCGGCACGGAGTCGCGAAGCGTTTCAAAACCGAACACTCACGTTGCCTCACAGCAGTGTCGAGCAACGACCTGCAACTACACCGAACCGGGCTCGTCTGTGGGAGCGATGCTGCACTTGTCCCGAACCACCGCCGAAGTGTCGCCCCTGCGAACGACGTTCGTCGCTGCCCTCGTCGGGCTGAGTGTGCTCGGCGGGTGCGCGGATGGCGGCAGTGCGGCCGACGCCTCGGATGACGCCCCGCCCTGCATCGGCAAGTGTGATGGCTTCGACAGCATCAGCGGCGCGCTCCCGCTCGCGCCCCATGCTGCGACCTGGGACGGCCGGGTGCTGCTGGCCGACGTCGAAGGCGAGTGCCGCGTCGTCGCCGTACGGCCGCAGGCCATCGACGTTGCCGTCGGCGGCGTCTCGTTCGGACCCGAAGTGTTCTCCGAGGGCCTGCCGTGCCCGGGCAGCGTCGGTGCACCCGCCTTGGCGATGGGCGGCGACACACCGCTCAATCCCTACCCCAGCACGGCCGACGGCACGCTCGACTACGGCGGCGACCACCTCACCTATGCAGTGATGCTGATCGAGGGCAATGACGACGGCGCGTTGGTCCGGCGCAGCGGCACCTTCGTCACCGCCGACGATGAAGTCGTCTCGGCCACCTGGGACGACGAGCCGACCGAGCTCGGCCTGCACGGCAACACCCCGACGCTCTCCGCCGACGGCGGGCTGCTCGTGTTCGAACGCGATGGCGCGCTCTGGTACGCCCTGGCCGAAGGGGACATATTCGGTGTCGCGGAACCGCTGAGCCAGCTGCACCTGCGGGGCGACGAGGTCATCGACGGACTGACGGTCGCCACGCGGTACCCGATCGCTGGCGCCCCCCTTCGCGACGGCACCGGGGCCGAGCTCGTGCCGGGCACCGCCATCACCGGCGCACGCCCGGCCCTGGGCCAAGATGGCACCTCGTTGTTCTTCGAAGCCGAGGGCGGGACGCGTGTCCTCAGCGAGCGCACCGGCTTCGCCATTCGGCAGCTCGACGGGCACATCAACGCCGGGTCCGACGATGCGCCCGCGTTTCACCTCAGCCTCGGCCGCAGCGGCAGCGTGTTTGCGCCGTATGCCAAGGCGCACCGACTCCCAGTCCGGGAGCACCGACTCCCGACGGTCTCGTTGTTCGGCTTCACCGCGCGCGACGGCAGTTTCGAGAGCAGCTACGACGAAATCGACTTCGTCGCATTCTCCGACCAGGACTACGTCACCTACCTGCCGATGACCGAAGCGGCGTCCGCCGACGGCACGCTGCTCACCGCACAGGCTGGCGACCTTTCCGGCCGCTTCAACACCGCGCAGCTCGACGCGGGCGCCTCCTTCGACCACCCCGCGGTCACGGGTGCCCACGGACAGGCCGCATTCCTCGCCAGCGGCAGTGCGCTGCACATCCCCGCCAGCGACACCACGGTGGCCCCGGCACGCGGCTTCAACGTGTCGATGTTCGTTCGCCCCATGGCCGACGACGTTCGAGGCCCCCTGTTCGACTGGCCGGGCGTCGTGAGCATCGAGCTCGCCGAAGACGGCGTGGTGGTGCACGCGGTCACGACCGAAAGCGAGCCTACCAACAGCGTGCACCCGACGCTCGCACGCGACACGTGGTCCCACGTCGCGGTGTCCTATGACGGCAGCTCGGGCCGCATGCGGGTGTTCATCGACGGAGAGCGCGTCTCCGACGACCAGTTCCCTCGCGGAGGCTTTCCCACCGGAGACGGCGGGGCGATCACGATCGGCGGCGCAACGGCGTCGGGCGACGACGCAATCCTCGGCCTCGACGAGGTGTCGGTCTCCCGCGTTGTTCGTTTCGACCAGGACGTCTACGCCGAAGCGCGCCAGGAGGAGTTCTTCCGCCGCCCGCTGGCGTCGGTCGACCGCATCCGCAGCGAGGTCGAGCTCCCGCTGGGCATCGCCGCCGAGCAATACATCATGCCCGACTTCTCCAACGTCGGAGACGAAGCGGTCGAGCTGGGCATGATGCTGTTCTTCGACCCGAGGCTGTCGGCCAACGGGGAAATCTCCTGCGCGACCTGCCACGACCCGGCGCTCGCGTTCACCGACGGGCGAGCACTCGGGTCCGCGATCGACGGGTCCAACCTCAACCGCGGCACGCCTACGATCTTCAACCGCGCCCTGTCGACGATGCAGTTCTGGGATGGCCGTGCGCCCACCCTGGAGCAGCAGTCCGTGATGCCGATCTTCAACTCGGTCGAGATGGGCCTGACGCGCCAAGAGCTCGTCGAGTACCTGGGCAGCGTCCCCGAGTACGTCGACCGCTTTCAGGCCGTGTTCCGCCGTGCGCCGAGCGTTTCGACCACCGGCTTCGCGCTGGCAGCGTTCCAGCGCACCCAGCTCGCGGGCGACTCGGCGGTCGACCGATTCGAGGCGGGCGAGCACGATGCCCTGTCGGATGCCGAGCAACGCGGCCGCGCCCTGTTCAATGGCAAAGCCCGCTGCGTCGCCTGCCACAGCGGCTCCAACTACTCCGACGAGCAGCTTCACGCGCTGGGCATCTTCGACGACAACGACCTCGGCGCGTTCTTCAGCCGTCGCGGTCGCGAGCGTTTCTTCCGCGCCTTCAAGACACCGACGCTGCGCAACATCGACGTCACGGGCCCCTACTTTCACGACGGCAGCGTGGAGACGCTGGAGCAGGTCGTGGCGCTGTACAACGCCGGCGCCCTCGACAACGCACCCAACGTCGACCCCGAGCTGCGCCCGTTGGGCCTGACCGCCGAAGAGCAGGCCGACCTGGTCGCGTTCCTTCGCGCCCTCAACAGCCCCAACGCGGTGCAAGAGTTCGACGTGGACCTTCCCGAGGTCGAGTAGGTACAACCCCGGCGGTGAACGCCGACGCTCGGAACGAGGCCCTTGCAGCACGACTGACCGTGCTGCCGGGGTCCGTGCCGTATGTGAACCGGCGTCGGCTCAGCGTGGGAGGGGCCTACGATGGCACGACGCTGCGCGAGTTTCTCGCGCGCAGACACACGCACATCGACGCGTCGGTGTGGGAGACCTCGGTGCGTGAAGGCCGGCTCGAAGTCGACGGCACGGCGGTCGAAAACCTCGACCGTTTGGTCCGGGCCGGAAACCAGCTCGTTCACGTGCTCGAGAACGAGGTCGAGCCGCCGGTTTGCGCCGACCTTCGCGTCGTACACGAAGACGACGACATCCTCGTGCTGACGAAGCCGGCACCGCTGCCCGTGCATCCCAGTGGGCGGTTCAACAAGAACACCGTCGTCGGTCTACTCGCGCACGCCTTCGACGAGCTGACGGTGCACCCGGTGCACCGGCTGGATGCCGATACCACCGGCGTGCTGCTGCTGGCCAAACACGCCCGAGCCGCGCGCCACCTCGGCCTGCAGTTCGAACGACGCACCGTCGACAAACGCTATCTCGCATGCGTGCACGGTCGTCCACCGCGGCGCTTCGACATCGACGCCGCGGTCTCGACCCGGCCCGACGCCACGGGCAAACGCACCACCGGAGCCGGCGCTTCGGCGCTCACGCGGTTTTGGACGTTGCGGCCTGGAGAACGAAGCCTGGTCGCCGCCTGGCCGCACTCGGGCCGAACGAACCAGATCCGTGTGCACCTGGCAGGCGCCGGCTTCCCGATCGTCGGCGATCGGGCCTACGGACGCGACGCGTCGGGCGAGTTTCAAAGCGGAGGACCGCTGCGTCTGCACGCGGACGCGCTGCGAATCCGGCACCCCGCGGACGACCGATGGATCCGCTTCGTCGCGCGGCGACCCGACTGGGCGCCCCCCGGTTGACGCTCAGAGTTCTTCGGGTGACGGCCCCACGTGCAGGTGCTCTTCGCCTCGCGCCCGCGCGACCTGGATCTGATGCACACGTTCGCGCCGACGGGCCCGCGTGTCGTCGTCGAGACCCCCGACACATCGATGGCAGCACACACCCGCTTCGTAGTCGGGGTGCTCGAGTTCTTCGGGAGCCAGGGGCTCGAGGCAGCCGTAGCAGAGCACGTGACGGCCGGGTTCGAGCGCGTGGTTCACGGCGACACGCCGGTCGAACACGAAACACTCGCCGTCCCAGCGCGACCGCTCCGGGTCCATTTCTTCGAGGTACCGCAAGATGCCGCCTTCGAGGTGAAACACCTGCTCCACCCCCTCCTGCAGCAACAAGGAGGTCGCCTTTTCGCACCGAATGCCGCCCGTGCAGAACATCGCGACCTTCTTGTGCCGCGCCGGGTCGACGTTCTTCGACACCCACTCGGGAAACTCACGAAAGCTCTTCGTGCCGGGGTCGACGGCCCCCACGAACGTGCCGATCCGGTATTCGTAGCTGTTGCGGGTGTCGATCAGGAGAACCTCCGGATCCTCAACCAGCGCGTTCCAGTCTTCCGGCGCCACGTAAGTCCCGACACGCTCCAGCGGGTCGATGTTGGGCACGCCCATCGTGACGATCTCCTTCTTGAGCCGGACTCTCATCCGGCCGAACGGAGGGGCCGCCGCGGTCGAGTATTTCGCGTGCAGAGCTTCCAAGCCGGGCTCCTGCCGCAGCCGTTCGAGCACCGCCTCGACGCCCTCGGCCGGGCCCGCGATGGTGCCGTTGACCCCTTCAGCCGCGAGCAGCAACGTACCGACGACCGCGTTCCGTTCACACAGCGACTGCAACGGTTCGCGCAGGCCGGTGTGGTTTTTGAGAGGCGCAAACGCATACAGAGCGGCGATGCTGCAGTCGGTCACGGCCGCGCAGGCTAGCAGGCCCGCTCAGGGTCGGCGAGCGACAGCGCCCGCCGCCGCCCCGCACTTTTTTCACACGCCCTGCCCGGCCGCCCCGGAGCCGCACGCGCCGCGTTGCGATCGGCGCAGAGCCGTTGTAATGGTGCGCCTTCTTTCGAGCCCTCCCGATCGAGCGGCTCCCCAGGACAAGGAAAAGGACTAGGTAGCCATGCATACCCTTCACCTCCGCAACTTGCTCGGCCGCGTCGCTCTCGCGGCTCTTCTTCCCCTCGCCCTCCCCGCTTGTGACGACGGTGGCTCCAGCGACAGCTCGGGCTCCGACTCCGACTCGGACACCGAAGGTGACGACGACGATGACGACTCCAGCGCCACCGCAACCGTCACCGTCACCGACACCACGCCGACCACGATGACCGACTCGGCCTCGGACGGCTCGACCACCGACGACTCGGAATCCGACACCGACGACACCTCCTCGGACACCGACGACTCCGCCTCGGACACCGACGCCACCACCGGTGACACCGACGCCACCACCGGCGAAACCGACGGCACCACTGGCGAAACCGACGGCACCACCGGCGAAACCGACGGCACCACCGGCAACATGTCCGAGTGCGCCCAACTCACCGTCTCGGGAATCACCACGCCGGTCACCGACGGATTCACCGACTACTACCTCATGAGCTCGGTGTCGGACATCGGTGGTGACGAGCCCGACAGCATGCGCGTCGAGTTCTGGGCCGACGTGGCGGCCGGAGACGTCGACCTTTCGATGGCTCCGAACGACGACTACCAGACCTGCGATACCTGCGCGCTCGTGCTGGAAGACATCGTCGACGGCACGGCGACTCGCGCCTTCTTCCAATCGCAAGGAACCCTCGGCCTCTCCGAAAACTCGTCCACCCTCACCAGCGAACTCACCTTCACGGGTGTCCGCCTGGCGGAGTACGGCGAGGACGGCTTCGTGGCGGGTGGCGACTGCATCGACATCGTCGACGCCACCGCAGCACCTCTGCCCGCGGAGTGGACCTGCGACGCCGCAGCGTACCAAGACGGCATGACCTGCGACTGCGGTTGCGGTGTTGTCGATCCGGACTGCGCTGATGCGATGGCCGGTTCGTGCGACGCGTGCAACGGCGAAGGATCCTGCGCGGAAGTCTTCGCGGACTGCGAAACCATCACCGATGACGACAACTCGAGCTGCGACCCCCTCATGGGCGACGGCTACGACCAAACCTTCGAGGCCGCAACGCTGGCCCCCGAGTTCGTGCTCGGCGGCGACGCGGACTGGACCCTCAGCACCGCCCAGTTCCAGGGCGGCGCGCAGTCGATCGTCAGTGGCATGATCGACAACAACGGAACCACGGACCTGAGCCTCGAGCTCGAGTTCGCGGCGCCGGGCGCCATCACCTTCTGGTCGCGCGTCTCGAGCGAAGAGGACTACGACTACCTGCGCTTCTACATCAACGATGTGGAGGAGGCCGGATGGAGCGGCGAGGTCGACTGGACCGAGCACACCTACAACGTCCCCGCCGGAACCCACACGTTCCGCTGGAGCTACGAGAAGGACGGGTCGGCCAGCGAAGGCACCGACAACGCCTGGATCGACTCCATCACCACCGTTGGTGGCGCGACCACCGGTATGTAGTCGACACACCACTCGACGCATCGAGGGCAGCCCGGACTCACGTCCTGGCTGCCTTCTTCATTTTCGCGAAGCGCGAACGGCCTCCTCCCATGTCGCCCAGGGACGCACATCCCGCGTCCCTTTCACGCTCCTCCTGTTCACACCCTCCGCCAAACGTCGGCCAGCCCACCAATCCCCGCCACGTGCCCGATTGACACCAACGGGCGCCGTCCCTAGCGTGGGGCCACGATGCACATCAGCAGCGCCTTCGACTCGGGGAACATCGTCGTCGTCAAAGCGGACGACCCCACCGACATCGAGCTCGAGATCCGCCCCGATGAGGGGGAGGATCATTTTCAGTGGTTCCACTATCGCGTGAGCGGGTCCAAGGGCACCGCGCTGACGATGCGCATCACCAACGCGCGCCGGGCCAGCTACCCCGAGGGGTGGAAGGACTACCGCGTCTGTGCCTCGTATGACCGCGACGAGTGGTTCCGAGTGTCGACGCGGTACGAAGCGGGCGAGCTGATCGTCGACCACACGCCCGAGGCCGATGCGGTCTGGTACGCCTACTTCGCGCCCTACTCGCTCGAGCGCCACCACGACTTGATCGCCGAAGCGCAGATGGTCGAGGGCGTCGAGCTCGTTCGGCTGGGGGCGACCGTCGACGGCCGCGACATCGACCTGCTCAAGGTCGGCGACGACGGCGACAACAAACGCTCGGCTTGGATCATCGCGCGACAACACCCGGGCGAGTCGATGGCCGAGTGGTTCGTCGAGGGCATGCTCGAGCGCTTGCTCGACAGCGAAGACCCCGTCGCCCGCGAGGTTCGGGAGCGTGCGTGCCTGTATGTGGTGCCCAACATGAACCCCGACGGCTCCACCCGCGGGCACCTGCGCAACAACGCCGCGGGCAAGAACCTCAACCGCCAGTGGGAAGAGCCCAGCGCCGAGCTCAGTCCCGAGGTGTTTCATGTGCGGGCCCAAATGGAGCGGACCGGCGTGGACTTCTTCCTCGACGTGCACGGCGACGAGGCCCTGCCCTACAACTTCATCAGTGGCGGCGAAGGCATCAAGTCGTGGGACGATCTCAAGGCCGGCCGAGAGAAGCGCTACAGCGACGCTCTGCTCGCGGCCAGCCCGGACTTTCAGACCAAGTTCGGCTACCCAGTGCCCGATCGTGGAGAGGCCAACAACACCATGGCCAGCAACTGGGTCGGAGAGCGGTTCGGTTGCCTGTCCGTGACGTTGGAGCAGCCGTTCAAGGACACCGCCGACACGCCCCATCCGCTGGGGTGGTCGCCGGAGCGTGCGCGCAAGTTCGGAGCCGCGCAGCTCGACGCGCTGCTGGTGGCCCTTCGCGCGCCGCGGTAGCCGTCCGGCCGTCCGCTCGCCAGGACACGGGTTGCATCGCGATGCCATGGGGCCCAAGGGCCCCTGGTTTGGTGCTACCGTGACGCCCTAGGGGGAACGCGCACCCACGGGGGCGCGGGACGGCAAGACCATGAAGAGACTGATTCAAGGAATGTGTGCGGCGGGTGTGCTCCTGACACCGGCCATCGCCGCTGCGGATCCGGGCGATCTCGTCGGCATCGACATCGCCTCCGTCGACCTCGACGGCGACATGGAGGGCGACAACATCTACGGCTACTGGGAGTACCTGCCCACCGCCTACGACACCATCGGCGAGCCCTGGCCGATGTTCATCTTCCTGTCGGGGACCGGCGAAAACGGTAACGGCGTGTTGCCGCCCGGCGGATGCATCGGACCCGGACATCCAGGCTCGTACCTGTGCCGCAACCTCCGGCACGGCCCCCAAGCCCACATCTGGAACAACCTTTACGGGGACGGTTCGTGGTCCGAATGGGACGAGGAGGAGCGGCCGTTCATCATGATCTCGCCGCAGAACCCCCTGCCCAACGGCACCCAGCAGAACCCGACCGGTCCCTACGATCCGGACGAAATCGACGACTTTCTCGATTTCCTCATCGAGCACTACAACGTCGATCCGCGCCGGATCTACCTCACCGGCATGTCGATGGGTGGCTACTCGGTCACGCTCAACGCCGTGAACTACTCGGGCCGCTTCGCCGCGCTGGCGCCCCTGCCCGGCATCGGCCCCGGCGGAGTCTCCGACCCTTGCCAAGTCGGGCGCTCCGCCCTGTGGGCGTTTCACGGTGAGGTCGACCAGGCCGGCGGTGGAGCCTTCGACGCCGCGCAGATGACCTCGTGGATCGCCTCCGTCGACGCATGTCCCGAGCCGCACCCCGACGTCCGCCTCACGATGTACGTCGGCGCAGGCCACAACGTCTGGACGCGTACCATCGACCCCAGCCAGGGGCAGCTCTCCGCCGTCTTCGAAGAGTTCGACTACGCCGGCGGTAGCCAGACGTTCGACACCGTCGCCTACGACCCGGACCTCTACACCTGGCTGCTGCAGCACGACCTCCCCGAGGTCTCCGCGGGGCCCGACCTCACCGCCACCACCGACGACGAATCGGTCGATATCTTCGCGTTCATCACCGACGACGATCCCGTCGCCTTCACATGGACGCAGACCGGCGGCGATCCCCTCACGCTGACGGGCGCGGACAACCAGACGCTGACCGTCAGCGACCTGGTCGAAGGTGAGTACACGTTCCACGTGTTCGCCCTGGACGCGGACGACCAGTGGGACGAAGACGACGTGACGCTCACCGTCGTGCCAGGCATGGGCGGCGGCTCCGAGTCCGAAGGCGAGACCGGAAACGAAACCGAAGGCGAGACCAGCTCGACCTCCACCGGCGGTGAGACCGAGTCCACCACCGGCGGTGAGACCGGATCCAGCACGGGCGGCGAGACAGGGTCCACCTCGACGGCGGGGTCCTCGACGTCCGCGGGCGAAACCGACTCGGGCTCCGACTCCAACGGCGGCAGCGGGACCACGACGGGCGACAACGGCACCACCAGTGGCAGCGCGAGTGCCAGCGGCAGCGACAGCTCCGCGTCCGAAACCGCCACCGCAACCGCCGGCGAGGGCAGCAGCGGCGCCGACACCGATACCGACAGCGACGGTGGTGGCAGCGCGGATGACGATGGCGGCTGCAACGTCGGGGGCGGCACCACGCCGAGCCTGTGGATGCTCGGCCTGTTCGGCCTGGCCACCATTCGCCGCCGCCGTTAGCAGCGGCGAGCCGACAACCTCAGCGCCTCCGGGATCGATGCTTCGAACCGGAGGCGTTTTCCGTTGCGGTGGTCCAACTCGAGCGCGTGCGCGTGCAGGCCCAGCCGGGCGCCCTCGGGCCACTGTGCCGGCTGTCCATCGGGCCCGTAGAGGTCGTCGAACACCAGCGGAAACCCGCCGTGGGCAAAGTGCACGCGGATCTGGTGTTTGCGCCCGGTGATCGGGTGGACCCGGACCAGGCTGTGGGTGCCGTCGGTCTCGATGCGCTCGAACTCGGTGCGACTGGGCTTGCCGTGGCGACAGACCTCGACGTTCGTCGCGTCGTCGACCCGCAGCGGCCACGTCCACACGCCAGCCTCGGGCCCCACGCCATGCACCTTCGCCACGTAGGTCTTGGCGGTGGTCCGCGCCTCGAACTGTCCGGTGTAGAATGCGACGAGCTCACGCCTTCGAGCGTAGGCGATGACGCCCGACGTGTTGCGATCGAGCCGATGCACGATCGACGGGCACGCGTCCGGGTCCGGGGTTTCCTCTGCGTAGCGCAGTTGCAGTCGCCGCAGAAGATTCTCCGACTGCACCCCTGCGCTGGGGTGCACCGCGATCCCGGACGGCTTGTCGACAACCACGAGGTCTGCGTCCTCATGGAGGATCTGAAGCGGCATCGCCCGCAGCGCATCCAAGTCTTCGACCGCCTTGGGCAGCTCGATGCGCACCACCTCTCCGGGTTTCAGCCGCCTCGACTTCTTCGGCCGCTTGTCCCCCACCGTGACCGCGCCCTGAAGCACGAAGCCCGCCAGTTCCTGCCGCGAGCGCCACGGCAAGATCGCAGCCAGCAACGCATCGACCCGCATGTCGGCCTGCGTCTCTTCGACCACGTGCTCGACCACCTGCGTGCCTTCGGAGGACTCCACCGCGCCATGGTACTCACCCGAGGTGGCCAAGCCGATCCCGCCGAAGTTCTATACGCAGGACGCGGATTTCCCCACGCAGGTCGATCTGCGCCCGATCGGGGTGGTGCGCTCGCCCCACAAGGAGCGGCACGGCACTCCAAGACAGGCGGTGCTGCCCGCCAAAGCCGAACTCCGAGAGACCGAAGAGACCGTGCTCGAACTCTTCGCCGACATTCTCACCCCGCACGCCACGCTCGACCTCGAAGGGTTCGAGTATCTGTGGGTCATCTCGTGGATGCACCTCAACCACGGATGGCGCAACAAGGTGGCCGTCCCGGGATTCGAAAAGAAGGGGCTGCTCTCCACGCGCGCCCCGCATCGGCCCAACCCGATCGCGTTGTCCGCGGTCCGCTTGCTTCGTGTCGAAGGGCTGCGGATCGTCGTCGAGCGCACCGACCTGCTCGATGGCACCCCGATCCTGGACGTGAAGCCGTACGTGCCCTACTGCGACGCGTTTCCCGACGCCAAGGCAGGCTGGGTCGACGAACGCGGCAAGACCCCCGGCAACTGAGCGAGGCATCCTCCCAGCGTGCGGTACGATGAACGCATGCGAACGCTCGGCCTGTTGCTGACGCTCTCTTCGGTGGCTGCCTGCACGGAGTTCGTGGGCGCCGAAGCCGAGTCGGGCTCCACCGGCTCCACCGGGTCTCGACCGACGACCGGGTCAGACAGCGGCGACACCACAGCGTCGGCGACGACCGCTCAGGACACAGCCGGCGCCACGTCGGGAACGACGAGCCCCACCACGACCATGGGGTCCGCCGACACGAGCGGCGGAGCGACCACCGAAGACCCAACCACGGCGACCACCACGAGCACGAGCGACGCCACGGGCGAAGAGTCCTCGACCGGTGAAGCGCCCCCGAGCTGCGACAACGACGTTCACGACGGAGACGAGACCGACACCGACTGTGGTGGCAGCTGCGAGCCGTGCGACCTCGGCCAGAGCTGCGATGCAGCCGCGGACTGCACCACGGCGTTCTGTGCCCCCGACTCCACCTGCGGCCTGCAAACACCGCTCATCTGGCTCGATGGGCTCGACGCCAGCACCATGTTCAACGACGAGGCATGCGAGACAACGCCCGCCACCGCAGGACAGCAGGTGTACTGCTGGGACAACAAGGGCTCATACGACGGCGTGTTCGAACAGAGCGACGGCCAGCCCGTGTACCGAGAGGATGTCGATGGGCTCGAGTTCTTCGGCGACCCGCTCATCGCCGAAGACGTATTCGACGGCGACCTGAACGACGTGACGATCTTCGTGGTTCAACACGAGATCGTCAGCCGGAACTCCTTCGACTTCAATCTCAACCATCCCAACCAGAGCAACGGCGGACGCTACTCCACGCACATTCCTTGGGGCAGCTCGCGCCGCGTCGTGTTCGACATCGGCGGCACCGGCTCCGAACGAATCCGGACCGACGCCGACGTCATCAACGTCGGAGAAACGCACAGTTTCGCCTTCGTGAACTCCGCAGAGGACGACACGCGCCTGATCCTCGTCGACGGCGAAGCGCTCGCGTCGGGCGACGGCAACCTCGGCTCCGCCGCAAGCTCGATCTCGATCGCGAACGGTGCCGACGTCATCATGCACGAGTTCCGCGTGTACACCCCCTCGCCCAGCGAAGCCCACCGCCAGCTCATCGAGGGTCAGCTCGCCTGCCGATGGGGGCTGCGTGACCAACTACCCGGTACGCACCCGTACCACGCCGCCGACGGCAGCGACCAAACCGACTGCCCCCCTGGCCTCTAGTCCGACGTAGGTCCGCGGTCGGTGGGCAGTTCCAGGCCGCCGACGAAATGCCGGGGCTGTTTGCCGTGTGGAACCTTGGTGCGAAAGACGAACACGCCGGGCTCGTCGGCCATGTCGTTCTTCATGCCGTCGCACCACCACGCGTAGTCGGGCCACGCCTTGGCGTCCTCTTGGTGGCTCTTGCAGGTGTGCTTGCCGAAGCCGGTTCTACGTTCGGGCTTGTCGCGACATGACGACTCAACCTCGGGCCAGCTACGGCTTGCGTCCTCGAGACGGGTGCACCAAGGGTCGCGTTTGCCGAATGGATCGGCGATCCCGCGCTCGGTGATGACCAAGCTGACGAGTGCCCCGAGGTCGCCATCACGCACGGCGGCGAAACAGCCGTCGGCCCAATCCTGAAAGCTCGCGTCAAGGAACAGATACTCCGCAACGCGCCTGGTTCCGGTGACGGCCACGTTCCGCAGGGCGATACCGCCTGCGCTGTGCCCCTCGGCCAGCACCCGCGGCGCGAGCATCGTCTTGGGAATGCCGAACTCCGATGCGAACACGTCCGCCGCCTGGTCGAGCATCGCCTCGAAGTCGTCGATGTAGCGCGCGTCGCCATGGACGGGGGTCATCCACATGCGGTCGTACATCTTGTTGCTCCACCCCTTCCACTCGGGCTCCATGCGCTTGCCGGCGCTGATCGGATAGAGCAGCACGACGTTGGCTCCGCCCTTGCCCTGGCGCTCGGTGATCGCCTCGGTGGTTTGCTGCAGTCGGTCCCAACCAACCCACTCTTTCTTGGGCACCCCGTTGGTCGGTTCGGCGATGTTCTCGGAGTACGTGCCGTGAAAGTGCACGACGAGGTCGAACGATTCTTCCGGACGAATCCCGGGCGGCACGAAGATCACGACATCGCGTCCGCCATTGCCCGCCAGTTGTCCGACCCACAACGACCCCTCGCTCTCGAACGCATCGGCAAAGGCGAGCAGGCCCGGGCGCGCCGACGATGCAACCACGCGTGCGCGCTCGGGAACGTCGGCCCGCGGCGCGGGTTCGGGCGTCACCACGGGCGCCTCGGGCTCGGGGTTCACCTTCGATTCGGGCGCGGACTCCGGATCCACCGGCTGGACCGCCACCGTCTCCGGCGGCGTGGTGGGGACCTCGTCAGGCTCACGCGGGCCACCACAGCCGTACAGCAAGGCCAGCGTTGCGACGAGACTTCGCACCCCAGCAGTGTAGCCCGACCGCCGAGGAGCAGGCACCATGCCCCGGTGAGTGCATCAGCGTCGAAGCCGACCTTTTCCCGTGCGTTCTGGGTCGCCAACGTGGTGGAGCTGCTCGAACGTGCCGCCTGGTACGGGGTCTTCGTCGCAATCACGCTGTACCTCAGCCGCATCCTCGCCTTCACGGACATCGAGGCTGCGACGGTCTCGGGCGTGTTCTCGGCCGGGCTCTACCTGCTGCCCACCTTCTCGGGTGCCTACGCGGACCGCATCGGGTTTCGACGCGCGCTGCTGCTGGCCTTCGGATTGTTGACGCTGGGGTACGGCGGCATGTGGGCCCTGCCCACGCTGCTCGAAGGCGCGGGCCTGGTGCAGTACGGACACGAGGTCACGTTCACCGGGCTGCAAGAGACCAACCACAAGTGGCTGTTCGTCCCCGTGATGACGTTTGTGATGGTGGGCGGCTCGTTCATCAAGTCGGTCATCACGGGCACCGTGGCCAAAGAAACCACCGAAGAGACCCGTGCGCGCGGCTACTCGATCTTCTACGCGTTGGTGAACATCGGCGCGTTCGGAGGCAAGACACTCGTCAAACCGCTGCGCGAGAGCATGGGCAACGAAGGCCTGGTGGTGCTCAACCTGTTCGCCGCTGGCATGACCCTGCTGGCATTCGTGCTCGTCCTGGTGCTCTACAAGGGACGGCCCGGCCAAGGCGAGGGCAAGTCGATCGGCGAGCTTTGGAGCGCGCTGGTGCGCGTGCTGTCGCAAGGCCGCCTGGTGGCGCTGATCGTCATCATCACGGGCTTTTGGATGGTGCAGCATCAGCTGTACGCCACGATGCCCAAGTATGTGCTGCGCATGGCCGGCGAGGACGCGTCCCCCTCCTGGTACGCCAACGTCAACCCTGCCACCGTCGTCATCACCATCGGAGCCGTCACGGCGCTGATGAAGAACCGCTCCGCACTCGCATCGATGACGATCGGCATGTTCGTGATGCCCATTTCGGCCTTTGCCATGGCGGCGGGCAACATGACCGATGGAAGCGCCATCCTCGGCATGCACCCCGTCGCCCTCATGATGATCGTCGGCATCATGTTCCAGGGCCTCGCCGAGAGCTTCATCTCCCCCCGGTTCCTCGAGTACTTCTCGCTACAAGCCCCCAAGGGCGAAGAGGGTCTGTACCTCGGCTTCAGCCACCTGCACTCGTTCCTCGCGTCCTTGCTCGGCTTCATCACGTCGGGTTTCCTGCTCGACGCGTTCTGCCCCGACCCCAAGACGCTCTCCGACGCCGACCAAGCCCAGCGCCTGGCGGCCCTGGCCGGCAACGGCTCCATGCCCGAGGCCTACGCACACGCCCACTACATCTGGTTCGTCTTCGTCGGCATCGCCAGCGTTGCCGCCATCTCTCTGGTCTTCTACGGCCGCGTGATGAAGAACCGGCTGTAGAGTCATCGGCGGGCGCGTGACCACGCGTAGCGCTCGACCAACGCCAGCAGTTCTTCACCCATCGCCTCCACCGTCGACTCGCGCATCCCGGGCACACGACGCAGCTCGTCCATCGTCTTGGGACGCGCCCGGTCGATGCCGACGATCGTGCGCCGCGGCAACAGAGCGGAGGGACGCACCGCCAGCTGACGCGCCTTGGCCCGGCACGCACGATCGAGCTCGGGGGCGATCGACGTGGCGCCCGCAGTTGGCGGTGGAAGGGCGCGTTCGCGGAACGCCTCCGGGTCATCCTCGGCCAGGCTCGCCAGGATCACCATCGGGCCTCGGGTGCCCATGCGGTGCCGAAGTCTGCCCTCGGCCACGAGGTCCTCGATCGCTTCTCGAACCGCGACGTCGTCGTGGCGTTCGAGCGCCCCGAGCTCGGGCAGGGTGAGCAGGTCGGCCTTGGAGAGGCGCTTCACCTCCCAGCCGCGCAACGCTCGAGAGAGCGCTTCGATCGGCACCGCACGACCGAGGCGACGCAACGCGCGGACGAGCAGCGCCCGGTCGGCCTTGGTCAGCGCCTTGCGCCGCTTGGGCGCGGGCGCACGCTGCAGCGACGGGCGACACACATCGCAGCGGCCGCACTCGGCCTCCCCTGCCTCTCCGCTGAGATAGGTGCACAGCACCTGCTGGCGACACAGGCCCTCGCCTTGGGCGTAATGCACCAGGGCGGTGAGCGCTTCGCTCGACCCGGCCAGGTGCTGCTGAATGCGAACGTCGTCGTCGCCGAAGAACAGCACGCACCGCGACGCCTTGCCGTCACGCCCAGCCCGGCCGGCTTCCTGGTAGTACGCCTCCGGGCTGCCGGGCGCTTGCAGGTGCACGACCACCCGCACGTCGGGCAGGTCCACGCCCATGCCGAAGGCACTCGTCGCCACCAACACCCGCGCCTTGTAGGTTTCGAACGCCCGCTGCGCCCGGTCGCGCGACGTCGCGTCCCGCCCAGCGTGATACCCCGCCACTGGATACCCCTCGGCCCGCAGCCGATGCGTGACCGCTTCCACGCTGTCGCGGGTGGAGCAGTAGACGATCGCGCGGCCTCCGGTCGCAACATCGCGGAGCTTCAGCCGGTCGAGCTCGTGCCGCAGCGCTTGCACGCGGTCGTGCTCGGGCTCGAAGTGACGCACGATGAACGACAAGTTCTTGCGCGCGAAGCTGGCAGTGATGCGTTCGGGATCGCGAAGTCGCAGCCGCTCGACCACCTCGCGCAACGTACGGGGGGTCGCGGTGGCCGTGAGCGCCATCATCGGGACGTCGACACGATCGCGAAGCTCGCCCAGACGCAAGTAGTCGGGTCGAAAATCGTGCCCCCATTGGCTGATGCAGTGGGCCTCGTCGATCGCCAGCAGTGAAATGGGACCGCCTTCGAGCGTCTGGCGAAAGGCTTCACTGGCCGCCCGCTCGGGGGACACGTACAGCAGGTCCAGCGCCCCCGCCTCGAACGCCGCGGTGGTTTCGACCCGTTGCTCGGGCGTACGGTGGCTGTGCAGCGCCCCCGCTCGAATGCCGCGCCCCGACAGCTGCGAGACCTGGTCGTCCATCAACGCGATCAGCGGAGACACGACCACCGCGGTGCCGCGCCCCCGTCGTCGAGCCACCAGTGCGGGCACCTGGTAACACAGCGACTTGCCACGACCGGTCGGGAGCAAGACCACCACGTCTCGCCCCATGACCGCCGCCTTGACGGCGTCTCGTTGTCCGGGGCGAAAACGCGGATGGCCGAACACATCCCGCAACACCGCGGTCGCGTCCGCTTGGGATCCCAGGCGAGGCACGGGTCAGCGCTTGGGGGAACGCGAACCGCCGGGCTTCTTGCCGGGTGGGGGCGGCTTCTTCACCGGGGTCTGGTTCTTTGCCGCCGGCCGCGGCAACGACGGAGGCTTGGGCGGCGCCGGCGTGTCGTCGACGATCTCACCCGAGATTTCGAGGTCGGTGAGGGAGATGTCCTCGGTGTTGTCGGGGATGAGGTCGGCAGGGATCGCCGCGTAAGCCCGGGTGGCCTTGTCCTCGAGCTCCGGATCGTCGTCCGGCGGAGGTGCGGGCTTGGTCTTGGCCTTGCCGACCGGGGCCGCGGGTTCGACCGGTGCATCGGCGGTGACGACCTCGCCTTTGGCGGGGGCCAGCGCGTCCGGCTTGGAGCGGGGCTCGTGCACTTCGGGAACACGCAGTCGCGTCGCGAACTTCTCGGGCACCCGACCGAGGTGGTCAGCCAGCGTCTCGCGACGAATCCACTTCTCTTCCCGGCGCTCCCCGACTTCGACCTTGATGGTCAGCTCCTCGTTGTTGGGGCTGTGCTCCATCACCTCGGCAATCGTGGGCCGATACTGTTCCACCACCCGCTCGGCCACGTTGACGAAGCCGGCAGGGCTCTCCACCGCCTCGTCCCGCAACGCATACGAGAGGCTGCGTGCGGGCGAAGCCACGATGCGCACCGCCTCGGCCTGCATCGCATCCCAGAGCTTGCGCATCGTGTCTGCGTCTTCTTCGGGCAACGCATTGCCGCCCCCGTCGGGGACCTCGCCGCGGCCGACGACGGCATCCCCGGTCAGGCCGAGGCCGACACGGAGCGTGACGGGGCCAGCGGGCTTCTTGCCCAGTTCGATCCGGACCGCATCCGGGCTCACCTGCGCCGCGAGCACGAGCATGTCGTCGAGGCTGACGTGGGCCGGTTCCTCGGTGCGACGCAGCAGCGCCCTCTTGGTGCCGACCTGCAACGAGAGCCCCTTGCCGAGCATCGTCTTGATCCGGCGAGGTTGCTCGGTCTCGGTGTCCTCCAGCTCGAGCTCCGCCCGCAGCCCCGGCACCACCTCCAACGTGGCGGTGTCGCGATAGCGGCCGTCCTCGAACTTGCGTCGGACCACACGCTCGTCGGGTTGGGCACGAAGGGGGAGCGCGAATCGATCGAGCGACGCCAGCATCTGCTGGTGCAGCGCTTCGATCTTGCGGCGCAGCTCGCCCACCTGCTTGTCCCGCGCCGTCTTGTACTGCGCGAGCCAGCCGTCGACCTGCCGCCCGAGTCCATCCACCGCCTGTTGACCGTGCTCCTTCATCTCGTCGCGCGAGGCGCCATCGACGGCTTCGAGCAGGCTGGACTCTCCGACCCGGCGGAAGCGCTGAAGCTGTTCGGAGATCTCCGCAAAACTGGCCTCGGCCGCGTCGAGCTGACGCCACAGCGCCGTCGTCTCTTCGTGCGCCACGCTGACATGACGCGCGTACAGGCACACCTCCACCAGCGTGTCGAGGATGTTGGCGGGCAGCTGCGACGGGGAGGAATCGCCCAGCAGAACTCGGACCGAGGCAGTCAACCGCGCGACCATACCAAGCAGTGCCGCAAGGGCCCAGGGGCCTGGCCGAGCGGGCGGTTCGGGATCACGGGGCGCCGTTGTACGGTCTGCGCCATGCGCTCCATGGCACGAGGCGGTCACCGCTCATGATGGTCAGCAACCGGGGCTCCGTGCTTCGACTGCTGATGTGGCAGTGGAAGAACTCGGCGCTGATCGTGTCGGCATCCACACTCGTCGTGCTGCTGCATTCCGTTGCGGGGCTCACATGGCTGGCGCTGCCCACGGTCCCCGTCGCTGTCATCGGCGGCGCGCTGGGCATCTTCGTCAGCTTTCGCACCAACTCCGCCTACGACCGTTGGTGGGAAGGCCGAAAGCTGTGGGGGCGCATGATCAACACCTCCCGGCACTTCGGCATGCAGGTCGTCGCGTACCTGACCAAGGACGACGGCGAGCCCTCCGCGCAGCAGAAGACGCTCGTTCGGCGCCACGAAGCCTACGTGCACGCGCTGCGATGCCTGCTGCGGACCCAAGACCCATTCGAAGATCCGGACTTCAAGCGGACGCTGCCCGACGAGTCCGAACCGCTGCGCGCGCAGTCCAACCTCACGCACGCTCTCCTCGCGCGGCAGCTCGAAGCACTCTCCGCTTTGCACGACGCGGGGGAGGTCGACGCGTTTCGACTGTCGGACTTCGACGAAAGCCTTCGCCACCTGCTCGACATTCAAGGCGGGTGCGAGCGCATCAAGAAGACCCCCATGCCCCGTGGCTACGGCTTCATCGCCGAGCGGCTGATCCTCGCGTTCGCGTTTCTGTTTCCGCTGAGCATCGTGGCGGCGCTGGGCTGGGGCGCGGTCCCGATCAGCCTGCTGGTGTGTTTGGCGTTCGCGTTGATCAGTGAGGCCGGCCGGGTGCTCGAGGACCCGTTCACGATGTTCTACAACGGCCTACCCCTGTCGCAGATCAGCCGCATGATCGAAGCCAACCTCGAGGACCGCCTCGGCACCCCGAAGGACCAGCAAGTCGAGCAGCTCACGGTCAACGCCATCGGCATTCTCATGTAGCGAGTCCTTGCCTCGCTCGATGCGGCTGGTAAGTCTCGCCCCGTGACCGCCTGGGCGCTGTTTCGCTTCCTCAAGTTCGTCTGTGTCGCCCTGTTCGCCGTCGGTGTGCTCGGCGGCGTCTTTGGGCGGGACGCGGTCACACGCCGACGATTGAGCCAAGTCGTCGGCACGCTCGCCCTGATCGGGGTGATGATCAGCGGCTACGCCCTGGTCAAGAAGACCGGGGTCTCGATCGCCGATCCCTGGGTCTCCCGAGGCATGCTGGCTGGGCTCGTCGGCTACGGCGCGGCGTGCTGGGCGGGCGTACAAGAGCGCGTGCGCCCGGTCACCACCGCGGTCGCGCTGGGCGGGTTGCTGGGTGCGTTCGGCTGGATGAGCGCCCGCACCCTCGGCCAAGCGTGGATACTCGGGACCGCCCTGCCCTCGGTCATTGCCATCGGCGCCGCGATGCTGTGGCGCAGCGAACCGTCGGAAGACCCCGAGCGCAACACGGCCACGATGCGGTGGTTTTCGTGGCTCGCTCGCGCCGAGGGCGTCTCCTTGCTGTTGCTGTTCGGCGTGTACATGCCGCTCAAACACGCCGCGGGCATCGTGCTCGACGGCGGCCAGGGTTGGTTCGGCTGGGCGCACGGCGTGCTTCAGCTCGTCTACCTCGCCGCCCTCGTCGTCACCGCGCGCGTGCACGGCTGGGGCATGCTCCGACAAGTCCAGGGCTTCGTCGCGAGCCTGCTCCCCCTGGGCACGTTCTGGTTCGAGCGGCGTGTCCGATGACCGGCTGCTACCCTCCGCGCCACATGAATACGGTCACGATCGACAGCCGCTTCAATGGACCCGATGGGTCGGCCAACGGCGGATACGCATGCGGGCTCGTCGCGGGTTTGCTGTCGGGCGAGGCCACGGTGCGTCTGCGCGCCAAGCCGCCCCTCGACACCCCGCTGAGCGTGGCGACGACCGAGCGCGGCGTCGAGCTGCACCAAGGCGAGCTGGTCGTGGCCCAAGGCTTCGCCTCCACAGCAACGTGGGAGGACGTGCCCGAGGCGCCATCGCGCGAAGCGGCCGAAGCCGCGCAAGGGCGCTACACCGGGTTCGAGGCCCACGTGTTTCCGCGTTGTTTCGTCTGCGGACCCGAGCGCGACCCCGGTGACGGACTGTGTCTGTTCGCGGGCCCGGTCGAAGGGCGCGATCTCGCCGCCTGTCTGTGGACCCCCAACGCGGCGCTGGCAGGCGACGACGGCAACGTCGACCCGGTGTTCGTTTGGGCCGCGCTGGACTGTCCGAGCTTCTTCGGGCTCCGTGTCCCATACGACAAGCTGTTCCTGCTCGCCGAGATGAGCGCCAAACTCGAGCGCCCGGTGCCCACCGGCCAACCGCTCGTGGTCTATGGCTGGGGTCGCGGAATCGACGGTCGCAAACACCTCGCCGGGGCCGCGATCGCCACCGAGGACGGCACCGTGCTGGCCCACGCGCAACACCTGTGGATCGAAGCCCGCCCCGGGTGATTCTGTCCGCCCTTTCCCGTACCATCACCCCGCGATGTGGGAGTACTTCGTCCAGACATCCGACGGCCGCGTCCGCCAGATGTCCGAGGCGCAACTCCGCAGCAAGCTGCGCCGAGGCAAGTTCAACGGCCTCGAGCTGGCCCGCCGCGCGGATGACCCCACGTGGCGCAAGCTCGGAGAGCTCACCCTCTACGCCCAAGAGGTCGCGTTCGAGGGCGACCCGTTGGACCACGCTCGCCAGAAGGCGGTGCGCGGTTGGATGGTGCATGCCCTGATCTTTCTTGCCGTCAACGTGGTCACCGGGTTTCCCCTGCCCTTGCTGGCGTTCTGGGGGCTCGGCGTGTTCATGCACGGCAACAAGATCTACCCCCACGCCAAGGTGCTGAGCGACGCGGGCCGCCTGCCACTGCTGGGAAGCTTTTCGGGCACCTCGAAGCGACCGCACGCGCTCCCGCCTGCCGCGCATGCACGCACCGGCGGCACCATTCCGCCCATCGCCTCAGCACCGCTCGCAGCCCCCCTGCCCTCGGCGCCCTCGCCCGCCCCCGGGCCGACCCCCCTTCCGACGGCAGCCCAAACCGCCGCTCCCAGCGACATCGGCTACGAGCCCACCGTGGGCCCCAACGGCACAGCCACCGCGCGCGACGTCGAACACCGGCAGCTGCAGGCCTCCGTCCGCAGCAAGCTGTTCGGAGACGACGCGGCGGTGCCGGTCGAGATCGGCCGCTACCGATTGGGCGAACGCCTCGGCGCCGGCGGAATGGGCATGGTCTTCGCCGCCCGTGACACCAGCCTCGACCGCCCCGTCGCGCTCAAGCTGCTTCGGCCCGGGTACGAGATGGATGCCGCCGCCGAGCGCCTGCAGCGAGAGGCGCGGGCAATGGCCCGGCTCTCCCACCCCAACGTGGTCACCGTGTTCGACGTGGGCACACACGAGGGCGCCGTGTTCGTGGCCATGGAAAAGGTCGACGGCGACACCCTGCGAGGCTGGCTTCGAGAGGCGCGCCCCACCGCGGACGTCATCGACGTGCTCGACCAAGCCGCGCAGGGTCTGGGTGCGGCCCATACCGCGGGCCTCGTGCACCGCGACTTCAAACCCGAGAACGTGATGGTCGGCAAAGACGGCCGAGTTCGCGTGCTCGACTTCGGGCTGGCCAAACCCACCGACCCCGGCAGCACCCAGGATCTGCTCACCCAGACCGGCACCATGCTGGGCACGCCCCGCTACATGGCGCCCGAACAGTTCCGGGGCGAAGACGCCGACGCGCGCAGCGACCAGTTCTCCTTGGGCGTGGTGTTCTACGAGGCGCTGTACGGCGTGCACCCCTACCAGCCCGACGACGACAAGCCGCTGCCGCGCGCGGTCCTCAAGGGCAAGCTCCGCGACACACCGGTCCGCATCGACGTGCCGCCCGCCGTGCGCGATGCGGTGCTCAAGGCGATCGCCCACGACCCCGAGGCCCGCTTCGAGTCGCTCGAAGCGTTCTCCGCCGCCTTGGGCCCCCGGCCCACCACCTCCGACGGCTTGGCCTCACTCGCCGCGGCCAGCCGGCGCTTGCTGTCGCGTCGCCCTGCCGAGCAGGCCGCCCCGCTGCTGCGCGCCCTCGACGACCTCGAACGCACCGTCGCCACGCTCGACGCCCGGGTGGCCACCTTGGCCAAACAGACCCCGCAAGCCGACCGCGACGAGGTCGAGCGCGAGCACGACAAGGCCGAGGCCGCGCTCGATGCCGCCACCACCGACGACGACCGCGCGCTCTACCGCAGCCAGCGTGACGCGTTGCGCGAGCGACTCGAAGGACTCGAAGCCGCCACCGAGATGCTCGGCAAGCTTCGCACTCGCCGAGGCATCGCGCAGACCCAGCTCGAGCAGCTCCACCTCGACCTCGTTCGCGCCCAGGCTTCCGACACCGCCGACCTGCCCGACCTCACCGGCCCGCTCCAAGAGCTGCGCTTTCAGGTCGACGCCGCCCTCGAAGTGGAAGAGCTGTTGCACCGATGACTCCCTCCGGCATCACCCCCGACATTCGCCACGACCTGTTCGGAGGCCGCGGCGCGGTCAAGGTCTACAACCTCGACCACAGCCCCATGCCCCCGTTCGCCGCCGCGCTGTGGTGCGAGCTCGACCCCGCGGGCGTCGTGGGTCGCCATCGACAGGAGCACTGCCCCGAGGTCGTCATCGGCCTCGAAGGCAACGGCGAAGCCACGGTGGACGACCAGACCGTCGCCCTGCAGCCGGGCAGCGTCGTGCAGCTGCCGCTGGGTAGCGTGCTGGCGCTGCGCAACCTCGACGACGCCGCGCCGCTTCGCTACCTCATCATCAAGGCGCGCGGCTGAGCTCGGCCGCCTTCGCGAGCGCGGGGTCGTCGGGATCCGGCGTGCCCACGAAGTTCGACATCGCCGCGTCCTGAACCTCGGGCGTGGAGCCTTCGAGCCCCACGACCGCCTCGCGTTCGCCGGTCTTCAGCGCGGCGAGCAGCTCCGCGTCGGCCTGAGCGGGCGCACTCGGAAGCGGCGCGCCGCGGAGCTCGGCCGAGAGCCGCTCCATCGACCCGAGAAATGCATCGATCTCCTCGGCCGACGCCCCCGCGCGTTCGAGCGCACCGTGCCCGGCGGCGATTTCGACCGCGGTCACACGCCCCTGCGCCCGGGCGTCGGCCTCGATCTGCGCCAGGTGGTCCCGCAGCTCCGGCTCGGTCCGCGGCGCCCGTGTTCGCTCCGCCTGGAGAACCTCTCGCATACGCGCACGCATCGACTGACGCTCGGCCTGTGCCCGCTGCCCGGCTCCGAGGGACGACGACGCCACCGGAGGTGCCGGGCGCTGCTTCGGTTCGACGCCCGGCGCCACGTGGGACCGGGACAGCAGGGACGCCATCGCCAACGTGAAGACCACGGTCGCGGCGGCCGTACCGACGACGACTGCGGCGAGGTTCCTAGTCGCCATAGAAGCTCACCGTGCGGCCACAGGAGTAGCTTCCCCCGATTCCACCGCCGCCGCTCTGGCAGTAGTACAGATACTCGTAGACCCGCATGCCGACCTCGGCGGCACGCACCAGATTGTCGTAGAGCGAGGCCAGACTCACCTCGCCGTATTGGTAGACCCAGTACGGACACGAACTCGATGTGGCGTTCTCGCTGCAGTAGCGGCGCGTCGCGAGATACGAGCCCGAGCACGCCGGAGCGCTGTAGTAGCTGACCGTGACCGACCCGTGGTCGCCGTAGCCCCAGGCGCTGGACGGCTGATAGGTCACTCCGCACGGATAGGCGTAGCCATCGGCGTGCGCGAGGGATGGGGTGGCAACGAGGGTCGCAAACGCAGCAACCGCGGTGAACATCCTGATCTTCGACGCGAACATGTCTTCGCACCCGGTGGTACCGCCACCGCCCGGACCGTTCCCGACCACGGGGGCAAAAAGTGGACTGGACGCGCCACCGCCTCCGCCCCATGAACACACGGATGCGTACGGCTCGCCTGGCACTGACGTTTTCGCTGCTTTCGCTGCTCGCGTGTGACGAGTCGGCAGACGCCCCGGCCCAAAACGAAGCCTCCTCCAAGGACAGCAAGGCTGCCGACGATCCGGCCAGCAAGGGTGGTGCCCAGTACTGCGACGTGCGGTCCAACGAGGACAGCCCCAACTTCGGCACCTGGAGTACCCCGATGGTTTTCCCAGTCCTCACCTGTGCGCCGGCTATCGAGGCACCGCCGCCGAGCAGTGCCCCACTTCGGCCCCGTACGTCGGCAAGTGCCACTTCCCCGCGATCCACAAACAGACGCGCGACGGCTCGGCGACGTCCACCGTCACGCGGGAAGAGTTCTTCGTCTATGCCTATGCGCCCGAAGGTGCCAGCCCCAGGTTCGCGGCTGCCAAGCAGTCCGAATGCGAGGGCGAAAAGGGCGTCTGGCAGGCGGGGTGACCACCCGAGGCAGGCTCAACGCGGCGGCCAGTCGGCGCCGTCGGGTGCCCCGGCGTCGAACCAGGCCTCGAACAGCGCCTTGTCGGCGGCCGTGATCACGCCGCTCTCGCCTTCGACTCCGCACTCGACCGATGGCATCGGGATCGGCAGCTGGTCGACCACACGAACCCGCGTCGCTTCCCACACCGGGCGGTCTTCGTACCCCATCGGAAAAATGCCGACGAACGGAACGTGAAAGTCGGCCCAGGTGTTGATCGTGACAGCGTCGCCCAGGTAGTCGACCGCGACGTCCGGCTCGTCGGAGTAGTGGCAGCCGCAGTTACGCAGCAGCGCCTCGCCGATCTCGATCGGAAGCATGCCCGCCTCGGCGCCCATTTCGACCACCGAGGGATCCGCGAGCGGATCGACCGCTTCGAGCGAGCAGAGCTGCGGCGGGGGAGGCGGTCCAGTCGTGGGATCGACCGTCGTCGCGGCCGTCGGGTCTCCCGTGCTCGACGCTTCGCCCACCGCCCCCGTGCTCGAGCTGCTCTCGACCGCGCTCTGGGTCCCCCCCGATGTGACGGCACCCGTCGACGAGGCCACGCCGGAGCTCCCCGAGGTCGTCGGGTCGACGGCTCCGGTCTCGGATGTGGAGTCGCCCCCGCACGCCGAAGCGACGAGGGCGACACACAGCATTGCGTAGATGCGCAACGGTCTAGCCCGGCGGCTCGACGAAGTCGGCAAGGTCGCCGCCGCCGAGCTCGTAGAGGTCCGCGCCGCCCGAGGCCCAGAAGTGGTTGATCGGCCCGAAGCCCATGCCCTCGACGAGCGAGCCCGCGGTTCCGGCGTACTCGAACAGGTTCTCCTGCACCCAACCGAGGTTGGGATCCTTGCGGTACTGGCCGATGAAGTCGGACGTCATGTCGGAGACGTAGACGTAGGGAATGCCGGTGTTGGGGTCGGTCACCAGCTCGAGCCCGTCCATGTGGTTGCCCGACATGTTGGGGAAGTCGAACGCGATGCCCCACGTCATGCTGACGGGGTCGTACTGAATGACGCGACGGGCCTGCTCGCTCGAGGCGTACCAGTGGCCGTAGACCTCGTCGTAGCCGATCTGCGACAGGCGGTTGATCCACGCCGGTCGCGTGAGCGTCGGCGTGAGCGTGCCCATGCCGATGTCGAACTCGCTGAGCTCGTCCCCACCGACGAAGATGCTCGTCGGCGTGATGAACAACTCGTTGATCGATGCCGACAGCGACCCGGGGTAGCTGATCGTCTCGACGAAGGTGAGCGTGCGCTCCTCGATCGGCCCGGTCTCGTCGGGGTTGTCGGGGTGCTGGTTGGGCTCGAAGATGCCGTCCCCGTCACTGTCGAGCAGCTCGACCTGGTAGACGTCGATCGCCCCGCCGGTGGTGACCACGTACAGGCGGTCGTCGATGCCGTCGACGTCATAGACGCTGCGACCCGCCTGCAGTCCGTTGGCCGAGGTGAAGTAGGCGAACTGGTAGTAGACACCCGTGGGGGTGGTGTCACCGATGACCGAGCTTCCCGTGCATGCGCCGAGCTCGATGCTGCACACCTCGTTCGAGGCGGGGTCGCACGTGTCGACGGACTGCCACACCGGAGGATTGACCGCCGTGTTGCACTCCATCACCTGTGCGCCGACGCAGTCGAACTGGCCTTCGAGGCACGGCACGCAGCCCGTGCCCTCGACGCAGTAGCCAGGCACGCAGTTCTCGGTGCTGGTGGTGTCGCCCGACCCGTCGCAGGTGTAGGCGAGCTCATCGCTGCAATAGGTTCCGGCCGCCTTGTTCTGGCACTCGCCGCCGTCACCGACGTCGAACTTCGGGCCGTCGGAGCTGTCGACACCGGTGTCGTCGGCCGAGTTTCCGGAGTTCCCCGAGTTGCCCGAGTTGCTGTCGTTGGTTGCGTTGCCCGAGCTCCCGGTGCCCGAGCTCGGACCGTCGGTCGCTGTCGCCGTCGCAGTGATCGTGACACCTGCAGTCTCGGCGGTGTCCGCTGGCGCGTCCGTGCCCGAACACGCGACCAAGCTCGCAAAGATGACCAGTTGTGCTTTTTTCATCGCATCGCCCCCGCGCTGGCTCCAACCCTATCGCCTCTGCGCGCACTCGACCACCGTGGATCCACCCCGCGACCGCACGCTGCGCGGCATCGGTTGCAGAATTCGAAGTACGGAATCGTACAACGCGCACCACCCCACCCACGTCTCTGGGGTCCAGGGGAGACACTCCAGGAGCCAATCTGCCCCAGTCCCATGGGGCGGCCCGTCGACTTGGTACCCTGGATTCGTGGCCTCCTGGGGCGTGGAACCTGTCGTCGCTCGACTGGACGACGACGGTCTGATCGCCAGCCACAAGAACTTGATCGTCTCGGTGCACTGGCATGCCCCATCACTGGCATTGGCCGAAGCGCTCGAGCGCCACACCGCAGAGGTCGTAGCCGAGCATGGCCGCTTCGCTTCGATCGTCCTCGTCACCGGGGATCGTCGACTGTCGGCCCCAGAGGGACTCGCGCGAAGCAAACTGCAAGCCCTGGTCAGCGATACCAAGGAGACCGGGCTGGGCACCGCCATCGTGGTCACCCGGGCAGGCTTCGTCGCGGGCACCGTGGTCGCGTTGCTCAGCGGGCTGTTCACACTGGCCCGCACCCGTGAACCCAACAAGGCCTTTCGTGCCCTGGCCCCCGCAGCGCAGTGGCTCGAGCCACACCTTCGAGCATCTGCGACTCCGTGGCGGGATGGCGAGGTGCTCACGGTGGCTGAGAACACCGCCGCGCTCGCCCTCGCGGCGATGTGATCAAAGGCCCCGCACGTCGTCGTGGACCACGAGCGTCCACTCGAACGCGTAGGTCGTCTCCGAAAAGCCCCGCACTGACAGCTCGGCCGTCAAGATGCCGTCTTCGTCGATCGATCCCCCCGCGAGAGGTCCGGTCTCGACCTCAACCTTTTCGGTTTCCGAGACGATCACCCGCTCTTGCAGACGGACGGAGTACGGCGTGGGGCCGAGGTTGCTCAGCGTCACCGCAACGGTGCGAGGCTTTCGGACCCAGGCGCTGAGCGGCTTGCGAGTGTGTTCGCCGGGCTCGACCTTGCGATGCACACGAAGCTCGGGCGCGGGACCCCACCCTAGCTCGAACGTTTCGCCGGGCGCCACGAACAGCGTGGAGGTGCGCCCCACGAAGCCCCCATGCCGCCGCAGCTCGACCGGCCCGGCCAGCAACGGATGTGCGCCCCGATGCGGCTGCGTGGTGCGAAGCAGCACCGCTTCAACGAGCTCGGGGCGACAGACCCACTCCCGCGTGGCCGCGCTCTCGAACTCGAACAACGGCACGTGGTGTGGCTTGCCGTTGGCCGAGACCGTGCATGGCGCGGTGGAGCTCAGCGACAGAGGCTCGCCACCGTCGTCGACCCCCGGCATTTCGTCACGAACCTCGCCCGCCCCTTCGCCCGTGGTGGCGATGACCTGATCGCGAGCCTGCACGTGTACCTTCTGCGCCTTGGCCTGCGCCGACAGGGTGTCGGTGGTGAGCACCGGTGGCTTGGTGCCCAACGACGGGCGCTCGGTGGAGAAGGACAACGTCGCATCCGCCCAATCCTCCCCGGTCGACTGCCACACACACGCTCGGGCCTGCACGTGGACGCGGCCATCCTCGTGCATGGTCGCCACGTGGGCCGGCCGCCACATCGCGCCCGCGACCGCGTACCGCACCACGAGCTCGACCTCGGCCGGCTCGTCTGCGTCACGGTGCAGCTGCAGTTCGAGCGCCGCCACCACATCCTGAGCGTCCTCGCCCGTTTGCTCGAGCGTTGCCCGCACATCGCGAAGCGCCCGGGATGCACGCGTGAGCGCGCGGCGGCACTCGACCTCGTGGCCCAGCGCCTCAGCCAGCTCGGCACGCAACGCCGCCAAGGCGGCCATTCTCCCGCCGACCTCACGGCCCACGGCGACATCCTCGGCCAGCTCGGCCAAGTTGAGCGCCTCGACGGTGCGCAGCGACGCGACCGCTTCGCTCGCCAACTCGAGGCGAAGCCCGGCGTCGTCCTCCGCCTGGCAATGCGCTTCCTCGCGCTTCATCCACTCGGCGACGTCCTCGTCTCGAGCCGCGCGGGACGTTGCGGGGCGACGGGCGACACGGGCCTGGACGACACGTGTCGCCCCCGATGCACGCACACTGAGCGTCTTGTCGACCACGGTGGGCGCAACGGACGGCACGACGAGCGCGTGGCTGCCCGACTCGAGGTGCACGGTGACGATGCGTGTGACGAGGGCTCGGTCTTCGAGCACCGTCACGGCGTGAATCGGAAGGTCGATGGTGCGCATGTCGTTCACGCCTCCCTCCGGTTACCACCGACGAGTTCACGACCGCCGGGGACACGGATCGTCCACGTCGTGCGCAGGGTGGTCTTGGAGGCTGCGGCCACTTCGACCCGCCACCGTCGGCCGCCCTCGAGCGGGTCTCCCTTGGGTTTGTAGACATCCCACGGCGGCTCGACCTCGGACTCCATGACCTCGATGTCCTCCTCGTCGGACGCAGCGACCGGGACACGCTCGCGGATCTCGACCGCTGCGGGGATCGGAAGCAGGTTCTGCACGTCGATCACGATCTGGTGTTCGTACGCGTTGCTCTTCTTGATGAGCCCTTCGGTGTCCTCGGTGAAGCTCACGTTGCGCGCGACCTTGATCGACTGCTCGACGCCCAACCCGACCTCGAACCGCCCCCCTGCGGCGGTCGCATCGAGCGACCCCGTCAACACGAAGGCGTCGCCTTCATAGACGTCGAGAGGCCCGGCGGGCAATGGACGGTCGAGCGGGTTGCGTGCGGCCAGGGTTCGAAACACGTCGGCGCTGACACCGGGAACGCACACGTGAGAGCGAGCCGTGGACAGCTCGGCATCGAGCACCGTCACGACGTGGCCGACACCGTCGCTGGGAATGTCGACCGCGGCATCGCATGCGTACGCGTAGGCGTGCCCCGGCTTTGCCCGCACCCAGGCGTGCCCGGCCGGCAACGCGTCGGGAGCGAGCGCATCGGCGATCCGCCCCGCCTTCTCGGCCGCCGGCGCGTTCGAAACACGGACCCGGTGCAACCGACCGCGCCCCGACTCGAAGGGCATCGGAAGGCGCAGACGTCCGTAGTCGAACCACTCGCGGCGCAACCCCACCGAGGGCTCGGGCGGCGAACCGAACGGATCCTCGGCCAAGGGCATCGGACCTCCTGCAAGCGTTGCGTCGGCAGCCGGCTTGGACTTCATCCGTGCCCGGGACCGACGCATCTCGGCCTGAGGCTGCGGTGCGGGTGCGGGTGCGGGTCGCGGAGGGGGAGGAGCCGCGCCCGCACCCGGGGGTGCCATCGCGGCGGGGGGTCCGATGGGAGCCTCCGCGCGACGTGGCGCGGGTCGTTTCTTGGGCTTCGCCAACGTCGCAGGGGGCGGCCCCCCGCCCCCGACCATCGCAGCCGTCAGCTCGGGCTTGGGAAGCCGCGCCACGACACGATCGTAGTCGGCGTAGAGGCTCTCGGGGTTGGGCGGAGCTTCACGCCAACCCGCCCGCATCGGTGTCGCCTGCATCCGCCCCACCCGCCTCGCGTCGAGCCTCGGCAGGTCGTGCCACGCCTGCCACGAAGCGGTGGACACCGTCAGCCGTGCACCACGCCAGTCTTCACCAGTCCGCTGGGCGACCACCGCACGCAGCTCGAGCGTGGCCTCGGTCTCGCGACCCAGCCGCAACATGTACGAGGGGGCCCAGCGAGCTCCGGGCACCCGATAGGAGAGCTCGATCGGCACTGCGGAGGCGGAGCCCTCGCCGACGAGCCGAAGCCGCACCACCTTGCGAGGCTCGAAGGCACGCGGGTCGCGGTCGGATGAGCGAGCCGCCTTGGCATCGAGCACGGTGCGTAGCGCCTGCGCGGCCTCGTCGAGAGCCTTGCGGCGCTGCGCCAGTTCGGCCTGCAACCCGTCGAACGCGTCGGCCTGCACCTTCAGCCAGGCGAGCCGCCCCTGCGTCGGGTCGTGCGAAGGCCGATGGTCCTTGTCTTCGCTCAACCGGCGGCCCAGCTCGACCTTGCGCATCGCTTCGATCGACGCCCGCGTGGAGTCGAGCAGAGCCCGTGCCCGCGCCTCCGCATCCTCGGCCTCTGCGAGCGCGCGGTCGTCCTCGGGCTCGGGGATCGCCTCTCGAACCGGCGCTTGCACTTCGACCTGGACGTCCGCCACCGACCATCCCGCCGTGACCGCACTGTCCGCCAGCGTGATGCGAATCGACTCGTCGTCGAGACATAGCGGCAGGCCTTCGAACGCGACGACGCCCGCAACCGCATCCGCGGTGGCCGAGCGGGTGACCGTTGCCCCGCGCTGAAACACGACCACCGACGAGACCGAGGACTGCAATGCCGTCATGCCCGAAGCAGTGTGGCACCGATGGGTGCCCGCGCACGACACGGATGTCAGACCCGCGACGCGAGTGCCCCGAACGCCCCACGCTCGCGATTCCCAAACGTTCGACGATCGAACCGGAGCCGGATGGCACTCCCCATGCACTGTAGCCAGCGGGATGCCTGAGCCGGTCTCGACGGACCGACGCGGGCCACCTGGCTTACCTCTTGGATCTATCGATGCTTGATTACACACGCGTACACCCCCTCTCCTTCTTTGCTGCGCTGGCCCTTCTGGCGCCCGGCTGTGCCGCTGACGACGACGAGAGCGCAGGCGCAGCGGACAGCGCGGGCTCGGCCACCGATGGCTCGGGAGCCTCGTCCTCGGCCAGCGGTGGCGGGACCGGAGGCGAAGACGACAGCGGCTGGGGATCGGACACCGCGGCGGGAACGAGCGGTGCGGGGGACGACACCAGCGACGAAGAGCCGCCCGACGACACCGGGGCCGAAGAAGGCAGCACCGGTGGCACGTCCACCGGCGAGCCCGTCTGCGACGACCAGACCCCAGTCGAGCTTTACCTATCCCCCGACGACTCCAACTCGATGTCCTCGCCGGTTCAGGTTCGCGCCGCGGTGACCAGCTCGTGGTCCAGCATTCATGGCGCCCCGATCCGGGTGTGGGAGTTCCTCAACTACTACAGCTTCGACTATCCCGCGGCCGACGCGGGCACCCTCGCCCTGCACACCTCCCTGTTGCACGAAGAGGACGCGCCCGAGGGCGAGTACAAGCTGCAGATCGCGGTCGCGAGCCCTGCGCTCGACAACGAGAACCGGGCCAAGATGAACCTGACCCTGGTGCTCGACGAGTCCGGCTCGATGTCGGGCATGCCGATGGGTCTGCAGCAAGAGACCTGCCGCGTCATCGCCAGCAGCCTGCGTGCCGGCGACATCGTGTCGCTGGTGGGCTGGGACACCGCGAACGCGGTCAAACTCGCCGGACACGAGATCACCGGTGCGAACGACCCCACGCTGGTCAGCGCCTGCGACGGGCTCTCGGCCGGAGGAGGCACCGACCTGCACGGTGGCCTCGTCGCCGGCTACGACCTCGCCCAACAGCACTACGACGAGACCCGCATCAACCGCATCGTGCTGATGAGCGACGGAGGTGCCAACGCCGGGGTCACCGACGAAGAGCTGATCGGCCAACACGCGGGCTCGCAAGACCAAGACGGGATCTACATGGTCGGCGTCGGCGTCGGAGAGGGCGGCTACAACGACGCCCTGATGGACCACGTCACCGACATCGGCAAAGGCGCGTCGGTCTTCATCGACAGCGCCGAAGAAGCGCAGAAGGTGTTCGGCGACCGCTTCGTCAGCACCATGGCCGTGGCCGCCCGCGACGTCCAGGTCCAGCTCGACATGCCCCCGGGCTTCGAGATCGTGAAGTTCAGCGGCGAGGAGTTCAGCGCCGTGCCCGAGGAGATCGAGCCGCAGCACATCGCACCCAACGACACGATGGTCTTCCACCAAACGATCGCCACCTGTGCGCCCGAGCTGGCCGGCGAGGACGCCGAGATCACCGTCACCGCCCGCTTCCGTGACGCGATCACCTTCGAAGCCCAGGAAGTCACACAGACGGTGACCATCGGCGAGCTGCTCGGTGAGGTCGATCCGCAACTCCTCAAGGGCGCCGCGGTGTTCGCCTACGCCGACGGCCTTCAGCAGTTCCGCGACAACGAAGACCTCGGCGCACTCAGCCTCGCCTCGGACGCGATCGATCGGGCCGAGGAAGTGCTGCCCGGCGACCCCGACCTGGCCGAAATGCGCGCGGTGCTCCAAGCGCTGTAAGAGGCTTCGGGCGCAGCCGGCCTCAGAACACGAGGCCGGCTTGCGCGCAACCGCTGTCCCCGAAGCGGGCGAGGTAGGGCTTCAGTCGCAGCTTGCGGCGTGTGCTGTCGCTGCTCATGAACCGGATCTTGCCGAAGATGGGCCGCTCGGGGCCCCAGGCTCGGTCGTAGCGTCCCAGGCACCAGAAGATGCCGCTGTACGAGTTGGGGTTGCGCCCGTCGAGTGCGTACTTGTTGTTGAGTTCCACCATCACCTCCAGGGCATGTCGCGGTGATGGGGTCCACTCGAGGATCTTCTTGCCCCACAACATGCGCAGATAGTTGTGCATGCGACCGGTCTGCACGAGCTCGCGTTGCGCGGCGTTCCAGATCTCGTCGTGGGTGGCGGAGCGCTCGAACTGCTCCAGCGTGTAGACGTGTTCGCGTGGGTCGCTCGCGTGCTCTTCGAGCGTGCGTTGGGCCCACGGCGGCAGGCTTTCGTAGCGGTCGTAGTCGTCGGGCCTGAGCGCGCACATGTTGAACCCGACCTCTCGCCACGTGACCAGCTCGTCGAGGAATGCCTCCGCGGCGGCCGACATCTGCCACCACCCCTCTCGTTTGCCCGCCGAGGAGGGCCGAAGCACGTCCGGTGTCCAGTCCTCCCGTGCGGCGAGTTCACGGACCACCGCGTGGGCGCTGACATGGCCGAAGTGCAGGTACGGCGAAAGGCCGCTGGCCCCCTGCACGTCGGGCTGGTTGCGGTCTTCGCCGTACCGCGAGAGTCGCTCGTCCAGAAACCGCCGCATCTGCGAACGTCCCGCAGTGCTGCCGCCTGGAATGTCGACCGGGGCCACGCCTTGGTCCACGGGCAGCGATCCGAGCGGGGGGTCACTCAGCTCCGAGGCCGTCGCTGGAGACCAGCGCGCGCAGACATCTTCTGGCAGGGCCGGCAAGCGGGGCAAGGCGGCCGAGCGCAGCGGGTCCTGCTTCGGATACGCGTAGATCGCCTCGGGCAACGTGCGCTGCACGTGCCGGCGAAAGTCGTGGGCGCGCGCGAAGGTCTTGTCCGTCCCGCGCATCGGGAGCAACCCGTTGCCATCGACGGCTTCCAGACGCACCGCGAGTCGCCGCCCTGCTTTCGCCACCATGCGGGGAATGAAGAACGCCGGAAAATCGTCCGTCACGACCACACACGCCCGCCGGGCCAAGGCCTCGAGCAATCCCCGCCCTTCTCCCGCCCGTCGCTCGAGGTACGGATAGTAGGTGACGGGCCGCGTCTCGAACCGCGCTGCGTTGTCCCGCATGCCCGCGATCACGAACGCATGCAGCCGCTGTGACGCCCATCCGTAGTCGACCCGCAACGCCTCGAACACCACCAGCGGTTTGCCCAGGTGCTGCGCCCACTCCACCGCGCGCTGCAGCGAGAAGTTGTAGTCGTGTCGCCGGTTGGCGACCATCCAATACAGGACGTAGTCCTGCTGCGCGCGCACCGGGCCATCGTTCATCACCCGCAGGCGATTGTCGGGCACGCTGGAGTCGGCAAGCATGGGACGAGCCTGCGCGACACCGGGGCCCGCGGCATTCAAACCGCCTCAGCCGGGCTGTAGTTGGCGTTTGAGCGCGACCTTCTGCAGCTTGCCCAGAGCATTGCGCGGAAGGACATCCATCACGTGCACCGCGCGGGGTTTCTTGTAGTCGGCCAACAGCGTGGCTGCGTGCTCGATGAGCGCCTCGGCAGACGCGGGCTCCTCGAGCACCACCGCGGCCTCGATGCGCTCTCCCCACGTCGCATCGGCTAACCCCACGACCGCGGCTTCGGCCACGGCCGGATGCAGCAGCAGCGCTTCCTCGATTTCGCGGGCCGAGATCTTGAACCCGCCGCTCTTGATGATGTCCACCGACTTGCGCCCGACGATGCGCAGGTAGCCGTCGGCGTCGCGCGTCACGACGTCGCCGGTGCGAAACCACGGCCCGTCGAAGCTCTCTGCCGTGGCGCCCGCGTTGTTCCAATACCCCGTCATCATCGCAGGGGTCTGCACCTGCAGCTCGCCGACCGTTCCCACGTCGACCTCGGCCCCCTCATCATCCACCACCCGCGAGACGACGCCGGGCACCTCTCGCCCCACCGACCCCGGACGCCGCTCCCCCGACAGAGGGTTGGAGAAGGTGATCAGGGTCTCGCTCATGCCGTACCGCTCGAGAATGCGATGGCCGGTGAAGCGCTCGAACGCCTCCAGATCGGCGGCGGGCAACGCAGCACTGCCCGCCGTGAACAGGCGAGCCTTGGCCAACCGCTCGCCGTCGGTCGGCACCGACCGCAGATGCTCGAGCAGCCGGGTGTACATCGTCGGCACGCCCATGAACACGGTCGCCCCGCACTCGTCCACGTCGGCGACCACGGACGCGGCCGAGAACTTGCGATGCATCAACATGGTCATGCCCGCCAGCAGGGAGCCGAACACCCCGATGCACAGGCCGTGCACATGAAACAGCGGCAGCTGCAAGCTCAGCACGTCCTGGTCGGTCCATCCCCACAGCCCGGTGAGCGCCGCGATGCCATCAACCACCGCAGCCATACTCAGCGTCGCACCCTTGCTGCGACCCGTCGTGCCCGAGGTATAGATCAACATCGCCGGGGCATCGTCCGGCAACACCGCGAGCGATGCCTCGGCAGCCGGAGGGTCCGCGAGGTCGCGCATCGGCACCTGGTGCGCGGGTAGAGCATCGTGCAGGCTCGGGTCGCACAGCAGCAGCGAGGGCTTCGCGTCTTCGAGAATGTGACCGACCTCGGTGGCCCGATACCGCGTGTTGATCGGGACCCAGATCGCACCGACCGCGTAGGTGCCGAGCATCGCCGCGACGAGCTGCGGACTCGAGGGCGCAAGCGCTGCGACCCGGTCGCCCGGACCCACGCCCGCTTCCCGAAGGCAAGCCGCCCAGGCTCGCATGGCCGCATCGAGTGCGGCATGACTCCACGTCCGATCGCCATCGACGATCGCAGGTCTGGACCCTCGCCCTGCCAAGCTCTCGAGAAGTCGTGCGCGCGCGGTGGGCATGCGCCGCGAGGCTACCCGACAAAGTACGAAGAGCTTCGTTGACAACTACGAACATCTTCGTATAAACAAAGGCACGTGATGGACAAGCGCCCAACCGAGGCTGAAATGGCCATTCTCGGGGTGCTGTGGGCCCACGGGCCTAGCACCGTGCGGGCTGTGCACGCCGTGCTCGAGCCCGAACGCGGCATCGGCTACACGACCGTGCTCAAGCTGCTGCAGATCATGCTCGACAAGGGCCTGGTCGACCGCGACGCCTCCCAACGCAGCCACATCTACGAGGCCGCCGTCGATCGCTCGACCATTCAAGACGCGCTCGTCTCCGACCTCGCCGACAAGGCGTTCGGGGGTTCGACGGCATCGCTCGTGATGCGAGCTCTCTCCCCGCGACGTGCCAGCGCGGACGAAATCGCCGAAGTCCGCGCCTGGCTCGACCAGCTCGAAGGCGAGGATCCATGACGCTCGCGCTGAGCCACGCTTTGCTTCGTTTCGTGCTTCAGGGCTTTGGTCTGGGGCTGGTCGTGTTCGCCGCCCAGCCCCTGCTGCGACGCTTGCCCGCCGCGTCTCGCTTCGCGGTGCTGTTCGCCGCGCTGCTCAGCGCTCCCGCACTCGTGGCCTGGACGTTGCTGCAACTGCTCCACGGCGGCGATCCGGGCCTCGTTCCAACGCCGACACCGCGCTGGGCCGCATGGGTGTGCAACGGATGGTTGCTGGGCGTGGGGCTCTCGGGCACTCGTCTCGCGCTCGCGCTACGGGGCGTGCACCGGCTCCGCGCGACGGGCATGCCCCTTCATGCGCTGCAACATCGCCTGCAGGCGACCGCCGAACGCATGGGTGTCGGTCGCCCGGTGGCGCTGGTCGAGTCCCCGGCCGTCGAGAGCCCCCTCGTGCTCGGCTGGCTTCGGCCGATGATCTTGCTTCCCCTCGGCCTCGCCACCCGTCTACCGCCGTCCTGGCTCGACGCGATCTTGGCCCACGAGCTGGCCCACGTACGCCGCCACGACCTCGCGCTTCGTCTCGTGCAGCGATGCGTCGAGGTGTTGTTCTTCTTTCACCCCGTCGTGTGGTGGCTGGGCACCCAGCTCGACCACGCCCGCGAGCAAGCCTGCGACGACCTGGTCGTGGAGCGGCTCGACGATCCCCTCACCTACGCACGGGCGTTGACCGAACTCGAATCTCTGCGACAGACCCCGGCCCTCGCCGCCGGCGCCACCGAAGGAGACCTGATGACACGCATTCGACACATCATGAACCGCTCTCGAAGTCCTCGTCCTGGCCATCGTTGGTGGCAAGCCCTGGCCGTCGCCGCCACCATGGGCGTGGCCGGCTATGCCGTCGCGCGGGTTGCCGACGATGCGGCCGACACCGAGACCGCGCGCGCGCTGAGCATCGCGTGGATGCCCGAGTCCGTGACTGCACACGAAGCGGAGATTCTCGCCGCCGCACGCAACCACAACGTGGACCCTGACCTGCTGGCGATCGTCGTGTTGCTCGAGTCGCGCGGAAACCCCACCGCCAAGAGCCCCACGGGCGCCCGCGGCCTCATGCAGCTCATGCCCAAGACGGCCCAACAGATCGCCCGCGACCGCGGGCTCTCCGGTCACAGCACCGCGCGGCTCGACGACCCGGCCTACAACCTCGACCTGGGCGCGTGGTACCTCGCGCGGCAACTCGACCGTTTTGCGCCCCTGGTCGACTCCGAGCCCGACGCGATCGCGTGGGCGGCTGCGGCCTACAACGGAGGCCCCACTGCGGCCGCGCGCGCGCTGAACGGAGACGCGAGACTCAGCGAGGAAACGGCGCGGTACCAGTCGCTCACCCGCACGATGTGGTCGGAGCGAGACGACGCCCAGTCGTCACTGCTGGACGAGTGAGCGTCGGCGGCGACGAAGACCGAGCACGGTGAGGCCGAGCAGCGCCCACGCGGAGTGGCCACCGACCGAGCATCCACCCCCGGATCCGGTCGCTCCCGGGGCCGCGTCGGTCTCGGCGGTCGCCGTCGTCGACGACCCCACCGGGCCTCCGTCGTCGCTGCCCGCGGCACCGCTTTCGCCCGAGCCGCCCGGCACCTCGTCCGGTTCTCGGCACTGCCCCGCAATGCATGCCAGGCCCGGATCACACGGCGCCTCCTCGTCCACTGCGCCATCGCAGTCGTCGTCGAGCAGGTTGCACACCTCTTCGATGGGCTGGCCGGGCACACACGCGGCCACGTCGCAGGTGCTGGACTCTCGTCGGCACCAGCCCTCTCCGCAGGTCGGCCGCACCCGTTCGTCGACACGGCCGTCGCAGTTGTCGTCGAGCAGGTTGCAGGTCTCTTCGGCGTCCGGATGGCGCGTCTCGTCGTTGGCCGCGCAGTCCCCCGGGTCCGCCGCCCAGCCGTCCGTGGGCACACATCCGACGAACGTTTCACCGCTCTCGCGTTCGGCGGGGCTGTAGAAGCCATCGCCGTCGGCATCAGGATACTGCTCGACCGGGATGGCGTCGTCGTCGATTTCGTCGTCGCAGTCGTCGTCCCGCAGGTTGCAGTACTCGATGGCCCCCGGGTAGGTCGTGTCGCGGTTGTCGTCGCAGTCGTCGCCGACGTCCGCGTAGCCCTCGGGGGCCGGACCCGCACAGAACAACCGCGGCATGGAGGCCCGGCCGTGTCCGTCGCCGTCGAAGTCGCGATAGAACTCCTGCGCGTCGCAGCCGTAGACCACGTCGAGGTAGTGCTCGTCGCCTTGGTCACCGCCGGACGATCCGTTTCCGTTGGCCACCACCGACGTCACGCCAAATCGTGTGGCCCCCGGCGAGCCCGGCACGTCCCACTCGAAGCGGAACGTCGCCTCGCCGCCGGCCATGCTGCGCGGCGACGTGTGCGTGAGCCCGTCCCCCACCGACGCCATGCCTTGGCCGGAGATCGGCGAGATCGATCCGCCGTCGACGCCGACGAACACACCCGCGACGTTGCCCGGCCCCTCGATCGACAGCAGCACGGTGACCGTGTCTCCCGGCGAGACGTTGCCCGGCATGGTGGACACGAACGCGTCGTGATCGCCGTTGCCGTGACAGCCGCTGCAAGAGCCTCCTTGTGCGCCGCCCGAGTGCGCATGGGCGACCGCAGGACCGGCCAGGACCCCAAGGCCCACGATGATTCCGGCGGCTCGATTCCGCATCACGCGCATTGCAGCACGTTCCCGCTGAGAATTCTGCGGGCACGAGTACGCCGGGAGCGACTGTTACCCTCCCGCCGATGCGTAGAGTGTTTCCCCTCGTCTTGGTCGCAGCCTGCGGCGGAACCGGCAACAGCGGCGACGGTGGCAGCTCGGGCGAGCCCGGAAGCTCGGGCGAGCCCTCGATGACGACCTCCTCCTCGTCGGCCGAGGGATCGAGCGCGGGCAGCACGGGCGCGGACTCGACCGCAGGCACCTCGACCGGCGCCGCCGACAGCTCGTCGACGGGCGGCGACACGCCTGCACCCTACGAAGCGCGCGGGACGTTCGGGGTCGGCCTTCAAACGCGCACCATCACGGTCGGCGAGCGAGACCTCGAAGTCACGCTCTGGTACCCGAGCAACGATGCAAGCGGCACGACGGCGTTGTCCGACCTGCTGCCCGGGGAACAGGCGGGCACGCTCGCCGGGCTCTTCGAGGATGCGCCCAAAGGCTGCGCGCGCGATACCGCCGAAGGCACCCTCGACGCACCGATCGCCGACGGCACGTTTCCCGTCGTGCTGTACTCGCACTGCCAGTCCTGCCTCGGCCTGTCCTCGAGCTTCATCGCCGAACGTCTGGCAAGCCACGGCATGTTCGTCGTGGGCGTCACACACACCGGCGGCACCCTGTTCGAAGCGCTCGATGGCACGCCCGGGCCACTCGACGGAGACTTTCTCGCGGTTCGGGCGGCGGACGTTTCGGGCGTGCTCGATGCGGTGTCGGCCGACGAAACGCTCGCGCCGGCGTTGGACCTGCAGCAGGTCGGCATGTTCGGCCACAGCTTTGGCGCCACCACGACCGGGCTGGTCCTCCAAGACGACGACAGGTTCCGGGCGGGAGTCGCCATTGCGGCGCCGATCGAAAACCCGCTGCTTCCGGGCGTCGCCACCGCAGACGTCGCCGAGCCGATGCTCTACCTGCTGATGGAGGAGGACAACAGCATTCAGCAGATCGGCAACACACTGCTGCGCAACAACGCGATGGCCATGCCCGGCGGCTCGTGGCTGGTCGAGCTGGCCGATGCGGGCCACTGGAGCCCCTCGGACCTGTGCGGTGTGGTGGAAGGGTTCATGCCGTGCTGCGGCGACGACACCCGCCAGACCGATGGCAGCGCGTTCACCTACCTCGACGCTGACGTCGGTCGGTCGATTTCGGCGGCCTACGTGACGGCGTTCTTTGCCCTCCAGCTGCAAGGAGACGGCGATGCGGAGGCCTACTTGGATACGGCGACACCGGGGGACACCGTAACCGTGAGCCGCTTCGTGCCGTAAGCTGCGCACCATGGCCAAGCCGCACATGTGCCCCCCGTCGCTGCTGGAAAAGAACCTCGAAGGCAAGACCTTCGTCGTCACGGGGGCCAACTCCGGCATCGGCTTCATCACCGCGCGCCAGCTGGCGAGCCAGGGCGCCACGGTGGTCATGGGGTGTCGACGCACCGAAGAGGGCGACGCCCGGGCGGCCGAGATTCGCGAGCAACACGCCAAGGCCAAGGTCGAAGTCGTCGCGCTCGATCTCGGCAAGCTCGAGTCCGTGCGCGCGTTCGCCAAGACGGTGCTCGAGACCCACGATGCGCTGCAGGGCCTGATCAACAACGCCGGGGTGATGAACACGCCCGAGGGCAAGACCGCCGACGGCTTCGAGACGCAGATCGGCGTCAACCACCTCGGGCACTTCTTGCTCACCGACCTGCTGCTGCCCGCCCTGAAGAAGGGCGCCCCTGCCCGGGTCGTCAACGTGTCGAGCTGCTTTCACGACAAGGCCATGGGGCGTGAGGGCAAGATCGACCTCGACGACCTGTTCTTCGAAAAGCGCGACTACGACGGCTGGGAAGCCTACGCCCAATCCAAGCTGGCCAACTTGCTGCACGCGCGCGCCCTGGCCTCTCGCCTCGAGGGCACCGGCGTCACCGCGGTGAGCGTGCACCCGGGCTGGGTCCGCACCAACCTCGCCCGCCACAGCATGCCGCTTTGGGTGCAGAACTACATCATGCGCCCCATCCTCGGCATCATGGGCATGATCGAGCCGTGGCAGGGCGCCCAGAGTTCCTTGTATGCAGCGCTGGCCGACGACGTCGCCGACCATCCCGGCGCCTACTACAGCCAGCTCGGCGTCTACCGAGACAAGGCCTGCAACAAGGGCGGATGGCCGCTCGAAAGCCCCAACCCCGCGGCGCGTGACATGGCCACCGCCGACGCGCTCTACGAGAAGAGCCGCGCGCTGGTCGGCCTGAGTTGAGTCAGCGCGTGTGGTCGACGACGTGCTGCAACACCACCACGTCGTCCCCCGGCGTCGCGGCGATGCGAGGCTGCTCTCGCTTCTGATACACGACGCCGCGGTGCGCCTTGCCGTCGCAGACGGCCGACGTCTTGGTGTACTTCACGCCTCGTTTGCCGCCCGGCGGACACAAGAGCGCGCCCACGTCTTCGAGCACCCCGCTTGGCTTTGCGCCGCCGGACTTCAACGCGCTCAGTCGCGTCTCGAGGTCGGAAAGCGGCGCCTTGGAGACCAGCACCTGGATCGTTTCGGTGCCCGGCGCAGCATCGAGGACGAACAGCCCGTCGGGCGGGATCGCAATCTCGGAGCCCCCGGCGGCGGGGTTGGCCATGCCCATCGTCGCGTCGGGGTAGAGCACGCTCGCCTCGCCCTGGCTCGACAGCAGCAGCACATAGACATGCGACTGCACCGAGGGTCGAAGCACCACCCGAAAGCCATCGCCGGCGGTGAGGTTGTCTCCGTCTCGATGAATGACGGCCTGGGTGCCTCCCGCTTTCACGGCTTCGATCCGGTAGTCGACCGAGACCCGTGCCGCCGCCAGGTCGGGACGGGCGTTGGCCCACACCGCGTCGCCCGACTCCGCCGAGCCCTCCAGTCGACCGACCAGGCGCACGTGATCCGAGAGCTGGCGCCGAATCTCGGATGACGCGGTCTGATAGCCAGCGGGATCCATCACGCAGGCGTTGTAGTCCTTGCACAGCGACTCGAGCTGCAGGGCCAGCTGATACGTCGAGTCGGTCACCTGCCCCACCGCGCCTTCCTCGTACGAGGCACCAAGGCCCAGGCCGATCTTGCCCAGCGACGCGTTGGCGTCGACCACCTTGCCCTTGAGACCCACGTCCTGGCTGCAGTCGATCTGGGGCCGCAGCGTGCCGTCGGGGCAAGTGACATCCCCGCTGGGGCGCTTGCCGTCTGGTTGGGGCTTGCAGGCAGAGGCCGCCAACACGGCCGTGAGAAGGATTGAGCGTCGCGTCATGGTGTGGCTCCAAAGTCGAGCCCCACTTGCCACCGCAAGGCTCGGGGAAAGTCGGTGTCGTAGTCGAGCCGGTCCCCGCCCGCCCGCAGCCGATACAGCGGCTTGCTGACGCCGCCCCGCAGACCGATCAAGAACCGCCCCTTCGGCCTGAAGTACAGGACGAAGTCGCTGCCGAAGGTGGCTCCGAATCCGCCCATGAGGTCGTCGTCGCGAGAGAGTGTGTCCATGGGCGTGTCGCGGTTGCGTCCCCACGCCAGACCCACGGCCGCATAGGGGATCAGCGCGGGGCGTACGACGAACTCGTAGGGCAGCGGGAGCACGTCGACCCCGAGCACGAACTCCAGATGGTTGACGTTGAGCTTCGTCTGGCGGGCGCTGTCTGGAACTCGCCACACCTGACGGCTGAGGTCGAAGCCGAGCTGAATGTGCGGCCGCGTGAACGCGCGTACCCGGACATCCCATCCCCGGGCATGTTCGGCCCGTACGCCCTCGAGCCGTGGTGTGCCGACGACGTCGAGGTAGCTGCCGCCCACGAGCAACATCGGGTCGTCGAACTTGTCGCTCCAGTAGTCGCGAAGATCCAACCCGCCGCGCTTGCGTGTACGCCGGGTGCGTTTCGGCTCCGGCAGCTCGAGGTCCATGCGCGAGGGGTCTCCGCTGGGGATGAACGCCGCCCAGTAGAACGGGTGCGCGGTCGCCTTCTTCTTCAGCATCTTGCGCTGCACGGTGCGCAACGCCTCGGAGCGCCCGTCCCCGCGGCGCAGTCGCTTGTAGTAGGCGGTCATCAGGTCGCGGGTGGCCTCGTCGTCGACCTGCCACAGCGACATCACCTGGCTGCGGCTGCCCGCAATCACCAAGGAGCGCCGCAACCCATACACGCCGTCGCCGTTGCGCACCTCGCCGACGCCGGTCTCACACGCTGAGAGCACGACCAACTGGGTGCCGCGCAGATCGGTGGAGGCGAGCTCGAGCGCGGTGAGCACTCCGTCTTGGCCATCAGGCCCCGAGCGCAGGTTTGCGCCGGCCAACGCCAGGCCGGAGCGAATCAGCGGGTTTTCGGTCGTGGGTGGAGCCGCAACGGGGTTGCCCTTCACGTAGGACACGCCTCGACCACCGCCCGTCTGCGTGCGCTCGTCGGCGAGAAAGAACCCGTGCGTGGCGATGTGCAACACCAGCGGCCCCTGCACATCCTTGACCGCCGACTCGGTCGCCTCCAGCTCGCGCCGCACCGACGCCTTGGGCAACACGTCGGACAAGGCGTCGATCTCCGCGGCGGTGCCCGGAAGCGGAGGAAACACCAAGTCGGACAGGCCCGCCGAACGTGTGCCCGCGCTGGTCCCCCCGCTCGCTGCGAAGTCCGGAGATCCAACGAGCAAGGGCGCGCTGCGTGGCGCTTCGGTTTGCGACAGCCGCAGCAGGTCGCGCCCACTGCTGAGGTACGTGAACTGGTAGCGCTCCACCAGGTAGCGCCCCTTGTCGTCGACCAACGCGGCCATCGGCAGCAGGTTCAGCATGCCGTCGGGCGAAACGTAGACCGTGGTCGACTTGCCCAGCGCGGGCTGCACCTTGGCCATCAACCAACCGTGCAGCTGTCGTCCGATCCGCGTGGGGTCGGTGTTGGGGTTGGCCAACGCCCGGCGGTACGACACCACCGCCTCGTCGATGGGTTTGGCCGGGCCCAGGTCGATCACCTGCGTGCTCCCATCGGGCTGGACCACGAACGCCGCGTAGTGCTCGTCCGCGAACGCGGTGTTCATGCTGCGAAAGTTGACGTCGAACGGCCGATAGAGGACGAACTCCACCAGGGCCTCGCCCTCGTGCAGCCGCGCCGCCACGTCGTGCAGCTGCACGGTGCCCTGCTGGTCGGGCGGCACCACGTCGGCCAACGCCGCATCGAGCTGCTCTTGTTCTTTGCGCAGCGATGCGCTCAGCGTCGCGTGCTCTTCGGGGCTCAGGTTGTCGCCCGGACCTCGCAGCGCGAGCGCGGAACGCTGGGCCTGCACCGCGACGAGGCGATCCAGCTTGGCCCGCGTGTCCGCGTCCGCACGTGCCCGCAACAGGGCGAACTGATCGCTGACCGCGTCGAGTAGCCGGCCTTTGCGGCGCAACACTGTGGCCGCGCCCAAACGCACCGCGCCAGGGTCGGTCTTCGCATCCCGTACCGCGTACGAGATGATCCGATCCGAGCCCGAGGTGTAGCGCTCGAGGTAGGCACGTTTTTGGCCCTCGGTCCCCGCCCGCAGCACGGTCGCCATGTCGCGCTCGTGAATCTCGGCCGCACGCGTGGCCAGTCCCACGATCCGCGGCGGAGCATCCCCGCGCGCCCACAGCGTCTCTGCCAGATGGTTGAGCGTGGCCGCGATGCCCGGCGAAGTGGGCGAGAGCTTGGCCTCCTGCTCCTGCAACACGGCCTCGAACAACGCGATGGCTTCGTCGTGCGCCCCCTTCGAGCGATACAGGCGACCCAACGAAAGCTTGGTGTTCCAGGTGGCCGGGGTGTGTTTGCCGAAGCTGCGCTCCGCGATCGCGCTGGCCCGGGTGAGCACGGCTTCGGCCTCCTCGAACGCTCCGGACTCTTCGAGTTCCACTCCGAGGTCGTGCAAGGGCGCCACCAAGTGGGACGCGCCGAAGTCTCCGCGTTGTTCGTGCAATGCGAGCGCCCGACGGTAGTGGGCAATCGCCCGCGGCTTGTCGTCACGGTACGCCGCAACATCCCCCAAGCCACCGACCGCCGATGCCTGCGTGGCGAGGTCGCCGGCCTGCACCCCCAAGGCTTGCTCCGCTTCGTACCCCTTCTGTGCCTCTTCGTCTCGCCCCTGCCGCAGCGCCGCGGAGGCCAGCGATCCCGTCCAACGCGCCTGCGCCACGCGGTCGCCGGAAGCCTTGGCTGCATCGAGGTTGGCACGCAGCAACACCTCGGCTTTGCCGAACTCGAGCCGCTGCTCATGCAACGTCGCGACGAGACTGCGCATCTCGGGCAGCGACTTGGCACCCGGGTCGATGCCCTCGAGCGCGGCCACGGCCTCGGTGCCCAGCCGCAACGCGTCGTCGTAGCGCCCCTGCACGAACGCCACGAACGCCTCGGCGGCGGTGCGGTTCGCATCGTCGAGTGGGGTCGACGGCTTGGACTCGGGCGACGTGGGCTGCGGCTCGGGCTTCGCCTCGGCATCCCTCGCGGCCTTCAGCTTTGCGATCAAGGCATCCGCCTCGTCGGTGCGACCGAGCTTCATCAGCGAATCCGCCGTGATCGCCAGCACAGGGGCCACCACCTGCGGCTCGCTCCACCCGAACGCTGGACCCAGGACCTCGAGCGCGGCCTGCCCGTGCAGCGCCGCCTTTTCCCAGTCTCCGCCGTCGTAGTGACCCAGCGCGAGCGCGGCACTGGCCGCGGCCTGTTCCACCTCCACTTTCGTCGGCGGGGCAGCTGCGCGAACGTCTCCTGCCCCCGCAAACAGCACCCAGGCCGCAAACACAGCGGAGACGAGCCGACCCGAGAGCATCCGGCCGAGCATGTTGCGAGCCCTGGGCCAAACGACTCGCCCGCGGTTCTCGCGGTCCTGAGCCGAACGCGCGTCAGGTTCTCCTGACTCCGCCGATTCCCGAGTCTGGTTTTCGGCACCACCACACGTCGGTACAGGTGGGAGATGCACCCCTTGCGCAGCCGACGAGGGAGGTGTGTCCTTGAGGGGTGAACCGAGTTCTTTGGGGGAGTCTCGTCGCGCTTGCGCTCGTCGGTTGCCAAGAGGAAGACGATCCGGGCATCGACGCGGTCGACTACGCGCAGGCCGAACGCGAAGCGATGTGCGACTACCGAGTCCGCTGCGGTCTGTCGACCGATCGTGACGCCTGCATGGCATCGGTCGAGCGCGATCGCTCGATCGTGCAAGCCGTGGGTGGCATCGAGGCTGGACGCGTCGACTACGACGCCCAAGCCGCGGTCGACTACATCGCGCTGTTGGAGGAGCTCGGCTGTGAAGGCACGATCGCCAACGCCCGCGAAGCCCAAGAGGCCGCGGCCGCCGTGCTCGTCGGCCAAGTACCCGCGGGCGAGTCGTGCTTCGCGGACACCGAATGCGCGGGCGACAACTCGATCTGCGACCAGACCGGATGCGGCGGCCAAACCTGCTGCGAAGGCACCTGTACCGAGGTTCAAACGCTGCCCCTGGGCTCCGCCTGCCCGCTGTTCGCCGTCGACACCGACCGCGTCACCGCCTTCTGCGAAGACACGGCCTACTGCGCTCCGCCGCCTGACGACGGCAGCGGCGAGCCGGCGCAGATGGGCACGTGCCAGCCTCGCGCCGACAACGGAGAACCCTGCGACCGCAACGAAGCCTGCCTCGACGGCCAGCGATGTGCGATGGGGCAGTGTTTCCTCCTCTCCAACTCCGGCCAGCAGTGCAACCCCACCCTCGACACCGGCTCGTGCATCGACTTCAACCAGGTCTGCGACATGGGGTCGAGCACCTGCGTCGACGCACCCGGCGAAGGCCAACCGTGCGTGTTCGGGCAATGCATGCCCTACGCCCAGTGCGTCGAGGACGTCTGCGTTCGCCGCCCCGGCCAAGGCGAGTCGTGCGAAGGCACCCCGCCCTGCCAAGGCGACCTGCAATGCCGCGACGGCATCTGCGACCTCGAACCGGTCGTCTTCGTCTGCCTCGAAGGCGAACCGCCCCCACCGCCCGAAGGCGAGTGACCGTGAGCGTCTACACCTTCGAGGTCGTCCGGCTCGACGGCGAGGCCTACCCGCTCGCGGAGCACCGTGGGCAGGTGCTCCTGGTCGTGAACACCGCGAGCCAATGTGGGTTCACACCGCAGTACGCGGGGCTCGAGGCGTTGCACCGGGCGTATGCCGAGCGCGGGCTCACCGTGCTAGGATTTCCGTGCAACCAGTTCGGGAAGCAGGAGCCAGGCAACGCGGACGAGATCCGCTCGTTCTGCTCGTCGCGGTACGACGTGACGTTCGCAATGCACGACAAGATCGAGGTGAACGGCCCCGGCGCGCATCCGCTGTACCAACACCTCAAGCGTGCCGTGCCAGGCGTGTTGGGCTCGACCCGCATCAAGTGGAACTTCACCAAGTTCCTCGTCGATCGCGACGGCGCCGTCGTCGACCGCTTCAGCCCACTGGCGAAACCCGCCCGGCTCCGCGGCGCAATCGAGCGGCTCCTGTAGAGCGCTCAGGCGTCGAGGTAGTCGGAGATCTCGGCTTCGCCCCATCCGCAGGCGGGATTCGCCGCGGCGACGGTCGCGAACAGCCAAGACAGCAGCTCGGCGCCGCGATGCTGGGGCACGACCATCTTGCCTGACACCAGCTTGCCCTTCAGCTTCACGTTGACCCACATGCGTGGGTACATCTTCACGAACAGGACCCGGGTCGTCTGCTCGGGGAGCGGCTCGAACTCGAGCTGCCCGTTCATCGGCACGGCCACGTGGCGTACACCGCCCGGCTGGGGCACCCGAAGCTCCGCCGTCACCCGTTCGACCCGCTCGGGATGATGCAGCAGCGCCTGGGCAAAGGCGGACCGATGCACCCGATGCCGTTTGCGGGACATGAAGAAGAACGCCCCCGTGAAGAACGCGAACATGCCTGCGAGGTACAGGGCGGGAACCTTCTCGGCCATCGGCTCGGCACTCACGAAGAACGCCACCACGAACACCGCGACGAAGGGCAGCGAGACCCACATCATGATCGTGCCGATCTTGCTCTCCGTGCGGTCGAGCCCCAGCAGCACCACCTGAGGCAACGTCTTGCCACCGTACCCACTCACATCAACCACCGTGCGGTGGTGACTGGGGTGTGTCGACCTTATTTCGGGAAACCGAGGGGAGGTGCAGGCCCGCAACGAACCACCGCCCTCCCGCACAGGCTGTGCACAGATCGCTCAGGGGAAGCGCGCCATGATCTTGGCGACAGCTTCGTTGATGATCGCGTCGGGGTCGTCGGTCTTCTTGAGCCACTTCGATGTGCTGCCGTGCCACACCTCGTGGTCGGTTTCGCGGTCGAGAAGGTAGATGTTCAACGTGCCCTGGGTCTGCTTCTGTCCCGGGCCGTCCGTCAACGCGTTGGTGCGGTCGCCGCCCTCGAGGCGGTAGCGCATCCGGGTGCCCACCGAGAACGCCACGATCACCTGGGCCGTGTCGGCGTCGGTCTTTTCGATGCCACGCGCCGAAAGCTCGCGCTCGATCGCCGCCCGGATTCGGGCTTCGTTCTCCTTGGTGCGAACGTTCTCTTGGTCCTGGCCGAAGGTGATGAGCACGGGGTCTTCGGTGACCCAGGCATAGGTGCTCACCGCCGCGAAATCGTAGGCTTCGTCCTTCTCGACCAGAGGCGTCGACGAGGCGCAGCCGACCAGACCGGTGGCGGCGAGCAGCACGGACGAGAGAACGGCGGAGCGCATCGTGGAGCCCATGATGCGGCGCAGTATACGGCGAAAGCGGCCGCCCGCCCGCGATCTGCGCCGCTGGATGTATTTTTTCTCCCTACCTTTGCGACCTTTGCTCGGTTTTCGCGTCTGAGGATCCGGCGGCACATGCCGCGGGTTGATCCATGTCCGATTCGCGTTTCTCTCTCGAGCCCGAACTGCCCTGTACGCACTGCGGGACGCTGTTGCACGACGAGGTGCGGTTCTGCTTCGAGTGTGGCGCCCCAGTGGTCCCCGAGCTCAGCCTCCCGGCAGCCCCCGAGGGTGCCGACGAGGAACTCCGAACGGCGGCGTTCTCGCCTGTGAGCATTCGCCCGATCGCGGACGACCCGGGCCTCGAGCCGGGAGAGCCGATCGAGATCGAATCCCTCGAATTCGATGTCGTCGTCGACGAGGTCCCGATCGTGCTCGACGACGAACACGACGACGAGATCATCGAACAGCCCATCGCCCCCCAGCCGGTCGCCGACCCGCACGGCACGGTGGTTGCCATGGCGCCCGAGCGCCCGATGCCGTTCTGGCCCGCGCCCCCGCGAGGCGAGACGGTGATCGCCCCGCCGCCCACGCGCCCGCGCGTCGCGGGTTGATCGCACACCACGCTCACGCCACGATGCGCGCGTGCCCGACTGGTACGTCTACGTGCTCGTCTCGCTGACGAACTCCCGGACATATGTCGGCGTGACGAACGACCTGCGCCGAAGACTCGACCAACACAACGGTCGAATCCCCGGCGGCGCTAAGTCGACCCGTCAAGCTCGACCGTGGAGGATCGGATGCACGCACGGCCCCTTCGAGACGAAGGGCGAAGCCCTCGGCGTGGAGTACCGACTGAAGCGACACCGAGGACTGGCGAGACTGCGGGTGAGCGCCGAGGCGGTCATCCAAAACGAAACCGCATGAACCCGCTGAGCACGGTGTCCGTGTTCTTCACGGTCCGCGGCGGCCGGCTGTCGTAACGAACCTCGAGGTCGGCGCCCAAAGAGAAGATCGGTGCGACCTTGCCTTCGAGCTGCACGCCCATCTGCAGCCGAATGTCGCCGAAGTCGTCGAAGCGCGGCTGCACGTACGTCGAAGCCCCGAGCTTGAGCTGGTCCTCGAGCACGTCGAGGCGAAACGACATGTAGCTGGTCCAGCGGTGGTTGAACGTTTCCCGCGGGTGCGGATCGGGGACGAAACTCTGGCAGTCGTCGACCATGTCGTCCGGGTCCGCGTCGGTACAGCCTTCGATCGCGTTGACCTCGTACTCCACCATGTACCCAGTTCCGCCCCACAGCCCGACGCGGTTGCGGTGCACCGCCACCACCCGCGCACCACCGCCGGTGAGCATGCGCGCGCGCAGGTTGGTGAAGGCGTTGTACTGCGACTGCACGAAGACCTCGGCACCCAGCCGCGGAAGCATCATGCGCGTGTATCGAACGTGCATGAACCCGTTGTCGGTGATCGGCTTGTCGTTGAAGGTGACCAGCGCCAACGTGCTCGACAGCAACCAGCGGTCACGAATGAACCCGGGCCGCGTGAGGTCCTTGCGCGGGTGAAACGTCCGATACTGCACGCCGCCGCCAAAGCTGACCTCGCGTTTGACCACGTTGCCCTCCTTCAGCCCGCCCTTGAAGTCTGCGTTCGCACTCCAGCCCGGCGTGTACTTGTCCGACGCGATGCGCTCCATGTTCACCGGGCTCGCCCACGCCACGGCCGGGCAGAGCCCAAGACCGAGCACAGTCGCTGCAACGCGAAACCGCATGGGCGACTTGTAGCCAATCCACGCGGGCGGCTCAACGCGCGGGGGGAGCGAGACGCCCCGCGATCAGAGCCTCGCGCACGGCCTCGAACGTCGCTGCGTCGCGACGCTTCTTGTCGCGGCCGCGCTTTCGCAGCGACCCCATCGCCAGAGCGAGCCGCGGGTTGCCCGCCAAGACGCCGCGGTGCCGTTCCAGGAACGCCCAATAAAGAGGGCCCACCGGGCAGGTCGTCTTGGGCCGAAAGGCACACCCCGCGCAGTAGTCGGACATCTTGTCGATGTACGCCGAACCGCTGACGTACGGTTTCGTCGTCATCAGCCCTCCGGTTGCAAAGGTCCCCATCGCGAGCACGTTGGGTTCGACCACCCAATCGTAGGCATCCGTGTACGCGACCCAGAACCAGTCCGCGAGCGCTCGCGGAGAGACGTCCAGCAGCGTCGCGAGGTTGGCCAAGACCATCAGCCGGGTGATGTGGTGACCGTAGCCGTCCTCCCACACCCCCTGGACCACCTCGTCCAGACAACGCAATCCGGAGCGCGTGCCCCAGAACGCCGGGGGTAGTGGAGTACGGGCATCGAGCCGATTCGGTGTCGCGCCGCCGTCGGTCAACGGCGCAGTGCCGGGCCACTCCCAACCCGCCCACCGGCGAAAACCCGCATCGCCGGGTGCCGCCGCCGAGGGTGCCTGGGCTCGAAACCCGTCGGTGACGCGGTGTACGTGTCGCACGAACTCCCGCCAGCCCAGCACTTGCCGGACGAACCCCTCCTGACTCTGAAGCGGTAGTTCCGCACGAAGCACGTCTTCGACGACTCGCGACGGCAGCAATCGGTGCACGTTGAGCAGCGCCGAGACCCGCGTGTGAAAGATGGTTCGACTCGCCGTACTCATGGCGTCCTCGTACGGCCCGAAACTCGGCAAACACTCGCGCAGCGCCCAGTGCCACTGCCGTTGCACGTCGGTGGCCGTCGCGGGGATCGTCTCGAGGTCCATCACGCCCGGGTGATGACTGAACTCGCGCTCGATCAGCGCGCCCACTTCACGCGTGACCGGGTCGGGGATGAACCGTGGGGGCTCGGGCGCGGCAGGAGAGCCCGGCCATGGCCGTCGGTTGTCCACGTCGTGGCTCCACTTGCCTCCGCGCGGCCGCCCTCCCGGGTCCATGAGGATTCCGGTCCGTTCACGAACACGGCGGTAGAACGCATCCATGCGCCAAGGAGGTCCACGCTCCTCGGGATCGAAGTCGCTCGACTCCGTAAGCCACCCTTCGTGGGGAAGAACCCGAATCGCACCACGCCGCATCAGCGGCTGCAGCTCGGCGCGGAGCTCCCGTTCCGCAGGTTCCATCATCGTCAGCGCGCCTCGTCTCGCGGCGACGTTGCCGAGCGCATCGGCGTACGAGTCCGGCGCGACGATGTGCTCCACGAGCACCCCACGGCGCGCCTGCTCCAGAGCGAACTGCCGACCGGATGCGAGGACCAGGGCGAGCTTCTGTTTGTGATACGGACGTTGCCCCGCCTTGCGGGGGCTCTCCACCATGACGATGCCGAGGTCGCGCGGCGGCGTCCGAGCCAACGGTCCGACCGCATCCGTCAACTGGTCGTACGGCACATAGACCCAGCGACGGCCCTCCGGCACCCGCGCAGAGTTGAGCGCTCGCAGAGCGTCTGTGAATGCTGTCACGCGGCCAGGCCTGACACACCGCTCGCCGCGCGCCAGTGATTGCCGTCAGAAGCGGCGGCTGTCGACGGTCTTGGACTGCACGTCGGTGAACGCCTTGCGGTGGCTCTTGTTCTTGAACAGGTCGGCCTGGAACATGTCCTTGCCCGCCATTGCGGCGTCCACCGAGACCGCGCCCTTCTTGTCGAATGTGAACGCGGCCCCGATGTGGCGAGGATCGCCCGGGTACGAGACGAACACGCGGTCGAGCTTTCCGTCGTTGTCGGTGTCGTAGTAGGCCCACGCGAGGCGGCCGTCGGTGCGAAAGACGAACTCCGCCTCGAACCCGCCTTCGCGTACGAAGTCGGTCAGTTCCCAGTCCTTCTTGCCCTTGGCCTTCTTCTTGGACTTGCCGTCGAGGTCGACGATCAGGCTCATGGCCTGGCGATCGAGCACGCTCAGCGCGCGGTCGGCCACATCGGGCACGCGGTTGGCCACGACGATGCGCTTGGGGTCGAACTCGGGGAACGAGCTGTGCCCGTCGTCGAGGTCGCCGCGAGGTTGGTCGGCGAACGTCTTTTCGAACACCGACTGAAGCCGCTGCGCATACTCCGGGTCCTGGATGAGACCGGGACGCAACAGCCGGCGCCCCAAGTGCTCGGGCGCAGGTGAGCGGCGGCCGCTGGCATCCAGGTGGCTGGCCCCCAGGGCCACGCCGCGCTCGAGCGAGTCGCCCTCGAGCAGCAGGTCGTAGCTGCCATCGTGGTTGGTGTCGTAGAACACCTTCACGGGGGAGCCGAGCACCGCCAGGAACTCGCCGTGAATCTTGCCGTTGCGGAGTTTCTTGAGCAGACGAGCGTCCGCGATCTGTTCCGCGTCTCGTTTGACCCCTTCCTTGGCGGCCCGCTTCTCGGCCGCCTTGGCCATGCGCGCGGCGACCTTGCCGAACTGGTTCTGGTCGAGGTCGATCAGCACCCGCGAATCCATGCGCGTGCGTGCCATCAGCGTGTCGAGTTTGCCATCACCGGTCGCATCCCGGAACGAAGCCTCGAGAGCCCTGGCCTTGTCGGGGTTCTTCACGTCCCCGCTGGCCCCACCGGTCATCGACGTCATGAAGCGCGACGCCAACGTCTGCAGGCGCTTCTTCTCGTAGAGCTCTCCGACCCGCGACAGCTCGAACCCATCGAGTTCCTTGTCGCGCTCCAGCGTCCACGCGCCCTCTTTGCCCCCGATCGAGTAGCCGCGCGTGTCGTTGGTCTCGCCGTCGACCACGATGAGCTTGTCGTAGGCTCCCTTGCTATCGGTGTTGGCGAACACGAGCAGGTCGGACACCGGGAGTCCCGCCTGCACGTTGCGCGGTGGCCTGGCCATGCGCACCGCGGCGAGCTCGGCATCGAACTTGCGCGACTCCTGAACCTTGGCGACCTCGGGGATTTTCTTCTTCTTGCGGAACGAGCTCTGGTCGAGGTCGGCCAGCATCGAAAAGCAGTACATGCCGCCCTCGCACATGCCCTCGAATCGCAGCGTGTCGATCTCCCCGTCCTCGTCGAAGTCCAGGAAGGTTCCGAAACTGCCCGCGACCTCCCAGGGGTCGGGCAGGTTGGCTTCGGGCGCCTCGGGGACCTGGGCCAAGAAGTCGTTCACTTCGTCGATGTGCACGTGAAACGCGACCGAACCCAAGGTGGCGAACCCCGCCGTGGCCGGCCGAATCGCCACGTTGAGGCCCACGAGTTCGCCGGTTTCGCCGTCGACCAACGGGCCGCCGCTATCGCCGGGCAACACGTTGCAGTCGGTCTGCACCTGCTTGCCCTTCTCCCGGCTGGCCTTTTCGATCTCCTCTTTCGCCTTGGTCAGCTCGGCTTCCGAACGGCCATCTTCGCGCTGCTTGGCGAACACCGCGGATGCGAAGTTCTCGAACGTGCCCACGGCGTTGACCGAGCACTTCTTGATCGCCCACCCAAACCCGACGCCCGCATTGCCGATCGCCGAAACGGCGCTCCCGGGAATCGGACCCTTGGGCGCCCGAGCCAGCGTCGCGAACTTGCCCTTGGCATCCTTGATCGCCAGCACCGCGAGGTCGCGTTCGGGGTCGACCTCCAGCACCACCGCGTCGAGCTTGTCCGCCACCACCATGCTGCCGTCGTCCTGCATCTTGGCGGTGGTGACGGTCGCCTCGTAGCCGAAGTCCTCGGTGCGTCCGCTCGAGATCACGTGATAGTTCGTGAGCACCCAGCCACGCTCATCGATGATCACCCCGGTACCGTGTCCCCACGGCGTCGCCACGAGTACGGTCGACTCGAGCAACGTCTTGGTCGTGATCGGTTCGGGCTCGGGATCTGGTGCGGGCTCGGCCACCGCGGGCGTTGCATCGCTCGGCGGCGCAGTCCCGGCCGAAACCTTGGCCTCGCAACCGGCGGTGAGAAGCAGGAGACCCGCCGCAAGGACGGGCAAGCGCGGAGAAGCGGCATCGGTGCGCATGGCGGCGCAGTGATCCTACGCGATCGTCAGCGACGAATCCGAGGCTCACGCGGTCGGAGGTGGGCCCACATACTCCACACGCGGCCGGATCCCCCGCGACCCGGCCCAGGAGCACGCCTGTTTAGAGGCTGCGAATCTCCTCGCATGCCTGCAGCCCCGTGTAGTTCTCCGCGTCGCGCATGCACTTGAGCCGCTTGACCCACGGGCCTCGGCCGAACTCCGGGGGCGTGCTCGCGGCTTTCATGCACTCCTTCTCCAAGGTGCTCACGATGTCGGCGCTCGGGTTGCCGCCTTTGGACTCGAGCTCGGCCTTGCTCACCTCGACGACGTTCTCGCAAACGGACTCGGGCGAAGGCGGGCTCAGCCAGCCGAAGTAGAAGATGGCGACCGCCGCGAGAAGGGTCGCAAAGATGCCGGCCATGACCTTGAGAGCGGTCTTCATGGTCTCGTAGACGAGAAGGGCCGCCGGGTGTCGTGGTCTCGAGCCGAGCTTTTTCACCGTGCGCGACGACGCGCTCGCACCACGGCAGGGTCGTCGCTCCCCCGATGCACCTGCAGCGCCTCGAGCACCGAGCCGTACAGGCGCTTGGCGTAGTCGCGTTTCTTCAGCGTCCACGCGAGGTCGGCGCGCTGCAAGACACGGTCGACGACCTTGGGGTGGCGCAGTCCGTAGGCGCCGGTCCACGCAACGTGGGCGTCGTCGAGGAGCGTCAGCGCCTCCGACGACTCTCCAGCGGCGAGTTCCAGGTCCGCCAGGTCGATCGTGCTGCGCGACTGCAGCGGCCCGAACCCGACCTCGGCGCTCACCAGGGCGCGCGCGGCCGACAACGTCTCCCGCGCATTGCCGAAGGCACGGTGGTCACGCTGCGCTGCGCCCAGCTCGCGCAACGCAGCCAGTCGGCGAACATCGTCTTTGGCCAGGTGTGCATCGAGAACGCCGTGGGCTTCGCGGGCCAATGAGACGGCCTGCGCGCTTCGGCCCCGTTGTCGCTCGAGCCTCGACAGACGCAGCAATGGATACGCGGGCCAACGCCCCTGGTAGTGAAAGACCTTCGCGCGTGTGTAGGCGTCTTCGGCTGCATCGAAGTCGCCACGTGCTCGCAGAACGTCGCCGAGCAGCAACAGGCCGTGACCGCGATCGATGTCGTGACGCAGGGTGGAGAACAACGCCAATGCATCGACGCTGCGTCGCGCCAACGACTCGGCATCGTCCAAGCGCCCCTGCGCCATCGCGACCTCGCCCGCCACGCGCACCGCTTCGAGCGTCTGTAGATCGCGCGGACCCACCGTGGCCTCGAAGATCTGCAGCGCGGACTCGGCAGCCCGTTGGGCGTCGTCGAGTGTGCCTTGGGCGAGACCGACCTCGGCATGAAGCGTGTGAACGGTCGCCACGAGAGGATGGTTCGGGCTGTAGAGCTGCTCGTGCAGCGGGAGCGCCTCTTCGAGCAGGGCGTCGGCCTGCTCGAGCTCGAGCTGCGCCAGCAAGACCGCGGCCTCAGCCCGCATCACCTCCGCCGTCACGAACGCGTCGCCCGATCGTTCCGCCCAAGCCCCGCTGACCCGTCGCCACCGTGTCGTGGCCGCGGCGTCGGGCCGCAGCGCGCCGTGCAAGACCAGCAGCAACGTGGCCGCCTTGCCACGAACCTCGGACGACTCCGAAACATCGGCCACCGCCACCGCCTCTTCGAGCGCCTCGATCGCGAGGTCGACCTCGCGCCGCATGAACGCGACCTCGCCTTTGGCAAGCAGGGCGTCGGCGAGCAAGGGACCGTGCCCCAATGCCCGCGCTTGCTCGAGCGCAGCGTCGGCCGCCGCGGGTGCCTTGACCGACGCAGCCAGCCACAGCAGCGCGCGTGCCCCCGCGACATCATCGGAGACCATCGTGGCGCGTCCCTGCAACGTCGCGGGTGCAGCGGCGGGCATGGCCAGCAAATGCGGCTCACGACCGCATGCAGCGACGTCGGGCAGCCGATACACAGCCGCCGTCGCAGCGCGCTCGACCCCATTGCTCGTCTGCAGCCCCGTCTCGGTGACCAACGCATCGAACATCGCCCGCACGCGGTCCAGACAACGCGCCCTGGCTGTGGCGAGCGCAGGCGCGGTCGCGGGATCGCACAACGGAGCGGCGACCGTGGCATAGCCTTCGGCCCAGCGATCGAGCAACGGCATGGTGCGCGCGCGAACCTCCGCACTGTCCTCGGTCCGCCGCAACACGTCCTCGTAGGCGACCCGCCGCGGCCCGTTCCAAGCACCCCCCACCGTCTCGGCCTTGGCCAGGCACGCCGCGTCGGGTCCCGCCGCGACCTGGGGCGCGGGCTGGGCCGGTACGGGTTCGGCCGGCACCACGGCGGGAAGCGAAACGACCGGCGGTGGCGCGGTCGTTTCGTCTGCAGCCCACCGCAGCACGCCCACCGTGGCCGCTGCACCGATCGCCATCGCACCCACGACCGCAGCGGTTCGCCGACCCCAACCGCGATCCCGCTCCAACACGCGCAGCAACGCCGTCATCGAGGGGTGACGCGCGCTCGGGTCCAAGGCGAGTCCGGTCTCGACCGCGGTACGCAACCACTTCGGCACGCTGCGCGGCATTGGACGCAGTCGTCCCGACGCCACCGAGGCCGCCAGCGCGGCCAACGTTCGACCTTCGAACGGCCGTTGCCCGCACAGCGCCTCGTACAGCGCCACGCAATAGGCGAACTGATCCGAGCGCGCGTCGGCGGGTGTGCCCTTCCACTGCTCGGGCGCCATGTAGGCCGGCGTTCCAACGACCGCGCCCTGCCGCGTGAGCCCGTCCAAGGTGGCCGCCATGGCATCGGCCACCGCGGTGCCGCCCGCTGCCCATGTGACCGAAGGCCGCGCCAGACCAAAGTCGGCCACCCGTGCCCGGCCGTCCGCGCCGACCATGACGTTCTCCGGCTTGAAGTCGCGGTGCACGATCCCCACCGCATGCGCGGCCTCGAGCCCGCGCCCGGCCTGCACGAAGACGTCCATGATGGACCCCCGCTGTGGCCGGCGTTGCTCCAACCAGGTGGCGAGCGTCTCCCCCTGCACCAGCTCCATCGCGACGAACACCTGCGCGCCCACGCGTCCGGCGTCGTGCACCGTGACCACGTTGGGATGGGCCAGCTGCGCCATGGCCCGCGCCTCACGAAGCAGCCGCGTACCGTCGGGCCCGTCCGCCACATGCGGATGCAGCAACTTGATCGCGACCTGGCGATGAAGCTGTGGGTCGTGGGCTTCGAAGACCATGCCCATCGCGCCCGCGCCGAGCTGCGCGCCGAGCCGATAGCGTCCGACCGACAGCCCCTCGGGCGGGGCCTCCATCGTGACGGGCACGAAGGTCGCACCGCGGTCGGTCGGCGGGCCATCGCTCGACGCACCGTGGTCCCATTGGCTAGAACCGAACAATCTCGCCAGCTCCGAGACCACCTCGGCACAGTCCGCGCAGGTGTCGATGTGGCCCTCGATTCCCATTCGCGTGCCCCACGGGAGCGTGCCGCGTACGAACGCGTCGAGCACCGCGGGGTCGGGACACTGGGCCACCGCCCGCCAGGCTACACGAAGCCGCGTGGTACCTTCGAGCCGATGGACGACGCGACCCGCCAACGCCTCGAAGAGGAGGTTCGCGCCCATGGACTCCCGGTCGACGCAGCGTTGGTCGACGCGGCGCTCGCCCCACTCGTGGCGCAAAACGACGCCCAACTCGCGCTCGGAGACCTCTACTTGGCCCGCGCCTGTGCACGTGGAGACGGCCCCGCCCTGCGCCGGTTCGAGACCCTCTACGGCCCCACCTTCGACCGCGCAATTGGCCGCTCTCCAACGCTGGGCATGTCCGCCGCCGAGTTTCGGCAGCTGGTGCTCGACCGTCTGTTCGTCGCCAGCCCCGGCACCGCGCCCCGGATCATGCAGTACGAGGGCCGCGGTTCGCTGGAAGGCTGGCTGAGAGTCATGACCTCACGCCTGGTGATCGACCTGTCACGGGCCCGCAAGCGACCTCGTGCCTCGGGCGACGAGGGCATGGTCGAGCGCATGAGCGACGGGCAAGACACCGAGATGGCCGTCTTGCGCCACGCCTACGGCCCTGCACTCGAGCAGGCGTTCGCCCGAGGACTGGCCGCGCTCGACGTTCGCCAACGCAACCTGCTGCGCCACCGCTACCTGCACGAGGTCTCGGCCGATGCCCTGGCCAAGATGTATGGCATTCACCGCGCCACCATGTTCGGGTGGCTCGACAAAGCCCGCGCCGCGCTGCTCCACCAGGTCCGCGCAGCCTTGGCGGCCGCCGTCCCGGGCGACAAACTCGAGAGCGTCGTGGGCATGCTCGGCAGCGAGCTGCACCTCAGCGTGCGAAGGCTGCTCGACTCCAAACTCGAGCCCGAGGGGTGACGTGCGCCTTGACGTCCGTCGGTGGCGGTTGATAGCCACGCGTCGATGAACCGTCGTCTCCGCGTTTCCCTGTTCGCCGCGCTCGTGGCTGTGTCCGCCTGTGACGACGGCGATGCCGCCAAGAAGGACGAGCCCGCCGGAGGTCCGGTGAAACTCGACACGCTCGGGGTGCAGGTCGACTTGCCTTCGGGGTGGAGTCACGCCGAAAAACGCGGCGAGCAATGGGTCAGCCGAAGCATGACCTACGGCGCCAAGCTGGAGACGGTCGAGACGATGCCCGCGTCGCTCGAAGACGCGAAGAAGAGCCTGTTCCTGCAGGGCAAGGCCACCGATGAGGGCAAGAAGGGTGACGCTTTGTATGCGGTGATCGAGGCGGACTTCGGCAACATGGTGCTGCCGTACGTCTTCGTGGTCACCCCCGTCGGCAAGGCCGCGGTGATGTGCTCGGGGCAGCTTCAAGAGGGCGATGACGCCAAAGCGCTGGTGGACGTTTGCCTGACCATGAAGGCCCTTTGACGGACACACGAAGCCCCCCCGCGCTGAGCACGCAGGCCCCGTGGGGTTGCATCCGGCGCGGCAAAGCGTACGATGCACTCGTGATCGCGTTGCGCACGACTACGACCACTACCGACACGGCTTAGGCCGGGGTGGTCGCGCGCGCTCGCATTCAAAGGACCCCCGGCACTCACCGGGGGTTTTTTCGTACCCGTACTTCTCACCCATCGCTCTACCGCCTACGTTCCGCCTGGACGCACCCGCCATGGACATCTCCATCAACCTTCCCGACGGCAGCAGCCGGTCCGTTCCCGAAGGCAGCTCCGTCTTCGATCTCGCCAAGGCCATTTCGCCTCGACTCGCCAAAGCTGCGGTTCTGGGCGTCGTCAACGAGCGGCAGGTCGACATCACCCACGCCCTGGCCGACGGAGATCAGGTCCAGATCGTCACGGACAAGGACCCGCTCGCACTCGAGACGCTGCGTCACTCGGCCGCGCACCTGATGGCGGCCGCGATCCTCGAAGAAGTCCCCGGCGCCCAGCTGACGATCGGCCCCGTCACGGAGGACGGCTTCTACTACGACATCTACCTGCCCGACGGCGTGTCGATGGGCGAAGGCGACTTTCCGCGCATCGAAAAGAAGATGGCGCACCTGGCCAAGCAATCGAACAAGTTCGAGCGCTGCGTCGCGCCATCCAAAGACAGCGACGTGTTCAAGGAGTACGTCGCAATCGACGGCGGGGCCAACAAGTTCAAGCAGGAGATCATCGCCGACCTCGAAACGCACGGTGCCTTCAGCGACGCCGACGATGCACCCGAGGTGTCGTTCTACAAGATGGGCAACTTCATCGACCTGTGCCGTGGTCCCCACGTGCCCAGCACGAAGTGGCTCAAGCACACCAAGCTGATGAAGCTGGCGGGCGCCTACTGGCGAGCCAACGCCGCCAACGAGCAGCTGCTGCGTGTCTACGGCACGGCCTTCTTCTCCAAGGCCGACCTCGAGCAGCACCTGCACATGCTCGAGGAGGCCAAGAAGCGGGACCACCGGGTGCTCGGCGAGCAGCTCGACCTGTTCCACTTCCAAGAGGACGCCCCGGGGTTCCCGTTCCTGCACCCCAAGGGCACGGCCGTCTACAACAACCTGATGGACTTCATGCGCGTGCAGCTGCAGTCGCGCAGCTACAAAGAGGTCCGCACGCCGCTCATCCTCTCCGAGTCCGCGTGGCACACGTCCGGCCACTACGACAACTACTTGGAGAACATGTTCTTCACCAAGCGGAAGCGTCGCGACAAGGACGAGGCCGAGAAGATCATCGACAACGCCGAGGAAGATCGGCCCATGGCGGTCAAGCCCATGAACTGCCCGGGCCACCTGATGATCTACAAGCACCGCATGCACAGCCACCACGAGCTGCCGCTGCGCATCGCCGAGATGGGCCTGGTGCACCGCCGCGAGGCTTCGGGCGTGCGTCACGGCATGTTCCGGGTGCAGGCATTCGTGCAGGACGATGCGCACCACTTCTGCACCCCCGACCAGATCGAGGGTGAGATCCAGCTGCTCATCAAGTTCTTCTTCGAGGTCTATGGCGCGTTCGATCTGTCCGACGTGCGCCTCGAGCTTTCGACGCGCCCCGAGAAATCGATCGGCTCGGACGAGATGTGGGAAAAGGCCGAGAGCGCACTGAAGAGCGCCCTCGACGGAGCGGACCGCGAGTACCAGGTCAATCCGGGCGACGGTGCGTTCTACGGGCCCAAGATCGACTTCCACATTCGGGACTCGCTCGGACGCAGCTGGCAGTGCGGCACCATCCAGGTCGACTTCTCCATGCCCGAGCGCTTCGGCCTGGAGTACGTGGGCGCCGATGGTGGTCGCCACACGCCCGTGATGCTGCACCGCGCCTGCTACGGCTCGATCGAGCGCTTCTTCGGCATCGTGACCGAGCACTTCGCGGGTGCTTTCCCGCTGTGGCTCGCGCCCGTGCAGGCCAAGGTCCTGCCCGTGTCCGAGAAGTACAACGACTACGCAGCCAAGGTGTCGGCCCAGCTGGACAAGGCCGGCGTGCGAGTCGAGGTCGACTACAGCGACGAGCGCCTGGGTTACAAGATCCGCTCGGCGACCATGCAGAAGGTCCCCTACCTCATCGTGGTGGGCCAAAAGGAAGCCGAGTCGGACACGATCAACGTGCGCTGGCGCGACGGCGACGACCTGGGCGAAACCACGGTCGACGGCCTGGTGCAGGCCATGCCCCCGTTCACGGTGCCCGCGCTGGCCGCTTCGCTCCGCGACGGTTCGGCCGAAGCCGCCGAGTAGGCGGCAAGCGAGTACCTCACGCCTCGAGTCCGATCCGGGTTTCTCCAGGGGGCCCCGCCCAGGGCGAGGGGCCCCCCTCCGAACCCCTCCGGTCGGACAGTCTGCGTTCGTCCCCTTCTGTCTTTTCCGCTCCACGTCCCTCCGGGACGTTGCGCTCTCTTGCTGGTGCAGCAGCAGTGGCCCGCGCTAACTCGGGTCGAACTTCAGATCTGCAGCAAGCTAGTCCTCATCCCAGGGCGAGACACATCGACCCGGTGCAGGGAGAGCCTGCGCCGGTTCGTCGTCGAGCGCCACGAACTCGGTCTGCGTCCAACGTCGGGTGATCGTGCGCTGCTCCAAGTCGTAGAGCATGCCGCCTTCGGTCGCGCTCGCGATGGCCAGGGTCTTGCCGTCGGGTGCCCATTGCACGTCGGCGAACTCGGGCAACTCGAACGTGTAGGACTGCCCGGGCTCGAGCTCGGCCGCCACCGCTGGATGCACCGCGACTCGCCACGGACTGTCCGTGCAGCGCGGAAGGTTGATGAGCGCCGAGCCCTCAGGGCTAGCCCGCAACGGCCCAAACACCGGGATGTCGCGCTCCCAGATCGCCGTCGCCAATCCGGAGACCTCCCACTGGTCTCCCCAGTCCACGACGAGCTCGCCCGTCCGTGCCGTGACGACATCGAAGACCTCGTCGGCACGGCGCGACAGCGGTGTGACCGTGGGCGTCGTCGACGGATCTCGCCAAAGGTCGGCAAACGACACGGTGGCCAACCCCGAGCGGGTTCCCCACCACACACCACGCTCCGACACACCGAGAGACCCGAGATCATCGGGCACGGCATCGAGGGAGAAGACCCGGGTTGGTTCCCCACCCGCCCAGCGCACCACAGCCGACGTGTCGTCGTCGAAGCGCAGCCAGGTCGCGTCTGCGCGCGGCTCGTGCTCGATGTCGACGACAGGAGCACCGCGGTCGTCGATGGGCGTCAGGCGTTCGGTCTTTGGGTTCCAGCCGAACACCGCCCCCTCCCCCGACACCACCAACACGTGGTCCTCACCGTGCCAGACCAGGCCCGCGACCGACTCGAGCTCTTCGGGCCAAAACGCCGGGCCAAGCTGGTCGGCATCGAGGGACCCCACCCGCAACCCACCCCTGCGAAAGCCGTCGTCCATCTCTCGGTTCTCGGCCCACGCCAGCCGCCGGCCGTCCGGCGAAAACGCCACCACACTGGGTGCGAACGCGGCCGCGCCCAGCCATCGCTGGGTCTGCCCATCGAGAACGTGCAGCATGGGCCCGTCGGGTTGCACACAGACCGCCTCGCCGCACGACGCGTCGGTGGGGCGTTCGACCAATGTGCTGCCGTCCTTGCCCTGCCAGTGCAGCGTTCCACGAGCATCGAACGCCACCGCGGAGGTCCAAACCTCTTCGTACGACGTCCGCTCATCGGTCTCCAACTCGACCTGTTCGACTACACCGAACAGCTCGGTCTCGAGTGCGACCCCATCTTCCTCGAGCGCCCCCTCGTAGATGCCATCGCGCAGATAGGCCACCTGGCGACCGTCGTCGGAGAGCGCGTAGTTCCGGACGTCGAGGGACGGCCGGCCTTCGAACGAGAACGCCTTGCCGCGTCGACGCAGCGTCCACTCCGGCTCGACCGACACCGCGGTCATCGTCCCGCGAAACGCTTCGACCTTGGCCCCACCGGCCCACAGCAAGAACGCGTCGGTGTCGACCGTCTGCCCCGTCAACACGAGCGCGTGCTCGCGCGACCTGGACGGCAACAACGCCGCAACGTCCCCCGACACGGGAACCGAAGACCGCTCGACACCGTCCGCATCGATCAGCGACACCGCACCTGCAGTCGCGACCAACGCTGCCCCATCGGGCAGCAAGAGCGCCGCCGATGCCCCCTCGAACACACGTTCGACCGAGACCGCTCCCGACGCCTCGGCCCGGTACACGCGGGCCTGACCGTCGGCGACCAAGACCGCACGCCACCGTGCTCCGTCCCCGATCACATCGAGTCGAACCGGCCCGTGCGGTGCCGTGTCCAGCGGGAGCACCAACGGTGTGCGACTGCCATCCAGTACGGTCCACAACCGGAGCTCGCCCGCCTCACCGAGTGAAACGGCGGCCGTTCCCGACGGCGCAATCGCGGCGCTCCTGAGCCGGCTGCGGTGGGGGACCCCGGGCCACACGGGTACCGGCTGGACCCGCACCGAAGGGGGCTTGGGGGGCGTCTCCGCGGTGGGCCGAGGCTGCGTTGCGCAAGACAGCAGAGCCGCCGCCGCGACACCGAGCACCACCACTCTCATCGCGGACCGACCTTCGGCAAGCCCGGCGCGCCCCGGAGGGCCTCGAACGCAGGAGAACCCAACGCCTCGACCACATGCGCCGACGACTCGGCCGAGCCGAGCGCGACGACCTTCCGCAGCACCTCGGCAGCTTGATGAGGCTGCTTCGCCTGCAGCAGGTATCCGGCGTACTCGACCCACGACGCTGCGTTTCCAGGGTCGCTGTTCACCGCCCCCGACGCGAGCCCAAGGGCTCGTTCGAGCTTTCCCGCCCTCGCGTACACGCGTGCCATCGCCAGCCGTCGCCCGACCGACGCCGCGGACTCCGAGTCGGGAAGCCTGGGCCGCGCGAGGGGCAGGACCCACTGCGCACCGTCGACCAACGCGGTGCGATCGACCCGGCCGGGAAGGCGTACCCATGCGACCCGGCTCTCCTCTTCGTCGCCCGCGTACGCGACGGTCAACGCCAGCGCGTGCCGGCCTCGAGGTGCGGGCCAGAGGGAGACCTCGTTCTCGTCGCCGAAGAAGTCCGGCACCAGCGAATCCGGAAACTGCAGCGAGGTGAACGACCCTGCGACGAAGACCGCCAGCGACAACACGACCCCCGTGTCGGAGTCCTCGTCGTCTTCGACCCACAAGATGATCTGCGACGCGGGCATCGAGCGTGCCGTCGGCTCGAACCCGTCCGGGAGCCGCAGTGGTTTCGGTTCGTCGGGGAGCGGACCGTTGGGGTCCGTCCCCCCGACCTCGTCACACGCAATGGCCTCGGTGGGGTCCTCCGCGTACGCGCTGAAGCAGTACGCAGGACGCTCGGCCCCGACCTTCCAGACCGCGTAGTACTCCGACGTGTTGCACGTCTCGTGAATCTCGTGGTGCACCACAGCAGCCTTGCCGTCGCGCTTCCACCCGACGACAGCGACCGATTCCTCCGATCCACAGCATGCGCAGGCCTCGGCCCGACTGGGCAGCAGACCCACGCCGAGCCCGGTGGCGAGCATCATCCCTAGCAACCCACGCGACCCCATGTTCGCAGGCTACACGTCCAGGCCCGCGGCCCTATTCCGCGCGAGCCCGGACCGGCGGGAGCGTCTATGCTGTCGGGCATGCGCGAGGCGTTGCTCGTCGTGGTCGGCATCGTGGTGCTGCTGGCCACCGCCTCCGTGGAACCCGCCACTGGGATTCGCGGAGGCCTGGTCGTCGCCGTCGTCTTCCTCGTGTTGGGCTCGATCGCGGGCGCGCTCTATCACCACCGACTGCACCAGAGCCTCTCCGCTCGCAACGCTCTGCCGCCGCGGTGGTGGATCGAGCCGACCAAACTCCACGGCACGCTGACCGAGGATGAACGCGACCGCACCATGCCGCCCTTCTATGTGGGTGCGGGTGCGTTTGGTGTCTCTGTGTTCGGATGTGTGGCGATGTTGTCGGGGCTCGTACGTGTCCTACTGTGAGACGCGCGCGAGTTCGCGAGTCGATCTCGATGGCAAAGCAAAGCGCGTAGTCTGGCCGACAAACGGATCCACAACCCCAATAACCACTCGAAATCGGGGATGAAATTCCGATTGCGACATCACCCACGCTCGAAGACCCTCATGGGCGGGGACGTGATCGATGCAACGTAGGACGAGTCATTGGATTCTGGGGGGCGCCTTGCTGTTGGCGCCCGGTTGCTACAACGGTTTGGACTTGGCCGCGCAAAGCGGTGGAGGCCCCGGGTCCGGGAGCGCGTCCGACTCGTCGGGCGAGACCGACGGGGACAGCGAGTCCGACTCCGACAGCGATTCCGACGGCACCGGCCCCGAGGGTGCCGAACTGCCAGCTCCCTCGGCGCGGGTGGCTCGCCTCACGCACACGCAGTGGGAGAACACGGTTCAAGACCTGCTCTACCTCGACAGCCCCACCGGATTCTCCGCGGCATTCCGTGCCGACCCCAGCAACTCCGGGTACCTGTTCGACAACAGCGCGGCGGCCCTCGAGGTCGACCAAGCGCTGTGGGGCGGCTACCAGCGGGCCGCGGTCGACACGGCCCAGCTCGCCGTCACGACCCCCAGTGTCATGGACGCGATCCTTCCCGTCGACGGCGGTGACGATGCGGTGCGCGCCGAAGCGTTCGTTCGCGAGTTCGGCCTGCGAGCGTTCCGCCGTCCGCTCGACGAGACCGAAGTCTCCACGTACACCGGCCTGTTCAGCGGCGCCGGAGACCTGTTCGACGACAGCGAAGGCTTCGACGCGGGCATCCGCATCGTCATCGAGACGATGCTCCAGTCGCCGCACTTCCTCTACCGTATCGAGCGCAGCACCGAAGCCGACGGCGACGTCATCCCCCTCGACGACTTCGAGGTCGCCCAACGGCTCTCCTACTTCCTGCTCGACTCGATGCCCGACGACGAGCTGCTCGACGTCGCCATCGACGGCACGCTCACCGAGGACGACGTGCTCGAAGACCAGGCGCGTCGCTTGCTCACCGACCCCCGCGCCAAGGTCGTGGTCGAGGCATTTCACGACGACGTGTTCGACACCGAGTCGATCCTCGGTGCGGCGCCGCTCCCCGCCATCTACCCGGACGCGCCCGACAACCTGGGCGAGCTCGCGTACGAGGAGTTCCACACCTTCATCGAGCGCATGATGGTGGACGAAAAAGCCGGCGTGACGGAGCTGTTCAGCACCAACGTCACCTACGCCAACGCCGAGCTCGCCGCGATCTACGAGGTCGACGGCGTGACCGGTGAAGAGTTCCAGCGCATCGAGCTCGACCCCTCCCGCCGACGCGGTGTGCTGACCCAGATCGGCTTCCTCGCGGCCAACGCCACGGGCGCACAGCCGGATCCGATTCACCGCGGAGCCTTCATCTCCGAGCGCATCACCTGCTCGGAGCTGCCGCCACCACCCGACGAGATCCCACCGATTCCGGATGTCGAAGGCCAGACCAACCGCCAGGCCATCGAGGAACTCACCGAGATTCCCGGCTCCAACTGCGCGGGCTGCCACAGCGTCTTCATCAACCCGCTCGGCTTCCCATTCGAAAACTACGACTCCACCGGAGCCTTCCGCACCACCGACGAAGGCCAGCCGATCGACGCATCGAGCACCGTCATTCTCGACGGCGCCGAACATGAAATCAGCAACGCGATGGACTTGGCCGACCTGCTCGCGGCCAGCCCCTCGGTGCACGCCTGCTACGCCAAACACTGGGTCGAGTACTCGGCCGGTCGCCCCGCGGTGCCCGAAGACGACGCGCTCGTACAGCGCCTCACCGCTGCCAGCCTCGATGGCAGCGCCTCGATGGAGGACACGCTCGTCGAGATCGTGAAATCCACCCCCTTCACCAACCGTGCAACCGCCGAGCTCGAGTAAGGAGACCAAGACCATGAAGATCTCTCGTCGATTCGTACTTCGTGGACTCGGTGGCGCCACCGTGGCGCTCCCGCTGCTCGAAAGCCTTGCCCCCCGGGGCGCAACCGCGGGCGGTACCGCCACCCCGCCCTACGCCATCTTCTTCCGGCAGGCCAACGGGGTTGGGTGCGCCCAGAACACCGACGTCGGCAGCGAGCCCGAGCGGTTCTGGCCCAACAACCCCGGCGCTCTCACGGCCGACAACCTGCAGGGTCGCGCGGTCGATGAACTCACCGACTTCGCCGACCGACTGCTGATCGTCGGCAACGTCAACAAGGAGTACTACGACTACGGCGACGGCCACGCGAACGGGGTGTTTCAGGCCCTCACCGCGCGTCCCGCCGACGTGCCCGGCCAAGGCGGCTCTTCGGAGGCCAGCGGTGAATCACTCGACCACCGCATCGGCGCGGAGCTCAACGCCGATGGTCGCGAGTCGATGTTCATGTACGCCGGCGCCAGCGGAGGCTGGCTCGGAGGTCCTTGCCTGTCGCACCGCGGGGCGGCGAACCGTCGCGCGCCGCTGCACAACCCGGCCAACGCGTACATGCAGATGATGGGCATCGACAGCGACCAGTTCGCGACGCTCATCGCTCGACAGCGCAGCATCAACGACCTCGTCAAGAGCGAGATGGACATCCTGCTCGGACGCCCCGAGCTCAGCGCCCAAGACCGCCAGCGGCTCGAGCTTCACCAGCAGAGCATTCGCGACCTGGAGAACGGGCTCGAGTGCAACCTCACCGCCGACCAAGAGGCCGCGCTCGAGGGTGCCTCGGCCGGCTATGAAAGCACCAACGGCGACGAGGTGCTCGCCGCGACACGGGCTCACATGGATGTCGCCGCGCTCGCGGTCGCCTGCGGCTACACGCGCTCGGTTGCGATTCAGGTCGCCGACGGCAACGACGGCCGCACCCGCTACCGCAACCTCGAGACCGGCGAAGAGATGGAGAACTACCACTTCCTCTCCCACCGCCGCCTCTCGCACGGCTCGGACGGCGCGATCATCTCGGACTCCGACGTGCTGCACCACTACGTCGACCGCCACTTCGCCCAGACGTTCGCCTACCTGCTGCAGCGGCTGTCCGAATACATCATGCCCGACGGTCAGGCGCTCATCGACGCGGGCTTCAGCTGCTGGCTCAACGACAGCGGCAACGGCCCGGGCCACTCGTCCCGCAACGTCCCTCACGTCATTGCGGGCAGCGCGGGCGGCTTCCTGCGGCAGGGGCAGTACATTCAGCTCGAGGACGTCACCAACCACGCCCGCGTGCTCAACACGCTCGGCAGCGCCGCGGGCTTGCGCGACGGCAACGGCGACCTCATCAGCGACTTCGGCGACCCCGCCCAGGACCGCACGCCGATGCAAGAGCTCATGGCTTGAGCCGCCACGTCGCGTGATCGCAAAAAGACCCCGGAGTCGCCTCCGGGGTCTTCTTCGTGGTTGGGACGACGCAGCGCTATCGCGCCAGCATCTTGATCGCGGCGTCGAGCTGAACGTCGCGCTCGCTGTCCTTGGCGAACGGCACGACGATGTCGGGCTCGATGCCCTCCCCCACCGCTCGCTCCGAGCCAGGCGCGTGAAAGCGGCTGATCGAGAGCTTGAGCGCCCAACCGTTGTCGAGCTCGTGAATAGACTCGACGGTGGCCTTGCCGAGCGTCTCCTCGCCCACCACGATCGTCCGATCCGCGGCGACCAGCGCCTCGACGACGATCTCCGCACCCGAGGCGGTGTGCGGCCCCACGAGCGCGACCGTCTTCAGCGACTGCCACGGCGTGGTGCCCTCGCTCTTGCGCACCTCGTCCTCGGCGTCGCGGCGCTCGAGCACCACCACGTCCTTGCCCGGTGGCAGCAGCAGCGATGCGGTATCGACCGCGGTGTCGAGCAAACCGCCGGGGCACTTGCGCAGGTCGAGCACGAGCGAGGTCATGCCCTCGTCGGTCAAGGTCTGCAGATGGGCGCGCGCTTCCTCCGCTGTGTGTTTCGAGAACGAGGTGATGCGAAGCAACCCCACGCCATCGCTCAGCAGCTCCGCTTTGACCGACTCGAACTTCACCGCCCCACGTTCGAGCGTCTCGGTCCACTCCTCGGTGTCGCGTTGCACGAACAGCGCAACCTCCGAGCCCGCCTCACCGCGAATCCGATCCACGACGTCCATCAGGGACATGCCACGCAGGCGTGTGCCGTCGACCCCGAGGATGCGGTCGCCCGCCTCGATCTTGGCGTTGGCCGCGGGGCTGTCCGGAATGACCTCCCGGACCACCACCACATCGGCGACCAGCTCGATCGCCACCCCGACCCCCACGATCGAGCCCTTGGTGCCCGCCTCGAGCTCGGCGAGTTCACGCGGGTCGAGCAACGTGTTGACCGGATGCCCCGGGAGCTGCACGAGCCGCGCGAGCATGCCCTCGGTCGCGCCCGACCACAGCACGTCGTCGGGCAATGGCCCCTCCACGTACTTCGACTGCACCAGCGTACGCACCTGCTCGAACGCATCCTTCGCGTTGGGCATCACCTGGGGCGCTTCGGCGTGCGCCAAGTGCAGACCAGGCGTCGCCTTCGCGACCAGCGTGTCGAGTTCGCCGTCGACGTGGGCCACCTCGGCGGCCACGGCCTGATCGTCGGGCGCCGCATCGCAGCCGACGAGCACGTCGCACGCGGCAAAGAGAAACACACCAAGGGTGAGGAGTTCGGTCTTCATCATGAGGGCTTTCGGGGTCAGGAGACGTTGCGGTCCAGCAGCGGCACGGTGGCGTCGTAGTCGTGAATGCGCGCGGGCGCGGGTGCATGGTTCGCGCCCGCTTCGGGCGTGGGCTCGACGGAGGCCGGCCGAGCGCCGAGCCAGGCCGCGAGTGGAATTGCGGCCGCCAATGCGGCCCCATAGGCGGGGATCGGTCGGCGCAAGAACGCCAACACCTTGCGGGTGGGCTTGGGCGCGAACTCGGCCTTGGCCTTGGCCCGCAACGCCCGGCGCACGTCGACCGACGGCCGCTCGGCGTAGGCCGCTCCAATGCCGCGCAGCTGCGCCTGAAGTCGGCAGTACGCCTGGGCGCACTCGCCACAGCGCCCGAGGTGGTCGGCGACCGCCACCGCGTCCTCAGGCCCGAGCGTCTCGTGGTGATGGTCGGTGAGCTTCTGCAAGGCGTCGTCGCAGTTCATGGCGTCTCTCCTTTGGCGAGCTGGGCACGAAAGGCCACGGTCGCGGCGTGAAGTCGGGATTTGATCGTGCCCTCGGCGACCCCGAGCACCGACGCAATCTCGCGATACGTCAGCTCGGCCACCTGCTTGAGCAGCAACAGTTGGCGCTGGCCGTCGGGCAGCGCATCCATGGCACGCCGCACCTGGTCGGCCTCGGCATAGGCAGGCTCGGAGGCTTCGGCCGGTCGCGGCAACGCGTCCAGGGCTCGACTCTCGCGGGAGCCCTTGCGGTGCTCCATGCGGCAGCGGTTGCGAGCCACCGTGAACAGCCAGGCCGCGAATCGACCTCGCGCGGGATCGAAGGTCCGGTCCCGCAGCACCGCCATGAACACGTCCTGAAAAATGTCCTCGGCCCTGCCCCGGTCGTCGACGAACCGACGCACGTACGCGAACAACCGGACCTCGTAACGGGCGTACAGGACGTCGAATGCGTCCATATCTCCGTCGCGAATTGCGCGCGTGAGCGCCTCATCGCTGGCCGCAGGCCCAGTCACCACCCCTTCTATGCCGCAGACCACCGAACCGTTCGATGGCGGGGCGTTTTTTTTTCAGGGCGTCGTCAGCCGTCGTCCGGTGCCAACAGCTCGTCATGGGAGAGCTCGCGGCAGCTGTTGTCGGGCAAGACCCGCACGATCGGGCCGGCGTCGTCGGTCGACGTTGCGACGGTGGTCACTCGAAGCGTCCCATCGGGGTCTTGGTAGCCGGGAAACCGGGCCCCCGGAACGGTCGTTCCGACTCGAACGTCGGCACCACCGCGCACGACGACGACATCCGCCGCGCCCTCGCACGTCCACGTTCCTCGCCCGATGCGCTGGTCCTCGGAGACGCCCCCCAGCGCACCCGACTCGAAGCTGAATTCGCCTCGCGGCTGTGCCGTCACCAACGATGCCCCGTCGACCCATCCGGTCGCCGTGCCGCGAGCATCACGAACCGAGATCTTGGACCACTGCGCCTCCGTGACCGGGGCTCCATCGTCATCCTCGACCCGGTCGACCCGAGTCCCCGCCGCGACCATCGCCACGGGCCGGCCGTCGGGGCGTGCGTAGAACGGAACCGCCGAGGAGTCCGTCGTATGGATCGACGTCACGTCCGGGACGGTGGCCGAGAGAAAGCCGATCGTGAAACGCTCCGGATCCTCGGGGAACGAGAGCGCTTTGCAGCTGTAGGCCCGCGTACGAACGTCCTGCGTTTCCATCCCACGGGGCAACGCGAACTCGAGCTCAACCTTCCGACCTCGCCAGCCGGAGACCACGCCCCACACAGGACGGAACCATGGACGCAGCGGTGTGGACGCACGCTGTACCGCAAACCGCAGGCTCGATGCGACCACGGCCCCTTCCCAACGGATGCCGCCCAGGGTCGCGGTGAGCGTTGGCCGCGTGGCGTCCAAAGAGACGCGAACGTCATCGGCAACACCGTGCAGCCGAACAACCGGGGCGTCGTCGACGTGCAACACCGCGTTGCGGAGATAGGCACCCGACTTCGCTCGAACGTTGCAGCGCCCCGAAGCCTCGGTGGGAACCGCCAGCGCAAGCGCCAACGTGGACCCCGAAAGAATCCAGACCCACCCCCGCCCAACACGTCGCGTCATGATGTCGCCCATGGCCGTCGCGGACGATAGCAGCGCCCTGCTGACGCCTCCAACCTGGACACAAACGACCGCACGCCCATGGTGCGGAGGCGGTATGGTCTCCGCATGGACGCGCGTGTTCTGCTCGGCGTGTGGGCGCTGACCGCGATTGCGGTGACCGGATGCTCCCAGAGTCGCGACTGTGCCCGGTTGGCCGAGGTCGCCAATCGTCGCAGCGCCGAGATCGCTCAGATCGAAAACCGACAGAGCACCACGCCCCAGACCCTCGCGACCGACATGGAGGCGCTCAGTGGCGTTGCGGACCAAGTGGTGCAGGACATCGAAGCGTTGAACCTCTCGGACGGGCCGCTCGCCGAACAAGCGTCGCGCTACGCCGACAACGCGCGTGCGCTCTCCAAAGCGACGCAGGACTTCTCCACCCTGATGGACACGCTCGAAGGCCGACGCGACGAAGACCGCAAGACCGAAGCCGCGTTCGAAAAGACGGGCCGTAGCCTGCTCGATGCGTGTGCGACCGCCTCGGCTGCGTGCAACGACGTCGGCGATGTCCTCCGTGCGCAACCGGAGAACCCCGAGCCCGACGCGCAACTCGAGGTACTCGGCACGTACACAGATGCGCTCGAGGCCCTCGAGCTCGAAGACGGTCCCGTTGCGACCGCCGTGAACGCTCGCGTCAAAGCCACCAAGGACTACACGGCGATGTTGGTCGGACGCGCCGCGCTCGACGACGACATCGAGGCGGCGCGCACCAAGATCCACGACATCGTCGACGCACAGAACGCGCTCATCACCGAGCTCAACACCACCTGCGCGGGCAAGGATTGATCGGAGGAGCCACGATGGACCTGCAACGCCTTCACGACGACGTTTGGACCGCGACCGCCCCGCAGACGATGCTCGGGCTGCACCTGGGCACCCGCATGACCATCGTGCGCCTGCCCTCGGGCGGGCTGTGGGTGCACTCCCCGATCCCACTCGATGACGAGGGGCACGAGCAGCTGCGCGCGCTGGGCCCGGTCGAACACGTCGTCGCGCCGAACCTCTACCACCACCTGCATGTGGGCCCGATGGCCCACGCCCACCCGGGCTCGGTCGTGCACGCTCGGCCCGGACTCCGCAAGAAGCGGTCCGACCTACACATCGACGCCGACCTGCAGGGCTCGACACCCGATGCGTGGGGCGATGTGTTCACCGCTGTGCACATCGAAGGCACGATGCTCGACGAGGTCGTGTTTCTGCACCGCCCCTCCCGCATGCTGATCAGCTGCGACCTGGTGGAGAACTTCAACACCTGCGAGCATTTGCTCACCCGCGTCTACCTGCGACTCGGCGGCATCTACCAGAAACCCGGTCTGAGCCGCCCTCTGCGGCTGGTGTTCCAGGACCGGCCACGGGCGCGTGCAGCCATCGACCGGGTGATCGGGCTCGACTTCGACACACTGGTGCTGTCCCACGGGGACCTCATTCACGAGGGAGGTCCCGATGTGGTTGCGCAGTCGTACCGCTGGTTGAAGTGAGCGACTCGCCGCGTGCGGCCAAACGCGTTAAGATAGCCGCTCGTGCCCGCACGCACCCGTGTACGCCATGGCGATGGAACGCCCTGCCGCTTCGCAGCGAATGTACTCGAAGAACTCGGGGCGCTCGTCGTTTACGCCGGGCAAGCGGGTCGCGGCTACGGCGACGTGCAGAGCCTCGAACGCCGGGCGCTCGAAGCCGACGAAAAGGCCACCTCGATTCGTGCTGACCTGCAGCGCATGCTTCGAGACGGGCAAGCCGCGCTGGTTGCGGGCGCCCAGCTCTCGGCCTGGCCGGAGGTTCGCGAGCACGCGCGCAAGGCCGGCTCCGAGCTGCAGGGCATCGTCGAGCAATGGCAGGCGCAGGCCTCGACCAACGCCGAGCACACCCGCAAGAACCTCGGCCAGTACCAGCAAGACATCACCGAGTCGATGCGGGCCGACCTGCACGACTACCTCCGCTACTGCGCGCACGCCAACGTCGCCGACGTCACGGTCGTTCGACGATTGGGGACCGAACGCTACGTCGACACCTTGCGATTCGAAGCCGCCGCCGCGCTGCGGGTCGAGCTCGACGTGGTGCCCGGGTACTGCACCCCGGCCAAACGCGTCCGCAGCTGGATGAAGAAGGCCGTCGTTCAGGCCGGCACGCGCAAGGGGCTGTTCGGCGGCGAAAAGCCACGCGAGCTCAAGCTCGACCCGTACTACATCGTCGAGGCCGTGCTCAGCCCCGGCGCGATCGATCTGCGCCTCTCCCCCAAGCTCAAGGCCAGCAACGACGTGCTCCTGCTTCGCCTCCGGCCCGAAGGCGGGCGCATCGTCGGCCACTGCACGCTGGGCGAGTCGCAGCGCGAGCCGGCGGTCGGAGACGCAACGCTGCAACAGCTGTGGGACGCGCTGCAGCAGGAGCGGCTGCAAACCGCCCAGCGCCATGCAGTCGTCTCCACGGTCGAACTCGACGGCAACCCCGTGCCCGGTGCGCGCGGCTACTTCGGATGCGCGGAGCGACTCATCGACAAGTGGCGGCCTATCGTCAGCGAACTCGCACGCCACACCCCCGGCTCCGACGAGCTGTGCGTGCTCGTCGGCAACGACAGCGGCAACGACGACGAGCTGTGGGTGCGCACCGCCGACCTCACGCAGCACCTGCTCACGATCCCCACCGCGATTCGGCCCCGGCTCAGCCCCTTGGAGCTGCTTGGGCCGGCCCGCGTGACCCGAGAGTCCGACATCATCGATCTCGGCAAGGTGATGACGCCCGATGCAGGCGACGACTCCGACGTCATCTCGCTGCACTACATTCCGCCCAGCCAAGCCGGCGACGTGGTCGAGGCCGGCGCGCCCTCACCGGTGCTCGAGCTCGCCAGCGGAGACATCTCCGTACTCGAGCTCGGTCGCGACCCGCGTGAAGACTCGGGCTGCTACGACCTGTCGAAGCTCGAACGCAGCGCTCAGTCCGGCTGAGCCTCGTCGGGCCCTCGGGTGCGACGCGCCAGCTCCAACGCTGCCGCGACCGCGGCCGTCTGCGCCCGCTCGCCGCCCGCATTCACCGCGACCAACACGGCCGCGCCCAAGCTCGGCATGACGATGATCGAGGCGTAGTTGACCGTGTTGCTGCCATCGTGGGTGAGCACGGGAATGCCGAACATCTCGGGCTCGGGCACCGCCCAACCGAGCGCGTATCCACCCCCGCGTTCGTCGGACTTGGGCACGGGCGAGGTGAGGCGGTCGATCGAGTCCGCACTCACGAACGACGAGCCCTCGAAGAAGACCGCAGCAAACTTGCCCCAGTCCTCGAGGTTGCAGTGCACCCCGCCTGCCGGGCCGAGAAACGGAGGGTTGTCCACGTCCACCGGAACGAACGCCCCTGCCTGCTCCTCGTGCGCCCATGGCTGGTCCCGCGCCTCGCCGACCGCGGTGGGCCCGAAGCCGCAGGAGTCCATCCCCAGCGGTTCGAACACCCGGGTTTTCAGCTCGTCCTCCCAGCTGCGTCCGGTGGTCCGTTCGATCGCCGCGCCCACGGCGACGTAGCCGAAGTTCGAATACTCGAAGTTCGAGCCGGGCGTGAACCGTGGTTTCGCGGCCAGTGCTTCGAGCGTGACGATGAACCGCCGTTGCAACGTGGGCGTGTTGCCCAGCCGTTCCACCATGCCCTCGGAGAACTCGGAGACGTCGACCGCAATGCCCGAGCGGTGGCGCATCAGCTGAGTGAGCGTGACCTCGCGAAAGTCCGGGTGCATGACGACTGCCGCTTCGGGTCCGAACGCCTCGAGCATGCTCAGGTCCCACCGCAACTCGCCCGCCTCGACCAGCCGTGCAACGAGCAACGCGGTCATCGCTTTGGTGTCGGAGCCCAGGTGAAAGACATCGTCCGCGGTGAGTTCGGCGGGTTCGTCCGCACGGCGCCCCCCCGCGGTGCCGATCGCCAACACTCCGCTGGCGTCGATGACCGCGGCAGCAATGCCCGGCACCCCCGAACGCTCCCGCACCTCGTCGAGCAGCACGTCGAGGTCCTGCGGCGTTCGAGGTTTGGCGCTCTCCCCCTTCATCGAAATGTCGATGTCGGCCGCGACCGTGCTCGGCCCCTTCGGAGCCCTCGAGCCTCCGGGCTCGGTGGTCGAACGGGCGGGTTTGCAGCCCGCGGCAAGCACGAGCGAGGACAGCAACAGGCCGATGCGAGTCACGGTCCCGATGGTACCCGCACCAGGGAGTCCCAGCGGTGCTGCACACCCGACGCGGACGCACGCGCATCCTGACCCGGTTCACGAAACCACACCCGGAGGCTGCGTGTCCGCGGCTGCACCAACAGCGTGTGCACGACCTCGGACAATCGAACCTTGCGTGCCAACGACCACAGGCCCTCCTCGTCCCACGCGTGGGCCCGGGCCCGCGATGCCCTCTCGACGGTGTCGTAGCGGCGGCAGGCCTGCGGACCATCCTTGCCGCGCAGATGGTTCGTTGCGGCGAGGACCGTTTCGGCCCCCCCGAGTCCCGCACGCCGCAGATGCACGCCGTCGGACTCCACTTCGAGCACCCGCGCCGGCGGGTCGGCCTGCGGGTCGACCACATGCACGATGAAGCTGCCGGCATGGGTCGCAGCCCGCATGCCCGACTCCACATCGTCGGCATCGGCATCGCCGTCACCATCCACGTCGCGGCGTTCGAGCAGGTCGCGCAACAACAGATTCGCCGGAGCGAAGCCGGTGGCGGCCCCGGAAACCGAGGCCGCACCATCGCCGTAGCCCATGTTGAACAGCGCCGTGACGCCCGCTTCGTTCACACACGACAAGCAGCCCAGGTAGCCCGCAAAGGACACCGAAACCACCGGTTGTCGCGCGGTATCGGACGGTTGGTAGACCATCAACACCTGGTTGCGCAGCAGCGCGGGCTCGTCCGCCCAATCCAGGTTGCGCACGACCATCGGCGCTCCATCGATGGATGCGGCCGTGGAGGTGCCCCACGCCGACACCGACGAGCAACCGATTGCGACCAAGTCGGTCATCGCGCCCATCACCAGCAGGTCGACGGCCCGCAGCTCACGATCCAAGCGCGGCACGTAGGCACCGCCGGCCTGCTGCATGCCCTGCACGATGCCCTCCGCCTCCTCTCGCAAGGCCGGGGCGATCGTCGCGACGACTCCGTACACGGCGGACGCCGCTTCGAGCTGCTCCGGAGTGATCACATCCAGCGCGTAGCCCTCGAGCACGTCGAGGATCTCTGCCCGCAACAGCACGCCCTGCGCATGTCCCATCTGCGTCGGGGTGCCCCACACACGAAGCACACGCTGCCCCTGCACCAACTCCAAGGTGCCGTGCACCGCGTCCGATGTCTCGGGCGCAACGGGCTCGGGCGCAGCGGGGGACTCGGTCGGGGCAGGATCCGGGTCGGACGCAGGAGCCTCGGCACGGCAACCCGCGGCCAAGGCCAGACCGATGAGCACACGTCGCATCACGGTTGGCATGACGCGGGAACCCAGCCCGGAAGTTCCGCCACGAGTGGAGACGGGTCGGTGCCGAACGGGTGCGCCTGCATGAACTCCCACGCGCGCCCCCGTTCGCTCGGAACGCTGTGGCCACCGCCGTGATCGCAGACCAGTGCATAGCCGCCCCGCGCCTCGATCGCCTCTTGAAACGCCTCGCTGGCCTCCATGAAGTTGAAGCCGGCCACGTCGTCGCTGGCACCACCGTGCAGGATCATCGAAGACACGACCTGCTCGGGCGCGTCGGAGGGCACGTCGCCCCCGCGCAGACCTCCCGAGATGGTGGCTGTGGATGCGAGATAGGAGGCACGCCGAAAGGCCGCCTGCGACACGTGCATGCCGCCCGCACTGAAGCCCGCGGCATGAATGCGGCGCGCGTCGATGCCTGGCCCTGCTGCGGCACACGCGACGATCTCGTCCATGAGGTGCAGGTCATCCTCTCGGTTCTCGTCGACGAGAAACCACGGGAACTGTCCCGTGTCGGGGTCGTTCCACGGCGCCACCACCATGCCGCCCATCGCGACGATGGCGTCGAGGTCCTGTGACGTGAGGGAGTTGGTGGCCGAGTTCGGCGTGCCGCCGGTGCCATGAAACCAGAACACGAGCGGTCCGCCCCCGCCCGCGTCAGGGTCGTAGAAGACCCGAGCGGTGCGAGGCCCAGTCTCGGCGGGAAAGAACTCCAAGTCGCCGGCCGCAAACGCAGGGCAGCGGCCGTCGGCGGTCGGGAGTTCGGGAACCGGTCCATCGTCGCCCGGCTCCCCGGTCGAGCTGCCCGTCTGCGCCTCGCCCGTACTGCTGCTACTCGAACCGGGGCCCGCCGTCGTTTCGGACCCGGTGTCGGCGCCTTCGGTCGTCGAAGAAGAACCGCCGCCGCCCGACGAGCCTTGCGTCGAGGTCGTGACGTCCTCGGCTCCCGTCGTGTCCGTATCCGTACCCGCACCGGAGGTTCGACAGCCCACCAGCGCACCGCACAGCGCAACACTCATCAGCCTCACGCGACCAGCGTCGCACGATGCCGCTGACGCTGCTACCCGCGCTAGCAGGAGAGCGAAGCGTCCCGGAGGGCGCTTCGCGGTAAAGAAGCAACGCGACGTGAGGCGCTACCGACGAGCTCCGCCCCAGGCGGAGACCGTCGTGAGCACCGCGGCGGTCCAGACGATTTGCGCCATCAGCAGGTGCACGAGCTGCATCCAGCCCGGCGCGGCGAGACCGATGGTGGTGATGCCCACGACCACCTGGGCGATGACCGAGTGTTGTAGGCCGCGGGCGAGCCGAGGCGTGATCGGGTCGTGGGTGTGCTCGCGTGCCCACGCGCCAATGCCGTAGAGCGCCCCCGCCGCGACGACTGCGACCACGGGGTGCACGATACGCAGGCGCACCAAGAAGTGGTTGGCCGACGACAGGTCATCCCGCACGTGCGCCAACAAGCCTTCGGCGGCCGGCGTGGCGGGAAAGAGAGTGTCGCCCAACGCCGTCACCGCGCCGGTCATGCAGGTGACGACGAGCGCGAGCAAGCCCGCCGTCAGCAGCCAAGTGCCACGCCCGAGTGCGCGCGGGCGAAGCTCGCGATAGTCGTAGCTCCACCATGCCGTGAGCGCGGCGGACCCGGTCAGGATCAACGTGTTGACCAAGTGCAACGAAATGATGACCGCACGCGGGACCGAGTCGTCGTCCGCGACCAGCTCTTTGAGCACCAAGCCGGCCCCGATCAGAGCTTCGAGCACCACGAACACCATCGTGACGACCGCAGCCACGGTGACCCGGCCGCGCCCGAACAGGCGGATCGACCACCCCACCAGCACCAGGACCGCCGGACCCAACACGCCACTGGTCACTCGGTGCGTGAACTCGATGATCGTCTCGGTACTGGGTGACAGGGGGACGATGTCCCCGTTGCAGGTGGGCCAATGCGAACCACACCCGGCGCCACTGTGGGTGATGCGAACCCACGCCCCGAACAAGATGACGAACAGCAAATACGCGACGATCACGGTCGCGTAGCGTCGAAAGCCCCGGTGTGCCTCGGGATTCATGGCGGCCGGACGCTACCACGCGACCTGGGGCAATCCAGTCGCGGGCCTGGCGCGAACACCCTGGCGCGGTGGCCCATTCGAGCACCGCGCTTTCGTTGGACAACACGCCGAAGTCGCGAAACAATTCGGTGTCATCGCGTGGGATGGCGGAGGTGGACTGACTTGAGGCTGAGAGAAACAGCATGTTTGGGGCTGCTCACGAGCGCCATGCTCGCCGGGTGCAGTGAGAGCGAACCCGAGGGCACGCGACTGCGCGGGGTCTTGGGCTACGCGGAGTTCGTGCTCGTCTGCGACAGCGGCACATGCCCGCAGTTCGAGAGCAACCCGGCGTTCGCAATCGGCTCCACCTTCGACTTCGACCTCGAAGTGCGCAGCGACTTCCCGTACCACGAAGCCGGCGCGCACCTCGAAGTGCACGAAGGCGACCCGCGCTACACCGAGGGCTCGCAGATTCAAACCGTGATGGCGGTGAGCGACCACTCCGATCGCTACCTCATCGACTACGCGCACATCTATCTCTACGCCGCCAACCGGTTCACGCTCGAGCGCACCGATGGCACTCCACTCGAGCGCGATGGCGACGTCTACGTGCTTCCGCGCTCCGGCATGATTCCGCTGGAGGTGACGGCATTCCACGACGCCGACGCTCTGATCGGACGCGTGCAGCTCCGCTTCGGCTCGGACGACACCTCGGTGCTGCGTGTGTCGTCGTCGACCTCCAACCGCGTCAGCGTGTATCCGCAGGGCCCCGGCTCGGCGGTGCTTCAAGTCGAAGGTGTCGGCCACACCCAACAGTTCGAGTTTCGGGTGCACGAGGGCACACGCACCAACCCCACCCCGTCGCCCACGCGGACCAATCCCACGCCCGACGAAACGGACACGGACACTGGCACCGACACCGACACCAGCAGCGGAGGCGACTCGAGCACGTCGAGCGCCGAGTCGAGCACCGGAGGAGGCCAATGAAACGCGCCGCCCTGCTCGTCCTCGCGACGCTGACAATCCTCGCCGGGTGTGCCGACTACGACACGGCCAATGTGATCGTGCTGCACCGCGATGCGGGCACGACTGGATCTCGCCAGGTTTCGGTCGGCGGAGCCGCCACGGTCAAGGTGGAACCGGAAGGGCGCTCGAACTACTCGGGCACCGAGTCGATCGGCGTGCGAGCCGAAGACCCGACCATCGCGAGCGTCAAACAGACGATCCTCAGCGACACCTGGACCATCCTCGGTCACGCACCCGGCACCGCATCCTTCCGGGTCTACGTCGACGGAGAGCCGTTGGATCGCTTCACGTTCACCGTCACCGAATTCGACGGAGGCGAGCCATGAAACGCGCCCGAACGCTCGGGATTCGCGGTTGCACGTGGCTGTGCGCCATGACCGTGGCCAGCCCGGCACTCGCGAAACCGCCGCATCCGTCCACGGTCAGCTGTGCACCGAACGACAGCGCCGGAGCACGCGGAGACAAGATGGTCAGCGCGGGCATCGGACTCACCGCGACCGGGGCGATCCTCGGCCTGCTCGTCGGAGCACCCGCTTTGTTGCTGCGTCACTACGCCCGCGAGGACGCCGAACGAGCCACCTACGAGGCCCGACAACGCCGCTACGCCCGTCGGGCACGTCGTCGCGAAGTCGTCGCGGTCGCCTCGCTCGGCACCGGCGGCGCCATGGTGCTGATCGGCGTGCCGCTGCTCATCGCCGGCGCCCGTGCCAACCGCTCGGACCGCGCTTCGGTGACGCCAATCCTGACGCCCACCATGGCGGGCGCCAGCGCGACGCTTCGATTCTGACGCCGCTCAGTAGTGGTACTCGAGCGTGTACTGCGTGCAGTCGCCGAGTCCCTGGTCGAACCGAATGTAGACCTGTGCCTCGTCGTCGAGCACGCCCAGGCAGTTGAGTTCGATCTCGAAGGAGTCGTCCCCGCAGCAGCCGGGGCGGCCCTCGGGGGAGTCGGCGGCGACTGTCCCCTCTGGACACGTCACTTCGGTGGAGAACAGGTCGTTGGTGCACTCGACGAACTTGCACATCCGCAGCGCCCCCGCCGTCGTCAGCGAGCGCGCCGGGTTGACCGAGTACAGGGCGGAGTCGGTGCCCAGGTAGGTGAACCAATCGACATCGCTATCTTCGAGCACGGCGGTGATCGTGACGGCGTTGTCGTCGTTGTCGTTGATCTCGCCGAGATCCGCGGCATCGTCCTCGGTGTTGTTGGGCTCGTAAATATCGACGCCGCAGTCGACGTCGTTCACACAGACGTCGTTCACGCACATGAGGCCGCCATCACAGCTCCCGTCGTCACACTCGCACCCTTGGGTGCCGGGCGTACATCCCGACGACGTTTCGTCGGTGGGATCCGTCGAGGAGCCGTCATCCATGGAGTCCATGGTTGGATCCATGGTCGTCGGCGTGGGCCCGGTCGTGGTCGAACTCGGTCCCGTGGTCGAGTTGGACGTCGCGGTGGTCGAGGCCGTTGCAGTGGCCGAGGTGGCGCTTCCCGTGGATCCACCGCCGTCGTCATCGTCCACCACTTCCCCGCTCTCGCCCCCTGGAACGGGTTCGGAGTCATCACAGGCGCCAACCGCGAGGGCAGCAGAGGCGAACAACAAGCCAAGCGGGATCCGCATCCCCCCTACGGTAGACTATCGGTACGTTTCATGACGGTGTCTTCGAGAACTCTAGTACGCGTCATCGGCGCGATGACCCTCGTACTGTGTGGCTGCAAAGACCGCGCGTCCTCAGAAACGGAATCGGATGCGTCGTCCGGGTCGGCCGAGGCCAGCACCTCTTCGACGATCCCCTCATCCACCGGTGAACCCCCCACCACGAGCGAGTCGGCCGATGGCTCCAGCACTTCGCTCAGCTCGGACGCCGACGACGCCGAGTCCGAGGACGGCGGAGCCGAGTGCGACATCTACGGACAGGACTGCATCGAGGGGGAGAAGTGCACCCCCTACTCCGATCAGCCCGACCTGATCCCCGACGACATTCGCTGCTGCCCGATCATCGGCAACAGCCCGCGCCAACCGGGGGACTCCTGCACGGTCGAAGACTACTTCGGCAGCTGCCTCGACGATTGTGACGTCGGCAGCTTCTGCCTCGACATCGATGGCGACGGCGAAGGCACCTGCCAAGCCTTCTGTGGCGGCAGCGCCGAGAACCCCACCTGCGTCAGCGACGAGAGCTGCTTCGTCTACTTCAAGGGCACGCCCCTGTGCTTCGACAAGTGTGACCCGCTCGCGCAGAACTGCCCCGAAGACCAAGGCTGCTACCCCGACGAAAACGCAGCCGGCGGGACCGGCTTCATCTGCCTTCCGCAGATCGGCCTGGAGAACACCTACGGCGACTACTGCTGGTTGCTGTCCAACTGCGCCCCGGGCTTCGTGTGCGTGACGCCCGACTTCCTGCCCGAGTGCGACGGAGCCGTCGGCTGCTGCACCGCGGTCTGCGATGTGGAGGAGCCGGACGACTGCGGTGGGTTCGACCCCGAGCTGCAGTGCACGAGCTGGTACCTCAACGGGCAAACACCGCCGTCGGCCAACCTCGCCAACGTCGGCGTGTGCGTGCTTCCTCCCTGATTCACGCCCCCACGCACCGGCCTCGCTGCGGGTGCGACATCGGGACGCACGACATTCGGTCGCAGAGACTCCGCGTCGCAGGCTTCTTACGCTGGATTCGGTAGGAATCCGAGCATGAAGACGTCTTCCTGGCTTCTCCTCGCGGCGCTCGCGATCCCCGTTGGTTGTGGTGACGACGCCGAGGGCACCGACACCGACGACGGGAGCTCCTCCACGACCGCCTCCACGGATCCGACCTCGGGCCCCACCACCGACCCGAGCACCACGAGCAACACCGACCCCACGACGACGGACACCACCACGGCTGCCGACAGCAGCTCTGGTTCGGACACCGACACCGACACCGATACCGACACCGATACCGACGACTCCAGCAGCACGGGCGAAGAAGCCCGCGAGATCACGCTGCAGTTCGCGGGGCGGATCGATGGTGTCGACGCGGCCTGCGATACCGATTTTGCGGGTCTGGGCTCGGCCGACAGCGACGCGCAGGTCCGGGACTTCCGGCTCTACGTCTCCAACATCCGCCTGCTCGACGCCGATGGAAACGAGGTCGCTCTCGAGCTCGAGCAAGACGGAGTGTGGCAATACGAGAACGTCGCCCTGCTCGACTTCGAAGATGGCACTGGGCTGTGCGCCGACACGGGCAACCCCGACCTGCGGAGCACCGTGGTCGGCACCGTGCCCGCGGGCGACTATGACGGCATTCGCTTCGATGTCGGCGTCCCGACCGACCTCAACCACCTCGATCCGAACACGGCCGAGCCCCCGCTGAACCTGCTCCCGATGACCTGGAACTGGCTCGCCGGACGCAAGTTCGTGCGGTTCGACTTCCTCGTCGACAACTTCCCGGACGACAACTTCGGCTGGAACACGCACCTCGGTTCGCAGGGCTGCAGCAACGGCAAGACGCCCGACCCGATGGCGCCGCCCACCGAGGACTGCACACGCCCGCAACGGCCGGCCATCGCCTTTGACGCCTTCGACCCCGACACCAACACCGTGGTGATCGATGCGGGCTCGCTGCTCGCCACCGTCGACGTCTCCGGCGACGAGGTCGCGCAACCGGGCTGCATGTCGTTCTTCCCCGCTGACGACAACTGCGCCGACATCTTCCCCAACTACGGCATGGACTGGGACACCGGCGACTGCGCCGACGGTTGCTCCGGCCAAACCTTCGTCACCGTCGAGTAAACGAACGATGCAACGGATCCTCATTCTCAGCGCCGCCCTTTCCCTCGTCGCCTGTGCACCATCGGAGTCGAGCGACAGTTCGGACACGGGTGAGGATCCGTCGACCGGTACGCCCGACGCCTCCAGCGAAGGCTCGGGCTCGACCGGCGAGTCCCCGACCACGACCGGCGACTCCGAAGACACCGACGACGGCTCGACCGGTGAGTCCGGCGACGAAACGGGCTCGACCACAGGCGAGCCCGAGTCGACGTGGGAATGGGACCTTCCCGCGCACTTCCCCGAGCCCAAAGTGCCCGAAGAGAACCCGATGTCGGCCGAAAAGGTCGAGCTCGGGCGCCACCTTTTCTACGATACGCGGCTGTCGGCCAACGACACGCAAGCCTGTGCAACCTGTCACCTGCAAGAGCTCGCGTTCACCGATGGGCGCGCCCTGCCGCTCGGTTCGACAGGTGACGTCATTCCGCGCAACTCGATGTCGCTGACGAACGTCGCGTACTCGAGCCGCCACACTTGGGCCAATCCGCTGCTGGAGTCCCTGTCGCAGCAGGCCACCATTCCACTGTTCAACGAGTTCCCCACCGAACTCGGGGCGGTGTTTGCCGAGGAGGAGATCCTCCAACGCCTCGCCGACGATCCCATCTACGTCGATCTGTTCGACGCCGCCTACCCCGAGGACGAGGAGCGCATCAGCTGGATCAATATCCGCAACGCGATCGCGAGTTTTCAGCGGACGTTGATCTCCCACGACGCTCCATACGACGCGTTCATCGCTGGAGATGAGGACGCGATCTCGGAGTCGGCCAAGCGTGGCGCAGACATGTTCTTCAGCGAACGGTTCGAGTGCCACCACTGCCACAACGGGTTCAACCTCACCAACGCGACTGAACACGCCGGCACCGTCTTCGACACTCCGGCATTCTTCAACACCGGGCTCTACAACCTGGACGGTGAAGGCCTCTACCCCGAGGGTGGATGGGGCCTGTCGGAGTTCACGCTCGAGCCGCAGGACATGGGCAAGTTCAAGCCCCCGACCCTGCGCAACATCGCATTGACCGCCCCGTACATGCACGATGGCTCGATGGAGACGCTCGAGGAGGTCCTCGACACCTACGCAGCCGGGGGCCGTTTGATCGAAGAAGGGCCCAATGCGGGGGATGGCCGGGCCAACCCCTACAAGAGCTCGTTCGTATCGGGCTTCGAATTGAACGAGCAGGAACGCGCCGACTTCGTCGCGTTCCTCGAGTCGCTCACCGACGACGTGTTCGTCACCAACCCGGCGTTCGCCGACCCCTGGAAGTAGGGCTCAGCACTTCTCGTTGCCGAGCGCGCCCCAGGCGTGCTCGCAGTAGTGCTCGACCAGGGTGCCCTCGGAGTCGGTCGCCTGTTGGCAGAAGCTGCCGTAGCAGGCCAACGTGGGCTCGTCGAAGGCCGCGCATGCGTCGAGGCACGCCGCTTCGTCGGCGTAGGGATACGCGTCGTAGCCGGAGCAGGTTGCCGCCATGCAGCCGCAGAACGCCTCGCACAGCGCGGTGTCGCCGGAGGTTTCGGAGGCGTCCGTCGTGGAGGAGGTTTCGGACGGACCGGTGCTCTCGTCGGCGGTGGTGCCCGAGCTCGACTCGGACGGGTCCGCGGTGGTTGAGGTTGCGGGATCGGTGGTGTCGGACGACGTCGAGGCGTCGTCCGAGTCGGTGTCGGACTCGCCTGCGGTGTGACCGTGCGGCTCCTGGCACGAGCCCTGGCCGTTGTGCACGTCGCAGATCAGATCGCCTTGGCAGTCGTCCGCGGTGTTGCACGGCGCTCCGACGGCGCCCGAGTCGGAGTCACAGCCGACCGGCGCGAGAAGGAGGGCAGCACTGGCGAGCCACATCGAGGTACGCATGACCGGCAGAGTCTAGGGGCCCGGTCGAGCCTTCCACGTGACGCCGTGTCGCACTGCGACGCTCGGTCGCGGTAGGGTCGGTCGCTCGATGGCGCGTCCCGCCCATGCCGAACCGATCGGCATCGCCCTCCCGGGCCTCTCCTCGACTCGGCTCGGTCTCGGGCTCAGTCTGGCCGCCCTCGCCGCCGTTGTGCTCAGCCGTCTGCTGCTGCTGCCCGACGGGCCCTGGGAGCAGGACGAGGCCTTGTTCGCGTCCGGTGTGCTCGACTTCGACGTCACCCGCCACCGTCCCCACCCACCCGGATTTCCGGGCTGGATTGCGACCGGCAAGGTGCTGCTGCCGCTCACCGGAGATCCGCTGCGCAGCCTGCAGCTCGCCTCGAGTCTCGCCTCCGCGTTCACGTTCTGGGCACTGGCGCATCTGCTCGCCCGCCTGCTCCCGGGCGGGCGCGCCACCCTGCTGGCCGCGGCCTACACGATGTGCCCGCTGAGCTGGGTTCACGCCGGGCGGGCATTCTCCACCACCCCGGCCATCGCACTCGCCCTCGCCGTGCTGCTGCTGTGGCATGCCAGCGGGACACGGCGGCACCTGGTGGGCTGGGCCCTGCTTGCAGTGGCGGGCCTGGTTCGCCCCCAGCTCGCCCCGGAGCTGGCCGTGGTCGCAGCGGTGGGCCTGGCCCGACCCGACGTCTCGCGCCGGGTTCGAGTTGGCGGCGTCGTGTTGGCTGCAGGGCTCACGCTCGCGGGCCTGGCCGCGGTGTTCGTCTCCGACCCCGCCGCCACCCTCGACGCGTTCGCGGGGCACCTCGGACGCCACCGCGGTGGATTGAGCCGAACGGTCCCCTGGTCCGCGCTCGGGTTCGTGCGCGGCCTCGGGCATCCCGCAGTCGCGGTGACCGTCGCGCTCGTCGCGGTGCTCGGGCTGGGCCGAGCGGTTCGGACCCGCCGGCGCGAAGGACTGTGGCTGCTGGCGCTGGTGGGCATTACCGCGTGGATGGTGCTGCGACAACACCACGCCGGCTTTCCCCGCTACGCCGTCGTCCTGCTCGCCGCCTGCACGCCCGCCCTCGCCTGGGCGCTGTCGGCCTTGCCACGGCACGCCGGTTTCGCGGCCACGATCGGCATGCTGGTCGTCGGGGCGGTGGCCTCACTCGGACCGGTGCTCTCGATGCACGACGCGCCGCTGCCCGTCGTGGCCGCCGCACGCAAGGCCGTCGCCGATCCACAAGCGCGTGCGCTCGCCTACAGCCACGGCGTGTTTTCCTTTGCGCGCCTCGAAGCCGAGCTGGCCGGCGTGCAGGCGATCGACCTGGCGAACGAGACCACGCCGCGATCGTTTCCGCCGCGAACCTACGCGATCGAAGGCAGTACCCTGCACACCCTCGACGGGGTCACCGTCTGCGGGATGTCGATGCCCGAAGCCCCCGAACGTGCGATGCGTCTGGGGCAGGGTCGTTTCGGACACGCCCGGCTCAGTCGCGACGGGGTGGTGTTCGGCCATGGCATGCATGCGCCCGAGCTCGACGAGATCGGGGACCGCTTTGCGTGGCTCTCGACCCAAGGCGCACTGCACCTGCCGCACGGCAGCGACCGACTTCACCTTCGCCTCGACGTGCCGGCCGACATGGACGGCAAGACCCTCGCCATCGACGTTGGCGGGCTCCAGCGCACACACGTGCTTCGCGAGGGCCCGCAGTCGCTCGACACCGACGCACTGCACTGCGACCGAGGCTGCACCGCGACCCTTCGGGTGAATGCGACTCACGCTGCGCCCGACGACCTGCGACGGTTGAGCGTCAGACTCGACGCCGCGTGGGTGAGCGGTCCGGCGTTTGCCCCGGCATACGCCCAGTGGTCCCCCGGCCGGCCACGGACGATGCGCGCGCAAGATGTGCGACTCGATGGATTCGAGGACCCCGAGGTCTTTCCCGGCGGTACGCGGGGTGCCTGGACGCGGGGGCGCGCGCAGATTCGATTTCCGGCCCGCTCCGGTGTTCTCCGAGTCCGCGTTGCACGACCCAAACACACGCCTGGTACCGTCTCGTTCGTCTCGGGCAGCGAGACGCACGACATCGACGTCGGCCCCCAGCCAACCACGCTCGAGTTTCCGCTCGACGCACCCGACGATGTGGCCACCCTTCGCATCGACGCGCCCACCTTCAGACCCGTCGACGTTCGCGAAGGCTCGGACGACCGACGCGAGTTGGGTCTCATCGTGTACGCGGTCGAGTTCCTGCCCGACCGCGATCCTTGCCGACCCGATGGCGTATCCTCGCCGCGGGGAGACAGCAAGGATTCATGACGACGTACGACCTGAAGATCACCGGCGGCACACTCATCGACGGAACCGGCTCTCCCCGGCGCAAAGCCGACATCGGGATCAAGGACGGCAAGATCGTCGACATCGGCGCCTGCGAAGGCGACGCAACGGAAACCTTCGACGCGACCGGTTCGATCGTCACGCCCGGCTTCGTCGACGTGCACACCCACTATGACGGCCAGGTCTCGTGGGACCCCGACCTCGCCCCCAGCTCGATTCACGGGGTGACCACCGCGATCATGGGCAGCTGCGGTGTCGGCTTCGCCCCCTGCCGCCCTGCCGACCGCCAGCGCCTCATCGAGCTGATGGAGGGCGTCGAGGACATCCCGGGGGTTGCGCTCGCCGAGGGCCTCACCTGGGAGTGGGAGAGCTTTCCCGAGTACATGGACGCGATCGATAGCTTTCCGCACGCGATCGACTTCGCGGTCCAGGTGACCCACGACGCCTTGCGTGTCTACGTCATGGGCGAGCGCGCCACGCCCGGCAACGTCGCCACCGACGAGGACATCGCCACGATGCGCACGCTGACCCGCGAGGCGCTCGAAGCCGGTGCCGTCGGCTTCTCCACCGGGCGCACCGACAACCATCGCAGCGCCAAAGGCGAACACACCCCCGCCGCCGAGGCGACCGTGCCCGAGCTCGCGGGCATCGCGGGCGCGTTCGAAGGACTGGGGCACGGTGTGTTGCAGGCGGTCAGCGACTTCGACATGGAGCCCGAGCGCTTCGACGAGGAGTGGGCCGTGCTCGAAAAGATGCTCGAAGCCGGCGACGGCCACCCGATGTCGATCTCGCTGATGCAGCGCGACCAAGCCCACGACCAGTGGAAGCGCATCATCGAGAACGCCGAACGTGTCAACGCGGACGGCCACACCTTGCGGCTGCAGGTCGCCCCACGGCCGATCGGCGTGTTGCTCGGACTGGGCGCGACGTTTCACCCGTTCATGGGCTTTCCCGCCTACCGAGAGATCGCCGACAAGTCGCTCGAAGAGCGGGTCGCAATCATGCGGGACCCCGAATTCAAGGCCACGTTGCTCTCTCAGAAGCACACCCGCCTCTCGGGTGACGGCAGCTCGATTCCGCCGCTGGCGGACATCGTGCTCGAGCGCATCGACGTGGTCGCCATGCGGCTGTACCGACTGGGCGAGCGACCGAACTACGAGCCCGACCCGATGACCTGCATCGGCGTCGAAGCGTCGAACAAGAAGATCGGCGTGCTCGAGTGCATCTACGACGCGCTGCTCGAAGACGACGGCAACGCCCTGCTCTACTTCCCGCTGTACAACTTCACCAGCATGAACCTGGACAACGTCCACACCATGCTCACCCACCCGCTCGCGCTCCCAGGCCTGAGCGACGGTGGAGCGCACGTGGGCACCGTGTGCGATGCCAGCTTCCCCACCACGCTGCTCTCGCACTGGGGTCGCGACCGCGAAAAGGGACGCATCGAGCTCGAGACCCTCGTGCGCATGCAGACCGCCGACACCGCCGCGTTCGCGGGCATGTCCGACCGCGGCACGCTCGAAGTGGGCAAACGCGCCGACATCAACGTCATCGACTTCGAAAACCTGAAGCTCGGTCCGCCGCGGTTGATTCACGACCTGCCCGCGGGCGGTGCCCGGCTCATGCAAGAGGCCACCGGCTATCGTGCGACCTACGTGGCGGGCGTGATGATCGCCAAGGACGGCGCCCTCACAGGCAACCGTCCTGGCCGACTCGTTCGTGTAGGAGGGTAGTACCTCACGTCGTATGTCCCAGCCGGGTTTCTCCAGGGGGCCCCGTTGGGGCGAGGGCCCCCCTCCGACCCCCTCGGTCGGCGTTCTACGTTCGTCCCCTGCTTCTTTTCCGCTCCGCGTCCCTCCGGGACGCTTCGCTCTCTTGCCGAGAAGCGGCGACGCCACACGGAGAAAGAGGAGCGGACTTCACATCTGCGGTACTCGACCTACGCGCGGCCGACGATCTTCGAGACGATGACGTCGTTGCTCGGCATCGGCGTGCTCGGGTTGGTCTCGAGGGTGATCAGGACCTCGAACTTGCTGAACGGCGTGGTGGCATCCAAGGTGCCGCGGCGTCGTTTCTCGTTGTAGTCGAGCATGCCGACCTTGGTGGTGCCGTGGCCGGGCACCTGAATCCACACCGCGTAGGCCTTGTACTGCGGGCCGAGTCGGTGGGGCGGGGCGAGGTGATCCACGGTGACCTTCAACTCGCGAAGGTCGTCGCGGTTCACCTTCACCTTCAGCTTGGCGTGTGCCGCATGTGTCGGCGCCTTCGCGTCGAGCTTGTAGCGGGAAGCGCAGCCGGCCGAGGCGGTGGCGAGAAAACCGAGAGCGAGAAGGGAGGTCATAGCGCGTCGCATCACGTGGGCTTGGACGAGCCCGCGCCGACACGCATTGAGTCGTTCACAGTTCGTTTGCGCCCCGGATATCGGCCGGTAGCAGGGCGTGCCAGTTGAATTCGGCACGCAGGCGGGTGAGGACCGAGTAGAAGCCCCACTGGAGCCGGTTGATGAAGGTGTAGCCGGCCGGCATGGGAGGCACCTTGGGGACGCGGGGCATTTTGCCCCCGCCGAACACCAGCTCCCGTTTGCCCTCCAGCATCAGGTCGTTCATGCGCGCCACCCACTCGGGCGTGAAGTCGAACGGGCGGTCGTGGAGGATCGGCTCGATCATGTAGAGGAACAGATCGCGAAAGAAGGCTTCGACCGCCTCGTCGCCCCGCTGCAACGCGAGCGCGTCGGCAAGCGCGGCTTCGAATGCCTGCCAGTCCGCCGCACGATCCGTCCGCGCCGCTCGAACGGCGGCGGCCATGTATCGCCGCATGTCGGCCGCCATGTCGGCGGGGATCTCCTTGACGCACCCGAAGTCGAGCAGGACGACGGTGCCGTCGTCACGAAAGAGATAGTTGCCCGGGTGCGGGTCGCCGTTGAACGTGTGGTGCACGTAGAGCGAGTCGGTCACCGCCCGTGCGAGCGTCTCGCCCCACCGATTGCGGAGGTCCTGCGGAGCGTCGAGCACCGCGTCGAGCGGTTTGCCGGGCTCGAACGCCGTGGTGAGGACCCGCGCGCCACCGTGCTCGGGAAAGACCGCGGGCACGACGAGTGAAGGCACGTCGGCGTACATCTGCGCGAAGCGCTGCTGCATGCGGGCCTCGCGTTCGTAGTCGAGCTCCTCCTCCATGCGGGCGCGGATCTCCTCGAGCACGTTGCCGGCGAACTGCGCGTTGCTGCTCGCCCCGAGCAGAGCCAGCATGGGTGCGGCGAGGGACTTGGCACTGTCGAGGTTGGCGAGGTCGGCCCTCACCGCCTCGGCCACGCCCGGGTATTGGATCTTCACGGCGACCTCGGTGCCGTCGTGCAGGCGGCCACGGTGCACCTGCCCGATCGAAGCGGCCGCGAACGGCTCCTCTTCGAGCGAAGCAAAGTGTGTCTGCCAGTCGCCCAGGGTTTCTTCGAGCACGCCGCGTGCGGCCTCCCACGGCAGGCTCGGGGCCTCGCTTTGCAGCTTCGAGAGCACCCGGCGAAACACGGGCTCCGCGTCGGCCGGCAGTGCACCATCGATGTACGAGAGCATCTGCCCGAGCTTGAGGCCGAGCCCCTTGAGTTCTCCGAGCTTGTCCAGCAGCTCCTCGGCTGCGCGCACATGGGTGGGGTTTTCTGCCTCGGATTGCGTTCCTCGGCCGCGCACACGTGAGAGGGCCAACGGCACCGCCTTGCGAGCCATCCACACAATCTTCCCCAACCGAGAAACCCTGGACCCGGAAACACGGCTGGCCATGTCGGGCGTATACCGCCCCGTGAACTCCGTGCAATGGGCGCCCTTTCGCCGCGAGGCCGGTTGCGTTATGCACCCTGGCCGTATGTCTGCCCGCTCCGCCCTCGTATTCGCGCTCCTCGTCGCGACCGGATGCGACCGCGACGCCGCCGCCGATGCAACACCCGCGCGCGCAGGCTCGTCCGCAGACGAAGCACCCCCGACCCCGGCCGGTGACGATGGGTCCGTCGAGCCAGGCGGCCAAGACACACCGACGCCCGAGGTTGCCGACGCGGCGCCCGTGGACGAGGCGCCCAAGCCCAAGGTCAAGCCCGAGGACTACGGCACCTTGCGGGTCCCGACCGCTGCGCTGCCCGAAGAAGAGCTGACGGTGCACGCCCTCGCGGGCTACGAGGTCGTCACCGTCTACGCCGCCCCCAACCTCGAGTCCGCACGCCTGGGACACATGCGCATCGGGCAACGGCTGAAGGTGAGCCCCGCGATTCCCGACGAAGGCGAAGGCTGCAAGAAGGGCTTTCACGCCCTGCCCACCGGGGGCTTCGCCTGTGCCAGCAAGGGGCTGATCATCGACGCCGAAAAAGAGCCCTACATGCACATGCCCCCGCCGCCGCCGCGGGTCGACTCGCCGCATCCCTACGACTACGCGGTGGTCGCCAAGGACGGCACGCCCATGTGGTGGCGCACGGCGGACTCCGACGAGCGCATGCTCGCCGAAGAGAAGTACATCGCGACCCTTCCGCCCGAGGAACGGCCCGCCCCGAAGCCCGAGAAAACGAAGGACGGCGGCACAGAGACGCCCGCCGCCGAGGGCGGTGACAAACTGCCGAGCCTGCTCGACGAGCCTCCCGCCGAGCTCACGCCGGAGCAGAAGGCCGAGCAAGAGCGCAAGAAAGCCGAGGCCGCCGCGCGAGCCGAAGCCAAGCGCAAGGCCGAAGAAGAACGCCAGGCCGAGCTCGCCCGCAAGAAGGCCAACCTTCCGCTGCATCCGGGCACCCCGTTCATGGCCAAGGGCAACATTCTCAGCGTGGGCGAGCGGACCAAGGACAAGGGCCGCCGCTGGCTGCGAACCGCCCGGGGCGGTTACGTCGAATCGGGCCGGGTCTACGGCAAGAAGGTGTTCGACTTCGAGGGCGCACCGCTCGAAGAGGGCACCGACTTTCCCTTCGGCTTCGTCTGGAGCGACAAAGCGGCCGCGTACGAGCTGCAAGAAGACGGCTCGCTCAAGCGTAAGAAGAAGCTCGACGACCGCTCGTTCGTCGACCTCGAGCCCGAACCCAAGACCATCGCCGACCGCGTCTACTATCAGATGGCCGACGGCCTGTGGGTCCGGGAGTCCCACATCCGAATGGCCGAGCGCCGCGACATGCCCGAAGAAATCGATCCCTGGGAACGATGGATCGACGTGAGCTTGTCGAAGCAGATGCTGGTGGCCTACGAGGGCGAGACGCCGGTCTTCACGACGCTGGTCTCCACGGGCAAGAAGGGCAACAAGGAGGAGTCGTTCCGCACGCCCAAGGGCAAGTGGCGCATCCAGTCCAAGCACATCTCGTCGTCGATGGCGGGCAGCACCGCGACCGATGGCGACTACTCGATTCAAGACGTGCCCTGGACGATGTTCTTCGAGGGCAACTACGCGCTGCACGGCGCCTTCTGGCACACGCGATTCGGTCGCACGCGCAGCCACGGTTGCGTGAACCTCGGGCCCACCGACGCTCGCTGGCTGTTCTACTGGACCACGCCGTTCCTCCCCGAGACCTGGCACGGGGTCAAATCCCAAGAAGACAGCCCCGGCTCCATGGTCGTGGTGCACGAATGAAACGAGCCGGCGTCGCGCTGCTGCTGTGGTGCGGTTGCGAAGCCGCGCCGCCGAGCCCCGCGCCCGCGCCGGAGACTCCTGCAGCACCCACGCCCGCACCGGCCGCGGCCGAGCCAGCGAGCACCCCCGAACCGACGCCCGCGTTGCAGCCCCCTGCACCGCCCTCGCTGTGCGTGCGCATGTGCGAGCACCGGGCACAGGCCCGCGCGGTCGGGGCCGACGTGATCCGGCGCGATTGCGACGAGCGCTGCGCGACCGGGCCAACCGACACGTGCAAGGAAGCCGCTCGCGAGGCACGCGCCCGGGTCGAGGCCGTGCCGATGCGCAAACGTGCCGCCCGGGTCTGGGCCGAGCTCGCAAAGCCCGACCTCTACTGTGGCTACAGCGACCCCCTACTCCGGGGGCTGTCGGCCGCAGCAACCGATGACTTGGCCAGCCGAGCGGACGCCCTGGCGCACGCGCTCGAACTCGATCCGTTTGAGACTGCGGGCTGTCCGTTGCCACCCGACGCGACGGCCGCCACTGCAATCGCCGAGTGCGAGCTGGACGAGCCCGCCGAGCCCTGGCACCCCGACGTCGACGCAACGTCGTTCTTCGCCATTCGGGCGGTGCGACTCCGCCTCGAAGCACTCGGATTACACGCGGACGACCGGCGCATCCTGATCAACACCGTCGTGCTTTCGACAGCGCTGGGCCGCGAAAAGTAACGACGGTGTTGCGCGGCCTCGCGCGATTACGAACCCGGCCCGCGCGATGGGATGGCTCGCGTTTCGGCGCCCGTAAGGTAGGCGATCGAACGCCGTTATCCGCACATCGATTACGCCGCACCACATGTCGACAAAGGTAGCTCCAGGGGCTATCACGTGACGTTCGCGATGGCTGACCACCCACATCAGCAGCTGTTCAGCACCCACGAAGCGTTGAGCTCGATTGGGCGCTACGGGCTGCGCAAGCTCCTGGGAACGGGAGCCTCGGGGAGCGTGTATTCCGCGTTCGACCCCGAAGAGGGCCGCGACGTCGCGATCAACCTCATGCTCGTCAGCCCCGCCGCGGGCAACGACGCGGTGCCTCAGCTCGAAGCCGAAGCCCGAGCGTGGGCCGCCGTCGACAACGCCAACCTGGTGCGCGTACACGAGGTCGGCAGCTACGTCGACCCCCGCGACCCTCGCCGCCGCGGTGTCTACGTCGTGCGCGACATGGTGTCCGGCATGGACATGCAGCGCTGGCTCGACGCCCTCACCCGGCCGATCACCATGTCGTGGTCGCAACTGCTGGGCATGTTCACCGACGCGGGCTCGGCGTTGGCGTCCGCCCACGAACGCGGCCTCGTGCACGGAGGCTTCTCGCCGGCCTGCATTCTGGTCGGCTACGACGGCACCGTGCGGGTCGGCGATTTCACGTCGCGCTTGGCCAAGCCGATCGGCGACACCGACCAGTTCACCACCGTGGCCTACGCCGCGCCCGAGGTGCAAGCCGGCGGCTACCCCGACGCGCTCTCCGATCAGTTCAGCTTCTGCGCCACCGTGTGGAGCTCCCTGCAGCGGGTCGTACAAGGCAAGATGCCGCGCCGCGTCAGCACCGTGCTCGCTCGCGGCATGGCCGACAACCCCTCCGACCGCTGGGGTTCGATGGAGCTTCTGCTCGGCGCACTGCACAAGGCGCGCGGCGGCCTGCTCCGCCGCACCTTGGGTGCGTTCGCAACGGCTCGGCCCGCTGCGCTCTGAGTCTTTCGCCCTCGACGAGCACGATCGAAAAAGCCCGCGGCGTCCTGCACCGCGGGCTCGTTTCGTTTGGGCCTCGCGCTATTGGGGCTCGGTACCGACGTCGGACGGGTCGATGCTCCACTGGAAGCCGTCGAGCAACACCAGCGAGTCGAGAATGTTGTCGGAGACGTCGAAGATCGTCAGGTCGAGCACCATCGTCTCTCCCGGCACGATCGGTGAGCTGGTGGTCAGCCAAACCGTACCGCCACCGGTGTTGCCCAGCTCCATGCCCGTGCCCGCCAAGGCACCGGACCCAACCGGGCAGGTGTAACAACCCGTCGGCGTGCAGTGTTCGAAGAACCCGTTGTTCACGCTGACCGGGTTGTTGTTGGTGTCGAACGAGATGTTGCCATCCGCTGGAATGCCCGCGGCACCCGATGTGAGCAGCGCCAGATAGAAGTCGTTGTACTCGGTGCAGGCCCAGCTCCAGTACTCGGACGAGAAGAAGCGGAAGTCGTAGCTGAACGACAGCGCGTTGGTCGGCACTCGAATCGTGAGACGCAGACGCACGGAGTCGTTGGCACCGACTCCCGACGGGCACGCACCGTTGCAACTCGCCGAGGCCGGCAAGTTGCCCCCGTTGGCCGCGAGGTACCCCGCGGGTGGGAAGTGGTTCCACTCGAACGAAGTGCCCCCGTTGGGATCGACGTAGCCCGGATCGTTGGCATCACGCATCCAACCGGACGACATGCCCGCCATCGTGTTGTTGGTCGTCGGTCCCACACCGCCCGTTCCGTAGTTGGTCATGATCGCGGTGGACGAATCCATCATCGTCGCGAGGTGGCCCCCGACTGGGACCGCACCGTCCGCGGTGAGGAACTCGGCCGAGATCAACCCCCACTTGCGCGTCGCCAGGGGCTCGGCTGCGGACGTGGTCTGGCAGATGTCCATCGCCTCCGCCATGTCGTCCGGCGTGACGCCGCCGAAGATGGACCCGGCCGAACACGGCGCAGGATCCACCACGTCCGAGGTCAGCGGGTCGCAATCATCATCGACACCGTTGCCCACGAACTCGAACGCCCCCGGGTTGACCAACGCTGGGTCACCGCACTCGAACTCGTTTTCACAGCAGTCGTTGTCGCAGTAGGTCCACCCGTCGCCATCGACATCGATGACGTCGTCCGGAGCCCCGTTGCAGTCGTCGTCGAGTCCGTTGCCGCAGACCTCGAGCGCCTCGGGCAACACGAAGCCGATGCATGCGCCCCACCCGGTGCCAAAGACGTTGCACTCCTGCGTGCCGCCCGTGCAAATGCCGATGCCTTCGGTTCCTGCGGGTCCGGGGTAGCAGGGCTGCTCTTCGCCCGGCTCGCACGCGCACTCGATCTCGGACTCACACCCGGGCTCGCCGTCACAGTCGAAGAACCCGTCGTCGCACTCCCCGAGCTGGCACGACTTGCCGTCGCAGCTGATGGCTTGCTTGTCCGGGGTTTCGCACAGGTTCCCGCACGCACCGCAGTGCATCAGGTCGGTGTTGATGTCGACGCACTCGCCGGTGCAGCACTCGAACCCGTCTTCGCAGGGGTGTTCCCCGGTGCAGCCGGGCACGCACTCGTTGTCGTCGCCGCAGATCGAACCCGCGGGACAGTCCATGTCTTCGATGCACTCGGGCTCGGGGCCCGTCGTGCCCGAGCTCGACTCCCCGCCCGTCCCAGACGTCGACGTGTCGTCGGCGGTGTCGCTCATCGTGCCGGGCGACGTTTCGGAATCCGAGTCGGAGTCGGACCCACCGCCGGTCGTATCGCCGCCCGAGGCGGTCGCGGTGGCGGACGCCGACACGCCCGACGACGCCGTATCCGAGTCGAGCGTGTCTGCGCTGTCGGCCGTGTCGCTGGCGCTGCCGGTCGCGGAGTCACTTGCGCTATTCGAAGCGCCCGATCCCTCCGTTGCCGAGTCGCCGAACGGCGTCGTCACTTCGTCGCCGTCACATCCCGTCGTCAGCGCCGCACAGGCCAGCGCCACTACAAACCATCGCGTTTGGTTGATCATCCCGTTGTCCCCCTGACGGAAGGAACCGAGGTTCCTCCCAGTGCGCTCGGCGGCAAACGCTGCGCCAGCCGGCCGAACGCGGGACGATCACACTGGAAGGGCGCCGGGCCCGTCAAGCACCGGTCGCCCTACAAGGGCGCACATGACCGAGGACGGTCAGGCCTCGAGCACGCCCGGACGAGGCAGATGCGGCGGCTTGCTGGCATCGAGGCGGTCGAGCCCCCGATGGATCAGCGCCGACCACTGACGGACACGTTCGAGCATGTCGGGAGAGGTGTGAAGCCCCTGCCGGTCGATGAGGACCAGCGCTTCTTGCAGACGAGCAGTCGCATCGAACAGTGCCCGTTCCGCCGCTTGGAGCAACTCGTCGGCTTGTTGGGGGCCACTGTTGGGGTTGTACGTGTTCATCGCTTCGACTCCTGGTGTGTCGTGAGAAGAGTCCGATCTCCCCTCACGAATTAAACCTGACAGTCTCGCGCCACGTGGGTAGGGCCGATTCGCGACGAAATGGCGAATTTCCGCCCTTCGAGGGATCGATCGGAGATCGGATCGGAGAGATCTCCGTATGTCGGCGTGCGGGCGAAGTCCACACCAGCAGACATGCCCCCCAGGGTCAGAACCTGTCCTTGGCAGACCGGATCGCGCCGAGCAGAGCGACCGTGTCCCCAGGCGGCACGTCGAGCGTGCGCGCGAGTTCAGACTGAACGTCGGACTCCAGCGCGAGCAAGAAGGGGTTGGTCTGGAGTTCGCGCTCCAACGTGTCGGGCACCGAACTCCCAGACGCGGCGCGCTCTTCGTCGAGTGCCTCCAGCCGAGCTGCGATGGCTGGCCGGGAAGGCAGGATATGAGCCGCAAACCGGAGATTCGACGCCGTGTACTCGTGTGCACAGCACACCAGAGCCTCCCGAGGCTGGTTGCTCAGCACTCGCATCGATGCTTCGAGATCGGAGGCTGTCCCTTCGAACAGGCGGCCACAGCCCCCGAGGAACAGGCTGTCTCCAACAAACAGGGCGGGCCGCCCTTCCAGACGCTCGACTCGGACCGCGTCACCAGCGTGCCCCTGCCGCGTCACGCGCCCGAACGGTTCGCGGCTTCGATACGCCACGTGTCCGCGGGTGTGTGCTCGAACGTCCAAGACATCGAGCGCGACCCCTGCAACCTCGATCGTTTCCCCGACCGCGACCGGACGCGTCAGCCCTGGAATGCGCTCGCGGTCGTGGGCGGCCCCTACGACTGCACATCCGGTGCGCTGCGCGAGTTTCAGGTTGCCCCCGACATGATCGGGGTGGTGATGGGTGTTGACCACGGCATCGAGCGAGACACCCAGAGCCTCGAGCCGTGCCAGCACCGGCTCGGCATCGGGAGGATCGACCACGAAACCGTGCGAGCCGTTGCGCACCAGGTAGACGTAGTTGTCGTTCCACACCGGGATCTGGACCAGCTCGAGCACGGAGCCAGAATACGCGCGGAGTCGCTCGTGTGACAGACCGCGCCCGAGCCGATACGATTCCGCAGGAATCACGCCTTGGGCGTAGAAGATCCCACCGTCGCAGACGATGCATCGGCATCGATGTCGTCGCACTCCCTCGCGGACATCTCCGGGAGCGTGTTGCACGGGCGCTACCGCGTCACTCGTTTGGTCGGGTCGGGTTCGATGGGCGACGTCTACGACGGCGTCGACCTTTCGACCGGCGGTCGCGTCGCCCTCAAAGTGCTCAAGCCTGAGCGCGCGGTGCGAGAGGTCTTTCGACACCGCTTCTTGCGAGAAGCCAAGTCGGCGGTGCTCATCGACCATCCCAACGTCGTCGACGTGCTCGACTATGGGGAAACACCCGAGGGACTGCTCTTCATCGCGATGGAGTTCCTCGAGGGCGAGGATCTGTCGTCGTATCTCGGGCGCAATGGACGACTGCAGTGGCCGCATGCCGCCGGCGTCTTGGGCCAGATTGCGGCTGCGTTGGCCGCCGCCCACGACTGCGGCGTCGTGCACCGCGACGTCAAGCCCTCCAACATCCTGCTGCGCCAGGACGGATCGGGAGGGCTCATCGTCAAGCTGCTCGACTTCGGGGTCGCCAAGCTCGACAACCAGATGGTCTCTCGCGTGCTGACCCGGGCCGAGGATGTGGTGGGCACCGTGCTCTACATGTCGCCCGAGCAAGCCGAAGGCCGCAGCGCCGACCTGCGCTCCGACGTCTATGCCTTCGGCGTGACCGCGTTTCAAACCCTCACCGGCGTGGTGCCATTTCCTGGCCGCGACCTGTTCAAGGTGATGAGCGCGCACCTCAGCGAGCCCCCGCCCGACCCCGCGGGGCAAGCCCCCGAGATGCCGCCGTGGGGCTCACGCTTCATCCTGCGGTGCCTCGAAAAGAAACCCGAAGACCGCTACCAGAGCATGCACGACGTGCTCTCGGTGCTCTCGGGCTCCGCCGATCCCGACCTGGTCTCGGTCGCGCGTCCGGGCACACCGATCGCCGACGCCAAGGATCACGCGGAGCTCGACCTGCATCCGCCGCTCGCCGACGACCCGGTCATGCTCGACCCGCGTGCACCGACCGTGGCCGCAAGCGTCGGCGACGAGTTCGACGAAGCACCGACCGCATACTTCCAGGCCGCCTTCGTCCCTTCGGCGACGACCGAGCCCCCAACCCAACCCGCAACCCAACCCGCAACCCAGATTGCCCCCGCTGCGTCCCGCGAAGCGGTTGCAAACGCGGTCGAGACCTCCACGGTGCGGGCCGCCGCCGTTCCCCAGACCATGCAGCAGCCGCAGGCCACCACGCAGCCAATGCAGGTGGACCGGTCGGCCTTCGCCTCACCGTTCGGGCCGCAGGATCCTCTGGGCGGTCACACGGTCCCCGCCCCCGCCATCACCGACGACCCGATCGCCTACGAGCCGCGAAGCTCGCGAGCGGTCTACGTGATGCTGCTCGTAGGCGTGCTCGCAGTCGTCGCAGCCCTGGCGCTCGTCGTGGGGTGGTAACCCCCGGCGTGTCGCCGCGTCGTGGGCGCATCCGCGGGTCTCTGCGCGAATCGAACCCGGACAGCGTACTCTCAGCGGCGCGTGTTCGAGTCGTCCGACATGCCCGCCGCGGTGCGAGCAATGCTTCCCGAGCAGTTCACGCTCGTGGAGCCGCCACAAGGCGAGACCTCCGAGGTGGCGTTCGTGCGCAGCCCGGGACGGCACGACATCGTCATCAAGCGCACCAGCAACCCGCTGTACGCACAGTGGCTGGAGCGCGAAGCGACCGTGTTGCACGCGTTGTCCCGCACCGGACTTCCGGTCCCGCTCGTCGTGGGGCACCACGTGGACGCCGATACGCACTGGCTGCTGATGACCCGCATTCCCGGTGAGAACGGCTGGAAGGCGATGGTGGCGGCCGACCCCGTGCAGCGCCGCGGCTTGCTGAAGGCACTCGGGGAGATGCTCGCGCGCATTCACTCCACGCCGATTCCTCCCGAACTCGCCGACGCGGATTCCACTCCTTGGCTCGAGCGCCATCGGCTCTACGCCGCCGAGCTGTCGCTCGAGGACGAGCTCTTGTCATCGTTCGGGCCACCGCCGCCCGAGGTTCGAACGTTCATTCACGGCGACTTCACGCTGGACAACGTCTTGTTCTGCGACGGCCGGGTGTGTGGCGTCATCGACTGGAGCGGTTGCGGTGCCGGAGACCCGCGCTTCGACATCGCCCTGGCGCTGGCCACCTCTCCCGAGCTCGTGCTCGAGCCCGCCGACCTAGAGGCGTTCTTTGCCGGTTACGCGAACGAGGACCTCCCCGCACCGCTGCGCACGATGGTGCAGGAGCTGTACGGCGTGGGCTGAGCTCACCAGTGGGCGAGCGTCGCCTGGAACGACAACGCGTTGGCGATGCGCCCCTGGGCGAAGAAGCCCGGCTCATAACCCACACCGACGCCGACGAAGAGGCTGTCGGCGACCTCGAAGGTGGCCATCGCCTTCATGGGGATCGAGACCGACACGTCACGCACGCGTCGGGTGGGCTCGTCGAGGTTGGACCATGCCAGCGCCAGGCCGGCCATGCCGACGAAGCGCTTCTTGCCGCGGTATCGAATCATGCCCGCGAGGTGGCCGAAGTTGCCCTTGATCGTGCGGTTGACCAGACGCGCACCAGCGTTGCCTCCGATCACGAGATAGGCCCCCCACGGGCGGCTCCAGTTGTAGCCGACACCCAGGTCTCCCGCATATGCGGCAGCTCCGGCTCGATACAGGCTGGTGCGCCAGTGGGTGTACGAGATGCCGTGCGAGGTGAAGACGCCGAACTTCTTCCAGTCTTCCTTGGGCGGCTTCTCGGTGACGGGTGCATCCTGCGGCGGTTTTGCGGACGCATCGTTCGCAGGCTCGGCCTGCGGCTCGGGAGCATCGACGCTCAGGCCCGCGACCTCGGCCTTCTGCAGGGTGTGCACGTTGCCGTCATCCCCGATCACGACGGCAGCGGCCGGCGTGTGGGCGGCGAGCTTGCCGTGTAGAGGCTCCGCGCCATCGACCTCGACCGTCACGCCCTGTTCGAGCGCGGACTCCCACTGTTCTTCGGACACGCGGTGGGCCTGCAAAGCCTCATCCTCCGCAGGCGCGGGCACGGGGGCAGGCTCTTCCGCTGCGGGTTCTTCTGACGCGGGTTCTTCTGCCGCGGGTTCTTCTGCCGCGGGTTCTTCTGCCGCGGGTTCTTCTGCCGCGGGTTCCTCAGCTGGAGGCTCGGCCGGTGGTGCGGCGGGCTCTTCGGGCTGGGCCGGAGCGGGCTCCACGGGCGGGGGTGGAAGCGCGGGGGCGGGCGCGGGCGCCGGGGCAGGTGCGGGTGGAGGCGCGGGCGCTGGTTGCGCTCGAGCGCTGGAGGCCACCAGCAGACATGCGGCTGCGCCGACGAGACTCAGTCCTCGAATGCGACCCGTCGACTCGACCATCGAAGGCAGTGTGCCCGACGGGCAGAGCGCACTCAAACCGCGGGGGATGGATGCGCGCCGCCTCGCATACGCAGCCGTTACAAACGGCCACCGATTGCGACGCACGCTGAGAGCATGAACCCGCGCGACCCTCGCTGGCCCTCCGACCTCGACCCCGAACGGGACGACCCTGCGCCGAATGTCTCCAGCACCGCGCTGGTCCGCCCGAAACGACGCAGCTCGTTCCGCACCATGGAGACCGTCCTGCTCGCGAGCACCGCCGCGTTGCTCGCCGCGGTCGCCTGGCCGATCGCCACCGGCCAGAACGCGCCCGCCGAACCGCCGCACACCAACATCGTCGTGCAGGCCCCTGCGACCACGCCCACCGCGGCGCCGAAGATTCAGCTCGCGCTGTTGCTCGACACGAGCTCCAGCATGGACGGCCTCATCGACCAGGCGCGGTCTCAACTGTGGGCGGTCGTCAACGCCCTCGACTCGGCGACCTTTCAAGGCGCCACGCCCGGACTCGAGATCGCGATCTACGAATACGGCAATGACAACTTGCCCGAGGCGGGCGGCTACATCCGCGAGGTCGTGCCGTTTTCGAGCGAGCTCGACGTGGTGTCCGAAGGCCTGTTCGGGCTGACCACCGCAGGCGGGGACGAGTACGCCGGACAGGTCATCGCACGCGCCACCGACGAGCTGAAGTGGGACGACGGCGACAACGTCCTGCGCGTGGTCTACATCGCGGGCAACGAGGAGTTCAGCCAGGGCCCATTGGACTTTCGAGAGACCGTTGCCGCCGCCAAGGCCCGCGGCATCGTGGTCAACACGGTCAACTGCACCGGGCAGGGCACCTGGGACCAGGGCTGGCAAGACGCCGCGCGCATCGGCGGCGGCAAGGCGCTGCGTATCGACCACAATGCCAAACAGGCGTACATCCCCTCGCCGCACGACGACGAGATCGAGACGTTGTCCACCAAGCTCAACGCCACGTACCTCGGCTACGGTGCGCGGGCCGAGTCGGCGATGGCCAATCAGACCATGCAGGACGGCAACAGCGTGTCCGCGGGCCGTGCGAGTTCGATCGCCCGCGCGATGAGCAAGACCTCGAGGCTGTACGACAACTCCTCGTGGGATCTGGTCGACGCGCTCGAAAGAGGCACGGTCGACATCCCCAACCTCGACCGTTCGACGCTCTCCGAGGAGCTCTCGGGGCTCAGCGACGAGGCCCTCGAAACGAAGATCACCGAAGCCAAGGCCGAGCGAGAGCGCTTGAAGAAGAAGCTCCGCGGGCTGCAGAAGAAGCGTGAGGCGTTCGTGGCCGACAAACGGGCCGAGGGCGGCGAGCGGCTCGACGACGCGATCATCGAGTCGATCACGACCCAGGCCAACAGCGCAGGCTTTACTCTGTAGCCATGTCCCAGCCCCGCGCCACAGTCCTGGTCGTGGAGGACGACCCCGCGATCCGCATGGGTCTCGTCGACGCCCTCGGGTTCGAGGGCTACGGCGTCATTCAAGCCGACACCGCACCATCGGGTCGCGACGCCGCGCTGCGCGACCAGTGCGACTGCGTGTTGCTCGACCTGATGTTGCCCGGCGGCGATGGGTTCTCGGTGCTGTCCGAGGTCCGGCGACTCAAGCCCAAGCTGCCGGTCATCATTCTCACCGCCAAGGGACGCGAAGCCGACCGGGTGCGAGGCCTGCGACTGGGCGCCGACGACTACGTCGTCAAACCGTTCAGCGTGCGCGAGCTGCTGGCCCGGGTCGAGGCGGTACTTCGCCGGGCACCTCCGGGCGAGACGGAAGACATGCGGGTGACCATTGTGGGCGGGTACGCGGACCTGGCCCGGCGCGAGGTGGTCTTCGACGACGGTGCCCGGGTCGAGCTGGCCGAGCGCGAGGCTTCCCTGCTCGCGTATCTCGTTCAGAACCCCGAGCGCGCCGTGGGCCGCGACGAGCTGCTGGAAAAGCTCTGGAAGGTGAACCCCGAGCGCACGCAAACGCGCACCGTCGACATGCACGTGGCACGGCTGCGCGACAAGCTGCGTGATGGGCCCGGTACGCCGCGCGTCATCCTCACCGTACGCGGCAAGGGCTACAAGTTCGGAGCCACCGAGTGAACAGGCGGGTCAAGGTCTGGACCGCGGTTGGCCTGGCTCTGTGCGCGGTGCTGGGTGTGATGGTGTCGATCACCTCGACCCTGCTCGACACCGAACGCGCGGCGGCGGAAGCCACGGCCCACGCGGTGGCCGAAGAGCGGGTTCGTCTGGCGCTGTGGCGCCTCGACAGCACCATTCCCGGTCGCATCAGCCAGGAAATGGCGCGGGTCGCCCTGCTCGCCGAAACGTCCGGGGACACACCCGAGCTGCCCAACACCCCCGAAGTGCGAGGGCGATTCGTGCGTTCGGCAGAGGGCGAACTTCGGTGGCTGAGCCCGCCGCAAAGCCCAGTGCTCGACCAGCTCACCGATGCGCTCGCATCCGAGACGCTCGTCGCCAACATGGACGCGCCCGCATCCGTCGAGCTGCCGACCGCAGACGAGGCCACGCTCGGCGGACGGGGCTACTACAAGTCGTCCCCGTCCTCGCGCAGCGCCCAAGAGTGGAGCAAGCGCGCCTCGTCGGTGCGCGACAACCTCAGCTCGATCGACGTGGTCCAGCAGCAGCAAAACCAAGCGCTGCTGAACACGATCAGCAACAAGGTCGACGTCCTCAGCGACGGCAGCAGTGCAGACGCGGGCTACGGCAAGCTCGCCAAGGTTCTGCAAGACGAGCAGGTTTCACTGGCGACGGCACAGCTGGGCCCGGTCACCCCGCTGTGGGTCGGCGAAGAGCTCGTCCTCGCACGACGAGTCCGGCGAGGCGAGGCGGTGGAGATTCACGGTGCGTGGATGGACTGGGCCGCCTTGCGCACGCAACTGCTCGAGGAGGTGGACGACCTCCTGCCCGAGCCCGCGCTCACGCCGACGCCCGATCCCTCGCCCGACGACACCGCGCGTCTGCTCGCGACACTCCCGGTTCGGCTCGACCACGCCCCTCTGCCGCCGCCGCCCGCCGAGGCCTTCAGCCCGGTGCGCACGTCGATCATCGCAGGGTGGACCGTCGTGCTGGTGGGCATCGGCGTCGTGGTGGCGCTGCTGCTGTGGTCGATGGCGCTTTCGGAGCGACGCGCCGCCTTCGTGTCGACGGTGACCCACGAGCTGCGGACCCCGCTGACCACGTTTCGCATGTACACCGAAATGCTCGGCGAAAAGATGGTCGAGGCCAAACGCGACCGCTACATCGCCACGTTGCGCAGCGAAGCGGAGCGGCTCGGGCATCTGGTCGAGAACGTGCTCAGCTACGCGCGCATCGAGAGCGACCGGGCCGAACGGAGTCGCGAAACGATCACCGTCGCCGCATTGGTGGAACGCATCGCCCCGCACCTTCGCGAACGCTGCGAAGCCTCGGGCAGCGCCCTCGAAGTGGCGGTCGACGCCGAGACCGGGGCGGCCGAGGTCGAGGTCGACGCGGCCGCCATCGAGCAGATCCTGCTCAACTTGGTCGACAACGCGGCCAAGTACGCCCCCAGCGACGACGCACCCGCGCGCATGGTCCTCGAGACCCGCGGCGACACTCGCCACGTCCGCATTGCCGTGCGTGACTACGGGCCCGGCATTCCAGCCGCCGAACGCCGAAAGGTGTTCGAGCCGTTCAGCAAGGCCAAACGAGACGAGGCCGGGACCAAGCCCGGTGTGGGGCTGGGCCTGGCGCTGTGTCGTCGGCTCGCACGCGCGCACGGGGGCGACCTCACCGTGGAGGACGCCAAGCCCGGCGCTCGGTTCGTGCTCAGTCTTCGCCGAGCGTGATGCAGATCTTGCCGCGCTGGGTGCCCGAGGCCAGGTGGTCGAACGCCTCCCGTGTCTGGTCGAGCGTGTAGACCGAATCGACGCGTGGGATCAGAGCATGCTGTTCGATGCAGCGGCACATCGCCTCGAAGCCAGCACGATGGCCCACGAGCACGCCCTGGACGCGAACCTGCCCCATCAGGACAGGCGTCATGTCCACCTCGGCTCGACCTCCCGCGAGCACGCCGATCATCCCGATGGTTCCGCCGAGGCGCACGGCCCGGAGCGACTGCGCGAGGGTGCCCGCGCCTCCGACCTCGACGACCAGGTCGACGCCGCGTCCGCCGGTCAGCGACCGCACGGTCTTGCCCCACTTGGGGTCCTCGGCCGTGACGACCGTCTTCCAGGCGCCGCGTTCGGCGAGCGCGGCTGCCTTGTCGGCGCTGCGTGACGTCGCGATCACCCGGGCCCCGGCCGCGACGGCAAAGTCGAGCGCGAACGAGCTGACGCCGCCCGATCCCTGCACCAACACGGTGTCCCCTGGGCGAATTCCCCCGAGCGTCACGAGGGCGCTCCACGCGGTGAGTCCGGCACACGGCAGCGTCGCAGCCTGGACGTCGGTGAGGTGCTCGGGCACCGGCGCGACACCGCCCTCGTCGAACACCGCCCACTCCCGCAGCATCCCGGGCAGCGGGCCGCCGAGCGTCGCGCGGGCGGTGGTGTGCTCGGGGGCACCGTCCAGCCAGCCTTGCGCGAACATGCCCGCCACACGCTCCCCGATGCGCTGGGGATCGACCCCCTCCCCCACCGCGTCGATGCGACCCACGCCATCGGAGGCCGGGACCAGGGGCAGCGGCTGGCGAGGGTTGTACTGCCCGCGCACCATCAACAAGTCGCGGTAGTTGAGCGAGGCCGCGCCCACCCGCACGCGAACCTGCCCCGGTCCCGGCTCGGGCGTTTCCTGCTCCACGACGGCGAGGTTTTCAAGGCCGAATGCTTCTCGGACGACGACGGCGCGCACGGTTGCACCATCGCGCAAACGAGCGCTCGCGTCGACCACGGCGGCACCCACGCAAGCGCCACAGAGCGCGGCACCACTGCTACCCTCCGCGCCATGTCTTGGATGCGACCGGTCCTCGTCACCGCGCTCGTCGGCATGGTCGCCGCGTGCGGCCCCGAGTACACCAGCGACCCAGCAGCCAGCAGCGGCAGCACGGGAGAGGACCCCACCGCCGCGGAGACCGATCCGGTCGGCAGCGGATTCGTCGGCCACTACTACAGCCCTTGGGGCGGCGCGTTCATGCACTTCGACGACGGCTCGGGGTGGACGATGCCACCGGGCCTGCAGATGATCGACGAAGGCGACGGATGGTTCGCGCTCACGCACGACGCGGGCAGCAGTGTCGAGTTCGTGTTCAGCGATGGCGAGGCGCAGTGGGACAACAACGCCGACGCCAACTACGTCACCGACCTCGACGAGTTTTGGGTGAAGGACGGCGTCATCCACGACGAACGCCCGGAGACGACGGGGACCGGCGACACCGCGTGGTGCGACGACGTCGACTGCGGCGATGGCACGTGCAACGAGGAGGACCGCGTCTGCGACTGCGACCCGGGCTTCATCTTCGACGCCGAAATGGCAACGTGCATCGAAGACCTCTGCGCTGGGGTTTCGTGCGGGTTCGGTGAGCTGTGCGACCCGGTCGATGGCTCATGCCTCGAAGCCTGCGAACCCGACCGCCAAAGCGGCGCGTTCACGTTCTGCTATCAGACCACCTCGTCCACCGTGGCCGTGCTGGCGCGCTACGACGGAGACGGCGAGCTGGACCTCGCATCGAGCACGGTGCGCCTCAACGCCGAGGTGCTCGAGGGCGACGCGGTGGCGTTCGACCCCGAAACACAACGTGTTGCGGTCACGGCCTCGAGCCTCGCGCCGTCGAAGTACAGCTACCTGTTCCGCATGCGGACCAGCGGCGGCGACGACATTCAGCCTCTGTGGGTGCCGATGTGGCTCGGCGACGGCCTGCGCTACGCCGACTTCACCTGGCACGACAGCATCCTGTACCAGGTCTTCACCGACCGATTCCTCGACGGTGACCCCGCCAACAACCTCGACAACTCGCAGGGCTCGCTGGCGGACATCGACGACCCGATGAGCCAGTGGCAGGGCGGCGACTTCCGCGGAATCATCGAAAAGATCGACGACGGCTACTTCGAGTCCATGGGCATCAACACCCTGTGGATCAGCTCGCCCCTGCTCAACTCTCACAACAGCCAGCCCGCGGTCGATCCGGGCGTGACCGAGCGTTTCGGCTCGTATCACTCCTATCACCCGATCACGACCGGCTACACGCACCTCGACGACTTCGGATACGACAACCCCATCGAGACCGCGTTCGGCACCCCCGAGGAGCTGCACGAGTTGGTCGACAAGGCCCACCGCCGGGGCATTCGCGTCATCCCGGACTTCGTGGCCAACCACGTGCAGTCCGAAGCCAACATCTTCGACCAGCACCCCGACTGGTTCTACGCGTACGTCCCGTGTCACAACAACTGGGATCCGTTCCGGATCAACTGTTGGTTCACCGCCGACATGCCGGACTTCGACTACAACAACCCGGCGGCGCGACAAGCCGTGATCGACCACGCAATGTGGCTGGTCGAGGAGTTCAACTTCGACGGGTTCCGGGCCGACGCGCTCAAGCACATGGACGACATCATGGTCACCGCGCTCAAGGAGGCGGTGATCGACCAGCTCGAAACGACGGTCGACGACCACTCCATCACCGTCGAACCGACCATCTTCTACATGGTCGGTGAGTCGCTGGGCGGCTGGGCGCGCTACCACGTCCGCGCGGACATGGTGCAGGGCCAAGTCGACGAGGAGTACTACAACCAGACCAAGGCGGCGCTGCTCAACTACACGGCCAGCATTCGCAACCTGGCCGACTTCGCCATTCCCAACGACACGGCGTACCTCACCCCGCAACGCAACAACGGGGGCGTGGGCGGATACCCCGGGGCCCTGATGGGCAACTTCTTCGGCAACCACGACCAGTGGCGTGCCCTCACCGAGGCCGGTGGCGACTACGCGCGGCTCCGTCTGGCGCAGACGTTCCTGTTCACCTCGCCGGGCAACATTCCGATGCTCTACCAGGGCGACGACATCGGCACCTACGGTGAGGCCGACCCGGACAACCGCGCCATGCATCGCTTCGACGGCCTCAGCGGGCCCGAGCAGGAGTCGCTGCAGAACGCCCAAATCTTGGGTCAAACGCGTGAAGAGCACGTAGCGCTGCGACGAGGCACGCGCCAGACCGTGCACATCGAGGACTACTTCTGGGTCTATCGCGTCAGCCACGATGGCGACGAGGTCTACGTTGCACTCAACCGCGACTCGGGACGCACCTGGGATCCTCCGGCCGGGTACACCGACGTGCTGGGCAACTGCAGCGGCGGCAACGTGCCATCGGGGCAGTCCTGCGTGTTCGTGGCCGAGGAGAAGTAACCCACCGCAATGCACGGTCCCGACCGCCCGAGTCCTCGGTACGGTGGCGGCTTGGCGTTTGGGCTCGGGGCCTACGGCCTTTGGGGCGTGGCGCCGCTGTTCTGGCGCGAGCTCGGCCACGTTCCGGCCGCGGAAGTGCTGGGGCACCGCATCGTCTGGGCGTTCGTGTTCTTCGCGCTCTACGCCGCCGCGACGGGCACGCTCGGGGGTGTCTTGGCCGCGCTGCGAGACGCTCGTCTGCGCCGTCGCCTCGGTGCGGCCGCGCTGTGTGTCGGCTTCAACTGGTTCGTGTTCGTCTACGCGGTGATGACCGAGCAGGTCCTCGAGGTCAGCCTCGGCTACTTCATCAACCCGCTGCTCAGCATCGCGCTCGGTCGTTTCGTACTCGGCGAGCGACTCCGCCCGCTCCAGATGGGGGCGATCGCCTTTGCCACGGTTGGCGTCGTGATCGCGACCGCGGCCGCGCAGAGCATCCCGTGGATCGCGCTGGCGGTCGCGACCTCGTTCGGGCTGTACGGGCTGCTGCGCAAGACGACCACGGTCACGCCGCTGGTCGGGTCGACATTCGAAACCCTCGTGCTTTCGATTCCCGCACTCGGTGGGCTGCTGTGGCTTCACAGTCGAGGCGAAGGACACATGCTCGTGGGCGAGGCCAGTACGGACATGTTGCTCGTGGCGGCGGGTCCCGTCACCGCTGTGCCTCTGTTGCTCTTCGTGCACGCGGCACGTCGGCTCCCGCTGACGACCGTTGGCTTTCTGCAGTACCTCGCCCCGTCGTTGCAGTTCGTGGTCGCGGTGGTGGTGTTCGGAGAAGCACTCGATGCCACAACGCTGCTCGCGTTCGGGTTCGTGTGGTTCGGATTGGCACAGTTCGGGATCTCGGCCATCCGTAGCTCCGATCGGCCGCCGGAGCGGACGCACAACTGACCCGCGACGAACCATCGGTGGGCCGACCGGCTTGCTGGCGCGCCTTGGAAGAAAAAACGCGACGCGCAGGACTTGCAGGCAGACGTCCTTACAGGACATGCATAGAGGAGCAGCCCATGCAACGCCCGCCGACCTTCATTCGATTCCTGACATCCGAGGGCCTCCTTTCGTACGACGATGCAAAGGAGCTGACGGAGGCGTCGTCCAAGGCCAACGCGTTGCTCGGGCAGATGATGTTGCGCCGCAAGCTGCTCACGCTGCGCCAAATGGTGACCTTGCTCGAACGGCAGGCCACCAACCAGTCCAAACGACTGGGAGAGCTCGCCGTCGAGGCGGACTACATCGACCAACCCACCCTCGATGCCCTGCTCGAGGAACAGGCCTCCGACCGGGCCCAGCACCCCCTGGACACCCTGCGCATCAGCGGCGCTCTCGGGCCGGATGTGCTGTTCGAGGCGATGGCCGCCTACATCAAGCTCGTCGAGCAACCCGCCGGTCCCTCCGCGGTCTGAGCGGCCCAGAGGGTCCAGCCATACGACAAAGGGCGGCCTGCAAACGCAGCGCCGCCCCTCGTCGATTGCGGATCTTCCGTCAGAGGAAGTTCAGCTCGCCGTCCGCGTCGAGAGGCTCGACGACCGCCTCTTCTTCGGGCGCCGAGATCAGCTCGTCCATCATTTCACGGAGCTCGGGAACCGTAATTCGAATGCGCGTGCCTTGCCCCGGAGAGGACGTCAGCTCGACGGTCCCCTCGGAGCGCGCGACCTCCCGTTTCACGACGTCGAGACCCACGCCGCGATCCGACGGATCGACCTCGCCGTCGGTCGTCGACAGTCCAGGCAGGAACGCCAGGTCGATGGCCGACGAGTCTTCGGAGATCCCCATCGCCCGCGCACGCTCGACGATCGCGGCCTGCGGAAGCCCGCGTCCGTCGTCGCTCACCTCCAACACGAGGTTGCCATCGACCTGCGCGGCGCGCAGCTCCACCAACGCCAGGACCTTCTTGCCTGCAGCCTGACGGTCGGACGCATCTTCGATGCCGTGCTCGATCGCGTTGTTGACCAGGTGCACGAGCGGACCGCTCATCGCAGCCACGAGATGCTCGGGCGCGGAGAGGCCGTCGCCGGACACGTCGACCCGCACCAGCTTGCCATGTCGCTGGGAGGCCTCTCGACAGTGGCGCGCCAGGTTGCCCAACAACCCCGAAAGCTCCACGCGCCGTACCGACTGGCAGATGGCCGCGAGCTGCGAGTGGGCACGCTCGAGGAACTCGACCTGCTCGGCGAGGGTTCGCTCCTGCCCTTCCTTCGCCGCGACGTCGGCCCATCGTTTGACCTCCGTCCGAATGGCCTCGAGCCGACACAGCTGCGACTCGTCGAGTCGCAACATGGCGCTGAGATCGCCGCCGGGTCCACCGTCGGATCGACCCGGGCGAGGCACCGCGAGGCGGCCACCACACTCGAGGAAGTGCTCCAACATGCGGCAGTGCGCCTCCATGTCCGGGCTCCACTGCACGACCCCATCACCCCGCAGCGCGGCCTCGAGGGCATCGACCCAGTCCTCGAGCAGGTAGGTCGAATGACGCACCGCGTCGACCTGCTGTTCCGACAGCCGTGCACCCGAGTCGCGAACCGATCCCAGGAGGTTTTGGGTGCCATGTGCGACGCGTTGGACCTGGTCCAACCCGAAGAACGCGGCGTTGCCCCGGATCGTGTGCATCGTCCGGAACAAGCGATGCGCGAGGTCGTCCGCTTTGCTCGACAGCGCCTCCGTTGCCTCCTTGATCGAGCGCCGTGCCTCCCCACAGAAGTCGGTCAACAGCGCCCGGAGGTCGTCCTCGGTCGGCACCAAGTATGCGGTCGTCTCCTTGGGAGACGTCAGTCGCACCAACGCGGTGCGAAGGCTGTCCAGCTCGCTCACGACGCGGTGGAACAGCGCCTTTTCGCGATACCCCGACAGGCCGTTGACCAGCACGGCCAGGTTCTCGGTGCACCACGAGAGCGTGATGCCCATCGCCGGGAGTTCGGCCAACGCCAACACCGGGGCACGCACCTCTTCGAGGAGCCTGCACGACCGCACCATCGCATCCCGGTCGAGGCCGAACCGCATCAGCAGCGACGTCGCCTCCTGCAGCGCCGCGATCGCCTGCTGCCGCCGTGGCGAGCATTGAAACACGACTTGGCCGGACCACGCCTCGCTGGTCGCGACGAACAACGTCGCATCCGAGTGCACGCGTCCGTACATCTCACTCGCCGTCCGCGCGAGAATCTCTGGCGTATCCAGCTTGGGCGCAAAGCCTTCGACTGGCTCGAGCTCGTTCTTGATCCGTCCTACGACCTGGTTGAGCGTCTCGCCGAGTCCATCCTCGAGCCGCGCACCCGTGACGAGTTCGTCATCACCGTAGTCGAACAACCACCGCACCAAGGATCCAGCAGCTCGGGTATCCCCGAAGACCGCAAAGTCCTGGACTTCGTCGATGCCGCAGTACAACCGAATGGACGCTCCGCTCTCCCAGGTTGCTTCGGGCAGTTCGTCGACGGAGGTGAGGGAGAGGCTCAGGCCCGCTCCCCTTCCCTCCACGACAGCCCGCAGCGACCCCTCGAGCGCGACGCCCTCTGGCCCGATGGAGGGCGCATCGCCCTCTGTGTGGGCCCCATTCCTTGCCTCTGCGACGGACATTGGTGGTGCTTCCTCGTTGGTGTGAAGTTCGTGGTCGTGGTCGGGATCAGGCGGCGCGGGCGAGGACGTGCGCGACGCCCTTGGCCAGAACGTCCGGCTTGAACGGCTTGACGATCCACGCCGTCGCCCCGTGCTGCTTGCCCCGCGCGACCAAGTCCTTTGACGACTCGGTGGTCAGCACGAAGACCGGGATGCTCTCCTTGCCCGGCACACCGCGGAGGTTCGCAAGCATCTCCAGGCCGTTCATCACCGGCATGTTGACGTCGACGATGGCCATGTCGATGGGGTGGTCCTTGGCCTTCTGCAGACCGATGGCGCCGTTCTCGGCCTCGAGGACCGAATGTCCGGCAGCCTGAAGGCAAGCGCGAACCTGGTGGCGGATGGTGGCGGAGTCGTCTACGACGAGGATCATTGATGACATGTTGGTGTTCCTTGTGCTTCGGGTTGTTGTGAAAGGTGTCTCGCGTCAGGCTGCGAGGAACTCGTGGGGAGTGGGGACCATCTCGGAGGCGGGGAAGCAGAACTCGAAGGTCGTGCCCTCTCCGATCTTGCTGTGAACCTTGATCTGGCCACCGCGCTCCTCACAGGCGGAGCGCACCGCAGCCAGTCCCACCCCGCGACCGGAGTAGACGCTCGCTTCGTCGCGGGTGCTCAGGCCGTCGTGGAAGAGCGCTTGCTCGAGGTCGGCGCGGGTCTCGTGGGGGATGCCGTTCTGCGCAGCCTTGGCCCGCACACGGTCCCAATCGATGCCGCGACCGTTGTCCTGGATGCGGACGATGAAGCAGTCTCGATCCACTGCCGTGGACAGCGTGAGCGTGCCCGCACCCTCTTTGCCCTGTGCCTCCCGGTCTTCGCGGGACTCGAGGCCATGGTCGACGGCGTTGCGCACGACGTGCACGAAGTCCTGCCAGAACGCGGCCCAACGCATGGGCTCGAGGCGTAGACCGCCGGCTTCGATTTCGACACCGATGTCGCCCTTGCCCAGCCGCTGCGCGATGCGCTTGGCCTGGTCGCCGACGCGCTCGAGGCGGTCGGAGGTCTCCTCGAGCTTGAGCTCGAGCAGCATGTGGGCGAGTTCGCGAGAGGTGGGCTGCGCGAGCGCCTTTTCCAGCAGCTGGCGGTACTTGTCCGGGCCCACCTGCACGACCTCGCGACCACCCGAGTCGAGCACGATGCGAAGGCTGTCCTTGAGTCGCTCCCACCGCTGGGTCAGCTCGCCGAGCAGCTCGGCATTCGGTGCGGCCTGCGTCTCGGCCATTTCGTCTTCCATGTGCTCGCAGATGCGGGCGATGGACTGCACGTCGTAGAGCATCGAGTTGCCCTTGAGCGTGTGCACGGTGCGCTTGAACAGCGCCAGGTCTTCGCAGAGCCCCTCCGTGATGGCGTGCACCAGCACCTTCGCCTCTTCGAAGAACTCGAGGAATCCGACCTGGTCCCGACGCGAGCGCTCGAGCAAGGTCATCGTCTCGCGCTGCTCCACCTCCATGCGTTCCCGCTGGACGACGGCGGTCCGGTCCGTCAACACGACGAGCAGCTGACGAAGCTCGTCACCGTGGGCGATGGGCGTGTAGTCGAGGCCGAAGTGGCGACCACTGAACTCCATCTCTGTGGGGAACTGGTCCAGCGCGACGTCGAACGGAAGGATGCCCATCAGCAGCTGGTCGAACTGGCTCTCGAATGCGTCCGCGGTCTTTTCGTCCACGCGGCGCAGGCACTCGGAGAACTGTTGGCCCCCGCAGTCACCGAGCCACTCGTCGACGACCGCCGCGCGCTCGTCCGCCACGATGCCGTCACATCCGACCGTGAGCAGGCCTTGGTCGACGTTGTCGAGCACGAGCCGCATCTGCCGGTTCTTGTCGTCGAGCTGCGCGGTCCTGGCTTGAACGATGCGCTCGAGGCCGATCACGTTGTCGAAGAAGCTCCGCGCGATGTAGACCGTGGCGACGGATTCGAGCACCACGAACGCGGCGTGCACGAGCACGACCCAGATCGGCGCGTCGTAGTTGAAGACCGACGCTGGCAGGTAGTACCAGAGCGCGAGGTGGTGCACCGCGACCGTGGCCGCCGCGGTGAGAATCACCATGGGGTTGGCGAAGATCGCCAACATCGCCAACAGCGCGAAGAAGTAGAAGTGCATCTCGATCTGCACCGGCCCTTGGCCGAAGTGCACGAGAAGGCCGCCCATCAACATGCTGGTGAAGCCGTGCACGATGGAGACGTTGCGTGGGTTCTCGAACGTCTTGTAGGCCGCGACAGGGCCCAACAACACGACGGTCGTCAGCACCAAGGCCATCAGCGGCCCGGTGTCGTTGGCCCATGCCACCAGCATGAACGCCGGCACGTGCAGCGCGTAGAAGTAGGTCGCAATCCGGTTGACCCGGGCGAGGTACTTGTCCTCGAACTGCGTCATCTCTGCGGGCAGCCGCAGGACGTTCATCAGGGATGCAAGAGCGTTCTTCACGTTTCGAACCTCAGTCGTACTTGAGCCCCATCGGATCGAGGAGCTGTTGGAGTTCCTTGCTGACACCGCAGCCGTACAGGGGGAGTCCGGCCGGGTCGTCGCCACGTCGAAGGGACTCGACGATCTTCAGATCCTGAACGTCGTAGCCCTGCTTGCGCTCGGTGTAGCCGCCCGCGTAGCGGAGGCCTGCATCCGGTCCGAGCACCAACAGTAGAGGTGCAGACACGATGCCGAAGCGGGACTCGAGTTCGGGTGGCGACACGACCCAAACATCGAAGCCCGCAGACGCGGCCCGTGCCTCGATCGAAGCGTCCTCACCGACGAGCAACACGGTTTCGTGCAGTCCGTCGGGACGCTGCGATTCGAAGAGATGATCGAAGACCCGCTGCGAGCAGCGGCACTGCGAGTACAGAACGTGCACTGCGACCCATGAGCCGTCGGCGTGGGGAGGCACGAGCTCACCGAGCGCGTCTTCCAGCGCCGCATCGGCGCGGTCGGGGGTCGGCAGGGTGTACCAGTGGCTCGCCATCAGCGTGGTCTGCACGACGAACGACAGGCCCACCCAGGCGGCGAGACCGGTGAAGGTCACCCAGCGGGGAATCACGCGGGTCACTCGGAGACCTCCTCGAGCGATGACGCGAGGTCCATGACCCGCTCGGTTCCGAACCAGCCCACGGCGGCGAGCACGACGATGCCCGAGGCGATGGTGAGCGCGGTCGGGAGACCGGGAGCGTCCGCGGTGGTCCAAATCATGCCCCCGCCGAGCAGGCCGGTCAGCGCTCCGAACAGCGCACCGAGGCGCGGGAGCTGGGCACTCGAAGTTGGACGAGGGGCGGGCATCGGAAGGTTCCTTGCTCCCGGAGCCGTGCGGATCAAGCGTGGCGTCCCGGGTCAGTACGGACGTTTCACGCCCCTACCGCCCCTTGGGAATCGCCCGGGCCGCACCGCTCTTGACGCCCAAATCAGGACACACGGGCCCGAGATGCAATCAGGGGGATCGGAACCCGACCCCCCTGCTGCATGCCGATGCCATGCCCTGGCCCGCGGCGGTTCAACGACGAGCCTTCGCGGGATCGATGCCGAGCTTCTTGAGGCGGCTCTGCAGCGTGGTCGGCTTCATGCCGACGAGCGCCGCGGCTCCATCTCGGCCGTAGATCTTGCCCGAAGTGCGCTGCAGTGCGCGCTCGAAGTAGTCCCGCTGCATGGCATCGAATGCAGGGAACGCACCCTGTGGGACAGCACCCTGCACCGGCTCGGGATGCGTTGCGCCCGGCACCAAGACGATGTGCTCGAGCGCGAGCGGACCCGACGGCTGCAGGATGACGGCCCGTTCCAGCACGTTGACCAGCTCGCGCACGTTGCCCGGCCACGAATGCCCGACCAGCACCTCGAGCGCCTGCGGCGAGAGCGACCATGGACCTCGACCGGTTCGACGTCCGAGCGACTCCAACACCCCTCCAGCGATGCCCGCCACATCGGCGGTGCGCTCTCGAAGAGGCGGGAGCTGTAGAGGAAACCCGGCGAGGCGGTAGTAGAGGTCTTCGCGAAACCGGCCATCGCGAACCGCGTCACGAAGATCGACATGGCTCGCCGCCAGCACCCGCACGTCGACCCGGAGCGAGCGATCGGAGCCCACGGGCTCGAACGTGCCCTCCTGAAGTACGCGCAGCAGCTTGGCCTGCGTACCCAATGACATGTCGCCGATCTCGTCGAGCAGCAACGTGCCGCCGTTGGCGGTGAGAAACCGTCCGCGACGCTCGGTGGCCGCTCCGGAGAATGCCCCTTTGACGTGTCCGAACAGCTCCGACTCGACCAGGTTCTCGGGCAACGCGGCGCAGTTGAGCTTGATGAATGGGCGGTCCGCCCGGGGGCTCCAGGCGTGAATCGCCTGCGCCAGCACCTCTTTACCCGTGCCGGTTTCGCCGGAGATCAGCACCGGAAGGTCGGCCGCCGCCACCTGCTTGGCGAGGCGCACCGCGTGCTGCATCGGCTCGGAGAGGCTGGCCTCGAGCGCTCGAATCGCCCACCGTCCGCCCCCGGTCTCCTGCTGCAGCAACCGCTTCTCTTCGTTGAGCTGGCTGCGATAGCGCTGCAGCAGTTCGGCCTGCTCGGCGAACAGCATCGCAATCGACACGATCTGTCCGTACACGCCCGCCAGTTGCACGACGTCGGGGGTGTAGGTCTCACACGTGGTGCGGTCGAGCGTGATGATGCCGAGGTTGCGGTCGGACGCGAACAGCGGGACCACCATGCAGGAGTGCCCCGGCGGCAGGTCCAACACGCCGTCGTAGGGGTCGCCTTCGTCGCCGCTGTGTTGCTCCTCGGTCTGCGCGACGGGGCGGCGACGCTCGATGGCGTTGGCAATGGTGGGAAAGCGCGTGAGGCTCAGGGTGTGGCCGGTGATGCGTTCGTCGGCGAGCGGACCCGAGGCGAGACGCAGGCGCAGCTCGTCCCGCTCGAGCTCGTAGACGGCCGCGAGATCGTACGGCACCACATCGCGCAGCGACGCCAACGCGCCACGCAGCACGTCCGCCAACGCCTGCGGGCGACTCGCCATTTCAGCGAGTCGCCGCAGATCGGTCGCGTGATCGATCGGAGTGGGGGGTTGGCTCATTCGTCAGCCCGCCAGGAACTCCGCCAGCTGATCCGCACCCCCGACCAACTTGCCATCGATGAAGACCTGCGGGGTGGTGGCCGTCTCCGAAACCGCTCGCAGCATGCGAGGGCTCGCGGTCACCTCATCGAAGGGCAAGCCCTTCTCGCGCAGGATGGCCTTGGCACGCGCACAGTGACCGCACCCCGGCTTGGTCAACATGAAGACGTCGGGCTCGGCCTGGTGGTCGGGGTCGAGGAACCGAAGCATCGTGTCCGCATCGGACACCTCGAACGGGTCGCCCGGTTTGTCGGGCTCGATGAACATCTTTTCGATGACCCCATCCCGAACGAGCATGGAGTAGCGCCACGAACGCGGGCCAAAGCCGAGGTCCTGTTTGTCGACCAACATGCCGAGCCCCTTGGCAAACTCTCCGTTGCCGTCGGGCACGAACGTGATGCCGTCGACGCCTTGATCCTTCTGCCACGCGTCCATCACGAAGCCGTCGTTGACCGACAGGCACAGGACGTCGTCGACCCCGTTGGCCGCGAGCGCGCCGCGAAGCTCTCCATATCGAGGGACGTGCGCCGTGCTGCAGGTGGGCGTGAAGGCGCCCGGCAGCGCGAACACCACGACGGTCTTGCCTGCGAACAGATCGGCGGTCGTGCGGTCGACCCAGCGCCCATCTTCAATGAAGCGAAAGCTGACCTCGGGAACGCGTTTTCCTTCTTGATTCTCGAACATCGAAGTGACCTCGCCCCTCCTCAGAGCAAGGACTGCCCCAACTCGTGGAACCGTGATTTCAACGACTTACGGATCTGGACGACGATATTACGTCAATCTGAGCAACGAAAAATCGTTCTTCGACGAAATCACGTCACCAGTTGTCCGAGGGCACGGGAACGCGTTTCCACGGTGCCGACGGGTCGGTCGCGCGACGTTTCTTCGGTTTCTTCTTGCCGCTGGGCACGACGGGCGGTGGTGGCGGCGGACGGCGCGCGGGCTCGGGCTCCGCCTCCGGCTTGGACCGCCGGCGGGTCTTCTTGGACCGGGTCGAGCGCTTCTTGGGCGTCCTCTTCGGCGGTTCAGACTCGGCGACCGGTGCGACCGCGGCCGCCTCGGACGTCGGCTCGACCTGCGGCACCGCGGCGGAGGGATCGAGACGCCGAAGTTTCGGCGGGGTGAACCACGCCGGTGCCCCGACCCGGTGGGGAGATGGGTCGGCGTCCGGCACCGCCCGGAACCCCTCATCCCAGGTGACCGCCGAGACCTTGGGGACCCCCTCGGACTCGCTCGCGTCGGGCTCGGCGAGCCCTGCCACCGCGACGCTCTGCTCGCCGTCACCGTCTCCGGGCAGAACCCCTGCCGCCCACAAGCCAGCCACCACGAGCGCGGCGAGAGCCGGGACCGCGAGCATCAGCATCAAGAAGCGACCCCGACCGCTCCGAGCCGGCACGGGCGACGCCTCGGACGCCATTCGAGCGTCGCCGAAGGACGGAATGCTGGGGGCCGCGGTGTCGATCGCCGGCGCAAACCCACGAGCATCACGGGGAAGGTCGGCCGCGAACCGGTCGTCGAGTGAGGGCCGCGGCGGGTTGGGACGCGGCGGCAACGGAGCGACGGCAGTCTGACTCTGTACGACGGGGCCCAACGACGGATCGTCGGAGAACGGCTCGGGGATCAACCCGCCGACCTCTTCGGCGTCGAGCTCGAGCTCGGCGTCGTTCTCGTCGAGTTCGAGCAGATCCGACATCGCGGCTTCGAGCACGTCCGACGGGTCCTCAGCACTCGAGCTCCCTGCGCCGGGCTGTGGCCCTCCGATCGGCACGAACGTGGGCACTACGGGGGAAGGCTCGACGCGTGGTGCCGAAGGCGGCGGAGCCAGTGGCGCGGGGGTGACCTGTGTCGTCTCCGCTGCGCCGTAGGCCCGGGCAGACACCACGGGTGCGGCCTGCGGCGCGTCCTCGCCGAGCGCGTGCAGGTCCCGCTCCAGCGCATCCATGTCTTGCGGCCGAAGGTCGGGCCGCTTGGCGAGGCAACGCCGAATGATGCGGTCGGCCTCGGCCGGCAACATGGGGTTGCGCGTGCGCGGGGCGGGCACGGGGTTGGAGATCGCCTTGGCGAGAATGTCGAGCGGGTTGGTGCCTTTGAACGGCACCGTGCCCGTGGCCATCTTGTACATGAGCACGCCGACGGCGTAGACCTCGCTGCGAACGTCGGCTTTGCGACCACGCGCGACCTCGGGTGCGAGGTAGGCCGCAGTGCCCACGACCTCGGCCGCGCCCGTGAGCGTCGGGGTGCGGCCATCGGCGCTGCACTTGGCCAAGCCGAAGTCCAACACTTTGATGAAGTCGCCGTGCACGCCGGGGGCCTGGTCCACCAAGAACACGTTGCTGGGCTTGATGTCGCGGTGAATGACGCCGCGGGCGTGCGCAGCCTTCAAGGCGGCGACGACCTGCATGGCGATGTTGCGCGCGCGCCCCCACGGCAGGCGACCTTCCTTGCGCAGCAAGGCCTTGAGGTCCTCGCCCTCGAGTTCCTCCATCACCAGATAGACGAACCCGCCGTCCATGACCCCGACATCGATGATCTCGATGACGTTGGGGTGTTTGACCATCGCGGTGGTCTGCGCCTCGCGGACCAGGCGGCGCACCTGCAGCTCGTGGTCCTTGATGCCGGGCTTGACCAACTTGACGACCACCGGACGCTGCAGCGCGAGCTGCTGGCCGCGATACAGCGCGCCCATGCCCCCCGTCGTCAGCGGCTCGCCGATCTCGTAGCGCCCATCGAGCACCACCCCGCGCAGACCCATCAGGTCCACCGGGTCATCCGATGCATCCACGGGGCCGTCGGGTGCGGCCGTCTGAGCGCGTGGGTGTTCCATCGGCGTGCCCACGATAGTAGGGCTCATCCGGCATCCCCGCCAATGGCTGCGGGTTCGCCCTGACCGCACCGAAAAGCCCTAGCGGTCCCGTGCGGGTCCGGCTGGGGCTTTTGCTGAAGAGCGGTCTCGCCCTACTCGTCGGCGGCGGCTTTGGCTTCCATGCGCTGCACGGCGCCCATGCTCAGCTCGTCGATGTTGGGCTTCATGCCGCCCGAGGGGTTGCGCAGCCAGCTGCCCACCTTGCCGTAGTGCACGCCGTAGGCGAACCCGAACACGGTTCCGAACAGGGCGATCCACGGGGCGATGGTGCCGTTGGTCAGCACGTGCACCAGGCGGTGGCTGAGGTCGACGGTGAGCACGTTGGTGCTCTGCGAACCGACGGCCCAGAAGGTGAGGCCGATGGCGATCATCGCGAACGAGTAGACGTTGGTGTGGGTGATCTTGCCCCACAGCTTGCCGCGGTCGTCCTGGCGGAAGAACTCGAGGCTCAGCCGCACGATGGAGTGCAGGATGAAGTAGAGGCCTGCGAGCGCGCCGTCGAACGGAAGCACCGGAAGGATCGCGTAGAACATCGCGAACATCGCCAGGTAGACGACGAGCGCGTAGAGCTGCGCGGGGTGAATCTTGACGTTGGTCAGGTGCGGAGCGGCACGCAGCACCTTGGAGTCGGGGCTGGTGTAACGAATGCCGAACCGGCTGCTCGTGGGGCGACCCCAGCAGCATCCGTAGACGTAGCAACCGAGGCGAGCGATCGCTTCACCCAGCGGCAGGCACAGCGCGGGTCCATCGAGCAGGCGCAGGATGGGCACACCCGACACCTGGCTGATGATGATGAGACCGACGAGGCCGCCGGCGATGCCGCCGTGCAGCATGTAGCCCGGCTTGATGATCGTCTGCAGCGGATTGCGGAACAGCTCCCGCCACTCGAGCATGATGCTGAACGACCGCAGGCCGATCAGGATCATCGGCACGAGGATGAAGAGGTACAGCTTCGCCATGTAGACGACGTCGAGACCGATCATCGCGTCGTACCAAAGCGACACCGCACAACCGGCGGCGAAGGCCGAGCCGGCGAGGAAGGCGTAGGTGGTGAACAACCAGTTCCCGACACGGAACAGGACCGTGCGGTTGTGGAAGTCGAGAATCCAGCGGCGGAAGAAGCCGCGAGGTTGCTCGGCCACGGACGGGGATGTCGATTCGGTCGCCATCGCGCGGGCATCTAACGGCACCGAGGCCCCTTTGCGCAAGGCCTCTGCGAGATTGGCCTGGAGCCATGGGCGCCATCGCACATTCGGTGAGCCGGGTAACCTCTGAACGCCGGCGTCTTGGGCGCTTTTGCGCTGTCTGTCGCAGCGGTGTTACGGTCAGGCCTTGGCAGGTGGTCACCAGTGTTCGCACCACGCGGACCCTTCCGACGAGCAGCTCTCTACGGGCTTCTTGCCGATATCGCTCGCCCTCACGCTGCTGCTCAGCGGACTGTTCGTGTTTGGGATCATCCCGATGAGCTGCACGTCCGAGTCGCCGACGCCGGCCGCGCACCCCCACCGCTAGAAACAAGCGGGCACGAACCTCTACATCAGGGCGTGTCGTCGTCGTCCTGCAGCGCCGAGACGTGAGTCGCGACCACCTCGTCCCCGAGCGCGATCCCGTAGATCGCCGCGTAGAACAGCACGCCTTGCATCGCGCGATCCTGGTTGCGGTTGCCGAGTCCCAGGATGGACGCGGCCTGCAGCGCGGACGCAGGCTCGCCCGTCAAGATCGAGTCGACGATGTCGGCCGGTGGAAGTTCGACCCCGTCGACCAGCAAACGAAACTGCGACGCTTCGTTGACGGTCGCCGTGTCGACGACCACGTGCACGACATGCGCGGACCCGCTGTAGGGCGAGTAGTCCCAGCGCCGCACCACACGTCCATTCCACGCGACCTGCAGCTCGTCTGGGTTGCGGGCGCTGAGCGTCGCGACACCGGAGTCCGTCTGCCCGATGTGCACGATGCGAGACCCGGAGGTGACCGCGTCGTCCAAACGCAGCACGACCTCGATCGTCAGCGTCGTCGCTCCCTCGATCCCGGCCAGCTTGGTCCCGGCAATAGGCACCCGTGCACCGTCGTCTTGCCCCGCGTCATCGAACGCGAGACCGCGATGCCCGAACTCCTCGACGTATCGCATCGTGCCGTCGGCGTAGTCGAGCGTGAGGTCGAGTGGCTCCTCCGCGGCGTCGAAGGCCAAGGTGGGCGCCGTGCCCATCGCCGCCTCATCGAGGTAGTACCGCGCAACGAGGCCGTCGTCGGACAACGGTCCCTCGGGTTCCCCGGTCGTGGTGGAGCTGCTCTGGGCGTCTCCGGTCGTCGTGGACTCTTCCCCGTTCGTCGCCTCGCCGGTCGTCGTCGAGCTCGTCTCGGTCGTCGGGTCCATCGAGGTCGACCCCGTGGTCGGCGAGGTCGAGCCAGAGGCTGTGACGCTGCCCGCCGTCGTGCCCTGCGGCTCTCCGGTTTCGGCCGTGCTGGTGGTCCCCCCTGCGTCCGACACCGATCCGGCGCCGTTCGACGCAGAATCGAAGGAGCACGCCACGAGGAGGCATCCGAGCAGAATCCCGATCCGCCGCATCGCCATGATCGTACCTGCTAGCCTGACGGCATGCGAGTCGGGCTTGCCGCGGCTGTGGTTCTCGTCAGCTGTGGAACATCCCCCGCAGAACGTCCTCCGCAAGGCGAGGAGTCCCGCCCCACGCCGCACGAGGCATCCGCAGTGGAGGCGACGGCGCAGGTCGAGGCTGCAGCAAACCTCGACGCAGCGCTGGAGCACATCGACGCGAGCGACTTACGGGCGCACATTGCACAACTCGCTTCGGACACGATGCGGGGGCGACCGACGCCCTCACCCGAGCTCGATGATGCGGCGACCTACATTGCGACCGCCCTGGCCGGGCACGGCGTTGCACCGGGTCCGGGCGAGCAACGGAGGCTGGACGCGGCGTGCGGACCCTCGGGCGAGACCGCCTCCAACGTGATCGGCATGCTCGCGGGGACGACCGACGAGGTGGTGCTGGTCACCGCGCACTACGACCACGTGGGCGAAGCCGACTACGGCGATGACCGCATCTACAACGGTGCCAACGACAACGCCTCCGGGGTCGCAGCCTTGCTGGAAATCGCCGACGCGTTGGCCCGCGCCCCACAACCTCGCGCGCGCAGCATCGCCTTCGTCGCGTTCTGCGGTGAAGAGCAGGGCCTGCGGGGCTCGAAGGCGTTTACCGAAGCACCCCCGTTTCCTCTGTCCTCGGTGGTGGCGGTCTTGAACCTGGAGATGCTCGGGCACCCCGACCCCAGCGATGCCCGACGAGCGTGGGTGACCGGGCACGACTACTCGGATCTTTCGCGTTGGCTGCAGCGCGCGGGGCAGCCGGAGGGCGTGACGTTCGTCGACGGGCGCGAGGTCGGCCCGGTCGAAGGCTCGGCGTTCGATCGCTCCGACAACTACCCGTTCGCGCAACACGGCGTGGTCGCCCACACCATCGCGGCGGGCCCGCTCGACGAGCACTACCACGCGGTGAGCGACGACCTGGAGCACATCGACGTGCCAGCGATGGTCCCGCTCGTTCGAGCGTTGGCCCGAGCCACGGACGATCTGGCGCGTGCAGAAACACGGCCATCATGGTCGGCGGACGCGCCGGCGAGCCTCACTCGTCGAGCGCCGTGAAGGCCTCGCCGGTGGCCTCGACCGACATCGTCCAGAGCCGTTGCGCCGCGACCTCGTCGTGCGAGGCGCGGCTGGACTCGACTCGAACCGGGTAGCCGCGAACCTGCCCGACCCCTTCGGGACCGTAGAACCCTCCGCCGCCGACCGGCTCGCCCACGGCTGCAAACACGCTGGGCATCGCACCCATGCTGGCCGGCTGCGCCACGACCTTGTTGGTGAACGCGTAGAAGCGTTCGGCGAGTTTGGACCCGGACGCCTGCGGACCGACCGCTTGCAGGTTGGTGGCGGAGTAGCCGGGGTGCGCCCCCACCGAAACCACATCGGCGTCGATGACTCGCAGGCGACGATCGAGCTCGTAGCAGAACAGCAGGTTGGCCAACTTGCTCTGGCTGTAGGCGCGCCACTTGTCGTAGCTGCGCCGCCCGTGCAAGTCGTCGAAACGCATCGAGCCGACGCGATGCATCAACGAGCTGACCGTGACCACCCGGGCTCCGGGCGTCTTCATCAGCAAGGGCATCAGCGCCCCCGTGAGCGTGAAGTGGCCGAAGTGGTTGGTGCCGATCTGCATTTCGAAGCCATCGGCGGTTTCCCGCCTCGGCAGCGCCATCACACCGGCGTTGTTGATCAGCACGTCGAGGCCGTCGTGCTCGTCGGACACGGTCTGCGCAAAGGCCCGCACCGAGGACAGGTCGGCAAGGTCCAGCGGCACGAACTGCAGCGATGCGTCCGGCACCTGAGCACGCACCTCCTGCATCGCCGCCTCCGCCTTGGACGGGGTGCGGCACGCCATGATGACGTGCGCACCGCGGCCCGCGAGCAACCGCGTGGTCTGAAGCCCCAGCCCACTGTTGGCCCCGGTGACGACGATGGTCTTGCCGTTGAGCTCGGGAATGTTCGCCTCGGTCCAGGACATCGCCGCGCAGTGTAGAGCGCCGCGCGACCCTCCGCCATGCATTCAGCGCTGCAAGATGCTGAGCTCGAGGTCTCCCGCCACCGGAGGGATCTCCCGCATCAAGACGCCGCTGCTGGCATTGCGAATGCGCCAAGGATGCGAGAGGTAGGTCGACTGCGTCCAGGAATCCCCCGCTTCGATCGTCGCGTACAGGGTCTCCTCGCAGCCGAATCCGACCCAATACAACTCCGCACGCACGCCTTCGCAGTCGTTGTGAATCGTCAGCGTCGCGAGGTCGATCGACTCGGTCGAACACGCCATGGCGGGAACCTCGGGAAGGGCCAGGTCCTGACAGGTCAGCGGAGTGTCGCCGGTCGAGTCGTCTCCCCCGGAGCTGCTCTCTTCCCCACCGTCGGTCGAGTCCCCGGACGATGCGACCTGGCCGGTGTCCGCCGCAGTGGTGGCGTCGGAGCCGGTGGTCGACGGGCCCGATCCGCCGGTGTTCCCGGTGGTGCCAGCGCCCCCGCCCGCCGTTCCCGCGTCGGTGGTGCCCGACTCGGCGGACCCGGTGCTCGTCGTCGCGCCACCGGGTCCCGACGACGACCCCTCACCGCCCAGGTCCGCACCCACGAACGACGAACACCCCGACAACCACAGCGCAACCGCGCCCGCGCATACCCGACCCGTCACTCGACCAGCGTACCAGGACCGCTATGGCGGACGCGGCTCAAAGTACGACCACGAAGCCTCCGGTGGCTCGAGACCGGTCGTGTGCGGTGGATCCGCGCGTGACGACGTGAATCACCTGGTCGCGGACGGGCTTGGCGGAGAGCCACACTGCGATCGGGCTCATGACACGCTCTTCGATGACCCGCTTGAGCGGACGCGCCCCTCGCGTGGGATGCCATCCGAGCTCCCCGAGCAGCGCCTTGGCCTCGGGCTCCACGCGCAACACGAGGCCACGATCGCGCAGGCCTTGTCGGCGCCCGGACTTGTCGAGCTCGAGATCGACGACCCTCAAAATGTCCTCCCGCGAGAGACGACCGAAGGGCACGACGGCGTCGATGCGGTTGAAGAACTCGGGCCGAAAGTGTGCGCGCACGGCACCGAGCAGCGCGTCGTTGGAGGACGAGGGCGCACCAAAGCCCGCGGTCCCCGACTTCTTCACCCCGAGGTTGCTCGTCATCACCACCACCGTCATGCGGAAGTCGACGAGTCGGCCGTCGCTGTCGGTCATGCGGCCCTCCCCCAACATGGCGAGCAGCAGATCGAACACCTCCGGGTGTGCTTTTTCGATCTCGTCGAGCAAGACGAGCGAGAGCGGCTCGCGGCGCACCTGCTCGACCAGGCTCTGCACGCCCTGCCCCACCGCGAGCAAACGCTGGCCCGAGCCGGGCAGCATGTACTCGCTCATGTCGAGCCGGATCATGCGTGTGCTGTCGGAGAACATCACGCGCGCGAGCTGCTTGGCGAGCTCCGTCTTGCCCACCCCGGTGGGCCCAACGAAGAACAGACTGCCGATGGGGCGCTGCGGATCGCACAGGCCGGCCTTGAAGCGGGTGAGCATGCCCGCCGCCCGCATGCAGGCGTCGTCCTGGCCCACCACGCCTTCTCGCAGACGCGACGCGATGTGTTCGCGCCCCGCCGACTGGCGCTCGGACACGAGTTCGAGCGGCAACCCGGTGGACGAGGCAAACGCACGGGTGACGGCGTCGGCATCGGTCTCGGTCGGAGTCTGCAGCGGTTGGGTCTGGCGCAGCCACTCCAAGAACCGAAAGCCCTTGCCCGGAAACCCACGGTCGCGGGCGAAGAACTCGAGCAGCTGCACCATCGTGCGCAGGGCCTCGTGCGTGAAGGTGCGCTGTGGGTCGAGCCGAGCCTGGTACGCCGCGAGCTGATGAGGCATCGCCGCGCTCGCGGTGGGCTCGATGCGCACGACGAGGAACTGCCCGACGAATGCGGGGTGATGGGCGCTGAGCTGCTCGTACTCCTCGAGGTTGCACTCGGCGATCACCACCAACTCGCCCGTGCGCATCGCGGGCGCAAACATGTCGGAGATCGACGTGCTGGTCTGGGTCGCGCAGATCGGGGCGAGCCGGTCCACGTACAACAGGTCGCGCGACGACGACAGCGCTTCGATGAGCTCGAGGCAGCGCTGCTCCCACTGCCCGAGGTACTTCATGCCCGCCACGATGCGGTCGGCGCTGGTCGACCAGACGCGAGGGCCCTTGCGCCCCAACGCACGCGCCAGGGCCCGCACCCAGGTGGACTTGCCCGCCCCCGGTGGCCCGACGAGCAACACCGAACGCGGCCGCTCCGCGGCGAACATTTCGACGTGATGCGACTCGATGACCTCGCCGATGATCGGCTTGCGCCGGCTCTTGCGCTCGGCCTCGGTCATGTCTTCGGCGACCGCGTCGAGGGTGGCGTCGCGGTGTTCGCTGCGGCCACCACCCCGCTTGCCGGGGCGTGCTCCGTGCCCGGGAGACCACGACACGATGCGCTCGTCCTCGAGCCGCCGAAAGTCGAACATCGACGCCGGCTTTTCGCCCAGCATTTCGCGACCGATCGCCTGCCGGATGACCGCGGGCGCCATTTCGGCGTCTTCGAGCACGAACCACCACCCAAAGCGCGGCAACATCACCAGCGCCGCGCCGTCGTCTTGCTCGGCCCAAGCGTAGGTGACCTGAAGCGGAATGGTGTCCTTTGCGATGACGGTGCGCTTGTTGACGACCATCTGCGGGTTGACCTGCACGGCGACCCGGCGCACGTGCAGCGTTTCCTCCCACAAGAACTCCTCGACCGACGCCTCGGTCTCCTCGAGCGCGAGCGTGAGCTGCGAGTAGACCACCGCCTCGGTGGGGCCGTGACCCGCCAGCGGGCTCGAGAGCGTGCCGCGGCGTGACAACAACCGCCCGGTGTGGCTCCCGTCGTGGTGGGTCACGAAGTGAACGCGATAGGTTGGACGCGCCATCAGTCTTGCTCCTGATCCACTGCGAGTTCGGGTGCGAGTTCGGGTGCGGTTTCGGGTTCGCCCAACATCGCGCCCATGCGCAGCAGCCAAACGGTGTCGAGGGCTTCGAACATCGTCTTGCTGCGCCCGCGATACGCGTACATCAGGGGATAGTCCTCGACGTCGACCCAGGTCATCGCGCCCGGGCTTGGAGGATCGAAGCCGTAGCGACGCACGATCGGCAACAGGGCATCGGGATTGTCCGAACGTGTCGCACCGGACTCCAAGCTCTCGGAGAACGCCTCGGTGTCGGCCACCAGCCGATCGAGATGTGCATCGAGCTCGACGTCCCGCCCGGGCAGCACGCGCACCCGCACCACTTCGGTCCCGCCCGCGATCGAATCCCGCACGTGCGAGCCCTGCTCCGGCCCGTAGAACGCCCTCACCCCAGGCCCCACGATGCGCAGCAGGGCCCGCTCCCCACCCGGCACCATCGGCTGCGAGAACCGGCGCCCCGCGTGGTCGACGACCACACTGGCCTCGACCTGGCCGCGCCCCTTCGCATAGGCCTGCAACAGCCACTCGAACAAGCCCTGCGCGGACTCCCCGAAGCGGGACATGCGTCGCACACCGCTGACCCGCGTGAGCTCCAACAGCACCACGTGCGCGCCGGGCTCGGACCCCCGTCGCACGGCGCGTTCGAGGAACCGCAACGTGCCCATCGATCGCAGGAAGTCTTGCCGCGCCTGCAGTGGGAGTGGCGGGGCGGCCACATTGCCCAGCACCCGAACCTTGTTCGAGCCCCAACTGGTGGTCGAGAGGACCTCGCTGGAAAAACTCTCGTGCTCCACCAGCTCGCCTTCGAGCTGCGCCTGATCCTCGACCGAGCGCGCGTCGTTGAGCAAGGGGTCGTATTCGAACTGGGTGCGCAGGTCGTCGGCCAACGCCACGACCTCGGCACGCAGGGCGTCCAAGTCGGCGGCATCCGAGTCGCCATCGCGTTCGAGCCGGACGACTTCCTCGCTGATCGTCGTGGTGAGGGTTTGCAGCGCCTCGGAGTCGAGCAGCGCCTCGGCCCGCTGCACCGCCGCGGGCACCTCGGTCCGCAGTCGCCGGCCCGGCCAGGAGAGCGCCGCTTCGAGCGGACTGCTCTCTCCCAACGCCTCGGCCTCGTCCAAGGTTTCGACGTGCAGTTTCAGCGCGCCGTCGCGCTCGTACAGCCACAGCATGCGCATCGCCGACGCCTCGGCTGCGGCCAGCGTGTCCGCCAACAAGCCGCCCACGTGGGTCTCGAGGTACCGCTTGAGCGAGCGCGCGCCGTCTTTGGCGCGAAAGCCCTCCCGCACCACGCGGTCGACGACGCCGGGCGTGTAGCGAACGAACACGTTGCGCTCGACCAGGCCTCGCCTGGCCACCACCTTGTCGAGTTCCCGCCGCGCGATGCGTTGGGCGGCCTCCCGCGACAACGCGCCGAACTCCACGACGTGGTCGATGCGGTTGAACAGCTCGGGTGGAAAGAACGCCCGCACGGCCGCGCCGACATCGGCGACGTCGGCCTGCTCGCCCCCGAAGCCGACCGAGGGCGTTTTCTTGGCGCCCAGGTTCGACGTCATGATCACCACGGTGTGCGTGAAGTCGACACGACGCCCCGCCGCGTCGGTGAGCCGTCCATCGTCGAACAACTGCAACATCAGGTTGAGCACCGATGGGTCGGCCTTTTCGATCTCGTCGAGCAACACCACCGAGAACGGCTGCGCCCGCACCTTGGCGGTGAGCGTGCCCTCGGGGTTGAAGCGATCCCCGATCAGCCTCGAGGGCGCATCGGGGCTGCCGTACTCGCTCATGTCGAACCGCAGCAGCCGGGCCGTGGTGCCGTAGAGGTAGTCGGCCAGGCACTTGGCCATCTCGGTCTTGCCCGTGCCCGTGGGGCCGGTGAACAGGTAGACGCCGTACGGGCGCGAGGGGTCGCACAGCCCGGCCTTGATGCGCAGCACCAAGTCGCACACGGCCGTCACCGCCGGCTCCTGCCCCATGATCTGCGCGCGCAGCTGGTCCGCGACCACCTCGGCTTCGAGCGGCCGCTGGGCGTCGAGCAGCACCGCCGGCATGCCCGTGCGGCGCCCGAGAAAGTCAATCACCTCGGCGGGGCCCACGTCGGGCCTGGACACCAGCGGACTGGACGCCTCGTCGAGCAACGAACGCGGCGGCGCCGGCGTGCTGCCGATGCGTGCGGGCAAGCGGCCCCAGTGTCCCTTCTCCATCCTCGCTTCGACCGCGTGTTTGGCCTCCCGCAGACCGCAGCGAATCTTGGCCCGCAGCGCCTTGATCGCGAGGATCTTCTTGCCCTGGCGAATCGCCTCATCGGCCTCGTGCAGGTCGGGGGGTGCAGACGCATCGCGGTCGGCGAGCTCGCGCAGCAGGTCGAGCGCCTTTCCAGGATGGGCCCCCGCGCCACCGAGGCTGCCGCCCAGATCGTGCAGCATGCGAAAGATCAGCGGATCGAACGACACCGTCCGCGTGCGTTCGTAGCGGCGGGCTTCCTGGACGAGCATTCGAATCGTCTCGTCACGCCCGGCGGGCTCGATGAAGACGGTGGTGAACTCCGAGGCGAACCCCGGCGCTTCGTCTTGCAGCTGCTGCAGTCCCTCGGGCGTGCACTCGGCGAACATCAGCAGCTCCCCGCGCGCCATCGGACCGCGGAAGAACGTGGCCAGGGCCCGGTCGCTGGCTTGGGTCTGGCCGATGCGGCCCCAGTGCGCCACGTCTTCGACCCAAAGCACGCCGCGATGTTTGCGGCACGCCTCCACGATCTGCACGCAGCGGTCCTCCCACTGCCCCAGATACGACATGCCGGCGATCACCCGTTGGCCGCGAATACGCCAGACCTTGTGAATGCGGTCGAGGTTGCGGTGCGAGGGGTAGTCGTCGGCCACCAGCAAGTCGGCCACCAGCTGTTGCAGCAGGCTGCTCTTGCCGACCCCCGAGGGGCCGACCAACAGCACGCACTTCTTCTGGCGACCACACACCAGCTGCGCCAACGTGTCGCGATTCGGCGGCCGCGCAATGACGGGCGGCGCCACCTCGTCGACGACTTGCATCGTCGCGCAGGTCCCCAACCGGGTGAGCAGCGCCTCTCCGGTCGCGCCACCGCCACCGCCGAGCAGCGCCGGCGGCTTATCCTTCTTCTTCTCCAGCTTTTCGTTCAGCGATTTCGGCGAAACCGAAAACGAGACCAGGTCGAGCTTGTCCTTCTTCTGAACCTCGAGCTCGGCGAGTTCGTGTTCGTCGAGCTCCGCCCAGGCGTGCTGAAAATACGCCTTGGCTTCGTCGGCCAGCGCTCGCCCCGTTTCGTGGGCGAACCACGCCTCGGGCCGCAGCGGGTGATAGACGACGAACATCGGGCCTTCGACCGCGCGCCCGCGGGTGCGCGGTTCGACGACCAATGGCACCTTGCCGTAGAAACGGCGCCGCCCCTGAGAGGACCGCAGCGACAGTTCCAGCGTGACCTGCGTGAGCCGACGACCCCGCACCGACTCGAGCGGGGCCAGTTGGGCCGGGTACACCTTGGCCGCGCGCTTGCGAATCGCCTCCATCAAGCGCTGCCGTGCCTTCGATGCGCTCGACCCCGTGACGGAGACCGAGTACTCGCCGATGCCGACCGTGACCCATCGAAGGTTGCGGCCATCGGCCCGTGAAAACACCGAGATGCGAACTTCCATGTTCAAGCCTCCCCTTCTTCGGACAATGCCGACCCGACCACGCTCGCGAACTGCACCCGCTCCAGGCTCGGCGCAAAGTCCCGCAGCCGCGAGAACGTGAATGTGGACTCGGGCTGCGCGAGCTCCAACGTCCAGCGCCCCTCGTCATTGCGCCAGCGGTACCCCGGCGCCTCCTTGCGCAAGGCGTCGGGCTTGCGCGCCTGCGGGATCTCGAAGTCGTCCGACTTGGGTTTGGTCTCCGGGCACAGCTCCGCCGCCGACACGTCGAAACGGTCGTCGAGCGTGATCAGCTCCAGCACGTCGAGTCGTCCGTCCTCCTCGAAGTGCCAGATACCCATCAGGCGTTGCAGCAACGGCTCGGCAAGCGCCCCGCCCACCCGCACCAGCACGGACGACCACTGGTGTTTGGCCTTGGGCGGCTCGGTGGCGCGACGGTCCTTCCACCAGTCGAGCGTGCGTGGGGGTCCATAACGCCCCGTCGGCCAGCCCGCTTCGCCCTCGGGGTCGCCGACCCTGTGCACCCGCACGTCCCAGGTTCGCTCGAGCGCCGCGGCGTGCAGGATCTCGAGCAACGCGTGCACACGCTGGCCGCCCGCGGACCGAGCGAAGAAGGTCAGCCCCTCACCGTCGGCATACCCCGCCACCAGCCGCACGAACGCGCGCTCGAACCGGGCAAACGCCTCATGCGCCTCGGCCACGAACAGGTCCGCTTCGGCCCCCTCGAGCACCGCCGACATCGCGAGTTCTTCGGCGTCGGCGATCGCTTCGGCGGGCTCGGTCGCTTCGCTCAGCATGCCCTGCAGACGCCCGTGTTCGGCCGCGAGCGCGCCCAGGGTCCCGTGCTGCTTGGCCTTCTTGCTGGCTCCGGCGAGGTCGGCGACAAGGTACTCGAGCCGGGCCCGCACCTGCATCGCGAGCGGACCGAACAAACACCGGTCGGCCGTGCGCCGCAGCGCCGCGATGATGCCGAGATGATGGCTGCCCTGTTTGCGCTGGGTGCCCAGGGGTCGGAGCACGTCGATGCGAAGCCCCTGTGCCTCGGTGGTGGATTCGACGGTGAACCCCTCCTCGACCGGGGGCGCGTCTTCTTCGGGGCCGAGCACCTGCACGCGGGCACCGTCCAACACCCGCGCATGCCGGGCCATCACCGACGACACCGGGCCCACCAGCGTGGTTTCCAGGTGCCGCCGCAACGCCCGCGCCCCGTACTCGACCGAGTAGCCGGCGACCGCCAGACCGTCGAGCGCGGGTTTGGAGACGCTGAGCGTGGCCGCGCGACCGAGCAACCCGTCGCGGTCGACGACCTTGCGCAACGCGACATCGGCCACCGCCGAGACCTCGCTGCGCTGCAACGCAGAGAACGGGATCACACGGTCGATGCGGCCGACGAACTCGGGCCGAAAGTGTTTGTCGACCTGCTCGAGATAGTAAGTGGCCATCGTCGCCGCATCGGCTTCGGACGACGCCCCAAACCCCGCATCGGGGCGGCGGTGCGCGGCCCCGAGGTTGCTGGTCATGATGATGATTGCGTTGTTGAACCACGTGGTTCGCCCACGCGCGTCCGACAGGCGCCCCTCGCCACACACCTGCAGCAACAGGTCGAACACCGCGGGGTGGGCCTTTTCGATCTCGTCGAGCAACACCACGCAAAACGGCTGTTGACGTACCCGCTTGGTCAGCTCGCCCTCGTCGCGCTGCGTGCCGCGAATCAAGCGTTCGGCCGCGAGCGGGTCCATGTACTCGGACATGTCGAACCGCACCATGCGGTCGGTGCCGCCAAACAAGAACAACGCCAGCGTCTTGGCGACCTCGGTCTTGCCCACCCCGGTGGGCCCGATGAACAGGAAGTTGGCCAGCGGCTTGCCCGGCGGCTGCAGGTTGGCCTTGACCATGCACACCGTCTCGGCGACCCGGCGGACCGCGTCGCGCTGGCCGATCACCCGCCGGGCGAAGAAACGCTCGATCTCCTCCAGCTTGACCGCGCGGTCTTCTTTGAGCAGAAACAGCGGAATGCCGGAGCGGGCGGAAAACGCCCGATACACCTCGGCGGGGCCGATGGGTTTGGGCTCCCCGGTCTGGGTGGCCTCGGCTTCGTGAATCGCCCGCAGCTCGTCGTGCAGTCGCACCGCCTTGCCCGGAAACGCCTGGTACGCGAGGTAGCGGTCGCACAGGTCGAGCAGCGGTGTGACGGCCTCGTTCGACAGCGACGGTCGCAGCGGCTCGCGCTTGCGAACGTGCCGCACCCGCGCGTCGAGAATGGGCCGCGTGCGCGCCTTGTCGAGTGGTTCGACCGAAACCCGCGACAGGGCCGACATGAAGCCGACGTGCATCTTTTCGTAGTGCGAAACCTGTTCGGGCGTCAGCTCGCCGACCAACCGCACCCGGTCTTGGGCGACGAACGGCAGCATGCCCGAAACCATGTCTTCGATCGTGCCCGGCCGCCCCGAGAGCAGGTCACCGAGGTTGTCGAAGTAGAGGACGACATCGAGTTCTTCGGCGGCTCGCATCACGTCGGCGATGCGCTGCTCGAGTTCGCCAAAGCCCGACTGCCCCGCGACGAGCTGCGCCCCCGAGGTCGCGATGACCATGCGCCCCTGCAGAGGGTCGTTGCCGCCACGCACACACTGCGCCACGAGCCCATGCAGCAGCGCCGACTTGCCGGACATCTCCCGACCCACCAACACCACGCTCATGCGCTCCTTGCCGCCGAGCAGGCCCGCGAGTTTGGCGATCTCTTCATCGCGACCGATCACGTCGGGTTGGCGGCTACGGGCATGCAGCGCCCGCAGGGACTTGCCCACGTCGGTCAGCAGTTTTTCGGCGCCCGCCCGCTCGCGCTGCTTGGCGCGCTTGCGCCGGGCCGCCGCACGGTCTCCAGCGTCCTCGGCGTCTTCGCGGGTGATGCTGAGCGACAGGCGGTGCAGGGTGTGTTTTTCGGCGGGAAGCCGCGCCAGCAGCTCGGGTCCGGTGAGGTGCCGAACACGGGCCGCCTTTTCGGCCGCTTCGATGACCGCCCGCTCCAAGCCCTCGTCGGTGTCGAAGAACGAGAACGTGCCCAGCGGCAACACGTGCACCCAAAACGCGCCGTCGTGCGGCACGACCACACACGGCACCGTGACAGGCTCGGTCACCGCCACCCGCCGCGGCAGGTCCGCCCGCTCGAACAACACCGGAACCTCGATGAGCGACGCCTCCGCCGGCAACGTGTAGTCGGCGAGCTTCACCGCCGGCACGCCCTCCAAGTAACGGGTGAGGAAACGCTCCTGCTCGGCCAGCGCCGCCTCGACCGAGGTCGTGCGACTGGCCAACGTCGGGTCCGCCAGCGGGTACGCATACACCCCGCCGCTCGTCAGCTCCCGTACCACGATCGTCGCATCCAGCTCGACAGCGGTTGCCATGGGCGCCGAGCGTACCCGAGTTGCGTCCGCCTCGGGCAAGCAGGTTACCCTGAGTGCCACATGGTTCGGATTGGATTGACCTCGGGTTCGGTGTTGCTCTCGCTCGCAGTCGCAGGGCTCCCAGGCTGCAGCGACGACGGCGACCCGGGGCAGGCGGAGGAGACCAGCGGCGGCACAGGAGAGCAAACGACCGGGCCCTCGCCCAGCACCGGCGTCGTCGACTCGACGGGCGCCGACGGCAGCGAAGGCGGCGAGAGCTCCAGCACCGGCGACGACTCCGACGGCGAGACGCAACCCGCAGGCCCGGAAAACGCAATCGATCCGGCCGTGCCCGGCCCCTACCCCGTCGGCGTCACGACCCTCGAGTTCGTCGACCCCACCCGCGAGGGCGGGCGTTCACTCGTCACCGAGATCTGGTACCCCGCCACCGACGACGCCTTGGGCATGGACACCGTCACCTACGCGGTGGAGGACATCTTTCGTGCCGACGCGATCGAGGTGCTCGGCAACGATCTCAACTCGGAGATCGTGACCACCGCGGTGCGCGACGCTCCGATGCGAGGAGACGACGGCCCCTACCCCGTCGTGTTCTTCAGCCACGGTTCGGGCGGCATTCGCATGCAGTCCACCTACTACACGGTCGACCTCGCGAGCCACGGGTACGTGGTCGTGTCCACCGACCACATCGGCAACACGCTCAGCGACATCATCGTCACCGGTGACCTCACCACCGCGGACCTGCTCGAGAGCGTCACCAACCGCCCCACGGATCTCTTCTTCGTGCGCGAGGAGCTCGAAATGCTCGACGAGGGCGACCCGCTCGCCGCCCTGTTCGACTGGGACCACGTCGGGGTGACCGGGCACTCGCTGGGCGCACTCACTTCGCTGCGCTGGATGGCCCAAGGCGCGGACGTGGACGCGGTGATCGCACAGACCCCGCCGAGCATGGACGTCAACTTCCTGGGCATCGCCACCCCGCTGGCCGACTTCGACATTCCGCTGCAGATCCAGGTCGGCGGCGTCGATGCGACCACCCCTCCCGAAGACGCCGATACGGTGTGGGACGAGGCCTCGGCCCCGCGGGCCCGCATGACGATCTCCAACGCGGGTCACTTCACGTACAGCGACATGTGCAGCCTCGATGCGGACGACATCGCCGCGGTCGCCAAGCTGGGGGTCGCCGACGCGCTCGACGACGGCTGCACCGAGGACAACACCGACCCGGCGGTTGCTGGAGCCACGATTCGCCACTTCGCAATCGGCTTCTTCAACGTCTACCTGCGCGAGTCCACGCCGACGCTGGACCTGCTCACCCAGGAGGCCGGCGAAGCGCTGGCCGGCGACCTGGTGGAGTGGGAAGCGGAGCTTTGAATACCTAGGCGCACACCCCGTCCATGCTCCAGTCCCCGACTCTGTTCCTAGAGGCGGGCGCGGGGCACACTAGAGGAAGGGGCGGGGTGCATTCGACGCAGCACTACGGAGCAGACGGAGACGCCCACACGCGCTCGGACGGCGAAGTCACCATTGCGGACGGCGAGCCACGGCCCGCGGACGACCAGGCGCCGTTCCATCGGGGTGAGACGCTGGGCCGGTATGTGGTGCTCGACACGCTGGGACAAGGCGGCATGGGCATCGTGCTCGCGGCCTATGACGCGACGCTCGACCGCCGAGTCGCGCTCAAGGTGCTGCGTCCCCATGCGTCGGGCGACCCCGAGAACCACGCCCGCATGATTCGCGAGGCCCAAGCGCTGGCCAAGCTCTCCCACCCCGGCGTGGTCTCGGTCTACGACGTGGGTGAGCTGCGGGGGCAGGTCTTCATCGCGATGGAGTTCATCGACGGGCCCAACTTGCGTCGGTGGTGCCACGAACGCAAACGCACTCCGCGGGAGATCATCGCGGTGTTTCGCGACGCCGCGCGCGGCCTGCAAGCGGCCCACGACGCGGGCATCGTGCACCGCGACTTCAAACCCGACAACGTGCTCATCGGGTCCGACGGTCGAGCGAGGGTCACCGACTTCGGCCTCGCGCTGGAGGAGCACGCGGTGGTGCAGCCCCCCGCCTCCGACTCGATGTCCGTCTCGGCCTCGTCCCGCCTCACCGAGACCGGCATGGTGATGGGCACGCCCGCGTACATGCCGATCGAGCAGCACGTCGGGCACACCACCGACCACCGATCCGACCAGTTCTCGTTCTGCGTGTCGTTCTTCGAGGCCCTGTACGGGGTCCGCCCGTTCACGGGCGCGACGGGCAACGAGTACTGCGTTTCGATTCGCCGCGGCGAGCTGCCCACAGCACCCTCGGGGGTCAAGGTGCCGCGCCGGGTTCACCGGGCGATTCTCAAGGGTCTGGCCTCCAAACCCGAGGAGCGGCACGCCTCGATGCGCGTGTTGCTGCGGGCGATCACACCGCGCACCCGCAACCGCAGAACGTGGGTGCTCGGCGGCGTGGGGGGTCTCGCAATCGGGGCCGGCGTCGTTGCGCTCTCCGACCCCCCCGAGCGCCCATGCACGTCCTTCGACGGACGCATCGACGAGGTCTACGACCGCGACGACAAGCAGGCGATCCGCGCGGCGTTCTTGGACACTGGGCTTCCCTTTGCGCAGGCATCGTTCGACGCAACCACGGACGAGCTCGATGCGTTCGCGCAGCGATGGCAGGCCGCCGCGACCGACGCCTGCATGGCAACCGAGCGCGGCGAGCAGTCGGGGCAGATGCTCGACCTGCGCATGCACTGCCTGGAGCGTGCTCGGTCCAAGCTCGGCGCGACGGTCGACATTCTCCAGAACGCCGACGCCCATGTGGTTCGCGAAGGGCTTTCGCTGGCCTCACGGCAAAGCGAGCTGTCGCTGTGCCGCGACCTCGAAGCGCTTCAACGCAGCACCGTGCTGCCGACGGACGCCGAGCAAGAAGCCGAGAGCAAGGCGCTCCACGCCGTGCTCGACCGCGTCGAGACCCTTCGCGCCGCGGGCCGCAAGGAAGACGCCAAGATGCTGTTCGCCGAGCATCAACCCCGCATCGACGCCCTGGAGCACCCGCCGATCACCGCCCGCGCGTTGTGGAACCAGGGGAGGCTCAGCGGCAGCGACAACGACAACGACCGCGCCATCGAGTTCTTTCAGCGCGCCCACCTGTTGGCACTCGAGCACGGCATGCATGGCCTCGCGGCGGCATCAGCCAGCAGCATGGGGTTTCACCACCTCGCGGGGCACGGCGATACCGAACGCGCCGAGCACTACAGCAACATCAGCCTCGCGCTGGCCAAGGCCTCCGGGTCGCGCCGCGTGCAGGCCTCGGTGCACGACAACCTGATGTCGCTGCGGTTCAGGCAGTCCCGCTTCGACGATGCTGTGAACGAGGCCCAGACGGCGCTCGACCTTTCGCAACAGGGCGAGCATCCGAGCAAGCTGTTGATCGCCCAGGCGCAAGTCTCGGTGGCGCACGCCGTACACCGTCGAGATGGACCCCGTGCGGCGATCGAGTTGATGCAAGACGCTCGGGACTACGTGCACGAACACCTCGGCACGACGCACCCGCTGCTGATCAAGGTCTACTCGCAACAGAGCTCGATCGCACGCGAGCTGGGCGACTACGACCAAGCCTACGTGCACACCACGGCCGCGCTCGATCAGGTGCGCAGCGCGTTCGGCAAAGACAGTCTCGACGAGGCCTACGAGCTGGCCAACCTGGCCACCATCGAGGGCAGCCTGGGCCGCAAACGCGAAGCCATCGCCCTGTTCGGCGAGGTCGACCGCATCGTCACCCGCGAAGAGGGGCCCACGGCAATGGTGCGCGCGGCGGTGCTCAACAACATGGCCGGTGTGCAATCCGACCTCGAAGAGTGGGACGCGGCCATCGAGAGCTTCAACGCTGCGTTGGAGGTGGCCAAAGCGAACGCCGACGGGCCCAACGACATCGTGTTGGGGCTTCATCGCAACCTGGCGGCGCTGATGATCGCCCAGGAGAGATACGGCGTCGCACTCGGGCACGCCGAGCAAGCGCTCGAACAGGGGCTCGTCGTGTTCGGGCCCGAGCACATGGACACCGCGACGACCTACGATCTTCTCGGTCGCATCGCCGCGGCCGACGGCGACCACGCAAAGGCTCGCGAGTACCTCGAGCATGCGGTGAAGATCGGACACGACAACGCCGTGCGTGCCGCCAAGTTCGACTTCGAGCTGGCGCGCGTGCTCTTCGACGACCCCGCCCGCACCCCCGCGGAGAAAACCCGGGCGCTCTCCCTGGCCCGTGCCGCCGAGAAGACCCTCAGCGGGGCACAGGACGCGGAGTACGATCTCGAACAGATCCGCAAATGGCTCGACGCACACGATCAGGGCTTTCGGCCCGGTTGAGCCACCGCCTCACGCACGGCGCATGAACGACACCCGGCAATACTTCGACCCCGACCTCGACACCCGCGGCGATGTGGGCGTCACCCTCGCGGACGGGGAGGCAGCGCCCTCTGGCGACGACCCGTTCTCGCGTGGAGAGGTGCTCGGGCGCTACGTCGTTCTCGAAACGTTGGGACGCGGCGGCATGGGCATCGTGGTGTCCGCCTACGACTCCACGCTCGATCGCCGCGTGGCGCTCAAGGTGCTGCACCCCAGCGCCTCACGAGACCCCGACAACCATGCCCGGTTGCTGCGAGAGGCGCAGTCCCTCGCCAAGCTTTCGCATCCCAACGTGGTGGGCGTGTACGACGTGGGCGAGCTTCGCGGGCAGGTCTTCATCGCGATGGAGTTCGTCGATGGGCCCAACCTGCGGCAGTGGGTCCGGGAGAGCCCCCGCAGCGCGGCGCGCATTCTCGCGGTGTACCGCGACGCGGCCAAGGGCCTGCGTGCGGCGCACGACGCCGGCATCGTGCACCGCGACTTCAAGCCCGACAACGTCATCATCGGCTCCGACGGCCGGGCACGCGTGACCGACTTCGGGCTGGCGCTCGACGCCCGCCTCGCCGCGACGACGCCCAGTGGTTCGTCGTCCTCGCACATGGTCTCGTCCGACCGCCTCACCGAGGTGGGCATGGTGATGGGCACCCCGGCCTACATGCCGATCGAGCAGCATGTTGGCAAGCCCACCGACCATCGCTCGGATCAGTTCTCGTTCTGCGTGTCGCTCTACGAGTCGCTGTGTGGCGTACGCCCGTTCTCCGGCACCAACGGCAACGAGTACTGCGTCGCGATCAAACGCGGAGACATTCCGCCGCCACCCGGCTCGGCGAAGGTGCCTCGCAGGGTGCTCCGCGCGATCGAACGTGGGCTCGCGGCCAAGCCCGAAGACCGTCACCCGTCGATGAAGGCGCTCGGGCGCGCGCTGACGCCCCGCTCCCGCAGCCGCAGCACTTGGGCCCTGGGCGGGCTGCTGGGGTTGGCCGTGGGCGCCGGAGCGGTCTGGGTCGCCGACCCGCCACAGCGCCCCTGCCGATCGTTCGAAGCGCGAGCGCTCGGCGTGTTCGGGCCCGAACACAAGCGCCGCATGCTGTCCGCATTCACGGCGACCGGCCTGCCCAACGCCCAGACCTCCTTCGACGCCACGGCCGGCGCCTTGGACGACTTCACCACCCGCTGGACGCAGACCGCCACCGAGGCGTGTTTGGCCAGCGAGCGGGGCCAGCAGTCCGACCGCATGCTGGACCTGCGCATGCACTGCCTCGACCGAGGCCTTCTCGCCTTGGCCGCCATGCGCGACGTGCTGACCGAGGTCGACGCCAAGGGTGTCCAGCGGGGGCCGCGAACGGCATCCAAGCTGCCCGACCTGGACCTGTGCTCGGACCTCGAACGCCTGCCCTCGCTCAGCCTGCTACCGGAGACCAAGCAGCAAGCCGAGGAGGCCGAGACCTTGCTCCCCGTGCTCGAACGCGTCGCGGCGCTGGTGCTCGTCCGCCGCTTGGACGAAGCCCTCGCCCTGTTCGACGAGCACGCCGAAGCGCTGGAGGCGAGCACCTATCCGTTGATCCGAGCGCTTCACCTCACCTGGCTGTCTCGCATCTACTTTTCGAAGGGCGAGAGCACCGACGCACGGGTCATCGCCGAACAGGCACACCTCCTGGCGCTCGAGCACGGACTCAGCGTGCTCGCGACCCGCACGGCCGCCACCCTCGGCGCCACGTATGCCCGAGACCGAGACGCCGAACCCGCCACCCGCTGGTACGACTCGGCGCTCGCGCTGGCCCGAGCCTCCCACTCTCGACGCCTGGAGGCGTCGGTGCTGGCCAGCAGCGCCGACCTGTACACGCAGGCGGGGGACTTCGCCGAAGCCGCCGAAAGGACGGGCAGAGCGCTGGCGCTGGTCGAAGGAGAGACGGGCTATCCACCGCGCGCGCGCGCCGAACTGCTGCATGCACACGCCGAAGCGCTGTTCGACCGAGACGGCGGCAACGCGGGATTGGAGGAGCTGCGAGAGGCCCGTGCCGTGGTGGCCGCGCAAGACGGCGAGGGCCCGCTGCTGGTCCGGCTCGAAACAAACCTGAGCCTTCGCGCCACGATGGTCGGCGACTACGTCACCGCGTTGCAGCATGCCGAGGAGGCGGTCCGCATCGCCCGCGTCGTGTACGGCAAAGACAGCCGGCACTTGGCCGCGGCGATGGCCAACGCAGCCGTCACGCTCAAGGAGCTGGGACGCACGGAGGAGGCGATCGAATACCTGTCCGAGGCGACGCGGGTGCTCGAGAAGTACGAAGGCACCGCCTACAACCGCGCGCTGGTCACGATCAACACGGTCAACTTGTTGATGTCGATCGATCGGCTCGACGACGCCCGCGTCACCCTCACCCGAGCGTCGGCGTTGATCGCCGCCGAGGGATTCGAAAAGCAGGAGGTCGCAATCATCGAGCAGCTGCAGTGGTCCGAGTTGGAGCGGCACCAGGGCGACCTTCAGACCGCGCTCGAACGTGCCGAGGCCGGGCTCGAGATCGCGACTGCGCTCTACGGCGAGAATCACTTTCGCAGCGCCGACGCGTTCATCAACATCGCGCGGGTCGAGCTCGAACGTCAGCAATACGCACGAGCCCGGGCATTCATCGAACGCGCACGGGCGTTCGAGTTCACGGTGCCCTCAGACCGTGCGAAGGCCGCATTCGTGCACGCCCGAATCCTCTGGGAATCCCCGGCGGCGACGGACGCCGACCGCGAGCGCGCACGCAGCCTGGCCCGCGCCGCCGCGGACGACCTGGACGACACCCCGTCGTACCGACGCGAACGCGCCGAGCTGACGGCGTGGCAAACGGCACACGACCCCACGTACACGCCCAAGGCGAGGACCCCGTGACGTCCACCGGGCACGACCTCGGCTCCGACGCCGCGGTCACCGTGAGCGATGGCCCCCCGACGCCGAACGACGCCGCCATGCCGTTCTCACGTGGCACCGCGCTCGGCCGCTACCTGGTGCTCGACCCTCTCGGCGAAGGGGGCATGGGGGTCGTCCTCGCGGCCTACGACACCACGCTCGATCGTCGTGTCGCCCTCAAGCTGCTGCGGCCTCGGCTCTCGGCCTCCATCGACAACCGCAGCCGGCTGCTCCGCGAGGCCCGGGCGTTGGCCAAACTCTCGCACCCCAACGTCGTGTCCGTCTTCGACGTCGGCGAGCTTCGGCAGCAGGTCTTCATCGCGATGGAGTACGTCGACGGCCCCAATCTTCGGCGATGGCTCGGTGAACGCAAGCGGACACCACGCGCAACCCTGGCGGTGTTTCGAGGCGCGGCGCTCGGGCTGCAGGCCGCGCACGACGCGGGCATCGTGCACCGCGACTTCAAGCCCGACAACGTGCTCCTCGGGTCCGACGGGGAACCCCGGGTCACCGACTTCGGCCTCGCGCTCGATGCCGGGGTCGCGACACCGACATCGAGCGCATCGATGTCCACCGCGAGCGCGGGGCGACTCACCGAGACCGGCCTGGTCATGGGCACGCCCGCGTACATGCCGATCGAGCAGCACCGGGGGCTCGCCACCGATCACCGAAGCGACCAGTTCTCGTTCTGCGTGTCGTTGTTCGAGGCGCTGTATGGGGTCCGCCCGTTCACCGGGGCCACGGGCTCCGAGTACTGCACCGCCATCGAGGCTGGGCCCGCCCTGGTGACGAACGATGCCGTCCCCCGCCGCGTGCACAAGGCACTGCTGCGCGGCTTGTCGGCGGCTCCCTCGGATCGGTTCCCGTCGATGCGTGCGCTGTTGCGGGCGCTGAACCCTCGGGTCCGCAACCGTCGCACCTGGGTGCTCGGGACCATGGGTGGATTGGCGATCGGAGCGAGCGTGGTGGCGTTCGCAGACCGGGACCCGCCCCCGTGTTCTTCGTTCGAGGACCGCATTGCCACGGCTTACGACGCCGACGACCGCCGACGCATGCTGTCCGCGTTCACTGCGACCGGCGTGCCCTATGCCCAAGCGTCCTTCGACGCCACCCACCGACAACTGGATGCGTTCGCCACCCAATGGGCCGACGCGGCCACCGAAGCGTGCTGGGCGACCGAACGGGGCGAACAGTCCGCGCAGATGCTCGACCTGCGCATGCAATGCCTCGAGCGGGGCTTTCGCCACCTCGACGCCACCAAGGCCGCCCTGCTCGAGACCAACGCCCGCGGGGTGGAACGCGCCCCCGCGCTCGCGGACCGACTGCCGAGCCTCGAGCCGTGTAGCCGCCCCGACATTCTTCGCGGCTCGGGATTCGTCCTCGAGAACGACGAGCAACGCACGGACGCAGACGAGCTGCTCCCCATCATCGCCAGTGCGAGCGTGCTGGCATGGCAGGGCCGCGCCTCCGAGGCCGAGGCCGCACTCGCTCCGGTCCGTGATCGCATCGAACGCTCGACACACCCCCGGGTGTTGGGGGAACACGCACTGCTGGCGGGCAAGCTCGCCCCCGCGGAGTCCGAGCTCGACCACTTTCGACGGGCGCTTCACCTCGGCCTCGAACACCACCTGCACGACGTTGCCGGGCACGCCAGCATGCGGCTGGCCTACGCCTCGAAGAGCCGCGGTGCGTATGCCCGCGCGAACGTGGAGTTTCGCACCGCGCTTGCCCTGGCCCGCTCCTCGGGCGCGCGTGGGCTCATCGTCGACGCCTTGGTCGGCCTGGCCAAGCTCGCCGAAACGCAGGCGCAGTACCGGCAAGGCCTCATCCACGCACGGGACGCACTCGCAGCCGCCGAGGAGGGCTCCAGCCCCGGTACACACGCCTCGGTGTTGCTCGCAATTGCGAGCTTGAAGTTGCTCGCCGAAGGCAACGATGCCGGCTACGACGAGCTCGAGCGCGCCCACGCCCTGCTGGTTCGACAGGTGGGCGAGCAGCACCCCGCCCAGGAAGAGTACCTGCACGAGTTGATCAACCGGGCCAACGCGCGCGCAGACGCCTCGGCCGCACTGCAGTACTCCGAGCGGCTGCTCACCTTGCTCCGCCGCAACCGTGGGCCACGAAGCACCCGAGAAGGCGTCGTGATCGCCAACATGGCCACCGCCTACCTGGCACTCGGCCGTCGCGAAGACGCCTTGGCCGCGACCGACGACTGCGACGCCATCTTTCGGGAGCACTTCGGCGACAGCCACCCCAAGCGCGGCGCACTCCTCGTCAATCGCGGAGAGATCCTCATGCACCTGGGTCGGTTCGACGAGGCGAGAACCGCGACGACGGCCGCCAAGGCCATCTTCGACGAGCGGCTGGGCGAGGGCAACGAGATCTCCGGGGTCACCTTGCTCAACCTGTCCGAGGTCGAGCGCAAGGATGGCAACACCGAGGCGTCGATCCGACGTGCCCGCGCCTCGCTGTCGATCTTGGAGAAGACCGCCGGCCCCGAGCACGTACGGGTGGGCCGAGCGAGCATGGCCCTCGCGCATGCGCTGCTGCTCGATGACGATCCGGCCGAAGCATTGCGCCTGACCGAACGCGCGCTGCAGATCGGCACGCCCAAGCCCGCCGAGGCCCAGCTGTGGTCGCTGCTGCACGCCGAAGCGACGCTGCGCGCCGAGACCTCGACCGTGGCCGACCGTGGTGCGGCGCGCCGGGACATCGAAGCGATCGGCAAGGACCCGATGCAGGGCACGCCGTTCAGCGAAGACATCGCGCGCACGCTGGGGCGGCTCGACGAGGCAACGGTCACGGACTGAAGTCCGCGGACCCTGGATCGCGCACGTCGACCGCCCCCCCACGGGGATGCTCGAACTGCAACCGCCACGCATGCAACATCAGGCGTGGACCCGCACCGTCTCCATAGAAACGGTCGCCGACGATGGGCCAGCCCGCTTCGGCACAGTGCACACGGATCTGATGCGCCCGCCCGGTGACCGGACGCGCCTCGACCAACACCGTGCCGTCCGGGCGCCGCCGCAGGACCTCGAAGTGCGTGATCGCCTTCTTGCCGCCCGAGCGCACCGCCCGGTAACGCGTGGCCTTGGCCCGCTTGTCTCGCCCGAGAAAGTTCTCCACCGTCCACGTATCCGGCGGCGGCTCCGCGATCGGACGCACGACAGCCCGGTAGCGCTTGTCGATCGTGTGCTCGGAAAACATCGCGCCGATCGCTGCGTCGAGGTCGGGCTCGGTGCAGAACAACACCAGGCCCGAGGTGTCCACGTCGAGCCGATGGTGCAGGCTCGCGTGCGAGCCCCCTTGCCCTCGTACCCACTGCAGCACTGCGCCCGCGAGGTGCGGCCGCGCGGGATCCACGGTGGCGTGCACGGCGAGCCCCGGAGGTTTGCGCACCACCAGCACACCGTCGGCGTGGTGCCGCACGTGCGCCGGTTCGAGCGTGAAGGCGGGCCAACGCCCCATGGAGCCACGATACGCCAGACGATACGCCCGCGTCCCCTGCCCCGTTCTCGCTGCGACGCGGGGGCGCCTTGACAGGCGCGCGCGTGTCGCGAAGCCTGAACCCCGGAGCCAAGGTGTCGAACAAACGCAACCTCCGCGTCCCCCTGCTCGCCCTCGTGGTGCTCTCGGTCCTCGCCGCAGCCGATGGCATCTACCTGATGCGGGTGCACATCGACTACGCCACGGGCGTGAACACGGTCGCGCGCGCTTGCTACGAGTACGCCGAACACGGCTGCTCGGTCACCGCCGGACGTTTCGGTTCGGTCATGGGCATCCCGGTGGCCGCGATCGGTTTTGCGGGCGCGCTCGCCACGTTGCTGTGCGCCGTGATGGCGCTGCGCAACCAGAATCGCCGGCACGACCCGTTTCGCACCCTCGTGTTTCTGCTCGCCGCCTTCAGCCTGCTGGCGTCGGTCGTCATGGGCACCTTTTCGCTGATCGAGGAGTCGTTCTGCCCCTTCTGCGTGGTGTGGTACGGCATCAACGCGGGGCTGTTCACCGCGGCATTCTTCGTACGCGACCGTGACCTGCACGTCGGCGACATGCTGGACGACGCGCTGAGCAACGCGGCGTTCGTTCCCCTGGCCGCGTTCGGTGTCGCGCTGAGCGGCGCGGTGCTGTGGCATCACGGCGTGTTGGCGGCGCAACAGGCCGAGCAAGACGCCGACGTTGCCGCGCATGCGCCGGAGATCGCCGCCGAGATTCTGAAGAAGAACGAGACCTTCGAAAAGGGCAAGGTCGACGTGCTGACGATGCGCGACAACCCGACCAAGATGGTCGGCGGCGCCACCGAGACCGAAGCCGACGTCGTCATCGTGGAGTTCGGCGACTTTCAGTGCCCCTTCTGCAAGAAGCTGTGGGTCAACCTCGAGGCGTACCTGAAGTCCACCGACCGCAGCATTCGAGTGCACTTCGCCCACTACCCGCTCAACGACGCCTGCAACCCCGGTATCAACGACCTACACCCCTACGCGTGCCAAGCCGCCGTGGCCTCGGTGTGCGCCGCCAAGCAGGACCGATTCTGGGCCTATGGCGACGTGGTGTTCGAAAACCAGGAGTCCCTCGATCGTGACGACCTGGTCGACTACGCCAAAGAGGTCGGGCTCGACGCGGACGCCTTTGCGACCTGCCTCGACGACCCCAAGTCGCTGGGCCAGGTCCGCTACGACATCGGCATCGGCGGCAAGGCCGACATCACGGGCACGCCCACGTTCTTCATCAACGGCTACCCCGTCGTCGGCGCCTATCCGCCGCCCGTGCTCGACGAGATTATCGCGCAGATCCTCGCCCACGACGCCGAAACTGGCTCGTAGTACCTCACGCCTCAGGTCCGATCCGGGTTTCTCCAGGGGGCCCCGCCCAGGGCGAGGGGCCCCCCTCCGAACCCCTCCGGCCGGACAGTCTGCGTTCGTCCCCTTCTGTCTTTTCCGCTCCACGTCCCTCCGGGACGTTGCGCTCTCTTGCTGGTGCAGCAGCAGTGGCCCACGCTAAACGCGGGTCGAGCTCGAGATCCGCGGCACTCGCAGCCTCCGTTTTTTTTTCGATCCACCCGAATCGATTGCGGCCGAGGCGGGGTGTAATGGGGCGTGTCGGCCGTGCCCCGACTGCGCCGCCCCGCCGGGCGGGTGGAGTTCGACGAGATCAGCCTCGCGCGTGCGCGCCGGGGTGACCGGGACGGCTGCGCCCGCTTCGTGACGTTTCACCAGCGCATGGTGTTCGCGGCGATCGGGCGCATCGTGGGCCCCGCATCCGGGCAGGCGCATGTCGAGGACCTGGCCCAAGAGGCGTTTCTCAAGGCACTGCGAGCCCTGCCGCGCTTCGACCCCCGCGGACCGGCCAAGGTCTCCACCTGGCTACTCACCATCGCCACCCGCGTCGCGCTGAGCGACCTTCGTCGGCGGCGCATCGCGACCGAGCCGATCGGCACTGCGCCCGAGCCGACCGAAGACCCCTTCGAACATCACGACACCCGCCAGCGCATCACCCAAGCCGCCGCCACGCTCACGCCCGAGCAACGCGCGGTGTTCGTGCTGCGGGACCTGCATGGACTGACCGAGACCGAGGTCGCGGCTGCGCTGGACCTCGAGGTCTCGGCCGCCAAGTCGCGACTGCAACGCGCACGCGCCCGCTTGCGCCGGGCCCTCACGGAGGCCGACGATGACTGACCAACGCCCCGATCCCTCGGCTGTCGAAGACGCATGGCCCGCGCCCGAGCCGTCCTCCGACTTCGCACGGCGCGTCCTCGCGGAGCATTTCGCCGACCCTCCCACCAGCGTCCCCACCCGGCCTCGCTGGGCCTGGGTCGCGGCAGTTGCCGCTGCAGCCATCCTCGCGCTCGGCCTTGGATGGGCCCTCACGCGGCCCGAGGCCGTGCACGACGAGCTCACCGCACGGCGCGTCGAGACCGTCGCGCTGGGCGAGCGGGCAACCGCCGTGGCGCAACCGGGCGCGCATCTGCAGTGGGCGGTCGAAAGTGACGGCACCACCCGAATCGATCAGAGCTCCGGGCGCGTGTTCTATCGCGTCGACCATGGCGAACGTTTCGACGTCGTCACCCCTGCGGGCACCGTGACGGTCACGGGCACCTGTTTTGCGGTCGACCTGGAGACCCCCTCGATGAAGTCCACCAACATTCGTGCCGGCGCGTTGGGTGCCGCTCTTGCCTCCGCACTCGTCGTCACCGTCTACGAAGGCGGGGTCGTGCTCGCCAACGAACACGGCAGCGTCGACATCGATGCCGGCCAAGCCGCGCGGGCGAGCGAAACCCGTGCGCCGATCCGCTTCGACCCCGATGACCCGTCCCGCGCCTCCAAGAATGGCGAACACGCCTCGAATGCCGCATCGACGAAGGCCTCGGGGCGCAGCGTCACCGACCCACGCGCCCACATTCAACGCCAAGCCCGAGACATCGAGCGCATCCGCGAAGAGAAGGAGGCCCAAGCCGCACGCATTCGCGAGCTGGAGGAACAGGTGGTCGCCCTGGGCGGCTCGGTCGACCCCAAGACCCCCGAAGCCAAGCAGGCCCGGGCCAAGATGTGCGCGTCACAGAGCCGCGGTGGCCCCTGCCCGTTCCTCGAACCCGACGAAGAAACGCTGATGGAAATGGCCCGCTGTGCGACGGTCAAGATCGACTCGCTCGGCTTCGTCGACAACGTCGAGCCCCCCGTTGCGGGCCAGTATGCGGAGCGCCTCGGGGTGACCGATCCCGCCGAGTCGAAGAAGATCGACGCCGCAATCGCGAAGCAGTACGAGGACTACAACGCGCAGTTGCGTTCGATGTACCTCGAGCTCGGCGGCGACGAAGAGACCGCCGACCAAGCCTCGGGCAAGACGCTGCAGTCGTTCATCTTCGACCAGCTCGACCGCGAGACGTTCGGCGACATTCAGCGCCGCATCGCGGAAGAACGTGCGGGCCTGCGCGAAGCTCCCCTCGACATGACCGGGCTCGACCTCGAGGAACGTGTCGCGCGCATGATGGCGAACGACGGCAACGAGTTCGAGCGCCTGGTCGGCGAACAGCTGGGCCCCGAACGGGCCCGCGAACTCCGTCGCCAACACGACGGATGGCCGGGCAGCACCAGCGTGCACTCGGGCGACTGCCGCGACCTGGAATGACGGCTCAGGCCGGGTCCTGAGCGTAGGGCGACAGCAGGCCCTTTTCGCGGGCCCGGGCGCGCAGCAGCTCGAGCAGCTCGGCGCGGTCGGTGCTGTCGGCGGGGTGCTTCTTGCCCAGCTTGGCGCGTTTGGTGGCATCCAGGCCGAGCCGGCCCAGGCGGCGCAGAAAGCCGCTTTGTGGGCTGGGCTCTTCGCAGTGGCCACGGCCCAATCGGCGGTTGAGCACCAGGTACGAGCCCCCGACCCCAGCCGCTTCGCACTCGCGCTGATGGGCACGTGCAGCCCAGATCGCGGTCACGATCGCCGGGATGCCGTCGGCGTGACAGAACACCCACGGGGGTGCCTGCGAATCCCAGACCTGGACGAAGTAGGCGGGGTTGAAGCCGAACGGTCCGTAGCCAAACGCCCACGCCGACCCGCGTGCTCGCGTGACCTCGCCGCCTGGCACCACGCGATCGTACTCGACCTCCGCGTACAGGTGCTGGTTGCCCTTGAAGCGACGCAACCGGGCCAGCTTGCCCTTGAGTTTCCAGTAGCGGCGGTCGGTGGCGTCGACCTTGGCGAGCTCCGCCTCGAGCCGAGCCTCTTCGCTCGCATCGTAGGCGTACTTGCGCCACGCCGTGGTGGCCCCGTTCACGTCGGGGTTGAGCACGTGCAGTGCGCTGGGGCGGTAGGTCGACTCGCGCATCGACCAGGCGTGAAACAACCGCGGCTCGGCGCCCATCTCTTGGGCCACCATCGTGACCAGACCGCGAAAGCGCTCGCGGTCGTCTTGCGTCCACGGTTTTCGAAGTCGGCGGTGCCGCGTGTTGCCACGCTCGTCCACCACCACGCGGAAGGCTTCACAGGCGTTGCGCTGCGCTCCGTAGGTGGAGGTGTTGGACACCTGCGGCAGGTCGTGCCTGAGCGTCACAGCACGCGTGGTCGACGTCACCGTCGCCGTCGGTTTGGACCACGCCTCGAGCTTTGCCGCGGGGGTCCCGCAAGCCTCGATCAGCGTGAGCCCAACGAGGAGCCCCGTGCGTTGCATGGCCGGCGGTCATACCCCCTCGTTCGGACGAGCGGGAGTGTGCGCCTCAATCGCAGTAGTCCAGGCGGCCCGAAAGGGGCTGCCCTTGGGGCCCCGCGAACCCTGGCGGCGGCACTTCGACGAAACACGTTTGTGGCGAAGACCCACCGAGAGTGACCCTTAGGAAGCCAAATCGAGGTTCGCCCAACCCTTGGTAGGCGCCCGCCGTACCCACGATGACCTGCCGTAGTGAGGCGTCTCCGATATCGATGCCAGGAAAGTCACGCAGCGCATGTGCGTGGCCCGCGACGATCAAATCGACGTCGGCGATGGCGGCTTCGGCCAGCAGTCTCTGGGCTCGGTCTTCGCGCGACCATCCCGCGCCCGTCAACCCCGCATAGGGCGGGTGATGCAGCGCCACGATCATGTCCGACGCGTCGCCGCGCTCGAGCAACTCGGGCAAGCGTGCCTCGACCGACCGGGCGATCGCCCCGCTGCCCGTATCCAACATCACCAACCGCAGGTCGCAGACCTCGGCGACATGGTTGCCGGGACCGAAGCGGCGATTGAAGTGAGGGTGGCGAGGTCGATAGATGTCGTGGTTGCCCGGCGTCACCACGACAGGCACGGGGGAGTTGCGGAGCATCGCCTCGATGGTGTCGAACTCGTCGTCGCGCGAGCTCTCGGTGAGGTCGCCCGCGATCACCAAGGCCACCAGTGGTTGCCCCACCGTTTCGCCCGCATCCCGCTCCTCTTCGAGCGCTTCGAGGATGCGCTCGAACTGGGCAGGGTTGGTCTGAATGTCGCTGGCGAACGCGACCCGGTACTGCTCGGGGCACCCTCGGCGCCCTCGAACGAACACCGACTCCCCCGGCGTGATCGAAAGCTGAAGGCTTCGACGCAAGGTGCGGTCGGTCGGTGCGAGCACCGGGGTTTCGACACCGCCGCGCTCCACCCACACATCGGCGCTCGGATCGACGTTCTCCAGTTCGACCGCGATCTGCTCGGGCGCGTCGGCGTCGGCATCGAAACTGAGCGAGAACTCCCCGGGACCGGCGACGCGCGCTCGAACCACGCCATCTTCGAAACGCACCAATCCGCGTGCATCCCAAGTGGCCGAGGTTTGTGCACGGGGGTCTTGAAACCGAACCTCCACCGACGACGGCGTGTGCAGGCGCGCCAGCTCGTTTTCCGCCACCACGCGGCACTCCGCCCGGGCGTAGTCGGGGTTGGTGCACTCGGGCACGGCACAACCGGCCTGCACCCACGCCAACAACCCCATGCCCAGAATCGACCCGACGAGTTTCATGGAGAGTCTCCGAGATCGGGCAACACCACACCCATGTTGATGGCCCCCGAGAGGCCGTTGCCGATCGTCGCGCCCGCGCCGAACTGCATCGCCACCGGCCACGTCTTGGGGCGTACGCGAGTCGCCCAGCGCACGTGCACCGGGCCCAAGAAGCCGATCACCGGGCCGAAGTTGAGCCCCCGACCGTCGAAGCGACTGTGCACGTAGCCCATGCTGAGCTGGCTGTTCACCGATGCCTTGCGCTCCGCACCGTCGCGACGCGGTCGCGCAGTCATGGGAAAGCCGACGTCGTACCAGGCCTCGCCGTACAGCGGACCCACGATGGCGCTGCCGCGAGCGAGCTGGTCTTCACCCGGCTCGGCGTAGCTCACGATGTCGAAGCGCGGACCGAAGTAGACGGTGAAACGCTGCCGCGGCGAAAGGTGCCAGCGCGCACCCACGGTGAGCGGCAACAACATCGAGCGCTCGATGACGCGTTGACTGGGCAAGCCGGGGTCGAGTGTTTCGCGACGGATCTGAAACTCGGGCTTGTAGCGCAGCTCGGCGGCCCCAAGCATCGCCGAGCGCTCCAAGACCGGGTACGGCAGGTTGACCGCGAGGTCGGCCCCCACCCCGATCGACAGTCGGCGCTCGCGAAGCGCGACCGGTGCCGTGCCGAGCTGGCCTTCGATGGGTTGCTGAAACTGCGGCCGCGGATCGACTTGGCGCTCCTGCCACAGCGTTCCGCCCACGTGCCCGAACAGACGCAGGCGCCCCCCTCCACCGGGAAAGAAGTAGTTGGGTGCAAACGTCATGCGCATCTGGTGGGGATGCGTCTCGTCCAACGCGCCCGGCTGCGTGAAGCGATAGTCGAGCCCGAGCGTGCTGGGCCGAATGCGATCGGGGTCCGCGGGTCCGTCTCCGCCCAAGCGTGCGACGAGAGCCCCGAACAGCGCCCCCGCACCCGCGACCGCGCCACCGCCCACGAGCAACGTCGCCGGGTCTCCGCTGCCCGTACGGTCGCCGAGCGCGAACAACATGCCCGAGGCGACGCCCCCCGCTGCAATGCCGACCCCGAGCAACGTCAGACGGGCCATCGACGAGCGCACACATGGCCCGTCTTCGGCACTGCAACACCAAAACTGGCGCTTGGGGTGGCAGCTTCGGTACGGCTCCGCGTTCTTCGGCGAGCTCGACTCCTGCGGCGCACGAGGAGCGGCGAACGCCACCGCCAAGCTCAACAAAACCGCATGCACCAACTCTGCCGTACCACGGCCGCCCCGACCTCGGAAAGCAAAGCGCGTGACTTGCTCGGCCCGCGTCCATCCCGCAAGATCGGAGCATGTTTGGCTTGAATGGACGATGGATGACCGTGGGCGCGCTCGCCTCGGTGTTGGCGGGTGGGTGCCAAATCGAGGACCCCGCGCAGCAGGACGTAAACCGCCTGCTCGACGCGCTGTGCGAGCAGGCCGATACGTGCCGATGTGCCGGTACGCAGGACATGAACGCTTGCGAAGTGCGTCGGTCGACTTGGGACGAGCGCCTCGCCGAGGGCCGCAGGCTGGGGCTGGTGTTCGACGCCGCATGCCTCGAGACCATCCAGGCCCGCGTGCAAACCCATGGCTGCCTCGACGCGACCACCGAGGACGGGCACCTCTGCGAGAACTTCTGCGCCGTGTTTCACGGCACGGTCGAGCGCGGAGAAGACTGCAAGGGCCACGACGCGCTCACCAGCACCTGCGCCCAGGGGCTGACCTGTCTCGATGGGACCTGTGTCGAACCTTGCGACCGACTCGGCGGGCTGGCCGAGGGCGCCCCATGCCTCGACGATGACGGCAACACGTTCGACGACTGTGCGGAGAACCTGATCTGCGATGTCGAGCTTCGCCGGTGTGCCGCGCTGCCCGATGTGGGGTCGCCCTGTGTCAACGGCGAGTGTGGACGCGATGCGTGGTGCGATTGGGAAACCGGCGTGTGCCGAGACGCCGCCGGGGTGGGAGAGTCGTGCCAGAACGCGGAATGCGTCGACTCGGCGTTCTGCGACTGGAGTACCGACACCGGGGTTTGCAGACAGGCGCAGGCCGAAGGCCAACCCTGCCGCGAACTGCAGTGTGCCGACGGCCTTCGTTGCGACTGGACCGCCAACCGCTGCCGCCCTCCTGGCGAACAGGGGGAGCGCTGCGACGACGTCGGTTGCGTCGAGGGTCTGTTCTGCGGGCGCAGCGGGCGTTGCGTGCCACCCGGAGAGGCTGGCGAGGCATGCGAGGGCAACACCTGCCGCGACGGACTCTGGTGCGACTGGGACCTCGGCCAATGCGCACCGTTGCCCAACGGTGAAGGCCAGCCCTGCCCCATCGGAGAGTGCGGTGGTCGGTTGTGGTGCGACACCTCGAACGACCCCGAGGGCGAATGCCGCCTGCGAGCGCCGTTCGGGGATCCCTGTACGGGGCACCGACAGTGCGAGAGCGGCTTCTGCCCCGCGGGGTTCTGCGTCGAGCTGCCGCTCGAAGGCGAGTCCTGCGCGAACGCGAATGCCTGCGCGAACGGCCTGGTGTGCGATGGGGAGGTGTGCATCCCGGCCCTCAACCGTGGCTCGGCCGTATGCTCGTTTGCTGGGTGGTGAGCCCGATGTTTGTTGTTCCCGCACGCGCAGCGCATACTTCTCGGGTGAGGTGTTGGTCCTGGATGCTCGTCGCTGTGGCGACGGGTTGCGCTTCGGGTGACGAGCCCGCCACGACGCTGGGCGATTTCGGATCGGCTTCGGCCTCCGCCTCAGCGTCCGCCACCGCCACCGCGACGGCCACCGCCACCACCACCAACGGCACGACTGACCCGGGTACGTCCGGAGGAGACAGCGGACCCGAGACGTCCGAGTCCGCCGAGTCCGGTAGCGCCGAGAGTGGCGGCATGACGTCCGGCAGTGACTCCACAGCGGGCACCGCCGACGAGACCTCGGGCGGCATTCCCCCCCAGCAGCCCGAAGACGGCATGTACTCGGAATGCGTCAGCGTCGTCGACTGCATCGGCCTCACCGCGTGCCTCACTGCCACCGACACCAGCAACCAGCCGATCGATCCGTTCTGCACCGCGGGTTCCTGCGAGTCTCCACTCGCGCAATGCGACGCGACTCCCGGAGGCACCGCCGTGCCGATCTGCCTGCCCGTCGACATCGGTGGCGTCATGGACGACGTGTGCGCCCTCGACTGCAGCCAGGGCCAGACGTGTCCCACCGGCATGCAGTGCCGCACGCTTGCGAGCGGCTCGATCTGCTCGTAGCGCGATCGCGCCTGCGCGGCATCGAGCCCGTCTCGGGGGTGCGTACGCCGCAGCCATCGTCAAACCGCTCCGCAACGGGACCAACCCGCGGCCGAGCGATTCCAAACGGTCGAGCGAGGCCCATCTTTTTCGAAGGCCGCTCCCCCGGCGGCGCCGATGCGACGCATAATTGTCGTTCGTGGTCTGCAGGGGGAAGAACGCGGCGTCATGCGGGGTGCTCGTGCTCGCCGCGGCGTGCACCGTCGACAATCCCGCCTATCAGCCGGGGTACTCGGGCTCGGGCTCAGGCTCGGGCTCGGACGGGTCGACCTCGGTCGACTGGACTTCGGCGGGATCGACATCCGCCGTCAGCGGAACAATGGGTGCATCCGGCTCCGCAGGTGGCGACACCGAAGCCGGAACGACCGACGACGAGGCCTCGAGCACGGGGTCCGGTCCCCAGGTCTTCCGGGACTGCGCCGAGCTTCACCTGATGGATCCGGCCGCCCCGGACGGCGTGTACACCATCGACCTCGACGGCGCCGAAATGGGCATGGAGCCGTTCGACGTCTGGTGCGACATGACCTCGGCGGGTGGCGGGTGGACACTCGTCTACGCGTACGGGTTCACCAACTTCTCCGCGTTCAACAACGGAAGCAACGCGGTCGATGTGGTGCCCACGTGGGACATCACCCCCGACGACTCCGTCCCCACCTCGACGACGGTTCCGCTCAGCCTCGCGGAGTCCGGTGCGATGGAGTTCGCCCTGTGGGGTGAGTTGGGCACCTCGTTCTTGGTGCGCACCAACATCAGCAACAGCGTCGCGTGCGAAGAAGCGGGCGGCAGCTTGGTGCAGATCATCGATGGCAACATCGAGTGCTCGATGGTCGAGACGCTCACCCGCACCTGCACCGACGTGTTGCCCACCACCATCGCCGCGTGGGCAGGCGGCGTGAGCTTGTTCTGGAACGACCACTACGTGTACTGGGACGCGAGTCAGGGCAGCCACTGGCCCACCCACGACCCGTGCGGCGTCAACGAGACCAATCATCTGCAAGACGTCGAAGCGCCGCGCGGCGCAATCCTGCTGCGGCCCTGAGCCGCGGTCCCCGGGCCAGTCTGCGCCGGCAAATCTCGCGCACGGCGAGCAATGGGCCAACTCTCGGGTGACTCCGCCCCGAGACCCCGTTACGGTACGGGGGCGCATGTCCTGGTCTCTCCCCCGCAAGAAGGTCCTCGTCCCCTGGGATTTCTCGGCCGCCAGCGCCGAGGCACTGCAGGCCGCGCTCTCGTTCGTGGCTCAGCCCAGCGACATCACCGTGCTGCATGCGGTCGAACCGCTCGGAGCGATCGCCACCATGGGTGAGCAGCGCAACCGCGAAGCACAAGACGCGCTCGCCGAAACCCTCGCCAAGGTGCGCGAGTCCGTCGATGCCACCGGCCACACCGAAGTCACCGCTGCGGTCCGCTATGGTGCCGCGCCCGAGGCGATCGCCGAGTACGTGAACGAACACGACTTCGAGCTCATCGTCATGCCCTCGCGGCGCCGCAAGGGCCTCAAGCGCCTGCTGCTCGGCTCCGTCTCCGAGCAGGTCGTCCGCAACGTTCCCGTCCCGGTCCTCTTGCTGCGTGCCGAGCAAGAAGACGACGAGGACTGAGCCGTCACAACGCCGTGGCGTCTCCTTCCTCCACGATCTAGCCTGACGCGGTGGAACTGCGATCGCTGGTGTGGGGTGTGTTGGGAGCCCTTTCGGTCGCGTGCGCGACGGGTGTCACCACCTCTGCGCCCACCTCCGACGTCGACGTCGAACCCCACGAGGGCCCGCCGTCGATCGCGGGACTGGTGACCGAAGGTTCCGCCCGAACCCCGCGCCCGGGCGCCCTCGTGGTCCTGTCGTGCGCGTGCCTGCCGGAGACGCGTGAAACGTCCACCAACGCGCACGGTGCCTTCGGGTTTCGCAACCTGCCTCCGGGGACATACACGGTCCAGGTTCTGTCCGCGCATGACGACGTCCGCAAGGTCGTGGTCGTCGGCGCCACCGAGCGGGCACGCGTTCGGTTCTCGCTCTCCGACGAGCCCCTCGTGATCACATGACGGCATTGCTCGTGCTCGCGGACCGAGTGCGGCGCAGGTGGCTGCGCTGGCTCGGTCCCCTGGGACGCCGGCTGGTCCGCGACCGAGAACTCCGCGTCGCGACGGTGTTTGCCGCGGTCGTGGTCTCGGCCTTGTCAGGCACCCTGCTCGCGCCGCTGTGGCTGCTGGTCCTCGGGCCCCTGCTGTGGGGCGTGCCGCACATCGCCGCCGACATTCGATACCTGGTGGTGCGCACCGGTTTTTCGCAACGGCGCATCCTGTGGGTCGCCGCCGGGGTCCCCCTGCTGGCGATCGGGGCAGGCGTGGATTTGGTGTGGGGGTTCGTCGGTGCGGCCGCCGTTGCCCTGTGTGCCCGTGCGTCGTGGTCGCGACGCAGCATCGCAGCCGCGGCGGTGCTCGGCGCAGGCCTGCTCTTCGCTCGCTTGGGCCCCGCGAGCGACGTCGTCTTTGGACACCTGCACAACTTCGGCGCTGTTGCGTTTTGGTGGTTGTGGCGTCCGCGAAGGAGCCGGCTGCACTGGCTTCCGATCGGTTTGCTCATCGTCGCGTGTGCCCTCCTGGTGAGCGACCTCGGGATCTCCATCGTCGGCGCGCGATTCGAGTGGCACGCGTCCGGCGACAGTGCCGACCGTCAGCTCTTCCGCCTCGCCCCCGGCCTCGAGCCCATGCTCGGCATGCGCCTCGTGTTGCTGTTCTGCTTCATGCAGTCCGTGCACTACGCAATGTGGATGCAGATGATCCCCGACGAGGAGCGCGTGCGCGCCACCGTCGTCACGTTTCGTGCCACGGCCGCGGGCCTGCAACGTGACCTCGGCACCGTCGCCGTTTGCGTCATCGTGTCGCTCAGCGTCGGCCTCGTGCTGTGGGCCTCCTACGACATGCTCGAGGCGGGCCGCGGCTACTTCCGCATGGCTCGCTTTCACGGGCACCTCGAACTCATGGCCGCTGTGTTGCTCTGGCTCGAACGTGCGCCCCCGCGCCGCCCGCGAGCCCGCGCCCGGACCCAGGGTTGTTTAGGACCCCCGCGCCCCGGCCCCCCGCAGTGCCCGGACCCAGGGTTGTTTGCACGGGGGCGGCGCCGCTGGGTGGCCCATTACACCCGCGCGCCCGGACCCTTCGCGCCGCGCCCGGGGGGCCCAGTGCCCGGCCCCAGGGTTGTTCGGCCCCGCGCCCGGACCCAGGGTTGTTTGCACGGGGGCGGCGCCGCTGGGCTCCGCCGCCAGTGCCCGGACCTAGGGTTGTTTGCACGGACCCTCCCGCGCCCGGACCCAGGGTTGTTTGCACGGGGGCGGCGCCGCTGGGTGGCCCATTGGCCCGCGTGTTGGCCCACTCGTTGGCCACCCGTAGAGGCTTGTTTCCCTAGCCCGTTGAGGTTCCACCGCTTTTCGCGTTCGTGAACGTGGCCGCGTCCTTGCTCTGTCTAGGCCGCGGTGCTCTCCACACCCCAGACCTGCTTCGGGCCTTGCATCTGCTCGGCAGGACCTTCGCGGAGGTCGACCCGGTGACCCGGCCCCGACTCATCAAGCCCGGCGAGGTCGTCATGGGCACTCGGCGATGCAGCGAGCGGCGTTTTTTCCTGCGCCCCTCCTCCCTCACCGACCAGATCTTCAAGTATTGCCTCGCCCGTGCCGTTCGCCTCAGCGGCGTCCAGCTCCACGAATTCCAGGTCCTCAGCAACCACTATCACATCGTCTTCACCGACGTTCACGGCAACCGCCCCGTGTTCTTTCGCGAGCTCAACCAGTTCGTGGCCCGTAGCGTCAACCAAAGCCTGGGTCGCTGGGAAAGCCTCTTCGCCCCCGGCTCCTACAACGCCGTCACTCTCGTCGACGGCGACGCCATCGAAGACGAGTGCCTCTACACCCTCTGCAACGTCGTCGCCGCCGGCCTCGTCCCGCTCCCCGAGTATTGGGATGGCGTCAACAGCTGGCACCTGGACTACGGCCAGTCCACGGTCATCCCCAGGCCCAAGGGCTTCTTCCGTGACGTCGACGAGCCGACCCTTCCTGAAGAGGTCCTCACCTTGGTGCGCCCCGAGGGTCTCTACCCCGAACTCCCCGACGCCGACGCGCGCGCCAAGCTTCGCGACGCCGCCCGCCAGCGCAGCTACGCCATCGCGGAGAAGTTCCGCAACGAGGGCGGCACGTTCATGGGCATGAAGCGGGTGCGCCGACAGCCGCCAGACAGCTCCCCGAACACCCGTGCGCCACGCAGGGGTATTCGACCCACCGTCGCCGGCAAGAACAAGTGGGCCCGCATCGAGGCCCTCCAGCGCAACAAAGCCTTTCTCGAAGACCACCGCGCCGCCCGTCTCGAGTTCGAAGCCGGAAACCACGCCGTCGTCTTCCCCTTCGGCACCTATCTGATGGTTCAACGCTACGGCGTCGCCGTCGCAAAAAGCTGAAACGCAGCGCGGTCCCCAGCGCAACAGGCGAGCCCAGTGCTCGTCCGCTTGCGCTGGTTTCCTGCAGTTCGTAGGCCGGATTTCGAGTCGCCGAAGCCTGCATTCGGCACTCGAGCAGCGGCTCCGCTCCCCCGAACGCCCCGTTCGAGCCCCGCAGCCGCCCCTCCGGGCCCGAGGCCGGTCAACAACCCTGGGTCCGGGAAGCGGGGTCCGAGAAGCGGGAGGGGGGAAGCGGGGTCGGGGTCGGGGAAGCAGGGGTCTACGAGAGGGCGACGCGGATCGTTCGGAGGAGCTCATCCGCGTTGAACGGCTTGGCGACGAAGTCCACGCCCGGCTCGAGGACACCATCGTGCACGACGGAGTTCTCGGGATATCCGGAGCAGTACACAACCGGCAGCTCGGGCACGCGCGCTCGCAGAGCGCACGCGACCTCGTGCCCGGTCGTGTTTCGCAGCACGATGTCGGTGAGGAACAAGTCGATCGACTCGCTCCGCTCGGCAAAGGCTTCCTTTGCGTCTCGCCCGGTCGCGGCGGCGACGACGGTGTAGCCAGCCCCTCGAAGGATGCGCTCGGCGACGGACCGCACGTGGTCGTCGTTCTCCAGCAAGAGCACGGTTTCATTCCCCCGCAGGTCCTCACCGGGCACGACAGCATCGACGGGAAACGCCTCGGCTGGCTGACGCACACGCGGCAAGTAGATCTTGAACGTGGTGCCGCGCCCAAGCTCGCTGTACAGCCAGATGTGTCCGCCGGCCTGGCGCACGATGCCGTAGCACGTGGCCAACCCTAGGCCGGTACCCGAGCCCACGGCCTTGGTGGTGAAGAAGGGCTCGAAGACGTGGCCGACGACGTCGGGCGCCATGCCCTCCCCGGTGTCGGTGATGGCGAGCATCGTGTACTCGCCCGCGACGACCTCACTGTGATTCTGGGCGTACTCCTCGTCGAGCACGACGTTGGCGGTTTCGATGGTGAGCCGCCCACCGCCGGGCATCGCGTCCCGAGCGTTGACCGCGAGGTTCACCAGGATCTGACCGAACTGTCCGGCGTCGATACGCACCGGCCAACAGTCGGGGTGAAGCGCGACCGATACATCGATATTCTCGCCCAGCAGTCGCACCAACAAACGACGCGTCCGCTCCACCAGCTCGTTGAGCTGCAGCACCTTGGGGCGAATGACCTGCCGCCGCGAGAACGCCAGCAGCTGCCCGGTGAGCGCTGCCGCTTTGGCGCTCGCATCGAGCACGGCATCCAAGTCTTCCGCCTCCTCGGTCTCATCGGGAAGCACCTGCCGCACCATCGCGGTGTAGTTCTGAATGATGGTCAGCAGGTTGTTGAAGTCGTGCGCAACGCCTCCAGCGAGTCGACCGATCGCCTCGAGTTTCTGCGACTCGAGCAGCTCGGCCTCGAGCACCCTGCGGTCCTGCACATCGACCAACGTGCATCGTGCCCGTCGACGCGCGTCACTCGCCTTGACCGCCGACAACAGGGCGACGTACGGCGGGCCCTCGCAGGGAGTGAGTACGAGTTCCAAGCCTCGGATGTCCGTCCCCTCACGCAACAGAGCCAACGCGTCGTCGAAGTCCTCGAGCGAGGTCGGCTCCACATGCTCTCGGAGCGGCACGCCGACGACGTGTTTCTCGGCCGGGCCTTGCCGCTCGAGCATCGTTCGGTTCGCACGCAACACCGTGCCCGAGACCAGGTCGAGGGTGAAGAGCATCACCGGAGCACGCTCGAACAGCTCCGCCATGTCGCGGTGGGTCGCATGGGCCCGGCTCTGCTGAAGCATGAAGTCCTCCGCCAGCATGTTGAGCCCCGCCACAATCGCATCGAGTTCGTCCTCGGCACCGGAGACCTCCCCACGAAACGCGAGGTCGCCCGACGCGATGCGCATCAGCTGGTCGAGGATCGCCTCGAGTCGGGGGTCGCTCATCAGGCGGTCGCAGCGGAGCGCCGAAGCCCATGAAGCCACTGCGATGCGGCGTCGGCTTCGTTGAACAAGCGCACGGGAAACGGGGGGTGAAACACGCGAACGAAGAAGCTGGCCACGACGCGCGCGACCGGAGAACGAATCAGGAATGCTTGCCCGTCCACCAGCTCGACGAGCGCCTCGCTCGCTGCGTAAGCGCGAGCTTCGGAGGAGATCGAGCGAAGACCCGCAAGGTCGGCGAGCAGCAAGACGCGCCCTGCGGGGCCAGCAAGCTCCCGGATTGCGCGTTCCATCGCTTCCACATGGCCGAGCTGGACGTGCGCGACGCTGAAGGACTCGTAGACGATCCCATCGTCGAGCCACACGCGAACCCCAGGAGCGTCGATGACTCGAACTCCGGGCGGCGGCGTCAAGGCGTCGGCGACCATCGCATCGATAGTATCCGATGGGGTGCGGTCACGTCCGCTCACCGTCGAGGCGACTGCCGATCCGACTCTCGCTCGGGTCGTGCCCGTGAGTGCCGAACGCGGCGACCGGCTCATCGATGCTCGGCAATGAGCGCTTCGAGCCTGTCACACGCCGTGGACAATGTTTCCCAGTCGGGTCCGAACGAGAAACGACTGTAGTTGCGAAACCGCGAGGTGTTGTGTCGGCGTTTGCCAGGGTTCACGTCGAAGAACTGGCCGGGCACCGTGATGACTTTCTGTTCCAGCGCGGCGCGAAACAGCCCCATGCCATCCGAAAGCGGCCCTGGCAGCTTCGAGAGGTTGCCCCATGCGTAGAAGGTGCCCTCGGGCATGTGGTCGAACTCGACGCCCAAGTCTTGGAGGCGGGCGATGAACTTGTTGCGTTTCGTGCGGAACAACGAGCTGATCGCCAGCGTCTCTTGCTCGACGACGCTCGGCTCGAGTGCTGCCAAGGCGGCGCGCTGCAGTGGTCGGCTTCCGCCGCCATCGAGGAAGCTGCCCGCGCTGCTCATCACGTCGATGACAGACTTCGGCCCGACCGTCCAAGCCACTCGCCATCCGGGATACCTCCAGTTCTTGGTGAGCCCGTCGAAGATCACCACCGGATCTCGATCGACGTCCTCGACGTATCGCGCGGCGCTCTCCACCGGAAGCTGGCCCGGCGTGTCGGCCCAGATGTAGTGCGAGTAGAACTCGTCGAGCAGGAGCGTGCAGTCGAGCTCGCGACCCACGTTCACGAAACCGCGCAAGTCCTCCCCCCCGACCAGCTTCCCAGTCGGGTTGCATGGGTTGGAGATGAGCAGCGCGGAAAGGCCGCGCCCTTGCACCTCGCGACGCAGATCCTCGGGGCTGAACGCGTAGCCACGTTCGGGCTCGAGCAGGATCGGAATCGAGGTGAATGCACGAAAGATCTCGAGCAGCTCCTCGTAGGCGGTGTAGTCGGGCAAAAAGTGTCCGAGGTGCACCGTGCCGATGCTGGCCGCGGCTCGCGTGAGCGCTGCGCGACCACCGGAACTGATCGCGACGTTCTCCGCCGTGTACTGCGAGGGCATCCCACGACGGTACAAACGGTTGTACATCGCAGCGACGGCCTCGCGCAGTTCAGTCAGCCCGGAGACGGGCGCGTAGTCGCGGTCGAACTCGGCGATCTCGACGGTGTTGATCCGCGGCGGAGCACCTTCGATTTCCCCCGTTTCGGGCTGCCCCTGGCCGAGGTTGCACCAGTCGGGGTCGTTGCCGTCGAAGCCACGCTTGACCGCCTCGGTCGTGACGTAGATGACGCCGGTACGAGGGACGGCTCGGAACGCGGACGGGATGGACGAAGCCTCCACGCTCGGAGCCTACACGGCCCCCAGCGTGCGTTCAAACGCATTGAACGGCCATTTGACCCCGCGTTGGGGCCCCCGTAGGCTCGCAGCCCCGACGGGATTGGCCTGCGACCATGAGCACCACCAAGCGTAAGAAGACGGCGAAGCGTTCCACCTCGGCCAAGGCGACCAAAACGCCGGCGAAGAAGAAGGCCGCCAAGAAGAAAGCGGCCAAGAAAAAGGTGACCAAGAAGGTCGCCAAGAAAGCCCCCGCCAAAAAGAAGGCCGCCAAGAAGAAAGCGGCCAAGAAGGCCCCCGCAAAGAAAAAGGTGACCAAGAAAAAGGTGACCAAGAAGAAGGTCGCCAAGAAAGCCCCCGCCAAAAAGGCCGCCAAGAAGAAGGTGACCAAGAAGAAGGTCGCCAAGAAAAAGGTGACCAAGAAGAAGGTCGCCAAGAAAAAGGTGACCAAGAAGAAGGTCACCAAGAAAGCTCCCGCGAAAAAGGCCGCCAAAAAGAAGGTCGCCAAGAAAGCCCCCGCCAAAAAGGCCGCCCCCAAGAAAGCACCGCCCAAGAAGGCCCCCGCCAAGAAGAAGGTCGCCAAAAAGGCCCCCGCCAAGAAAGCGGCCCCCAAGCAACCCGAGGCCGCCAAAGCGCCCGCCGTCCAGCCCGAGCGCAAGAAGCTCAACAACTACATCATGATCACGCTCGACAGCTGTCGCTTCGACAGCTTCGTCGCGGGCAAGACCAAGACGATCGAGAAGCTGGGTGAGCTCGAGAAGCGCTACAGCTACGCCAGCTGGACGGCCCCGTCGCACTACAACCTCATGACCGGCCTGATGCCGCACACGTCCCCGTCGAACGTGTACGCATCCGAGTACTACAAAGAAGACTTCTTCAAGTACGGCGAGCGGCTCGGCACGCAGGACGCCTCGTTCCGCGAGCTCATCCCCAGCCTGTACTTCCCGGTGTGGCTCAAGAAGCTCGGCTACCACACGCACGCGCGTGTCTCGATGCCGGTGCTCAACTCGAAGACCGGGATCAACCGCGGCTTCGACACCTACAAGCTCATGGACAAGCACAACGACATGCGGTCCATGTTCGAGACGATGCGCTTCTCCGAAGAGAAGCCCAACTTCTTCATGCTCAACGTGGGCGAGACGCACTACCCCTACGCGCGCCCCACCGAAGACAAGAACGACTGGCCCCGCATCAGCGGCGTGCACGGCGTCTTCAAGAAACTCGATGACAACATCGAAGACGGCAAGGTCGTCACGTCGGACGAGAAGTTCTTCGACGACGAAAAGATGAAGCAGCTGCACGCGCGCCAGATCGACACGGTCACCTACCTCGACGACGTGTTCGAAGAGCTGTACGACCTGGTCCCCGAGAACACCTACATCACGGTCATGGCCGACCACGGCGAGCTGTTCGGCGAAGGCGGCTACTTCGGGCACGGCCCGATCAACCATGACAAGGTGTTCGAGGTCCCCTTCCTCGAAGGCAAGATTCGATGATCCTCTACATTGGTCCCGGCGCTGGATTCGTCTTCGGCGGCACCTTCCTGGCGCTCGCCGCGGCGCTGTTCTCTGGTTTCCTGTCCCTGTTCTTGTGGCCCATCCGGGTCATTCGCCGCACCCTCTCGGGCGCGCGCGCCTACAAGGACGCCAAGGTCAAGCGCGTCATCTTCCTTGGGCTCGACGGCTTCGATCCCAAGCTGGCCGAGCGCTTCCTCGAAGAGGGCAAGCTGCCCAACCTGGCCAAGCTGAAAGGGCAGGGCGACTACAACCGTCTGCGCACCACGTTCCCGTGCCTCTCGCCCGTGGCGTGGTCATGTTTCGCGACCGGGGGCAACCCGGCCAAACACAACATCTTCGGCTTCATCTCCCGCAACCCGAAGAACTACACGCCCGAGCTGTCGAGCTCGAAGGTTCGACCCCCGCTGCGCACGATCAAACTGTTCGGCAAGGAGATCCCGCTGGGCAAGCCCGAGGTCGAGATGCGGCGCAAGAGCGTGCCGTTTTGGAAGCTGCTCGGCGAGCACGAGATCCACAGCACCATCCTGCGGATCCCGATCACCTTCCCACCCGAGAAGTTCAACGGCCACGTCCTGTCCGCCATGTGCACCCCCGACCTGCGGGGTACCCAGGGCAGCTTCTCGTTCTACTCGACCTCTTACGAGAAGCCGAGCCAGAGCGAAGGCTTGCGGCTACCGCTGGTGAAGACCGACACGGGCGTGATGGGTGAGGTGTGGGGTCCGCCCGACCCGGCCAGCGACAAGGGCGACCACCTCAAGCTGCCATTCACGCTCGACAAGCAAGCCGACGGCACCTACGTGTTCGAAGCAGGCGGCGAGCGTCACGTGCTCACGCCCGGCAAGTACAGCGAATGGGTGTCGATGGCGTTCTCCAGCGGCCTGCTGGGCTCGGCCAAGGGCATTGCGCGGTTGCTCATCACCGCGACCGACCCGCACCTCGAGCTGTACATGACGCCGATCAACATCGACCCGGCGTCCCCTGCCCTGCCGATCTCGCACCCATCCTCGTACGCGATTTACCTATCCAAGTTGATGGGCAGCTACTCGACGCTGGGTTTGGCCGAGGACACCTGGGCGATGAACGAGCGCGTGCTCGACGAGGAGGCGTTCTTGCAGCAGGCCTACCTCAACCACGAGGAGCGGGAGACCATGTTCTTCAACGCCCTCGAAAAGACGCCCAAAGGCGTCGTGGCTTGCGTGTTCGATGCCAGCGACCGCATCCAGCACATGTTCTATCGGACGTTCATTCCCGATCACCCCGGCAACAAGGACCGGGACATCGAGCCCTACAAGGACGTCATCGAGAAGATGTACATGAAGATGGACGACCTGGTCGGCCGCGCCATGGAGAAGGTCAACGACGACGACCTGTTCTTCGTGCTCAGCGACCACGGCTTCGAGTCGTTCGTCCGCGGGGTCAACCTCAACGCCTGGCTGCGTGAAGAGGGCTACCTGGTGCTCAAGGACGACCGCAAGGTCAGCGGCGACTACTTCGAGCACGTCGACTGGTCCAAGACCAAGGCCTACACGGTCGGCATGGGCGGCATCTACATCAACCGCAAGGGTCGGGAAGCCCGCGGCATCGTGGCCAAGGGCAAGGAGCTCGAGGCGCTCAAGAAGGAGATCAAGGAGAAGCTCGAAGGCCTGATGGACGAAGAGCGCGGCGAAAAGGCGATTCAAAAGGTCGCCATCAGCTCCCAGATCTACAAGGGCCCCTACCTCGGCGCCGGCCCAGACCTGCTCATCGGCTACTGCCGTGGCTACCGCGCCAGCTGGGCCGCAGCGACGGGTGGCATCGAAGAGGACGTCTTTCACGACAACGACAAGGCCTGGGGCGGCGACCACTGCATCGACCCCGACCTGGTCCCCGGCGTGCTCTTCAGCAACAAGAAGGTCCTCGTCGACGACCCGGGCATCGAAGACCTCGCGCCCACCACCATGAGCATGTTCGGCCTCAAGCCCCCACGGCACATGGAAGGCCGCCCGATCATCGAGTAGACGCAACGCCGTCTGCCCATCGAAAGCCCCGGCCGCCCTGCGGACCGGGGCTTTTCTGCGCAGAACGGAGCTAAGCTCAAGCCGAGATCAAAGAGCAATGACAGACGTGAGCATCTCGGTGAGTGGATGGAGGTTCAACTACCGTGTTGCTGCGCTGCTTCGGCGAGGCAACACAGTGCTCCTCAACAAACTCGACTCCCTGGGCTACTGGTTCGTGCCAGGAGGTCGCGTGAAGGCCGGCGAACCTGCCCCCGATGCCCTCGCGCGTGAGCTCCAGGAGGAACTCGGAGAGCGATGCGAGGTTGGTGCACTCGTCGCGTGTGTGGAGAACTTCTTCGAACACGAAGGCTCGAACGTCCACGAAGTTGCCCTCGTATTCGAGGTGACACGCACCAATCCAGACCGGCCCATTGAGTCGAGGGTGCCCGGCCTCGACTTCCGTTGGATCGAACTCGACGCAATCGCGGGCATGGATGTTCGACCTTCCGCGCTCAAGCCCCTGCTCGCAAGAGCCGCTGGCTCGGGCACGTATGTACTCTCTACGAAGGTCGGCGACTGCTCCGCGAGCGCGGTTGGGCGCGACAACTGAATGCCGTCCGCAGACTCGAGCTTCCCGCCCCAGAGTTCGAGCATTGGCGTGGTGACCATCTCACCGCTGACCTTGGTTCTCCGCCACTCGAATGTGGGCTACAAAGGGCCCGTGGGGACCTCGACACGGATGCTCGGCCTTTGGGCCTTGGTCGCCGCCGGGTGCTCCTCTCGAGCGCCGGTCGAAGAGACAGCGCCCGCCCCCGCTGCTCCGGCGGCCCACGCCGCCCCGCCGTCACTTTCGGTCCCGGACCTTCCACGCAAGCGACCCGATGGCACCCACCTGTCGATGGTGGAGATCCGTGACTCGCTCATCCCCGGCGCCGGCAAGGGTCTGTTCGCCAAGTTCGACATCCCGGCGGGCACATACATCGGCTTCTACGACGGTACGTACCTCACCGAAGAAGAAGTCGATGCGCTCGACGACCTGCGCTCCGCATACCTCTTCATCATTCCCGAGTGTGCCGACGAACCCGTCTACACGGGCATCGCGGGCAACCTCGAGCACCCGATCTCGAAGGTCAACTTCGCACCCGCGACGATCAACGGTCAGGCGACCAACCTGCAGAACGTCGACTTCCTCGAGCGGTGCGAGGAGCCCTACGAGAAGCTGTACACCACACGATTCGTACGCGCCGGCGAGGAGCTCTACACCGACTACGGTGCGGAGTATCCCTACGACTTCATGGCGTTCGAATCGGTGCAGGCGTACTTCCTCGAGGCCTCTGGCATTCCCGCGGCCGACACCTTCGAGTGGGACTACTCGGACGCGGCCGCCGGCGATGACGACAGCGACCCGTAGCCTCGCTCAGACCGTCCAAAGCAACTCCAACGCCAGCTCGATCGCCTCGAAGGGCTCCGCACGAACCCTTGCATCTGCGGTGTGGGTGGCGACGAGAAGGTAGTTCGAGCCTTCTAGCCGAAACACCTCCAGCGTTTTGACGTCCGGATCGACGAGCCAAACGTGCGCCACGCCTTCACGGGAGTACCGTGGCAGTTTGCGGGACCGATCGTGTGCTTCGGTGGATTTCGAAAGCACTTCACAGACCCAGTCAGGTGCCAGCGTTGCGTAGGGCTCGTCGGGCAGCTCTGGCATCCGGCTGCGACGCCACCCCGCAAGGTCCGGAACCAGGACGTCACCGCCGAGGTGAAGCTCCGGTTCGAAGAGGATGATCCATCCGCCCGGGCCGCCTCGGCCCCTGCGAAATGGAGGCCCAAGCTCCTCGCCGAGCGCGGAGGTCACGGCCGCATGCTTTAGCCTGGGCCGCGGATGGGTATGCAGCGTGCCCTCGATCAGCTCCGCGACGACATGAGACGGGGCGGCGACGACATCGTCATACGTTGCCAGCTTTCGCTCCCCCATCACACGCAAACCTAGCACGGCAGAGCACCATGCCCGGACGCCGCACCCAGGACCCTACGGCAACAGCGCTCTGACCTCGTCCAACACGGACTCCAACGCGGCGACCGTGTCGGCGACGTCGTCGGGTTCGAGCGCGTCGGCGTTGGCGCGGAGCTCGTCGGCGAGGGCGTCCAGGCCGGCGACACGATGTCGAAAGCGTTGCAGGACCTTGCCCGGGGGGATCGATGGCGGGGCCGCGGTCAGGCCACCGATGCCACGAATGACGCGGTCGAGTTGTTCGTGGGTCATGAGGGCCAGCGACTTGCGGGTCGTGGTGCCAGGGATCTGAAACCGCTGCTGCCGACGAAAACGAGCCCGCTGCTGAGGAGGCAATGCGGCGAGCAGCTGAAGCTTCGCAAGGCCGAGCGGCGCGAACAGTTCGAGGTCGTCGGGGTTGTCGGCTGCCCATCGGGCCACGGCGATGTAGCGCTGCGCAGTGCGAGGGCTGTACGGCAGATGTTTGCTCAGCCACGACAGCCAGCGACCGAAACCGAGAAGGCGCTGCAGCTGCTCGAGCCGTTCACCGATCGCGACGACGTCGTGCACCACCCGCGTCTTGTTGCGTAGATCGAGCACCAGGATCTCGTGCGTCAGCTGGTCTTCGAGCGATGCATCCGCGGCAAGATCGCTCGGGCCTCGCGGCGTCGGTGCGGTGCGGTTCGTCCTGCGTGCGAGCTTCTTTCGGGGCCGCGCCATGTGGATCAGGATGCGACAACGATTGTCGTATGCGCAGATACGACAACCATTGGCGCATCTAAAATGCGACAACGTTGTCGTATCCTGAGCGATTTCGCGCAGACGCGCTGCAGCGCTACCGCGTGGCGCGCTCCCTGAAATCGAAAAATATTCATTTCGTCGCCGGAAAAGAACACACCGACCTACGTCTAGGTAGACGTGAGTGGGAGACACACGGACGCGAAGCAGAAGATCCGCACGCTGCAGGGGTTTCTGACCGCCCGAGGGCACCGGCTCCCGCTCAGCGGAGTGTTCTGCCGCCGCACCGTGACCGCCGCTCAGACGTACCTCCGGGAGTGCGTGGATCGCACGGTGGTGGTGGATGGCGTGCGCGGCCCACACACCAACCGGGCGCTGCAGAGCGCAGAGCGCGAAATCGAGCGCCGTTCTCCGCCGGAGTCCAGCCGCGGGACCCGGCTGGTCATGCACACCAGCTCGCGCAAGAAGAGCGACTTCTACACCTTTCAAGCCGAAGCCATGCGGCTCGAGGGTGAGTACAAGCGCTCATTTCCCAACGACACGATCAAGCGCGTGTTGGTGAACAGCGGCAAGGACATCGCCAAGGCCATCAACGCGTGCGAGCCGGGCAGCATCGTTTCGTGGGACGTGCTCTCGCACTCCAACGCCGGCGGCATTCACATCTCCACCGACCTCGCTCAGCCCAAGGCATCGAGCGCGCAGCGGCAGCGCAACCATGTGAAGTACCGCTCCAACAGCCGCAACCCACAGTCGGCGAAGGACGCCCTCTTCATGGAAGAGGACATGCGCGGCATGTACACCTCGCGCGAGACCACCGAGCTGGTCGCGGACTACTTCAACCAGCAGACCACGCAGTTCTCCAACACCCTCGACGCGATCGACTTCAGCCGTTTCTCGCAGGAGTGTTACGTCGAGTTGCACGGTTGCCGCACCGTCAACGACGACGCCCAAGAAGCCGACCTCTTCATCGGCAACCTCTCGGCGCGACTGCCCTGCGACGCCATCGTCGTGGGGCACACCCGCGGCTCGTACCCGCAAGGTCAACGCGGATATCGCCACGGTGAAGTCGGTGTGTTTCGCGGTGGCGTCGAGGTGCATCGTGGGGCACGGGAGCCGCTGAAACTCCCCAACGCGTCCACGCCCGGTCAAGGCGACGAAGGCCTCGGCAGCACGCCCGTGCGCCGCACCTCTGGTGGCGACCGGCGGCAGCCTGGTCGCGAGCGCGACTTCAAGAGCGACTGGCCACGCGACACCCCACCCCGCCGCACGCCTCCTCGTACCTGCGAGCCCCCGCGCACCCGACAGCCTCCTCGCACCCCGCCACGCGGTCGCGACGAGGAGAACCGCAACGACCGCGAGACCGAGCGTGGTCGCGACGACAGCAACCGCAACGACCGCGAGACCGAGCGCGGCCGCGACAACAGCAACCGCAACGACCGCGAAACCGAACGCGGTCGCGACAACAGCAACCGCAACGACCGCGAAACCGAGCGCGGTCGCGACCAGGGCCGGGGCCAGAACCAGCCCGGGTCCCAGGTTCCTTGGGGCGCGATTCTCACGGGCGCCGCGGTGGTCGGCGGCATCGCGATGCAGCGCCGCCGCGAACGCGACCGCCGACGCCAGGACGACAACAACAGCCGGCCGCCCCAGAACCCGCCGAACAACCGCCCCCAAAACCCGCCGAACAACCGCACGCCGCAGCGCCCGGCTCCCCGCCCAGCGCCCCGCAACGATCGTCCCACGCGCAGCAGCAACCCGCTCGGCTCCGTCGCCCGCGGCCTCTCCCGCTTCCGCCGCTGACGTAAACTACGCCGCGTGCATGCGTTGTCGGACCCGCATCAAGCGGTTCGACAGCTCCTGCATGCTGACGGTCTCGCCGTTGATCACCGCGCTGGGAGCCCCGCGCATCGCCATGCCGTAGCGCACGCTCGGCACCCCGCCGTAGCCGTTGTCGGCGGTGCGGAGCTTCATCACCGTGGTCCATGCGCCGACGGCATCGGTGCCGCCGACGTTGGAGGTGATGAGGTACTTGCCGCCTGCGGTGCGCTGCACGGTGTGGCCTCCGGAGTACTCGCGCTGCGCAGTGCCGTTGGGCACGTCGGATCGGTACCGCTGGATCAAGCGGTAGGTCTCGCTGCACGCCCAGTTGTGCAGCGCCTGAAGGCCTGCTTCGCGGCTGCCACCCAGCATGCCACGCGCCTGCATGAACTCCTTGAGGAGCGAGACGGTGGATGCATAGAACATGAAGCCGGTCGACAGCGGGTTGACGCCCAAGACGTGGCGCAGGTGCTGCGTCACGCCCCAGCGGCCCGGCTCCAAGTTGACGAGCGCATGGTTGCGCCCGTTGGCCGCCGGACGTGAAATGATGTGGCTCTGCCGAATGCGGGCATTGAACAGGCGCCGCGTGAGCGTGTCGAAGGGCGTCCAGTAGCCCGCGGCCACGCCTGCCGCCGAGAGCCCGAGCGGCAGTCGCACGAAGTCCCGCATCCGCGGCACGCCAACCGAAGCCCCGACGCCGACCAGGCCGCCCACGGTGGAGCGGTCGGGACTCTCGAAGTAGCTGAGCGAGCCTTCGAGCGAGATCAGCCGATAGACACTCAGCTCGATCGCCGCGGTGCCGCCCCGAAACCATCCCGACCACGCGGAGTGCACGTGGTCGTGAAGGCCAAAGCCGAACCCCGCATAGGCGGTGACCCCGGCCGAGATGTTGAAGTACGACAGGCCGCCTTGCGGGTAGGCATAGGCGGCGAACTGCTCGTTCCACAGGTCCCAGACCAGGTCCACGCCCCCGCCCGCCGCGGCGGACCCCAGCTGTCCTTCCGCCGTGGACCCCACCACGATGTAGCCCTTGGCGAGGTTTCGAACGACGGTCTGAAAGGTCGCGTCGCAGAGATACTCGAGGGGGGACTTCGTGGGGTCGACCATCGGCGGGTATTCAGACGTAGGAGTCTCCCCGATATTTTCCCCTTTTGTCGGACGATGCACGCAAGGGGTCCCCGGATGCCCCTCGAGGGCACACCTGAAGCCGAGGCCGACCCGACTCCGCGGTGTGCGCCGGGGCTTGCACTACCAGACGGCGTAGCCGCGCCAGGTGGTGCCGTCGCCGAGGAACACCAGGCCGTTCGCGTAGGAGACCGAGAACTCGGAGTCCAGCGTAAACGTTTCCTCTTCGAGCGTCACCGTGTCGACACGCTCTCCCGCGACGTCCCACGCGGAGAGCACCCCATCCGCGTAGGTCAGGTAGCACCCCTGCGCCCACGCCATGGTGGCGTTGGACGGGTAGTCGAGCTCTTCGGGCACGAGCATGCCGAGGCCCTCGAGGGTCGTGACGCCGACGAACGTGCCGTCGGCACTCCACCGCAACACCACCCCCTGCGTCAGCGCCACGAACTCACTGGTGTCCGCGTTCCAAACGACCGCCGACTGAGTGTTGAGGTTGGGCTCCGCCGTCGCGAGCGTCACGTCGTTTTCGAACACGCCCGGGCTCGTCATCACGCGCAACACCGAACTCGAATACGACCGGGCGTAGACCGGTGCCGTGCCGTCGCCCATCGTGAACGCCGAGCGGAAGTCGAGCAGAGGAGCGTAGACCATGCCCGTCATGCCATCGGGAGCATGGCTCGCAATGCGGTCGCCGCTCGTTCCGCTGCCATTGACGGACCAGTAGTTCGACCCGTCCCACGCGATCCCGGTCGAGGTCCCCGCCAGGGCTGCCTCCGCGAACGAAGTGTCCACGGCAATCGAATCGGCGGCAAACGCTGCACACGTGACGATGCATGCATCGCTGCACCCGGGGCCTCCGTCGCACTCTTCCCCCGCAGCCGCATTGACGAACCCATCGCCACACTCGACCGCGGTGCAGTCCGCATCGCAGGTCTCGGAGTCTCCGCCGTCGTCACAGGTCTCCCCCGCGGTCTCGTTCAAGACCCCGTCACCACACTCGGCCGCCGTGCAGTCCGCGTTGCAGGTCTCGGTTTCTTCACCGTCGTCGCACGCTTCGTCCCCCTCGACGACTCCGTCCCCGCACTCGGCGGGGTCCCCGGTGCTGCTCGACCCGGTGGTCGTGTCGTCCCCCGTGGTGGTCGCGTCGGTCGTCCCGGTGGTCGAAGGCTCGTCGGTGGTCGCGGTGCTCGAGCTCGACGCATCGCTGGTCGAGCTGGTCGAGTCGGACGTCGTGGGATCGACGCCGGTCGACGTCGCCGCGTCCGTGGTCGACGACGAAGATCCGTCGTCGGTGTCACCGCTGGGCGCGTCGTCCCCACACGCGGTCAGCAGCAGCAGTGCCGCCGTCAGTGGCCGTCCTAGTCCAAGAAAGTCGGTCTTCACGGTGCGCACGATTCCAGAGCCTCGCCCGGCCTGCAATCGCCTGGCGCGGCTTGTGGAACCTCTGCGGACCCCAAACGCACTTTGTAGGACATGAAGTGGGGACTTCTTGGGCTCGCAGTGGTGTTGACGGCCTGTGGCGACGTCGAACGTGACGATCGCAGCGCAGGCGCGATCCCGAGCGGGATCAGCGATGGCGGCTCGGAGGGCTCGTCGGGCGGCATTGCACCGGACGAAGACGACGAAGACGGCGACAGCGGCATGGGCGACCCCGGCGGACCCGGCTCGGTGTTCGACGTGGGCAACGGCTCAGGCCCCGGCCCGGACGCCCCGTTGCCCGAAAAGGGCTGCTCGAAGATCGACTTCGTCTTCGTGGTCGACAACTCCCTGAGCATGGAAGACGACCAAGCCAACCTGGTCGCCAACTTTCCCTCCCTCATCGAGGGCATCGAGTCCACCCTCACCGAGGTCGACGACTATCACGTGGGCGTGGTGGCCACCGACGCCTACGGCTGGAACTCACCGTCGTGCAAGGTCATGGGCGGGCTCGTCACCCAGACCGGAGGAGACGCGTCGTCCAACCAAGTCTGCGGGCCTTATGCGGAGGGCCACAACTTCATGACCGAGCAGGACGACCTCACGCAGACATTCGCGTGTGCGGCCCAGCTCGGCGTCGGCGGTTTCGGAGCCGAGGCCCCGATGGATGCCTTGGGCGCGGTCGTGCGTGGCGACGCTGCGGGCCCCGGCGGTTGCAACGAAGGCTTCATTCGCGACGACGCGTTGCTCGTGGCCGTGGTGATCACCGACGAGTGGGATGGACCTGGCGACCCCGAGCTCCTCACCTCGATGGGCACGCCCCAGGAGTGGTACGAGCGAGTCGTCAGCGCCAAACACTTCCCCGAAAACGCCGCGGTCGTCACGTTGGTCAACTACCAAGGCGGCCCCTGCCCCCCCTCCGAGCCCGTCTACGACGGCCAGCGACTCGTCGAGTTCACCAACTTCTTCGGACCCACCGGCTTCGTCGGCGGAATCTGCGACGAGTTCGGGCCCACGTTCGAACAGGCGGTCGGACTCATCGACGAAGCATGCTCGAACTTCCAGCCCCCCGAGGGGTGAGGGCCGTCGCGTAGGGGAACGGCCGCCTGCGCCCGGGTAGGCTGCTACGCTGCGCCCATGCTCGGAGCGCTCGGGCTGGTCGCAGGATTGCTGAACCCGGGTGCGGTGGAAGTCTCACTTCCGCCGCGCGCCGATTGCCCGCAGGCTGAGAGGGTGGCCGAGGACATCGAAGCCCTGGTCGGCGACGGTGCGCCTGCGATCTCGGTCGACATCGTGCTGACGGACACCTCCGAGGGGGTGGTGGCCAACGTCCGGTATCGCAGCGGTGGTGCGCAACGGGTCCGCATCATTCCCGGCCCGACCTGCGCCGATGTCGTCGGTGCGGCGGCCGTGGTCGTGGCCGTGGGCGTCGATCCCATCGCCGTGCAGCAGGTCGTCCTGCAAAGACCTGCTCGCCCGATGCCGAGGCCGCCCGAGCCGATGGAGCTCCCCGAACTCCCCGAGCTTCCGGCCACGCCAGCAGACGAGCCCGCGCCCTCCTCTGAGTCGTCCTCGTTTGCGGGCCAAGAACAGAAGCAGGAACAGACGCAGCATCGCCCTCCGTTTGCACTCGGCGTGTTCGCACGCGGTGGGGTGGCCGTAGGCGGACTTCCGCGCCCTGGGGGGTGGCTGGGCGGTGGCCTCGGTGTTGCCGTGAACGCGTTCGGCGTCGAGCTCTCCGGGCAGCACGCGTTTGCGCGCCGCGTTCGACACCCCGCACAACGAGCATCCGGCGCTCACGTGTCGCTGACCTCGGGCCGTGCAGGCCTCTGTTGGATCCCGCGCATCGGCGCCTTCTCGTTGGGAGGCTGCGCGAGCGCAGACTTGGGCACGGTCCGCGCTGCCGGCTTCGGCCTTGCCCAGCGCGACACGCCCGCCGCCTTGTGGGCCGCAGTCACCCCGGGGCTCCGAGCGTTCGGGTGGCCGTCCAGGCGGGTTCGACTGGGGGTCGTGGTCGATGTGCCGATCTCGATGACCCGGCCGCGGTTCTCCATCGACGACTTCGAGGCTCCCCTGGCCCAAGTCGACCAGGTCGCGGTGTGGGCCGGCTTATCGGTGGGGTTCGTTTTTTTCGACGAAACCCGGGCCAACCGGAGATGAGGGGCGCGTGACCGTGACGACTCCCGACGATTTCGTGGCGCTGTACATCCAGCACCTCGACTTTGTATGGAGAAACCTGCGCGCGCTCGGGGTGCCGGCCGGCGATCTCGACGATGCCGCGCAGGACACCTTCGTGGTGGCCTACCGTCGTCGCAACGACTTTCACGATGGTACTTCGGTCCGGGCGTGGCTATACGGCATCGCACGTCGGGTCGCATCGCGGCAGCGCCGTGGCGGAGGCCGGCGTGCCCGGCTGGCCGAAGCCCTGGCCGCCCAACCTCGGGAAGCACCCTCGCTCGAAGCGCTCGCCCAGCAGCACGAGGCATGGCGAGCCGCGCTCGCGTTTCTCGATCAGCTCCCGCCGGCCCAACGCGAGGCGTTCTGGCTCACCGAGGTGGAGGGGCTCACTGCAGCCCAGGCCGGCGCTGCGATCGGGGTCAGCAGCAACACGATCAGCTCTCGACTCCGCGCGGCACGGCTGGCCCTGGCACGGCACGGCGACGTGCTGCGGGCACGCGACCAAGGCGAGCTTGGGCGGGGTCTTCGACGAGCGGGCGCACCTTCGGCCCGGCAGCGGCGTCGGGCAGTCGCGGCGCTCGGCACCCGCGTGCACGCGTTGGCGGCGAGCTCGACTGTGGCCTCGGGTACCGGCTTGTATCTTGGGGCAGCGGCCGCCGCCGTCGCCATCGCCGTGGGCGTGTCGGTCTCCCGCGGCGAGCCCGCACCACCTCGGCCACCCCCGAGCGTCGAACGCCCCACGGCACACTCCGCCGCGATCCCGGAACCGCCGCTGCGCGACGCGCCTGCACCGACGAGCGAGAGTCCGAACGAGCCGCCGCCACCACTCGAGCGCCCGACGCCCACGCCCCGAAGCGCTCGTCCCACGTCCGCCCCCAAACCGTCCGCCGCGTCGTCGTTGGCCCAAGAGTCCAAGCTGGTGCGAGCCATTCAAGCCGCACTGCGCGACGACCCGGCGCACGCCCTCGCGCTCGTCAGCCGGCACCACGCTCGTTTCCCGCACGGGGTCCTCACCCTGGAGGCCGACGCGCTGGCAGTCCAAGCGTCTTGCGCGCTGGGCAAGCCCGCGAAGGCTCAGACCCACGCCGCACGCCTTCCGTCCACCCATGCCTGGTCGTCGGGCTGCCGCACGCCAGAAAAGAATCCGACGAGTTCCGACGCATCCGGAGAAGGAGGCAGCAAATGACGCTTACAGACCTTCAGCTTGGCATGTCGATGGTGCTGCTCTCGGCGGCACTGTCTCTTGGATGCGACACCAAAGACCACTCCGTCAGCGGCACCGCGACGACCGAGGGCACGTCGAGCGGCGGCGACGACCCGACCGCCCCAACATCCGCGGGAACCGATAGCCCCTCGCCGGGCGAGTGTCAGGAGACGGAAACCATCGTCGGCCTCGACGACCCCACATCCGTCGGCATCACCGCGCGCGAGTTCGCGGAGCGCATCGAGGGGCTCTACCCCGGGTCGATGGCGTGGCTCACGAACAGCGACGTTCGCTACACGGGTGACCCCGGGGCGGTCGACCTCACGGTGGAGATCATTCGCAACGCCGACCAGGCGAGAGACCTCGACGGGGAGTTGCTCCTGGAGTGTGACCACGACGGGGCTTGCACATGCAGCGACACGCTCGAGCTCGACGTCCTCGTGAGACTGCAGGCGGGCGACGGCCTCTTTGCCGAGGAGTTCGAGGGCGTCGCGCGCTACGAGAGCGACGGGGGCAGTTGGGCGTTCGAGCAGATCGAAGTCGAGTTCGACCCCGACGGCACCGCGGGCACCTTTTCGTCGGCGTCGCTCATGTTCGACGCTTCGTACGGGTTGGAACACCTCGTGCTCTCGTTGACGGCCAACGACGGCTCGCTCGAAGGCTACCTCCGAGCCTCCTTCGAGGACGCACCGCCCCTCGTCTATGCCACCGTCGGCGAACTCGGAGCCGTGTCCTCTCCCGACGCGTGCTCATCGTTCCGCGACGTGGGTCCCTCGTGCACGCTTGCGGGCTGCATGGAAGTGGAAGGGCGCCCCTTGCAGCCCGGCAACCCGCCGGATGCCTGCCCCTGCAGTACCGCGCGCGCCTATTGCCTCCGCGGTGACGCAACCGGCCCCTCGGTGGAGACGCTTTACACCCGACGGTGGGACAACGGAGACGAGGTCTACGACCAGGTCGTGATGTTCGGGCTCGACGCCGACCTGAGCAGCGCGTGGCGTCGCTGCGAAGACGCCCCCGATGTCGAGCTGTGTGGTTGTGCCGGTTGCCAGTAGGCACCCGTGCCGTGCCGCGGTTCGACCGCACGGTCGGACGCAGCCCCTGGCGGGATGAAAGCCCGCGGTCGGCCTTTTTTCCACCTCGGGTGATCGTCCGACGCACGGCCGGCACTACCTCTGGCGATGATTGCTTCGTCCCTGAGGGCACGCGGTTGCGGCGTGGCCGTTTCGTCGTTGCTCACCCTCGTGGGATGGACGGCAACGCCTTCCCCGGCGCGCGCCTGTGGAGGCACGTTCTGCGACGCTCCTTCGACCCCGACATCGACAGTCATGCCCGTCGACCAAACGGGCGAGAACGTGATGTTCGTGGTCGCCGACGGTCAAGTCGAGGCGCACATCCAGATCCAATACACCGGAGATCCCGAGCGGTTCGCCTGGATCGTGCCCGTCCTCGCCGAGCCGACGGTGCAAGTCGGCTCCGACCTCCTGTTCACCGAGCTGCTCGATGCCACCGTCCCCACGTTCACGGTGGTCAACCGATCGGAGAACTGCGGCTCGGGCGGGGGCGGAGGAGGCAGCGACGAGGACGGTGGCATGGGATGCGGCATGTCGTCCGCAGACCAGCCACTCGCGCGATTCGACGATGCTGCGCAGGACGAGGACCTCGAGCCCGACCACCCAACTGTGCGCCAGCGAGAGCTCGCGGGGAGCTTCGAATACGTGGTTCTCGAGGGGGGCAGCGTCGACGGCGTGGTGCAATGGCTGGACGAGAACGGTTTCCAGCAAGACGACGACGCTCCACCAATCCTCCAGCAGTACATCGACGAAGGCTTCTTGTTCGTCGCGTTCAAGCTCCGCTCCGGACATGGCGTCGACCAGATCCACCCGATCGTGCTCCGGTATGCCGGCGACGAGGCGTGCGTGCCGTTGCGACTGACCCGCATCGCGGCGCGCGACGACATGGGCGTGAGAACGTTCTTTCTGGGTCGAGAGCGCGTCGTGCCGACGAACTTCGGTCATATCCAGCTCAACCCCCTCAAGCTCGACTGGACGCGTCCCGCGGTCGACTACGAGCGAGTCGTGACCCGAGCGGTCGATGAGGACGGCGCCGACGGCCACGCGTTCGTGACCGAATACGCTGGCACCTCCGACGTGGTCTCGCCCTCGACGATCGCGTCGCCTTCATGGCGCGCCGATCCGTTCCGAGACGCGAGCCCCGAGAACCTCACCGAGCTGCTCGCAGATCAGGGCCTGATGACATGCACGCTGACCGACTGTTTCCCAGCCCACCCCTTGATTCCGTCCCTGCTGCAGACGTTCGTACCGCCACCGCCGGGCGTGGACGCCAGGATGTTCTACACGTGCACGAGCTGCTACGCCGACTGGCGGCCGACGGACCCCAGCGCAGACGGGTCGACCGGCGAACGCGACGACACCGGAAGCAGCGGAGGCGACACGGACGATGTCTACGGGACGTCCACGGGTACGGGAACCGGCGGCGAACCGAACGACCCTGCCCCTGACCCTGACCCCGCGTCCGAAGCGTGGCCCGCGTCCTGGGACCCCCAAGGGTTGGCGGATGCGCTGGAGGAACGCGTCATCGCGCCAAGCGAACACGCGGTGTCGTTGCTCGCCAAGTACCCCTACCTGACCCGCATGTACACCACGCTGTCACCGAGCGAGATGACACGCGACCCCCTGTTCGCCGAGCAGGACAGACTCCCCGACGTCAGCAACGACTGGTCCGCGACCCGCTTCAACCGATGCGGAGGCCCCGATCGCCTGGAGCTCGAGGACGGCTCGGTCGTGTGGTTCACCGACGACGATCAGCGCCCCGAGTTCGACGCAATGCCGTTTGCGCGTGTCATCGAGCAGTTCTTCCGAGGAGCGCCGATGACGATCCGCGACCACGGCGAGACCATCGACGCCGCACTCGAAGCGTGGAACGCCGAACATGCGGGTCCGGACATGACGCCCGACGACGAACTCGGCGCCAACGACGACGATGGCGGTTCTGTGTGTGCGTGCAACTCGACGTCCCCGCTGCGCGGCTCGGGGACGATGACGTTGCTCTTGATCCTGGGCTTGTGTTTTCGAAGGCGTCAGCGCAACTAGAACGCGGCGAGCACCTCGGCCTTCTTGGCCTCGAACTCTTCGTCGGTGAGCAAGCCGTCTCGCTTGGCGTCCTTGAGCTGCTCCAGCTTCTGCTTGAGCGTCTTGTTGCCCTTGTGCTGGGCGGACTTCTCTTCTTTCTTCTGCTCGTAGACGTCCTTGAAGATCGACTTCAGCTCCGCCTCCCCCAACGTGCGTCCGCTGGCGAAATATCGGTCGGACGCCTCTCCGATCGCCCACGTCAGGGCATAGGCCATCGAGATCGTGACGACCCACCCCAGGAACGGGATCAGCTTCGCCGCCGCCATGATCACGTTCTGCGCCACGATGCTGGCTCCAAAGGTGCTCAGTATCTCGAGGATCGACTTCCGATCCAGCTCATAGCCGTGGATCTTGCCGACGCCCTGCACCATTGCGATCTGAATTGGCGCGATGAGGGCCGAGTCCAGCAGTGGCAGGGGCTGCACGGTCACTGCGCCCGCCGCCACGCTGCAGACCTGCACCAGTTCCTTGATCGCCGTTCGCTTCTCGGCGTCGGTGGCGTTCTCGTAGTTGCCTTCGAGAACGCGCTTGATCGTGTCGAGGTGGCCGGACATCGCGGACCATCGTACCGAGTCCGCCGCCGTTGTGTTCCTTCGGCGCGGCCTACTTTTTGGTCTTCTTCTTCTTCGGCTTTCGCGGGGGCGCGGTCGGGCGGAAGAGGATGAAGGACATGTCGTCGGTCTTGCTCGGGGGCCCGCCGCCGCGCATGCGGCTCGCGACCAAGGTCGCGAGTTGGTCGCCGGCCTTTTCCAGATCGCGGACCCGGATCGTCTCGAGGACCTCGTGTTCGAACACGTTGTCGAACATGCCGTCGCTGCCCATCACCAAGGTGTCTTTTTTGGCCACGGCGACTTGCGGGCAGACCTCGAGGCGCATGGCGTCGATGCCGATCGCGCTGCTGAGCAGGTGGCGATACTCGTGCAGCAAGGCCTCGTCGGGCATGAGTGCCCCGGCAGCGACCAAGTAGCCGACGGGAGACTGGGCGGTGGTCCGCGTCTTCACGCGGCCGCGCGTGTTGAGCAGCATCGCTTCCGAGTCGCCGACGTTGAACAGGCGCAGCCCCTTGGCGGTGATGAGGGCGACGACCATCGTCGTCGCACCAGCGCCTCGGCGACCGCGGGTCCGGGTTTGGGCTTCATCGAACGCCTCCACGATGGCGCCCGGCTCGGCCGAGGTTTCCCGCACGTGCTCGGCGAGCGTCTCCACCGCAACCTTCGACGCCCGCGCCCCACCCCGCTGCCCGCCCATGCCGTCGGCAACCGCGAGCACCAGCGCGTCCGGACCGCAGGCGATCACCGCGGCCGCATCTTCCCCTGCGCGACCGGTCGGTCGATCGGGGCCGGAAGCCAGCCGGACCACCACCGTGCCGAGCGGGTGCTCGAACGTGGCCTCGACCTTGCCCTTGATCATCGACCAGGACTCGTGAAACGCGGTGGCGTCGGGGCCGTCGCTCACGCGGAACCTCCGAGGGCGCTTTCGCGCTGACCAACCACTGCAGCGGGGGCGACGTTCAGCGCCATCGACCCCCAGCGTACCTGACGCTACGGGAGTCGCGCCGGGTTCCCGCGAAACGGCATGAGAGGTAAGGAAAACGACTACACCGATGTTCCGCATTCAGCGCTCGCCAACCGCTGTAAGCTGCGCTCGGTGGGTCGGTCTGCCGAAGACGATCGTGACGTGCTCGCGCTGCCGCTGCAGCGCCCGCGTCGTCATGTGTCGAATGGGGGAACGCCCACGCGCGTACATCCGCCCAGCTTCGACCCGGCCGCCGCACGCAAGGCGTGGCGACAGGTCGCACGCGTGCGTGGAGGTGGGCCCGGCCTCGGCGTCGATCCGGGTCGTCGACGTCCCGGTGCACCTGCGCTGCTCGGGGTCCTGCTCGCACTCGGCGTGGTGTGGGCGATGTGGTCGGTCAACGAACCCGCGCGAGACACCGCGCCGCCGATCGAAGTCGCGGCCGCAACCGCCACCGATGTCGAACGCGTCGAGCAAACGGCATCGCCCACTGCGACGCCTTCGGCCACCCCCGCCGTGTTCACGCCGACCCGCATGGGTGCCGAAGCCGAAGCCGAACCACGCGCGGCGGTCCCAATGCCCGCATCGAGTATCGGCAGCTTCACCCCCAAGACGGCCGCTCGCATGGCGCCCCCCGCCACCGAGGACGCGTCGCAGCAATCTGCGCCCAAACTCGCGCGGGGTTCCACATGGAGGTCGGCGATCCCCATGCCCACGCCGGAGCCCTCCGCTCCGCCGCCGCCCGCAATCGCTCAGGCGCCCGGTCAGCCTGCGCCCGCCCCCGCACTTCCCCCCGTGCGCCGCGGCCCCGCCGTGTCCCCCGACACTCCCGCCGCAGGCGTCGCCGCACTCAAGAAGCTCCCCAAAGGCAGCCGAGATCGTCCCCCGCTCGAGGGTGTCGGTTCGAGCGGAATCCACGTGGACCGCCTCGACCTCGGCTCGTCCTACGACAAGGGCGTGTGCCAAGGCAGCAACCGCAGCTACGCAGCGTCTTCAGTCAAGACCGTCAACGTCTGCTTTCGTGCGGTCCACCGCCGCCAAACCGAGCGCGTGCTCGTGAAGTGGAGCAAGAACGGCCGCCTGGTGCGTCGCGCGTGGATCGTGATCCCCGCAGCACACGCATACCGCACCCGCGCCGGCCTGCGACTGCGAGACTCCCACGTCGGCAACTGGACCGTCTCCGTCGAGTCCACCGACGGCATCGTCCTCGCCAGCGGCGACTTCAAAGTCACGCGGTAGGGCGTTCGCTATCTTGCCGTGCCGGGGGTTCTCCAGGGCCCCCCTTCGGGTGAGGGGGCCCTTCCGAACCCCCTCGGGCGGTGGGTCTTTGCTCAGCCCTTCTCTATCTTTTCCGCTCCGCGCCCCTCCGGGACGCTCCGCTCTCTTGCAGCGTTGCCGTGTGGGATGGGAGCGCGTCAGTCGGCAACCGTTGCGGCTGTTGCATGGGGCCGCTCCGCTCTCCCAAACGCTGCGCACGCGAACCCGAGTGTGTCAGCCCGCAATTTCGAGGCTCGTCCTGGAACACGAGGGACCCCTATCCGCAGCGTCGGGTGTCCGGGAACTCGAGAAAACCGGTCCTCTGAAAGAGAGCGGAGCGTCCCGGAGGGGCGCGCAGCGGCAAAGATAGAAACGGACGCACCGAACGCAGGCCTTGCCGACCGAGAGGGTTCGGAGGAGCCCCCTCACCCCGCAGGGGGTCCTGGAACCCCGGTGCAAGCCCAAAGCGTGACGCTGCAAGAAAGGGAGCGTCCCGGAGGGGCGTGCAGCGGCAAAGGTAGAAACGGACGCACCGAACGCAGGCCTTGCCGACCGAGGGGGTTCGGAAGGGCCCCCTCACCCAAAGGGGGGGCCCTGGAGAACCCCCGGCGCAAGCACCAGGCGTGAGATCCCGGCCGTTTGACCGACCGGGGTTGCACTCGTAGTCTCCCGTCCCACGCTTCACGCGGAGCGTCCTTGATCATGCGGCTCCCAGCCCCAACGAACAGCCCCCTCCACAAGTGGGTGGGCATCCTTGCTCTCGGCGCGATGGCCAGCACCACCGCGTGTGGCAAAGCGCCCAACACCGAGACGGACGTCATCGTCTTGGGCTTCGACGGCATGGATCCCAAGTTCGTGCGGCGTCACGCCGACCGCCTGCCCAACCTCATGCGGCTGGCCGAGCAAGGGGGGTTCTCCGAGCTCGAGACGGTGATGCCCCCGCAGTCACCCGTCGCGTGGTCCACCGTCATCACGGGCATGACCCCCGGAGGTCACGGCGTCTTCGACTTCGTGCACCGCCACCCCGAAGACGTCACGCCCTTCAGCTCGATGGCCAAGGCCATCCCGCCCGAGTACACGCTCGAGGTCGGCGACATCGTCATCCCACTCACCGGCGGCGAGACCATCCCGCTGCGCAAGGGTGAGGCGTTCTGGCAGAAGCTGGGCGACGCCAACATTCCCACCACGATGATGAAAATGCCCACCGACTTTCCGCCACTGCCGGCCACCAACGGCGCGGTGTCGGGCATGGGCACGCCGGACATGCTGGGGTCGTTCGGCACCTTCCAGTTCTTCACCGACGACTCCGGCGAGTACGTCAAAGAAGAGGTCTCCGGCGGCGAGATCTACCGCGTCGACGTCATCGGCGACCACGTCTCCACGGCGCTCTACGGCCCGGTCAACACCTTCTACAAGGATGAGCCGCGCACCGAGGCCGCGATCGAGATCGACGTCGACCGGACGCGCCGCACCGCTCGCATCGAGATCGGCGAAGACGTCCTGGTGCTGAACGAGGGCGACTGGAGCGAGTGGGTCGAAGTCGACTTCGAGCTCGTCCCCTACATGATGTCCGCAAGCGGCATCGTGCGTTTCTTCCTCAAAGAGACGTATCCAAACTTCAAGCTCTACGCGAGCCCGATCAACATCAACCCCAAGCAGCAAGATGTTCCGATCAGCGAGCCGCACGAGTTCGGCGAGCAGATCGCCGAAGAAGTCGGGCTCTTCTACACCCAGGGCATGGCCGAGGAGACCAAGGCGCTCTCGGCCCACATGATCTCGCGCGACGACTTCATCGATCAGGCGCAGATCGTCTTCACCGAAGAGATCGACATCTACCACCACCTGCTCGACCAGTATCAGCAGGACGGCGGTGGGTTCATGTTCTACTACTTCTCCACCACCGACCAAGCAGCGCACATGCTGTGGGGCGACTACGAGAACGAGCTGATCCCGTTCTACGAGCGCGCCGACAAGGTCGTGGGCCACACCCTCGACACCATCGGCGACGACACCACCCTGATGGTGATCAGCGACCACGGGTTCCAGCGTTTCGACCGCGAGGTGCACCTCAACCGCTGGCTCATGGACGAGGGGTTCCTGTCCCTCGACGACCCCGCCAACGCCGGTCCCACCCCGGGCTTCACCCACGTCGACTGGGACAGCACCCAGCTCTACGCGATGGGCCTCAACGGCCTCTACTTCAACCTCGAAGGTCGCGAAGAGCAAGGCAGCGTCACCGAGGCCCAAAAAGAGGCCATCGAAGCCGAGCTCGAGAAGAAGCTGCTCGACTGGGTCGACCCCGACACGGGCAAGAACGTGGTGCTCAAGCTCTACCGGCCCAAAGAGATGTTCGCCGAGGAGGGCAACTCGGATCAGATGGAGTTCGCGCCCGACTTCCTCGTCGGCTTTGCGCCGCCCTACCGCATGTCGCCCGCCACGGGCCTGGGCGCGGTCCCCTACAACCAGATCAACGACAACCCCGACGAGTGGATCGGCGACCACTGCATGGCGCACGAAACGGTCCCCGGGGTCTTGTTCTCCAACCGCAAGATCATCGGCGAGAAGCCGCGCCTGCACGACGTGCCGGTCAGCGTCCTTCACGCCTTCGGCCTCGAAAAGCCGTCCCACATGGTCGGCACAAACGTCATTCAGTCGCGATAGAAACAGGTTTCGTCATGCCCGCCGTCAAACTCGAGAAAGCCATCTACTCCCGCCTCAAGAAGTGCGCCGAAGTTGCCGGATACTCGTCCACCGACGAGTTCATCGTGCACGTGCTCGAAAAAGAGATGTCCAAGCTCGAGGACGCCGAGAGCGACGAAGACATCGCCGCCAAGCTCCAAGGCCTCGGCTACATCGACTAGTCGAGCCTTCTCGTCTCCTCTACAAGCTCCGTAGCTCCGCAGCTCATGGAATCAGCCATCAACGGCGTAGGGCAGCTCTTCGGCGCCCTCTTCGACGGGATGATGGTGCCGATGCAGGCACTGTCGCTCGGCTGGAGCCTCGCGATCATCTCCACCCTGATGGGTGCGGTGATGCTCGTGGTGTTCAAGTACACCGGCGACCCGGAGCTGCTCTACACCTCCATCAAGCGCATGCAGGCGTACATGATGGAGATGCGGCTGTTCGACCGCGAGCCCACGCTCGTGTTCAAGGCCATGGGCAACCTCTTCTGGTGGAACTTCAAGAGCATCGTGGCGCTGCTCGGCCCGATGTTGTGGGTCACCGTGCCGATGGTGCTGATGTTCTTCCAGATGGAGCACTACTACGGCATGCGCCCGGTCGAACCGGGCGAGAGTGCCGTCGTCACCGTCAAGTTCCACGACTTCGACGACATCGATGGTCCCGTCACGCTCGAGTCGGGCAGCGGCACCGAGGTCGAAACCGGAGCCGTGCTCGCCCCGCGTCGGGACATGGCCAGCTGGCGGGTCAAGGGCCTCGAAGCTGGACATCACGCCCTCACCCTGCGGGTCGGCGACACCACCTACGAGAAGTCGTTCGACGTCGGTACCGAACGCGTGCGCGTCAGCAAACGCCGCGCCTTCGCCGGCCCCGACGCCTTCGTCTACCCGGTCGAGCCCAAACTCGAAGCGGGCCCCGTGTCGTGGATCGACATCCGCTACCCCGCCACCGACACCGCCTGGCTCGGCACCACGATGCACTGGCTGGCATGGTTGGTGATCGTGTCGTTGGTCGGCGCCCTGCTGGTGCGCTGGCTCGTCAACCTCTGGCGACCGCACACGCTGTAGCGTGGCTCAGCCCGCGCGCAGGCCTTGGCCGCGTAGGGCTTCGAGCGCTCCATCCACGCCGCGCACCCCCATGCCGCCGCCGCGGCTCACGGTCATGCGCCCACCCGGCCAGCGACATTCCAGCGCCTTGGCCGAGCTGGTCACCTGAAAGACCTTGTGAAACGAAACCTGGTCGAGTGGGGCAAGGACCTGCTCGCCAGGGCCGAAGAGCGTTTGCCGATCGAGGTCGATCCCGAGTATCGGGTTGAGCTCGGAGGGTGAACGGGCCTGCGCCACCCTGGCGTGGCGGTGCACTCTCGCAAAGCCGAAACCCGCGGCCGAAGCAAGCACGGCCAGCACGAGCCCCACGACCCACGAGCCCTGGCCCGAGGCCATCAACGCCAGCATCACAATGGCGTTGACCCCCGTGATGGCGGCCACGAGTCCCAACACGAAGCGCAGCCACACGGTCCAACGCGTGCCACGGTCGACGAACACCAATCGCGGCCCCTCGCGATAGAGCACCACACCTCCGGTTTCATCGAGCACCTGCACCGCAGACCGATCATCGCCCGACGCGGTTCATGGGTCCAGGGGTGCACGCTTGCACGACGCCCACGAACAGCGCACGCTCGGGCTGCTGGTTACGTCCAGGAAGAGACACCCATGAAGCTCCGATGGTCCCCGCTTCTCGCGTTGGCGCTCGCACCCATGCTCGGCGCCCTGTTCCCCGCCTGTGATGCCGAAGAAGACTGCCCGGCAGGCCACGAAGGCTGCATGTGCACCGAAGAGTTCCAGTGCCTCGACGGCTTGCAGTGTCTCTCCGACTACTGCGTCGACCCCCAGAGCAATGCGAGCGACGGCAGCGGCGGCGGAGACTCCTCCTCCCCCAGCGGCTCCGGCTCCACCAACAACGTCCAGGCCTGCGAAACCTTTCTCGACAGCCTCGAGTGCGCCGAACTCCCCGGTGGCGTGATGCTCCTCGACTGCTCGGTCTACGAGAGCAGCACCTGCGACATCACCGACTACCTCGACTGCCTCACCGACAACACCACCTGCACCGACGGCATCGCCGACAACACAGGGTGGATGGAATGCACCTCCCTCGTCGAGGACGACTGCGAATGACCAAGTACGCCGCCACCCTCATCGTTTCCTGCATGCTCGTCGCTTGTGGTCCCACGACCGAGGAAACACCGGGAGAGGAGACCTCGCCCTGCAACGACGGGCTGTGCTTGGGCGATCTGATGTGTCTGTCCAACCTGTGTGTCGACCCCGACTGGCAGCCGGGTTCGTCGGGCTCGTCGCCCTCGGAAGGGGGCGGAGACGATGATGGTTCGACGGAGAACGCTCCGACCGAGCCCGTCGACCAAGTCGACGTCTTGTTCGTCATCGACAACTCCGGATCGATGGGGGAGGAGCAGGCCAACTTGTCGGAGAGCATCGGTTCGTTCACCGCACCACTGGAAGACGCGGGCATGAGCGTGCGCGTGGCCATCACCACCACGGACGATGGCAACTACTGGTGCAATGGCAACAACGTGAGCATGGCCGAGTCGGGCCAGCACGTACTCTCGAGCTGCCGGACCCGCCTCAACGAGTTCTACTTTGCGGGCGACGACACCAACGCGGAGACCGCGTGCACGGATTTCTGCGACGACGACACGCTGCCAGGTGTCGGGTCCGACTCCTGGCTGGAGTTCGGCACGAGCACCAACTTCGAGGGGTCGATCAACTCGCTGCTTCGTTGTGCCCTTCCCCAAGGCATCAACGGTTGCGGGTTCGAGTCTACGCTCGAATCCACGAGAAAGGCCCTACTGCGCACCGAGCTGACCGGCGAACCCGAGTCCGGGTTCATCCGCGAAGGAGCCCACCTCGCGATCGTCTTCGTCACCGACGAGGCCGACTGTTCCTTCAATCGAGATCACCAATCGACCGTCTTCGGCGAAGACGGCGCGGGCAACCAAGTGTTCTGGTCTCTGCCCGACCAGCAACAGCCATCCTCTGCAGTCTGTTGGAACGCGGGCGTCGACTGCGACTTCTCTCTGGACCAAGACCAGTGCACCGCCGTCGACAAGAACGTCGACGGAGGCCCGGCCACCGACGCCGACGATGCGGCGATCTACCCGGTCGATCGTTTTCGCAGCCAGCTCGAATCGATCCGCGAGTCGAAGCTCGCCTTTGGCGCGGATGTCTTCACCTTTGGCATCGTCGGCGTTCCGAGTGACTACCCCGAAGTCGGACGGATCGCCTATGCCGAGGGTCCCACCAACGACGACCCCGGATCGTTCCAGAATCGCTTCGGCATCGGCCCAGGCTGCACATCGCAAGTCGCCGAAGCCGTCCCCCCCGTGCGCATCCGCGAACTGGTCGAAAACTCGGCCTGGGGTGACAACGGTCAGCTCTACTCGATCTGCGACTCCGACTTCGGCCCCGCCCTCGCCGACATTGCAGGCACCGTCATCGACTACACCCCGTAGGCCAGCGGCCCGCTCATTCGCATACGCCGGATTCGCTGCGCCCAAAGGCGATGTGGCGGATCCGGTGGCTGGCTTCGAACGCGCCGCCGTCCAGCACCTGCCAGGAGACACCGTCTTCGCTGCGATAGAACTCTTGGCGGTCGTACCAGTTCTGCCAGCCGCCGCGCACGGCGACGAACACCCCCGCGGTAGGATCGACCGCGACGGTGCCCAAGTCGAGCGCGCTGCGCATCGGCTCGCTCGTCCAGGTCATGCCGTCCTCACTGGCGTAGGCGGTACCGCCCGCCCAAGTGCGAAAGACGGAACCGTCCCATACGCCCGGGCCCGCGCCGCCGATCGCGTGGGTGCTCCACGTCTGCCCGCCATCGACCGACGTGCATGCATCGCCGCCGCCGCCGAGCAGCACGATCGTGTCGTCCGAGGACAGGATGCCGCGGTTGCCGTCGAGACACACCTCGGGACGCTGCGCGGGACGCCACCAGCTGCCGCCTTCGTCGGAGCTGATCAGGATGTCTCGGTTGTCACCGTCGGCCGCAATCGCAATGAAGTGGCCGCCTTGGGCCCGTGCAAAGCCGAGCTGACGCAGGTTCCAGATCGTCGCCCCGCCCGCGCTCATGAACTCGGCCGGCGCCGCATCACTCCACGTAGCGCCGCCGTCCGCCGACACCCGCGGCTGCCGTGAGCCGGCCAAAAACACGCCGTTGCCATAGGCGAGCCCCCCGTAGGTCGTGCCGTCTACGACGGTCTCCCACTGCAGCCCGTCTTGGCTGCGCCGCACCGACCCCGGCGGGCCCCAGCCCCACGTCGCAACCCACCAGCCGTCACCGTACGCGATGCCTTGGACCGCGCCGGGGTGGTGGTCGCAGTCGCAGTTGCTGCCTTGGCTCTGGCACGTATCACCGTCGAGGAACTGGCAGCCCGACGCGCCGTCGTAGCAGGTGACCGGCTGCACCTCTCCGCACACGTCCGCATCGCCTTCGAGATCGAACGAACGGTTGCCGGTCCACGAAGCACCGCCGTCACAGCTGAACGTCGTGCGCCCGACGTCCCCCGCCGCAAAGAACACCGGCACCGCGTCACTGGCCCCGCCCGTTGTTTCGACGCCACCGCTGGTGTCCCCATCGGAGGGATCGACCCCGGTGGTGTCCGTCGGGTCAGACGTCGATGTTGCAGGTCCGCTCGAGTCGGTCGCCGGCGAGCCCGAGCCGCCGGTCGGGTCAACGCTCCCACTCGTTCCGGTCGTCTCCGGGCCCGACGACTCGGTGCCCTCGGCACCGCCGTCCGAACCCGCATCACATCCCACCGCGACCATGATCGCGACTGCGCTCAGCGCCGTCTTCCATCCCACGCCAGCAAGATACGGGCGTGCGGTCCAAGCGTCGATGCGAATGCAACTGGAACGTTGGTGGTCTCGACCACACTCGTGGCCGCAGTGTCGGTCGCTCAAAAAATGGGGGATGAACTCGAACGACCCCCGTCACCCACGTCACGCATGGGGAAGACGGGGACTTCGACATGAGTCGGTTCAGCATCGCATTTCCGCTCGCGGCCATGCTTGCGGGCGGCTGCTACACGGGTGCGTCCGTCGACGCCGACGAACCCACGATGGGCGGTGGCAATACCGCGGGCGACACCGGCTCGGACCCCGACTCCGGTGGAGAAGGCGAGTCCGGAGGCGACGAGAGCGGCGGGTCCGACTCGGAACCCGGCGAAGCCACCGAACTCAGCCGCTGGCGCCGACTGACCGCAGCCCAGTACGCCAACAGCGTGGAGCGCCTGCTGGGCGTACGCCCCGACACCTCCACCTTCCTCGACGACACCACGCTCGGCGACAGCCCCTTCCCGGCCAACGCCGGCATTTCGCCTCAAGCGATCGACATCGACATCTACTGGCAAACCGCGCTCGCCGTCGCTCAGGAAGCCACCGCCGATCCGAGCGCGCTGTTCGAGGACTGCAACCCCGGCTCCGGCGGCGAGCATGCCTGCGTCGACGCCTTCATCGACCGGTTTGGACGCGAGGCGTTTCGTCGCCCACTCACCGACGCGCAGCGCGAAGCCTTGCGCGGGCTCTACGACGAAGGTGCCACCGAAAGCCTGGAGCGCGGCCTGCAGATGGTCATCGAGGCGGTGCTGCAGTCGCCCAACTTCTTGTACATCGTCGAGTTCGGCACCGAGCCTCGCCCCGACGGCCTGCGCGAGCTCGACGGCTACGAGCTCGCCGCGAGGCTTTCGTTCTTTCTCGTCGACGCCACGCCCGATCGCGCCCTGCTGGCGGACGCCGAGTCCCTGCACGACCCCGATGTGCTGCAGACCCACGCCGACCGCCTGATGCAGAGCCCCGCGTTCCTCGAGGCGTTGGTCGATGCGCATCTGCACCTCACGCACATCTCCCGGATCGATGCGGTCTCCCGGGCGGAGCCCGAGTTCGACGACGCACTTCGAACCTCGATGAAGACCGAAGCCCGCGCCTTTCTCTCCGAGGTGCTCGCCGATCCCGGCACAGTCGAGAGCCTGTTCGTCACGCCGCTGGCCTTCCCCGACGCGCGACTCGCCCAAGACATCTACGGTTTCGGCGGCGATGGCCAGAGCACCCTCGTCGACGACGGGTCCCGGGTCGGCCTGTTGACGCTCCCGGCCTTCTTGGCGTCTTCGCCCCCCATCGAGTCCGACTTCGAACCGGTGTACCGCGGCAACGCCGTCCGTGCCCGCCTGCTGTGCGACACCTTGCCGCCGCCGGCTGTCGACACCAACTTCCCGGACGCGGGCGAGCTCTCGCCGCGCGAGCGCCTTCGACAACACCAAGAGGACCCCAGCTGCTCCAGCTGCCACATCCTCATGGACAACATCGGCTTCGGCCTCCTCAACTACAACGACTTGGGACGCTACGCCGAGGCGGACGCGTTCGGCCCCATCGACGCGTCCGGCTACGTGTGGACAGGCGAAGAGGTCGGCTTCGAGACCGCCCAAGAAATGGGCGAGGTGCTCGCCACCTTGCCCGAAGTTCGCGCCTGCATGGCCACCCAGTTGTTCCGCCTGGCGACCGCACGCGATCCCGATGACGCCGACGCCACGTCCCTCGCCCCCGTCAACGCCATCTTGGCCGACGGCGCGGGCGACATTCGCCAAGCCATCACCACGCTCGTGTTGAGCGACGCGTTCCGCACTCGCCGAGGAGACTGACCGATGACCCGCATCACCCGACGCAACCTCGCGCGCATGCTCGGCGGCAGTGCAGCCGCAGCCGCACTCACCCCCTTCGTACCGCGCAGCTCCTATGCCGGCGGGAGCGTATCGCCCAAGCGCCTGCTCGTGATCTTTCAGGGCCTGGGCTACCTCGAGGACTCGTTCTGGCCCACCGCCGGTCCCTCGGGCGCGCCATCCGACTTCACGCTCGGCGCCACCCAGTCGGTGCTCGAGCCCTATCGCGACCAGCTGATCTATCCGGACGGTCTCGTGCTGTGGGGCGCGCCCTACTACTTCCCCGACGACGACAACGAGCACGCCAGCGGCGGCTCCATGGCGTTCACCGGAGCCCTCAAGCAAGGCTTTGCCACCGGTCCCTCCTTCGAGCAGCCGATCGCCGACCACTTCTTTGCCACCCAGGGCGGCTCCTACCGCCACGTGGGGCTCGGCGTGAACGGCGTCGCCAGCGAGCACCACTCGTGTTTCTTCTTCGACGACCAGCAACCGGTGGTGCCGATCAACGGCCCCTCGGCGGCGTTCGACAACCTGTTCGCAGGCCTCGACATCGACGAGCTGGACGTCGAAGCGCTGGAACGCATTCGTGCGCAGCGGCGCAGCGTGATCGACGTGGTGCGCGACGACCTCAACGTGGTGCGCAACCGCGTCGGGACCCCCGAGCGCGCCATTCTCGACGATCACCTCGACCATCTACGGGCGCTCGAGGATCGCGTCACCGAGTTTCAGGCCGAGTGCACCATGCCCGAAGCACCCAGCGGGGTTTCGGGCGACGCGGCGGCCATCGACGCTCAGAGCGAGCTCATCGCCAGCGCATTCGCCTGCGGCCTCACCAACGTCATGACGCTGCAACTGGGGCACGTCGACGGCAACATCACCATGTTCGACGGCGTGAATGCGCACGGCACGACCCACGCGGTGGGCGAGACCGATGGTGCCCCCGACGTGCTCGAAACACATCGGCAGCTCGACCGTTGGTGGGCCGACCGCTGGCTGCACCTGCTCGACCAGCTCTCCATGTACCAAGAGGCGGACGGCTCTCTGCTCGACAACACGCTCATCGTGTGGGGTACCGACACCACCACGGGCACCAGCTACTCCACGGGTCCGCATCGGCACTGGCGCATGCCCTACTTCATGGCTGGGGGCAGCAACTGGGCCTTTCCCACCGGACGCTACCTGGACATCCCCCACCCCGACGGCGTGAACCAAGAACAGTTCGCGCAGTGGCAAACCAACCACCGCCTCTACTGCTCGATCCTTCAGCGCGCGGGTCTCGACCTCGACACCTACGGCAACATGGACAACGGCAGCGGCACGCTGCCCATGCTCTGACGCCTACTCGGCCTTGGCCGCGGGTTCCCCCTCGACGGCTTTGGGCGTCTCGGACGCCTCCGCGCCTTCTCCCTCCGGCGCGGGGGCGTCAGCCTCTTCGGGCGCCTTGGCGTCGCCGTCGGGCGCCTCGGCGCCTTCGTCCGTCGTGTCGGCGCTGGGCTTTGCCGCGGCGTCGAACTTGGACGCCCCAGCGGGGTTGCCCTTGCCCTCGGCGAGCTTCTTCTGCGCGAATGCCAGCGCTTCGCCTTCGAGGCGCTCCATCCTGAACGGCACTCGCAGCGATCCGCCGAGCACGTCTGGGCTCCAGTACTCCCACACGATTTCACCGTCGGTGGTGACTTCGAACGCCCGCCCGCGCTGCGAGCTGACGATGAGCGTCCCACCATTGGGAAGGCGCTGCGACAAACCGCGAATGCCCGAGAAGAAGTCGTCGTGTTTGTACTCCCAGACGATCTCGCTCGCGACCGGGTCGAACTCGACGACCCGCGACCAATGGCGACCGCGGCCGTTATCGAAGACCAGCAAGTTGCCATTGTCGAGCTGCTCGGGGTCGTGCTGCCGCATCAGCTCTCTTTGTCCCCAGTGCCACTTCGGCTCGTGCGTGTCCTTGTCGAGCACCACCACCAGGTTCATTTCGCGGATCGAGGTGATGATGTCGCCTTCGTTCCAGACCCCGTCGATGGTCTTGGTCGCGAAGTTGAGGGTGTTGGCATGGAACATGTCCCGACCGAACAGGATGCGCCCTTCCTCCTCGTCGAAGCCGTCTTCGTCCTCGTCGTGGGCGAGGCCTCCGCGCGGAGCGTTGCGCTTCAGTCGGCGACGAATGTGTTCCTGAAGCTCGGGCAGCTCTCGCAGCACGTCATAGAACGAGAACTTGTCCTCGACCTCTCCGTCGGGTCCCAGGATCACCACGCCGTTGTCGAGCAGGTTGAAACGCTGCCCGTCGAAGTTGATCTGGCGACCGTGCTCGATCAGCGCGTAGATCTTGCCGTCCGGCCCGAAGTTGAAGTCGTGGTGAAACCCCTTCTTCACGCTCCACAGCGTGTTGGAGTCCCAGTCCACCTTGACGAGACCGCTGCGCGCATTGACGGCGTAGAGGTTGCCCTCGGCGTCGAGCTTCGCCATCGCCCAGCCACGCCTGCGGTTGGGCACGAAGTCGGTGGTCCACGCGTGCACGACCTCCCCCGCGTTGTCGATCAACCGAGCCTCGCGCATCACCTTGCCCCCGGATGCCCGCCGGTACTTGCGGCCCCACGCGCACGGGGTGTACAGCGACAGGCCTTGGTGGGCACGTGACGCATCGTGAATGGTCGTCCCGGACTTGCCCTTGTCGGCCTCGGAGATTTCGACGGCGCCGATGTAGCCGAGCGACTCGAGGTCGCCACCGCCCTTCTTGCGCCGTCGCCGACCCTTCCGACCCCGCTTCTTGCGACCCTTTCGCGTCTTCGCGACCTCGCCGTCGTCCCTCGAATCGTCGCTGGCCTGCTCCGATGTCTCCGCCCCTTCGGACCCAGAGAGCTTCACCGTTCCCGAGGCGAACAGGACCGCGATCACGCCGCCAACGGCGGCAGCACCGATCAACCCAGACTTGACGGCCGACATGCGGGAGCCACGATGCGTTGAGCACCGTGCACCGTCAAGGACAGGTGCCCTTGCAGCTGGCCACCTGCATCACCGCCGATTTCGCACCCGCGAGAAGGTGTTCTCTCCCACCGACCGATAGCCGAGGCTTCGGACCACCTCCGACAGTTCGTCCGACGAACACCTCAACCACCCTCCGAGAAACGCAGGCAGGGGAAATCGCGAGCTCGTTGCGGATTCGACCGCCAACGCGGCCGCGACCCGTTCGGCAACGTCCACCCGTACGGCGAGTTCCCCCAGCCGCGCGAAACCAAGCGCGGCCAACGTCTCGTCGTCGAAGCCATCGGAAACCGCCCACGACGGTTGTGTAAACGCCTCGACTTGGTCCGACGTCCATCGGGTCCGAGCCCCACATAGCCCACGCCGCACGGCCAGGTTTTCCGCCGACACGCCCACACGCACGAACACCGAAACCTGCCCTACAACGACCCCTGACGCCTCGATGACGGTCCTGTCGCGATGGCTGAGTTCCCGCAACTCGTTGCGAACATTCTTAACCTGAACCGTGCCTAGACGACGTTCGAGAACGTAGGCCAACCCACGAACCGCCGCGCTTTCGTCGTCGCGCAGCGCCGCCGCATCCCCCAACACGCCCTGCACCGCGTCGACTGTCCACGCGCGGAGCCGCCGAGCAAGCCGTGCCCTGGCACCCGCGGGCCACCCCGTCGGGTCGACCACGATCTCCGGATGCGACAGATCCTTGCCGCGTTTCCATCCGCCGAGCTCGACGTCGTCGAACCGAATGCGGCCTCGAGCGTCGACCTCGAACGCCGCATGCTCGGCTCCCACGATCGCCTCGACCCGCTCGAGCGCCGCGTCCACCTCGGGCTCCACCGCACCCAGGGCCAGACCGGCCAGCGCCGCAAAGGGGTTGTTGGGATCGGGGGCTTCCCCCCGGGCGGCTCGAGCTTTGGGCGGCGCACGTCGACGCCCTGCCGGCCGGGTCGGCGTGCCGACGGTCTTGGCAACGAAGCGTTCGGTCAGCCGCTGGTGCAGCGCGTCGCTCATCCGGTCTTCGATCGCCCGCGTGGTCTCCTGCCAGTGGGTCGCGTTGGGCACCCAACGTTCGTGGTTGGCGATGTACGTCCACGTTCGAATGAACGCCATGCGGGTCATCAGCGTGTCGATGTCACCGCCCACGTCGTCGAGTCGCTCGATCCGGCGACGCATCCAGTCCTCGTCGATCTGGCCCGCATCTCCGCTGAGTTGGTCGTAGACCCGCGCCAGCAACTGCACATGGCTCTCGAGCATCAGCTTGCGAAAGTCGGGAATGCGGCACACATCCCACAACAACGCGACGGTCTCGGGGTTGCGTGCCCGGTTGCGCACCGACGACAGCCGGGAGAGCTGACCCAGCGCGTCGAAGTCGTCGGCCTGCTCGAGCATGCGCAACCGCTTGCTGCGACGCGGGCGGGATCGCAGCGAGGCTTCGAGGTCGCGAATCGACCCGAAGTCCAGGTCGCTGTTGCGCCACACCACCTGACGTACGGGCTCGAACGCATGGTTCTCGATCGCGTGCACCACCCGGTCGTCGAGCGCGGGGTTGGGCCGCAGCACTGCGAAGGTGCCGTCCCGGGTGTATCGCCCCGCCCGACCCGCGATCTGCCCCAGCTCGGCCGGCGACAGCGGCCGCGACTCTCTGCCGTCGTACTTGCTGGTCGAGGCGAACACGACCCGGTCGAGATCGAGGTTGAGCCCCATGCCGATCGCGTCGGTGGCCACCATGTACTCGACCTCCCCAGACTCGTACATCGCCACCTGGGCATTGCGAGCCCTTGGGGAAAGCGCGCCCAAGACCACCGCGGTACCGCCATGGCGCTGCCGTAGCTGCTCGGCCAGCTCGTAAACCTCGGACACCGAGAACGCCACCACCGCCGTGCGCGGCGGCAGGGCGCCGATCGACACCGCCCCGCCATAGGTGAGCTTGGAAAACCGGGGGTGCCGTTGCACGAACGCGGTCGGCACCAGCTCCTCGATCGCGGGCACCATCGCGTCCGACCCGAGAAACCAGGTCTCGCGAAGGCCCCGCACGTTGAGCAGGCGATCGGTAAACGTATGTCCGCGCTGCCGATGCGCGGCCAACTGGATCTCGTCCACGCAGACGAAGTCGACCTCGAGGTCGACCGGCATGGACTCGACGGTGCAGATCCAATAACGCGGGCGCTTCGGCACCCGCTTCTCCTCGCCCGTCACCAGGGCGACCTGCTGCTCACCAACCCGCGCGGTGACGCGGTCGTAGACCTCGCGCGCAAGCAAACGCAGCGGCAATCCGACGATGCCGCTGCGGTGAGACAGCAGTTGCTCGATGGCGCGATGCGTCTTGCCCGTGTTGGTCGGGCCGAGCAACGCGGACACGCCCGAAGACGTGCCGAGTCTGGAGGCTCCGCTCAGGACGCGCGAACGGCTCGAACGAGACCCGCGATGAACTTGCTGACGAACTCTTCGCGGTCGGGGACCGGGAAGACCGGGTGCCCTTCGCTGATGCGTCCGTTGATCAGCAGCGACGCCAAGCCATGCAGGGAAGCCCAGAACAGCATCGCGGTGTTGTCGACATCGAGGTCGGGCCGGAACGATCCTGCGCGAACGCCCAGTTCGAACGCCGCCCGAGTCTGCCGAAGCGGCGCCATCAACAGATCGCGCTCGTCATCGTCGATGCTCGACCAATCGACCTCTTCGCCCTGAAAGAGCACCTTGTAGAGCCATGGGTTGTTCAGGGCGAAGTCGGTGTAGCGACGCGCGATTTCCCGCGCGCGGCGCTCCGCGTCCCCCAACTCCGATGCAGGAGCCATGGCCGAAAGCAGGGTATCCACCCCATGAAGCCGGATCTCCCGCAGGATCGCCGCCTTACTTTCGAAATGCTGATAGAGCGCAGTTGCGCTGACCCCGAGTCTCGCGGCGATCGCCCGCATGGTGAGACCGTCCTCGCCGAGCTCGCTGCCCAACTGGATGCTCACACGAACGATTTCGTCGTGAAGACCCGCTTTTGCCGGAAGCCTCACGACGCAACGGTATCACCGTTTACAACCGTGCGGGTCACGCATCTGGGTCGAACCCGGACCGAAACGGGACCTTCGGCGGGCCTCCCGCGAGGGAGATCTCCAGATCGTCGCGCGATCGCCCATCTACGGCAGAACCGCGCGTTCGGAGCGAACCTGCCCCAAGGAGGATTGGGCGCTTTGCGAGGTTGCTCATCGAGGCCTGCGCAGGGCATCGCGGGCCGCCTCGAGCGTTCGCGCAACGCTGAGGGAGAGCACGACCGCCTCGGCGCGCACGGGGTCGGTCAGATGCAGCACCCCACCCGTGATGCGACGCCGGCCATCACGGTCTTCGAACGCCGGGGGCTCCACCGCATCCGCCCACGACTCGAACCCATCGAAACCCAGGCTCCGCAGGTCGCCGCGTGTCGTCATGCGCGCCACGGCATATGCCCGCGACGACACGTGTCCACGCAGGGCATCCGCGACGTGTCCCATCGTGTGCCGTGGGTTGAGGTCGACCAGCGGCCGCAGCAGGAGTCCTTGCTCGGTACGGACGAGCAGCGCATCTACGCCGGCGGGTCCGCGAAAGCCGGCCCGACTCGCCTCGGGCCCCACCACATCGGCAACCGCGCTCGCCAACCGCCGCAGTCGCTGCACGTCTCGACCGTCGCCGCGAAGCCAACGCCTCACGTCACCCGGAAGCTCGAGATCGGGCGGACCGATGACCGCATGGTCGAACTGCCCCCGTGCACAACTCTCGCAGCGCCCCACCCCCTGCACATGGGCACCGTCGGTGTCGATGTGCAGCCGGATCGACAGCTGCGCGACCACATCGAACTGCGGCTCGACGATGACCGCACCCGATCGGCGAAGCAGACCCGACACGAACGTCTCGTCCTCGGCGTGCCCTCGAAGCACCCGATGGCCGCGACCTGCCGCACCGAACACCGGCTTGATGCGCGTCGCGTGGCCAAGCGCCTCGAAGTCTCGTGCGGCGTCCAGCACCTCCGCCCACGACTCGGCCACCCGCGCGCCGCGACGCGCATCGGTCCAACAGCGGTCGTCGGGGAGCGAACAAGCCATCCGTACCGCGGTGCGCTTGTCGTAGAGCGCACGCATGTCGTCGTGCCATGCCCGAAGCTCCCCCGACGCCCGCTCTGCGGCGGTCCGCGCAAACGCATCGGCCCGCGGAGATGCCCCCCAAGGACACAGGTCGGAGATCGCCCCCACGCCGCGCGGCGCGGGCCATGGGCTGCGCCGAAAGTCGGCCACTTCGAAGCGCGGCAGCGAAAACCCCGCTCGCGCCAAGCCGTCGAGAAATGCCGGGCGAGGCATCGAGCGCACCAACACCACGTCCGCGGTCTGGCTCAACACCAGCGGCACGGTCTCCAGGTCCTGCAGCGTGACCCGGGTCGACGCGGGCGCGGTGTAACAAAGGCCGTGTTCGACCTCTTGCTCGACCGCGCCGTTGAACCACCACACCTTCGCCGGCCGCCCTCGGCTGCCGCCACAGGTCCTCAACCGGTCGATGTAGGCCTCGGGCAACCCGGCGCGCCTGCGCGGCTCGACCTCGAAGGTCGCCGCCTTGGCCCGCACCACCTGCAGCGGGGGCTGAAGCGCATCGCGATGGGCCTCGAACAACGGCACGTTCGGATCCCGCCACCGCTCGAACCACCGCAGTCCGAACGCCACATGGCCGACCTCGTCGTCGAGCACGGTTTGCAGCACGTCGGCCGACCCGTGGTCTCCCAGCGCCGCGAACTGACGCTGGTAGTGCAGCGCAAAATCGAGGTTGGCTTGCTCGAACGTCAGGCTCAAGTGCGCGACGAAAGCCTGCGGCGTCGGCAGTCCCGACATCGCCTTCCAGAAGAACCCGCTGAGCGGCTGGCTGCCCAGCGCCGTCCCCAGCTCTCGCATGCGCGCGAGGTAGAGGCTCAAGTGGCGCTGTTCCTCCTGCAACGTCTGCAGCAGGCCACGACGAAACGCTGCGGGTGCGTCCGAGAACCGCAGCAATGCCTGGGCGAGCAACTCGATGGCGAGCAACTCGTGGTTGGCAAAGGCGTGCAGCAACGCCCCTCGCCCGAGCGCATCGTCGGGCACCTGCAACGGCGTCGCGGGCAGCCGCCCCGTAGCCAACGCCAAGCCGGCTTCGCGCCCTGGCTGCGACGGTAAAACTCCGGAGCCCGCGCCCGCAGGCTTCGTGTCGAGGAGCACGTCGGGCGCGAGCAGCTTGTCGGCGAGCGTGCGCCCGACCAACACCTGCTCCGCAAACGCCGAGAGTTCCACGCCCCGCTCAGCTCTCGACGGCGAGCTTGCTGAGCACGTAGGTCATCTCGCCTTGCGCGTCCTCTTCGGACTCGTTCGCATGGTCGACAACCTTCGCGTAGACACCCGGCTTGTCGGCCACCATCCACACGGTGCGGTGTGCTCCGAAGAAGCCTTCGAGCTCCACCACCACGCATTCGAACGCTCCGGCCGGCACGGTCACCGACTCGCGCCGCAGTAGCTTCATCTTCGGTTTTTCCACCACGAAGAACGGCGCGTACTTGCTCCAATCCACGGTCTGCAGCTGCTTGGCCGCCTCCCCTTTGGAGCTCTGGTGATACGCGATGACGCCGATGCCTTCGGGGTTGGTCGCCTTGACCGTGGCCAAGTAGGTGTCCTCGACCGGCTTGCCTTTGGCATCCGTGCCCGACACCGCGTACTCGAGGGTGAGGCCCATTTCGAGCTCCGCCTTCATCGAGTCGACCGACCACGGCATCTCGAGCGCGTCGGGGTCCTTCTTGGCCTTGGCCGCTTCGTGCTCGGCGACCTCCTTGGCCTTGCGCTCGGCTTCCTTCTTGTCGGACTCCTCCAGCGCCTCGGATACGGAGGGCTTGGACGACGAGTCACAGGCTGCAGTCAGCAGGATCACCCACATCAGCGCGGTTCGAGCCATGCCGGGACCATACGACCGGCCCGAGACGAGCCGCAAGACGGGTCACGAAGCGCCCGAAACCGCCGCCGAACGGCGCTGCTTCGAGGTTTCAAAAAAAAGATGCCGCCGGCGCAATTGGTCTGACGGGGGCTGGGTACTTCCCCCCGCGATGAGGCTGGACGGACGGATCACCCCCACTACGCAGCGGCGCCCCGCGCCGTGCGCCCCTTCGCTGCGCGAGACCGAGGATGCGGAACTCGTGCGCAAAGCGGTCGAAGACGACAACGACGACGCCTTCGGAGAGCTGATGCGGCGAAACGAGCCCCGCATTCGGGCGCTGCTGTTGCGGCTCACCCGCGGCGATCGCGTGCTCACCGAAGACCTCACCCAAGAGGCGTTCCTTCGCGCCTATAAAGGACTGCCGCGATTCGAAGGCCGCGCCCGGTTCTCCACCTGGGTGCACCGCATCGCCTACTACGCGTTTCTCAACCACACCAACCGGGTGCCGCGGCACGCCAGCCTGCCCGAAGGCTTCGAGAACACCGCCGAAGCTGCGTTGGGCGAGCTGTCTTGTACCCAGTCCGACCTGCGCGAAGACATGGACCGAGCCTTGGCCAAGCTCCCGGACCGGTATCGCGAAGTGCTCGAAATGCATTTCCTGCGGCACGTCCCCTACCGCGACATCGCCGACCACTTCGGCCTGCCGCTGGGCACCGTCAAGACGCAGCTTCACCGCGCAAAGCTCATGATGCGCACCAAGATGGATGGCTGGGCGGTCGAGACCGGTCGCAGCTACGCGGTGGTGATGTAGGAGCTTTTCGCCCGCCCTGGTGGCCGGGGCGTCCCTCTCTCCCTACACTGATCCGGCTTTGAACCATCCTCCGCACGGCTACCAGCACCCACCGCAGCAACCTCCCGGCCCTGGCGCGTACGGTGCTCCCCCGCACGGAGGCCACGCTCCGCACCCCGGGCATCCCGGTGCCCACGGTGCTTATGGCGCGCCGCAGCCCGGCTATGGTCCGCCGCCCGGAGCCTACGGGGCAGCGCCCACGCCGATGCTCGACCCGCGGGTCAAGGAGCTGAACGACCAGTCCAACACCTGGCTCATCGTCTCCATCGTCGGCTTCTGGCTCGGCTTCGGTTTCGTCACCGGCCCGCTTTCGTGGATCAAGGCCAACGGCATCCGCCGGAACTATCGCTCGATGGGCATGCAGCCCTCGGGTGCCTCCACCGGTGCCATGATCATCGGCATGGTCTCGTCGCTGGTCTACGTCGTCGCCGTCATGGCCGTGGTCGGGTTCCTCTTCCTGTTCGCGGGAGCCGCAGCCGCCAGCTCCGTTTGAGCAACCGTTCATCGCCCCACCTCGAATCGGACCGAATCGACACGCCGCCCCGCATTGTGCGAGGCGGCGTTTGTCATGTCGCCAGGTGACGGGCGTGCATGCGGTGAAAGTCGACCTCGTGTTGGTCGGTCACCTCTTCGAGCCCGAGGTTGAACGCGGTGAACACCGCCGAGGCGAGTAGCGACACGTACCGGGCGCGCTCGGAGGGATCGGCCGCCAGCGCGGCTCGTGTCACGGCGTGGTCGGTCCAGATCACCACCCCCCCGGAGGAGAACTCCGCCAAGCAGGGACCGGAGCGCCCATGCTCGATGCGCACGAGGTCGAGCATCGCCGCACTCAGTGCGCTCGGGCTGCGTTTGCGAACAATCCGGAGCTCGGTGCGAATCGCGTCCAGCAGGATCGCCTCGGGCGAGGGAGGCGGCGGGGGTTCGGGCTCGGGTTCGGGCTCGGGCTCGGGTTCCGGCGCTGGCTCGGGTGCGGGTTCGGGTTCGGGCTCGGGTTCGGGTTCCGGTGGAGCCGCCTCGGCACGCGCCGCAAAGCTCTGGGCCTGTTCGAGCGTCACAGCGTGGCCGTTGTCGAGCTCGAACAGCGGCGTCTTTCGCAGCGCCTTGTACAGCCGCCGGGCGGCCGCGCTCTTGGGCTTGCGTCCCGAATCCCAGTGGGACTGCATGCGCAGCAACAACGCCTGCAGAGCCCTCCGATCGCGGTCCCACACTTCGTCGCGTTCGCTCGCCAGCGGGTCGAACCGCTCGGCGACGACTTCGTACAACTCGAGGGCACGCTCTCGGAGCGCATTGCCGGCCCGCTTCTCGAGCACGCCAAACTCCCACGAGTCCTCGATGCGCACCGCCGGGCCGTGAACGGCCCCGCCCACCACGAACAGCTCGGATACGTTCGTGGTCCCGGCGAGCTTCTCCGCGTCTCCCAAGGCGACGGCGCCTTCGTCGAGACGAAGATCGATCCACAGTCGGCCCTCCATGCCGCGCACGTTGACGTGCCCCACCTCGACCGCATCGACAGGTGGCCGCGGCATCTCGGGCGCCTCGGCACGTTTCGACGCCCGCACCTCACGAATCCGCATGACCTCGGCGAGGTCTTGCACGGGGCCGAGCAGGCTCTCGAGCACCGGCTGCACGTTGGCCAACTCGACGAAGGTCAGCTTGGGAATGTCCCCATCCACCACCGTGTCGGGCCGCACCCGGAACACCCCATCGCCTCGGTGGTGTGCCGCGAGGATGTCGCGGACCGCCCAGTACGAGCCGTCGAGATTGGGGAACAGCGGCAAGCCGGCCAGAGCCTTCAAGCCGCCCTCGCCCAGCGCACGTTCCCCGCGTTCGCCCAACATGAGCTCCAGCAAGACCCGCCCCCACGCTCGAGCCAGCTCCACGTCGGGGCCCTCGAACGCGTCCCAACGCTCGTGCAGCGCATCCGCCAATCCGGGCCACGCCTTGCGACATGCCGCTGCGACCCGCACCACATCCAGCTCCGACAACGACTGAAACTGGCGATCTTCCCCGAACGCGTCCGACTCCAGCACGCCGATGAACGACGCCTGGGCTTCGGGCACGTCCACCTCGCACACCCGCCGCCGGCGACGACAAGCCACGATCCGCGCCCCGCCTCCGCTCGGCTCGGCGCGTGGAATGCCGATCGTGCCCTGGGCCCCCTTGGCCTGCACCGGGACCTTGACCAGCACGTCGGCATCGTCGAGTTCCAGGTCGACCTTCGGCTGCTGCTCGAACGCCTCCCTCGCCCGCCACTCCTCGAACCACGCCAGGCCATCGGCCAGAGCCTCTCGACCGAACACCCGCTTCAACTCGTTGCGCTGCGCCGTCGAAGCCACGAGCAGCACGCGGGGCACCTTGCCCTGAAACTTCGGTGCTGCGTCCTCATGCACCACCAGGGCCGCACCGTGCCGCTCGCGGTCCTCGAGGATCTGCCGGAGCGACACGACCCGCCCCATCGCCTGAAACAGCGGCAGACCTCGAAGCTGCTCCCACGCGTGTGCGACCGCGTCCCCCAACCCGGCCAGGGCCCGGTCGGAGCGTTTGGGACGCTCGAGCGCAACACCGTTGAAGACCCGCATCGCTTCGTCCCCATCGGGGGGTTCGTCGAGCGCCGCAGCATGAGCGAGCAAGGTCGCAAATCGCTCGCCAACCAGCTTGGCGCCCGAGACCCGCATGCGGTCCACGAACGCATCGAGCCAGCCGGGCCCCTTGAACGGCAACAGCGCCAAGGTGCGCAGGAGCTCCCGTGTCGCCGCGGGCGGGGTGTGGCCATCCGCCTCCTCGATCAGCGAGGTCAGCAACCGACCGGGCGCCATCGCGGCAACTTGGGCCAGCGTTTGCATCGCGACCAAGCGCAGCGCCGAGAAGTCGGGCTCGACCGGCGCGTCGGGCCAGTCCACCACCAACATGAGGCTGGAGACGGGTCCGGAGAAGGTGGCGAACTGCACCGTCCGCAGCTGCTTCATCACCCGCATCGACACACCATCGTGGGAACCGGAGGCGCGCACACCGGCCTTGACCCGCATGCCCCGAGCCTCGAACTCGACCGTGTGGGATGCCTCGCCGAACAACTCGAAGCGTTCTTCGGGCTGACGAAGCCACCCATGGCGCCCCGCTTCCAGCGCGTACGCGGCTTCGCCGTCCTCCATGACATCGTCGTCGAGCACCAACCACAGAATCGCTTCCGCGCTGCTATCGACCACCAGGTAGCCAGGAAGTCGAACCGCGCGGCGGATATCGGCGCTCAGCACCCGCACAGGGTTCTGCTTGCTGTGCGCGGACCGCAGCTGCGCCATGGACAGCGCAGGACCATCGAGCTGTGCAAACAAAGGGAGCGTCAACAAGGGATGCGGCGGATCGAAGGGGTCCTCGGGCCCCGCCGCTCCGAACTTGTTGACCCACTGCGACGTTCGTTTGGCGCTGAAACCGACCGCCCGATAGAACGCTCGGTCGAACGAACGCAGACACAACACACGAATCATGTCGTAGATGTTCTGCTGGACTCGCGGCTGCGACGGGTCGTGCATCAGCGTGCCCACGGCCTGCAACGCGCGAAGCGTCGCCTCGATGACCGCATGAATCACCCGACCGAGCTCTTTGTCTCGTCGTGTGCGCGTCCAGTCGGCCGTGGGTCGCAGCTGTCCTTCCACGACCGCCACGAAGCCGGGCAACTGCAGATGTTTGCGATCGAGCACGATCGTCTCCAACAGATTGCCTTCGTAGACGAGCTGAACCACCGGCGCCTCACGGTCGCTGCGGCGGATGCCCACCTCGCCCGTGATGCCCTCACCCGTCACGGGTTCGCGCGCGAGGTAGAGCCCTTCGCCCAGCGTGGTCCGCCATGGCCGCGACATCACCTCGTCGCGCCGGGCCTCGCGTGCAAACGCGGTCTCGTAGGCGGAGGTTCGGTCGCGCACCGCCGCCTTGAAGATCGTGCGGAGCGCAGCGCGTTGCTCCTCGCGTGGAGCCGCGATCGCTTTCGCGAACTCCTCGGAGGGCGAACGCGGACGGGAGATGAAGTCGACGTTGGATCGCGCCGCCAGAGCGTCCGTGCTCACCCACGTGCCATCGAGCTGCTGCCAGACCGGGAGCTCGCGGTACAGGGCGAGCACGTCCCCCACGGGTTCGAGTCGCCACGGCGCGTCGACCCGCTCGGCCACCCACATCGGCATGCATGCGCGCAGGAACGGCGAGAGTCGTTCCCAGTCGCGGGGGTCATCGTGATAGATGCGCACCAACGCGAGCAACGACCGTTCGAGCCCAGCCTGCAAGCGCACCACCATCGCCTCATACGCGGCATCGCGCACCACGTCGGTCTGCGAGACGTCCTTGCGCAACGCCACGCTGTCGACCATCGCGACAAAGCTGTCGGGGAACGACGGCAGGGTGTGGGTCGAGAGCCAGACGCCAGCGTTGAGCACCTCGAGTTTGGCCCCCGGCTCGTACTCGAAGCGAAATCCGCAGGCGCCGCGAATGCCCGGTGCCTCGATCTCGACGCGGCCGACCGTCGCACCCAGCCGCACTCCCGACGAAATGCGGCCGCCATCGAGCACGATCGGGACTTCGGCGAAGCGCGCCCGCTCACGCAGCATGAACTCCTCCGCCAACGTGCCTTGAAGGTTGCGCACGAACTCCAGCACCAGACCGGGCCGAAAGCGCTGCTTGACGTGAATGCGGGTGCCGCCGGTCTCTCGAGACTCGGCCGTCTCGGCGGGCGCGAGCGTTTCGGCACCGGGCCGAAGTTCGAGCGAGACCGCCTCACCACCGCGGTGGCTGTGCAGTCGAACCCAGCGCGGGTTGAGGGCGAGCGCGGCGTTGAGCGCAATGGCCAGCTCTTGGCGGGACCGCAGGTTGGTCGCGCTGCGGTCGCCGAACATCGAGACGAACAGATCGTCGAGGTCGCTCTTGGAGAACCCTTCTCCGTCGAACCACACCTCCATGTCGTCCGCATCGATCTGGAACTCGATGTGCGTCGCGCCTTGATGCACCGCCGCCTGCACCAGCAACAACACATACTGGCGCGGGTCGGGCAGCTGGAACTGGCGCATCTTGTCGCGCGCCTTTTCCTTGTCGATCGAGAAGCCGCCCTGGGCCTCGACCTCCCCTTCGGAGGCCAGCATTGCGAGCAGGTCGTCCGTACTCATCGCGCACCTCCGTCTGCGCTCAACCGCGCCGCGCTCGCGGCCAGCGTCCCGTCCATCGCGGGCGTGAGGCCGTTGCCGACGAAGAACAGCTTGGCCAACATGTAGGCTGCCAGCGCCAGGTCTCGTTCGGCCAACGACACGACCGCCCGCGTCGTCGGGTGGTCGATGTTGACCACGATCGGCCGCGAGCGGGAGAAGAAGCCCTCACCCAGGGTTTGAATCTCGGACAGCGGCGTCAGAGCAAACGGCGTGCGCTGGGAGATGGCGACCACGGCCGCCAAGTTCGCCCCCGGATAGTCGAAGTGGCCGAAGTGCACCTCGGACACCTTGTGCCCGGCGTCCTTGAACAGCGCCAACGTGGCCGCCGCCAACGGACCGAGCCGCCCGTGGTCGTCGCCCTCTCTCAGCGGCAGCGGCAACGCCCACCGAACGGAGAGTTCCTCGACACCGAACCCCGCACCTCGACCGATCTGCCCCAGCAACAGCCCCTCGGCGGTTTCCAAGCCACCATGGGCGACACACAGCCCCGTCGCTTCGACCGCATCCGACAACGGACCACGCTCGCGCGCCAACAACACGACGTCGTCGCGTACGCCATCCTCCAGCCGATCCAGCGTCAACCGCTGGCCGGACGCGGTCAGGGCAACCGTTCGACGACCCACCGCCGACCGTGTCGCCGAGGGCATGCCATGTGCGAGGTGCCACCGCACGCACCGTTGAAGGTAGCGACGCATCGGTGTGGGCAACGTCGCGTGCAGCTCGGCTTCCAGAGCCTCGAAGCTCCGCTCCGCCAGCGGTCCCGACACCGTGTCGCGAATGCCCTTCATCACCCGCTCGTAGCCCGCGTCCTCGATGACCGCGTCCCGGGTCAGCGTGTGCTCGAGGTGGGGGCTCCACGCTCGCACCGCGACATCCTCGAACACGCTCTTGCTGCGTTCGATCAAGGTGAGCCCGCCGTTGTAGAGACCCAAGAAGGTGCGGTGATCGAGCCGATGGCTGGCGGCGATGCGCGAGTAGCCATCGTCGGACTCCACGCTGCACGGGGCATCGAACGGAAACGGCACCGCAATCGAGTCTCCATCGACGCGGATGTCGCATTCGGCGTGCTTGCACCAATACTTCACCGTCTTGCGAACGCGTCCCGCAAAGCCGTCGAACTCGGCCTCGGACATCGTCTTGAACACCCGGATCCGCGTCCCCTCGACGGGCTCGTCCAACCGCACCAGCTTGAAGGCACGCTTCGCATCGAAGAGCACCCTCCACGCCTCGCCGTCGCGTGCCGTGTCCACGCACACCACATCGGGTGCGATGGCAAACACCGACACGAACCCGATGCCGAACTTTCCGATCTTGGTCCGGTCTCCGTCCTTTTGACTCGAAAACAGGCGGGTGAGTTTCGTTTCGATGATTTCGCGGGTCATGCCCCCGCCCCAATCCGAAACCTCGATCACCGCCACGCCCGCGTCGCCCTTGGGCTCGAACGTGGTCGATATCTCGATCTCGTGGCTGCCCGCGTCGATCGAGTTCTGTACGAGCTCCCGAAGGAACGACAGAGGGTCGGAGAACTGGTTGACGAGCTCTTCGAGCGCGTCGTCGACTGCATCTCCCGCGGGTTCCGCCACGCACGTTCAGGCTATCACGCGAGGCGAGCCCAGCGCCGTGAAGCGGCCCGTGGGATCGGGAATAGGCCTTCCATGAAGCTGGTACGCTTCGCCCATGGCCAAGCTGAAAGCCGCCCTCATTCTGGGCGCCGTCGCTGCAGTCGGCGTCGGCACCTACTCTCTCCTCAGCCCCGACGAAGACTCCGCGGGCACTCGCAACCTCACCAACCAGGTGTGGATCGAGCGCATGCCGCACGACCCGCGAGACATGATCCAGCACATCGTGCTGCTGGACAAAGACGGCGAGCAGTTCGGCATCGTGGGCCGTAGCTCGACGTGGCGCCACTTCGTCGAGTTGTTCGGATGGCGGCTCGAGCGAAACCGACTCAAGCTGTTCTTCCCGCAAGAGCGCGTCAAAGGTGAGGTCAGCGTCCGCACGTGGCGATGCGAAGGCGAAGCCCCCGAGCCCTTCGAGCTGTGCCTCGAGTTCTCCAACAACGGCCGCTCCATGCAGTTCTACAGCCGCACCGACTGGGTCGTGAAGGATGCCGAGAGCCTCGAGGCCCTCTCGGTCGAGGTGCCCGAACTGGCATCCGTGTTCGACAACAGCCGCGCATCCGCCCCCAACGTGGATCTCGAATCGATCGAGTTCACCGACGGACCGCTTCCCCTTCGCTAGCCGCTCGTGTTTCCGGGACTCCTCATCGTTGTCGTCATCGCCCTCGCAATCGCGTCCACGGGATTCCGTGTGCTTCGCGAGTACGAGCGCGCCGTGGTGTTCCGGCTCGGACGCGCCCAGAAGAAGCTGGCCGGCCCAGGGGTGGTGCTCATGCTCCCCCTGGGCATCGACCGGCCGCGCATCGTCGACCTCCGCACGAAGGTCATCCAGATCGCCCCCCAGGAGGTGATCAGCAAGGACAACATTTCGATCGTCGTGGACGCGGTCGTGTACATCACCGTCGAGTCGCCCTCCCACGCGATCCTCGACGTCGAGGAGTACATGCCGGCCACGCTCCAGCTCGCCGCCACCACCTTGCGGGCGGTCATCGGGCGCATGGACCTCGACGAAATCCTCGCCCACCGCGAAGCGATCAACGAAGAGGTGCGCGGCATTCTCGATGCGCGCACCGAGCAGTGGGGCATCGACATCTCCGCGGTGGAGCTCCGCGACATCGTGCTGCCTCAAGAGATGAAACGCGCCATGGCGCGCCAGGCCGAAGCCGAACGAGAGCGCCGCGCCAAGGTCATCGCCGCCGAAGGCGAGCTGCAGGCCGCCAAGCAGCTCGCCGCCGCAGCCGAGACCATCGCGGAGAACCCCGGCGCCATGCAGCTGCGCATGTTCCAAACCATGACCGAAATGGCGGCCGAGCCCGCATCCAAGATCGTCGTCCCCGTGCCGATCGAGTTGCTCGCAGGCCGTCAGCCCACCGCCAGCGACGCCGACCTGGGCGGCAAGATCACCCAGCTCGTGCAAGCGCTCGCAGCCCAGTCACAGCCCGCCCCCAAGTCGGTTTCCCAGGCGAAACAAGAGCCCGCAAAGCCGGTCGGTGAGTCTCGCCCGGGCCCCAAGCGACTCGGCAAACCGACCCCTCTCGAGTAGGCGACGTTCAACCTCCGCCGTCGATCAGCGCCTCGACATGGGCGCGGGCGGACAGTGACAGCGCAACCAGGTCGTAGCCGCCCTCGAGCACCGACACGACCGGGGCGATGGAGCGGAGCTGTGCGGTGATCCAGCGGTAGTCCTCTGCGCCGAGCGTCATCGTGGACAGCTCGTCCCGTGCGTGGCCGTCGAAGCCCGCCGAAACGATGATCAGCTCGGGTCGAAACTCTCGCAGTCGTGGCAGAGCCACTTCGGTCACGCGCGCCCGATAGGCCGAGCCGCTGGTGTGCGGCTCCATCGGTACGTTGAGCACGTTGCCGCATCCGGTCTCGCTCGCCGCGCCCGACTGCGGAAATAGGTAGGCCTCATGGGTCGAGATGAACAGCACGTTCGGTTCGTCCTCGAGGATCGCCTGTGTGCCGTTGCCGTGATGCACATCGAAGTCGAACACCGCGACCCGCTGAAACCGGCGCTTGCGTAACGCATGCAGCGCGCCGATCGCCGCAGTGGCGAGAAAGCAGAACCCCATCGGTCGGTCGCGCAGGGCGTGGTGACCAGGAGGGCGAGTTGCCACGAACACGCTGCTCGCCCTGCCCGAGCGCACCAGGTCCACCCCCGACACGACACCTCCGACGCCGCGCAGCGCAGCGCGAACGCTTCCCGCCGAGAGATCGGTGCTGGGGTCGATGCTCACCACGCCGTCGGCAGGCGCCGCGTCTTCGAGCCTTTCGTGAAAGCCCTCAGGGTGTGCCAGGGCAGTGCTGGCCGCATCCCTCGGTGCGCCGAGCGTCGTCACATCCAGCCCTCGGAGCCCCTCGAGCACCGCCTCCAGCCGTGCCGGGCGTTCGGGATGGCCCTCGCCCACCGCGTGTTCGCTGCACTCCGGATGCGTGAGCACCACGACCCCCAGATGGCGCTCACGGACCCGAGCGTCTTGGGCCGTCAACACATAGCGGCTGTGGTTGTCGCGGTTGCCGTACGGCGTAAAGCCGGCTTGCAGGAAGAGTTTTCGAGACGGACCGTTGCGTCCATCGACGAGCGCCTCGAGTGTGGTGCACCCCTGCACCTCCAACAAATGCTGCACCACGGCCTGCAGCGCCTCCGCACCATAGCCTCGCTTCTGCGCACTGCGGCGGATCCAAAGCTGCAACTCGACCACGCCCTCCGACGCTTCGTGTGGGTTTCGAATCACGACCTCGCCGAGAAACACGAAGTCGTGCCAGATGAAGTAGACGGGGTTGGACAGTTCGTCGAAGCGGCGCTCGCCCGTAATCGCGCGCGCGCCCATGTCCTCGAAGTCACCGAACCGCGCCAACGGTTCCCCCCACCGAAACCACTTGGCGAGGTCGGGCAACGTCTCTTCGACCGCCTCCATGATGCGCCAGGCGTCCTTTGCACGGGGGCGTCGCAGCTGGAGACGCTCGGTCTCGATCAGTGGAGGAAGCAGCAAGGTGTCATGGTATCGCGCACGACGGCGCGCGCAGAGGTAGGCCTGACTCGCAGGAGGTATGACCGACCCGCGGGACAACACGCAGAAGACCGCATTGCGCTGCTACCATCGTGGACGTGAGACGGCGGAAGGGATCAACGGGGGGCATCATCGCTGGGCTCGGTGTGCTCGCACTCGCTGCGATCAGCGTCGGCACTCCGGACGCGTGCGGCCTGGGCTCGAGCGAGATGATCGGCTCCGAGGGCGGTGTCGTCGTCTCCGACGACGGTCGTCTCAGCCTCGAAGTCCCCGAGGGCGCGCTGTCCCAGCCCACCGAGGTTTCCATCGAAGTCGTGGAGTGCGAACACGAAGAGCAGGCCGACTGCTACGCCGTGGGTCCGTCTCAGGTGCACTTCTCCCGCCCCGTCATGGTCGTCTACGAGGCGGGCGAGCTGAGCAGCATGGAGGACGTCAGCCTGCTCTACAAGAGTTCGACCGGCTGGATGCGCATGGCCGACGCACAGGTCGACCCTGAGGACGAGATCGTGATGGGCACGATCATGTTCGCGTCCTCGATCTCCGTGCATGCCCAGTAGCGGCGCGTCCCCTCGGCCGCCGAGCCGCGCCGATCAGGACGACACCTTGCGCGTCCTGTGGGTCGGAGACAATCCGCCACGCACGACGCCGCAGCTTCAGCTCGTGGCGGAAGCCGACCCGCAGCGTGCCCGAACGGCTGCATCGCAGCCGGGCTGGACCGCGGTCGTCGTCGAGGCGAGCCAGCCCGACGTCGTGCTCGATGTGCTCGACGCCGCACGCGACCACGATGCGCGGCGTTTCGCAGCGGCCACCTACGAGGAGTTGCCGACCTTGGTTCGTGTGGTGCCCGAGGGCATCGTCGACCGTGTCCTGGCGCGCCCCGTCGAAGGCGCGCAGCTGGCCCGGGTGTTGCTGGGTGAAGACCCCAGCGAGTCGGTCGTATCCCGACGCGCCCTCAATGCGCCGGCCGAGCTCTCCGAGGCTGCCGTCGACGAACGACTACGCCGCCTCGTCGCCCGCATCGTCGACATCCCCACCGCGGTCATCCGCCCGATCGCGGCCAACGAACGCGTGCCCACCCTGCAGTTGGTGGTCCCCGTCACCGAAGACCTGCTGGAGCTGCAACGCGACTTGCCCCGCTTGCTGGGTTGGCCGCTGAAGTCGCGAGGCTCTGCGATGGGCCGCGCGTACCGAAAGCACGCCCTGCGTCGCATCCTCGGCAACCTTTCCGAAGCCCAGGAGGTGTACTGCCTGGGCCGCGACAACTTCGCGTACTTGGCCTGCTTTCCATGGCAAGACGGCGACAAGGTGACGCTGGTGATCGGCTACCGCGATCCCACGTCGCGTCGCGTGACCACGCTGCACCAGCACGCGGTGGCCCACGCCATCGAGTTTCCGCTGCCCAGTCGGCACCGCAAGTCGCCGCTGATGTTCTACGACCCCGACTACGACTGGGTCATCACCAAGCACTACGTCGGCCCCGACCGCCGCCGCAAACGCACCACCTTCCTCAACCGCTACACGTTCCGCGGCCGTCGCAAGGCGCTCATCCCCAACGAGTTCCGCAGCGCCGGCACCTTCGTGGACAGTGCGCCGCGATGGGCGTGGATCGGCGCCCTCGTATTCATCGCACTGTTCGCGGTCGACACCGCGATGACCGCGGAGTGGGTCGGTGCGGGCCGCGTGGGAGAACTCAACCCCGCCATGCGTTGGGCGCTGCAACGCGGTCTCGTCGCCTTCGTGACCGCCAAGACGCTGCTCGCAGCCGGCGTCGTCCTCGTCCTTCTACGATGGCACCCGTGGAAACCTGGGCGGTGGATCTTCGCAGCGTGCCTGGTCGCGTACGCGGGCATCGACATCAACTGGGTCCTGCTGCAGCTCTCCGGCCGACTCGGCTAGCGACAGCCACTGGAACTTCAATTCTGCGCGTGTCATAGAGAATCCTTGGGCGTGCAACCGCAACTCGACGGGGTTCCCGAGACGATGCTGTGGACCCTGCACAACCGAGCCAGCGAAGCCGCTCGGCCCGATGGCGTGATCCGGGACCCCAAGTGTCTCGAGATCTACCGCGCCCTCGACTACGACTTCGAGCGCTCCTTTGGCCGCGCCGGTCCGTCACACGGGGTGCGCTCCAAAGTGTTCGACGATCTCGTTCGTGGCTTCATCGCCCGAAACCCGGACGGCCCCGTCATCGTCAACCTCGGAGAGGGGCTCGAAACACAGCGGTTCCGCATCGCTGACGACCCCGCGCTGTGGATCAGCGTGGATATGCCCGACGCCATCGGCATTCGCGAGCGCTTCATTCAACCCGATGAGCGCCACCTTCACGTCGCGAAGAGCGCGCTCGACTTCGAGTGGTTCTCGAACGTCCCCGACGGGCGTCCGGTCTTCGTGACAGCCCAGGGCTTGCTCATGTACCTCGAACCTTCGGACGTTCAACGGCTCGTCGTGGCGATGGCAAACCGCTGGCCAGGCGTCGAGTTCGCGTTCGACCACATCCCGCCGTTCTTCTCGAGAAGAACCACCTCCGCCAAGGGAATGAAGCTCACGAAACACTACACGGCGCCCCGAATGCCCTGGGGCGTGCGCAACTGCGACGTGGTGGAGACGCTACGCGCGTGGGTGGGCTCGGTCGAAGATCTTGGACCCGTACCGTTCGAGCTTCCGCGAGGGCTACTTCGTCATGCGGCCGCGCTCTTCTCGAAGATCCCTGGCCTACGCAACCAGGTTCCCGGCGTCAGCCACGTTCGCCTGGGCTCTCTCAGCTAGCACCCTTGTGCAGCAGCACCACGGGCACGGTCTTGAACAGGATCTTGATGTCGAGCCACAGCGACCAGGTGTCGATGTACTCGAGGTCGAGCGCCATCCACTGATCGAAGTCGCTGATCTGGTTGCGGCCCGAGACCTGCCACAGACCCGTAATCCCGGGCCGTACCGAGAGACGACGACGCTGACGAGGTTTGTACTGCGCGACCTCGGACGGCAGCGGAGGGCGCGGCCCCACGAGACTCATCTGCCCAACGAGCACGTTGAACAGCTGCGGCAGCTCGTCGATCGACGTCTTGCGGATGAAACGACCGATCTTCGTGATGCGAGGGTCGTGTTTGATCTTGAACACGGGCCCCTCCATCTCGTTGAGGTGCATCAACTCCTTCTTCTTCTTTTCCGCGTCGACGCACATCGACCGGAACTTCAGCATCGGGAACTTGCGCCCCTGCAACCCGCTGCGAACCTGCTTGAACAGGATCGGGCCACCGTCTTCGAGCTTGATCAGCAATGCGGTGATACCCAGCAGCGGCGAGATCGCGAGGATTCCGAAGAACGAGCCGAGAATGTCCAGCAGCCGCTTTCCGATGAGGCGAACCTCGCCGGTCGGCTTCTGCGTGATGCCGATCATCGGCATGTTGAAGCCGGTCATGTTGGCCAGCTCCATCTCGCCATTGAGCTGCACCGTGCTGGGCATCGACAGCAGCACGTCCACACCGCGCTCGTCGCACGCGGCCAACGCCTCGGCGAAATCTTCGTGCGACTTCTCGGCCACCGCGAACACCACCTCGTCGACCACCTCGGAGTCGAGCAGGTAGATCAAGTCCTCCACGGTGCCGACGATCGGGTCCGCCTCGGTCAACTCGGGGAGGCCGAGCACCTTCACGAAGCCGACCAAGCGGTTGTTCCACGACGAGCGCTCACGCAGCGACCGTGCAAACGCGACCGCCTCGGCTCCCGTGCCGACGATGAGGACCCGGTGGTCGTCGACGCGTTTGGTGCGGCGAATGACCGCGCGCGCCGAAAGCCGCCACACCAGCAGAAACACGAACTGGGTCGCGCCGAAGATGAAGACGAAGCTTCGCGAGAGAAAGGTGACCTTGAACCAGAACGAGGCCAGCACCAGCAGCCCCAAGCCGATCGCCACCGCCCGCAGGTACCGGGTCGCCGTGCGCCCCGCCCCGGCTCGAAAGTCCGCCGTGTTGGTGAAGTGAAAGGTCAACCACCACAGCGGCACCATGCCGAGCAGGAACTTCGGATAGTCGGACGCGAGGAACAGCTCGACCGATACTTCTCGCCGGCCGAGAAACGCGGGGATGTACTCCGAGATGGTCGGCAGCCACTGCCGCAACGAGAGCGCAGCGAAGAACGCGACCACGGATACGAACAGATCGCTCAGTAGGAAGATCTGACGAAAGAGAACCGCTTGATGCCGGGTCATGCAGGCCGCTCCAAACCCGCCCGCAATTTACAGTGGAACGGGCCGCATGGGCACCAGGGGCGCTGACTCCCCGGTTTCATCCACTGGTGGCGGCCGCAATGGCCCACGTGGCCTGCACCAGGTCGCCCAGGGGATGGGGCCCGAGCGGTTCGGCGGGATCGAGGCCGGCGTCTTCGAGCAGTCCGCCAAGCAGCGAGACGCCCTCTTCGGTGAGCTTGGGACCCGATTCGGGGAGCGTGACGCCCTTTTGCTCCGCGTGATGGCGCACCACCCCGCGCACGATCGCGTGCGCGACGGTGTCCTCACGGATCGCGACGCACACCAAGGCTGGACCGGGGTCTTCGAACGAGGCGAGCTCCTCCGGGTTGGCCCACATGCGGCGACCATCCTTGCCCACGACGGCGATCGGAGCGAGGCCGCCCGACCCCCGGGGCTTGCGTCGCCGCCAAGGGAATCGCGCGAGCACCTTCTGGAGCTTGTGATCCGAGGGCTGAACCATGTCGCCGGCCTTCGACCCTATCACGCCTGCGATGCGGATGCGTCCGACCACGCGCGAACGACCGCGGCCGCAGCACACTCGACGTCGGCGCTCGTGGTGCGTCGGCCGATGCTGAGACGAAGCGCACCCCGAGCGATTGCGGGATCGATCCCCATCGCCGCGAGCACTCCACCTTCGCCTTCGCCATGACACGCCGAGCCAGTCGATGCCGCAACCTCCGGCGCCCGAGCCAAGACCTCGGAACCCATGCAACCGGGCACACAGACATGCAGGGTATTGGGGAGCCGTGCGGCTGCGCGTCCGGTGACCTGCAAGCCGGGAATGCCCGCGAGTAGACGTTCCATCAAGGCGTCGCGCAGCTCGGCTTGGCGGCGCGCTTCGGTGTCGAGGTCTGCGGCCGCCAACGCACAGGCTGTACCCAAACCCACCACCATCGGCGTCGGCTCGGTGCCGGGCCGAATGCCTTGTTCCTGACCACCGCCGAGCGCCCAGCCACGCACCATCGCGGGGTCACGCACGAACAGCGCTCCGATGCCGCACGGCCCATAGATCTTGTGGCTGACGATCGTGAGCAGGTCGACGCCCAGCGTCGCAACGTCGACGGGAATCTTGCCGACCGCCTGTGCGCCGTCGGTGTGCACCAGCACGTCGGCGCTTGCAGCCCGAGCCATGCGCGTGAGTGCGGATACCGGCTGCACCACGCCTGTCTCGTTCTGAGCCAGGATCACGCTGAGCAATCCAGCGGGCTCTCGCAAGATCGTTTCGGCGCGCTCCAGGTCCACCGCCCCCGTCGCGTCGACGGGCAGACGATCCCACTGCCACCCTGCGTCTTGCAGTGCGCGTGCCGGCTCCTCGACAGCTGGGTGTTCGACCGCACTGGTGACGACCCGCTCGCGCGTCACCACCGACCGCCGCACCGCGAGGTTGTCGGCCTCGGTGCCGCCTCCGGTGAAGATGATCTGCGCGGGGTCGGCCCCCACCAGGGACGCGACCTGAGCACGCGCCTCGGCCACGGCCTCTGCCGCCCGCCGACCGTACGCGTGGCCGCTCGACGGGTTGCCGAAGTTCTGCCCGAGCCACGGCACCATCGCCTCGCGCACGGCGTCGGCAACGGGCGTGGTGGCGTTGTGGTCGAGGTAGATCGGGGACGAAGGCTCAGCCTTCGTCATCGCCACCCTCGGCGGGTGCCTCTGCGGCGTCGCCCTGCCCGAGCCAGTTGAAGTTCCACAGGATGTACTGCCAGTCCTTGTCGACCGACCGCGTATCGCCGAACGGATACTCCATGCGGGCGATGAACACGACGTCCTGCCGCGGGAACATGAACTGCACGATCTCCCGCGTGGGCGTGTTGGTGGACGTGTCCATCACGTGAAGGCGCGTGTAGATGCCGGCCTTCTTCTGGTAGTCGGACTGGTAGGCGATCTCGTCGACCTCGAGTCCGGCTTGCTTGTACTTGTTCTTGAACCAGGTGACCGAGCGCTCGTCGATCGGGCGGGTCTTCTTGGTGACGAAGAACGTGATGTCGATGTCCTCGGCGCCGGACTCGTCCTCGTATTCTTCTTCGGCAAACGGATCCTCTTCTTCGTCGGCGTCGCCGAACTCGAAGTCCCCGGCCGAGCCGCTGCGGCAGGTCACGATCGGAATCCACTTGGTGGAGCCGTCAGGCGAGTGGGCCGCTTCGCCGCAGTTGCGGAACACGTACAGCGTGTCGGGAATGTCGAACTCGACCCCGAGCTGGTTGAACGAGAGCTTCGAGCCACTCTTGGAGCCAGAGGTGGGGCTGTCCACCCACGCGGCGGCACTGGAGGTACCTTTGTCGCCGGTGTTCTTACAGGACGGGACAGCGAGCAGACAGACGGCAGCCAGGCCGGCTCCGAGGCGATAGGCTTGAAAACGCTCCATGACCGCCGGCAAAGGTACCAAAACGAGCCGCAGAGAACAGCTGCGCGCGTAGGCGCCCCCTGCACCATCTTGGCACCCTCCTTGCTCCCTCCTGGGGGTGATGCCGACGTCGATGGCCGTGTCCGCCCCCGAAGAAGCTCCCGCACGCGCAACCGTTCCGGCCCGTGCGGTGGCCGAGCTTCTGCAGTTCTTGCTGGAAGCGCGTGACCCAGCCACCGTTCGGCAGCGTGCGATGGCCGGTTTGGGCCTGCTGTGGGAGGTCGAATGGGCCAAGCTCGACACCGCCGACGCACCCGAGGGGGCCTGCGTCGTGGAGCTGACGGACAGCGGCGAGGGTGTGCACTCCCTGACGGTGGCCCTGCGCGATGCCGACGACGTTGACGCCCGTCAGACTGTCGACGGTTTGCTGCAGACAATCCGGACACTGCACCAACGTGCGGTCGAGGAAGCACAGCTCCGCGCAGCCGCCCACACCGACGCACTCACCGGGCTTTGGAATCGGCGCGGGTTCGAGCCCTTCATCGACCAGGCCCTCGCCCGCTCCACCCGAACCGGCGAAGACGTGACGCTGATGCTCTGCGACGTCGACTACTTCAAGCGCATCAACGACACCTACGGGCACGGGGTCGGTGACCAGGCCCTCGCCGCCGTCGCGCAGGCCTTGCGCTCGGTCATTCGACCCACCGATGCCGCGGCTCGGCTCGGGGGCGACGAGATGAGCCTGCTGCTCGCGGGGTGCAATGCCCAGGGCGCCACCGTCGTCGCGCGGCGAATCCGCGACGCCTTGGCCACCATTCAACGGGAGTCGGGACTGCCCGAGCACGTCACCCTGAGCATCGGCATCGCGGACACCCGCGCCATGTCGGCCGACGCCCTCACCCAACGTGCGGTCGGCCATCTGATGGCGGCCGCCGACGAGGCGCTCTACCAGGCCAAAGCCGACGGCCGCGATCGCTACGCGTGCCACGGCGACTGCTTTGCCCCGGTCCCACTCGAGGACGACCCCACCGCACCGATTCAGCTCAGAGCGGTGCAAGCAGAGAACGCGCGTAGTTCGACGGCGGCGTGAGCCCCATCAGCTCGAGGCACGTCGCCGCCACGTTGCCAAGGTTGGCCCCCGCGAGCGCCTCGGGGCTGAGCGCAATGCCCGGCCGCCCAGGGTCGTAGACGTGCAGTGGCACCGGGTTGAGGCTGTGGCTGGTGCGCGCCTTCTGGGTGCCGTCCTTGCCCACGTCGAACATCTTGTCCGCGTTGCCGTGGTCGGCCGTCACCACCAAGACCCCGCCCAGCGAACGCACCACCGGAAGCAGTCGCGCCAGGCACAGGTCGACCACCTCGACAGCGATGCGTGATGCATCGAGGTGCCCGGTGTGGCCCACCATGTCCCCGTTGGCGTAGTTGACCCGCGCGAAATCGAAGTTGCCCCCGCGCAACTGCTCGATGAGCGCGTCGGTGATCTCGGCCGCCTTCATCCAAGGGCGCTGCTCGAACGGCACCCGGTCCGAGGGGATCTCCACGTAGGTCTCGAGCGACGGGTCGAACATGCCGCTGCGGTTGCCGTTCCAGAAGTAGGTGACGTGCCCGAACTTCTGCGTCTCGGAGATCGCCAGCTGCCGCTTGCCCGACGCCGCGAGGTGCTCGCCCATCGTCTCGTCGATCTTCGGTGGCGCCACGAGAAACCGCGCAGGCACGTGCTCGTCCCCGTCGTACTGCATCATCCCGGCAAAGAACACGTCGGGCCGAGGGCCACGATCGAACCCGGAGAACGACTCGGCCTCGAACGCCTTGGAGATCTCGATGGCCCGGTCGCCTCGGAAGTTGAACAGGATGACCGCCGCCCCGTCGCGAACGGGACCGACCGGCTCCCCCTCGTCGGCGATCACGAAGCCCTCGAGGTCTTGGTCGCCCTTGTCCGACTCGTCGTACAGGGTGCGGACCGCTTGCGCGAGGCTGGCAAACCGGCGGCCATCGCCACGCACGTGCACCGCCCAGCCGCGCTCCACCATCGCCCAGTCCGCCTCGTAGCGATCCATCGTGATGCTCATGCGCCCGCCCCCGCTCGCGACGCGGTAGTCCCGGCCGGAAACGGACAGTGCGGTCAGCTTGGCCTCCAAGGCCTCCACGTACTCGAGCGCGGATCGAGCGGGCACGTCGCGGCCGTCGAGCAACGCATGCACCCGGCAAACGGCAACACCCTCGGACGCGGCGCGTTCGAGCATCGCGAACAGATGGTCGATGTGGCTGTGCACGTTGCCGTCGGAGAGCAGGCCGAGAAAGTGCAGCGGCTCCCCGCTCGAGTTCACACGGGCGACCGCATTCCGCCAAACCTCGCCTTCGAACAACGAACCCGAGCGCACCGCGTTGTCGACCAGCTTCGCCCCTTGGTCGAAGATGCGACCGGCCCCCAGCGCGTTGTGCCCCACCTCCGAGTTGCCCATGTCGGCATCGGACGGCATGCCCACCGCAAGTCCATGCGCCGCGAGCTGTCCCGACGCCGCGTTTGCGCCCAGCCAATCGAGCGTCGGCGTGTGCGCGCGCCGGACCGCGTCACCATCCCCACCGTCCCCGATGCCCACGCCGTCCATGACGATGCAAACCACGGGGCCTTCGGGAGCCTGAAGTCGAGCATGAGGCTGAAGCGCCATGCCCGTTTGTAGCAGCCCCGCAGGGGGCAGGCCGCCAGCCCGAACGCTAGAACTGAAACAGGTAGCCGACCGAAACGTCGAGGACGAGGTCGAACGGGTTGGTGTCGGCTTCGGGCTCGAGCACCGCGGGATCGCCCGAGGTGTCAGGCACGGCGACGAGCTGGTAGGTGCTGAAGTAGCGCTGCACCGAGGTGCCGAGCGTGATGCCCTGGTTGTTGCGAATCGGCACGCCGATCAGGCCGCCCGCGCGCAGCATCGCCGAGGTGTCGGTGTGCTTTTCTTCGTAGACGGTGAGAATGCCCAGCGGACGCGTGAACGTGGAGATGCCGACCCCCACCGTCAGGTCGCCTTGCACGAACAGCGGACCCAGCGCGATCTGCAGGGAGGGACCCGCGCCGAAGTCGGTGTGCCCCAGCGCCGCGAACCGCTCCGCCCTCTGCGTGCGCCCGTCGGCCTGACCTTCCACGAAGCGCCGCTCGATGAAACGGGTGTGCCCCAGGTCGACCGCACCGCCCAGCCGAATCGGCCCGATGTGCAGCGCATGCACTCGAAACGAGAACCCCGCGCCGAACCCCACAGGCTGAATGACGTTGGCCCCTCCGGCAAGCAACACCCCCAACCGGGGCGCTGCAACGACCGAGAACACGGGCCCCCGACGACGCGCATGCGCATCGTTGTCCCGCTTGGCCGGCGCGGCGGGTGCCATCGCCAGCATCGAGGCCAGCGCGAGAGTCGTCCCGAGCATTCGCGGGACCATAGCAGTGCAACACGCGGAGTGCTTTGACGATGGGGTCGCTTTGTCCTTTGATACACCCATGGCCAAGAACCCCTCCTCGGAAGAGCACGCCACGCCCGACGTCGACGCGACGCAGCTCACACGTCGGGACCTGATGGGCGCCGCCGCAGGCGTCGTGTTGTGCGGTTGTGCGGGCAACGCCGAGAAGTGGACCACCACACCGGTCGAGGTTCGCGAAGGTATGGTCGAGCTCGACATCGCCGACTATCCCGAGCTCGCCACGCCCGGCGGCATGGTGGCCGTCGAACCCGAGGGCGCCAAGAAGCCCGTGTTGGTGATGCGGATCGAACACGACCAGTTCCGCGTGATGTCGCTCCGCTGCCCGCACCTGGGCTGCATCGTGCGTTGGGACGCCTCGACGCAGGGCCTGGTGTGCCCATGTCACGGGTCTCGCTTCAGCGACACCGGTGCGGTGAGCAAAGGCCCCGCCAAGACCAGCCTTCGCCCCATGCGGAGCCAGTTGGTCGGCATGAAGGGCAACGTCGGCGGCACCAAGCTGCAGTTCATCCTCGACGAGGGATGAGCGGGGGCGTGGCGAAGACCAAACATCCGGTCACGCCGGCCATCCGCGCGTTGCGGGCCGCAGGGGTTGCGTTCACACCGCGCCCCTACGACTACGTCGAACACGGCGGAACACAGCGCAGCGCCCAAGCCTTGGGCGTCGACGAGCACGCAGTGATCAAGACCATCGTGCTGGAGACGGAGCACGCCGAACCGCTCGTCGTGTTGATGCACGGAGACCGACGCGTCTCGACCAAGAAGGTGGCCAAGGTCGTCGGGGCGAAGTCGATCAAGCCGTGCGACCCGGCCGTGGTCACCAAACACACCGGCTACCTCGTGGGCGGCACTTCACCGTTCGGCACTCGCAAGGCGCTCGGCGTGTACATGCAGTCTTCGATCGCCGATCTCGAACGTGTGGTCATCAATGGCGGCAAGCGAGGGTTTCTCGTCGAGCTGACGCCCAGCGACATCGTCACCGTGCTCGCGCCGACGCTCGTCGACGTGGCCGAGACGCTCAGCGCCGAGGCATGATGCGCTCGAGCATGCGATGCACCGAGGCCGACGCCGCCCCGGGCTCGACGACATCCGACGACGCAGCGAGTCGATAGAACCCCTCGACCGTCGCGAGTACCGTCGTCGCGAGTCCGTCGGCATCGATGCGGACGCCACGGTCCGACGCGGCCGCGTCCAGCAACGCCGACAACTCGGTCTTGCGCCTGCGCATCGCCTGCTCGAAGAGCGCCCGCACCGTGCCGCCTTTGAGCGCCTCGGCACCGATCCACACCCAGGCGCCCACCGCATTGGGATCCGCGTCGGCGCCGGTCGCCAGATGAGCGTCGACCCACGCCTCGAGTCGCCCCCACGCGCCTCGGCGACGGGCCGACAATGCCCGCGCCCTCGCTTGCACCCGTTCTTCGAGCAGCGACAGCAGCGCCTCGAGCACCCCGGCTTTGTTTTCGAAGTGGTGGTGCAACAGCCCTGCGGAGAGGCCGGCCTGCTTTGCGATCGCCTGAACCGAAGCGCCGTCGTAGCCGGACTTCGCCATCACGACGAGCGCTGCCTCCACGATGTCGCGACGCCGCTGTTCGCGATTCGATGGCCGGCCCATGCGGACGAAGATAGGCTGCCTGCCGCGGGGTTGCGAGTCCCCTCGACATTGCCTAGGCTGCCGATTCGCCTCTGCTGTGACGTCCATCGGATCCCACTGCGTTCTCGAGATCTACGACAGCCCCGCGGCGCTGCTCGACGATCCGAATGCCGTGGTGCAGGCGCTACACAGCGCTGCAAAGGCCGCCAAGGCCACGTTGCTGCAGACCACCCATCACCGCTTCGAACCGCACGGAGTCACCGCCTTGGCGCTGCTGGCCGAATCCCACATCTCCGTGCACACCTGGCCCGAGCGCGGCTATGCAGCCTGTGACGTGTTCACGTGCGGCACGCAGACCCTGCCCGAAGCCGCCTGCATGGCACTGGTGCAGGCCTTCGAATCTCCCCGCTACTCGCTGCGCCGGTTCGCACGCGGCGAAGACATGCCCGCCCACGCCACGGCACTGCGCACGGGCTCCGACCGCTGACCGCCATGCACGTTCGCATCGAGTTGCGCCGCGACGCCGGCCGTATCGGGCCCGGTAGCGGCCCCTGGATTCGCCGCAAGCAGATCGCGAAGGTCCAGGGCCTCGAGATCCCCGGTGCACTCGCCGAAATCGTCACCCGCAAGGGCGAAACGCTGGGCTGGGGACTGCTCTCCCCCGAGTCCGGCATCACGGTCCGTCTCCTCTGCTTCGGGCCTCAGCGCCCCGCCGACACCTGGCTCGGCGATCGTTTGCAGTCGGCCTTCGACGCCCGCACCGCGGCCGGTTTCGAAGCCGAAGACACCACCGGGTACCGCGTGGTCAACAGCGAAGGCGACGGCCTCCCCGGCTTGGTCGTCGACCGCTACGACGACGACTTCGTCCTGCAGATCACCACCGCCCCGATGGCGCTGCAACGCGCGGCCATCGAAGCATGGTTTCGGGACCGCGGACACACGCGCCTGCACACCGTCCTGCCCCCAGGCTCTGCCAAGCTCGAGGGCTTCGAGCCGGGAGTGTTTCGCGAACACGATGCGGACACGCTCACCTTTCGCGAGCACGGTCTGCGTTTCGAAACCCCAGCTCCGCCCAGCCAGAAGACGGGCGCCTACTTCGACCAACGCGAGAACCGCCGCTTCGTGGCCCGCTTGGCTGCCACCCATGGCGGCCCGCTGCTCGACGTCGGCTGCCACATCGGCGGGTTTGCCCTGCACGCCGCCCGTGCCGGAGTGACCGCCGTCGGTGTCGACGCCTCCACCGTCGCGCTCGAACACGCGGCCCGCAACGCCGCCGCATCCGGCTTGGAGGGCCTGCAGTGGATCGAAGCCGACATGTTCGGCCTGCTCGAAGACCCGGCCTTGCTCGGCCCCTTCGGCACCATCGTGCTCGACCCTCCCAAGGTCGCGACCAGCAAGAACAACGTCGACAAAGCCGTCGACGCCATGCGCCGCCTCGTCGGCCGCGTCATCCCCCGACTCGCCCCGCACGGTCACCTCGTCCTGTGCAGCTGCAGCCACCACCTCGGCCGCGACCACCTCGACCGCGTCATGGCCACCGCCCGCGGCCAATGGACCCGCGTCGCCATGCTCGGCGCCGCCCCAGACCACCCCATCACCCCCGGCCACCGCGAAGGCGAATACCTCCAAGTCGCTGTTTTTCGGGCGCGGTAGCGTCTCGGGGCTTCGCCTCCCGCCGTCGCCCCCTCCCCTTCGGGTAGGAGGGGGCTCCTCTGGGAGGCTACGCTGCCACCGGTTTGCTCAACGCGGCCTTTCCTCTTTAGCGCTGCGGGACCCTTCGGGTCTCCTCGCTTTTTCCGCTCGAACGTCGTGGGGACTCGTCGCCCCGGTTTCGAGACGACTCCTCCTGTTCGCGGGCGGTAGCCCTTTTCGGGCATGAGTCCGGCGACGACACGCCGGTTCTCCGACGACTTCGACTCGAGTGAGTCGTTCAACGGAGAGGCAAAGCTGCCCCAGGTGCGCGCGCTACGGGAACGAAGACACCCGAACACTGCGCACCGTAGAAGCCCCCGTACGGACCGGGCACATGGGTGACATACCGAACCGGCAACATGGGTAACACCGTGCATGCCCTACGAAGTAGCCCGACCTCCTCCCCGCACGAGAGCGAGGAGGCTGTGCGCAGAGCGTCCCCCTACGCTGCCTTCCCAAGCCGCTCAAGCGCACCGCGCCACCGAACAGGCGAAGCTGCCCCACCCCACTCGCGAGCAAGAGAGCGAGGAGACCCGAAGGGTCCCGCAGCGCTAAGGATAGAAAAGGGACAGTGCGCACAGCTCTGGCTGCGTAGCCTCCCAGAGGAGCCCCCTCCTACCCAACGGGGAGGGGGCGACGAGGGAGGCGAAGCCCAGTCGCGAGCACGAAAGCGAGGAGACCCGAAGGGTCCCGCAGCGCAAAAGATGGAAAAAGACGGCACGCACAGCTTCCGCTGCGTAGCCTCCCAGAGGAGCCCCCTCCTACCCGAAGGGGAGGGGGCGACGGCGGGAGGCGAAGCCCGGAACGCTACGCCGTCTTCGCCGTTGCTCGTTCTTCGCCGATGCAGAGGCGGTAGACGGAGTTCTCCGTCTCTACATAGAGGATGTGCGTCTCGGAGGTGGTCAGGACTCGTTTGACGGCGGTGGTCACCATGCGGCGACCGTTGGGGTCGCGGAAGATGACCATGCCGCGGCCGACCACCGGCTCGGAGAGCAGGTAGCCTTCGTAGATTCGCCCCACCGTCGTGTTGAGGCCGCCCCCATCACGGGACGTTCGAATCTTCGTGGCGACGACCGAAAGCACCCTGCCCACGAGCTTATCCTGGGGCGCCGCGCGACGCCAACCGATCAATCAGGCGCCGTCAGAGCCGGGAGTGTCGTCTTTCCCTACAACGGCGTCGTCATCGCGCATCGCCCTCCGTGGAGGTGCAGCGCGTACGGCGTCAATCCGCGCCACCGTGGCTTCAGGCACCCAGCCGCTGAGCCCACCGGGCAACTTGACCAGGCTCCACCCAGGTGACCGGTCGAGGACCCGGACCTCCGCGCCGCCCTGCAGCGTGAATGCCACCGACCGGTGTTGCCCCGGGCCCTCTCGGGCATCGACCGACGCTCCCAGCACGATTGCTTCCGGCTGTGCGGATGCCGCGCGAACCGACCAGCCATGCAAGCCGCCTGGGATTGCGTAGAGCAGACCGAGCACGATGAGCAGCGCCCGAGAGGCGCCCGCCCGGCGGGGCTGGGTACGGAACCACCGGCGGTGCACATACAGCACCACGCAAAACCCCACGCCGCACACGAGCGACAACCACGCGACCCAGGGCGCAGCGATCGCCCGCACGAGCAGATCCCACGTCGTCTGAGGTCGGTCGATCTGCGCTCCCGTAGTGGTCGCATCGAGCTCGGCCCGCCGGCGCACGGCCGCCAAGTTGCCGCGCGCAGCCTCGAGGATCTCGGCGGTCGGCCCCGCCCGCCAGTCGGTGGCCCTGCGGAGGTGATACGTCGCGCGACCGAGGTCGCCCAGGTGCGCGTACGCGGTGCCGAGGTTGTACGACAGCGCCGCGTTGCGCTGAGCAAGCAGCGCGCTCGCGTTCTCGAACGACGCTGCCGCGTCTCCCCAGTCGTTCCGCGACGCTGCATCCGTCCCCTGCACGAACGCATCATCGACCGCGTCCGCCTGCGCGCGCGGGGCGACCAACCCCGCCACCCAGAACGCCAGCACCATCGCGACGACTCCAAGACTACTGCGACGTCTCATGCGGCCCCCTTTCCAAGCGTGCGTACAACAGCCAGCGCATCGTCGAGCAGCGTGTGCCGTTCGTCCGCATCGCCGCCACCAGCCCCGAACCGTGCCGCATCGCACTGGTCGAGCAAACTCTCCAGACGGCGTCGATCTTCGGCGGGCACCTTGCGGCGCTCGAGCAAACGAAACAGCTCGGGGCGCGGCAGTCCGGTGCCCTCCGGACCGGCTGCCTCCAGCGCGACGTCTTGCAGCAATGCCGAGACCGCGGTGTGAAACCCTTCCCCGGAGTCGACCGCGGCCTGGGCTGCTTCGATGCGTTCGCGCCTTCGGGCCCGCACCAAAGCCCGTGAGCGCGCTGCATCATCGGGACCGAAACGCCGCCAGGCCCAACTCCCGCCGAGCCCGAGCCCGACGATCAGCGGAATGCTCAGCATCCCCAGCGTCCACCGTTGCAGGTCCAGCCAACGTGCCCCGGGCAACTCTCGCGGCACACTCGACATCGACACCACCGGCGCGAGCGGGTCTTCGACCACCGAGCCCTCCTCCGTCTCCGCATCCGCGTCGTCCCGCACGATCGCGTTGGGGTCTCCACCGACGACGATTTCGATCGGCTTGGACTTGGCGACCTCGTAGGCCTCGGTCTCGGGGTTGAAGTACGCCAGCGCGTGGGCGGGAATGGTGAGCGTCCCCGAGCGCTCGGGGATCAGCAGAAACTCGTAGCGACGCGTGCCGCCGACGACCTCGCCACGGCTGCGCTCGGTGGTGACCTTCGGGTCATAGGTGCGCACGCTCGACGGCAACGAAGCCCACGCGCCCGGGTCGAGCAACTCGATGTTGCCCTCTCCTGCAATCGCGTAGGTGAGCGTGAGCGGCTCGCCCGGCTGGACTTCATCGCGATCGACCTTCGCCGAGATCTGAAACCGCCCCACATTGTTGGCCGAGAACCCAGGCGGCTGCCCCTCGGCGGGAAGGGGGAGAATGTCGAGCTCGATCGGGTCGGAGAACCGCCGCTTGCGACGGTCGATGAGCAGCTCGGAGGCACCGATGGTGGCGGTGCCCGACGCTTGAGCGAACAACGCCCGCCGAATCCCCGGCCGCACGCGAAACGGCCGGTCGCCGACCGTCGTCGCATAGAGCTCGGGGAGCGGGAGTTCCTCGGAGATGAAGCCCTCGTACGTGGGCGAGGTTCGCAGCGAGACGTCCAGGAAACGACGCGCCTCGTACACGTCGAGTCGGAACGTGACCTGCTCTCCGATGTACGCACGCTTCTTGTCCGTACTCACCCACAGAAACACATCTTCGCGAGCATCGGTCGGCGCTTCGACCGTGGGGTCCTCCAGCGGCGCACGCTCTTCCTCCGAGGCCAACACTTCGACCGAGATCGTGTTGGACGCGACGGTCTTCTTGCCGTCGGGCACGGTGAACGCGATCTTGAACGTGCCAGCCTTGCGGGCGGTCAACGGGCAGCTCACGCGGCGCGAAACGGCGACGGAGGTGCGACCGTTGATGTTCTGGATCGACCGCGACGTCCCGCCGCCGCATTGACCCACGTCGAACGCCTCGCTGATCGACTCGGGCAGCTCGGGGTTGGGCAGCGACCCGCGACGCGAGGACTTGGAGACCACGAAGTCGACGGTGAGCACATCCCCGACCAGCACTTTCGTCTCGTCGGCTTCGACCACCGCGGTGATGCCCTCGGCATGTGCGACCGAAGGCGCCGCCCACAGGACGACCACCAGCACCACGGACCACAGGAAACGCACCACGTTCACCAGTCCTTCTCCGGCTGTACGTAGCCGCCTTGGGGCTTGTCGAGCGTGAACGGGTCCTGCTCGTCGAGGGCCTCGAGCGCACGTTTCATGTCCATGCGGTCGACGGGCTTCGGCTCGGCGGGCTCGGGCTGCTCGTCGGACTCGGGCTCGGGCTCGGGCTGCTCGCCCTCCTTCTCCTCGTCCTCTTCGAGCTGCTCTTGCTCGCCCTCTTGCTCCTCGTCCTCTTGGGGCTGCTCTTGCTCGCCCTCTTGCTCCTCGTCCTGCTCGCCCTCTTGCTCCTCGTCTTGCTCGCCTTCTTGTTCCTCGTCCTGCTCGCCCTCTTGCTCCTCGTCCTGCTCGCCCTCTTGCTCCTCGTTCTCTTCACCCTCCTGGTCTTCGTCCTGCTCCTCGTTCTCGTCGCCCTCTTGCTCCTCGTCCTGCTCTTCGTCCTCCTGCTCCTCTTCCTCCTCTTGCTCTTCTTGCTCCTTCTTCTTCAGAAGCGCGAGTTCGAGGTTCCACTTGGCGTTGGCGTGGAGCGGGTTGGCCTTCAGGGCGTCGATGTAGCGTGGGATGGCAGCGTCGTAGGCCTCGGCGTCGAATTCCAGGTTGCCCAGCTCGTAGTGTGCGCTGGCGCGAAGCGCATCGTCATCGGCCTCGGTGGCGCGTTCGAAGGCACCGCGAGCTTCGTCGAGTTTGTCGAGCCGCAACAGCGCGAGCCCCCGGTCGAAGGCGACTTCGGGCCGCTCGCCCAGGCGTTCCTTGGCGGCATCGAAGCGCTCGAGCGCCGCCTCGTAGTCCTCGGCATCGTAGGCCTCGACCCCCGCGTCGATGTCGGGGTCGGTGCTCGCGAGCGCGGTGGCGAGCCAGCCTCCGACGAGGAACGTGGTGACTTTCGGTAACGCAGTCATGCGAACCTCTTTCGGTCGGGCAGCCCGAGGGCCAGCACCAAGAGCAGCAAGCCCGGGAGCAAGAAGAAGCTGAACGCCTCGTCGCGATGGATCTCGATCTCGTCTTCCCGCTGAGACCGAGACAGGTCCTCGAGCATCTCGCGGACCTTGTCGAGGCCGAACGCCTTGGGGTCGACACGGGTGTAGCGACCGCTGGTGGAGGTGGCGATCTCCTGCAGCAGGCTCTCGTCCAGCCGCGTCATGATGTAGTTGCCGTCTTTGTCGGTGGCGAAGCCGCTGGGTTCACCGTTCGCATCGAACGTCTGCACGGGCTCGCCCGACTTCGATCCGATGCCGACGGTGTAGATCTTGACCCCGAGCTTGGCAGCCTCGGCCGCGACCTCGAGCGGGCGCGTTTCGGTGTCCTCACCGTCGGTGAGGAGAATGATCGCCTGGTCGTTCTCGGCGACGGGCACCTGTTCGCCCCCGCCCTCGGGCTCTTCGGCCCCTTCGGGTGGCCTGCGGGCATCGACCAAGAAGGTGAGCGCCAGCGACAAGGCCCTGCCGATCGCAGTGCCGCCGGGGTTCTCGGTGCGCGGGTCGGCACGCTCGAGATACAGCTTGAGCATGCGTGAGTCCCGGGTAATCGGGAACCCGCGAGGCTGCCCCGCGAACACGACGATGCCCACCCGATCGCCGCGCCGATCCGCGTCTTCGAGGAAGCGTGTGAGCTCGGCTTCCAACCGCTCGCTGCGGCTCGGGTAGACGTCCTGGGCCAACATCGACTTGCTGTAGTCGACCACCAGCACCACATCGAGGCCCGAGGCGGGCACGACCTCGGCCGTGCCGCCGTACTGCACCCGAAACAGGCCTCCCACCACGGCAACGACCGCCAGCGTGACGAACACCTGGGACAGCAACCGTGCGGGACGGTTCACGGTGTCGAGCAGCCGACGCAACAACACAGCGTTGCCGAGCCTCTCGATCGCCTTGGCCCGCTGACGCGCAGCCCAGACGAATGCAAACACCACCGCGAACACCACGAAGACCAGCGGCCACAGGTGCTCGTTGGCGGCGACCACCTCGTCGAGAGTGCCCGCGCCTTCGGACACGGCGCACAACACAGGACGCATCATGGGAACCTCCTCAGCCGCGTCGTTCGCAGCCCGATGTCCAGCAACAGCAGCAGCAACGCGGGCCACAAGAACCACTCGAATCGTTCGGGCCGCACCACGTTGCCCTCGATCTCCGAGCGCTCGAGTTTGTCGAGCAGGTCCTGGAAGCTCCCGAGCAGCTGCTCTTGATCGACCGCGGTGTAGGCGAATCCGCCGGTCACACTCGCGATGCGCTCGAGCTGTCCCGCATCGACCGTGCCGTCACGTCCTTGAAGGTCGCGGCCCATCAGCACGGTGAACACCTTGACCGAACGGTCTGCCGCTTCGGCTGCGACCGAGTCCGGGTCGTTCTCGCCCCAGTTGTTGAGGCCGTCGGTGAGCAAGACGACCACCTGACTCTCCGCTTCGGATTCGTCGAGACGGTTGAGCGCCACGCCCAGACCGTCGCCGATCGCGGTGTGCGTACCGTCAATCATCCCGATGCGCAGTCGAGAGACCAGCTGCCGCAACACCCCATGATCCATCGTCAACGGCGCCAACGTGGATACCGCCGAGCCGAACGCCACCAACGAGATCCGGTCACGCGGGCGGCGGGCGATGAAGTCGTCGACGACGGCTTTGGCCGCCGCCAAGCGGGTCGGCGGAATGTCGGGGGTCTCCATCGACTCCGACAGGTCGAGCACCAGCACGATGTCGATGCCCTCGTGTTTGATGCGGTCGGACCCCCGGGTGGACTGCGGTCGCGCCAAGCACACCACCACCAGCATCGCCGCAGCCAGCCGCAGACCATCGGGCAGATGCGCGAGGCGAGCCATGAAGCCCCCTCGCAGCCGCCCGAGCGAGCGCGCCCGAGAGAACTTCATCGTCGCCGGCCGGGGCATCCAGACCTGCCGCAACACCACGGCCAACGGCGGCAACACCAATGCGACGAACCACAGGGGCTGAGCGAACACCAGGTAACGAACCTGGCTCCCCACTGCAGCCCCCAGGACCGCAGCGACCACGGCCAAGGCCGCGAGTCCGAAGCCAATCACGTGCAGCGCTGTCTTCATGCGTCCGCCTTTTCGGGCTGTGGTTCGGGCTGCGGACGCGCCATCGAGCGCTCGACCATGCCCCGGACCTCACCCAGGGCTTGCTCCGCCGCATCCTCCTCGGGCGCGTAGCGGGCGAACTTCACCAGGTCGGTGCGTTGCAGAAACGCGATCACGTCATCGGCCGATAGCGGTGCGATGGCATCGCTGCGTCGGACCAGCTCGCGCCGAATTTCTTCGGTGGTGCGGTCGAGCGACGGCACCCCGAAACGCCCCTCGAGGTACCCCTTGGCGATCTCGGTGAGCTGCAAGTAGAACGGCACCAGGTCGTCGTCCTTCATGAGCTCCCCCTGCTCGAGCTCGTCGAGGGCCGACAGCGCGACCTCGTGCGGCGGAATGGGTGGGGGCGCGGGCACGACCTTGGGTTTGCGAAGCATGCGACGCACGACCACCCAACCGAGTAGCGCGAGTACGACCCCGGCCAGTGCTGCATAGATCGCCGTCTCGGCGCGGTCGTTCGGGTACGCGATCGACACCGGGTCGTCCTCGCCCTTGCGCACAGGGTCGACCTCGTTGGCGAGCAGCGCCTCCACCACGAACGGTTGCGGCGGCACGGTCACGGTCTCGACCGCCCCGGTCTCATCGACCGTCGTGAGCTCGAACGCGGGAATCGACGCCTCCCCGGGTGCGAAGTGCTGCAGCGTGAGCGTGAACGTCTTGCGCAGCGAGGCCCCGGTCGCTTCGACCTCCGAGTCCTGGGTATTGACGAGATGCAGCGGCGCAAAGTCGAGCTGCGTCGGCAGGTTCACCGTGATGCCGCGCGGGAACGCGACGATGACCTCGTACGTCAGCACGTCGCCGACGTTGGAGGGGTCCGGCGAGACTCGCGTCTGCACGGTGACGCCGTCCGTCTCGGTGGCGGCTGGCCCCTGCACGGGCACGGGTGCGGCGGGCTGGGGTGCTTGCAGAAGCAGCACGAACAGAGCCCACACGGTCATCGGTGTCATCGACGGTTCCTCCGAGCCCTACGTTTGAAGAACGCAACCAAGGGCGTCTGCCAGTCTTGGCCGCACTGAATGCTGACGGTGGGGAGCGATAGCTTGCGCATCAGCGCGTCGAACGACTCCCGCTCGGCGGCAACCTGCTTGGCGAACCGCTCGGTGTTGCCGCGCGAAAGGTCCACGAACAGGTCGTCGGTGATGCCCAGCATTTCGAGGTCCTCGACCGCGAGCAGCCCCACCGCAGGCAGGTCGAGCTCGATAGGATCCTCGACCCGGATCGGGATGATGTCGTGACGGCGCTTGGCCACCTTGAGCGCGTGCTCGAACCGTGTCTGCGCCTGGGGGTCTTCGCCAGTGTCGTCGACGAAGTCGCTGATCAACACCGCCACCGAGTGGCCCTTGTGCAGCCGCGCCAGGTACTCCAGTGCCGCGACGGGGGACGTGCCGCGATGTTCGGGCTCATGGGTGAGCACCCGCTGAATCACCGACAGCACGTGTTTGCGACCGCTGCGTGGCGGCACGAACACCTCGACCCGATCGGTGAAGCCGACGAGTCCCACCCGGTCGTTGTTGGCGATGGCCGAAAAGGCGAACGTGGCCGCCAGCCGAGCCACCAAGTGGCGTTTGTCGTAGTCCTGGCTGCCCAACGAGAGGCTTGCCGACATGTCGACCAGCAACATGACGGTGAGCTCGCGCTCCTCGGTGAACAGCTTGACGTGGGGTTCACCCGTGCGTGCGGTGACGTTCCAGTCGATCTTGCGCACGTCGTCGCCGGGTTCGTAGGCGCGCACCTCGGAGAACGCGATGCCTTGCCCGCGAAACACGCTCTGGTAGGAGCCCGCGAGGTGCTCGGTGACCAACCGTGAGGTCTGGATCTCGATGCGCCGAATGTCGCGCAACAGCTCCATCGTGCGCTCGCGCGCCGCTTCTGCCTCTGTCGACGTGGACATGGTGGGTGACCTTCGCCGCCGCCGCTACGGGACTTGCACGTGCTCGAGGATCTGGCGGGTGATCTGCTCGACCGTCTTGCCCTCGGCCTCGGCTTCGTAGCTGAGAATGATGCGGTGACGCAGGACATCCGGGGCGATCGCCTTGACGTCCTCGGGGCTGACGTAGCCGCGCCGCCTGAGGAACGCGTGCGCTCGCGCGGCCTGGAACAGCGCGATCGAGGCACGTGGAGACGCGCCGAAGTCGATGAACGGCTCGAGACCGGCAAGTCCGGCCGAACCGGGCGCCCGTGTCGCGCCGACCACATCGACGATGTACCGCCGCACCGGTTCCTCCACGATCATCTTGTCGAGCGTGCCTCGAATCGCGGTCAGCTCGTCGATGCCGATGACGGGCTCGGCCTTGGGCTGGTTGGCCGTGCTGCCGGAGCCCATGCGCTCCATGATCGTGAGTTCTTCGTCGGCCGTGGGGTACTCGACCTTGATCTTGAACATGAAGCGGTCGAGCTGCGCCTCGGGCAGGTTGTAGGTGCCCTCTTGCTCGATCGGGTTCTGGGTGGCCAACACCAAGAACGGTTTGGGCAACGCGTACGTGGTGTCCCCGATCGTCACCTCGCGCTCGGCCATCGCCTGCAACAACGCGCTCTGCACCTTGGCAGGCGCGCGGTTGATCTCGTCGGCCAGCAGCAGGTTGGTGAACACCGGGCCCTGCTTGTTGGAGAAGGACGCGGTCTGGTGGTTGTAGATGACCGTGCCCAACACATCGGAGGGCAGCAGGTCGGGGGTGAACTGCACCCGCGAGAACTGAAGGGACAAGCAGGTCGCCAGCGTGTTGACCGTGAGGGTCTTGGCCAAACCAGGCGCGCCTTCGAGCAGCACGTGGCCGCCGGTCAGCAGCCCCATGAACATGCGCTCGATCATGTCGGTCTGGCCGACGACCACCTTGTGCACCTCGGAGTAGAGGCGTTCCAAGAAGGCGGTTTCCTTCTCTACCATCTCGTTGACGAGTCGAATGTCGTAGGCACCAGCCATGATTGCTCCGGGCGTTCCGTTCCGTTTTCCTCGAGGGTCCGTGGCCGCGCGGCCGTCGTCGCCGTGCGGCGGGCCGCGCAACCGAGGTCGGTCGCGGATTATTCCCGGCCCCCAGGCGCCGCGCAACCGTCGTTCAGCGCCCCCTGCGGGGCGGTTTGACGGGGTCGGAGGGGTGATCTACAAAGCTGCCGACATGAAGCAGGACAACACCGACCGAATGTTCGACAAGCGCGTCGTCCGTCGCAACATCTCGACGGGTCGGATCCAGTCCGACGACTACGATCGGTTCTTGAACGCTCTGCCCGACGCCGCCGAGAACATCAAGCCCACCGAAGAGGGCGGCGACAACGACGGCTACGACGAGCGTCCGCCCGAGGCACAAGCCGACGCGGCCCAGCCCGCTGGCGATGCCGCGGCTGGCTTTGGCAGCCCCGCCCCTGGTGCGCTCCCCGACGCTGGAATTCCCGCGGCCCCCGCAGCGCCGCCCGTGGCTCCCGTGGCCGCGCCGACCGCGGCCGTGGTCCCGCCCGCCGCACCTGTAGCCTCGCCCGCCGCACCTGCGGCCCCAGAAGCCGCGCCTGCACCCGCCGCCCCGGCTCCCGGCGGCCTCCCCGGCACCGAGCCCCCGACCGGCGCCTGATCGTGCGTCGACGCGGCCCGTCCCTCCCCGTCCGCCATCTCCGTCGCCGCATCGCTCGATGTGCGGTGCTGGGCATGGCGGCGAGTGTGTTGGTTGCGGGCTGCCGCCGCATCGAAGAAGACGAGGCGCAACCGATCTTCATCGCAGAGCGTGTCGACGATCCCAAGGAGCTCGCCGAGCCTCCGCCGCCCAGTCCCCCGCAGCTGCCGCGCACCGTGGTCGTACCCGACTTCGCCGCGGTGGCCGAGGGGGTCGGACCATCGGTCGTCACGGTCATCGCCACGGTCCCCCGCCAGTCCGGCGAGCGCAACAAGGTGGTGCGTGGCCTCGGCAGCGGGATGCTCGTCAGCGCCTCCGGTGAAATCCTCACCAACGAGCACGTCATCGCATCGGCAACACGTGTCGATGTCGAGCTGTCCAACCGCGAGCGCGTGCCCGCCCGCGTCAAAGTCAGCGAACCGTTGCTCGACCTCGCGCTGCTCCAACTCGAGCGAGACATCAGCGGCTTGCAGCCGGTCTCCTTCGAACCCGAGCCCGTGCACCCCGGCCAGTGGGTGATGGCCGTCGGCCAACCCTTCGGACTCGGCAACACCGTCACCGTCGGCGTCATCGGTGGACTCGGCCGAGACCATCGCGACCTCGGGCGCCCCGACGGTCTGCAACCCGGCGGCTACTGGAACTTCATCCAGACCGACGCCTCGATCAACATCGGCAACAGCGGCGGTCCCCTCGTCAACCCCTCGGGCCGCGTCGTCGGCATCACCACCGCCGTGCGCAGCGACGGCCAAGGCCTCGCGTTCGCCACCCCCGCCGCGATGGCCGAGCGCTTTCTCGACGAAGCCCGCACCTTCGGCCGCGTCCGGAAGACACGTCTGGGCATCAACGCCAACGACGTCACCAACCCCTCCGACGGCCCCGGCACCGTCGTGCAAGTCACCAAGGTCGAGCCCGACGGCCCCGGCGCACGCGCCGGCCTCCAGAAGGACGACATCATCCTCCGCATCGACGACAACCCCGTCGCCCGCGTCTCCGACGTCGCCTACCTCGCCCAACTCTCCGGCGTCGGCCGCAAACTCGAGCTGACCATCCGCCGCGGCGACACACCTCCCCAAACGATCGAACTGATCCCAGACGAACGCGGCTAAGACGGGCCTGAACCTGTCCGGGAGCCTGAACCTGTCCGGAAGACATGCCCTCGATCTGAGCTGGGTTCTTCGGCGAGAGTTGACTGGCCACGTAGAACCGAGCGTTCTCGGGCACAGGGACCCCCGCGGGCGTCTCCAAGAAGACTGTCGCGCTGCCGCGGGGACGCTCGACGGCGCCCGAGTTCACCGCGAACCAGCACGAGCGGACGAGCTCGCGCTCGCCTCCAGCCTACTCGGTGCTGCGTGGCCTACGTGCCGTAGGGCGCGACCCGAACGCCGAACCGCTGCCGCATCAGCACGGTGCCCTCAGGGAACGCGACGTCGGTCACCCCGGACCTGAACAGGGCCAAGGCTTCGGCGTACGCCCTCAGAAATGCTCGACGAATCCTAGCGAGCATGCGCCTCGTGACCGGGTCCTCGGCGGCAAACGTGGGCCGGCGCCCGAACATCTCCTGCCCCTTGGCGGGCAGCGTGTTCCAGTGCTTCGCGCGGGCTCTTCGCATCCCGAGCACCGGCCGTCCCTTTCTCGCCACTGCAGCTTTGCGTTCCATCGCTCGCCGCTTCTCGGCCACACGAGCGCGCAAGGCTTCGTCGTCGAGGTCAGTCAGGAACGGCGGACGGTCCAAACGCAACGTCGCCACCGTGGGAACCTTGGACGGACGCGAGTACACCGCCCGACCCGAGCGCTGCGACGAGGAGCGCCACCGCAGCGTGCGCTTCTTGGACCAGATTCCATGGTCCGGTCGCTCGACCACGACCTCTTCACCAAAGGACATCGACGCCGACGTTACGCCCTTCCATGCCTCGGACGTCCTCACGATCCCGGCCTTGACCGGATTCGCCTCGTCGTACGCCATCGACTCGAGGACCCGCTCCGCCCCCAGAACGGTCTGGATCCCTGGGTCTCCCTCGAAGTTGGTTCCTGATCCGCCCCGGATCGCGTTGAGATTGCGAGAGATCAACGAGTTGAGTTCCTGCAAGAACTTCGACACGCAGCCACCGATGTCTCGCAACGTCAGATGGTAGTGCGAGCTCATGAAGCAGAACGAGTAGAGTTCGATCTTTCCCGCCTTCCTGTACTTCTCGGACACCCGCGCCAGACAGAACCGCACGATCGCGACCACCTTCGGCTTCGGCACCAGCCGGTAGCTCTGATTCACGCACTGGCAGGTCACCTTGACGATCTGGTCCTCCCTCAAGTCGCGTGGAGCGGTCACGTACACCGAGTCGGCCACCGACCAGACACCGTTGCAGAGTTTTCTCGAGGCCCGCTGGCCGCTGCATGTCTTCCGGACAGGAAGGAATCCCGCTGCATGTCTTCCGGACAGGAACGAACCGCCGGACAGGGGCGAACCGGACAGGAGCGAACCGGACAGGAACGAATCCGGACAGGAGCGAACCGGACAGGCGCGGCTAGCGTTGGTGGTTTCGTAGCCAGATGCGCGCGGCGTCGGGCTCGCGAAACAGCCGGGCAGGAAACGGCGGCCGGCTGTAGCGAATGAAGAAGTTCGCGAGCATGACGGAGACCGGATTGTTCACGAGCAGCGCGACGGCGGCCGTCGAGTCCTGCTCGTGTTCGTGGGCCGCGGTGCCCAGTGCTTTGCGGGTCATCGACACCACGCCCCTCGCGTCGACGAGCACGAGCGCAAACCGAGGCGAGAGTTCACGTTGGGCGCGGAGGAGCTCGGCCACCTCGTCGGCATCCATTCGAACGCCCTGTCGAAGCTCGATCTCGATGACGCCATCGGAACACAGCCGAAGCTCGGCGGCACGCACGCTCCGCGAGCGCTCGATCGCAGACCCCACGGTCGTAGTATAGGCAGGAGCCGACCTGCCCAGGTACGGCTATTCCCCGTCGATCTCTTCGGCCCACGCTTCGCCGCCCCAACCGCGCGAATGCGGGGAGCCGGCTTCTGCGGGGTCGAGCGCCGCAACCTCGGGCACCGAGGCATCGATCTTCAAGCGGCCCTGCGGACTGACCCGGACGACCGCCCGGGACACCGCAAACTCGGAGGGGTCGAACGCATCCACCTCGCTCCCGCGAAACAGCGCTCGACCCGTTGCGCTCACCACTTCGACGGCCGGCGAATCCATGCGCCCTTCGAGCGCTTCTCCAACCGCGATCCAGTGGTAGAGGTCCGAATACGGGGAATAGTAGTGGCGCGAAAGAGGGTCGTCGTAGGGGCCCACACGCTCATAGGACGGCAGCGAGGAATACACCGTGCTGCGCAACGAGGCGCCGAACCCCAGGTGCCGCATGCGGCCGAGCTGCCGGTTGCCCGGAGCGATGAAACGAACGACCGCGTCGGAGACCTCGACACCCGCGCCGGGGAGCTTGGCGCGAATCTGGGCGGCGATGTCTTCACCGACCGTCTGCACGAAACGACGCCGTGCTTCGAGACGGTCTGCGTCCCTGAGGTCCTCGCGAACACGCGCGGCAAACTCTCGAGGGCCCTCCTCGCGGGTGGGTGCGTGGTCGAGCGGTCGTGCCGAGATGCGGACACGTGTCTCGTCTGCTCGCTCACCACTGCGTGCGTGACAGCGCAGCTCTCCCAGGATCTCGAGTCCGTCGTGTTGGCGGCGAAACGTCGTGCGCATCACCGCAAACCCCTTGGCCACGGCCCGAGTCTTCACCACACCTTCGAGCGCCTGCTGCAGGTCTCCGATCAGCTCCTCGGTGTCGACATAGGCCGGCTTGCCATCGACGATGATGGCGACCACATCGTCGAATCCCGCGGTCTCGAACGCCCGCAGCAACGCCTCGAATACCCCGAGGTTGCCACTGAGGGTTGCGCGGAGCTCCTCGTTGGGATCGTCCTCCTCCCCTTCGGGCATGGGAAACAGCGCTTCGATCGACCGTTGCACGGCGGCGGACGGCTGCGGAAACGCGGAGGGCAATGTGACGGCGAGCGAGGCGTGAAACATGCGCGCGGCCCCACCGTAGCGCGGCTCAGCCCCCGCGGACCAGGGCGTCGAGCGTGCGTTGGGTGATGGGGTGATAGCCCGCCCGCGCCTTGGCGTAGATCCGCTTGGCGTCCGCATCCCGGTCCGACTCGATGAGCGCCCGATACAGCGGCGTGAGGAACTTGCGGCGTCCCACCCCGAGCAAGAAGGTCTCCAGCGCCGCGTCGGCCTGACGGTAGCCGCGACGCACCGACACCTCGAGCCACTGGGCGAGGATCTCCGAGTTCGTCGAGACCGTGAGCGAGAACGCCTCGTCCAGCGTCGCCATGTCTTGGGGGGAGAACGACTCCGGAAGTGCTCGGAGGAAGTGCAGCCACTCGTGCGGCGTCCAAGCCTTGGTGTCCAGCTTCGTGGCGTGAACCTTGCCCTCGAGCATCGCCTTCAAGGCCGCGTCGACCTCGTCGAACGCAGCCGAGTGCGGCGAGGGAGCTCCAGGGCCCATGCCGGGCTGGTGAATCCAACCATCGAGGTCGACCGGTGCCTTGCCGGCCAGCGGCGCGTGCTTCTCCAACAGCTCGCCTTTGACGAACGCCTCGAAGTCAGTGGTGCGCACGCTGGTGAACGCGTGGTTGGTGAACCATTGCTGAAGGAACGGGTCGAACGCCTCTCGACCGTAGGTCTCCTCGAGCAACCGCAGCAGCAACGCTCCCTTCTCGTAGGGCACGTTGGTCAGCCCATCGTCGGGATCGCGTCCGGCCAGGTCGGTGGAAAGGCGCTGGTCGGGCTCGGGCAGCTCCGCGAGTTCCTTTTCGAGGTCTTGCTTGCCGAGCATCGCCTCCATCTCCTCGCGCTCTCGGCCATACAGCGACTCCATCACCCGTCGTTCGACGTAGACCGTGAACCCCTCATTGAGCCAAAGGTCCCCCCACGATGCGTTGGTCACCAGGTTGCCCGACCACGAGTGCGCGAGCTCGTGCGCGATCAGAGCGACCAGCGAACGATCGCCTGCGAGGATCGTCGGCGTCGCAAAGGTCAACCGCGGGTTTTCCATGCCGCCGAACGGAAACGCGGGCGGCAGAACCAGGATGTCGTACCGCTCCCACTGGTAGGGGCCGTACAAGCCCTCCACCGCGTCGATCATCGTCTCCACATCACCGAACTCGGCGACCGCGGTCCCCAACACCGACGGCTCCGCCCAAACGCCGCTGCGCGGTCCCAGCTCGGCAAACTTCACATTGCCGACCGCCATCGCCACCAAGTACGACGGGATCGGTTGGTCCATCGAGAACCGGAACTCGCCGGGCTGCTCGCTCGGCTCGCCCTTCGCAGCCATGAGCGCGGTGAGCCCACCGTCGACGTGCACGACCGCGTCATAGGTGGACCGCACGCCCGGGGTGTCCTGGCACGGGATCCAGGAGCGGGCGTGAATCGCTTGCGACTGGGTGTAGAGGAACGGGCTCGCCCCGTCGGCGGTCTGCTCCGGCGAAAGCCACTGAAGACCCGACGCGCCCGGAGAGGTGGCGTACTCGATGCGCACGGCGTCCACGTCGTCGGGAAGCGCGACCTCGAGGGCTTGCCCGAACTCGGCATCGGTGACGGCAAAGGTGGCCTCTTTCCACGGCACGTTTGCCTTGGCCAGAGGGCGCAGCTCACCGACGGTGCCGACCTGCACCGCCCGTACGTCGATGCCGCGCACGTCCAGCATCAGTGGGGCGTCGGAATCGAAACGCTCGACGCCGATCGTCGCGGTCCCCGACAGCACGCGTGCGCCGAAGTCCACCGACAAGTCGAACCCGGTGTGACGTACGACCACCTCATCCGGACGCGCGACCGAGTGAACATCACGGGCAGCGACCGGCGCGGGGGTGTCGTCCGCGGCACCCAGCGGAGGCCGTGGTGGACCCCCGGGCCGCTCGGCCCCGGGACGACAGCCGAGGAGCAACGTGGCGGCCAACAGTGCGTATGAGGTGCTTCGCGCAAGCATCGCAAACGCCGGGTACCCGGCCCCGACCGGAATTGCAATCAGCCGAAGTAGCAATGGTAGCTTACGTTCTCACAAGGGCGTTTTCGTGCTCGGAGCCTTCCTGAGCCACGAAAGACCCCACAAGGTAGGTCTGGGGACCTCTCTGCAACTTTTTGCTCAAGTCCTGAACATTTTTGTTGATAAGAAAAAATGTAAGCTGCATTATCGTAACCGGTCGCAGCAAAAGGTCGCCCCCATGCCCAACGCTCTCTCGATTCGTGCCTCGCTCGCCCTTGCCGCCGCCTCTCTTCTCTCCGGCGGTTGCGACTTGCTCGACGTGCTGTCTCCAGAAGGAGACACGCTGATCACGGTGTTCGCGAATCACCACGCAACGCCCGAGGACGGCTTGGTGCCTGACCGCGGCGGCGACGGCGAGCTTCGTGTGTTCGAGAACGACGAAGGCTGGACCGTGCACCTGACCTCCGGAGTCATCACGACCGAGGGCGCGACGCTTCAGCGCTGCGACGGGCAGGAGTCGGCCATCGAGCTCTACTTCGGCGCATTCGCCGAAGATCTGCGCAGCGCCGACTTCGACCGACGCACCTTGGGGGGCGCCGAGGTCGGAGCGAGCGAATACTGCGGCGTGACCGTGCACTACGGGCCCTTCTCGGCCGAGACCGACGAAGTACCGACCGACATGGACGCGCAAACGGTCGATGGACACACGATCTTCATCACCGGCTACGCCGAGCGCGGTGAGGACCGGGTGCCGTTCGAGCTCGCCGTCGACGGCAGCGCCGACGTGTTCGTCGACCTCGCGGACCGCCCCGAAGGTGCGCTTCGCGTCAGCGGCGACGAGCCGTTCCCGGTCGAAGTCACCATCTCCAAGACCTACGACCGCTTCTTCGACGGTGTGGATTTCACGGACTTCGACCAGGCGGACCTGGAAGCCAATGCGTTCGCCATCTTGGAGCTCGAAACACGCGTCGAAGTGAAGCGCTGAGCCGTCACGGCCGCGTCCGCCCGGTCGGCTATGCTTGGCCGGCGTGCACGTCTGCCCTCACTGCCACGTCTCCAATCCGCTCGGCACGACCCAGTGTCAGCGATGCGGGGTGACGTTGGCCGGGGGCGAGCTCTCCACCCAACCGACCAGCGGAGCGTTTCACGGCCAGATCCAGCAGGACCCGATGATCGGGCGCTGGATTCTGGACCAATACCTCGTGCGCGCGAAGATCGGCGAAGGCGGAATGGGTGCCGTCTATCTGGCCGAGCAACCTTCGGTCGGCCGCAACGCGGTCATCAAGATCATGCACCCGTGGTTGTCGCGTGATCCGAAGATCGCGGCGCGCTTCGACACCGAAGCTCGGGCCGCGGCGCGTCTACAGAACCCGCACATCGTCTCGATCTACAACTACGGTCGGCTGCCCGACGCCACGCTGTTCATCGCGATGGAGCACCTCGAGGGGTGCACGATCGCCGACCTCATGCGGGAGCAGGGGCGCATTCACCCCCACCGTGCGGTCAAGATCGCCACGCAGGTTTGCGAGGCACTCGAAGAAGCCCATCGCCGCGGCGTCGTGCATCGAGATCTGAGCCCTCGCAACCTCATGCTGCTCGCCCGCCGAGGCGGACCCGACTTCGTAAAGGTGCTCGACTTCGGCGTCGCCAAGCTGCACGACGCCGAAGCCACGGGCCGAGGTGCGGTTGGAACTCCTGGCTACATGGCCCCCGAGCAGCTGCGGGACGAGCCGATCGACGGCCGCGCCGACATCTACTCCCTCGCGCTCATCCTCTACGAGATGCTCACTGGGCGTCCCGCGTTCGAGGCCAGCTCTCCTGCGGCCTTGATGAACAAACACCTCAACGAGCTGCCGCGCTCGATGCTCGCAGCTTGCCCTGGGATCGACATCACCCCCCAGCTCGAGGCGTGCGTGATGCGAGCGTTGGCCAAACATGCCTATCAACGCCCGCAGACCGCCGATGCGTTCGCCGAAGAACTGTGGACCGCCATCATGGGCACGCGCATGTTCGTCGCCCCGCCCGAGCTCGTGGCTGCGAGCGCACCGACCCGACCCCGAGTCAGCAATGGTGCGGTGTTGCTGGCGGTGATCACCGCGATCACGTTGATGGCGGGTGCAGGCGCAACCGCCTACTGGCTGCTGCGCGATGCGCCGGAGCCCGCCACCGACCCGGCCACCGAGGCGCTGCCACGTGCCCCGAAGGCGCCCAGCACCCCTGGCCTCGATCCCCCGAGTCCGGCCAAGCGCGCGCTCATGTTGCACACGGTGCCGGAGCTGGAAGCCGAACTCGAGCGCGTGACGGTGCTCAGCGGGTTGCCCCGCGACACCACCGACCTTTCGCTCGCCGAGTACCGACGCGCCGCCAGCACGCCTCCGCCCGGGGCCGACCCCGAAGCCTACCGCAAGTCGCTCCTCGCCGAGCTCATTCTCCGCTGGCGGGCCGCGCAGACCGACAACCCTTCGACCGACCGTGACCTGGACGAGTTGGAGGCGATGTTCCTCATGATGCGCAGCCCATTCGACGTCAAGACGAGACAACGAATGCTCGCAGAACTCAAAAAGGCCACGGCCAAAGAGCCGGACCCCGAGCAAGCCGTCAAACGCAAACTGCTGGAATGGATTGCGACCTTCGGTGACGCTCCCGATGACGAGGCCCCCACCCTCGTCGAGGAGTGAACCGCGCAAAACACGGTGCTTCACTGCTGTGCGCTCGCGCTGCCCTGCGCGATACTCCGGCCGTGAGCGACGCCTCCAAGTCGAAGTCCGACGTCCGCATCGAGGTCGAAGACGACCGCACCGGAATGCATCCGGTGACGCTCGAGCGTGCCGTGCTCGACCACCTCAACTACACCGTGCTCAAAGACGCACGGTCCGCCAACCTGGCCGACGTCTACACCGCGGTCGCCCATGCGGTGCGCGACCGACTCGTGCAGCGGTGGATGCAGACCCAACGGGCCTACTACGACCAAGACGTCAAACGCGTCTACTACCTGTCGGCCGAGTTCCTGATGGGTCGCGCCTTGGGCAACAACCTGCTCAACCTCGGTCTCTGGGACAAGGTGAAAGAGTTGCTCGGCTCGCACGGCGTGGAGCTCGATCACCTGCTCGAAGAAGAACATGATCCCGGCCTCGGCAACGGCGGCCTCGGTCGCCTGGCCGCATGTTTTCTCGACTCGATGGCGACCTTGGGCATCCCCGGGGTGGGCTACGGCATTCGCTACGAGTTCGGCATCTTCGAGCAACACATTCAGGACGGGTGGCAGGTCGAAAAGGCCGACGCGTGGCTGCGGTATGGCTATCCGTGGGAAGTCGCTCGGGTGTCCTACGCGGTCCCCGTGCAGCTGTACGGGCGGGTCGAAAACAGCCAGGACGAACACGGCAACCACGTCGCGCGTTGGGTCGACGCGCAGAGCGTGCTCGGTGTCCCCTACGACGTTCCCGTGGCTGGCTACGGCAACAACACCGTCAACACGCTACGTCTGTGGCGCGCGCGCGCCAGCTCCAACTTCAACCTTGGTGTCTTCAACGACGGCGACTATCGCCGCGCGGTGCAAGAGAAAGCCGATGGCGAAACGATCTCCAAGGTGCTCTATCCCGACGATCGTTCGGCGGAGGGCCGCGAGCTGCGGTTGAAGCAGCAGTACTTCTTCACCTGCTGCTCGATCGCCGACATTCTGCGGCGCTACCTCAAGCACCACGACACCTTCGACGAGCTGCCCAACAAGGTCGCCATTCAGCTCAACGACACCCACCCCGCGATCGCGGTGGCCGAGCTGATGCGCGTCCTCGTCGACACCCACGCCGTCCCGTGGGAGCGCGCCTGGGAGATCACGCGCAACACGATCGCCTACACCAACCACACCCTGCTGCCCGAAGCGCTCGAGACATGGCCGCGCAGCATGTTCGGCCGCCTGCTCCCGCGTCACCTGCAGCTCATCGAAGAAATCGATCGCCGCTTCCGCCGAGAAGTGCAGATCTTCGCCCCGCAAGACACCGACCGGGTCAGCCGCATGGCCATCGTGTCCAACACCGACGACCCATCGATCCGCATGGCCCACCTCGCCGTGGTCGGCTCGCACAGCGTCAACGGGGTTGCCGCGCTGCACAGCGAGCTGCTGCGCACGCGCGTCCTGAAGGACTTCGCCGACATCTGGCCGCACAAGTTCAACAACAAGACCAACGGCGTCACCCCGCGTCGCTGGGTGCTGTTGGCCAACCCGCGTCTGTCCAAGGCGATCTGCTCCCGCATCGGCCAAAACTGGGTCACCGACCTCGACCAGCTCGAGAAGCTCTCCGCATACGCCGACGATGCCGAGTTCCATCAGGAGCTGCGTGCGATCAAACGCGCCAACAAGGAAGACCTGGCCAAACTGATCTACGAGCGTCACGACCTCGAGGTCTCACCCGACTCGATCTTCGACGTGCAGATCAAACGCCTGCACGAGTACAAGCGGCAGCTCCTCAACTGCCTACACATCATCGCCCACTACCAGCGCATCAAGGCCAACCCCGAACTCGACGTGCAGCCGCGCACGTTCATCTTCGGAGGCAAGGCCGCGCCGGGCTACGTGAAGGCGAAGCTGCACATCAAGCTCATCAACGACGTCGCCGCCACGATCAACGCCGACCCCGCCATGCACGGCAAGCTCAAGGTGCTGTTCCTGGCCAACTACAGCGTCTCGCTCGCACAGCAGATCATTCCGGCCACCGACGTCTCCGAGCAGGTTTCGATGGCCGGCAAGGAAGCATCGGGTACGGGCAACATGAAGTTCGCGATGAACGGCGCCCTCACCTGCGGCACGCTCGACGGCGCCAACATCGAGATTCGCGAAGCCGTGGGTGAAGACAACTTCTTCCTGTTCGGCCTCGATGCAGCCGAGGTTCGGGCCAAGAAAGAAGCCGGATACGACCCACGGGCCGAGATCGAGAAGAGCGAACGCCTCCGTGGCGTGCTCGAGCTGATCGCCTCGGGCTTCTTCTCCCCCGACGACCCCAAGCGTTTCGATCCGGTGTTGCACGACCTGTGGCACTCCGACCCGTACCTGGTCTGCGCCGACTTCGACGCCTACTGCGACGTGCACCAGCGCATCGATGCGGCGTACGCAGATCCGGACCGGTGGGCCAAGATGGTCGTGCACAACCTGGCCAACGTCGGTCGCTTCTCCAGCGACCGCACCATTCGCCAGTACGCCGACGACATCTGGGGCGCCAAACCCGTATCGGTCAAACTCGGGGACTGAGTCCACACCGGGCCTTGCATCCCGCGAGGCTCGGCGGTACTCCACCCGGCTCCATGCACGTCGGCATCGACTTCGGTACGTCCAACACCGCGGTAGCGCTCGCCGACGAGGGCGGAGCCGTTCGTTTTCTCGAGTTCTCGCTGCTGGGCGCCCCCACGCAGAGCTTTCGCAGCCTGCTGTTCTTCGACCCGGAGGCGCAGGAGGTCGGCACCCCCATCGAGTTTCACGCAGGCACGGGCGCCATCGAGGCCTACCTCGAGGCCTTGGGCGAAGGACGCCTCGTGCAGTCGTTCAAGACCCACCTCACCACCGCATCGCTGGGACGCACGCAGATCGGCCACCACGCCATCTCGCTCGACGACATGCTGGTGCTCTTCTTCACCCGGGTCCGCGAGCACATCGAGCAAAGCTGGGGGAACGCCCCCGACGCGGTGACGCTCGGCCGCCCGGTCCGGTTCGCGGGCGCCGATTCAGACGCCGACAGCGAGGCCGCCCAGGCTCGCCTCGAGGCGGCCGCCCTCCGCAGCGGCTTCGCCACCGTGGACTTTCAGCTGGAGCCGATCGCCGCTGCGTTTCACTACGAGCGTTCCTTGTCTCGACCCGAACTCGCGCTGGTTGCCGACTTCGGCGGCGGCACGACCGACTTCTGCCTCATGCAACTCGGCGGCGATGCGGGGCGAGACCGACGCGACGACATCGTTGCGACCGGGGGTGTGGGTGTCGCCGGGGACGACCTCGACGCCGCAATCATCGAACACGTCGTCTCCCCCGAGCTCGGCAAGGGCAGCCGCTACCGCGAAATGGGTCGCGAAAAGGCCGTGCCCAGCTCCTACTACTACAAGCTCTCCCGCTGGCATCACCTGTCCTTTCTCCGCGGCAAGCGGGTCCGGGCCGAGCTCGAGCGGCTGCTCCGCGCCGCCCTCGAACCCGACAAGATCGAGGCGTTCATTCACGTGTTGGAGAACAACCAGGGCTTTCACCTGCACAAGGCGGTCGAGCGTCTCAAGATCGCACTGTCCTCCGAAGAACACGCCACCTTCCACTTCGAGGACGACCCCGTCGACATCGAAGCCCCCGTCCGTCGCGCCGACTTCGAGCAATGGATCGCGCCCTGTGTCGAGGCGATCACCACCAGCCTCGACGAAACCCTCACGCGTGCAGGCTTGACCCCCAGAGAGGTCGACCGCGTGTTCATGACCGGCGGCACCGCATTCGTGCCCTGCGTCCGCCGAGAGTTCGAACGCCGCTTCGGTGCCGACAAGCTCAGCGGCGGCGACGAGCTGATGTCGATCGCCTCCGGTTTGGCGATCCGCTGAGCCCCGGCAAGCAGGCGTACACTCACGGTATGCGCAGGTCGGTCCTGCTTCCTTGTCTGCTCGCCATCGGCTGTCGCGGAGGCGCACCGTCACAGCCGACCGAACCTGAAGCCGCGGTCCGCATCCCGACTGGCATTGCGACCGAGCCCGAGCGCGCGCGTCCGTGGTCGCTTCGACTCTCGGACGCGCAGCTCAGGGTGGGAGCGCTGAGTCCCACGGACGACGGGGGTCTCATCCTGGCGGGCACGTTCGAGGGGTCCCTGACGACTCCCGGTTTCGGGACGACGTACGCGAATGGCGACAGCGACGTCGTTCGCTTGGCGCTCGATCCCGCCGGTGAGGTCGTCGACGCTCAAACCTTTGGAAGCGACGGAGACGACACCCTGGAGGCGCTCGATGACGGCCTGCTCTCCCTGCGAAGCTGGGGCCGGCTCGAACTCCCGGGCGTCACCGTCGAACCTCCAGCGCCCAGCCACAGCTACATTCCGCCCGTCGTCGGCATCGTGCTGGACCTGAGCACCGACCCACCCACGCTCACCGCCCGAGTTCCGGACGCAGCATCACTCGCCGCGTGGCGCCTCCCCAGCGGAGACGTCATCCTGGCGGCGCACTTCGACGATGGGGAAACGCGGAGCTTTTCGCGACTCGAGCGTCTCGCGGGCGGACGCGCCCTGTGGGCGACGGAGTTCGAGAACGTCGAGATCGACACGGTCGTCGCCAGCGATGACGCGCTGTGGGTCGCAACCCGCGGGCAGCGTCGGTTGGCCGTGTCGCGGGTCGACCTCTCCAGCGGCGCGAGCTCTTCGTCCACCTACGAGGTTCGGCCTGGCTTCGACGACCTCGGTTCGATCGTGGCCCTCGCCCCCAACGGTGACCAAGCCTGGGGTCACACCTCGGGCCCGCCGAAGGACGGCATGAGCCATGCTGCCCTGCCCTTCGTCGCAACCCGCGACACGTTCACGCCCTTGCTCGACGCCACCGCCTTCATGCTCGACGCAGACCCGGGCACCGGCGACGTGCTGCTGTCCGTCCTGCATGCGGGCGCCATTCACGACGGGCCCAGCGTCGCCGAACCCGGCGTCTACCTGCTCGAAGCAGGGTCCCCACGCCGCATCGCCGAGTCCGCCACCCGCGGCGCCCTCACGCCAACCCACGCCGTGCTCGTCCGCGACTGCGACCAAGCCCTGTGCGTCGAGGCCATCCCCCGCTGACCCGCCCTCGAGGCGGAGCGGGGGTCGAGTTCAGCCCGGTGGCATGCACTCGAAGATCTCCACCTGGTCGGTGTTGTTCTCGGTGTTGCACTCGACGGTGAGCGCTCCGCCCATGCCGTCGTCGTTGACGACCATCGTGATGACACCGCTGATCTCGTCGCCAATCTCGCACGAGACCTCGCGACACTCCCCGACGGGCACGGGCTCGGCCGTATAGGCGACACACAACACCGCGCCCGCGGTGTCCTCCCCTTGATAGAACGTAGCCGGGAGCGCGGCGGCGACCGGCTTGAGGCCGCGGTTACAGACCGTGCCCTCCAACACAATGTCGGCTCCCGCGAAGGTGCAGGCGGTGTCTTCGAGCTTGCCCGTGATGTCCGGCAGGTCTTCGGCGGCGGACGCCCCCTGGCGGTTCTGTCGATAGTTGTTGAGTTCGTCGACGGTGAAGTTCTGCGTCCAGGCGCCCGCGGGCGGGACGGAGAGGTCGTCTTCGATGTTGGTCACCGAGTACGCATGTTGGTTCCACAACGGGCGCGAGCTCGCCCACCGATCCAGACGGTCACGCAGCACGCGGACGCCCGTGACGGCGATGTCGGGCGGGTGCACGGCGCGGCAGGTGTTGCCGCCGGGCGGTGTGCCTGGCAGGGGTACCTCGCACTGGTGCCCTTCGAGGCACTCGTCATCGCTCGTGCATCGACAGAACCCCTCCACGCACGTGCCCAGGCCGCAGCCGTCATCGTCTTCACAGCGCAGACCACGGTGAATCGGGTCGACCTCGGGGCAGGTCACGTTGCAGTTGGTGTTGGACCCGACGAGGATCTCGGTGTTCTCGTCGAGGTCGGGGTCGGCCACGATCGGGTTCTCGTACCAGGTGCACGATGTGCGTGCGGCCGAGTACAGCACCTCGCCCGAGCTCCCGTCGTAGACGCGAACGAAACACTCGTCGCCGTAGACAGCCTCGGCTTCGCCGTCGCCTTCGAAGTCGAACACCGAAGACCCGGTCCGCGACGACGACGCATCCTGCGACGGTTGGGTCCACCGAATGAAGTCACCGCCGCATCCGGCCACGTTGCCTGCGCAGTCGAGGTCGTAGACGAGGTAGGCCGTGCCGCCCGCGGCCGCGATCTCCGGAAAGCCGTCGTTGTCGAAGTCGCCGACCGTCGGCGGGCCGCCGACGCTGATCGGTGCCGAGAGCAGCTGTTGCCCACCCAGCGTGTGCAGATAGACGGTCCCCGAGTCGACCGTGACGATCTCCGCCACACCGTCGAGTGTCTGGTCGTCGAACGACTCGGGCGTCGCACCGGGCGTGCCGAAGTCGGCGAAGCCGTAGTGCTGCCCGCCCGGACCCCCTTCGTAGGCCAGCACCCACTGCGAGGTCGCCATTTCCCAGCGGTAGACGTCGTCGAGCACCAGCTCGACCGCGCCGTCGACATCCACGTCCCCCAGCACGCTGATCTCCCCGGGCCCGACGTATCCCATCGTCTGCCCCGGGTTGAGCCGCGTCCCGTCGAGACCCGAGAACACCTCGGTGCCCGATATGACCTCAGGGAACATGTCGCCGTCGAGGTCGTGCACGGCCGGACCGTCCCAGCGGTTGACCGCCGAAAGACCGGACTCGGTCGCCGTCCACCAGGTCTCGAACGACGCGCCGTTCCACTTGTACGCGACGAGCCCTGTCACGCCACGCTGGGTGACGATCTCGGGAACACCGTCCGCGTCCAAGTCGGCGATCGCGGGCGGCGAGGCGGCGATCGCAGGGTTGGCGGGGTCGTGAATCGATTCGACCACCTCGCAGGTCTGCCCGTTGAGGATGCGAATGACACCGTAGAAGGCCGGGTCGGATCCCGCGGCGGCCTCGGACCCGCCATCGGATCCGTTGTAGGTCACGATCAGAATCTCCGCCGCGGCGCCCGAGTCGTTGGGCAACTGCGCGACCAGAGGCGTGGTCAGCACGTTGGCGTGGTCGGGAAACGGGTCTCCAGGCTCGGGCGCCAGCCACTCACATTGCACGCTCGGCTCGAACAAGCCAATCACCACGTCCTGCCGGCACTCGTCGTTGACGTCGCCGCGCGGGCCTTCGCCGTACGGAATGCACCAGCCGCCGCCTTCATCGGCGGGCAAACACCCCTCGGCACAACAGTAGGTGTCCCCGTCACACTCGGTGTCGTCCTGGCACTCCCCGTCGGTGGGCACACACTCGCCGCCCGCGCAAGCCTGGTCCTCCGGGCAACTCGCGGTGCTCATGCACGCCTGCCCGCCGATGCCGGTGCTGTCGCCCGTCGAATCGTCGGCCGCCCCGGTGCTGTCGCCCGGACCCGTGGTCGCACCGCTCGACCCACCCGGTCCCGAGCTGCCGATCGTCGTGAGCGTGGGATCGGACGCGCTCGAGTCGTCTCCCCCGGGGGCGGACGATCCGCACGCGGTGACGAACACGAGAAGAGAGGACAAGGACGTCGGAAGTACGCGAGGCAAACGAAGCATGCAGAACCGCGTCGGTTGGACACCGCATCGGCCGCATTCGTCCGGGGGGCCCTCACGGGCGGTTTTCGCCGCCCGCGCTTTGACAGAGTGCGCCCAGGGGCGCAGGCTCGGGGCGACGATGTCGGAGAAGCCCGCGACCAAGGGGCGGCGGCTGTTCAAGCTCGCCAGCATGACCGCCCAAGTTGCGGGTGGATACGCGAAGAACCGCATCAAGTCGGTCTTTCAGAGCGAAGAAGCGTCGCAGGCGGATCGCACGCACATGTACGAGAAGTCGGGCGAGGTCATCGCCAAGACGCTGGGCGAGCTCAAGGGCGCGGTGATGAAGGTGGGGCAGATGGCCTCGGTCGCCGCCGACATGTTGCCCAAAGAGGTTCAAGACGCGCTCACCAGCCTCCAGCGCGAAGCGCCTCCGATGCCGTTCGACGTCATCGCCAACCAGATCGAGTCCGAGTTTTCCGCGCACCCGCAGACCCTGTTCAAGAGCTTCGAGCGCGTTCCGTTTGCGTCCGCGTCGATCGGCCAAGTGCACCGCGCGGTCACCGACGACGGCCGAGAAGTCGTGGTCAAGGTGCAGTACCCCGGGGTCGACAACGCGGTCGACTCCGACCTCGCCCACCTCAAGCTCGCGCTGCGAGCCAGCGGCATGGTGCGGGTACCCAAGAAGTCGCTCGACGCCGTGTTCGAGGAGCTCAAGGCACGCCTGCACGAAGAGCTCGACTACACCAACGAAGCGGACAACGTTCGCTACTTCTTCGACCACTACGCAGACCGCGAGGGTGTCGTCGTGCCCGAAGTCGTGGGCGAGCGAAGCTCGGGCCGAGTGCTCACGCTCACCTACGAGCCGGGTGCCCATCTCGACGAAGCGCGCGGGTTCTCCCAGGACGTGCGCGACCGAATCGCGGACAACCTGTTCGACCTGGTTGCCGAGCAGGCGTTCGACTTTCAGGTCATTCACGCCGACCCCAACCCGGCCAACTTCGCCTTTCGCCCCGACGGTTCGATCGTGCTCTACGACTTCGGCTGCGTGAAGACGCTCGATCCGAAGATCGTCGAGGCCTACTTGTTCTCGGTTCGCGCCAGCCTCGAAGAGCGCTACGAAGACCTCGAGCAAGGCATGATTCACCTCGGCGCCCGCAACCTCGAGGGCGCTCCGGTCCCGCCCGAGTACTACAAGGTCTGGCGTGACGTGCTCGCCAAGCCGTTCATCGGCGGCACCTTCGACTATGGCGAAGCGCAGCTGCAGCGCGAGGCGATGAAACATGTGCCCGGCTTCATGGCCAAGTACCTCACCTCGTTCCAGCCCCCGCCCGAGCTCGTCTTTCTCGACCGGGTCGTCGTCGGCCACTACGGCACACTGCGGCGCCTGGGCGCCCAGGCCGACTTCCGGCCCAAGCTCGACGCCTACCTAGAACGCGCCCCCGCATCCTTGCACTGACGCCCCGACCACGGTGGGGTCGGACCGCATCGCACCGTCGAAGTCGTCGGGCACTTCGGGGTGCGCCGCAACGCTGTCGACGCCGTCGCAGCTCTCCAGGCGCAGGTCCCCCGCCGCGGCGTCGACGAACCACGAGGCGTCGCCGCCCTGCACGTTGCCCACATCGGCTGCCGACGCACCGTCTCGTGCACGGATGTCGCGATTGCTGAGGTTGCCGTGCAAGGTGAGGCTGCTGGTCACGTCCCAGCGGTACTCGATGCCCGCCCCATAGGCATCGGGGTGACTCATGTAGACCGTGTTGTGGGCGACGAGCATGTCGACGCCGCGCTCGATGATGATGCCGACGTCGTGCTCACGACTCCCGGCGTGCTCGGAGAACACGGTGTTGTTGATCACCCGGGTGCCGTAGACGGTGTCGACGAGTCCGATGCCGATGCCCCGCGCGCAGTTGAGGATGCGGTTGCGCGCGATCATGTGGCCGGTGCCTTGGGCGCTGTCCCACATGTGAATCGCGTGTTCGGACAACCCGCCGGTATAGGTCATGTTGTCGCGCTGCTCCGGGAAGCGACCGTGGGCGGGGCGCTGCACACCGTCGGCGTCACAGTAGATGCCGTCGAATACGTTGTCGTGCACGTTCCAGTCGCGCGCGTTGTGGGTGTCGATGCCGCCCGTGTAGCAGGTGGTGTTGCCATCCGACGCGCCGTAGCCCCACACGTTGTCCCGACCGGCGTCGGTCATGCGGAACTGGCTGCACGAGACTTCCACATCATCCACCGAGCCTTCGCCCACGCTCGACTTCAGGAACTGCTGTCCACCGTCGACCATGTGCACGTCGTGAATCACCGCCGCATCGCCATCGGCCCAGATGTGAATCAGGTGAAAGATCGACCGGGACACGGTCAGGTGCGCCACCGCGACACCGCTGGCGGCGATGGTGATGGGCGCCGTGCTGCCCCCGTGCGAACGGTAGGCTCCGTCGATCACGACGGCCGACGCATCGCCGCTCTCCGAACGCAGCGTGATGTCGGGCGTGGTGATGTAGATCCCCGAGTACCCGCCGTCGGGCGCTTCGGGCAGCGTGTACGTGCCGTCGGCGAGCACGATCGTGTCGCCCGAGTTTGCCGAGGACACGGCAGCACGAAGGCTCATCTCCCCTGCGCCCTCGACCATCACGGTGCCTTCGCCCGCCGGGGACACTCGAATCTCGGCCCCGTCGCGCACGGGGAGCTCGAAGTCGGCGCACAGCGCAGGCGGCTCGATCGGGGGGTCGTCCGTGTCGGACGTGTCGTCTCCTCCGGTCGATCCGTCCCCCGCGCTCGTCGACCCGTCGCTCGCGGAGCTCTCGCCCATGCTGGTGCCCTCGCTCGCGGCCGTGCCCGCGCTCGAGGCCGTGGTGTCCGACGCTGTCCCGCCCGAGCCGCTGGTGCTCCCGTCCGAGCCGAACTCGTCCGTGTTGCCGCCGTCGTCCCCGCACGCCACCAACGCCGCCACGCACACCGCAAGAGCCGTTTTCCGCATGCAACGGGGATATCAAGGCCCTGCCGCGGCCACCATCGGCAGGACTACCGACTTTGGGCAGCTCCGCTATTCTGCCCGGCATGCGAACGCTCGCTTTGGCCCTCGCCCTGCTCGCCGCGGGCTGCCAGGACTACACCACGGGGGTCCAGACGATCTGCAACGCGCCGCGCGACTGCCAGCAGTGCCAAGGCGCCGAGCCTGCCAAACGAGACCAGCTCATGGCGCAACACATGAGCCGAAGCGTGCGCAACGAAGAGGCCCGTGCCCTTCAAGAGAAGCTCTCCAAGCTCGACGATGCCGAGCGCGCCAAGCTGCTGCGTGAAGCCGCCGAAAAGGCCGGCCTCTCCAGCTGCATTCTCGCCGAGCGTTTCGAGGGCCGCGCCAAGGCGTGGGCGGAGCGTGAAAAGAACGGGCCGGGCGAACCTCCGCCCGAGTGAGGCTCACCGCAGCGCGCTCTCGACGATGCGCACGTCGGGGTGCCGCACCACGCCGCCCAGCGCCTCGACCCGCCGCTGCTCGTCGCGACCGCGGGTTCCCGCCGGCACCACCATCACACGCGGCGGATCGAGTTCGTCGCGCTTGCGCAGGTGAGCGTAGGCCGGCGACCGAAGCTGCAGGTTGCCATCGATGCGCACCGAGAGCTTGCCGACCAACTCGGGCGACACGTAGCCCTGCACCTCGATGCGCAACAGCAGCCCACGCGGGCGCTTGCGTTTGCCGAGCCGGTGCGTGCCCGTCCGGGTCAGCCACCCCAGTTCGGTGTCGTCGAACGCCTCGGGTAGCCGCGCCGAGCCGGTGCGCAGCGACGCGCCGATGGCGGGCAGACTGAGTGGGTCGGGGCCGACCTCGGCGAAAACCAGCGCAGGGTCCTCGCGATGCAGCGCCTGGCGAATCGACGCCGACAGCCACGCACCCGAGACCGTGCACCCTTCGAGCTTCACATCGGCGGGCGCAGGCGGCAGTCGAAGCACCCGTGGCCGGGGAAAGTCCGCGGGCTCGTAGGGCATGTCGAAGCCCACCACCCGCACGTGTTCCCCGGTGCGCAGGCGCAGGTATCCATGCGGGGAGCTGACCACGAGTTCATACCGCTGCCCCATCACCGCATCCTCGGGCAACGTCGTCTGGCGCGCGTACACCCGCTGACCATCCTCCTCCGGGTTGGAGTAGGCGAGCAGCTCGATGAGGCAGCTCCCGACCGCGAGCGTCACCGAGTGGTCGGCCCCGCGCGTGGAGGGCACCGCGAAGCGGCCGGGCGCCTCGATCCAACCGGCGCTCTTGATCGGGATGCGGGTACGACGAGTTCGGCGCAGATCGTGCTCGGCCAAGATCAGCTCGAGCTTCGGCAACCGTCGCTCGAGCGGCGAGCGATGCACCGCTTCGAGTGCGCCAACGGTCAGCACACTGGGCACCACCAACATCTCGGGTTCGAACGCTTCGAGCTGTTCGAGCACCGAGGCAGGGCTTTCCCAGCGATCGATGCGCCGCAGCTCTCCGCCGAGCGCCTCGAGGTCTTCGACGAGGATCTCGTCCACCGCGGTGTCGAAGCGGCGGCCTCGAAGCAACGCCACTTTCTTCGCCGGCGCATCGCCCAGCCACGCCCCCCAGATGCCGACCGGAACGTCGCGTTCCCAGCCGCCGGGGTTTTCGAAGTCGTCTCCAACCCCGAACCCGAAGCGGGCGCTCACCTCTTCTTGGTGGCGATCGCGGTCGCGGATCGGAATCGACGCCCGAAAGTCGTCGAGCGAACGGACCGCGTGCAGCCCCAGCTCTCGCCCCGGACGTGTCGTACCGAGCTGCTCGACCAGCAGCCGCAAGCAGTCGTCGCGTCGGTTGCGATGGCCGGGGCGCGAGATTCTCATGACTCGCGCAGTTCAGCCTCGAGCTTGTCGAGCACCGCTCGCGCGGCTTGAACACGCGCGTGCAACTCGGGGTCGCCATCGTCATTGGCCGCACCGCCCGCCCCCTCGCAGAAGCGACGCAAGTGGGCGGCGGCTTGCACCTTGCCCCCAACGTCGAGCAGCGCCCGGGCCAACCCGTAGTGCGCTTCGAAGTTGTCCGGAGCGATCGACAACACCTTGCGGTAGCCCTCGATGGCGCCGTCGGGGTCGTCGTCACGCAGACACAGCTCCGCGAGGTTCATCTGCGCTTCAGCCTGCAACGGGTCGCAACGCAATGCCTGGGCAAAGTTGTGCCGCGCTTCATCGTCGGCGCCCATCTCCGCAAACATGCTGCCGAGGTTGGTCCACGCCGCCGCGAGGTCGGGGTCGAGCTGCAGCGCTTCCTCGTAGGCCGCCCTGGCCGCCTCGAAACCCGCTTGGTCGACCGGCGATCCATCCCATTGCGACTCCAGCTCGCAGCCCCGCAAGAACCACCCATACGCGGTGGTCGGCTCGGGTCGCGCAGACTCGTCGCCGACCCACGGCAACGCATGCACTTCGGCTGCTTCTTTGCGCAGGTTGTCGGTCTCGAAGTCGAGCACCATCTGCCCCGACTCGGCCTCGTAGTCGCCCTGAGCATGCTCGACCACCAGCTCATCGCCTTCGCAGCGAATGCGAAGCGATGCCAGCATGTGTTTGGCCTCGGGCAAGCGCCGCCCGAGCGCACCGAGACTGCGACGCACGCGACGCAGCGGCATGCCCGACTCGAGCAGCGCCTTGGCGACCTTGAGTTCGATCAGGTCGCGGAAGCTATAGAAGACGCGTCCCCCTCGTCGGACCGACGGGGAGATGAAGCCGGACTGCGACCAGTAGCGAAGGCGGTGCTCCGGCAGGTCGAGCAGGCGCGCGACGTGCCGTACCGAGTACGAGGCGTCGACCTCAGTCGTGCTCATCTGCATGCAGGCTACCTGACCTCGGCATCGGTGGGCACAGCCACGATGTCGGCATCGATCATCACGGACGTGCCTTCGGCGCGGACCTCGGGCTCCACGGCGATATCCCAATGCTTCGCCGATGACGCGCCCACCAGGTTGGGCAGGCGGGGCTGAAGGCGTGCGGCGAGCTTCGGTGCCAGGTCGGGGTGCCCCTCGAGCAGCTCGGCAACACGCCGTGCGGTGGCCGCATCGGCGCGGTCGCGGAAACGATCCGCGAGCGCCGCGAGGTCCGCGGTGATCATCATGGTCGCGAACACCCGCGACGAGGCGCCGTCGCGCCCGACTTCTGCCCCGCCCTCGACGACGGTCTCCCCCTCCGACAGCAGCACCTCGACCGTGCTCGACGGGAGGTATTCGCGGACCTCACGGCGGATCAGCGCCACCTTGCGGACGCGGGTCCACCGGGGTCGACGCAGCAGCGCCTCCGCGGACTCGATCGGCTTTCGCTCGCTCGATGTAGTCACCTTCCCGACATTATGAAAGCAGGAGGCCTCGACCGACAACTTTGCGACGAGAAGCCCTATGCTGCTCGCCGATGGGTGCGCGAAAAGCCCTCTTCGTCCTCGACCCCCCCGAAACGTTCAGCCCCTCCGCCGACAGCACGTACGTGATGGTCACCGAGGCGCTGCGCAGGGGGCACGAGCCCTACGGCGCGCTGATGTCGGACCTCAGCCTTCACACCTCGGCCGCGTTCGCCAACGCGCGCCCGCTCGGCTTTCGCGACGGCGACCCGACGCTTCGGTTCGTCGGCGACCCCGTCCGCCAGCCGATGGCCAACTTCGACGTGGTGGTGATGCGCAAGGACCCGCCGGTCGACCAAGGCTTCATGACCAGCACCTGGATCCTCGACCGCGCAGGAACGCTCGTGATCAACGAGCCGGCCGGGCTCCGCTCGCTCAACGAGAAGCTGTCGATCGCCGCATTCGCCGACCTCACACCACGCACATTCGTGTCCCGCGATGCCGACGAACTGAGGGAAATCCTCAGCACCCTCGGTGGGCGCATGATCGTAAAGCCAGTCTACGGATTCGGCGGACGGGAAATCCTGCTGGCCCGAGAAGACGACCCCAACCTCGGCAGCCTGCTCGAGATTGCAACGGCGGATGGCACCCGTTGGACGGTTGCCCAGGAATACGTGCCGCAGGCGTCCGAAGGCGACAAACGCATCCTGCTGGTCGATGGAAAGCCAATCGGTGCGGTGCTCCGCGTTCCTGCAAAAGGTGAGTTGCGGAATAACTTTCATGCAGGTGGTGCACCTGCGCGCATCGAACTCGACGACAACGACGAGAAGATCTGCGCTGCGGTTGGACCCATGCTTCGCGAGACCGGGCAGTTCTTCGTCGGCCTCGACGTCATTGGCGGCAAGCTGACGGAAATCAATGTGACCAGCCCGACAGGAATGCAAGAGATCAACCGGCTCGAGCACCGCTCGGAGGCAACCACCACACAATCGCTGTTCTGGGACGCGCTCGAATCGAAGCTTGGCGACGCCTGAACTTCGTGAAACTATGCCGCTCGGGCATGTCGGATAAGCCAGCCAGCCTTGGTGCTCTTCTTCAGGTCGAAATCCCGCGTCTGTATGCGTTCGCGTACCACATGACGGGAAGCCGAGATGACGGGAAAGGACACGTTCGCCAACTCGTCAAGGCGGTCAAAGTTCGTCACGAGTCAAAGGTGATGGGGTCGGAAAACCCCTCCGACACCATCTTGGGTCTACTGGCCCAGCAGATGGAGGAGTCGCTCGGCCGGCGGTCCGAATACACCTTCGACGGCCTCGACAACGTCCTGCGCAGCGACATCACCCGGCCCATCGACTTGGCGTCGGGGGCCGGCGGCCTCGCCAACGATCCGGCGAAGGTGCACGTGATGCTGTGGGAGCTCAAGCGCACGTGCCTCACCGCCACGCTGTGCTGCCTGCCACCGGGCGTCCGAGTTTCGTTCGTGCTCACCGATCTCTTCGGCTACTCCCCTGCCGAAGCCGCCGCGCTGCTCGACATCAAGGAAAGCGCCTACCGGGTCCGCCTCACCCGCGCCCGCAAGCGCGTCGAGGACTACCTCGCCCCGCGCTGCGTTCACGTCGATCAACAAAACCCGTGCAACTGCACCGGTCGCTTGATCATTGCGATGGACGCCAACTTCGTCAAAGAGCCGCCGCACCGCAACGACATCCCCCACGAGGCCCACGACGGCGAGGGCCCCCGCCGAGACATGGGCAGCCTCTACCGCGGCCTGCCCCAAGTAAAGCTCACCCCCGAAGAGCTCACCGGCCTCGTAAATACCTGATTTGGGGGAACCTCTCGGTTCCCTCGCTCCGGCCGGCAAAGCCGCCCTACGCTCTCCCTCCAAGGTCGGGCTGCGCCCTCGCTCGCGACCCTTCGGGCTCGCTCCTCCGCGTTCTCGCTCCTCCGCGTTCGCGTGGATCTCGTGACTCTGCGTTCGCGTGGCTCTCATGACACGGCGTTCGCGGGCCTCCGACTCCTGCACGGTCGAACGCCCTGCTGGAATGGGGAGCCGTACACGTTGCTGACGGACGTTGCGACACCACCACTTGCTTGACCCCGACTGAGCGATAGCGCGGGTGCAGCGGAGCTCTCCATGGCGCAGCGGAACTCTCCGGGCGCGGAGGAGCGGAGCCCAACGGGCGCAGCGAGAGAGCGCCGACAGGCGCGCCTTGGAGGGAGAGCGTAGGGCGGCTTCGCCGGCCGTAGCGAGGGAACCGAGAGGTTCCCCTTGGAGGAGGCCGGAGAGCGCAGGGCGGCTTTGCCGGCCGTAGCGAGGGAACCGAGAGGTTCCCCTTAGAGGAAGCTACCGCCCAATCAGCGATTGGGCGGTGGGACGATCGCCACGGGGCAGGTGGCCATGGCGGCGAGTTCGCTGGCGATGCTCGTGAGGAGGAAGCGTTCGAAGGTGGAGAGGCGGCGGGAGCCGGCGACGAGGACGCTGGTGCGTTGCTCGGTGGCGAACTTCACGGTCTCTGCCACGATGCCGCCGAGGCGAACTTCGCAGGTCGCGTTGGCGCAGCCGTTCTCGGCCGCCCACGTGGCGAGCTCGGCTTCGGCTTCCTTCTTGTTGTCCTCGCGCATCTTGGCGAGCGACCCCTCGGGGAGGTAGTGCGCAGCGTAGTCGTCGGGTGTGGGGACGACATGCAGGAGCACCAGTGGGCGGCTCGTCTTTTCGGCGATGTCGGCGGCAAAACGAGCGGCGGACTCGCAGTCTTCGCGCAGGCTGACGGCTGCGACGATCGGACCGTCTGCACCTTCGGGCTCGTAGTCCGGCGGCACCACGAACGTGGGTCCAGGCAGGCTACGCAGCAAACGTCGCGCGACCCGACCGAGGCGGAAGATGTCGCGGCCTTCTTTCTTGGCTTGCCGTCCGATGATGAGGCCCTGCGCCGCGTGATAGCTGTGCGCGACTTCGAGGCTCTCCTCGGGCGTGGTGCCCTGAAGGACATTGAGCGACTCCAGATGGCTCGCGGCACCCGCGTCGTCGAGAACCTTGCGAGCGACCGTGGTCGCTCCTTCGACGAGTTCGTCGAGGTGGTGATACTTGAGCGCCGCCCGCAGGTAGCTCTCTTCGAGCACGTGAATGCCAACGAGGGAGTCGACCGCGCTGCTGGTTTCGGACAGCCAACGCGCGAACCGGATGGCACCCGCTCCCGACGGGTGAAGGTCGAGGCCTACGATCCACTTCATCTCGATGGGCACGGCCCGAGAGTATCAAGCGGTCGGGTTGCGAAGTGTGCCGAGGTCGAACCCTTGCAGCGAGATTTCGATCGTCTGTCCAGGGCGGAGCGGGCTCACGCCTTCGGGTGTCCCGGTGTAGAGCACATCGCCCGGCTCCAGCGTCATGCACGCACTGATGTACGCGATGACGGCCGCCACATCGAACACCATGTCGCCAAGCGGAGCGTCCTGCCGGAGCTCCCCATCGAGCCGGCCTTGAATCCGGGCGTCCGATGGCAACGCACGTCCAGGCTCGACGACCCGAACCCACGGCCCCAGCGGTGCGAACGTGTCGAACCCCTTGCCGCGAGTCCACAGCTTGTCACCTCGCTGCAGATCTCGGTTCGAGACATCGTTGCCGAGCGTGTAGCCAGCGACGTGTGCCAGCGCGTCGGCGGCCGCGATGTTGCGACCGCGCATCCCGATCACCGCGACGAGCTCCGACTCCATGTCCACCCGGTCGAAGCCCGGTGGCACGACCACGTCAGCCTCGGTGCCGACGACCGCCGAGCGGGGTTTCTGAAACATCAGCGGCTCGGTCGGAACCTCCTTGCCCATCTCCGCCGCATGGGCGCGGTAGTTCCGACCGACGCAGAGCACCTTGCCGGGCCGACACGGTGCCAGCACGTCCACGTCGGCGACGGTCGCGACCGCAGGGCGCTCCACCACGTTGTCGCCATCGGCCAAGCGCTCCCAAACGCAGGCGCGCTCGGCCGGCCACAGCTCGTCGTCGAACGGGTCACGCAGAATGTCGAGCAAGTCCTCGGCGGCGGGTGGACGCCCGTCGGTGACCACCCGCACGGGGTGAGACTTCCGCTCGTCGCGCATGCGAACCCGACCCAACCAGGTGGTGCTCATAGGTCGGTGTTCACACATCGGGTGCGGGTCGTCCACCGGAGGATCTGCAGCCCCGCCGGGGGTATAGTCCGAGCCCCAGTGCCTCTGCGCGTCGCCATCGAGCTCGTGGATCCCCGGCGCCCCGATCGCGCGGTGCAAACCGCCCTGCGTTCGGCGTTCGAAGGCCTGGCCCCATCGCGGTCGCTCCACCTGCTCGAACTCGGCTGGAACGCGGGACCGGGCACCGAGGTGGCGCCGTGGACCGTGGCCGGGGTTCGTGAGGCCGCGCAGCGTGCCGGCCTCGACGTCGAGCGCGAACCTCTGCGCATGGACGGGTCCTCGAGCCCCGGACCGGATGCTGGAATACGCACCGAGCTGCCTGGAGCGCGGCGCCCACGGGCCCTGCCGGCGCCATGGTTCGGTCGCCACTTGTGCCTCGTGCTCCCGTGCGCGGCGCTCGACCCGGGACACAAGACGAGCACCGGACCCCTCACCGCCGCACTCACCGCGCTCGACCGCCACGTCGGTGGGCCACGCAAACGCGAGAGTGCCCGGGTGGCCGCGCGCATGCTCGCCACCGTGTTCGCCAGCATCACCATCGTGGTCGACAGCGCGTGGTGGGCCGACGTTTCGCAGGACTCGGGTGCCGCGCGATCCCTGATGCCGCTCGACCGCGTGTTGACCGTGCACACCGATCGCCCCGATCCCGCCTGGGCTCGCACGTTGCAGCAGACCTTCGACCCGTGGCTTTCGCATCGACTGGGCCTGACCGGCCGCGGCGCGGGCCTCGACCATGCGATCCGCGGCGTCGGTGGAGCGGGGCACGCCCGCTGGCCCCGAGCCCGCCCCACTGCCGCCCCGGCCCGCAGCCGTGGTTTGGCCGGCCGCGCCCTGGAGGCGCTGTGGAAGCCCGAGCCCCCCAAGGCGCGCTTGGGTCCCGCAGTGCCCGGGGACCTCGGCCGCGTGTGGTCCAACTGGCCGCACGTCGGAGGTCGCCCCTGAACACGATGCTGAGACGCACGCTCTACGGCGTGGCCGCGGGCGTGCTGCTCTACGTCGGGGCGATGATCTACTTCGACCTCGGGCCGGTGCAGGAGACGCTGCAGGGTTACCCGTGGTGGGTGTTCGGCGTGGCCTTGCTCGCGTCGGCCACCAACTACCTGCTGCGTTTCGCCAAGTGGGAGTTGGCGCTGGGCTGGCTCGACGTTCGGCGTGATGCCCCCGACCTCACCCGCGGCCGCTCCCTGATGATCTACCTCGCCGGGCTGAGCATGTCGGTCACCCCCGGCAAGGTCGGCGAAGTCCTTCGTTCGGTCTTGCTCAAGTCGAGCGACGGCGTCGCGTTCAGTCGCACCGCGCCCATCGTCGTCGCCGACCGCCTCACCGATCTCGTCGCGCTGGTGCTGCTGAGCCTCGCTGGGGTCGCACAGTTCCCCGAGTACCTGCCGATCGTCGGCGTCACGATGGCGCTGGTCGTCGGCGGCGTCGTCGTGCTCGGCTCCCCCACCCTCCTGGGTCGCTGTCTCGAGCTCGGTCGCAAGCTCCCCGTGGTCGGCAAGTTCGTCGAAAAGGCCGAGGGCCTGGTCGAGAGCACCACCACCTTGCTTCGGCTGCGGTACCTGCTGGTGCTCAGCGTGCTCAGCGTGCTGGGCTGGGGGCTCGAATGTGTCGGCTACTGGCTCATCGTCGATGGCTTTGCCGACGTCGATGCCACCCTCGCGAGTTGCACGTTCCTATGGTCAGCCGGGACCTTGGTCGGGGCGCTGAGCTTTCTGCCCGGCGGGCTCGGGGCCACCGAAGGCAGCCTCGTCGTCGCCGCCGAACGCCTGGTTCGCGGCGTCACCCAGCCGATCGCCCTCGCGGCGACCCTGCTCGGCCGCATCGCCACCCTATGGTTCGGGGAAATCGTCGGCGGCATCGCCTTGGCCCTGTTCCTGCGCGACCCCGCCCTGCGCGCCAAGGCTCTGGCCGCCGCCGCCGAGCGCAAGGGCGAGACCTGACCCGCGACAGCCGCGGCGCATTTTTTTTCTTTGCTGGCGCAATCGTTTTCCAGCGCGGCGGTACTTCCCCCGCAGAAGCCATGAACGCGCAACGCAACGTCTTCAGCCAGCTCGCCGCCGCTCTCGCCACCCTCGTCGGGTACTCCCGCTCGATGCGCGAGCAGCTCGACGGTCGCCTTCTGAGCAAATGACCCCCGATCGGCGGTTTCGCAGCGCGGTCTCGAAGACACGCCTCGCGAAATGCGGCACTCTCGCTCGCACGCCATGGAGTACACGATTCGCGACACCTTCGACGTGAGCGCCGACCGCTTCTGGGAGGTCTTCTTCAGCGACGAGTACAACGCCGGTCTCTGGCCCGCGCTCGAAGTCGACTACAAGCGCCTCAAGTTCGAGCGCAGCGGCGAAGGCAAAGACCTTCGCATCATCCGCGAGCAAGAGCTCACGCCGCACCGCCAGGCCCCCAAGGTGGTCCAAAAGATGGTCAGCGGCACCGTCAGCTACGTCGAAAAGAACGACTTCAGCGCAGCAAAGAGCGCCATTCAGATCGTCACCATTCCCAACTTCGCGGCCGACCGTGTCGACAACCACGGCGAGTTCCGCGTCGAAGCGCGCGGCGACAACAAATGCGAGCGCATCTGGGCCGGCGTCTGCAAGGTGAAGATCCCCTTGGTCGGTGGCCAGGTCGAAAAGTACCTGGTGGGCGAAATCCAAGAGAGCTACCGACGGGCGACCGAGTACACGCGCAAGTTCCTCGCCGAGCACGCCTGAGGCGGCCGCTCACAACGCATCTTTGAGCGCGCGGGCCTTCTTGCGAAGGCGTTGCGCGTCCAAGCGCTCCGATGCGATCACATCGTCGAGCAACTCGAGCGCGTAGGCCTTGTCTCCACGCTCGGCCACGATCGGCGCAAGCTCGAGCCGTGCACTGCACACCTTGTACTCGCGCCCAGCGTCCGTTTGCTTGAACGCTTCGATCGCCTGTTCCAGCAGAGCTTGGGCGCGTGGCAAGTCGCCTCGCGCCCGCGCAACGTTCCCCTGCGCGGCCAACATGCGCCCTCGAACATCGAGGTCCGGCTCCGCAAACCCGGCCACGTCCGCCTCGATCGAGGCCAACAACGCCTCGGCGTCCTCGAGGTCGCCCGCCTTCGTCATCGCCTCGACGAGACCCAGGCTCACGTCCGCGAGCTGCGGACCGGAAAGCTGCTCGCTGGCGATGAGGATGTCTCGCCCCTCGCGACACGCCTCGACCGCGTCATCGAACCGCCCGAGTTCCTCGTGCACCCTGCACAGCGCGTTGAGACTCGCGCCGAGCTCGGGGTGATTGGCCGGCATGATCTCCCTGGCTAGAGCGACCGAGCGCTGCAACGGAGCCAAAGCATCCTCGAACGCGTCGCTCGCGTAGGACACGAACCCGAGGTTGTAGTAGCCGAGCACGAGGTGGGCGTGCTTCGAGCCGAACATCTCCTCGTAGATGTCGATGTACTCCTGCGCCGAGGCCCGCGCTTGCTCCCAGCGCCCCTGCTCGACGTAGACGTTGACCATGTTGATCAGAATGTCCGCCCGCCGCAGGGGCGCCGCGTTCTCGGGGAGCTCGAGCAACGCGTCGTAGGTGTCGAGCGCTTCGTCGTATCGCTCTTCGCGAATCGCCAGTCCGGCTTCGTGGGCCCGCAACACGCTCATCGTGCGCCCGGGGTTGCCCAGCGCCTCGAGCTCGGCTCGCGCCATCCGTGCCGCACGGTGAGCCGCGTCGAAGTCGTCGAACACGTTGGTCTCCATGAAGACCAACCGAGACCACGCCTCGGCGGCCACCGAACGATGGTGTGACGAGACCCCCATCATCGCGGCGTCTTCGAGCGCCTGCTTGGCCTCCTTGTACCGACCGGTCGAGAACCACACATACCCCTGCAGGTATCGCAGTTCGGCCTGAAACGGCCCATCGTCGAGGTCTCGGTAGTGTTCCCCTGCCGCTTCGAGTGCCTCGGATGCCTCCGACACGGTGCCGGCGTGGGTCAGCGCCCGAATCCGATCGAGCTCGGCCCGGGCCTCGCTGACTTCGGCCTCGAGATGCAGCGGCGGCAGAGGGACCAAGTTTGCAGCGACCAGGGTTTCCGACGTGCAAGGCTCGGGGTCCGGCAACGCTTGGGCGGCCCGCAACGCGCCCTCCGCCTCGGCCGCTTCCGACTGCCCGAACACATCCACCAGCGCGTCCAACCGCGACTTGGCCCGCGCGAGGCAGTGCCCCTGTGCAACGTCGAGTGTGCTGCTTCGGCGAGCGTCGCAAACCTGATCGCGGGCGGCCGTCCACCGCGAGGCGTACGCGTCGAGGGCCGCGAGCGTGGTCGTGGCCCCGTCGCCGTCACCGAGCGCGGCCTCGACCCGTCCGCGTGCCGCCGCATCCCAGACTTCGTCGATGCCGCCATCTTTGCGACACAGCGTCGGGCCGGCCTCCGCGGGACGAGCGTCCCACCACAGGCTCACCGCAGCGACGACCGTGGGCACACCCACCATGGCCCAGCGGCGAAGCGTTCGTGTGGGCCGCCGATTGATGATCGTGAGCAGCTCCTCCATGCTGGAGAAGCGCTCTTCGGGTTCGACCGAAAGACCGCGCAGGATCGCGTCACGCACCCGCGAGGGCACCCGCGCTTCACCCAACGGGCGCCGCTTGCCCAGGCACACGTTGGTCGCCAGCTCCGCGAGCGTGCGCCCGGGGAATGGCCGCTCCCCGTACAGCGCCTCGTAGAAGGCGACGCAGTACGCAAACTGATCGGTCGCCCCCGACACACCTCGCCCGCCGTACTGCTCCGGTGCCATGTAGGCCGGCGTCCCGACCAAAACGCCGGTCTTGGTCAGCGTCGCGTACGTGTCCAAGCCAGCGACGCCGACCCCCGCGGCCACGCCGGCCGTGCTCGGCAGCAGGGCGGCCTCTTGCACGCTCTGCTCGATCGACTCGTCGCGGTTGCGTGCGAGCCCGAAGTCGGTAACTCGAACGCGTCCGTCGTCTCCGATCAGCACGTTGTCGGGCTTGAAGTCCCGGTGCACCAACCCAGCATCGTGCGCTGCCGCGAGCCCTCTCCCCGCGGCAAGGAAGGTGTCTCGCACCTCTCGCCAGCTACGCTCCTTGGCTCGCATCCACCGCGAGAGCGTCGTGCCCTCGACGAACTCCATCGCCAAGAACACCCGGCCTTCATACGACCCGACGTCGTGCACGACGATGACGTTGGGATGGCTGAGCTTGGCCATCACCTTGGCTTCGCGAAGCAGCCGAGCGTTGCGACGCGTCTCTTCGGCCCCGCCCCCTCCGCCACGCAACACCTTCAGCGCAACGCGGCGGTCGAGCTGAGGGTCGTAGGCGCTGTAGACCACGCCCATGCCACCGAACCCGATGCACTCGAGCACTCGGTATCGACCGACCTCCGCCCCCGAGGGCAGCGCCGCTTTGTCGTCTTCGGCATCGTCGCCATCGTGCGAGCGTTCGGTCCTCGCCCCCTCGAGCGTCGGCAAGCCTTGGTCGCTGGCGCCGAGGCTGTCATCGAAGATGCGCACGAGATCGGCGACGACCTGCGCACACGACTGGCAGTCGTCGAGGTGTGCCTCGACGCGGTCGGCCCCGTCGGCACCGAGCTCGCCCCGCACGAACTCGGCGAGATCCGCTTCGTCGGGGCAAGTGTCCACCCCCCAAGCGTGACAGGGGAAGTGTCAGTCGAACAAGGAGAGGAGTCCCGACAACACATCGAGAATCCCCGAACCCGCCTCGACCGCGCCCTCCGCGAGCTCGCCCGCGCCTTCGAGCATGCCGCCTCCGGCCTCCGCGACCCCGCCCGCAACCTCGGCCATCCCCCCTGCAACCTCGGATGCAGCGTCGGCATCGGGCATCACCGAACCCACGGCTTCGACCCCGTGATAGACGGTTTCGGGCATCTGGGTGACGATGTCGACCGCTACGGAGCCGGGGCTTTCACGGTTACTCCCCGTGCTTTCGGCGACGGCCAAGGCGACCGCCGCCCCAGCTGCAGCCGTCGCGGCCAGTCCCGCCCCCGCAACTGCCGCCGCGCGCGCGGGGACTGCAATGCCCTTGCGCTTGGCTGCCTCGGCACAGATCGCATCGAGCTCTCGAACGTCGAACCAGACGCCGTCGGCCGGGCAACGATCCACGACGACACCCGGCGGGCGCACCAGCACGGGCTTCAAGCCACGCTCGCAACACGGACAGAAGAGCGACGGAGGCTGGCCAGCACCATCCTGCTTGGCGTCGGCCAGCACCTTGTCAGCCGCGTCACGACCCAACCACACACCGCCGCACCGCTTGCATGCGTGCAAGTCGAACGTCTTGGTACGCCCGTGCACCAGGGGTACCTGCGCCGCGGATGCCCAGCAACGCGGGCAACGGTGCGGCACCCGGCTCACGCGTCGTCCTTCGACTCTTCGGTCGCTTCGGCGGGAAGCGGGGCTTCGATTTCACCGATCACGCGGCGCAGCAGACCTTCGACCAGCAACGCTCGCTCGCCCGCGTCGTAGCGACCGTCGCGGTAGCGAGCCTGAATGTCCTCGAACTTGTCCTGCGCATCGCCGAGGACCTTCTTGTAGGGGGCGACGCGTGCCATCACTTCGCGCTGGTTGGACCAAAAGAACGAAATGAGCGTGGCCGCGGTGAACCCGGTGAGAATCATGCCCAGCGGGCCGCCCAGCAGATACTTCAGCCCGACGCGAAGCGCGACGGCACCCGCGGCTCCCATGGCGAGCTCTTTGATGCCGCTCTTGCGAAGTCGGCCCCACGCCATCTGCAGCACCTCGCCCGAGGCGATCACCAACGCGACGAACTCGGCCCGTTTGGCCCCCGTTTCGTAGACGTCCTTGATCACCTGCTGCATGAACGCGTCGAACGTCTCGTAGACGTCGGCGGGGTAGGCCATGTCGCCGTCGGCGGTGGAGCTTTGCGCCATCGATTCGAGCATAGCACCGCCGCCTGGGCCGTTTGACAGACCCCAGGGCCGATTCCACACTGGCGCGAGGATGGCGTTTCGGCGGATTCGGTCTTCAGCACTGGTAGCCCTGGCGCTTCTCGGCCCCATCGGCTGCGAACCCAAGACGCCCTCGGCCCCGCCCAGCGATGCCGCCCCTCGAAGTGCGGCTCCCGCACAGCCCGAGCCGCTCGGTGACACCTCGGAAGCCTACGCCGGACACGACACCGCGGGCCTGCAGTCGACCGAGCCTCGCACCCGGCCCGAGCCGGCTGCGGTCGACGCTCGCGACGCTGCGCTCGAGGCCATCACGCACGGCAACCCCGAGGGTGGCCGGGACTTTCTCACCGCCTTCGTCAAAGACAACCCGACCGACACCGCAGCCAAACACGCGCTCGCCCGCGCACATCTGCTGCTCGGCGAAACGAGTGCCGTCCGAGATGCGCTGAAGGCCGACGCGGGCTCCGACGTGTTGGCGACGCGGCTCGTCGCCGAGTCGCTGGTTCGCGAGGGCAAGCTCGAAGACGCGGCCAAGGTGCTTCGCAGCGCGGCCAAGACTTCGCCCGGATCGATGGCACTGCGCGGTGACCTGGTCACGGTCGAGGTCGCCCGGGGCAAACGCGACGACGCCGAAGTGCGCCGCCTGATGGACGGGCTGTACGACGACTACGAGGCCGACCGCGCCAAGACACCAGGCGACCTCTTTGCCGTGGCCCAAGCCGCGCTCGGCCGCGGCAGCAAGGGCGCACTGCACGACGCCAACATGGTGTTCGGCGAAGCCGAGGAACTCGCCGGCGCCGACGCCCCCAACGGCTGGGACCTCGAAGCGATCGTGTTGCGCCGGGCGGACATGTTCCGGGAAAAGTACGCGGCTCAGGATGCGCTGCAGACCTATGCGTTGGTCCTCGAGGGCCGCGACCCCTGGCATCCCGATGCGCTGGCCGGGTCGGCCCGTGTGCACGTCGACAACCTCGCGTTCGCCGTGGCCACGCGCCTCGCCAACGAGGCCCTGCAAGTCGACCCCGGACATCCCGACGCGCACGCCGTACTCGCCCGCATCGCACTCATCGAGGGACGGCGCGAGGAGGCCGAGCAGCGCATCGAGACCCATGTGCTCGCGCGCAATCCCACCCATACCAGCGGACTCGCCGTGATGGCGGCGCTGGCCCTCGTGCATGACGACGACGCCGCATACACCCGTTGGCGCGACGCAGCGCTCGCCGCAAACCCGCACAACGGCCTCTACTTCAAGGAGTTGGCCGACGTGCTCGGGTTCCTGCACCTGTACCCCGAGACCGACGTCATTCTCGCCGACGGCCAGACGCGGGCCCCCAAGGACCCGTCCGTCATCGCCGCCCGCGGACTCAACCTGCTGCGCTTGGGCAAAGAAAAGGACGCCCGCGCGCTGCTCGAGCAAGCGTGGGCCAAAGACCCGTTCAACGAACGCACCCGAAACACGCTCGACCTCTATGACGAGCGCATCGACAAGGCCTACGGCGAGCGCAAGGTCGGCGACCTGGTGCTGCGCCTGCCCAACGACGACCGCGACCTGATCGAGCCGGTCCTGGTCGAGTCCACGCGACGCTCCCGCGATGCGCTCGATGCCGCGTATCACACCAAAGCTGGCGCGCTGAGGCTCGAGTTCTTCGCCGACCCCAACGACTTCTCCATTCGCACGGTGGGCGTGCCCAGCCTCGGCGCGGTCGCGGTGTGTTTCGGCCCCGTCATCACGTTCATCGGCCCCTACACGGGCCGATTCAACATCGACAACGTGATCCGGCACGAGCTCGGCCACGTTTACGCGATTCGGATCAGCAAGGGCCGCGTCCCGCGGTGGTTCACCGAGGGTCTCAGCGAATGGGAGTCCGAGCAGGCCGACCCCGCCTTCGCACGCGAAAGTGGGCAACTCCTCTCCGCGGCGCGCAGTGCAGGCAAACTGCGTCGTCTGAGCGAGCTGGAGCTCGCCTTCATTCGCGCCGAAAGCCCGCAGATGATGGAGGTCGCCTACGCGACCGCGGCGTATGCAATCCGCTACCTGGCCGCGACCTACGGCCGCGACAAGCTCATCGCGATGCTCGAGGGATACGGAGCGGGAGAACACACCGAGGCGCTGATGAAGAAGCACCTCGGCAAATCGCTCGACCAGGTGGAAAAGGAGTTCGAAGCGTGGTTCTTCGGACAACTGGATGCGGTTGTCTCGGGGTGGCAGCCGTCGCCCGACCCCAAAGCCGCGGACGAACGGGACACACTCTTTCGCGAGGCCACCGAGGCCGCCGGACGAGGAGACCGCGGCGCAGCCCGGGCGGCGCTCGAGGAGCTGATCGCCTCCAACGGCGACGGATTCGCGCCCCGCATGCTGCTGGCCAAACTCGCCGACCCAGCGCAGCCCTCCACCGACACTCGCAAGCACCTCGAAGCCGCGCACGGGTTCCACAAGGAGTCGGTCGAGCCGTTGGTCATGCTGGCCGACCTCGCCCGCCGAGAGCACCGCATCGACGACGAAAAACGCCACCTGCTCGCTGCGCTCGCCATCGACGGCGACGCGTTCGAACCCGCCGGTCGCCTGCTCATGCTCGGCGTCATCTCGGCCGACACCAAAGCCACCGCAACCGCCCTCGCTCGCGCCCGCGGCATCGCCCCCCTGCACCCCATGGCGCTCGCGGGCCAAGCCCTCGCCTTGCAGTCGCAAGGCAAAACCAAACGCGCCAAGGCCCTGGCCAAAGCCGCCGCCGACCGCCTCGAAGGCGCCGAAGGCCCTGCCGACACCTTCGTCGTCGCCGCCCTCGCCGCCTCCGCCACCGGCAACACCCCCGCCGCCAAAACCCTCGCCCAACGAGCCCTCGACCTCGGCGGCCTCCCCAAACCAGCCCAAACAAGAATCAAGCCGCTGAGGTAGCGCCTCGGCCAAGCCGGGCTTCTCCGTGCCCCCCGTGCGGTCGCCGCGGGCCTGAGCCGGGCTTCTCCGTGCCCCCCCTTCGGGTGAGGGGGCACTCCGAATCCCTCGCGGCCGTGGCCCTACGCTCCCTCCCTTTCCTCTTTCCCGCTGCGCGAACCCTCCGGGTCCGCTTCGCTTGTCTGCCAGCGGTCGCCTCGGGCCTGTGCCGGGCTTCTCCGTGCCCCCCTTCGGGTGAGGGGGCACTCCGAATCCCTCGCGGCCGTGGCCCTACGCTCCCTCCCCTTCCTCTTTCCCGCTACGCGAACCCTCCGGGTCCGCTCCGCTCTCTTGAGAAGCTGCGGCGTGAAGCAGGGAGAAGAGTGGTGGTCGGAACAGCCTCCCTGCCCACCGCACCACCACCGACGCCCGAGCGCGAATGAGCGAAGCGGACCCGGAGGGTTCGCGTAGCGGGAAAGATAGCCAGGGCCGCGACCACCGCCTTCCTCGCAGCCGCACGGAGGCGCCCCCTCACCCAAAGGGGGGGCGCCGCAGTGCGGCGTAAGAAGCTGCCCGGAGCGGCCCTACCCGAAGGGACTGTGGGCGGGGCCGGTGGGCATGACGGGCTGGTGTTGGGCTCGGTAGGCCTCGAAGGCGTCTAGGGCGACGGGCTTGAGGCGGATGTACATGTAGTCACCGGCCATCTTGCGCAGCTGGAAGGGGCGGTTGAGCACGGCTGCGAGGATGATGCCGACGAACATCGCGAGGCCGCCCAGGCCTGCGGCGGCCGCTCCGGCGTCGGATTCGAGGACGATGCCGGCGATCATCATCACGAAGCCGACCGCGGCCACGCCGATGCCGATCATGATGCTCTGCTTGCGCTTGGCTTCGGCCTGCTCGCTGAGCGCGAAGGTGAGATTCGCGGTCTTGCGCGCGACCAACATGCAGATGATGCCGATCAACCGAATGAAGACGAACACGACGATCGTCCACGGTGGAATCCAAGAGAGCTTCTTGGTCCGCAGACGGCCCTGGGTGAACTCGCCGGTTCGCAGGCAGATCTCGGGCAACGCCGATTCTTTGCGGACCACCAGGTCGTTGCCTTCTCGAAAGTAGTCGAGAGAGGGCCCGGACGGCATCGGATGGCCGGAGGCCGCCGCGGTCGGAGGTGCGTAGGGGTTCACTGGACCGGGCGCCGCGTGGTGCATCACCTCTACGACGCCATTCCAGGGCCCGCGTTGCAAGGAATTGCCGCCGCGAAAGGCGGGCAAGTTTGGGCCGGAGTCCGCGGGCGGACGACTGCCGGGCCAGGTTTGGCTCTTTCGAGCGAGTTGTTACTGATTGGGCTCGTGCAAGGTGGGACCGTCGTCGATGTCGCACCAGATGCGATAGTCGGAATCGACGTGGCAGTCGTCACCGGTGCCCATGAGGGCATCGCATGCGCTGAGGGACACCAGGCTGAACATCGCGGCCACCGCCGCAAAGAGTTTGTTGCGCTTCTTCATCATCGCTCCTGCCCTTATCGGACAGGCGCGCGCGCGGGTTGGTTTCAAGCCAGGTTGTCGATTGCGATCCTGGTTCGGACCGCCCGTGTCGGCTACGGGACGCAGTCGCCGAGGATCGGGTCTTTTTCGTCCGAGTTGGGCGCGTCACACTGGTCGTCGGCCGAAACGTAGACGCAGGACGGTGTGCCCTGGGAATAAACCTCGCCGCAACCGCCTTGCCCGAACGGCAGTTCGGGGTCGCACGCCTGACAGGTGTGCGTGTCGGAGTTGCAGACGTAGGAGTCGTCGCAGAAGTACCCGCGGCAGAACTGGTCCTTGACGTCTTGCGCCTCGAGGTCGCCCCACTCACTGTTGTTGTGGTTGATCGCGGGCACGTCGGCGCCGGGCACGTCACACGTGCCGACCGCATTCACCTCGAGCCCGTCCGCACAGCCGACGCCGGCTTCGGGCGGGCAGCCACGCACTCCGGCCGACTCTGCGCACGAGTAGTCGGAGAAGCCGCGTGCCTCGATTGCCTGGCGATACACATCGTCCGCGTCGAAGGCCATTGGGTTGCAGGAAATGGACTTGAACTGCGCCACGCAAACTTGCTCGACCACCGTGGAGTCGATGTCGGCGTTCTCGTCGGAGATGCAAACCGCTTCGAAGCGCTCGTCCTCGGGCTCGTCACAGTCGTCGACGTTGCTGCACCGCTGCACGTCGTCGCGCGGGCTGAGGATCACGCTGCACCCGAGGCTGGCGGAGAGAGCAGCCGAGGTGAGGATCAACGAAACGATGCGGGAGCGCGATGCGAATGCCATTTGGACGGTGTTTCCCGTGTAGGTGCGCGTGGTCAACGCGGGGTGCGACTTTACGGAGCAGGACTGCAGAGCGCAACCCGGGTTCGCAGTGCGCGTGCGAACCCCGCGAACGGCCTGCCAGCGGCCTCACGCGGCCGGAAGTTCGACTCGAAAGGTGGTGCCGCCAGGACCGGTGTCTTCCACACGCACCGTGCCGCCATGGTCGACGACGATCTCCTGCACGATCGGCAAGCCCAGGCCGGTGCCCTGCGCTTTGCGCGTGTAGAAGGCCTCGAAGATGCGCTCGAGCCCATCTTCGGGAAGGTCGATGCCGGGACCATTGTCGCGAACAACGGCGATCACCCGGTCGTCCTTACAGCGCATGCGCACTTCGACCCACGGCGCGTCCCCCTCGTCGCGGTCGAGTTCGGTCACCGCTTCCACCGCGTTGCGCACGAGGTTCATGAAGACCTGCCGAAGCTGATTGGCGTCGCCCTCGATCCAGACCTCGTCGCTCGGAAATGCGGTCTCCAACCTGACGCCAGCGAGTTCGACCTCCGGACGCAGGAAGGTGATCAAGCTGCTGATGTGTTCGCGTAGATCGAGACGCGCCAGCTCGGGCTTGGGTCGTCGTGCGAACCGAAGGTAGTCCTCGGTGATCGTGTTGAGGCGATCGATCTCGCGCGTGATCTCGCCGAGCAGGTTGCGTGCTTCGGGGCTCGCCTCCTCGATCTCGTCCTCGAGCAGCTCGACGTTGAGCGCGACGCTGGACAACGGGTTGCGAATCTCGTGGGTGATCTGGGCTGCGAGTTGGCCCGCAGCCGCGAGCCGTTCGCCGCGAAGCAGTCGGCGCTCCCGTTCCTCCAGCGCCCCCGCCATCTGGTTGAACTCGGCCGCGAGCTGGCTGACCTCGTCGCTCCTCTGCGCCCCGTCGATCTCCACTCGCTGGGACCAATCCCCTCGGGCGAGGTCCCGAACCTTTTGTGTCAGCTGTCGAAGCGGTCGCAGCGTGAGAAACAAGCCGCCTGTCGCGAGCGCCCCGAGGATCGCGACCGCGCCCACGAGCAGCACCGTGCGCCGCTCGGTCTGCTCGCGCGCCTCGGCAACCTCTGCACCGAGTTCCTGCACTGCGGCCTCGGACTGCACCGCCAGCGTCTTGAACAGCTGCGCGACCCGGTCTTGGGTCTTGATGTCGACCAGCACCTCGGTGGGCGTGACCATCTCGTCGTCGACGACCAACTCCTGCAGCTCGTCGAGCGAGGCCTGAATCTCCTGCAGCGCCTTGAGCTGTCCCTCACCGAAGCCCGCGGGCTCGTCGAGCGTCGCGTCGACCGGCTCGCGTGCCGCGACGACGCTGGTGCTCCGCGCGCGCAGCGCGATGGAGAAGTTGGACAGGAAGACGTCGTCGAGGGGGTCCACCGCATCCGACTGGTGGGTCCGCACCTGTTCGTGAACCCGTACGGCCTGCACATGCGCGGCCGCGAGGCGCTGGTTGAACACGACGTAGACCTCCGTGAGCCGATCGAAGCTGGCCTGCAGCGACCGTAGCTGAGCGATCATCACCACCGCCGATGCAGCCGCGGCGAGCAGCATGATCAACACCAGCACGGTGATGCGAGCGGCCAGCGAGTTGCGCAGCTGAACACGCGCCGAGGTTCCCTCGGGCATCTCCTCGTCGGGGCCGTCGTCCACAGTCGTGGGGCACGATAGACCGCGCGTCGAATTGGCGCAAAACGCGGGCCCCTTTCCTCTTCAAGCGCACCATGCAACTGTTGGTTGGGCCTTCGGCCCCGCTTCGTCATGAACTCGCGCCCGCTCCTCGCTTCGTTCCTGTGCGCCAGTCTCGTTTCGCTCGCACCCGCCGCGGCACACGCTCAGCTGTCGCCCGCAGGACTCAGCGCCGCGAGCCAGGTGGCCACGGCGCTGAACTGGCAAGTGGAACCGGTCGTCACCAGCGTGCTCGGATTGCGCAGTGACGACGAAAAGGCGGCGGAAGACCTCACCGCGGCACTGCGCAAGGCGTTCGCCGAGCGTGAAATGTCGGGAGGCCAAGAGCTGACGCTGGAGGAGGTCATCCTCACGCTCGACTGCTCCAGCGAGCAGGACACCGCCTGCATGACCGAAGCTGGCCGCGCTCTCGAGACCGAGCGCCTCGTGTTCGGCAGCCTGCAGGCATCCGGCGGGAGCTTCCTGCTCGACATCATTGTTCTCGATGTCACGTCGGGACAGGTCGAAGCCCAGGCGACCATGCCGCTCGACACCGATGCGCTGTCCGGCGGCAACGTCGACGCGACCGCGGTCGAGGTCGTGAACAGCCTCTACCCGCAGTCGGACATGCCCATCGGGCCCGCACCTGTCGCGACCGACGATGGCTCGACCGACACGAACCCGGACGCAGCACGAGAGCCCAACGAATCCCCCTATGTGTGGGGGCCGTACAAGCCTCGCCCCGCATGGAAGAAGGCCGCCCTGGGCGTCAGCGTCGCGGTCACCGTCGCCGGGATCGGCGTGGGGATCGGCGGCTGGTGGTACTACAAGATCAAGCATGAGGACAAAGTCCGAGCCGTGATGGACGAGCTCGGCGATGCCGCCGGCGCGGACACGCTCGCCTACTGCAAGCGCTACGCGGACGAGCCAGCGGGCGCGGTCAGCAACACCAAGCGCTCGTACACCTGTCAGTCGTTCCTCGGTGGGCGCACGGCAAACATCGCCGGGGTCGCAACCGCGGTCGCAGGCGGCGTCGCCACCGTCGTCTTCACCACCCTGATGTTCGTGCACAAGCAGGACAAGAAGGGCAAGAACGCGAAGCGACGCCACCAGTTCCGGTTGACGGGTGGACCGACTCGCGGCGGCATGGTGCTCGGCGGCACCGGCCGGTTCTAGCGACTACTCGGCTGCTTTGGGCTCGGCCTTCGGCGTCGCTTCGTCGGCCTTCGCCGCCGGCTTGTCCTTGCTCGGTGCAAACTCGATCGCCTTGGTGTCGAGCGAGTCGAACCGAATGCCGATCGTGACCTGCATGTAGTGGTCCTTCTTCGGCGAGTGCTCGGTGGGGGGCTCGATCGGCTCGGACTCGACCGTGCGCCACAGCGGTTCACCTTCGTAGCGCTGCCGCCGAAGCGACTCCACGACCAGACCCGGCTCGTGCTCGAACGGGGACCGCAGGGTGAAACGGCACCGCACCGTGCGGCACTGCGTTCCCGTGACGACCACGCGCGGGTCTTCGGGCGCCCCCTCGAACGCATCCTTGCGCGCCAAGACCACCGCCTTGTTGACGGCCGTCTGCATGCGCCGCCCCCACTTGCCCTTGATCGGCTCCCCGTCGTAGGGCTCGACGCTCCAGCGCTCCCACGCAGCGTCCATCTGTTCGGCGGAGCGCTCCTTGATCGCGGTCTTGGGACGACGCGGCCGCTTCGGCTTCTTCTTGCCCTTTTTGGGCATGACGACCTTTTCCTCCGGCACGTTGACGGAGAAGTGAACGCCGACCGCCCCCGCGACCAAGACCGGGGCAAGCAAGCCCCGCACGATGCGAAGGGTGCGGGGGTTCATCATCGCAGTGCCCATCGGTCCACCCGATACCTCGGCCGATGCCCCGGCCGATGCCTCGGCGGGTTCGGACGGGTTGGACTCTTCGGCAGGAGAGGACGCGTCGTCGCTCATCGTTCAGCTTTCAGGGGAGACGGCTGGGGAGACGGGTTCGGGCGCGCCGGCGGGGGCAGGTGGCGTGGGAAGAGACACCTTCCACGACCCGTCCTCGAGCACCAGGCGAACGTCGTGTTCGGTGCCATCGGCCCCGGTCAATCGAACACTGGCGGCATCGCCGGACTCATCGAGAAGCTCGGCTTTGACGATGGCGAAACGGGCGTCGACATCGACGACCTGCAGCATCTCGGAAGCACCGACGCTGCGCCGGCCGCCGATCTGGTCGGATGCGCGCTCGGCCGCATGCTCGACATACGCGACCGTCTGCGCGTCGACGATCTCGAGCAAGGCTTGGGTGTCGCGGGACCGTACGGCCGATGCAAACTGCTTGGCAGCCACGACGGCGGCCGGCTCTTCATTGCATCCCGACCCGGGCGCGGCGATGCCGAGCGCCCCCACGAGCACGAGCGCACACCAGGCGCGACCTCGACGTTCAGCTCGCATCGGTCTGGCTCTTGTGCATGCCGAGGCGCTTGAGCAGCTCACGCAGGTAGTAACGCGTGATACCGGCCTCGGCCGACGCTCGGCTGAGGTTGCCGTCGGTCTTTTCGAGCAACTTGCCAAAGTAGGCACGTTCGAACGAGTCGACCATGTGCTGCTTGGCTTCCTTGAACGGGGTGTCGAACAGGGCCGGGTCGATTCCACCAGCCGCGGGCGCGGCATCGGACGACGAGGGAGACAGCGACTGCTCGCGACGGCCCAGATGAAGGTCGCTGGGCTCGATGATGCTGTCGCGACACAGATGCGCGGCGCGCTGAATGATGTTCTTGAGCTGACGAACGTTGCCCGGGAACTGCTCGGCGACCAGCGCTTGGCGGGCGGCGTCGTTGAGCCGCGGCTTGGTGATGGGGCGCGGATAGCTGCGCACGAAATCCTCGAGGAACTTCTCGGCGAGCATCACCACATCGTCCCCGCGCTTGCGCAGCGGCGGCAGCTCGACCGTCATCACGGACAGGCGGAAGTAGAGATCTTCGCGAAACTGGCCTTGGCCGACCATCATTCGCAGGTCGCGGTGTGTGGCCGCGACCACGCGGACGTCGACCTGACGCACTTGGCTCTCGCCGATGCGTTGCACCTCGCGGCGATCGAGCACCCGCAGCAACTTGGGCTGAAGGTCGAGCGGCAACTCGCCGATCTCGTCGAGGAACAGCGTGCCTCCGTCGGCCTCTTCGAAGCAGCCCGCACGGTCGCTGACCGCTCCGGTGAACGCGCCCTTCTTGTGGCCCAAGATGGCGGCTTCGGCCAACTCGCGTGGAAGCGAGCCGCAGTCGAGCACCACGAAGGGATGCTTTTCGCGATGGGACTCGTCGTGCAGCGCCCGTGCGACCAGCTCTTTACCGCTGCCGGTCTCACCGTGAATCATCACGCTCATCTCGGTGGGCGCGACACGTTCGAGCGTGGCGAACACCTCGCGCATCGCGGGGCTCTTGCCGTAGAGCGCACCGAAGTGATCCTCTTCGGAGATCGGGATCTGGACCTCGTCGGCCGAGAGCAACTCGACCTCGGTCTTGCCCACCCGAAGCACCAGGCCGGGCTCGATCCACGCCTCGCGCACCCGCACCGAACCGACGAAGGTCCCGTTGGTGCTGTCGAGGTCGTGCACCTGCACCCCGGATTCCCCGATGATCAGCTCGGCATGCGTGCCGCTGACCGAGGTGTCCGTGAGCACGAGGTCGTTGACCGCGCTGCGCCCGATGGTGATGCGCGTGCGCGCGACCGTGAGCTGCGATCCCTTGTCGGGGCCGTCGGTCACCCGCAGCATCACGCGCCGTAGCTGCTTGTGCGTGTGCTCGGCCGCGAAGAACGTGGTGGTCATGCCCGTTCCGCCGGGCTCGCGTTTGGTCCCCAAGATGGAATTCCTGTCCGATGCCGTGTGCTCAGTTCAGCAGCTCGGGGTCCGGCCGAACGACCCGCAGATGCCGCTTCTTGGCCTTCTTCGACCCCCCGAGCTTGCCCGAATCCCGCAGGCGACGCCAGGGCTGCGTGGTCACCGCCGCCGCGATGGCGATTGCGACGAGCATCGGAACGACCTCAGGCCACGCGCCACCGCGGAACAACGGCCCCAGGACGGACAAACCGATGATCAATGCCGCCAATCCCTTCGCTTTGAGAGGAATCGCAGCGAGCAGTCTCAAGGGGCGATCTGCAAAGACGAACCCGAATGCGGTGACGGCCGCCATATCGATGGCAGCGGTACCGCCAAGCTGGGTGACGGCAACCGTGGGGCTGAGCAAGGCCAGCAACACCGAGGCGAGATGGCCCGCAATGCCGGCACCCACCACCAGCAACAGGTACTTCTTGGTGCCCCAGAACCCCTCCAGCTCGCTGCCGATGAACCATTGAATCACCGCGGTGCCGATGAGGCCTGCGAGCGCGCCGTTGGGAAAGATGATGTTGGCGGTGATCGGAGACCACACCGCTTGCCCTTGCAGCACGTTGCCCGGCAACAGGAGCAACTGCTGTGAAACCGGCTGATCGGCGAGCATCGCGGAAACCACCGCGGCGATCAGAAACAGCGCGAAGGATCCCCGGCGAAACTTGGGCAGCGAGGCAAACGGGCTAGGACGCGCCACCTGCACAGCTTAGCAGCCGGGCCGTGCCGCGGGCAGCCGGGTCACACTTCGGGCCGGGCTGCTGGAGCAAGCGGCCGATTCGCGCGTGTTTTTTGGCGAGCGGCGGTGACGATGTGCAGGGTGAAACCATGGGTATCGAGCGACGCCGTCATCGCCTGTTCGTCACACGCCACACGGAATACCACCTGCGGCTCGACGAGTGCGTGGGCGTGCGCGACCGCAAGAGCGGACGCTGGTACCGCGACCACGCTGCGCTTCGCCTGCACGCGGTGACGATCCCCGAAAACGGCAAGGACTCGACCTGGATCGGTGAGCGGCTGAAGTTCTTCGGCAACCACACCGACGTCGTCACCAGCCCAGTCGAGGAAGTGGGCCGTCCCGAAAAGGCTTCACTCGAGCACTACATCAGCCTGGCGGCATCCGGCGCGATCGCCTGCTGAGTCTCGGCGCCGACCCAACGAAAAGGGCGATGCTCCTTGAGCACCGCCCTCTTTCTTTGGTTGTGTCGTGACCGAAGACCCGCTCAGCCGGCCTTCTTTTCTTCTTTGGCTTCGGCCTCGGGCTTCGCGCCTTCGGCTTTCGCGTCGGCCTTGCCGTCGTCGGCTTTGCCGTCTTCGGCTTTCGCGTCTTCCGCTTTGCCGTCTTCGGCCTTCGCGTCGCCTGCCGCCTCTTCGCCGCCCTCGGCTTTGGCCTCTTCGGCCTTGCCTTCTTCGGCCTTCGCGTCTTCGGGTTTCGCGTCGCCTGCGGCCGGAGCGTCTTCACCGTCGTAGCAGCACAACACGCCGCCGTTGCGCTCGGAGGTCATGGCTCCACAGCCCTCGGTGGTACCGCGAGAGATACGGGTCTTGCCCTTCCAGACCGCGTCCTTGCACTTGCCGGTCTGGCAGTCGTTGCCGCAACAAATGGGCTCGGCACCGATGCCCGCCTGCACGCACGGCAGGTCGGTGTTCTTGGTGATGCGCGGGCACGGGTCGATCTCGTCCGTGGGCGAGTGACTCATGGCTGCGTTGAAGCGACCGGGGCCGGCTGCGTCGCACTCTTTTTGCGTGACGCGGGTCTTGAGGTCCTCGGCTTTGCCTTCGGACCCGCAGACGTGCCAGCCCGGTGCACACGCATCGGCGGGCACCCCACACTCTTCGCCGTCGTCTCCGCAGGCCTTTCCGGTGGGCTTGTCACGCAGCGACTTCGCGTCCTTCCACTTGGCCATGCAGCCCGCCACGCGCGGGAACTTTTCGAGGTCGGCAAACGCTTCGCGCTGGCCGTCGGCACAGCCGGCGATCTTGGGATCCGCTTTCTCGCTCTCGACGAACTTGTAGTTCTTCATCGAGCCGGGACGGTCACCGTCGTAGTAGTCCCCTTGATAGGGCCCCGAGCCACAGGTGCATCCGGTCTGGGCCAGCAAGGCGGCAAGAGAAGCGGTAGCAAGCGCAAGCTGCGGGAATCGCGAGAACCCGAACATGCGCTGGAGCATAGGCAAGCTCGTGCGCGGTTCAAAGCCCCACCGCGGTATTTTCGCGGGGTTCTTCTCACGGCCTCGGTGACGGCAATCGTTGCCGGATTTCCGAGGCTACGTGTCCGTATCGTCGTCGTCTTCGTCGTCCATCTCGGCCAACTCGGCCTCGAGACGGTCGATCCGCTCGCGCTCTTCTTTGCTGACCACGTAGGCCACACCCACGCTCGCCCAGAACAACCCGATCATCGGTGCTGCCATCAGGACCTGCGTGACGGGCTCGGGCGGGGTGAGCAGGGCTCCGGCGACAAAGAAGACCAACGTCATGACCTTCCAGTGCCGCAGCAGCGTGCGGTGAGTGATGATCCCGGCCTTGGCCAGGAAGAACACCCCCAGGGGGAACTCGAACATCGCCCCGAACCCCAGCAACAGCCGCGTCTCGTACTGGACGTAGCTGGCGTAGGTGAAGTTGGGGGTGATCTCGACCGTGCCGTTGCCCGCCGCCGTATCCAGCGAGTACTGCAGGAAGAAGTCGGTCGCGACCGGAACGACGAAGAAGTAACAGAAGATACCGCCGCCCGCGAACATCACCGCGCTGGTCGCCACGAACGGCACGACCAGGTTGCGCTCGCTCCGATACAGCCCCGGCGCGATGAACATCCATAGCTGATAGAAGACGATGGGACCCGCCAAGAAGATGGCCGCGATGACGGCGATCCGAAGGTCGGTCAGGAACGTTTCGAGCGCGCTGAGGGCCTGCAGCTTGGCCGCGCCTTCGAGGCCGACCGACTTCCACGAGTCGTAAAACGGCACCAGCAGGACCGTGCGCAGCTCGCTGACGAAGATATAGCAGAACACGAAGGCACCCACGACGCCCATCGCCGACCTCACGAGGCGCTTGCGCAGCTCGTTGAGGTGGTCGAAGAACGACATCGGCACGTCGTCTTCGGGACCGTTGGGGTCGTTGTCTTCTTCGTTGGTCTTGTCGGCCACGCGAACCCTATTGCGCAGGATGGAGGGGAGCGAACGACTCAGGCGGCGCCCTGGTTGTGGGCATCGTCGCCGGATGGAGGATCGTCTCCGGGTGGGGACGACTCGGAGTCGGACTCGGGGGTGGAAGCGGCGGGCTTGCGGTCGTGCGGTGCGGTGGCAGCCACGGGACCGTCGTCGACATCGCCCTCGGCGTCGGCACCCGAGCTGGGCACGTCGTCCGAGCTGCCATCAGCGCTGCTCTCCGAGTCCTCGCCGTCGGCGGCCTTTTGCGCGTCGATCTCTTGCTGCTTCTGCTGAAGCTTGGCCTGGTTGGCCTTGATCAGCTTCTGCTGAGCCTTGCGCATCTCGGCCCGGGCTTTCATGAGCTCACGACGAGCGTCGGTCTCGACCTGCCGAATCTGCCCTTTGGTGCCCTTGACGAGCTCTTGGATCTCGTCGACCCCGTCGGCGGTCATGATGGTGTCCTTGAACTCGTCGGCCGTCGCCCGGAGCTGCCCCCAGAACTTGGCGATGCTGCGCAGCATCTTGGGGAGCTCGCGCGGGTTGAACAACATCAGCGCCACGACTGCGATGACCACCATCTCCATGGGGCCGATGCCGAAGAAGGACACGCAGGCACAATAGCAGCGGTCGCGCAGCCGAGCGAGAGCCGAGCCCCCTGCCGTCGTCCACGTAAGACAGCCGTCCTGCCCGATCGGAGGGGCGCCCATGCAAAACGCGGCACCGAATGCTCGATGCCGCGCCGCTTGCGCTCGCTCGCAGGGGGATGCCGCCCCCTGGCCATCACCTCACGACATGGCTTCGCGCAGCGCGTGGAGTTGCGCGCGCTGAGCCTCGGTCGCGCCTTCGAGCTGGGAGAGTCGCTCGATGGCGGTGCGCACCGAGTCCATCTGAGTGCGGTGCGCGTCGTGAAGCTGGTTGACCATCTCGCTGATCGACTCGATGGCGCGGGTGATCTGGCGACTTCCCCGAGTCTGCTCTTGAGTCGAGCGTTCGACGTGGCGGGTGATCGCCTTCATCTTTTCGGCCGACCGCATGATCTGCTCGGCACCCCGAGCCTGCTCGGCGGTGGCCGTCGCGACCTGCTGCACGGTGGTCGCGACGACGTTGATCGCGTCGGTGACCTGCTTGGAGCCCTTGGTCTGCTCGACCGTGGCGCGGGCGATCTCCCGGACCATTTGCGTGGCGCGACGGGCCGCGTCGGAGATGCGCTTGAGCGCGTCTTCGGCTTGATGACTGACGCGCACGCCATCGTCGACGCTCTTGGACGAGCGCTGCACCACGAGCACCGCGTTGCGGCTCTCTCGCTGCACCGACTTGATGATCTCGGCGATCTCTTTGGTGGACGTGGCCGACCGCTCGGCAAGGTCCTTGATCTCGTCGGCCACGACGGCAAAGCCCTTGCCGTGCTCGCCCGCCTGCGCCGCGATGATCGCCGCGTTGAGGGCGAGCAGGTTGGTCTGCTCGGAGACGTCATCGATGACGCTGAGGATCTTGCCGATCGCTTCGATGCGTCCGCCGAGGCTCGCGATCACGCTGACGGCGTCGGCCGACGACAGCTTGATCATGTTGATCACCTCGATGGTCTGGTTGATCGCATCGACGCCGCCTTCGGCAGCCCAGACCACCTCTTCGGAGAGCTGGGCGGTTTCGTTGGCGTTGTTCTCGACCTGCTGAATCGAGATGTCCATCTCGTTCATCGCCGAGGACGTCTCTTCGGCGGTGCTCGACAGTGCCTCGATGTTCTTGGCGACCTCTTTGACCGAGAAGGTCATCTCCTCGATCGAGGTGGCCGTCTGCTGCACGGATGCGGCCAGGTTGAACATCGACTCGGCCACCTCGTCGTTGGCGGCCGCCATTTCGAGAATGGAGCTGGAGCTTTCCTCGGCGTTGGAAGCGAGCAGCTCGACACTCTCGGAGATGCCCTTGAGGCCCTGGTCGATGTTGTCCATCGCAGAGCGGGTCTCGTCGAGGTTGCCCATCGCGTCGCCGAGCTGACGCTCGAGGCCGTCGATCGCCTCTGGGGCAAACGCTGCCGCAACGGCGAGCGGTTGGGGTGCCGCAACCTGGTCGACCGGGGCAGCATCGGACGCATCGCTGGAGGGCGCCGGCGCCTTGGCCCGCGCAGCCTGCAGTTCGGCGCGTGCCTTGGCGGCCTCGTCCTTGGCCGCTGCCACCGCGGCTTCGTTCTCCTTGGCGGCCTTGCGCGCGGCGTCGAGCTCGGAGCGCAACCGATCGAGCTCTGCACCATCGGCGGCAGGCTGACCTTGCAGCGCCTTGACCTCCGCGTTGCTCTCGCGCAGTTGTTGTTGGCTCTGAGACAACGTCGTCAGCGCGGCTTGAAGCTCGCCCGCAATCACCCAGCTGGTGACGGACGCAACGACGGCGAGAAGCGCTCCACCCGTTGCGCCCCACTCGACGTTCGTCGCGGCGAACGACATGGCCGCCGCCGCAGCTGCCGCAACGGTGGGCAGAAGTGGTGGAATCCGGGGGGTGGGGTTCTCTGCCACGTGGAGCCCGAGTGTATCGACCGCACCGGCACGGGTCCAAGGGACTGGCCCGTCGCGGACCTCTCGATCGGCTCACGGGCTGCAAAGCCGGCCCCGGCGCCCAAGAAGTGCTGCGCGAGTGTTCACAAACGCGACCACGTCCCTTCGAGCTCGCGGTCGGGTCGCGGCCTCGCGCGCTCAGAGCAGCGACAGCTGGGTGGCTTCGCCGTGCACGACCACGTCCGCGCCGATGCTGCGCAACCAGCTCGCACCGCCCGACACCCACGACGGGTCTCCGGTGAGAAACACCGCCGGCTTGCCGCACGCCTCCCAGAACGCCTTCAGCTGGGGGCGGTCCATGCGACCCGGGCACGACAGCTCGACGGTCTCGACTTCGCGGTCGCGTCCGCGCCGTTCGACCCACGCTTTCAACGACGCGCGAACCACCTCGGGCGCGTCGACCAATGCCACCGCCACCACCTCGTGTCGTCGCAACCCAGCGCCGTCCAACGCGTCGTGCGGCCACAGCAGCACCGCGGCTTCGGGGTCGAGCGCTTCGATGTGCGGGCTGAACCGAGGGTGTGCCGCGACGCGCACGGTCCCCGAACATGCTTGGGCGATCTGCACCGCACCCACGGCGCTGCTCACCAAGATGAGGACCTCGCCCCCGAGTTGGGTGAGCAGCTGCACCCCGCGGGCACTGAAACGTTTGGGCGCGCCATCGAGCGCCCACTGAGGGCTAGCCTGCAACAGCAGCCAGTCGCACGGAGCCGGTGTCGCCCCGGGGCCGAGCGCCCACGTGTACAGGCAAGACGGACCGCCCCGTCGCGGCTCCATCAGCAACGACGACCCTCCCAACGGCAGACCCGACGCCAGCGTCTGCAGACGCAGCCGTCCAACGCCGAACTCGCGGCCGTGATCGACCAGCACGGCCCGCGCCAACGAGGTGCGCTGCGCGGGAGAGAGGTTCGCGAGCGCCAGACCATAGAGGAGGTCGCGATGCCCCATCCACGCCCCGGGTGCGAGCCGGTCCTGCGCACCGAGGTGCGACAAGAAGCAGGTGCGACCGGGTTGGGTGTCGTCGATGCTCAGACGCGCGCGTGCCAGCATGTGCTGCACGGCTTCGGCCTCGGCAGTCAGGTCACGCGCCACGGAGATCACTTTATCGCGCGGGCCTTGTGCTTGGCGCGCGCGGCTCGAAAAAAGCTCCGGAGCTGCTCGGCACAACGATCCGCGAGCACTCCGCTGGTGATGGACATGCGGTGGTTGAGGCGGGGGTCGTCGCACAGCTGGTACAGAGACCGCACCGCCCCGGCCTTCGGATCGCTCGCACCGTAGACGAGTCGCGCCACCCGAGCGTTGACCAGGGTACCGGCACACATCGGGCACGGCTCGAGCGTCACGTACAGCGTCGCCCCGTCGACACGCCAGCGGCCCTTGGTTCGACACGCTTCGCGCAACGCGACGACCTCGGCGTGCCCGGTCGGATCGGCGTCCACCTCTCGGCGGTTGCCGCCCCGCCCGATGATCTCCCCGTCGAGCACGACGACGGCCCCCACGGGCACGTCCCCCGCAGCGGCGGCGGCTTCGGCGATGCGCAGCGCTTCCTCCATATAGCGCTCGTCGTCGGGTTGCATCGCGCCACCCTGCCAGGCGGACCCCCTGCGGCGCAACGCGGAAACCCAGACCCCGCAAACCGAAGAAGCCTCCACACCGCAGGGCGGTGGGAGGCTTCTGGCACGCCGGGGTGCGCCCTACTCGGCTGCGAACAAGAACTCGTCCATGCAGCTCTTGTCGCCGCTTTGCACGGTCTTCGCGTACGCGACGGCCGCGGGCAACACGTGCGCCACGTAGAAGTCGAGGTTGGCGAGCTTGCCCTTGAGCAGGTTGTTCTCGGTGCCGCCGTCGATCTTGGCCTTGGCGACGCGCGCCTGGTCGAGCGCTTCCATGCCCAGCAGCACGGTGCCGAACGCACGCAGGAACGGAACGGCGTGCACGAACGCGCCGTCGATGTCGCCGCCGCCGGCGACCTTGCCCAGGTGCATCGCGCAGGCACCGAGCTGGCCGATGGCCTTGCCCAGCGAGGCGGTCTGATCGGCGAAGCCTTCTTCGGCGCCCGCCTTGAGGTCGGCTTGTGCCTCGCCCAGCCACTCCATGAACAGCGCGCCGTTCTTGAGCCGCATCTTGCGACCGAGCAGGTCGAGCGCTTGAATGCCGTTGGTGCCCTCGTAGACGGCCTGAATCTTGGCGTCACGCATCACCTGCTCCACCGGGTACTCCTGGGTGTAGCCGTAACCGCCGTAGACCTGGACCGCGAGCGACGACATGTCCATCGCGAGGTCGGTGAGGTGGGCCTTGAGCACGGGGATGAGCAGGTCCGAACGACCTTCGAGGCGGTCGCGGAGTTTTTCATCCTCGGTGGTGCGAGCCTGGTCGTCCATGAACGCCAAGCGCATGCAGGCCGACCGCGAGGTCTCGGAGATGACCTTGAGCGTCATCAGCATGCGACGCACGTCGGGGTGCTGCACGATCGCGACGCGGCCGTCTTCGCTGTCACGCTGGCCGAGCTTGGTGCCCTGCACCCGCTCGCGAGCGTACTGCAGCGCGTAGCCGTACGACGATGCCGAGGTGGCCGCGCCCTGAAGCGCGACGCCGATGCGCGCCTCGTTCATCATCTTGAACATCTGCGCGATGCCTTCGCGCTCCTTGCCGATTAGCCAGCCTTTGCAGGGACCGTCGGATCCGAACGCGACCGTGCAGGTGGCGGATCCGTTGATGCCCATCTTGTGCTCAAGACCGACGACCTTGGCGCCGTTGCGCTCGCCCAGCTCGCCCGACTCGAAGTCGAAGATGAACTTGGGTACGAGGAACAGGCTGAGGCCCTTGGTGCCTTGGGGCGAGCCCGGCGTGCGCGCCAGCACCAGGTGCACGATGTTGCCGGCAAGGTCGTGGTCGCCACCGCTGATGAAGATCTTTTCGCCTTCGAGCAGGTAGACGCCCTCTTCGCCCTCGGCCGGCACGGCCTTGGCACGGTTGTCACCCACGGAGCTGCCCGCGCCGGACTCGGTCAGGCACATCGTTCCGCCCCACTCGCCGGTGAACAGCTTGGTGGCGACGGTTTCCTTGTAGCTCTCGTCGCCGAACGCCTCGACCACGCGGGCGGCCGCGGCGGAGAGCCCCGGGTACATCATGAACGCCATCGCAGCAGAGACGAAGAACTCGAGCGTGCCGACCTCGACGGCCTTCGGCATGCCCACGCCCCCGAGGTCGGGGTTTGCCGAGGGCGCAACCCATCCGCCTTCGGCGACGGCCGTCCACGCGGCCTGAAAACCCTCGGGCGTGGTCACGTTGCCCTGGTCGTCGAGCGTGCAGCCCTGACGGTCTCCGACCGCGTTGATGGGGCTGAGCACCTCTTCGGCGAGCTTCTTCGCCTCGGCGAAGGTCTGCTTGTACGTGTCTACGTCGATATCGGCGTATTGTTGGGTGGCCCCCAGCTTCTCTGCGACCCCGAGCTGGTCGAAGAACACGAACTCCATGTCGTCGATATCAACTTTGAACGGCGTACTCATGTCTCTTCGCCAGTCTATAAGGCTTTCCATCTGGGGCCACAACACCCTCTGAACGTCCCGTGCAGCATTGGAACGTTGGCATCGTCGTGAATCTGCTGGCCATGGCCGTTTTGCTGGCCCTGGCGGCGGGACTGCGAAATCGCATTGGCCCCCTGCGGCGGCTGGGCATCCCCGACTGCATCATCGCAGGTTCGATCGGCTTGGCCCTCGGACCCTCGGCCCTGGACGTCGTTCCGCTGTCGATCGAGGACTTGGAGCTACTCGTCTATCACGGGTTCGCGCTCGTGTTCATCGCGGTGGGACTGCAACGCTCGGCCCCTGGAGCGCGTCCAGGCGGCGCACGTTCGGTCGCAGTGGCCATTCCGACGGTCGCCGTCTTGCAGGTCACGGTCGGATTGCTCGTCGTCGGGGCTTGGCAGTGGGTCGGCTCGCTGCACCCCGGCTTCGCGCTTCTCCCCATGCTGGGGTTCTCACAGGGACCCGGACAGGCGCTGTCGCTGGGCGGCGCATGGGAAGCGCTCGGCCTCGTCGACGGCACCCAGTTGGGGCTCACTTTTGCGGCCGCAGGTTTTGCGACCTGCATCATTTTGGGCGTTCCACTGGTGGCGTGGGCACGGCGCGCAGGATGGGTCACCCCGCAACCGGACGCGCCCCCGGACGACACCGACGCCCAAGCGCAGCTCGAGCAGGGCACGATGGAGCCGCTCAGCGCGTCGGTGGTGATCATCGGGGTCGTCTACGCCGCGGTGTTCGCCTTCATCGCCGGACTGGTCTCCATCCTCCCCGAGGGCAGCTCGCTCATCCCCACGGCATGGGGCTTTCACTTCGTCGTCGGTGCGCTGCTCGCCATGGCGACGCGCCGCATCGCTCGCGCGACCCACAAAGAAGGTTGGTTGCACGACCGACTGCTCGGACGCCTCGCCGTGCTCGCGGTGGACTTCACCACCACCGCCGCTTTGTGTGCGGTGCAACTGTCCGTGGTCGGTCGATGGCTTGCGCCCGTGTTGGTGCTGTCGATCGCGGTCGGCGGCAGCACGCTGCTCGCGTGTTTGTGGCTCGCCCGCCGCGCCTTTCCGCAGGAGCCGTTCGAGCACGCGATCATGATGTTCGGCATGGCGAGCGGCACGTTGCCGACGGGGCTGGCGCTGCTGCGCACGGTCGACCCGCACCTGCAGGGCACGGTCGCTCGCAACGCCACCTTGGGCGTGTCCGGTGCAATCCCGTTCATGGCCCCGTTGCTCATCGGCGTGCTGCCGTTCGCGGTGAGCTTGTGGCCTCGAGGCGTCGGGGCTGCGGTCGGCATCCCCCTGGCGATTCTCGTGGCCTACGCCATGGCGCTCGCGATCGCATGGCGCACGGTGACGCCCGCTCGCCGTTTGCGTCCCTGGTCGTCCCTTTGGCCACCCGACCCCTGATACGCTCGACTGGATGAGGCTCCACCACCTGCGCCCGGCGGTGCTCACACTCGGAGTGTGCGCCATGGGCTGCGGACCGGAGATCCCCGAAAGCTGGCAGATCGTCGACACGCTCGACCTCGGCATTCAACTCCGGGTCGACGAACTGGGTCCCTTGGGTGACCCACCCGACCCGATGGGACGCAGCTTTCATCGCGCCATGCCGCTCGACCGCGTGCGAGCCTCGGTCTTCGTCGCCGACACCGACGGACCCGTGCCCGCCGAGGAACTCTCCTTCGCGTGGTTCCTCTGCGCCGGCGCCGGAGGGTGCAGCGAGAACGCCCCGCAAACGCCCTGTCCCGAGGATGGGTTTCCGCTGGAGGGCGAGTGCACCCTGGGCGTGCACGGCTCGACCACGTTCTCGTTCGCCGACGTCCTGCCACTCGTGCCGGAGGGAGACTTTCGGACGCCCGAGGTGTTCGTGCGTGCGATCGGGAGTCGCATCGACGATGGCGGCGCCGAAGAATGCCTCGACCGACTCGAGCGACGGACCGACCTCGGCGCCTGCATGATCCTCGAGACCTTCTACGGCCTGGGCTCCCTCGGGGAACTGGTTGCGTTGGCGGAGAGCCGCGGATTCGAAGTGCCCGAAGATCTGGTGCCCGAGACCGCCCGGCAGCTGCCGCGCAATCGCGTGCCCGCGATCGAGCAGGTCGCCGTCACTCGTGCCCAAGGGCAGACCGAGTTCTTCGAGGCCGGCGCCACGATCCCCGCTACGATCGGCGAAACGCTCGCCATCTCCTGGCTGCCCGAGGACGGAGATCGCGAAGAGACGACGATCGTGTCCTCCGACGGCATGCGGCTCGAGTACGAGGACTCGCTGTCGGTCTCGTGGTGGACGACCGAGCCCGCGCCTGCGTTCGAGTTTCTGCCCGCCGTCCCGCGCCTGCGCTGGGAGCTCGGGCCCAACGAGGGCACCTACACCTTGTTCGCGGTCGTGACCGACGCCTCGCAAGCGCAAGGCTGGGCGTCGTTCGAGGTCGAGGTCACGCGGTGATCGCCGCCGCGACTGCAGCCGTCGTCCTGGCTGTGACCGCGGCGGACGCCCAGCCGCCGTGCAACGAAACGGACTGCCAATCGGTCACGCTTCGCCTGCGCGCGCGGGGAGACCGAACCCCGATCGAGGGCGCCACCGTGCTCGCAATCGAAGCACCGGCGAAGGCCGAACCCGGCGTGCTCGACCCGCCTCCGCTCCTGCCCGAAGGCGGGCCCGCGTGGCAGCGCTCGGCCACCAGCGACGCCGACGGCAACGCGGTACTGACCGACATCCCCGCCCGAGGCGCACGCCTCATCATCATCGCCAATGGCCACGCACGGCTGGAGATGGTGGTGCGTCCTCGCAACAAGCCGCTCACGGTGTTCGTCGAGCCGCTCGATCAGGACACGTTTCGCACGGTCGTGAAGTCGGAGTCGGGACCCACGCGGGCACGCGCCCAGTCGCAGCAGCTGACCCGTGAGGAGATTCAGACCGTGCCCGGAGCCCAAGGCGATCCTCTGCGCGCGCTGCAGAACATGCCGGGCGTGGCTCGCAGCCCCTTCAACCTCGGCTTACTGGTGCTGCGCGGAGCCTCACCGGACGCCTCTCGGGTGTTTCTCGGTGGACATGCCCTGCCCCGCGCCTACCACGTGCTGTCGCTGTCCAGCGTGTTTCCAGCCGAGGTGCTCGACGACCTCCGCTTGGTGGCCGGCAACTTCGATGCAGCCTACGGCAACGCCACCGGAGGTATCGTGGAGATCGAGCCCCGCGCGGGACGTCGCGATGGACTGCACGGCTTCACCGAGATCGACATCGGCGCGGCCACGACGATGCTCGAGGGGCCCGTTGGCAAGGGTTCGTTCATCGTCTCGGCGCAGCGCGGCTACTACGACCTCGCCCTACGGGCAGCCGATCGGGTGGCGGAGAACGTCACCGGAGACGGCAACAGCAACCTGTACCCGACCTACTACGACTATCAAGGGTTGCTCGACTTTCCCTTGCCGCGCGGCTCATGGACGGTCCGCGTGTTCGGCTCGGGCGACACGCTGCGCACCCCGCCCCCATCCGGGGGTCTGCCCGACCGAGGGTTCGACCTCACCAGCGGGTTTCACCGGGTCGACTTCGCAGTGCGCAGCCGAGCGGCTGGCTGGCGGCTGTGGTGGACGCCCTCGGTGCGCTTTGAATCCGGCAAGTTCTTCGCCCGCGAAAGCACGCTCGAACGCACCCGTCGCGACGGCGTGGTCTCGATGCGCACCGAGATGTCGCGACGGTTCACGCCCCGGTTTTCGTGGCTCATCGGTACCGACTTCGAGGTCGACGGATTCTGGGTGCGTGAACGCGTGGTCGAGCCTTCGCCACTGGTCGCCCTGCCCGCGGATCCGTCCGGGCGTGGTGTGCTCTCGACGATCGGGGTCTACACGTCGGCACCGATCGACCTCGGACCCGCGCACATCGTGTTGGGCAGCCGCGGCACGGCGTTCACCGTCGGCGACAACGCAGCGTTCTCCTTCGACCCCAGGGTCAACACGCACTTCGACGTCGGCCAACGTTGGCGGCTGCACGCGTCGGTGGGCAAGTACTCGCAAGTGCGATTCACCGACGACCAGGTCAGCGTCGACGTCGCCAACTCGATCCAACCGTTCCTCTGGTATCCCCCGGTGCTGTCGCAGTTCGACGAGACCGTGGCCTTCGATCCGGGCGACCGACCCATCACCGTGCGGCAGGCCTTGCACGCGAGTCTTGGTGCCGATTGGCAGATTCGCGACGACATCAGCGCTCAGGCCACCGCGTTTGCGCGCGAGCAGGACAACGCGACCCCCCTGCTCACCTCCGAGGACGTGCTCGTGCCCTTCGCCAGCCGCGAGCACACCCTCGGCGTGCAGACGATGCTGCGCAAACACATCGGCGGCAAGCTGTACGGCTGGGTGACCTACACCCTGATGTGGTCGCGCCTGCGGTTCGTCGAGGAACTCCCAGGCATCGACCTGCAAGACCGCCCCAGTGACTTCGACCAGCGGCACAACTTCGGCCTGGTCGCCAGCTACATCCTGCCCAAGCGCTGGCGCATCGGCGGTCGTTTCCGGGTCTCATCCGGGTACCCCTATTCTCCGGTCATCGGCTCGGTGAACAACCCCGTCGCGCGGTTCCCCGTACTCGGTCCCCGCAACAGCGCTCGCCTCGGTGCGTTTCACCAGCTCGACCTTCGAGTCGACAAACGCTGGATCCTCAACCGAGCCACGGTCACCGGATACGTCGACGTGCAAAACGTCTACAACCGGCAAAACCCCGACGCGGTCTACTATCGCTACGACTATCGCGAGCCGGCCGCGTTTGCGGGCCTGCCGATCTTCCCGGCTCTGGGCGTCCGTGTCGACTACTGAAAAGGCGGCGGTCCGAAAAAGCGCTGTCACATCGTCGGTGGTGTGCATCTATCCACTGCCCTCCGCACCACGGGGTCGGCAGGTCGATACATGCAGGCGATCTTCGAGGTCATTGAGCAGCGACGGCGGGCGTTCGAACAACACCCGTTCATCCGGTTTCTCCGGGACGAGCGGGTCCCCGCGACGCAGCGTTTGGCCTATGCGCCGTTCGGAAGCCATTTCGTCCTCACGTTCGCGGAGTTCAACCGCGACTTTCTGCACGAAGACGAACCCGCGTCCCGGCAGCAGGCGATGATCAACACCCATGCCGAGGAGGACCAGACGCACTTCGCCTGGTTTCTCCACGACATGCAGGTACTCGGCTTCGACGAGCAATGCCGGTTCACCGATGCCCTCCGTTTTCTGTGGAGCGATGAGGGCAAGCACGCCCGCGCGCTTGGCCACTACGTGGTCTCGGCCGCCCAGGAGGCACCTGCTGCGCTGCGTTTGGTCTTGATCGAGGCGCTCGAAGCTCAGGGCAACGTCTGGCTCTCCGCAACCGCAACCGCCGCACGCTCCCACCCCGAGCGCGAACGGCTGATCTACTTCTCCGATCACCACCTCGAGCGCGAGACCGGGCACGCCATCGGGAGTGCCGAGGACGAAGTGCGCTCGACGGTGATCCCGGACGAACTCCGGCCTCAGGCGGAGGCGCTCGTTCACGGCGTCTTCGACCGTACACACGCGTTCTGCGACGAGATGTTGCGACGCACGCTGCGGTCGAACGAACGCGACACCTCGTTCCTCGTCGGCTGAGGCGGGAACCCAGGAGGAGGCAACATGGCGAAGACCGTAGACACCGACTATTTGATCCTCGGCGCGGGGCCAGCAGGGCTCCAGCTCGCGTACTTTCTCGAACGGGCGGGGCGCGACTACCTCATATTGGATGCCGCAGACCACGTGGGGGCTTTCTTCTCCCGCTATCCGCGGCACCGAACCTTGCTGTCGATCAACAAGGTCTCCACCGGTCGAAGCGACCCGGAGTTCAACCTCCGCCACGACTGGAACTCCTTGGTCTGCGACGACCTCTCGCTGCGCATTCCCGAGATGACGAGCGAGTATTTCCCCTCCGCCGACATCCTCGTCGACTATCTCCGGAGGTTCGCGGACCGCTACGCACTGAAGCTCCGCCTTCAGCAGCGCGTTTCCTCCATCCGCCGTGGGCACGATGGGCGATTCGAAGCCACCACGGGGTCCGGCGAACGCTACCGCGCGCGGTGTCTGGTCGTGGCGACGGGGGTGGGGAAGCCCCGCATTCCCGAAATCCCAGGCATCGAGCTCGCCGAAGGCTACGAGTCGATGTCCGTCGACCCCGAGGACTACCGCAACAAGAACGTTCTGCTCCTGGGCAAAGGCAACTCGGCGTTCGAGACCGCGGACAACCTGATCCCCACCGCCGCGGTCATCCACATGCTGAGCCCCACCCCGGTGACGCTCGCCTGGGACTCTCGATTCGTCGGCCACCTGCGAGCCGTGAACAACAACTTCCTCGACACCTATCACCTCAAGTCACAAAACGGGATCATCGACGGTCATGTTCGGGAGATGACCCGGACCGACCACGGCAAGATCCGCGTCGCGTTCTCATCGATCCACGCGCGCGGTGAAGTCGAGCAGATCGAGTACGACGCGGTGCTGCGGTGCACCGGTTTTCAGTTCGACACGTCGTTCTTCGAAGACGACTGCGTGCCCACCCTGTCGAGCTGTGGACGCCTGCCTCAGATGACCAGCGGATTCGAGTCCACGAACGTCAGTGGCATGTACTTCGCGGGCGCAGTCACCCAGTTTCTCGACCTCAAGCGGGCGCAGTCTGCCTTCATCCACGGGTTTCGCTACAACACCGAGTCCCTCGCGGGCCTGCTCGCTCGGCGTTACCACGACGCCCCCCTGCCCTCGCGGCAGGTGGAAGCGAGCCCCGAACTGCTCGCGGAGGCGGTGCTGAGCCGGATGAATCGGGTGTCGTCGCTGTGGCAACAGGTCGGGTTCATGGCCGACATGCTGGTGCTGCCGAGCGAGCCCACCGAGTCCGCGCGCTACATCCTCTCGCTCCCCTACGACTACATCGTCGAGCACGGGCGCGAGCTCAGCCGCGGCAACGACTTCTACGTCTCGATGTTCCGCCTCGGCGACAACCCGCCCAACGCCCACGACTATGACCGCAGCACCGACGTCTACGATGGGGCATCCAGCACCAACATTCACCCGGTGTTGGAGATGCGGTCGGGACAAGACGGCCGCGTCCTGTCGGTCTTCCACGTGCTGGAGGATTTCCTCGCCGACTGGAGTGGCCAAGAGTACCTGGTTCCCTGTGCCGAGTACTTCCGGCGCTCGATGAGCGGCAACGCGGTCGTGCCCAAAGCCGCCCCGAAAACCCGCGTCATCGTTCGCGACGCCAACATGCGGCTCGTCGATGCCGCCCCGGAGGCCCGAGAATGACCTACGTTCGCAACCTCATCATCGGAGCCGGCCCGGCGGGACTGCAGCTGGCTCACCTCTTCGCGAAGTCCGGCGCAGACTACCGGGTGCTCGAGCGTGCCGAGCGTGCGGGCAGCTTCTTCGAGAGCTACCCCCGCCACGGCAAGCTGCTGTCGATCAACAAGGTGCACACGGGCTATCCCGACCTCGAATCACGTCGACGCTACGACTGGAATGCGCTGGTCTGCGACGACGAGGCGCTTCAGTTCCGCGAGTTCTCCCACGACTACTTCCCGAGCGCGGAGCAGCTGGTGGAGTACTTGCAGGCGTTCGCCGACCACTACGCGCTACAGGTCGACTACGGCTGTGCGGTGGTCCAAGTGAGCAAGCAAAGCGGGTTGTTCGAGCTCCGTCTCGCGGACGCGCGCGTCTTCACCTGCGAACGACTGTTCGTTGCGACCGGCATCCCCACCGCGCATACGCCCGACATCCCCGGCATCGAGTTCTGCGAGAACTACGACCGGTTCTCGGTCGACCCATCCGACTACACCGATCAACGGGTCTTCATCGTCGGCAAGGGCAACTCGGCATTCGAGACCGCCGACGCCCTGATCGAGACCACACGCAAGATCTGGGTCTGTGGGCGCGACCACGTCAAGCTCGCCTGGGCGACCCACTACGTGGGGCACCTTCGAGCCGTCAACAACAACTTCCTCGACACCTACCAACTCAAGGCGCAGAACAACATCCTGGACGGAGACTTCCGCGCCGTTCGCCAGGACGGCGATGAGTTGGTGGTCGACGTCTGGTTCGAGTCGCGCCAGCAGCTGCTCTCGTACCGCTGCGACCGCGTGTTGCTGTGTACGGGTTTTCAAGCCGACCTTTCGATCTTCGACGACACCTGCACGCCGCAGCGCCGTGAGTGTGGCCGGCTCCCGTTGATGACGTGCGAGTGGGAGTCGGTGAACGTGCCGGGCATGTTCTTCATCGGCACGCTGATGCAGTCGCGTGACCATCGAAAGACCATGTCGGCCTTCATTCACGGGTTCCGGCACAACATCGAATCCCTCGCGATGCTGCTGCAGCGGCGGGATGGCGAAGGGTCGTGGGTGAACCGGCCGCGCCTGCCTCCAGCCAGCGACGGCCTCGCCTCGGCACTGATCGAGCGCATGAGCACCTCGGCAGCGCTGATGCTTCAACCCGGATTCCTCGCCGACGTGTACCTGCCCAGCGGGACCGACGACGACCCGGGGTTCGAGCAGATGCGCGACGTTCCGATGGATTTCGTGACCGAGAAGCTCTTGTCCCAACACGAAGAGCTGTTCGTGTTGACGCTGGAGTACGGGAAGTCGGACCAGTACATGGACCCCTTCGCAATGCCGCGGGGTGTCGGCGTGGCCGAGGACTTCTACATCCACCCGATCATCCGTCGCTACGCGCACGGAGAGCTCTCCGACCGGTTCTTCCTGCCCGACGATCTCGACAACGACTGGCGGACCGCACCGCAGTACGTCGAAACGCTCACGCAATGGCTGCAAGCCACGCGAGCCCGCGTGCAAGAGGAAACCGCCCAATGACCGCGCTGCAAGAGTCCTCCGTCGACGTGTGCGTCGTCGGCTTGGGCGTGTCGTCCCTGGCCCTCGTTCGCCTGCTCGTACGCTCGAACAAGTCGTTCGTCGTGATCTCCGAACGAGACTTTGGGGTGTGGAGCCGACTCGCCGAGCGCGGAGACGACTTCGACCTCCTCTCCTCCAACGCGGTCGCCGCCTTCTCCTGGTGGGATTTCGACCTCGACTTTCACTTCTTCACGGCGACCGACTACTACCGCCGGCTGCAGGCCGATGTTTGCCCCGAGATCCGCAAGCGGATCGTCCGCAAGCGAGCGGTCCGCTACCAGGAACGCGACGACGGAACCTACGACGTGCACCTCGAGGGGGTGATGCACCCGCTGCATTGTCGGCACCTCGTGGTCACCGCGGCGCAGACGGTCGATGGCCCCGGCATCTGCGACACATTGCAGGAGACCTTTCGGTTGCAGGGCAAGACCGTCGTCATCGACGGCTACGGCGACACGAGCAACATGTACATGTCGCGGCTGATGCTCGGCGGCAACAAGGTCATCTTCTGCACCGAACACTTTCAAAACCTGGACAAGGTCTTCTACGTCGAGGGCCAATCCCAGGGGTGGGCTCCGCTCGACATGTTCGAGCCCTACCAATACCTCGCCCACTACAACCACGAGCGTTCCTATCGCAGCGCACTGTGCACCGCCGTGTCCCCGTACAGCGACACGTGGCTGTCCAAGAAGTTCCGGCAGCAGACCGGGCTCGACACGCTGATGAACCCGGAGGACTTCTACCGGGACAATCTGCCGCCCGCCTGGAAGAGCTACCTGTTCCGCACCGGCGTCAACGCGGGGTTTGGGCTCCCGGTGAAGTACTGGTCGGTGGACTCATACTTCGCTCACTTCGACGACGACCACCGCGAGCGCATGCTCAACCATCGCATGCTGCTCAATGACCCGTACTTCTTCATGAAGCGCGGTGATGTTCAGGTGGTGCATCCGAAGCGTGTCGAGTGGCTGGACGAGCACACCTGCACGATCGACGGAACGCCGATGCACATCGACCGTCGGATCAAGGCGGGCATTGCACGGCCCTCGCCGATCGAGATTCACACCCGTGATGGAGGAGTGTGGACCTACCGCTACACCGACTGCTTATACGGGCTGTGGAACGCCCGGCGGCCGAACGTGTACTTCGTCGGCGTCGAGCGTCCGACCACGGGCGCGTTTGCAGGCACTTCCGAGATCCACTGTGAGTTCATCCACCAGCTCATCGACGAGTCGGATTATCACGCCGCGATGGCTCGCGAGTTCGACGGGCGCATGGCCTCGTGGAAGTACAACTACCTGGAGTCGGGCCAGGAGTACCAAGGCTTGGAACACACCCAGTTCACGGGGATGACCAACGAAGAGCTCAGTCACGCGATGGGCAAGCCCCGCACGCTGTGGCCCTCGATCCTCGCGGGGGAGTTTGCGGCCTACCTGACAGGCCCGGGCATCCCTGCCCGCTATCCCGCCCTCAACGACGCCAACGCCAAGTACCAAGAGTTCTGCCGCCTGTGGACCAACATGTTTGCCGGAGGCCTGTTGGCCAAGCTGGCGTGGGTCCCCCTGTTTGCGCTCAACTTCGTGCTGCTGGGGCTGGGCGCGCAGTGGTGGTGGCTCGTCGGCGTGGGCGCCCTGCTCGGTATTCCGCGGGTGGCCAAGTTCGTCAACGCTGTCACCTACGACACGCTGTCGTTCGGTGAGATGACCAACCTCTACCAGCACATCGCGGTGTCGACGAGCCTCTGCGCGTGCGCCAACGCGGTGTTGCTCGCGATGGGCAACGCCGCATGGTTCGAGAGTCTCGGGTGGCTGCTGCTCGGCTCGGGCGTCTTGCAGGCGCTGCTCATCGCCGCGCTCGACATCCGCCGCGCCTACCAAAGCACCCGGCTGCTGTTCAACGACGTGCGCGGGAAAGAAGAGTACGAGTACCACTTCCAGGAGTATTTGAAGGCCATGCGGAGCATGCCTTGGTATCAGGCGTACGTGGGCGAAGGGTCCGCCGTCGAGTGACCCGGGCCGCTGGCAGACTGTGCATCGGTTCGGTCGCCATCGTGGATCGAGCCCCCCGAAGTCGACGGCGACAGAAGCGTCGCGGGGTATGATGCGGCGGTGAGCGGCGATGATGCGCTGAGTGTCGTGACGGCGGCAGAGTCGGACCACGAGGCGATCGGGCGCATGTTGGCGCATGGATTTGCGATGGCGCCCGACCAGGTGGGGCCGATCCTCCAGCTTGCGGGGCCCGCCAATGCGCGGGTCGTGCGAGACGGACCCGATGCGGTCGGGACGGCACTGCTGCTGCCGATGGGGCAGTACTTCGGGCAGCGCCGGGTCTCGATGACCGGCGTTGCAGGCGTCGCCGTCTTTCCGCATTACCAGCGACAAGGCGTGGCGACCGAGCTGATGCGCAGCATCATTCGCGAGCTGGCCGCGGCGGGCGTGGGGCTGTCGACCCTCTACGGTTCCACCCTCTCGCTGTACCGCAAGGTCGGCTACGCATGTGCCGGGGGCCGGTATCGGGCGTTCGTCGATCCCAAGCGCCTCGGGGTCGAAGAACGCGGTGGCACGCTGCTGCCGATGGACGCCGCAGGGGAGACCCGCGTGCGCGCACTGTACGGCGCCCACGCGCCGGCCTTTGCCGGGTTCCTCGACCGCTCCGAGTACATCTGGACTCGCCTCATCCGTCCGTGGGCCGGGCGCACACCCACCTGCGTGCTCGCCAGCCGCGACGACGGCCACGTCGAGGGCTACATCGCCTACTCCAAACGGCGCGGCCCCGCCCTGCAGCACACGGTCGTGGTGCACGACATGTTCGCCACCTCGGCCTGGGGCTACCGACGTCTGTGGTCCCTGCTGACCGATCTGTGCACGCACGTCGTCGACGGGGTCGAGCTGCACACCGCTCCGCACGACCCGGCACGGCTCGTGTTGCCCGATGCTCACTTCGACGTGACACTGGCGGATCCCTGGATGCTCCGCATCGCCGACCTGGACGCGGCGCTGGGCGAGCGTGGCTACCCTCCTCGGCTCGAGGCCTCTGTCGACCTCGACGTCTACGACGACGTCGTGGAGGCCAACAACGGACGCTGGCGCCTGAGCGTGCAGGGCGGCCGCGGGGCGATCCAGCCCGGGGGGACGGGGGATCTGCGCACCAACATGCGCGGTCTTGCAGCCCTGTACTCGGGGTTTTCCAACCCGGCCACCCTCGCGGCCGCTGGGCTCATCGAGGGTACGCCCGCAGCGCTGGCGATTGCCGGCAGCATCTTCGCAGGGTCTCAGCCCTGGCTGCGCGAACTCTTCTGAGCAGGCGCACGCCAGACCGCTTGCCCTGGGCCCGGGGCTTTGCGATCACGTCGTCAGCATGAGCGCGAACACCGTCCACGCCCTGGCCGCCGTCGGCCAATCGATCTGGCTCGACTACATTCGGCGCAGCATGACGCGCAGCGGAGAGCTCGCGTCCCGCGTCGAGGCGGAGGGCCTGCGCGGCGTGACCTCCAACCCGTCGATCTTTCGCGCGTCGATGGGCGGCGGCGACGAGTACGGAGAAGCGCTGCAAGCCCTCTCCCGCGAGGGAGACCTCGACACCAAGGCCGTCTACGAGACCCTGGCGATCGAGGACATTCGCGAGGCTTGCGACGCACTGCGCTCCACCTACGAATCCACCGAGCATGTCGACGGTTACGTGAGCCTGGAAGTCTCGCCTCGACTCTCGCGCGACACCGAGGGCACGGTCCGTGAAGCTCAACGTTTGTGGGGCGCCGTCGATCGACCCAACCTCATGATCAAGGTGCCCGGCACGGCCGAAGGCATCGTCGCGATCGAACAGCTCATCACCGAGGGCATCAACGTCAACGTCACGCTCATCTTTGCGCGCGACGCCTACGAAGACATCGCCCAAGCCTACATTCGCGGCCTGCAGGCACGCCTCGAAGCCGGCAAGCCCATTGCCGACGTCGCATCGGTCGCGAGTTTCTTCGTCAGTCGCATCGACTCCGAGGTCGACAAACGCCTCGAAGCAGTCGGCTCGGACGAAGCGCTCGCGCTGCGCGGCACCATCGCGATCGCCAACGCCAAGCTCGCGTACCACAGCTTCGAAAACCTCTCGCAGAGCGACGAGTGGCGGGTCCTCGCAGCCCAAGGCGCGCGTCCGCAGCGGCTGCTGTGGGCCAGCACGGGCACCAAGAACGCGAAGTACTCCGACGTGCTCTACATCGAAGAGCTGGTGGGACCGCAAACCGTCAACACGGTGCCCCCCAAGACGCTCGCCGCGTTCCTCGACCACGGCAAGGTCTCCGAAACCCTCACCCGCGATGTCGACCAAGCCCAAGCGCGCCTCGACGCCCTCGACCGCATCGGCGTGTCGCTGACCGACGTCACCGACCTGCTGCTCGACAAGGGCCTCGTCGCGTTCGAAGAGGCGATGGACGACCTCCTGGCCACCGTCGCCCGGGCCCAGCGAGACGTGCGAGGGCCCCGCCTGGACCGCACCACATCCCACCTGTCTGCCGACCTCGCCGCGCAGGTGGCCGACGCAGGCAAGGCATGGGCCGCGGAGACCAAGACCGCCCGACTGTGGAACAAGGACGCCACGGTCTGGACCGGCGGCCCCGAAGCGCGCTGGCTCGGTTGGCTCGACATCGTCGAGGCACAGCTCGAAGACGTGTCGCACCTGCAGGCATTCGCCCAGGACGTCCTGGCCGGTGGATTCACCGACATCGTGCTGCTCGGCATGGGCGGCTCGAGCCTGTGCCCCGACGTCCTGGCCAAGACGTTCGCGGGCCGCAACGGTGACGCGCCGACGCTGCGTATCGTCGACTCCACGGTGCCCGCCCAGGTCGCCCGCATCGCCGACGGCCTCGACTTCGCCCGCACCGTGTTCGTGGTGGCCTCCAAGTCGGGCTCGACGCTCGAGCCGACCGTGCTGATGGAGTACTTCCTCGGCCGCGCCAACGCGTCGCTCGGAGACAACGCCGCCAAGCACTTCGTCGCCATCACCGACCCCGGCTCCAAGCTCGAGGCGTTTGCCGCCGAGCAGGGCTTTCGCACCACGCTCTACGGCGTGGCCGAGATCGGCGGCCGATTCTCCGCGTTCTCCAACTTCGGCATGGTGCCAGCGGCGGGCATGGGCATCGATCCCGTGGCGTTCCTCGGAGAGGCCAAGCTGATGGTCGATGCGTGTCGCCAAGCCGATGTCGAAGGCAACCCCGGCGTGGCGCTGGGCCTGGCGATGGGCGCTGCGGCCAAGGCCGGTCGCAACAAGCTCACGCTGCTCACCTCCCCCGCCATCGCCAGCTTCGGCGCGTGGCTCGAGCAGCTCGTGGCCGAGTCCACGGGCAAACACGGCCAGGCGATCATTCCGATCGACCAAGAGACCGCGCGCACCCGCGGCAACGGAGACGACCGTCTGTTCGTCTACCTGCGGGTGGACGCCACCGCCGACCCCGCGCAAGACCGCATCGCGCAAGCGTGGCGTGACGCGGGCGAGTCGGTGATTCAGCTCGACCTCGACGACATCGACGCGCTGCCGCAAGAGCTGTTCCGTTGGCAAGTCGCCACCGCGGTGGCGGGTGCGGTGATGGGCGTGGACCCGTTCGACCAGCCCGACGTCGAAGCGAGCAAGGTCGAGAGCCGCAAGCTGACCGCCGCCTACGAGGAGCACGGCACGCTTCCCGAGCTGCCGGTGCGTTGGGAGGGCGACGGTGTTCGTGTGCATGCCGACGACGCCAACGCGCTGGGCGGCGACAGCCTCGAAGCCTGGCTCCGCGCCCACCTGGGCCGCCTCGAAGCGGGCGACTACTTCGCGCTGCTGGCCTACGTCGACATGAACCCCGCGCACGAGGCCGAGCTCGGCGCGATGCGCAACGCGGTGCGCCGAACCAAGTCGGTCGCCACGTGCCTGGGCTTCGGGCCCCGCTTCCTGCACTCCACCGGCCAGGCTTACAAAGGAGGCCCCAACAGTGGCGTGTTCGTGCAGGTCACCGCCGAGCCCGGCGTCGCGCTACCGATCCCCGGGCGCAAGGTCGACTTCGGCGTGGTGGCTGCGGCCCAGGCGGCGGGCGACTTCCAGGTCCTGATCGACCGCGAGCGCCGTGCTCTCCGGGTCCACCTCAGCGGGGACGTGCTCGCGGGCCTTCAACGGCTGCGAGCGGCATTCGAGGCCGCACTCGCGTCCTGAACCTGTCCCCCCGGGCAGGCCAAACCCGCCGCGTGCGTTTTGCGCCGGCGGGTTTTGCACGATTCTGACAATCAATTCGCGCAGGGGTGCTACACATGCCGATGCGCCGAAGCCCCCGTTGGGGCTGGCCCCGGCCGATCCCCCACCTCATGGGGGGCGCCGCGACGGCCCGGCGCAACGGAGATTCCCATGAAGGTACTCGCAGGAGACGTTGGTGGCACAAACACGCGGTTGGCCCTTTGCGAGGTCAACGACGGCAAGGTGCTGCGCCTGGTCCACAACATCGAGCCCAGCGCCTCGCACGGCTCACTCAAGGAGATCATTCAGGACTTCGCCTCGGCACACGGTGCCGACGATGTCCGCGCGGTCTGTATCGGCCTGCCCGGCCCGGTCCGAGGCCGCAGAGCGCAGCTCACCAACCTTCCGTGGGTCGTCGACGCCGACGAGCTCGAGCGCGACCTCGGCCTGCCCTCGATCACCCTGCTCAACGACCTCGAGGCCAACGCCCACGGCCTGAGCACCCTCGCCGACGCCGACTTCATGGTGCTTCGCGAAGGCGCCCCGCTGCAGGGCGGCAACGCGGGCCTCGTCTCGGCCGGCACGGGGCTGGGCCAAGCCGGCATGCACTACGTTCGCGGCAAGCTCTACCCATTCCCCACCGAGGGCGGACACACCGACTTCGCCCCCAGCGACGAACTCGAGTGGGAACTGCTGCAGCACCTGCGCCGCGAACACGACCACGTCAGCTGGGAGCGCGTCGTGTCCGGGCCGGGTCTGGCCGCGATCTACACCTTCTTGTTGCAGCGCGCCGGTGCGACCGCGCCCCAGTGGTGGCAAGACGCGCAGTCCACCAAGGAGCCCGCGGCGTCGATTGCCACGGCTGCCGAAGACGGCGATGAGCACGCCGACGCGGCCGTCGACCTGTTCCTCGGGTTCTACGGCGCCGAAGCCGGGAACTTTGCGCTCAAGGTGCTCGCGACGGGAGGCATCTACCTCGGCGGCGGCATTGCGCCCAAGCTCGCCAAGCGCATGAAGTCGTCGCGGTTCCTCGATCGCTTCGACGGCAAAGGACGCATGCGGCATCTGGTCGAGCAGATTCCGATTCGCGTGGTGCTGAACGACTCGGCGGCGCTGCAGGGCGCGGCGCTGTACGGGGCCACCCACGCCGAGCCGTAGCCTTCGCGGCGAAGCGTTGGCGGTCGGGGTTCTTCGTGCCCCCCCTTTGGGTGAGGGGGCACTGCGTACCCCTCCGCGGGCGGTTTTCTTCGCTCGGCTACTACTTCTTTTCCGCTGCGCGTCCCTTCGGGACGCTTCGCTCTCTTGCTTTGGAGGTTTTGGGGCGGGCTGGCGCCGTTGGGGGCGGTCGCCTCGCGGCGAAGGTTGGCGGTCGGGGGCACTGCGTACCCCTCCGCGGGCGGTTTTCTTCGCTCGGCTACTACTTCTTTTCCGCTGCGCGTCCCTTCGGGACGCTTCGCTCTCTTGCTTTGGAGGTTTTGGGGCGGGCTGGCGCCGTTGGGGGCGGTCGCCTCGCGGCGAAGGGCGGCGGTCGGGGTTCTTCGTGCCCCCCCTTGGGTGAGGGGGGCACTGCGTACCCCTCCGCGGGGCGGTTTCTTCGCTCGGCTACTACTCTCTTTTCCGCTGCGCGTCCCTCGGGGACGCTTCGCTCTCTCGCTTTGGAGGTTCTGGGGCAGGCCTGCGCCGTTGGGGCGGTGGGTTTTGCCGGTGGGAGCGCCGTGGTGCTTCGCTCTCTTGCTTCGGAGGTTTTGGGGCGGGCTGGCGCCGTTGGGGGCGCCGCTTCCCTCTCCTACTCCGGTGGTTCTGGGGTAGCGCCGCCTGCCTGTTGGGGACGGCTGGATGTGGGGTGGGGCACGGGGTTGGGTGGGGGGTAACCCAGGTGGGGGTTGGCGGGATAGAACGAAGCATGTTCGCTTCGCTGCTGTCGGTGGGGTTCGGTTTGGTTGTGGCCAATGCTGCGCCCGGGCATGAGACGGCGGTGCAGCGGCATCACCGGAAGGGGGTGCACTGCATGGAGGTGATCGAGCGCAGTGAATGTGCGATCGAGCAGTTCGAGGCGTTGCTCGACGAGGACACGCGCGAGCGGGAGCTGGTGACCGATGCGATGGTTCGGTTGATTCGGCTCTATCGCAAGGCGGACGACAGTGACGGACTGACCGGGGTGTTGCGACGGTACTGGGATGTCGGGACGGCTCGGCAGTCGCGGGGGCACTTGCCGTTTGGGATGCGGTTCTTTTCGGCCGAGCTCGACGTGTTGTTTGTCGCGGACATCGGCAAGGCTCGACGGGCGCCGGTCGTGAAGAAGGCGGGGCCTCAGACCGCGGAGTTCATGTTCACGTGCGACGACCAGCAGCGGGCCGACATCGTCATGTCCGAGCGTTGGCGCCGAGCCGAGCAAGACGCGACACGACGCGGTGTGCCGACGCACCAGGTCTACTACGAAGCCATGGACGCTCGTCGGGCTCGGCGGGCCAAGTACGAGCAACGCCGCGCCGAGCGACCCGAAAAGGCCGAAGAAGAGTCCAAGGCGCCGATCTTCTCCGAGATGCCGTGCGAGCTCGCCGAGCGTCTCGGCCAAGACAGCCTGATCGGATGGAACCGCATCGCTGGGGCCGCCAGCCATCAGGACTATCGCCGCTCGATGATGCTGGCCGAGATTCCCGACGTCCGACCCAAGCTCGAGGCCGCCGTGCAACGGGGAGATCTCCGCGCCGTGGGCACCGACCACTGGCGCTTCGCCGACGTCGAGTTCGCCGGGCAGGAGGTGCACATTCTGCGGGTCGACCTCGATCAGCTCCTCATCGCCCGCAAAGACATGCTTGCGCCCGTCCTCGAGGCGGTTCGCAAGCAGAAGCGCCGCATGAACAAGGAGCTGGAACGACTCGCCCAGCAGGTACCCCGTGACAGCGCCATGATCTTCGCCATGACGCAGGCTGCCGTCGTCGGCAGCGGATTCGGCAACATGCGAGAGGGCGCCGCAACTGTCCTGCAGGCGATTCTGCCCAAGCCAAAGGGCCTGCAGGTCTCGGTCGCCACCGCGGATGTCACGGGCATCTTCACCCGTGTACCCACGAACAACCCGGTAAAGGGCCGAATGCTGGTGAATCTGGCCTCGACCGTGCTCGAGGGCCAAGCCCAGGACGACCCCGAGGCGGCGCAATGGTTGGAGAATCTGGACATCGCCGAGGCGGGCGACCGTCGGGCTCTGCTCGCCGCCTACCTGCTCGACGCCGAGCAGCTCGGCAAGATGCTCTGGGACTGACACCGCCGAAAAATGCGCTTCGCGGCGGCCGGGGAGACGCTATGCTCTGCGGCGCTCGAACTCATGTCGTTGGATATTCGAACCCTCGCCGAACTTCTCCACGCTCGTGCCGATGCGAGCCCCAATGACATTGCGCTGCGGACCAAAGAAGGCTCCGCTTGGGTCACGCGCTCGTGGTCCGAGCTGCGAGACCGGGCCGACGCAATTGCGGCGGGCATTCTCTCGGCGGTCGAGCTTCAAGACAACGACGTCGTCGGTCTGCTCGGGCAGACCAGCGAAGACTGGCTCGCCTGCGACTTCGCGGCGCTCAGCGTCGGCCTGCAGACGGTGCCGATCTACGCCTCGCTGCATCCCGAAGAGGTGGGCTACGCGCACGTCGATACGGGCATCAAGCTCGTCATCGTCGACGACAAGGGCCAGCTCGAAAAGATCCGGGAGATGCGAAACGGCTTCAAGTTCTTCGACAAGGACTATCCCGCCGAAGACGTCCTGCTGAAGCACATCGTCGTCATCGATCCCACCGGCATCGACGCCGCGGACGACTGGGAGTCGCTCGCCGACCTCGAAGCGCGTGGCAAGAAGGAGCTGGAGACCCGCCGCGAGGACATGCTGCGTCGGCGCAAGGAAGCCACGCTCCACCAGACGGCAACGTACACCTACACCTCGGGCACCACGGGTCCCCCGAAGGCCGTCATTCAAACCCACGACAACCACCTCGCAATGTCTCGCTCGGCCGCCAAAGCAGGCGTGCTCGCCGACGACATGCGTGAAGGTGGCCTGTTCCTGTTCTTGCCGCTCGCGCACTCGTTCGGCCGCCTGATCCAGTTCTCGGGCGTGTTCATGAACCTGCACCTGGTCATCAGCTCGGTCCCCACGCTGGGTGAGGATCTCGGCGCGACCCGGCCCGGCTTCTTCCCGGGTGCCCCGCGGGTGTTCGAAAAGATGAAGGCGAAGATCGAAAACGCCGTGGCCGGTGCGCCCGCGATTCGGCAGTCGCTCTTTCACTGGGCCGTCGGCGTCGGCAAGGAAACCGTGCCCTTCCGCTGCAACGGTCAGTCTTTGCCGTTCTTCCTCAGCCTGCGACACAGCGTGGCCGACAAGCTCGTGCTGTCCAAGCTGCGCGCCCGCCTGGGCTTCGACCGAGCGTTCGCGCTGCTGTCTGGTTCTGCTCCGCTCGACCCCGACGTGCACACCTTCTTCCTGGCCATGGGGCTCGACCTGCTCGAGGCCTACGGCCTCACCGAGACCTGCCCGGGCCTCACCGCCAACCTCCCCGGCAAGATCAAGATCGGCACGGTGGGCCCCGCCCTGCCGGGCATCGAAATCAAGATCGCCGAGGACGGAGAAATCCTGGCCAAGGGCCCCAACGTCACCCAGGGTTACCTCAACCGGGCCGATGCCACCGACGCCGCGTTCAACGACGGCTGGTTCTGCACGGGTGACCTCGGCGCCAAGGACAGCGACGGCTTCGTGAAGATCACGGGTCGCAAGAAGGAGCTCATCAAGACCTCCGGTGGCAAGTACGTCGCGCCCGCCAAGATCGAAGGCCAGCTCAAAGGACTGCCGATCATTCAAGAAGCCGTGGTCGTCGGCGATCGTCGCAACTACTGCGTCACGCTGCTTTCGATCGACCTCGAAGAGCTCGACGAGTTCGCGAAACAAAAGGGCATCGACGCCAAGATCGACAGCCCCGAGGTGAAGAAGGCGATCGAAGGCCATGTCGCCAAGGTCAACGAAGGCCTGGCCAGCTTCGAGAGCATCAAGTACTGGCGCCTCACGCCCGAGCCCCTTTCGATCGACAACGGCTTGCTCACCGCGTCGCTGAAGGTGAAGCGCAACGTCGTCGAAGAGCGCTACTCGGGCATCATCGACGACATGTACTCGGCGGCGAAGAAGTAGCGCCTGCCGCTACAGCGCCACCGACTGGGCGTCCTGTGCGAGCTGTTCGAGCAAGGTCTCGGGCAGCTCGCGGTCGTTCATCCATGCCAGTCCCACGACGGCGGTCGTGCCTTGCACGGTGACGGGCAGTGCGACTGCGGCTTGGGCCTGCACCGCCTTGGCGCCCGGACGCACGTCGCCCGTCTCATCGGTCTGCAGGTTGCACGTCGAGACGGGACGACCCCGCTCGAGCGCGAGCCCGGCCATGCCCTTGCCACGCGGCACCCTGGCGGTGACCTCTCGGACCTTGGGCGGAATGTTGACCGCCGCCCGCAGCGCGAGCATGTCCGCGTCCTCGGGGAGCACCACATGCACGGTGCCGGCGACCGCTCCATGACGTTCGAGGAAGGCCTTCAACCACGCTTCGGTCCCGCTCATCGCACGACACCATAACAGCCCGGGGGCCGCGCATCGGACTTCGCGCTATCCTCCGCCGAATGGCGAGGGCACCCGACCCCAGTGCGGTCCACGTACAGCGGTTCAGCGTGCCGTTCGAATACCCGGTGGTGTTCTCGGCCGATCTGCTGTCGCCACAGAACACCACCCTCGCGTGGTCGATGCAGGGCCCAGAGCCATCCCGGGCTCTTTTCGTGGTGGATGCCGGATTCGCCGCCTGCTGGTCTTCGCTCGAACGCGACATCGAAACCTACGCCGAAGCCCACGGCATCGAACTGGCTGGACCTACGCTGACCGTCCCCGGCGGCGAGGCAGCCAAGGCCGACAGCGCAACGGTCGACGTCGTCCTGCAAAGCATCGCCAAAGCGCGCCTCGATCGGCACGCCTACGTCGTCGCCCTCGGAGGCGGGGCCATGCTCGACGCGGTGGGGTACGCCGCCGCACTCGCCCACCGTGGCGTGCGGCTGATTCGAATGCCCACCACCGTGCTCGCGCAGAACGACGCCGGAGTCGGCGTGAAGAACGGAATCAACGCCTTCGGCGGCAAGAACTTCCTCGGCACATTCGTGCCCCCGCATGCGGTGCTCAACGACATCGCGTGGATTCGCACGCTGCCAGCCCGTGACCGAATCGCAGGCGCAGCCGAGGCGGTGAAGGTGGCACTGATTCGAGACCCCGACTTCTTCGCCTGGTTGGAGAACAACGCAGCCGCGCTGGCCGAGGGGCAGCAGGCGGAGACCGCCGCCATGATTCGCCGCTGCGCAGAGCTGCACCTGCAGCACATCGCCCGCAGCGGTGACCCATTCGAACACGGGTCGGCCCGCCCCCTCGACTATGGACACTGGGCCGCACACAAGCTCGAGGTGTTGTCGGAACACCAACTTCGCCACGGTGAAGCGGTCTCCATTGGCATGCAGCTCGATGCACACTACGCCGCACTCGAGGGTCGGTTGAACCACGACGCGCTGCGGCGGATTCGAGCGCTGCTGGCCACGCTCGGTTTGCCGCGCTGGCACGACGCGCTCGAACAGCCAAAGCGCGTCCTCGCGGGGCTGGAGGAGTTCCGCGAACACCTCGGGGGTCGGCTCACCATCACCCTGCTCGACGACATCGGACGCGGGGTCGAAGTCCACACGATCGACGCACCCCTCATGCGCGAAGCCATCGCGGCACTCGGCCGTGACGCCCTCCCCTCATGAAACTCGATTCCGGCGGCGCGTCCCCAGCCCATCTGACGTACTGCTCCAACATTCATCCTGGAGAGTCGTGGTCCGAGGTCTCACGCGCATTGGCGGACCATGTGCCACGCATCCGCGAGCACCTGAACCTCGCCGACCGTTTCGGACTCGGCTTGAGGCTGTCCGCCCGCGCCGCCCGAGCCTTGCGTGCCCCCGACGCGCTCCGAGAGTTCCGCGACTGGATGCAGGCCGAAGACGCGTACGTCTTCACGCTCAACGGGTTTCCCTACGGACCATTTCACGGCACCCCGGTCAAAGAAGCCGTGTATCGACCGGACTGGTCCACCCCCGAGCGGCTCACCTACACCGAAGACCTCGTCGAGGTCCTCGCCGCCCTGCTGCCACCGGGCACCCGCGGCTCGATCAGCACGGTGCCGGGCGCGTTCCGAAATGACCCATCCGCGAACGATCCAGCACAACTCGTCGAAGGCCTCCTGCGTGCGGCCCATCGTTGTTGGCAGAAAGGCCAAGACGATGGACTCGATATCTGCATTGCACTCGAGCCCGAGCCGATGTGCCTACTTGAAACAACGGAAGAAACGGTCGACTTCTTCCAAGAGCATATTCTGCACCCGAGCGCGATCGCTCGGTTCTCCAAACTCGCCCGCTGCTCCACGCCACAAGCAGAACAGGCTCTGCGTAAGCATCTGGGCGTTTGTGTCGACACTTGTCACGCCGCGGTCGAGTTCGAGGACCCGGGCACCGTGGCCTCGCAACTCTCCGGCGCTGGCATTCGCGTCGCCAAAGTGCAGGTCACCGCTGGCCTCGAGCTAGGCGCGGCAACGCCCGAGGCAGTGGAGCACCTCGCCCCCTTTGTCGAGGACACATATCTGCACCAAGTCGTGATCGCGGGCCCGAACGGCCTCGTGCGCCTGCTCGACCTGCCCGAGGCCATCGAACACTGGCGCGCGGGAGCCCTTCCCGACGGGCGCTGGCGCGTCCATCTGCACGTTCCTGTCTTCGCCCAACTCGCCCCTCCGCTCCGCTCGACCGCGAGTTTCGTGAAAGAAGCGCTCCCGGGCCTGCGAAGCATCTGTGACCACTTCGAGGTCGAAACGTATACCTGGTCGGTGCTTCCGGCCTCACTTCGCGAACGTCCCCTCGCAGCCTCGATCGCAGAGGAACTGCTGTGGACACGAAACACTTGGGAATCCGTATGAATCTGCGCACCGCACTCGAGCTAGGCCGTACTTCCAACTTGCCTACGGTTTGCACGAACGTGTTGGCCGCGGCCGCCCTTGCTCAGGGTGAGCTCGACCCAAAGCCGCTGGTGCTCGCAGCTTCGGCCGCCAGTGCGCTGTACGTCGGCGGCATGTTCCTCAATGACGCGTTCGATGCCGAAATCGACGCGCGAGAGCGCCCGCAGCGGCCGATCCCGGCGGGCAAGGTCTCTCGCGGCGCGGTCTGGAAGTGGGGGTTCACGCTGTTGGCCCTCGGCGTGGTTCTGGCGTTCACGGCCAGGACGTCGGCTGGTTTGGCCGCCGTTGCAACGAGTTGTGCAATCGTGCTGTACAACGCCCGACACAAGCAGAGTTCGGCGAGTCCGGTCGTGATGGGCTTGTGCCGTTTTGGGGTCTACGCGATCGGCGGATTCGCAGTGACTTCAACACCTTCCCCTGGGTTGTGGCTGGGAGCGACGCTACTGATGGGCTACGTCCTTGGACTGACCTACATCGCGCGTTTCGAAAACAGCGGCGGAGTCGCCCGCTGGGGCCCTCTCGTGGGACTTGCGGCGCCTTTCATCGTCGTCCTGCTCACTTGGTCCGGTGCCCCGCTATTGCGCTCGATTCTGGGTGGGTATGGCTTGTGGGTACAACGTGCGATCTCCCAGGTCCGCACCGGAAAGCCGGAGAACATTCGAGCTGCCGTGGGAGGATTGATCGCCGGAATCGCGCTTCTGGACGCACTGATGCTGGCGAATTCGGGGGCTACCGGGCTCGCAATGGGTTGTGTCGGAGCCTTCGGGGTGTCCCTTGCGGCACAGTCTCGAATCGCAGGAACATAATCCTCGCCATTGCGAATGAGCCAGTGAACAGTTACACAACGGCATGGCTCAGTCTCCATTGGAAGAGTTCGTCGGTTCCATGACGCTCTCCGAACTCGCAGACCGAAGCGGAAAGTCGGTCAGTCAGATCATCGCGTGGGCGCTCCCGGGGAAATCGGGCGGCAGCAAAGCTGCGGCGCCGCGTGCTGGGGCGAAGAAGCCTGCGGCTAAGGCGGCACCGTCGGGTGGAGCGAGCAAGGGCGCCAAGGTCGTCAACACGCGCACGCCCGAGGGTCGCGCGAAGTACGACGAGGCCGTCTTCGCTGCGGTCTCCTCCGCCAAGGGCCCGCTGGGCTCCTCGGCGCTGCGCAAGTCGGTCGGCGGCACGCCCCTTCAGCTCCGTACCGCGCTCAACCGTCTCATCGAAGACGGCAAGGTGACGTACGAGGGCAAGGCTCGCGCCACCCGCTACTCGCTGCGCTAACCAGGCGCTTCCCCATCACCCGGAGCCAGATGCGACCCCCGTCAGGGAGTCCGTCTGGCTCTCCACATTTCGGCGAGGCATGTCGTCACACCGCCGAGCGCAGCGTCGGCCGGGAGCTTGAAACGACGCACCATCGCATCGGCGATCGCCTGCGATGAGCGGGTCCCGTCGACCAACTCCGCGACGGCCGCGAACATCGGATGCGGCGCCCGATAGTCATCGAGCCCGGGCCAGCGCGGCACGGGCAAGGCCGCGTCGCGCAGCCACGCCGGCTCCTCCGCAGACGCCGAGGCATGGGTGCGCGCCTCCTTGCGGGCCAAGAACGTGGCGACCCCTTCGGTGCGCCCCTGCGAGCCCACCGGGCTCTGCATGTACAGCAACCGATCCCAGCGATGGGCCTCGAGCGAGAAGCCCCCCGAGGCGACGAGGGCGTGCACCTCGTCTTCGCGATACCGATGGGCGGGCTGGGTGTGGCTCGGCTGGTAGAGCAGCGGCCCGTGGTTGAGCCACTGCCCCCCCTCCGCGAGGACTCGGTAAATCTCGGGCACGAGCGTCGCGAGGTCTTTGGGCACTTGGTCGATGAACCAGGGCGTGAAGACCAGGTCGTACGCGCCATCGGGCACGGGCGGCTCGAGCCCGTCGCCGAACACCAGCTCGAACCCCACGGCGCCGGGCTCCTTGCAACGAAGCTCGCGCTCCACTGCGACCGCCTGGCTGTCTCGAGGGCTCTGTGGAAACTCGATCAGCCGCACCGAGTCACCGTCGAGCACCCGGCGCGCCACGAAGAACGGGACGGGATTGATGTCGAGCGCGACCGTGCGTTCGATGCCGACCGCACGATGCAGGTCATAGGGTAGACGGCACGCCCCCGCACCCAGCACCAGCGCCCGTCGTGGACGGTGCTCACCGAGCACATCCAGCACGACCTCGAGCGCGCGCTCGGGCTCCGCCGTCTCCCAACCCCAGTCGCGATGCACCTGGTCGAAGTACGCGGTCGTGGTCCCCTCCCCGGGCACCCTGTCCTCTCGACTCGGCGCCTCGTCGATCGCCGCGACTCCGGCTTCGTCGTAGAGCGCGTCGAGCTGCACTTGGTGCCGTCCAAGATGCTCGTGCAAGCGCTGCAAGCGTGCCCTGGTACGTTCCCCGAGCGACTGCCCCGCGATCTGGGCCAGCACGACATCGCGGGTCGCCCGAGTCTCACGGGCGAACGCTCCGCGTTGTCGCCCCCAGTCCCGCACCGTGGCCTTCGAATCGGGCGTCAGCACCGGAATGCCGTCGATGGTGCACCCCATCCGAACACAATCGGGACAGCGCACGCCCGCCTCGTTCCGCGTCAGCGGTCTGAGACACCGGGGGCAATGTAGGTATGCATCTTTCAATGGCGCAGATCCACCGGACACCGCGGTCATCGCACCACGCGCAACGCCGTTCGTGCAAGTTCATCGCGCCCGCGGACCTGGATTCGGCGGTAGAGTTGGCGGGCCCGAACGGCTTCGGATTTATGCGAAACCGGTGAAGGCTGCATGGTGGACGGACCATGCACGGTGGGTCGCTCGCGGCCCGCACGGATCCGAGGAGCTCTGCGTTGAAACGAATTTCCCCAGCCCACTCCAAACACCGCCCCTCGTGGGCACTCGGACTCCTCGCCCTGACGCTCGCCGCCTGCAACGGTGGAGGTTCGAATGGCGGCGACTCGGACACCGACTCGGGAACCGGTGGCACAGGCGGAGGCAGTGCGTCCGCCACCGAAGGCGAGACCGAGACCGCCACTGGCGGTGAGACCGATGGTGACACCGACGACCCGACGCCGGAGGGCTTCGTGCCGCCCCCCGGAGGCATGCGCAAGCTGACCGCGCGCGAGTACACATCCTCCATCGCGCTGATGCTCGGAGACGAGGCCGCCGCCGCAGCCGAACCGCCGGCCGACATCGCGCAAGAGGGCTTCGATGCCGTGGGCGCTTCGATCCTCGCGTTGCCTGCCGACACGATCGAACTCTACGAGCGCTCGGCCACCGCAGTCGCCGATGCCGTGGTCGAGAATCCCGCCACGATCCAGGCGCTCGTACCGTGTGTCGACGAAGGGGCCAACGCAGCCTGCTACCGCGAGGTCGCCACGACGCTGGGACGCTTCGCGTACCGACGCTCCCTGACCGAAGACGAGATCGAGAGCGTGACCGCCATCGGCGTCGCAGGCCAGGAGTGGGCCGACGACGGGGCGTTCATGACCGGCCTTCGCTACGAGCTGATGGCGATCCTGCAGGCGCCGTCGTTCCTCTACATTCAGGAGGTCGGCGAAGTCGACGAGGCCAGCGGGTTCCGCAAGCTGACGTCCACCGAGCTGGCAACCCGCGTCTCGTTCTTCCTCACCGGACACACGCCGTCGCTCGAGCTGCTCGATGCCGCCGAAGCCGGAGAGCTCGAGAGCCCCGACCAGCTGCGCACGTTGGCGCAAGAGATGGTCGCCAACCCCGAAGCCCGCACGGCGCTCGAGACCTTCTTCGCCGAGGCATATCGCTTGCGTAGCCTCTCGGAGGCGCCCAAGAACGCGGAGCTCTTCCCAGCCTTCAGCCCAGAGCTGGGCGACATGATGAAGAACGAGACGCTGTTGTTGCTGTACGACATCGTCTGGGACCGCGACGCCGACTTCCGGGAGCTGTTCAACGCCCGCCACACCTACGTCAACGACGCCCTGGCCGAGCTATACGGCATCGACGCCCCGGGCAGCGGCGAGCTCTTCACCCGCGTCGAGTGGCCGCAGAACCAACGGCGCGCCGGGTACACCTCGCAGGCCAGCTTCCTCACCTGGCAGTCCGGACCTCGGCGCAACTCGCCGACCAAACGCGGCCTCTACATTCAAGAGCGCATCCTGTGCTCCGAGATTCCGCCTCCGGATCCCAACGCAGAGATCACGCTGCCCGAGAGTGACGACCTCACGCTCAAGGAGCTGCTCGAAATGCACCTCGACCAAGACGGGTGCCGCTCGTGCCACGCACTCACCGACCCGCTCGGCTTTGCATTCGAACGCTACGACGCGATCGGTGCGCTGCGCACGATGGACAACGGTCAACCCGTCGAGACCGACGGCGAAGTGGCCGGCATCGGGATGTGGCAAGACGCCCAGGAGCTCGGAGACATCCTCGCCGCCGACTCCCGCACCGGCGACTGCCTGATCGAAAACCTCATGCGCGGATCGCTGGGCCAATCGCCCGACGAGGACACCCACGCGGGCGTCGAAGACCTCGGCCTCACCTTCGCCGACAACGGCTACAGCGTGCAGTCGCTGCTGGTCGACATGGTCGCCCACCCTCTCTTCCGCCTCGTCGACGAACCCAAGTAGGACCCAAGGAGAATCAAGATGCGCAACTTCAAGCTCAGCCGACGCCGCATGCTCCGAGGAATGGCCGGAGGTGCCTCCGTCGCCGTGGGTCTGCCCATTCTCGAGGCGATGCTCAACACCCACGGCGATGCCCTCGCCGGGGGCGCTTCCCTCCCGCTGCGTTTCATGACCTGGTACTGGGCCGACGGCATGGTCATCGACCGCTGGGAGCCTCAGCAGGTCGGTGACGACTGGCAGCTGTCCGAGCAGCTGCAACCGCTGGCCAACGTCAAAGACTACGTCTCCGTGGTCTCGGGCATGCAAAACCGTGCGACCAACCTCGTGACCCACCACGAGGGCATGTGCGGCTTCAACGGCTACGACTTCCAGTCCGCCGGAGGCTTCAACACCAACGCGGGCGGCCCCACGATCGACCAGCGCATCGCCGACACCCTCGACGGGGTCACGCCGATCCGCGCCGCGCACGTTCGCGTGTCCAAGCGCGAGAGCACCGACGGCGATGGCGGCACCAACTACATCGCCATGTCGCACCGCGAAACTGGCGGCGGTCTGGTCGCGCAGACTCCCCAGGTCAACCCGCAGGAAGTCTGGCAGCTGCTGTTCGGCGAGTTCGTGCCCAAGCCGGACGACAGCGAGCTACGCACCAGCATTCTCGACTACGTGCGCGACGACGCCAACGCGCTCAAGGGCGACCTGGGCATGGCCGACCAGCAGCGCATCGATGCCCACCTCGAAGGGGTGTACGAGCTCGAGCAGAAGATCCTCGCCACGCCACCGTCGTGCGATCTGCCCGACATGCCCACCGAGACCAACACGGACACCGGAGGGGTCGAGCCGATCTCGAGCACCAACGAAGCGATGGCGCGACTCATCGCCTACGCTTTCGTCTGCGACATCACCCGCGTCGCGTCCTTCCAGCTCAAGCGTTTCGTGTCCTCCACCGTATTCGATGAAATCGACGCGGGCGAGATCCACCACAACGCGAGCCACCAGGGCCCGGGCAACGCCACCTACCAGGCGGGCATCACCTACCAGATGCAGAAGTTCGCCGACCTGCTCGAGATCTTCGACGCAACCGAGGACCTCAACGGCGACTCGCTACTCGACACGTCGATCATCTACGCCACGAGCGACTGCTCCACGGGCGCGAGCCACTCGGTCGCCCGCCAACCCATCCTCCTCGCAGGAGGCGGTCGCGGGTACCTGCGTCACCCCGGCATCCACTACCAAGCGACGGCGTGGAACGACAGCCACAACGACCCCAGCGCCGACGGCAACATGTCCGACGTGTTGCTGACCTGCTTGCAGGCGTTCGACCCCGACGCGACCTCGGTCGGCGGCGGCGCCCTCGAGTCCACGACGCCGCTGAGCGACGTGGTCGCGTAGCGGTCCACCCCGTCCAACGACAAAGGCCGGCGCTGCATCGCAGCTGCCGGCCTTTGTGATCGCCGCTCGTTTCTATTCAGGGTCCGAAGACGTGGTCGAGCAGCAGGCCCTGCACATCGGTGGCCTCGACCACGTCGTCGTGCAAGAGCGCGGGCTCGCTGGTGATGAACACGGGCCCCGCCTCGAGCGAGTCGGTCGGACGTCCGTGGGAGCCTCGGACGAGCGAGGTGTCGAAGCTGATCACATCGAGTGGCGCGCGCTGGCCCAGCACCTTGGACCGGAACAACCGCGAGGCGACGTAGAGCGTCGGCAGCGGAAGCTCCGGATCGACGAACAGCTCGACCGGGTCGTAGCCGGGCTTGCTGTGAATGTCGACGTTGCGCGCAAAGTCGGGGGCGCGTCGGTCGTCGTTCCACCAGTAGTAGGAGAACCATCGGTCGGCACGGGACAACGCGATCAACTCGCCGGAGCGCTCGTGGTCGAGGCCATGTTCCCGCTTGCCGTCGTCGTCGAGCACCATTTCGATGCCGTCTACGCCTTCGAGCAACGCTTTCACCTCGCCGATGCGTCCCGGCTCGCGCACGTAGACGTGGGCGATTTGGTGGTCGGCCATGGCAAACGCCGCCGACGCGCCCGGGTCGAGGTGCTCCTCGCCGCACTCCTCTCGAAACGCGAGCAGTCCGGCGTCACGAAGCACGCGGTTGATGTGCACCGCGCCGCTGACCTCGGTGATGCCGTACTCGGACAACACCACGACCCGCACCCCGTCGCGCTCGGCTTGATCGAGCACCGTGCCGCAGACCGCATCGATGGCGCGCACATCCTCGGCGATCTGAGGGTGATGAGGCCCGAGTCGCTGCAGGTTGTAGTCGAGGTGCGGCAGGTAGACCAGGTTGAGCGTGGGCTGACGGCTGCGGTGCACGTGCAACGCCGCTTCGGCGATCCACTTGGACGATGCAATACCCGCCCGCGGTCCCCAGAAGTCGAACAAGGGAAACTGCCCGAACGACGCCTGCAGCTCGTTGCGGAGGGTCGTGGGCGCGCTGTGAATGTCGGGCAGCTTGCGCCCATCCGCGCGGTAGATCGGCCGAGGCGTCACCGCGTAGTCGACGTCGGCGTACATGTTGTACCACCAGAACATCTTGGCGACGGTGAACGCCCCGTTGCGGCGGCGGGCTCGGTCCCAGAGTTTCTCGCCCTGCACCAGGCGGTTGCTCTGCTTCCACAACGAGACCTGCGCCAAGTCGCGAAAGTACCAACCGTTGGCAACGCAGCCGTGTTTGCGCGGAAGCTCGCCCGTGATGAACGTGCTCTGCACGCTGCAGGTGACGGCGGGCGTCACCGTCTTCAGGCACGCCCGAGCCCCGCGCTCGACCAAGCGGTTGAGGTTGGGCGTGTTGGGGCCCAGCAGGTCCGAGGTCAGCCCGACGACGTTGAGGACGAGGGTGCGAAACATCAGCTGTCGACGCGAGGGGTCTGCCCTCGCAGGACGGAGTTGCCGAACCACAGCTGCGTCTGGTCCACGCGCACGTTGGTCTCGACCGTCTCGAGGTCCAAGCGCCCACTCTGCGCGAAGAACTGCACCGGGTTGTTCCAGCAGATCTCGGTGATGACGTCGTCCGAGATGCCCGCGTCACGCATGGCCTGGGCGGTCTTGGGCACCTTGAGCGGATCGCTGACGCCCCAGTCGGCGGCGCTGTTGATGACGACCCGTTCCCCACCATACTGCTTCACCAAGGCGACCATGCGAGGCTCGTCCATCTTGGTGTTGGGATAGATCGAGTGTCCGGCCCACATGCCCGCGTCGAGCACCGAGGCGATCGTCTCCTCGTTGTTGTGGTCGATCAGCACCATGCCCGGATCGATACCGACGTCCTTGACCACATCGAGCGTCCGCTGGGTGCCCGCCGCCTTGTCGCGATGCGGGGTGTGGATGAGGATAGGGAGCCCGTGCTCCTTGCCCAGCTCGAGCTGGCGCACGAAGTACTTCTCCTCGGCCGGGGTCTGGTCGTCGTAGCCGATCTCCCCCACCGCCACCACGCCCTCTTTTTCGAGGTAGAGGTCCACCAGCTCGATCACCGCATCCGCGAGTTCGGGGTTGTTGGACTCCTTGGGGTTGAGGCCCATCGTGCAGTAGTGCCGAATCCCGAACTGGTTGGCGCGAAAGCGTTCCCACCCGATGAGCGACAAGAAGTAGTCCTCGAACGAGCCCGCATGCGTCCGGGGCTGTCCCATCCAGAACGCAGGCTCCACGATCGCGGCCACACCCGCGTCGGCCATGGCTTGGTAGTCGTCCGTGGTGCGGGACGTCATGTGAATGTGGGGGTCGAACAGTTTCATCAGGATTCCGTTTCGCCGAAGAGGTTGTGCAGTAGGCCGATATCGTCGGGCACGGAGCGCCCCGCCGCGCGCCGCTCGGTCGCGTAGTCGTCGGCCATGCGAAGCAGCTCGTGGGTGATACGCCCGCGGAGCCCTTCGATCTCCCCGACCGGCACGCCGAGGAAGAGCGCCTTGAGCACCATCTGGTTGAAGTTGAGGTCGGGAAAGTGCTCGGCGGGGAATGGGTTGTGCAGCGCCGCGGCCCGAAACACCACCTCGGAGTTGGTGCGGCACGCTTCGACGGCGTGCTGCAACACCTGCGCGGGGCGGGGAAGCCAGGGAAGCACGCGGAGCAATGACTCCTGCTCGCCTTGCTCGCCTCGACGCAGCCATTGGCCGTAGGCATCGGCCGCCCCATCGCTCAACTCGAACGCTCGGAGCACCAAGGCACCGCGGGCCGCGTCACGAGCCGTCCAGCCAGGAAACGTCGCAGACGAGACCGCGGCATCGCCAACTTTGCGGGCACACCGAGCAAGCGAAACCCGAACACCACCGAGGGCGTTCGGGTCGATCATGTCGAGCGCTTGCGAGAGCCACGCATCGGCACCATCGCGCCCATGCTGCGCCACGCACTGACGCATCTGCTCGAGGGGCGACATGGGGCGCAGCGTAGCACCGCGCCCCGCCGAATAGCGGTCGCCCGTCCTCTACGCAGGCGGCGTATCCGCGGCTGCGGGTTCCGCATCGGCGGCGGGTGCATCCTCCGGCGCGGCGTCTTCCGCAGGGGCGTCGGCCGCTTCAGCGGCGTCCCCGTCTTCGGCGGCTGCCTCGGCGTCCGCGTCTTCGTTTGCGTCTTCTTCGGCCTCGTCTTCTTCGGCCTCGCCGGGGGCGGCGTCTTCATCCTCTTCTTCGTCCGCGTCCTCGACCGTGACCGCGGGCTCCTCTTCAACCGGCTCGTAGAGGAACTCGTATTGAATGAAGAACCCGACCGAGACGACCAAGCCGATCGCCGCGCCGATCGCGGTGATCAGGATGCGAATCGTGAACGCGGTGTGCAGCTGCTCGAGCGCGCCGATCATCTTCGGCACGTCCTCGTCCTCGGTCTGGACGACCGCTTCGAGCAACGCCGCTCCCTTCCAGAACGTGATGCCGACGGCGAGGTCGACCACGATGCCGATGATGTCGAGGTTGAACACCTCCAGCGCGGTGCGCGCGAAGAACATCAACGCCAGGGCCTTGCCCCACTTGGCGGCGCGACCGATGGTGGCGTTCTCGGTCTTGCTGAACTCGTACGCCGGGGGCGGTCCAGGAGGCGGTGCAACGACGGTTTGCTGGGTCATGACTGCGTGTCCTTTCTTGCGCGGCGGCCTCAACCGGCGGCGGGTTCCTCGGTGGGCGCGTCGTCTGCACCCGCGTTGTCGTCCTCGGCTTCGTCCTCGGCGTCGCCGTCCTCGGCTTCGTCCTCCTCGGCCTCCCCAGAGCCGCCGTCTTCGTCCTCTTCACCGTCTTCCGCGGCGCCGTCGGTGTCGGCCGCTTCAGCGTCTTCGCCCGCTTCGTCTTCGGCCTCGCCCTCTTCTCCCTCGGCCTCGTCTTCTGCGTCGTCCTCGCCCTCGGCCTCACCGTCGGTGTCGGTGTCTTCGCCGTCGTCCTCTCCCTCGGCAGCCTCGGCAGCCTCGGCGATCGCCTCGGCTTCCGCGGTGGACTTCGCCAACTCGGCAGCCTTCTCGGCGGCGCGGTTGTCGAAGGCCATCTGCAAGCCCACCCCGGCGCTGATCACCACCGCGAGCATGCCGATCGCAAACTCGATCAAGAACACCGTGCCCAGCTTGTCGAGAGACTGCATCAGATGCTCGACATCGTTGCCTTGGGTCTGCACGACCGTGCGCAGGGACTTGCCGACCCCGATGTACAGGGTGGAGATCACCAGGTGCGTGAGCACGATCGGCACCAGCGACACCACGAACACCGTGACGTAGTTGGCCTGCAGCCCGTGCGAGATGAGCTCGTTCTTGAAGACCAGCGAGACGATGAGCCCGACGAGCGCGAGCACCCCGGTCACGATCGCGACGAACCCCCACAGCGTGGCGCGAGCGCCCGTCTGGGCGATCATTCGGTTTTCCTCTTCGGTGAACTCGTAGTGACCCGTGGAAAGGGTCCCACCCGGTGGGTACGGAGGCTGGTTGTGCATCGGGGGCTCGTGAGGTGTGGTCGGCAACTGTACCGATCGTGATACGCAGCGGCTATCCAGCCGCGCGAGTTTCGTGTTGGGCGATCCAAGCGTCGACATCGTTGAGAGTGCGACGCATTGGGTGTTCGCGAGGAAGGGCCTCGAAGCCCGCCTTGGCATTGCGAGCGAGCCTCAAGGCGCGCTCGGGGTCGGTGGCCAGACAGGCTCGTGCCATGACGAACCGCAGACGAGGCAGCTCGGTGGGCATGCCCGGGCGAGTGGTGCGGATCGTGAGCGCGCGCTCCAGCGACTCCCGAGCGAGCTGAACCTCCCCGAGCTCGAACTGCACCGCTCCGAGGTCGGTGAGCAGCGAAGCCAGATCGTCGTGGTCCTCGCTGAACAAGGCTTCGCCCAGCTCGCGTGCCCGCTCCAGCAGCGGCCGAGCCTCTGCGTTGCGTCCCTGCACGTGCAGGCTGGCGCCCACCATCGTGAGCGCCCGAACCACGTCGGGGTGCTCGGGGCTCCCCGCTTCGAAGGTGGTCAACGCCCGTCGAGCCCAGCGCTCGGCCTCGTCGTAGCGACCGTCGAACAACGCGGCCTGGGCCAAGGTGAGCTGCGCCCCCCCGACATGAACCTGGTTGCGAGCCCCAGACCCCTCCCAAACCCGCAGGGACTCGGACACCTTTTCTTTCGCCTCGTGGGTGCGACCTTGGCGGAGCAGCAGCGCGCCGACGTTGGCCTTCATCGTCGCCACGGACGGGTGCTGCGGACCATGGGTGCGCTCTTGCAGCTCGATGGCACGCTCGAGGTTGCGCTTGGCAGCGTGCACGTCTTGGCGGAGGAGATTCACGGCAGCGAGGTTGTTGTAGATGCGCCCCATCGAGGGGTGTTCGGGGCCGGTCGCAGCACGCTGGCGCTCGAGCGCCAGCTGAAACTGATCTTGCGCGTCTTCCAGACGGCCCTGCTGCACGAAGGTTGCACCCGTCACGGTCGCGAGTTCCGATTCCAGCTCGGCGGGGGTTCCTGCCCGTGCAACGGCCGCACGCGCGGCTTCGATCAACTCGTCCGCCCGTTCGGCCCGCGCTTGACCATGACCCACGGCCGCGACCAGCCCGATCCAGGCCCGTGCCGCCGTCAGGTCGTCTCGGCCCCTGGAGGCGGTCTGCACCGCCTCGCGCAGCACAGGCTCTGCCCGCGCCGCATCTCCAGTGGCGATTGCGAGCTTGCCCTCGCGCAGCAGCGCCTCCGCCAACACCGGGTCATGCCCGACTGCCCGAGCCCGCTGCACGGCGACCTTGGCAAGCGCCAGACCTCGGGCGTAGCGACCCGCGTCCTCGTGCACCTTGACCCGCGCCAGCGAAGCGCGAAGCTCGCGAATCTGTTCCCGTACCTCGGGAGCGTCGGGCGCAGGCACCGGAGCCTTGAGGAGATCGGTGTCCGCACACACCGCGACCGGCACCAGCTTGGCGGTCGCGGCAACCCCGGTTCGAATCATCTCGGCGTCCGCGTCCATGAGCAGCTCGGTCAAGGCATCGAACTCGTCGAGCCTGCGCCCGAGGCATTCCATGCGCAGATCGAGCATCGCGTCCGACTGCTCGTGCCGAACACGCGTGGCCTGGCACGCGTCATCGTGCATCGCCACCCAACGTGTGCCGTACGCGTCGAGCTCGCTCGCCACCGCGAGCCATGCGGCCTCCGCATAGGGTTGCCCGGTTCTCGAAAACCGCTGCTCGATCGTGGCACGACGGGTTGGGCTCCACACCTCCGCGAACCGCTCGTCCGCACCTGCGCACGGCCCCGCCGGCTCAGGGCTCGCCTCGGAGAACCCTGCAAACAGGCCCCACCCACCGAGGGCCACAACGCTCGCTCCGACCCCGGCCAACACCGCGACCTGGGGACGCCGCAGCGCCGAGGCCCGCTCGAGGGCATCGAGCAACGCCTGCATCGATGAGAATCGAGCGTCCGGGTCCGCCGATAACCCCTTGAGTACGACCGTTCGAATGCGACCGGGAACCTTGACGTGTGAGGGCGGCGGCGGAATATCGGCGGCCTCGATGAGCGCGAGCATGGCTTGGGCCCCCTCGGCCACGAACGGCCGGTGCCCGTACAGCGCCTCGTACACCGTGACGCAAAAGCTGAACTGGTCGGTGCGGTCGTCGACGGGCAGCCCGCGGTGTTGCTCCGGCGCCATGTAGGCCGGCGTGCCTGCCAGACGGCTCCGACCTTCACCGCTCTTGGTCATCGGCGCCTCGTCGGTGAGTCCCGAGACCGCCTCCTCGATTTCGAACTCCCGCGCCAGACCGAAGTCCATCACGTGCACTCGACCGTCCCGGGCCAACATGACGTTGTCGGGTTTGAAGTCTCGGTGCACCAGGCCAGCCCCGTGCGCGGCCGCAAGACCGCGGCCGGCTTCTGCGAGCACGTCGAGGGCCTTGCGCCACGGCATGGGCTCGCGGGCGAGCCGAGCGGTGAGCGTCTCACCGTCGACGAACTCCATCGCCACCACGATGCGTCCGTCATGGACGGCCACGTCGTGCACGGCGATGACGTTGGGGTGGCTCAGCCGCGCCAGCGCCCGCGCCTCGGCCATCAACCGCTCTTGCCCACGCTTGCGTTTGGAAGGGTCGTCGCTGACCTTGCGCAGCAGCTTGAGCGCGACCTTGCGGTCGAGCTTGGGGTCATAGGCGGCGTAGACGACCCCCATGCCCCCCGCGCCGAGCCGGTACAACACGACGTAGCGACCGAGCACTTCGTCGGGCGGCAGAAAGCCCGACGGTGTGGACTCGCCGGGGCCGCGCAACGCCACGACGCCGTCGGCCCTCTCTCGTGGGGTCGGCGAAGACAAGGGCCCCTAGCATGCCCCGCGCGGCGCCGGCCGAGAAGGTGTCCCGAGGGACAGTGTCCACGGGCGCCATGGCACGAAGGGTTTCAGCCGGTGCTACACGAGTCGCCAGGCCCCCACGGACAGGGGGATCCACGCAACACCGCGAGATCGTGTGCGTACGCATCGGGCGTGTCGCTTGCTCAGGGCGCGACCATGCTCTCGGCCCTCCTCCTGCTCGCCCTGTCCGCAACCCCACACGCTGCCGACGTCAGCCCGTCCTGCGAAACCCGGCTCGAAGACATTCACGACGCTCGGCGCACCCTCCGGGGGCTGCACACCTCGGAGCGGCTGCTTCGCAAACGACACGCTCGCGCGCGTTCCCGAGCCGAACGCAACGAGGTCGAGCGCGCTCTCGTGCCGATCGCCAACCAGGCCCGCGCGCTCGAACACGAACTCGAAGCCCAGGAGCACGCCTACATCCGCTGCGTGGAGCGACAACTCGACGCGCGTGCGCGTCCCCTCCGCAGCGCCACGTGAGGCACACACACAAACGATCACCGGCACGTGACGACGGCCAAGGCGCGCCCCTCGTCCGTTGTGTCCGAACGCTCGGAGGGGTACACGTGGCTCGGTGCTGGACGAGGCCCTACCCACGCTGACCAGGCTCGCGCGCGGCGTCCAGCGTCGCGCGAGCCTCGACGACAAGCTGCAGATGCTGGTCGACGAAACGTCCGCGATGTACGGAGCCGACCACGCCTCCGTGAGGCTGCTCGACCCAGGCCACACGCACCTCGTCGCCGCGTGTCGCTCCGGTCCGTCGCTGCACCCCGCCCCCGTCGAGTTCCGTAGCGGCGAGGGGCTGGTCGGATGGATCACCGAGCACAGCGAGTCCGTCCGCCTCGACGATCCGACCAAGGACCCTCGCTTCGTGCTCAAGCCCGGCTTCTCCGGCATGGGTGCCTTTCTCGGGGCTCCGCTCTTGTCCTCCAACGCCTGCCTCGGAGCGCTCAGTGTGGTGCGAAGCAGCCCGTTCTCCGAGGCCGAGGAACAACTGCTCGAGCTGGTCGCAGCCATCTGTGCACCGCCTCTGGAGATCGCCCGCCTCTCCCGTCTCACCCGCGTCGACCCGCTCACCGGTGCACTCAACCGGCGCGGCCTCGAAGAGGGCTTCGAGCCCAGCCGCCCCTCCGAAGACCGACGCCTCGCGGTGTTGATGGTCGACATCGATCACTTCAAGGCGATCAACGACACCCACGGACACATCGTCGGTGACGAGGTGCTCCGCCGCATCGCCCGGCAGCTCAGCCAGGTGCTGCGTGCGTCCGATGCCATCGTGCGCTACGGCGGCGAGGAGTTCCTCCTCCTGCTCACCGACGTCACGCTCGGCGACGCGATGCGCATCGGCGACCGGGCACGCAAGGCGATCGAAGCCCAGACAATCCGCGTGGGCGACGTGCCGCTGCAGGTCACCGTCTCGATGGGCGTAGACGCACAGCAGCCGCCCGAGCCCCTCGACGCCACGGTCGAACGCGCCGACGCGGCGCTGTACGAGGCCAAGCGACAGGGTCGCAACCGCGTGGTGTCGGCGTCAGCCTGACAGGCTCGCCCGCATGGCCTGCATCAGGCCGTCGGCCACGTGGTCCCATGTGCACTGGGCTTCGATGCGTGCGCGGGCCCGCCTGCCCATCTGCGCGCGCGTTTCGGGCTCGGTGAGCAGGGTGTGCAAGGCGTCGGCCAGCCCGCAGACATCCGAGGGCTCGACGAGAAGACCCGTCTCGCCGTGCACGATCGCATCGGGCACCCCACCCGCGCGAGCGCCGATCACGGCCGTCTCGCAGGCGCCCGCCTCCAAGAACACCAACCCGAAGCCCTCCACGTCGGGGGACTCGCTGCGCGCAGGCATGCAGAACACGTCGGCCGCCGTCATGCAGTCGGCCATCGCGGCATCGGGAACCCGCCCCAGAAAAACCACAGTGTCGCCCAAGCCCAGCGCGTTCACCTTGGCCTCCAGACGTTCGCGGTCGGGGCCGCTGCCACCGATCGCGTACCGCAACCCGGGCACACGCTCGCGCAAGGTGGCGACCGCCTCGATCGTGGTGTCGATGCCCTTGCGAGGCACGAGGCGGCACACCGTGGTGATGAGGGGGCCATCGCCGAGCGCGTGCTCCCGGCGGAATGCCGCACCGTCGCCGGGCGAAAACGTGCTCGCGTCGACACCGTTGGGTGCAACATGAATGGCCGCCTCGCGCACGCCTGCCTCTCGCAACAACCCGCCGGTGTATCGACTCACCGGCATCAACATGTCGGCGCGCCGCAACATCGCATCACGGGCCGCCGCATACCCCTTCCCCACCGCGGGGATGCGCTCGACGACGTTGAGCAACAGCTCGCGGCCGTGGGCTGCCACAAACACCCGCTGCACCAGCCCGCGGCGACGCAACCATAGGCCCGCCGGGAGCGTGTACCACTGCGCGTGAAAGACAGCGTCGAAGCCCCGCTGCGCAATTGCGGCGGTGCTGCGAAGCGTCGCAAACACCATGCGATCGGAGGGCACGGGCAGCCGATGCACCCGATACGGCAACCCTGCGTCGACGCTTTCGAATCCCTCGTCCGCGGGCGCCACCATTTCGAAGTGTGAGCAAGCCTTGGCAAAACGCTGCCCCAGCTCGGCGCTGTAGGTCTGAATGCCTCCCGTCTGCGGCGGGAAGTCCTGAGTGATCATCAGCAGACGCATCGACTACTTCTTCTTCGCCCGACGCTCGGCCGCCGCGAGTTTCTTCTTGAGGGGCCGCTCGGCGATCGTGCCCTCGGCCAGGGTCACCGCCTTGTCGTACGAGACGACTGCGTCGTCGTAGGCGTGCAAGGCGGTGAGGCAATCGCCGCGCAATGCCCAGCCCGACGCCAGGGCTTCGTCGAGTTCGACCGCCTTGTCACCGCTGGTACATGCAGCGCCCGCGCGCTCGCCCGCCATTTCGATGCCGCCACGAAGGACCCACGCTCGCGGACTGACCGGGGCTCGCAACGTGAGGCCGCGCCCGATCGTGGCCGCCGCCTTGGGCTGCCCCAGGTCGGTCCAGAGACCGGCCACGAACGGTGCGGTGTCGAGCAGTGCACCAACGGGAAGGTTCGGCTCTCGCACCATCTTGCGCCACCCTTTGTAGGCCAAGCTGGCGGCACGGCGCTTCTGCTTGCCGGCCAACTCGACCCGCGCCAACACGACGTAGAGCCGACCATCCGACGCGCGAAGGGTCCGCCGAATGCCCTCGCGCAGGGTGGACTTGGCCAGCTGGAGTTCACCGGACAACAACAACGCAGTGCCGTAGAGCGCTCGGACCTCCACGTCCCGCGGACGTGTCTCGACCAGAGCCGACAGTCGCGTGCGAGCCTGCTGCAGCGCTTGCGGGTTGCGTCGCGCCAACTCGTACCGCGCCCATTCCAGCTCGAGCAGCCCCGGGTCGGCACCGCGTTTGGCAGCTTCGGTGAGCCAGGTGCGAACGCCTTCGTCGACGGGTGTGCCGCGCAAGGACGCATCGGTCGATGACACGCGAGCCAGCTGCAACAGCGGGTCCGGTCCGAGCGCGGTGTCCTCGGCGATCGGGACCAGCACCTCTCGCGCCTCCCGGGCCCGTGCCAGCTGGACCAAGAACGCGCCGTAGGCCGCACCGTGCACACCCAACATCGGGGGTGTTTCGGCGGCCATGCGGTAGTGCTTCAACGCGGCGGCGGCCTCCTCCGGATGTTCGACCATGCGCTGCGCGTGATGCTGTGCCAGACGGTAGGCCGCCTCCGCCGGGGCCGTCTCGCGTTCGAGCGCCTTCTCGAGCGCGTCGATCGCCTGGTCGACGGCTTGCGCATCGGGGCTCTGGGGATCGAGGGCGGCCAAACGAGCCTCGGCCAAGCCCGTCCACACCCGATACGTCCACGGGTGCTCCGAGGCCAGCGCCTCGAGTTCGGTCAACGCCGCAGAGGTGTCTTGCCCGGACGCGGTCGCCAAACGGGCCGCCGCCACCGCCAGGTCGGGTCGATCGGGCAACCGCTCCCGGGCGAACTGCACCCACTGCCCTGCCTCCGAATGACGCCGCTCCTCGACGAGCGCGAGCGCCTGCAGGTGCGCGACCCTCGGCAACGTCTGCGGCATGGCCTCCAGGGTGGCGAGCGCCTGTTTGCTGCGACCATGCGCCAGGTCGTTCCACGCGTCGACGATGCCGTCCGCTTGCGAACCCAGGTGCACCCCCTCGCGCAGCGCCGCGACACGGGCGACTTGGCCGTAGCTGAGCAGACCTTCGAGCACGTGCAACCGCGCGTCGTTCTCGGCCGGAGACAGCGCTTTCCAGGCGTCGCTGAGTGCCTCGACACCATCGTCCGGCTCCCCCTCGTGCAGCTCGGCGAGCCCTCGGGCGATCGAAAGGCGAGCCCCGTCGGGTCCGCGCACCGCCCCCTGCAACGCCTCGGTCAACTCGAGTGCCCCAACCACCGATTCGGCCTTGAGCACCTTGAAAAACGCCTCGTCGACCGAGAGTCCGGTGTCGTCGGGCGCCAACTCGCGGGCACTGGCCGTCAGGGACAGGGCGCGTTCCAGGTCCCCACGGCGCGCCACCAACGTCGCCAATACGCGGTAGTTCGGTGCCCACGGGGTCGTCTCGAGCGACGCCTCGAGTCGGGCGATCGCCGCGTCTTCCATCGCAACGTCGTAGGGATGACCCAGGGCAACCACCGCCTGCAGCCACACCGCATCGGCGTGAACCCAGGCGTCGTCCTCTTGCATCGCGCCCTCGTACGCGCGGCGAGCTTGGTCGAAGTTGCCTTCGAGCGCCGCGAGCATGCCCTCGCACAGCGGCCCCTCTGGACGCCCGGCAGCCTTTGCCTCCGCCGCGGCCCGTCGCGCGTCATCGACCTCGAGAACGCCGCGGACATGAAGATGCGTGACGACGAGCGCGAGCCGGCCCAGGGTTGCGGGGTGATCCGGCGCGACATCGAGGTTGGACTCGAGCACCGTGCGGGCCGTCTCCAACGCGCTGACCGACGACGCCGCGAGGGGCTCGGACGCGGACTCGAGCCCCTGCTCCACCCGGCGGCTCTGCGCGAACTCCTTGACCCCGTAGACGACCGCGCCTGCAACGGCAAGCACCCCGACCATCGCCAGCACACGGTTGCGCACCTTGGCCCGACGCGCCGCGCGTTGCTCTCGCGCGCGTCGTTGCTCGCGCTGAGACTCTTCCTCCGCGTCGCGTTGCTGCTGGAGGTGGATCTCCTCCACCAGGCTCGCCCGGTTGAAGGTGTCCGATGCCGAAGGGGCCGACACGTGGGCATGGTAGGGCCAGATGCCCCACACTTGAACCTCAACTCGCGGGCGACGTGAGCAAAGGCCCACTCACAGGCGCCCACCGACGCTCAGCCACCGCCCAGAAGGCGCGCCAGGTCGCCTCGGTGGGCCAGGGCGAGGCCATCCATCGTCCACGCGACCGCGCAGTGCAGCACGACCCCGCCGTAGATCGAGCGTGTGCGCAGCGCCAACGTCCCCAGAACGATGCCTGCGACGACGGATCCGAGCGTCTCGGGCAGCGCCTTGCCGAAGTGGATCATCGTGTACGGCACCACGGAGACGAAGATCGCTGCCGACCCCAGCGAGCGCGCCAGGGCGAACAACAAAAAACCGCGGAAGAAGAACTCGAGCGCCGCAAACTGAAAGCCGTAGGCCGCCTCCCACACCAGCAGACGCGACCACTGTGCACCCGCGTTCGCATACCGAGGATAGCGGTCGAGAAACGCCGGTGAGTCGGCCACGAACACCACCACCGGCAACACGACGAGCAATAGCGCCCCATACAGCGCCCATGTCCGCCGTTCGCGGTGCAGCCGCAGCCCGTGGTCGAGCACGCGATCTCCCATCAGCCGAATGCACACGCACGGCAGCAACACGTAGTTCACACCCTTGAACAGCGCCCAGTACATGCGCGGCCCGAACTGACGGTCGGGCAACCCCGAAAACCACGACTCGAGGTTCTGCGACGCGAACTTCGGCGAGCCCAGATAGATGGGCAAGATCAAGCAGATCGTCGCGGTGAGCAGCACCCACATCACCCGTCGCTGCGGCAACGGACGATCGAGCCACTGGGCGTCGATGGCGGCCCACTGCTGGGTCGTGAGCTTACGAAGCCAGCCTCCCACTCGTTGTAGGGGTACCATTCGCGGCCATGATGCGTACTGCCTGCGCACTCCTCGTGCTTCTTTGCGCCTGCTCGTCGTCCTCGGCGGACACGGAGACCGACACCGACGCGTCCACCAGCACGGGCGCGGCCGAGAGCACGGGTGAAGAGTCGTCCTCGACCGGCCCGGCTTTGTTCTGCGAGCAAGACACGACCATCCCGCTCGGGCCCGCGATCGACCCCAACGGCTCGATCGATCCACTGGAGTGGGCGGGCGCCCAGGTGGTCTCCATTCCGGTTCAGTCCACCGAGGTCAACGTCATCCTGGCCCACGACGGCGAGAACCTGAACATCGGCTTTCAACCGCTGGCCGAAGGCGGGCTGGTGATCTTCCCCGAGGTCTACATCGACCCGATGAACGACAAGTCGACCATGTTCGGTGCCGACGATTGGTGGTTCCACACCGACGACCAAGAGTGCGGTGCGATGGGCATGCTCGACGCGTGGCCCGACTGCGTCGATGACAACCCGGCGTGGGAAAGCACGCCGGGCCTCGTTGGGCCCGCCAACGCGGTCGAGTACTCGATTCCATTCGAGTTGCTGGGCATCGATGTCACCACCACCTGCGAGTTCGGGCTAGCGCTTCGCGTCACCAACACCCAGACGGTGGCGGAGATCTGGCCCGAAGGCACGGCCCGCGACGAGCCCAACACGTGGCCGACCGTGGCGCTCGAAGTCGGCTGAGAAGACGAGCCACCAAGCCGGACGCGCGCTGGACGAACCGCCTACCCGCGGTACGGTCCGCGCGTGAGTGGACCGAGCTACGACGATCCCGAGGTCTACGCCCGCCAAGCCGGGTTTTCTGGCGAGTGGCGCGACACCTGGTGGAACCCTGGGTTCCTCGCTGGGCTACGCACGTCCCTCGGCCTGCACCGCTTCACCTCCGTGCTCGACGTCGGTTGCGGAGCGGGCCACTGGGGTCGAACGGTGCATGCGTTGCTCGGGCCCGCCGCCCATCTCACCGGTCTCGACCACGAAGGCGCGTTCGTACGACAAGCCGGCGAGGTCGCGCACACACGCGGACTGAAGGCCGAGTACGTCGAAGGGGGCGCCGATGCGCTGCCGTTTGCCGACGACAGCTTCGACGTGACCACGTGTCAGACGGTGCTCATTCACGTGCCCGAGGCCGAAGCGGTCGTCAAAGAAATGGTTCGGGTCACGCGGCCCGGTGGCGTCGTGTTGCTGGTCGAGCCCGACAACGCGGTGATGGGCACCAGCTTCGCCGACACCAGCGTGCCGCTCACGCCCGATGAGAGGCTCGAGCTTCATCGCCTGCACACGGTCTGCCTCGCTGGAAAACGAGCGCTCGGAGAAGGCGACGGAACGATCGGCTCGAGGCTTCCGGCGCTGCTTCATCAGTGCAACACGCGTGATGTCCGGGTGGTCGCCTCGGACAAGTGCGCGTGGCTGTACCCGCCCTACGACGATCCGCACCAGGCGGTCGACCTGAAGACCCAGCTCGAGTTCGCCACGATGGACATGTGGATGCCGACCGGAACCCGTGAGGACAGCCGCCGTCACTTCTTGGCCGGGGGCGGCAGCGAGGCGGCCTTCGAACGCTGCTGGAGGGTCGTCGTCGGATGGCTTCGAACCTTCGAGCAACAGGTCGCCGAGCGTCGGTTTCACACCGCACGGCCGACCTGCATGGTGGTCGCGGCGGCTCAGCCCGTGTAGGCCTCGAGATAACGTCGCACCATCAGCTTGGTCTCCTCCAGCATCGCCTTGCCGACCTCGTGGGGCTCTCGCGCGATGACCAGCAAGCTCATGCCGATGGTGTAGACCACGGTGCGCGCGACACGTTGCGCGTGCTCGGCCGAGAGCTCCGGTGCCCAACCGCCCACCAGCGCGCCGACGATCTGAATGAAGCCCGCCATCTGGGCCGCATCGTCGGCTTCGAACTCCCGGTAGAGTTCGAAGTTGCGAACGATCGCCTGCATCATCACGTCGCGGTGGTGCAGCTCGAAGTAGAGGTCGCACGCTTGGTCGAGGAGGTCCTGCCAGGGCCGGTCGGCGGCGGGCAACATCAGCGACGCGAACGTGGTGCCGCTCGAGGCGATGGCGCGTTGGGCAACCTCGCGAAAGACCGCCAGCTTGTTGGGAAAGAACTGGTAGACGGACCCGATGGAGGTCCCGGCAGTGGCGGCAATGCCCTCCATCGTGGTGGCGTCGAACCCGAACTCGGCAAAGGATCCAGCGGCGGCCTCGACGATCGAATCGTGGCGGCGCCGACTACGCTCCTGCTGGGGGCGCTTCCGCGGGGCGACCTTTTTCCCCCGTTTTTTCGTGGTCTTACTCGCCACCTCTTGACGAAAGTGAGGCGTTCCTCAGATTTTGTCAAACATGAGGACAGCCTCAGATTTTGAGAGCACCGACGCGCTGCCCGGACCCCGCGGTCTGCCGTACTTCGGTTCGTACTTCGACGTCGTCTCCGATCGGCTGGGGCTGTTCACCGACGGACGCGATCGGTTCGGCGACCTGGTGCGCTATCGCTTCGGGCCCTTTCGGTTCGTCGTCTTGCACGACCCCGACGCGATTCACCACGTCTTCGTGCGGCATCACGCGCGCTACGTGAAGAGTCGCTCGTACGACGGGTTGCGGCTGGTGATGGGCAACGGGCTCGTCACCTCGGAGGGGGACTTCTGGAAGCGCCAGCGCAAGCTCAGCCAGCCCGCGTTTCACCGCAAACGCCTTGCCGGCCTCGCGGCGACGATGGGCACGCTCACCGAGGAGCTCGCGCAGCAGTGGGCGGAGTCCCCCGGCACCGAAGTCGACGTGCACGACGCCATGATGCGGCTGACCCTTCGCATCGTCGGCCACACCCTGTTCTCCACCGAGCTCTCCGCCGAAGCGGGGCGCCTGGGTCCGGCGATCACCACCGCCTTGCACCGCGCCAACCTCGAAGCCGAGACGGCGCTACGGCTCCCACTGTGGGTGCCCACGCCCAGCAACATTCGCTTTCATCGTGCGCAACGCATTCTCGACGACGCGATCGCCCGCATCATCGCCGAGCGCCGCGCCAACCCCCACGACCGCGGCGACCTGCTCTCGATGCTGATGTCGGTGGAAGACGAGCTCACGCGCGAACAGATGACGGACCAGCAGCTGCGCGACGAGGTGCTCACGCTCTTCCTGGCGGGACACGAAACGATCGCCACCCACATGAGCTGGACCTGGAAGCTGCTCACCGAGCACCCCCAGTGGGCCCACGCCGTCCGAGACGAAGCCCGCGAGGTCCTCGGAGGCCGCTCCCCCACGATGGAGGACCTCCCCAAACTCGAAGTCGCCGGCCGCGTGATTCAAGAGTCGATGCGCCTGTACCCCCCAGTGTGGATCATCGAGCGCACCGCCTCCGAAGACGACGAAATCCTCGGTCGCCCGATCCAACGCGACACCATCGTCGCAGCGTGCCCCTGGACGCTACATCGCCACCCCGCCTTGTGGACCGACCCTCTGCGTTTCGACCCCGACCGCTTCCTCCCCGAACGCAGCCAAGACCGCCACCGCTACGCCTACATCCCCTTCGGCGCCGGCCCCCGCATCTGCATCGGCAATAACTTCGCCCTGATGGAAGCCAAGATCATCCTCACCACCCTGATCCAACGCTTCACCATCCAAGTCCAAAACCCCGAGTCCATCGACATGGACCCCGGCATCACCCTCCGGCCGAAAAACGGAATGCCGGCGAGACTGCAGCTCTCCAACTGACCCCGCGCTCCCCCAGCTCACGCGTCCCGACCGCGACACCTCGCGAGCGAGGACCTCGTGTCCCTGCAGGACCGTCCCCCGGTCGCCACACAAACGGCACGACCTATTGGACCGTTGGGGACCCGCGTCGCGCCGCAAACGAGTTCGCGTCTGTCGCGACCATCCGGCCGTCACTCCAACTCTAGGTAGACCTGGCCGTCGACTGTTACGCGGCTCAGCAGTGCATCGATCTGAGACAACGGAACCTTTGGGTTTTCTCGGATGTACAGGTCGCCGGTGACGTGCTCGAGCGCCGAAAGGCCGTCGACCCCGGTCAGCTCTGGATTTCCATCGATGCGAAGGTCCCCTTCGACTCGTTGCAGGCCGGACAAACCATCGATGTCGACGAGCATGCTGTTGAAGCTCACCTCGAGGCCACCCGCCGACCGAAGGTTCTCAAGCCCATCGAGATCCGCGAGGCTCGAGAGGCCGGACAGATAGCAAAACCCTTCGACCTCGCGGAGGCTTCGGACACCGGACATGCTACGCAACCCGTCGTTCGAAAAACGAAACTCCCCGACAGACTGGAGTTGCTCGAGCCCTTCGAGGGTCTCCAGCTCATAGTTGAACCCAGTGGTCGTGAGCGCGCCCTCGAGGATGCGCAGCGAGGCAAGCGGTGACAAGTCGGGCCCCGGGTGATCCAGGGAGAGCGAGCCGCGGTAGACCTCGCACCCCGCCAGGGCCGCGAAAGACTCGTCGCTTCCCGCCCTGTCCCCCGGTTCGCCGCAGACAACCGCGTCCGAGCCGAGATCAAGCGAGGCGGGGGGCTGCGCACCAGAGCTCTCCGAAGAACTCTCGGCCAGAGGAGCATCGGCCTTGGGGCCGCACGCGAGCAGGCCGAGCAGCCCCAACCCCGGCGCGCGCCCGAGGAGAGGCCGAGCTAACACCGTACGCCGAGGTCGTAGCTCACGCACATGTCCTGTGCAGGCATGTCGACGCGCGTGTAGATCGTGCCCGAGTCGTCGTTGCCCGAGTTGCAGTCGACATCGTTCACGCTCAGGGTCAGCTGCTCGGAGCAGCACCCCGGCAGGCCATCGGGCGACGTTGCGGCTTCGGAGTTCTCCGGGCACGTCACCGTCGGGTCCTCGGGATCGTCGCACGCGATGAACTGGCAGACCCGCACCGGGATGTTCGTGTCCATCTCGTAGGCCAGGTCGACTTGCCCTGCCACGGTGTCGTCGCAGTGAAAGCTGAACCAGTCTTCGTCGTCGGCACTCGGCAGGCGGCCGTCGACCGTTTCGAACGTCGGGTCGAAGTCGTTGAACTCTCCGAGGTCCGGAGCCTCGGCCTCGGTGTTGTTGGGCTCGGAGTCTTCCTGAGGACAGTTCGGAGGCGGCTCGCACAGATCATCGCCGGTGCAGACCAGGTCGTCTTGGCAGGCCCCGTTGTCACAAGCGCAGTCTTCCGTACCGAGTTCGCAGCCAGGCCCGGTGCTGGAGCTGTCGCCTCCTGAGGACGATGAGGACGTCGCGTCCGCGCCGGTCGAAGAACTGCTCTCCCCCGCGTCGGTCGTCGAACTCGAGGTCCCATCCGTCGACGTGCCCGAAATCGTGGTGGTGGGTGCCGTCGTGGACCCATCCGAGGTCGAACCCGAGCTGGTCCCCGCATCCGCGCCGCCTGGATCGTCGCTGCCCGCACAGCCCCAAGACATCCCAGAAAGTACGAGCAGACCCCACATCCCCAAGCGCTTCATGAGCGCCAGACTCGCACACCGGGTGCCACCACCACCAGCACGGGAGCGCCTTTTGCGATACCGTCGTCGGGGGAACGTATCGTGGGCGAATTGGCACGTAGGTGGGCATGGACGGCGTTGTTGGCGACGCTCGGCCTCTCGGGTTGCAAGAACGAAGCGCCGTTCATGTGCGACGACGACTCTCAGTGCCAAAGAGCGGGCAACGTCGGCACCTGCCAGCCGCTCGGGTTCTGTAGCTTTCCCGATCCGACGTGCGCCTCCAGCCAGCGCTACGGGGAACTCGCGCCGGCGGGTGTGAAAGGCCAGTGCGTGCCGCCGGATCAGGCCAGCGGCTCCGACACCGACGATCCGGGCTCGACCGACACCGATGCCCCCGAAGCGGCAGAGTGCGGCAACGCGATCGCCGAAGGCGACGAGGCGTGCGACGGCAGCGACCTGGACGGACAGAGCTGCAGCGCGCAGGGCTTTGCCGGGGGTGCCCTGCAATGCAACGACGACTGCACCTTCGACACCACGTTCTGCAACCAGTGTGGCAACAGCACGCTGGACGAAGGCGAGGAGTGTGACAGCGCTGCCCTGGGCGACGTCGCGACATGTGCCGACGTCGGCCTGGGTGAGCCCACCGAAGCCCTCGGCTGCAGCGACACGTGCACGTTCGACTACGGAGAGTGCAGCGCCTGCGGCGACGGCATGGTGACCGCGCCCGAAGCCTGTGATCCCGCGGCCGAGCTGACCGAGACTTGTGCGGATGCAGGCTTCGACTCCGGCACGCTCACCTGCACCGCCGGCTGCGGGCTCGACACCTCCGGCTGCGCGCTGTGTGGCAACGGCGTGCGCGACGGCGGCGAAGTCTGCGACGGGGCCGACCTGGGCACCTCCACCTGCGACAGCGAGGGCTTTCAAGGCGGCGCCTTGCAGTGCGCCGACGACTGCTCGTTCGACACCTCGGAGTGCTTCACCTGCGGAGACGGCAACGTCTCGGGCACCGAAGACTGCGACGGCGAGAACTTCGGCGGCGAGTCCTGCTCCACCCTCGGCTTCACCGACGGAGAGCTCACCTGCACCGGGACCTGCACGCTCGACGCCTCCGACTGCAGCTCCTGTGGAAACGGGGCCATCGACGGTGCCGAAGCCTGTGACGGGCTCGACCTCGACTTGCAAACCTGTGCCGGGCTGGGCTTCTTCGACGGCCAGCTCGGCTGCACAGCGTCGTGCACGTTCGACACGTCGGCCTGCAACGGCACCGGGTGTGGCGACAACTCGGTCAACGGAGGCGAAGACTGCGATGGCTCGGCGCTGGGCGGACAATCCTGCGCGTCCCAAGGCTTCGACGGCGGCACGCTGTCCTGCAACAGCGACTGCTCGTTCGACACCGGAAGCTGCTTCGAGTGCGGCGACGGAACGGTCAACGGTGGGGAAAGCTGTGACGGCAGCGCCCTCGGAGGCGCGACGTGTGCTTCGCAAGGTTTCGACGGCGGCTCGCTCTCCTGCAACGGAAGCTGCGGGTTCAACACCAGCGGCTGCTACGAGTGCGGCGATGGGAGCGTCGACGCGGGCGAGGAATGCGACGGCTCCAACTTCGATGGAGCGTCGTGCGGGTCGCAAGGCTTCGACGGCGGTTCACTCTCCTGCAACGGCAACTGCGACATCGTCACGACCGGCTGCTACGAGTGCGGCGACAACTCGATCGACTCGGGTGAAGACTGCGACGGGGCCATGCTCGGAGGCGCCACGTGCACTTCGGAGGGCTTCGACGGCGGCGTGCTCAGCTGCTCGGGCAGCTGCAGCTTCAACACCTCCAACTGCTACGCGTGCGGAGACGGGCAGATCAACCCCGGTGAGCAGTGCGATGGCAGCAACCTGAACGGGCAGACCTGCGTCAGTCAGGGCTTCGAGGGCGGCGTGCTCAGCTGCAACAACTCCACGTGCAACTTCAACACGTCGGGGTGTTTCGAGTGTGGCAACGGCATCATCGAGCCCGGCGAAGAGTGCGACGGAGACCCGCCGGGTTGCGAGGTTTGCCTCAACTGCATGATCCTCGACGACTTCTGCTGCAGCGGCCCCGGCGGCCCGAAGATCTGCGAAGACCCGCTGTAGCGCTCGCCGCCCCGACTCAGTCGTCCGCCGACGCGAGCCACCGATCGACCTCCGCGGCCAACGACGCGTCGCGGGGGCTCTGGCGCAATCGTGCGGCCAACGCCTCGGCGCGAGCACGGGCCGCCACCGGATCGCCGTGCGAGTACTCGAGCCTTGCCACCGAGAACATCGCCCCGGCATAGCTGCGACTGTGCACCCCCTGCCCCAGCACATCGAGGGCCGCCCGTGCACGCTCGAGGTCCGCGACATCCCCTTCGGTCTCGGGCATCAACGCCAACGCGCGCAGCTGCAGCTCCGCCCACAGCGGATGCTCGGTGCCCACCACGTCTCCCGCCTGGACGGCGGTTTGCTCGAGCTGCGCACGTCCGGCCTCCGGCTCGCCGTTGCGGGCACGAAACTCGGCCAACGACGCCGTCGTTCGCAGGACCATGCGCATGTCGGGCTCGGGACTCTCCCGGGACATTCGAGCCGCGTCCTCATAGGCCTGACGCGCAGCCTCGGCCCGGCCCAACCCGTCGAGCGCGGCACCGACCAGCTCCCGCGCGCCCGCGGTCACCGGATGCGCATCGCCCATCTTGGCCTGCGCATCGGCATGCACCGAAACCGCGAGTTCGAACGCCTCGTCGTAGCGCGCCTCTTCGAGGAGCAGGCCGACCACGCTCGTGCGGCAGTCGAGCACGTATGGGTGGGTGTCGCCGATTCCCTTGGCCAGCATTGCAATGCCGCGCCGCATGTTGGACTCGGCAACGTCGGGACGCCCGACCGAAGCCAGGGCCTGCCCCCACCGATACAGCGCGTCTCCCAGGTCGGGATGATCATCCCAGAGCTGTTCGTAGACCCGCACCGAACGCTCGAACAACGCGGCCGCCTCGACGGGGTCGGCCGTCGCAACGCCCAAGTTGAACGCGAGTGCCCCGACGTTGTGGGACCGTGGACCGTACTCGACCTCGGCCAACTCCATCGCGGTGCTGAATGCCGCGCGGGCCTGCTCGCGGTGTTCGAGGTGCAAGTGAACGGTGCCGAGCTTGCGCAGGGTCTCGACGCGATCGCGCGGGGAGACGGTCGGGTCGTCACGCATCACCGCAGCGGCGTTGTCGAACATCTCCGCTGCCCGCTCGTGTTCCCCCGCGTTGAAGTGAATGCTGGCCAGCACGGCCCATAGATGTGCTCGGGGTTCGTCGAGCCCCAAGCGCTCCGCGGCCGCCTCACTGTGGCGCGCCCACTCGAGCGCTTCGGCGGGTCGCGAGAGTTCGACGCCGACCAGCTGCGCCAACCGGGCCGACGACTGCATCGCGAGGCGATGGTCGGAAAGGCCCACCGCGACCTGGTAGGCCGAGACCAACGCGGCCTCCGCCTCGTCGTTGTTGCCGCGAACGATCTCGACTTCGGCGCGGACCCACGCGACTCGGGCCTGCAACGGTTCGAATCGCAGCTCCAGCGCACGCGTTGCGAGCTCGCCGAGCATCGCGGCGGCTTCATCGTAGCGATCCGCGGTGCGCAACACGGCGACTTCGGCCAACTGAGCATCGGCCTCGGCCAAGGCGGCCACGATGCGCGGGGGCAACACCCGGGTCGGCCCGGCCTCCGCACACGAGTGCTGCGAAGCGGCGTGGTGTACCGCCGCCTCGATGCGACCCAGCTGGAGCGCATCGGCGTCGGGGACTGCGGCCAGCATGCGATCGAGAGAGAGGTATCGGCGACGCAGACACGCCAGCTCGGTGTCGAGTTTGACGGTGCCCTCGTCGACGCGCAGGCCTTCGCACACCGCGAAGTAGGAGTCGGCGAGCCCGTGCATCTGCGCATCGACGGCCTCCTCGAACGCCGCCCAGGATTCGGTACGCCCCTGTGTTTCGAAGGACTCCTGCAATGCGACGCGACGCTGCGCAGACCAGTCCTCGCCCCGGCGCGTGCGGAGGGCCTCGCAGGGGTCGGCATCTCCGAGCGCGGGAAACAGCGCCACGACGATCGCTCCAGCGGCGACCTTCCACCCGACCCATCCGGTCGCGAACGCCACCGCCCGAAACGGGCCTCGAGGTTTGACCGGTTTTCGAAGCACTTGAAGCAGCGCCTCGATGGAGGGCCAACGCTCCTCCGGCGTCGACGACAGCCCGCGGATGAGCGCGTCGATGATCGACTTGTGCACCGACGTTCGGCCGGGGCGAACGAGTCGCTGCCCCTCGACCGCACGCCGCATGCCCTTGACGGTATGCGCCGCGAACGGTCGGCCACCGAACAGGGCCTGCCACAGCGCGACGCAGTAGCTGAACTGGTCGGACTTCGGCGTGGCCGCACCACCGCGCAACACCTCGGGAGCCATGTACGCGGGAGTGCCCGCGACCCAATCGCCGTTGGCGTCTTCCTCGGCCGTGGCGAGACCGAAGTCGAGGACCCGGACCCTGCCGTCGCGGCCCATCAACGCGTTGGAGGGCTTGAAGTCGCGGTGCACCAGCCCAGCCTCGTGCGCCGCGTGTAGTCCATCGCCGGCCTGCACGTAGGCACGCACGACCTCCACCCATCCCGGCTTTTCGTCGGTGACCCAGTGCGCGAGCGTCGAGCCGTCCACGAGCTCCATGGCGATGTAGATGCCCTCGCCTTTCGCCCCGACCTCGTACACCTCGACGACGTTGGGATGTGACACCGAGGCGAGTGCCCGTGCCTCGCCGAGCAACTGTTCGCGGTCGAGCAATGGTGCGGCCGCGGCGCGGTTCTCCCCGAGGACCTTGATCGCCACCGGACGGTTCAGAACCGGGTCGTGACCGCGATAGACCTGCCCCATTCCGCCGGCCCCGATACGGCCCGCGATGCGATAGCGGCCGATCTCGGACGGGAAACCGGAAAACAGACGTCGGGAGAGCGAAGCACCAACGCGCGCGAGCTCTCCGTCCACGCGCGAAACTTAGCAGCCCAGTGCGGTCGATGCTGGCGGTGTATGTGGTTTCGCGACCGCGATGTCGCGGATTCTCCCCTCGGGGGCGCCCTGCGGTTCGCGCAATTGGCCTTGGAGCGGGCGTCACACGCGTGGGACAACTCCGGCACACACGGGCCACGACGATGACGGACGTCGCGGCCGGGATCGGAGTGGACTCATGATTTCTGCGAACAAGCACTCATGGATGGTGGTGAGCCTCGCGCTGGTGGCCTGCGACCCCAGCACCGACGACGCGCAACCGCCTGGGGCCGGCATCGCCACGCTCAGCGGCGGCAGCACGTCGGGCGACAACGCGGAGAGCGGAGGGGTGGATCCCAGCGCAACCAGTGGCGTCACCGCGGGCGGTGCCGATGAAGGCAGCGCGGGGGACGACGGACCCAAGTTCGACATCGGCAACGGCGAATCGGGCGGCTCCGGCGGGCCGGACTTCGGCTGCGACAGCCTTCCGGACGAAGATCGGGACATGGACGGCTGGAGCAAAGCCGGCGGCGACTGCAACGACTGCGACGCCAACGTGAACCCGGGCGCGATCGAGGTGGTGGTCACCGAGCCGGGCGAAGACGGGGTCATCCCAGACCCAGCCGACGAGGACTGCGACGGCAACGTCGACAACGTTCCACCGCCATGCGACGGCGCACTCGCCTTCGACGACACCGACCCCTACAACGCCGCGGCCGCGATCGGCCTGTGCACGACCGCAGAGGGACCCACCGACCACGGCATCGTCAGCGCGAACTGGGTACGCGCCAACGGAGTCGTGGTTGCCGGCGGCAGTGTGCAACATGGCATGCTCGCCGGCTTCGGGCCCAACGTGATGCCGCGAGAAGGCGGAAACGTGCTCGGGCTGTCGTCGGGCGCAGCACGCATGCCGAGCCAGGCCGGGTTCTGCGGAGGCATCAGCTGCAACGGAACCGGCCCCGGAACGGCCCCCCCGGGATTCCCACAGGACGTGCCTGCGTGCGACGGGGGACAGAACATCCTCGACGACTGCGCGCTCGAGCTCACCCTTCGCGCCCCCTCCAACGCCACGGGGTTTCAGTTCGACTTCGACTTCTACTCGTACGAGTACCCGGAGTGGGTCTGCACCGAATACAACGACCAGTTCATCGCGCTGGTCAGCCCCGCACCCGAAGGGTCGATCGACGGCAACATCTCGTTCGACGCCATGGGTAACCCGGTCAGCGTCAACATCGCGTTCTTCGACGTATGTGACGGATGTGCGCTGGGCACCGCGGAGCTGTCGGGCACGGGCTTCGATCAGTTCAACGATTCGGGCGCCACCAGCTGGCTGTCGACCACCTCCCCGGTCGAAGGCGGCGCGGAGTTCACGATCCGGTTCGCCCTGTGGGACACCGGCGATGCCAACTACGACTCGACCGTGCTGATCGACAACTTCCGGTGGATTGCCGATGGCGGCACCGTAGACGTGGGTACGAACCCCGCGGGCTGAGGTGTCCCGACGCACTTTGCGGACGCGGGGCACACGGGTAGGATGCGCCCCCGTGTTCGCTCGCCTCCTTCATGGTGCCGTTGCGCTGAGCCTCGCCTCCGAACCCGCTGCCGCGGCGGAGGCCGAGCCCGCGCCCGAAACTCCCGAGGCGGAGCAGCCCACGCCTTCGGCCGCGCCCGAGAACGAGACCCCTCAGGACGACGAGGCACAACCGCCGGCGTCTCCGAGCGACGCCGCGACACCGGCGGCCGAGCAACCAACCGAACCGACGGCCGAGCCCGCCGAGGAGCCTTCCGCGGAGGAGACTCCCTCCGAAGAACCTGCTGCCGAGGAGGCACCGGCCGAGGATGCGGCCGCCGAAGAATCCCCGGCCGAGCCCGCGGCGGTCCCTCCCCCGACAGCCACCGAAGCGCCGCGGCCGATCGTTGGACCGGCGCCCACCGGGCGTGGCAACGACATCGTCGACAAAGCACTGCTCGGGGGCGGCATCGCGTCGCTCACCCTGACGGCGGGCCTCATCGGCACCACCGCGTGGGCCTGGCGCGAACACAACCACGCCAAACGCACCGTGCCCAACCTCAGCGGTGACGAGAAGGCGAACGCCGAGGACCGCCGCGACCAGATGCGGACGATCGGCATGATCACCACCGCAACCGCCGCGCTCTACGGGACGACCGGGGTCGTGTTGTTGCTGCTGCGTGGTCGCGACCGCAAGAGCAGCCGACGCACCGCGATCGCGCCCAGCCCCACGGGCGTCAGCCTCGTCGGACGGTTCTAGAACGCTTTGCGCGACTCGGTGCGCGGGGTTCTGCGGTGCTCTTCGGGCCCCACCTTTGGGTGGGGGGCCCTTCGAGCTCCTTCGAACCCCTCTTCGGGTCGCGTGTGCTTGCGTTCTTTTCTTTTTTTCCGCTGCGCGTCCCTTCGGGACGCTCGCTCTCTTGCTAACCGGCGGCTCGGTCGTGTCGGTTCGGGAACGCTTTGCGCGACGCGGTGCACGGGTCGCGTGTGCTTGCGTTCTTTTCTTCTTTTTCCGCTGCGCGTCCCTTCGGGACGCTCGCTCTCTTGCTAACCGGCGCCGGTGTCCGTCGTAGCCGTCGCGTCGGTGTCGGTCGCGTCGGTGCCCGTTGTGTCGGTAGCCGTCGCGTCGGTGTCCGTCGTGTCCGTGTCGGTCGCGTCCGTGTCGGTCGCGTCGGTGTCCGTGTCCGTGTCGGGCGGGGTGGGGTCGCCGACGTCGGAGGCTACGTCTAGGGTGGCGGAGAGGCGGTTGGAGCGGAGGCCGGAAGTGCTTTCGGCTCGGACTTCGATGGTCCATTCGCCGACTTCGGTGTAGTCGACGTTGTAGGTGGCGGTGAGGCGGCCGCGCTCGAAGCCTCGCAGGCGTTGGGCGACGGTCACGTCGTTGCTGCCGTTGTTGTAGCGCTCGGCCGTGACGACGCAGGCTCCGACGGAGAGCTGCTCGGGTTCGTCGGTCACGAACTCGCACTCGACCCCGGCTGCGAATGCGTCATCGTCGACCTCGGTCTGCAACCCGTCGCGGCCGCCCGGAGCGGTCGCAAAGGCACGGACGCTGGAGATCGACGCCTGGGGGTCGTCGAAGGCGAAACGCGCCGTGACGGTGGCGCTCGCTCCTGCAGGCAAACGAGACTCGCTGAGCACGAGTTCTTTGCAGGAGGGGCAGTCCTCGGTGCCGACGCCCAGCAAGCGGGGCGGCATCGTGTAGGTCTCGCAGGCGGAGAGACCGAGAAGAAGTAGGGCCCAACCGTGTCGCATCATTTGCCGAGGCTGCGAGAGTAGGCCGAGACCGCATCGATCTCTGCAGGGGTCAGCTTGCCTTTGAAGGCCTTCATCTTGGTACCGGACTTTCCGTTGGCCACGATGTCCTTGACCTTCGACATCGACCACTTGGACTTCCAACCGGGCACCTTCCACGAAGCGATGTCGTGCTTGGCCGCGATCTTGGTGTCGGCGGCTCCGCTCACACCGTGGCAGTTCTTGCACTTCTTTCGGTAGATCTCTTTGCCAGAGGAGGCATCGCCGGCCGCGGGTTCGGGGTCGTCGGCCTTCGGCTTGTCTGCCTTTGGCTTGTCCGCCTTTGGCTTGTCCGCTTTCGGCTTGTCCGTCTTCGATTCGTCCGCCTTCGGCTCCTCTGCCTTTGGCTCCTCCGCCTTTGGCTCCTCCGCCTTCGGTTCCTCCGCCTTGGGCTCACCCTCGCCGGCGTTGTCCTCGGGCTTGGCATCGGCAGCCTCTGCGGGCTTCTCCGCCACCTCTGGCGTGTCCGCCTCCGGCTTTTCGTCGGCCTTCACCTCGGGGGCTTTCGCGTTCGCCTCGTCGCCGGTCTTCTTGGCGTCGGCCGCTTTGGCGTCCGCTTTCTTGCCCGCCTCCGCGCCTCCGTCGCACGCGGTGAGCAGCAGGCCGAATGTCAGGGAGAGCGGGAGAAGTCGGGAGAGGGTCTTGCGGGCTGTCACGGAATTCACGAACTCCTGCGGGTCGTTTCTTACCAGAAGCCGAACGCGCGACACCGCCACGCGGTGCAACACCGTCTTGGCGCGTACCGCAAACCCGCGAACTTCGGTCGGTTTTCGGCAGCCATTTTTGCGCCTGCCGCGGTTTGGCGCCCCCCCAACCACCTGTTAGCGTCCCCGGCCAGGTCATCCGCCGACCAAGACCCATGACGACGCGCAGCGAGACGATGGACAACGCAGCCCCTACCCCCGCGCCCAGCAGTGCTGCGCTCGCTCGGGCGCCCGAAGAGCTGGAGCTGCGCCCGCTCGAAGGCATGGCCCGTTGGCTGGGCCGCCTGCTTCATCCCATCGCGTTCCGCATGGTCAGCATGGTGGAGCAGCCGATCGAGAACATGTCCGGGCCCCTGAGCCCGGTGAAGGGCTACTTTCGGCGCGATCGGCATCGCCACCCCAAGGTCGATGCGGAAACCTACCGGCTCAAAGTCACCGGCGTGGCCAAACCCCGCGAGTTCACGCTGCAAGACCTCGAAGCCTTGCCGTGGGAGAACCGCGTGCTGGTGATGGAGTGCGCGGGCAATGGCAACCACATGATGGGTTCGGCGGGGCTCATCGGGCAGGCGAAATGGTCGGGACCTTCGCTTCAGACCATTCTCGACGCCTGCGGCGGCCCCGGCGATGCCACGCACTTCGCATGCCACGGGCTCGACCCCATCCCCCTGGTCCGCAAGGGCTACCACTACGGCCTGTCGCTCGATGAGTACACCCGGGCCCGCGCTCTGCTCGCGGTCCGCATGAACGGCGAGCCGCTGCCGCGCCCCCGCGGCTTCCCGGTGCGCCTGGTCGTGCCGGGGATCTACTCGATGTCGCACGTGAAGTGGCTCGGCCACATCGAGGGCAAGACCAAGCCCCACATGGGCATTCACAACCGCTTCGTCTTCGTGAACAAGCGGAAGAACGCCCAAGGCAAGTGGGTCAAAGAACAAGCGCGCTGGATCGGGCTGAAGTCCATGGTCACACGCTGCATTCGGGACGGGGATGACTGGCTGCTCACCGGATGGGCGTGGGGCGCGGGCAAGGCGATCTCCGAGATCAAGGTCAGCCTCGACGGCGGTAAAACCTGGAAGGACGCACAGCTCGAGCCACCCGGCACCCACTTCGGCGAGCCCGATGGACTCGGCGCCGAGGACCTCGAGCATGCGTGGTCGGTCTGGACCTATCGCTGGCGCGGTCCCGAACCTGGGCAGTACGTGATCGCGTCTCGCGCGTTCGCAGAAGACGGCGAAGCGCAGCGGCTCGAAGAGGACCCCGAGGTGAAGGGCCACTTCAATCAGACCCGCGTGAAGTGGCGTCAGGTGGACGTTCCCGCGCGCTGAGCTGCAGCGTTCGCCCGGACGCACGCTGCGACTCGGGTCCGCAGCGGAAAATCGGAAGAAAAACGCCTGACGTTGCAAACTTCGACGTCTTGGATCGTCGTTGACAACGGCGAACGGCGAGCCCTAGCGTCGTCGCGCACCCGGAGCTCTTCTCGATGTGGGAAATCCTCGTAATTCTTCTCTCTGAGGGACTCGACCCCGGACTCATCGTCGCAATGACCGGGGTCCTGGTCGCAGGTCTCGCTGCGGTCCTCGGCATTTGGATGGAGCGCGACCAGAGCAAGCCGCCACGCTATGCCTACGCCCTCTCCGCGCTCATCCTGCTCGCGACCATCGTCAGCGTGATGCAGTCCTACCTCGACGCCAAGGCGGGCGAGAAGATGGAGGAGGACATGGCGCGCATGCTCCAGCGTATGGACGAGATCGCCGCCAACTCCGACGACCCTGCCCTTCAGGAGCTGATCGGAGCCGAGCTCGCTGCCCAAAGCCGGGCCAACCCTGACGTCGTCCAGAAGCTCGCCCAGCGCGTGGCCGACGAAGGTGGAGACCCGACCGAAATGCTCGGCCGCCACATGGATGCCAGCGAGATGGAGAACGTCAGCCGGAAGGGGCTGATGAAGGTCAAGAAGCCCAAGAAGAAGTCCGCCGCCAAGAAGAAAAAGAAGAAGGGCAAAAAGGGCGGAAAGGGCAAGAAGGGCAAAAAGGGCAAGAAAGGGAAGAAGGGCAAGAAAGGGAAGAAGGGCAAAAAGGGCGGCAAGGGCAAAAAGGGCGGCAAGGGCAAGAAGGGCAAAAAAGGGAAGAAGGGTAAAAAGGGCGGCAAGGGCAAGAAAGGGAAGAAGGGCCAGCCCGGACCCGACGGAGCCCTCGCCGAAGGCCAGCCCGGGAAAAAGGGCAAAAAGGGCGGCAAAGGCAAGAAGGGCAAAAAGGGCAAGAAAGGCCAAGGCGGCGGCAAGGGCAAGAAGGGCAAAAAAGGCCAAGGCGGCGGCAAAGGCAAGAAGGGCAAAAAGGGCAAGAAGGGCAAAAAAGGCCAAGGCGCCTGATCCCCAGCTCGCTCTTCGGAGGGACCCGGCTTCGGCCGCGGTCCCTCTTTTGATTGCTATCGTCCAGCCATGCGGAAGTTCGGACGCATCGCCATCTGGATCGCCATCATCGGCTCGTTCGCCCGTGGCCTCGAATCCTTCGACAGCGGAGGGTCTGCAAACAACCTGGTCACGATTGGCGCAGCTCTCCCACTCAGCGCCGCGCTGATCGCCGCCGCGCTGATGTTCTGCTTCGACCGCCCGAGGGCCTGAGCGGTTCGTCTCTCTACGCCCGCAGCGGGTAGATCAGGTTCTTGCAACCCGCGTTCGAGCACGCGTCTCGAATGCCGCCCGCGAGCGCGGGTGATGCGACGAACTTGCGGTCCTTGTAGACACGAAACGGATACCGCTCCCGAAGGGTGACGTAGCGGGCGCGCTCGACGTCTCGAATGCCCTCGGAGAGCAGTGGGTTGAGCGGGTCGTTGCTTCGCTCTTCGCGAACGTCGAGGGCGGCCACATCGGTAGCGAACGACGCGAGCATCAACGCGTCGGACGGGCCGCTGGCGCAGGCCTGCTCCCACACCCCGGTCGTGACGTCGGGTTTGGCCTCGAGCACGGTGGCGAGTCCCCCCTCGGTGGGAATGGCGAAGCGGACGGGGCCGAGAATGCCGCGCTGGACCCGTTCAACGTGCACGCCTTCGAGCTCGTGCAAACGGATGAAGAGCGTCTCGGCGTCATACGACGCGAACCGGTAGACCATGCCGCGCAGCGCTTCGGTGCCCGATGCCACTTCCCCGTGGGTGTCGAGATCGACCAGTTTGTGCGACCAGACGCTGGCGGTCTGCGTGAGCTCGATGACCACCCGCAGGTACGCACCCGAGCCATCGAGCTTGGTCAGCTCGACTCGAAAGCTCGCCTTCGATGAGGCCGGCTCATGACGGCGCAGCAACACGCGGTGCTCGTCGACCGGTGCGAGCGTCAGCGTCTGCAGCAGCTCGTAGTAGCGACGTTTGTCGGCCATGCGCGCGAACACTTCCGCTTGTTCACGTTTCGCGTCCAGCGATGCCTGGTCGGCATAGCCACGCAGCGCTTGCTCCCCCACCCCGCGATCCGCCAAGGGCCGCGTGAAGCTGGCCATGTTGGGCAACCCGGAGCGAGAGTCGAGGTAGATGCCTTCGTAGAGGCCCAGGTGCGCGTCGGCCTTGAGCGCGCGCAGCGTACCGTCGAGCTGACGCCGCTCGGGAAACGTCTTGTTGAGTCGAGCGGCGCGCACCGCCTTGGCCAACATGCCCAGGTAGGCGGACGCGGTGGGCTCGAGAAGGTGCTGGGTGTGAAGCGCGACGAGGTCGGCGGACATCAGCCCAATCCTTCCGTCAGCCGGCGTCGGAGGGCGCGGGGGCGTCGCCCCGCTCGGCGCGGTTCTTCAGGGCCTTGGCAACGGCCTTTTCGATGCGCTCGTCCTCGATCTGCTTGGAGAACTCGAGGTTCTCGTCGAGCACCTTGGTGGTGGCCTCGTCGAACGTGTCGAGTTCTTCGAGCAGGTTGTCGAGGTTCTTGCGGAAGAAGACCTGCGTCTCGCTGACGAACTGGGTGGTCGCGTTCATCGACTCGGTCATGACGTCGAGGCTCTTCTTGAGCTCGAGCATCACCACCGAAGCGTCGGCCGCGGTACCGATGGCCTGAATCTGCGCCGACGCCATGTCGAGCTTGATCGACGCGGCCGTCGTGTACTGACCGATGTCCTGGCCGAGGTTGCGAATCGTCTCCACCAGCTTGCGGGTGTTGACCTTGAGGCTCGCATAGCGGTCCTCGGCAGCGGAGTAGAGCTGGAGGTTGGCCGAGTGCTTGGCCAGCTGCGCGCGGGCCTTGTCTTGCTTCGCTTCGAGGTCACGCGCATCGACGCTTCCCGCTTCCACCGTCTGCAGCTCGGATTCGATCTCGTCGATCAACGCCTTGAGCTCGAGTACGTGGTCGGCCGCAACGGACTCGTTGGTCGCCGACTCGAGGATCTTCTGGTTGATCCGATCGATCTCCTCATAGAGGTCTTGCTCGCTCTGCTTGAGCGTGTCGACATACTCGGCGGCCTCTTTCACCCGCCGCGCGCTGATCTGGTACTGCTGCTTGAGCAGCTCTTCGATCGAGCGCTGGGAGATCGCGATGTTCTTGAGGCCGGGCAGGTAGCTCAACGCCTCCTTCACTCCGGCCCAGAACCCCCCCTTGGTGGCGGTGCCGTTGATGTAGTCGCTGAACTTGCGCAGCTTGCCGACCTCGTCGGCCAGCGACTTCTGAATCTCGACGTTGCGCTCCCGAAGGACCTTGAGTTCCTCGACCTTGACGTTCTGGACCGACCGCTCCTCGTGGATGTTCTCCTCGAGCGATTTGACCGAAATTCCCTCGCCGCTGTAGGCGACGTCCTTTTGCAGAATGTCGAGGTTGAGCTTCTCGCCCGCCATGGCCGGCACAACTTACACATCGGGCGGGGTCTGTGTCCCGCCGCCCGCACGTTCGACGACGAGCTCCGGGTACCCCGTGCGGGGGTCCAACGCCCGCTCGAAGCGGATTCCCGGCAGCTCCAGCAACACCAGCTCCGCGGTCGTGTGCACCACACACCCGACGCAAACGTGCCCGCCCACGCAATGACCGTCGGCGTCCGCCACCATCATGTGCAGATGCGCACATCCCGCACCAACGGTTCCGCCGAGAGACAGGATCTCGAGCGGTCCCGCCACCTCACGGACCTCGGCAGCACCCGCCATGCGCAGCCGGGCGACGGTCAAGCTGCCGACGGCGGACACGATCCCCGCGGCCGGGAGGCTCTCGGACCGCGCATGAGCCTCCAGCCAAGCCCGCAGGTCCGCGCCGGGCTCGAGGCGAAGGGCGTGGGCCACCGGACTCCCCGAGGTTCGCATCGGCGAACGATACCGCGCACCGTGTCTTTGTGCAGTGATCTCCCCGGCTTGGAGGAGGCCACAGATTTTCTGCGGGAAATCGAAAGGAAACGCTGCCCCGAGGACAACAAACGAATGCGTGCTGCGCCGCGACGTGCCCTGCGGGTCGGAAGACTCGGACTCGGACCTGCTCGATGTCGAGCAGGTGTACCGAGCGTACGTGAGCTACGTGTATCGCTTGATCCTGCGCTTCGGGATCGGGCGGGACGAGGTCGAGGACGCGACGCAGGAGGTTTTCATCATCGTGCACCGCAGACTCCCCGACTTCGACACGAACCGCGGTTCGATGAAGACGTGGCTGTTCGCGATCGCGCGCGGAGTGGCCGCCAACCGACGGCGTGGCCGCCAACGACGACTGCGTGTGGTGCAGCCGGGTGAGGGTGCTGGCGAGAGCAAGGGACGCGATGCGAGGCCTGGCCCGGAGCAGCAGCTCGGCCAGCGCGAGACGCTCGAACGTGTCGGTCGGTTTCTGGCCACGCTCCCGCCTCACCAGCGCGAGGTGTTCGAGCTGATCGACATCGAAGGACTCCGCGGTCCCGAAGTCAGCGAGGCGCTCGGCGTCAACGTCAATACCGTCTACACCCGCCTTCGCCAGGCTCGCCAAGCCTTCAAACGATTCGCGGGGACTTTGAAATCCGAGGAAGAGGGGGTCTCGGCATGAACGACGTATGGGATGCAGCGGATGTTGAACCGCTCGACGACACCTCGCTCGGGCTGTTGGCCGCGTTCCGCGAGGAGCAGGGCCCGTCCGAAGAGGCACAGGCACGCATGCTCGCGGGGCTGCGGTCCCGCGTCGCCGCGGAGCCGACCACCGAAGACGTCGCACCGGCACCTGCGACCACGCCGAAGGCGGTGCCCGCCGACACCACGGCATCGACCAGCAGCAACACGCGCACGGTCGTGATTGCCGCGGTCGCGTTCGCGGCGGGAGTCATGCTGACCGTGGGATTGGGCGATCGCGCACGGCCTCAGTCCGCGCCACCCACCGCGGACCGAGTCGCGCAGCAACACACCGCGCCGGCAGCCCCCCTGGGAGCCCCTGCCCCCCTCACCCGGACACCGAACACCGAACTGCTCTCGACGGATGCGGCACCCGCCTGGCCGCTCTCGATGGCCGACCTCCAGGCCCCAGCGGCCGACCCCTCGATGGGCCCCACGAAGGAGAAGCCCCCCGAAGGCCCGGTCCACGAAGCGCCGAACGCCCTGGCGTCCGAAGTGGAGGGCCGGTCCGAAGAGGCGCCCGAGCCCGACACCGAACCTGCCACCCGCGGCACGCGGCGCTCGGGAGCGCTGAACCCGGACGATGATGCGCTCGCGCAGCGCAACTCGACCCGCACGCGCGCCGGCCAGAATCCAACGCGCGGCAATGGAGCTGGCGTGCGAGGTTCAGCGACTGGAGCCTGGGCACCGTCGCTGTCCCCGACGACCTCCGTCACCGGAATTGGCGCGGCCGCTCGCAACGCTGCGGTCGGCGGCAGCAGCCCGGCAACCGCTCCTGGGCCCGCCCGCAGTGGAAGCTCCAACGGCGGCGACAATGCTTCGCCAGGCGGTGACGCCAACGCCAATGATGGTGCCGGAGATGGCCCTTCGGACGACCCTACACAAGGCGACCCGGCGTCCGACGAGCCCGAGCAGGGCGAGCGTGACGACGAGGGCGAAGAGGATGCCCCGTCGCCCGAGGAGCAATGCGCGACCGAGTTCGACGCGTGCATGAACGATGCGCACGAGTACTGCGAGTTCGACCCCGAAGCCTGCGAGTCGCTGTTCGACTTCTGTGGGCATCGAGATGCGATCTGCTTGGGAGAACCGCCGCCTCCCCCGATGTGGCCGGACCCCGGCGAGCCTCCCCATGACGACTGCGACATGCAGTACGACATCTGCTTGATGGAGGCGGACACCTACTGCGCCTACGAGAAAATCCAGCCCGAGGAGTGCGACGACCTCTACTTTGCGTGCGACGCAATGCTCGGGGAGTGCCACGGTGCGCCGCCCTACGACCCCGGGGACTGGTAGCGCCCCAACGAAGAGCCCCGGCCTAGACCGGGGCTTTTTCGTTGGTTCGAAAGAAAAAGTCGGATGGGGGCAACGGAACGCGCCCGTTCGCAACAACAACCAAGTCGAAGGCGGCCGACGCCACCATGTCCACCAAGGACACATCAAGAAACGCGACCAACATGAAACGTTCCAAGCTTCTCGTCTCCGTTCTGGGCCTGGCCCTCACCTCGTTCGGCGCACTCGGGTGCGAACTGTTCGACATCCCCGTTCCTGGCGACGGAGATCCCCCCACACCGGGGGACGACTCGGGCGACCCCGACCCTGGCGACCCCGACGAGGGCTGTCTCGAAGAGCTCGACGCCTGCTACCTCGATGCAGACCAGGCCTGTGCCGAGAACCCCGAGGGATGCGACGGTGCCTACGAGGCCTGCTTCGACCTGGAAGAAGCGTGTTGGGGCGACCCCGGTGAGCCCGTCGATCCTCCCGATGACGATTGCATCGACGAGATCGATGCGTGCTTCGCCGAAGCAGACGAGGCGTGCGGCATGGACCCCGAGGGCTGCGAAGCGCTGTACCTGGAGTGCGATCTCATCGCCGAGTCTTGTTGGGGCGAGCCGCCTCCCGTCGAGCCCTGCGATGAACAGCACCACGTGTGCATCGAACAGGCGGAGGCCGTCTGCGCCGAGGACCCCGAAGCCTGCGAGAGCGCATTTCAAGAATGCGACCTCATCGTCGAGTCCTGTGGTGGCGGAGAGCCGCCTCCCATCGACCCCTGCGACGAAGAGCTTCAAGCCTGCTTCGAGCACGCCGACGCCATCTGTGCCGAGGACCCCGAGGCCTGCGAAGTCGCCTTCGTCGAGTGCGACCTGATCGCCGAATCCTGCTGGGGCGAACCGCCGCACCCGTGCCCGGATGAGCCCGGCGACCCGGGCGACCCGGTCGAGCCGGACGAGCCGGAGCCTCTGCCCGAGCCGCTTCCGTAGCGTTGGCGCCGAAGCGGCGGGGATTCACCTCGCCGCTTCTTCGATCAACACGGCGTAGAACTGCACCGCCGCCGCCAAGTCATCGATCGAGATGCGTTCATCGGTCCCGTGCATGCGCGCGCGGTCTTTCGGGGTGAGCCGGACCGGAAGAAAGCGAAACGCACCTTCGTCGGTGAGCGACTGGTAGTGGCGAACGTCGGTTCCGCCGATGACGAGATAGGGCGCGACAACGGCGTCGGGATACACCGAGGCCATCACCCGCCGAATCAACGCAAAGGCCTCGCCGTCCACATCGGACTGCGGGGTCGCTTCGCGACACTCCCCCGCGCAGCGCACTCGGATCTCGGGGTCGTCGATCACCGACTCGACATGCCGAATCACGTCGTCGACGGTGTCGCCCGGGAGCAGGCGAAAGTTGACGACCGCGCGCGCCCGCGATGCGACGACGTTGTCGGCCACCCCAGCATCGAACCGCGTGACAGCGGTGGTCGTGCGCACGCTGGCGTTGCTCGCCTGTTGGGTGCCCAGCGCCCACGCAATGACGGGATCGAAGAGCCAACGATTACCGAGCACCACCCGCCACGACAGTGGCGTGTGCGGGGTGATGGCATCGACCATCAGCGACGTACCGCCGCGGATGTCGGTGTCGAACTTGTCCGCCTCCAGCCGTGCGACGGCATCGCCAAGCCGCCCGATTGTGCTGCGCGCCGGTGGCATGTTCGAATGCCCGCCCTCCCCTTGCAGGGTGAGCTCCAGCGTGGCGTAGCCCTTTTCGGCCACCCCGACCAATGCAACGGGCGCCTCGATGCCAGGCAGCATGTCGGTGATGACGGCACCGCCTTCATCGAAGGCGAACCCCGGACGCACACCGCGGCGCTCGAGTTCGGCCGCGAGCGCCGCGGCCCCCGCTTTGCCGCCGGTCTCCTCGTCATGGCCGAATGCGAGCAACACCGTCCGCCGCGGTTGCACGCCGCGTACGGCGAGCAGCTCGACGGCCTCCATCAGACCCACCACGCCGAGCTTGTCGTCGATGCTGCCGCGCCCCCACACGAAGCCGTCTTCGATGGCCCCCGAAAACGGCGGATGCGTCCAATCCGCCTCGGTGCCCGGCTCGACCGGCACGACGTCGGTATGCGCGGCGAACAGAATCGGCGCGGCTTCGGAATCGGAGCCCGGCCACGTGTAGAGCAAGCTGTCCTCGACGAGCTCGAGCCGCATCACCCGGTGCGCGTTGGGGTAGAGCTCGAGCAACGTTCGGCGCAGGCGCTCGAACGAGGCTCGATCGGCACCCGGTTGTGGCTCTCCCGTGGTGCCGAACACGGTGATCGTGCGGTGCCGGACGACCTCGCTCATGTGGGCCGCGACCGCATCACCATCGACCTCGGGCAACGCGAACGCTGGGCCCGCAACGGGCTCGGGCGAAACCATGGCCGCCCGGGCAACGAGCACGGCGAGCAGCCCGCCCACGGCGAGTCCCCCGTAGCGAGCGACACGGCGCCACCGTGCCCGGGGCTGTTTGCTCAGTGCGCCGCTCCCGGCCCTGCTTCGGTCAAGTCGAGAGACTCGATGACCTCACCCGTCAGTCCGATCACGTCGAGGTGCGGCGGTTTGCCGTCTTCGAAGGTCCAGATCGTGACATGCTGCTGTGCGCTGAAGGCCTGCACCCGGTCAGCGTACTCCTTCGGTGGCGCCTTGGCGTAGTAGGGCGCCCCGCTGCCGCCCGAGATCACCGAATACACCGAGCCCTCGGCACCCTGCACGGTCTCGGGGCCGATGAGCGCCCGCGAGTAGTTGTGCTCGTCGCCGGACACGTAGGCGACCACGTCGTGTTTGGCGAGCGCCTTCCAGAAGCGCTCCCGCATCGCATTGACCTCCGGGATTTCGCCGTACCACCACATCGCGTCCTTGATGTGCCCGCCCGCGGGAAACGAAGGCTCGTGCCCCATCACCACGATGTGCTCGGCACCGTTCTCGCGCGCCTGGGCGAGGTCTTCCTCGAGCCACTGCATCTGACCATCCATGATGAAGCCTTCGCGATTGCCTTGGCCCGCGTTGCGAGGATGACCGGGATGGCTCGTGCGCCAGTAGTTGGTGTTGGTCATGACCAGGTGCACGTCGCCGAGGTCGACCGAGTAGACGGTTTCATCGTAGCGAGGGGCATCGTCGGCCTCGGGCGCAGGCGCGCCCGCAGGGTTGACCATGAGCGCAGCAAAGCGGGCCTCGGCGGAGTCCTTGCCGGGTTTGCTGAGCGAGACACCGTCGGCCCGCATGTCCACGATCGCCTCGTGGTTGCCCATGCCGGTGTAGATCGGAATGCTGCCTCCGACGCCCTCGGCGACACGCAGCCACGTACGCATCTCGTGGTCGAAGTCGTCGGTGTGGGTCGAGTATCCGTCGATGAGGTCACCGGGAAAGAAGATCGCCTCGACCCCGTTGCGCTGTGCGATCGAGAGCAGTCCGCCGAGCACGTCCGCGTTCACGCCCGCGTACGCCTCTCGCCCCGGCCCCACGCCACTGCGAGAGTCGGACAGGATCGCGATGCGCACCGGGCCCGAGCCGCCCCGGGTTCGCATGAGACGGGGAGGTGCAACCGAGGTCTCCACCCCGTTGGACACCGCGACTTGGTAGGCGTAGGCGGTCGCCGCATCGAGGCCATCGACGGCGATCTCATGGCGTCGGCCAGGCGTCTTGGACACGATCGGCGTGCGACCACCGACCGCAACGGCGGCCGTGGTCTTCACGTCGGTCTCGAAGCTGACGATGAAGCGACTCTCGGAGACCTGATGCACGAACGGCCCCAGCACCACGGTGGGCTGCTGCACCATTTCGACGCCGTCCCCCTTGGCCCGCAAGCGAAACGCCGTGCGGCCTTCGGCGAGCACCGTGCTGCCCGTCTCGGGTTGAAACTGTTCGACCTGCCACGCGACCTCACCGTAGCCGCGCTCACGGGCCCGGTTGACGTCGTACTTGGGCTTGAACAGCCCCATGAGATTGGCCGACACGGTGTGGGCTCGACCGTCCCTCGCCCGCGACTCTCGCTCGTGATAGCGGTACCGCGGCGGCGAGAATGGGTCTTCCTCGACGCGCAGGCCGACGTACGCCGACGCGCCCGGAGCCCGCGAGCGGGTCTCCCACTCGAGGGTCAGCGTGCCATCGGGAGCCAAGCGTGCCCACGGCATGACCGTGAAGTACATGCTGGCCCAGTCGACGAGTCCCGGCTCGCCCTTGGGCTTCAGCGACCGGAGTGCCCGCCAGTTCGCGATGCGCTGCACGTTCTTGGTTGGCATGGCCTGACGCCGCCCGGCCTTCAACGGCTTGGCGTCGAGCGATGCCGCCCCCGCGGCGGCCCGTGCCGCGGCGCGTAGACCCTCCACATCGACCGGAGTCGGTGGGGCTTCGTCTTCCGCTTCGATCGGGGACGGAGCAGGCTGAGCCGATGCCGGCTCCTCGCAGTGTGCCGCGCTCGCGGACTGGGGCGGCGTGGTGGTGGTGTTCGCGGGGGTTTTGCAGGCCGCACCGACGCTCGCAAGGAGCAGCAACGTGCGCATCGGGACTCGCATGCCGCAAACCTACCCGGTCGCGAACCACGAGAAAGCCCGAAATCCACCCCCCACGACGAGGGGAGAATCCCGGGCGCGCGCGGGTCGTGACGCTCAGTCCTCGATCTCGTGACCTGCGTCGATTTCGAAGTCGAACTCGACGATCACCGGAGGCCCGTCATAGCCCGGGTATGGCGCGTTCGCCGTTGCGGAACGCAGGCACTCGAGCAACCCCGTGTCCTGGGGGGCGTCTTCGGAGACCTTGCCGTTGATCCCCAGCGGACGTTTGCCAGCCGGGTTGAGCAGCACTTCCATCGTCGCGGTTCCAGCGAGCTGGGCCTCGTCGCCCGCCTTGGCGTCTTCGACACACCGATCCATCTGCGCGCGCTGGCGCTCGAAGGCACCGAGCAACACGTACTCGTCGGGACGCTCCGCACCGTCGGCGGACAGCTCGGTGGTGGCGTTGGGGTCGAAGGTGGGGACGGATGCCGTGGTCGCGTTGGCCGTGGCGCCGCTGAGCCCGACCACCGACGCAAAAAACGCAGCGAGTGCTGCCTGCGCGGCGCGGCCGAAACGAATGCCGACCGCGCGACCGCGCGACCAACGGACTTCGGCCTTGGCCGCGAGTGGGTCGGCGCGACCCGGCAACGCAACGCTGACCTCGACCTCCTCCCCGACCGGGAGAGATCCCTCTCCGACGAGCTTCGCCCCGCCGACACTGAGGTCCTCACTGGTGAAGTTCAGCCTCGAGGCGCCCACCGTGGCTTCGATTGCCACCGCCATGGGAAACCTCTCGTGCTCTCGCCGCTCCGCGCCCAACCCGTCCATCGCCGGGACACTTTGCCAATCAAAACACGGAAATCATGTAATTAAAATTACAGCTCACCGATCTTTTGTTGAGCTGCGTCGAAAGATCAGCGTGACGACGGAAGCGGAGATCAAGACGAACAACGCGTAGAGCATCGGCAGCCACAGGACCTGCACCTGCTCGGACTCCGGAAACGCCGCGAGAATGATCGCGAACGCCAACGGGCTGTTCTGAATCCCGGTCTCGAGCGCGACCGCCCGGCGCTGTGCCACGCCCATGCCGAGCAACCGGCTCACGCCGTATCCGAGCACCATGCCCAACAGGCCCAGGCCGACCGCGGCGAGATAGCCGGGCACCGGGATGCGGGCCAAGTCCGCATGGTTGTTCCACAAACTGGTCCCGATCAGCAGCACGAGCACGACCACGCCGCTGAGCGAACCCAACCGCTCGGCCTTGGCAGCGATCTCGGGCTTCTTGGCCCGCAGCGCGATGCCGACACCCACCGGTACCAACACCAAGACGAGCGTGGTGACGATGTTGCCCAGCGGCAGGCTCAGCTCAGCCTCCGTGAGCGGAGCGGCGTAGGCCATGAGCAGCAACGGCATGACCACCGTGGCAACCGCGGTGGAAACCACCGTCATCGAAACGCTCAGCGCGACGTCGGCCCCCGCGTAGTAGGTGAACATGTTCGACGTGGTGCCACCGGGCGTACACCCGACCAGCACCAGCCCCACCGCCATCGGCGCGGGAAGCTCGAACGCTCGCGCCAGGGCAAACGCGACCAGCGGCATCCACCCGAACTGCGAGGCGAGCCCGATCAAGACGCCCTTGGGGGAGCGAAGGATCTCCCGAAAGTGCGCCGGGCTGAGCGTGGCCCCGATGCCCGTCATCAAGACGAGCAACAAGACGGCGAGCAGCCCCTTTTCGACCGGGCCGAGCATGGGGGTCTACTTCCCGCACACTTCGCGGAACGCTGCCAGCGCGCCGTCGACGGCTTCGTCGGGGGTGGCCATGCTCAAACGCAGGTAGCCGGGGACTCCGAAGGCGGTGCCGGGAACCACGATGGTGCGCTTGGCCAGCAAGGCGTCGGTGAGCGCGACATCCCCGCCTTCGGCATCGCGAAGCGCGTCGGGCAGCTTGGGGAACAGAAAGAACCCGGCCTTGGGCTCGGGCACACCGAAGCCGAGCTCGCGCAGACCATCGGCCATCTTGCGGCAGCGACGCGCGTAGACCTCGACGTCGACCTTGCCCTCGGGCGTGCCGAGGACCTTGGGCAACACACGCTGCATCAATGCAGGCGCGTTGACGAAGCCGAGCACGCGATTGCAGAAGCCGAGGCCGCGCGCGACCGTCTCGACGCCGTGCATCTTCGGGGAGAGCGCGATGTAGCCGATGCGCTCTCCGGCCAACCCGAGGTCCTTGGAGTGGCTCGTGAGCAGCGCGGTGTGCTCATACAGCCGCATCATCGATGGAACGTCCTGCCCGTCGTAGGTGAGGTCGCGATAGGGGCTGTCCTCGAGCACCACGATCGGGCGCTCGCGTTTGGCGTTGATCGCCCGCAGAGCGTCGGCCAGACGCTGCAGTACCGCTTCCGAGTAGATTGCGCCGCTGGGGTTGTTGGGCGAGTTGATGAGCACCACCCGGGTGCGCTCGTCGATGGCCGCGGTCATCGCGTCCACGTCGGGCTCGAACGCCTCGGTGGCTCGAATCGGAACGAGCGACGCGCCAACGTTTGTGCAGTAGTGGTCGTACTCGGTGAAGTAGGGGGCGGGCACCATCACCGTGTCCCCGGGGTCCAAAATGGCCCGGAAGAACACGTTTACGGCCCCGGCTGCGCCCACCGTCATCACCACGTGGCCTTCGTTCAAGTCGAGGCCGTATCGGGCCGCCTCGCGAGCTGCGAGAAACGCTCGCACCTCTGGAAAGCCCGCGTTGGTCATGTAGCGGTGCATTCCGGGCGGTTCGTCGTCGAGAATCTCGACCAATGCCTTTCGCCAGGCGGTGGGCGGCTCGAGGCTGGGATTGCCCAGTGAGAGGTCGTGTACGGGCCCTCCGCCATCTTTGCGGAGCTGTCCGGCAAGCTCGAACATCCGGCGAGTCCAGGACTCCTTGGACCCGAGCAGGGTGTCGCGAACACGAGAGGAGAGCTGGGCTGCGCCTGCGTCGACCACGGCCCGGAACATAGCAGCGAAAGTCCCGAGCGTGGCTCGTTCGCGCTACACTGCCGGCCGCTAGCCCCATGGACGCCGAGCGATCCCTCAGCAGCCACAACATCGCGTTCCTCGAAGCGATTTACGAGCAGTACGAGCAGGACCCCAACTCCGTCAGCCCCGATTGGCGTGCACTCATCGAGTATGAGCGCGGCCGCGGCAGCGACGGTGTGGCGCCTGCGAGCAACGGCGTGTCGGTCGAGCGGCGAACGGGTTTCACCGCCCACGTTCCGGCCGACGTCGAGCAGGCCATGCTGCAGAAGCAGGTCGACCGGCTGATCGAGAACTACCGACTGATCGGGCACCTGCGCGCCGACATCGATCCGCTGGGACGCCCTCGGCCCACGGTGCGCGAAGGTCTCGACCTCGACTACTTCCGCCTCACCGAAGCGCATCTCGATCGAGAGTTCTCGGCGGGACGGTTGTTCGACCGCGACATGGTCTCGTTGCGCGAGATCATCGCAAAGCTCCAGCGCATCTACTGCCGCCGCGTGGGCGTCGAGTACTGGGGCCTGCAAGACGTCACGATGCGTAGCTGGCTTCGCGAGCGCATGGAAACCACCGAGAACGTGGTGGTTCCACCGCGCGAAGAACAGCTCGAGCTGTGGCGCTCGCTGGCCCGCTGCGACGAGATCGACAGCTTCCTGCACACCAAGTTCCTCGGCGCCAAGCGTTTCTCGATCGCCGGTGCCGAGAGCGTGCTCTCCGTGCTGCACACGCTGATCGAAACCGGCGGTGCCAACGGCGTCGAAGAGTTCCTGATGGGCATGGCCCACCGCGGACGCCTCGCGGTGATGATGAACATCTTCGGGCAGACGCCCGCGCAGATCTTCGAGAAGTTCGAAGGCGGCGACCCCTGGGCCCACATGGGCACGGGCGACGTGAAGTACCACCTGGGCTGCCACCGCAACTACGTCACCCGCGAGGGCAAGTCGATGTACCTCGCGCTGGCGTTCAACCCCAGCCACCTCGAGGCCATCACCCCGGTCATCGCCGGCCGGGTCCGCGCCAGCCAGGACAAGCTGCCCGAAGGCGAGGAGACCAAAGTCCTCGGCGTCACCATGCACGGCGACGCGGCCGTCATGGGTCAGGGCGTGTACGCGGAAACCCTCAACCTCGGTCGCCTCACCGGCTACCGTAACAAGGGCACGATTCGCGTCGTCATCAACAACCAGGTGGGCTTCACCACCGACCCGCACGACTCGCGGTCCACGGTCTACCCCACCGCGGTGGCCGACATGCTCAACGCACCGGTCTTTCACGTCAACGGAGACGACCCCGAAGCCGCGGCCTACGTGGCCAAGATGGCGGTCGAGTACCGGCAGACGTTCGAGTCCGACGTCATCATCGACCTGGTCTGCTACCGCAAGTTCGGCCACAACGAGGGCGACGAGCCCACGTTCACCCAGCCGGACATGTACCGCCGCATCAAGGGTCGCAAGACGGTGCGCGAAATGTACGAGCAACGCCTGCTCGAGCGCGGCACCATCACCCAAAAGGACCTCGACAACGAACGCGAGGCGCTCAAGGCCGAGTTCGAAGACGCCCTGGCCGCGGTCCGCGGCAACGCCACCGGACCCGCCAAGTCGCCGATGCACGGCGTCTGGAAGAACTTCGAAGGCGGTGCCGACTCCGACGTGCCCGAGGCCGACACCACGGTGCCCGCCGAGCAGCTCGACACCCTGGCCGAGAAACTCGTCTCGGTGCCCAAGGAGTTCAAGCTGCACCGCAAGCTCCAGCGCTTCGTCAAAGAGCTGGGCGAAATGGTCAAGGGCCAGGCGCCGCTGAGCTGGGCCGCGGCCGAACACCTCGCCTACGGCTCACTGCTCGTCGAAGGCCACAGCGTCCGCATCTCCGGCCAAGACGCGATTCGCGGCACGTTCACCCACCGCCACGTCGGCTGGACGGACAACGAGACCGGGCAGCGATTCTTCCCGATGAACAACCTCGACCCGGCCCAGGGTCGCTTCGACTGCTTCAACAGCCCGCTGTCCGAGTTCGGCGTGCTGGGCTTCGAGTTCGGCTACAGCCTGGCGTCGCCCGACACGTTGCTGATCTGGGAGGCGCAGTTCGGCGACTTCGCCAACGGTGCGCAGGTCATCATCGACCAGTTCCTCAGCAGCTCCGAGGACAAGTGGAACCGCATCAGCGGCCTGGTGATGTTCTTGCCGCACGGCTACGAAGGCCAAGGCCCCGAGCACAGCAGCGCCCGCCTCGAGCGGTTCTTGCAGCTGTGCGCCGAGGACAACATGCAGGTGTGCAACCTGTCCTCCCCGGCCCAGATGTTCCACGCGCTGCGGCGACAGATTCACCGCAAGTGGCGCAAGCCGCTGATCATCATGACGCCCAAGAGCCTGCTCCGCACCCGCGAGTCGTTCTCGCCCCGCGAAGAGCTCAGCCACGGTGGGTTCAAGCGGCTCATCGATGACCCGGCGCTCGACGACAAGGCGGCCAAGAAGGTCCGCCGCGTCATGTTCTGCACCGGCAAGGTCTACTACGACCTCGTGCACAAGCGCGAAGAGCTCGGTCGCAAGGACGTCGCCATCGTGCGCGTCGAGCAGCTCTACCCGTTCCCCCGGGTCGAAGCCGGCAAGGCCATGGAGCGCTACGCCAAGGCCAAAGAAGTCTACTGGGTTCAAGAAGAGCCCAAGAACATGGGTGGCTGGACCTTCATCCGCTCGCGTCTCGAAGGCCTCGTCGGCGACTGCAAGATTCAGTACGCCGGCCGGGCTGCGAGTGCATCCCCCGCCACCGGATCCAACGAAGCGCACAAGCTCGAACAAGACATGATCATGCAGGCAGCGTTCGCCGACCTTGCCTAACCCCACCCCCCGCCAAGATTCAACAATGGCTATCGATATTCTGGTTCCACAAATGGGCGAGTCGGTCACCGAAGGTGTGATCGCCCAATGGCTGAAGAACGAGGGCGACGCGGTGTCCGCCGACGAGCCCCTGGTCGAGGTCGAGACCGACAAGATCACCGTCGAGGTTCCGGCTCCGTCCGCGGGAGTCCTGCGCACGCAGGGCGCGGCCGAAGGCGACACCGTCAACGTCGGTGACGTGATCGGCTCGATCGACGCCGACGGCAGTGCAGCCCAGGCCGCCCCCGCCGCTGCGGCCCCCGCTCCCGCTGCAGCACCCGCCGCAGTGCCCGCTCCCGCTGGTTCTGCACCCGCCATGCCGGCCGCGCAGGCCGAAGCCGGACGCTCCGGCGTCGACCTCGGCAGCGTGCAAGGCACGGGTCGTGGTGGCCGCATCCTCAAGGAGGACGTGCAGCGGGCCGCCAGCGCCCCTGCGCCGAAGCCCGCAGCTGCCCCGCCCGCCGTGTCCCGCCCCGCCGCCGAAGGCCGGGAGACTCGCAAGAAGATGACGCCGCTACGCCGCCGCGTGGCCGAGCGCCTGGTGCAGTCGCAGCACACCGCCGCCATCCTCACCACCTTCAACGAGGTGGACATGTCGGCCGTCATCGCGCTGCGCAGCAAGTGGAAGCAGAAGTTCGTCGACAACCACGGCGTCAAACTCGGCTTCATGTCCTTCTTCGTGAAGGCCGCCATCAAGGCGCTCAAGGCCTTCCCGCCCGTCAACGCCGAGATCGACGGCGAAGAGGTCGTCTACAAGCACTACTACGACATCGGCGTGGCCGTTGGCGGTGGCAAGGGCCTCGTCGTGCCCGTGATTCGGGACGCCGACCGGCTCTCGTTCGCCGACATCGAAAAGTCGATCGGCGACTATGGCAAACGCGCCAAAGAGAACAAGCTGACGCTCGACGAGCTCACCGGCGGCACCTTCACCATCTCCAACGGTGGTGTCTACGGGTCGATGCTCTCCACGCCGATCCTCAACCCGCCGCAGACCGGCATCCTCGGCCTGCACAACATCGTCGAGCGGGCCGTGGTCGTCGACGGCAAGGTCGAGGTTCGCCCGGTCATGTACCTGGCACTGAGCTACGACCACCGGCTGATCGACGGCCGCGAAGCGGTGCGGTTCCTCGTCACCATCAAAGAAGCGCTCGAAGATCCCGAGCGCCTTTTCCTCGGGGTGTGAGCCATGAGCAGCAACGTTTTTGATCTCGTCGTCATCGGGGCAGGCCCCGGCGGGTATGTTGCGTCGATTCGTGCTGCGCAGCTCGGCATGAGCGTGGCGTGCATCGACAAAGAGGCCAAGCTCGGCGGCACCTGCCTGCGGGTGGGGTGCATTCCCTCCAAGGCACTGCTCGAGTCCAGCGAGCGCTACCACCAGGCCTCCCACGGCATGATGGACCAGCACGGCGTCAAGCTCGGCAAGGTCGAGCTCGACCTGGGCACGATGCTCGCGCGCAAGGACAAGATCGTCGACCAGCTCACCTCGGGCGTCGCGGGCCTGTTCAAGAAGAACGGCGTCACCCCGTTTCACGGGCTGGGGCGTCTGGCCGGCAACGGCAAGGTCGAGGTCGCCCTCGAAGCCGGTGGCACCACCACGCTCACGGCCAAGAACATCCTGATCGCCACGGGCTCCGAGCCCACCTCGATCCCCGGCGTCGAGCTCGACTACGACCGCGTCGGCAACTCCACCACCGCCCTGTCCTACCCCACCGTGCCCGAGCACTTGGTGGTCATCGGCGGCGGGGTCATCGGACTCGAGCTCGGCTCGGTGTGGAAGCGCCTGGGCGCCAAAGTCACCGTGCTCGAGTACATGCCCACGTTCTTGCCCACGGTCGACAGCGACATCGCGCGCCAGGCCATGAAGGCGTTCAAGAAGCAGGGCCTCGAGTTCAAGCTCGGCGTGCGGGTCACCGGGACCACGGTCGACGGCGACACCGTCACCACCACCTACGAAGAAAAGGGCGAGACCAAGACCATCACCAGCGATCGCGTGTTGGTGGCCACCGGTCGTCGTGCCAACACCGACGGCCTGGGTGCCCAAGAGGCGGGCATCGCCATGGACAAGCGCGGGGTCATTCAAGTCGATGACCACTTCCGCACCAACGTCCCCGGCGTGTGGGCCATCGGCGATGTCATCCCCGGCCCCATGCTGGCGCACAAGGCCGAGCACGAAGGCGTCGCCGCCGTCGAGCTGATGGCGGGCGAACCCGGGCACGTCAACTACGACGCCATTCCGGGCATCATCTACACGCACCCCGAGGTCGCCACGGTCGGCAAGACCGAGCAGGAGCTCAAGGAAGCGGGCATCCCCTACAAGAAGGGCAAGTTCCCGTTCATGGCCAACGGCCGCGCCAAGGCGATGGCCGAGACCGACGGCATGGTCAAGATCCTGGCCCACGCCGAGACCGACCGCATCCTGGGCTTTCACGTCGTGGGTGCCCACGCCAGCGACCTCGCAGCCGAGGGTGCCGTGGCGATCGAATTCTCGGCCAGCGCCGAAGACCTCGCCCGCAGCGTGCACGCCCACCCGACGCTGTCGGAGATCATCAAAGAGGCCGCGCTCGACGTGGCTGGTCGTGTCATCAACATCTGAGGTCGGGTGCCCCGATCCTCTCGCTCCGAGCCCGGCCGTCTTGCGGTCGGGCTCGTGTCGTTGTGGCTGGGCTGCGCCGACACCCATGCTCCCCCAGCACCGACCCCTGCACCGGCACCGCGGTCCGTCCCCGCAGACCCCGTCGCGTCGATCGACGCCGATGTCATGCATGCGCACGTTCGTGTGCTCGCCGACGACGCCCTCGAAGGACGCGGCACCGGCACCGCAGCGGGCACACGCACCACCGCGTGGATCTCCGAACGGTTTCGAGCGCTCGGGCTCGAACCGGAGTTTCAAGCCGTACCACTGACGGGCTCGACCACGACGGTGCTCGAGACCTCGAACCTCGGCACCGAAGTCCTCGTGCACAGTGAGTACGCGTCCGGGGTTCACGAGGGCGCGTGGACGCTCGTCGACGCGGGCTACGGCATCGTGGCGCCCGAGCACGACTGGGACGACTATGCCGGCCTCGATGTCGCAGGCGCGGTGGTCGTGGTGAAGTCCGGCGAGCCACGACTCCCTGGGCGGTTCGACGATGAAGCGCTCACGGTCCATGGCCGCTGGACGACCAAGCTGCACCGCGCACGAGACGGTGGCGCCGCGGGGTGCCTGATCGTGCACGACCGCCAGGGTGCCGGTTATCCGTGGTCCGTCGTCGAGACGAGTTTCTCTGCAGAGCGCTTCGCGGCAGTGCCCGCGCCGATGCCCGCGCTCGCGGTGTGGGGCTGGCTTCGCGAGCCTCCCGGTGCCGACCGCCTCACCCTACGCTTCGAGCAGCACACCCGGCTCGTCACCGAGCGAAACGTGCTGGCACGGGTGGGCACGGGCAAGGCTCCGTTCGTCGTGGTCACGGCGCACTGGGACCACCTGGGCACCGGTCCCGATGGGGTGTTCAACGGGGCGATGGACAACGCCAGCGGCGTCGCGTCCCTGCTCGCGCTCGCGGATGCCCTCGCCAGACACGACCGGGCGCATCCACTGGGCGGCACGGTCGTGTTTGCGGCCACGGCCGCCGAAGAGGTCGGCCTGTTCGGGAGCGAGGTGCTCGCCGCATCCCTCGACCCGCGCGAGGTGGTGGGCGCGATCAACCTCGACGGCATGAACGTCGGGGCCGTCACCGAGACCGTCGAGCTCGTTGCCGCCGGTCGCTCCACCCTCGACGATGTGTTTGCGTCCGCGCTCTCCCGGCAAGGTCGCCGCGCCCTGCCCGACCAATCGCCGCAAAGCGGCGCCGCGTTTCGTTCCGACCACCTCGCGTTCCTTCGTCGCGATGTGCCCGTCCTCTATCCTCAGCCCGGGTTCACCGAGGTCACCGACCCCGCAGTGTTGGCCTTTGCGAAGTCCCGAACCCGGCGCTACCACACCCCGTCCGACGACTATGACCCGACGTGGAGCTTCGAGGGTGCCGTGGCGGACACCCGCGCCATCTTCGAGGTCGTGCTCGAGCTCGTCGGCGGCGACGTTCGGCCGCGCATGCTCGACCCCCTGAAGTGAAGCGCTACGGCAGCGGACCCGTCCACTGGGTGCGCTGCTCGTAGTGTGGCGTCCGGCCCCCAGCGACTGCATCCATCGCCAGGTTGGCCAAGGCGTCCGCTCGCTCGTTGCCCGGGTCTCCGCTGTGCCCCGCCACCCACTGCCACCGCACCTCGTGACGGACCAGGGCGGCATCCAGCGCCTGCAACAGCTCGACATTCTTCAGCGCCCCGTCCTTGCGGGTCCAACCCCGGGCCTTCCACCCGGCCATCCATTTCGAACAGCAGTCGATCACGTAGCGGCTGTCCGTGCACACCAGAACCTTGCTCTGCGGGCGGCGGACGCTCGAGATGGCCTCGAGCGCTGCGGTCAGCTCCATCTTGTTGTTCGTCGCCTCGGGCACACCGTCGGCGCGTTCCAACGCAGCTTTGGTGCCGGGATGAATCAGCACGAAGCCCCAGCCCCCGATCCCGGGGTTTCCTCGGCACCCGCCATCGGTGTACGCGACCACATCCGGCTCGAACATCCCGCGAGCATAGCCGAGGACCCCCCGCAGCGAGCCCAAAGCGCCCCCGGACTGCGGGTGTTATGGTCCAGCCATCATGGCCCGTCGTGTCGTCACAAAGGGGTCTGGTCGCCGCACGGTGGCCACCAAGAGCACTGCGGAGCTCGTCGACCTCGATGACCGTCCGCTATCGCTGCACCGTAGCCGCGATGGCAAACGAGTCGTCGTCTGCCTGCCGTACGAGGCGTGGGTGGTGAACCTCGCCTCGTTGGTGGTCGAAAAGACGATCGAGCTCAACGTGCCCCGCCCGACCGTGTTCGAGGCTCACGAAGAGGGAGCGCTGTGGTTTGGTGGCAGCCACCTGCACCGCGGCAGCCTGTGGAACGCGGCCACCACCAAGGTCGGCACCAAACTCGGCGGCGTGGTCGACCACGTCTGCATGGTGCGGCCGCGCCTGCTGTGCGGCGTCGGGTCCGTGGGCGAAGTGCTCTGGGACACCGAAAAAGAAGAAGAGGTGCACCGACGCAAGGCCAGCGAGCGCGATGTGCATGGCCTTGCCGCGAGCGCTGATGGTCGCGCCGTGTTCGCCGACGGCAGCCCGCACGTGTGGGTCATCGACCCGGACCACCCGTCCGGCTACATGAAGCTCAAGTTCAAGCACACCAGCGCCGTCGAACAGGAGCACGAGGGCATCGTCGCCGTGGCAATGACCGCCGACGGCCGGTGCCTGCTCGGCGCACGCGATGGTGGAGTCGCGTGGACCAGCAAGGCCCTGCGTGTGGTCGAAGAGCGGTTCGTGCCCAAGGAGTCGCAGCGCATGCCGCTGGCGCTCGATGCCGACGACGACTGGGTCTACGTGTTGCGGGCGGGGGGCGTGCTCGACCGCTTTGCCGTGCCTCGCCCCGATGACGACGACGACGACCGAGCGCCCGCCCAAACGCTGCGCCTGCAACGACCCGCAACCTGTCTGGTCACCGCGGGCGGAAAGCTCGTGCTCGCGGGGCCGCAGTCCGACGACCAGCTCGGCCGACTGTGGACCGAGAATCCCTCCGCCCTCGACTGGCAGCCGTTGTCGCTGCGCAAGCGCGCCCTCGTCGAGCAGGCCGAAGAGAGCGATGACGGGCCCAAGAAGCCCGACTTCACCCAGGTCCGCAGCAAGCTCAGCGGGCCCGCGATCTCCACCGTGTCGGTGGACGCGGTCATCTCGGCCACCCCGCAGTTCTGGGTCACCCGCGACACGGGCACGATGCTCGAGCGCCCCACCACCACGATGGATGCGGCCGACGTTCTGCCCGCCGACGCGCTCCTGCTGCCCGCGATGTTCCGGCTTCGAGAGGGCACGGCGCGGCCCGGGCTCGTCCTGTGGCCTGGCGCGCCGCGGTCGAAGGGACTGGCGCGGTCGCGGGGCAACACGGCACTGCTGACATGGGGCGACGAACCGCGCCAATGGCTGTCACTCGACACGCCATCGATTCGAAAGCAGGGCTGGTCGCGGCGCGACGTGTTTCCGCTTCAAGTCGCGCTCCGCCATCCGCTTCCCGAGGTCGCCGGTCACCGCCCACGCATTCCGGGACGCTGGGTCGATGCCGAGCTGTTCGACGCGCTGGTCAAAGAGTGCAAGAAGCTGCTGAAGGTGCTTTGGTGACCTCGGCCAGCAGTGCCCGCGCAAACGGCTGCACCGTGTCCCGCAACGCCTGAGCGCGCAGCGACGTCACCGTGTCACCGCACAGCACCCCGTAGGCCTCGAGGCCGCGGGGGGCTGGGTCGACGGGCGCCAGGTCGATCGAGCCCGCCTCGGCGAACGCTTGCGCGACCACCTCTCGAAGGGAGGGCTCATGTGCCAGGGCCCACTGCACGACGCGCCATGCCAGCGCCGCGTGACGGGCTTCGTCTTCGGCGATCTCCTGCAATGCCGCGCAAACGGCAGGATCGCTGGCGCGGGTCGCAGCAAGCTCGGCTTCAGCTGCCGCCAACGTCTCCCCGATGCAGCCTTCGCGCACGGTGGCCACCACGACGTCCTCGAGTGAGGGCGACCGGGCAGGACCGCTGTGCAATGGACCCGGCCCCTGCATGCCAGCGCCAAACCGCGCGGCGAGACCAAACGCCAGCTCGGCATGCCGCACTTCGTCGCGCATTGCGGCGGCCGCGTCCGCGAGCAACTCGGCGGGCGCGCCAACAGCCACGAGTTCGAGTGCGAACCGAGCGAACGACGCGACGGACGCGTGTTCTTCGAGCCCGGCTTGCAGCCATCGCTCCGCGACCTCCGGGCGCACCTCGGACGGTTCGTGGCCTCCCGCCCAGTCGGCGCACGGCTGCAGCATCGCGACCCGTGTGCGGCCGTCGACCACCAACGGGCGGCCTTTGCCGCACCCGTCTTCATAGACGGTGACCGTGAAGCAGCACTCGCCCTGCCACTCCTCCGAGCACGTGACCCCGGCGGGATAGAACCCGCATCCGTAGTCCGGATAGATCTGCTGCGCGCGCTCGGCCGCGACCCATTGGCACTGCTCGTCGCAGATGCACTCGCGCCCTTCCGCGAATCCCCAGCACAGATCGATCTGCGGGTATCCATCGGACACGCACGCGCGCACAGGTGGCACCCCGGTGCTCTCGCTAGAACTGCCACCGTCGTCGCTGCCGCCAGTCGTCGCGTCGGTGTTCGTGCCGGGAATCATCGTGTCGGTGACGTCGCTTCCCGTGGACGTGCCATCCGAAGACGCGACTACGTCGTTGCTGTCGATCACCCGGTCGGTGCACCCACCCACCGGCGCCAAGCCCAGCGCGAGCGCAATCGTCCGACGAACACCAACAACTCGATAAGCCATGGCTGCAATGTACGCCCGCCAGTGGAGCCCGTCGAGGCTGACACCCACGCCCTACAGCAGCAGCGCGGCTGCGCACGCGAACCCGAGCGCGACCACCAGCGGCAAGAAGAGCGCGTCATCGGCGACGGCGAACGGCGTGCTGCGGTCGGTCTTCGAAAACCCCACCTGACGACCATCCCCGACCGCCCGCGCGACGAAGGCCACCAGCGCAACCCACAACCCGACCCCGACGATGCTCGGAACGTCGGCCGCGACCGGCCACACCAACAACCCACACAAGCCGCAGAGCGCAACCGCCACGGCCAGGCACGCGAGCGGCCCAGGCGAAAACGACGGCGTGCCATCGGGGCGCTGTGGGATTGCGACGGCCAGGCCTCGGCGTCCGCCCGCGGCCCAATAAACGTGCACCCCGGCCAACACCAGCGCCATCGCGCCCCCGACCAACGCCGCCCCCTGCAGCGCCCACAGCGAGACCACACCACTCGACACCCACATGCAGGCGCCCGCGGCCAAGAACATCGGCCACGCCAGATGGCCCCGCAGCATCACGAAGACGATCACGCCACTGGTCACGCAGACCAGCGCCGCCGCGTGCAGCAGAGGAAGCCCCGCCACCGCGGCGGCGAGGCCCAACCACGCGACCGAGGTGAGGTGCCAGGCAAAGCGAAAGATGCGCTCGGCAGCCCAGCGCGGCATGTCCAGCTGCCACTGACGTTCGAACAATGGGCGGAGAAGCGCGCCTTCCCCCAGAACGGAGTGAAGCACGGCGGTGAGCGCGAGGATCGCGGCGGCGGCGTAGGCGAGCATGAAATGGCCTTTCTGCGGACCATACGGGTGCGTATGGTCCAAGCCTTGTGGGGCTACCATACGGCGGCGTATTGTCCAGTGTGTCTCGTCTTTCGGCCGACGATTGGGTTGCCGCCGCCGCCACACGTTTCGCCGAGGGCGGCGCGGACGCTGTGCGCGTGGAGCCGCTCGCCAAGGCTCTCGGTGTTTCCAAGGGCAGCTTCTATTGGCACTTTCGAGATCGCGCGGCGCTGCTGACCGCGGTGGTCGATGCGTGGGAGCAGCGTGGCACGCTCGAGATCATCGAAGCGGTCGAGCAGCAAGCCGACGACCCCGCAGCACGCCTGTGGGCGCTGTTCGAACGCACCTTTGGCACCCCCGCGATGGCCGACGCGTTCGAAACCGCGGTCCGGGCCTGGGCGAGCCGCGACGCACACGCGCAAGCGGTGGCCAAACGGGTCGATCGACGTCGTTTGGCGTTCGTCGCCGAGCTGCTCCACAGCGCCGGCATCCCCAAGCCCGAGGCCAAACGGCGCGCGGACATCCTCTACTGCGCGCTGATCGGCGAGTACCTGCAGCGCAACTATGGCAAGCCCAAACTCAGCCGCGCAACGCTTCGTTCACTGCACGAGATGATGCTCAGAGATTGAACGGCTCGCAGCCAGCGGCGTCGTCCCCCGCGGCGCTGTAGTACGGGTGCGTCGCCGGCAACTGGTCACGAAGGTCCCACTTGCACGCGAGTTCACCTTCGATCTGCTGGCGTTCGGCCCCCGTAGGGGCAGGCGCGTACACACGAACCTCGTGGACCGCAATGTCCGCCCCCCGCCCGATCGCAAAATCGGCGGTCGCCTGTGCGACGCCGTCTTCGGCAGTCGCCACGGCCGTGCCATCGACCTGGATCGCACGCAACGCGACACTCTGACTGTTGAGCAACCCAAACAGATGTCGCTCGTTCAACCCAATGAGATCGGGTGCCGACTGGACACGGTTGCTGGTGCTGGGATCCCAGAACAAGCGCTGGTTTCCCGCCCAGGGCAGGTGCGCGCTGTAGCGACCCGGGCCGGACTCGGACGGATAGGCCAGGTTGAGGTCGAACGAGTTGGTGTCGGAGCGCAGCGTGCTGACAAACACGATCCAAACGTCACCGAGCGGCTGGTCGTCGAACGGGCTGTCGATGAGCAAGAACGACCCATCCACCACGACCCCCTCGGAGGTTCCCAGCACATCGTCCCCGGTCCCGGCCACCAGCGCATCCCCGGCGAGGCCGAGGTTCTGCCAACACTGAACGGCATCGCCATCCCACATCGCAGGCAGGTCGCACGTCTCGGACTGATGCACCGTGTCCTCGCGAGCCGAATCGAGCCAGACCACGAGTTCGGACGCGCCGCACACCCCGACGATGCACGACGCCGACGCGCAGTCCTGAAACCACTCGCAGCTCGCTCCGGCCTCACATGCGGGGCACGGACCGCCGCAATCCACATCGGTCTCGTTGACGTCGACCTCACCGTTGGCGCAGCCGGGCAAAACGGGGCCGCCCGACGACGACGATTCGTCCGAGACGCCACCGGTGCTCGTCCCAACACCCGACGTGGATCCGGTCGTCGAAGTCTCGCCTGACGTTCCCGGTTCGAGGGCTCCCGTACTGTCCGGCGGGAGGTCGGAGGTCGTTGTCGTCGACGATGACACAGGCTCGGGACCTGTCGTGCTGGACGCCGCGTCCGTCGTGCCGTCCTCGAGTTCGACCCCGACGAACGTCGAACACCCCGCCACAAAGAGGAGCGCCCCCCACAACACGCACCGCGTTCCCATCCACCTTCAGTGTTCTCGGGCAACCCCGGACTCGTCAAGCCCGAGGTCTCGCGGGAGCGACTTCGCTCAGAGCGTTTCCGAGATCACGCAGTGAAACGCAATGTCGTGGACTTCGGCGACCCGATCGTCGGCATCGTCGGGATCCGGGCTGAGCACCACCGACGCGGTCCCCGACACGACTTCGCCGACATCGACCCCAAGCGCCTCGAACGTCACCTCGCCCTGCGAAGCGAGCGTGGCGCGAATCGACTCACCATCGGCGCTCGGCCAGGAGAGCATCACCCCAGGACCATCGAGCAGCGAGATCGCATGCGTTCCTGCCGTGGTTTCGGCGCGCCACGTGACCGCCACGCTCACGCCCTCGTCGAAGTCACTTCCACCACACGCATGCTGGGTGCCCGAGCTGAGCACCTCATGCGTCGCCTCGAGTTCGACCTCCGACTCCGCCCCGTCGATCCACACGAACGTGGCGAGGATCGTCCCCTCCTCAGTGTCCGCGGCACCCATCGAGCCGCCGCTCGACTCGGAGGCCTCGTCTCCGTCCGATGCGTTCTGACCCGTCGACCCCTCGAACGAGTCTCCGCTCCCCTCATCTCCACACGCGGCCGCAACGAAGAACAACGCACACAACGAGACGCGCACGGGCGTCGAAAGACAATCCAGCAAAGTCATCGCGGCTTGGTGCCCGCATCGCCTCCCGATTCGTGAAGCCGAACCAGACCTTTTTCGCTCAGGGGGAACCGGAGCCGGACGAGGTGTCGAACACCCGCGACAGGAACGACCGTTGCCGCGCTTCGCACTCGACTGCGACCTCGGCCTGCGGAGCCAACGTCGTGAAGTCGTGAAACGCCCCCAGCACCTCGTCGTAGGTCACGGGCACACCAGCTTCGTGCAGCCGCCGGGCGTAGGTCTTCGCCTCTTCGGCGAAGAGGTCCAACGTGCCGACACCGATCCACGTCTGCGGCAACCCCTCGAGGTTCGAACGGCGCGACGCCACCGCAAACTCGGGAACGGTCTCACTGCCGGGCGCGGTGCCCAAGTAGGCCCCCCACCCCGCGGCGTTGCTCCGGTTGTTCCACACCACGTGAGCCACCGGGTCGATCGACGCGTCGGCAGCCGTACGATCGTCCAGCATCGGCCAGCACAGCATCTGCCCTGCAGGGACAGGACCCCCGCTCGCGCGCAGCCGCTGACACAACGTCGCCGCGAGGCCGCCCCCTGCACTCACTCCGCCCACGGCAACGCGAGGCAGGCCCTGGTTGCTCAGCCATCGCCATCCTTCGAGGCAGTCGTCGGAGGCGGCCGGAAACGGGTGTTCGGGAGCAAAGCGGTAGTGCACCGAAGCCACCACGATGCCCAGGTCACGCGCCCACACCGAGCAGCGGTGGTCATCTTGGGTGGGCGAGCCCAGCAGCAACCCACCGCCGTGCATCCACAGGAGACCACCACGAGCTTCGGCCCCTCGATACACACGCAACCGCACCCCGCCCGTGTCGACGGTGTCCACGGTCACCCCATCGACGGGCGTGGTCTTGCCCAGCGCCGCCGAGGCCCGCCGCATCAGTGGCAGGCGCTCCAGCTTGTGATACGGGAGCTTGGGCGCCTTGGCCCAAGCCTCCCGCAGCTGGGGGTGCACGCTGCTCGGGGCCTCCGCCATCAGCCGTTGATGACGGATTCGATCTCTTCGCGCGAGAGCGTGTGGTTGCTCTTCTTCGCGTACGCGAAGACTTTGTCCACCAACGCATCGGTGGCGTCGTGGCCGTGTTTGGTCAGCCAGTAGACGACGTTGGACCGGCCGCTGTAGTGACCGACCTCGATCTCCTGCTCGCGGCCGAACACCCGCGCCGGGACGGACGAATAGACGCGGTCGGCGAGATCGTAATCGCCCTTCTTTTCGGCCTTGATCACGGCCGCCGCGTGCACTCCCGTGGCGGTGCGGAACGCATCACGCCCACACAGCGGATACGCCGGGTGGATCGGCACGCCCGTGTACTCGCTGACCTTGGTCGTGTACTCGACGAGGCACGACATGTCGTGTCGCTCGGCATCGAGCTGGCCCAGCAGATAGAGGTTGAGCAGCAGCAGATCCATCGACGTGTTGCCGACGCGCTCCCCGATACCCAGACCGCATCCGTGCACCCGATCCACGCCGTGTTCGAGCGCCAGCAACGCCAACGTGAGCGCATGTCCGCGATCGTTGTGACCATGCCAATCGAGCTCGACCGTGTCCTCGACGTCGAGTGCTCGCAGCACGCCCTTGGTGAAACTCAGCAGGTTGGCGACGCCGTCGGGCGTCGAGTGGCCGCAGGTGTCACACAGCACCAGCCGGGTCGCGCCGGCTTCGATCGCCGCCCGGAACATGCGATCGAGCGTGTTCGGATGGCTGCGGGTGGTGTCCTCGGTGACGAACGATGCCGGCAGCCCGTTCTTGACCGTGAACGCCATCGCGTCGGCAGAGAGCTTGACCAGACGATCGACATCCCAGCCCTCGGTGTAGCCGCGAATCGGGCTGGAGCCGATGAACGCGGTGACCTCGATCGGGATGCCCACGCGCTGCGAGATCTCCACGATCGGCGCGATGTCGGCCTCCATCGTGCGCGCCGCACAGTTGGGAAGAATGTCGAGCTTCTCCTCGACGATGAACCTCGCCAGCCGCTCGACATCCTCTTGGGCGCGCTTGCCCGCCCCAGGCAGCCCCAGGTCGACCACGTGAATGCCGAGGCGATCCATCAGCCTCAGCAGTTCCATCTTCTGCTCGATCGACGGATCGCGCACCGACGCCGACTGCAGGCCATCACGGATGGTCTCGTCGACGAAACGCGGCGTCTTGGGGAACAGCGCCCCCGACTTGTTGATGTCGTTCCAGTCGTAGATGAGAGAGGAGGTGTCGGTCATCGTTCTCAGGCCTGGGCAACGATGATGTCGTCGCGACGGAAGAAGTGCTGGATCTGCTCGAGCAGGCTGTAGAACAGTTCTTCGTCGATCTCGTCGTCGTCGTCGACCTGCGTGAGCACGAGGTCGCGCATGATGACGATGCCGCCGAGTTCCGCCTCGTCCTCGTCACTCTTGGGCGAGCCGAGGAACACGACGGTGCCGCGCGGATCGATGCCCTCGGCGACCTGTGCCGCAGTGGCCCGTGCTTGCACGGTGATCGGTGCCGCTGCGACGAGCTTGAGCACCGGGTCGGGCAGGCCTTCGAGCACTTCTTCGAGGCGCGACCGGAGTTCTTGCGTTTCGGCGAAGTCCGGCGGAGGCGGCGCGTCGTCACCGAGGTCGGCCCACTCCTTCTCGTCGAGCTCGAGCACCTTGGTCATCGCCTTGCGAGCACCCTCGGTGTCGCCGACCGCTTCGAGCGCGATGCCGACCTGGTAGTGCAGGTCGGAGTCGTCTCCATCATGGGAGAGCGCCTCGCGAAGCGTGGCCACGGCCTTGTCGAACTGCTCGTCCGCCAGCAACGCGGAGCCCAACGCACCCAAGTAGGCGGGGTGGGTCTTGCGCGAGTCGTCGATCTCGTCGAGGGCTTCGAGCGCGCTCGCCGGATCGTCGACCGTCAGTCGGAGCTGGGCGAGCAGCAGGCGAGCATCGTCGGCCTGCTCCCCGGGGACATCCGAGAGCTCGAGCACCTTGCGGACCTGCTCTTCGGCTTCTTCGATCTCCTCCATCGTGAACAGGCACTCGGCGCAATCGAAGTGGATCTCGGGGCGACCTGCTTCGAGGTCGGCGGCCTTGAGCAAGGTCGTGGTCGCGGTATCGAGATCGTCCTGTGCCCACGAGAGCAGGCCACGCAGGTGGAGCACGCGAGCGTTGTCTTCGCCGACGGCGGCCACGGCCTCGTCGAGCGCAGCCTTCGCGGCTTCGATGTTTTCGTCCTCGACGGCAGCCAAGCCGCGGTCGATGAGGGCGTCGATCTCGGACATGGGCGCACGGTAGACCCTGGGCGAAGGTCTCGCTCCACCCGTTCGTTGGCCCTCGGGTGAGCGCGCTCATGCACCCTGCGCGCACGCGCGCTCACCGGCGCACACGCGCGCCCAAAAGCGGGCGACTGTTCGGTACTTGCGGCAGTCGGTCGAGTCGCGCGCCGCCCCTGTGAGCCGTCCCACCGCGCGGCCGAGGTGAGCGGCGTCCGGGTGACACAGGGTCAGCTTCCGTCCATACTCCCCCGAGCTTGGCGCTAGCCCATTTCCCGTGTTTTTGCGGGTTTTCCGGGTTTTTCAGCCGCGCCAGGCCGCAGAAGACCGAGGAACGAGAACCACATGGACACTCCGGTTTCCCAGGACGTGACCCGCAAAACGCTCGAATCCGTCGTGATCCGCTTTGCGGGTGACTCCGGTGACGGCATGCAGCTCGCCGGCACGCAGTTCACCCAGACGAGCGCCGTGGCGGGCAACGACCTCGCCACCTTCCCCGATTTCCCCGCCGAGATTCGCGCCCCGGCCGGCACGCTGTTTGGAGTCTCGGGCTTCCAGCTGCACTTCGCCTCCAAAGAAATCCTCACTCCGGGTGACGAGCCCGACGTGTTGGTGGCGATGAACCCGGCCGCGCTCAAGGTGAACCTCTCCGACGTTCCCTCCGGCGGTTTCATCATCATCAACAGCGGGGCGTTCTCCAAGGCCAACCTCAAGAAGGCCGGCTACGAGTCCAACCCACTCGAAGACGGTTCGCTCGACGCCTACCGCGTGCTCAGCATCGACATCTCGCGCCTGGCCACGGCGTCGGTCGAGCACACGGGCCTCGGCGCCAAGTCGGCACTGCGGACCAAGAACGTCTGGACGCTCGGCCTTCTCTACTGGCTGTTCGACCGCGACCGCGGACCCACCACCGAGTGGCTGAAGCAGAAGTTCGCCAAGAAGCCCGAGTTGGCCGAAGCCAACATCGCCGCGCTCAACGCTGGCCACGCCTACGGCGAGACCGCCGAGCTTCCGGTCGGCGTCGAGCTCTACAAGGTTCCCAAGGCCAAGCTTCCGCCCGGCACCTACCGCAACATCGAAGGCAACCAGGCTCTCGCATGGGGCATCGCGGCGGCGGCCAAGCTGGCCAAGACGCCGGTCATGTTCGGCTCGTACCCGATCACGCCCGCGTCGTCGGTGCTGCACGCGATCGCCAAGCTCAAGCACTTTGGCGTCACCACGTTCCAGGCCGAAGACGAGATCGCTGCGGTGTGCTCGGCCATCGGCGCATCGTGGGCCGGGGCCATCGGCGTCACCTCCACGTCCGGTCCGGGCATGGCGCTCAAAGGTGAGGCGATCGGCCTTGCGATCATGATCGAGCTGCCGCTGGTCATCCTCGATGTGCAGCGCGCGGGCCCATCCACGGGCATGCCCACCAAGACCGAGCAGGCCGACCTGTTCCAAGCGCTCTACGGACGCAACTCCGACGCGCCGCTTTGCGTGCTCGCGCCGCAGTCGCCTGGCGATTGTTTCGCGATGGCCATCGAGGCCGTGCGCATCGCCACCAAGTACATGACCCCCGTCATCGTGCTTTCCGACGGCTACATCGCCAACGGAGCCGAGCCCTGGGCCGTGCCCAGCTTCGCGGACCTGCCCGAGATCAAGGTCGAGTTCCACACCGACCCCGAGGGGTTCCACCCCTACCTGCGGGATCCCGAGACGCTCGCGCGTGTGTGGCCCATCCCCGGCACGCCCGGCCTCGAGCACCGCGTGGGCGGCCTCGAAAAGAACTTCGACAGCGGGCACATCTCGTACGACCCCGACAACCACCACAAGATGACGCAGGTGCGCGCGGGCAAGATCCTCGGCATCGCGAACGACATCCCCGAGCAAACCGTCGAGCTCGGTCAAGAGGGTGGCAAGCTGGCGATGGTCAGCTGGGGTTCCACGTTCGGCGCGGTCAACGAGGCCGTCCGCCAAGCTCGCAGCCAGGGCAAGGACGTCAGCCACATTCACCTGCGCTACATGTGGCCCATGCCGCGCAACCTCGAAGCGCTGCTGAAGACCTACGACAAGGTCGTGGTGCCCGAGCTCAACAACGGCCAGCTCGCGCACGTACTGCGCGGCGAGTACCTCATCCCGGCGCAGTCGCTGCCCAAGGTGGCTGGCAAACCCTTCCGCGTGGGCGAACTGCTCCGCGCAATCGATGACGCCCTCGAAGGCAAGGAGTCCAACTGATGGCCCCCCTCGACCCCCCCGCAGCCAAGAAGCTCACCAAGAAGGATTTCACCTCGGACCAAGAGGTCCGCTGGTGCCCCGGCTGTGGTGACTACGCCATCCTGGCCGCCATTCAGCGCACGCTTCCCGAGCTGGGTGTCAGCCGCGAAAAGTCGCTGTTCATCTCGGGCATCGGCTGCAGCAGCCGCTTCCCCTACTACATGGACACCTACGGGTTCCACACGATCCACGGTCGCGCGCCTTCGTTCGCCACCGGGGTCAAGCTGGTCAACCCCGAGCTCGATGTCTGGCTGATCACCGGCGACGGCGATGGTCTGAGCATCGGCGGCAACCACCTGCTTCACGTGCTTCGTCGCAACGTGAACGTCCAGGTGATGATGTTCAACAACCGGATCTACGGCCTCACCAAGGGCCAGTACTCGCCCACGTCGTTGGTCGGCCTCAAGTCGCCCAGCTCCCCGATGGGCAGCATCGACGCACCGGTCAACCCGATGGCCTTCGCGCTGGGTGCCAACGCGCGCTTCGTCGCCCGCGGCATCGACACGATGATCAAGCCGCTCACCGGCTTGTTCAAAGAAGCCCACGCGCACAAGGGCACGTCGTTCATCGAGATCCTTCAGAACTGCCCCGTCTTCAACGACGGGACCTGGACCCACGTCACCGCCAAGGACGTGTCCAGCGACATGCAGCTGTGGGTCGAGCACGGCCAGCCGCTGCTGTTCGGCAAGGATAAGAAGAAGGGCCTGGTGATCAGCGGCGGCGATGCCAAGGTCGTCACAGTCGGCGAAGACGGCGTCACCGAAGCCGACGTCACCGTGCACGACGAGACCAACCTCGGCCTCGCGTTCACCCTGGCGCACCTGCTGCCGCCCGCGTTCCCGATGGTGTTCGGGGTCGTCTACCGCAACCCCGGGCCCGCCTACGACGAGAGCGTGGTGGCCCAGGTGGCCGAAGCGGTCGAAAAGAACGGCGAAGGCGACATCGACGCACTGCTGCGTTCCGGTCACACCTGGTCCGTGGAGTGAATTCGGCTCGCCAGGCCCCCGGCCCGGCGAATTGCTTCAATTCCTCACGCCCACACGCAAAGGCGGCTCCAAATCGGGGCCGCCTTTGTCGATTTCGGTGACCTCAGGCACCCTTGCGTGCCTGTCGGGCGTGGCATTGTCAGCCCTGCGGCGCCGCGAAGTGAAACCCAAGGCGCCCGCGCCCGTCCCACCGCTCAAGGACTCAGATTTTCATGACCTCGTCTCGCTCGTTTCGCACCATCCTGCTCGCCCTGACCGCCGGCGCTCTCGGAGCCATCGGCTGCGTGATCACCGTCGGAGAAGTCGACTGCTCCGAGTGCAGCGCCGACGTCGATCCCGATCCGCTGTGCCACTCCGAGTTCAACGCCAACACCGGCATGTGCGAGTGCGACCCCGGCTACGTGTTCGAGAGCAACGACCCCAACGACTTCGAGTGCGAGCGCGAAGAGTCGAAGCCCGGCACCGGTGACTGTGGCACCGATCCCAACACCACCACCAACGCCAACGGCGACTGCATCTGCGAAGCCGGCTACGAGTGGTGCTCGTCCGACCCCAACGACCTGACGTGCTGCGCCTCGGGTGACACCGACCCCGACCCCAGCGTCGGCAGCACCAGCGTCGACCCGACCGAGACCACCGGCGACACCGACTCGGACACCGACGCGACCGAGACCGACACCGCCGCCGACAGCACCAGCGGAGAGACCGGCCCGGCCGACCTGCCGACCTGCGACGACACGCTCGAAGGTCAGACCGCCTGCACCAACAACGGCGGTATCGATTCGGTCGAAGACGGCGAGGCCTACCTCTGCCAGAGTGGCGAGTGGGTCGAGGTCGACATGAACGCCGAGTGTGAGTTCATCGGCAACGACTTCGCCTACGGCTGCTACATCAACGACTCCGACGAGGTCGAGTACTTCTGCGGCGACGGCCCCGGCACCGACTGCACCGACAACGACGACGCGTGCAACAGCGACACGGTTCTGCAGTCCTGCCTGTTCGGCAAGCTGACCAACGTCGACTGCGAAGAGTTCTGCACCGGCGAGAAAGCCAAGGTTCAGACCGACTTCGGTGAGTGCAACGCCGACGACCTCGCCTGCTGCTGCTTCGACGAAGGCGACGAAGGCAACTGCCAGTAGGGTAGACTCCGCGGCCGGACCCCCGGCCGCCGTCATGCTCTCCAGCAAGGACCTCCACCCCAAGCAGGGCGCACGCTTCGTCTTCGAACGAGAAGGCGAAGCGCCCCTCACCTACCGCGTGGAGGTGTTCCTCCCCGAAACACGCCGCGTCGACACGCGGCTGTCGTGGGACGACAGTGGAACACCAGTGGTCGAGCCAGCCGTGAACGACGCGGCCGTGCTCGATCAGCTGGTGAAACTCGCGCGCGTGCTCAAACGGTCTGCAGCGGCCCGTTTGACGCGTTGGCGCGATGTCCCATGATGCCCCGCCGGCGCTTGCGGCTGCTGGGGAGTTCTGAAACGATGCCCGTCACCGTGAAGGCCCCTCTGCGTCCCTTCGAGTACATGGCCTGGGCAAAGGCAGTGCCCGAAGGCGCGCGGTACAACCTCACGGCCAGCGGAATGGCCGACGCAGTGTTGTCGGCAGCCCATGGAGACGTGGCGCCGCCGTCGGCACCGAGCGACCCCTCGGCCGCGTTGAGCTGGGCCGACGCGATGTCGCGCCGTGACGTGGCGTGGGATTCGGTCGACGCGCTCACCCGCGCCGTGTCCGAACGGTACGACGTCGACCCCGAGCTCGTCACCCCGACCCTGGGCGCAAGTCTTGCGATCACCCATGTGCTGATGGCCCTCGTGCGCGCGGGTGACCACGTGGTGGTCGAGCGGCCGACGTACGAGCCGCTGCACCGCGCACCCGAGATCCTCGGCGCCCAAGTCAGCCGACTCGAGCGCACGCTCGACGACGGGTGGGCGGTGGTGCCCGAGCGCCTCGCCCAGCTCCTCACCTCTCGGACCAAGGCCGTCCTGCTCACCAACCTCCACAACCCCAGCGGTGTGGCGATGGACGCGGCCAACCTCAAGGCGATCGCCGAGCTCGCGGCCCGGGTCGGCGCGATGGTGCTGGTCGACGAGGTCTACCTCGACTTCGATTTCTCGGCGGCCGCCGACGCCCCGATTCAGCCGGCCTGCCGCGTCGCGCCCAACTGCATCAGCTGGAGCAGCACGACCAAGGCGTTCGGCCACTCGTCGCTGCGCGCGGGCTGGATCGTGTCGGCGGATCCCGACGCGGCCCGCGCCATCCGCGCCGCAACCGACTACCTGCATGTCTATCCCCCGGTCGCGACCGGGGTGATGGGTTCCCGCGTTTTGCGCAACGCCGACGCATACCAAGGCCGCGCCCAGCAGACCGCCGCGGCCGGGCGCCGCATCATCGAGCGCTGGGTCGAAGCCGAGCCCCGTGTGCAGTGGGTTCCGCCCTCGTTCGGGATCACCAGCCTCGTCAAGCTCCCCGACCGCATGTCGGACACCGCCTTCGCCGAGCACCTGCGGGACCGCTACGAAACCCAGGTCGTCCCCGGGTCCATGTTCGAGGCCCAAGGCTTCATCCGCGTCAGCTTCGGGATCGACCCGGGCACGCTCGAGCAGGGTCTCGCGAACATCTCCGCCGCGCTCGACGACTTGGCCTGAGCGTCGAGCAACGGCCGGGCTCCCAACGCGTGCACGCATCTGCCCAACTTGGGCAACGATGCGGGGCGCGGCTCCGTCATCACGAGGTTCGGCCCTTGGTACGTCTCTTGCGACAGCGTTGGCACGCAATGCCCGAGCCCGCGCAGCGTCCGGAGAGTGTCCCCTCGTCCGCCCTCTGGGAGGAGGCGGACAACGAGTACTGCGACTGCCGCCGAGTCGACGGCAAGAAAGAGGGCAAGGGCACCTGGTACCGCCCCGACGGCTCCGTGGCGTGCGAAGCCCACTACGTCGCGGGCGAGGCCGACGGCCCCTACGTCCGCTTCCATGAAAACGGAGAACGTTCCCAAGTCGGCACGATGCTGGCCGGAAAACGCCACGGCCGAATCCAATGGTTTCGAACCACCGCAGAGACCACCGAACACACGGTCCCCAATGACTGCCCGGACTCGGTACGCGCCATGTCCACCGAGTTCGAGCATGGCATCCCGCTGCCGAGTCGCTTCTTCGACGCCGACGGCAACGAGGTGCAGCACACCGGAGCTCCACTCCCCCCGCGCCCCGAAGGCGTCGATGCTCGCGCGGCCTACAATCCGGATGAAGACAAGTGGTTCTTCGGCCGCGGCGTCAAAGGGTTCGATCAGCGCGACGGATGGTGGACCTGGTGGGATGGCAGCGGCAACGTCACCCTGAAGAAACACCACGTGCGTGGGACCGCCACGCGGCAGGTGACGGTTCACGACGACGGCAAACGAACGATCGCGCTGTTGAAGGCATCCGGGCATCCGTTCGAAACCGTCGTCGAGCCCTCCGAGAATCGACCCGACACGATTGACGAGTCCGCGCTACAGACCCAACACCAACTCTGGCTGACGGGTCCACAACTGCATGAGGACGCGATCCCCCATGGGGCATGGCAGTGGCGGCGCGACGACGGGATGCTTGCCCGCGAGGCGGAGATCGAGGGCGGCGTCCTCGTGCAGGAGCGATTCTTCGACGAGCAGGGGCGCCTGAAGAACACGGTGTTCAACGACGCCGACGGCCGACGCATTCGCACGAACGCCCACGATGCCAACGGCGCACTCGTGACCTCGGTCGGAGAGCCCCTGCCCCCGCGTCCCGACACCATCGACCCCTCCGCGGCCTTCGATGCGCAAGACGAACTGTGGGTCTCGGGTCCGGGCTTGGATGGAGGCCAACCGCCGCAGGGCGAGTGGTCGTGGTGGACACCGGACGGAAAGCCGAGCCGCCAACACGTCTACGAAGGCGGCAAACGTCGTGTCGAACGCAAGTTCCACGACAACGGCACGCTGTTCGTCGAGCGCGTCGACGATGCCCAGGGCCGGCGCGTTCGCACCGCGTACTTCTACAAGGATGGCGACCTCAACCACACCACCGACAACACGTTCGATGGCGAGACGCTGAGCAAGGTCGAGATCCACAAGTATGGGATCGGGCTTCGAGCCCGCGGGATTCGGGACGAGCAGGGCCTCGCCTTCGAGTTCTTCGATGCAGAAGGAGCCATCGAGGCTCGCGGGCACGTCGAAGGCAAGACCGCAGTTGGCACCTGGACGTTCGTCGACGAAGGCACCCGTTACACGCTCGACCTCACCGAGCAAGCGCCGACGGCCCGGGTCGACGAAAACTTTCAGCCAGGCTGGCTGCTCGCCGGGGCCTTGCTGCCCAAGGAGGCGGACAAGCCGGTGCCCGAGCAACTCGCGGGGGCGATGGACATCGCCTGGGAGGACGTGCCGTCGTGTTACGGCGACGCCGAGGGGTTCGACCTCTACCTGCGCGCGCTCGTCTCCGATGTGGCCGCGGTACGCAACTCGGCGCTCGGGGAGATCGAGTCGGAGACACTGCACCAAGGGACCGTCTACGTCGCCACCGCCCGCGTACTCCCCTTCCTGGTCCGCGCAATGGAACACCCAAACGCCGACGTGGGCGCGCTGGTCGAGTACATCTACAGCGTCGCCTCCAGCGCCGCACCGTGGCGGAGCCAAGCGGCCGAATGGGGTGACGAGGACGACCGCACCGCGATCCTCGGCACCCTCGGCGCCGTCTCGGAACACTTCGACGCAATTGCGACCGCAGCCGCGCGGTGCGGCGACACGATCACCCCCACGCTCCTCGGGCTGGCACAGCACGGCGGCGCGTCGGGCAAAGCCCTGCTGCAGCGAACGCTCGAGGCCGGACCGCCGGATCACCAGGCGATCGCGGCTCGAGGCCTGCTGCAACGCGACGAGGCTAAACCGGCCGACGCCGACCCGCTGCTCCAACACGCCCACCCGCTCGTTCGCTGCACCGCAGCGATCACGGTCGCCGACCTCGAGCAGGAGGCGCCGGTCGGGACGGCTGACGTCTTGCTCGAGTCGCTCGCCATGCTCGGAGATCTCAGGCCCGCGTTCGCGGAGCTTCCCTTCGCCGAAGTCCCGCTCGTCGTCTTCCTCTCCCTGAGCCTCGGCAACGTACGTCACGAAGACGCTGCACGAGGGGCGGTACAACGGTTGCTCGAACACGTCGACATCGTCGGATGGTCGAGCCGTCCGCTGTTCTATCGCGGTCTGTTCGACCTCTGCTTCGGGCGCGGCGAGCCGCCATTTGCCGACAACTTCGTGCAGGTATTCCAGCACGTCGCCGCCGACTCGGGCCTCGATGGCTTCGTGAACTTCTTCGAAGAAGCCCAGCGGTGGAATCTGCCCACCAACCGCCGGGACTACCGCGCGCTGGTCGACGACCTACAGAAGGCCGAGGACCCGACCGCGTTGATGGTCGACCGATTCTTCACCGTCGACGACGATGAATGAGCGGTTCGGTCCTCACTCGGAGAACGAATTGCCCGCGTCTTTACGGACCTCGAGCGCCCACGCGTCGAAGTCGGCGTCGCCTCCGAGCTCGATGCCACGCCGCTGGGCGAGCGTGCGAAGGACCTCGCCGAGCCGGGCCTGGGCGAGGCGCAGCCGGCTGCGGATCGTGCCTTCGGGGACGTCGTGGATCTGGGCGAGCTGTGGGCCGGTCATGCCTTCCCAAAACCGCAGTTCGAGCAGGACTTGCGTCTCGAGCGGGAGGCGGCGCAGCGCTTCGAGCATCAGCGTGTGCTCCTGCCGGCGAGCGATGAGCGTGCTCGGACCTGGGCTGAGATCCGCGACCGAGGTCTGGGTGACGTCCAGCCGCCTCCGCCCCCGACGGTAGTGCATGTAGAGCTGGTCTCGCGCGACCACGAACAGGAACGTCCGAAAGCTCCAGGCTTCAGGAATGCGATCCCTGCGCTCGACGCAGGTGAGCAGCGTCTGCTGAATCAGGTCTTCGACCCCCTGGTCGACCTTGTTGCGAAAGAACCGACACAGCGCAGCGAAGTGGCGATCCAGCAACGACTCCGCTGCATCGCGATCGCCGTCTCGCCATGCGGCGAGGAGCTCCACATCGGAACGCACGCCCAACGCTATCACGTGGGCATAGCGACCTCCTCCTAGGAACCGGCGGCGGCTTTTTGCGCGTCGACGATCGCCCGCGCGCCCGCGAGGTGGGCGTCGAACGCAGCGCCGAACAGTGCGTTGCCGCAGGCGCGCGTCGCTCGGCGACCGGAACAGAGCTGCTCAGGAGCGCCGCTCTCCTTCCAGACTTTGCAGTCGGCCTCACCGAGCCCCTCACAGATCTTGTCTTCGAGCATGTCGCACGGAGCACCACAGCCCAGCGTCGAGCCGAGGAGCGAAAAGAATCCGAGGAACACCAGAGTACGCGTGGTCATCACCGGCGTTCACTGCTCCGCGCCGCGATTCGATCACCAACAAATCGGAAAAACTTTCGGACGACCGACGGCGTACCCTATGGGGGTGAACTCGTCGCTGCGCGCCTCTCTACGGCCCCCGTCGGTCGACGATTTCGAAGCGCAGCGCTGGAAGGCCGAACTCCGGCACAGACTGCTGGGCACCGCCTCGGAGCATTCCCGACTCGGACGCTACGTGCTCCGAGAGCAAATCGGGCGTGGCGGCATGGGGCTCGTCTATCGCGCCCACGACCCGAAGCTCGATCGCGCCGTCGCGATCAAGGTGCTGCGCCGGCTCGACGACGACGTCACCGCGCGTTTGCGCCGCGAAGCCCGAGCGCTCGCGGAACTCGAACACCCCAACATCGTCACGATCTACGACGTGGGCACCTCCGATGGGCGCACGTTCATCGTGATGCCGTTGCTCTCCGGCACGACCCTGGATTCTTGGACACGGCAACCCCGGGGACATGCGGAGCGCATCGCGGTCTTGCTGCAAGTCGCGGCCGCCCTGCATGCGGCCCACAGCGCCGGCATCCTGCACCGCGACGTCAAACCGTCCAACGTGATGGTGGACGACTCCGGCCACGTTTCGGTGCTGGACTTCGGGCTCAGCCGGCGCAACACGGCCCCCACGACAGCCCGCGACCCCATCGACTCGGCGGAGTCGATGCGCTCCACCACCACCGGCGGCACCGCGGGCTACGTCGCCCCCGAGCAAGCACGCGGCGAACCCGTCGATGAGCGGGCCGATGTCTACGCCTTCTGTATGACGGCGATCGAATGCCTGACGAGCAAAGCGCCGACGCCCGAGCGAGGTGCGGTCTGCAGTGCCGATGAACTCGACGCTCTACTCGCCGACGTTCCGTCGCAGTGGCGAAGCGGGTTGCGTGACGGCGTCCGGCTGGATGCTCGGCGTCGGCTCCGTTCGATCGAAGCGGTCATCGAAGTGTTGCAGCGTCCCCCTTCTGCCCGGCGGCGGTGGTTCTGGGTCGCGGCCGCGGCGGCAGTCTTGAGTCTGGGAGCGCTCCCGGGGACCGGCGATCGAGTGCGCCCGACTCCAACCACGCCCACACCGCCCGAAACCACGAAGGTCGCGGAGGCGCGCGCAATGCTTCAGACCGCACGGCAGCACCTCGCCAACGAGGACCACGCGGCCGCCGAGTCCTCGCTCGAGCAGGCGTTTCGCATTGCCATCGCGGCCGGAGACTCCGACGCCGAAATCGCGGCCGCTCTGGCGATGGGCCAGATGCTCGTCAAGCAGCGCCGAGCGACGGACGCGGCTCGATGGCTGCGCCACCTGAAGACTGCACTGGCTCGGTCGCCGGGTACGAAAGCAAACGTCGACGTGGAGATTCTGGCCTCTCGTGTGGCTCGGGCTCAGGGAAAACTCGACGTCGCGCGCGTTCACGCCGACGCGGCGGTGTCGAGCCTCGGACCGGAGGCAACGGCAAGACAGCGGAGCGAGGCCTTGGGAAACCTGGGCCGGATCGAGCTGCTCCAAGGCAACTCGAAGGCATCGGTCGAAACGTTGAGCACAGCGCTCGAGCTGGCGCGCGACGCAGCGCTGCAACCCGCGCTCGTCGGCGCGCTCCTGTCCGACCTCGGCGCCGCGCACCTGCGCCACGGAGACTCCGACGCGGCAAGACCGGCACTCGAAGAATCCGTTCGTCTGCTCGAGGGCGCACTCGCGCCCGACCATTCGCGACTCGCCATGGCCGCGCAGAACCTTGCGATCGTGCAGTGGAGAGGCGGCGATTTGGACGGGGCAATCGTTTCGTTTCGAAGAGGCGTCGAGGCGTTCGAGGCAGCGCTGGGCCCCGAACATCCCGAGGTTGCACACGCGCTCGAGAACCTCGGCACCGGCTTGATCTACGCCCAGGATCACGACGCTGCATTGGAGGCGCTCAACCGGGCGCTCGTCATTCGCGAAGGCATATCGGGAGCCGACCACCCCGACATCGCGCGAACGCTCAGCTACATCGCGCAAGCCCACGAAGGGGCAGGCCAGTGGCCCGACGCGGCCCGTTTCGCGGAACGAGCCCACACGATGGCCGAGGCGACGCTGGGCCGCCTGCATGCGTCGACTGCAGAGGCGGTCTCGGCTCGCGGACGCATCGCAGCCGCCCGAGGGGAGTACGACGCGGCCCGAGGCTTCGCCGAAGAAGCCCTCGAGATCTACGACACCATCGGCTCGGGCCAACTCGAACGCGGTGCCGCCCTGGCCTCACTCGGCTATGCCCTCTGCGGCTTCCCCCAAGCGCAGTGCCGCCCCGGGTCCGAAGACTGGAGTCGCGCGCTCGCTGCCGTACGAGAAGCAGACACCCTCTTCGGCGAAGCCGGCGAGGTCGCAAGAACCTCGCAGGCCGCGCTACACAGCTGGGCAAGCCCTCTGCTCGACTCGTCCGCCGCCCACTGAGCCCGAAGAACTATCGGCGACGCGCCAACCCACCAAGGCAGATCAACCCGATCCCCAGCCAAGGCGAAGGCATGTCGGGATGCGAAGAACACCCCCCCACGCTGGTCTCCACGCGCTCCGCCCCCTCCGCCCGAACCGTACGAGGAGCAGCAAGCACCGCACAAACCGCACCAGCCAGAACCCAGAATCGAGCAGCAGACGTCACCCAACCACCATGACCCCCCCACCCACGCCCATCGAGCCCACCCGACTATCACCAAGGTGGCTCCTCCAGTCGCCACCAGCGGCGAGTCGGGCCAGCCGACCCCCCTCGGCGCAATGTGCGGTCCGCCGGTTGCGGAGCAGCGCCGGGGCTGCTCGAGAGAAACTCGGGAGCGAAACGCAGCCCAACACTACAACCTCCAGCAAGATATGGATGTGTCACGACGACCCCCCTCCCTAGCAGCCTTGTTCTCGACTCTGCTCGTAGCCTGCGGCCCACAGGGCGGGGAGAACGGCTCCACAGGAGACGCAAGCGACGCGGGAACGACGACGTCAGAAATGGGCGCAAGCGCCACGATTCTCCCCGACGCTGACGACACGAATGGCGGCGAAGGCGACTGCCGTGAATGGGAAGAAGACTGGACGGAGCTCCACCCGGAAAGGACGGTGGAGGAGTTCCTCGACGAAGAGGGAAATGTCCGCCCCGAGGCCTGTCGTGAACTGTGCGGCCCAGCCCCAGGGGACGCCTCTGAGTCCGGAGGCCTCACATGTGCAGCTGAATCCTCTGACGAAGGCGAGACCGAGACAGAAAGCACAGGTGGCCAGGGCACTGGGGGCTCCGGGTCAACCGGCGGACACGAAACCGGAACAACGGGCGAAACCTCATCCGCAACGGATTCGGGGTCCAGCAACGACGACACGAGTGGAGGAGAGCCTCTCGTCGAGGTGCAATGTACAGAGACGCTGCTGAACTGCATGGGCGGCAGGGGACACGCTGCGTTGCGCTCGACCGGTCGGGCGAACGCGACCGACCCCGTCGGCCGCTGGGCTGCAAGCTGCGCGCACGCCGAGGCTGCCTCGGTCCCCGCGTTCGTGGGTCTGGCGCGAGAACTCGAGGCTCACGGCGCCCCGAAGTCGCTGCAGATGCGTGCGCTCCAAGCCGCACGCGAGGAAGTCACCCACGCCAAGATGATGTGTCAGCTCGCCCGCGACCGAGGTGCGGAAGTTCCACCACCGAGGTTTGATCGGATCACGGTCCGCGACTTGGAAACGATCGCGACCGAGAATGCGGTCGAAGGCTGCGTGCGCGAGACATGGGCCGCTCTAGAGGCGAGCTACCAGGGACAGCATGCCCTTTCGCCACACGTCCGAGCCGCGATGACCCGCATCGCAGCCGACGAGACCCGCCATGCAGAACTCGCACGAGACATCGACGGGTGGTGTCGATCTCGGCTCGACCCCGCCGCCAATGCCCGGGTCAATGCCGCCCGATCCGCCGCGGCCGCCCGTCTACTTGCACGAAACGCGAAGACGACGAACGAGTCCGTGCGACGCCACCTCGGACTCCCCAACGAACACGACGCCGCCCTCCTCAAGCAGGGCCTCCACAACGCCCTGTGGTCCTAAGCAAGAAACCACGACAAACCCGACAACAGGCGAAGCCCATTCCGCTCAGCGCAAGGCCGAGCCGCCCTGCCCAACAGCGAGGGGCGACGACGACTGGCGAAGCCGATGCACGAAGCCCCTCCCACTCAGCACGAGAGCGAAGCGGACCCGAAGGGTCCCGAAGCGGAAAAAATGCAAAACGCCCGGGCGCAAGCCTCCGCACCAACCCGGCCCCACTCAGCACGAGAGCGGAGCGGACCCGAAGGGTCCCGAAGCGGGAAAAATGGAAAACGCCTGAGCGCAGCCCTCCGCGCGAAGCCTCCCAAAGGAGCCCCCTCCTACCCAACGGGGAGGGGGCGACGTGGGAGGCGAAGCCGATCCGCGCTCAGACGTTAAACCGGAAGTGCATGATATCCCCGTCCTTCACCTCGTACTCCTTGCCCTCCGATCGCAGCAGGCCCTTGGCCTTGACCGCAGCTTCGGAGCCGTACTCGATGAGGTCGGCGTACTTCATCACTTCGGCGCGAATGAACCCGCGTTCGAAGTCGGTGTGAATCTTGCCCGCCGCGCCCGGGGCCAACGTGCCGCGGGTGATCGTCCACGCCCGGACCTCTTTTTCACCCGCCGTGAAGTAGGTGTAGAGGTCGAGTAGGCGGTACGCGGTGCGGATCAGGCGATGCAGGCCGGGCTCTTCGAGTCCCGCCTCGGACAGGAACTCGGCCTGGTCTTCGGCCGAGAGCGCGGCGATCTCGGACTCGATGGCGGCCGAGATCACGCAAACCTCCGCGCCTTCGCTCTTCGCCCGATCCACGACCTTGTCGACGTAGGGAGCGTCGAACTCCTTGTCGGCGTGTTCTTCGGCCACGTTGCAGGCGTAGAACACCGGCTTGGCGGTGAGCAGCGCGAGGGGCTCGAGCACGGCCATTTCGTCCTCGTCGAGCTCCATCGCCCGCACGGGCACGCCGTCTTCCATCTGCGCGAGCACCTTCTGCGCAACCTCGAGGGCCTTCTTCTCCCCCACGTCGTTGCCCTTGGCTGCCTTTGCGGCCTTGTCCCGGCGAGACTCGAGCGACTGCATGTCGCGAAGCAACAACTCGGTGTCGATCACATCGATGTCGGCGCCCGGGTTCACGCGGCCCTCGACGTGCACGACGTTGTCGTCGTCGAAGCAGCGCACCACATGGCAGATCGCATCGACCTGGCGGATGTGGCTGAGGAACTGGTTGCCCAAGCCCTCTCCCTTGCTCGCGCCCTTGACCAGCCCCGCGATGTCCACGAACTCGATCGCCGTGGGAACGACCGACTTGGGCTTGATCAGCTCGACGATCTTGTCCATGCGCGGGTCGGGAACCGCGACCACGCCCACGTTGGGGTCGATGGTGCAGAACGGGTAGTTTGCCGACTCGGCGCCTGCGTCCGAGAGTGCGTTGAACAAGGTCGACTTGCCCACGTTGGGGAGGCCCACGATGCCGACGGACAGTGCCATGGAGCGCAGGTAACACAAACCCACGAAAAATGCTCTGCCGGCCGGGGCGGCTTGGTATATCGGCCCTGTGAGCGAAGAGGACCCGACGGCCCCCGACGGGCGCGCAGCTCGTGCCGAGCGACGCCGCACCCAGCGAAGGGAGGCCATTCTCGAGGCCGCCAAGGCCGTGTTCGGGGACAAGGGTTACCACCAAGCCTCGGTGCACGACATCATCGACGAGGCTCGAATCGCGCGCGGCACGTTCTATCTGTACTTCTCCAGCAAGCAGGACCTGTTTGGGGAGTTGGTCACCGAGTTCTTGGGCGTGGTCCGGCAACAGGTGCGGCGCATCGAGCTCGGGCCCGATGCCGACCCGCCGCGCGACCAGCTGCGCGACAACTTCCGGCGCATCGTCACCAGCGTGCTCGAGCACGGCGCGGTGGCGAGCATCATCTTGCGGGACAGCCGCGGTTTCGACGACGAGTCGCGCGCGCGTGTCGACGCCTTCTTCGACTCCACGCTGCAGCTGATGCGCGACGCGATTCGCGTGGGCCAGGGCCTTCAGCTCGTGGGGCCCTGCGACGTCAACGTCGTCTCCGTCGTCGCACTCGGTGGGCTGAGAGCGGCGCTCGTCCGCATGCTCGACGCAAAGGCGGCGGGGGCCTCCGACCCGGACGCCGCCTCCTTCACCCAGCTCGAAGCCGTCGCCGACGAAATGCTCGACTTCTTCTTGCGCGGCGTGGCAGCGCCGTCGGCCTGACGCTCAGCCCTCGGCAGGGTTCGCGACCAGGAACGACGAGAGTCGGCCTCGAATGGCGTCCGGCTCCATGCCGGCCTCGTCTTCGTCCATGTCGTTGAGTTCATCGACGATGGCCTCCACGACTCCGCGCGCATCTTCCTTTTTCTCGTCGTCGAGAAACCCCGTGAACACCGTCTCGCCCGCCGCGGCCTTCGTGATCTGATCGTCACGCGCGTGCTCTTCGAGGTCGGTGTAGAAGATGTAGTGGAAGGCGCGGTTGTAGTCGCTCTCCCGGTAGATTTCGAACATGGTGCGCTCGTCCGCGGCCATCGGCGCCACCTTGAAATATGAAGGCCTGGCTGGCAAGCGCTCGGTGCCCCTGACGTCGTTGGCGCCGCCCGACCGCGCTTCCTCACGCCCGGGACCGACCCCCTGAGGCTACCCTGCGCGCATGAGCCTTCGAGGCCTGCTGAACAAAGCAAAGACACTGGCCGAGGAGAACCTCCCGTCCGAGGTCCTCGATGCGTCCAAGCGGCTCAAGGACACCGTCTTGGAGCACGCTCCCCCCGCGGTCAGCGACGCAATCGAGCGCATCGTCGCCGACGAAGACGAGACCTCGCCGGCTCGAACCGACAGCGACGCGCGCCAAGCCGAGGCCCTGCGACGCGTGAAGTCCAAGGCAGAGCACGGCCTCAAGCCCGAAGAGAGCCTGGTCGTCGTCTACGCCACAGGCGAGGAGCAGGACGAGGTCGACCAGATCGAAGCGCTGTTCACGAAGATCGACACCGTCATGCGGGTGATGGATCTCGACAAGGAGCCCCTGCAGACCAAGAGCCAGCTCGCCAAGCTCACCGGCAAGATGGTGCCGCCCTACGTCTACATCAACGGACGGTACTGGGGCGCGCTGGGCGAGATGGAAACCCTCGCGGGCTTGGGCGAGCTCGAAAACGTCGTGGCCAACCGCCTCGACGATCTGCACGAAGAAGCGCGCCGCATCGGTGGCATTCACGAGGCGTACGACGACGACATCACCGTCGACAACATCCTCGACCGCTGGAAGAAGGGCCACATCCTCTGCGTCGACGACCTCGACGCCTGGTACGAGGTCGACCGCGACGGCACCGAGCACTTCTACTACCAAGGCGGACCTCACCCGGTCGAAGAGATGCCCAAGGTCGCCGCCGACATCGTCGCCGCGGTCGAGGCCGAAAACTACGAAGCGTCCTGGCAGCTCGAACCGACCGTTCACCTCGACGGATGAACGACACCGCCCGCGACCGCCTGCGCGCCCTGCTACGGGTCATCGACACCGACGTCGAGCCCGTCGTCGAACGCTACCGATCGCACATCGAGTGTGCCAAGGGCTGCAGCGACTGCTGCCACCAGACGTTCCGCGTGTCCGCGCTCGAGGGAGCCTTCCTCCGCGAAGGGCTCGCCGCCACGGACCCACAAACCCGCGCAGACATTCTTCGGCGCGCGCAGGACTACGAACCCGACGCCCGCCAACCGTGCCCCGTGCTCTCGGACCAGGGTGCGTGCCGCCTCTACGCGCACCGCCCTCGAATCTGCCGCAAGTATGGGATCCCGCTATGGAACCCCGAGCGGCCCGAGCGGGTCGACACCTGCCCGAAGAACTTCGTCGGCATCCGTGACATCGACGCGGGGCTCATCGTCGAGCCCCAAGCCCGTTGGGCCGAGGCCTGGATCGAAGTTCGCAACGCCCATCCCGACGCGCGCAGCACCGACACGATCGCGAACCACCTACGCGCCGACGTGTCGGGTTAGCGCTTGCGCATCAGGCCCTCTTGGGCCGTGGACGCGACCAAGCGCCCCTGCTGGTCGAAGAACTGCCCGCGCACCAGACCACGTGCGCCGCTGGTGGAGGGGCTGTCGATGTCGTAGAGCAACCAGTCCTCCATGCGGAACGGACGGTGAAACCACATCGAGTGGTCCAAGCTGGCCGCCTGCAGGTTGGGCTGAAACGGTGACACACCGTGGGTGAACATCGCGGTGCCCAGAAAGTAGAAGTCCGACGCATACGCCAACAGGCATTGATGCACGTAGGTCTCGTCGGGCAGCGCCTCCGCAGTGCGGTACCAGACCTGTCGATGTGGCGGGCGCTTCTCGGGGGCGAGCGGGTTGACCGGATCGACCTGCCGAACCTCGATGGGGCGCTCGGCCGTCAGGCGGCTCCGCAGAGGCTCGGGAATCTTGTCGGCGATACGGGTGGCCAGCTCGCGCTCGGACTTCAACGTCTCGGGCGGCGGAGCCTCGGGCATCTGCGACTGATGCTCGAAGCCCTCTTCGACCACTTGGAACGACGCCGACAGGTTGAAGATTGCGCGCCCGTGCTGAATGGCGACGACACGCCGGGTCGTGAAACTCTTGCCGTCGCGAATGCAGTCGACGTCGTAGATGATCGGCGCGTTCACGTCGCCCGACCGCAAGAAGTAGCCGTGCAGGGAATGCGCGAATCGCCCCTCGGGGACCGTCTGTGACGCAGCGGACAACGCCTGCCCCAACACCTGTCCTCCATAGACGGTGCCCCACCCCGGGTCTTGGCTTTGACCGCGAAAGAGGTTCTGCTCGAGGCGTTCGAGTTGAAGCAGCTCGAGCAGCTCCTGGAGGACGTTGGGCATGGATCGAAACTAGGCCACGCACCCGAGGGCCCACCAGGCACAGGCACGCAGTTGAACACTGTGTTTTCCCCGTACGTGGCCCGTAACAGCCGAGATGCGCGTCCCTGATCGGGGCGCCTGATATCCTCGAACACGAGAATGCGGCGCTGGCTCATCGGCTCGACCATGCTCGTGGCATGCGCACAGGGCAACTCGTTGGAGACGACCGGTGCGTACACCACACTCGCGCCGACCGACGACGACGACACTGCAGCCTCGACCGGAAGCACGAGCGGCGGGAGCGCAGCGACGACTGACGACGGCGGCGACGACCCCGAGCCGCTGACATCGAGTAGCTCCGGCGGGGGCGAGGAGTCCAGCTCCGGCGGCCCCGCGTTGCCTCCCCAACCGGAGACCAGTTGGTGGTCGCACTGCATCACCAACGACGACTGCACCGACGACCTGGTCTGTCTCACCGCCGACGACGGCAGCGACGGCGTGTGCACGTACCTGTGCGAACCCGCGGGCGACGCCACCTCGTGCGGCGCCATGCCGGGCATCACCGCCACCGCGACCTGCCTCAACGTGGGCAACAACAGCGTCTGCGCCCTGGGGTGCGCGGGCGGGGCTACATGTCCGGCGCAGATGGTCTGTGTCTCCGACGTCGACGACGACGGGCCGATCTCGTTCTGCGTGTAGAGTCGCGGTTCGCCTCGCCGCCCGGTATCGTCCGGGCCGACCATGAACACGCCGTGGACCCCCCAGTCGTGGAAGAGCAAGAGCGCCAGCCAGGCCGTCGCGTATCCCGATGAGGAGCACCTCCGGCGCGTACTCCACGAGATCGCGGCGCTGCCTCCTCTGGTGACGTCATGGGAGATCGAGGATCTCAAGGGCAGGCTCGCGACTGCGGCCGCGGGCAAGGCGTTCCTGCTGCAAGGCGGCGACTGTGCGGAGTCGTTCGACGACTGCGGCTCGGGCACGATCGCCGACAAGCTCAAGATCCTGCTGCAGATGAGCGTCATTCTGATCCACGGCACCCGCAAGCCGGTGATCCGAGTCGGGCGCATCGCAGGCCAATATGCGAAGCCCCGTTCCGCGCCCATCGAACGGCGCGGTGACGTCGAGCTCCCCAGCTACCGCGGCGACCTGGTCAACCGCCAAGGCTTCACGGTCGAGGAGCGCACGCCCAACCCGGACCTCTTGCTGCGTGGATACGAACGCGCCGCGCTCACGCTCAACTTCGTACGTGCGCTCGCCGAGCATGGCTTTGCGGACCTGAGGCACCCGGAGAACTGGGAGTTCTCCTTCTCCGCGCAGAGCAGCCGGGCGGAGGAGTACCACGCGCTCGTCGAGTCGATTCGCGACTCGATCACGTTCGTCGAGGCGGTGATCGGCAACCACTTCACGCAACTCGAAAAGGTGGACTTTTTCACGAGCCACGAGGCGCTGTCGCTCGACTACGAGTCCGCACAGACCCGGCAGGTTCCTCGTCGCGAGGGTTGGTACAACCTCAGCACCCACTTCCCTTGGATCGGCATGCGCACCGCCGAACCCAGTGGCGCGCACGTGGAGTACTGCCGCGGCATTCAGAACCCCGTCGGCATCAAGGTCGGCCCGGGCATGGACACCGAATGGCTGCTCACCTTGCTCGAGCGCATCAACCCCGAGAACCAACCGGGGCGGGTCACCCTCATTCACCGCATGGGCGCGAGCACGGTGGAAGACGCGCTGCCTCCGTTGCTCGAAGCCGTCGAGCGCAAGGGCGCTTCGGTGCTGTGGTGTTCGGACCCGATGCACGGCAACACCGAGACCACCGCGGCCGGCATCAAGACACGACGCTTCGACAACATCGTGCGAGAGCTCGAACTCTCCTTCGATCTGCATCGCCGCATCGGCACCACGCTCGGCGGCGTGCATCTCGAGATGACCGGCGAAAACGTGACCGAGTGTGTGGGCGGATCGACCGGGCTCGATGAGGCCGACCTGCATCGCGACTATCGGAGTCGGGTCGACCCGCGCCTCAACTACGAGCAGGCGCTCGAGGTGGCGATGCTGATCGCGAGCCGACTGCGCCGCGCCGCTCGCGTGGAGTAGCGGCGCGCCCTGCGCCGCATGCCGTGCGCCAGGGGAACCTGGGCGGACATTCCCGGTTCAGTGACCCAAGGGGTTGCCCCATATCGAACGCGTGCAAACGCTCGATCGTCGCCGCCGTCATGTTAGCCTCAATACATGCGTTTCGGGGGATTATCGCTGTGCACGGTTGCGGCCGTGCTGACGATCGGGGGATGCGATTCGGGCTCGAGTGGCGATGGAACCGCCTCAGCGGGCGGTAGCGGTGGCATCGACACCGTCAGCCCCACAGCCGGCAGCACATCGGCGGCTTCGGAGAGCGACTCGATGAGTTCCGACTCCGACAGCAACAGTGGCACCGGGACCCCGACCACGGGGGTTGGAAGCACCACGCAGAGTTCGGACAGCCAGGGCGACGACACCGGCAGCTCGACCACCGACACCACGACCGGCGAGGGCTCCAGCGACGGCGGCGACGAGTCCACCAGCGGCGGCCAGAAGAACTGCGAGCAACAAGGCGGGAGCAAGGTCGTCGAGTTCTCGTACATCTGGATCGCCAACAGCTCGCAAGGAACCATCTCCAAGATCGACACCACCACGGGCGTCGAGCTCGGGCGCTACATCACTCGCCCCGACGGTTCCGGCAACCCTTCGCGAACCTCGGTCAACCGCTTCGGCGATGTGGCGGTCGCCAACCGCTCGGGCGGTATCACCAAGGTCTACGCCGACCCCGAGGACTGCCTCGAGAGCAACGGGACCCCGGGCATTCAAACCTCGACCGGACCCGACGACGTCCTGCCGTGGGGCGAAGACGAGTGCGTCGCCTGGTACACGGAGATCGCACACAACAACAACCGTCCGGTCGCGTGGACCAACGGCACGCTCAACGAGGAGACGTGCGAGTACGAGGGCGTCGACGTCTACACGGCCTACTTCGACAACGGTGTCGCGGGCACGATCGAGATCGCTCGACTCGACGGCACCACGGGCCTCATCACCGATACGATCCCCATGCCCGAGACTCCGCTGAAGTCGCACGGCTTCTATGGGGCGGCGGTCGATGGTCAAGACAGAGCGTGGTTCTCACAGCTCCAAGGCGGACAGCTCGTCCGTGTGAACGCGGACATGACCGTCGACACCTGGGACGTCGAGGACACCCACGAGGGCTACGGCATCACGGTCACCCAAGACGGCTACGTTTGGATCTGCGGCCGTGACACGCACCGCTTCGATCCGGTCACCGAGACCTGGGCTCAAGCGCAAGCGGTCGACCCGGGCGCCTATGTGCACACCGGCGGGTGCATGGGTGATGGCAACGGCGTGCTCTATCGAGGCGCCCACTCCAACGTGCTCGGCATCGACACGGATACCCTCGACACCGTGGTCACACTCCCGGCGGGACAGCCCGGCGACGATCACATCTGGGGCGTCGCCGTGGACTTCGACGGGTTCGTTTGGGCGATCCCGCGCAACGCCGAACATGCGTACAAGATGGATCCCTCGGTCCCTGCCGACCCGATCGTCATGACGGTGGAGGGCCTGCAGGATTGCTACACGTACAGCGACATGACCGGCTTCTCGCTGTTCTCGGTCGTTCCCGGGTAGGCGATCGCTCACTGCGCGCCTCGTTCGCCGGTCCAATGGGCCGGCGAACGTCGTTCCGGCCCCTGCTCAGGCGTTCGCCTGCCTGGCCGAAACTCGCCCCCCTGCGTCCCGAAACGCTACGATGAAGCACACGTGAGCGGGGGTGCACACATGCCGGCCGGCTCGGCCGACCAGGTACGAGGCTACACGCTGCGCAAGTTCCTCGCGCAGGGTGGCATGGCCGAGCTGTTCTTGGCGCAGCCCACCGACCCCACGCGCTCCCAAGAGATCGTCGTCGTCAAGCGAGTGCTGCCGCAGTTCGTCCAGGACCTGCAGTTCGCCCGCATGTTCGCCCGCGAAGCATCGCTCGCCTCGATGCTCAAGCACCCCAACATCGTCGAGGTCTTCGACGACCAAGGCGCGACCGAAGCCGAGTGCTTCTTCGCGATGGAGTACGTGCACGGGCCGGATCTCAACATGATCCTCAAGCAGCTCAAGGAGGGCACACGCCCGGTCCCCCTCGAGCACGCGCTGCAGATCGCGATGGGCATGTGTCAGGGGCTCCACCACGCCCACGAACACCGCGGTGCCGACGGCCAGCTGCTCAGCATCGTGCACCGCGATGTGTCGCCATCCAACGTGATGATCGCAGCCGACGGCACGGTCAAGATCACCGACTTCGGCGTGGCCAAGGCTCTCGCGCTCACCAGCTTCACTCAAGCCGGGACCCGCAAGGGCAAGCTGTCGTACATGTCGCCGGAGCAAGCGGTGGCCGACCCCGTCGATCGACGCACCGACATCTTCGCCATCGGCACGGTGCTGTTCGAGATGACCACCTTGCAGCGCATGTTCGGCGGGGAGAACGAGCTCGCGATCATGCACAAGCTGCTGTTTCGCGAGCGGCCTCGGCCGTCGGCGATTCGCCACGACTACCCCCCCGAGCTCGAGAGCATCGTGCTCAAGGCGGTCGCGCAGAAACCCGACGATCGTTTCGACACCGCCCTGGACATGTACGAGGCGCTGGCCGCCTTTGCGGAGCGCCGTCGACTGCAGAGCACGCCCACGCAGCTGTCGCGATGGGTGGGCAGCGTCATTCCGCCCCTGCCCCACCCCGGACAAGACCCCGGCTTCTACCAAGCGCGAGCCCAAGCCACGGTCGTCCCCATTCAGCGCGACACCGTCGTCGCGGGCGACATGCAGGCCACCGTCTCCGACTCGGGGCTGGCGGCAGGCAACGCCACCATGCTCGATGGGCCGAGCAACCTGTCGTCGGTCGCGGGCCAACTGCACGCCGCTCCCGCGACGCAGGTGCACGCTGCCGCTGCATCCACCTCTGGGGTGGTGCCGCCCAACGGGCCGGCGTTCGTCAGTCCACCGCCCACCAACCCCGGCATCAACCGCCGGCCGGCCAAGTCGGGCTCGTCCACGCTGCCCGCGATCGCGATCGTGGCCGGGGCCCTCGCGGTCGGTGCGGTCATCCTCGCGGGCGCCCTTTGGTATGCCGACGCGCGCAAGCGAGACTCGGCCCCCGCGGCGAGCACGTCCGAGCCGACCAAGGCCAAAGCCGCGGACGATGGCGCCACACCGGCGATCGCCGAGCCCGAGCCGGCGCTCTCCCCCGGCTTGGTCGAGCCTGAGCCGGAAGCCAACCCCGCGGCGCCGCAGCCAGAACCGGCCCCGAAGGTCGAGCCCGAGCCCGAGGCCGCAACCCCCGTCCCCGCGCCAACGCCTCAGCCCGAAAGCGGCACCAAGAACCGGCCGAGCGCGTCCAAGACCCCGACCAAGAAGAAAAGGCGGCCCAAGGCGAGCAAACCGGAGCCCGAGGCGGCACCCGCGCCTCGAACGCCACAGAAAACGCCGCCCGAGACGGCACCCAAACCGCCGCCGAAACACTCGGTCGACGATCTGTTCCCGAAGTAGGGCCGAGTCGGGGCTCGAATCGAGCTCCCCGGGAAACGCTGGTAAGGTGCGGCGACTCGAATGCACGCACTTCTCCGACGCATGCTGTGTGCGGCTCTCGCCGCCGGCCTGATGGCGTCGACGCCAGCCTCGGCAGCTCCGGGGCGCCATGGCGTGACCGACCCCAAGGCCCTCGCACACGTCGAGGCCGCGACCTCGGCCTGGCAGATCGGTGACTACGAGACAGCTGCGACGCATCTCAAGTCGGCGTACGCCATCGAGCAGCGTCCCGAGCTGCTGTACGCGTGGGCCACCGTCGAGCGCCACGCTGGGCACCACAAGGTCGCGGCGGGCCTCTACGAAGCCTACGTCGAGCAAGAACCGAACAGCCCCAGTGCAGGCGAAGCTCGCGCACACATCGTCGAGTTGAGAGCGCTGGCCGGTGAGCCGATCCCGCCGCCCGAGATCGTCAAGCCGAGCGAGGACGACGGCACAACCGACGAGTCGACCCCTCCGCCCCCACCCGACACCGACGACGACGCTGCGCCCTCTCCGCTGAAAGGGGAGAAGCTGGCCCCTGCGCTCATCGGTGCGGGAGCGGCGGTCGCCATCGCCGGGGGGGTCTTGATGGGCGTGGCACAAGCGCGGGTCACCGACTCCGCCAACGCTCCCACCGAAGACGCCTACTTCAGCGAACTCGACGCGGGGCGCAGCCTCTACTACGGAGGTGCGGCCACGCTCGGTGTGGGCGGGCTGATCGTGCTCGGAGGCGTGATCCGGTACGCGGTCGTTGCGCGCCGAGCCAAGTCCTCGCGCACCGAACCCTCCACCGATGCCAGCGCGATGGTCATGCCACGTGGTTTCGGACTAACCTTGTCGGGGCGTTTCTGATCGATGCGTAGGTTGTGGCCACTGCTCCCGCTCCTGCTGAGCGCAGGGTGTCTCGAGGAGCCATCCTTCGACTGCCAGACCGATGAGGTCTGCGTCTTCGAGGGCTACCCGGGGGTTTGCGACCTGGCGACGACTACGTGTGTCTACCCCTCGGCGGAATGCCGCGGCATCAACTCGATCGAAGGTTGGGTCGACGGCCAGGGCAACTGCGTTCCGGCACCGAGCAACGTCGTAGGCTCCGGACCGTCCTCCACGACGTCGGGCAACGGCGGCACGACCGACGCGCCCACCACGGAGCCCGAGACGTCCGACTCCAACGACGAAACATCGGGCACGTCTGAGCCGATCAACAGCGAGTCCACCTCCGGCGCAGAGACATCGAGCTCGGGCGGCGACGAAAGCTCCACCGGGGAGCCCGCCTGCGGCGAGCAGATGCTCGACATCACCAACTACGGCGTGGTGATGGCGAGCACAGTGTTCAACGGGTACCCGGAGACGAATGGCATCGACGGCGACCTCACCACGTCATGGTTCTCCACCGGGCCCGAGGGCGGCGGCGGACCGAGCGTGTACGGATGGTTGTCCGAAGACGACCGCTGCATCCGGCGCATCGAAGTCGAAGACAACTCGCAGCACTCCAACCCGGAGTTCCGCACCGGCTACGGGTTCTCGTCGGCCACGATCCGCATCCTGCAGAACGACCTGGTGGTGTTCGAGGAGCTCGTCCCGCTGCCCAACGACCCCGATGGCTTCTTCGCCGTCGACACCGGTGGCATCTACGGGTCCCGGGTGCTGCTGGAGATGGCAGGGCACGAGAACGTGCTCTGCGGCGGGTTCTCGGAGCTACGCCTGTTCGGCGCCTCCGGATGAACGACGGGCGCGCGGCTCAGAGCACCCCGAAGGTCTGCGCGAGCAGCACGCCAGACAACACGAAGACCAACGCGACCAGGACGAAGATGATCGTCCGATAGGTGCGCTCCCGCGACGCCGCGCCCTGATCGGGGCCGCGCTTGACCGACGTCCCGACCTCTTCGAGCGCGTCGGCCAGCTCCCCTGCCGATGCGAACCGTGCCTCGGGACTCTTCTCCAGCGCCCGGAGGATGACGGTCTCCACACTGCGACCGATGTCGAGGTTGGGCGCGACCTTGCGGAGCGGGACCGGCACCGCGTTGAGTTGCTGGTCCAACACCTTCGTGTAGTGGTCCCCCGCGTAGGGAACACAGCCGGTGACCAGCTCGTAGGCGAGTACGCCCAACGCATAGACGTCGCTGCGCGCATCCAGGGGTTGGCCGCGAATGCGCTCGGGCGACATGTACTCGGGGGTCCCCATGATGCCGCCGCCCTTCGCCGAGAGTGAGATGTCGATGCCCGGCTCGGACATCAGCATCTTGGCCAAGCCGAAGTCGAGGACTTTGATGAAGTCCGGGTTGTCCGGCCGCGCCATTCGCATGCAGTTCTCCGGCTTCACATCGCGATGCAGGATGCCCTTGTCGTGGGCCGACTGCAGCGCCCGACACACCTGTAGGATGATCGGCTTGGCCCGCCGCCACCCAAGGCCGCCTTCGCGATTGAGCATGTCGGACAGCGACTCGCCCTGAAGAAACTCCATCACCAGATAGAGCGAGCCCGTGGGCGTGACCCCGAAGTCGCTGACCTCGACCACGTTGTGGTGGGAGATCTGCGAGACGGCCTGGGCCTCGCGGAGGAACCGCTTGCGAAACGTGTCGTCTCCGGCGAACTCCTGTGCCAAGACCTTGACCGCCAGCGTCTTGCCGATCGTCACGTGCGTGGCCTTGTAGACCGTGCCCATGCCGCCGCTGCCCACGATGGCGTCGAGTCGATAACGGCCGTCGAGAACCTGCCCCAGGAGATCGCCAACCGGCGCGAACCCGGCCGTCGCCACGCGCTCTCGAGAGCGACTCGGCGAGCTGCTGGCGTGCGCGACCATCCAGCAACGATCCTACCAGGCTCGGGCCGAGCCCGCGATCACAGCTCGAAGAAGAGCTCGAGCGTGTCTTCCGACCACTCGACGACACGCCCTTGCGGAATGTCTCCGGTCGCGGCCAACACCAGAGCCTGACAGTTCGCCAGACTGAGCAATCGGTACGCTTCGTGACCGAAGAACGGGAAGCCGTCGTAGCGCACGCGAATCCCCTCTCCCGCGCGCTCCGCCGTCACCCGAGCCGAGTTGCGCCGCAGGTGAGCCCACACCGCCGGAACACGCAACAAGACGAACCGCGCCGACATCAAGCTCAAGATGATCTTGAGAAAACGGTTGATGCCGTCGCCGCTGAGTTCCATGACGAAGCGGACGTAGGCATCTCGGTCGCCTTCGAAGCCCACGTCGAACACCGTCCGCATCACCTCGTTCAGCGTCCGCTCGGACGCCCAACCTGCGATGTCGGCCGATTGAATCTCGTGAAACGTGTCGGGTTCGAGCGCGCTCCACACCGCGGTGAGCGCGGGCCCTCCGCGCTCCTCGACAAAGCGCGTCGACAGCAGCTCGCGCAATGCGACCAGTGTCAACGACTTCACCTGTGGCTCGGACTCCACCCAGGTTCCGAATAGACGGGACGACGACGGGACGCAAGCGCTGGGCTCGATGCCCTCTGCAAATGCAGCGAGCCCGCTGCCAGCGATGCTGGAGCGGGCTCGACGCGCGGCTGGAGCCGACGGCTACACGTCGTCTGCGCGGTCGGCAGGGGCGGCGGCCGGTGGGGGCTCGGCGCCGCGGTGCGCTCCCGCAGTCTTGTTGAGCACCTCGGCCTGGGCTGCGTTGACCTTCTTGCCGTGGTCCATGTCGGCGTAGCGCTTCTCGACGCTGCGCGGCATGAGGCCGGCCTTCTTGAGCAACACGTCGGGACGGCTGCGCTCGGCCTCGCTGGCCGTGGCGTGCACCGCTTCGATCTTCTCGAGCAGTTCGGCTTGGTACTGCTGCATGCGCTCGGCAATGCGACTGCGCTTGCCCTTTTCGCGCTGCAGGTCTTCCTGATAGCGCTTGAGGAAGTAGCCGATCGTTTCGGTGCGGATCTTGATCGAGCCGGTGGGTTTGTTCTCGTCGATGTCCTTGAACGAGAAGTACGGCGTGCCGGAGGTTTCGACGATCTCTTCGATGACCGTGTAGACGGGCGCGTCGTGGCCACACTTGAAGCTGGACAGCTCGAGCGCGACGAGGTTGGGGTGGCGTGCCGCGTACTTGGCCGCCCAGACCTTCTGGTTGGTGTTCTCCGAGTAGGAGTTCTTCCAGACGTCGTAGATGTCGAACGGGTCCTTGATGAAGCCGGCCTTGATGTCCTCTTCGAACAGCGGGCCAACGATGTCCTCGTCGATCGGCAGCGAGTGAATCGTGAAGATCGGGTAGCCGAGCTTCTGAAGCTCGTCGGGGATCTCGTGGTTCATGCCCGGGTCGTTGTGATACGGGCGCGCCAGCAGCACGATGCCGAGGCCGTCGTTCTCCTCGATCTGTTTGAGCACCTTGCGGCCCTCTTCACGGAGCTTCTCGATGAAGCGCTCTTGCGCCTTGAAGCCCTCTTCGACCGCTGCGCTGTTCTCCTCTTCGGACAGACCGAACACGTCGCCGAAGTAGCCGAGCATCTCGCGCTTGCAGAGCTTGGGCTCGCGCATGTGCACGAACGGGACGATGTGCAGGATGCCGTTCTTGACGAACAGGTCTTCCTCTTTGATGAACGCCGCCTTGGTGGTGTCGGCACTGCCGACCACGGTGGGACATGCACGCGCGCCGTTGGCCGAGCTCAGCCAGGTGTCCATCGAGTCGACCTGCGGGAACACGATGAGGTCGAGCTTGCGCTTGCCATGCTTCTTCTCCAGCAGGTTGTGCATGTGCGCGATGCAGACCTTGGAGGGGAAGCAGGGGTCGATCGCGCCCCGCTTGGCGCCTTCCTTGTACATCTCTTCCGAGGTGTAGTCGGAGTAGACGATGTTGCGCGGCTTGATGCCCAGCGCCTCGAAGTAGGCCGAGAAGAACGGGTTCTGCGAGTACTGGTTGAGCACCCGCGGAATGCCGATGCGAAGGTTGGCGCGGTTGCGGATCTTCTCCGCCCGCTCGAGCGCCGCGTCACGACGCTCGGCCAGAACCTTGGTCGGACCCTTGCCGCCCGTGGTTTCGAGCAGCTTTGCCACGCGCTCGCTACGGTTGAGCCGCTTGAGTAGACCGCTGACCTTGTCGGCGTGTTTGGCCATCGACGGCGGAAGCTCGACCTCTTCGGGCAAGCCCAGCCCCTTCTCGACCTCTTGCGGGTCGTCGGCCACGACTGGGGGCTTCTGAGCCTTCCAGATGTCCTTGGCCGCCTTCGCTGCGAGGTTGGGGTAGTCCTTCTTGATCTGGTCGAGGCCGCCCTTGATCTTGCGCATCGACTCGACGTCTTCGACCTCGCCCTTTTCGCAGGTCGCGATGATCAGGCGCTTCGTGCCGACCTGCGTGGTGTCGGTCTTCTTGCGGATCTGAATCAGCTGACCCGCCGCCATCTTGTCTTCGGCCTCTTTGTTTTCGAGCTCGAGGTCGACGTCGATGAACGTGCGCAGGCACTTGTTCTTGCAGAAGTAGCAGCGAGTGCTCTCGTCGCGCTTCTGGCGGTATTCGATGCCCGGGACCTTGTCGAGACCGATCCACTCGGTGCGGTGACCACGGCCGTACAGGCGGCGCGCTTCGATGGCGGCACCGATGGCGCCCGACTCACCGCAGTGTTTGTGCACGATGACCTCGGCCTCCATGCCCTTCGAGGTGAAGCGCTCTTGGATGAAGTCGACCTGCGACTTCACGGCGGCGAGGTTGTGCTGCGTCCCGCCCTGCAGGACGAACTTGGTGCCCAGCTTGGCCAGGTTCGGGATCTGAGAGACGTACAGCCAGATGTTCTTGGGCAGCACGTTGGCCAGGCCGGCCATGATCTCCTCGGGGCTCCAGCCTTGGCGCTGGAAGTCGACGATGTCGGACTGCATGAAGACCGCACAGCCGTAGCCGAACATCGGCATCGACTCGGCCTTGAACGCGACGTCGGCGTACTGGCGCACGTCGTAGCCGAACGTCTGCGCGGTGCCCTGCAGGAAGTAGCCGTTGCCCGCCGAGCACTGCGTGTTCAGCTTGAAGTCCTTCACCTTGCCGTTCTTCAAGATGATGATCTTGATGTCCTGGCCACCGACGTCGCAGACCACGTCCACGTCGTCGTAGAAGTGCAGCGCGCTCTCGCAGTGCGCCACCGTCTCCACGATGGCCGCGTCGGCCCGCAGCACGTCCTTGAGGATGTCCTTGGCATAGCCCGTGGTGCCGATGCCGAGGATCTCCAGCGTGGCGCCCGCGCTCTCGACCTGGCCCTGGAGGTCGGCGAACAGGTCCTTGGTGTCCTCGATCGGGTTGCCCTTGGACAGCTGGTAGACCTTGCAGATGATGTTGGCGTCTTCGTCGACCAACACGGCCTTGGACGAAGTCGACCCGCCGTCGATGCCCATGAAGGCCCGAACGACTTGGCCCTTTTCGAAGGTCGCCGGGGTGAACTTCTCGGGCTTGTACTTCTCCATGAAGCCCTCGAGCTCCGCGGAGTCCTTGGCCAGACCCGAACCGCCGGCTTTCTTCTTCTCCTCGTGGCGACCCACGTCGAGGTACCACTTGAGACCGTCGAGGCCCTTGTAGACGCCGACGTCGTCCTCTTCGGACTTGCCGAACTCGGCTGCACCCAGCGCGGCGTAGTACTGCGCGTTGTCGGGGACGATGATGAGGTCAGCCGGGTCGTCGCACGGCGGGAGCTCGATGCCTCGCTCTTCCCAGATCGGCGGAATGTTGGCCTTCCAGCAGTCCTTCATCCCTTTGATGTAGGTGTTCGGACCGCCCAGCAACATGACGTGCGGCATGAGCGTGTTGCCGCGGGTCAGCACCGAGAGGTTCTGCTGAATGATCGACTCGAACAGCGATGCGAGCAGCTCATCGGCGGGCACGCCCATCTTCTGCAGCGAGTTGATGTCGGTCTCGGCAAACACACCGCACTTGCCGGCGACCGGGTGCAGCTTCTTGCCGAAGTACTCCGCGTTGCACAGCTCCTCGGGCGGGAGCTTGAGCTTGGCGTTGATCTTGTCGATGACCGCCCCGGTGCCGCCGGCACACTTGTCGTTCATCGACGGGATCTTCTTCTTGCGACCCGACTCGGGGTCTTCTTTGAAGACGATGATCTTGGCGTCCTGGCCTCCGAGCTCGACCACCGAGTTGACTTCGGGGTGCAGCTTTTCGACCGCGAGCGAGACCGCGTTGACCTCCTGCACGAACTTGGCCCCGGTGAAGCGGCCAACGTTGGCGCCGCCCGAGCCGGTCATGAACAGGCGCGCGTTATCGGCGTTGACTCCGGCATCCTTTTCGATGTCGGCCAACATGTGCATGGCCTTTTCGGCCTGCTTGCTGTCGTGGCGGCGGTAGTCCTGCCAGACGATCTGGTCGGTAGCCTCTTCGATGACGACGGCCTTCACCGTGGTGGAGCCGAGGTCGAAACCGATGCGGAACTTCAGGTCGCTCATGAGTAGGTCCGTGTGGGGTTCTGGGGTGACACCCGTGTCACTGACACCCGTGTCAGTGAACTTCGACCGGGTTTTCGCACGGGCACGGGACCGGCGCAAGTTCCCGTTTTCGCCCCCGAGCCAGCGCTAGGTGCACGATTCCGAACGACTACTTGATAATTTAAATTTTAAAGTCAGAGTAGGAACGTAGCCATGACAGCCATCACGAACCAGCTCCTCTCCCGCAACGCGGCATACGCGAAAACCCATCAGCCACGGCCTCCATTGCCCACTCTGAACACAATCGTGCTCAGTTGCGTGGACGCCCGCATCGACCCGGCCCACATCCTCGGGCTCGCGCCGGGAGAGGCCGTCGTCCTGCGGAACGCGGGTGCTCGGGTCACCGACGCGGTCGAACAGGACATCGGCCTGCTCATCGCGATGGCGAGCGCGGCCCTGGGCCGCCCGGCCGCTCCGGAGATCGTGCTCATTCACCACACCCAGTGCGGCGTCGAGATGCTCTGCAGTCACGACACGGTGGGCAAGCTCAGCCGCGCGACCCAGATCCCCAGCACCGTGCTCGAGGCTCGCGCGATCGCGGACCACGAACAGAGTCTGAGGACCGACCTCGCTCGGCTGGCCGCATCGCCCCACGTGCCCGCGGGGATCACCGTGTCGGCCATGCGCTACGACCAAACGTACGGGCGGCTCGACCTGCTGTTCACGGAGGCGCTGTGACCCGGCGGCGTTCGAGTCCCCGGTTCCTGATCACCACAGGCAACGGTCGCACGGGGTCCGCGGCCGCCACAGAACTCCTGCGTGCAGGCCAGACGGTGCGCGTGCTCGTCTCTCGAGACGACGCTCGCGCGCAGGCGTGGCGAAGCAGAGGCGCCGAGGTGGTGGTCGGCAACATGTTCGACGTCCGCGACCTTCGCCGAGCGTTCGCCGACGTGCAGCGGGTCTACAGCTGTTCGCCGTTCGACCCTCGGCTGTTTCACGGCGCCATGCTGCAAGCACTCGTCGCCGAGGAAGCCGGCGTCGAGGTGGTCGCGCTGATGAGCGGCTGGAACCCGCACCCGACACACCCGTCGGTCCTGCAACGCGAACACTGGATGCTGAACAACTTCTACCGACGCCAGGCATTCGACGTCGTGCACATCAACCCGGGGCTGTTTGCCTTCACGTATCTGCTGGGGCTCGCGGCGGCGGAGCACATGGGCGTGCTGGCGTTGCCGTTCGGTGACGGCCTCAATGCTCCGCCGAGCAACGAAGACATCGGCGCAGTCGCAGCCCATGCCTTGATGAGCCCAGCCGCGTACCTCGGCCAGTGTCTGCGGCCCATGGGACCCAAACGTGTCCATCCCTCGGAGGTCGCCGTCGCGGTGGGGCGGGCGCTCGGACGGGAGGTGAAGTACCGGGCCGTCTCCGAACGGATGTTCGTCAAGTTCGCACGAGCACAAGGCTTTCCGCTGTTTCAGATCGCGCAGGTTCGGCACTACGCAGCCGAATGCCGAGCAGGAGCGTTCGCTCAGGAGCCGAACGACCACGTACTGCGGGTGACCCACCGCGCTCCGGAAGCACTCCGCTCCACGGTGCGACGTTATGTGGAGCAGCCCACGCACATCATGCCGGGCCTACGGAGGGGCTCGCTGCTCGGGGCTCTGGGCCTCGCAGTCCGGGCAGCGTTCACCCCTGCCCCGGACTTGAATGCATGGGAACGCTCCCGCGACTACCCGCTCATCGACGACGGATTGCTCGCACACCAAGCCCCGTCCTGGCAGGCCGCAGCCAACGCGGGGCAGCTCGTGCTCCAATCGGGCCCGCGCTACACTCCGAAAGGAGGCGTGTCTCCGACAGCCAACCCCGCATGAGCCGAAGCTACCGACTGCTCTGCCCAATCGCGCGCAGCCTCGACCGGGTCGGAGACCGCTGGACGTTGCTGATGCTGCGCGACCTGCATGCTGGCCCCATGCGCTTTGGGGACTTTCTGTCCGGCTTGCCCGGGGCCGCAAGCAATCTCGTCGCGTCGAGGCTGCAGAAGCTGCAAACCGATGGGTTGGTGTTGCAGACGGGCCAGCACTACACACTGACCGAGCTGGGCAGGCGAACCGAGCGAGTCCTGTGGGAGCTCGCACGGTTGGGTACGCACTTCGAACCGGGCGAAGAACTCAAGACGCCCGCGCACCTCCGACTCATCGCGGTCCCACTGCAAAACGCGCTGCGCCGAGTCGTCGATTCGAACACCGAGTTCGTCGCCGCGATGGTGCTCGACGGCGACCCGTTCTCCATCGACATCCGCCAGGGGCAGGTCGAAGTTCGCTACGGCCTCCCGGCGAACCCGGCCGTGGTCGTGACCACATCGTACGCACCGATGATGGCCGCCGTGTCCGGAGAGCTCGCCCTCGACCGCTACGTGCAAGACCACGTGCACATCGAAGGCCCCGACGAGGCGGCGACAGCCTTCGGCACGCTCATGGCACGGGTGCTCACCGAAGGCTTCGCCTAGCAGACCCTACAGCGCCTCCCGCGGCCCAACACTCACGACGTCTTGCAGCGACACGGCTGCGGCTGCACGCACCCAAGCCGACGAACGCGGACCGCTCGACAGGCGGACCTCGTCGACCCGACCGTCGAACCACCGCGTGATGTCGGCTTGCTCGTGCGGGGCTCCGATGCGAACGGAAATCCCTTCGTCCGACGTCGGTTGACCGCTGGCATCGAACGTCAGCGACGTCTTCAACAACACACCGTCGACCCAAAACTGCGGGTCCTCCCCGGGTGGCACGGCCACTGCGACGTGCGTCCACCCTTTCGGAGTCACGCTGCCGCTGTCGTACTGCAGCTCGCCCTCGGCCGTGCCGAGACTCAGCGAGAGCTGAAACTCGGTCCCATCGCCGTGAACGATGAGACTCCAGCCCGACGTTGGGTCGAGCGCGTTGGCCTTGTCGACCAAGCGGTGCCAACCGTTGGGCGCGCCGGGCTCGACCTCGATCATCGCTTCCACGGTGAAACCTTCGTCTCGAAGGTCGGCCAGCGCGGGGTGGGGCTGCGCCTCGAGAAACCCAGTTCCATCGAATGCTGCCGCACCATCGAACGGACCGTCGTCTGGCGTCGCACCAACGGTGTCGAGATGGTGCCCGTTGCCCGACGCATCCGGTTCGTCGGAGAGATGCCAAACCGCCAGGTAGCCGTCGTCCCAAACGGAGGACGGTGCCGACTTCGGAGGATTCGGGTTACCTCCGTAGGCCCACACCTCGACGGCGGTTTGGTCCATCACGTCGACCCCGACCCACACGACGGCCTCTTCCCGTTCCCACGGAACGTCCGCTCCCGCATCCGTCACGAACACGAGGCTCGAATCCTCCCGGAGTTCCGGGTCCAGCATGACGGGGACCGGGAGCCTCTCGATATCTCCGCCCAAGTCCATCGCAGCAACGGTCACGCGCTGACGAACGGCCCACGCCGAGTCCCACCAATCGGATGGGTCTGCGCCCGTCGTTGAAGCCGTCGTCGTCTCGGCCTCGCCGGTCGACGTCCCTGGCATCGCCCCCGTGTCCGTCGATGCGCCGCTGGTCGACGGCGTAGGCTCCGAGGTCGAGCTCGTCTGCATGCCCGAGCTTCCCGGCTCGGGCTCGACGGACACGCATTCCCCCGCGAGTTCCTTCGGCGCGTGTTGACCGTACCGACGACTCGACGGACACGAGTCGTCGTCAAAGCTGCAGTATCCGTCCGCCTCGCAGTAGCCCGCGAGCGAGTCGAGGGCACAGTCGCCGTCCTGCTCGCATTGAAACGTCGATGAGATGCCGCAACTCCCCAGCGCGACGACACAGGCGACGAGAATCGGAGCAGCGACCTTCATGATCCGCTCAACAGTAGCCGGCCCCTCATGACTCAGTCATCGGCAACATTGCCGACCCCATAGTGCGCCCGTTCGTGAGCGGTGAGCGGTTCCCAGGCGTCCGATGCACGCTCGAAGAACCCCAAGGGCACGACCTGCGTAAACGGAGCCCCACTCGAGTTGCGTGCCAGCACCCGTTCGCGCCGGACTGCACGCTCGGCATCGAGCACACGCATGACCCAGGGCAGCGCCTCGGTTTCGGCACGCGCAACGTAGTCGAGACGTTCTCGCTCGGTCAGCAGCCCGAGCTCCAAGTACGTCGACACGCCTGCGCGCACCAAGTCGACCGCGAGCGTCCACATCAAGCCTCGGCATCGTTCGCGGCGCTCCACGTACCAAACGAGCGGGTCCTCGGAGGGGCGCGCGTCGTCCCCGAACAATCGCACCATCCAGGTGTCGAGGTCCAAGAGCACGCCCGACTCCATCGCAATGCGCTGGCGCGCGAACGTGGTCTTGCCAGCGCCGACAGGGCCGACCAGTAGATGCAGCAGTCCATCGTCAGTCATCGTTCGTTCTCCTCCTGGCACGAGAAACGCCAACCCCCGAAAACGGGAGCTGGCGCGCTGTACTGCCATGGTCGACAACCGCCGAGGAGGCGTCAATCGTCTTGGGCCGGATTCTCCCAGGCCCGGCCACAGTCGTTTCGATCGAGAAACACACCGCACCCGCCGTACGTGTAGCTGCCGAGTCTCCAAGTCTGCAGGGCGCCGTTGGACACCCCAGACAGCATCAAGAACTGCGTCGCAGCCCCGGTACTCGCGGTGTAGGTCCACAGCAACTCGTCGGTGCCGTTCTGATCGACATCCACGACTCCCGCGAGCTCCAGGCCCTCCATGAAGATCCGTCCGCCGGGGCCCTCCTCGCACTGCTTGGCGCCTTTCTTGCCCAACGTGCGCACGACCGAAAGCTGGCCTTTCACACGGTTGCCCTTCATCGCGATGGCGAACTCCGACTGGCAGCGCGCCCGGGCGTTTTCCTCAGGCGACGCCTCGTCGGTGGGTTCGAGGCGTTGTTTCGGAGCAACGACGACGACACGGTCGACCCCGAGCCCGAACGACCCCTTCACTTCGCCCACAGCTACGAAGGGCTCCCCCTCCTGCTCGCCCGCCCACGTCGCCGCCTTGTCGGCGCCTGCAGTCGGCTCCGCGAGTCGGCGGTTGTCGATCCGCACATCGGGGGACGGGGCGCAGGTCTGGGTGGCCAGCCCGAACACGTTGTCTCCCCGCTTGGTCTGCAATCCAACCCGAACCCCCATCGGCCGGACGACGGCAGCATCCGTCTCCGAGACGCCGGCAGCTCCCATCACGAACACGGGAAGCGCCCCGGAAACCTCGTCGGTGTTCTTGTCGACGGCCTGCGCCGCAGTGGAGAGCGCGTCCTCGAGGTCTTCAGTGTCCAGCCACTGAGCCCGACCGGACATCTGCCCTCCACTGATCTCTCCCCACCGCGTCACCGCCGTCAGTTCCTCCACGTACGCGGTGCTCAGCCCGCGGTCACGCTTCTTGGCCAAGGTCGAGCAGGCGGTGGTCGAGCGCTCGCCCATCCCCACCTTGACCAGCTCCTTTTCGACGAGCTTCGGAGTCTCCTCCACAGCCTCTTCCGGCGTAGCCTCTTCCTCCGGGGCATCGGCCGCGGGGGCCGAGGCTTCGGGCACGGCCTCTGCGGGCGCCGTCGGAGCCTTCGTCCCGGAACAACCGATTGTCAGCAGGAGGAGTGTCGCAGTCGGGTAAGCCAGTTTCATGGTTCGCCAATGTACGCACGCAGGCACCCGGATATTCTCCGGTCCCTACATTGGCCGACCAATACGGGCTCCCCCGAGAGCCCGTAGCTTTCTTTGTGCGCAGCGGGACCGAAGCGTCAGTCGCCCAAGTCCCAGCGAGCACCCTTCGGCGTGTCCTCGATGACAACCCCTGCAGCCTGCAACACGTCGCGGATCATGTCCGACTTCGCGAAGTCCTTGGCCTTGCGAGCCTCGGCCCGCGCTTCGAGCATGCGATCGATGACCGCCTTGTAGGGCTCGGCCGCCTCACCACCGCCTGCCACCGGGAAACAATCCGCCGCCAGCTCCGGGTAGAGCGCTTCGTTCGGCATTTCGACGCCCAGCACGAACAGGTGACGCGTGAGGCAGCGGTACGCGGCGGCAATGCTCGCGATGTCCTCGCTCTTTTCGATGCCTGCGGCGTAGAGCTCGTTCACATAGTCGAATGCGGCGGCCGTCGCACGCGGGCACCCAATGTCATCGTCCATCGCTTCGATGAATCGCTGAATGAACTTGGCACTCGATTCCCCGAACTCGCCATAGACGAACGATTCTCGCTCCCGCGGGAACGCGTCGTCTTCCGAACGCAAGCTCGCATACCGTGCCGGCACGGGAATCGCTCGGGCGTCCTCGTCGACGGACGAAAGCCGCTCTTCGAGGATCTTGATCAGTCGGGTGATCTTCTTGAACCCCTCCGAGGAGGCGTCGATCAGATCGTCGGAGAACGCGAGCTTGGTGCGGTAGTGGGTGCTCGCGAAGAACCACCGGATCTCGTCGTAGCGGTGCGCGTCGAGCAGGTTGGGCACGCCGATCACGTTGCCGAGCGACTTGCTCATCTTCACGCCGCGCAGGTCGAGGTGCTCGGGGTGCATCCAGTAGCCGACCCAGGGCTTGTTGCAGCACAGAGCCTCGGACTGTGCGACCTCGTTCTCGTGGTGCGGGAACAGGTTGTCGATGGCCCCCCCGTGCACGTCGAAGTTGTCCCCGAGCATGACCGAGCTCATCGCCGAGCACTCGATGTGCCAGCCCGGCCGCCCCGACGGCCACCCTTCTTGCCCGGTTTGCCACTGAGGCTGGCCCTCTCCGCTGGGTTTCCACAAGGTAAAGTCGGCGGGGTGTTTCTTGCGGCCGATGTCTTCGGCGAGACGCCCGCTCGCGCCCGCTTGCTGACCGTCGAGCGTGTTGCCCGAAAGCTTGCCGTAGTTCTCGAAGCTCTGAACGTCGTAGAGCACCTCGCCGTCGACGACGTAGGCGTGCCCCTTGTCGAGCAGCTGCTTGACCATGTCGACCTGCGGGTCGATGAAGTCCGTCGCGCGGGTGTAGGCGGCGTAGTCCTTGATCCGAAGCGCGCGGCAATCGCGACGGAAGGCCGCGATCGACGACTCGGCCACATCGAGCCAGCCGTGCGTCTCGTCGGCCTTCTTCATGATGCGGTCGTCGATGTCCGTGTAGTTGATGACGCTCATCACGTGGAGCCCGCGGTACTCGAGATACCGACGGAACACGTCCCAGAAACAGTAGGTCCGCGCGTGCCCGATGTGCATCGGGGCGTAGACCGTCAGGCCACACGTGTAGATGCGGACGACGCCAGGGGTCTGCGGGACGAACCGATCGAGGTTCCGAGTGCGGGTGTTGTAGACGTGAAGGGCCACGATCGCTGGGGAGTCTGCCATGGCAACCCGGGCGGAGCGAGACCGCTCGGTCGCGCCCACTGCGCGGCCGCCTGACTCAGAACCCGTCGAACCAGGCCGCGGCGCGAGCCCGCAACGCACCGCCATCGGGCACCGACCGCCACACCGAAAACGGGTGCTCGGCGTGCGGTCCGACCCGCAGCCCCCACATCGACTCCGTCCCCGCCAAGGCTCGCCCGTAACGAAGATCGCCCAAGACGTTGGGTTCGTCGGGGTGGGCGGCGACCCAACCGTCGGTGAACCAGTCGAACGTTGCCAGGCCACGCTCCACCTCACCATCGCCTTGGGCCCACGTGGCATGGGCGGAGCGCGGCACGTGCTCGACCGAGCCTCCTTCCAGCGACGTGATGTCTCCCCACCATGGGACGTGCACCGCATCGACGTGGATCCGGCCATCCGCCAGATAGACCGTTCGCCACAACACGTTGGTGATCACCCCGGGGAACGCCTCGACCCGCTGCACGTCGTGGCCCCGGCTGGCCGCGAGCTGCTCGGCGTGCGCTCGTGCGCGGCCGTGCTGAAACCCGCCCCAGCCCATGTACAGAGCACACCACACCGCCGCGATCCAGACCGGCCGGATCCGTTCCTTCCACGCGCACAACCCCACCGCAAAACACAGCGGCACGGTGAAGAATGGATCGACGATTCCGATCCAGTTCCACGCCTCTCGCGAGTTGTCGAACGGCCACCACAGCTGGGTCCCGTAAGAGGTGAACGCGTCGAGCAGCGCGTGCGTGGCGTAGCCCACTGTGGTGGCGGCCACGATGAGCGCCCGCTTGGCCTTGGGCTTGCGCCACACGAACGGCAGGCCGCTGAGCACCCCGCCCACGGGCACAAAGGCCAGGCTGTGGGTGAAGTGGCGGTGATATGTCCAGGCGACCAGCGGGTCGTCACCGCTGCGGATCAGGATGTCGAGGTCCGCCGCCATGCCGCCCAACGCTCCGTAGACCCACGCCCGACGACCGAGCCGGCGGTGCAAGAAGAGCTGGGCCGCAGCCGCTCCGAGGGCGCCCTGTGTGACCGGATCCACCGCGCAGGAGAGTGATCCGCGCGAAGGACGGGGTCAACGAAACCCGGCGCATCACCCCACAAAAAGAGCTCCCGACTCGGCGGTTGCAGGAGGGCACCACACAACCGCCGCTTCGGGAGCAAACCCCGCGTCCAAGGGGACCGGGGGAACGACCAACATCACTCTTGGGGGGACACCAAGCACAACGAGCCGCCGCTCGTCCGCTTACACGTATCTCGACCCGAGAAGTGCCGGGTTGGATTCACATGAAGTGAAAAAGTTCCCCTGGTCGCCTCGGACTGAACATCGGTCTGGGGCTACAAGCAGCTCCCGAACAGCGGACCCACTTCGACGGACTGCTGCGAGATCGTGTGACTTCCGAAGAATCCATCGATGTAGGTGGAGTCCGCGACGTCGAACTCGGCCACGGGCGTCATCGTCTCGTCGTTGGTGACGCGCACCGTGCTCCCAGTCTGCAGGAAGTCGATTTCGATCGTGTAGTCGGTGTTGTCCAACCAGCCGACCGGGATCGAGCCCGCCGGGTCGAGCAGGAGCTCGGAGTTGGCCGTGTCGTTCGCGCAGTAGAGGTCCTCCATCGTCAGGTCCTCGAACGACGGAGCGAACACACGCTTCACGACCGCACCCGTCTCGAACACGCCCGAGGTGCAGGCCGCCCCGAACTGTCCCGAGCCCTGCTGCGATTGCTTCCACGCCAGGATGTAGAAGTGCGAGCTGTCCTGCGCACCCCAGACCAGTCCGGCGAAGTCGTCGTCGCTGGCGGTGTTGACCGCGAACGACCCGGTCAGGCGGGTGTTGGTGTACGCCACGCCTTCGCACAGGTGCAGACCGAGGTCGTTGTTGCCGGCCTCGACCGCCACGGTGCCCCCGTCGGTGTAGGTGATGCTCGCGTTGGGCGTCCCGTCGAGCAGGTCGCCTTGGTACAGCGTGCAGTTGTTCTGCAGGTTGAACGGGCTGTTGCTGATCACCACCACGCCCACGGCCGACGCCGTGTCCACACCGTCATCGGCCGTCACGACGTACGACGCGTAGTCGGTGGGTGTGATGTCCGTGGTGGCCGCGCCAGGGCTGACCACGGTGCCGTCGTCGGGTGTCCACGCGTACGTGTAGGGACCGCCGGTGCCTCCGTCGGCGACCGCGGTGAACGTCACGCTCCCGGTGTCCGCCGCGTCGCCGCATGCGTTGGGGGTGATGACGACGCTGAGCGGCTCGTTGCAGGCGTTGTCGGTGCAACCGCCGCTGATGCAGTCGTCCTCGTCCACGCAGGTTTCTCCGGGGTCGCAGGCTGGGCAAGCGTCGCCGCCACAGTCTACGTCGGTCTCCGTACCGTTGAGCACCCCGTCATCGCACGCGGGTGCGGAGCAGGTCTCGGCAACGAGGTCGCATACGCCAGACACGCAATCGTCGTTGCCCGAGCAGCCCTCGCCGGCCGGACATGCGTTGCAGTCCGGACCGCCGCAGTCGGTTCCCGTCTCGTTGCCGTTTTCGACCCCGTCGTCACACGTCGCAGCCGCGCAGGCTCCCCCATCGCAAACGCCCGAGGTGCAGTCACCGGGCACGGTGCAGCTCTGGCCATCGTCACAGGGCTGGCAAGACCCGCCACAATCGAGGTCGGTCTCGTCGCCGTTTTGAATGCCGTCGTCACAGGCCGAGGGCTGACACACCTCCATGAGGCACACCATCGAGGCGCAGTCGCCCGTGAACAGGCATGTCTGGCCGTCATCGCACGGCTCGCAGTCCGGGCCTCCGCAGTCCACGTCGCTCTCGCCCCCGTTGACGACACCGTCGTCACACGCAGGTGCTTCGCAAGCGCCCGCCGACGCGTCGCAGACCATCGACAAACAGTCGGAGTCGCCCGAACAGCCGCCTCCAGTGGGGCAACCGCCGCAGTCGGGGCCACCGCAGTCCGCACCCGTCTCGTTGCCGTTGAGCACACCATCGCTGCACGTCGGCGCTTCGCAGACCTCGGCCACGGGGTCGCAGGAGAGCGACACGCAGTCGGTGCCGGTCTCGCAGCCCTGGCCGTCATCGCAGGGGTCGCACGCGGCTCCACCGCAGTCGACGTCGGTCTCGCCCTGGTTGCGTACGCCGTCGTCACAGCTCGCATCGGCGCACGTCCCGGCGTCGCAGATCTCCGATGCACAGTCGTCCGCCTCCAGACAGGTCTCTCCACCGTCGCAAGGCGCACAAACATCGCCTCCGCAGTCGGTGTCGGTTTCATCGCCGTTGAGCACGCCGTCGTCGCAGCTCGCCGGCACACACTGGCCGCCATCGCAAACGCCAGAGATGCAGTCGGTCCCCATCACGCAGTTGCCCGGTGCGGGGCACGACGGACACTCGGGGCCGCCGCAGTCCACATCGGTCTCGTTGCCGTTGGGCGCTCCGTCGTCACACGTGGGCGCAGCGCAGGTCTCGGTCGAGACATCACAGACCAGCGACTCGCAGTCGAGCGCATCGGTGCAGGACTCGTCGGTCTCGCACGTCGATCCGCACGCACCCCCGCAGTCTTCGTCGGTCTCGGTCCCGTTGCGCACGCCGTCGTCGCAGGACGGGGGCTGGCACACGTCCGAGAGGCACACCATCGACGTGCAATCGTTGCTCAGCAGGCACGACTCACCGACATCACACGGGCCGCACTCGTCACCGCCACAGTCCACGTCGGACTCGTTGCCGTTGTGCAATCCGTCGCGGCAGCTCGCGTCGGTGCAGGTTCCGCCGTCGCATGCCGCGGATAGACAGTCGTCGGCGCCCTCACAGCCTTCCCCATCGTCGCAGGGTCCACACGAGGGACCGCCGCAGTCCACGTCGGTTTCCCCTTGGTCTTGAATGCCGTTGAGGCAGGACTCCGCCTCGCACACCTCCGAGACCGGGTCGCAATGCATCGACGTGCAGTCTTCGGCGACCTCGCAGCTCTGCCCGTCATCGCAGGCCTCACATTGTGGGCCACCGCAGTCCACGTCCGTCTCGGCTCCGTTGCGCACACCATCCGAGCACGACGCCTCGGTACACGTTCCGCCCTCACAGACCGTCGAGGCGCAGTCGGAGCCTTGCTCGCAGAGTTGCCCACCATCACACGGCGCACACTGTGGCCCGCCACAGTCCACGTCCGTCTCGGCGCCGTTCTGCTCACCGTCGGCGCAATGCGTCGGCACGCACAGGCCGTCATCACACACCGCCGAGGCACAGTCCTCACCGCTCGAGCACTGTCCGCCGTCGGAACAGGGCTCGCAATCGGGGCCGCCACAGTCGACGTCGGTCTCGTTGCCGTTGGGCGCACCGTCGTCACACGTGGGTGCAGCACACGCGCCTTCGGGATCGCAGACCAGCGCTTCGCAGTCGAGAAAGTCTTCACAGCTCGCGTCGATCGGGCACGTCGCACCGCACTCCCCACCGCAGTCGTCGTCCGACTCATCGGCGCCCTGCATTCCGTCGTCACACGACGAGGGCGGCTGGCACGTCCCGGAGTCGTCGCAGATCCCGGTCTCACAGTCGTCGCCCGCCTCGCAGCCTTGACCAATGCCGCACGCGTCCTCGCACGAACCGCCGCAGTCCACATCGGTTTCGTCGCCGTCCTGCATGCCGTTGACGCAGGTGTCATCGCCTTCGGTCTCCGAGACTCCGGTGGTCTCGGTGTCGCCGGACGTCGAGCCCCCACCGTCCTCCGCCGGACATCCGGCGGGGTCGTCCTGGAACAGCCCGTCGTCCAAGCAAGGGTCGACACAGCCGACGGGCACCACGAGAGTCAGCCAACCCAGAGCGCGAATCGCTTGCTTTCGCATCGTGGGGCGGCGTTGGAGCAAGAACCGGACCATTCCCGGCCGCGGGGACTGATGGGACCTTGGCCCGAAGCCTCCCGCAGCCCCATGCCCCGAACCGCCCTCCTGGGGCAGTTTGGGACCGAAAGCAGACGCGATGCTCGGGACGTGCGGAGGGCTACAGCGACCGCAGCTCTCGGTACAGGGCCACGCACACCATGATGATCACGCACGTGAACGGCACCGCCGTCGTCAGCACCGCGGCTTGCAGCGCCTCGAGCCCGCCCGCGAACACCAGCACGGCCGCAACAGCGCCTTCGAGCACCGCCCAGTACACCCGCTGAAAGACGGGCGGCTCTTCATTGCCACCCGAGGCGATCGTGTCGACGACGAGCGACGCGGAGTCCGACGAGGTGACGAAGAACAGGATGACGCACACCGTGCACAGGACGCTGGACAGCGTCGCCAACGGCAAACGATCCAGCATCGCGAAGATCGCGGTGGGCACACTCTCGGTCACCGCGGCCGCAACGCCGCCTTGGCCGAACACTTCCATGTGCAGCGCCGTGTCCCCGAACACGGTGAACCACACGAATCCGACCAGCGTCGGTGCGAGCAACACCCCAAGGAGGAACTCGCGAATCGTACGTCCCCGAGAGACACGCGCGATGAACATGCCCACGAAGGGCGCCCACGCGATCCACCACGACCAGTAGAACACCGTCCAGTTGGACAGCCAGCTCCGCGCCTGCGGTTGCTCGAAGCTTGCGGTCCAAAAGGAGTTCTGCGGCAAGTGCTGCAGGTAGGTGCCGATGTTTTCGACGAACGCGTTGAACAGGAACGCGGTCGGCCCGAGCAACAAGACGAACAACAGCAGAACCCCGGCGATGCCGAGGTTGATCTCGCTGAGCCGCTTGACGCCGGCGTCCAGTCCCGACACCACCGATAGGGTCGCGGCCGCGGTAATCGTGCCGATGATGATGAACTGCACCGAGCGGGACTCGGGCACACCAAACACATGGGCCAAGCCTGCATTGACCTGTGAGGCGCCGAATCCCAGCGAAGATGCCACGCCGAACAGAGTGGCCACGATGGCAAGCGCATCGACAGCATCACCGATGCGGCCGTGCACCTTGTCGCCGAGCAACGGATACAGCGCCGAACGAATCGACAGCGGCAATCCCTTGCGGAACGAGAAGTAGGCAAACGCCAGACCGATCAGCGCGTACACGGCCCACGGGTGGAGGCCCCAGTGAAAGAACGTGAGCCCCATCGCCTCTCGCGCGGAGTCCAGGCTGGCCGGACGCCCCACGGGCGGGGAAAGGTAGTGCTGGATCGGCTCGGCCACCCCGAAGAACAGCAGGCCGATGCCCATGCCCGCCGAGAACAGCATCGCGAACCAACTGGGCGTACTGAACTCCGGTCGAGAGTCGTCGGCGCCCAGTCGTAGGTCCCCATAGGGGCTCAGCGCCAGCCATGTGGCGAACGCCAAGAACCCCGTCATCGCGAGGATGTAGAACCATCCGAAGCGCTGCACGACGCCGGTCTGAATCGTCTGAAACAGCTCCCCTACGTCCTGGGTGGCAATGGCCGCCGCCGCGACCATCGAAACGATCACGACGTTCGCACCCCAGAATACGTAGGGGTTCACATCCAGCAGGCCGCCGGTTTTCTTTTCACTCATGGTTTTACGATCGTGAAGAAGCCCCACGCGAGATGGCCGCGTTGGCCCCCGTCGACCCAGTGCCCAAGACCGACGAGCATGCGATCGATGTAGCCCGGGTCGACCCCCGCTTCGAGCAACTCGCTCCGGCGCGCCATCGTCTCTTTGCGCACGGCGTCGTAGTGATGAACGAGCTGGTCCGTGCGGTCGTCGAAGGCTTCGAAGCCCAGACCCGCCGCTTCGGCATGAGCACGGTAGGTTGCAACCGAACCGAGGGACGAGAGGTGAATGCGAGCCAGAATCGGATCGAGCACACCGTCGGGGCAGTCGTCGGATTGCATCGGGTCGGAGAACACGAAGACTCCCCCCGGACGTAGCGCTCGCGCGACCTCATGAAAGACCCGCTGTCGGTCGGAGCTGTGCAAGATCGCGTCCTGGGACCACGCGGCAGCGTAGCCACCGTCATCGACGGGTAGCGTTTCGAAGCTGGCGTCGTGCACGGCGATCCGCGACGACAGCCCCGCAGCATCGTTGAGCCGGCGGGCGCGTTCGTTCTCCACCTCGGACACGTTGATTGCGTCGACGTTGACCTCGAAGCGCTGCGCGAGATAACGCGCGCCCCCGCAGTACCCCGACCCCAGGTCCAGCAGCCGCTCGCCGACCTGCAACCGCGGCAGCTTGTCGGCAAGTGTCGCCACCGTACGCCGACTCGCCTGAGCGATCGGGTCATCCTCACCCGTGTACAAGCCGATGTGGATGTCCTCCCCACCCCAGATCGTGGAGTAGAACGTCTCGGCGTCTTGGCTGTTGTAGTAGCTGCGAGCAACGTCTGCACCGGACTCGGTCATGACGCCCCCTCTTCGCGATACTGCTTCTCGGCCACGTGAATGAAGAAGTCGGGTTGCTCGTCGCGGTAGGTCTCTTGAAAGTCGCCGTAGGTCTCAATCCGCTGGAACCCAACCTCGTGCATCAAGCGACGGGTGTAGTCCTTGCGCAGCGGATACATGTTGAGATGGAACTCCGATCCATCGGGAAACCCGTAGGCGAACCGCGCGAGTCCTTCGTCGACGTGCTCGGGACGCACGGAGATGTCGTCCCCGCAGTAGTAGTAGGTGTGGGCGCTCGAGTACCCGTGGTCGAGGATCGCGTCGTAGTTGCGCTGATCCAGAATCAGCACGCCGTCGTGCCGTAGGGCCGAGTAGAACTCGGCGAGCGTCTTGCGTCTGTCGTTCTCGCTGAACAGGTGGGTGAACGAGTTTCCCGCGCACACGACGGCGTCGAACCGGCCGTGCAACGTACGATTCAGCCAGCGCCAGTCGGCTTGCGCGGTGCGCATGACCAAGCCTCGCTGCTTCGCGTTCTCGAACGCCCGATAGAGCATCTCCGCGCTACCGTCGCAGCTGACGACGTCGAATCCTGCCTCGAGCAGCCGCACCGAGTGAAACCCGGTCCCCGTTGCCACATCGAGCACCTTCTTGGCCCCCCGCTTGCGCAACTCCTCGATGAAGAACGCGCCTTCGCTCTGCGCGCGGCGGTCCCAGTCGATGAGCTGGTCCCACTTCTGCACGAACGCATGCACGTACTCCTGCTTGTAGTGGTCGGATTCGCGCACCTCCAATGGGGCATCACCGAAGTCTTGGGTGCTCACGGTGCCGTTGTTTACGACGCGAATATTTTTCTTTCAAATGATTTCGATTCAAACTTTCTTGGCGCTGTCACGGTCGGGCCCCTGTAGTCCATCCTTCGGGCAGATGGAAAGCACGGTCGAGGATCGAGTGCTCCGCTCACTCCGTCGCATCATGCGAGCGATCGATCTGCACAGCCGCCAGCTCGAAAGCCAGTTCGGGCTGACGGGACCACAGTTGGTGTGCCTTCGCGTCATCCACCAAGAGGGACCGCTTCAGCCCTCCGAGTTGGCACGCAAGGTCGACCTCTCGCAAGGCACGGTCAGTGGAATCATCGACCGACTGGCGCGACGTCAGTATGTGTCCCGCCGCCGCGGAACGAAGGACCGCCGCCGAGTCACCCTTTCGATCCTTCCGGCAGGGCGGGACTTGCTGACCGATGCCCCATCCCCGCTGCAGACCCGCTTTGCAGAACGACTCGCCGCGCTCCCGGGCGCAAACCAACAAGTCATCGCCACCATGCTGGAGCAGATCGTCCGAATGATGGATGCCGAGGACCTCGATGCTGCGCCGGTCCTCACCGCGGGTGACCCCTCTCGTCCCCCCGATGTGCGAGCGACCGAACAGCTCGAAGATCGCAACTCCGAGCAGGAGCAATGAACACAAAGAAGGCCGCACGTCCTGGCTGGACGGCGGCCTTCCTCTCACGGGTGAGGCGCGAACGCTACTCGGCGGCGTTGGCCGCTTGGGCCTGCGCAAATCCGGGCGCGATGCCTTCGGCCTTCATGCGCTCGGCGAGGTGCTTGGCGAACGCGGCACCCGTGCCGACGATGCCGTCGTAGTGCGGCACGGCGTACAGAGGCTTGCGAACCTCGGGGGTGGCGCGCTGGTAGGCACGCAGGTCGTCCAGGCTGTAGCCGGACTCGGCGACCACGGCCTTGAACTCGGACTTGGCTTTGGCCTTGGCTTCGCCCAGTGCCATCTGCACGCGGCTATGTGCGTTGATCTCCCCTTCGCCCGAGGTCTCGATGGGCAGGTAGATCATGTCCTTGAAGTGGTTGATGACCGCCGACTGAGCACCGTCGGACTGGGTGCTGGGCATGCAACCGAACGGCTTGAGCGACAGCACCATGTGGGCGAGTCCTTTGACCGTGTAGTAGATGTTCTTGGCGACCTCGAGGTGGCCTTCGCCGCCTTCCGAACGCGTGTGATAGAACTCGTGCGCGAGACGCTCCATCTCGAACATGTCGACGATCTCGTGGGTGGTGCCACCCAGAGCCGTACGCAGGCGGTCATACTCGCGGCGGTAGATCTTGTCGGCCACGAACATCGCGGCGCGCTTCTTGAAGTACGTCGCTTCGAGTGAAGCCCGCTTCTTGACCTCCCACCACTTGAGCTCTTGCTCGGCCTCGTCGATGCGACGGCGGTCGGCGGCTTTGATCTTTTCCTGCCACAGCAGGTAGGTGAGCCAGGTGGCGATCGGCTCGGTGATGATCTCGGCGCCCTCGGCTTGAAGGAACCGGAACATGTTGAAGTTGCCGTCGCCTTCGGTGGTCTGCGCCCAGAACTCGCCGGTCACCTTGACCACGGGCTTGGGCTGCAGGCGGTCGAGCTCGACCTCGTTCATGCGACGGGCGACTTCTTCGAGCGGCGCGGTGTAGTCGGCCGAGGTCACCATGTCGACGAACTTGACCAGCAGGTCGGCCGTGTCGAGCGCTCCGCTTTCCCGTTGCTCGAGGAACGAACGCAGGCGGCCCTGAACCTCGGCGGGCTCCTTCTGCTGAATCGCTTCACCGAGGAACTGCAGCGCTTGGGCAAGCACTTCGTCGGTCTCGCCCGGCTTCACCTCGTAGGCACGCACCTGGTTGGAGAACTCGTTGAGGAGGTCTCCCATGTTGATGCAGTTGACCAACCCCATGAAGAAGTCGGGGTTGAGGTTGAGGCCCGCCTCGACGTCGGCCTGCTTGAGCCCGCCCTTTTGCTGGAACAGCAGGACGCGGAAGCCGTCGAAGCCCGCGTTGCGCAGGGCGAGGCGGTACTCGGCCTCGTACATGCCGAAGCGGCACGGTCCGCAGGCACCGGCGGTGATGAAGAAGTAGCGGTCCTTGATCTCCTCGACCGACATGCCTTTGTCGTCGCGAAGGTGCTCGAGGTACTGCACGAGGTTGCCCACGGTGAAGTACGTGGGGTTGCACTGACCGTTGTTGCCGTACTCCTTGCCCGCCTGGAACGCGTCGGTGTTGGGCGTGGGAAGAACGTCGGTGTTGTAGCCGAGGTTCTCGAAGTGGCACTTGATCAGGTACTCGTGGCGGAAGGTGAATCCGCCGAAGAGCAGCGTGGTGCGCTCTCTCTGGTCGGCCGTGAAGTCGTGCTCGACCGGGCGCTGAAACTGCAGGTTGACCGATTGAAAGCTGACGCCTTCTTCTTCGGACAGGGCTTTGCGCTTCTCGTCGAGCAGCTGCTGCACGGCAGGCTGCTGGATCACGGTCAGGAGTTGAGTACGGTGCTCGGTCGTCGTGGCCATCGCGGTTCTCGTCGGCAGAGGCGGTCTCGAAGGTGGTGGTCACGCGGTTTGCGCCGGTGACACGCCTGTCACTGACACCCGTGTCAGTGAACTTGCGGGCAAAGTTCGCACGCGGGATTCACGACAGCAAGGAAAAAGCGAGCCGGAGGGCGACATGTCCCACCTACACGGCAACTCCCTGAAACCACAACGACAAACGGCTCCGAGGCAGTGCCTTCGGAGCCGCGAATCGGCGAGGACGGCCGAGATCCCTCAGCCTTGAAGCTGCGGCGAGGCGATGCCCTCGATCTGCGGGATGCGCGTCTTGAGCCGTCGCTCGATGCCCTGGCGAAGCGTGGCCTGGGAGCTGGGGCAGCCGACGCAGTTCCCGGTGAGTTGCACGTGGACCACGTTGCCCTGCACGTCGAGCAACTCGATGTCGCCGCCATCGGCCTGGACCATTGGACGGCACTCGTCGAGCACCTCGTTGACCCGTGCCACCAGGGCGTCGCCCTCGAGCGGCTCTTCGGAGATTGCGTCGCCGAGCTCGAGCAGGTCCTCGAACGGCGAACGCTCTTTGCCCACCACCGCGAGGCTGACCTTCTTCGGCTTGCGTCCGGCCTTGGCCGCGTCGGCGGCTTCGCGTGCAGCCTCGGCCCGAGCCTTGGCCAGCTCGGCATCGGCTTCGGCCCGGCGTGCCGCGAGTTCGGCTTCGGCCGCGGCGTGCTCGGAGCTCTCGATCCGTTCTTTCAACGCACCCGACAGGTCGAGCTCGCGGAGTTCGTCGTAGCCCCCGATCGCTTCACCGCGCACGAAGATCTGCGGCGTGGTCTTGCTGCCCGTGACGATCTTGAGCCAGCCGAGCGTGGGCTCGTCACCCTTGATGTCGATCTGCTCGAACGTGATTTCGCGTTCGGCGAGCAGGTCGAGCGCGGCGCGAGCGTAGGGGCATCCACGCTTGTAGAACACCTTCACCGGGGCATCGACTTGCGGTGCCGCGGCCTCGGTGGAGTCGGCATCTTCCTGCTCCTGAATGATGCCCTTTTCGATCTGAAACTTGCGCAGCTTCTTCTGATCGGACTCCCACATCGGGCGTTCGGCATGGCCTCCGGACCACGCAGGCAGGGGGGCATCGCGAGCAACACGGTCGAGCCCCACGACGGAGCGCGCCTGGTCGAGCGCCGATGCGGCGACGCGCACGGGCGAGCGCCCGGACCCTTTGCCCCGCTCCACGATGGCGTCGAGGGACTGCACGGTGACACGACGAACGAGTCGGCCCAACATGGCCCGAGCCGTAGCCCGACCGGTCTCGGCCGTCAAGCAAGCGACCGCGTGCACCGTCATGGAGGCGCGTTCACGCGCACGCCATCGGACGTACGCAACCTCTATAGCCCAAGGCTCGCCGCCCGCAGCGCAGGTCCCGGCGCGGCGACTGCCAAGACGCGCGTTCGCGGGGAACCGGTCGCAGAGCTCAGGTCAGATCGCCGTTGGGCACCGCAAATCCGAGCGCCTTCAACCCCTCGGGGCCGACCTTGTCCAGGTAGTGGCGCGCGCAGACGGGCGCATAGGTTTCATCGCCGAGCATGATCTGATCGCCCTCGACCACGGCCGCGTCCCCGCTCATGCGCAGGTTGAACACGGCTTTGCGATCGCAGAACTGACAGGTGACCTTGACCTCTTCGATCGTGTCGGCCAGCTCGAGCAACCGCTGCGCGCCAGGAAAACAGCGCGTCTGAAAGTCGGTCCGCAGCCCATAACAGATGACCGGAACACCGCGGGTCAAGGTGAGGATGCGAAGCTGCTCGATCACCGACGGTGAAAGGAACTGCGCCTCGTCGGCCAACACGCAATCGAGGTTGTCGAACGCCGACGCTTCGAACACGGTGTCCGCGTTGACCAGCATGTCGGCCTCGGCCTGGAGCCCCGACCGCGACACGATGTGCCCCTTGCCGAACCGGTCGTCGAACGCCGGCTTGATCAGCATCACGCGTTTGCCCTGCTTGCGATAGTTGTGGGCGACCGCGAGCAGGTTCAGCGTCTTGGCGCTGTCCATCGTGCCGTACCGAAAGTAGAGCTTCGCCATGGCGTGGCGGACGCTAACACGCCCACCCCGGACGTTCTGTCGGTAGCGCACGGCCCGAGTGCCGTTTTGTCGCGCCGTTCGGTCTCGGTGTCGTGATCTTCCCGAGCTTCGTGACGGCACGCCATCTGCAAGGTTCGCAGTCCATGCTGGTGCATGGACTTCTCGACCTCGTCGTGGCCCAAAACGCAGATGCACTCGTCTTGGTGCCGGAGCGTCCCCCTACGCTGCTTCGGGCGGGGGCCGACGTCCCGCTGAGCATGCCGCCGCTGGCCCCGGAGCTGTTCGACGAGCTGCGCGGCGAACTCGAAGGCGAGTCCAGCGTGGAGGTCGGGGGTCTGCGATTCGAGATCTCCTCCGAGGGCGGGCGCATCGTGCTGCGCAGACCCAGCCCCACGCAGTCCGCAGCCCCCACGCCTGCCCCGGCCCCTCCCCCCGCCGTCGCGGCACCGCGCGAGACCGCGAGCGAGTTCGATGCATGGATGGCCGAGGCCGCCCGGGTGGACGCCTCCGACGTGTTCTTCAGCGCCGGCCGAGTCCCATTCGTCCGGCGCGGCGGCGAGGTCGTCCCACTCGCCTCGTCCGTCGTCGACCCCGAAGCGCTGCGAACGTTCGCGGCCTCGCTGATGAGCGAGCACGACCTGATGCGGCTGAAGGACCACGGCAGCGCCGACGCGGGGTGGCAGTGCGGGACGACGCGCTACCGCGTGCACGCCTTCGAGCAGCACGACGGCCTCTCTTTGGCCCTGCGACCGATCCGCACCGACGCTCAGCCCCTGCACGCGCTTGGCTTGCCCGAGTCGTTTCACCGCCTCACCCAGTACCGCAACGGATTGGTGCTGATGACAGGCACCGCGGGTTCGGGAAAGTCGACCACGCTGGTCGCCCTGCTCGACCGACTGTGCCGCACCAGCGCCAAGCACATCGTCACGCTCGAAGACCCGATCGAGCATCGGTTCTCGTCCCAGACCGCGCTGGTGCATCAACGCGAGGTCGGCACTCACGTCTCGAGTTTTGCGGAGGGACTGCGGGCGGCCATGCGCGAAGCGCCGGACGTGATCCTGCTGGGCGAGCTGCGGGACCGGGAGACCATTGCCGCGGCCCTGACCGCCGCGGAGACCGGCCACCTCGTGTTGTCGACGTTGCACTGCGCCGACTCGGCCACGGCCGTCGACCGCATCGTCGACGTGTTCGAGGAGCATCGCCACACGCAGGTCCGCACCCAACTCGCGTCGGTCCTGCGCGCGGTGGTCTCGCAGACCCTGCTCGTCTCGACACGGCCACCGCGGCGGGTGCCCGCCTACGAGCTGCTGCTCGTGAACACGGCCGTCGCTTCCAAGATCCGCGAACGCCGGGGCCATCAGCTTCGTAGCGAGCTGCACCCGGGACGTACGGAAGGCATGATTCCGCTGGAGGTCTCGCTGGACCTGCTGCTCGAACGCGGAGAGATCACCCCAGAGCAAGCGCGGCAGGTCGCGCCCAACCCGAGCTTGTTGCAGAACGCGTGAAGCCCTACTCCCGTGGGGTGTCGGGGTCGGCACTCCACTCCGACCAGCTTCCATCGTAGAGGCGCACGTCTTCGTACCCGGCCCGCTGCAGCAGAGCCCAACTCACCGCCGCCCGGGACCCGGTCTGGCAGTACACGACCAACGTCGAGGCCTCGGGCTCGCCATGCAGCGCTCGCACGTCGGTGCTGCTGCGAAACGATCCGTCCGCGTTCTTGTTGGTGGACCAGTCCACGTTGCGTGCGCCGGGAATGTGCCCCGCGGCGTACTCCCCCGCGGAGCGCACATCGAAGACCTGCACCGACGCGTCGTCGAGGTGCGCGAGCATCCACGCCTTGTCGACACGAAGCTCCTCCCGTGTTTCCCCGGCTTCGTACGCGCCGGGGGCGGGCCCGGTGCCCGACGCGACGGGCAGGCCCTGCTCCGCGTAGGCTCGCATGCCGCCGTCGAGCAACACCACGTCGCCGCGGTGACCGTAGTAGCGCAGCGTCCACGCGATGCGGGCCGGGTCGGTCCCGTTGTCGTCGGCGGTGACGACCACGGTGTCGTCGGGATGCAGTCCCGCGGCCGCGAATGCCTGCCATGCATCTTCGCGAGGTGCGACTTGGCCATCGACGCCATCGACCGCGGCCCTGAGCGCGGCCGCCGAGATGGGACACGCGCCCTCGACGTGACCCGACGCGAAGGCATCCGTGCTCCTCGAGTCCAGCACGTGGTCGGCCACCTCGGCGAGCTCCGCCGGCTCGATCGTGCGCACGACACCGACCGCCTCGACCCCCTCGCCCGACGCTGTGTTGTCGTCGCACGCGACGAGGCCACCGGCCAGACACAAGACCCACGCGATTCGCGGTCGCAGTCGCATGGCCCGAACTACGCGCGGATCCCGGCGCACGTTACGGCGCGACGAAATGCGGCGTTGCAAGCCACCACAGCGTTGCGAACCACGTCCGACGCAGCGCCGAAATCACAGCGTTTTTCGCAGGCGTCGAGCGGCACCCCGAATGCAGAAACAATCCACCGGACGGCAACCGCATGAGCAGCATCGCGACCACCTTGGCCCTCATCTCCGTGACGCTCGCACCCGAGGCGGTAGCGGCACCCCAGCCTGCTCCCGCCGAAGCGGCCCCCGCCGAGGCCGCCCCGGTCGCACCACAACCCGCCGCCCCCCAAACCACGGTGGCTCCGGTGGCCGCACCTGCGCCCGCTCCCGCCCCCGCGGCAACGCCCGCCCCTGCGGCGGCTCCCACCCCGGCTCCCGCTGCCCCCGCCGCCCAGCCCCGGGTCAGCCCTCCCATGGTCTTACCGCCACCGACCACTCCAGCGCACTGGGAGCCCGCCCGTCCCGACGCGCTGAGCGGCCGATGGCTCGTCTTCTCCAGCGTGGGGCTCGGCGCCGCGAGCTGGGGTCTCACCTTCGCCCAGATGGGCCTGCTCCGCGGGTGCTCGGCACGGCTCGACGGGGACCTCGAGATCTCCGCCGACAACTGTCTGTACCGCGACTCCAGCATGGCCGCCCTCGGCGGCGTGCGGGCGCTGGTCAACGTCACCAACTGGGGCGTTGCGGGTACCGCCGGCGCGATCAAGGGCAACTACGACGCCATCGACCACGTCTGGGCCGGGCGCGCCCCACGACGCAGTGGCTTGTGGATCGGCGGCGGCATCGGGCTGGCGCTAGCGGGCATCACCACCGGAGCCTTGGCAGCGAGTTTCACCTTCGGCGACGCGGGCTGCTCCGACGGCACCTGCACCCGCAACCTGTCCGGCTACCTCATCGCCACCCAAGCCGCGCAGAGCATGTTCACGGCGGGCGTCGGCATGGCCTCCTACGGCATGGTCTACCGCTACGAGTACAACGACAACCACGCCTACAAGAACCGTTTGTCGACGCTGCGCGCCAGCCCGACGGTCACCGCCAACTTCGCCGGCGCGTCGGTCTCCGGCCGGTTCTGAGCGCCCTCGGGACGGGCCTGCCGAGCCTGGCGTTCGGTGCCGATTTCCGACCCGCAGGGCGATTGCGTCGGGTGTGCGGGACTGAAACACTCGCCGGCGAATGGACCAAGCGACCGCCCAACGAGAAGCCGCGTCGATCCTCGCTCAGGCCGATGGCCTCAGCGCCGACGATGCGACCGCGATGATTCGACGCTACTTCGCGCCGAACTACTCGATCATTCTCGACGACCCGGTCGTGAAGGCGGAGGGTCCCTGGCTCTACACACGCGACGGCAAGAAAGTGTTCGACGGTGTGGCCGCATACTCGGCGGCCAACTTGGGACACGGACACCCGCTGGTGCGAGAGGTCCTCAAGGGTTTCCTCGACGCCCAGCAACCGACGGTGCTCGGCCGCTTCCTCGGCAACCCGTACATGGGATTGTTCGGCAAGAAGATCTGCGAGATGTCGGGCTACGAACGCTTCCTTCCCGCCAACGGCGGCGTGGAGGGACCCGAGGCCGCCATCAAGCTGGCGCGCCGTTGGGCGCACACGGTCAAAGGGGTCGAGGGCACCGCCGAGATCCTCTACGCCGAGGGTTGCTTTCACGGCCGCACCACCACCGTCACCCAGATGTTCGGAGACGACGAGCCCGAGGCCAAAGAAGGGTTCGGACCCTGGACGCCCGGCTTCAGCCGCATCCCGTTCAACGACCTCGCGGCTCTGGAAGCGGCGATCACCGACACCACGGCCGCTGTCCTCATCGAACCCATCCAGGGCGAAGGCGGCATCAACGTGCCCGACGACGGCTACCTCAGCGCGGTGGTCAAGCTCTGCAAGGAGCGCAACGTGCTGGCGATCTTCGACGAGGTTCAGACCGGCTGGGCTCGCACCGGCAAGATGTTCTGCTGGATGCACGAAGGCGAAGCCGCCCGCCCCGACATCATGGCGATCGGCAAGTCGGTCAGCGGTGGGTACGCCCCGGTCGCCGGCATTCTCGCCAACAACGATCTGATGGAACTGATGGATGCGGGCTCGCACGGCAGCACGTTCGGTGGCTGCCCGATCAGCAGCGCCATCGGCTACGCCTCGCTCGTCGCAATCGAGCAGGAAGATCTCGTTGCCCAAGCCCAGGAGAAGGGCGCGTACGTTTTCGAGCGCCTGCAGGCCATCGCCGCCAAGTCGCCCCGAATTGAAACAGTGCGCGGCCGCGGCTTGATGTTCGGGATCGAGGTCACCAAGGAAGATCCCGACGCGAACGCGTTCTCCAAGAAGCTGTTGAAGCTCGGCGCCATCATCAAAGGCACGCACCGCTGGGTTCTGCGGTTCACCCCGCCGGTCGTCGCAACGCGCGAGGATCTCGACCATGTGCTGGGTCTGATCGAGCAGGCCTTCACGGAGAACTGAGCTCCGGGGCCGGGTGACGCGGACGCCCGTCCCAAGGTGGGCCAAACCCTGGTCTCGGGACGGGCGCTTCATTATTCGGACCATCGTGGAACCCAAGCTGCGACTCGTCGACGGCGATGATGTGTCGGCCACGACGGACTCGACGACCACTCCGCCCGAAGAACCGTCCGGGCCTCCACCTCCGGACCTCTCCGACGACTCGCTGCTGTTCGGCAACGCGCTCGACGTCGTGCCGTTCCCCTGCTTGCGGGTGAACGACCAAGGTGTCGTCGTCGCGCTGAACACCGCCGCGGCCGAGTTCCTGGGCATCAACCCGACGCGACGCATGACGTGCGTGATGTCGGCGTTCCTCGCCCCCGGCCACGCGACGGCGTTCTTCCAGTTCCTCGGTCGCATCGTTCGCACCCAGCAAGACCAGCGCTGCACGATTCCGGTGCGCTCGCAGACCGGAGCCGAGCGCGTGGTCCAGTTCGACGCGCGCCGCGAGAACGAAGGCACCACCTTGCTGAGCCTGATCGACGTCTCCGAACGCGAGTATGCGCTCACCCGCCTTCGCGGCTCGGAACAACGCCTGCGCTCGCTGCTCGAGGCGCTGCCCGACGCGGTGTTCGTCATCGACGAGGGCACGATCGTGCACTGCAACCCCGCGGCCTACCGCATCGCGGCAATGCCCCCGGTGGGACGTTCGTTCGCGTCGTTGCTCGAGCCCGAGCAGTGCCCCGTCCTCACGCGTTCGCTCGGCACCCCGCACGAGCCCGAACGCCACGAGCTGTGTTTCGGCACCACCGAGGGCCCCGCCCGTACGGTGGAAACCCTTTGGATGCCGATCGAGTTCGAAGGTCGGCTGGCGCACCTGTGCGTCGCCCGTGACCGCACCGAGCAGCGCCGCCTCGAAGCCAAGATGGCCCACGCCGACCGCCTGGCGACCGTGGGCGTGTTGGCCCAAGGCGTCGCGCACGAGCTCAACAACCCGCTGACCTTCGTCACGATGAACGTGCGCGAGCTAGTCGACGTGCTCGAATCGGAGAAGCCGATCGACCCGCTGCTCCGAGACGAGCTTGCCGAGTCTGCCCGCGAAGCCGCCGACGGTGCCCGCCGCATGGCTCGCATCGTGTCCGACCTGCAGGGGTTGGCGCGGGTCGACGACGAGCCCACCGCGATGGACCTCAACCGGGTGGTGGAACGCTGCCTGGTGCTCGCCAAGGCGCAGATGCGTTCACGCGTTCGCGTTCACACCTCGCTCGGTGAGCTGCCGCCCGTACACGGCGACGAAGGTCGCATGACCCAAGTCGTCCTCAACCTGCTCATCAACGCCGTGCAAGCGTTGCCCGACCACAGCGGCAACATCTGGGTCGAGACCCGGCTGCAGGGGCACGACGCGGTGCTCGAAGTCCGAGACGATGGCCCGGGGTTTGCCCCCCACGTGCGCGATCGCGTGTTCGAACCCTTCGTCACCACAAAACCGGTAGGCGATGGAACCGGCTTGGGATTGTTCGTCTGCCACCAATACGTCAGCGAATGTGGCGGAACCCTCGAAGCGCTCGACGCCTCCGAAGGCGGAGCTCGCCTACGCATCAAGCTTCATGTCGCGACGTCCCCCGAGCGCCCCAAGCTTCCCGAGTCGTCCGCGTCCCCGGTCTCGAGCGAGCGCCCGCGCCTGCTCATCATCGATGACGAGCCGATCATTCGCGAATCTCTCGCGCGCAAACTCTCCCCTTCGGTCGATGTCGACATCGCTGGAAATGCGGAGGCTGCCCTCGAACTCATTCGAGACGGGGCAGAGTTCGACATCATCCTCTGTGACCTGATGATGCCTGGACGCGGCGGTCGGTGGCTCTACAAAGCACTGCAAACAGAGTTTCCCGGCATACTGAGAGCATTCTGCGTAATGACGGGCGGCGCGGTGGAGCGCGAGGATGCACGCTTCCTCAGCGACAACGCGCCCCCCCTGCTACGAAAGCCGTTCTCGACCACGGACGTCGCCACCTTCGTGCGCGCCCGCCTCGAGGCGACCAAGAGCGGCGATTGAATCGCCACCGACGGAGCCGTTGGGTATCATCGGCTCCTCATGCCGCGCCGCGCCACGATCCTCCTCGTCGACGATGACGATGCAGATCTGATGATCGCGGCACGGCGGTTGCGCGGAGCCTCGGCAGACCGATACCGGCTTCTGCAGGCGAGCAATCTCGACGAGGCGATCTCCACCCTCCGGGTCAGCCGTGTCGACGCCGTATTGCTCGACCTCAACTTGGGTTCGAGCGCCGGGCCCGAGACGGTGTCCAAGCTTCGGGCGGCCAACGACACCACGCTCATCATCGCGACCACTGGCCACACCACGCCGCAGCTCGAGCGCGCGTGCTTGGAGGCGGGCGCCGACCAGTTTCTGGACAAGTCGGCGTTCAGCGATGGGGAGATGCTCAAGCACTGCGTCGAGTTCGCGCTGCGTCGACCTCGAGCCAAGGGCCCGAGCTTAGCCAGCCAGCTTCGCGCCCTGCTGTCCGAGACCGACCCCGACGCCGCCACCGACGACGTCCTCGACGGACTGGGCAACCTGTTGCCCGGCCGCCTGAAAGCCGTCGCCCGGCAACTCGCCGAGCAAGGCCGAGCGCCCACTGCGGTCTTCGCCGAGTTTCTGGATGAAGCGGGCTCCGCCAAAGACCCCTCGCTCACCCTCGGCGCACTCGCCGTCTATCTCGCACAAGCGTACTTCGAGGCATCCGCTCGGCAGTCAGACTCATGAACGAGACCAGCTCCGTACGGAAACCGTCCCACATCGTTGGCATCGGGGCCTCCGCGGGTGGTCTCGAATCCCTCGAGCGGTTCTTCGGTGCATTTCCACCCGACTCGGGCATGGCGCTGGTCGTCGTGCAGCACCTCGCGATCGACCACGACAGCTTGATGGTCGACCTGGTCAGCAAGCACACCTCGATGCAGGTCTCGGTCGCGCGCCACGGCCAACCCGTCGAGCCCAATCACGTCTACCTGATCCCGCCCACACACAACCTCGAGATCCGCGACGGCAAACTGGTGCTCACCCAGCGGATGGACGACGTGCATCCGCAGCCCAACTACGCGATCGACCAGTTCATGCGATCGCTGGCGCTGGACGCCTCCGAGCGTGCCGTGGCCGTCATTCTCTCGGGCACCGGATCCGACGGATCGCACGGCGCGGCGGCGGTGCATGCCGCCGGGGGCTTTGCGCTCGCCGAATCCCCCGAGACCGCGAAGTTCAGCAGCATGCCCCGCTCGGCGATTGCGACCGGTGCAATCGGCCATTGGTGCTCCGCCTCCGAGCTCCCCGCCGAGCTGCTGCGCCAAGTCGGCCTGCTCGACCACAGCGCCGAGGTCCCACAACACGGGCTCGACCGCATCGTCACCAGCGTCAGCCGACACGTCGGCGTCGACTTTCACGCCTACAAACGCGCGACGGTGGGCCGTCGTGTGGAACGACGCCGCGCTGCAACCGGGAGCGCCAGCCTCGAGGACTACGCCGATGTGCTCGACGGATCCCCCGAAGAGTGCGAAGTGCTGGGCCAAGACCTGCTCGTCGGCGTGACCGCCTTCTTTCGCGACCCCGACGTCTACACCGCTCTACAGCCGTTGTTGGTCGAACTCGCCCGAGAGGCATCGATGCGCTCCGACCCGGAGCTGCGGGTCTGGGTTCCCGGCTGCAGCACGGGTGAAGAGGCCTACAGCCTCGCCATCGCCCTGCTCGAAGCCATCGACACCGCGCAGGTGTCCGTCTCGCTCAAGCTGTTCGCCACCGACGTCAACACCGAGGCGCTGGCGCTCGCCGGCCGAGGCCGCTACCCGATCAGCATCAAGGCCGACGTCTCCGCCGAGCGACTGCGCCGCTTCTTCACCAGCGAACCCGAAGGCTTCGTTGCGCGCCCGTTCCTGCGCGAGCAGATCGTCTTCGCCCGCCACGACATCCTGCGCGACCCCCCGTTCACGCGCCTCGACCTGATCAGCTGCCGCAACCTTCTGATCTATCTCGACCTCTCCGCCCAGCGTCGCACCACCCAGGTGTTTCGCTTCGGACTGCGCCCCGGAGGCCGCCTGCTGCTGGGCCAAGGCGAGTCCGTGTCCGGGTCCAACGCGTTCTCTCCGGTCGACAAACGCGCCCACATCTTCGCGATGGCCAGCTCGGGCCGGGTCGGCGGCGGACCCGTTGCGGCCGCGGTGCGAGCGGTGAGCCGCCGTCCCGATCCCGCCCCGTTGCCACATCGCTCCGCCACCCCCAAACGCAGCCTCGACCACGGGTCCTGGCTGCTCGAACGCACGCTCGAGCAGCTCGGGGTTCCGGTCATGGTCCTCAACGAAGACGGCAACCTCGCCTACGCGTTCGGGGACATCGCACAAGCGCTGCGGGTTCCCGCCGGTCGAGCGGGATGGAAGGCGATGGATCTGTTGCCGCCCGAGACCGCCGCGGTCGTCTCGTCGGCGATTTCCCGCGCCAAGGAGCAACGCACACCGATCGAGGTCGACGACTTCGTGATGAAGACCGAAGACGGGCAGTACCGCGGCACCGTCCGCGCCGTACCGCTCGAGAACCGCGGCTCCCAAACCCAGGCGGTCGCTCTGGTGTTCGACGCGCCCTGGGAGCCGTCGCCCGCGACCTCGCTGTCGGTCGACGAGGCGGTGCGCAACCGCGTGCAGCAGCTCGAGTCCGAGCTCAGCCGCCACCAGCTCCAGCTTCGCCACGCACAGGAGGAACTCGAAACCTCCACCGAGGAGTTGCAAGCGACCAACGAGGAGCTGGTCTCCTCCAACGAAGAACTGCAGTCGACCAACGAGGAGCTCCAGTCGCTCAACGAAGAGCTGCACACGGTCAACGCCGAGCTGCAGTTCAAGGTCGAAGAACTCAGCCAGCTCAGCAGCGACCTCGAAAACCTGCTGCGCGCCGTGCAGGGGGGTCTGTTGTTCCTCGATCAGCTCGGTCGCATCCGGCGTTACAACGACGCCGTCCTCGACGTGCTGCCCCTGGTGCCCCACGACAACGGGCGGCCCATCGGCGACATCGCGCACAGCCTGATCGATGTCGATCTCGGTCACGAGGTGCGCCGCGTCGTGCAAACCCAACTCGGCTACGAGCGAGAGGTCCGCACCCGGGGCGGCAAGTCCTACTCGCTGAGCCTGCAGCCCTTCAACCAAGAGAATGGCGAGTACGGAGGCGTCGTGCTCACGCTCAACGACATCTCCGGCCTCTCCGAGGCCAACGAGCGGCTCCGCAGCTATCTGCGCATGCTCGACCAATCCCCCAACCCCACGGTGGTCGCATCACCGCGAGAGGGCATCGAGTTCGTCAACACCGCATACCTGCGCGTCACGGGCATGAAGACCGCGCAGCTGTCGGGCAAGCCACTGACCGCCCTGCTGCACCCGAGCAACAACCGCGACATTCGCCAGGCGATCGAGTCCACCCAGGGCTCGGGTCCATGGCAGGGCGTCGCCATGTTGCAGGACGCCGAAGGCTCCGGCATCGAGGCCCACGTTTCGGTGTTCTCGGTCCTCGGCCGCAACGGAGACGTGGACCACTTGGCGCTGCTCTGCTCGGTGCTGTCCGAGCCCGCTCCCAATCCCGACTCGGCGTAGGCCTCACGAGTCGGGCGAAGGCTCTCGCACGGCATCTCGCGCGTCCTGAATCGCCGCGAGAATGGCCCGAGCCCGCGGCAGCAGACGGCGGCCGCTGGGCAACAGCGTCATGCCCTTGGGCGTGCGCTCGAAGAGGGCGGTGCCGAGCTCGTCCTCCAGGCCCCGAATCCGCCGGGTCAAAGGCGGCTGGGACACGTGAAGCCGTTGCGCAGCGCGGCCGACGTGCGCCTCTTCGGCCACGGCAACGAACGACTCCAGCTGGACCAGCGACATGCGCCGATCATACCGTGCTCGCGCCCCCCGCCCCGATACCGATTCGGTATTGGACCCTGGCCGGCCATCTGCCGCACGGTTCGAGCATGGCCATCGTCGTGCACAGCGCCCGGGAAGTTGCCGCACTGCGCAACGCAGGCGCGGTTGCGGCCGCGACGCTCCAGGCGGTGTGCAAACGCGCGCGACCGGGGATCCGCACGGCCGACATCGACGCCTGGGTCCGCGAGGACACCGCCCGTCGAGGCGCAACACCGAGCCAACTCGGCTTCAAGGGGTTTCCCGCCGCCGTGTGCACGAGCGTCGGCGACGTGGTTTGCCACGGCATTCCCTCCGCGGGCATCGAGCTCCGTGACGGAGACATCGTGAACATCGACGTGACGAGCTGCTTCGAGGGCTTTCACGGCGACACCTCTCGGACCTTGATGCTGGGCAACGTCGACGCGGACGCACGGCGCGTGACCGAGGCCGCCGAGGCGAGCCTGTGGGCGGGCATCGAGGCGGTGCGACCCGGCGCTCGGTTCGGAGACCTGGGCGCCGCCGTGCAGCGATGCGCCGCCGAACATGGGTGCACGGTGGTGCGTGAGTTCGGCGGCCACGGCATCGGGCGACGCATGCACATGCAGCCGCACGTCGAACACACCGGGCGCCCCGGCACCGGTCCGAGGCTGCGTCCGGGCATGACGTTCACGATCGAGCCCATGCTGACGCTGCACCCGGTCGCGCTCCGTTTCGACGACGACGGGTGGACCTGTCGCACCCAGGACGGAAGTCCGAGCGCTCAGTTCGAGCACACCGTGGTCGTCACCGAAGATGGCGTCGAAGTGCTGACGCTTCCGCCGCCCATGGCCGCCGAGTGACGGTATGCTGCGGTCGGTGGGAGCCGACCACGCCGAGCTCGTCAACGCATGGATGCGCGGAGCGCCGGGAGCGGACGAACGGATCGTGCAGCACCATTATGCGGGAGTTCGCCGGTTCTTCGATCTGCGGTGCGCCCATGCGGCAGACGACCTCACGCAGCAGACGTTTCTCGCGCTGTTCGAAGCGCGGAGCCGCTACGAGGGACGCTCCCGGTTCAAGACCTACCTGTTCGGCATCGCGCACAAGCAACTGCTTCGCCACTTGCAAGGCCAAGAACAGGGACCCCGCGCGCGGCGGTATGGCACGCAAAGCGGCGAACCCACGTCGCTCAGCGTCGTCGCGGTGCGCAAGCAAGAACACCAGCTGGTGTTGATGGCGCTGACCCAGCTCCCGACCGACCTTCAGGTCCTCGTCGAGCTCTACTACTGGGAAGACATGCCCCTGGCCGAAATCGCGGCCGTCGTCGAGGGCAACCCGAGCACGGTCGGCAGCCGGCTCGCTCGCGCGCGCGAGTTGTTGCGAGAGAACATCGCCGCAATGACTCGACCCGGTGCCCTTCGGCAACGCGTGCTGGCGGATGTCGAAGGCTGGTCCCGCGCACTCGGACCCATCACCGAACACGCCAACCGCAAAGACCCCTGAACCCTCGTCCAAAGGGGATCACGGGGCGCCACCCTGGTACTGTGGGGCCGTGGGGGGCCACGCGCACGCAGCGGGACTCGCGCCGGGAACCCGACTCGGGCGATACACGCTGATCCGGCGACTCGCGGTCGGCGGAATGGCCGAGCTCTACCTCGCGCAGCAAACCGGTGCGGCGGGCTTCAGCAAGATCGTCGCGCTCAAGCGCATCCTGCCGCACCTCGCCGCCGACCCCACGTTCACGCAGATGTTCCAGAGCGAGGCCAAGCTCGCCTCGGATCTCGGTCATCCGCACCTGGCCCACGTGCTCGACTTCGGCGAAAGCGAAGGAGAGCACTTTCTGACGATGGAGTACGTGCACGGGGCCAACCTGCTGCAGACGCTCGATCGAGCCCGCGCTGCCCTTCCTCTCGAGGCCGCACTGACCATCGTCGTCGACGTCGCCCGAGGGCTGCACGAGCTTCACGAACACCGCGCAGCCGACGGCCGCGCCCTGGGTTTGGTGCATCGCGATGTGAGTCCGTCGAACGTCTTGCTCGCCTACGACGGCTCGGTCAAGCTCACCGACTTCGGCATCGCCAAGGCGATGGAGCTCACCTCGGCCACCCGCACCGGCACCTTCAAGGGCAAGCTCGGCCATTCCAGCCCCGAGCAAGCGCGCGGCGAGTCGATCGATCGCCGTAGCGACGTGTTCTGCCTGGGCATCCTGCTCTACGAAGTCACCACCGGCGTGCGCGCATTTGCGGGGCCGAACGAGTTCGCGGTGCTCGGCAAGGTCGCCCGGGCGGCCTACGACCCGCCCGAGACGCTCGTCGACGACTACCCGGAGGGCCTTTCGGCACTCGTCGAGCAGGCGCTGTCGGCCGACCCGGCACAGCGACCCGCGACGGCTGCAGCCTTCGCCGAGTCCGTCGCGACCTACGCCCGCGATGCCGGGCTTGCGCTCGGCCCATCCGCCGTGGCCGCGGTGATGCACGACTTGTTCGGCAAACCGCCGGCCATCACCGACCCGGACGAGCTCGAACGCGTCAGCACCGTCATCCCCGCTTCGACTCACAATGCCCCGCCGACTCGCCGCCCGTGGATGGCGTACGCGCTGGTCCCCGTCGCGCTCGCGATCGGAGCCGTAGGCGCATGGTCCCTGCGAGCACCTGCGTCCTCGCGCACTGCCGCGACCGTGCTTTCGATGACACCGGCGATTCTCGAGGTGTCACGCGAACCCGTAGCGCGAGCGACACCCGCCGTCGTCCCCGACACGCCGAACGTCGACCCCACGCCCGAAGACGACGCCACCGCTGCGCCCGAGCCCGCGACCAAGAGTCCCAAGCCTCGCAAGCGACGCCGCGGCCGAAAACCACGCCCCACCAAGAAGGCCGGCAACCCCAGCACCGACCTCGAACTCAAGGGCGCGCTCTTCCCCCCTGAACCCTGATGGCAAGCGCAGTTGCACTGTGGGCGGCCCTGCTGCTCGCACCCGAGCCCGACCTGCAAGGGCGACTCGACCGCGCCGAGGTTGCGGTGAGCGAAGGCCGATGGCTCGACGCGGCCGCCGACTACGAGGTCGTGTTCGAGGCGACTGGCAAGCTCGAGGTTCGATATGCGCAAGCCGAAGCGCTGCGCCTCGGCGGTCGGTGCGACCAGGCGTTGTCGATGTACGACGAGTACCTGACGGGCAATCCCAGCCAGGCGATGCGCACCCGGACCGAACAGCTGATCCGCGTCTGCGAAGAAGAGCTCGAGGCCACGCGAGCCCGAGAGGCGGCACTCCAAGGCCCACCCCTCCCCGACAGTCCGCCCGAGGATGCGCCAACCGAACTCGACGACGACCCTCCGCCCCCGCCGACCCCCTGGTACCGAGACCCGGCGGGGGACGCCCTCGTCGGGGTGGGCCTTGCGACGTCGATCGCAGGCGGCGTCGTGCTCGGACTGGGCATTCGCGAGGGCAACACCCGTGGCGACGCCCCGAGCGACCTCGCGTTCTCGGAGCAGGTCGACCGCGCCAACACCATGACGTTGGCGGGCGGCGTCACGCTCGGCATTGGCGGCGCGGTCGCGATCGCTGGCGTCGTGCGCTGGGCCCTCGTCGGCCGCCGCGCCCGCGCGGTCAACGTCGCCATCGGGCGCAACGGGCTGGTGCTGTCAGGGCGACTTCCGTCGCTCTAGCGTACTGCGAGTTTTCGTGACGCCGCCAGCGGGTCCAAGGCCAAGCGAGACGGCGTGTCGGGTCTTTGAGATGCGCTCGAGCTCGGACGAGAGTTCGACGGGGTCGCCCGTCATGCGGAACTGCTCGACGCCGTTGCGATCCAAGACGATCGTGGTCGGCACGTCGCGTACGCCGAAGTGGTCGAACACCCGCGCGCCCCGGTCGAGCGCGAGCGCGTGACGAATACCGTAGCGCTCGCGATAGCTGCGGAGCTGCGCCTCGTCGGTCCACAGCGACAGCGCGACACCGACGAACTCGGCCTCGGCGCCCAGAGTTTCGTGCACGGCGTTGAGTCGTTCCTGTTGCGCCACACAAGCGCGCGCCATCGCGGGCCGACTGTCTGCCAAGTACCAGTCGCACCAAGTCGCAACGAACGACAGCACCGTGGGTTTGTCCCGCGGCGCACCGATTTCGAAGGCCTGCCCGTCCAGCAGCTGCACCGTGAGCGCCGAGGGGTCGGACGGTCGAGCCTCGGCGGCGGGCCCGGGGTTCGAACTCACCGATTCGCCCGAAGTCACCGCCTCGAGCGCCTGGTCCAGGGTGTCCGACGCCTGGTGCCCGACGTAGACGATGGCGCCCGAGGCATCGATCAGCACGTGCTGCGGTGTGACCTCGTTGTGAAACGCCCGCGCAACACGACCGTCGGAGTCGTAGCCGATCGGCATCGACAGGCCGTGCTCGCGCCGGAACGCCCGCACGGCATCCTTGCTCTCGTTGAGCCCGACATTGACGGCGATCACCGCAATGTGGTCACCGAACCTCTGATGTACCGCCTCGAAGTGCCCCATCTGCTCCCGACACGGCACGCACCAGGTGGCCCAGAACTTCAGATACACCGGCTTGTGCCCCACCAACGACGCCAGGTCGAGCGAGCCGCCATCGAGCAGCGACACGACGGGAGCAGGCGCGCGAGTCCCCGCCACCCGCGACTCCACTCGTTTGGCCCGGAGCTCCCCCTCATCCTCGATGTCCTCCTCCGCCGCTTCGGCGGCGACCGACTCCGCGTCGGTGGCTGCGTGCGGAGGTCGAGCGTTGCTCGGTGCGGATGCGGAGCATGCGACCGCTGACGCAGCGCACAGAGCCAAGAGCATGATCCCACTTCGCGAGCGCATCGCGCCGGACGGTACCGCCGAGTCCGCCGGGCGCCAGTCGTGCGGTGCAGAAAAAACCGGTCCTCACCGACGAGCATCTTCGCGAGTTCGCGGTAGGTCCTGAGCATGAGCACAACTCCCGCGGGGCGTCGGCGCCCGCGCGTCGTCATCGTCGGAGGAGGCTTCGGTGGGCTGCGTGCCGCCGCATCGCTCGCAGGCGCCGATGTCGACGTCACGCTGCTCGACCGACGCAACCACCACGTCTTTCAGCCGCTGCTCTACCAAGTCGCGACGGCGGGACTGGCGGTCTCCGACATCGCGATGCCGCTGAGGGCCGTCCTGCGCGACTCGGACAACATCGAGGTACAGCTCGCCGAAGTCACCGAGGTCGACACCGATGCGCGTCGGGTCGTGCTCGGCGATGGCACCGCCCTGCCCTTCGACTACGCCGTCATCGCCGCCGGTGCAAAGACCCGCCTTCCACGAGGCGAACACGCCCAAGGCGTCTTCGGACTCAAGACCCTCGAAGATGCACGCGCGATCCGTCAGCGCGTGCTGACGTGCATCGAAATGGCCTCCGCCGAACCGGACAGCGCTCGCCGCACCGCGTTGAGCACGTTCGTCGTCGTGGGCGGAGGACCGACCGGAGTGGAAATCGCGGGCGCCCTTCGAGAACTCGCGATGGCCAACGCGAAGCTCGCCCGAGGACGCATCGTGGACCAGAAGGTTCGGGTCCTGTTGGTCGAGCGCGGCGGTCGTGTGCTCAGCGCGTTCACAGAGCAACTCTCCACCGCAGCCAAAACGCAGCTCGAAGAGCTCGACGTCGAAGTCCGCACGGGCGCTGATCTCCAGTTCGTCGGCCCGGGCCGAGTGGCGCTCGATGGCGAGAGCATCGACGTCGGCGCGGTGGTCTGGGCCGCGGGAGTCATGCCCGTCGAGCTCGCACAGAGCCTCGGCCGCACCGCCCCCGACGGGAGAGTCCAGGTGGCGCCGGACTGCTCACTGCCCCATGCGCCCGACGTCTTCGCGATCGGAGACATCGCCTACTACGTGCCCGAAGGAGCCTCCGCCCCCTTGCCCGGTCTCGCCCCGGTCGCGATGCAGCAAGGAGACCACGTCGCCCAACAGATTCGCCGCGCCCTGGCGGGCAAGCCACGCAAAGCGTTTCGCTACAAGGACCGAGGGACCATGGCCACGATCGGCCGTTCCCGGGCGGTGGCGCAGCGCGGCGCACTGAAACTCACCGGCTACTTCGCATGGCTGGCGTGGCTGGTGGTTCACCTGGCGACGCTCGTCGGGTTCCGCAACCGCATGGCGGTGTTCATCAACTGGACCTGGCACTACTTCACCTACCGCCAAGGCCACCGCATCCTGCTTCCCGAGGTCGGGGAACTCGACGCACCATCCTTCGACCCCGAGCCCGGTCTCTCGTTGCCCCGCACCGCGAGCGGGGGTTGAGTTCAGATCGCGTACAGCCGCAACCATAGGTCGCGGTCGGTGCTCTCGTTGTCGACGTAGCCCGTGACGACGACGCCGTGGGGTGTCTTCTCCACCGCGAGCATCTTGTCGACGCCGCCGCCGGTGCCACTGATCGCGTAGGTGCGAATCTCGGTGCCGTCGGGCTCGTTGAAACGAATCCAACCGTCCGCGGTGCCGCTGTCGTTGAGGTTGAAGCCCACGAAGCCCACGACGACGTACCGACCGTCGTCGAGAAACACCAGGTCGGCGACCTCGTCGTGGCCGGGGCTGCTGTCGACCCACGGCTCACCTCGCGGCACCCCGTCATCGTCGTAGAACTGAACGACACGATCGTTGTTGCGCACGCCGCCGACGGCGGTGCCGCCCAGCGGGCTCATATCTTGCCCCACCCAGCGGGGCACATCGCCGTCGGGGTCGGCGAGAGCATGCTCCCACAGCAATGCCCCCGTAGCGTCGTAGCGCGCCGTCCACAAGCGCGGCGCATCCTCGGAAAAACGAATCCCCGCGAGCTGAACCCCCACTCCCGGAACGGTGATCGCATCGACCCCGCGGTTGTCGTGGGTACTGTCGTCGCCCAACACGGGCTCCCCCTGTGGAGTGCCGTCGGCCCCATACCACTGATGCCACGTCTGCGACGACCCCTGGCTGCCCGTCCGACCCACACCGAAGATGCGCCCATCGTCTGCCAACGCGACACCCTCGAGTTTGCTGCCGAGCGCATCGTGCCGTTCCCAGGACAGCACGCCCGCCGCGTCGAAGCTCGCCAGCCATGCCCGTTCCGTCGTGCCTTCGATGGTTTCGACGCCACCGACGATGACGTTGCCGTCCCCATCGACGAGCAGGTCTTCGGCGCGGTCCGTCGCCGTGCCCGCGTCGCGAGACCACGTCCACTCCAACCCGCCGCGCTCCAGATCGTAGCGCTGCACGAGCAGGTCATCGCCGGTCACCTCGGCCGCAGTCGTGAACCCGGCGACGTAGATCGCACCGGCCGCGTCGTCGACCGCGAGCGCAAACCCACGGTCGTCGAAGCCCGATTGATCATAGGCCGCGGTCCACACCGCCTCGTACGGCTCGACACACAACGGATGGCATGCGTCTGCTGGGAGCGTGTTGCCGTCGTCGCAGAACTCGCCCGGCTCGACGACTCCGTTGCCGCATACCGCGACGGGGAGGTCGCCGCCCTCCGACGTGCTGGAGCTGCCGCCCGAAGAAGACCCGCCCTCGGTGGGCACACACGTGTTGGCGACGGCGGGAGGAGCATGCGGCCCGTACACCCGACCGCTGTCGCAATCGTCCGAGGGATAGCCGCACCAGCCCGCGACCTCGCACGCGCCCCCGCTACGAAGCGCGCACTGGTCGTCGGCCTCGCAGGCATAGGCGTTGCCAAAGGAGCACCCACCCGAGACGACGAGTCCGGCCGCAGCCAACGACAACCACAGGCGCGCCACGGTGACATCTTACCCCGAGGATCTTCAGACGAGACCCGGCAGTGGGCCCTGGTGTGCGGCCATGTCGTTGCCGAAATGCGTGTCGTCTTCGCCCATCGCGTTGAGAATCGAGGTGAACAGGTTGTGGGTCGACTCGTTGGACTCGTACTCGAGCGTCGGCCCAGGCCCGTAGTTGTTGTAGTCGATGAACCGACCGGTCTCGAAGTAGCCGCCCGCCGACCCCGCCATGAGCACCGGAAGGTTGTACGCGTAGTGGCCCGAGGCGTTGCGGAACTCGCTGGTGAACAAGACCAGTGAGTTGTGCAAGATCGTCTCGCCGTTGCCTTCGATGAAGGTGGGGTCATCCAGTCCGTCGAGCAGCTGGCGCACCAGCCCCATGCGCCATCGGCGGTTGTCGAGCGCCTCCGCAAACCAGTCGTCGTACATGGCCGCCTTGGGACCGGTAGGCCCGATATCCCGCGCGTCGTGGCCGAGCGAGTGCCCCAACGTGACCCCGGTGACGTTGCCCGCGTCGGTCCACGGGGTGAGCAAGTCGCCGATCTCGAGCGCGCCCACGTTGGCAAGGCCGCACCGCATGGCCGCGACCAGCAGCGAGACGTGCAGCGGACCGATCTGCTGGGCGCTGTCTGGGCTGCCGGGATCGGCAGGCCGCGAACACACCACCGGGTTCATCAGCTCGTGTTCGAGCGCGCGAAGGTGGTCGAGGTGTGCGTCGATCTTGTGGCGGTCGGCCGCACTCACCCGGTTCTTGGCGTCGCCATAGCTGTCGAGCAAGCCGTCGATCGCACTGGTCCGCATCGACAGCAGACGCTGCGCCTCGGGACTGGGCTCCCCGTCCTCTGCGACGCCCGCGAACAAGGTGGCCCACGCCTCCGAAGGGTCTCGAATACCTCCCATCGGCTCGTCCGCCGTGCGGTAGTAGGGCGTCCCGTAGTTGTGCCCATGCACGCTCAAGTGCACCCGTTCGAACGGGGTGGGTTGGGACGCGGCGAGGCGCTCGGCGACGACCTGGTCGATGCTCGAACTCTTGGCCCCGTTGTCGTCTTGGTCTCCCGCGGTCAACGCGGTGCGGTTGGCGATGCGGTGCGCACCCGCGTTGTACTGGTCTTGCTCGATCGCCGACTTGTTGTCGACGCCTTCGAGCACCAACAGACTGCCCACGTGTGGCTGCAGGACCTCGTGAATCGGCCCCAACGTCAGCGTGTCGTAGTCGGCGGGGCGCCACAGGTCTTCGCCGTGGTGGGCGTCCTCGCCACTGTGCCGCCAGGTCTTGCCTTGATTGCTGATCGTGCCGCCGTGCGAGAACACGGTGATGAACCGCTTGGGCGCGCCTCCGCCGTGCGCCCATGCGTCGCCGTGGGTGTACTCCAGCAGCGGCAGGCCGAGCGCCATGCCACCAAGACCGCGAAGGAACGACCGTCGCCCCGAGTGCTTGAAACGTTCGAACATGACTACTCTTCCCCTCCGATGCGGACGTAGCGGAACCCCGGGCTGCGCACGATCCCTGTGAGCAGCGCACCGATGTCCCCGGTCTCGGCGAATGCCGCGATCACTGCCTCTTCGGTGCAAGGGTCGAACGCCTCGGCGTCCAGCGCCGTCTGCGTCCACCGCTTGGCGAAACACGCTCGGGCGTCCCCACTGTCGACCAGCGCATTCGAAAGCTGCACCGCGTCGGACATCGGACCTGCGACGTCCCCCATCGTGAGCTCCGACTGCGCATCGACCTCGAGCCCGCTATGCACCTCGAGCGAACGCCACCGGCCCAGCGCGTCGTAGTGCTCGAACAGGTACCCGGTGGGGTTGATCAGCGCATGGCAGGCGGCGCAGGTCGCATCGTTCATCGTGCGAGCCTCGACCATCTCCCGCACCGTCATCGGACCCGCATCGGGGTCGGTCGGTTCTTCGACCGGCGTGTCGTTGGCGGTCGGTGGTGGCTCGCCGAGGTCGGCACACAGGATCTCTTCGATGACGTACACCCCGCGGAAGATCGGGGACTGCACCCGTTGCCCTGCATGCACCGCGAGAAACGCGGCCCGCGTGAGCAGCCCCGCCCGCTCGCCTTCGGGCAACGTCACCCATGCCCAGGTCTCGTCGTCGGCCGGACCCATCACGCCGTAGAGCTCGGCCAGCGACGCGTTCACGTAGGCCTCACGCGAGGTGAGCAGCTGCTCGAACCCGGCATCGCCCCCCTCGAAGACCGCACGGTCCACCAACGCCTCCGCTTCGATCCGCATCGCGTCCAGCAATGCGGGGCTGAACTCCGGATAGAGATCGGGCTCCTTGATCACGTCCTCGAGCACCAACCGCAGGCCCGCCCCGTCGATGTGCAGCCACTGCGTCACCAACGAACGCAACCGCTCCTGCGCCCGCGGAGACTCCAACATGCGCTCGACTTGTGCCGCCACACCGTCGGCGGTGGAAAGCTCCCCCGCCTCCGCCGCGGCAAAGAGGGCCTCGTCGGGCATCGAGTTCCACAAGAAGTAGCTCAGCCGACTCGCCAGCGAGTACCCGTCGAGCTGAAGCACGACGCCATCCGCGTCTTCGACCGGCGCACCGTCTTCGAGCAGGTACACGAAGCCCGGCGCCTGCAGCATCGTCGACAGCACGACATCGAGACTGTCGGAGAAGGAAAGCTGCTCACCATAGACCGCGCTCTCGTAGACCGACATCAGCAGGTCGACTTCGGCATCGGTGACCGGTCTGCGAAACGCCCGCGCACCGAAACGACGAATGAACGACTCGGCACAGGCATCGTCGGCCTCGCCGTCCATGTCGCACCCGTAGACTTCGGCGGCCCAGACATCCCGTTGCGCGAGCACGCTGTCGGCGGAGCTGCGCAGCTGCCGAACGCCCTGCTCGGTGATCACTTCGGCATCGTCTTGATAGGTGATCTCGAGCTCGGGCAGTGCGAACAGGTCCCTCAAGGTGTTGCGCGTCTGCACCGGGCTGAGCCGACGCAGCGCGCGAGGCTCGAGCGCATCGAGGCAAGAGGCCGCGGGTTCGCCCGTCTCGCCGCCATCGTCGGCTCCTTCGCCACCGCCGGACTCCCCGGGGCCATCCCCCGAACCCGTCTGAGGGGTCCCATCGGTGGCCCCTGCCCCGTCCAGGTCGGCGGAGACGCCGGAATAGCAGCCCCCCAGGGCCAAACACAGCGCCCAGGCCGCGCGACTCGAAGTCGTCGTAGATCCCTTCACCATTGGGTGAGTCGGGAACTCGCCGTGCCCATCCACGGCTTTCTTTGTGAGGTTGGCTACACCTCGAACGCGCTCACGCGGTGATGCGGCGGCCCATCTCGGCCAGAGACTCGAGGCCCGATGGCGGTGGGTTCATGCGCTCGACCGTGCAGACCGGGAGGTCCGGGTAGCTGCGGTCGAGGTCTTGCCGCACTCGGCGGGAGCGCTCGCTCTGCTCGCGTGCCGCGTCGTAGGTCTCGACCGCCCGCGCCAAGGCCGACGGCTCGACCTCGGGGAACGCGGCGTCGAGCACCGCATCGTGGGCCAGCGGCGGCAACGAGCGGTCGACACGGTTGAGCACCACACCATCGAGGTGAAGCCCGCGCTCGCGCAACACATCGAGAAACGCCTTGGCCTCGCGGACCGAGAAGTCGTTGGCCGAGGTCGCCAAGACGACCCCGGTGCTCTTCGAAACCAGCAGCTCGGCCACGCTCCCGGCGCGCCGCTGAAACTCGCCGAGCGCCAACCCGAACTCGCTGAGAAAGGCGCCGATCTCCCCGATGAACTGCCCGCCGCCCATGGCCTCGAGCACCTTCATCATCACATTGCTGGCCAACCCCAAGAACCGCATGCTCAGCCGACTCGACGTGGCGAGGAACTTGGCGGCGGGGTTGTTGAGGAGCTCGCCAATGCGGCCGGGCGCTTCGAGGAAATCGATCGCGTTGGCGGTGGGCGGGGTGTCGAGCACGATGAGGTCGTACTTGCCCTCGGACACCAACATGTGAACCCGGGCGATCGCGGCGTACTCCAGGGCTCCCCCCAGGTACTGCACCGTGGCCTGGTAGATCCGGTTCGCCAACATCTTGTCCGCGGCCTCCGGCGTCTTGGAGTAGCCGCGCACGATGCTGTCGAACACCGCGCGGGTGTCGAGCAGCAGACAATCGAGCGGAGCACCGAGCGCCTCGCTGCCCGGCACCGTCACCACCTCGGAAGCACCCGTGTTGTCGAGCCCCAACGCCTGCGCGAGCCGCCGGGAAGGGTCGATGGTGACGACGATGACACGGCGCCCCTTGGCCGCGGCGGACAACCCCAGCGCGGCCGCGACCGTCGTCTTGCCCACGCCGCCCGGACCCACCGTGAGCACGACCTTGCGGCCCTCGGGGAACGAAAGGCGCTGGGTTTCACCATGCATGGACGAAGAGGAGGGCATCGACTACGTTTGCGCCCCGTGAGCCGCTCGGAGCGTTTTCGTGTTGAGGTGGGCGAGCAATCGCTCGAGGTCGAGCTCGTGCCCGGTGGGCCCGAGGACGGCGGCACCGTGCGTGCCGTCGTGGGCGACACGACGTTCACCGTGGACGCAGCCCCCGACGGCTCGTGGAGCGTCCGCCCCGAAGGTGGCACCACGCAAGAACGCGTGTGGTTGGACCGCGGCCCTGGACGCCCGACCTACGCGGCCACGGGCGGCGACACGGCCCCCATCGAGGTGAAGACCGCGGCCGAAGCGGCGCTGCTCGCCGCGCTCGAAGAAGCCGGCGGTGGTGCTGCGGGCGGCGGTGCGGTGAAGGCCCCGATGCCCGGACGCGTGGTCAAGGCGCTGGTGTCCGAAGGCGACAGCGTCGAGGCAGGCCAGCCCGTCATCATCGTCGAAGCGATGAAGATGGAGAACGAGGTCACCGCGAGTGGGGCGGGTGTGGTCCGCAACATCGCCGTGTCCCCAGGAGACACGGTCGACGCTGGCGCAGTGCTGGTCGAGATCGAGCCTCACGACGCCTGACCTCCCGTTTGCCCGGCTGCATCCCCGAGGTCCGCGAGCAACGCCTGAATCGCGGGCAAGTCGGAGAGGCCACGCCACCGCCAGGGCAACGTGGTCCACGCCTGCGCGCCGCATTCGAGCGCCGCTTGGCTACGGCTCCACGCATCGGCCACCTGGGCCTGGGCGCGGCCGATGTCGCCGATGCGGTTGACGTGGGCTGCAAAGGCCGACGCCAAGCCGCCCTCATCCGCGGCCGACTCCGCGACGTTGGGCAACGTTGGCGTGTCCGAAGGCCACAGGCCGTTGACCGCGATCGCGGCGACATGCATGTGCAGTGTTTCGCGCAGCGTGGTGCCCAGCTCGCCGAGTTCGGTGAGCGGCCACGACTCGGGAAGCCCGACCAGGACGGCTTGCGTGACCTCGGGGTCTTCGAGCGCCGCTTGCATGAGCCGCGCCTCGGAGGTGAGCGGACCGCTGGGCACCGTCTCCAAGATCGCCTGCGGAACCCCCAGCGTGTAGATGAGGTGCCCAGTAGCGGGACCGTCGAAGATGACGCAGTCGTAGTCGCCCCCGCGGACCGCTTCGTGCCAGGCCTTGCCCAGCAGCGAGAAGTCGTCGAGGCCCGGGATCGCCCGCATCAGCCGCCGCACGATCGAGTTGTCGAACACCGCCGACGACAACCGCTGCGAATGAATGACCATGCCGCCGTACTCGCGGATGCAGGTCTGCGCGACGAGCCGCTGAATCCACAGCGAGCCACCGGCGTGCGGGGCGACTCGAGAGGCGACTTGCTGGGCCTGGTCGCTGAGTGCCGTGGCACCGAGCATCCACGCCAGGCGGTCGTCATGCCCGGTGGTGGCCACGAGCACGCGTTTGCCCCGAGCCGCGAGCGCAACCCCGAGCAGCGCCGCGAACGTGGTCCGACCCACGCCGCCCTTGCCGCTGACCACCACGAGCCGACGGCGACCAAGGTCGTCGAAGATCGCGGGTGCGCTGCGCTTCTCGAGCGCGGGCTCTTGCCCGGCCATGCGGACGGAGCCTGGCATAGGGTTCCCCGGGAGGCCATAGTCTCCCCCTTAGAAATCCCGTAGACTCCGGGCCCGCTTCGCGCGGGAGGCGCAGTTCGAGGAAAAGCAGATCCCGTGGCGGTCGAGATTCACAGCAAAGAAGGCATCGAAAAGATGCGTGCCACCTGCCGCCTCGCGGCGCAGGTCCTCGAGTTCATCGAGCCGCACGTCAAAGCGGGCGTCACCACCAACGCGCTCGACAAGCTCTGCCACGAGTACATTCTCGACCACGGGGCCATCCCCGCGCCGCTCGACTACAAGGGCTTTCCCAAGTCGATCTGCACGTCGATCAACGAGGTCGTCTGCCACGGCATCCCCGAAGACCGGGCGCTCAAAGACGGCGACATCATCAACATCGACATCACCACCATTCTCGACGGCTATCACGGCGACACGTCCGAGATGTTCGTGGTGGGCGAAGTGCCCGAGCACGTCACCAAACTCATCGACGTGACGCGTCGCTCGCTGTGGCTGGGCATCAAAGAGGTCGCGCCCGGCAAGCGGGTGGGAGACATCGGCGCCGCCATCTACGAGTTCGCCCACGGCGAGCACGGCTATGGCGTGGTCGAAGCGTTCTGCGGCCACGGCATCGGTCGCAAGTTCCACACCGAGCCCCAGGTCGCACACCGCGGCAAGCGCGGGCGAGGCAAGCGCCTGGTCGCCGGGATGACCTTCACGATCGAACCGATGATCAACGAAGGCTCGCCGCACTGCGAGATCCTCGACGACGACTGGACCGCGATCACGATCGACCACAAGCTCTCCGCCCAGGCCGAGCACACGATCCTGGTCACGGCCGACGGCTTCGACGTGCTGACCAAACGCGACGGCGCGTTCAGCCTGTAGGGCGCACCCGGCACACTGCGATACGCTCGGGGCATGTCCGAGCGTGTGGTGGAAACGGCCTGCCCTCTCGACTGCCCCGATGCGTGCTCGCTGCGCGCGGTCGTGCAGGGCGGACGCCTGACGGCGCTCGATGGAGACCAGCGCAACGCGCTCACGGGCGGCTTGATCTGCGGCAAGGTTCGAAGGCTTGCCCGTCACGTCTACGGTGCACAGCGCATCGGCTCACCCGCGATTCGCAGCGGAGCAAAGGGACAGGGCGAGTTCCGAGACGTGAGCTGGGACGAGGCGCTCGACCACATCGCGGGGCGCTTGCTGGAGATCCGCGCCCGCTCCGGCGGCGAGGCCATCCTTCCGTTCTCCTACGGCGGGAGCAACGGTGCGCTGACCGAAGGCACGCTCGACACCCGTTGGTTTCGGCGGCTCGGCACATCGCACCTCGAGCGAACGATCTGCGCGGCAGCGACGGGACGCGCCCAAGCGGGCCTCTACGGCATGATGCCGGGCGTTGATCCCATCGACTACGACCATGCATCGCTCATCGTCGTGTGGGGCTTCAATCCCAACGCCAGCGGCATTCACCTCGTCCCGATCCTCAAGCGCGCACGCGCCCGTGGAGCTCAAGTCGTGGTCGTCGATCCCCGCCGTACGCCGCAGGCCCGGTCGGCCACGTTGCACCTGCCGGTGCGACCGGGGACCGATGTCGTACTCGCCCTCGCGGTCATTCGGTGGCTGTTCGAACACGGGCACGCCGATACCGACTTTCTCGCTCAGCACACGACCGGTGCCGAAACGCTGCGGGAGCGCGCATCGAGCTGGACACCCGAGCGTGCCGCGTCGGTGACCGGCATCGCGGCGAACGACATCGAGGTCTTCGCGCGGCGCATCGCCGAGGCCGACGTCGCGGTGGTCCGCTGTGGGTGGGGCCTCGAGCGCAACCGCAACGGTGGTTCGGCGGTTGCGGCAGTGCTCGCAATACCGGCTGTAGCCGGCAAGTTCGGCGTACGCGGCGGCGGGTTCACGATGAGTCAGAGCCGCACGTTCGAGTGGAACCTCGAGCCCGTCATTGCAGCGCCCGCACCCGACGTGCGCGCGATCAACATGAACCGGTTGGGGCCCGCGTTGCTCGAAACGACGCCCCCCATCGAGGCGCTGTTCGTCTACAACGCCAACCCGGTCGCGACCGTGCCCGACCAAGCCCGAGTCCGCCGCGGGCTGGCGCGTGACGACCTGTTCGCCGTCGTGTTCGATGCGGTGCACACCGACACCGCTCGATGGGCCGACGTTCTTCTCCCCGCCACGACGTTCGTCGAGCACGACGACCTCACCCGCGGCTACGGCACGAGCGTGCTCAACCGCGTCCGCCCCGTCATCGATCCGGTGGGTGAGGCTCGGCCCAACTATGCGGTGTTCGCAGAGCTGATACGCCGGACCGGCCTCGAGCAGCCCGGAGACGTCACCGATCCCTCGGCGCTTGCCGATGCCATCTCGACTTCAATCGAGCTCGACTCCGCGCAGCGCTCTGCACTCGCGGAGCGCAACACGCTGGCCGCGACCGACGGTGTGCCATTTCGGGATCGGTTTCCGCGAACCGACGACCACAAGGTTCACCTGTGCCCCGCAGAGCTCGACGCGGAGTGCCATGAAGCCACGGGCTCGCCCCTGTACAGCTATCTTCCCGACCCCGCCACCGAGGCGCACCCGTTGGCTCTGATCTCGCCAGCCCACGCCAAACTGACGAATTCGACCTTTGGACAGCTTCTGCCGGGCCCCGCTCATGTGCTCATGCACCCCGACGATGCCCGCGCGCGCGACATCGCGAGTGGAGATCCGGTGACCGTTTACAACGAGTTGGGCGCCGTCGAGTGCCACGCCGAGGTCTCGAACACCGTTGCACCGGGGGTTGTGAGCCTCGACAAGGGCCTGTGGGCCCGACACACCCACAACGGCAACACCTCGAACGCCCTTTGCCCGACCACGCTCACCGATCTCGGACGCGGTGCCACGTTCAACGATGCTCGTGTTCAGATCGAACGGCGGGCGAACGAGCAGCTATGATGACCGGCCTCGATGGACGACGACCGGCAAGAGCCCGACGCGAGCGACGCGTCCGAGGTCTCGCCTTCTCGCGAGACCAGTGAAGACAGCGGCATCGTCCGCGCCGTGCTCACCGGTGGTGGCGGCGGCGACGAGCCTCCTGAAGTCGACGGATCGCTCGACGATCTGGTGCGTGGCACGACCGTCGGCAGCTACGTCATCCTCAGCCAACTCTCGGCGGGCGAAGGCGCCAGCGTGTACGCGGCGTTCGACGCCCGCACCGACCGCAAGGTCGCGCTCAAGGTCATCGAAGTCGAGGGCGCCGATGACGACGAAGCGCAGGCGCGACGCGAAGCGATGATCGCCGCGGTGATGCGCAGCGGTGGCCTCGAACACCCGGCGATCGTCGAGGTGCTCGATGCCGGCACCGTCGGCCCGGCGGTCTACGTCGCGATGGAGTTCATCGACGGCATCGACCTGCGCACGTGGATGGAAGCACGCGATGAGCCCTTCCCATGGCCGGAGGTGCTGCGGGTATTTCGCGAAGCCGGTGCTGGCCTCGCCGCGGCCCATGCCGCCGGAAGTGTGCATGGGGACTTCACCCCCAGCCGCGTGTTCATGGAGAAGTCCGGGCGCATCTGCGTGTTCGACTTCGGGCTCGCCACCCCGGTGGCCGAAGTGTCCAGCCCGCGCTTGACCGTGAAGTCGCTCGAGGAGGGACTCGGCGTCGACATCACCCACAGCGGAGACGACACGGGCAGCGAGGACGATGGCGACAGCGCCGTGCAGGTGATCCCCCGCGCGGAACTGGTCGGCACGCCACGCTACCTCGCGCCCGAACTCCACGCAGGCATCGAGCCCGACGCCAAGGCGGACCAGTTCGCGTTCTGTGCCGCGATGTACGAAGCGCTCTACGGCGAGGTTCCGTTCAAGGGCGACTCCCCGGCCACGATCGCCAACGAGGCGCTCACCCACGCCGTGCGTCCGGCCCCCGAGGGCTCCGATGTTCCGCAATGGCTTCGCGACGCATTGCTCAAGGGACTCAGCCCTCGGCGACGCGATCGTTTCGCCTCGATGGAAGTGCTGTTGCGGCAGCTCGAGTACGACCCGCTCGCGCGACGACGTCGTTGGGGCGTGGGTGTGGCCGCGCTCGGTGTCGCGATCGCCACCGCGGGCGGCATTGCGTACCTCGTGCAACGCGAAGCCGAGCGCTGCGAAGCCGATGCCGCCCTGCTCGACGGAGCCTGGGACCCCACCACCCGCGCCGCGCTCGAAGAGGCGTTCTTGGGCACAGGCCGTCCCGGTGCGGCCGACACGTGGGCGCACGTCGAAGCGAGCATGGATGACTGGAGCGCCCAATGGCTCGAGCACCACTCGCTGGCGTGCAAGGTGCGGCAGGCCGACGACGACGACGCCCTGCTCGCACGGCGCAACGCCTGCCTCGCGGGCGTGCTGCAGCCGTTCTCCGCGTTCTCCAACGACATTCTCGAGCACGGGCCCACGGCGCAGACCCTCGACGGCGCGCAACGGGTCGTGACGGGGCTTTGGCGCCCTTCCGACTGCCGATCGCCCGACATGCTCGACTTTGCGATCCCCTCCGATGCGGCATCCAAGGCCGAGGTCGACCGGGCTTGGCTCGCGCTGTTGTCCGGGGACGCGGATACGGCACGCACGATGGCCGCCCAGGCAGCAGAGCGCCTCGACGACGGCAACCATGCCAACGCGTTCGTTCGCGCCAAGCTCATCGCCGGCCTGGCTTCGGCCCGCACGCAGTCCCCCGAAGCCGCCTCGCTGTTGCACGAAGCGGCGTCTTCGGCCGCCGCGGCCTCGCTCCGCATTCCACAGGCCGAGGCCTGGATCGCTCTGGGCCGCATCGATGCTCCCTCCGCGCGCCCAGTCGCCCTGCAACACGCCGAGCGCCTCGTCGATGCGCTCGGCGTCGATCGCCTACGAGCCGAGTTGCTCGTGGCCCGCGGCGCCTACCAACGCTCGGTGGGACAAGATCGCGACGCGCTCGCCTCGTACCACCAAGCACTCGCACTCCTGCAAGAGAGCGACGTTCGGTCCAACATCGTCCGCAGCGACATCCTGCTCGAGCTGGGCGAGCTGGCCAACACCCGCGACGAGTGGTCCAGCGCGAGCCAATATCTCACCGAGGTCACCGCCCTACGCGAGGGCACGTTCGGGCCATCGCACCCCGAGTTGATCGCACCGCTGCGGGCGTTGGGCAGTGCACAGGCCGGCAATGGCAAACCCGACGCCGCGGCCCGGAGCTTCGAACGCGCGCTCGTGATCGCAGCCCAGAGCACTCCCGAGCCTCGCGTTCTCGCGGCACTGCACATCGCCGCTGGCCAGCTCGAGGCCGAACGCGATCAACCCGCCGTCGCCGCCACGCACTTCGCCGATGCCGTCACGACGCTCGAAGGCACCAAGAACGATGCGGTGCTCGCCGAGGCGTTGATGGGGCTCGGCCTCGCACGACTCCGTGCCGGCACCCCGGCCAAGGCGGCGGCCCCTCTCGAGCGCGTGGCGGTGCTGTCTCTGCGCGTGGGTTGGAGCGAAGCGCGGCGCGTGGCGTTGCACGAAGCCTTGGGGCAAAGCCTCAGCCCGGCCGATCCCGACGCGGCGTTGGAGTCGTTCCGCGCCGCGCTCGAACTCGCCGGTCCCAGCGACGCAGCCCGACTGCAGAGCCAGATCGAAGCGCTCGCACCCGAGGCGACCCAGCCCCCCGTAGAGCCGGCGGCGCCGAGCGAGTCCTCGACGCCCGAGCCCTGAGCGCCTCAGCGCGGCGCGACACGCTGGAGGAAGGCCTCGATGTCGACCGGGGGCGGCGTGCCGGATTCAGCGAACTCTTCTTTGGCCAACACGCCGTGCCCGTGGGCGACCTCGTACTCTCCCAAGCGCAGGTCGAGCGTGGCGGCGAAGAAGTAGCGAAGGCCGCGGCGCATCGGGTCGGGCTCGCTGTCGATCGAGACGAGCATCGCGTCACGGCTGATCTGGGCAGCGAGAGGCTCGGTGGCCATGAACACCATCGACTCGAGGTTCATGCCGACCTCGCGCACCCCTTCGGCATCGAGAGGACCCTCGAGCATGAACGGCTCCAGCCGCTTGGCGACGTAGTCGACCGCATCATCGGGCGTGGACGCATCGGCGATGATGGTGGCGGTCGCCAAGATCGACGGTGCGTGCAGCGGGTTGGCGCCCAGGGCCTTGGCGTAGTGCGCTTTGGCTGTCTTGGAGTCCTCACGAGCCCGCGCGACCTCGCCTCGCACGAACCATCCTTCACCGACGTTGGAGGTGTCTTCGAGCGCGGTGTATCGCTCGATCGACTCGTTCGCGAGCGTGTCGGCGTCGTCGAGCTTCTCCTCTTCGAGCGCGATGACGGCGAGCATGAAGGTGACCGCAGGATGGTCGAAGCCCCCGTCGCGGGCCTGCAGCAGGAACGGGCGCGCGGCCGTGCCCGAGAAGCGATTCATCTGCACGCCCGCCCACAAGTACGCGAGGTCGGGCGTGAGGTGGTTTTCGGCGGCGAGCGTGGCGAGGTCCGCTTCGAGGGTGCTCGCGGACATCTCGGCGACGTCGTCGTTGGCCGGACACCGCTGCGAGAACGCGGCCACCCGAGCGCGGGCGATGCGAGCCTGCACGGCGAGAGCCTCGTTCTCGCTGGCGATGGGTTCGTCGAGGTTGGTGAGCAACGCAAACACCGAAACGTCGCCCGGCTCGACCTTCGTATCCTCGGAGAAGTCCATGTTGCGCTCGGTCGCGCTGGGTTCTTCCCCGTCGACCAGCCGCCAGGCGACGCCGCGAATGCACATCGAGAAGTGCAGTGCCGCCAAGTCGGCCCGCGCCACGGCCACCCATTGCCGGCCCGAGCCCGACGCGGCTTGCGAGAGCCGCTTGTCGGCCGACGCGGCCTTGCCATCGCGGACCAGCTTGGACGCCTCCTTCAACGCGCGGACAGCGGGTTCGGGCGCGTGGTTCTCGGCGACCTCGACCAACGGCGAAAGATCGCGCCAGGAGTACCAATCGCCCATCGCGACCGCGTCGGCGCGGTCACCCGGCGCAACCGAACGCTTGCAGCCGGACAGTGAAAGGCTGGAGAGCAGGGCCAGCAGCAGGATCGTGGCGCGCACGGCCGGGGACCATAGCAGCCGCGGCGTGGCGAGGTTGTGAGATGGGCTCTACACTCCGCACGTGGCCATCCTGCGCATCCTGACGACCGAAGTCGGTGCTGAAGAGCGGGTCCTGCCCCTGGGCGACAGCCCGGTGCGGCTCGGCCGCGCCGACGACAACGACGTGGTCTTGCTCGAGCAGGCCGCATCTCGGCACCACGCCCGCATCGAACCGACGGACGACGGCTACGAGATCGTCGACCTCGGCAGCGGGGGAGGTCTCACCGTCGGAGGCGAGACGATCACCCGCCACACGTTGCAAGACGGCGACGAAGTGGTGCTCGGCGGCACACGCCTTCGGTTCGTGCTGCACCCGGGCAGCGAAGCGACGATCCTGCCCACCACCGACACGCCGCCCTCGAGCCTGCCTACCGAAGGGCCAGCCGAGCCCCCGAGCGAGCCCCTCGGGGACGCCGACACGATGCTGCCGGCCGACCTCGCCGAGGCGGCCGCCGACGCGCACGCCCAGGTCGACCCCGCGCTCGCCGACACGGGGCGCAACACCGCCGTGGGCTCCACGGTGCACGCCCCCCACGAGCCCGCTCCACCACCCGAGCCCGAGCCCGCCGTGCTCCCGCAAGGTACGATTCCGGCGGCGCACCAACCCGCGCCGCCCCCCGCCCCCAACATCGAGGTCGAGCCCGTGGAACCGCCCAAGCAGCACCCTTCGAGCAACGAGTCGTTCGTCTTTGGCGGAGGCGCGAGCACGCCGTCCAACTACACCCTCGACGGAGCAGGAGCTCCGCCCAGCGGAACCTCGGGCGGCTACTCCCTCGAGGGCAACGACGACGCAGGCGTCGGCGGCGTCGCGTTCAACACGATCCCGCCCACGACCCTGAAGCAGGGCCCCGGCGCGGGCGTGTACGTGATGTTCGTGCTGCTCGGTGCCGCGGCGTGCTTCGGCATCTTGGTCGCAGCACAGGGCGTGCCCTGGTGATCAGCAGCGCGGGGCCACGAATGCCACGTTGGCATCGAAGTCGAACGCGTCGGCGTCCTCGATGTGACCGATGACGACCTCGTCGTCGACCGACTCGATCACGAGCGTGCCCCCCAGAGAGCCTCCGCCCCAGGGGCAGTCCCCTTCGGGATGCGGTGCGTCGGCGAACGAGAACGACCCCATCGCTTCGTCGAACAGGTCGTAGGTTCCCGGCTGCTGCATCTCGGGCAACAGGGTGAAGCTGATCCGCCAGTTGCCACCGCAGTCGGGACCATTCCACGGCGCCTTGCAGGTGGCCGCCCCGGTTCCGTCGAGCACCACGAGGACGGCGTCATCGGGAATGCCGGAGTCTCCACCGGACCCGCTGGTGTCGCTCCCGCCTTCTCCATCGTCGATTGGGGGGATCTCCCCGTGCAGCATCGCGATGCCGTTCGCATCTTCGATCTTGCCCGTGTCGTCGGTGTCTTCACCGTCGGTCTCTTCACCATCGGTCTCGGAACCGTCCGTGTCGCCGTCGGTGCCGTCATCACCGGTCTCGTCGCCCGGGTCTTCGTCGTCGGGCTCGTCGTCGGCATCGGTCGGGTCTTCGCCCGAACCCGCGGAGCTGCTCCCGCCCTGGTCCGGCTCGTCGTCGTCGCCATCATCGACGTCGTCGTCGTTCTCGTCGTCGCCCGATGCCGCGCCGGTCTCGGCACCGTCGTCTTTGTCGACGTCGCACGCCGCAAAGGAGAGAGGAAGAGCCAGCAACAGGGGAGAAAGGATCGAAATGCGTTTCATGGTTAAGTCCTCGAGCACCGCGGGGGGCTCATCCCTTGAAGTGGCCGGCGTGGCGCGAACCCGTCACGGGTCCTCCGACTTTTTTCGTCCTGCCCGACTCTGCACCTGATTTCCACTACTTGAGCGGCAGCGCCATCCCCACGACGACGTTCGACCGCCGCGGCCATCGCTCGAATGCGCGCCGAATCGGGACCTGCCCCGGTTTGACGGCCGAAAGGCCCGACTGCGATCCTGCTCTCGGATGCGAACCGCCGCTCTCACGATGAGCTTGTGCCTGTTGGCAGGATGTCCGTCCGGCGATCCGGGCGGGGCCGTCGCCACGGCGACCGACACCGCCACCGCCACCGACGCCTCGACCGGGGTGGTGAGCACGACCTCGACCAGCAGCACGACCGAGCCGGAACCCGAAACCGCAGGCTCGGCGTGCGGCGAGCCCTTGGCGGGAGGCTGGGGCGACTGCATCAACGGCAACACGCAGGTGTGTGGCAACGAGGAAGCCTCGTGCCTCGCCAACTCCACCACCGACCCCGCATGGGGTACCTGCATCCTGCCATGCGAAGACCGCTGTGACTGTTGGGCCGCTGCCGACGGCGCCTCGGCCGAGCCCGCATGTGCCCCCGTGCTTGCGGGAGGCGAAACAGCCTGCGTGCTCGACTGCAGCGACGGCCAGACCTGCCCCGACGGCATGAACTGCGTCGCCCTCACCGGCGTGCAAAGCCTGTGCGCCTTCGACAACGAAGACTTCGACCCCACCGGCGGAGCGGACTCCACCACGACGAGCGGCGACGACACCACAGGGGGTGACTCGTCGACGGGTGCGGACACGGACGGCTCGAGCTCGAGCTCCGGGAGCAGCTCGAGCACCGGAGCCTAGCTGCTGCGCGGGCCCTCAGCGAAAGAGCATGTAGCCCACCGCGACGCCGCCACCCACGGCGACCACGAGGATCCCGATCAGCAGGGCGATGAAGCCTCCCGAGGACTCCTGCTTGCGGCCGACGGGAGCGTGCGCACCCGATGGAGTGCGGGACACGACCGGATGCGAGCCCGAGGGCGGATGCTGGGCGTCGAGCTTGGCGAGCGCCTCGGGCACGTTCATCGCCGGCTGCGTGTACGCGAGTCGGACCCGGCCTTTGGCGACGGGCTTGTGCGCGTCGAGATCGTCGTCGTCGTCGGAGACCTCGAAGCCACCCGCCGACCCTTCGGCCATGCGCGAGTCCACGTCGGCGACGACCATCGTACGCCGCGGGTTGCGAGACTTGTCGCCCGCGAACTCGGACAGCCCCTCCATCATCGAGGCCCGAAACGCAGCGAGCGTCTTGAAGCGTGCGTCGATGCGGGGGTTGAGCGCCTTGTCGAACGCGAACTGCACACCCGGCGGCAGCCCGCGCTCTCTCATCGCGCTGCTGCTCGAACCGCATAGCAATACCGAAAGCACGGCGGCCAGGCCGTAGACGTCGGTCCACGGTCCGATGAGCGTCATGTCTCCCGAAGACAGCTCGGGTGCGCCGAACCCCGCCGCGGGCGGGCGCGCTGGCATGGCCCCGCCTTGCAGCTGGGGCCGCCACGCGCCTTCGACCATGCCGTCGATCTTGAGCGAAGCGCGGGGGCCCAGCGTGCCTTGCACGTACAGTGCGTGCAGATCGAAGTGACCGTGCACCACGCCCTCGCGATGGGCTGCGACCACGGCGTCGAGCACAGGGTCCATCCACTCGAACACGACATCGAGCTCGAAGCGATTCTTGCCACTCGCCGCCAGGGCGTCGGCCAGCCTCGGCCCTTCGAGCCACTCGGATGCGACGAAGCCCAGCGGGCCTCTGGGAGAGTCGTGCGTGCCGCCGTCGCGCACCTGCGAGACCGCGGCGAAACGACTGCCGAGTTTGGCGATCGCCCCACCCGCGCTGACGAACGCACGCCGCTGCTGGTCGGGGCTGGATACGACCTCTAAGCGCACCGGAGCGCCGAACTCCCGGTGTTCGGCCCGGTACACTGCCCGCGCACCGTAGGCCGCGAGGCACTGACTCACGTCATAGCGCCCACCGACGGTGGTTCCCACGAGGCCGAACGGGTCGTTTTGCATGGGCGCGCTCCCGACGGGGCTCAGAGTTCACCCGCGTTGGCGCCCTCGGGCAGCGTACGCAGCGACTGCGCCAGCTGGGCCTCGAGCAGACCGGACAGCTTGGCACGTTCGCCTTCGAGGCGGCCGTCTTCGGCGTCGGATTCGGCCATCGCGTCGTACTCCCACCGCATGCGCTCGATCTTCACCGCGCTGGGAGGAAGGTAGGAAAGCAGCGGCCAGACGTAGCGCTCGAGCGCGTGCTCGGAGCTGTCGGACAGACGCCAGCGATTGCCGAGCAGGAAGCGGTCCGATCCTTCGACCGCGGCCGACAGCCCGATGCCCACCACCTCGATGACCTTGCCACGCGCTTCGAGCAGTCGCGGCTGCAGACCGAACGCACCCAGGCGCTCGAGGCGATCCTTGGCGGGGTAACGCTCGTCGCCGCGGCGAAACGCGAGCCACGACATGAACTCGTGGCTGTGTCTCCACACCAGGCGTTGGGCTTCGATCTCGGCCACCATCTTGGCGATCCGGCTGCCGTGCCGGGTCCCCATCTCGGTGCTGATCTCGCTCATCTGTTCTCGCAGCTCGCGGTCGAACAGTGAAAGCGAAGCACCCGAGTTGTGCTCGTCGAGCACCGACAGGCACAGCGCGACGGCCAAGCCGGTGTGGCCGGCGAGCTGGGTCGTCGTCTGAACGAGCTGCTCGTACAGGCCGGGCATGACGAGCGCGGCGCGCTGCTCATCCATCCGGGCGACCTGCTCGAGAGCCTCTCGCTTCATATTCGTGAGAGACAGCCGAAGCTCGTGAACCTCGGCGTCGAGATCAGGCGTACGGACGTGAGCGAGAAACGTCTCCCGCGCGGCAGACATGCGCTGACGAGACTATTGCGGTTTGGGGTGCCTTGTCATCGCTGAACACCTGCGCGAACCTCGCTGAGTTGCGGAACCTTCTTTTGCAGACCCAATGGGCGGGGACATGCGTTGGGGACCGCTCGGAGTCTCGATGCGTGGTGCCGGTTGGAAGATTGTCCCCCTGATCGCAGGAACAGTGCTCGGCTTGACGGGCTGCGAAAGGAGCGACGACGCTCCGCCAGACCCAGAGGCCGAGGCTTCGCAGGCCGCTGAAGCGGCGAAAACGGGCTCCGGTGCCAAAGTGACGTCGGTCTCGGGCCCAGGCGGGATCACCTCGCCCGACCTGGCCGCGGGCACGTTCGTGGGTGCGGGTGGTCGCTTCGAGGCGGGATCGGCCCTCGCAACGGGCAAAGGCACCTTGGCCGAGCTCGAGCTCGATCGGGGCGGCCACCTCTACATGAACGAGGATACCCGGCTGGCCCTGCCTGGTGGTGATCACCCCGACGCGGTCGACCTCGAGCGCGGGGAGCTCGTCGCCACCACCACCGCCTCTACGGGCCCGGTCGACATTCGCAGCGGCGGCGACCAGGTCACCCTCGACTCCGGCGAGGTTCAGGTGCGGGCCGAAGGAGATACCCGGCGATTCGCCGTGGTCCACGGGCACGCGTCGTTGCGTTCGGGTGAACGCACCGTGCAGCTCTCCGCCGGCGACACGATTCAAACCCCGCTGCCCGAGATCGCGCAGGCCGAGCCCCCCCAACCCACGCGCAGCTTGGCCCCACTGACCGACACCGGATGGGCGCGCACGTTCGACGCCGCCGCGTCGATGGCCGACACCGTGCCACGTGGCGTCGGCAGCCTCACCGCTCGTCGAGCGGGAACCAAGAACGAACGGCAAGCGCTTCGCCTCACCGACCACCGCGTCACGGTCAACATCTCCGGTCGCATCGCGCACACCGAGGTGGAGCAGGCCTTCTTCAACGACCGCGCGCAGGTGCTCGAAGGCATCTACCGATTCCCGATCCCCGGAGACGGATCCGTCTCCGGCCTGTCCCTGCTGGTCGGCAACACCTGGATGGACGGGGAGATCGAGGAGAAGCAGCGCGCCCGCGCGATCTTTCAGCAGATCGTCGACGCCACGGTGCCGCGCGACCCCGCCTTGTTGGAGTGGGAGCGCGGCAACGTCTTCAAGCTCCGCATCTTTCCCATCCCCGGCCGAGGCGAACGCCGGGTGAAGCTGTCGTACACCCAGGTGCTGCCGGTCGTGGGCGGCAAGCTGCGGTATCGGTACCCGCTCGGCGGCACCGGAGCCACCGGTACACCGATCGACAACTTCGCGTTCACCGTGCGTCTCGACGGCAGCGAGCTGCCGCAGGACCAACTCGGCGACATCACCACGCCGATGCTGGCGCTCGAGCGCCGCGACAAGGGCGACATCGTCGAACTGCACACCGAGCGTGAGGCCTTCCTGCCGACGTACGACTTGGGGCTGGACATGCCCGTCCCCCAGAAGGAACGCCCGGTGCACGCGCGGACCTTTCTCGACAAGGACGGGCAGGCCTACTTCATGGTCGCCATGGAGCCGCAGTTCGAAATGGGGCTCGACGACCGTCCGGTGCACTACGCCTTCGTGCTCGACCGCAGCCACAGCACCTCGCCCGAGCTTTGGACGACCGCGCGCGGTGTGGTCGACGCCATGACCGAGCTGATGGACGAGGACGACCGCTTCACCGTGCTCGCGTGCGACAGCGCGTGCGATGAGCACCAAGACGGCCTTCAAGCACCGACGAACGAGTCGGTGGGACGCGCCCAGCAGTTCCTCGACGCCCAGGACCTCGCCGGGGCCAGCGACCTCGCGGGCTCGCTGCAACACGCCGCCGACGTGTTGGACCGCAGCGGCCCCGCCGCGCAACACGTCGTCGTCTACCTCGGCGACGGCGTGCCCACCTCGGGAGAGATGGCGCCCGACGGTATCACCGAGCTTCTGCGCGAGCCGATGGCCGACACCCGTGTGCTTGCGGTCGCGCTGGGCTCTCGCAGCGACCTCACCGCGCTGCAAGCCGTGGTCGACGTGACCGGCGGTGACCTCGTGCAGGCCGACGCCCGCGACGACTTGCGGTCGATGGTCCGCGAGCTCCGCCTACGCGCGGAGGTCCCAGCCTTGCGCAACGCCTCGCTCGACCTCCCCGACGGCATGGTCATGGCACGCATGAACAACGTCTCCGCGATCCGACCCGGCGACACCGTGGTCGTCACGGGCAAGCTTCACCACCGTGTCTCCGGCGACGTCGTGCTGCGAGGCACGGGGCCCCAAGGGCCGGTCTCCGCGTCATTCCCGGTCGAGCTGTCGGCGTCCGCAGGCAGCAGCAACCCCGTCGATGCGCACCTCCCTCGCACCTGGGCCAAGATGCAGATCCAGCATCTGACCAAGACGGAGGGCTTCAAGGCCAAGGACGACATCGTGGCGCTGTCGAAGGACTACACCGTGCTCTCACGCCACACCGCGCTGCTCGTGCTCGAGAACGACGCCATGTTCCGCGAGTTCAACGTGGTGCGCTCCGCCAAGAACACGTCGAAGTGGAAAGGCGAGCTCGAAAAGTCGGAGGACGAAGCCAAGCCGGCTGGCGCCCGGGAATCCGGCTCGCGCAGCGCCGCCAACATCGACGCCCCCGTCGAAGAAGAAGAGCTCGATGAGCTCCGCAACAAGGAAACCGAACGCGCCGACGGCCGCGCTGCCGCGGAAAAAGCCCCGTCGGCGACCCCCCCGGGCGATGGGCTCGGCCGTCTCGACGAAAACCAACGCGGCCCGGCTCCGGATGCGGAGTTCGAACCCGAGCCCGAGCCCGAGCCCGCGATATCCGACAACAAGGATCGCAGCTTCGACTTCGACGCCGATGAGGGCGAGGCGCTCGATGATGTCATCACCGAAGACTCCACGATCGCTGGTGGTCTGATCGACGGTGCGGGTCGCGGCGGAGGCGGAGCGAGCAAGAGTGCGCCCGCCGAACCTCGGTCGGCGCCAGCACCCGAACCCAAACGCTCCAGCAAGCCTTCCCCCCGCAAGTCCAAGAAGCGCAAGTCCAAGGGCTCGTGGTCCGACCCGTTCGGCGGCGATACCTCGGGCGATTCGAGCCCGTGGAACCGCGACCGAAGCCGACAGAGCCGACGCCATCACCGACGCTGGCGAGAGCCTCGACTGTCGATTCGACAGTTCCCCACCCCACGCGCCAGCGATGCGGGTCGCGTGCAGGCACTGGCCGCCTCGGTCACCGCCGACCCCACCGACCGCAAAGCGCACAGCAAGCTCGTGCGGACCGCGATCGCCACCAGCCACCCCGAAGCACTCGCGTTTGCGCGAGCGTGGGCAGACGTGGACCCCGACCACGCCGGCGCACTCGAAGCGCTCGCGGATGCCCTCGCGCGTGACGGCAACCCGATCGCACTACGCGCCTACGAAAGCATCGTCGAAGTCCGACCGTTCTCGAGTCGGGAGCATCAGTCGATGGCCCGGGCCTACGAGAACGAAGGAGACTTCGCACGCGCTTGCTCGCACCGTCGCGCACTGGTGAGCATCAAGCCCACCACCGCGCACCAGGCCGGCCTGGTCGCTTGCCTGCAGCGCGCGGGGCGAAGCGCCGATGCGGCCGACGCCGAGCGCTCGTTCGTCGCCGCCGCGACTGCGGCCGAGCGGAGCAAACACGCCACGTCCCTGTCGAAGGCGATCGCAGCAGCCGCGCCCAAGCTCCGTCGCCGCGGGCAACTCCGCGCGACACTCACCTGGACCGGGCGTGAAGATCTCGACATCGCGGTCGTCGACCGACGCGGCCGACGGATCTCCACCCTTCACGACCGCGGGGCCGCTCGTGCTCTAGAAGCTCCGGGTCGGGAGGAGCTCGACCTCACGAAGGTTCGTGGGTCGGTGTTCGTCGAGGTCTCGCGCCGACGCGAAGACCGTGACAAAACCCCGAGCACGACTCCGCTCGGCGCCACGCTCACCCTGGTGACCCCGCACGGACGAAAGACCATTCCGCTGAGCCTTCCGGTCGGGAGTACCCGGGCAGCGAAGGTCTTCTGGACGCGGTGACACACGCCCGCACTTGACGTTGCTCACTTGTGGCGCGGGCGCATCTCGCGAAACCGTCTCAGGTTGGGTCGGGGCTCCGTTGCAATCCTGACGCTATGGAAACCCCGAGCCCCGCCATGATATCCAGCAGTCCCCTCTCCTACTGAGGACGGACGACACGACCATGCGCGCGATCGAACTGCCGACCCAACCGGCGATCCCCTTTGACGTCGAAATCCTGGCCAATCCCAACCAGCAACAGCTGCGGGAACTGGCGCTCGAGCACACTCCGTTCTGCAAGAAGACGGCGCTGGGCAACATCAACAAGGTCGCGCGCAACAAGGCGCGCATGGCCAAGTTCACGTACATCATCGACCGCAAAGGTGATGGCGCAGCCTACTCGCACAACACGATCGAACCGTCCAAGGCCGAGGCTCTGATCGCCAAGCAGGCCGAGTACATCAAGGAGAAGGGCAAGCTCATTCGCATCGACGCCTACGTCGGCGTGGGCCCGCGGGCGATTCCCGTGCAGTGGCTGTACTCGGTGGAGGCCGCCAACATCGCGGGCATGCAGCAGATCCTCTCGTTCCCGCGGGAGGCCGTCGAGACCCCCGAGCAGCTGGCGCAGCCGTTCAAGCCGGCGTTCCGCTTGGTCTACACCCCCGACCACAAACCCGACATGCCGGGCGGTCAGGCGATCGTCGTCGACCTCGACAACTACGTCACCCACATCATGGGCCCCGACTACTTCGGTGAGTCGAAGAAGGGCGCCCTGCGGATGTCCGCCGCGCTCATCTACAAGAACGGCGGCTTGCTCATGCACTCGGGCGCTAAAGCCGTGCACACCAAAGACGGTGGCGCGCTCACGATGTCCATCCTGGGCCTTTCGGGCACCGGCAAGACGACCACCACGTTCTCCAAGCAGGGCGAAATGGTCGAGCCGATTCAGGACGACATGATCGCCATCTGGAACGGCGGCGAGATCTCGATCACCGAGAACGGCTGTTTCGCAAAGACCGAAGGCCTCAAAGAGGAAAACGAGCCGGTCATCTACCGCGGCACCACCCACGAAACCGCATGGCTCGAGAACGTCTACATCGACGACGCGGGCCAGCCCGACTTCTTCAAGGGCGAGCTTTCGGCCGAAGACGTCAAGCGCTTGCGTGACGTGCTGATCGGCACCGGCGCCCCCGAAGCCAACGTCGACAAGTTCATCGCAGGCGAGGTCACCGCCGAGCAGGTCGTCAACGACGGCATTCCCGACGACGGCTGGGACTTCGTGATGTGGACCGGCAACGGCCGCAGCATCATTCCGATGAGCGCGATCGAGAACGCCGCCGACCTGCACAACGTGCCCGACATGCACTCGCTGGGCATTCTCAACCGCGACGAAGGCAACGACGCCGCCACGCCCGGCATCGTGCGCTTCAGCGATCCGCACCAAGCGGCCGCGTACTTCATGCTGGGCGAGACCAGCAAGACGTCCGCCGCGGGCAAGGATCGCGGTCGCACCCGCTCGCCGTTCACGCAGCCGTTCTTCCCGCTCGCGCACAGCCTGCAAGCCAAGCGCTTCTCGCAGCTGGCGGCCTCGTTCGGCGAGACCACGATGTGGCTCATGAACACCGGCTACGTCGGCGGCAGCACCAAAGAGGTCGAAGCCGGCGACGCGCACAAGGTCAAGATCCGCCACAGCTCGGCAATGCTCGAGGCCCTCATCGGTGGCGCCATCAAGTGGACCAAGGACCCCGACTTCGGCTACGAGGTCGTCGACGTCGAGGCGCCCGAGAACAAAGAGCTGGTCGAAAAGGTGCCCGTCGACATCCTGCAGCCGCGCCGCTTCTTCGAAGCCAAGGGTCGCATGGACGAGTACAACGCCTGGGTCGCCCAGATGAAGGAAGAGCGCGCCGCCTTCCTGCGCAAGCACGACGTCGACGAGGAGATCGTCGGCGCCATCGCGATCAGCTAGGCACCCCGCCTGCTGGGCATCACGCCGCCGCCGCTGCTCCAGCGCGGCGGCGTTTTCATTTGGGTGTTACAACCCCGGGCGTGTCCGAGTCGCCTGCAGTCGCGGAGTTTGCCGCCCGCCGACGTACGTTCGCCATCGTCTCTCACCCCGACGCGGGCAAGACCACGCTGACCGAAAAGCTGCTGTTTTTCGGAGGCGCCATTCAGGTCGCGGGCGCCGTGCGAGCCCGTCGTTCGTCGCGACACGCCGTCTCCGACTGGATGGCGATGGAGCAAGAGCGCGGCATTTCGGTGACCACCTCGGTCATGTCGTTCCGCTACCCGATCCCCGGGTCCAAGCCCAGCGACCCACCGGCCGAGGTGAACCTGCTCGACACGCCTGGCCACGCCGACTTCGGTGAGGACACCTACCGCGTGCTCACGGCCGTCGACGCCGCCCTGATGGTGATCGACGGGGCCAAAGGGGTCGAGTCCCGTACCGAGAAGCTGATCGACATCTGTCGTCTGCGCGACACGCCCGTCGTCACGTTCGTCAACAAGTTCGACCGCGAGTGCATGGAGCCGCTCGAGGTGCTCGACGACGTCGAAAAGAAGCTGGGCATCACGTGTGTTCCGTTCACGTGGCCCATCGGCATGGGCAAGCGCTTTCGCGGGGTCTACGACCTCGTCAACAAGAAGCTGCACCTGTTCCGCTTCAAGGACTCCAAGAAGGCCGCCGAAGGCGACGACGAGCTCGAGGACGAAATGCCCGAGGAGGGCATCCCGGTTTCCGGTCCCGACGACCCCAAGCTCGACGAGCTGCTCGGCGACCAAGCGGACGATCTGCGCACCGACCTCGAGCTGCTCGAAGGCGCATCGGAGGAGTTCGATCACGACGCGTTCTTGCGCGGCAAGCAAAGCCCACTGCTGTTCGGCTCGGCGATGAACAACTTCGGCGTGCGCGAGTTGCTGGAGGCGTTCTTGTCCAAGTCGCCCCCGCCGCAGCCCCGCACCGCCGTCACCGGCGATGCGGTCAAGACCCCGCCGCCTCCAGGCGAAACGCCGCCCACCCGCGAGGTGGCGATCGACGAGGAGAAGTTCACGGGCTTCGTGTTCAAGATCCAAGCGAACATGGACCCCAAGCACCGCGACCGCATGGCGTTCCTGCGGATCTGCTCGGGCCGCTTCACCCGGGGCATGAAGGGCTACCACTGCCGACTCGGCCGCGACGTCAACCTCGGCAACGCCACGATGTTCTTCGCCAAGTCGCGGGAGATCGTCGAAGAAGCCTACGCGGGAGACATCATCGGCATCCCCAACCACGGCACGCTCAAGATCGGCGACACGCTCACCCAAGGCGAGCTGCTGCGCTTCACGGGCATTCCCTCGTTCGCCCCCGAAATCTTCCGGCGCGTGGCCCTCAAGAGTCCGCTCAAGGCCAAGGCGCTGGCCAAGGGCCTGGTGCAGCTCTCCGAAGAGGGCGCAATCCAGGTGTTCAAGATGAAGCTCGGCGGCGAGTTCGTCGTCGGCGTCGTCGGCCAACTCCAGCTCGAGGTCATGAAACACCGCCTGCTGCACGAGTACTCGGTCGAAGCCGACTACGAAGGCGTCGACTTCAGCACCGCCCGCTGGGTCACCCCCAACACCGCAGGCAAGACCCCGGTCGAGGTGCGCAAGATCATGGAGACCTTCGAGCGCCGGAACCAGGCCAACCTGGCCGAAGACGGCCACGGCGACCTGGCCTACTTGGCACCGAACAAGTGGAACCTTGCCAAGGTCGAAGAGCGCTTCCCCGACGTCATCTTCGCCGGCACCCGCGAACACACGTAGCTACGGCGGGGGTTCTCGAAGAACGGCGTCGTGGGCGATCGCGACGCGGAAGAACGTGCTGGTGTAGGTCTCGCTGCACTCAGCCTCACACTCGACGAGACGCCCCACGAACACGGACCAGTCGTCAAGCTCCCCTCGGTCCCCCTGCAGGAGCCGAAGTTCCGCCGCGCCGTTTTCGATCACGAGAAGCCGACTCGTGCAGACCAAGCAGCTGTACGAAATCTCGTCCTCACACTCGGACGCCGAAACGGCAAACTCGAAGGGATCCAAACTGCTTCGCCATGGTGGTTCCAACTCCTCGGAGTCGGCGTCTCGATCGGAGTAGGCGAGCAACAGAGTGCCCTCGATGTCTCGAACGACGAGTTCCTCCGCGGGGTTTCCGAACGTCCCGTCGCGGTGATACGCGTGCACTGCAACGACGTCAGGGAACCCGTCGAAGTCCAGCCATTGCGCATCGGGCTGCTCCACCGTGAACGTCCCGCCGCCGTCGCAGTCCAAACTGCATCGTCCTCTCGCCGCGGGAGGCAACCTGGCACTGGCTCTGAATCGTCCCTCCGATCGCCCTCGGTGGAAGCGGTTCGATCTCGGTCTCCAAGTACACGTCGACGGGCTCGTCGGATAGACAACTCCCGGAGCCGACGTCGTCTCGAAGACCGGTGGTGCTGGAGTCGGTCGTCGTGCCGCCCAGCGTTGCACTGACTGTTCCCGACGCGACCAGCCCTGTCGTCTCGAGGGTCGTACTGGAGGCCCCGCTTCCACCACCGCTCGAGCCCGGAATTGGCTCGCGCGATGACGCAGAGCACCCCGACGAACAGAGGGTCGCACCAAGGAAGCACGACAGCGTCTTCAACGCGACACGCCGCCAGCACCCCTGGCGACGTTCGCCAGCACCTCCGACCGACCAACCTCGCGCCAGGCTCATCGGGGCTCCTCCATCAGCAGCGATTCGTGGGCGAGCGCGAAGCGTACCTGGTCGAACTCCTGCCGCGCGCACTGCTGGAGCGTGGAGACGAACGCCCTCCATCCCCCGGGGATGTCCGTGGTCTCCCAGCCGAACGCGTCGGTCGTCCCGGCGGGCGTACTCAACGTCATCGCGACGCCTTCGCACGCGCTCCCATCGTCAAAGACGACGGCGGCACACTCTCGTGGAGACCACGCCACTTCGATCGGGGAGAGAGCGGCGAACCATGAGTCGAGGAGGTCACCGGGCGCATCTGCGGCCACGAAGGCGAGCAGAAGTCGTTCGTCGGAGACAGCGAAGCGCGTGCCGTAGGACTCGAGAGCGAGCGTCTGGCCGACGTCGACCGTGACGGTCTCCGGGAGCCGCGCGAGGTCGAGTCCCTCGACCCCATCGAGTTCGATGGTGATCGCGCCGTGTTTTTCACCGCAGTCGAACGTGGCGACAGGGCCACGCGCGGAGCTCACTTGGCAGGTCGTCCGAACGAAGATCCCGAAGCCCGGCTGGGCTGCGGTCGGCGCATCGATGCTCGCGTAGACAATCGGGCCGTCGCCCCGCTCGCAAAGCACAGGACCCCCCGTCGAAGAACTCGAGGACGCGGCGGCCGAAGAGCTCGAGACGTCGTCACTCGCGGTCGTGCTCGAAACGTCCTCGGCCGCGGTCGAGCTCGAGCTCGCGCCGGTCGCATGCTCGACTTCGGCGTCGGTCGATGCCCCGCGCGTGCACGCGACCCCGAGGATGACCGGCCACAACCATCGACGCGTCCGGCCGAGACTCCTGTCCATGCCCATCGATTCCCAGCCTCCCGCGGGCCCCAACCTCAGGTCTACCGACAGCATCGTGAGTTGAGTTGGCCGCACGACCACACACCGATGCGCAAGCCACGCATTGTCACAAGCCGACTCGGAGGCCGGTCGGGGGCGCCCAAACGCCGCCTCAGACGCCCCCTGATCACGGGTTTTCGCGGGTTTAGGTCGGATCCGTGCACTCCGCGCTGTTCCGTGTCACACATGCGTGACATGAGCGTCACGAAGATGAAGCGAATCGGCCACCTGTATGCAGGGTGCCTGGGGATGCTCGGCGCGACGCTCGTTTGGCTGGTCTGCCCTGTACCGATGGACCGCGAAGAGGCGGTCGCGGAGGCCCAGCCCTATCTCGATGACGATGCCGACGTGGCGTCGCTCAGCCTCGACGGCCGCACTTGGACCGTCACCGCTGGAGACGAACGCGCCGTGCTGGACGCGCAGACCGGCGAGTTGCTCGAGATCGAGTTCTGAGCCGCGCAGATGCTTTGGCTCCTCACAGGGCTCCTGGCGCTGCAGTCTTCGCCGCGCGGGCTGCCGGAGGTTCGCGCGGTGCCCTACGAGGGCCCCCCCGTCGAGCACGTCGTCGCCACGACGACACCCGAACCGACGGTCGACGAAGAACCCGCCCCGACACCCGCACCGGTCTTGCCTGCGCCCGCCCCGACCGACACTCGCAAGCCGGGCGCCGGCGTGCAGTGGAGCAGCGCCGATGGCCGCTTCGCCGTCAAGCTCGGCTTGCGCGGACAGGTTCGATACACGGTCGCCGACGAACCGGAGACCGCACCCAGCCACTCCCTGTCGCTGCGTCGCGCTCGCATCAAGCTCAGCGGCCACGCGCTGGGCGAGGACAACCTCTACAAGCTCGAGCTCGGCCTATCCCCGCGAGACATCGGCATGAGCGACGACGGCCCGCGGTTCACCCCGATCCTCGACTGGGCGCTGGAGTTCGCTCAGTTGCGCGACGCTTCGTTCCGCATCGGCCAGTACAAGCTGCCCTACTCCCGCACTCGCATGCAGTCTTCGGGCGACCTGCAGTTCGTCGACCGTTCCATCGCCGACGGCGAGTTCAACCTCAACCGCGACGTCGGCTTCGACGTGCACTCGTACGACCTCTTCGGCGTCGGGCGCTTACGATACTACGCGGGCGTGTTTCTCGGCGAAGGCCGCGACGCCTATCGCCCCACGAACTTCGAACTCGTCTACCTCGCCCGTGTCGAAGTGTTGCCGTTCGGCGCCTACGCCAAGGACGACCACGAATCCGACTTGGAGCGTGCACGCAATGCGAGGTTGTCAATCGGAGCCGCCTACGCCTTTGTCGACGGCGCCACACGAGACCGCGGAATCGTGGGGGATCAGTATGGCGACGGCGGCACCACCGACTTTCACAACGCCACCGCCGACCTCTCCTTCAAGATTCGTGGTTTCACCGCGCTCGGCGAAGGGTTCATGCGCCTCGGCAAACGGCGCGCTGGGCCTTCCCTACCCGCGCACGGTCTCACGCCCCCCCGCGATGGCTATGGTTGGAGCGCCCAAGCCGGCTACCTGCTCGGCCGCGTCCCGCTCGAGTTCGCCAGCCGCTTCAGCCAAGTCCAGCCATTGCGCAGCGGCCCCACCCCCGCCCGGCATCAGCCCACCGCGGTCTTCGGCTACTACTTCTACGGCCACGCCGTGAAGCTGCAGCTCGACTACAGCCCCACCTGGCAAGGGCCACTCGACGGCGCCCCCGACCACACCGTCCGCTTGCAGTTCCAAGCCGAGCTTTGACCTACAGCTCGTCGCAGCGTTGGTCGGGCTGGCCGATCAGCACGCACTCGACTTGAACGCCGACGCCCGGCGGGACCGGGACGCCTTCGCGGCGTTCGATGACGAACTCGAGGTTGGAGCCGCGGTTGAAGCACTGCGGTGTGATGTCGTCGTGGGGCCAGGCGGTGGATTGGTCGGCGTCGGAGAGGGCCCGAAAGCAGATGTCGGATCCGACCGGGAAGGACCAGCCATCGTTGGTGATGCTGCACGCGGGGACCGGCACGTCACCGCCGCTGCCTTCGCCGCGCTGCTCGACCACCGTGCAGTCGGGCTGCAGCCCCCCCACGTTGGGGTTGGAGTCGTAGGCGCAGCCGGGAATGCAGGAGCGCGACCCCAGCGTGGCGATCTCGTCGGCGATCTGCTCGAGTGCGACCGCGTAGTCGGCCGAACAGATCGAGAACATGTTGCGGCGTTCCCCCGCGAACGCTTCGGCGAACTCTTTGAGGCGCACGGGCGGAATGCCCGGCAAGTCGCCCAAGGTCTCGAGCCCATAGTCGCAGCCGGGTCCGATGCCGTACTCGGAGTTGAAGATCGGATCGGCCGAGTCGCGGTAGATCAGCTCACCGCCCTGGGGGTAGTCCTGCGGCACCCCGGCGATCACCGCGACGGCGATGGTGCCGTTGCCGCCCAAGGCTTCCTTGCGATCGGCGACGCCCTGCAGCGCTTCGATGTAGCGGTCGAGCGGATAGAGCACCGACGCGTTGGGGTCTTCGGTGGGCATGCCATCCCAGCCCTTGTCGACCGCGACACAGGCATCGTAGGTGCCTGGGCCACCGATGCATTGCACGCCTGCTTTCCAACACGCCGACGACGTCGGGCTGGATTCGAGGTCGGCCCAAAAAGGCGCCCCCACCGAGGTGAACATGGTCTCGACGTTTTCGAAGGGCAGCGAGCAGTCGGCCTCGTCGGTCACGATGATGACCGCGAGCAACGCATCGTCGCGCACGAACCCGTCGACGTTGTCTTCGACGACACGCCGCATCGTTTCGAGCGGCGCTTCGTAGCCGAAGCCGTTGATCCCCTGCGGGCCCAGGCACTTGAGAGCATCGGCGACGCTCATGCCCGCGGGGAGGTTGGTCGACCCCCCGGAGCGCTCGATCCACGGCCCCGACACGAAGTTGCCCTCGTCGTCTTGGGTGGGGGACAGCTGCACCTCGTCGAAGTCGCAGGCTGCCAGACACCCCGCCTCGCGCTCGTCGACATACAGAGGCTCGTCGTTGGGCCCCAGCACGCCGTCCCAGATGAAGTCGCCCAAACGCTGGCGACAGCTGGTGGCACGCAACCCGATCTCGTCGGAGGTGGCGATGCCGATGCGATAGCTCGCCCCGACCTGTTCCCCTTCGAGCACCTCGATGAACTGGGGAAAGTTGGCAGCCAACACGCCCTGCTCGGTGCCCATCGAACCCGAGTTGTCGATGATGAACAGGATGTCGGCCGCGCGCTGCAGCGTGACCACCGACGTGCAGTTCTCGAGCTCGGGGTCGCACTCCTCTTCGGGCTCCCCGGTGGTTTCACCGGGCCCCGTGCTGGCGCTGCCCTGACTCGCGACGTAGCTGCCCGGTCCACGGCCACAGGCCACGAGCACCAGGCTTGCCATCAACGTTTGCCGCGCGGTCGTCCCGAAGCGCATCGACACCGTTCAAAGCTACAGCACGTCCCGGCGCGCGTCGAACCGGCTGATACACTGGAGCGTGTGGGCAACGATGGCGGTGCTCGCGGCGTTGCTCGCAGACGGTTCGGTCACCGCGAACACCGAACCGGCGACCATCGTCGGCGGCGACGCGGTGGGACCCTGCGCGTGGCCCTCCGTCGTCTCGCTGGGCCGGGTGTGCACGGGCACGCTCGTACACCCCCGTCTCGTCGTCTATGCCGCCCACTGCGGTGACGCCTTCACCAGCGTGGAGTTCGGCAACGCGTCTGCACCCCGACACGCGCGCACGGTTGCGACCTCGCACTGCGGCGTGCACCCCGACGGTCTGCTCCCGGGCGCAGGTCGCGACTTTGCCTACTGCGTGCTGGAAACGCCGCAATACGACGTCCCCATCGTCCCGGCGCTGATGGGCTGCGAGGCCGAAGCACTCACGGTGGGGGCTGACGTCACGCTGGTCGGCTTCGGCCAGTCCGAGGTCGGCTACGGCGACAAACGGGCAGTGACCACCGCGATTGCCGAAGTCGCGGAGCTCGAGATTCGCGTGGGCGGCGAGGGCCGCGATACATGCGAAGGCGACTCGGGTGGCCCGGCGTTCGTACAGCTCGAGGGCGGCCAGTGGCGAGTGTTCGGCGTGACCTCCTACGGCGACGCCTGCGGCGACGGCGGCTATGTGTCGCTGATGCATCAGGGCGCCGCCTGGATCGAGGAGACCGCTGGGATCGAGATCACGCCGTGCTTCGACGGAGGAAACTGGTGGCCCACTGAAGCGTGCGGGGGCTTTGCGACGAACCCGAGTGACGATCTCGGCGACTGGCTCTCCGGCTGCGCGCAAGACCCCAGCGGCCTCGGGCAAACATGCGGCCCGGCCTTCGACGATCAGGGGGACACCACCCCGCCCACCGTCGAGTTCGACGACCCCATGGCAACCGATGTCTCCGTGCACGCGTACGACGACGGCGTGGGTGTGCACGCGATCGCGTTGCGGATCGACAGCGAACCGGTGGGCGTGCGGTGGTCGTCCACGGCAACCTTCGAGCTCGCGCTGGCGGCCGGCGAACACGAACTCGTCGCAGTCGCGACCGATCGTGCTGGCAACGAAGCACGAGCGATACTCACGGTCGTCACCGAAGAACTCGACGAGGACGCCGACGCTGTCGATGGCTCCACGTCGGGTTGCACGTGCCGCCAAGCCACGGGTCCCGGCGACTCCGGCATCCTCTTGTGGGGATGGATGTTCAGCTTCGCCTGGGTTTCGCGGTCGCGGACACGAACCTGATACCCTTGCCACCGTGAGCGAGCAGAGCTGGCACGCCGAGTGGTCGAAGGACCTGGAGCGCGCCTGGAAGGATCGCCTCACCAACGTCGATAGCCCGCGAACCTCGATTCGCTCCAACCCCGGGCATCAGCCGACCATCGCGGCTCCGATGCAGGGCGGCGGGGCCAACCGAACCCGTCAGCTCTCGGAGACCGAATCCGAAGAGGTCCGCGAACGCAGGCCCACCCTCACCCGTCGTCGCCGGATTCACGTGGCTGCGCCGGGCATCGAGGGCCAGATGGGACGCACCGAGTTCGAGCTGCAGACCGAGCTCGGCGCAGGCGGCATGGGCCGGGTGTTTCGCGCCCGCCAGATCTCCTTGGGGCGCGAGGTCGCCGTCAAGCAGCTCCAGCCCACCGAAGACATGCCGGACGCCACTGAGGCGTTCGAAAGCGAAGCCTGCATCACCGCGGTGCTCGAGCACCCCAACATCGTCCCGGTCTACGACATGGGCGTCGATCAGGGCGAGCAGGTCTTCTACAGCATGAAGCTGATCGACGGCACGCCGTGGGACGACCTGCTGGCGCGCCGCCGCCCCGGCACCGTCGATGCCCCTCCCGGTGGCACCCACGACCTGCGCTCACACCTCGAGATCCTCATCGAGGCCGCCAACGCCGTCGCCTACTCCCACAGCCGCGGCATCATTCATCGCGACATCAAGCCGCAGAACGTGATGGTGGGCGAGTACGGCGAGGTTCTGCTCGTCGACTGGGGCCTCGCCTGCGCCCTGACACCCGACCCCAAGCGGCCCGCCCGGATCCTCGACATCAACCAGGTGATCGTCACCTGCGGCACGCCCGTCTACATGCCGCCGGAGATCAGCACCGGGCAGCGCGAGTGGGTGGGCACGTGGACCGACGTGTACATGCTGGGCGCAGTGCTGTTCGAGGTGCTGTACGGCATGCCGCCGCACGAGGAAGCCACCGCCCTCGATGCGCTGAAGATCGCGAGCAAGAACGAGTGGTCGTTTCCCGAGACCGTCTCGCCCGAGCTCGAGCCCTATCACGACGTGCTGCGCCCGGTCCTCGAGCGCGCTCTGTCCACGCACCCGCACGCACGCCAGGCCGACGGCAAGGTGTTCGCCGACGAGGTCCGGGCCGCGCTGCGCCACCTCGACTCGGCTGAGCTCGCCTCCGAGGCACTGCACGAGTACCGCCAGATCGAGGCGATTCAAGCCCAGCTTCAGCGTGAACGCTCGGCGGGCAAGGTGGCACGCCACACCGACCAGCAGCAGACCTACCGCACGCTCGGCCGGGTGGTCGCGGTGCTCGAGCAGGCGCTGCACTCGTGGCCCGAGAACGCGGTCGCGCGCCACTACATCGTCGAAGCGCACCTGCTGCATGCGTTCTGCGCCCTCTCCAACCAGGAGATCTCGGTGGTGCGCCAGCAGCTCGACCTGCTCGGCCATCTGCCCGCCAACGTCGTGCCCACGCCCGAGCAGTCGTCCCGTGCTGCCGGACTCAAGGACAGACTCGCGCGAGCCATCGCCATTCGGCAGCGCAAGCGCAGGCTCACCCGGCTGCTGCAGGTCTCGGCAATCGCCTTGGCGCTCATCGTCGTCGTGGGATCGACGATCGCGGCCCTGCTGATCCGCGGAGCGCGAGACCAGGCTCGACTCGAGCGCAACCACCTCTCGCAGCTGCTCATCGGCACCGCGGCCGACGGCCTCGAGACCGAACTGGAGGTCCTGCTTCAGCCTGTGCGTGGCAGCCTGCTCGGCGCCGCGGACTGGGCCGAAGCCGGGCGCTTGGACACCGACGACCCCGAGACGCTCACCTCGTTCTTTCTGCCGCTCATCGACGGCTACCCGGTGATCAGCTCGGTGCTGCGCGCGGACACGCTCGGCAACGAGTACATGCTGTTGCGGCTCGAGGACGGGTGGCGGGTCCGGGTGGCCAAGCCGGGCGAGGCGGCCTTTTTTCAGAAGCTCGACCCCACAGGCAAGGTCGTCCGTACCTGGACCGAGACGATCGACTACGACCCGCGCAAGCGACCGTGGTTCCAAGGCGCATCCACGTCGCCGGACGAGATCGTCTGGACGGACCCGTACACCTTCTTCACCACCAAGCAGCCGGGCATGACGGCCGCGCGCACGGCCAAGAGCCCCGCCGGTCGCGACTTCGTGATCGGTGTCGACATGCTGCTCACCGACCTCTCCGAGTTCACGATGCGCATGCCCAACACCGAGCACGGCGAGCAGCACGGCAAGGTGTTCGTGCTCGACGCACAGCATCGGGTGATCGGGCTCCCACGCTCTCCGAAGTTCGACGACGAAGCCGCTCAGCTCGAGGCAGTGCTGCAACCTCTGGGTGAGATCGGCGAGCCCATCTCGGCCGAGGCCCTGCGCACGTGGAGCGATGGCGACATGAAGGCAGAGCCGTTCCGCATCGAAGCCTCGGGGCAAGCATGGTGGGCCGGCTTTCGCAGCTACGAGCTCGATTCGGTCCACCCGCTGTGGATCGGGGTCGTCCTGCCCGAGGCCGACTTCCCCCAGCTGCAGTGATCGCGTTCTGCGCATCACGGAATCGATGTGACGGCGAGACCAACGGATGCGCTCGCCCCACTTCGGGGGCGTGCGTTCGTTCAGCAGACCGCCGTTCTCCCCCTCTGGGCCGCCTTTGTCGGCTGTCCGCGCTAACCTCGAGTGCCGCACCCCGTCTCGATGCACACCGCCGCTCCCAATACGCCGCACGGCGCAGGTCCCGCGGACGAAGACGGTCAGGTCGACGTCCTGGCCCAGCTTTCGCGCCTCCTGATGATCCTCCGGCGTCGCTGGCTGATCATCGCGGTCACCACGGTGGTCTGCATCGCCGGGTCGATCGGGGTGCTCCGCATGCTCGAGCCGCGCTGGCAGTCCAGCGCGTCCATCGTGCTGCACATGTCGGGGCCGCAGGTGCTCGACAAGGTCGAAGGCGTCGGTGAAGACGCGCAGGCCCGCCTGCTCGGCTACAAGGAGTACTACCAGACTCAGCGCCGCATCATGAGCAGCCGAACGGTGGCTTCGGCGGCGCTCGAAGAGCTGGGCCTCGCCGCCGACCCGCAGTTTCTCGGGGTCGACCACATCGAAGACCCGGCCGAACGCGAAGCCGAAGCCGACAAGGTCGACCCGGTCGAGCGCTTGCGCGAGATGATCACCGTCGCCGAGGTCCCGGGGTCTCGGGTGGTGCTGGTCACCGCCGAGTATCCCGACCCCATCGTCGCCCGCAACATCGCCAACGCGGTGGTCGACGCCTACACGGGGCACATCCGCGACGGTCGAGCCCGGGTCGGTCGCGAAGCCAAAGAAGACATCGGCAAGGAGCGCGGCAAGGCGCTGGGCAGCGTGCGCGAAGCGGAGCGAAAGCTCGAAGACTTCAAGACCGAGAACAAGGTCACCTCGATCGCGCTCGGCGACCGTCAGAACGAGATCACCGAGTCGATCCTCACCCTGACCAAGCAGCACAAGGAAGCACAGAGCGATCACGACCGCCTGCGCCGTCAGTACGCGCAGGCCCAGCGCCTCAGCGAAAAGGATCAGCTCGCTGCCGCCTACCTGTTGCCCGAGGACAAGCTCAGCGTCTTCGAGCAGATGCGCAAAGAACAGCTCGAAGCGGAGACAGCGTTTCGCGAGGTCGACATCGAGTACGGCCCCAAACACGAGGAACACCGCAAGGCCAAGAACAAGCTCGACCTGGTCACTGGAAAGATCGAGCGCGAGGCCAAGTCGCTGCTGTCCTCCCTCGAAGCGCAGGTCGAGGCCGCTGCCGAACACGAAGGTTTCCTGGCCTCCTCACTCGCCCGCGAGCGCAAGAGGGCCCTCACCTTGTCCGGGCTGGAGCGCGAGTACAACGAGCTCGAACGCGAAGCCTCGGTCGCCTCCGAGGAGTACCTGCTGGTCGCTCGCCGCGACACCGAGATCGGTTTGACCAACCGGGTCGAGAACGAGGGCATCGAGGTTCTCGACCGCGCCACCGTTTCGGCCGAAGCCGTGTTCCCGCCCAAGGAGCTCATCGTGGCCTTGGGCGGCCTGCTCGGCATGGGCCTGGGCTGCGTGCTCGCCCTTTCCATCGACTTCCGCGACTCTCGCCTCCGCGGGCTGCTCGACCTCGAGCGCGCGCTGTCGCCGTTCGGCGTGCCGGTGTTGGGCCAGCTCCCGCTGCTGCCACCCGACTCGCGGCTGGGCGTCGGCAACGCTCGAGCGCAACGCAAGCAACGCGACCTCTACGCCCACAAGTTCCCGCAGTCGCTCATGGCGGAGCGCTGCCGCGGCATTCGAACGTCGATCGCGTTCGTGCAAGGGGGCGACCCCGCTTCCACGATCATGATCACCTCGCCGTCGTCGTCCGAAGGCAAGAGCAGCACCGCGATGAACCTCGCGCTGTCGTTCTGCCAGGCGGGCAAGTCGGTCCTGGTCATCGATGCGGACATGCGTCGGCCCCGGCTGCACCAGGTGTTCGAGACCGACCCCAAGCGCATCGGCATTTCCGCCCTGCTTGCGGGCACCGCCGAGATCGACGCGGCGGTCATCAAACAGCCCGACGGCGCGCCCGAGAACCTCTCGATCATGGTGTGCGGCGACATTCCCGAGGACCCAGCCGAAAAGCTCGAGTCGGCGGCGCTTCGACAGCTGCTGCGCGACCTCAAGGAACGCTTCGACATCGTCATTCTCGACAGCCCGCCGATCCTGCCGGTCGCCGACCCCCTCATCCTCGCCCGCCAGGTCGACGGAGTGATCATGGTCGGCCGCTGCGAGCAGACCCGTCGCGGCGAACTGCAGCGTGCGATGTCCAGCCTGATGCAGAGCGATGCCAACATGCTCGGCGTCGTGCTCAACGAAGTGGACGCTCGCCAAGAGCGCTACGACTACGGTGGCGGCAGCGGCTACTACACCTACAAGCCGCGCGAGACCGGCACCGAAGGCTGAGCATCCCCCTGCCGCAGCGCGTCGAAGCGCACGCGGGTTGGGCTTTCCAGAACCTCCTCGGAGAACCCCAGGCCGTCGGTCCCCTCGCCCCAACACGCCACGTCTCCCGCTTCGCTGAGCGCACAGACGGAGGTCAGGCTTCCGTAGAGGCGGGCAACGGACCCGTCGAGCGGGATGTCGAGCGTGCTCCATTCACCGCCGTCGAGGCAGGCCACGCTGCCATGGGTGGAGAGCATGCAGGTGTAGCTCGTGCCGCCCTCGATGTCGGCGACGGCCGAGAACGAGTACGGCGGCTCCGAGAACTCGCGCCCCTCCAGGCGTCCCCAACATCGGGCCTGATGGTCTGCGTCGAGTAGGCACACACCCCACGCCACGACGTCGAGGCGCCCCCCCTCGGACAAGACGCCGACCTTTCGAGGCATCAGCGCGCGCTCGTACGGGTTGGGTTCGGGGTCGATACGATGGTAGCCCCAACACCAAACGTCGCGACTGCGTTCCGCAACGATGCATGAGTGGTGGGCACCGCTTTGCAGCTCGGCAGCAGTCGGGACCTCGACCCGCTGCGGTCGGGCAGCGCTCTCGACGTCGGGCACACCGAGGTCCCCTTCGATGTTTGCGCCCCAACACCACACCTCGCCCGTGGTGGTGAGCACGCAGACCGAGTCACCGCCCTCGGACAACATCTGAACCTCGGGGAGGCCAGAGATGGAGACGACCGCGCTCCGTTCGGGCGGCGGGCCCTCATCGCAGCGTTCATTCGCATCACGATCGAGCGTGCAGCCATCCCCGCGTCCGCCCCACAGTGCGGATCCCCAACAGCGCACCCGCCCGTCGGTATCGAGTGCACACGCGCGGTCCGAGCCCAGCGCAATGTCGCGGTCCGTTTCGAGAAAACGATCGCTGAGCACCAGCGAGTCCAGCGCGCGGTCGCGGCTGTCGATCAGCAAGCCGGAGTTGCTGCCTCCACAACCCACCCGGCCGTCTCCGAACCGAACGCACATCGCATGGTGTGCCATGTCGATGTCGACCACCGCGTCGGGTCGGCGCCCCGTGGCTCGGGAACCTCCGAGCGTGTCCAGCTCACCCAACACGGGGCTCGCCGCCGGGGGTTCTGCCGTGGGCGCGCGACCCGGTCCACACCCGAACGCGCCGAGCAAACCGATGAGCAGGCGGTTCGGGGTCCCCATGCGGGCGCTACGGTAACAGCTGCTACGACCCGCGCAGGTTGTCCTGCCACGGCGACCGGTTGTCGCCGTCGGACAGCCAGTACATGAGCGCCTGCATCTCCTGATACTCGAACATCGCCATGCGGGTGAGCGAGGAAGGAAGCGCGTCGATGTCGATGCCGTTCCACTCGAAGCCCGGAATACCTTGGGACTGCGCCCCCATGCCCCGCATGTGCACGCGGTCGCGGCAACGCCACAGTCGCGCTGCGGCCATGCCCGCAGCCTGACCGAACTTGGCGGGTGCCTTCATCGTCGTCGGCATCTCCACCCGATCCAGGCCGCAGCTCCACAGCAGCCAACACAGCGCATGCCACTCCGCTCGGGCCGATCGCAGCAGGTCCGGAATCGCGTCACCCAGTTCCAACGTTTCGTCGATGTCGACAACGAAGGGCTCGTCCGGATCGTCCGGGTCTGGCACCTCGAAGCTGTCGGTCTCAAGTGCCACGGGGCCTTCGGGCAGCAGGGCGGACACGTCCGGCAGCATCCATGGTGCGTCGGCGCTCACGCCAGGATGGGCCAACAATGCGTCGCGGATCTGCATGACGCGGGTCGCGTACTTCTGCGCCAACGAGACCACCGCCTCGAGCGACTGCTCGGGAGCATCCGGCAGACCGTCGTAGTGCGTATGCGGCGTCTCGTGGTTGGGCCAGAAGTCGAACACCGGAAACAGCAGTCGAACGTAGGACTGCAGGAACTCGCGCTGTCCTTCGTCCGGCACCGCGTTCGCGGCTTCGCGCGCTTGGTCGGCGTGGCCCAGGCTCATGTGAATGAGCGCGCGGGTAAACGCGTACTCCTTGCGTTCGGGCGCCAACGACATCGCGGCGCCCAAGAACTCGAGCGCCGCGTTCGACCGCTCGTGTTGATCGAGTTGAATCGCGAACCCCCGCAGGCACGCTGCGACATCGGCCCCCGCAGCCAACGCATCGATGAGGTCGCCGATCGAAGATGCGTCCTCGGCCTTGGCGCGCGCGACCGCGGGCAGCCACGGACTGCGACGAGCAGCCAATGCACCCCGCAGCGGCGTCAGGTCGCCACTGGCACCCGCGGCCCGCCCCAACGTTGCGAGCCACAACCCGAGGGTGCGCTGGGCACCATACTTGCCCGCGAGGTCGAGCCAGGCCTCGATCGGTCGCGAGTCGTCGTCGAGAAAGACCAACTCTTCCTCGCCGCCAACGGGATCCCCGAAGTCGAAGCTGCCCACGACCTGCTCGCCCGCGTCGAGGTACTCCCAGGCACCCACACGCACGTCATCGTGATAGCGACCGCGGGATGCGACCGCGGTCGAGAACCGCAGCGTGTCCGGTTCACAGCGCTCCCACGCGGCACCGAACAACGCGTCGTCTTGGTAGTGCACACGCTGCAGCAACAGTCCGTCGCGATCCCAGACCTGCCACGGGCCGATCTTCTGGGCATCGCCGTTGGCTCGTCCGTCCTTCCATCGCTCGTCGCGTTCGTCCCACCAGGCCGCTTCGGGCAGCGATGCGGGGCGGTCCGGCATCGGGGTTCCGTCGGCGGACAAACGCCGCCCTTCCCCGTCGAAGTGGCGCACCGCAGTGACGTCCCCCATGTCGTAGTCCATTTCGGATCGCATGACGGTCTCGGGCACACCCGGCGGGCGCGTGTTTTCCGTGGTTGGCCCATCGATGGAGAACCAGCTGCGGGTGCCATGAAGCGTCCCGCGCTCGAACGTGCAGGTCTGCGAGACCTCGCCGCTCTCGTGAAAGCGGGTGCTGCTGCCATGCGGCTGCCCATGCTCGAACTCGCAGCGACAACACAGGGTCCCATCGGGCCGCCAGTACGACACCTCGCCGTGCAGCTGTGCCTCGTCGTCCTTCGGGCCGAGCACCCACTCGTTGTCGCTTGCATCCCACCACGCGTCGGCAGGAACGGATTCGGGGCGTGCGGAACTGGTCTCGGACATGCTCGCGCACAGTAGCGAACACCGTGCCAACCCCGAGGCGAAACGCTTTCGCCTCCCTCGGCGTGCGCTCCCCGCGAGATTTGCCCGAGATGAGCACCGCGGCTTGCCTCAGATGGGCAATGGCTCCGCCCTCATCGGGGACCGTCGAGACCGAGCACGGCGAGGCCGAGATTCAAGTTCCTCGCGGCCGCAGCACAAGAGCAAGGGCGGCGGACAACCGCTCGAGTTTCATGGGCGCGCGGTGAACCCCCTACGCCTCATTCGGCGTCGGGCTCGGCGACGTCCGGAAGTGGCTTGGACGGTGCGGTTTTCCCAGGCTCGCGAAACGTGTCCGAGCAGGGGCGACACGATGCCGGCGGGCGAACCGCGAACGCAGCACGATCCGCAAACAGTTGGATGCCCTGCTCGGCCACATGATGCAGCTGGGTGACATCGCCGCCTTTGCTCGTCGTTTCGACGAGGAACTCGCCGCCCGCGAGTATCCCGTACCGAAGACCCCGTCCGTCGTCGTCCTCGTTGTGTAGTTCGTCGATCCGAGCGCCGTCGTTTCCGACCAGGACCACGCTCCAGCGCTTGTCGCAGTCGTGGAACTGCGTGAAGTAGACCTTGGAACCGCCGATGTTGCAGCGCAGCACGTCGTTCAACCTGACGTCGTCGTAGCGATCGGCCAAGCCCGTGGCCGCCAGCGCTTCGGCATCCGGGTAACCGCAGGTGCTCGGGACGGCGTGTATCCAGCCCGATCCACGGGCGATGGGATACTCGAGATCGGCCTCGGTCCCGCGACGGATCTTGGCGGCACCGGCTTCGACCACGAGGGTCTTCGCCTCGGCTTCGTCGCCACTCGGCGGAATCACGACGAACCCTGCCTCCGCGTCCTCACCGGCCGGGTACACGTTGCCCGGGATGCCGCCGAGGGCTCCGAGGGCCCACGGAACGCGCGTCTTGGTGTCGAGCAGGGTGTAGCTCCCCTCGGTCGAGTCACAGGTGGTCTTGAACATCCGCTCGACCAGCAGATACCGGCTCGCAGCGACGGGGGCGGGTACTCCTGTGTTCGTGCCATACAGCGCGGTCGCCCGCATCAGGCGACGTCGCCCCGTGTCCCCGGCCTCCTCGAGAAAGACCTGGCGGATGCTCGACCCACCCCACGGCGTGGTTTCGTAACGGACGTAGGTGCGCTCCGGATCCAACGACAGTGGTGCGCGGGCGGTCCCGGTCGTACCGAACACCTCGAGCTCGGCCAGTCGCAGCTCGGCGTTCTTCTTCCCGGCATGCAGGTCGGTGACTTCCACCGTGACGACGTCGGTCGAAACGGGGGACTCGAATACGAGGTACCGATCGTCCGCGCCGTCCTTGAGCGTGGCGTCGACGTAGCCTGCTCGCGTGTGTACCCGGATCTTCGCGGGTCGTGGGTGGGCCTTGTAGTTCGGCCAACTGACGGTTTGTTTCGCCGGCTCGACATCGGCGCCTCGTGTTCCGGCCGCGCCGTACAACCGCAGCGCGACCACCGACGACTCTTCGGGCAGCTGGAGCTCCACCGCGCAGGGCCTCGTTTCGGTCGCGGTGCAGCGCCACGCGGTCAGCAGGTCGTCATCGCGCGTCGACGCGACCGATTCACCGCTCTCCCCCCATGACGGCGTCCTCACCGAAGCCTTCAACGCATACATGCCCACAAGCGCCTTGTTGCGGAAGCCCAGACTTCGCACGGCCTTCGCACCAACCGAGAGCGGCGCGTCCGCACGTAGGCTATCGGCGGATTCTTCGGCCGCAGGCGCCGACCCGGGCTCGGGCTCGGCGGCAGCCGGGGTCTTCGCAGCGGGTGCGTCGGCACCCTCGTGCGCAGCTGGGGGCGCCGCAGGAGCGGCCTCGTCAACCGCAGCCTCCTTCGGCGCTTCACCACCATCGCAGGCGATGGCGAGAGCACTCGAGACGAATAGCATGTGGGCGATGGTCCGGTTCATGAGGCGCCAGGAATCGTACGCGATCCACGAGATGTGCACCCCGGGTTGCCTCGGTTGGGCAAGGCTCATGCCGCTTCGAGGCGCCGTAGCAGCGCCCGCACATACTTGCGCGCCGACACATACCCCGTCGTGGTCGCCACCGACACCCAGCGCAGCACGGGCCACTTGCCGGCCCACTCGAACGCCCCCGCATCTTCCAACTGAGCGTCGGAGAGGCTCTCGAGCGCCTCGAGCACCGCGGCCTGGCTGGCCTCGAAGTCGGCCCGCACACGAACCCACGACCGACGTTTGGGCGCCTTTGCGATCACCTCGGCATTGAGCGCCGGGGTTTCGCGCCAGCTGAATCCGGGCGCAGGCACTTCGGGCACCTCGCCGCGATGACCGGCTTCGATCCACCCAACGACGGCGTTGGCCCACCACGTGCGCACCGTGAGCAAGTCGACCACGCTCCAATCGTCGACACACGCCTCCTTGCTGTGCTTGGCACTCACCCGATCGAGGTCGGCGCAGAGCTTGTCGAACGCGGGCTGCATCGCACCGAGCAAGTCGGCACGGGTCTTGGGGATCGCCATCGCCCACAGCATGCGATCGACCCGATCCGAAGACCCGGCAGGCTTTGCGCATCAACGCGCCCAGTGATTGTCCCCTGCGCGCACCTCGAGCGTGGCCCCCAGAACCTCGTCGTCGGTGCGCTGCAGAATGTCGAGGTACCAGACCTCGGCCTGAATGCGCTGCGCGTCGATATCCAGCACCCCGTAGCCGTGGCGAGTCGTGTCGAGGAAGCGATAGTGCGGATTCGTGGTCGCCGAGTCGTTCTCGATCGCCTTGGGCAGACCCTGTTGGCTGGGAAAGAACTCGTCGACGTTGCCGCGACTCATGCTCGCGGGCTGAAACTCGACTGCAACGGCCCCTTGACCGGTCTTGGGGTCGTAGACCTTCGGGTCCTCGGGCGTCGTGACGAGGTCCGTCACCGCCGTGATGTGGGCATCCCCGCTGAGAAACAACGCATTGTCGGTGCCATCGGCCGCGAGCTGGTCGAACATCCGGGCGCGCGCGTCGGGAAACCCGTTCCACGTGCTGCCACCCAACACGACGAGCAACCCGTTGATCACCGCGACCGGTTTTTGGTTTCCGACCAGCTTCCACGTCGCCGTGGACGCGGCAATCGTGTCGTGAAACCAGGCCCGCTGGGTGTCGCCCAGAATGGTCTTGTCCGGGGTGTCCGGAGCGTCCGCGTCGTCACGAAACAGCAACACGTCCAGCACCAGAACATCGAGCAGGTCTCCGAAGGGTAGATGCCGGTAGACGATCTCCGGCCCCTGACGATTGTCCGGCGCAGCGATGGGGTTCCACTCCCGAAAGGCCTGCACGCCGCCCCCATCGATGGGCCGCCCGGGGTTCACGTCGTGGTTGTCCCACAACATGATCCAAGGGTGCGCCGCCCGGGCTGCACGCAAGTCGGGGTCGGCCAAGTGGTAGGCGTGCAGCGCTCGCCAAGCCTCCAACGACTCCGGGTCTTCCGGGATGGGATCGGGGATGCGCACCAGCTCGTCCTCGTCGGGGAAGTCGTACACGTAGTCGCCGACGTGGATCAGCCCGTCCAAGTCGAGCCGACGCGCAATCGCACGGTAGCCGTTGAAGTAGCCCGAGAAGATGCTCGTGCAGCTCGTCACCGCGAACCGCAGACGCTCGGCCATGCCCGCGGGAGCAGTCCGCGTACGGCCTGTCACGGAGCGATTCGCCGCCGCCGCATCACCGACGAGGAAGCGGTAGTAGTACGTCGTCGCCGGGTCGAGCCCTTCGGCGCGCACGTTGATCGTGTGGTCGGTGGCGCCCTCGGGCACGACAGTTCCGGACGCAACCAACGCGGAGAACCCGGGCGTCTCGGAGACCTCCCACCGCACCTCTCCGGCGGCCTCCGGGTCGACACGGGTCCACAACCACACCCCGTCGGACGCCGGGTCCCCCGACGCCACCCCCTGCGCAAACGGGCCACATCCGGGCGCCATGCCATCAGCGAGACTCGGAGGGTGCGAAGCCGCGGCGATGGCCATCGAAACCGTGGCCCCCTCGCTGTGCGTGAACGAGACCGGGGTATCGACCACCACCGCCTCGGCCCTGTAGACCCACGCGCCGTCCTCGACATGCGGCACGTCGAACCCCAGCGATCCACTGACGGTCCAAGTCCCATCCGCGGGCCCGGGCAGCGTCACGACCGTGCACGACTCGACGACCCCCAGGTCCTCCGCCCCCCCGGTCGTCGTCGAGTCGCCCGCCGCCGTGGACGACGCTCCGCTCGATGTCACCGTCGAGGAAACCGCCGTCGACCCACTGCTGCTCTGCGTCGTCGACCCCGCACCGTCCCCCGGAGTCTCCGAGCCGCCACACGCCAACAGCAACGACGACAGCACCCCAACGCAACGACGGCCCACCACGGCCCAAGGGTACCGAACGCGCCGCCGCTCTCGTTTCCGGCCACGAAAAAGGCCGCACTCCGGATGGAGCGCGGCCTTTCGTTCGAAAGCCGTTCAGCCTAGCGCTGGCGGTCTTTGTACTTCTCGACGAGCTCGGTCTGCACGCTGGAGGGGACCGGGTCGTACTTGGCGAACTCCATCGAGTACTCCGCTTTGCCCTGCGTCGAGGAACGAAGCTCGTTGGAGTAGGCGAACATTTCCGAGAGCGGAACGTGCGCTTCGATGGCGGTGGTGCCGTAGGCCGTTTCCGAGCCCTGGATGATTCCGCGGCGACGGATGAGGGTGGTCTGCACCGCGCCCTGGAACTCCTCGGGCGTCTCGACGACGACCTTCATGACCGGCTCGAGCACGACCGGCTTGGCGGTCTTCATCGCCTCTTTGAAGGCAGTGCGTGCGCACAGCTGGAACGCCATGTCGCTGGAGTCGACCGCGTGGAAGCCACCGTCGGAGAGCTCCATCTCCACGTTCACGACCGGGAAGCCGATGACCACACCGCGGGCCATCGCTTGCTGGAAGCCGTTGTCGCAGGAGGGGATGTACTCGCGAGGAATGATGCCGCCGACGATCTTGTCGACGAAGCGGTAGATCTCATCCTCGTTCTCGGGATCCTTGAGCGGACGCATGGTGCCGCCGATCTTCGCGAACTGACCCGAGCCACCGGTCTGCTTCTTGTGCGTGTACGCGTAGGGCACCTCGTTGAGGATGGTCTCGCGGTACCGAACCTGCGGCTCACCGACGATGGTGTCGCACTTGTACTCGCGCCGCATACGCTCGATGTAGACCTCGAGGTGCAGCTCGCCCATGCCGGCGATGATGGTCTGGCCCGACTCTTCGTCACGACGGACGGTAAAGGTGGGGTCCTCTTTCGAGAAGCGGTTGAGCGCCTTGGAGAAGTTGGCGAGGGAGCCTTTGTCCTTGGGCTCAATCGAGTACTCGATGACCGGTGCGGGCACGTACATCGAGCGCAGCGAGTACTTCACCTGGCCGTCGGTGAACGTGTCACCCGCAGCACAGTCGACGCCGAACATCGCGATGATGTCGCCGGAGCCCGCCTCTTCGATGTCCTCCATCTTGTCGGAGTGCATGCGAACGATGCGGCCGAGCTTCACCTTCTGGCCCGTACGGGTGTTGAAGATGAACGAGCCCTTGGTGACCTTGCCCTGGTAGATGCGGACGTAGGTCAGCTGGCCGTAGCGGCCGTCCTCGAGCTTGAACGCGAGCGAGCACATCGGCTTGTCGTCGTTGGTCTCGAGGACGACTTCGGTCTCTTTGCCGTCGTTGTCGATCTCGAACGCCTTGTTCTCGACCTCGGTGGGGTTGGGCAGGTACTGGACCACGCCGTTGAGCAGGACCTGAACGCCCTTGTTCTTGTAGGCGGAGCCGCAGAACACGGGGGTCATGTCCTGGGCGAGCGTCGCCTTGCGGATGACCGGGTTGAGTTCCTCGGCGGAGACTTCTTCCTCACCGAGGAACTTCTCCATGATGTCGTCGTCGAAGTCCGCGACCGCCTCGACGAGCTTGGCGCGCATCTCTTCGGTCTTTTCCTTCAGCTCTTCGGGAACTTCCTCTTCGCGGATGTTCTCGCCATTGTCGCCGTCGAAGTAGAACGCCTTGCGGATGCGAAGGTCGATGACTCCGTCGAACTCGTCTTCGGCCCCGATGGGGATCGTGACCATGACGGCGTTGTGCTTGAGCTTCTCGCGGAGCTGCTCGGTGACGCGATAGGCGTCCGCGCCGGCGCGGTCCATCTTGTTGATGAACGCGACGCGGGGGACGTTGTAGCGACGCATCTGGCGGTCGACGGTGATCGACTGCGACTGCACGCCGGAGGATCCGCAAAGCACCAGGATGGCGCCGTCGAGCACCGACAGCGCACGCTCGACCTCGACGGTGAAGTCGACGTGTCCGGGGGTGTCGATGATGTTGATGTGGGTGTCGCCCCACGTCACGAAAGTGGCCGCCGACTGGATCGTGATGCCGCGCTCACGCTCCAGCTCCATGTTGTCCATGACAGCGCCGACGCCGGACTTACCCCGGACTTCCTCGATCTTGTGGATGCGACCCGTGTAGAAAAGGATGCGCTCGGTGAGCGTCGTTTTTCCGGAGTCGATGTGGGCGGAGATCCCGATGTTGCGGGTATTGGCGAGGTCGACCATGGCTTCGTCTTGCCTTCAGGCGGCTGTTACGTGTCTGCAAAAGCCCCGCAGTCCCCGAGGACCGGGGGCGAGGCGCGCGGAGAATGCCACAACCTGCCCCACGGAGCACGCCCCCGCCCGCGCGCCCCTCGCGTGGCTGCTCACGCTCCAGCCCGAGCTGCCCTCAAAGCAGCGCTAGACCACCCAACCGGCCGTTTGGGCGCCCTCTACGCAGTCCCAGTCCGGGCCTGTCAGAAGCCGCTCCCGGACGTTTAGGCTGGGTTCATGCTCGCGCAGTGGGGACCCGATACCGTCCAGGTCACGCAGTCCCCCGACACCGCGCTGGGTCTGCCCGGCCTTTCCGGTATCGCGATCGCCCTCATCGTCGGCTCGCTCATCCTCGTGGCGTGGCGCCGGCGCAAGGGCCACGACGGGATCCGCCGTTCCGCTTCGGGCGCCGCCATGGGCAACGCGCTCATGGATCTCAACTCCACCTTCATGCCCAACCATGCCAACGCCGCCGTCGTGCTCAAGCTCGAAGAAGAAGAGGAGCGCGACGAAGCCGGCGAAGGCCCCGCGCCCTGGACCCCGCCGGCACCCAAGCGCGACGCGCCCTACCGCGACGACGACGGCGAGTGGATGAACTGAGGGCTCGTCGCTACAGCACCAGGAACTCCAGCAGCGCGCAGTTGAACGCCACCGGAGCGTCCGCGGAGCTCAGGTGTCGTGCTCCGGGCAGGACCACCAGGTTCGCGTGCATCATGGTCGCCAGCGTGGATGCGACGGAGACGTCGAAGACGGGGTCGTCCTCCCCCCAGATCACCAGGCCACGTTCGACAGCCGGCATGCCCGCGGCGAGCAGCGAGGCCATGTTCGCCTCCAGTTCATCGAGCAGGCGTCGCAGCTGTGCGCGGTGCGGGTCGTAGTAGGTCGCGATCGCTTGCCGTGCCGCGAACGCGGGCACGCCCGGAGGTTCGCTCACGGCAAGGGCGAGTAGCGTCCGGATGTCCTCGGGGCTGCTCGGCACGAACAGATCCGCAGCACACCGCGCGCCGAAACGATCCAGCATCGCCTGGTGATGCGCCGGCGACCACGCCGGACCCGGGGAGTCGACCATCACCAGATCGCCTACGCGACCCGGAAAGGCGCGCGCAAACTCCAGGCACACGAACCCGCCGTAGGACAGCCCCACCAGGTCGACCGCCTCGACGCCCAACCGCTCAACCACCGCGTGCAGTGCCGCCGCTTGATGGCCGAGCGTCGGGTCCCGGTCCGTCGACGTGGAGTCCCCGAACCACAGTAGGTCCGGCACCACGACCCGGCGAAAACGGCTGAACAGCTCCATCTGCTGCTCCCACTGAAACAGCGCCGTACCGCCGAAACCGTGCACGAACACCAGCGGGCGGGCAGCTGCAGCAAAACGAGGGCCAGGGTGCACACGCGCATGCACACGGTCCGCGCCCGCATGCACGGTCATGCTCCGATAGCCGCGCCGCTGCGCACGCTGAACATGCCGCCGGTCCACACGACCGACGACGCCGCAGCTCGTCAGCGAGAGCACGCCCCCGATGAAGCTGCGGCGGCCGTTCACCTACGGAAGATCCAGGTAGCGGGCCAAGACAGCGTCGGTGGTGAAGCCGAACTTCTCGGCCAACACTTCGGCCGGTGCCGATGCGCCGAAGCGATCGATGCTCTGCTGGTGGGATGCGTAGCGCTCCCAGCCCATGCCCACACCGGCTTCGATCGAAAGGCGTCGCGTGACCGCGGTGGGCAGCACGCTCTCCTTGTAGGCCGCGTCCTGGGCCTCGAACGCCTTCCAGCACGGCATCGACACCACGCGGGTGCGCTTGCCCTGGGCTTGCAGCCGTCCGGCGACCTCGACCGCCAGCGACACTTCCGAACCGGTTGCGACGAGGATGCCGTGCAGCTCGCCTTCGCCTTCGGGCTCGTGCACGACGTACGCGCCACGAGAGACGTCACGCTGGCTGCCTTCGAGCACGGGCACGCCTTGGCGTGTCAGCAGGATCGCGGTGGGCCCGTCGGTGCGCTTCAGCGCATGCACCCAAGCGCCGACGGTCTCGTTGGCGTCGGCCGGACGCACCACGTGCAGGCCCGGAATCATGCGCAGGCTCATCGTCTGCTCGATCGGCTGGTGCGTGGGTCCGTCTTCGCCGAGGAAGAAGCTGTCGTGCGAGAAGATGTGCACGACCGGCTGGTGCTGCAGCGCCGAGAGGCGCACCGCACCGCGCATGAAGTCGGAGAAGATCAGGAACGTAGCGTCGAACGGGCGCATGCCGCCGTGCAACGCCATGCCGTTGGCGATGCCGCCCATCCCGTGCTCACGCACGCCGAAGTGCACGTTGCGGCCGTCGCCTTGCTCGGGGCTGAGCACGCCGCCTTCGCTGATGCCCACGCCGTTGCTACCCGCCAGGTCGGCCGAACCGCCCACCAGCGACGGGAAACGCTGCGCCAACGCGCCGAGCACCTTGGCGCTGGCCTTGCGGGTGGCGATCTTGGTGCCCACCTCGAACTCGGGCAGCCCGTCGAAGTCGGACGCCTTGGTCTCGCCCGCGAGCACCGCTTCGAACTCGGCGGCCAGCTCGGGGAACGCGGCACGATAGGCGTCCATGCGCTGGTTCCACGCGGCGTGCTGGGCCACGCCCGGGGCGATGACTTCGCCGATCTTCGCGGGCAGACCTTCGGGCACATGGAAGGGCTCGAGCGGCCAGTCCATGCCCTTCTTCGTGGCCTCGATCTCCTCGGGGCCCAGCGGCGCACCGTGAGCCGCCGACTTGCCGGCCTTGTTGGGGCTGCCATGGCCGATCACCGTGCGGGCCAGGATGAGCGAGGGCTTGTCGGTCTCCTTGCGCGCCGCTTCGATCGCGGCCGTCACCGAAGCGTCGTCGTGACCATCGGCCCGCACGATGTGCCAGCCGTAGGCCTCGAAGCGCATCGCGACATCTTCGCTGAACGTGATGTCGGTGCCGCCGTCGATGGTGATCTGGTTGTCGTCGTAGAGGTAGATCAGCTTGCCGAGCTTCTGGTGCCCCGCGAAGCTCGCGGCCTCGGCTGCCACGCCCTCCATCAAGTCGCCATCGCCCACAATGCCGTAGGTGAAGTGGTCGACCACTTCGTGGCCCGGCCGGTTGTAGCGCGTCGCGAGCCAGCGCTCGGCCACTGCCATGCCCACACCCGTCGCAAAGCCGGTGCCCAGCGGACCCGTCGTGACCTCGACGCCCTCGGTGTCATGCACCTCGGGGTGGCCCGGCGTCTTCGACCCCCACTGCCGGAACTGCTTGATGTCCTCGAGCGACAGGGGGAAGCCGGACAGATGCAGCAGCGAGTACAGCAACATCGAGCCGTGGCCCGCGCTGAGCACGAAACGATCGCGGTCGACCCAGTGGGGGTCGGCCGGGTCGTGCACCATGAACCGGGTCCACAGCGTGGTCGCCATGCAGGCGGCGCCCATCGGCATCCCCGGGTGCCCGGAGTTTGCCTTCTGGACGGCGTCCATCGAGAGGCCCTTGATGGTCGAGACCATCGAGGCGTGATCCGATGCGGTGATGTCCCGCGGGGCGAAGGCTGCACGCTGCGACATGCCGCGGTGCGTAACACGATGCCGCCCGCGCGCCGCCCTCACGGGCGTGCGGATCCCGACGTGCGCCTCAGCGGCTGCAGATGCACATCAAATCGTTGTTGCCGCCGTCGTCGCAGGTCGTGTCCCCCGTGGAGGTGCACGGGTCGGCCTCGTTGAGCTGCGCGCCTACGCACGTGCCCCCGAAGGACTGACAGACCATGTCGCAGCTCGCGGCCATCGCAGTCGTCACGTTGAAGCGGCAGCTGTCGGCCGCCTCCTCGCACAGCATGTAGTCGGTGGCGCCGCCGTACATCTCGTCGCACGTCGCGGCCGCACCCGTGTCCGAGCTGCTGTCGCCACCGGTCGTCGAAGGATCGCCCGTGGTGGGATCCCCGGTCGTGGGATCGCCCGTCGTCGGTGCGTCGGTGGTCGAACTGCTGCCCCCGATGGTGGGGTCTCCCGTGGTGGGGTCGCCCGACGAGCCACCGGTGCCCACCGTGGGGTCGTCGGTGTCCGTTGCGGTGGCCGTGCCCTCGCCGAAGCACATGCCCGCGAGCGACGAAGCGCGATCATGCCAGCGCTTGCCCGACGGACACGCCATGTCGGGGAAGGTGCAGAAGTTGTTGGCTTCGCAGATCCCACCTTCGCCCTGCGCAATGCAGTCTTCGGTCGTGGAGCACTGGAAGTCGGAGACCGGGTTGCAGCTGGCACCACCGGCCGCAATGCCGAAGGCACCCAACCCAACCGTGACGGTGAGGATTCGAAACAGTCGCATGATCTTGGATGCCCTCCGGGTGGGGCCGGTGCAATGCAGCCTGGGTGGCTGCGACTAGAAACGGCCGGCGATCGCCACACCTTGGGTGCGGCCAGCGACCATCGGAGCCACACGCACGCTGGCGTTGCTCGAAGGCCCGGCTTCTTTGCGCTTCTTGGCGCCGACGATGATGAGCGGAATGCCCACCGCGAGGCCGACCGCCGCAACACCGATGCCGATGTACGCGAGCTGGTTGGCTTTGGCGCCCTCTTTGTCCAACTCGTCGATGCGCGGCTGGTTGGCGGGGTCGTTGCCGAGGTCTTCGACCTCGTTCTGCGCCGAGCGGCTCTGGAACAGGCCGGCCATCGCCAGACCCACGCCGCCGGCACCCACGGCCGTCGCAACGCTGCCGCCGATGAGGAACCCGGTGCCGGGCTTCATCTTGCCGCGCTTTTTCTTCTTCTTTTTCTTCTTCTTGCCGTCGGCGGAGGCGACCGGTTGGTCCTCCTCCTGCTCGGCTTCGATCTCCTCGATGAGCGCCTCGGCCTCGGAGATCTGAGCCTCAGCCTCGGAGATCATGCTGCTCGCCGACGCGGGGTCGATGACCAGCCAGCGCGACGATGCATCACCCGCCGAGACGGAGTCGTAGAAGTGAAGGATGTCGAGCGCCACCGTGGTGGTCGCGATGCTCGCCTCGGCCTGCTCGATGCTTCGCTCCTTGCGGGCGAGGTCGAGGCGGACGGCGCCGGCCTCTTTCATCGTGACCGGGTCGCCGAGCATTCCCGCGTTTTCCTCGAGGGTCGAGGCGGCCGAATCGAGGTTTCCGGCTTCGAGATCGGACGCAGCGGCGTCGCGAATCGCCTGACGCTTGGCGTCGGCCTGCTCGGGGGTGAGTCCGGGCTCCGGCTTCGCCTTCTTCTTTTTCTTCTTCTTTTTCTTCTTCTTGAAGAGGGCCAAAGGCACCGATCCCGCGCTCATCGAGCTCGTGACGGGCAGAGGCTGCGCGTGGGCGGTGAGGGGCGAGGCTGCCAGGCCCAGGGCCACAGCCCCGGTCAGGATTCCCCGCGCAAAGAGGCGGTGCCGACTCGTCGTTCCGTTCATGGTCTCTCCCTCCATTCCCCTGCACATCATGACACAGCGGGCCGTCCGAACTTCGCGTTTCTTCGTGAGGCGAGCGACGCGTATTTCATCTCCATACACAGACGCACAGTTCTGCGCGCGGGTCGCTCGCACTCGTGTGCCGTGCTAATGGAGCGCCATGCGTATTTGCATCCTCGGCGCCACCGGACTCGTGGGACGCGAGTCGATCACCCTCATTCGCCGCGCATGGCCTTCCGCGGAGATCATTGGGTTCGCCAGCAAACGCAAACAACTGGAGCACGACGGTGAAACGTTCGACGTGCTCGGTGCCCCCGAGCTCGAAGAAGCCGGAGCGCCCACCGGAGATCTGGCCCTCGTCGCGCTCGACGACGAGCACAGCAAACGCTACGTCCCGCGACTGGTCGAGCTCGGCTATCGGGTGATCGACAAGAGCAACACCTATCGGATGGACCCCCAGGTTCCCCTGGTCGCGGCCGGGGTCAACTGCGGTGTGGTCACGGACGAGACCAAGCTCGTGGCCAACCCCAACTGCACCACCATCCCGTTCACGATGGCCGTCGCACCGTTGGCCCACGCCTATGGCATGCAGTCGGTCGCGATCAGCTCGTACCAGGCGGTCAGCGGCGCGGGCATCAGCGCGCTGGATGGTTTTCTCGCCGACAGCCGCACCGGCTATGCCGAGGCCAACCGAATCGGCTCGCAGCTCGACCCGGCCAACTACGCTGGCAACACGGTCCCGCACAACGGCAAGACCGACGACAGCGGGTTCAGCTCCGAAGAGCGCAAGCTGATGAACGAGAGCCGCAAGATCCTCAGCGCCGCAGCGCTGAAGGTGAGCGCGCAGTGTTGCCGGGTTCCCGTCGCCGTCGGCCACTACATGAACGTGTGGTTGGAGCTGAAGACGGCCGCGTCGCTCGGCGACATCGAAACCACGCTGCAACAGACCGCCGCCGCGCGGTACCTCCGCGTCAGCAGCGGGTCGGCGGGCGATGGCATGTCGGCACTGCATTGCGTGCAGCACCGCGACGAAACCCTGGTCGGCCGGATTCGCGTCGACCCGCGCGACGAGAGCGGCAAGACGATCTGCCTCACCGTCGCGGGCGACAACCTGCGGCTCGGCGCGGCGACCAACGCGGTCCGCGTCGCCAGCCGCTGGTTCCCGTCCGAAGACCTCAAGCTGCAGGCGCCGGGCAACACGCCCGCCGGCTGATCTCCGGCTGCAGCGAAAAAAGTCCGGCCCAGCCGCAGCGACGCACCACGCTACGACTGGGCCGAATCGGCCATTTGACGTCTGTCACCCGGCGAGATGCCTGCAAGGAGTGAACGGGGAAGTTCGTTCGCCGGGCTTGGACGAAGAGAAGACTGCTGCAGTTGAAAACGAAAGTCAAATACAATTTCGAAAAAGACTTCGTTTGCGCGGAAAGGTCCACCACGCCATGCTCCGCCGGCCATGCGCTCCGCCCTCCGCCAGGCGATCGTCGCCCTCGCCGAATCTGCACCCGAACAGGGCATGTCGATGGGTGCGCTGGTGGATACGCTCGAACACAACGGCTACGCCCCCGAAGACGTCGAGCGGGAGATCTGGGCGATGCTCGCGGCCCGCAAGCTCACCCCGTCCGGTTTCATCTGCCGCAAGGTCCGTAGCCAACCGGGTGCGTCGCCCGCCCGCACCTACGAGTTCCTGCTCGTGCCGTGGTCGCCCAAGCTCGACGGCCAGCTCGAGTTGACGCTGTGAGCATCATCGACGCACGGGTCGCCCGACGACCGGATGCGCCGGGGCTGTTCGTCGCCCTCGCGCCGATGGATGGTGTGACCGACTGGGTCTACCGCGACCTGCTGACCGGTCTGCACGACGGCGACAATGGCATCAGCCTATGCGTGTCCGAGTTCGTTCGGGTCACCCGCACCACGGTCGTGCCCAAGGTCATCCTCAAGCACTGCCCCGAAGTCCGGACGGGCGGGACGACCGCAGCGGGTGTGCCCGTGTTCGTGCAGCTGCTCGGCGGCGAACCGGAGCCGATGGCCAGCACGGCGGCGCGCTGCGTCGAGATGGGCGCCCCGGGCATCGACATCAACTTTGGCTGCCCCGCCAAGACCGTGAACCGCAGCGACGGCGGCGCGGTGCTCCTGCAATACCCCGACCGGTTGGAAGCGATCACCGCCGCGGTCCGCAACGCGGTCCCAGATCACGTCCCGGTCACGGTCAAGATTCGCCTGGGCTGGGAAAACGCCGACCACGTCGCAACGATCGCCCGCGCCATCGAGCAAGGCGGCGCCAGCTGGCTGACCATTCACGCCCGCACTCGGATGCAGGGCTATCGGCCCCCCGTCGACTGGGAGAGCATCGGCACCGCGCGCGAGGCCGTTCGCATGCCCGTCGTCGCCAACGGCGACCTCAACACCGTCGCCGACTTCGAGGCGTGCCGGACCGCGAGTGGATGCACGGCCTTCATGGTCGGACGAGGTTCGATGGGTCGACCCCGCCTGTTCAGGCAGTTGCGAGGGCACCGCGATCCCGAGCTCGACGCGGTGTGGCTCTGCGCACGCCTTCGAGAGTACGCGCAGACGATTCTCGACAGCGGCGGCACCGAAGGGGCGGCACTGGGCCGTTGCAAGCAATGGCTGCGCCTCGCTGCGCCCGCATCGGACACCTACGCGGGCTTGTTTGCAGCGCTCAAACGCAGCAATGACCTGCAGATGTTCTTGGACGGGCTGCTGCCCGCCGTCTCCGAGGGAATGTCCGACTCCGACGCGAGGTTGGAGTCGCAGCCCTCGGCCCCATGACCACGCACGCCCGCCCTGTTGCTATCCTCCCGCCCATGCGCAGCCTGACCGTCTCCTACCTGCTCGCCGCGCTGGGCTTCCTGGGCGTGTCGGGCGTGCACCGTTTCTATCTCGGCAAGCCGATCACCGGGATCATCTGGTTCCTCACCGGTGGCCTGTTCATGCTCGGCACGATCTACGACCTCATCACGATGGAGTCGCAGGTCCGCGAGGCCAACCGCTACGCGCTGCCGCCCGGCCAGCCCATGCTGCCGCCGGGCCACGTCCCGTACCCGCCCCAGGCCTATCCGCCCCAAGGCTACGCGCCGGCTCCCGACCCCAACGCCGACCTTCGCAACCCCGAGGTCGACCTCGAGCTGCGGGTGCTCAAGCTCGCACGCCTCCGCGGCGGGCGACTCACCGCCGCATCGACCGCTGCCGAGCTCGCGATTCCCGTCGCCGAAGCCGACGCGCAGCTCACCGAGATCGCCAAGGCTGGCCACGCCAACGTCGACGTCAGCGACGAAGGCGCCGTCGTCTACGACTTCCCTGCCCTTCGGGTGTGATCGTTTCGGGTCCAGCGGGCACTGACCCTCCGTGCGCTCGCTGTCTGCCCATGCATTGCGACCGATGGTCGCGTCGATCGCCCCTCACGAGGCCGCCGCGTTTCGGCGGGCGGGGCTGCCCGCGACGGCCCTTGCCGGCTCGAGCCGCATTGCCCGGAACCGCAGCGACGCGTTGTGGCAGGCCGCCGCCGAAAACACCGACGACGACCTCCCGCTACGCGTGGCCGAGTCCGTGGGGCCCCGCACCTATGGGCACTTCACGTACCTGGTCGCCTCGGCCCCGACCGTCGGGTCGTCGCTGCGCGCCTTGATCCGCTACTACCCGGCGCTGATGGGCAACACGACCGCCCACCACCTGAGCATTGCCGGCGGCCGTGTGCGTCTGACCGTGGATCCTCTGGGCACCCGCCCTCGTTGTGTCGACCTCTTCTCTGTGGCCGTCGTTGCCAGCTTCATTCGGCGCTTCGCGGGTGTAGCTCCACAGCGTGCGTTCGTTCCCCTGGAGCGGTCTCGGCATGGCGCTGCCCAACAGGCGTTTCGGTGTCCGGTCGACGACTCGGCATCCATGTTGGGACTCGAGTACACGGTCGCCGACCTGTCCGCCCCGCTGAGCGGCGGGGATGCTCAGCTGCACACGTTGTTGCTCGAACACGCGCGATGGCGCGCCGACGTTGCCACCTCGATGCGCACCCAGGTCGAGTCGAGGATCCGCACCCTCGGGCCGCGTCCGGACCTGCGCGCCCACGACGTGGCGGCCGCCCTCGGAGTCGGCGTTCGCACGCTGCGGCGGCGACTCGCGGCGGAGTCCACGTCGTTTCGAGGCGTGCTCGACGACGCCCTCCGTGAAGCAGCGCTCGACCACCTGCAGCACACGACGGTCGACGAGACGGCGCTGGCGTTGGGCTACGCCGATGGGTCGGCCTTGCGGCGCGCCCATCGGCGCTGGTTCGGCACCTCCCCCCGCGGGCTCAACCCAGGGGCATCGCAATCTCGTTGAGATCGATCTCCACGCCGTCTACGTCGTCGCCGTCGACCACGATCTCGATGCACGTCAGGATGCCGTCGCCGGCCACCTCGGCCAAGACGGGGTCACCGTCATCGGGCAACGGGTTCTTCGGATCCATGTTGCCGTCGTCGTCGAGGAAGGAGACCAAGAACACCGAGCCGCTCGCGAGTGGCTCGATCGAGAACTCGACCGCCGACTCCGCGTCCGACAGGTCCGCGTTGGGAACGACCGCCGCGCCCAAAATGATCGGCGCCGCCAGATCGCACTCGGCAAACGCACCGACGACGAGGGTGCCGATGCCATCGCCGTCCTCCGGCAGCATCGCGCTGCGCGTCACCGTGCCCGAGACGGCGTACACAGAGGGTTCACCGCCGGTCGTTTCGCCGCCCGAGCTCTCGTCGTCCGTCGTCTCGCCGCCCGAGCTCTCGTCGTCCGAGGTTTCACTCCCGGGCTCGGTGGTGTCATCGTTCGAGGCCGACGCGTCGCCCTGCATCGAGCCGTCGTCGTCGTCGTCCATCGGGCAGCCGGTGATCCAGCCGCTCACCAAGACGGCGACCGCGGCATTTGTGAGCCATGTCCAAGTTCGTTGCATGACTCCAAGCTGACGCATGACGCCCCAACGAACGCGGACCGTCGCGGCCAACTCGATGGCCACTTCGGTCCGCATGTTTCGCGCCACTGTGGGCGCTCGCGCGTCGCTATTCGAAGCTGTCGAGGCAGCTGGTCAGCGCCTCGGTCTGCTTCCAGCCACACTCGCCACCTGGGCCGAAGTGGCCACACTGTGCGTCGTCGAAACACGCGAACTGCGGAAGCGCGACGCAGGGCGAGAACATCGGCTCGGCAGCGCAGATCTCGGAGTTGCAGCCGCTGACGACACACGGCTCCTCGGGCTCGGGCGGAGCGGCGCACGAGCACACCTCGCAGCCGTCTTCGTCGGTCGCAAAGCCGAACTCGCAGTAGAGCTCGCACAGCACTGGAGCGCAGGTATCGGGCTCCTCGAGCACGCACACGCCACCGCAGTCAGCACCGCCCAGCGCGGGGTCGCAGTCGTCGTTGCCGTCGTCGACGCAGACCTGCCCCTCGGGGCACTCGATCCCCGCGATGCCACCGCAGAAGCCTCCGGGGGGAGGCGGCTCGCACTCGCCTTCGGTGGCCACGCCCGTGCCGGCCATCGCCGCGAAGCAGCTGTTGGAGTAGGTGTTGCCGTCGCAGCCACACACGGGCGCGTACAGCTCGATGCAGACCTCGGGACGAGGCTCGCAGGTCGACGACGCGTCGGCGGCTCCGCAGTACTGGCCGGCTTCGTAGGCGCAGTACTCATCCTCGTCGCAGGTGTTGCCCAAGAAGCCACCGCAGGGTTCACCTTCGGGCTCGGGCGGCTCGATGCCGCAGACCTCTTCGACGTCGTTGCAGCAGTCGCCGTACTCGACGCACAAGTCGTCGCACCAACAGTTGCCGACGCCGTGCCCGCCGCAGCGATCCTTGCCGTTGGGGAGTTCGCAGGTGCCGACGAGGTCGGCCTTGCCGAGGCCACCACGATCACCGTCATCGGCCGCGGTTGCGCCCGCGTCGGTGTCGGCAGGCGCCGTGTCGCACGCGGCGAGGAAGGAGAGGCCGAGGGTGAGCAGCAGTGCACGAGCTCGCATGGCCGAGCGGAAATGCAACTCGGACGCCAAATGTAGACGAAGGGCCCACATCGTCGCCCCTGCGTGTTTTCGAGCACTTACAGGAGGCCGACGAGCCTGCGCGGGCCGGCTACGACCGTGGCTGGCGACGACTGTTGCCAGCCGCCACGCTCACTCCGACCCGCATGCTTTGGGATCTTCGAGCCTCAGGTCGATGCCATCGCCGGCCTCGACATCGGTCCATGAGGACTCGAATCGACGGCTGACGTATCGCATGCGCTCCCGGACCTTGCGACCCATGTACCCGGCCGCTGGCACCGGGTGTTGCACCGGCATGCGTTTGACGTAGGCCGGATGAAAGCGGACCTCCTCGCGACAGCCCTTCGCGCTCATCTTGACGCGAAGCACCCCGGTGAGTCTGGCCGGGTCGTTGGTGTTCTCGAACAGGAAGTTGCCGAGCGAATACATGATGAGGCCGTCGCCATAGACCTCGACCCCCTGCAACACGTGTGGGTGGTGAGCGATGACCAGGTCTGCACCCGCGTCGATCATCGCGTGCGCGGCTTTCTTCTGCGCACCACTGGGTCCGTCTTCGTACTCCTCGCCCCAATGCACGAAGCCCACCAGCAAGTCGTACTCTTCGCGCGCCGCCTCGATGACGGGCGCGACAGTGGCCGGGACCTCGCGTGCACTGAGGAACGGCAGCGTCGGCACGTCATCTCGCTGCGGTGCGTTGCTGCGATTGGTGAACGCCACCACACCGATGCGCCACCCTGACGCCTCGACGGGCTGCACCCGAAACACCTCGGGTTCGTTGGTGGGCGCACCCAACGGCACGATGCCCAGCTCCTCGAGGATCTTGGGCGTCTGCTCCACGCCCGCGAGCCGCTGATCGTACCAATGGTTGTTGGCGAGGCTCACGGCATCGAAGCCGCCGTCGACCAGCAACTGCGCGTGCTCTTTGGACGCCCCAAAGGCGAACTTCGAGCCGATCGGCGACGTCTCGGGAAGCTCGTAGACCAGCGGCGTTTCGAGGTTGCCGATGAGCACGTCGCTCTTCAGCGCCGACTGCATCGCTTCGAACACGGGGAACCCCTTCTCCGGGATCGGGTCGAAGCCAGTCTCGCGATAGCGACCGAAGATCACATCGCCCACGAACGTGAGCTCCAGGCTCTCGGCTTTGGCCGGAGCCGGAGGAGGCTCGGGTTCGGAGGGCGCCGGAGTGGGTTCGACGTCCGCTTCGCGTGGTGCCACGGCTGCCACGGCTGCCACGGGCTCCGCCTCGGCCTGTGGGGGCGCGGGCGTCTGCGCGACCTGGGCCGGCGGTGCCTCGGGCTGCGGGTGCGAGCAGGCGAGGACGCCCCGAAAACTCAAGAGGGAGAGGCTCAGGAGGGAAAGGCGCGTGAACACTGATCGAGCAACCATGCGAACTCTCCGCCTTCACGGGTGAGCAACACCGCAACGCAGGCCGCGGCGGCAGGTGAGGTCTCCGCTTCACACGAAGCCTGGTCCGCCTCGCGCGTGGACTCGAGCAGCGCAACCGACTGCGCTCCGTCCCCGTCGATGCGGCGGTACATTGCGATTGCAGCGTCGAACATGGTGTTGCACGCCGCCTTCGCGCTGGGCAGCGGATCGGGCAACACACCATGCACGGCCTGCCGAATCTCTTCGGCCGCAGCGTCGTAGTCGGGCTGGGCCTCGACGCCTTTGACCTGGTTGCCGACGTGCATCACACCCGCGCCGGGCCTGGACGGTGCGGTGACGCTGGACCCGGCCGGGTTGGGGCCCGGATCCTTGGCGCACGCAAGCGCCAGCAAGGGCGCGAGAAAGACGACACGGTGCATCGGAGCGTGCTCCAGCGCGGATCAACCGCCCGGGCTCAGCTTCTTCTTCGTGCCCTTTTTCTTCTTCTTCTTGCCCTTCTTCTTTTTCTTCTTTTTCTTCTTGGCTCCGGAGGTGTCGTCACGAGGGGGCTTGCTGGGCGTGAGCTTGCCGCCGCCATCACCACCGCCATCGTCGGGCTTGGAGCCACCGCCGCCCTTCTTCGAGCCGCCGCCGCCCTTCTTCGAGCCACCGCCGCCCTTCTTCGAGCCGCCGCCACCGCTGGGCTTCGAATCACCGCCGCTGGGTTTCGAGTCGCCGCCGCTAGGCTTCGAGTCGCCGCCGCTGGGCTTCGAGTCGCCCGAGTCGGCCGGGGTATCGCCACCTTCGGCGCCGCCGCCTTCTGCCGCACCGCCTTCCGCCGCGCCGCCTTCCGCCGCACCGCCTTCTGCCGCGCCGCCCTCCGCGGCACCGCCTTCTGCTGCGCCGCCTTCTGCACCGGCGACGGCCGCATCACCTTCCGCGGTTTCTCCCGCTTCGGCACCGGCTTCTTCGCCGCCCCCGACATCGGGGAGCTTCGCGGCCTCTGCCTCTGCCGCCGCCTTGGCCGCGTCCTCGGCCGCCTTGGCCTCCGCCTGCTGCTGCTCCGCCTTCGCGGCCGCATCGGCTGCGACCGTCTTGGCATCGGGCTCTTGCATTGCGGCATAGGCCATGTAGCCGCCGCCCCCGATCAAGCCGAGCGCTACCAAGGCAATCACCAGCATGCCGCCCTTGCCAGAGCTCATGTTGCTGTCGGGGCGCGAGTCGAGCTCGTCGCCGATCGCTCCCCAATCGCCCCCTCCGGCGATCGTGGGCTGTGCACCTGCGGGCGCGCCGGAGAGCTCGGACGAGAACGTCGGCCCTGCCCCTGCCACGCCCGCACCCATCACCATCACGTCTTCGCTGGCGCTGGACGAGGGCGGAGCCATCCCGGCCGCTGCCGGAGGCGCCGAGGGAGGACGCATGGGCGGAGGACCCGAGGACGCCACGGTCGCGCCCGGAGGCGGCGTGGGAGCCGAGGCCGGCGCGGAGGTTCCACGCCCGGTGCTGCCGGACTTGCTCAGGAACGGCACGAAGAAGCCGCCCTGCAGGTTCTCGAACGGCTCGAGCGCAGCGCTCATCTCAGCGGAGCTGTCGAAGCGCTCGGCCGGATTCTTCTTGATGCACCGCTCGACCACCGCGGCCAGGCCCGGGTCGATGCCCGGCACGGCTTGCGTGATCGGCGTGGGCTCGCGCGTGGTGACGTTGATCAGCGTGGACGCCATGGTCGCGCCCATGAACGGGTTTCGGCCCGCCAACGCCCAGTACAAGATGACGCCCATCGCCCAGATGTCGGTGCGGTGGTCGGCCTGCGCAGCCCCTTCGGTCTGCTCGGGCGACATGTACTCGGGCGTGCCCATGAGCACCCCCATCCCGGTCTTGCCGGCCATCTCGCCTTCGGTGAACTTCGAGATACCGAAGTCCATCAGCTTGACCAACAGCTGCCCCGGCTCGGGCTCGTGCAAGAAGATGTTCTCGGGCTTGAGGTCGCGGTGCACGATGCCCGCCGCGTGCGCGGCCTGGAGACCTTCGAGCGCCTGGCGCATGACCATGACGACGGTCCCGGGATCGACCGGCGAGCGCTGCTGCATGAACTGCGCGAAGTCGGCCCCCTGCAACATCTCCATCACGATGTAGGGACCGAGCTGGGAACGCCCCAGGTCGAGGATGTCGCAAATGTGCTTGCTGCCGATGCGACCGGCTGCCGTCGCTTCGTTGCGGAAGCGACTCAGCACGCCCTCGTCCTTGGAGAACTGAACGTGCATCAGCTTGATCGCGACCGTCTTCTTGACGAGCACGTTTTCGGCCTTCCAGACCGCCCCCATGCCGCCTTCGCCGAGCTGTTTGACGAAGCGGAACTTGCCGTCGAGGACCCGCCCGGACAGCGGCATCAGCTTCTCGGCGGTGGGGCAAAGCAACACGTCTTCGGCGTGCTGCTGGCCGCAATGCGGACACGGAGGAAGCCCGGTCATGGGAGCGAGATATAACACGATCGGCCTGTTCGGAACGTACGTCCGAGCGGGCTTTGCGGTCTGCTATGGGCCGTGACACGAACCCTTTGCTGGGAACAATCCTTGCGGCTGCCGTGTAGCGGCCTACCCTTCGCTTTCGGGGTCTGCAACCATCGCCATGACTTCACTCGTCGGTAACGCCACGCGCCTCGTCCTGGGCGCTGTCCTGCTCGCCTCGCCCGGCTGCGATGCTCTCAGCCCCCCGCCGGCCGAATCGGAGACCAAGGTCGCCCAGGCTCCGCCCGAGCCCCAACCGGTCAAAGCCGCGCCCGCCGAAGCCGCACCCGACCCCCAACCCAAGGCCGCCCCCGTCGAGGCGGACGCACCTGTTCAGGACAGCGGCCAGTCCGCGGCCACGCCCCCCGTCGCGCCGTTGTCTACAGGAGCGCGTACCGAAGACGAGCGCAACAGCACCGGCGTGTTCAAGGCGGCCGCGCCCGCCACCGTGTTCGTGACCCAGAGCCAGGTCGTCTACGACCGCTTTTCGATGCGCGCCACCGAAGCGCCAGCGGGCACCGGCACCGGATTCATCTGGGACGACAAAGGCCACATCGTGACCAACTGCCACGTGGCCCTGCCCGACTGCGAGCTCCGCAACAAGCCCAAGCTCAAGGTCACGCTCTACGACCAAAAGGAATACGAAGCCGAACTCATCGGGCACGACCCCGCCAAGGACATCGCGGTGCTCCGCATCGACGCGCCCGACGGCCTCACGCCGCTTCGTCGCCCTCCGTCCGAGTACGAGCTCGAGGTGGGCCAGAAGACGCTCGCCATCGGCAACCCGTTCGGGCTCGACCACACGTTGACAGTCGGCGTGGTCTCGGCGCTCGGCCGCGAGGTCAAAGGTGTCGGAGGCCTGACCATTCGGGACATGGTCCAGACCGACGCGGCGATCAACCCCGGCAACTCCGGTGGCCCGCTGCTCAACTCGGCAGGCGAGCTGATCGGCATGAACACGATGATCTTCTCCGCCAGCGGCAGCTCGGCAGGCATCGGCTTCGCGGTTCCGGTCAACACGATCCAGCGTCTGGTGCCGCAACTCATCCGCTCCGGCCGCCCCGAACGCGTCGGCCTGGGCGTTGGCGTCCTCACCGACAGCCAGGCCCGCCGCCTCGGCGTCAAGGGCGTGGTCATTCGCAAGGTCCCCAAGGGCTCTCCCGCCGCCGAGGCCGGCCTTCGCTCGCTGGTCGAAACGCGCTCGGGGTACGAGTTCGACGTCATCGTCGCGGTCGGCGAAACCCGCATCAAGAACTTCGACGACCTCTACGGGGCGCTCGAAACCAAGAGCGCGGGTGACACGGTCGAGATCATGGTCGAGCACTTCCCGGCCAAGAAGGTCGAGACGGTCAAAGTCGAACTCGCGCGCCTGCAGTAGCTGCTACCCTCCGCGCGATGGACGAGCTGCTGCGCGGCATCAACAACGGCAAGAACACCCGCGTCGTGGGTGCGGTGACCACCGACCTGGTCGCCGAGGGTTGCCGGCGCCACAAACTGGAGGGGCTCGATGCAGTCGTGCTGGGCCGTGCCCTCACCGCGGGCTGTCTGCTCGCGACCCTCACCAAGAACGACGACGAGCGGCTGCGCATCGACGCTCGGGGTCAACGCCGCGTTCAGCAGCTGCTCATCGACGCGCACAGCGACGGCAAGGTTCGTGGCCTGCTCACCACGCGGCCGGGACCTGTGCCCGCGGCCGCAGACCCCGAAGCCCTGCGCACCCAGGTGGGGCACCTCGTCGGCGGCGGCAAGATGGTCGTCACGCGCGACGTCGGGCTCGAAAAGGAGTACCAGGGCGTCGTTGCGCTCGACTCTGGCGAGGTCGATGTCGACCTGGAGCGCTACCTCAACGACTCCGAGCAGCTCCCGTCGGTGCTCGCGTGCGAAGTCGAGCTCGACGCGCGCGGACAGGTGGTGCGGGCCGCAGGCATTCTCTGCCAGACCTTCCCGGGGGCGCCCCCTGCGGTCCTCGAACCGCTGCGCGACTTCGTCCGCGATGGTGGCCTCGCTGATCTGCTTCGCCACGATCGCACCGTCGAGGAGGTCGTGGGGTTTGCGTTGCTCGGCGAAGACTACGAACCGATGGAGCGCCGGCCCCTGCGGTTCCACTGCCCCTGCGGTCGAAAACGTGCCCTCGCGGTGGTGTCCACCCTCGGCGCCACCGACGTCGAGAAGCTGGCCTCCGAGCAGGACGAGACCGCGGTGACCTGTCACTACTGCGGAGACGAGACGATCTTGAGCAAGGCCGACCTGCTCGACTTGGCCGCGCAGATGCGGAGCGAGATGAGCTGATGGCGAGCCGTCCGGTTCGATTTCGTGTCGTGCCTCGCGAGCAAGGCACCGCACTGGGAGCTCTGGTCGGAGATCGTCTGCCCGACATGGGCAGGCGCGAGAGCATCGAGCTCGTCAAAGCGGGTGCCGTGTACATCGGCCACCTGCGTGTCCGCGTTCCGTCCACTCGCGTCGCGCAGGGCGACCGCATCACCGTCTACCCCGACGCGCTCTCCGTGAAGGAACTCGACCCCGAGCAGGCTGTGCGCTTCGTGCATCGCGACGCCGCGTTCGTGGTCTTGGACAAACCCGCGGGAGTGCCGGTCGCGGCCACCAAGGCCACCGCTCGCGGCACACTCAGCGAGGCGCTTCGCCGCAAGCTCCGTGGCGAGGGCGTCGACCGTCCCTACGTCGGCGTGGTGCACCGCCTCGACCAAGGGGCCTCCGGGCTCGTGCTGTTCACCATTCGCGGTGTGGCCAACAAGAGCCTGCATCGCGAGTTCGAAAAACACAGCATCGACCGGACCTACCGCGTCCGTGTGGTGGGTGACGCTCCCGAAGCGTTCGACTGTGATGCGCCGCTGATCGAGCGGCCGGGCAGCGACAGCATGCAAGTGGCCGAGTCCGGGCAAGCGCGAGCCAAGGACGCGCGCACCATGTTCAAGCGGCTCGAGCCCGCGCTCGACATTCCCGGCACCTCACTGCTCGAGGTGTCGCTGGTCACCGGGCGCACCCATCAGATCCGGGTACACGCCGCCCACAGCGGTTTTCCGGTCTACGGCGACCGACGCTACGGCAGTGGCGACACGGACGCCGACCGGCTGCACTTGCACGCCTGGCGCCTGCAGTTCGAGCACCCACTCGAAGCAGGCGTGCAGGTCGACCTGCAGACCGAGCTCGACCCTTGGGCGCAGGCCGACGGCGAAACCGCCTGATAGACTGTCGTCCTGTCGTTCACGCTCACACTGATGCTGCTTGCACCGCTCGCCGCGGACGGTGAGGCGCTGGTCCGTGTGCAAACGCCGACACCGGAACATCGACAGTGGGTCACCGACCTCGGCCTCGACGTCTGGACCGAAGTCCCCACCGGCCCGTGGCTGGACGTTCGACTGCGGGCGGGCGAGCGAGCCCTGCTCGACCAGACGGGGCTCGACTACGCCGTCCGGGTGCCCGACCTCGGGGCTCGGGTCCGTGAAGAACGCCTGCGCCTGGACGGCCCCGTCGTGCACGGCGGACCGGCACCGACCGATTTCTTCGCCGACTACGCGCCCCTGGACGCGATCGACGACCACCTCGCCTCCCTGGTCCCCCTGCGCCCGGACTTGGTCACCGCCCTCGAACCGGGACAGAGCCTCGAAGGCCACCCTCTGCAGGCCTTGCAGATCACGGCAGCACCCGCCGAGGCCCCCGCGGTGCTCCTCGACTCGGGACAACACGCACGCGAGTGGATCGCGATCGCATCCACGGTGTGTGTCGCCGACCGTCTCGTGCGCGAGGCCGACACGCCCCGCGTCGCCGCTGTGCTCGATGAGGTCCGCATCGTCGTCTTGCCGATCGTGAACCCCGATGGGTACGCCCACACCTGGGACGGCGACCGTTTCTGGCGCAAGAACCGGCGCCCGCCCGATGGCGTCGATCTCAACCGCAACTTCCCGGTCGCATTCGGCGGTCCCGGAGCATCGAACAACCCCGAGGCCGGCAACTTCCACGGCGACGCGCCATTCTCGGAACCCGAAGCGCTCGCGGTGCGCGACCTGGCCGAATCCTTGGACCCACTGCTGGCGCTGATCGACGTGCACGCCTACGGGCAGCTCGTGCTCTACCCGTGGGGATTCCAACCCGACCCCGCGCCCGCTGACGCGGTGCTCGAGCCGGCGGCCCAATCGCTCCGCGACGGCCTCGCCGCCCCCTGGAACACCGACTACGTCGCCATCCCCGGCGCTGAACTCTACCCCGCGGCGGGCAACATCATGGACTGGGCCTACGGCGAGCTGGGCGTGTACGCCTACGGCCTCGAGATGCGCCCTGGCCCCGACGCCGAGCATCCGGATGGGTTCATCCTGCCTCCCGAGGACATCATCCCCGTCTGTGACGAACTGTTCGAAGGCGTGCTCGCGGTGGCCGAACACATCACGGGAACACAGCCCCCTGGGGCCGGCGACGACGGTGCCGCCTCAGGCGCAGAAGAGGGTTCGGGGGGTGACACGACGTCGGGCGATACGACAACCGGATTGGCGACGAGCTCGACGGGAAGCCTGCCCGATGAAGGCACGGCCGCCGCGGGTAGCTCGACGAACGCCGGCCAACCCGACACGTCCTCGGAGGATTCGGGGGACTCGACTGGACCAAGCGCCGACACCACGGGAAGTGGCGGCTGCGGGTGCTCGAGCAACACGCCGCCGAACTGGAGCGTGTTGCTGCTGCTGTTCGCCGTCGGGATCCGACGACGCTCGAGCCCCCGCTGAGGGCGAACGTCGCCGGACCGAGCGCAATAGCGCGGCCTAGAAGGGAATGTCGTCGTCGCCGGGATCGGACGGGATGTAGTTGTCGTTCCAACCACCTCCGCCGCCGCCTTCACCGCCGCCGCCGCCACCTTGGTTGCCGCCGCCTTGGCCTCCGCCGCCCTGGTTGCCGCCGCCGTAGCCGCCGCCTCCACCACCGCCGCCGTAGTTGCCACCACCACCGCCGCCGCCGCCGTAGTTGCCACCACCGCCGCCGCCGCCTTCACCACCACCGCCGCCTCCGCGGCCGCCGAGGAACTGGACGGTGTCCGCGACGATCTCGGTGGAGTAGCGCTTGATGCCTTCTTTGTCTTCGTAGCTGCGGGTCTGGATGCGACCCTCGACGTAGACCTGCCGGCCCTTGGCCAGGTAGTTGTTGCAGTGTTCGGCCGACTTGCCCCACACCACGATGCGGTGCCACTCGGTCTCTTCGACCCGGTCGTTGTTCTTGTTGGTGTACGCGCGCGTGGTCGCGACGTTGAGCTGGCAGACAGCGCTGCCGCCTTGGGTGTAGCGAAGCTCGGGGTCGCGCCCGAGGTTGCCGACGATGATTGCTTTGTTGACACCGGCCATGCCGTGAACTCCTGGATGCTTGGGCGCCACACCGGGCGCGAGCGGGAAAGGGTGCGAGAGTACAAGAAAGCTAGCGGGAGAGATCTCGACCGCCGGAGCACCCCGTTGCACGCTTTCTGGGGGATTTTTCCGCCCTGGCGCCCAGGATCGTGGCCCTCGAGGGCACCTGCGCGAGTGGCGGGCACCTGCGCCCCCGGGAGATCGCCCCGCAAAATCGCCGGCTTGACCACGGACTGCCCGAGCGAATATTCCCGTGGGAACGCGTGCCGGAGCTCTCGATCATCCTCCCCGTGCGGGACCAGGAGAACGACGTCGCCTCGCTCGTGCGGGCGGCGGTGAGAGTCGAGGAGCACGTCGATGCGCGGGGCGAACCCGTCGCCACCGAGATCCTCGCGCTCGACGAACGCTCGGGGGACAACACCCTCTCGGTGCTCAGTGTCCTTCACGGACAGATCGCCAACCTGCGCACACTCCAAGACGTCGAGCCCGGATCGAGCATTCGGCGCGCGGCCAAGGTCGCGCGTGGAGACGTGTGGCTCGTTCTCGACCACGCGATCGATGCCGACCTCGCCGGCTGGGCCGTCACCCAAGTGCTTCGAGGACAGCGCGCCGCCTTCGTCCCCGGCGAGTTGCTCGCGCTCGACCGCGACCTCGGCCGCCAACTGCTCAAACACGCGGGCGGCCTGGTCTCCGCGCAGAACCGACTCCGCAAGTACCTCAAGACGCGCAACGAACCGGCCGCCTTCAGCCCTGCCCCCGACGGTAGCCCCAAGGCTCGCGCCAAACGGCTACTGCGCGGCGGTCTGGGCAGGCTCGGCCTCGGCCGCTTCGACAAGCCCTGAGCTCGCCGGCGTCAGTCCCGTCCCAGCGCCTGCCACTCGTCGAACGAGTCCACCAGCCGTCGTACCCGCGCCTGAAGCTCGGGACGCAGCACCCCCTCGGCTGCCTCGACCAGCGCGTACGGTGGAACGAAGAGCCACGCGGACGACAGCGAGTCCTCCCCACGCGCTATCGCGGCCTCGCGAGCATCGAGCACCTCGATGAACATGCTGGCGGCCTCCTCCCGCGCCCCGGATTTCATCAAGCAGAGCGCGCGCTGCTCCTTGGCCAGCGCAGCCCGCCACGCAACGTCGCTTGGGAAGTCATGCGACCGCACGAGAGCGTACGCGGACGCAGCCTCTTTCCATCGCTGCAAATCGTGCAGGCAGTGTGCGCGATACAAGCGAGCCCACGGCAGGTCCGAATCGATGCCGAGTGCACGGTCGAACGCTGCGAGCGCGTCGCCGAGGTGCGACGGCTCCCCCTCGTACAGCACCATCCCGAGCGTGACCCACGGATCGGGGCCCCCGCTGTCCGCCTCACAGGCAGTCCTCGCCGATGTCAGCGCGACCTTCCAGATGCGCGCGCGACTGCCATCGTCTGGAAGCGCGGACGACACGAGCCCCAACGCGGTGATGGCGGCCGAGTCGAGCACGGAGGGGCTGCCGTTCGAGAGCACCCCGGCGCGCTCGTAGATCCGCTTGAACACCTCCCAACGTGCGGCCGCGGATGGGCCCTGCACGCAATGCGCTTCATCGAGGTAGACCGCGAGTCGACGAAGCCGCTGTGCGGGCTCGAGTGCTACCGAAGACGAATCTCGAAGGTAGGCTCCCAGGTCGAGTCGCTGAAGCGGCCCGGCACGTGGCACCCAGGAGGCCAACATGGTCTGCATCGAGTCGGCCGTGGATGGTCCCGGCTCCGATCCATCGCGTCGGTCGAGGCGCCGTCGCTGCTTCGCGCGGGATCGCGGAACGGGTTGCCCACGCAGGACTGGCGAGCGCGCCATCGCGGGCCACGATAACAATGCACGCAGCGCGTGAAGGACTGGCGCGATGGGCGGGGCCTGGACGCCTCATGTGCGGGGTCGAATTCGGGGGCCTAGGCGCGTTTCGAACCGCGTTTGCACGCACCTGGGGGAATGGGCCATCGTTACGCCTTCATGGGTCCTGCCGAAATCACCGCCGCTGCGCTGGCGCTGTGCGTGGTCATCATGCTGCACGAGGCGGGGCACTACTTGACCGCCATCTGGTCGGGGATGAAGGTCGACCGCTTCAGCGTCTTCGGCATCGGCCCGGCGATCGTCAAGCTGGGTACCTGGCGCGGCACGGAGTTCGTCATCGGTGCGGTCCCGTTCGGCGCGTACGTGCTCATTCGTGGCATGGAGGCCGAGGAAGATCCGCCGCCTCCGGGCACGAAGCCCGACCCGGACTCGTTCAACTTTCGCGACAAACCGCTCAGCCGCCGCGCGCTCACCATCGCAGGCGGTCCGATCGCCAACTACATCGTCGCGATCGTCACCTTCTTTGCGGTGTTTTCCATCTTCGGGGTGAAGCAGCCGCCGCGCGCGATCGCCATCGCGGCGTTCGGTGACGACTCGCCCGCCCAAGCCGCAGGCGCCGAGCTGGGTGACGAAGTCGTTCGCATCGCCGACCTCGAGATCGACCCCGCGCTGCGCGGCAACGATGTGGCCCCCGCGGCCACCGCCCACCGCGGCGAAACGATCGCAATGGTCGTGCGTCGCAACGGCGAGGTGCTGGAACTGCAGCTCGCCGTGCCGACCGACGAAGATGCACCCCCGCTGTCGGTGCAGATGGAAGGCGTCGGTTCCGAGCGTGCCGACGTGCCGTTCGGCACCGCCGTCGCGGCGGCGTTCGAGCAGCCCTACGAGATGAGCATTCTGCAGCTGCAGGGACTCAAGAAGCTCGTCACCGGCGAGGTCAGTCGCAAGAACGTCAGCGGCCCCGTCGGCATCGTGAAGGCGGTCGCCGGTGCCGCTGCGCTCGGGCTCCCCGACTTCTTGGAGATGGTCGCCGTCATCTCCACCCTGTTGGGGCTGTTCAACCTGCTCCCGCTCCCCGCGCTGGATGGCGGGCGCCTCACGTTCCTCGCCTACGAGGCGATCGCCAAACGCCGCGCCAACCCGCGCGTCGAAGAGGCGGTGCACGGCTACGGCATGCTGTTGCTGCTGGGGTTGATCCTGCTGGTGACGGTCGGCGACATCCAACGCCTGCTGTGACCGCGATGCGCCGCCTGCTCCTCCTGTTGCCGAGCCTGGCGCTCGGGTGCGTCGCACTCAATGCGAAGTACGAGCAGTCGGGTACGGAAGGCGCCGAGGGCTCGGCGGACGCGACCAGCCAGGGTGCAACGTCCGAACCTTCGGGCACGTCTCACGGCAGCGTGGGCACGTCCCTGACCTCCACCGGTTCCGGCTCGAGCGGGATCGTTCCCGACGACAAGGTGTTGTTCGTCGATGAGCGGTGGGAAGGTGAGTTCGGCGAAGCTCTCGAACACGAAGATCTGCACTGGGACGAGGGCGGTGTGATGTTGGTCGAGGGCGCGGCCGGGGCGGTGCTCGAGTCACGCATCTTCGATGCCGGAGGTCCGGTGCGTTGGTCCTCCGTACGTTGGCAACCGCGCGGCCCCTACCTTCTGCCGCTCGATCTCGACGCAGCGCCCTACGACCAAGGGGACACCTCGCTCGAGGCGCTTCAGCTACTGCTGCACCTCGACGAACCTTCGCGTGATGATGGAGACCCCGTGACCGACGCTCTCGGCGAGCGTCCTGGCGTGTGGCGCGGCACAGCGACCACCGCGGAGGCGGGAGTCTTCGCCCGTGCTCTGTCCCATGACGACACAGAACTCGTCAGCCGCATCGACTTCGAAAACGCGGTCGAGCCAGGGCTCGGAGACTTCACCTGGACGATGTGGTTTCGCAACGAAGGCTGCCAAGCCGGACCAACGCTCATCGCCCTCGACGCGCCGAACAATCAGGCCGCCGCCGGAACCGTGCTGGCCTTCATGGCGTGCGGCAACTTTGCGAGCAACTGCCCGGACAACAGTCCGGGGCACGCCACGGTGCAGATGAACCACGTCGGTGGCCAACTCGTGCGGGCCTGCAGCGAGACGCTCATCAACGACGGCTCGTGGCATCACCTGGCAATTCGCCGCACCGTGGCGGACCAAGAGCAACAGCTCGATCTGTTCGTCGACGGACGCCTGGAGGACACCACCGTGTCCGACACCATCGTCGACGTCTCGGTGCACGAACAGGCGATGTCGCCGGAGACGTTCACGATCGCCGGAGGCAACGCCGCACAGTTTCCCGGACCCGGTACCTACGACGAGGTGGCGCTTTGGAACCGCGGCCTGCAGGACCGCGAGGTCGAGAACCTCTACAACCGCGGCGTCCGCATCGCTCGATTTCAGGTCCGAGCTTGCGACACCGCCGACTGTGCCGACAGCGACTTCGTCGGTCCCGGTGCAGACCTCGATGGCGGTTTTCTCGACCCCGGAACCAACGCCGGCCACGTGACCCCGCTCGAGCCCTACGATCTGCACGGACGCTACTTTCAATACCGCTTCCAGCTCCGCAGGCCGGTGGGCGTCGAATCCCCCACCATCGAGTCCGTCGAGGTCGTCGGCTATCGAGAGTGACCCGTGGCACGCGCACGAACCCGAAAGAAGGCCGCACGAAAGACCGCGCGGCCCCAAGACATCAGCCGTCGACCGACGCGGAGCATTCCCGACGACTGGACGCCTCGCATCACCAATGCCGAGGAACTCGACGAGGTCCTGCAACGACTCCCGACGTCCCCCGGCGTGTACATCATGCGCAGTCGCAAGGGCGAGGTCGTCTACGTCGGCAAGGCCCGCAGCCTTCGCGCGCGTGTGCGGCAGTACTTCAACGGCACCGACACCCGCATGTTCGTGCCCCTGCTGGCGAAGCTGGTCGGTGACATCGAGACCGTCGTCGTGTCCTCCAACAAGGAGGCGATGCTGCTCGAGAACAACCTGATCAAGGAGCACCGCCCCCGGTTCAACGTCAAGCTGCGGGACGACTCGAACTACCTGGTGCTGCGCCTCGACCCCAAAGGCGAGTGGCCCCGCCTCGAGTTGCGACGGGAGATCAAACACGACGGCGCCTACTACTTCGGGCCCTATCACTCCGCACGCACGGCTCGCTCGACGCTCCGCGTCGTCAACCGCCACTTCAAGCTCCGCACCTGCACCGACTTCACCCTGCGCAGCCGCAAACGCGCGTGCCTGCAGTATCAGATCGATCGCTGCCCGGCACCGTGCGTCTATGACGTGTCGCGCGACGACTACGACGAGCAGGTCAAAGACGTCTCGTTGTTTTTGGCCGGCCGCCACAAAGAACTCATCACCGGGTTGCGTACGCGGATGGAGTCGGCCGCCGCGGACCTCGAGTTCGAGCTCGCCGCGCGGCTGCGAGACCAGCTCGCGGCCCTCGAGTCCGCCACCGAGGGGCAGCGCATCGTCGGCACGGCTTCGCTCGACCAGGACACCGTCGGCATGTACCGCGAAGGCGGGAGCGTGGAGTTCGTGCTGCTGCACGTGCGGCAGGGCAAAGTGCTCGGGTCCCAGGCGTTCTCCAACCGGGGGCTCGAACACCCCGACCCCGAGGTGCTCGCCAACTTTCTGTCGGCCTACTACGACAGCGCCCCGTTCGTGCCCGACGAGGTCGTGCTGCCGTTCGCACTGGCTCGAGACGATGCCGAGCCGCTCGAAGCCTGGCTGCGCGACCGCAAGGGCAAGAAGGTGTCGCTGGTCGTGCCCGAGCGCGGCGACCGGCGCAAGCTGATCGCGCTGGCCAACAAGAACGCGTCGTCCAACTTCTCCACCCGTCGCAACCGACGCGAAGACCATGACGCAGCACTCACCCGACTTCGCGAACGCTTGCAGCTCTCCAAGCTTCCGCGGGTGATCGAGTGCTACGACGTCAGCCACCTGCAGGGCAGCGACACCGTCGCCTCGATGGTGGTGTTCGTCGACGGCGCGCCGGCCAAGACTCGCTATCGCTCGTTCAAGATTCGCGGGCTCGCTGGAGACGGCGAAGGCAAGCGACAAGGCGCGTTTCAAAACGACGACTTCGCGAGCATGTACGAGGTGCTCGGGCGCCGCTTCAAACGCGCGATGCGTAAGCGCGACGAAGCCGAGGACGACGACCCCTGGGCGTTGCCGGACCTCATCGTCATCGACGGCGGCAAGGGGCAACTGCGACAGGTGCTCACCGTCATGCAGGACATGGGCGTGCCGACGGGTACCGAAGGCGTCGACGTCGTCTCGCTGGCCAAGGAACGCAAGGACACCGTCTCGATGACCCAAGAGGGACTCGAGCGTCTGCGTGCCCGCAAGCCCAGCAAGGACTCCAACCCCGGCGGCGCCTACCGAGATTGGGCGGTCGATGAAGAAGGCAAGCGCGCGTTTCGAGTCCGGCCCGAGCGCGTGTTCATCCCTGGTGTCAAAGATGCCGTCGCGCTGCGGGCCGGCAGCTCCGAGCGCTACTTGATGGAGCGGGTCCGCGACGAAGCCCACCGGTTCGCCATCACCCACCACCGCAAGCGTCGATCGAAACGTGCCGTCCGGAGCGTGCTCGACGACATCCCCGGAGTCGGGCCCGCGCTCAAGCGGGCGCTGGTCCAGCACTTCGGTTCGGTGGCCGCGATTCGAGAAGCGACCGCCCAAGAGCTCACCGCTGTGCGCGGCGTTGGAGCCTCCCTCGCCGAGCGAATCCGCGCGCAGTTGCAAGGCTGACCCACCGCGCGCCGAGGTCCGTCTCCCCCATACAGCGTCCCTGATGTAGGTCCCCACGGGCGGTGAACGGGCCGCAACGCCGCCCGCCTCACCTCAATTTCACCGCCATGTGCGTGTCGATCGGAAATGTGAGGTGGGTTGACTACAGTCGCAGCCGGCGTGCGTTTTCCATCGTGATTGCTGCCCCAACGTCACCTCGGGACCGCACCATGGAGTCGGGGAGGCGCATTGATGCAACGCTTCATTTTGATGGGAGCCGCAGCGGGACTGGTCGGTCTGTCTGGCTGCTACTCGGGCTTTGATGCCGACGTGAACGGGTTCGGAGGCAGCTCCGACAGCAACGGCGAAAGCGACGGCGACAGCAACGGAAACGAGGGCGGTGACTCCGACGGAGACATCGATCCCGACGATCCCGCGTCGCTGTGCATGGACGCCGACGTCGGCCCGACCTCGCTGCGTCGCCTGACGGCCGAGCAGTACGACCACACCATTCGAGACCTTCTCGGACTGGATGGGGGCTACACCGCCGAGTTCTCCCCGGACGAGCGCATCGGCGCTTTCAAGAGCAACGGCAACGCCGCCGTGGTCGAGCTTCAGGTCGAGGAGTACATGGACGCCGCCGAAGCGGTTGCCACGGATGCCACGACCGACCTCACCGTGCTCCTCCCCTGCGACGCCGCCACGGGTGACGCGTGCGCCGAGCAGTTCCTCGGTGACTTCGCGATGCGTGCCTACCGTCGGCCGCTCGAGGCGGGTGAGTTGGATCGCGTACTCGCGGTGTACCAGTCGGGCAAGGACGCCTCCGACGGGGACATGCAGAGCGGCTTGCGGGTGGCGATCGCAGCGGTGCTGCAGTCGCCGTTCTTCCTGTATCACGTCGAGTTCGGGCAGCCCTCCGCTGGCGACGACGTGGTGCCGCTGGGCAACTACGAGCTCGCCTCGCGCCTTTCCTACTTCCTGTGGGACTCGATGCCCGACGACGCGTTGTTCGACGCGGCCGCGACCGGCAGCCTCGAGACCGCCGATGGTGTGCGCGAGCAAGTCGACCGCATGCTCGCCAGCCCCAAGGCGCAAGAGACCATCGCGTCGTTCCACCAGCAGTGGCTCGGTGTCGACGAGCTCGAACACGTCGAAAAGGACCCCGAGCTGTTCCCCCTCTACGACAGCACGCTCGCGGCCTCGATGAAAGACGACGTCGCCTCGTTCGCCCAGTGGGTGATCACCGAGGGTGACGGAAACCTGCAAACGCTGCTCACCGCGAACGTCACGCTCACCGACGACCCGCGGCTCCACGAGCTCTACGGTGTCGTGCCGCCCGAGGGACGCCTTCCCGGCGAGCCCATCGAGCTTCCGGCAGACCAACGGGCGGGCCTGCTCACCATGCCCGGCGTGCTCGCCGAGCATGCGCACCCCGACCAGACCTCCCCGATTCTGCGCGGCGTGCTGCTCCGCCAGGAGTTCCTGTGCCAGCAGCTTCCACCGCCGCCACCGGACGTGGACAACGTGCCGCCGAGCCCCAGCCCCGACGCAACCACCCGGGAGCAGTTCGCACAGCACACCGAAGACCCGGCGTGTTCCGGGTGCCACGTGCAGATCGACCCGCTCGGCTTCGGGCTCGAGGCCTACAGCTCGGTCGGCGCGTTCCGGACCGAGGAAGACAACGGGCTTCCGATCGACGACCTCGGTGAGGTCGTGCTCTCGGACGTCGACGGAGAGTTTCAAGGCGGCGTCGAGCTGGCCGGCAAACTCGCCGAGAGTGAGTTCGTCCAAGACTGCGTGAGCCGTCAATGGTTCCGCTACGCACTGGGGCGCATCGAAACCGAGGCCGACAGCTGCGCGCTCGATGGCATCGCCGAAGCGTTCAACGAATCGGATCAGGACGTGCGTGTCCTGCTGCGGGAGATCGCCCTCTCCAGCGCATTCCGTTTCCGCAAGGGTGACGCGTGAAAGGAGACACGACGATGACGAAGCGACGTACCTCGCCCTCCACCGCAACTCCCAAGCGGAAGAACCGAAACTTTTCCCGTCGCGCCTTGCTCGGCTCGATCGGTGCCAGCGCTGCGCTCGCGCCGTTCATCCCGATGCTCGAGTCGCAGGCCGGCGGCACCGCGGCACCCAAACGCCTGGTGCTGCTGTTCTCGCCCAACGGAACCCTGCACGAACGCTGGGCACCGACCGGCACCGAGAACGACTTCCAGCTCCGCGAGATTCTCTCGCCCCTGGAAGACTACAAGGACCAGATGTGCATCCTCGACGGCCTCGAGGTCATCCGGCAGGGCCTCGGTGACGGGCACCAAAAGGGCATGGCATGCCTGTGGACGGGCAACCAGCTCAACGCCGGTGACTTCGGTGGTGGGGATGGCGGCTCCGCGGGATGGGCCGGCGCGGCCTCGATCGACCAAGCCATCGCAGACCGGCTCGGCAACGTCGCCGCATACCGCTCGCTCGAGTTCGGGGTGCAAAACGGCGGCGCGTCCAACTGGTCGCGCATGATCTACGCCGGGTCCGACAGCCCGGTCGCAGCCGAGAACAACCCCGAGGCGATGTTCAACCGCCTGTTCGCCGACCTCGGCGTCGACACCAGCGAGCTCGAGCGCATCAAGGCCGAGCGCCGTAGCGTGCTCGACCTGGTGCACGCGGACCTCGAGTCGCTGCAAAACAAGTACAGCAGCAGCGACAAGGCCAAGGTCGAGGCGCACCTCGAGGCGATTCGCGAGATCGAAAAGCGCAACGACCTCGCCACCCCGACTTGCGAGCCCCCGATGCAGGACTACGGGCTCAACTTCGATGCCAACGAGAACTTCCCGGCCGTCTCCCGGCTGATGATCGACCAGATGGTCATGTCGCTGGCCTGCGACTTGACGCGTGTGGCGAGCCTGCAGTGGTCACGGTCGGTCAGCCAGACCGAGTTCTCCTGGGTCGGCGCGGGCCGCCACCACGACCTCTCCCACCTGGGGAACGAGGACAACACGATGGTCACGGAGATCACCGCGATCAACCAGTGGTACGCCGAAGAGGTCAAGTACCTGCTCGACACCATGGCGGCGATCCCCGAGGGCGACGGCACGCTGCTCGACAACTCGCTGGTCGTGTGGGGCAACGAGCTCTCGCGCGGCAACAGCCACGGCAACCACCCGGTCCCGTTCGTCACGTTCGGGAGCTGCGGCGGCGCGATTCAAACCGGCCGCTGGCTCACCTACGACCGTGTTGCCCACAACCGCCTGCTCGTTTCGATGGCCCAGGTCATGGACACCGACATTCAGAGCTTCGGCAACAACGACCCCGGTTCGGGCGGCCTTTCGGGCTTCTTCACCTGAGCCAAGCCCAGCCGGGTTCGAGCTTCGAGAGAGGGGGCGCGCTCCGGCCCCGTTGCACGATCAACCCATCGTGCAGCGGCCGCAGAGTTGGCCCCCTTCTTCGATCAGGATGCTCTTCACCTTCACGTCGCCGTGCACACGACCGGTGGGCTCGATGAGCAGGCGACCGGTCGTGTTGACCGGGCCCTCGACCACCCCCCAGATCCGGACATCGTGCGCAGCCACCGAGCCGCGAACGAGGCCGCCCTCGGCGACCTCGACGTCGCTGGCCGACGTGACGCTGCCGAGCACCTCACCTTCCACCCGAACCGCAGATCCGGTGCTCACATCGCCTTCGATGCGCATCTCGTCCCCGATGATCGTGCCCTCGATGACGGGCGGCGCCGACACGGCCGGCGCGGGCGTCGGCTCGGGTTCCTGCGGCGCCTCGGGTTCGGGCGCCTTGGAGACCTCGGGCTGGGGCTCCTTGGGAGGCTCGGGCTTGGGCGCCTCTCGTGCAGGTTCGAGCGCAGCCGCGGGCTCCTGCTCGTCCAACTCCGACTTCTTCTTGTTTCGCCCCCAGAACACGCCCCTCCATGGTCCGCGATTTCTCGGACCTGGGAAACCGCTCCCGCGGTTTTTCCGTGCGGCGCAGGCGAAGATGGCTGTTTCGCGACTCGAAGTTGGGCCCCACTACCAACACGTCATCGAAGCGCCCGCGGCTTGGCGTCGGTGAGCGTATCGAGCCATTCCGCAAAGGCAGCGGGCTCGTCCGGCGTGGGGTCGTCGCGCAGCAACACCGCGCGAGGTCGCCCGATCGCAAACCCCGACAGACCCCGCCACGCATAGGGGGGCTCGATGTCGTCGACCGCGTGTCGGATCCCGGTGGCGACGTGAATCACCTGCACGCCGGTCTCGAACTCGACCAGCACGACGTCGCGATCGGGCGACAGCACGAACCGCTGCACGAGGTTGGGCAACGAGCCCAGTGGACGTCGAAGCACTTCGTCGACCATCCACAGCTCGGCCCCCTCGGCCATCCGCATCAGCAACGCGCTGCCATCGGGCAACGCATACACGGCGTCGCTGCGCAGGGTGTCGAGTTCGGTGACGAGCTGGCCGGCGGGTTCCCAGTACCACAGGCGGATCTGGTCGTCGTCGCGCGAGACCAACCGCAGTGCGCGAGCGTTGTCGACGAACGCCATGCCCACCACCTCGGCGGGCGTCTCCCCTTCGGGCCACGGTGGCTGATGCGACGCTCCCGTGGACAGATCGAAGACCTCGACGTCGGCCGGCTTGGAGCCACGTACCAGCACCGCGAACCCGGACCCTTCCGACAGGGCAAAACGCTCGATGCGGTGGCCCAGCGGGGTCGAAAGCAGCCGCGCATCGTCTTCGAGACCGTGCACCACCAGGCCGCAACGATGCGGGCCTTCGCAGTTCTGTGCGATCAGGCGACTGCCGTCACTCGACCACGCGATGGGGCTTTCGAACGACGCCGGTTGCAGCGACAGCGGGGCGCGGTCGCCTTCGAGGTCCCAGACCGTGATGCCGCCCAAGCCCCCCAGCGCCGCAAGCCGCCCCCCTCGGGGAGAGAAGCTCAGCTCGTGCACGCCGCCCATCAGCTGTCCCACCGAATCGCGCTCTTCCCCGGTGGCGGTCCACAGGCGCACGAGACCCGCCGTGCCGCCGAGCGCGAGCCGGTCGTGAACCGGGTCATACGCCAGCGCGAGCACGTTGGCGTCGATGAGAGGGTGACTCGAGTCGCTCGGACGCACGACCTGCCACACCCGCACGGTGTCCTCGGCATCGGCCGCGACCACGACCTCCCCGTTGCCCGACATCGCGAGTGCCGAAAGCTTGCCGCGAAACAGCTCCTGCGCCGGCTCGCCTTCGCCGGGCAGGAGTCGCAGGGGCCGCCCGGCACCGTACGAGACCTCGGCGTCGCCCCCGGTCGCCAACGCGTACAGGCCCACGTTGTCCACGCCCTCGACGAGTGCGGAGCGCCGCTCGGCCGTACCGATGCGCCACACTTGCCCGTCGGCGCCGACACAATCGACGAACAGCTCGTCACGGCCGAAGTGCATCGACGTCACGGGCACGCCCGCTCGATGCGGCAGATCCCACCGGCGTTTCTCGTCCAGGAACGACACGCGCACGAGGTCGTCCGCGCCCGCGGTCGCCAAGGTCTTGGCGTCGGCCGACAGTGCGAGCGCGGTGATCGGCCCCTTGTGCAATCGGTCGACGCGCGTGGGGCCCGTGAGAGGCCCGACCTGAACGCGTCCCTGTGCATCCGCGGAGGCGATGGTCGCTCCATCCCCCGAGAGCGCGACATGGGTCGAGCCCTCCCCGCCCGCCTTGCCCCACGTCTGCGCGGGTTCGGTGGCCGAGGTCCACACGTAGACCTGCCCTTCGGCATCGCCCGCGACCACCGAGGAGCCGTCGTCCGAGACGTCCAACGACACGACCTGGTCCGGACTCCCGCGCAAGGGCCTGGCCGGCCCATCGGGGTCGATGCGATACCCCCCGTAGCCTCGGGTACCCACGACCACCGTGCTGCCATCGTCGGATGCTGCGAGCGCCGTGATCGGGCCGGCTCCCACCGGCACCAGCCGCACCTGCAACTCGGAGCGAGCCGCCGAGGCGGCCAGAAGCCGGGCGGGTGCGAGCAGTGAGGCGGACTCCGGCGAGAGACCCTTGAGCATCCCCACAGCCCCTGCGGGGTCCTTGGACACGGTCGCTTCGGCGCCCCGCAACAACAACTCGTCGTAACGCTCCACCGAGTCTCGCGCCTCCATCCGGCGCAGACGGGCCTCGGCTTCGGCCCCTCGCTCCGCGACGTAGGCCGCCTTGATCGAGGAAATCCGTTCTTCGCGCCGCAGCTCGTCTCTCCACGCCCAGCCGGCACCCACCGCCACCACGGCAATGACGACGACGGAGAGTGCCGCGAGGACGAACAGCCACACCCGTGAGCGCTCGGCGGGCAGGTCCGAGACGAGCTCGTCCATGTCGTCGTAGCGCTCGATGGGATCCACCTCGAGCCCACGCAACAACACCCGCGTCATGCGTTCGGGCACGTCGGTATACCGAGGCGGCGCCTCGACGTTGCCGCGCAACACGTTGGCCGCGAGCCGGTGAATGCTGGTCCCCGAGAACGGTCGGTACCCGTAGAGCGCCTCGTACAAGGCCACGCAGAACGAAAACTGATCGGTCCGAGCGTCCGCGGTTTCGCCCTTGAACTGCTCGGGGGCCATGTACGCGGGGGTGCCCATCAAGGTGCCCGTCTTGGTGAGCGCCAGGTCGGAGTCGACCGGGAGAACGCGTTCGCTGCGGGTGGCCACCTCGGCCTCGGTGCGGGCCAAGCCGAAGTCGATGACCCGAACTTCCCCGTCGGGGCGAACGAGCACGTTGTCGGGCTTGAAGTCTCGGTGCACGATGCCCGCCTCGTGCCCGGCGGCGAGTCCCTCCGCCGCGGCTTTGTAGGCGCCGAGGATCGAGCGCCACGAACGCTCCGCCGACGACTGCCACTTGCGCAGAGTCGTGCCCTCGACGAACTCCATCGCGACGTAGACTTGGTCCTCGTACTCGCCGACCTCGTACACATGCACGACGCTCGGATGAGACAGGCGAGCCAGCGCTTGCGCCTCCCGCAGCAGCCGGCCGCGCGCATCCTCGCGGTGTCCGCCCTTGGGGTTGAGGAGCTTGACCGCGACCTTGCGGCCGAGACTGGGATCGAGGGCGGCATAGATGACCCCCATGCCGCCGCTTCCGATGCGACCGAGCACCTCGTAACGCCCGATGGTCTTGGGCTGGCCGCTCTCGGCGACATGCGTGCCTTTGCCGCCGCCCCCGGTACTTCCGGAGACCGGCCGCAGGGTGGAGCCGAAGAGCTTGCCTCTGAGGTTTTCCCGTAGTTTCGACAGGAACGCCGCCGAATCGGGCGAGGGTTTGCCGCCGGCACTGAGGGCCGACCCGGCCGGCTCCGTATCGATCGGGCCCTGCTCCACCGCCTCCATCATGCCACCCCCGGGTCTTCGCCCTTCACCGGATTGCACTGGCGTCCGAAAAAGGCTGAAATCACGGTGCAACCATCCGCTTGTCGAAGCGTCTTTGCTTCGGATGGCGCCCGTGGCCTCGGCCGCGGAACCGCAGGACAGAAAACCATGGTGGCCGCCTACATCGCCGAGATCGAGCGGTTGGCACGTGCTTTTCGGGCCAACGAACGCAACCTTCCGCTCTACTTTCCCGACTTCGAGACCCCTCCACCCGAGGACAACCTCAACCGCGTGTTCGGTCCCCCTGTCGGGGTGACAGATGCCGACTGGCCGATCTACCCGCAACTCGGCGAGCTCCTGGCCCACGCCAACCAGCTCGACGCGTTCGATGCGAACGACCTGCGGATGGAGCACGTCTTCACGATCGACCTACGCGACATTCGCCTCCTGGGCGCACCTCCCCGCGCGCGGGCGCTGCTGCTGTTCATCAGCAACGCCAACGCCAACCGCGCCGAGCAAAACGGCAACGTCGACACGGCGGTCGTCTTCCTCTCCGAAGACGAACTCGCCCGAGGCCCCTACCAAGGCAATCTCCCTCGACGCTCCCAAAACCGTTCGAGCCGTCGTTTCAGCCTGGCCCAGGTCGACGTCCCCGGCGACGTGTTCGACATGCACGACGACGAGCAGTCCCCCATCGCCCTGCTCCACGACGCAATCTGGCAAGCCCCCGCCCGCCTCGGCGGCTGCCCCATCTGGGTCCGCGAACCCAACGACCCCCGCGACTTCACCCCAACCGCCCGCCCCCGCATCGCCCACAACACCCCCGGCCCCCGCGGCCGCAACGCCTTCGTCATGCAGTTCGAACAACGCTTCGCAAACATCAACCTCGGGCAACACGGCGTGATGTACGTGTCGGGGATTGGCGCGTACTACCAGGCGTATGAACGTTGAAACCTAGTGAACGCTGACCCAAAGCGCAGACCCAGATGGGATCACTGCCGAGGGCTCAGCAGAAGGTGCCGGCCCCGGTTTCAACGGTAGGTCGCAATCAACGTGATCCCACAGCGTTGAAACCTCGTGGGTGGTAGTGCGAAGTGCTGACCCGAGTGGGAGCGCCGGCGGCAGAGCAAGAGAAAGCGCCCGCCCCGGTTTCAACGACATCCCCCCTCGGTCCCGACCGACCTCCGAGCACAGCGCAGCCGCACCGCTCGAAGACCTCCCGCGCCTGTACTCGAGCAACGAGCACCCAGATCCGCATGCGGTGCATCCAGGGTCGTGCCCCCCGAACATCCCCCTCGGTCCCCCTCGACCCCCATGCGCCCCCGAGCCGCACCGCTCGAAGACCTCACACGCCCGCGCTCGAGCAACGCACGCCCGAGTCCGTGTAATGCCTCGGGCGCAGTCCTCCGGACGGGGCCGCTTGGCGGACTGCGGGGGGTCCGTCGTTGAAACCGGGGCGAACGCTTTCTCGCGTACGGACCGCTGCGCTCCCGCTCGGGTCAGCACTTCGCCCTACCACCCACGAGGTTTCAACGCTGTGGGATCACGTTGACTGCGACCGGCCGTCGAAACCGGGGCCAGCACCTTCTTGTTGGGCTCACTGTAGTGATCCCGCTCGGGTCGGCGCTTTGGGTCGGCGCTCACGAGGTTTCGACGTGGTTTCGACGACTGTGATACCCCATCCCAATGAGCGACAAGTTCCGCGACCTTGGCTTGCTCCTGCTGCGTGTCGGGATCGGCGGCATGTTCATGGCGCATGGGTGGCCCAAGCTCGCGGGTGGGGAGCGTACGTGGACCAAGCTCGGCAAGAGCATGGCTCACGTCGGCATCGACTTTGCCCCGACCTTCTGGGGCTTCATGGCGGCCATTTCAGAGTTCTTCGGGGGGCTCGCCTTTGCGTTGGGTATCGGGTTCGTGCCCGCCGTGATGCTGCTGCTCGGCACCATGCTCGTCGCCGCGACCATGCACGTTCGCAAGGGCGACAGCTTCGCCGCCAGCAGCCACGCCATCGAAGCGGCGATCCTCTTCGCCGCCATGCTCCTCACCGGACCGGGCAAACACACCCTCGCCAGCAAGTTCGGCAAGGGCAGCTAGCCTGTCGCTTTGACGTCGCCCTCGAAGCGCGGTCCCTAGAGGTCGGCCCAGGTTCCTTGGGTCTCGTCTTCGAGCACGTAGGCTCGCCGTGGCACCAGCTGGGCTTCGGGGCTGTCTTCTTGCAGCGGGATCACGTCCCAACCGACGTAGTTGCTCGAGAGTTCTCCTGCGACCAGGTCGAAGTCGAGGGGGCCGCTGACGCCGCCGATGTCGAGGTTGGCACCGCCGACGAGTAGCTCGCGGGCGTCGAGCACCGCTTGCACGTCGCCCAAGGGGAGCGCCGTGCCGGACGCGTCGGCGAGTCGTGGCATGGCGCTGGCGATGTCGACTCCGCGATCCGCTCCGCCGGCGACCATGCCGAGCAGGGTGACGACGGCCGCGTCGTAGCCCAGTGGGCTGGACGACAGCGGGTTGAGGTCCTCGAACACCACGCGATAGCGGATGTTGAACGCCTCGAAGTTCTGCGGGTCCTGAATCGAAGGAGACACGCCTTCGAGCGCAGCCATCAACGTGGGCGCGAAGGACTCCGCGACCAGAGCCGTGGAGCTCGGCAACGCTGGGACCGCGCCGTGCGAGAACACGAAGCGGGGCAGATCGGTCCCGCTGTTGTTCCACGCCAGCAAGTAGGCACGCAGCACCTCGATGGCTTCGGAGGCGCCCAGCAAGACCACCGTGTCGGCCTGCTGCGCAAAGCCTTCGGCGATGACCGTCGCGTACTCCCGCTGCACCTGTTCGGCCGTGAGCCCCACCGGGTCGGGATAGAGCAGCGAGCCGGTGGGAATGCCGGGAAGCTGGGCTGCCAGACGCTGCAGCATCGGCTCGAACAGGCCGACGCCGTACACGTCGTTCTTGGCCAACACCAACACGCTCTCGGGCGGCGGGTCGAGGGACGCCAAACGGTCGGCGATCGCGTTGGCCTGCACCGCGTCGCTGCTGATGGTGCGCCACACGAGACCGGAGTCGTCGAGCCCCGAGATCGAGGCCGCGGTGGCGCTGGGCGAGATCAAGAACGTGCCTGCGTCGACCGCAATGGGAGCCACCGCGAGGACTTCGGCCGAGAACGCGGGGCCGATGATCGCCGACACGCCGACGTTGTCGACCAGGTGCTCGGCAGCACGCTCTGCCGCCGCGGGATCACCCCCCGAGTCGCATTTGATCCACCCGACCTTGCGACCATCGGCGAGCGAGGTGACCGAGTTGAAGTCGTCGATCGCGAGACCCACGCCGTTTTCGATCGGCTGGACCGCGCTGGTGAACGGCTCCGACGTGGCGAGGATCGACCCGATCCACACGATGTCGTCACCGCTGGCCCCCTGCGGGAACTCGACCTCGGAGCACTCGTCCGAGGTGAGCAACGCGCAGCGCCCGTCGGCCGCACAGATCGATTCGTTCCCGTAGAGGTCGGTGCACGCCGACAACTCCTCGCACACGACCTCACTAGGGTCGGGCAACGCCTCGCAGGTCTTGGAGTCGAGGTTGCAGACCAACGCCTCGCCGGCGTCGTTGATGCAGTCTTCGTTGGACCGGCACTCGTCGAACTCGAGAACCAGCGAGCAGCTTCCCAGCATCCAGGCCGACGCGCCCAAGAGCAGGGCGTTTCGGAGCGCAGATGAGCGTTGGCGAATCATGGCGGTGCGTAGTCGAGAAGGGTTCAAAAGCGCAGACGAGCCGAAACGCCGGCACCGTGAGGGGAGAACGAAGGGGCGACCATGGCCCGCTGCGAGCTGCCCTTCTTGCGGTAGGACAGCCCCAGCAGCACAGCACCCGCCACGACGGTGAGACCACCGACGCCGAACATGACGTCGGCGCCCAACGCCATGCCCTTGCCCTGCGAGATGGTGTCGCGCCGAGACTCGAGCGAGGTCAGCGAGTCCAGGTCGTTGGCGCGCGAGTTGGCCGCGATGGCGAGACCGCCCGCTGCCCCGAGGACGACGCCCCCGACCACCAACAACGCGATGCCGCCCTTGCGCATCGGAGGCATGCCTTCGGGCTCCGGCTCGGGTTCGGGCTCCGGCTCGGGTTCAGGCTCCGGCTCGGGTTCGGGCTCCGGCTCGGGTTCAGGCTCCGGTTGCTCCTCGGCGCGCTTCTTGGCCTCGGTCTCTTCGACGATGGCTCGCAGCACCCGCAGACGCTCGAGCGCCACCTCGCGTGCCGACAGCTCGACGGCGGGCTCCTTGATGAAGCGCTCGTAGAACTCGATCGCCTTGGGGAAGTTGCCGCTCTCCTCGTAGACCCGGCCGATGTTGAACAGATAGTTCGGCTCGGGGCTGGCGTCGTACGCCTTCTCGAACAGCGCCGCCGCTTCCTCGTACTTGCCCGCCTTGAAGGCTGCGACGGCTTCGGCGTTGATCGCCTCGACATCGCCGTCGGGCGCAGCCGCGGCATCGGTGGTGGCTTCGGGCTGGGCGAGCGCCACGGTGGGGAGGCTGGAGAGCGTCACCGAAGCGGCGACCAGAATATGCAGACTCCGTGCGATCACGTTCACTTGCCGACGGGGAGGAAGATGCCGTCGTCCTTCTTGTCTCCGCGCTTCATGAAGACGTCGTCTTCGCCGGACGGAGGATTCTTCTTCTCGGGGGGATCGGCCTTCGGCTGCGAAGGTGGATCCTGTTTCGGCTCGGGCTTCGGCTCGGGCGTTGGCTCCGGCGTCGCGTCCGGCCTCTTGTCTGGCCGGCTGCCTCCGGGACGCCGCCGCGAGGTCGGGCGCGAGGAACCCGACTTGGCCGCGTTGGCCGCGACGAGCTTGGCGTGCCCATCCGGCTGCAGCTGCACTTCGGTGGACCAGTCCTCGAAGCCGCGCGCCTCCACCCGGATCTTGTACAGACCGGGCGGGCGACTGACGCTGGCCGGCACCGAGCCGACCGCCTCGTCGTTGATGAAGGCCTTGGCACCGTCGGGACCCTCCACCTTGATGGTGCCGGGCGCATCGGGGTCGACCCCCGGATCGGGATCGTCGGCCCCTGCGACCTCTGCAGCAGACGCTGCGGGCTTCGAGTCGACCGGCGCAGGCGCGTCATCGTCGGCGCTGTCGTCCGCGGCAGCGGGACCAGCAGCGGCGGCCTTCGTCTCGGACGCGCTCGCGACGGGGTCGGAATCGGAGGGGCTTCGCAGCGCGAGCCAGGTGACCACACCACCGAGAAGCAGCGCAGCACCCACCGAGAGTGCGAGCACCGTACCGATGCCGCGCTTGGGCGGCGCGGGCTCGGCCGCATGCATGATCGGCGAGACCGCGGGCGGCGGTGGCTTGGTGACCGGCGCGATGGGGTCGGTGATCGGTTCGACGTCGGGCTCGACTGCGACCGGCTCGGGCTGAGGGTCATCGTCGTCCTCGTCGACATCGATGTCGACCAGCTCGATCTCTTCCTCGTCGAGGTCGGGTTCGAGCTCGGGCTCCGGCTGAGGGCTCGGGTCCGGCTCGAGACCGAGCGGTGCTGCGAGCGAACCGATGGGGAGCGTGGAGCGACTGCCCGGAGGGCGCGGCTTCTTGCGCCGCGGAGGCGCCTCGAGCTCGAGATGCAGTGGCCCGACCTCATTGTCACCGTCCAGTGGCGAAGGCGCGGCCATCGGCTGCGGCGTGGGCACTTCGGTGACCGATGGCTTGGCCTTGGGCGCCGGGGTGGCGGGGATCGGCGGAGGATTGGCCGGGCCGCTCGACGCGGGCAACGTGTGCCGCCGCGGCGGGGGCCCAGGCAGCGGCCGCGCCATGTTGGAGCTTGCCGCCGTGCGTGCGGGCTTGGGTCGTCGCGCGTTGGGAGGCGGCAGCGGTGGCTCGGCGATCTCGGATCCCAACGCGGGCGAACCACTGCGAGGAGCAGCCTTGAGACCGCCCGATGTCTTGGCTCGAATCGCTGCCGACGGCTGCGGGGGGAGAGACCGCGGTGCCCCGGGCTCCTCGACCACGAGCGATGGTTTGTCGGCGTCGGGTTCGGACGAGGCTTCTTCGGCCAACACCTCGTCGACGCTCTTGGGCGCAGACCCATAGGGGTCGGCGTTGCTCGCCGCAACGGCTTCGGCTCCTTCGGCGTCGCCTTCGAGCAGTTTTTCGAGCCGCGGCCGGGTCCACAGAGAGCTGGAGGGATCGTCCTCGCCCAGCCCGATGCCTTCGTACTTGCGCTCCCAGTAGCGCTCGACCTCGGCCTTGGCGGCGCTGGTGACCGAGGGCAGTTCGAACGCTTCCGCGTCGGCGAGGGTGCGCAGCTCGACGAGCATCGCCCCCGCATTGGCGTGGCGATCGGCCGTGTCTTTGGCCATGCCCTTGTAGATGAAGTCCTGCAGGGCTTTGGGGACCTCGGCACCCTCGGGGAGCGCGTCCTCGAACGCGCGTGGAGTGCCGTGCACGTGGTTGTAGAGGATTGCGCCGTCGTTCTCGCCCAGGATCGGTGACGACCCGGTGAGCATCATGAAGAACATGATGCTCAGGGCGTAGACGTCGACGCGAACGTCAACCTCCCCCCCGCGAATGAGCTCGGGCGCCAAGAAGCCCGCGGTGCCGATCACGTTGGTCTTGGTGATCTCGACATCGTCGCCATCGACCATCTTGGCGAGGCCGAAGTCGAGGACCTTCACGTAGTTGGCCTTGCCCTCGTGCTCGATGAGCATGACGTTGGAGGGCTTGATGTCTCGCAGCATCACGCCCTTGTCGTGGGCGTAGCCCACCGCGTCGAGCAACTGTGCGGCGATGGGGAGGAACTCGGCGGGCGTGAGCCTTCCCTTGCGATTGAGAATCTTCCGCAGCGGAATGCCGCGGATGAACTCCATCACGATATAGGGATGGTCGTCTTGGTGCCCGATGTCGAAGAGCTCGACGATATTGGGGTGCCGCAGCTCACTGAGCCGCTTGCCCTCTCGTTCGAATCGGCCGACCGCACTCGGGTCGTCGGCCCAGTGCGGCGCGAGCATCTTGAGCACCAACTCGCGGTCTTCGAGCAGTTCGCGGCCCAAGTAGACCAAGCCCATGCCACCCCGGCCGATCAGTCGGTCGACCTGGTAGCGACCACCCATGACTTTCCCGATGAAGGGATTGTGAGGAGTGGGCTCGTTGGCGGGAGCGCTCGTCATTGCAGACGTGGAAGGGGCGTGGGACGGCAGGCGGGCCGACATTCGATCAGACGGACAGAGGAGCCGTCATTCGCGGCATTCTCCACGATTTCGTGCCGGTTCGCAGAAGGAGTGAGCTGCCTCTCCCCGGCCTGAAACGCGTGAAACGACCATTCTAGCCTCTCGTGACCTGATCGAAACATCGTTTGGCCCCACAGATAGGCGATGTGACTCCAAACACGTACATCCGCACAGGTTGGCACAGCCCCCAGGGTGGTAACCTCACAGACGGTGCGGGGTTGGCGAAAAGGACTGGGGATCGCTCTAATCGCGTCTGGGTGTCAGTTTTCGGACTCCTCGACCGGGGCGGAAACGGACACGGACGACGCGTCATCGGGGACCGCCGGATCGAGCGCGACGGCCACCGCGGACCCGAGTGGCGACTCGCAACCGACGAGCGAGAGCCAAGGCAGCGGTCCGACCAGCGACACCGATGCGGGCGGCGAGACGAGCACGGACTCCGACGCATCCTCGACGACGGGCCCCGCGTGCGAGCCGTTCAGCGTCTGGGTCTGGGCGGCCCAGGTGCCCGATGACGCCACGACTCTGGTCAAGACCGCCGCCGGCGAGCTCCCGCCGGTCGAGGGCGAAAGGGTCACCTTCTTGCGCGCCCGGTTCAGTGCCGAGGGAGCCGCGACGATCCCGTTCGAGGTGCCCTGCGAAGACGCGGTCACCGTCTGGGGGCTGACCTGGGACGCGTTGGGGGACGACGTCTCCAACGCCGACGCATACCTCGCAGGCATCGACGTCGCGCCGCGTGCCATCGAAGACGAGGGCATGCGCTGGGAGTACGGCTGCGACCACGCCGACGCCGGCTGGCAATGGAACCGACTGCGAGACACGGCCGAAGCGTGCGAGGGGATGGACGCGTACGCGCCCGTGCTCGAGGTGGGCGAGCACGCCCTGCACCTCGCCAACCCGGAGATCATTTCGGACGAGCCCGAGTTCAACTTCACGGGGCTTGCAGCCATCGTCGTGACCAACGACCCCGCGTTCGACCCGCTCGCTGAGTACGACCCCAACGCCGAGTAGTCGCGACCTGCAGGCTGTTAGAGCGCCGATCGGGTTGAAACGGCGTGCATTGCGGGTCGATTTCAAACCGGTCGGTGCTCTAGGCTTCGGCATGGCCGGCACCCGCCATCCCTCGAAGACGCAGCACATGCCCGCCGTGCTGTTCGAACTGCGTGGGCTCTGCAAGGCGTTCGAGGCGGACGTGCCGCTCATCGAGAACGCGAACCTCACGGTCTACGAAGGCGAAACGCTGGCCATCATCGGCGAGAGCGGCTGCGGCAAGAGCGTGCTGCTCAAGATCATGATGGGGCTGATGGAGCCCGACGCCGGCGAGGTCCTGTTCCGCGGTCAATCGGTGCACGCGATGGACCAAGCGGCCCTCGACACGATGCGGCAACAAGTCGGCTACGTGTTTCAGAACGACGCGTTGTTCGACTCGATGAGCGTGCTCGACAACATCGGCTACGCCATGCGCGAGCACACCAAGGCCACCGACGAAGACATCCTGGCTCGCGCACAAGACTGCCTGGAGTTCGTGGGACTCGAGCGGTGGCGTGTGCGGCTGTACCCCGCCGAACTCAGCGGAGGTCAACGCAAACGGGTGGGCATCGCCCGCGCAATTGCGATGAAGCCCAAGGTGCTGCTCTACGACGAGCCCACCCAGGGCCTCGACCCGCAAAGCATCACCCGCATCGCCAACCTCATCATTCGCCTGCGCAAAGAGCTGAGCGCCACCTCGGTCGTGGTTACGCACGACATGCGCACCGCGTTCACAGCCGCCAACCGGATCGCGCTGCTGCACGAAGGGCGGTTCGAGTACGTGGGTTCGCCGGCACAGTTCGCCTATCACGACGCCGACCCCGTCAAGGAGTTCATCGCGGACGCGCTGGAGGAGATCCAGGAGCTGCCGTTCCTGCGCGCGCCGGGTGACACGCTGCCCGGCCCCGTTCCGGTATAGTGCCGGCCGCTTGACCATCCTGACGGCCAACGGATTGCGCGTGAGCTTCGGCGAGCGCGAGGTATTGCGCGGCGCCACCTTGGCGATCGACGCAGGGGAACGTGTCGGCCTGGTGGGACGCAACGGGTCCGGCAAGACGACCCTGGTCCGCATCTTGTCCGGTGACCAAGAGGCCGACGACGGCGAGGTCGTCCGGCGCAACGATCTGCGCATGGGCTACCTGTCCCAAGAGCCCAAGTTCGAACGCGGCCATACGGCGATCGAGGCGGCGCTTTCGGGATTGCGGGCGTGGAGTGCTGCGGTCGCTCGCCATGCGCAGGTGTCCGCTCAGCTCGAGCAAGCCGAGGGGGACTTCGACGCGTTGCTCGAGGCCCAGACCAACGCCGCGGCCGACGTCGAGAAACACGGCGGTTGGGACCTGCGGCACGAAGCGGCGAGCATGCTCAGCAACCTGGGTGTGCACCGGCACGACGCCGACGTCGACACGATGAGCGGCGGCGAAAAACGCCGGGTCGCGTTGGCGCGAGTCCTGGTCGCGCAGCCCGAGCTCGCGATTCTCGACGAACCGACCAACCACCTCGACATCGCGGCCATCGAGTGGCTCGAGCGGTGGCTGGTCGAGCGCTACCGCGGCGCCTTGCTGATGGTCACGCACGATCGCTACCTGCTCGACCGCGTCGTCACGCGAACGCTGGAGGTCGAGCAAGGCGAGGTCTACAGCTACGACGGCGGATGGGGCATGTACCTCGAAGCCAAGGCCGCACGGACAGCCCACGCCGAGCGCGTGGAGTCCAATCGGCAGCGCTTTCTCAAGCGCGAACTCGAGTGGCTGCGCCGCACCCCGCAGGCGCGTACCACCAAGCAGAAGGCTCGCATTCAGCGGGCCGAGGCGGCGCTGGCCGAGGACGGCCCCGCACGGGATCGCAACGCGACGATCGAGCTCGACCACGTCCGCAGCGGTCGCACGATTCTCGAGGCCGAGGATGTCGCGGTCGATGTCGCCGGCCGTCGGCTCGTCGAAGGCCTCACCCTGCGGTTGTCCGAGGGCGAACGCATCGGCATCGTGGGTCCCAACGGTTGCGGCAAGACCAGCTTGCTGCGGGTGCTCACCGGACAAGCCGACGCCGCCGAAGGCACGGTCACCCGCGGCAAGAACACCAAGGTCGCCTACCTCGACCAGCAGCGCGGCGGCCTCGACGACACCAAGACCGTTCACGAGTCCGTGGCCGAGGACCGCAGCCGCATCGTCCTCGGCGGCCAAGAGATGGACGTGCGCTCCTACCTCGAGCGCTTCTTGTTCAGCTCGCACGAGCAGCGTAAGCAGGTGGGCGTGCTGTCGGGCGGCGAACGAGCCCGCGTGGCGCTCGCACGCACGCTGCGCGACCAAGCCAACGTCGTGGTGCTCGACGAGCCCACCAACGATCTCGACGTCACCACGCTGGCCTCGCTCGAAGGTGCGCTCGCGACCTACCCTGGCACCTTGTTGGTCGTCACCCACGACCGTTGGTTTCTCGATCGCATCGCGACCTCGGTGCTCGCGTTCGAGGACGGCCGCGTCACCCAGTACCAAGGTGGCTACTCCGACTACCTCGCGCGCATGGCGGCCGAAAAGAAGGCCAAGGCCGCAGAGATCGCCGAAGCGCCCGCGCCCGCGCCCGCGCCCGCAAAAGACGAGGCCAAGCCCAAGCCGAAACCCAAGAAGAAAAAGGGCCTGACCTACGCCGAGGAAAAGGAGCTCGAAGGCCTGCTCGAACGGGTCGACGAGGCCGAGAGCCGGGTGTCCACGATGGAAGCCGAGGCCACCGAGGCGGCGTTCTACGACCGCAGCGACGATGCGCGAAAAGCCTTCTTCGAGGCCCTCGACGTCGCCCGCAGCGAAGCGGAAGCATTGGCCATGCGGTGGACCGAGCTCGAAGAGCGCCGCGACGGCTGAGGGCCGTCCCACTTTCCGCACTTTTTTCTTAACGGAGCCAACGTTTGGTCGACATTCACTGATGTGACTGGGTCGACACGTCGTCTTCGCTCTGTGCGCCTCGCGCTCGGAGCCGCGATGTGGCTCGCGCCGGGCGTTGCAAGCGCCGCGAACGACACCGCGGCAGACCACACCGCGCCGATCCAGCGACCGACCAAGCGCACCACCGCCAAGGTCTCGACCACGGCGAGCCCCGACCCCGCCCCGACCTCGGCGCCGACCTTCACGAGCAGCCCCGCCCCGGCTTCGACCCCGGCGCCCACGCCCACGCCGCGAGCAACGCAACCGGCTCCGAGCCGAGGCGGCACCCTCACCGCGACCAAGGAGCCCACCGAGAAAAAGGAGCGGCTGCCGCACCGCGGATTCACCGTGGACGCGCGCATTGGCGCCGGCGGCTGCGTGCGTTCGCTGTGCACGGGCAGCCACAACGCGAGCCCCGGCTTGCGCGTCGACGGTTTCCTGGGCGGCAACCTTCGCGGCTGGGTCGACCTCGGCATCGCCGGTGGCTGGGGTTCGTACTCCGCTTCGGTCGCCCAGAACGAAAACCTGCTGCGGCTGTACGGCATCGAACCCGCCCAGCTGCAGGCCGCTGCCACCGCGATGGGCAGCCCGCTGGGCTTCAACCCCTTCGCGCTGCAGGTTCAAGGTGCCCGCCTGCGCACCGCTCGGGTCGGTCCGGCGCTGCGTGTGCACCTCATTCCACGCGGGCGCGGCATCGCCTACCTCGGCGCGGGCTTCGGCTACTCGACGTTTCTCGCCGACTACGACACCGCGGTGGGCAACGTCAGCATGCGCTTTCACGGCATCGACGTTCCGCTGCAAGCCGGCGGCGGCGTGCAGATCAGCCGCCACATCGCAGCGGTCGTGCAGTTCGACTACACGTTCAATCGCTACCCGGTGGCCCGCTTCGACCACCCGCAAAACCAAGTGACGCTTCCCGTCGCCTTCCTCGACACCGCGGCCCAAGAGTCCACCGGCACCTCGGTGACCGACAGCCTGCCGCAGTCGTGGAGCGTGAGCACCGGTCTGCGCGCCCGCTTCTAGCGAGTGCCTCAGGTCTGAAGTCCATGCCGGGTTTTCTACAGGACCCCCTTTTGGGTGGGGGGTCCCTCCGAAACCCTCGGTTGGCCCAGCTCTACGTTCGGCACTTTCTTCTTTTTCCGCTCCGCGTCCCTCCGGGACGCTTCGCTCTCTTGCTGCCCACGTCTTCGAAACTAGGAACGGACCTAGGACCTGCGGTGCTGGTCACTCGACGAGGCGGCAGATCTTGAGGTTCTCGGGTAGCCCTTGGGCTTCGATGTCCCCGTGCGCGAACACGGCCGTGAGCATTGCGCAGCGCTCCGGCGTGGCGCTCTCGTCACAGGCACTCGCCAGCGCCCCCACGAACGACGGAGAGATGTCGTTCTCGGGCGGGTACTGAAGGGCTTCCGAAGCCCAGATCGACACCTCGTCGATCGTCTCCCAGTGCTGCTCGAGCGCATGGCAAGCACCGCAGCTCGTGCCGGGATTGCGGCGAATCTGGGCGAAGGGCTCCATGCGATCGATCTCCGCGTCGATCGGGAACGCCAGCTCCGCCTTGATCGAAAGCCCGTCGCCAACGTCGACCGCGAACTCGAGCTTGTCGGACCCCGGACCCTCGGGCAGCACCGACATGATCATCGCGCCGCGCGAGATGAACAGACGCGGGTTCTCGGCCCCCATCGACGGTTGGGCGCTGCTCTTGCTGTCGGTGGCCGCGAGCGCGAGCGGGCGGTCGAGGCTCTCGAGAAAACACGGTAGCGAGACCGGCTTGGGCAACGCGTTGATGAGCGCGACCGCGTCCTCGACCGTCTCGGGGCTGCCCAGTCCACTCGGGGCAATGCACTCTCGCAGCGCAGGTTCGCCGGTTTCCGCAGCACCCGTGCCTTCGTCGTCGCCCGCCGAGTCCCCGTCACAGCCGACGAGCGCGAGACCGAAGCAGAGCCCGACACCCAACCATCCCCCGTTCACCCATCAACGCTATCACGGTGGTTTTCGTTCAACTCGGCGTGCACGTGGGCAGGAGCGCCTGGCCACACACCTGCGCGCACTCGGCCACGATGCATTCGGTCGCCACCGTGACGATGTCGACCGCACCGGGTGAGAGGTCGGCGCAACAATTGCCGCAAACCCCCGCGTCGACGCAGACGCTCGTGCAGGTCATGCCCAGGAAACACTCGGCATTCGAACCGCACGCGCCGAGGTCCGCCGCACAGGGCCCCTGCTCTGCCACCGCGCAGTCCATGCATGCGTCGCAGGAGTTCTCTTGCCCGCAAACACTCACGGGCCCCTCGTTCGACAGCGGCTCTACGTCGGGCTCTACGTCGGGCTCTTCGGCGTCCGCGGGGTCTTCGGGCGGAACACAAACATGCGCGATGCCCTCGGGGGAAAACTCGCCGAAGCGTCGGCCCGAATCGCATGCGTCGTCCTCGAAGCTGCACGATCCGTTGACCTCGCAAACCCCGGCCGGACCGCACTGCGCATCTTCGAGGCAGTGAAAGGCGTCGTCGGCATCACAGCCGGCAAGCGCGAGCACGCAGGTGGCGAGGGCAGCAAGCAAGGCGCGGGACACGAACCCGGAGTGCGGGCGTGAGCTGAGCCCGGGTCAAACAATCTGCCGACGCATTTTTTTCGCTCCAGTACCCCGGGTTTGAAGGGGTTTCTCCGGGCTCGTCGCGGTGATGGGGAACACGATCGGACCTGGATGGAACGCTCGCCACCACGCCCTCGTTCGCAGACACCGAGGTATTCTCCCCGCAGCGTGGCGAAAACCTCGTACTCCAGCTTGGCTCTCGTCCTTCTCGTCTGCGGCTGCCCAGAGGACCCCAAGACCGACACCGATCCGTGCGTGGCCTCGAGCGACCCGGTCGTGGAGCTTGGGCAAGGGATCGGTGGCGCCTTTGCCCCCTTTGCGGAAGGCGAAGGCGTGTCGCTGGCCGTCGCACCGCAGGGCGGCTTTGGGGTCTCGGTCGTGATTCGCACCGAGGGACTCGATGCGGGCGACGATGCGCTCGCCGACGTGCAGCTCGACGTGGAGATCGATGGTCAAACCGAGGGCTCGTTCCTGCTCACAGGTGCGGCGCTGCTCTGCCAGTCCGACCCGGATGGCGGGGGCATCATCTCGGGCGCCGTCGTCGGGTTCGACCCGGCTCGCTACGCGACCAATGACGACCTCGTGTCCCTCGACGGGCGCGAAGCGGTGCTGAACGTGACCGTGATCGACGAAGGCCAGACGATGGCGTCGGTGCAGCAAACGGTCACCATCATGGTCGGAGGTTGAAATGCTGATGCAGGCACGAACGTCTCTGTTGCTCCTCGCAGCCGCGGTTCTGTCCGGGTGCCCCGAGGGAGGGCCTCCGCCACTGGAGGGCGAAAGCTGTCTGACTTGCCACCAGGGCATCGAGCAGGCGCACGGACCCATTCCCGGCGACCAGTGTGTCGTGTGCCACGGCGGCGATCCGACCAACCGCTCCAAAGAAGGCGCTCACGTGGCAATCCCGGGCAACTGGGCCGAGATTCGCGGCGACGGCCTGCCCGTGGCGCCCGAGGGCTTCATTCGGGACTTCGCACCCGATCAGCTCGACCAACTCGACCCCGCCTATCTGCAGTTCATCAACCCCGGCGACATTCGAGTGGTCGACCAGACCTGCGGCACATGTCACCCGGACCAGGTCCGCACCATGCCCTCGTCGATCATGACGACCAACGCGGGGCACTACTACCCCACGCTGTACATGGCGGGGCTTCAAGACGACCGCAACGCCATCTACGGATCGCACCCGGCCGAAGACCCCGACTGCGACCCGTCCATCCCCGGTACGGTGTGCGAGCTCGAAACGCTGGTGCCTCCGGGCGCCGACGCCATTCACGATGCGATCGCCAGCGGCGACATCGAAGCGGCCGCGTACGACCACTACCTGGCCAAGAACTGCAACACCTGCCACCACGCCGGCTTTCCTCGCAACAACTCGCCGGCCTTGTATCGCTCGGCCGGGTGTTCGGGATGCCACGTGCTGTATGGCGAGCTCGGCGTGTACGAGGGCAACGACCCCACCATTGCCCGCGGCACCCCCGTACACCCGCGTCGGCACGAAATCACGAGCGCCATCCCTTCGGAGCAATGCGCGACCTGCCACTTTCAAGGCGGCCGCATTGGCCTGCTGTTCCGCGGCATTCGTGAAGGGGGCTTCCGTGACGAGCTCACACCCGAGAACGCCACGCCGATCGAGCGCACGCTCTACGGGCACACGCCGGGCTACTACTTCGACGACGAAGACTCGACCAACGACGTCGACGAGACGCCGCCCGACCTGCACTACGCCGCCGGCATGCACTGTGCCGACTGCCACGTGGGCTCCGATGTGCACGGCGACGGTCGCATCTACTCCTCGGCCAAGTACCAGGTGGACATTGGCTGCGAGGACTGCCACGGCACGGTGCGCGAGGCCATTGCCCCCGCGGCCGACGGCACGTTCTACACCCGCAGCGGCAGGCCCCTGCCCCAGCTGAGCATGCAGGGTGGCCAAGTCACGCTCACCGGCATCGTCGATGGCGCGACACACCCGGTGGCGCAAGTCGCCGACCTGCTCGCCGACGATGGCAGCGGCACCGCGGCCATGCACGCCGCAATGGCGCCCAACGAGGATGGCTGGTCGCACACCGACTCGCTCACCTGCGACACCTGCCACACCTCGTACAACCAGCAGTGCATCGGCTGCCACGTCAGCTTCGACCTGCGACTCGAGCAGGTCGACTACCAGACCGGCATCGCCACCCCGGGACTCACCCGCGGCTCACGAAGCACCTACTCGCTCGAGCAAGTCCTGCTCGGGCAAGGGCCCGATGGGCGTGTGCAAACCGTCTTGGCATCGCAGCAGGTCCAGATGACGGCCGTGGGTGCGGACGGCGGCTTCCTGCTCGGCACCGAACAGGGCGGCAAGTTCCGCGAGCGGGATGGGTTCAGCGCCAACCTCGGCTTCGCGCCGTTCTTCCAGCACACCACGTCGGCCACGCCGCGCACCTGCGACACCTGTCACCGCCGCAACGAGAGCGACCAGGAGATGCAGCGAGTGCGCGGGGTCTACGGCCAAGGCACCGGCGAGTTCATGTTGCAGGGCTCCGAGGGCGAGGTGGTCGATGGCCTGCAATACGCCGACGAGAACGGCGATCCGATCACCACATGGATGCACCCGAACACCGGGCCCGTGAACCCCGACGCGCTGGCCGCTGCGCTGGCCGTGATTCTCGAAGAATGACCACGATGCAACGCCTCGGCGCGCCCCTGCTGTTTTCCGTCCTGCTCTTTCCCGCCTGCGGGGACGATGCGCCCTCCGAGACCGACGGCGCAGACGCGGGCACCACCAGCGAAACATCGGGGACCGACACCGAAGACCCCGACGCTCCGTTCGTCACCGTGCAGGAGGGCATCGGCGGCGGCGTGGTGCTCTCCGGGCACAGCCATGCGAGCGGCATGACGATGGTGGGCGGGCGCTTGTCGTCGGCGCCCGGCGTGGACCCGGGAGGACCGGGCACCGTCTACTGGCTGCAAGACGGCCAGCTGTGCCGACACAGCGGCGTCGCCGACCACACCTTGTGGTGGATCGACGGGCCGGGTGACGACACATGGTTAGCCGTCGGGGAGCGCGGCACGATTCTGCGCTACGACGGCGAGACGGTGCACGACGAGTCCGTCGACACCGAAGCGATCCTCTACGGCGTTCGAGCGTCCGAGCCCGTCATCGCGGTGGGCGGCAACCCGTTCGGCGAGAACACCGGAGAGATCTGGCAGCGCGAGGACGACGGGTCGTGGACACGACTGCACGAGGACCTGCCGGGCGTCGCGTTCAAGATTCACCAGAACTGGATCGTCGGCACGGGCGTCGCGTGGGAGCTGATGCCCGACGGCTCTCTGGTCGAGCACTTTCCGCCCGACGAGGCGCGGCTGCTCACCGTGCAGGTCCGAGGCGAAGACGACGTGTGGGCCGTCGGCGGCAGCGCGACGCCCACAGTGATCCACTGGACCGGTGCGGCATGGGAGACGGTGGCGTTCGCACCCGCATGTGGCAACGGCGGCCTCAACGGTGTGTGGACCGAACCCGGGGAAGACGTGTGGATCGCCGGGTTCTTCGGGGCCATGGCGCGCTACGACGGCACCGACTGGACCTGCAGCACACCCCCGGCCAGTTTCGAGCACCTGCACGCGACGTGGCGCCATGAGGGGCGCCAGTGGTGGGGCGGCGGCAACCTGCTGATGGCAGGCGGCGAACAGGCGCTCCTGGGGCGTCAGGGCGGCGAGCCGCTCGACCTTACGGTCGTCGACTGCGAGCTCTGAGCGATACACGCAAACGGCGTAGGATGGCCCGTTGCCATCCGCCCGTAGACTTGCCGTTCCACCTTCGACGAGGGACGGCACGATGAGCGACACACCACGATTTCGCGCGTTTGCGGGTGCTCTTGGGCTCCCGGCTCTGATGGCGATCGGAGCCCTGCTGACCGCATCCACGGCGGGCGCCAGCGGGGTGCCCGAGCCCACCGACGCCGACATGGAGCGGGTGACTCCGCTGCTCGAGGGCCGCATCGACGTGGTGCCCGAGCGCATCGTCTACGTTGCGCCGCTGCCGGGCGAGGATGGCGACGGCACCGCGGACAACCCCCGTCGTGACCTGAAGGCCGTGATCGAAGAGGCCGAGGCGGGCACCGCCATTCACCTCGCCCCGGGCGTCTACGACATGACCGCGATCGCGACGACCTTCGGGCACGACTCGTCGCGACTCATCACCCGCAACGCCGGAGAGTCCGGGCGACCCATCGTGCTGCGCACCGACCCCGAACGCTACGAGGCCGGCCGCGAGGTCGCGGTGCTGGACTTCAACTACGAGAACGAGGGCGATTGGAGCAACTCCGCGTTCGTCGCTCAGCACGATTTCTGGGTGTACGAGCGTTTCGAGATTCGGCGGGTGCGTCGACGGGCGTTCTCCGTCAACGGCCGCGAAAACACGCTGCGCGAGCTCGAGCTTCATCACGCCGACACCGACGGCACCGACAACGACGCCCTCATCGTGATGATGACCAGCGGCGGCAACGCCAACAACGTGGTGCTTCAGAACCATCTGCACCACGTGGGCATGATCGACCGCGAGACCGATGCGCTGCTCGAGATCGCAGGCGTGAACAGTGGTTGCTACTACTCGGTCACCCGGATGACCTACGACAGCGGCACCCCGGAGGCGGGCCACGATGCCACCCGCGCCGAATGGGAAGCTGCGATCGAGCCTCCGGATGGGGACGTGTACGTGGTGGCCAACCACACGCACGACTGCCACTACGGCCTGGGGCTCAAGAACCACAGCCGCGGGCCCTACTACTTTCTCAGCAACTACGTGCACGACGCGGACTACGGGCTCATGTCCCCCTTTCGCGAGACGGTCGTGCAGAACAACGTGTTTCACGACGTCGGTGTGGGGATTCAACTGGGGCGGGCCGCAACCGACGGACCGCTGCAGACCTTTCTCAAGATGACGGGCAACGGCGCCCACTCCGAGGTCACGCGCAACACCGTCGTGGGTGCGAGCCGCGGGCTGTCGTTCTCGGCGGGCTGGGGCACGGTCGTGCGCGACAACCTGGTCGTCGACGCCGAAGAGCCGCTCACGATCGGCCGCAACCAGTTCGCGTGGTGGGAGGACGGTGCGTGGCCGGGCATTCGCGGGGAGTTTCTGATCGGAGACCTCGATGCGTCGCACCCGTTCTTCGATGCCGTGCCGGGATACGCCCGGGAGACGCCCGAGGAGTTTCGAGCCATGGAACTCACGGGCAACTGTTACGACGCCGAGCCCGTCATCGCAGCGGTCGACTTCGTGCAGGCCCAAGCCGACATCACCGGCATGACGTTCGACGAGGACTACACGGTGCTGAGTTCCGCCCAACGCGACGGGCTGTTCTTCGATGAAGCGACGGACGACTTCGGCAGAACTCGCGACGGGCTCGACTGCGGTGCTCAACTCGCCATGCAAGACGCCGACCCCGATCCCGATCCCACCGGCGGCGCAGGCGAGACGGGCGACGGCGACTCCCTGGGGACGGGGTCGGGCGACGAGGGCGGGGGAGACGGCACCGCGGACTCGGGCGATGGGGCAACACCCGGGACAGGCGGCGACTCCACCGGCGCGGGTGCAGACGCGGACAACAGCAACGACGCGGGCGGATGCGCGTGCACGTCCGCACCGACGTCGGGCCCGGTGCCCTGGCTGTTGGCCTTGCTGCCCGTGCTCTGGCTACGCCGTCGGCAGTAGGGACCAGACCCCGAGCGCAATCACCACCGCCGCCAGCATCGCCAGCGCGCCCCAACGCTCGAGGACACCGACCGGCGGCTCGGGGTCGCGTTGCTGCATCCACCGCAACGCACCGACCGCGACACCGAGATAGAGCAGCGTGAGCGGTTCGCCAAACGCTCGGGGCTCGTAGATGTTGGCCACGACGAGCAGGCCCGCGAACACGGGAACGAGCACGAGCTCCAGCCGCCGAAGGCTACGCGGCATCGACCCGCGCAGCAGAACCCACAACATCGGCAAGCCCGAGAACGCGCCGAGAATGACCAGGGCGTGCATCGGGTCGGAAAGCCATTGCAGGTTGTGGTCGATGCGCCACATCCCGGCCACGCGCAGGTCCACCGCTCCCCCCTTGCCGATGGGATGAAGGATGCCGACGGCCAGGCGTACCAAGACGACGCCGACGCTCTGCAACGACGCGCTGCGGACCGCCTCGGCTCGGTGCTCGGTGAACCACAGCATCGCGAGCGTGAGGCACGGCAACAAGATCGCCGACTCGCGGTTGGCCGCACCGACCACCGCCAGTACGACCAGAGGCCCGTGCTTGCACGCACTGGCCAGGGCAACACCCCAGGCCATGCACGCGATGGCGGGTGTGTCCCACGGGTAGAAGCTCGGCCAGCGAAAGCGCAGAAGAAACGCCAGGCCGAGCACGCCGACAAACGCGAGCGCGCCCACCGAGGCCTCTCGATCGGAGACGAATCGGCGCAGGGCCGCGTGGACCCCGGACAGCACGCCAAGCGTCGCGAGCCACTCGGTGATGCCGAACGCACTGCGGATCGAAAGTCCGGCGTCGACGAAGGGCCGCACGAGCCATGGCACCAGCACACGATGTCCGAACGGGAGCTTGGCGGTCCCGGCCACCAGCGCCTCCCAGGACGCACCGTCGTACTCACGATTGAACTTCAAACGAAGGGCGACAAAGACCGCCGCGGCGAGCATCCAAACGGCCCAGCGGCGGGCCTTCACCGAGCCGCCTCCGCGGCCTGGTACAGGTCGTGGTCGAGCACGCGGCGCGCCAGATCCAACTGGTCGAGCGCGCGCGTTTCGAGGGCCTTGCAGGCCTCGCGTGGGCGTGCGCCGGGCTCACGCGGATCGATGCAGGCACCCTCGGGGGGTGTGGAGCGGCCCCGACGGATCAGCATGGCGTCGGGGCCGACGACGCCACCGGTGGGCAGCGCGACAAATCCAGGGCCTTCACCGAGCAGAGGCGTGCCCACGGCGGCGACGGGTGGCTCGACACCCAACAGGTGAAGCGCCGTCACCCCGAGATCGATCTGTCCGCCGACCATCGATCGCTGGCCGCGATGGGCTTCGGATCCGCTCCAGATGAACGCGGGGACCCGGTGCATGCGCATCTGCGAGTAGCGGTCGTCCGGGACCCCCGCGAGCTCCGCCACGTCGTCGTTGAGGTCCATGCCCGTGACGTGGTCGCCGTAGACCACGACCACCGTGTGCTCGAGTTGGCCGCGGTCCGCCATCGCCTGCAGCCACGTCTGCAGCGATGTGTCGAAGTGGTGCATCGCCTGCAGGTAGTTGCCGACCCACGTGCCTTGCAGGTCGCCCACGTCGAGTTCGGCGAGCGACGCGGGAAAGCTGTCGTAGGGGTGATGCAGGCTGAGCGTGATGCCAAAGGCGACGAAGGGCTCGGGCAACTCGGCCAACCGCGCGTCGAAGCGTTCCAGGAACGGCCCGTCCGCGAGCCCCCACCCCGACTTGGGCCCGCGCCCGAGCTCGGCCTGAAAGTCGGACTGCGCGAACCCGTAGGCCGGATGCAACACGCTGCGGTTCCAGAACCCGCGCTGGTACGGATGTGCCGAGTAGGAGGCGTAGCCACGATCGGTCAGCGCGTGCACGAGGGTGCGAAACTCGTTGTCGGCGCGGAGGAACGACAACGCACCTTCGGGCAACGCGTGTCCCGAGGCCAACACCAGGTACTCGGCGTCCGAGGTGCGGCCCTGCAGCGTTTGGTCGTAGATGTGGTCGTACGCGAGCGCCTTTTCGTGCGCGCGCGAAAGGAAGGGCATGACGGGCCGGCCTTCGACTTCGGCGTGCACCGCCCACTGCTGCAACGCTTCGACCTGCAGGATGACGAGGTTGGCACCTTCGTCGGCGCCGAACCCCGGCGGCGGTGTTCGGCTTCGTAGCTCACGCAGCTGGGCAAAGGTCTGCGCCCGCTCTTCGTCGGTCAGCGGAGGAGCGCCCAGGTCTCGGACCAACCGCATCGCTTGAAAGAGGTGCGCCCCCACATACCCGAACCGCTGCGCATTGCGAGCCTCCGAGAACACTTTCACGCCCAAGGTGCCTTGCACGGCGATGGCGAGCGAGACGGCCGCATACAGACCGAGTCCACACAGCGCGGCCGCCACAGGCCACCGCCGAACCGCGTGCGACTCGCCCTCCCGCAGGGCGCGATGAACCACCATGCCCGAGAGCAGCGGCAACAGGAGCCAGCCGTGCTCGGGTCGAATCGTGGAGCCCACCGTGGCCTTGGCATCGACCAGATGGTGAATCGCCGCCACCGCGGTGAGCGGAGCCAGCGAGCCGAAGAACGCCGCGTAGGCGAGGTCGACCCAGGCCACCAACGAAAACAGCGCGACGAGGCCTACCGCCACCACGGCCTGAAACCGTGGCGAAACGAGGGCGACGAGGGCAGCGAGTCCCGCGGCCACACTCAGCGCGACCGGAGTCCCGCTGGCGAAGAGCTGGAGCTGAGCGAGGTCCGCAAACAGCTCGGTGAGCACCGCAATCGCGAGCGCGGTCCAACCCGGCCACGCCACGACCCGGGCCCAGCGACGGCGTGACCGCATGGCGAGCAACCAACCACCGAGCAGCACTCCGGCCAGCGCGAACCACACGCTCGAGCGACGCACGATGTGCAGAGGCACCGGCTCAGCGTCGGTCTCGAACCAACGCACGTGCTCACGCACGATGCCGAACGCGATCTGGTAGTCGCCCGGTTTGCGCGGCGTGTCGAAAGAAACCGGGATCTGCACGACCTCGCCCGGCTCGATGCGCCGTGGCAACGCGGTCCGCCGGCCACGCGCCACCCGTTTGCCATCGAGGTCCAGCACTTGGTAGCTCGCCCGATCCCCTTTCTTCGGGTTCCACGGACGGCTGCCGTCGTTGCGCACCACCAGCAAGAACTCCGACTCCCGACCCGCGAGCGGAAGCTTGGGCGTGCGAACGCCCAGCTGGGTCCAGACGAAGGCGGGCGGCGCGATGTCGAGAACGGGGCCGCCGGGATCGTAGGGCGACTGCGCCGGGGGTCCGAACCACGCCACGCGCTCTCGCAACGGTTCCAGTGCCAACTGCACCGGGCCCGGTTCGTCGGGCGCTTCGACCCGCACCGAGAGCTTCAACGTCTCTCCCGGTTCGACGCGGTGAGGCAACAGCGTGCGCCGGCCTTCCCGCTTCAGCCGCACGCCGTCGCGCAACCAGTGATAGGACAGCCGGTCTCCAAGCTCGGGATCCCAGGCCTCGGTCCCCGTGTTGCGCACCTCGACGTCGACGTGCACGACGTCACCGCTTGCGACGTCTCCAGGAAGCGCGGCGTCGAGCCATGCCCACTGCAGGGCGGCGTTGCGCACCTCGACCCGCGCTTCGGCGTCCCCCGCAGTGGGCTCTCCCAGCCACGCCACCTGCTCGCGAATGGGCGCCAGCCGCAGCAGGTACTTGCCCGCCGAAGGAGGGCCGAGCAGTCGTAGCTGCACCGTGGTCTGCTGCCCCGGCTCGACCACCTCTTCGAAGGGCGTGCGCGGACCTTCTCCACGTTTGGTCGTGCCGTCGGGATCGAACCATCGATAACTGAGTCGGTCGAGCGTCTCGGGCGACCAGGTCGCGCAGCCTTCGTTGGTGACGGTGACGGAGATCGAGGCTTCCCCGCGCGCTGCGATCTCCGGCGTGTCGAACGGCTCGACCGACCACGCCAGTGCAGGCCCCTGCCCCGCCACCTCCACCGAGTACGCTCCACTGTCCGACTCGGGAAACCATCCGTCGCCCTCCCGAAGCATTCGCCACACAAACGTGTAGCGCCCGGGCTCCTTCGGCGCGGTCAGCTTGGCGAACAGGGTGACGCGCTCGCCGGGCGGAACCGTTCGCTTCAGGTCGGTTCGACGTCCGTCGCGAATCACCGTCGCCCCTGACGCGTCTCGCCAGTGATACGAGAGGCGATCGTTTTGCGCGGGATCCCAGGTGCGCCCCCCCGTGTTTTCGAGGGTGACCTCCAGCCGCCGGGTCTCCCCTGGGCACAGCGGCCCGGGCCCAGCCTCATTGACCACGGCGTAGGCTGGGCCCTCTCGCCGGGTCTCCGCCATCGCGGTCTGGCACATCGCCGCGATCCACACCGCGACGATCGCGGCCAGCAATCGGTCGATCTGCCGTCTCACGACTGAGCCGTGCATCGAACCACTCCGCCGACGTGGCCGCAATCTCCGCGTGCCCTCACACACGGATTTGGGGATGAAAGCAGATCGGGGCCCACCTCGTTTGACGACCGCCGGGGGGGCGGCTTATCGTCCGCGCCACTTCCGCGTCGTTGCGCTCCGGCGCCTCCACACGAGGACAAACCCATGAAGAAACTCGCCCTGGCTGCCAGCCTGGTCTCCGCCCTCGCGCTCAGCGCCTGCGACAAGGGCGGGGGCAGCTTCAAGATCCCCAAGAACCGCGACCTCAAGGCCGGCGGTGTTTACGTCTCCTACAACCTCGGCTGCGAAGCCGGCTGCGACCAGATCAACAAAGGCGATCTGATCCAGAAGGTCGACGGCAAAGACGTCAAGACCGCGGACGACGTGGGCAACCTCGCCGACAACAAGCCGCACAAGCTCGAGCTGCTCTCCGCGGGCACGATGGAGCCCAAGACGGTCGAGCTCACCGCGTCGCCCAAGCAAAACCTCGACCCGATCAAAGACGCGCCCCCGCTTTGGCTCGTCGGTGCCGAAGAACTCAACACCGCTCCCGACTGGGCCCGTCGCCGCATGTTCGGCCACGCCAGCCCCTCGGTGATGCTCGTCAGCGCTGACGGAGGCATCCTCGATGGCCGCCAGCTCTACGGCAAGAAGCGCATGCTCGTGTACTGGGACTGGGGCGACCGCGAAGAAGAAGCCGCCGCCATCGACTTCATGCAGGTCCTGCAAATGGCCCAGGCCGACCTCAACGCGGCCAACGTCGAGGTGATGTTCGTGCACCTGCAGTTCCCCAGCGGCCGCAAGGCGCCGATGAACGACTCCGACCTTCGTGCTTGGCAGAAGAAGTTCGGCGTCAAAGACGACGTCCCGCACGTTCCCCTGTACCGCTTCCCGAACGCCACCGAGTTCAACGCCGCCCGCGAAGTCGGCATGGAAGGCGCGTTCACGGTCATCGAGAACCTCAGCCGCAGCCCCTCGATCGTCATCCTCAACGAGGACGGCATCGTGATGTGGCACTCCGAGGGCATCGAAGAACTGCCCGGATCCGAGATCAAGGACCCCGAGCAAGCCACCATCATCCCGGCGATCGAATACGCCAAGGCGATGAAGTAGCGTCACAGCTCGCGAGCCGGAAGGGCGCGGTGCACATGCACTGCGCCCTTTTTCGTGCCCTCCCGGGAAACTTCGGGGCGCGGGCGGGGTGTAACGTCAGTAATGATGCAGTGGAGAAGGAGTCTCATGGTCGCAGCGCTCGCGGCTGGATGCGGGCCGGCAGTGGATGTTCCGGCCGGCGGTGGCTCGACGAGCTCCGACAGCACGGCGGGGACGAGTGCGTCCGGTGCCACGCCGAACCCGACCGGTTCGGCTCCGAATCCGACCGAGACGAGCCCCCCTTCAGTGACAACATCATCGACGACGGCGTTCCCGGGGGACACCGAAGCCTCGACCGGCGCGCTGAGTACAACCGGCATTGACCCAACGGGGGCAGACTGCCCGGATCTCACGCCAGTCGACCCGCCCACGACCCCACGCGGATGCACGGCCGCCCCCCTGGTCGATGCGGACAACCAGGTCATCCCGGGTTCGCATTCGGGCGTGGTCGTCTGCCCAGAAGACGGGGCTCCCGACGACCACGTGGTCAGCGTCTATCGTGTCGCACGAGTCGCCTGCCCGTATTCCACCGGCAACTGCACCTGCGACGCCGACTGCCCGAACGGACAACAGTGCCTGTGCGACTTCGATACCGGCGGCTGGCCGAACCAAGATGGGAACCGCTGCGTCCCCGCCGACTGCGCCTCCGACGAGGACTGTGACGGCGGCCGCTGCCGCGCCGAAAGTGGATTCTGCGGGGACTATCAGTTCCCCACACGTTTTCACTGCACGTCCCCTGAAGACGACTGCACGACGAACACCACGTGCATCCTCAAAGGCGGTCTGCAGTACTGCGCCTACGACGAAACCGTCGAAATGTTCACGTGCTCGCCCGGGGCGATCTGCGAGTAACGCCGGTCGCTATTCGGCCTTCTCGCGGCGCAGGGGATGCACCAGGGTCGGCATGCGCTCGTGCTCCCCGCGTTCGACGAGCAGTTCGAAGCCGTCGATGAGGAGGTCGGGAGAGGTGATCTGCACGTCGACGGTTTGGCTGAGAACGCTGTCGATGCCGATGTCGGCACCGAAGCCGCCGTAGGGACCGACGGCCATACGCAGCGGGACGCTGTGCGGGTCTTTGCCGACGGCGCGGATGCGACGAAGGACCCGCATGGACGCGGGGGCCAGAACGACCCCGCGCATCAGCGTCTTCTTGCCGCCGGCCTCGAGGCGAAAGACGCGGGCGGGCACGGGGAGCGAAACCTTGCCAGTGCCCGCGTAGGCGCTGGCGCTCTCGCGGGGCACCGGGCCGAGCAAAGAACCATCGCGAAGCGACTCGATGACGTATGCGACCTCGTAGCCATCTTCGCGAGCGCGTCGCAGAAGCTCACGCTCGAGCGCCGCGTCGGCCATCTTTCTCTGTGAGGCGACGAGGGTGAGGTTGGACAGCGAGGCCCCCACTTCGAGCGAAGGGCTCATGCGGGCGCGGCCGTTGCTTCCCGACACCTTTTCGTTCGGGGTGCGCGTCATCAGCAACCCGCGCAGCACCCCGTCCTCGACCAGGGTGAGCGGTTCGGGCCGAATGCCTTCGGCATCGAGGGAGAACGCGCCAAAGCCCTCGGCCGTGGGGTCATCGATCAAGTCGATGAACGGCGGCATCACGTTCTTGCCGTAGCGCTTCTGCCAAGTGGGCTCGAGGTCCATCAGGCGGCCGCCGTCGGCGAGTGGGGCGGGGGTTCCAGCCACCTCGGTGGCGACGGTGCTGCCCAGCAACTGCGCGGCGGCGGATCCCCGGAACAACACCGGGCCGTCGTACTCCTCGTCGATGGTGGGTGCTTTGGCGAGCGCATCGAGTTCGGTGAGCACCTGGTCGACGAGCGCCATGCCCCGTGCCTTCAGCGCATCATCCACGGTGGGAACGCCCTCGAGATGGATCGCGAGGCCATGGTCGAGGTGCATGCCATCGGCGGCCTTGGTATCGGCCACGACGGCGATCACGACCCGGTCCCGCAGTCGAGAGGTCGCCAGCCCATCGCTGTCGATGACGGTCTCGTGACTCTGCAGCACCTGCACGTAGACGTCGCCGTTGTCGATCGACGGCCACTTCTCGAAGCGAGCGCTCATCGCCTTGGCGAGTTCGCCGAGCTCGGCCCGCGGCAACGGCTTGCCCTGCCAGTCCGGCTCGACCCGTGCGCGGGCCTCGACCTTGGCGCGCGGCGTGTAGTCGGCGGGAAGCTCGTCCGCCTCGAGTTGTTCGAGCGCGATCTCCTTCTGCGCAAAGCTCTGGGTCGCACCTCGAAACGCGGTGTCGAGTGCCAGCCACACCTTGCGGCGCAAGTAGCCGGGCGCGGGCTGCAGCGGAACATCGACACGTGCAATGCCGCCTTCGCCTCCGAAGTAGTTGGCGTTGTCGCGTTCGGGAGACCCGACACGAAGCTCGGCAACCCCGGCCGACTGATGCTCGAGCACGTCGGTGATGAGGCCGCCGAACGACGCATCGAGCGACAGCAGCCGCACTCGCACGTATCGGACCTCAGCCCGGTACGGGGCGGGCGCGCCCTCCAAACGAAGCTCGTCCAGCCCGCGGCGCAGCTCGGCCGCCACGGCCTCGGACTCCTGCTGCCACACCGACGGCTCGGCGGCCGCCGCAGCCGCGGGTTGCGAGGGCTCGCTCGCAGCGGGGGCGAGCAACAGAACACCGGAGAACAGAAGCGAAGACAGCATCAGCGGGACCTCCGGAGAGCACGCGGCGGCGGGGGTAGAAGCGGCGGACGATCGCGGTCGTGCATCGCCCGTTCGATCTCGATGCCCCGCAGCAGCAACGACGGGCTCACCGCGCTGACCGGCACCCAGCCCGACTCGGCGCCGCACATGCCGTTGAAGATGCCGGGAGCGTCGTCGGTGGCGACGATTGTTTCGAAGGCGGACAGTGGAGTACCGACGATTTCGACCCCACGCACGAGTTCATCGGGGCGACCGTCGGGATAGACCCGGTAGACCATCAGAGGCTGCACCTTGAACGCTTGGGGTCCGCTGCGGTCGGTGATCGTGTAGCCACCTTCGATGTCCTTGAACAGCAGGCCGTAGGGTTTCTTCTGGCGCTTGACCTCCTCGATCAACGCCTTGCGCAGCTCCCCCGACGTCATCGACCTCCGCGAGCTGACGATGAGGTTGCCCTGGCGTGCGACCACCTGGTTGCCGGGCTCTCGCCGACCGTGCCCGTTGCTCTTGCGAAACGGCGACACGAGCGAACGGCTGAGCAGGAACCCTTCGAGCTTGCCGCGTTCGACCAGCACCGAACGCCGGGACTTCACGCCCTCGTCGTCGACGAAGTAATGACCCGACAGCGGCACGCCGCCCAACATCGACACGGTCGGGTCGTCGATGACATCGAGAAACTTGGGCAACACCTGCTGGCCGAGCATGTCGGTGAAGGTCTGGCCCTCGAGGTCGTCCTTTTGCCGATGCCCCTCGAGCCGGTGGCCGAAGATCTCGTGAAAGAACACGCCAGCAGCCCGGCCTTCGAGAATCGCCGGACCCGTGTATGGATCGGCGACGGGAGCCTCGCGCAACGCCACCAGCTCGTCGCGTAAACGAACGGCGGTTTCGTGCAAGGTCTCGGCCGACGGCATCTGCTCGGGGAGATGTGCCTCGAACGACGCGGTGCGCTGCAGCATCATGCCGTCGTCGGCTTGCCCGATTGCGCCGTAGAGGATGCGCAGCCGGGTGCTCGCCGTCTGCACGCGGCTGCCGTGGCTATCGACGAAGTACGCGTTGTCGACGACGACGGACAGCGTCACGTTGCTCTGCAGCACCGCATCGTCGGAGGCGAGCTCGGCCGAGACCTCGGCCAGCAGCGGTCGGTATTGGGCCTGAATCGCCTCGAGGTCGAGCGTGGCTTCGGGCTCGACGTGTTGCAGCGGCTCGCCGAGCGAGAAGTCCGCGTGGCCCTCGTCGTCGTCTTCGCTGCGCAGCTGCTCGGCACTGAGCACCTCGCGGTAGGACGCGACGGCCTGCTGGTACTGCGCGTCGGTGTCGATCCACAAGCCCTGCGCGAGCGAAAGTTGTTCATCGCTGAGCGAGACCGGAAGGCCCGAGCCCAAGCCGTTGCCGGGTCCGTAGTCGCCATCGACCGCGTGACTGTTGTCGAGCTGCTCGGAGCCCACCCGCACGTCGACATCGACCGCGCGGTCGCGATCGATCTGGTCCCGCAGCATCGCCCCGGCCTCGGCGACCATCCACAACTCGGTGCGGTCGGTCAGGTCGTAGCCCAGGTAGTAGGCCGGCTCTTCGACGCTCTCGCCGCGCAGCTGCTCGAAGTTGCGCTCGAGCTCGGTCTGCAACATCGAGAGCACGGCCGCCTCGTCGCCGACCGGTGCTTCCGCGCGTTCGATGCGGACCTTCTTCTTCTTGCCTCCGCGACTCGAAGCCCCCCACACGGCGGGGTCGGGTTGTCCCGCGATGCCGGGTCGGCAGCCGAGCGTCAGCAAGGCCGCAAGACCGAGCAAAGTGGCGCGCATCATCGCGCCAAGAATAGCAGCCCGCGATGCGCAGGCCTCAGTGCCATCAGCGTTGGCTGGGCAGCTTGATCTGCGGTTTGTCGGGCAGATCCTTGCCACGCGGTCGGTAGAGCACTGCGACCCGCCCGATCACCTGGGTGAGGTCGGCGCCCACAGCCGCGGCCAACTCAGCGCTGGCGACCTTGCGATCGCCGTCGAAGTTCTGACCGAAGCGCACCTTGATCAGCTCGTGTTCTTCCAAGACCACGGCGACGGCATCACGCACGCCCTCGCTCACGCCGTCCATGCCCACCTGCACGAGCGGGTTGAGCTCGTGGGCGAGCGACTTGAGAAACGCACGGTCCTTGCCCGTGACCGAAGGTGCTTGCAGTTCGTTCATGATGGTGGCGTCCAACGGAGCCAGAGAAGAAACTCGACGTTACCATCGCGGCCCGAAATCGGGGATGCAACCTCGCCGAGGCAGGTGAAGCCACACGCCTCGGCCGCAGCCTTGACGGAGGCGACGGCGTCGGCGCGGGCCTGCTCGTCACGCACGATGCCGCCCTTGCCGACCCGGTCGGGTTCGAGTTCGAACTGCGGCTTGACCAGCACCACCGCATCCGCGCCGGGCTCCAAGAACGGCGGCAGGTGGGGCAGCACCTTGGCCAGCGCGATGAACGAACAATCGGCGACGACCAGGGAGACGGGCTCCGCAATCTGCTCGGGCTCGAGCTTGCGAATGTTCTGGCGGTCGAGCACCACCACGCGCTCGTCCGACACCAGCTTCCACGCCAGTTGGCCATAGCCGACGTCGATCGCGAACACCTTGGCCACGCCGCGTTGAAGCAGACAGTCGGTGAACCCTCCGGTCGACGCTCCCACGTCCATCGCCACCCGCCCTTGCACGTCGAGGTCCGCGAAGGTGTCGAGCGCCCCGGCCAGCTTCACGCCGCCACGCGACACATAGGGATGGAGCTGGCCGACGACGGTGATAGGGGCGTCGAGCGGCACCGCCGTGCCCGGCTTGTCGACGGTGGTGTCCTTGACCCGAACCTTGCCGGCCATGATGAGCGCTTGCGCACGCGTCCGGGTTTCGACCAGCTCGCGTGCGACGAGCAGCTTGTCGAGTCGCTCCTTGTTGCTGCTCTTGCCCACTGTGGTCCCAATGCGTGTAGCCTCCCTGCGTGCGCGAGTTTCTCGAGCGTCTTGCGCGTCCCGAAGACCGTTCGATTTGGGCGCTGATCGCCATCGTGGTCGGCTACGGGGTGTGGGGGCTCGTGGTCGGGTTTCGCAGAAAATCCGCCGCCGAACCAGCCCTGCCGGACGCGCGGCCCGCGGAACCGGACGAAAGCGCCTGACGATCCGCCTTGCACGGGTGCCGAGGGTCGGCTACCTTCCGTCGTCCAAAACGGGGCCGTAGCTCAGCTGGGAGAGCGGTGCGTTCGCAATGCACAGGTCAGGGGTTCGATCCCCCTCGGCTCCACTTCAAGAACCTCGAGGTCAACACCTCGGGGTTTTTTCATGTCCGGCACTCGCGCATCGAGGCCGTATACTTGTCGCGGGATCGCCGATGTACAAGCTGTTCAAACGCTCGCACATCCCAGGACTGTTCGAAGTTCAGGTCTCGGGTGCGTGCGACACCGGCATCGCCCGCGACCACAACGAGGACGCGATCGCGATCCAAGAGGACGACGGGCGCGGCTACCACCTGTCGATCGTCTGCGACGGCATGGGTGGCCACAGCGCGGGCGAGGTCGCCTCGGCGCTGGCGGTCGGCGTGATCGGCGACTTCATCGCCACCAACTTCGGGCGCGCCGATCCCGACGTGTTGCTGCGCGAAGCGTTCTCGCGGGCGGGCCAAGCCATCGACGACCAAGCCGCGCACAACCCCAACGCGCACGGCATGGGCTGCACCTGCGTCGCGGTGCTCGGCATTCGCGAGCGCCTGTGGGTCGCGCACGCGGGAGACTCTCGCGCCTACCGATTCCGGGCCGACGCCGCGGAGCAGATCACCACCGATCACACCATGGTGCAGGAGTTGGTCGAGCAAGGGCTGCTCACCCCGGCTCAAGCCGCCAACCATCCCTACCGCGGACGCATCAGCCGATGCCTCGGCCACGGCAAGGCCAAGAGCGATGCCGACGTCAACGAAGTCGAGCTGGGCAAGGGTGACAACATCCTCATCTGCAGCGACGGCCTGAGCGACGTGGTCACGGTCGAAGAGCTCATGGCCCTCGTCGGTCAACGCGACGTACGAGACGCCTCGCGCCGTCTGATCGAGGCCGCCAACAAGGCCGGCGGGCCGGACAACATCTCGGCCATCGTGATGCGCCGCGTAGTCTGACACGCCAACAGCAGACACCCCGCTTCCCCCGCTACCATGCTCGGGTGGTTGGCAACGAGCCCACCCTGCCGGCCGAGGGCACACGCGACCTGGGCCGCTCGGCGACCGAGGATATCGGTGGGCGCTACCGTGTCATCCGCGAGCTAGGACGTGGCGGCATGGGGGTCGTGTACCTCGCCCGCGACCCAATCCTCCAACGCGACATTGCGCTGAAGATCTGCCCCGACGCCGGCCCCAAGGCGACGCTACGCATGCGCCGAGAGGCCAAGGCGCTCGCAGCCTTGCGCCACCCCAACGTGGTCGAAGTCTATGACGTGGGCGAGAGCGGCGACCAGCTGTTCATCGCGATGGAGTTCGTGGCTGGGGGCGATGCCCGGGCCCGTTTCGGTCGAGGGGCGCTGCATCCGTGGCGGGAGGTGCTGGCGTTCTACCTCGACGCGGCGCGAGGCTTGGCCGCCGCTCACCGAGCCGACATCGTGCACCGCGACTTCAAGCCCGGCAACGTGTTGTGCACACGTGACGGACAGGCCAAGGTCGCCGACTTCGGCCTCGCCCTGGCAACCCCCTCCCACGGTGACGACACCCCGTTCGGCGTCGTCACCTCGTCCACGGGACGCGTCACGCGAGCGGGCGCCATCGTCGGGACCCCCGCGTTCATGGCTCCCGAGCAACGCCTCGGCCTCGACGTGGATGCCCGCGCCGACCAGTACGCGTTCTGTGCAGCGCTGTTCGACGCCCTGTTCGGGCGCCACCCGTTTCCGGCCCGGGTCCTCCGAGACCGTGCGACCGGCCTCACCTCGGCCCGCATCCACTGGCCGCGTGACGCCCGACGCGTGCCGAAGCACGTCCGAAACGTGCTCGAGCGCGGGCTGCAGGTCGACCCAACCGCACGTTTCGACTCGATGGAGTCGCTCATCGATGCGCTCGTGCACCGACGAGACCGGCGTTGGCTACTGCCGACGATGCTCGGTGCGGTCGCCGTCGCAGGGGCGGTCTGGCTCTCGCCGTCTCCAGCCGAGACCTGTGCACTCGACCCGTCCGCGCCCTGGGATACGGATCGCCGCGCGCATCTGATCGAAACGTTGCGTCCCACCGACCGCGACTTTGCGAACGCGGTCGTCGATGACCTCGACGCCTTCGCATCCGCCTGGACGCTTCAGCGAAACGCGGCCTGCGAAGCGTCTGCGCAGCCAGCCCAGTCGCTGTGTTTGGGTCGGCTGCGGGACGCGTTCGCGGCCCGCGTCGCCTTGCTCGCAACGGGAGACCGAGGCGTCTTGGCGCGCGCCCGCGAGCTCACGAGCAGCCTCCCGCCCCCGAGCACCTGTGATGCACCCGACCCGCTGCTCGCCACTGCCGAGGACACGCTTCGACAACGGGAACTCGTTCGGGTGCTCGAGACGGCCGCCGCCAACGACGACGCGGGCAAAACACTCGATGCCGATACGCTCGCCGCCCAAGCGCTGGGACTCGCCCGCGCGCTGGACCAACCGAGCCTGCTCGCGCGCGCGCTCTCACTCCGTGCCGACATCGCGGTGAGCCGTGCCAACGGCACGCTCGCCGCCGAACTCTACGAGGAGGCCTACTTGGTCGCCACGGCACACGGCATGGATCAACGGGCCGCCGGGGCCGCCATGCGCGTTGCACCGCTGTTCGCCGAACGCGGACTCGACGAGCGTGCGCGGCGATGGATGGACGTGGCAGCCACCGAGGTCGAACGGGCGGGCGACTCGGTCCAGTTGCGGGTAGGCCTGCACATCACGCACGCGCAAACCTGGATCAGCCTGGGCGACTACGCGGCCGCGGAGCGAGCCCTCGATGCCGCGGACGAAACTCTCTCCGAGCACGACACCACCTACGACCGCTACAGCGTGCTGGCGACCAGGTCGGCGTTGCTCGCCGTGAACGGAGCTCCGCCGGAGCGACGCACGACCCTCGCACGTGAGCGACTGGAACTCAGCACCGCCTTGTTCGGACCTCATCATCCCGACACCGCGGTCGCGCTCGAGGACCTCGGCGCCGCGCTGCACCGTCAACGCGACTGGCCGAACGCCATCGAGACCCTCCAGCGCGCGCGCGAAGCGTTCGTGGCCGCCTTGGGGCCGAACAACATCCGCCTCGTCCGGGTCGACAACCAGATCGGGCTGTCCCTCAAGGCCAGCGGCGACATCGAGGCCGCCGAAACCACCTTTCGCCGAGCGATCGACCAACACCGCACGCTCAGCACCGCCGCCGACGGGACGTTGGTCAACCTGGAGAGCAACCTGGGGGCGCTGCTGCGCCAGCGTGGCGAGCTCGAAGAAAGCCAGCGCCATCAAGAGCGCGCGGTCGCGGCGGCCGAGCAAACCTTCGGCGCCGATGCGCTGCCGACGGCCTTGGTGCGAACCAACCTCGCCGCCGTGCTCAACGCCTCGGAGCACAACGAACGCGCGCTGGCTCAGCTCGACCGTGCGCGTGCGGTTTTCGACAGCTCCCTCCCCGAACGACACCCGGCACACTTCTCGGTCGCCTTGAACACGATCAGCGGCAACCTCGGCCTCGGCCGGTTTCATGCCGCCGAGACCACCCTCGAACGAGCCCGAACACTCGCGGGGGACGACCCTTCGAAACGCGCAGCAGTGGAGCGTCTCGAAGGCCAGCTGAAGGCCGAACGCACCGTCACGGAGTGACCGTCCGGCGCCCTGTACCATGAACGCGATGCGCGGCACGGATCCGACGGAACCCGCCAACATCAACGGGGACGGAACGCTCGACTCCGTGCGGGAGCAACCGCGGATGCCGACCAAGGCGGGCCCCTACGAGGTCGTGCGCCTCCTGGGACGCGGCGGCATGGGCATCGTCTACCTCGCACGCGACCCCCGGCTCCAACGCGACGTTGCGATCAAGCTCTGCTTGGATGCATCGAAGTCGACGGTCGTCCGCATTCGCCGAGAGGCCAAGGCCCTCGCCGCATTTCATCACCCCAACGTCGTCGACATCTATGACATCGGTGAGCACGAGGGGCTGCTCTACATTGCGATGGAGTACGTCGCCGGAGGCACGGCCAAGACGCGTTTTGGACGGGGCGCACTGAGCCCCTGGTCCCAGGTGCTGGACTTCTACCTCGGCGCAGCCCGAGGCCTCGCGGCAGCACACCGCGCCGACATCGTGCACCGCGACTTCAAACCCGAGAACGTCTTGGTCACCCGTGAGGGCACCGCCAAGGTCGCGGACTTCGGCTTGGCCACGGGAGACGGCGCAGCTCGCAGCGCCGACACGCCCCATGGAGACACCCTCTCGTCGGGCGAACGTGTCACACGAGCTGGCGCGGTCGTGGGCACGCCCGCCTTCATGGCTCCCGAGCAACTCCTCGGCCTCGACGTCGACTCGCGCGCGGACCAGTTCTCGTTCTGCGCCACGGTGTTCGAAGGCTTCTTCGGCCGGCGCCCCTACCCCATGGCGTCGGTCAAAGCTCGCCTTGCCGGGTTGGCGACCACCACATTGCGCTGGCCTCGCGACACCCGCGGGGTGCCCAAGCACATCCTTCATGCGCTGCAGCGCGGGCTCGAGACCGACCCCGACAAACGGTTCCGCTCCATGGATGCGCTGCTCGAAGCCCTCCAGAGTCCGCCCCGACGACGGTGGCCCGCGGTCGCCGTCGCCGTCGCCGCGGCCGGACTCGGGCTCACGGGCGCCGTCGCGCTGAACTCCCGAACTCCAACCGAGTGTGCGCTCGAGCCCTCGGCGGGCTGGGGCATCGCGGCCCGAGCTCGAGTCGAGCAGGCCCTCGACGGTCGCGATCCCGCGCTCACACGCCGCGTTCTGAGCGACCTGGACGCGTTCGCTGCCGCGTGGACCGTCTCGCGCGATGCGGTCTGCGGCGGTACCGTCGAGCCCCGAGTCGCCCCCGCGACGACGCGCTGCCTCGAGGACCAGCGCACCGCGTTTCGAGCTCGGGTCGAGCAGTTGAGTACGGGTCGCAGCGACGTCTTGGCACGCGCACGGTCCCTCACCGCCAACCTCCCCATTCCCGAGGCCTGCGATGATCCAGGACACGACGGCGCGCCCTTGGACTCGACGCCGGCTCGACGAGAGGTCGCGGGCCTGCTCGCAGCGGCCTCGGCTCATGAGGACGCCGGGCGCACGCTCGAAGCGGACGCACTCTCGGCCGATGCGCTCACCCTCGCCCGCACGGTCGACCACCCTCCCCTCGTCGTGCGTGCGCTGGTGCTCCGCGCCGACATCTCCGCGGAGAGAGGCAACCTCAACCTCGCCGCCGAGCTGCACGAAGAGGCGTACTTCTCGTCTCGAGCGCACGGCATTCCGGGCGCGGCCACTCGCAGCGCGATGCAACTCGCGCCGCTGCACGCCCGACTGGGGCACACCGAACACGCCCACCGCTGGCTCGACATCGCGGAAACCGAGACCCAGCGCCAGGCCCGTCCCGCGTCTCCCGTCGACCTGCACCTCTTCCGGGGTCGCACACTCATGCACCTCGAGGACTACGCGGGCGCGGCACGAGAGATCGACCAGGCCCTCGCCCTGCTCGAGGACGACGGCCCGCCGCGCGACCTCTATCATGCGGTCTCCACCAAGGCCGCCCTGATGATGCTCTCGGGTATTCCGGCCAAGGAGCGCGCGCCGGTCACCCAGCGCCGCGTCGACCTGAGCCTTCAGCTGTTCGGCCTCGATCACCCCGACACCGCCATCGCCTACGAGGATCTCGCCACGGTTCTCACGGCCCAGGGAAAGCTCGCCGAGTCCATTGTGTCCCTCGACTTGGCCCGCTCGATCTACCTGCGAGCACTCGGCCCCAACAACGTGCGGCTGGCGGAGCTCGACAACAAGCTGGCGACCAACTACCAAGCCCAAGGCGACCTCGAACGCGCAGAGACGTTCTTTCGCCGCGCGATCGCGGTGCATGAGCGGCTGGGGGGCGACAACCGCCGCGGCTTGGTCAACCTCGAAGCCAACCTCGGGTCTCTGCTCGAACGCCGCGGTGATGCCGAGCAAGCCGAGGTTCACCTCGAACGCGCACTCGCGTACGCCGAACAAGCGCACGGGGCCGACGGCCTGAAGACGGCGATGGTTCGCGTCAACGTGGCGTCCAGCCTGCTCAACCACGACCGTTTCGACCGCGCCATCGAGTTGCTCACCGCGGCGAAACCCATCCTGGAGACGCGACTCGACCCACGGCACCCGGCGGTGTTCATCGTCGAGCTCAACTTGGCCCACGCTTTCATCGATACCGGTGCGTTCGAAAAGGCGGAGCAGAGCATCGAGCGGCTCGGAGCCCTGCGCGACGAGTCGGCACAAAGCCGCGCCCGCGTGGTCACCACCGCCGGCTACTTGGAGGCCAAGCGGGGCAACACGGCCGCCGCCATTCGCAGTGGTCACGCGTGCCTGGAGCTGCTCGCGGAGCTCCCCGCGAGCGCAGACCGCTTGCGGTGCCTCGAACGCGTCGCACGACTCGAGCTCGAACGTGGCAACGAGGACGTCGTGCGCGCTCTGCTGACGCCGGAGCTCGACGTCATCCGGGGCGAAAATGCGCCGCCCGGAATCGCAGCCCAACTGTTGGACAAGCTGGCCCGAAGCACCACGGATCGCGCCCGATCGCGCGCCCTCGGGCACGAAGCGCTCGCCCGAGTCGACGAAGACAGCGCGCTGCATCGCGAGTTTCGCGAACGCTACGGTGACCCGCCTTCTCGTTGAAGCGTAAACTCGACCGGTGACCACGACGTCACACCGCTACGGTGCTGGCCTCCCGCGGGTGGGCACCCGCGCTCTCGTGCCGCATGAGGTCGTCGCCGTTCGCAAGGCGCAACGCGGCGCATGGGCGTGGCTGCTGGCCTGCGCGGCGGGACTGGTGTTGGCCGCTGCGCTCGGCCTCCTGCTCCCCCAGCCCCACGGCGTCGCGCTGAGCCTCGCGGGCCTCGCCACGGTGGTCACGCTGGCACTGGCGCCCCTGAGCGTGCGACTGGCGTTGTTGGGAGCACTTCTCGTGCAAGGGGCCTTCCTGTTCGTCTCGACGACGATGCCCGAGTCCCGCCCGCCGCACCCTTGGCTGGTCGGCACCGCACGCCTCGCGACCGTCGCAGTCAGCATCGGGTTCATCGCCAATCGCCTCGTCGCCGCGCTCGCACTGGTGCGTCGACGCGGGGCGCTCGCGCTCGACCTGGACGATGCGACGGTCGAACGCTGCGCCGGTCGCCTGCTCGCGCTGTCCGACGTGCGCGCGTTCCGGGTGCTGCGGCGACGCGGGGAGGTCGTCGACGCGGGACAGACCCACGAGATCGACGTGTTGCCTCGCTCGGGCTTCGTGCTCCGTGTCGATGGTCGGGTGCCGTCCCGGCCGGTCCTCGCATCCACGGTGTCCGTGGCACCCACCGTGCCCCATGCGATGCGCGTCGCGTTGCCACCCGATCTCTCGGCCATCGCATCCTCCACCGTCGAGCTGCAACGCCGCAGCCTCACCCCCGCCGAGCTCGACGAGCTTCGGCGCCACGCCGCGGCCATGCGCCGCCCTCCCGCCTACGTCTTCGGGCTCTTCCCGCTCGCCCTTGCGACCGCGCTCATGCAGTGGTTCGGGCTCGTCCCTGCGGGCGGTGGGGCGCTCATGATCGCGGCTGCGGTCTACCTGACCGCCGGCGCCGCGGGATTGCACACCGTTCAACGACTGCGCACCGCCGCCCGACTCCGCGCAGACGAAAACCTGCGCTGGCTCGTGACGGTGACCGAGCGCGACGCACCCAGCGGCGCTCCACCACATCTCGAAATGCTGCCCGTATCTCGGCTCGCCTGGACCGACGGGGCAGCACCGTCGCCGTGGCGCGTCGACTGACCTGCCGACGGGCTGACAAGGCGGGACTCCGTCGGATTTTTTTGATCCGAACTGCGCAGAGTGCATGGTGCGGGTAAGGAACTATCCGACATGGGACCCAAATCGCCGCTCAGCACCCCTTCTTCCCCGCGAATCAGCAACCACGCGTTCGTGGATGAAGAGGCGGTCACGCTCCGCCTTCGGCCGCTGCGCTGGCGAGACCGCGTGCTGCCGGACGCACTCCCCTGGGGCGGCGCAGCAGCAACCATCGCGGCAGTGGCGGGTGGCTTCCTGTTCTTCGCGTCCCCCTCCGAAGCCGCGCGGCTGCAAACGCAGACCACGCCGATGATGGCCCCGATGACCAAGGCTGCCCCCGCCCTCAGCCAGGCCCATGTCGAACCAGAGCCCGGGGCACTCGAGGGCGAAGAGGAGGACGTCGTCATCATCCTCGAAGACGACGACAGCTTCGAGGACGAGGTCGTCATCTTCGACGACTCGCTCGACGCTCCCGAGGCGGCCGCCATGGCCGCAGCGCACATCGAGCGCGAAGAGTATGCGACCGCCCTGCAGTACGCACTTTCGGCCGCGGAGTCCCAGCCCAAGAACGCGGCCCACCAAGCCCTGCTCGGCAAGGTCTACCGACTCAACGGTGACCGCAAGGCGTCGCGACGCGCCCTGCGACGCGCCCGACGACTCCGGCGCTGAGCCGAAGACTCAGGCCGACTTGCGGTTCTTGCCGGGCGGCTGCTCCGGGTCGTATCCGAGGCTCGGCGCAAGCAGCTGCTCGCAGTCCTGCACCGACACGCCCTTGCGCGTCGCGTAGTCCTCCACCTGGTCACGGCCGAGGCGACCGATGGTGAAGTACCGCGCCTGTGGGTGAGCGAAGTAGATGCCGCTGACGCTCGCGGCGGGCGTCATCGCAAAGCTCTCGGTGAGTCCAACCCCCACGGACGAAGCGCCGAGCAGATCGAAGAGCTTCGACTTTTCGCTGTGGTCGGGGCAGGCGGGGTACCCGAACGCCGGCCGAATGCCGCGGTAGGCCTCGGAGATCAGCTGCTGTGCGGTGAACGTCTCGTCGGCGCCGTAGCCCCAAGCCCGGCGCGCATGCTGGTGCGCCCACTCGGCAAACGCTTCGGCGAGACGGTCCGCGAGCGACTTGACCATGATGGCCGAGTAGTCGTCGCCAGCCTGCTCGTACTCCTTCGCGATCGCCTCGGCACCCAGACCCGAGGTGACCGCAAAGCCGCCGAGATAGTCCGCGCCTTGCTGAGGCGTCGCCACGAAGTCCGCGAGCGAGAGATACGCTTCGGTGCCCGAACGGCTGGTCTGCTGCCGCAGCATGTTGAAGCGCATCCGCTCGTCACCGCGACTCTCGTCTCGGTAGAGCACGATGTCGTCGCCGTCGCGCTGTGCGGGCCAGAATCCGAGTACGCCCCGCGCCTGCAGGCGATCACCGCGAACGAGCGTGTCGAGCATGCGCCGCCCGTTGTCGTAGAGCTCGCGCGCGGCCTCCCCGTACTTGGGGTGCTCGAGGATCTTGGGGAAACGCCCCTTGAGCTGCCAGGCCGAGAAGAAGTACGTCCAGTCGATGTAGTCGGCGAGTTCGGACAAGGAGGGAGCGACCTCTTTGGTGCCCAGGAACTCGGGCTTGCTCAACACCGCGGCGCCGCGCTCGAGTTCGGGAGGCTTTGCGCGCGCCTGTTCCAAGGAGAGCAACGCCTTCATCGGGCCGCCGCTGTGAAGCTGACGCAGTCGTTCCTGCTCGGCCCGGTTCTCACGGTCGAGCTGGGCCCCGCGTTCGGGGTCGAGCAACGCACTGACGACCCCCGCGACCCGCGACGCATCGGCCACGTGCACGGTTGGTTTTCCGTACTTGGGCGCGATCTTGACGGCGGTGTGTTGCCGCGACGTGGTCGCGCCACCGACGAGCAGCGGCACCGAGAATCCCTGCCGCTCCATCTCGGAGGCCACCTGCACCATTTCGTCGAGCGAGGGGGTGATGAGCCCCGACAAACCGATGATGTCGACGCCGTGTTCCTTGGCCGCCTCGAAGATCGTGGGCGCGGGCACCATGACGCCGAGGTCGACGACCTCGTAGTTGTTGCAGGCCAGCACCACCCCGACGATGTTCTTGCCGATGTCGTGCACGTCGCCCTTGACGGTGGCCAGCAGCACCTTGCCCTGCTTGCGCACGCCCCCGCCTTCGGCCTCGAGGTCTTCCATGTAGGGCTCGAGGTAGGCGACCGCGCGTTTCATGGCGCGGGCGCTCTTGACCACCTGGGGCAGGAACATCTTGCCCTCGCCGAACAGGTCGCCGACGACCTTCATGCCGTCCATCAGCGGCCCTTCGATCACCTCGAGCGGACTGGGGAGCTTGGTACGCGCCTCTTCGACGTCGTCCTCGATGTAGTCGAGAATGCCGTGCACCAACGCGTGACTGATGCGGGCTTCGACCGACGCCTCGCGCCACGAGAGGTCGACGACATTCTGCTTGGCCTTGCCCTTGACGGTGTCGGCAAAGCTGACGAGTCGTTCGGTGGCATCGGGCCGTTTGTTGAAGATGACGTCGTCGACGTGCGCCTTGAGCTCGGGCTCGATGTCGTCGTAGACGACGAGCTGGCCGGCGTTGACGATGCCCATGTCCAGCCCCGCCTTGATCGCGTGAAACAGGAACACCGAGTGCATCGCCTCGCGCACCGTGTTGTTGCCGCGGAACGAGAACGACAGGTTGCTGATGCCACCGCTGATCTTGACGCCCGGACACGCCTGCTTGATCTGCCGGGTCGCCTCGATGAAGTTGATGGCGTAGTCGTTGTGCTCGTCGAGCCCCGTGGCGATCGCGAGTACGTTGGGGTCGAAGATGATGTCCGTGGGTTCGAAGTCGAGCCGCTCTCGCAGCAGGTTGTAGGCCCGCGTGCAGATCTCGACCTTGCGCTCGATGGTGTCGGCCTGCCCCACTTCGTCGAATGCCATCACCACGACGGCGGCGCCATACGCCTGGACCTTGGCGGCCTTTTCGAGGAAGTCGACCTCGCCCTCTTTGAGGGAGATCGAGTTGACGATGGCCTTGCCTTGCACACAACGCAGCCCGGCCTCGATGACCGACCACTTCGAGCTGTCGATCATGATCGGAACCCGGGCGATCTCGGGCTCGGCAGCGACGAGCTTGAGGAAACGCTCCATCGCCGCCTCGGAGTCGAGCATGCCCTCGTCCATGTTGACGTCGATGATGTTTGCGCCGCCCCGCACCTGCTGCACGGCAACCTCGAGGGCCGTGCCGTAGTCCTCTTCCTTGATCAGGCGCGCGAATCGACGGGACCCGGTGACGTTGGTCCGCTCGCCCACCATGATGAAGTTGCTCTGCGGCGAAACAACCAGCGGCTCGAGGCCCGCGTAAACCGAGTCTTGGCGGTCAATCGTGGGCACGGTCCGTGGTGCCACCTCCCCGAGCCGCTGCACGATCGCCTCGATGTGCTCGGGCGTCGTTCCGCAGCAGCCGCCGACGATGTTGACGAGGCCGGCCTCGGCAAACTCGAGCAGTTCGCCCGAGGTCATGTGGGGATGCTCGTCGTACTCCCCGAACGCGTTGGGCAGGCCCGCGTTGGGGTAGCAGCTGACGTACGTGTCGGCGATCTCCGACAGCTTCGCCACATAGGGCCGCATGTCGGCGGCTCCCAAGGCGCAGTTCACCCCCACCGCGAGTGGTTTGGCGTGCGCGACCGAGGCCCAAAACGCCTCGATGGTCTGACCCGACAAGGTTCGACCGGACTTGTCGGTGATCGTGACCGACAAGATGATCGGCAGCGCGGTGCCGCTGGCTTCGATCGCCTCCGAAATGCCCATGATCGCCGCTTTGGCGTTGAGGGTGTCGAAGATGGTTTCGACCAGGATGACGTCGGCGCCCCCGTCGATGAGTCCGCGCGTCTGCTCGGCGTAGGCTTCGCGGACCTCGTCGAAACTCACGGCACGAAAGCCCGGGTCGTTCACGTCGGGCGAGAGCGAGAGCGTCTTGTTGGTGGGCCCGATCGAGCCGGCGACGAAGCGCGGGCGGCTGGGGTCCTTGGCGGTCCACTCCACGCAGGCTTCTTTGGCGATGCGTGCGGCGGCCACGTTGATCTCGTAGGCCAGCGCAGACAGGTCGTAGTCGGCCTGCCCGATCGACGTGGCACTGAAGGTGTTGGTCTCGATGAGGTCGGCCCCGACCGCGAGAAAGCTGTCGTGAATCTTGCGAACGATGTCCGGCCGCGTGAGCACCAGGATGTCGTGGTTGCCCTTGAGATCTTGGCCGTGGTCGGCGAACCGCTCGCCACGGTAGTCGGCCTCGACCAGGTTCTCACCCTGCAACGAAGTGCCGGTCGCTCCATCGAGAAAGAGGATGCGGTCGCGAAGCTGCGCTTCGATCAAGGAACGAGGAGAGGAGGTCATGATGGTTGCTTTCAGCTCGCGCAGACCTGCACGGTGTCGGGGCGGGTGGCGAACGCCGTCACCACGCGAAAGTACGGTTTGCGGCGCTCTCGGGCGGCCACGGTGCACTGCGTCGATTCGAACCCTCGCTCGTCGAGCAGGGCGCGCAGTGTGTCGGGAGAGAAGCCGTCGTTGACGTGATCGTAGGCGGCGGTGACGGTGGAGTGCTCGTGGTGATCGAGCGTGACGATGATGACTCGGCCCCCGGGACGTAGCACCCGAAAAGCCTCCGCCAACGCGTCGGCGGGTCGCTCCGCATACGTGAGGACGTGGAACATCAGGACGTGGTCGAACGATGCCGCCGGCATCGGCAGCGCGTGCATGTCGGCCGCGTGAAAGCTGAGGTTTTGGTGCTCGGCGAGGCGCGACTTGGCGGCGGCCAGAACCTTGGCGCTGGAATCGACACAGGCATACGAGCCGGCTCGCGGCGCGAGCAGCTGCGCGAGCACACCGTCCCCTGCCCCGATATCGAGCACGTCGCCGAGATCGATCAACCCGAGGATTCCACGGGCGAGCGCCTCCCACGTACGGCCGGGTGAGTAGTGGTGCTCCATCCGGCCGGCAACCTGGTCGGGCCACGCCTTGCCATCGGTGCGCGCCTGCACCACCTCCGCACACCGAGCCGCATCATCGTCGAGCAGCGCGTCATCGACCTGCGCCCGCACGACGTCCCAGATCTTGCGCACCGCGGGTGGCATTCGCTCTTCGTCGAGCCGATAGAAGGTAGAGACGCCGACCTTTCGATCGAGCACGGCGCTCGCCTCCCGCAACCGTCCCAAGTGGGTCGAAACGCGGGACTGCGACAGCCCGGTGACCCGGGTCAGCTCGGTGACCGTGAGCTCCTCACGACCGAGCAACGCCAACAACCGCAGCCGAGTGGGGTCGGCGAACAGCGACATCAGCGCAGTATGGGCGGTGAGATCCATATATCCGCACAACCGGATGAACGGATAGATAACGCGGCGCGACCAGTGGAGCAAGGCCGATCCGGTGACGTTTTTGGAGCTTTCGGGCAGTTTTTCCGCGTCTGCGCTACGATCGCAGACGGTCATGGCGCCCCGTCGAACACCTTGGCTGCGATGGGCCGTGCTCCTGTGCTGGCTCCTGTTCGCGGTGAATGCGCAGGCCGCGGTCGAAATCGCCGGGCCCCCGGCGGGCTGGGACTCGGGCGCGTCCAACGACGCGTCCTACCGCGCGGACGACTGGGCCAAGGCCACGGGCGGACGGGTCACGGACCTCTACTCCACCCGAGCGAGTGACGGCTTTTCGGAGACGCTCGCAGTCCTGGCCCTGTCCGGCGCGATGCGTGCCGATGCGGAGCTCGAACCGGAGTCCACCCTCGAGGAAGCCGTCGGCGCCCTGTTCGACAGCGACCCGGAGTCGGTTGGCGTACGAGAAGCCGACTCGGGCGCGCCGATCATCACCGGCGTCTGGGACGAGGCCGACATCACCTACGAAGTCGCGGTGGTGAGCGCGGGACCCAACCGGGCCGCGATCATTCTCGCGGTGCGTTCCGCCGAGCGCTCGCTCTATGCCCAGGTGTTCGACGACATCGTCGAGACGGTCACGGGTGCGAGTGCGCCGGTCATCCCGTTCGACATCGGACGCTGGAGAGGCGGGATGGCGATCGGCTGGCTGGTCACGCTGGTCCTCGCGTGGCTGCTGATGGCGAGCACGGCGTTGGGCCGTGACGGCGCGGGTACGGTGGGCCGTTCGGTCGCCGCGCTCGCGATCTTTCTCGCCGTCGTCGCAGCCGCGGTGGTCTACGTGTACTTGGCCAACGCCGAAGCCTCGCTTCACCTCGCAAACATGAGCCGTGCACAGGTGGCGGTGGAAGTTGCCGGGGCGGGCATTCTGGTCGCCTTGGTCGCGTGGTTCTTCGGAGCGCTGCGCGACAGCACGGTCAAGCGCGTCGCCAGTGCACCGTCGGGCGGCACCTTCTCCGGCAACGCCGCGCGAACCCTGTCCGGCAACCTCGTGCCGCCGGTTCAACCCGCTGCGCTGACCGACCCCGGCCACGGCATGGACGAGGAGACGCTCGAAGCCTCCGACCGCGAGCTGATGCAGGCTCGCAAGCCCAAGCACACGCTGGTCGGGGCACCCTCGCTGGCATCGGCATCGGCATCGGCATCCAGCAGCGACGAGGCGTTCGACAAGGTCTGGGCCGAAGCCCAAGCCGCCGCCGAAGCAGCCGTCGACGCCGAACCGGAGTCCGAAGCCGAAGCCGAGTCCGAGTCCGAGTCCGAGTCCGAGTCCGAGTCCGAGTCTCGGCCGACCGAGGGCGACGACGCTCAAAAAGAAACCATCGTCGGTCCCGCACCGGGACCCGCCGAGCAGGCCAACACCCCGCGCAAGCCGAAGACCAAGACCGAGGTCTTCCAGTTCCCGCCGCCGATGTCCGACCCCAAGTCGGAGTAGGGCGTCACGGGCACCGCAAACGGTCAAGACCCCGGTGGCCGGGTACTGGTCCCAAGTCCGTTCCTAGTTTGGAAGACGTGGTCAGCAAGAGAGCGGAGCGTCCCGGAGGGACGCGGAGCGGAAAAAGAAGAAAGGGCCGAAGGTAGGTTGAGCCAACCGAGGGGTTCGGAGGGACCCCCCCACCCAAAAAGGGGGGTCCTGTAGAACCCGGCATGGACTTCAGACCTGAGGCTCTAGCCAAAGCCGCGGGGCGGTCGAATCTCGATGTCGTCCATCAGCGAGCGCTCGCGAACGACGTCGAGGTAGTACTCGGCGGGTTGACCCCCGAGCACCTCGCCGGCCTCGTAGAGCGCCTCGAGTTTCTTGCGGAGGTCGCCCAGGTGTTTGCCTGGCGGCAGCTCCAACCCGGACATCAACAGGTTGCCGAGCCCCGCGGGGAGAGGCTTGGGCTTGGCATCCTCGGCGGCAAGCGCTTCGATGCGCTCGGCCAGCGCGTGAATCGAGCGCAGACACGCGGCACGTTTGCCGGGGCGCTTCGAGGTGATGTCGGCCCGACCGAGGTCGAGCAGGTCCCGCAAGAACGGCTCGGTCTCGCGGTGAAAACGTCGCACCGCGGAGTCGGTCCAACCGGGTTCGTACTGTCCGGGACGAAGGTGAAAGAGGATCAATGCCTCGATCGTGGTCCGCACGTCTTCGGGGAACCCGATGCGCTTGACCGGGCCGCGTCGGAACATGCGAACACCCTCCTCCGCATGCCCATGAAAGGTCACCTTGCCGCCCGGCAAGAACCGGCGGGTGGGGACCTTGCCAATGTCGTGCAACGCTGCGGCCCAGCGCACGATCGGACGAGGCACCGCTTGTCGAACCACCGTCTTGGTGTGATCCCAGACATCCTTGTGCCGACGGCCGCCCTCTTGCGAAAAGTCGTGGGTCGCGTCGAGTTCGGGCAGAAGCTGCACCAGCAGTCCGGCGTCACGCAGCCACTGCAGAGCCGTGTGCGGGAACTTGTCGCAGAGCGGCGGAGTGAGCAGCTCGTACAGCGTGTCGGGTGGGATCTCCAGCACACGCTCCGCCTGTCCAGCGATCTGCCGAGTCAGTTCGGCGTCGGGCATGGTGCCGGTCCGGGCCACCTCACCAAGAGGGGCCAGTAGCGCGCGAGGGTCGAGGTCCCGTGGAGCAGGCGTGGTCATCGTGGCCGGGGTCGAGGCGGGCGTGTAGCACAGAAGGGGGGCACCACACGATCCGGGGCGTGGTACGCTAGCGGTCACTCATGGGAGCGCAGTCCCCGCAGCTCGGGTACAACCACAACATCCCTCACCGAGGGCGGCTGTATCACGTGCAGACCGAGGATTCTGGCGTCGCGAAGGCCCATATCTTCACGCACATCTTCTACGACGGCACGATCATCTCGAGCAACAAGGTCGAGTATCGCGCCGACATCGAGAACGTCGAAGAAGGCACCGAGCTCGACCCGATCATCATCGGGTTGATGCAGGAGTCGCACAAGTCGATGATCAAGCGACTCCGCCGGGCGGAGTTCGACGAGAAGATCTTCGCGATCCTGGGGCCGCATCCCGACGAAGAGCAAGAAGAGGCGGCCGAGGCTGCGCCTGCACCCGCACCCGCGGCCGATGGCGACGAGCGTCCGCAACGGCGGCCAGTGCCCGAGCCCCGCGAGGTCGAACCGCAAGGTCCGCCGCTCACCCCGGGCAAACCCGGCCCCACCGTCGACCCCAGCCTCTCCCACCCGGTCTACGCCTCCCAAGAAGCGCGTACCCAGGTCGCCGCGAGCGCTGCCGGACACGGCCAGAAGCGACCGAGCCGAGGCCCGGGCCGCATTCGTCGTCGCGCCATCGGAGGCATCGGTGGCCAAGGCGTCAAAGCCGGCACCACGCCCGTGGCTCAACGCCGCGACATCATCGTCGGCAAGTTCGCGAGCGAACACCAAGCCGAACTCGACGAAGAGATCTTGGCGCTCCTACGCGAAGAGTAGAGCGAGCTCATCCGCCGCGCCGACCGGCCGCCCAGGCCCGCAGGTCATCGCGTTTCAGGGGACTCATGCGGACGTTGATGTCCTCGAGAACGGCTTCGACCGCACGAAGTAGCTCGGCGCTGGGCTGCCGCACGAGCGCGGGCTGCTCGTCTTCGGGAAGCCCACGCAGCCTGCTGCAGGACCACAAGAGCTCGGTACCCAAGCCCAGGTGGACCGAGTCCGCAGAGGCCAAGAGGTCGAGCAGCAGGCCCTCATCCGGGTCCATCTTGCCGAGGATCCAACCTGCGGTCTGCCAACGGATCTGCCGCGCGAGCCCAGCCTCGAGGATCGCCGCCTTGGCCGGAGTTCCGCCGAGTGCCTCGAGCCCGTATGCAGCGCCTTCCCGACTCACTTGCTTGGGCGCGGTCATCATGAGTACGGACAGATCCTCCAAGGCCTGCTCGCCCCGAATGCGGGCCAGGGCCGGTCCGGCGTAGCTCTCCGCGAGTTGGCCGGGAGCCGCCAGCAGGATCTCGCGGGCGACGGAATAGCCAAGCTCGTGCCGACACGTGCCGAGCAAGACTGCGGTGAGCCACGGAGCCGCCTCTCCATCGCGATACGCCTCGACCACCCGCCGCGCGGCAGCCTCGCTCGCAGGCCGAGTTTCGAGCTCCGCAACGACCCGCTTGAACTGAACGTCGTCGTCCACGGCGACGGACACGAGGGCAACATCGTCGAGCACGCGCAACTGCTCCGGGGTCAGCAGATCAGCAATCCTCCCCATCCGCGAGCTCATCCCTGTGGCGTGACCGCGCCGCGGATCGAGGCCGCCCAGCGATCGAAGTCGTCGAGAGTGGACTTCAACACGGCGGGGTCCTTTTCGAGTTCGGCCATCGCGGTCTCGAGGCGTTTTCGGGCGGCGCGCAGCCGGCTCTTGATCGTGCCGACGGGGAGCTCCATCGACTCGGCCAGCTCGCCCATGGTCATGCGCTCCCAGTAGTGCAGCTCGATGAGGATCTGCTGGCGCAGGGGGATGGTTCGAAGCGCGCGCAGCAGCAGCGTCTCTTCGCGATTGCGACCGATGACCTCACTCGGGGACTCCGCCAGGGCGACGATGGGCTGCTCGTCGAGCGCGGCCGGCGTGGGGCGCCGCCGCATCGTTCGCAGGCGGCGGTACAGCTCGTTGCGCGCAACCGTAAACAAATACGCACGGAACCTGGCGTCTTCGCGGACGGCATCACGAGACCGCACCATCGCCAGCATCGTGTCTTGAATGAGATCGTCCACACCGTGCTGGACCTTGTTGCCAAAGAACCGGTACAGCGCCGAGAAATGTCGAGAGAGTAGAGTTTCCCCTGCTGCTCGGTCGCCGCCACGCCAGGCCTCGAGCAGTTCCCCGTCCGTCATGACGTCGGACCTTAGCGAGCCGATGACCACGCCGCCACTCCCCGAAGCGCCACTTTCACTCGGCGCACACCAAGTCCTCGCCAAGGTCCGGGCAAACCTGTTCGACGCACCGATCGAGGCGCACAAGATCGGCCCGTACACGATCCTCGAACGCGTGGGCGCAGGCGGCATGGGCACGGTCTTCGCGGCCTACGATCCGGACCTCGACCGCAGGGTCGCGGTCAAGGTTCTGCGGCGAGACCGGATGGGGGACGAGCGCGCGGGCGAACGATTCGTTCGCGAGGGCCGAACGCTGGCCCGACTCACGCACCCCAACGTGCTGTCCGTGTTCGGCGCGGGCGACAGCGATCACGGACCCTACCTGGCCATGGAGCTCGTCGAAGGCCGTGACCTCGACGTATGGCTCCGCGAGACGAAGCGGGCCTGGCCCGACGTCGCCCGGGTGTTCATTCAAGCCGCCCGCGGCCTGCAGGCGGTGCACACCGCGGGCATCGTGCATCGGGACTTCAAACCCAGCAACGTGTTGTTGGCCGACGATGGCCGGGTGCTGGTCGCGGACTTCGGCTTGGCCCGCGCGCCAACGAACGAAGACACCATGGACATCGCGGTGACCAGCACGTCGGGCACCGCCACCGAAGGCCCGGTGGGCACCCCGATGTTCATGTCACCCGAGCAACGCGAGCACCTCGGGGTCACGGCCGCTTCGGACCAGTACTCGTTCTGCGTCGCGATGCAACACGCCTTGCAAGACGTTGAGGACGTGCCGCGCGCAGTCGAGGCCGCGTTGGAGCGAGGCCTCGAAGAGGACCCCGACGCACGCTGGCCGTCGATGGAAGCGCTCACCGAAGCGCTGGACGATGCACGGCGTGGGCCGGGCCATCGATGGAAGACGTTCGGTGTTGCCGCGCTCGTGGCCGGCACGCTGGGCGCGTTCGTCTGGAGCTCCCAGGGAGACTCGCCGCTGCCGTGTGACGGCGCCGGCCAGCCGATCGCGGAGCTGTGGACCGAAGACGCGAAAGCGTCGGTGGCCAAGCACCCCGACACCGCGACGAAGCTCGAGACACACGCGAACGCGTGGACCGACATTCGCACGAAGGTGTGCGAGGACCGGACGCGAGGGCTTGTGTCTCGGCCGCTCACCGAAGCGCGGGTGTCCTGCCTCGAACGTGGACTCGGGGGCTTCGAGGATGCGGTCCAGCTCGCGTCCGTTGCAGCCCATGGCGCCGATGCGCAGGACGCCATCGACAACCTGCTCGAAGACCCGGGCCGCTGCCTCGAGCCTGAATCCTCTCACTTCACCACGTGGCGGCATCCAGACCCCGAAGTCCGCCGCCTCGGCGATGAGGTGATTCGAAACGCTTCCCGGCTCTGGGCGGCAAGCAACACGTCACGCTCCGACGAGGTCGCCAGCCTCACGCAACGCTTGGAGCGAGAGTTGCCGACGCTCATCGACCCCACCCCTCGCGGCATCGTCGCGCGCGTCCTCGGGCACCGGACCAACGACAACGACCTCAGAGAGTCCAGGTTTCGGCAGGCGATGGAAGACGGCATTCGCAGCCGCAACGACGAACTCGTCGTGAAGGCGAGCCTCGACCTCAGCTCGCTGCTTCGCAAGCGACGGGACTTCGAGGGCGCGCTGCATGCTCTCGACCTCTGCCAGGCAAGCATCGATCGTCTCCAGACCTACGCCGACGCCCATGACGCGTTGCGCAACTTCTCCCCGCTCCTCCAAGGCAAGCTCTACAACAAACGCGGCGTCGTACACCTCGACCTCGGCGAGTACGCCGAAGCCCGGGATGCCTTTCGCGCCGCATTGGTCGAATGGAAAGGCCACGCCGCCTCGCAACGGCTGCTCGCCGAAAACAACCTCGGCGAAGCCCTGCGTGGCCTCGGGCACTACGACGACGCGGTCGAGGGCTACGGCCGCGCGCTGAGACTGGCCCAAGAGGAGGTCGACGGCGACCACGCCTGGATTGCCGCGATATTGATGAACCGCGGCAACGCCCGCCTTCAGAGCGGCCAAGTCGAGGCCGCCGCCGCAGACATCGAGCCCGCGCTCGCCATGGCCAAACGCCTGAGCGGCAACGACCTCGCCCGCACCGCAGCCACCGAACTCGACACCGTTCCGCTTCGCCTCGCTCGAGGCGACCTCGACACGGCCGCCGACATCCTGCAGCGATGCGCCGACCACCTGGAGCGCACGCTCGCCCCCAACGACCCCTACTGGGTGAAGGCGCCCCTGTTCGGCAGCCAGCTCGCACGCGCCCGCGGAAACGTCGAACAGGCGTTGCCAATGGCCGAGCACGCATTCGCTGCCGCGCAACGCATCTTCGGGCCCGAGCACCCCGAAACCGCCGTCGCGCTGATCGAACTGTCCACCAGCCGCCTCGCACTCCACGAGCTCGACGGCGTCGCCTCGGACCTCGAACGCGCCCGCACCATCGTCGATGCGAAGCTCGGACCGGATGGATACGAGGCCCGCCTGCTCCGCGGCGCCGAGCAAGCGCTGGCCCGGACACGTGGGCCCTGAAAGGCGCGAGAGAACACCCCAGATCCCGGGGCCGGAAGCACGTCGAAGCACGCTGAACCCATCCGCTGCTGGTCATACAAGAGGTCGTTCATGACCTCTTGTGTGTCATTCTCGTCCTCAAGAGGTCGTTCATGGCCTGTTGACAGTTCCCCTTCAAGAGGTCATATACGACCTCATGGGCTCCTAGTTCGCCTCAACCGGCAACTCACGACCCGTTGAGGATGAGATGGCGACGAAACTCGAAGAGGAAATCGGGCGACGCCTGGCGCGGGTCCGGCTATCGCGAAACGTGACGCAGGTTGCGCTCGCGAAGAGGGCGGGCATCAGCGTTCGGACGCTGCGTCGCCTCGAAGCGGGGCAGCCTTCGACCCTCGACACCTTTCTTCGTGTTGCGACTGCACTCGATCTGCACGAGGCGCTCCTCTCAGCCCTGCCCAAGGGGGACATCCGGCCGATCGAGCGCGTTTCGAGGAAGGGCAGCGAACGAAGACGGGCCAGCCCCGCGTCGGAACGAACGACGCCATCGACTTGGGCATGGGGAGACGAGACCGATGACTGACGCAACCGTCATCTTGTGGGGGCGGCGCATCGGTGCCGTGAGTTGGGACGACAGCCGAGGCCTGGGCGTTTTTCAATACGATCCCGAGTTCGTGGGTGCTGGCGTCGAGGTTGCGCCCTTGAAGATGCCAGTCCGCGAGGCGCCCTACGAGTTTCCCGGCCTTCGACGGGAAACATTCAAGGGGCTTCCGGGAATGCTCGCTGACGCGCTCCCGGACAAGTTCGGCAACCGACTGATCGATGCTTGGCTCGCCGAAACAGGCCGAAGCGCTGAGCAGTTCAGCCCGGTGGATCGTCTCTGCTACATCGGCAACCGCGGGATCGGAGCCCTGGAGTTCGAGCCCACCATTCGCAAGAACACGCGCTCGAAGACGCTGGAGGTCACCCAGCTCGTGGAGCTTGCCAACAGAGTCTTGCACGAGCGCGAGAATCTCGTCGGGAGGCTCGGAGGCAACGACGATGGCGCGGCTCTCGAAGACATACTGAGCGTTGGCACCTCGGCCGGCGGCGCGCGTGCAAAGGCCGTACTCGCCTGGAACCGGACCACCGGAGAGTTCAGATCTGGGCAGGTCAAAGTCGACGACGGCTATGAGCACTGGCTTCTCAAGTTTGATGGCGTGTCCAACAACCGCGACAAGGAGCTCGCCGACCCTCAGGGGTTCGGAACCATCGAGTACGCCTATCACCTGATGGCGACCGACGCGGGCATCGACATGGCGGAATGCAGGCTTCATCACGAAGGGGGCCGCAGCCACTTCATGACTCGCCGCTTCGACCGCGACGAAAAGGGCCGCAAGATCCACATGCAGTCGCTCGGAGCGATGCAGCACTTCGACTTCAACGATCCCGCGTCCTATTCCTACGAACAGGCGATCCTCACGCTGGAGAAACTCGGGCTAGGCAAGGACATCGTCGAGCAGCAATACAAGCGCGCCGTGTTCAACGTCGTGACCCGAAACCAGGACGACCACGTGAAGAACATCTCCTTCCTCATGGATCGGAAGGGGTCCTGGACGCTGTCACCTGCTTATGACGTCGCCTACGCGTACAACCCGAAGGGCGCCTGGACACGCGACCACCAGATGAGCCTCGCAGGGAAGAGAAACGACTTCACCCGCGAGGACCTCCTGGCCTTCGCGTCCACCGCCGGCCTGAAGCCCGCCAGGGCCCGGCAAGTGATCGAGCAGGTCGTTGACTCCGCCACAAAGTGGCCCGAGCACGCCGCGCAAGCAGGTGTCGACCCCGGGGATAGAACGCGTATCGAGAAGATGTTCCGTCTCGGACTTCGCAGCTGAGGCATGGGCGGGCGCACCGTCGCCAACACCGTGCGTGGTAGGTTTCGGCAATGCTGGCTGCACAGGACATTGCGAAGGTACTCGAAGCACGTGGTTGGATCGCCAAAGTGCTCCACCAGTCAGACTTGGAGCGTGCGCCCCTGAAGGTGACGAAGCGCGGTCTGTTCAAGTGTGTCGATGGCCGCCCCTCCGACAACAAGAACATGAACGGGCCCAAGACGCTGGGGGGCGTCTATGCGCTGGTGGCATCGCGGGAAAAGGTCAGCCTCCGCGCGCTGGAGAACGCTGTGAAGGAGGTCAAGGCCGCAGGCTTCGAGCCGTCGGTGCACGGCGATTGCAAGCATGACGAGATGGGCTGCGGGTTCTTCAAGCTGTGGCGCACGGGCCGTCTCGATGGACTGTCGCGACCCAACTACACCGCAGGACAAGGTCGAGTCGCGGTCGAACTGGCCAAGGGCAAGTACGAAACGCTCGAAGGCACGCACTCCGAGTCGTGCGTCATCATCAACCTCGTCGAGGACTTCACGTACGCCCCGCACCCAGACCAGTCGTTCGTCGTCGACGCATGGGTCACCGAGCGTTTCAAGGGCATCGACCAAGGCAAGTACCTGACGCTGGCTGCCGAGACCGTTGAGAAACTGGGCGGTCCGATGGTTGCCAAGATCATCGTCGCCGACCCCGAGGAGTAGCGTACGCGTCGGGCCGGCCTGTGGCGGGAGGCTCAACGGTTCGACACGCCCATTTTCGCGCTCTCAGGGGGGGCAGGAGGTCGTCATAGGGACGCCGCGAGGGGGTCCGTCCGGATGTGAACCGGAACGGCGCAATTCGCCGCGCGGCGTTTGCTTTCGGCCGCGGATGACGCCACGTCTTCGGGGTGGCGAAACATCGACTCTCCCTTGGCGTCTTGCTCCTGACCTCCTCGTGGGCGCTCTATGGATGCCCTGGTGACGACGTCCCGTCCAGCGACGCGAGTTCGTCTGGGGGCACCACGACCAGCCAGGACCCGACGACGGGCCAGGACCCGACCACCGGCCAAGACGGGAGTTCGGGCGGGGACGAGAGTTCGAGTGGCGGTGAGTCGAGTTCCTCCACGGGAGAGCCGATCGACACCTGTGGCGATGGCACGATCGACGAGGGCGAAGACTGCGACGACGCTGGGGAGTCCGCGGAGTGCAACTCGGACTGCACGATGGCCACGTGCGGTGACGGTGTGCTCAACCAGACGGCGGGAGAGGAGTGCGACGGTGCAGGCCGCAGCGAGTCCTGCAACGCGGACTGCACCAACAACACCTGCGGCGACGGCATCATCAACATGACCGCGGGCGAAGACTGCGACGACGAAGGTGAGTCGAAGACCTGCAACATCGATTGCAGCACATCCATGTGCGGCGACGGGGTTCACAACGCAACGGCTGGAGAGGCCTGCGACGACGGGGGCTACTCGATGCTGTGCGACATGGACTGCACCCCAGCCGAGTGCGGCGACGGAGACGTCAACGCGGCAGCGGGCGAGGACTGCGACGAGGGCGAGTCGGAGACGTGTGACCCCGACTGCTCGGCCGCCGAGTGTGGCGACGGCTACCTCAATGAGACGGCGGGAGAGGTCTGCGACGACGGAAACCCCGAGGATGGAGACGGGTGCAGCTCAACCTGTCAGCCAGAGTCGGCGGGGCTGATCTTCCTGACCAGCGCCAATGGTACGGCGGGCTTCTACGGCTATGACATCGAAGGCGACAGCTGGGCGACGCTCACCAGTCCACCCGTCACGACGTACTCGCAGCTCACCAACGATGGCACCAACGTGTTCATGCTCGGGTCGGACAACACGATCTACAGCTACGACATCGACGGCGATAGCTGGACGGCGGGCATCACCGGGCCGGGCACCGCAAACAACCCGATCGGGTTCTTCCAATGGTTCCCCGACGGCTTCTACTACCTGCAGGACGGCAGCACGACGATGTCCGTGTATCGCGACGCGGCCTGGAGCACGTTCGAGCTCGACATCAGCGGGTCCAGCGCGGGGACGTTCGATGCCGACACCAACGAACTCTACATCCGAGAGTTCTTCGAGGCCGGCTTCCGCGTCATCGACACGACCAACGACACGATCGTGCGCTCGATCGACGACGCGACCTCGGTTGGGGAGAACAGCCGCACGGGCACGTACTACGGCGGCAACTTCTACGTGCGCACCTTCTCCGGGCCAATCCTGCGGCTGGATAGCATCACCGGCGACTCCACGGATACGATGGCGACGCCGATCTCCGGTCACACGGGAACCGACGTCGACTTCGCCACCGGCCTGCTCTACATCTCGGGCTACGGCGGAGATGGGACGGAGTTCCAGGTGTTCGATACCAGCACCGACATGCTCACGAGCCTGGCCGACCAGCCCGATGTGTCGAACCACTCCACGATCACGGTGATGCGTCCGAGTTTCTGACGACACCTCGAATGAGCTCGACTGGAGCCCCGGCACGTGTTTCGTGTCGGGGCCTTGGCCGATCGTCCGAGCGCGGATCGTGGTTTCCACGCTCGATGCCTTCGCCCCGAGAGTTTTTTTGTCACACGACGCGGCGTCCGGGTCTGCCTGGATGCCATGACCACCTCCCCTCATGCCCAAGTCTTCCGCATCGCCGCCGTCGTCACCGTGAGCGCTGCCATCGCCCTCGTGGCGGGCTCTGCGACGGCCGAACGTCCGCATACGACGCGCAATCGCGGCTTCTCGGCCGAAGACGCTCGGGTCTTCGCCGCCGCGGCCCGCAAGAAGAAGGGCAAGAAACGGCGGGCACGCAAAGGCCGGCGCAGCAGCGCAAAGCGCTCGCCGATCACGGAATGCACCATCGGCACCAACGACCTGATCCACGACAAGATCGACGTCAGCGCCCAGGTCTCGATGATGCGAAAGATGTCCGGTAGCGCGGCGTCTCGTGCCGAGGCCAGCTCGATCTATCACGCGATCGAGAACGGCAAGCTGGCCGGCATCTACCTCCCCCCGCGCGGAGTCGTCTCGGCCCGAGGCCGCATGATGAGCCCGCAGCGCGGCTATTGGCAGCTCATTCCCAAAGGAGCGCTGTCGACTTGCGTGCTGGACCCCGACGGCGAGCCCCCGATGATCGTCTACCGCGAGAACCTGCAGCCGTCGCAGATCGACGCAGCCATCTCCTCAGCATGGAAAAGCTGTGGGTTGCCGAAGGTCACGCACCAGTGCACGTACGACCGAAACCTCGAGCGACCGCCCGAACCCGAGCTCGAGTGCGAGTCCGACGAGGACTGCCTGTACATCCCGGGCGCAGGCAACCGCTGCGACCTCGAGACCAACACTTGCTATCACGAGTTTGGGCCCGGGCGCATCGACACGTGCGAGCAGCCGCGCTGCACCCCCGGCATTCCCGCGACGGTCGACCCGCAATGCGGAATGACGACCACCCGTGAGCTGCGCGAGTGCTTGCCCGTCCCCGGAGAGATCTGCGGCGTCTGCGAAAACGGGGGCAAGGGCGCGAGCGCCTGCCACCGCAAGAACGACAAACGACACCGAGCAGAGGTCGCCACATGCAAGGCCAAGCACAGCCCGGGCAAGACCGCCGGCTACACCGTCAAGTGCTTGGCCCACATGGCGAAGTGCGTCGACGGAAGCGCAACCGACTGCGCAAAGGCAGGCCAGTGCATGGTCGACCCGGAGCCCGTCCGCGAATACCAGGACTGCCTGAAGAAGGAAGCGAAGCGCTACCACAAGCGCCAACAAGAGTGCGTCCGCAAGTAGCTGTGAACGTGTTCGTTCCGCCGGGTGCCGCGCGTGTACGAGGCTCGCTGCCTCGTTCCCCGCCGAGTTTCTCTCCGCGCGCGGCGCCCTCCCCCGCATCGGCGAGTTGCATGGTCTACTCGTTGTCGCGGTGACGTCTTCGTCGGGATACGTGGAACGCTCATGCTCGGACGCCCTCTCGGAGTTCGTCGAGTGCGTCTGGACGCTCTCCGAGTCTGGCGGCGAGCCGACGTGGGTCCTGCCCGATGGATGCGTCGACCTCCTCTTCGAACGCGCGTCGAACCACGAAGGAGCCCGGGCCATCCGCATCGTCGGCACGATGCGACGCGTCCGGTCGGTACACCGACCGCACCCTCACGAGTTGTTGGGGGTCCGCTTTCGTCCCGGCGGCGCGCGAGCATTGCTCGGCGTAGACGTGGCGCGACTCGTCGATGTTTGCGTCCCCTGGTCGGAGGTCTCCGGCCCGCTCGAGTCCGTGGATGCGGTGGTCCGTGAGCCGAGCCTGACCGCTGCAGGCGAGGGCATCGTGCACGCGCTGCAGGACAAGTTGCAGGAGGTAAGACCCGGCGACCGCCTGGCAGCACGTGCAGCGGCGGCCGTCGTAGAAGCGCCCGAGGAAAAGGTGTGCGCCCTGGCGGAGCGGGTCGGAGTGACGCGTCAACACCTGCGGCGCCTCGTAGTCTCCGCGGCAGGGGTTGCGCCCAAGCAGCTCGCACGCATCGTCCGCTTTCGCCGGGTGACCGAGCGACTCCGCAACAACGAGCGCCCCTCGGCCTCGCTCGCCCTCGACTGTGGCTACTTCGATCAGGCCCACATGGCACGAGAGTTTCGCGCCTTCACCGGAACCACCGCGACCGACTACGCGAGGTTCCATTTGTCCAAGACGGGGTGAGCCCCCTCGCCTAGCTTGGCGGGCATGCAAGGTATGCATCTGAGCTACGTCATCGTCTATGTGCCCGACGTCGAAAAAGCGGTGGCGTTCTACGAGGGCGCGTTCGGGCTGAAACGCCGCATGGTCCACGAGAGCGGCCAATACGCCGAGATGGAAACCGGCGCGACGGCGCTGGCGTTTGCGAGCGAAACCGACGTCACGACTTGCCACGCGTTCCGACCCAACCGCGCGGACGACAAGGCGGCGGGCGTCGAGGTCGCGTTCGTGACCGAGGACGTCGCGGCAGCCTACGCCCGCGCGGTCGACCACGGCGCACATGCTGAGGTGGAGCCGAGCGCCAAACCTTGGGGGCAGACGATCGCCTACGTCCGTGACCTCAACGGTTTCCTCGTCGAGATCTGTACCCGCGTGGGTGCATAGCTACCCCTCGACCGGCTTCAGTGACGCGACGATCCCATGCACCCGAGGGTCGTCCGCGGGCTGCAGGGTCAACATCATCGCCCCCTCGCGGGTCACCAGCGTACGCACGTACACCCGCTTGCCGTCGCTGTGTCCTCGCGCCTCCAGCCCGACGGCGTCCTCACCGGGGAAGAAGAACCGCGCGGCGCTCGGCTCCATGTTCATGAGCGCACTGAATGCTCCATACAGCGGCCGGAGCGTCGCCTGCACGTCCGGCGGAAACTGGAGCACCACCAGCGCCCCACCCATCGCACTCGTCTCGAACGCGAGGGCGCTCATCCCCTCCTCGTCGATGGTGTCCAGCGTGGCATCCGCCGGAACCGCAAGCTCCCCCCCCTGATGCCGGACGATCTGCGTCTTGCCCGTCCCGCCCTGCGATGCGGCTTCGCCGAAGGGCCCCTCGCCCCACACAACACCGCCCTGATAGAGCTCCAACGCGGGATCCCGTCCCGCGGCATCGAGCAACTCGGGACTCCGCGCCGCTACGGGTGAGGGACGCCCCTCGGCGAGTTCGAAGAATGCGGCACACGCCGGGGCGAGACTCTCGAAGTGGTCGCCGGGCACGTCGTACACCCGCAGCGGGTGGTCCTTCGCCCCCTTGGACTGCAACCATCCCAGGGTCGTGCCCGGATGGGCGCCGGTGTCGTCCTCACCTGTAAAAGCGTGGTGGCGGATCCGCATCGACTCGAGCATGGTGGTCGGCGTACGCAGGGTGACCTCCGCGCCGATGGGATCGACGACGCCGAACTGCGAGATGAAGCCCTCGATCGCCATCGGGTCGTACATGCCCCCCGCGCCTCCGGTCATCGCCGCGGGCACATCGTCCATCGTAGCCAGTAGTGCAGCCGTGCCCGCTCCGATGGAGTGGCCAAACACCACGATGCGGTCGGCATCCACCCCCTCGAGCGAGTGCGCATAGCGAACCGCCGCCGCTGCATCACGCACTTCGCCGAACATCAGCTCGAACGAACCGGGGTTGCCGTTCTCGCCCCGATAGGTAGGAGCCAACACGGTGTAGCCCGCCTCCGCGAACTGCGGACACGTATAGGCCTCCTCCGGGTCGCCCGCGAATCCACCGTGCAGGTACACGAACACGGGCGCGCCCGGCTTGCCGCGATGCAGCCACGCCTTGAGGTTCCGCCCCTCGGAGACGTAGTGCACCGTCTCGAGCCCATCGGGATTGGGGCGCGTGTCGAACGGCTGCGGACTCGGACCGGGGTCGAGCAACTTGGTCGGGGAGTCGCGGTGCTCCGAGGCAAGGTCGGGCCGCCCGGGAGTTCGGATCGACTCCAAGGGAAGCGGCGGCCGAGCGCTCGAAGTGGGCTGAACGGGATCGGCCGGGGCTTTGGGCGACGCCTGCTTTGCATCGCACGCGGTGAACACGAGAACGAGCGCTCCCAGGATCGACAGCCATCCTGCTGCGTTCATGGGGCGACCCTACCCTGGCTTCGTCGAACGCAGCGCGGGATCAGATGTGTCCGGCATTCAGGACATGAAGCGTGATCGCTTGTGGTGCGGTGGGTCCGAACGTGGCGGAGTCGGCATGCGAACTGGCGATCCTCGCCGTGCCTCGCCCTGCCCAGGCGGACTTGCTGGACCGAGAACTTCACCTTCTGCTACGTCACAAACGTGAAGCTCCTGGCCCCGCTCGTGCTGGTTGTCGTCGCTGCGGGCGGCTGTTCGACCTCAGAACCGCCTTCGGTGGAACTCAACGTTGCGCGTGTCCGAAGCAACGCCGACGTCCCCAACGTCGTGACGACAGCAAACGACCGGGTCCCGCTCGTGCTGGACATCGAGGTCTTCAATCGTTCGAACGAGCAGCCCCTCCTGGCAGCGCCTTTGTTCTCCCTCGAGACGAGTGGGAATGTGGAGATCCTCGGCTCTATCCAGACCGAGCTCTTCGATGGAGGATGTCGCGCTGACACGGCCGTCCCCGTGGGCGAGACGGTTGGGTGTCGCCTGATGTTCGAGATTCCTCGCGGGGAGTGGCCCACCGCGCTGCACTACCAGCCCCAAGCCACGCGATTCTCAACTCCCGTCGCCGTTTGCACAGCAGATCGCGTGCCGTGCCATGGCTCCTGTGTCGATCTCACCACCGACCCAGAACACTGCGGCGCCTGCCTTGCAGCCGTGCCCGCGGGCAGCACGTGTCAAGCTGGTGAGGGAGACTGCGAGGGCGCCGATCCGGCGACATGCGGTGGGGCGTGTGTCGACCTCGCCGTCTCCTTGGAACACTGCGGTGGCTGCAACCAACCTGTGCCTTCGGGGACGAGCTGCGTCGATGGGGTACCCGCCTGCCCAAGTCCTGACTTCACCCTCTGCGACGATGGTTGTCACAACCTGGAGAGCGACCGCGACAACTGCGGCGCATGCGGTCGCTCGGTTGGTGACGCGTTCGTTTGCGTCGCGGGCGAAGAGGGCTGTGGTCCCGGTCTCGAGCGCTGCGATGACGCCTGCAAGGATCTGCAGAACGACCGGTACAACTGTGGTGGATGTGGAATCCGGACCGCGTCGGAGGGAAGCTGCGTCGACGGCCAGAACGCCTGCCCGAGCGACCTCCCCGACTTCTGCGAGGACATCCTGCGATGCTACGACTTCTCCTCGGACGCGGAGAACTGCGGGGCATGTCAACGAGCTTGCGCCCTCGGGGAGTGCGATGGTGGAACGCGATGCCTCGTCAGCGACACCGCACAGGGGAGTGAGAACTGCCATGACGTCTGCGCGGAGGAGTTTCCTCCGAGCTTCTCCTGCGTCGGCGCGAGCATTATCGTCGACGGGGTGGAGGAGTTTTTTGCGTGCAACCAGAACACTGGGACGGTTGTGAAGACGTGCTACTGCGCGGATCCGTTCTAGGGGGCGTGGCCGCACTGCCTCGTCGGGCCTCGTCAAGTGAGCCCGTCTTTGGCCTGGCTTCACGCCTTACGGCTGGTAGTTCGGACCTTTCAGCAGCCGCGCTGATAGTACGACCCCGAGAACGAGGACAACCCAGAACCCCTCCCCCTGACTCGGGTCCGTCCTCCCATCTTCCCCGAGCTCACCGATGATGAGCTCATCGACAAACTCATGCGGCGCTGGACGAGATTCAGCACGCCCTGCCGGATGAGCACAAGGAGACCAACCGCCGCTTCGTGGGTGTCAAGGAGCCAGCCAAAACCTCAACCCTCCGTGCCCCCTGTTACCTCAGCCCTGCCTGTTACCTCACCTTCCCTTTGCTCTCCCATTCCGTTTACCTTACCGCCAACGGTCGTAACGAGCTACCGTGTCGACAAACCTGAGACGTTCCATGTCTACCGAGACCGACGAAGGAGTTAGGAACTACCCCGCGAACGTGGTGACGGACGCAGAGTTGCGCGATCATCAAGCTGTCGAGCCGGCGCCGGATGCCCTTCAGGGCGAGCGCCTCTACCCCCTCGAACTGTTGAACCATCGAGTCTTTGAGCATCTCACTCGCGCGCTCTTTCAGGCACAGATCGACGCGGGAGTGCACTCCGGCCGTTTCGATCGCGCTGAGTTGATGCAGGGCACCGGTGAGCGGGGACGAGACATCGTTCTGTGGCTCCTTGGAGAACCCGTTGGCTTCGTTCAGTGCAAGCACTCACGCAACATCTCGACCAAGCTAAGTCGCCCAGATGTAGCTCGGGAACTTCTCAAACTGCTCCTTCACACCATTCAAGACCCGCGACTGGTCGCGGAGTCGGGTCAGATCTCCTGGACCATTGCGACCAACACAGACCTCAACGAGCGGGCACGCACTTTTGTTGCAGATGCTGGTACATGGCTCCTTCAGCACGAGAGCCAGCGAGATGCTTGGATAGCCGAAGTTCTCGAGGGGAATGCTTCGTTGTCGCTTGTTCTAGACGAGCGCGTGAAAGGCAAGCTCCAGGCGCTCCTCGGTCGTCTAAAAACCGACCATCTTGTCGGGGCCTCCTTTTGCGAGGAGATCCCGGTGTACGAGGAGCGAATCGCATCGAAGTTTTTTGCAGTACAGCGTGTCGTTGACGCTCAACTCGCCGAGCGATTAGAGCGGAAGCTAGACCAACTCGACGATGCGCCGAAGGCCAGCCCCCGCTCTTCGCTAAATGAGCGGATGGAGAACTGGTTTCGTGCGCTTGGCTACACGCTCCAGTCACTTCAGCGAGGGGAAACTGAGACGCCGGACTTCCTTCTTGGCATCCGCGAGAGACAGAGAACAACCAAGGTTCTAGTGCGCGGGACCCAGGGAGAGGCGACGCTCGCGGCGCTAGAAGCACTACGGAAAGAGGGAGCCCGCCGTGTCGTCGACGAGATCTGGCTCGTCGCCGATGTCAGAGTCTCGAAAGCAGCACGAAAAGCGGCGAACGCTCCCGAGGAACTCTGCCTCACCTTCGACGAACTTGTGGAGCTTGCGACAGACTTTGATGAGTATTTTGAATCACTCGAAAGCATGGCAGCTCAAGAGGGACTCGACGACCTTCGCGTTCCTCTCGGGTGCGTGAAACACGATATTGACGCGGATAGCGGAGCGATACTTGACACAAGCAAGTACCCGGTATCCGACGGCGGCGTCGAGCACTATGTGGACGTGTGGCTACATGACCCGGCCAAGGAGCATTTGTCCGTCCTCGGCGAGTTCGGTACCGGGAAGACGTGGTTCGCTCTTGCGTACGCGACGCGTGCTGCGCGACGCTATCGGGAGGCGAAGGCAAAAGGGCTCCCTCGCCCCCGCATACCCCTTCTCGTCTCCCTTCGCGACTACGCGAAAGCGATCTCCGTCGAATCACTCTTCTCCGAGTTCTTCTTCCGACAGCACCGAGTGCTTCCAGGATATGCCGCGTTCGAGGAGCTAAACCGGATGGGAAAAGTACTCCTGATCTTCGACGGCTTCGACGAGATGGCGCAACAGGTCGATCGGCAGAAGATGATCAACAATTTCTGGCAGCTTGCGAAGTTGATCGTCCCGGGGGCTAAGGTCGTGCTCACTTCGCGCACAGAGCACTTTCCAGACGCGAAAGAGAGCAGGCGATTGCTCGGGGCAGAACTCCGAGCCTCGATCGGCGACTTTGATCGAATTGCACCTCGTTTTGAAATTCTGCACCTCAGCCCCCTCGATCCGGACCAAGTCAGAGACCTTATCTTGCGGCGCGCCGACTTGGCGACTGCTGACCGCATTGTCGAGAACAACGAACTTCTTGACTTCGCGCGCCGCCCTCTCATGGTCAACCTTATCATCGAGGCGCTTCCCGTTCTTGACGAGGAATCAAGAATCGACATATCGCGCATATTTGTCGCAGCCGTGGGGAGGAAGCTTGAGCGAGACGTCCGCCAAGAGCGGACGTTCACATCGCTGGCGGACAAGATCCTCTTTCTTACGGAGCTAGCCCTCGAAATGCATAACACCGACTCGTTGAGTATCAACTACCGCGAGTTCCCCACGCGGATTCGGGCGCTATTCGGCACTGAGGTCGAAAGAGACGGCGACCTCGACCACTGGCACCACGACATGATGGGGCAGACAATGCTTGTCCGCAATGAACATGGTGACTACAGACCCGCGCACCGTTCTCTCGTTGAGTTTCTCGTAGCGTACCGAGTTGCGGCTAGCCTCGGCGTACTTCACCGTGACTTCCTTGAACTCGTCCGACATGAAGAGGATGCTACGGCATGCGACTATTGTTGGACCAACTTCTTTCGCGCCGGCAGAGACGCTGAGGGTAAGGATCGGAGCCAGCGCCAGCTGCGAACGTTCCTTGCGGAGGAGAAGTCGGAGCTCAAGCGCGTGCTCGGCACCAAGCCGCTGACCGTTGCGATCTGGAGCTTCCTGCAGGACATGATAGCCGGTACGCCGGAAGATGTCTCCGACTCGCTTCTACCGATGATTCCACGGCAGAACGGTGACGGGGTTGTAGGAACTAACCTTGTTTCAATCCTCTTAGGGCTCGACTCAGCAGCCCTCAGCTCAAGGAGCTTGCAAGGGGCCTCGCTCAGAGGGTTGTCGCTCGAACACGATAAGTGGCGGGACCTGAATCACAGGCCAAGACATATCATTCAGTCGTGCGTAGATTTGACAAATGCGGACCTCGCGGACGCGAATCTTCGTGATGCGAGGTTCGGTCGGGCGGCAATGGGGAATGTTAACTTCCGGTCCGCTGACTTGACTGGGGCTTCACTTAAACTAGCGCAGTTCGACGGCGCTTCGCTCCATCCGACGCGGCGGGAGCTCGTCACATCGTCGCATGATGAACTAATTTCATGGGACCTTGACTCATTTACGGTCAAGCGACAAACAGCTATTGATGGAGCGTGGCGCTGCCGGCACATGCCATGTGGCAAGCAGATGATTGTGAGTGACTGGGGGGCGATCCGACTCGTGGATTCAGATAGTCTTGAGGTAACCGACACCTTCAAGAACTCGACTCCCAAGTTCTTTCGTTCTGGTGAGCCAGAGCCGAATCTCTGGGCAACAGCACTGGAGTTAATTGATCAGGACCACGTTGTCGCCGGGTCGAACACTGGCGCTGTCTATATCTGGGACGTCCGCGAGCGCGTCGAGAAGATGCGTATCGAACAAAGCGCGGGCTGCGTTGAAGAGTGCGCCTACTTGCGCGACCAGGGGGTTCTCGTGATACTTAGCTACGCTGACGTCGTCTCCCTATCGCTGGATCCCGGTCGCGTCTCAACGCCACTTGCGACGAGACGACTCAAAGGTTCCTTGCCTCGGAGCTTGTCATTCAGTCCGGATGGTTCAAGTCTAGCCTCGGTCTTTCCCAACGACGAGGTTACCGTATTTGACAGTAGAACACTTGAGACAATCCGCGTGATCTCGACGGAGATTCGTCATCCGGAAAGCGTCGCGTTCCATCCCCACAGGCCGGAGGTGGTAGTCGCGGGGACACACCGTGCCGAAGCGCGAGACGTTGCCACGGGCGCTCTGCGTCGGGTGTTTGATTTTCCTCCCTCGAACTCGAAGTGGGGGCACACGAGGACTTGTACGATTCTGTTTGGGCACGGTCTTGTGTTCCTCGTTTGTTCAGAAGGCCTTGTTCGCGTTCTAGGCGATGAAGATTGGCGGCTAGTTGCCGAGTTGCCGGGTTTGCCAGTTGTGCGCGGGGCGGATTTCACCGACGCGACGCTTGATGAGAGCTTCAGGCGAGTTCTACAGCACGGCGGTGTGCGGGGTCTCTAGGCGCTGCATGTCGACGGTGCTCGAGTTGTCGTCGTGAATGAACCGCGAGCCGTCCTGGTGTGAGATCCCGAGTTCGAACCACGAGGGATTGAAGTCTCGTGGTAAACTCAGGTTAGAACGAGGCCGAAGGCGGCGCCCCGACGACGGAGTTGTGCCGGAAGCACAGGATGTCCGGCGCGACGTTCTACTCATGGAAAAGAAGTACACCGTACGCCGGGGTGAATGACCGTGGTTCGCAAGAGAACACACTCGGCTTTGAGGTCCTTTGGACGTCGACGCCATACAGGCGCTCTGCCCCGTATCGACGGCGTGTTTGATGGTATGCCCCGCGGTCTAGGACTGTCCCTCTCAGTTCCTTAGCTTCAGCGTTCACGAAGCCCTCGCACGAGGGCCTCCAGCGCCGGGGTGGACTCCGCTCCCAGCGGCCGCCCCTCCAACACCGCCGCCAGCACTGCCCGCGTCTGAGCGCTGGGCGCCTGCACCCCCCGCAGCACCTCGACAAACATCGCCTCGACCTCCCCGACCTTCGCTTCCACCCGCCTCCGCGACACCGCTTGCTGCAGCCGCGGGTTCGCAGCCGCCGGCCGCTCCTCGCTCGGCGCAGGGCCCAGCGATTCGATCGTCCCCACGACCGCCCGCGATCGCTCGGCATACGGCAGCGCCGACAACACCTCGGGCATGATCGCCTTCCCGATGTAGTAGTCCTGCGCGCCGTACCCAACCGGGAACTCCAGCTTGCCCTCGATCGGCTCCACCGGAAGCCCACCGGTGAACCGCACGGGCACGATCGGAAGCTGCAGCCGGACCGCGTAGTCCAAGATCGTCGAGCTGACTGTCTTCAGCGACTCCGCCGCGTGCTGCGAACGGGTCCCCTGTGGGTGCAGGAAGAACGACTTGCTCCCATCCCGCAGCCCTGGCTCGAGCGCGTCGAGGTGCCCGGCCATCGACTGCGGCTTCGACTGATCGAAGTACAGAATCCACTCCGGATCCACCTGCTCGGACCCGCCGAACAGCAGCCGCAGGATCCAACCGATCCAGCGCTTCTGGTGTTTCGCGTTGGCCATCGTGGTGACAGCTCGATCCGTCAGCCCGGCGAGCAGGTGGGTGATGAGCAGGGACTCGATCTGCACCTGGTGATTGCCCAGGAACAGCGCCGGCCGCGTGCGCACCACCGCGAAGTCGTCGGGGTCGGTGATGACCACCCGGCGCACGAACTGCTGCAGCAACCCCTCCCAGAGGTCGCGGCCCACCCAGCCATCGTCATGCCCCACCTGCTTGGCCCAGAATGGGCGCACGGGCGCGGGGTCGAGAACCGACGGGGCCTCACCGTCGCGTACCACGACATCATCGCCGTCTCGCGTGACGTGAAGGTTTGGCGGGTTCAATGGGAGCGCAGCGGGAAGCCGGCCGGGGTGAATCCCGTGTGCGTGCCCAACGTGCTCCAGCGCGGCGATGTCCGCCACCGCGGTGCGTCCGTAGATCCCCTGCACCGTTCCCGGCATCCAATCACACGCGTCGACCTCCGCCTGGCTCAAGCGCGTCTGCCCGTCCTCGTGCCGCGACAGCCGAAGCCCCGGGACAAACGCATGATCCCGAAGGAACGCCCGCCGCTCGGCTGGAGCGGCACTGCCAAGCGGACCCTTGGGAAAGCACGCTTCCAAGATGCGGCCATGCGCCCACACCCGCTCGCCAGACGCATCGGAGACGATCAGCTGCAGGTCGAACGCCGGCAGACCCGGCGCGAGCTGTCCGCCGAAGCGTACCTCGCAGCGCACCTCGCCCGCCGTCGGCGTAGCCCCATGAAACGTCAGGCTCGGCACACGGGCCGGGTACGCCACGAGGTCGTCTCCGATCGCGTCGGACCACAGCGACAACGCATCGTGCGGAATGCCGTGCAGCGCCGCGTCGAGCAGCGCTGGATGCAGGCGACCGACCGGCACAGCACCACCGCCCGCGTCGAGCCACGTCGACGCCCCAACCTCCGTCCGCACGCCCCGACGCCATAGATGGAACGCCGGACCGTGAAAGAGCGAGCCGTCCTCGTAGGGGTTGTCCATCGCCGGACCTTCGAGCGGAGCCCAAGGCTCGGGCGCGGCCTCGGGCTGACCGCGGACCACAACGCCGGTGGCCACGACCTCTCCGGCCTCGTCCAACACCCGCACCTTGCCCGTCGACGCATCGAGTTCGGTTCGCAGCGTCCGTGCACGGCCCACATCGATGAACCCGTGCACCGCGACGTCGCGCACCGACGCAACCGGACCCGGGACGGCCGACGCCACCAGGTCGACGATCGACATCATCGGGAGCGCAGGCTCGTTCCACGTGGGGCAGTGGTCGGCCAGCCAGCGGTCGCGCGCAGGCTCGAGCGTGAGCGTGTCGTCGCCCTCGCCCGTGGTGCGCGGCGGCGGAGGATCGCCCGACACGATCCGCATGCCCAACCCCTCCGACGAGTAGATCCGCAACCCGTCGACCCAAAGCGATGCCCGTGCAATTGCGAACGGACCCGCGTCGTCGCGACCACGCTCGGTGATCTCGAGCGTGCAGTGGACCAGCTCGTTCTTGGGCACCACCTGGCCGCGATAGCGCCAGGTCATCTCATGGCCGATCGCCAGCGGCTCGAAGCGCGGCGACTCGATGCCCTCGTCCATGCCCGTGACCAGCATGTACGACTGCAGCAGCTGGATCATCGCCTCGATGCCCAGCGACCCCGGCTGTACCGGGTCCTGGAAGAAGTGCGCCTTGAAGTACCAGTCCGACGCACGGACGTCCTTTTCGGCCCGCATCGCACCCAGGCCCGCATCCCCACCGTCGGGCCAGAACCCCGTGATGCGGTTGAGCATGTCCATCTTGCTGCCGGGCAGCGTCGCGCCCTCGCGGTAAAGGCTGGCGGGGCGTGCATCGAGGTCGATCACCTCGGTATTCGGGCGCTCCAACAACGCACGGTCGGCCTCTTCGATCGGGAGCCCCGATTGGTCTTCGAACGCCTCCAGCGGGAAGCAGCCGAACACGGTCTTCAGCGTGTAGACCGACGCGTCCCCTTGGTACATCTCGACGTCGAACGACGTGATCACCATGCCGCCGGCCTTCGACAGCGCCGTCAGCTTCACCTCCGTGCGCAGCGTGCCTGCATCGGCGAATACTTCACGCAGCTGGGTCCCGGTGCCGTCGAGGTTACGGAACAGCAGGTCCTTGTCGTACGCCAGCACCGAGCCCACATAGCTGGCCAGCCACCCGCACGGCTGTAGCGCTGTTTCGAGCAGCACCGCGAACGGCATCGTGGCCGCGCCGTTGTCGTGGAAGTACCAAGCGTCGGGCGGCACGTCGTACTCCACCACCACTTCCGCCCCAGCCTTGGCCACGCCGATGTCGCCGCTGACCGAGGTGATGCGAGACATGAAGTGGTACGGCGGGCTGGGCAGGCGCGGCGCCGTGCGATGCGAGTCGAATGGCCGATACATCGGCCCGAACGCGTCCGACGGACGTCCCCACGCGCAGGCGAGCAGCGACTTGTAGTCGAACTCGAAGGTCTCGCCTTCGTCGGTCGTGAACGAGGCGACCGGCTTCGGCTCAACGTAGCCGTCGAGCAGCTCCGTCCACGTCTCCAGCGGCCAGTCGGGCACGAGCTGCAAGCCCACGCGTTTGGCATGAAACGCCTTGAGCCCATCCACCGTGCACAGCAGGTCCGCGTAGATCGTCGGCACCGGGCCGGCCACGATCTCCTCCACGAACACCTCGTAGGTGAGTTCCTTCGACGTCGGCGTGACCTGCCCTCGGCAGCGCATCTCGATCGGCTCGCCGGGCACGGGCTGGAAGCGCCAGCCGTCGCGCCGTAGCGTATAGCCCAGTGCGCTCAGGTACAGGCTCAGCGCCTGAAAGCAGCCCTCGAACATGAGCGTGCCCGGCATGCACGGGTCGTTCTTGAAGTGGCCGTCGAAGTACCAGTCGTTCGGCGTGACCGGCGTGCGCGCGTGCAGGTAGCCGCGTCCCCACGGTCCGCCTCGAGGGTCGAACGTGGTGACCTCTTCGAGGAACAGCATGCGCCCGCCCTGAATCGTGGGCGTATGCGAGTGCGTCTGGCTGAATTCGAAGCCCTCGCCAAAACACTCCCACGGACGACCGTCCGCGAACGCCTCGATCTGCGGGCGGGTGAAGCTGCGGCGGGTCGTGAGCTGGTCGGGCGCCTCGAGCCGCGGCTGCGCGACGATCTCGGCGTCTTCGGGCGTCCACAGGATGCCGTCCGAATCGGCGAGTTCTTCGTCGGTGAAGAAGCCGGCCTGCCCGTCGCGCACCGACAGCCGGATGTCGCCGCCAATGCGGCAGTCGTAGTGAAAGAAGAACAGCCGCACCGCGTCGTGCTGGGCGTGCCCATCGACGTGAATGTCGTACTGCAAGGTGTCACCGACCACGGGCAGGTCACCGCCGTAGGTCAGCGTGCAGCCGAGCAGGCGATAGACCCGTTCACCCTTGTTGAGGAAGTCGGCACCCATCCAGCTGATCAGCATGAGGTCGGCCTGACCGCTCTCGATGAAGATGCCGCCGGGCATGCGCCCGCGATGCAGGTACCAGCTGTCCGAACAGACGTCGGTCTCGGTCCAGATCGTGCCCTTGCCGAGCACGCCGGGTTCGGCGTCGATGCCCGTGACGCGGTCGGCGAGCAGCAGCGGCGGCTCCGGCATGCGGACCTGCCGGGCGTAGCCGTCTTGCTGCTCGAACAGCGGGCCGAAGATTTCGGAGATCTTGCCCGAGGCGTCGATCTCGAGCTGCGCGCGGGTCAGCGTGGGACCGACCGGAGTGGGCGCTGCGGAGGAAGGCTGTGCGGGCGTGGACGCAGGCGCGGCCGGTTTGGGCAGCGCAGGCGTCTTCGCGACCACGGGCGGCGCCGGCTTGGGCGGCGCAGGCTCGGGGCGCGGCGAGGGAGTCGGGGTGGGCGACACCCGCGGCGTGGCGACGGCCGGCGGCGGCGCAACCACAGCCCCGACGGCACCGCCCTTGGCTCGCTCCAGCATGCGGGCACGGCTCTCCAAGAACGCGGAGTGCACGGCGGCTTGCTGCTGCAGGAACCGCGCATGCAGCTCGCTCAGCTCGGCGAGCGCCCGGGCGCCCGGATGCCCGGACGCGACAGCTGGAGCCGCCTGCACTGTGGGCGTCGGCACCGTGGCCACCGCGGGCGCAGGCGTGGACACCGGCATCGGTGCGGGCTCCGGCTCGGGCAGCGGCGCATGCACGGCAGGTGTGAAGTCGGGTCCGAGAACCGGGGGCAGAGGCGGGGCGGGTTTCATGACGTGAAGCTCCGAAGAGGTCTCGGACGAGGCGCGCCGTTGCACCGGCGGAAAGTGAAGCGGGACGGACAGTGGCCCGGCGAGCGTGCCGCCTACGGGCGGCGGCGAAAGACGTGCGAGCAAGGCCTGCAGGTTGGCGGGGATGCCCGCGGCGACCAGGGCCGCGGCGGCTTCCACCGCCCCCCAGGCGCCCTGCCCTTTGCGGTCGAGCGCGACGATGACCGCCTCTTGGCGGCGCTGTGGCCCGAGCACATCGTGAATCCAACGCGTGCACGAACCGCCGGGGCCGTGCTCGACGAACACGCGCACACCGTCGGCCCACGCGCGTTCGATCATCGCGGGAAACTCGAGGCAGTGCAGCGCCTGCGAAAGGATCGCTTGGGCACACGCCTCGGTCTCGGGCACGTAGGGGTCGGGGCGACCGCCCGAGTAGAACCGCACGCCCGGCACCGCATGCACGGGCCGGCGATGCAGCTGCAGGTATGCGTCCGCATCGGGGCCGAGCTGCGGCACGTGCACACACATGTTGTAGTCGAGCGCCTGGCAGCGGCTGCGACCGATCGCGTCGAGCACGGGCGCCAGCGCGGCCGCGTCGCCTCCGATGACCACGTCGGCGTCGCTGTGCACGATCGCCATTTCGATGCGGGGGTTGTCGGCGATGCGCGCTTGCACCTCCGAGCGTGGCGCGAGCACGGACCACATCTGCCAGCGAGCGTCCGGTCCCCATTGGTCGGTGACGGTGGTGAACGCCCCGGCGAGGTTGCGGGTGAAGAGCGCAGAGTCCCGCGCCTGCTGCCGCATCGCATCGACGTCTCGCCAAGCCCCGAGCGAGAACAAGCTGTTGCTCTCGCCCGAGCTGTATCCGATCGCTGCCTGAGGACGCAGCCCCAACACGGTCTTGGACAGCTCGGTGTGCAGCTGCGCCACCGCCGACGCGCACCACAAGCGCTGCTCGGCGTCAGCGGGCCCCTCGGTCCACGCCAACGCTTCGGGCAACGAGCCGAAGCGCTGCAGCACCGCGTCACCCAAACCTGGCAGCTCGCCGAGCAGGTCGAGACCCGCGCCCGCGTAGGCCGACCCGGCCGAGGTGTAGACGAACGCCAACTCCCCCTGAACCGCGCCGTCCCGCGCATGCACGCCCGCCCCGGGAGGGGCACCGTCGCGCAGATGGGCTTCGGCACGCGCCCGTTTGGCCTCGAGCTCGGCCTGCGAGCGGGCCACCAGCACCAAGCGGCACCGTTGCCCGGCCAGATCCTCGAGTCGCGTTTGACGGTCGGAGCGCAACGCGTCGAGCAACGCGTCCTTCGACGACGCGGCGAACGTCGCGAGTGCGGGCGCTTCGTTGGCGCCCACCGTCGCAGCATCGCCCGGCAACAGACTCACGCTTGCCTCCGCGCCCTCCATGGCCAACACGCGCACCGTGCTCGCACGCGGGGCGACGGTCGGTCTGCCGTGACCATCGACCCGGCGATGCGTGGCCCAAACCGCGGCCGCGACGGGCAGCAGTCCGCTGGCGGCGTGGCAGTGGCCCACGCCCGGCGTCGCGTCGAAGGTCTGGTCGGGACCCCATTGCAGCGCGGTGTCGTCGGTCTCGCCCACGATCGCGAGCACGGGCTGTCCGTCGGCACGTGCCTCGGCTTCGCGACGCAACACGAGGGCAACCGCAGCGTCCCCGGCCGTGCGTCGTGACGCCGGCAGCAACGCACTGGCCTCGCGGTGCACCGGGTCGTCCCCCAGCTCCACCGCGCCCACGACCGCCGCGTCCAACTCCCCGCGGGACACCGCCCGCGTCGCGAGCTCCAGCGCCCGAAGGCCCGACAGCTCCTCGGCGAAGACCGAGCAGCTTCCACCCCCGAGCCCCAAGTGGCGGTTGATCCGGTTGGTCGGGATGTTGGGCATGGTGCCGATCACCCCCGCGGCCGTGAGCGCCTCGATGAAGCCCTCGCCGTGTCGCCACCGCGCGCCGTAACGCGCCACCGACGGATCCACGCCCATGCCCACAAACGCTCCCACTGCCCCCGTCTCGTCGGGCAGCGCCTCGGCCACCTCGGCCGCGACCTGGAGCTGAAGCAACTGCTGCGGCAGCGTCTGGCGCAGGTCGTTGGGCGGAATGCCGACCGCCAGAGGATCGAGCGGCAACGTCTCCTCGATCTCGTGAGAACGCTGCGGGTCTGCGATCGCCTCGAGCAGCGTCGCGGGGCTCGTCACGCCGCGACCACGCACCGCGACACCGACCACCGCAACCCGTTGCGGGGTCGTGGGCTCCGCCTCGGCGGGCAACGAGGGGTCGTGCTCCTCGACGATCAGGTGCGCGTTGTTGCCCCCGAAGCCGAACGCCGACACCCCGGCCCGACGAACACCGCGCGCACGCCATGGCTCGGGCGCCTGCGGCACACGAAACCCATGCCGAGCCAGCGCCTCGGTCGGCCGATCGACGTGCGGCGTGGGGGGCAGCTCGCCCGCCTTCATCGCCTCGCACACCTTGATCAACCCCGCCACGCCCGCAGCGGTGATCAAGTGCCCGACGTTGGCCTTGAGCGACCCCAGCGGAAGGTCGAGACCCGCCTCGCCGAAGACCTCGCGCAGCGACTCCAGCTCCGTCGCATCGCCGAGCTGGGTGCCCGTGGCGTGACACTCGACGTAGTCGACGTCGGCCGGCGAGAGTCCCGAGGCCTCGTAAGCGCGGCGAAGCGCACGCGCTTGACCTTCGGCCGACGGCACCAAGAACCCGCGCCCGCGCCCGTCGTTGCTGAGCCCCACACCGCGGATCACTCCGACGATGGGATCGCCATCGCGTCGCGCGTCGGCCAAGCGCTTGAGCACCACGAAGCCCGCACCTTCGGCCGGCAACAGGCCATCGGCCTCGGCATGAAACGGCCGACTCTGCCCGCTCTTGCTGAGCGCACGCAGAGCCCCGAACCCGACATGAATGAAGAGGTCATCGGCGCAGTTGACCGCACCGGCCAACATCGCGTCGGCCTCGCCATCGTGCAACCGGTCGCACGCATACTTGATCGCGTACAACGACGAGGCACACGCAGCGTCGAGCGCCACCGCTGGCGCCTGCAGCCCAAGGGCTCGGCCCAGCAGCAGAGCAGGCAAGCCCGCACCGAAGCGGTTGCGCGGATCGACGGTGTCGTCGGTCGCGCCCCACACCGACTCCGCAAAGGCCGACATGCCGCGCGTGGGGAACCCGAGGTTGCCGAAGATCGCCCCAGTCCGGGCGGGCGTCTCCGTGAACCCTGCGTCTCGCAGCGCCGCCCGCCCCGTGTGCAGCGCCCACACGAACACCGGGTCGAGCCCCTGCAGCGACGCCGCGGGGACCTCGAAGCCAGTCGGGTCGAAGTCCAGGTCGCGCACGTACCCTCCGCGGTCGGTCCAGACGCGGTCGGGCTGCGGGTCGTCGGCCGAGCAACGAATGCGCTCCGCGTCGACGTCCCAGCGCCCGTTCGGCACCGAAGTCACCTGGTCGGACGCGGCGCGAACGTTGGACCAGAGCTGCGCGGGCGAGTGGGCGCCCGGCAGCAGGCAAGCGCGACCGACGATCGCGATGGGAGCGAAACGAGGCATGAGTCGACTCGGAGGTGCGGGGGATCAGGCGCGGGGGAGCTGATGCGTCTCCACACCGTGGAGCTCGGCGACCACGGTGCCGCTGCTGTCGTGGAACACCACGTCGGCCACGGCCTTTTGCCCCTCGGCACGGCGCCCGGTCAGGGTGCAGCGCAGCGGGCCTTCGGACGGCGTCGCGTAGGTCTTCACCTCGCCGATCGCGGTGGGCAGCGACGACCCACCGAGCATGTGCTGGCTCCACAGCAACGCGAGCTGCAGGCCACCGTCGACCGCGAGCGGGTCGGTGCACCACGGCGACTGCCACCCGGCATCCCGAACCCCCGCCACGTCTGCGGCGATGCCCTTGTCGGACACCCCGTCGATCGAGCGAATCACCTGGAAGTCCGGGCCGTGGAACAGCACGCTGCCGTCGTACACGGCACGATCGCCCCAGGTTTGCAGCCCGAGGTCGGTCGAGGGTGCAGCCGGTGCCGCGGGCACGCCCGCCGACATCGCCGCGGTCGCCCGGTAGTACCGATTGCCCGCATCGTCGCGCAGCTCGAGCTTCAACTGCGTGCTGCCGTTGGTGCCCTCGCGCACCGCGTGCACGTGCAACGCGGTGGCCTTGTGGTCGAAGTCCTGCAGCGAAATGCCGCGCAGCACCGAGACGTCACGCAACCCGGCGAGCTTCAGATCCGGACACGCCGCACGGGCCGCCCGCGAGAACCATTCCACGGCGAACGCGACCGGGACGACCGGCGTGCCCTGAATGCTGTGGTCGACCAGGAACGGATGCGACTGGCGATCGACCACTACATCCACGCGCACCGCATCACCCGCGTCGGTGGGCGCGAAGGCTCCCGCGACCGGAGCACCGCCGAGCACGAGCTCGACCGTGTCGCCGCCCGGATGCTGGATCTCGTCGAGCATCATCTGCGCCCCGACCTCGAGGGGAATGAGCGCCACGCCCATGGCCGCGAAGTGCTGTTCGAGCTGCGGGGTGACCATGCCGCCCTTCCAGGGGCCCCAGCCCAGCGACTTCACGCGGCATCCGGGGTGCTCGGCGGCGTAGGACCACGCGACTTTGTTGAGCACCTCGTTGGCCATCGCGTAGTCGACCTGGCCCGTGTTGCCGTAGCGGGCGGCCACGCTGGAGAACATCACCAGCAGCTTCAGGTCGTCCTGCGCGGTTGCGGACAGCAGCGCGCTGAGACCCGCGACCTTGGTCGAAAACACCCGGTCGAACTGCTCTGGCGTCTTGTCTTCGATCTTGCGGTCGGCGAGCACCCCCGCGGCGTGCACGACCGCGTCGATACGGCCCCACGTCTGACGCACCGAGCCGAGCGCCTCTTTGAGCGCGGGCACGTCGGTGACGCTGACCGGGATGTACTGCGCCGTGGACCCGGCCGCAGCGATTGCATCGAGCGTGGCCCGAACTTCGCGGGCCGCGAGCAGGGCCTTGGCTCGAGCACCGAGCTCGGCCGGCGACACACGCTCGCCCTTGGACTGGGCCTCCGTCATCAACGCGCGCTTGAGCGACGCGTCATCAGACGCTGCGCGGGTCTGGGTGGACTCCTCGGCCAGCGGGGTGCGGCCGAGCAGCGCGAAGCGGTAGTTGCCCTGCGAGGCCAATCGAATCAGCGTCGCGGCCGTGACCCCACGGGCACCGCCCGAGGCCACGATCACCGCGTCGTTCGGCAGCGAAAGCGCGTCGGGTCTCACGGGTTCGGGCACCGACTCCAACACCCGGCGGGTGCCGTCCGCGGCGAGCCCCACGTCCAGGGCGTTGCCGCCTTGGAACAGCTCGTAGGCGATGGCGTCCGCGACCTGCTTCGGGGCGCGACCACCCACCTCCACATCGATCGCCTTGACCGACGCGTCGGCCCACTCCTGGTTGGCGGTACGGGCCAGGCCCGGAAGGCCCGATGCCCACGCCCCCGCGGACGTGATGCCGGTCGTGCCGAATGCACCGCCGGTGTCTTGCACCGTCACGAGCACGGTGGGCGCAGTCGCGGTGCCGAGAGCTTTGGCCCGGGTGAACGCGGCGGTGTGCATGGCCACCGAGGTCTCGGCGCTGACGGACTTCAGCCCGTCCAGCAGGATCAGCCCCCGCGCGCCCGAGGGCAGCGGTGTGTCGTCGGCCCAGAGCACCGCCGCAACCCCGCGCGTTTCGAGTGCCGAAACCAGCGCCGCGCCGACGCCGGCTCCGTCGTCGGTCACGGCCAGCAGCCCTGCGGTGGACACCCCACGCAACGCGAGGCCCGGGGCCGCCTGTGGGATTGCACGCAGCACGAAACGGCCCAGGGTTTCGTTGGGCGCAGCCGTGGGTGCTGCGGCCGTGGGCGCAGCCGTGGTGGGCGCTCCGCCCATCAAGGACTGCATGTGCTCGACAATCTCGCCGAGCGTCTGCAGCTTGGCCAGGGCGTTTGGGTCCACCTCCGGCATGTCCGGCGCGGCGTCTTGCACCGCCGACAGGATCTCGACCCGCTTGATCGAGTCGATGCCCAGGTCCGCCTCGAGGTTCATCTCGGGCGACAGCATCTCGGGCGGATACCCCGTCTTCTCGGCGACCACCGCGGTCATCACCGCATGCAGGTCGACGCTCGGAGCCGTGGCCGCCGCTGCGGGTGCCGGCGCTCCGACCAAGCTCTGCATGTGCGCCACGATCTCGCCAAGCGTCTGCAGCTTGGCCAGCGCGTTCGGGTCCACCTCGGGCATGTCCGGCGCGGCCTCTTGCACGGCCGACAGGATCTCGACCCGCTTGATCGAGTCGATGCCCAGGTCCGCCTCGAGGTTCATCTCAGGCGACAGCATCTCGGGCGGATACCCCGTCTTCTCGGCCACCACCGCCGTCATCACCGCATGCAGGTCGACAGCCGGGGCCGCCGCTACGGGAGCGGGCGCCGGGGTCCCGACCAGGCTCTGCATGTGCGCCACGATCTCTCCAAGCGTCTGCAGCTTGGCCAGCGCATTCGGGTCCACCTCCGGCATGTTGGGGGCGGCTTCCTGCACCGCCGACAGAATCTCGACCCGCTTGATCGAGTCGATGCCCAGGTCCGCTTCGAGGTTCATCTCGGCCGAAAGCATCTCGGGCGGATACCCGGTCTTCTCCGACACCACCGCGGTCATCACGGCGTGCAGGTCGACGGTCGGTGCCGCCGCCACGGGAGCGGGTGCGGAGACCGGCGGAGCATCCCCCAGCAGGCTCTGCATGTGCGCGACGATCTCACCGAGCGTCTGCAGCTTGGCCAGCGCGTTCGGGTCCACCTCCGGCATCCCGGGTGCGGCCTCTTGCACCGCAGATAGAATCTCGACCCGCTTGATCGAGTCGATGCCGAGGTCCGCTTCGAGGTTCATCTCGGGCGACAGCATCTCGGGCGGATACCCGGTCTTCTCCGACACCACCGCGGTCATCACGGCCTGAAGATCCAGCGCGGGCGCTGGCGCCGGGGTCGGCGGCACGACGGCGGGTGCAGGCGCGGGCGCTACGGGTTCTGGTTGCGTCACGACGGGCTGCGCGACCACGGGCGGAGCCGCGACCGGTTGGGCCACGGTTGGAGCCGCCGCCGCAGGCATCACCGCGCGCTCGCGGGACGGCGCGGTGGTGACGACCGGGCTGCCGCTGAGCATCGCCATGCTGCGCTCGACCGTCTCCAAATAGGCAGCGTGGCTTTGGGCCATGGCGTCGAGATATGCCGCGTGGGCCTTGGCCGTGTGGCGCTGGGTCTCCTCCCACAACGCGCCCCATCCCTCGGACAGTGGCGCGGCCGCGACGTCGGCGTTCACCGAGACGGAGGGGATCGAAACGGAAGGCACGGGGGTCGGATCCTGGGCAGCCATGGGCGCACGCTCGGCGGGTTGTTCGGGGGTCGGGGACGCAATATCGGCGGCGGCAACGGGCACCACCGGGGGTGCAACGGCCATGGCCGGCGCGGTGCGTTCGGGGTTGGGCGGAGGATTGTCGGAGGCCCGCGCGGGCGGGTACGGCTTGCCGTAGTTCGAACCGTTGAGGCTCAAGGAGACCTTCGGTTCGGGCAGCGCGGCGGGATCGTGCGGCGCGGCGTATCCGGCCCACAACGCGTCGAGCTGCAGCGCATGACCGTCGGCCACCAGAGTCGCCAAGCCTTCGAGCAGCGAGCGCACGCCGTCGCGGCCCTTGCGGTCGAGGAACACCGTCCGATGCGGTCGGTCGCCGAGGATGCGGCCGATGAGGCCGGTGAGCACCGAGCCGGGGCCCACCTCGACGAAGGTGCGAACGCCAGAGGCGTACATCGCCTCGATCATCTCCACGAACCGCACCGGTTGCGCCAGCTGGGCCGCGAGCTGCTCACGCACTGCGGCGGAGTCGGCCGGGTACGTCGACGCCGACGCGTTGGCGAACACGGGCATGGACGCCGCGCCCAACTCGACGTCGGCGAGTGCACGGCCGAATGCCTCGGACGCGCCCGCGACGATCTCGGAGTGAAACGCGGTGGCGACGGGCAAGCGCTTGCACCGAAGACCGCGTTCGCCGAGCGCCTGCTCGACCGCCTCGATCGCGTCGGTCTTGCCGGACAACACCACCTGCTCGGGCGCGTTGTGGTTGGCGACCACCACGTCGGTCTCGAGCGATGCCAACGCCTCGCGCACCGCCTCGACGGTGCCGCTGACGGCAGTCATCGATCCGGGGATCGACGCGGCTTCGGCCATCGTGGCCCCGCGGGCCCGGGCGACCTGCAAGAAGGTGTCCGCGCCCATCACTCCGGCGGCGTGCAGAGCCGTGACCTCGCCGAAGCTGTGGCCACCGACACACGCGGGCTTCAGGCCGATCGCGTCCAGCAACGCGAGCATCGACAAGCTGGTGCAGCCGATCGCGGGCTGGGCCACGTCGGTGGCTGCCAGTCGTGCCGCGGCGCGCGTGTCTGCGTCCGCCTCGAAGTCGGTGATCGGAAACACCGCGTCATGCAACCGCATCCCGGTCGCGGCGGCGCGATCCCAGGCCGCGAGCGAAGCGTCGAACTGCATGGCGAGCTGCGCCCCCATGTCGACGTACTGGCTGCCCTGCCCGGGAAACACGAACGCGACGTCGCCCTCGGGCGTCCCGCTGCCGTAGCGCGTACCCGCGGGGGTGGAGAACGGCTCGGTGCCGCTGAGCTCGAGCCGGGTCACGGCGTCGTGCAGCTGTCGCACCAGATCCTGCTCATCGGCAGCCACGATGGCGAGCCGATGGGTGCCGGTCTGCGAACGCTCGGCGCCGCGGGCCTCCCACGCCAGCGCGCCGGGCTTCGTGCATCGATCGGCCATGGCGCGGGCTTGTTCGACCAGCCCCTGCACGCCGTCGGCGGCCAGCACCACCAGCTCTCGTCCCTGCGCGGCCATGCGCGGCGCCCCGCGGCCAGACTCGGAGCCCGGCGCTTCTTCGAGTGCTACGTGAAAGTTCGAGCCGCCGAACCCGAACGCGCTCACCGAAGCCCGCCGCGGATACTCGGGGCTGCGCACCCACGGCCGTGCGCGGGTGGTGATGTGAAACGCGGAGTTCGGCAGTTCGAGCGCCGGGTTGGGCTGGTCCACCTTGATCGTGGGCGGCAACACGCGGTTGTGCACCGCGAGCAACGCCTTGAGCAGACCCGCCGCACCGGCGGCCGACTTGGTGTGGCCGATCTGGCTCTTCACCGAACCCAGCTGACACCACTGCCGATCGTCGCGGCCCGTTTCATCGAAGACCATTTCGAGGCCGCCGAACTCCGCCTTGTCGCCCGCCCGCGTACCGGTACCGTGCGCTTCGATGAGCTCGACCGTCTCCGGACCGTAGCCGGCCTGCCCGTAGGCGCGTCGCAGCGCGTTGGCCTGGCCCGACGACACCGGGGCGTAGACGCTCTTGGAGCGACCGTCCGAGGACGAGCCGCAGCCGTGAATGACCCCGTAGATGCGATCGCCGTCGCGCTGCGCGTCCTCGAGCCGCTTGAGCGCGACCATGCCGAGTCCCTCGCCGAGCATGGTGCCGTCGGCGTTCTCCGAGAACGGCCGACAATCTCCCGAGGCCGAAAGCGCCGGCGTCTTGGAGAAACACATGAACATGAAGATGTCGTTCATGGTGTCGACGCCGCCCGAGATCACGAGGTCGGAGTCACCGAGCTGAAGCTCGTTGATGCCCATCGAAAGCGCGCTCATGCTCGACGCACACGCGGCATCGCTGACGCAGTTGGTGCCGCCCAAGTCGAGCCGGTTTGCGATGCGGCCCGCGACCACGTTGCCGAGCAGGCCGGGGAACGTGGACTCTTTCCAGTCGGTGTAGCTCGCCGCAATGCGGTCGCAGATCGTCACGACCTCGGACTCGGGAATGCCGGCCTCCCGCAGTGCCCGGACCCAGACCGGACGCTGCAGGCGGCTGACCATCGAGCCCAGCAGTTCCTGGCCCGAGGTCACACCCAAGATCACCGAGGTGCGGCTACGATCCAACGTGTCCGGTGCGCCCTTCGAAGCGTCCTCCAGCACCCGCTGCGCGACGATGAGCGCCAGCAGCTGCGAGGTGTCCGTCTCGGGCACGATGCTCGGCGGCACGCCCCACTTCATCGCGTCGAAGTCGATGTGCGGCAAGAATGCACCCCGCCGGGCGTAGGTCTTGTCGGGCTTCGACGGATCGGCGTCGTAGTAATCCTCGATCAGCCAGTGCGAGGCGGGCACGTCGGTGATGAGGTCGGTGCCGTGCAGGATGTTCGACCAGAAACCGGTGATGTCGAGCGACCCCGGAAAGAGGGCGCTGGCTCCGACGATGGCGATGGGCGTGCGACGAGAGGTAGACATGAGAGCGGTCCGTGGTGTCAGGCGATTCGGCGGGGTCGAAAGTCGAAGGCGGCGGCGGGGATGGGCACCCCGAAGCTGCGTAGCTGAGACGCGCGGGTGATCGCCGTCGCGCCTTCGAGGAAGTTGTGGGCGATCTGCACGGCGCTGCGGCTCTCGGGCGCTTCGAGCAGGCTGCCCTGCGCCCAGGCGTTGAACGCCCCCATCGCGGGGCCACACCAGATCTGGTAGTCGAGCTGGCGCGTCGGGTCGCCGTCGATCGCCCATCGGCTGGAGCGCCCGAGGTACGAGCGAAACACGAGCGCGAGCTTGTGCTTGGGGTCGGCTTCGGCCTGCTGGTTCTGCGCCGGATCGCGCTGGGCCCAGAACGCCTTGGTCGAGGCCCACGCCTCCGCGAACGGCTGCTTGAGCAGGTCGCGTTCCACCCGCTGCTGGTCCGCGGCGGAGATCGACTCCCACGCGCCGGCGGTGCGGTAGAGTTCGTAGAGCTTGCGCGCGCGGGCGGCAAACATGGTGCCGCGACCGAGGACCTGCACCTCGACGCCCTGCTCGAACATGTCGGCGGCGGGCGCCATCGTGACGTCAGCGATGCCGGCTTGGGCCAACATGCGCTTGCCCTCGGCATGAAGACCGGACTCCACCGCGCCTTGGTTGACCGAGCCGGTCACCACGTAGGCCGCACCGAGACCGAACGCCGCCGCGACACTGGCCGGGGTGCCCAAACCGCCTGCGGCACCGACTCGGATCGGCCGCGGGTAACGACGCTGGGCAACGATGTCGTCTCGCAACCGCGCGATGGTGGGGAACAACGCCGCCAGCGGACGGTTGTCGGTGTGCCCGCCCGAGTCGGACTCGACGGTGATGTCTTCGGCCACGGGCAAGCCGCGGGCGAGCTCGGCTTCGGCGGCACTGAGGCCTCCCGAGGCGACGAGTGCGTCGAGAATCTTGGCGGGCGCGGGCTCGAGAAAGTGCCGCGCGGTCTCGGGCCGAGAGATCTTGGCGAACACGTGGTTGGGCCGCGAGACCCGACCGTCCGGCCCTCGGCGAATGCCCGCGTAGGCGTAGCGCACGATGGCGGGCGTGAGCGCCATGTAGGCTGCCGCCGAAACCCGCCGGACGCCGTGGCGCAGGTAGAGGTCGACGACCGCGTTCTCCAACGCCGGCTCGTTGGGCGAGTGGATCAGGTTCGCGCCCCATGCTGCGCCCCCGTTTTCGGCCGACCCCAGCTCGGCGTTCAGCTCGGCGATCGAGGCTTCGACCCGGGCCGGGCTCAATCCCGCCGAGCCGAAGAAGCCCAGACACCCGCCGCGCGCCATTGCAATGACGAGCCGGGTGGACGCGATGCCGTTGGCCATTGCGCCCGCGACGTACGGAAACCGAACGCGGTGGACCTCCGCGAACGAACGATCGCCGAGCCACTCCGGGTAGGTGGCCGGCAAGCTCGCCAACAGACCCCAGGCTTTCCCAGAGGCTTCGGTTGAGTGAGCAATTGTTCCACCCTGCGCGAGGCCGATGGCGCGCGTATTCGGATCCTGGACCACGTGGACCGGCTCCCGAAAGCTCTGAGAAACCGCGAGAATTTCCGAAGGCGAGAAGACAGGAGAGCCTCCACGTCCGAGCCAGGTTCCAATTGGTTGCACGCGTGTCTCTCGTCTTTCTCGAAATTGAGCGCACAAGTGTGCGCTGTCTTTCGGACGGCAGAATGCGCGCTCCCGGCCCCCGACCACAAGTCCGGAACGGACGATTCGTGTCATGGTTGTGTCTACGAAGGCCCTCTGCCATGGTCGAAGGGCATTCGAGGCCGCCCGTGAGCACCCGTGCGGAACAGAAGACCCAGACCCGGCGCGCGATCATGGACGCAGCGCTGCGGCTCAGCGCACAACGCGGGTTCGCAAGCCTGAGCCTGCGGCAGATCGCCAAAGAGGCGGAGATCGCCCCGACCTCGTTCTACCGCCACTTCGAGGACTTGGAGGACCTGGGCCTGGCGCTGGTCGACGAGGTCGGCACGCAGCTTCGCCAGGTGGTTCGCCAGGCACGTCGCCGGGTACAGAACTCGGGCACGGGCAGCGTGGTCCGCACCTCGATCGAAACGTTCATGGAGTTCGCCAACGACAACGCGAACCTGTTCCGGCTGTTGCTGGGCGAGGGCGCCGGCAACTCGATGACGGTTCGCAACGCGGTGCGCGAAGAGGTCGGTCGCTTCACCTCCGAGTTGATCGAAAGTCTGCAGAGCGAAGCCCAAAAGCAGAACCGACCGATCGCCCACGCTGCGTTGGCGGCCGAGGCCATGGTCACGGTCGCGTTCAACCTGGGCGCCAGCGCGCTCGACCGCCCCGCGAGCGAACGCGCCGAGGTCGTCGAGCGCATCGTGGGTGAGGTCCGCATCATCATGCGCGGCGCCGAAGCCATGGGCGCCGGCTGGGAGCCGTGACCGCGAGCAGTGGTACGTTGCCTGGGTGCGAGTGATCTGGGCAATCGTGAGCCTGTGCGCGGTGGCGGCCTGCAGCAACGAAGACGGCGGCCGCCCCGATGGCTTCGAAACCGCCGCAGTGCCCCCGTCCACCACCGGAAGCACCGGCGCTGTCGGGGCCAGCAGTTCGAGTGGCGCCGGCGATTCCTCGTCCGAGACGAGCACGGGCACGACCGGCTCGCCCACGACCTCGAGCTCGACTGGCGCTGCGGAAACCGGCGAGCCCGACCCCGGCACCCAGCCCGCCGAGGGCCTCTACGCGGACTGCATCAGCGACGACCAGTGTGGCCCGAGCCCGGGCCTATGCTTCACGTTCACCGACATGAACGGCAACACCACCGACGGATTCTGCTCGCGGAGCGAGTGCACCAACGCCGCGGTGGACTGCGTGCCCACGCCCGGCGCCACAGCGCTCCCCGCCTGCGTGCCACGGACCGTGAACGACATGCCGAACTCCGCCTGCGCCCTCGACTGCTCGGGCGGAGCAACCTGCCCAAGCGGCATGACCTGCCAGGCGCTCGACTTCGGTTCTATCTGTGGCTGAGGCTGCGGCTAAAGCACCGACCGGTTTGAAATCGGCCCGCAATGCGCGTCCGTGGCCACTTGTCGCGGCGTTGCTCCGCGCTCGACGGACCTCCAGTCCGCCTTCGGCCTCGCGCCTTGCGACAAGCGCCCACTGCCGCACCTTGCAAGCCGTTTCAAACCGATCGGCGCTCTAACTCGGCAAGATCTGGGCCGCGATTCCGGCTCCGGTCATGTCCGAGTAGGTGTAGGGGCTCACGAGGCCTCCGACGGTCGCGTCGATCATGCCCGTGGTGGGGTCGTATTTCATGGCCTGGTTGCTGCCCTGATCGACCACCCACACGAAGCCCTCGGCGTCGATGCTCACACCGACCGGGGTGTTGCACCCGGGCAGCGCGATGTTGTCGTCGATGACCGTCGGAGGATCGGTCGTGGTGTCGATCGCTGCAAGACCACACGCACCGTTCTTGGCGATCCAAGCGACGCCGTTGGAGTCGACCTGCATGCCGCGCAGACAGTTCGCGCCACTGATGCTGGCGACGGTCTCCCACGTCTCAGCCACCGCATCGAAGCGATAGACGTCCGGCGTGCCGCACCCGGTGGCCCATGTGTTGCCCTCGAGGTCCAGACCCATGCCGTAGATCCACCCCCCCGCGGAGCCGTAGTGGGTCGCGGTGTGGGTTACCCCGTCGATGCGCACCACCGGGCCGTTGGTGCCCCAGCCGATCGCCCAGAAGTTGTTGTCGGCGTCGATCGCCCCTCCGTAGGGACCCCAACTCTCCCCGGACCAACTGGGCACCGCCACGTCATCGAGCGTTGCCCCGGTGGCACCATCGAGAAGCCGGAAGTTGCCCTGGTTGGCAGCAGAGTCGTACCAGCCGACCCAGACGTTACCGATCGCGTACTCGCACGAGACGGGATCCTGCTCTCCGATCGTCCACGACACCGGACGCGGCCCGGTGGTGCCCGAGCCCGGGAGCGGAACGTTCCACAGCACGCACTCGTCTTCGCCCCAAGTGAACACGTCCCCGGATCCGGTCGAGGTGTCGATGACACCGTTCATGTTCGTATCGACGCACTCGTCATCCTCGGCGGCGATCATCGTGATGCCCCCGCTGCGATTGACGACGACCGCGTAGCGCCCGTCCGCACTCACCGAAGTTCGCGAGGGGTCTCGGACCCCGACGGGGCCACTCTCGTAGCGCCCGACCTCGAGCGCCTGCTGGGTGTCGATCTTCGAGACCGTCCCCTCCGGAGAGTTGGAGACCCACAGGTAGCTGAAGTCGAAGGGCTGGCGGGAGACCTCGCTGCAGTCGATGACCCCGCCGCTGGTGCCACTGCTGCTCGACTCCTCGCCGCCACTCGAAGAGCCCGACGTCCCGGGTCCACCGGTGGTGTCGCCCGAGCTTCCGGTTGCCGACGCGGTGGCATCGCCCGAGCTGGACGCGGCCGTGCTGGCGCCGCCGCTCATCGTCTCGGCCGTGGTCACCTCGCCTTGGGTTCCCGAGCCCGACGCTGTCGTCGATGTCGTCGGCACGCCGGTCGAGTCCCCGCTACCCGAACCAGTGTCCGAGCCGTCGTCACCGCACCCGGCGGCAACCAACACCAAACACCCCGCAAATCCCCACAGCCTCGGCATGGGCGGACCCTATCACCGCAGCCCCCTCGGCCTGAATATCAGGCGAGCGTCATCGGCCGCGCGAATCTGACCTCAGGAACCGGTCCAGACCTGGCCAGGGCTGCCCTCGGCGACGTAGCCGAGGTTGTTGATCGCGTTGTCCCGCTCGGCGGCGCTGATCGTATAGAAGTGGCGCCCCGCGGGGCTCCGCAGGCGATACAGCGGCGTGGAGCCGCAGCTCGACCCGGGCGACAGATAGCCCAGCGTTGCGGCGATCGACCCGGCGCCCTCGCACGTGTTGCTGGTGGTCAGGAACGTGTTGCCACCCCCGATGTCGCAGCGATACAGCGCCGATAGGCCGTCATGCTGCGCGGCGTACATCCACCAGTAGTCCTGGGACTCGAGGGTGCGGCCGGCCTGCGACGTCTCGGCCAACACGTTGGTGTAGTAGTGCCCGTTGGGGCCGATCGAGCGGTGCACGCCTTGGCGGCAGCCGCCGAGGTTGCCCTCGTCGCACGAGCCGTTGCAGTCGTCGTCGACCGCGTTGCAGGTTTCGGCCGGCAGCTCGCACACCACGTCACAGCCGTTGCACGACGTGACGCCCGTGCTTCCGCAGGACGTGGTGCACGCGGCTCCCGCGTCACATCCCGACTGGGCTTCGCAGCCGTTTCCGGGGTTGTCATCGCAGTCGAACCATCCGGGCTGACATCCGCCGACCGAGCAGTCCCCCGCCACGCAGGCCGAGTTTGCGTTGGGGACGACGCAGGTGATGCCGCAGTCGCCACAGTTGGCGGAGTCGGTCTGAAAGTCGACGCAGAGCACACCGCACGCGTCGAGGCCGGGCGGGCAGTCGATGTTGTTGCCGGTGGTGAAGCCGTCGGTGGGGTCGCCGGTGACCCCGCTGGGGTCGGTGCTCGACGCTTCGCTGTCCGACGTTTCGTCGTCGCCCGTGGGGTCGGCAATGCCCGAGGCACCCGACGCCGAGGACGACCCGTCGTCCGCACCCGGGTTGGCCGCGAACGGTGAGCCCGCACCGCCGCCGTCAGCACACGCCGACAGTGTCAACAGCACGCAGAATGTCCCCCAGCCCCGCATCACGCCAAAATGCCCGAGAGCGCGTCGGAGGTTTCGCCACCGTTCCACCCGAACGAAGGCGTGGGAAGGCCGAGGGCACGAAGCACGGTGACGTGGGCCATCGAGTAGTTGCCGCCTGGCTCGCGTACGTGCACGCCGCGGTTGAGGTTGCCGCACGCACCACCGGCGATGACGACCGGCATTTCGGCCACGCTGTGTTGCCACCCTTCGCCGTACTCGGACGTCCCGAGAATCGCCGCGCGATCCATCAACGAAACGCCGGCCGGATCCGTGACGGCCTGCATCGCGTCCATGAACGCCGAGAAACACTGCATCTGGTAGGTGGTGATCGCGTTGACGCGGTCCCAGTAGCCGTCGTGACAGGTCTTGTGCATGCCATCGGGCACGCCGAGGTTGGAGAACACGTGGGTGGTGGCGGGCGAGGTCAGCATGAAGCTGAACACGCGCGTGATGCCGCACCCAAGCGCCATCGCGAGCAGCTCGGCCATCGTCTGCGTCTTGACCATGAGGTCGGACGAGTCGGACGGCTGGGCTCCAGGCTCGCACGTGACGCCACTGAGCTCGAGTCGGCGTTGCACCTCGTTGATGTGATCGAGGTGGTCGTCGAGCCGCGCCTGATCGCGAGGCCCCAGCTTGGCACGCAGGTCGTGTGCGTCTTCGAGAACCGCGTCGAGCACGTTGGCTCGCCGCCCCAGCGCCTCGAAGTCGTCGGGAATGTCGAACAGCATGTTCCACAGCTGTTCGGGACTGGAGACCGGCAGGTTGAGCGAGTCGGGCCCGTTGTAGCTGATCGCGTTCCAGTGGCCGTAGTCGTGAAACCGGGCTTCGCTGACGCCGAGCACCAGCGAGCGGTAGGGCGCCGGATTCTTGCCGTAGAAGTTGGGGTGTTTGGCGACCACCTGGTCGATCGACGGGCGCAACGCGGTGAGCGTGTGCGAGGGGTGATCGAAGCCTTCGGTGCGAATGCGGTCTCCCGTGAGGGCGACCATGAACCCGCGCATGTGGCCGTCGGACTGTCCCGGGGGGGCAGGCGGCACTTCGGTGTGCGGCGTGAGTCCCGAGGCGATGCTCGGTTGGTGCGCGGCGATGTGCTGCACCAGCGGCGAAGGAGTGTAGCCCGCGCCCACGCCCGAAGGCGTCCAGACATCGGAACCACTGCCCTGCATGGCACCGTGGCCTCCATGCCACGGCGTACCGTTGGCCCAGAAGAACACACCGAAGATGGGTCCTTCCTCGGTGCCGTCGGCGAGCGCTCCGTGAGCGCCCATCATCGCCTCGAGCGGAGGCAACGCAAGCGACACGACACCACCGCCCACGGCGCCCTTGAGCACGGTGCGGCGGGACAAGAACTTGCGGGGCTTCATTCGCCTTCCTCCGTTTGCGCGGTCACGTAGCGGAAGCTGTCGTGGCGGACCAACTCGACGAGCAGCTCGGAGAATCGATGGCCACGCTCGTCGAAGCGGGCGGTGAGGTCCTCGAGCGCCGGCTCCTCGCCGTCGGTCTCCAGGCGCCCGTTGGTGTGTCGGAACAACTGTTTGACGACGCAGGGCGCAACGAATGGGTTGTCCGCCAACACGTCGGCCAACTCGCGCGCGTTGGAGAGCTGCACGCCATCGAGCTCACCCGACGCGTCCACGGGGAACCCGTTGTCGGTGGTGCGGAACGCTCCGGAGCTGTCGAAGTTTTCGAACAGGAACCCGGGCGGGTCGACGAACGCATGGCACGACGCGCACGCGGGGTCGACACGGTGCTGCTCGAGCCGCTCCCGCAAGGTGCCGCCCTCGCTGGGGTCGGGCACGTTGGTGTCGGCATCGTCGGGCGGCGCAGGCACCTCCATGCACAGCACGCGCTCGCGCAGATACTTGCCGCGCAACGTCGGTGATGTCTCGGTCTCGTGGGCGTTCATCGCCAAGAAGGCGCCGAGCGTCAGCATGCCGGCGCGTGGACCATCGGCGGGCAGATCGACGGGGGCGAACGAAATCTCCGAGGCGCCCTCGGGCGCGTCGATCCCGTAGAGCGCGGCCAGCTCGGTGTTGACGAACGTCTTGCGGGTGCTGAAGAGCTGCCGAATGTCGGCGTCTTGGCGATAGACCAAGTCCTCCACCAACAGCTCGACCTCGGTCCGCATGGACTGCGCCATGGTGGGCGTGAAGTCCGGGTAGAGCGCTTCATCGCGGTGCACACCGTCCAAGCGCGCGAGGTCGAAGTACTGGGCGAAGAACGACTGCACCGACAGGCGCGTACGCGCGTTCGCCATCATGCGGCGGGCTTGCTGCTCGAGCCCATCGGGATCCAACAGCGCGCCATCTTCGGCGGCCGCCATCAACTCCTCGTCGGGGATCGAATCCCACAGCAAGAACGACAAGCGCGAAGCGAGCTCGTACCCGGTGTAGCGCAGGCGCGTCGGGTCATCGGGGTCCTCTTCGCCCAGCTCGACCCGGTACAAGAAGTACGGCGACTGCAGCATGCCGGCCGTGGCCAGTCGCAGCCCTTCGTAGGGATCGCCATCGGCCAGCTCGGTACTGACGGCGGTCCAACGCATCAGCTCTTCGCCGCTGAGCGGCCGCCGAAACGCTCGGCGACCGAAGCTCGCCAAGAAGTCCTGGGCACACGCGTCGCCAGCCGCGGCGGGAACGCACCCGATCAACGCATCACGCCGCGCGGTGTCGGCCCAAACGGTTTGCGTGAGGGTCTCGGCCGCCTCTTCGTAGAGCTGGGTGCCGAGCTCGGACAAGGAGGTGCTGGCCGCCCCGATCGAGACAAACAAGTAGGGATTGGTGTCGGCCTCGAGCTCGACGTTCGGCAACGGCGCACCGAAAAGATCGGTCACGGTGTTGCGGTATTGCCGCTGCGTCAACCGAGGCAGAACCTGCTGGCCAGGCACGAACGGCCCAGACGGCTCGCCGGTATCCGTGCCATCACCCTCGGTTGGATCGTCGGTCTCGCCCGAGCCTTCCGTATCCGCCGAACCCGAAGAATCGCCCATCGCAGGCGGTCCATCGGTGCCTGAAGCTCCACCGTTGTCGGAGCCGCAGGCCACGAGAGCCAGCGCCGCTACCAACCAAGTCGTGCGCAGCATCGCCCAACCTCCACCACATGAGTCTACACGCGTTCGGTCACCGGGGTGAATGGCCGTTCCCCTTTGCCGCGCCTGTGCCCTGCGCTACGTTTGGCGGCACAGAAGGCCGAAAGATGCGCGTTTCAACGACTTCTACTCGTCTCCGCTGGCTCTCCCCTCTCCTGCTCGGTGCCGCCCTCATGGGACCCGCCACCGCATGGGCAGGCGACGTGAAGTTCGGCGCCGAGCCGCTCGCGGTCGACGACAAGGGCAACATCACCGCCGAGGGCAAGTCGGCCGCCACCGAGACCCTCAAGAGCGAGCCCGGCGAAGAGCTGTGGGTGTTCAACCTGTGGGCGAAGATCGACAAGGGGGGTCCGGGTCCCCTCTATGTCGAGTTCATCGGCAAGCTGCCCGACGGCAAGGAGTACGTCACCTACCGCCACGAGCACTCGTCGTACGACGGCGAAAAGTTCGTGTCGCTGAGCTTCGACCTCGAGGGCAACCTCGGCTTCAACAAGGGCCGCACCTACAAGGTCAAGGTGCTGCAGGGCAACACCAAGCCCGGCCGCCCCGACATCATTCTCGCGACCGGCAAGATCACGCTCGAGTACACCGAGCCCCCCGCCGAAGACGAGAGCGAAGACGAAGCCGACGACGAAGCCGCACAGGACGAGCTCGACACCCTGGCAGGTCCCGAAGACGGCTCCGGTGACACACCCGCCCCCGAAGGCCCGCCCCCGGTCGCCCCCGAAAAGAAGGGCTGCACCGTGGGAAGCACCGACCTTGGCCTGCCCGCCGTTGCCGCCTTATTCGCGCTCGGCTTCGTCCGGCGGCGTAACGACTGATGCGGTTTCACGAACGCACGCACGGGGTCTACTTCGACGACCTCGATGCTTTCGGCATCCTGCACAATGCCCGCTATCTGTTGCTCTTCGAGCACGCGATCGGGTCGTTCTGGAGTCACCTCGGTTGGGGCGGCCCGCTCAACTTCAACAGCAGCCCCGACCAGTACCATCTGGTCCGCGCCAACCACCTCGAATACGAGCGCCCGGTCGAAGGCACCGGTGACGTCCGCATTCGCGTTTGGGTGGCCAAGCTCGGCCGCTCCAGTCTCACCTTCGGCTTTCGCGTGATGCCACTCGACCAAGACCTCGACTTCGCCCGCGGCGAACGGGTCATCGTCCGCATCGACCCCGACAGCAAACGCCCCGTCCCCTGGAGCGACGACTTCCGCGACAAGGTCGCGCCCTACCGCGCCGACCTGCAAAAGGAAGAATGACCCCCGCTCGCGACCGCTGACCCACGGCCTGCGACCAACCGAGCCGCAACTCGCTGCACACGAGTTTGCGGCTCTCTACGTTGAACCGCATGACCCTCTTCGGCCGCCTCCATCGCCCACGCACCTCGTACCCGCTCGCCACCACCTGGGCTGCGGCGGCGCTGGGAATGATGAGTCTCCTGTTGGCCCGCGCCTCGCTGCGACTCTCGCCTTGACGCCGCCCCTCTGCGCTAGCTTCCCTGCAGGACGAGCACCGGACTTATCGAAACGGCGCGCCGGAGGTCCTACCCGCGAATACCGAAGTGCGTGAAGGAGACTCGCCAGTCGTGCTCACGGGTTCGCGGTGACCGCAACGTCGTCGGGGTGCGATAAGTGGAGAACGTGGTCGAAGGCGGCGCGAAGTGTCTCGCCCCACGTTCGGTCGCGGTAGGGAACGCCGTGTTCCTCGGCGACGCGTCGAACATCGGATGCGATGTCGCGGAGACGATTCGTGGGGAGCGAGGGGAAGAGGTGATGCTCGACTTGGCGATCGAGTCCACCGCAAAGCACCGACACGACCCAAGAGACGCGGAAGTCGTTCGCAGCCGCGATCTGCATTTCGTATCGCTCGCCCTTGCTCGTTGGTCGAGTGCCGGCAGGAAAGCTCTCAACGTCGGCCCCGACGTGACCGCAGTAAACCGTCGAGGCAGTGTACACGTCGCGCATGACCTCGGATAAGACGTTGCCGGCGAGGACTCGCAGAACGCGGGGCCCCGCCAGCAGGGGGAACAGCACGAGTTCCTTGAAGTAGTGGGGGCCGACCTTGCGCAACAATCGAGTCCATGCCTCTCGGCGCGCCGACGAGGACGTGTCTTCGGACGCACTCGCGTTGTCCGCGAAGTACAGCGCCGTGATGCCGGTCGAGTGCGCGGCCATGGCCAAGGTGAAGATGGGGAACGACACGAGCACCGAGGCGAGCTGCGAGCGGTGTTGGGCTCGATGTGGGGTTCGGTTCGTGAGGCGGGCTCGGCCGAACTCCATGTCGGGATCCTCCCCGACAACGTTCGTGAGCCCGTGGTGCCGGCCGTTGTGTGCCGCGATCCACGACGACTCGTCGATGGGGATGCCACGCCAGGCGAACGATGCCGACCGGAATTCGTCGGCGCCCTCGATGCGGTTGAATGCCCCGTGTAGGATCGTGTGCCCGATTTCGGCCATCTGGAGCTGCTTGTGAATCCACAGCAGCGACACGCCCCCAAGGAACGAGACAGGCCCAGGGCCGAACCAGAGCAGTCCTCGGCCCACGACCTCGCACGCGCTCGAGCATCGAGCGACGCGTCGGATGTGAGCGAGATCCGCCGCCCCGACCTTTGCTTTCTCCTTCCGATGAATCTCGTCGAGCGAGCGTGCGAGCGAACGCAGTCTCGTCTCGTCGTCGGGAAAGCTGAGCGCCGCAGCGGGTGTTGGTTCGGAAGGGCGGATGAACAGGTTTCTCAGCTGTCGGAGTCGCATGTCTGGCCGTCGACGACAGCCGGAGAGTGGAGACCATCGAGGAAGAGGGCGCGCGTTCGCGTCTGCGCAGAGCACTGTCAACGACCCCGGGTCCTCTCCGCGTGTCGAGCGCGTTTCGCGGGGATACCGCTGAGACGGACGAGGAGGACGAGCCTCCGGCACGGCTCGACCCTGCTCAGCCCGGCTTGAGCGTCAGCGGCATCGACACCTTCGAACGCCCGCCCTTTTTCACCGCAGTGAACCGCCACTCGCGGGCCTTTGAGGCAATGCAGTCCGCGACGACCGGATCTGCAAACCGGGATACCGATGCCGACACGACGACCCCCTTTTCGTCGACCTCCATCGTGAGCGTGAGTCGACCGCGAAGGCCGGGCCTGCGTTGGACGCCCTGAGCGTAGCAGCGCCGCAGCGCTCGTGAGTGGCGAACGACAACCCCCCGCACGGCGTCCCGCGCTCGAGGGCCACGGACGCTGCCGATGCCCGCGCGCACGATCACCGCCGGCGTTTCCTCGGTCTCCTCCATTCGCGGCTCGGGTTTGGTGGACACGAGGTCGTCCGCGGATCCGGGCCCCCCTCCCCGACCTTTGCCGACCAGGTCCAAGCCGGCGATCGACGACTTCGTGGGGTCCTTGTCCTTCATCGCCTGCCACATCGCGCGGTCATCGGTGTCGGGGGAGAACGCATTGGCGTAGGGCCCTTCGGTCAGCGGACGGGTGTCGACCATGGCGAGCACCCCGGCGCTACGCGCAGCGTCCACGGGCGACGTGCCGCGCTGCATCAGGGCACCTCCCGCCTTGACCCAACTCTTCGCAGGCGCGGCCTCGATGCCGACAGCACGGGTCGGGCGTTGGGGTTTGCGGGGTCCTCCCTCGGCGGGCACTCGCTCCGCGACAACCTTCGCGGGCTTCGGCGCGGGCGGTGCGGGTTTCGGTGTCGCAGCGACAGCAGGTTGCGGTGAGCGAAGCTCGGGCCGCGGACGAGCCTTCGGCGGCGTGCGTTTGGCGGGCTGGTGCGCGTAGCCGACAAAACGATTGTTCGCGACACGTCCGTCCATGCCCAGCTCCGCCGCCTCGGGGACCGAAAGATGCGCCAACACCAGCAGCGACCCGAGCACGACGAAGCTCCCCCCTGTAGTCGCCCAAAACGGAACATCGACCCGAAGCCCGGACGCACGAAACGTCGCCGCGGTCACCCGGGCCAGGTGAAACGTGAGCGCGCCATGCCGCACCCGACAGCGCGCCCCATCGGGAAGCACCGCCCTCCACGTCCCCGCCTCTCGCAGCGCCCAGCCGCGCCGTTGCCATGCGTCGACCGAAACGACGCGTCCCTCCGCCATGAAGGCCACCTCCATCGCATCGGTGAAACGCACCACCGCCGCGCCCCCTCGCCCCACCTGCGCGAGCTCGAACCCTTCGGGCGTGAGCAGGTCGACCGGCGGTGTCGCGAAACTCGCCCCGTGCCCCTCGCCGATCGTATAGCGCGACGGACTCCGGCCGGTTCGAGTCCCCAGCGCCCACATCCACGGCACGAGCCCTGCAATGCCAAAGCCGAGCAACGACCCCGGGCCGCCCGCAACCAACCCCACCAACACGAATACGCCACCGACAATCCAACACGATCGCTCGATGACGCGGGAACCCGGCCCCTGGAGGTGCTGCACGTCGAGCACCGACCCTTGGTAGGTCGCCACCACTTGCAGCCGGGTGTTGCGAGACGATTCGGACACGCTTTCCGCCACATCACCAAACGCCCCCCTTCGGGCGCCCAGGAAGGGCCCTCCTGGCCCTTAGTGCGGTCGACCGCGGAAAAGGTTCGTCCCGTGTGTGTCGTGCAGAAAACGACCGCCATCGGGACCTTTGTGGTGTCGTCGATCGTGCACCGCTCGCGACACGTCCCTCTGCATCGAATCTCGGACCAGGCCTCCTATCGCGCGGGCTTCTTCTCGAGCGGCTTCTTCTTGCCCGGCGCCTTGATGATCTTCAACAGCGTCCGGATGGAGTTCGTCGGGCTCGCACCGGGCCTACACGTGAGTTGCACATGTCACTTCGATGCAGGCCTGCCCCCATCGAGCGACATTCCACTGGAAGACGGCTTCCCACCTGAGATCGTCCCTCAGCCGCCAACGAACGCAGACCGGCTCTCGGTCCTCGGTACCACGGTCCCCGCACTCTTCGACCACCTCCCCGTCCACGGTCGCGATGCAGGCCTCCCGGAGCGTCTCCTCGCCGACGCGCTCCCCGAGGGGTGCGTCGTCGAGAAGCAGCGCTGAATTCCAATCGTCGTCGCCGAGGCTCGGCAGGCACGCGAGAGCGCGCCACCAGTCATCCGAACAACTCGAAACAACGTTGGCGACCCACTCGGGAAACGCCTCCGCCGCCTCGAGCGTGCGAAGAGGCGGCGCTGCATGTCGCCCTTCCACCGAACAACCGGGTGCAACCCCGAACGCCTCCTCGAACCAACTGCCGTCCGTCTCGTATCGAAGCGGCACCTCCGGATATCCATCGGGAACCCCCGCGACGGCGCTCACGAACACGCGCTGTCCGTCAATTCCGCTGCGCCGCTGCTTGTCGACCTCGACCGCTCGAAGCCGCTGTTCGAACACCTCGAGCGACAGCAGTGGGCCGTCGTTCACCGCGGCATCCCAGCACGCCGTCGAGACGGTACGACCGCGGAGAGGTTCGGTTGCCCCTTCGGGTCGCGAGCAGTCGTCCTCGTCGCCGATGAACACGATCGAGAGCCCAGCGTCGGGTCGCAGAAATCCATAGTTCGGGTCGTCGGGATCTGCAGCGCGCTCGAGTGCCCGCAGCGCCGCCATCATCGGCGACTCCGCCTCGCAACCGTGGAATCCCACCTGTCCCATGCAGACGATGTGCTGTACGGGGTCATCGACATTGTGCACCCCCTCGATCCGCTCGACCCACGGCACGGGTTCGATCGACCCACTGCAGCTCGCTCGGCACGCATCACGCGCATCGGTGGACGGCGCCTCGTGGGACGAGGGAGACACGAAGTCCTCGATCCGATCCAGGCAGCTCGTCCGGATGAATTCTCCGTCATCCCCTAACCCGCAGTCCGGTCCCGACACGTGGGTCGATACGACAGCGATCCGGTAGTCGAGCCACGTCTGCTCGTAGACCTCCCCAATCGCCCGCAGCCCCGAAGCCACCGCCTCGGCCTCTTCGACCATCGACGGCGAGTCGTCCACGACCAGCAACACATCGACCTTCGTCGGGGCCGGACTGCACACTGCGCCCGCCACCCAATCCGTCGTCCGCACCAGCTCCACTTCGACCAGAGGATGTTCGTTGCAGCCGACGAGGGCCGCGGCGGCAAGAGTCCACGCAAGACGATTCACACCACCCGCCGCTGCAACCAGAGCGCCACCCTCGAGAGGCAGCAATTCCAGCGGAATACCGAGTGGAGACCGACAGCACAGTTGGCAGCGGCTTCTCGGATCGCCAACCCCGGCGGAACTCCCCAACGCGGCGCGGCGGCTCGGCGTAGCCTTCGATGATTCGCATCGAGACCACGGCACGAGCCGACCGTCCGTGCGTTCAGCCGGCGTTGAGCACGAACGGGTACGTCACCATCACCGTCGAGCCGCCCTTTGGCGCCGGGAACTTCCAACGTTTCACGGCCTTTGCGATGCAGTTCCCCACGTTCTTGTCCTTGAGCGTGGTGCTCGAAACGACCGCGAGGGGGACCTTTCCGGTGCCGCCGATCGTGAACTGAATCGCGACACGTCCCTTCAGCATCGGGTCTCGGACGAGGCCTTGGTTGTAGCAGTGCGTCACTTGGTTGATGTGCGAACGAACGACCCGGCGAATGATGTCCTTGTCGAGTGCGCCGCGAATGGTCGCCTTGCCGATGCGGGGGCGAGGTTTGCCGGGCTTGCGCTTCTTGAAGCCCGCGCCCTTGCCGTGCGCGTAGCCGACTCCCGAGCAGTCTCCGTCCGAGCACGAACCGCTACTTCCGATCAGCCCCACGTTGCTCAAGCCGATCATGCCGTCGGCAGGACCGCCTCCGCCCCGGCCCGTGCCCACCAGGCCGAGCCCGCCAGCGCCGGAGCTCTCTCCGATGTCGGTTCCGGTCAGGTTGCCCCAGACGTCCGAGTCGTCTTGGCCCACCGCAAACGCACCGCCGGTTGGGCTGGCCAAGAAGTGGCCGCTGTCCTGCTGGATCATGCCGAGAATGCCCTGCTGCCGCGCGTCGACGTCGGGGGAGAAGTTGCGCGCCATCATCACGGCCGCGTCCTTTGGCCCCTTCATGGCGAAGCGCCGGTTCTCCGAGATCTTGGAGTCGGGCTTGCCCATCTTGCCCTCGGTGCCTGGCCCTCGCTTGCCCGGCTTGCCCGGCTCGCTCTTCACCTTGCCGTCCTCCAGGGGCTGCTCGTCCTCTTCCTCGGGTTCCTCGTCCTCGAGATCGGGCTGGTTGATGTAGCCGACGAAGCGGTTGCTCGACTGCGCGTCGTCGAGCGAGAAGTCGCCGGCGGGCGGCAGCGCGAGTTGAGCCAGGCCCAGCAGCGTGCCCAGGCCGATGAGCGAGGCCGCGTTGTACATCCAGAACGACTTGTCCGCGTCCCCGCGTCCCGCCACGACCTTGCCGGGTTTCACCCCGTTGACGTGAAACGTGACGTCTTCGTGTTTGATGCGGCAGCGCGCGCCCGTGGGCAGCGGGAATGCGAACGCCGATCCGTTGGCCACCGCTTGGCCCGACGTCACCAGCTCGCGCAGGCTGTAGCACTGGCCTTCGACCGTGACCTGCCCTTCCATGCCCGGGGCAAACTGCACGCAGGTCTCCCCGCCCGCGTTGGCGGCCACCAACGGAAACTCGGCCGGCGTGGGCAAGCTCGACGTTGCGGTTGCGAACGACGTGTCGTCGCCCTCGCCGATCGTGTAGCGAGACTGGTCACGGTCGCGCAGCCGCACCATGCCGATGCCCAGTGGGATCAAGCCGGCCATGCCGAGGACGACCCCCAGCCCCGCCCACGCCGATCCTGGCGCGGACGGAGCGGGGCGCCCGACTTGTGCGGCCTCGGCTTTGGCTACGTCGTAGGCCCTCCAAGCCTCGGCCTGCAGCATCGTTTGCGACGCGAAGTATCCCGCCCCGCCCAGCAGCAAAGCGCCACCCAATGCGAGCCAGCCGTAGGCGCTACGACGGTTTGCCGTTTTGCCCACGTGCTGCACATCGAGCACCGTATTGCCGTAGACCGCCATGACTTCGGCCACGTCGGGCTCGTCCACCTTTTCGAACGCTTCGGCCGAGGGCAACGCCGAAGGGCGATGCACAACCTTGGGCGGCGCCGCGACACGCACCTGGAACGGTCCGAACGACAGCGCGTCACCAAGCTGCACCGACGCGCTCTTTTCGACACGTTGTCCGTTGATCGACGAGCCGGTCGAGCTTCCGAGATCGACCAGGCGCAAATGGTCTCCCTGCACCTCCAGCACCGCGTGCATGCGGGCAACGCTCTCGTCGTCGATGCGAAGGTGTGAGGACGGCAGGCGACCGATCTTGATCACGGTTTGGTTCAGCGTCGTGGCATCGACGAGCTGGTCGTCGCGCCACACCTCGAAGCGGATGGCTCGGGACATGGGTCTTCCTTTGGCCGCATCGGGTCCCGGCCCTCGGGGTGGACGGTCCTCGGGCACCTCGCAGCATGCGAAGTCTCGAGTGACGGTCCCGCCGAGCGGGCGGTCTCATGCGGTCTCGTAGGGTATTGACAGCACGTCTACGCGAAGGTTCCCGGTTCTTCGATTTCTTTCCGCCGGGCCGCGCATCTATACTCCGGGCGTTTTGGAGGAACCCCGATTCAGAACCCGGTGGGGGCTCATCCTCAGTGTCCTCGGCATCGCCGTCGGCACCGGGAACATTTGGCGGTTTCCCCGAATCGCCGCCCAAAACGGAGGCGACGAGGGAGCCGGGGCCTTCCTGGTGGCCTGGCTGGTCTTTCTCTTCGTGTGGAGCGTGCCGCTGATCGTGGCCGAGTACGCCCTGGGCCGCGCCGCTCGCAAAGGGGTGATCGGCACCTTCGTGTTTCACGGCGGCCGGCGTCGAGCCTGGATGGGGGGCTTCGTGGCCCTCACTGCCACCGCGATCATGTTCTATTACTCGGTCGTCGCGGGCTGGTGTGTGCACTACCTGGGCACATCCCTGCTGCACGATCTCCCCACCACCACCGCGGCATCGACCGAGGTGTGGGAGGGGTTTCAGGACAGCGGGCTTCCGGTTTTGTTTCACGGACTCGCCATGCTGGTGAGCGTCGCCGTCGTGCGCCGTGGCGTGACCTCGATCGAGCAGCTCAACCGCTTTCTGGTCCCCACCCTGCTGGGCGTCGTGCTGATCAGCATGCTGCGCACCCTGATGCTGCCGGGGTCGTTCGAAGGCATCGCTTACCTCTTCACCCCGGATTGGAGCCAGCTGACCAACGCCAACGTCTGGCTCGAGGCCCTCACGCAAAACGCGTGGGATACGGGGGCCGGCTGGGGACTCATTCTCAGCTACGCGGCGTACATGAGCGCACGCCACAGCGTCGTGAAGAACGCGCTCATCACGGGCATCGCCAACAACGTGGTGTCGCTGATCGCCGCCGTCACGATCTTCGGCACCGTGTTCTCGGTGCTCGGGGCCGAGATGAGCCGCCCCGAGGTGCTCGCGGTCATGAAGGACAGCGGCCCCGCCTCGACCGGGCTCACCTTCATCTGGATGCCCCAGCTGTTCGCCCGCATGGCGCTGGGCAAGCCGCTGTCGATCCTCTTCTTTCTCGGGCTCACCTTTGCCGCGATCTCCTCGCTGCTGTCGATGGTCGAACTCGCCGCGCGCACGCTGGTGGACCACGGTCTCGAACGCAAGCGCGCCGTCACCATCACCGGGTTGGTCGGCTTTCTGCTGGGCCTCCCCTCGGCGCTCGACCTCGAGGTGCTGGGCAACCAGGACTTCGTGTGGGGCGTGGCGCTGATGATCTCCGGGCTGTTCGTCGCCGTGTTGGCCAAGGACGCGGGGCTCGAGACCGTCCGCAACCGCCTCGCCAACCGCGAAGATGAATGGGACCCGGGCAAGGTCTGGGTCACGATCTTGCGGGTCGTCGTGCCAACCTTGGCCGTCGTCCTGCTCGGGTGGTGGCTGTATCTGTCGGCCACCGCCTATGCGCCCGACACCTGGTGGAACCCGCTCGACACCTACTCGGTCGCGACGTGCCTCATGCAGTGGGGCGTAGCGATCGGGGTGTTGCTCGCGCTCGGCCGCTGGCTTTCGGCGCCGTTCGAGGCCGACAGCGAGGACGCGTGATCGCAGCGCTCGCGCTCGGCCTGGCGCTCGCCGAGGACCCGTTCACCCTAGAGTGGACCGCCCCGCCCGAATGTCCGACCGGTGAGGACGTCTCGGACCGCATCGCCGCCGCGCTCGGACCCGTCGAGGGGGCAACGCTGCACGCCACCGCCGAGATCCGCGAAGACCCCGCGGGGGCGTTCAGCCTGTCCCTGACGCTCGGCCGTGAGGGGGAGCCCGGAGGCACTCGGACCCTCGAGGGGCCCACCTGCGCCGCGGTCAGCGACGCCGCCGTGCTCATCGTCGCCATCGCCATCGACCCCAACGCCGCGGAGGCGCTCGCGACGGATCCAGAGCCGGAGCCGGAGCCAGAGCCGGAGCCAGAGCCGGAGCCAGAGCCAGAGCCCGCTGCGGTTCCCGAACCCGAGCCCACTCCCGAGCCAGAGCCAGAGCCCGAATCCGAACCCGCGCCCGACCCAGACCCCACGGACCCCCCCACCCCTCCACTGCGTCTAGGCTTCGACGCCGCCCTCGGAGGAGGCCTGGCGTTCGGCACCCTGCCCAGTGGAGCCGGAGGTGCCCTCGGCCTGCACGTCGCCGCCCATCGCCGCCGCTGGAGGATCGAGTTGGGCGGCACCTACGAGACCCCCCGCGAAACCGCGGCGTCGCAAAGCCCCGGTGTGCGCGGGCGGTTTCAGCTGTGGTCGGTGGACGTGCGCGGGTGCCCGGTGCTGGGCGCCGACGCCGTCACGGTGCCGCTGTGTCTGGGGCTCCGCGGAGGCCTCATGCATGGTCGAGCCCGCGGCGAGGTGCAGCCCAACGACGCCGCCGGACCCTGGCTCGCGGCATCGGTTGCACCGACCGTGTTGTGGCGACCCGCCGGGGTCTTCAGTGGCCGCTTCGTGGTCGGGGCCCGCGCAGAAGGCTCGATCTCACTCACCCGCCCCGGCTTCGAAACCACAGGCAGCTTCGTCGGCGAGGCGGGCCTGTTCGGCGTGCAAGTCGGGGCCTTGCTCGGTTTCGCGCTTCGATAACCGAAGTATTCTCGGGCACTTCGAGGTTTTTCGAGCAGCGCGGTAGGCTGTGGTCACGACGGTGGGCAATGGCGGACAACAACCCTCCGTGACGGCCCGTGCGCCCAGCGCTCCCAGCGGCATCACAGGGAAGGGAACCTCGAGTGCGCTCGACCTCGCGACGATCTACGACGACCACGCCGACTTCGTGTGGCGCGTCGCCAAGCGCCTGGGTGTTCCCGAGGGCGCGCTCGAGGACGTCATGCACGACGTGTTCGTCATCGTGCACCGCCGGTTGGACGACTACGACGGACGTGCGGCGCTCACCTCGTGGCTGTACGGCATCACCCGAGGCGTCGCGAGCAACTATCGCCGCGGTCGCGCCCGAGAAGCGCGGCGCATCGAACACGCCCAGCCCAAGCCGCAGACCCTGCCTCCCACCGACGACGCCGCCCGACGCCGCGAAGCCGCCGCGTTCGTCCGCGCGTTTCTCGAGACGCTCGACCCGGACAAGCGAGAGGTCTTCACCATGGTCGACCTGGAGGGGCTCTCGGTGAAAGAGGTCGCCGCGCTGCTGCGCATCAACGTCAACACGGCGCATGCCCGCCTGCGTGCCGCCCGACTCGCGTTCAAGCGAGCGTCGGCGGAGTTCAGGTGCGAACGCCCCGCGAGTGAGAGCGCATGAGCGAGCGACACGAACTGCCCGACCTCGACGAGGACGAGCTCGCGCTCCTGGCTGCGTTTCGGGTCGAGGAGCGCCCGAGCGACGCCGCCCGTGACCGGGTCCGCACGCGCCTGCTCGAGGAGGCAGCACCCGCCGGCACGGTCGTGACCGGTCCTTGGTTGCGCTGGGGTGCGGTCGCCGTGGTGGCAGCCGCCGCGGTCGCCCTGCTCACGCTCGACTGGGGAGGCACCGACGTCACCGCGGCACAGGGCCCGGCCCCGCACCAGGCGGTCGACCAACGCGAAGCGGAGTCGAACGCGACGTCCGTGACCCGCAGCGAACGTCCTGCGCGGCGCCCAAGCCCGGCGCTGCGCACCGCACCACCGGTCCCCAACACGACCGACCCCGCCAGCCCGGTGGACCAGCCCGCCGCGCCCATCGAGGCGGTCGCGCCCACGCCACGCAAACGCGGGCGCCGCAAAGCCTCCGCACCCCAGCCCACGGTCGAGCCCGCAGCGGCCCCCGCCGAGTCGTCGCTCGCCGCCGAGACGAAGTTGCTCGATCGTGCGCGTAAGGCCGTGGCCGCCGACCGAGCCCAGGAGGCGCTGCGGCTGCTCCGCGAGGCCGAAGAACGTTTCCCCGACGGCGTGTTGCGCCAAGAACGTGCGGCACTTCGCGTCGTCGCGCTGTGCAGCGCGGGCAAACACGATCAGGGGCGGAGCGCCGCCGCAGCCTTCTTGCGCGCGCACCCGCGGTCGGCCCTTCGTGGCCGTGTCGAGAGCGCTTGTCCGGAGCGTTGATTTTTTTTCGTCCGTCGATCACGACGGGCTGTCCGAGCGGACCACTACAGGTTGCCAACTCGCTGGCAACCAACCTGACCTGAGTGAAAACGATGAACATGCGATGGATGATGACCGCCTGCCTTTCCCTCTTCGCCGCGACCGCGTGCGACTTGGACGACAAGAACATCGGCGACGAAACGATGGGCGCCGACACCTCGGACGACAGCGGCTCCCCGGGCGACGACTGCGAACCCGGCGACATGGTGCCGGCCGCAGATGGCTGCAACACCTGCACGTGTCAGGACGACGGCACGCTCGCGTGCACCGAGATCGCCTGTGACCCCGACCCCGACCCGGGCGAGTGTGAGCCCGGCACTTCGGTGCCCGCCGACGACGGCTGCAACACCTGCGAATGCCTCGACGACGGCACCATCGGGGGCTGCACCGAAATCGACTGCGACCCCGACCCGGGCGAGTGCGAGCCCGGCACCACGGTGCCCGCCGACGACGGCTGCAACACCTGCGAATGCCTCGACGACGGCACCATCGGCGGCTGCACCGAAATCGCCTGCGACCCGCCCGACACCGACCCCTTCGACGGGCCCGAGCTGTCCTCGTGCGAACCCGAGACGCCGTTCGACAGCCTCGTGATCAACGGTGTGAGCATCGATGGAGACACCATGACCGTCGACGTCGCCTACAGCGGCTGCGGCCCAGGCCACCCGCTCGGTGGATGCTGGGATGGCGCGTTCCTGGAGAGCTTCCCGGTCCAGGTCAACATCGACGTCGCCCACGACGACCTGATGGAAGCCTGCGATGCGTTCCCGTCCGACTCCTTCGAGCTCGACCTGACGCCGCTTCGCGAGTCGTACCAGGCGGGCTACGAAGAGACCGGCACCATCATGATCAACCTCGACGGTTGGGACGAAGACATCGAGTTCTCGTTCTGAGACCGCTCCGCGAGTCGGCCCCCGGGGTTTTCCACGGGGGCCTTTCCGTGGCGGGGTTCGTGTAGAGTCGGACGATGATCGGCGACGAACCGCGGGTGGTGGGGCCCGGATGGCATGCGAAGGTGTTTGCCATGGTCCGCAAAGTGCCCCCGGGGCACGTCGCCACCTACGGACAGATCGCGGCAGCGCTGGGGTCGCCCCGAGTGGCCCGACAGGTGGGGTTTGCGTTGGCGGGCGCATGGCGGGTCGAGCATGACGACCCGGTGCCGTGGCACCGCATCATCAACGCCAAGGGGGCCATCTCCACCCGTGGCGATGCGGACCCCGAGCACGATCAACGTGCGCTGCTCGAGCGAGAGGGCGTCGAGTTTCGGGTCAACGGCACCGTGGACTTGAAGCGGTTTCGCTGGCACTTCCCCGAGTAGGCGCTCAGTCACGGGGGCACGCGACCGAGACGCCCAGGGTGGAGACCGGGACGTCGAGGTCGAGCACCCCGCCATCGGCAGTGCCCACGAGGCGTACCGCGTCCAGACGGTGCTCTCGACCGCGAGGTCCATCCCGCAGATCGAATCGCGGGATGTCGATGTCGGAGAGCGTGGCACCGACATCGAGGGTTCCCAGTGGGCGTCGCTGCACCGTGCCGCCGGGTTTGCCGTAGCACCCTTCGTAGTAGGCGATGAGCGTCGCGTCCCCCAGCGAAACATCGAAGGGGTTGGTGGCCGACACGTGAACCTCGTCGCCGACCACCTTGGCCGCGAGAGGTTCGATGGCCTCGACCGACTCGACCTGCACGGTGCCGACCGAGGGCTCGTCGCCGCGGCGGTGCCGAATCCCGTGGGGCCACTGCTCCCAATCGGAGCGCATCTGCATCATCGGGCACATCGCTGTGGTCTCGGGGGGCGACTCGCCGCCATGGGTGGTCGCGCGAGCCTCGACCACCGCCCCCTCGATCCGCACGACCTTGCCCTCGAGCGACGCCAGCGTGTTCTGCGTAGGGCCGTCGTGGACCAACGGAACGAACCCGACCGCCCAGTAGCGGTCGAGCCAGGACTCCTTGCCCTCGGCGTCGCACACCTTGCGACCGCCCTCGTGCACCACACCGACCACGGTCGTGCGCTCGGCATCGGCGGGGAGTGTGGAGGACTGTCCCTCGGCTTCGGTCGGCTTCGCGGGGGGCGACTCGACCGACGTGCATGCGCAGACCAGGAATGCCAGCAGGAGCGGTCGCCTCACTGTTCCAGCGTAGCAGCCAGCGACTCCCAGGCCTGTGCCAAACCGTGCCCGCGCAGCAGCATGCTCAAGGTTGCCAGCGGGACGGCGTTCTCGCTCGGCGCGAGGGGAACCTCGGCCATCGCCCGGGCGATCCACAGCCGCGCACAGAGGGTGCGCAGCACCGCGGCAGCGGGCATGTCTTCGAAGCCCTGATACCCCCACAAGACCGCACGAACGAGCCGCGACTCGATCGGGTCGGCGTTTTGAAGCGGCTCGACGACCATCGCCCGAAGGCCGGGCTCGGCGAGCAGGTGCAACGTCCCCACCAGCCACCGCAGCGATCCCAACACCCAATCGTCCGCGGGCACGTAGGTGGCGCGGCGCCGCATCAGGTCCTTGGCACGGGTCGCCAACGCCTCGACGTAGGGCCCGACGTCGACGGGCTGAGACTCGGACCATGCGTCCGCAGCACGCCAACACACCTCGGCGGGGTCCGGCGAAACGGCGACCGACGCTCCGAGTTCGGCCAACCGCGCACGCAGCCAGGCTCGCGACTCGTGCCGCCCCGGAGTGATGGCAATCGGGTCGGGCAAGACGTCGATGACGGTGAGCGGGGGCAAGTCGGCACCCCGGCTCCAGCCCGGAGCCAACGGCTCGCCTCTCCCCGGCTCGACGGGGCGCAAGACACACGCGCACTCGGGCACCACCGACACCCGAACCTCGACCCCATCCGCACACGCCATCAGCGGAAACGAAGCGCACGCGCGAGGCTTGCCCTCGAGCCCTACGCGGCGATGAATCTCGCAGAGGCCGTCGTCGCCCAAGAAGCCGCATCCCCCATCGACGCAGACCGGAACGGCCAATGGCGTGGGCGCGCTTCCGCGATCCGGCGTGAACCAACGCGTCGACGGCAATCCTGCGACGGTGCGACCTTCGAGTGCAGCGCGGGCTCGGTCGCGGTCGCCGGGCGTGAGCAACACGGAACCGTACGAACGACAGCACCCGCCGGCTCCGTCGCACTCGAAGCGGTAGTCCGGCAGCGGGGCGACCGGAAGCGCCTCGACCTCGGCTGCACGAACGCGGATCGAGACGGTGTCCGGCGCATGCACGGGCGCTCCTTCGAGCAGCAGGTCACGCTCCGCTAGCGCTTGCAGCAGGGTTTGCACGGCGTCCTCGGTGGTCGGCGCGCCAATGCGGGTCGCGGCCGCGACGATGCCTCCGACGTCACGCGTGCCGTCGGCACACGACAGCACCGCCCACGTCTCGGGCTGAAGCTCGAGGTTCTCGCGACGGGCTTCGTCGTGCAGGACGACGAACTCGCGCCCATCCACGATGTGTCGCCGCGCCAGGACGTGATCGGCCAGGCGCGGTCGAGCTGGAACGCGGGCGCCGGATTCAGCGACCAAAGCGGGACAGGACTCCAGCGCCGAAGGCGGTGCCACGAGGCTTGCGATCTTGCTCGTCCACCTCGTCTCGCTTCGGCGGCACACCGCGGGGTCGCTTGCGCTGCTTGGCCTTGTCGGCCTTTGCGGCCTTGTTGATCTTGTTCGCGCCCGTGACCCGCCGTCGTCGGCCAGTCTTGTTGGTGGCGCGTTTGATCTGCTCCTTGCGGGCCTCGAACAGCTCGGGCGCTTCCCCTTCGAACGGAGCCGCGGGCTGCAGCGCGTCGACGGCCATCGTGTGATTCGCCGTCTCGGTGTAAGGCGCGGGTGCCTGCAACGCATCCACGACCATCGTGTGCTGCGGGGCCGCAGAGGGCTTCGCGTCCTCTTTGGGAGTCGTCTTCGGAGCGGGCTTCGGCTTGGATTCGGCCTTGGCCGGCGGCTCGGACTTCGGCGCACGCACCGGGGGTTTCGCGGGAGTCTCCTGTTTCGCGGCCGCTTCCTTCTTGGTGGTGGCGTCCGCGGGGCTCACCGCCGTGGGCGTGTCCTCGTCGGCGCGCACCGGGGGCATGTGCACCGTCGCGGGTCGTCCTTCGTTGGCGTAGCTGGGCGTGGGCACGGGCGGCAGCGTCTTCTCGCCCGCCTCCTTGGCCTTGAGCGCCGCCTCTCGAAGCAGCTTGGGCTGCGGCATTTCGCGCTTGGGCTCCCGCAGACGCACCTTGGGCATGCGCTTGGGCGGAATGGCTTCGAACGCGCTCGTGCGCTCGACCCGGGGCACGGGCTTGCGCGCGGGTCGGGGATTCTTGGCGTAGTCGGCCACGACCACCTTGGCGCGGGGGTTGGTCGCTTCTTCCTCGACGTCCTCGATGAGGGCTGCGCGCACCACTTCGTGCGCGGTGGTCAGCTTGCGTCCGCGCCGTTCGGCGGGCTTGGACGTGGGCGCGTCCCACTGTGTGGCGCGGCGGCGCGGAAGCTTGCCGCCCAACGTCGACGACTCGGCCAACACGCTGTCGACCAGGTTCTCGACGTCGGCGTCGGGCTTGGTCACCGCCTCGGCACTGCGCGCGAAGTCGGCCAGCTCCGGGTGGCCGGGGTAGCGGCGCTGCAAAATCGACAGCAGGTCGTACGCCTCGTCGAGCTGGCCCTGCTTGAGAAAGAACTTCACCTCGGTGAGGTCGCCCGCCAAGTTTGGCCAGCCACCGGGAGGCGCGGCGACCTCGGCCACACGCGCCCGAATCTCGGTGTGCTCCATCGGCGCAGCGCAGTAGCCACAGTAGAGGAACCCGGCGGGGTTGTTTCGCCGACAGCTGTTGCAGCGTCGGAGTTCGACGCGATGCAATGCGCTGAGTTGGGTTCCGCAGGTTGGGCAGTTCTCGTCGTGCTGCGTCATGGGGACCTCGCTGCGGTGTACGACAATGGACCACCCCTCGCGGGATGACAAGATCACAAATGCCTCGAGCCGAGCATTCGTGAAATTCGGCGCCCTGCGGCGCTACGCTTCGAGTGTGGCCGTTCCGTTCGTGCTCGACACCGCGCGTCTCCACCTGCGTCGCATCGACGACGGCCACCTCGACGACTTGGTCGATCTCGACAGCGACCCCGCCGTGATGCGGTTCATCAACGGGGGAACACCGACGCCGCGGCAGGTCTATGAGGACACGCTGCTCGAGCGCATGAAAGCGTTCGCCGATCATCCGTTTGGCTACGCGGCGGCCTACGAGGCCGAGCGCTTCGTCGGATGGTTTCACCTGCGGCCCTCCGTTGCCGACGAGACGGTGCTCGAACTCGGGTACCGGCTTCGCCGCGATGCGTGGGGGCGCGGGCTTGCGACGGAGGGCAGCCGCGCGTTGGTCCGCTATGCGTTCGAGACTCTGGACCGCGACTGCGTCGATGCGGTGGCGTTGCCCGAGAACGAGGCGAGCATCGGCGTGATGAAGAAGTGCGGCATGCAGTACGCGGGCCGCCTCGTCCATCCGCGCGGCGGGATGGAGGTGGTTCGCTACCTCGTCAAGCGCGACGTGGACCAAGGGACAGGTTCCTGACCCACGCGTTTCGGCATGTCCTCGATCGCGGACACCCGAACTCGATCCGGCGCAGCATCGACGCCGCTTTGCTTGCACCAGCCCGCGAGACCGGAAGACACTGCGCCCCGTGGAACCGGGGAAGGCGTTCTCGGTCGGCAGTGCACAGGTCATCGTCGATTCGGCTGGGGAAGAAACGTGGACCGTCGCAGACGATGCGACCAAGCAGTGGCTGCTCTGGCTCGGCTCGCTGAACATCGGAGGGTTTCGCGAGAAGACACCCGTCTCCGCGGGTCATCACAGCATCGTGCGAACGCTCGGGCCTCGGTTGTCGGAGTCGCTGCCGACCGAACCCGTCGCGTGGCGCCGAGCCTGCGAGCTGGTCCGTGTGCTCGCCAAGGGCCTCGCCGCGTGTGTCGAACGCAAGGTCCGCGCCGGACCCATCGAACCCGAGACGCTGGCCTGGTCGGGGCCGAGTGAACACGCCTCGCTCGTGATCGCCGACAGCGGGGCGGTACTTCGTCTCGTCAACGCGCAACACCGCTGGCCCACCACCCCCGGGCTGTGGCGCCCCTTCGATTCGCCGCCGTCCAAGCCTTCGATCACCGCCGATTGCTACGCGCTCGGACGACTGCTGTACCGGCTGCTCACCGCCGAAGAACCGTTTGCCAAGCCGATGGCACGGCGCAAGGAAGACGAGCCGTCGCCCATGGCGCCCGCTACCGCCGAGGCACTGCCACCGGGTCTGCAGACGTTCGTCTTGGCGATGATCTCCAACCGACCGCGGGAACGCCCGCAGTCGTTGGGCGAGATCATCGACAAGCTCGAGAGTTTCTCGTCCCTTCCCGAGGTGTCGAGGACGGTGTTCTCGACGGGCGAGGAAGAGGAGGAATACACCGAGTCGGTCCTTCGCCGGGACCAGGTCGCACGCATGATGCCGCACGTGCAGCCGGCCGCTCCCCAGGTGGCCCCTGCTCCCCCGCGACCAACACACGAACCCGAAGCGCCCAGGAAACGAAAGCGCGGGGCATGGCTGGGCAGCGCGCTGATGGTCGCCGTACTGGCCCCCGCCGCATGGTTCGGCAGCGGCATGCTCGAACAGTCCGCAACCGCCGGTGGCACGCTTCGACCCACCCGAGCGCTGGTGGCCGACCGCACGCGGCCTTCGGACTGCGGCTCGTGTCACGCCCGACAAACGCTCGAATGGCGACGTTCGATCATGGGGCAGTCGGCACGCAGCCCGTTGTTTCAGTCGCTCGAAATGCTGATCGAGGAGCAGGTCGGGCGCAGCGACCAGTGCCCCCAAGGCGCGGGCGCACTCCGCTTTGCCGACGTCGATACCGCGTGCCGGGTCGGCGGCAACGGGCGCTCGATCACTGGCGCGGGCGGTGAGGGTTGGTGCATCAACTGCCACAGCCCGCTGACCAACCTCGGCGATCAAGTACCCGCCTGGGACGCCACCACCAAGGACTCCAAGCGCCGCCGACCGCTGGCCAGCATGCTCAGCGACAGCCAGCTCGAAGGCATCGACTGCGCCTTCTGTCACCAAGTCCAGCGCGGCGCGACCGGAGAGGACCTCAAAGCCGGCAACTACGTGGGCAACGATGGCTGGCGCTCGTTCCTCGCCGACCGCACCTTTTCGATGCGCCCCGAGGCCCCCGACCACGGCATCGCCAACTCGGGGTATGTGCTCGATGCCGACGTGTTCCTCGGGCAGACGGGAGACCACGGCATGCCGCACGCCGAAACCCCCGACGACGTTCGCGAGTATCGCAAGAGCAGCGAGTTCTGCGGTTCGTGCCACGACGTGCGCCTGTTCGGCACCGACTCGATCGGAGTCGAGCGCGGCGAGCACTTCAAGCGGCTGCGCAATGCCTACTCCGAATGGAAGGTCTGGGCCGACGCGCGCCGCGAGGCGAAAGAGCCGGTGCACAGCTGCCAGGACTGCCACATGTCGCTGTTCCCCGGGGTTTGCGAACCCGGAGCCGGCAACGGCGACGCCAAAGACGGCGACGCGGCCCTGCTTCGCGCGTGCCCAGACGACATGCATTTCTCCGCTCGCGCGCCGGGCACGTTTCCCCAAGGGCCCGTGGCCAACCGCTCGGGTTCGAGCGAGATCGTCTCGCACTACTTCTCCAGCGTCGACGTGCCGCTCACCCCCGCGTTCCCCGACGACTTCCTCGAAGAGAAGGCCGTCGACATCTCGGGCACCCCGCTCGGGCTCGAGGCACGCCGAGACCTGCTGCTCGGCACCGCGTTTCGTTTCGAGCTCGAGCCGGCCAAACGCCGGGCCAAAGAGCTCGAGATCCCGCTGGTGCTCGAGAACGTGGGGGCCGGTCACCGCATCCCGGCTGGGTTCTCGCAAGAGCGCGAGATCTGGGTGCACCTGCGCGTCACCGATGCCAAAGGCAAGCTGGTCTACGAGGTCGGCAAGGTCGAACGCGGTGACGAGGACCTGCACGACAAGGTGTTCGACGAAGTCACCACCAGTGACGACAACACCGATGACGCTGGCCAACCGCTGGGGCTGTTCGGCGCCAACGTGAGCGACGGGCCGGATGTGCCCAAGTGGGATCCCGACCCGGCGCTGGGCGGCACCGAGTTTCGCGGGTTGGGGCTGATCAACCTGCAAAACGGCTTCCTGCGCTGCGTCAGTTGCCGCGGCCGCATCGACAGCGATGGGCACTGCAAGCCGGGCCTGTTTCAGAACGGGCACCGTGCCGACCGCTACGAGGACGGCGACTACGACATCGACACGGGCGAGTGTCGCTCCAACCTCGAGGGGCACCACAAGTTCCTCGAGATCTTCTTCCCGGTCGGCGCCTTGGATGCCGACCGCGGCGTGGTCCGGGGGCCCGACGCGATCATCGACACCCGATCGATCGCCCCCGACGTGCCCGTGCGTTACACGTTCGTGCTTCCGGTCGACGGTGGCTTCGAAGGCCCGTTCGAGGTCGAGGCCCGCCTGCTGTTCCGCGGTTTCCCGCCGTTCTTGCTCAAGGCCTTCGCCGAATACGAAGCCCACATGGATGCCCAGGGCGAACGCCCGGATGGGCCGCTGCTGACCAAGGATGTCCTCGAACGCCTCGAGGTCGTCGAACTCAACCGCGCGTCGAGGACCATCGAGTGAACGAACATCCCTTCGATCCCCGCGTCCTCAAGGCGCCGCTGCTCGCTCAGCTCACCGACTCGGCCAAGGAGCGCATTCAACGGGCCGGGAAGATGATTCATGCCGCCAACGGCGAGCTGCTCTACGACATCGGAGCGCCGAGCGACGACGTCGGGCTCATCATTCTCGGCCGCATCGAGCTGTACGCCACGCCCCGTGGCCACGACCGGCCCCGGCTGATTCGCGCTGCGGAACCCTTTGCCACGTTCGGAGAAGAAGCGCTGCTCGGGCATTCGCGCCGGCTGCAAGCGCGGGCGGTGGGTTCGGTGGTCTACGCATCGATCCCCGGCCCGCTGTTCCGGCGTGCGGCCTCGATCAGCCGCGCCACGGGTCACGAGCCCACCGAGCTGGAGCGGCTGGGCCGTTCGCTGCAGCGCCACGCCACACGCGACATTCTGCACGGGTCGGCCTTCTTCGCCGAGCTGCCCGAGGACGACTTCGCGTTGGCAGTGGACGGTGCCAAACACATGGAGTTTCGCCGCTCCGAGCACATCTTTCGCATCGGCGACGACTCGCCGTGGATGTTCATCGTGCTCGAGGGCACGGTGCAGATTCAAGAGGAGCACCACGGCGAGACCCGAATCGCGGCCTACCTCACCAAGGGAGATTTCTTCGGCGAGAACGACGTGATGGCAAAACGCTCGCGCAAGCGGGGCGCCGTGGCGGCCGGTGAATGCCGCCTGTTGGCGATCCCCTCGCGGGTGTTTCGAACCGTGGCCGAGCGTCACGGCGCGCTGCTGCGGCAGTTTCAACGCACCAACCTTCAGCGACGCGACGCACAGCGCAGCATCGTGGGCGCGGCGGTCGTCGATGACGCCAACAGCACCAAACACGTCTTCGAAGACCTGTACCAGATGCAGATGGCGAGCTCGCTGCTCACCATCGACCAGGACCTGTGCGTGCGCTGTGGGCACTGCACGTGGACCTGCAACACCGTGCACGGCGTCGCTCGCCTGGTGCGGCGCGGCGACAAGTCGCTGGTCAAGCTCGGTGTCGCAGGTCGAGACGACGGGGCGCGCAACCTGATGTTGCCCAACTCGTGCCAGCACTGCCGCAACCCGGTGTGCATGGTCGACTGTCCCACCGCCGCGATCGGCCGCGACCGCGATGGCGAGGTCTACATTCGCGACGAGCTCTGCACGGGCTGCTCCAACTGCGCAAAGGCCTGCCCGTGGGACAACATTCAAATGGCGCCACGCCCCAAGGGGCTGAAGCTCGCGGCCAGCCTTTCGCCCTCCCCCGGCACCGCGGGACCCGCCACGCCGCCGACCGAGCTGGCGGTGAAGTGCGAGCAGTGCCGCGAGTACGCCCAGCCCGCCTGCGTGTCGGCATGTCCGACCGAAGCGCTGCTGCGTTTGGACCCGTCCACCGACTTCAAGGACGTCGCCACCCTGCTGCAATCCCCGGTCGAGCGCCGGGCGCAGCGGTCCGCGTTTGCGCGAGTGGGTGCGGGGTGGCCCTGGGCCGTCGGGGTCGCGGGCGTCGCTGCGGGCGTTCGTTTCGAAGCCGACGGGTTGATGGCTTCGGGCGGCAGCATGGGACTGGCGGTCGGAGCATTGGGTGCGATCGGCATGGCCGTCGCCGCGGCCTACGGCCTGCCGAAACGCTTTCCCAAGCTGTGGCTGCGACGCAAGGGCAAGGCAAAGGCGCAGGGCATTGCGCGCTCCAAGCTTCGCCGTCACCTCGCGTTTCACGTGGGCACCGCGGTCGTCGTATGCGGCCTGGTCGGGTTGCACACCCAAATGCGCATCCCCAACAACGTCGCGGGCGCGACCGCCCTGGCGTTTTGGCTGACGTGTCTGATGGGCGTGTTCGGGCTGTGGGTGTATCGCGCCCTGCCCGAAGCGCTCACCCGGCTCGAGCGCAAGGGGCTGCTGCCCGAGGACTACCCGGCCGAAAAGAAACGGCTCGAAGAACAGCTCACGCAACGCATCGGGCAGCTCGAGCCCGGGGTACGCAGCGCGGCGCAACCGCTGCTCAACGCCTATGTTCGCGCCCCACTGGTCAGCCTCGGCCTCGTCGTGGGCGGACGGTCACTGTCCGACGAGGAGTCCAAGCTGCACAAACAGATCGCCGCTCGCGTCCCCCCGGCGATGTCAGGTGAAGACCTCGGCATCGAGGAAGCGGTGCGCTGCGCGGTGGCACTGCGCGCAATGCCGGCTCGTATCTGGCTCACCCGGCTGCTTCGCGGTTGGCTGCCGATGCACATCATCGGGACCGCGGTGGTGCTCACGCTGCTCGCCATGCACGTCTTCTTCGCACTGGAGCTCACCTGGGCATGAAGTCTGGATCCTCCAACTCGGTCTCTCCCGCCGCCCTCAAGGGGCGCTCCCGGGTCGCCCCCAAGTCCACCGAAACCAGCGACGTGCGGCGCTTTCGCGGGGTCTTCTTGGCCTCGTTGGCCGCGGTCGTCGTCACGGTGCTCGGGGTGCTCGGACTGGCGCAGCTCAACGACGCGCTGTTGCAGAGCCGCACCCTGTCCCCACCGCACGAAGCGGCTCGACTCGAATGCTCGTCGTGCCACGAAAACGGCACAGCGGTGAACGAAGACGCCTGCCGCAGCTGCCACGAGGGTCACGAGCCTCGCCGGTCGGCACACCGAGCCCTCGACAAAGCGGGCGAGTGGAGCTGCGTCACCTGCCACCCGTCCCACGACGCGCGCGGTGTCACCTTCACGCCCGAAGGCAAGGTCACGCACTGGACCAGCGACAAACGCCATCGCCTCGAAGACCTCTACGGCATCGTGCGCCCCGAGGAGACGACGCACGTGAGCATCGTGTCGTCGGGCGCGTGCGAAACGTGCCACGACCCCGGACACAAAGGCGATGCGTCGAGCGCATGTGTGCCCGACGGTTCCGGCGAACGCCCCAACCTGTGTTTCGACTTTCACGCGGGCGCCGACGAAGGCGACCGCCCCGTGGTTTGGCAAGCCGCCGCTCGAGTCGCCACCACCGTCGAACCGCCCGAGCCCGACGACGGTGCCCCGCTGGCACCGCAGGTGTGGCTCTTGCTCGCGTTCGGGTCCGCGGCTGCCGTCTATGCGGTCGTGCGCGCGGTCGGGCGCGCCCGGACGAAGCGCGCCGCGCCCACGGTCAGCCAGGCCGACGTCATGCCGGCCACCCGCGTCCGGTTGCCACGCATCGACCCGTCCACGTGCATCGGTTGCAACGCATGCGTCGACGCGTGCCCCTACGACGTGCTCGAAATGCACAACTACCTCGCTCGGGTCGCGCGCCCGGACGACTGCTGCGGGCTCACGCTGTGTGAGCAGCGCTGCCCCACGGGCGCGCTGGCGATGTCCGACGGCGACCCGATCGGGGACTTGCCGCGCATGGACGGCAACCTGCAGAGCCTGGACGTGCCCGGGGTCTACCTCGCGGGCGACCTCACCGGATTGCCGCTGATCAAGAACGCGATCAACCAGGGCTCGGTGGCGATGCGCAACGTCGCGGCATCACTGCGAGGCGCCCCCGCAGCAGCCCAGGGCGTCTACGACGTCTGCATCGTGGGTGCTGGCCCGGCAGGACTCAGCGCGGCACTCGAAGCCCAACAGCTGGGCCTGCAGTACGTCCTGTTCGAGCAAGGCGGCACCGCGGAGAGCATCCGCAGCTTTCCCCGCAACAAGCTCGTGTTCGACCAACCGCTCGAGGTTCCCGCCGTGGGCGCGCTGTGGATGCAGGAGGCCACCAAGGAAGAGCTGCTGACGCAGTGGACCCGCATCATTCGCGAGCGCAACCTTCGAGTCTACGAGCAAACCCGCGTGACCGGGCTCGTGCAAGACCCCCAGTACGGTGCGCTGTGGGTGCCCACCACCAACGCTGCAGGCCAAGAAGGCGGCGTGCGAGCGCGCCGAGTGGTGCTCGCGTTCGGCCGCCGCGGCAGCCCTCGCAAACTCGCCGTCGCCATTCCCGATGCGATGGCAGACCATGTGCACTACTCGCTCGCCGACGCCCGCAGCTTTGCCGGGCAACGCGTGTTGGTGGTCGGCCTGGGTGACGTCGCCATGGAAGCCACCATCGCCCTGGCCGCCCAACCGGGCACCACGGTCACCGTGTCGTACCGAGGCCCCGACTTCAAACGCGGCAAACGGCGCAACATCGACGAGGTCAAGCGCCTGGCCGGCCTCGGCAAGATCTCGATGGCCTTTTCCACCGAGGTCTCCGCCATTCACCCGGGCGCCGTCGACCTCGTCGCCCCCGGCGGCAACACCTCACGCGTCGCCGTCGATGCCGTCTTCGTCATGGTCGGCAACGTCGCCCCCTGGGCGTTCCTCAAGTCGCTGGGCATTCGCCGCGTGGACGAAGGCCCCGCGGCACCTGCCCACGCCCACTGGCACCCCGGAGGCTGACGGCCCAGTCGACGCGCGGGGCTCGATTGCCGGGGACTGTGTCGCGATGCGGCGTTTGAAACCGGGAACATCGATCGGAAGGCCCCGTGCTTCCAATCGATGCGTCGCCCCGCCCTCCTCGCTGTCCTCGGTCTCGCGAACTGTTCGCCCGCCGTCGATGTCGGTCCCCTGCCTGCCGAACCCCGCCCCCTAGAAGGCGATATCGACGTCGCCGACCATGACGGGGCGACACACGCGCAAGCGAACGACTTCTTCACCGAGCTTTCCGGGGTTGGAGACTTCGATGGCGATGGATGCGACGACCTCGTCGTCAGTGGAAGCAGCGCGTACTCGGAGAACGTGGGTTTCGCCCCATTGGCCACCATCCTCTACGGAGAACCCGGACCACTTCGACAGCGCCACTGGGACCATGCGTCGACGAAGATCTTCGGTGGAACGACGAGCAACCGCGCGCTCGGTGTTGGGGACCTCGATGGAGACGGGTTCCCCGACCTGGCCGTCCGAACCGACGAACGAGGCCTGCGGCTGTTCCGGGGAGGAAGCCGTCGGCCTGCGGAGCTCCACCTCGATGACGCCGATTTCACCATCGACGGCGACAATCGAGCGATGCTGCTTCCTGCCTCCGGACACGGAGGCGACGTGACGGGCGACGGAGTTGCCGACCTCGTACTGGGCCGCTACGGAGACATCCGCAGCGCCTACTCCCCCACCGTCCACATCATCCCAGGCTCTGAAGCCTTCTATGCCGCGTCCTCCGTACGCTACGACGCAGCAGCTGTCGCGACGGTGTCCGTTGCTGGAGGCACTGTGGAACCCGTGCTCGTCGAGGACATCGACGGGGACGGAGTCGCGGACATCGTGCTCGCATCCGATGCCGGCGACCCCTCGCAAGTCGACCTCTCGATCCTGCGCGGCGGGGACGCGCTGTCGGGCCCCGTCGATCTCTCGACAGCCGCGGCCACGCTACGCCTCGGGTCCACCCCCTACGTCTCCAGCCTGCACGACTCGACGTCCCCCACCCCTTCCCTGCTCATTAGCGCCGCGACGCTACAAGTGTGGGGAGACCTCGATGCAGAACCGAGGGTGTTGGACTCGATCTCGGGCCGGATGCAGAGTGCAGGGGATCTCGATGGGGACGGGCTTGGCGATGTTCTCGTGGAACGCCGGGAGACCGTTTCGGTGTTCTACGGAACCCCAAACTTCCGCGACGGCTCCATTCCTCCCGCCGCAACCCTCCACCTGCCTGCCGCACCTTTGGACCGAGTCCGCGTCGCGCCGGTTGGAGACTTCAACTGCGACGGCTTCGATGACATCGCATTCTCCGTTGCGCGCGCGGACTCTTCCGTCCACATCCTCTACGGTGCGCCTCGTTGATCTGCCAGCAGCTTCAGCGCTTCCGCGTGCAACGCAGGGCTCGCGGCGGCCACCGTACGGCCGCCCGCCTCCGCATCGAACGGGTCGCCGTCCCACCCGGTGATCACCCCGCCGGCTCCGCGCACGACGGGTGCGAGTGCGGCGTAGTCGTAGTGGGCGAGCCCCGACTCGACGACGAGGTCGAGCTGGCCCGTGGCCAAGAGGGCGTAGGCGTACGCGTCCATGCTGAAACGCGCCAAGCGACAAGCGCCTGCCAAGCGAGCGAAGGCCGCCTCTTCGTCGGAGTCGAAGTACGCCACGGCGCGAGGGTCGGTGGTGGAGATGCGGGCCTGGGCCAGCGCGTCACAGCCGCTGGTGCGGACTGCGGTCACGCTGGCCCCGCGATGCAGCCACGCCTGCCTGCCCGTGCCCACCCACCGCTCCCCGATGTGGGGCTGGTCGATCACACCGAGCACGGGCTCGCGGTCGGCTTCCAGGGCGATCAGCGTGGTCCAGGTCGGGGCGCCGCAGATGAACGAGCGGGTGCCGTCGACCGGGTCGAGTACCCAACGAAAGCGAGCCTCGGGCAGGCGAACGCCGTGCTCCTCACCGAGAATGCCGTGCTCGGGATACCGCGCCTCGATGTGCTGGCGAATTACCCGCTCGGCCTCGCGGTCCGCGTCCGTGACGGGATCGAAGTCGCCGGCGACCTTGTTGTCGACGGCGAGCGCCGAGCGAAAGCGCGGCAGCGTTTCACCGCGCGCGGCGTCGGCCAACCCGTGCGCAAAGGCGATCAGTGCAACGAGGTCGGGCGCGTTCACCCGGCGATGATAGCCGGGCTCAGCCCTCGTAGGCGTCGACCTCGTCCAGCCAGGTCCGGGCACGAGCGTCGGAGGGCATGCGCCAGTCGCCACGAGGCGAAAGCGCGACCTGCCCGACCTTGGGACCGTCGGGGGTGCACGAACGCTTGAACTGGTAGCGGAAGAACCGGCTGATGAAGGTTCGTAGCCACTTCTTGTGGGTGGCCAGGTCGTAGTCGTCGCCAAAGGCGATCTGCGCCAAGTCCAGGATTCGCGACGGGCGAGCCCCGTGCCGCACCACCCAGTAGAGGTAGAAGTCGTGCAGCTCGTAGGGCCCGATCGCGGACTCGGTGAGCTGGGCGATCTGCCCGTCCGCGTCGGCGGGAAGAAGCTCGGGGGAGATCGGCGTCTCGAGAATGTCGAACAAAGTCTCGCGCAACACCGCGGCGTCGCCGACCGACCACGTCGACACCTTTTCGTTGGCGACCCAGCGAATGACCGATTGGATCAGCGTCTTGGGCACGCCCGCGTTCACGTCGTACATCGCGATCTGATCGCCTGCGTAGGTCGACCACCCCAACGCCTTTTCGGACAGGTCGCCGGTTCCGACCACGATGCCACCGTGGCGGTTCGCTTCGGTCATGAGCACCAGGGTGCGCATGCGGGCTTGCACGTTCTCCAGCGCGATGTCGCCGAGTTCGGGATGCGTACGCAGACGTTCGAGCATGCCCTCGAGCGACGCCTCCTCGTCGACCGCCGGGTGTCCGACCAGGCTCAACACCGCATGGCTCACCTCGGAGATCGAAAGCGCATGCAACTGGGCGCCGAGAGACTCGGCCAGCGTTTCGGCGGCCGAGCGCGTGCCCGCGGTGGTGCCGAACCCCGGCATCGTGATGCAGTGCAGGTCGGAGCGCGGCCGGCCCAGCAGGTCGAGCGCTCCCGCACAGACCAACGCGGCCTGGGTGGAGTCGAGGCCCCCCGAAAGCCCCAGCACCAACGTGGGCTCGCCGATCGCCTGCATGCGGGTCGCCAGGGCGTGGGTCTGGATCTCGAAGATTTCCCAGCAACGGTCGCCCAACGTCGCCGGGTCGTGCGGCACGAACGGGTGCCGCGGGATGACGCGACGCAGCGGTGACTCCACGCCGTCCGGCGCCTCGAAAGCGATCGTGCGCACCGCCAGCGCGTTGTGTGCCGCACAATCTCCGAACGTCCCCGTGATGCGCCGGTCGTGAGCCAGGAACTCGAGGTCAAGGTCGGCGGTGATGAGCTGCGCCCCACGATCGAACCGCTTGGACTCCACCAACACCCGGCCGTTTTCACAGATGAAGGCGTCGGCATCGAACGCCAAGTCGGTGGACGACTCGCCCGGGCCCGCCGCGACATAGACGTAGGCGCACTTGCCCCGGTCGCTCGCCGATGTGGCCAACGTGCGACGCAGTCGAGCCTTGCCGACCGTGAAGTTGGATGCGGACAGGTTGCAGACCACGTTGGCCCCCGCCCCAACGAGCATGGCGTGCGGCGGCACCTGGACCCACAGGTCCTCGCAGATTTCGACGCCCACCACGAGGGCGCCCGCGCGAAACAGCAGGTCGGTGCCGAACGGCACGTCTTGGCCGAGCAGGTGCGTGGTGGATCCGGGTGCGACCTCGGTGCCCGGCCGAAACCACCGCGCTTCTTCGAACTCGCGATAGGTGGGCAAGTACGACTTGGGCACCACGCCCAGCACACGGCCTCCCTGCACCGCGACGGCGACGTTGTAGACCCCGGCGCCGTGGCGCAGCGGCATGCCCACCAACGCCAGCGGCCCCAGCGATGCGCTCGCCTGCACCACCGACTCCAGCGCGGCCTCGGCCTGCTCGAGCATGTGGCCGTCGGCAAACAGATCGCGAGCGGTGTACCCGGTGAGCCCGAGCTCGGGAAACACGACGACCGCATCGCCTTGCGCATCGCTGGCCTTCAGCAACGCGATGGTCTGCTCGGCGTTGGCACGCGTATCCGCCACGATGCACTCCGTCACCGCGCCGCTGACCCGAGAAAAACCTCTCACACCGCGAGGTTGCCGCGATGACAGCGGCTGTCAAGCTCGCTCGGGAATGGACTTGCTCCAGCAGCGGTATTCCCCGCCCGACCTCGCATGAGCAACGACGACAAGATGGCCCGCATCCTCGCCCGGGCGGCGCAGATGCAGCAGGCTCGCGACGACGAGGACCGCCTAGGCCAACTCGAGGACGCCGCGGCGGAGGTCGGCATCGACAGGGCGCTGGTGCGCAGAGCCGCACTCGAGCAGTCGCTGGACGCCGTGGAGCCGCCCCGGATGCTCGGGGTGCCCACCCGTGTCGTTCGGCGTCGGTGGATCGCCGCGGACATCTCGGTCCCCGAGACCCGCACCCACCTGCTCGCCCGGCTCGATGCGATCTTCGGCGCCAAGGGGGAACGCGTGGAAGACGAGGCGCACGCGACCTGGACCGCGCGCCATATCGTCGTCACCTTCGAAGGCCAAGGCGAAGGCACCTTGGTCCAGGTCAGCGAGCGCTTCGTGAACACCACCAGCACCGCACTCAGCCTCGGCGCGACACTGGGTCTCGCCGCCGGAGCGATGACCGCGATCTTCACGCTCGCAGTCGTCGGCAAGGGCTTGCTCGCCGGGCTGCTCGCGGCGCCCATCGTCATGGCCTGCGTCGGGCTCGGCGTGCAGCTCGGACGCTCGCGCACGCTCGCGACCATTGCCAACGCCCAGTCGTCGTTCGAGCGCGCACTCGACTCGATCGAGGCGACACGAAAAAGCCCCGCCCTCCGAACGGAGAACGGGGCTCATTCCGACGTCAGTGTCGACTCGGATTAGTAGCGACCGCCGCCACGACCACCGCCGCCGCCGCCGTAGCCTCCGCCACCGCCACGACCACCACGGCCGCCGCCGCCGCCACCACCGCCACCGCCGCGACGATCGGTCGCTTCGTTGACGCGGATGTTCCGACCATCGAGCGAGCTCCCGTCGAGCTCCTGCATCGCAGCCTGAGCTGCCTCGGGGTCCGACATGGTCACGAACCCAAACCCACGGGACCGTCCGGTCTCACGGTCGAGGATCACCTTTGCTTCCTTCACTTGTCCGAACTGCGCGAAAGCGTTTGCGAGGCTCTCGTCGTTCGTGTCCCAGCTCAGGCCGCCAACAAAAAGTTTTTCTTGCATCAATTCTCTTCTCGCTGCGTGACCGGTCGTCACGCGTCCTGCCCGGTAGGCGAGCCCGCGACGTTGCGAGGCCACTCCGGAGCGCTGGGAGTACCTTGTTTCCCCGCGCAACGCCCGTGCTCATCACGTGGGACAACACACGAGGCCGACCAAACCGGCCCGCGCGTCAACTCCCGCCCAGAGGCGCAAACAGGTCGTCCACGTCCTCTGCGGTGAGCTCGATGCCCTCTTCGTCCTTGGCCAGCAGGCCGTCCGCCAACGCCTGCTTGTGGCGCTGCAACGCCACCATGCGCTCCTCGACGCTGCCGCTGACGATGAGGTTGTAGACGAATACGGGGCGTTTTTGCCCGATCCGATAGGCCCGGTCGGTGGCTTGCGCCTGGGCGGCCGGATTCCACCACGGATCGAAGTGAATCACGGTGTCGGCGGCCACCAGGTTCAGCCCGGTGCCGGCAGCCTTGAGGCTGAGCAGGAACACCTTGGCCTGGCCGGATTGGAACGCGTCCACAGCGGCCTGACGGTCGGTCGTGCTGCCCGTGATCACCACGAACGGAATGCCGCGCTCCCGAAGCTCGTCCCCGATGAGGCCGAGCATCCGCGTGAACTGGGAGAACACCAGCACCTGCCGCCCCTGCTCGAGCATGTCGGGCAGCATTTCGAACAGCGCCTCGAACTTGCCCGACTGCTCGATCGTCTGCGCGGTGCGCATGCGGACCAAGCGAGGATCGCAGCACACCTGACGCAGCTTCATCAACGCGCCGAGGATGTCGATCGTGGAGGCGGCGATGCCCTTCTTCTTGACGACCTTGCGGACGAGCGCGTGGCCGGCGATGCGGATCGACTCGTAGAGGTCGCGCTGTTCGCCCTTGAGCTCGACCGGCCGCGTCATGATCGTCTTGGGCGGAAGGTCGGTGGCGACGTCGGTCTTGAGACGCCGCAGGATGTACGGCGCCACGCGTCGTCGCAGCGTGTCCATCCGATCGGTGTTGCCCTGCTTTTCGATCGGAAAGCGGAACGCGCTGCGGAACTGCGCCGCGTCACCGAGCAACCCGGGGATCGCAAAGTCGAACAGCGCCCACAGCTCGTCGAGGTTGTTCTCGACCGGCGTGCCCGACAGCGCGATGCGGTACTGCGCGTCGACGGCCTTGACGGCCGCATGCGCCTGCGAGCGCGCATTCTTGATCGTCTGCGCCTCGTCGAGGATGACCATGTAGAACGGCTGCGACTGAAAGACGTCGCTGTCGCGCATCAACAGGCCGTACGTGGTGATGACCACGTCGCTGAATTTCACGTTGCGCACCACATGCCGACGGCGACTGCCGTAGTGCACGTGCACCTCGAGCGCGGGGGCGAACTTGGCGATCTCGCGCTGCCAGTTGCCCACCAAAGACGTGGGCGCCACCACGAGCACGGGCTCGTGCATGCGGCCCGATTCCTTCTCTTTGAGGATGTGCGTGATGGTCTGGAGCGTCTTGCCCAGACCCATGTCGTCGGCCAGGATCGCCCCAGCTCCGTGGGCCCGCAGATTCTGAAGGAACGCGAGGCCTTCCATCTGATAGGGGCGCAACGTGGCTTGAAGCCCGACCGGAGGGTCGACGAGCGGCGGCTCGTTGCGCGGCACCTTCATGCGCACGCGCTCGGCATCACCGGACCAGTTGAGGCTGTCGTCCTCGAACGCGCTCTGCAGCTCGTCGAGGACGTCGGGTGCCAGGCTGGGCACCTTGAGCCCGCCTCCGGGCCCAGTGCCCTCGATCTCATACAACTCCGAGAGCACACGGACCACGGTCTGAATACGACCGGGTGGCACGGCAAGGTACCGCTTGCCGCCCAGTGGCAGCGCCATTTGGCGCCGGCGAGGCGTTTGAAGGAGCGCCTGCATGCCGCGGGACTCGATGAGATCGAGGAGCACGGGCAGAAGATCGACTTGCTCGCCCTCGACTTCCACGCCGAGTTCGAGCTCGAACCATCCCCGCTCTTCACCTTCGTCGATGATGCCGTCGGATGCGTCGGCCCCCGCATCGGCGGTCACCGACGCGTACCAACGGGCATCCTCGACCATATGGCAGGGATAGTCCTTTTCGATTTCCACCTGCCAGCCCATCTCGCGCAAGCGCGGCACGGCGGAGGTGGAAAATGCAGCGAGCACGTCCGGGTCGCCGTCGAGGCTGACCGCGTAGTCGGCCTCGTTGCCGGGCAACAGCGCGATGTCCTCGAGGCCCTCGAGTTCGACCGCGCCGAAGCTTTCCAGCACCCGTCGAACCTCGGATTCACCGCGACCGTCGCGAAACCCTTGTTCGAGCGACAACGGCTCGCTGGCCCCGATTTCGAGGCCCGAGTAGTTGAAACGAAGGTCGATCACTGCACTCTCAACCTCTCGGAAGTCGTCGCCGAAGCCTTCCGATTGGTCGATCAGCAGAGTCTCGCTTCGCAGCCGCAAGCACGGGAGGAAGGCCCGGGCCGAGGCAGCAGCCGAAGCAAACTGCATGGGCCGCCATTATGGTCAAAGCGAGATCTCTGTCTAGCCTTTCGCGTGCATTCGAGCGTCTTTTTTCGGACCGACTCCGATCAATCCGATCAGGTGGTTGTTTGTGCGATCGAGTCGATCGATGGAACCGATGGCTACGGCGCTCGAAGGACTCCAAATGCCCGTGCACGATCGGAGTGATCGATGGCCGGCCTCGGGCGGTCCTCGGTGGTACGCTCGACCTGCAGTGGACGACGCGAATGCAGCCCCGGACGAGTCGGACGTACGTGCCGCCTGGGATGCCGAAGCGTTCGACCGTGCCGCGACCACGGCGCTCGAACGGTATGGCCCCGAGCTGCTTGGCTACCTGCACGCCATGGCTCGCCCGCCGCTGGACCCCGACGACTTGTTCTCGGAGCTGTGCGAGCGTCTATGGAGGAAGCTGCCCGAGTTCCGTTGGGAGAGCAGTCTTCGTACGTGGGCCTACGTGATCGCCCGCAACCTGCTGCGCTCGGGGTTTCGCGCGGCACGAGGCCCGCGCGGGCGTGTCGACGCGCTCGGCACCTCCGAAGTGAGCAAGGTCGCCGACCGCATTCGCAGCTCCACGCCGCCGCACATCCGCACCAAGGCCAAGGACCGGTTGCAAGAGATTCGCGACGGCCTCGATCCAGATGATCAGTCGCTGCTGATCCTTCGTGTCGATCGCAACATGGCGTGGCGGGACATCGCCGATGTGCTCGCCGACCCGGACGATGCCCGCTCCGCCTCACAGCGCGCCGCCGCCCTGAGGAAACGCTTCGAGCGCCTCAAGGAACGGCTGCGCCGAGAGATGCAGGCCAGCGCCCGGGAATCTTCCTAAGAGCGCCGATCGACGCTCTCGCGCTACTCACACATGCAGCCCATCGCGACGCGGCCGGTGATGTCGGCAGACACGCTTCGGTTGCCGCGTGCGTTCTCGTTCCACTCGACCTCGCCGACCGTGTACTCGCCGCGGGCCGTCACTTCGCCGCTCCACCGCGCACCGGACTCTTCGCAGGCATCGGGGCAGAACAGCTCGGCGTCGAGACTGTCCTGCCATGCCGAGGCATAGATTGCGTCGGCGTTCTGCACGACGATGTCGAACACGGGACCCCCGCCCGCCGGGCCATCGTCACCACCACCATCGGGGCCAGGCTCGATGTTGCCCTTGAACTTCTTCTTCTGCGGGATCTGATAGACGACGAACCCGCCAGTCCGTCGCTCTACGACATCGTCGATCGACAGCTCGTCCGCCTCATCACAAGCGGCAAGCGAGAGCAGAAGCATGGAAGCGGGAACGAGTGCGAGTGCGCGAAGTGTTTTCATCCTGAGGTCTCCTCGCCCCGGCTGATGCGCTCGCCCGCGGATGTGACGGCGGCCCGGAGAAAAAATCGAAAGCCCCCCGTCACATCGCTTCGGAGGTTCACCTACCGAGGCGGTGCAGACCCGTTCGCAGACCACGGACGACGCTGGGCAGGCCGGCTCGGATCGGCAGTTCGAGTCGTTTCTCGCGGCTTTGGCCGCTTCCCCGCCCCCATACAGGCCCCCGAGCCTGTCGATGGGGGAGTGTTTTGCGGAGCGATACCGCATCGAACGCGAGCTCGGACGCGGCGGGATGGGCGCCGTGTACCTGGCCACCGACCTCGAGCTGGGTCGCAAGGTGGCGCTCAAGTTCGCGGCCGGTCGTAGGGCCGAGACCGAGCTCGTTCGGCTGCAGCAGGAGGCCAAGGTCATGGCACAGCTGTCGCACCCGGGCATCGTCACCGTGTTCGAGGCCGCCGCCGCGGGCGACCACTTGTTCGTCTCGCTGGAGTTCGTGCCCGGCGGCACCCTGCGGGACTGGGTGGATTGTGAGCGTCGATCGTGGCGAGAGGTGGTCGCGATGTTCTTGCCGATCGCCGAGGCGCTCGCCGCCGCCCATGCCGCGGGCGTGGTGCACCGCGACTTCAAACCGCAAAACGTGTTGCTCGGCTTGGACGGCCGACCACGCATCGCAGACTTCGGACTCGCGCGAAGCGTCGCGAGCCACGACACCCTCGAAGCTCCACTGCTCACCACCGACGCGACCACACAAACAGGCGCCGTCCTGGGCACGCCGGCATACATGGCGCCCGAGCAGGCCAGAGGTGAGCGGGCCAAAGCCGCAGCCGATCAGTTCGCATTCTTCGTGACCCTGTACGAGGCCGTCGTGGGCACTCGACCGTTTCCCGGCAAGACTCTGGCGGCGGTGCTCGACGCGGTCGAAGCCGGGCCGCCGCGCGAGTGTCCCGGCATGCCCAACGCACTGGCCAAGATCGTGCGCCGTGGGTTGGCGGATGCGCCAGGAGATCGTCATCGAGACATGGCCGCCGTGGCGACCGCGCTCGCGGACGTCCTGCACGGGCGTCGCCGTCGAATCCGCAACGCCGTCCTGACGGTCGGCCTGCTCGGTGCGGCGGTCCTCGGGTTCGCAGCCGCGCCCGAGGTCGCCGAACCCTGCCAGCCCGCGCTGGTCGGAGCGTCGCTGGCCGAGATCTGGAACGACGGCACGCGCTCCCGGGTCCTCGAGCACTCCGGACCCGAAACCGCGGACGCCCTGCAGCACTATAGCGATGGCCTGGCGAGCGCCAGACTGGAGGCGTGCCGCGCCCACGCGGTGGAGCAGACCCTCTCCGCCGACGACTTTGCGTTGCGCAACGCTTGCCTGGACCGTGCGGAGGCCCGACTCGCCGGGTTGCTCGACGCCTCGGACGCGCTCACCAACCCGCTCGACTTGCTGCAGAGCGTGGACCGCTGCGCCGACACGGTGGTGTTGCGTCGGCACGAAGGCGCATTGGCATCCGTCTCGACCTTCGACACCGTCGCCCAAGACGACGCGAACCGCGAAGGCATACGCCTGGTGATGCAGGCGATCGCGCTCTCGCACAGCGGGGAGGACCCCACCGAGCCGGCGCGGCAAGCCTTGGCGCTGGGCCGCGAGCACGGTCTACATGCGATCGCTGCCGAGGCGTTGGTGTTGCAGGCTGTCGCCTCCGACGACCCCACGCAGTCGAGCGCGCTGCTGGACGAAGCCGAGTCGCTCACCGACCAAGCGCTGCCCGTCTCGGTCACGGTACACATCGCCATGGAGCGCTCGAACCTCGCGCTGCGTCTGGGTCGGGTCGACGTCGCGCATGCGTACCTCGCCCAAGCGAACAACGTCGCCAAGCTCGACGTGGGCGGCATCGATCGTCGTACGCGGCTCGAGCTCGATCTGATCCGCGCCCAGGTCGACCTCGCGCGCGGCAAGGCGTTGGGCTCCGCCGAAACGCTGCGAGGCATTCTCGACCGTCTCGAACGAGACGACCCGCAGCATCTGTTCGCCCAGAGCCTCCTCGCCGACGCGCTGGTCGACGGACTGCAGCTCGCCGAAGCCGACCGGGCGTACGCACGCGCTCTGCAACACCCGCTGGCCACCGATGCGATGACGAGAGCCCCGCTGCAGATCAACCGAGCGAGCGCGCTGGTGCTGGCAGGGCACGCCGAAGATGCGGCCGCATCGCTCGATGCCTTCGAACGCGATTGGCCGGGCGATCCTCCGGCCGAGCTGGCCGCCCCGACACGGCTCGTCCGGGCTGGCGTTGCCCGGTTGAACGGAGCGCTGGACGACGCTCGCGAACACGCCGGGGCCGCTGCCGAACTCTACGCGAGCGTGTCCCCGAGTCACCCGCACCTGGCTCATGTCTTGGACGAGTCGGCCCGGATCGAGCTCGAAGCGCACGCGTGGCGAGCCGCCTACGAACACACCCAGGCCGCGCTCGAAGCCTGGTACGCCCAGGGCGACCCGGAGAGCCCCGACGCCGCCCGTACGCTGATCGCCATGTCCACGGCGATGCTGGCGCTGGGACACCCGGACGAAGCGGCCGAAGCGGCGCAGACAGCCCTTGCTGCACTGCAATCCAACGGACGCCCCGACGCCGAACTCGCCCTGGCAACGCTGGCACTCGCCGCCGCCCGCGGCACCGAAGCCGAGCAAGCACGGCGGATCTGCGAGGCTTCCGAGCTCGCGCAGTGCCGCAGCACCGACTGATTCGGGCGGCCCTTCGCTGAGGCTCACGAAGCCCCCAAACCGCCCGAGACTCGGTACTCTGCCCCGGTCGTGGTCGGTTCGAACGCTCGGAACGTCTCCTCTGTATTGGTTCTCCTCGCAGTCACGGTGCCCACCGCCGCGCTTGCGAGACCGACGGTGGTGCAGAACCCGAGCTACAACCCCTCGCCCGAAGCGGTGGTGATCGACCTCGGCGCGCCCAAAGCTGAAGCGCCCGCCGCCACGCCGAGCTTCTCGACCCTCGACGACTACGCGAGCGACGTCGCCGATCCGGCGCTGCCCCAGATGCAAGGGCCCCACCCGCTTGGGGACGGACTCGTGCAGGTGGGCGGCATGGTCGTGCCCGAAGCGATGCTCGGCGGCGCCGACATGGTCCCCGATGCGGCTCGCACGTTGACCGCTGAGCCCGGCCCCGTCGAGGGCGGCGGGGGTCCTCCCGACATCAACGAGATCTGCGCCTTTCCCGAAGAGGTGCCGCCGGGCGTCTACGACTACGACGCGCGGCCCGGCGGGGAGACGCCGCGTTTTGCCACCGTCTACATGAACTACCTGGGCGGCGTGTTGATGTCCGGGGGCGAGAACTCGGCCGAGAACATCTCGGGCATCGCCCGCACCGGACACCCCTACCCGGTCTACACGGGCGGCGAGATGCGAGCGATCGCAGCAGCGCAGGCGGTGGCGGCCGACTTCGAAGACTGGGCCGTTCGTGTGGTCTACGAGGAGCGCCCGCCCAAGGTGCTGCCCTACACGATGGTGATGATGGGCGGCCACCACTCGGACACCACCGCGGGCCCCAGCGGCGGCGTGGCCCCGCTCGACTGCGAAGACTTCGGGCAACGCAACGTCTGCTACGTCTTCCAGAACACGTCGCCCGCGATCATTCAGGCCAACATTGCGAGCCAGGAGATCGGCCACACGCTGGGCCTGGGCCACACCAACGCGTCCGACTCGGTGATGGCCTCGGGCTACGCACCGACGCAAAGCGGCGACCTGGGCTTCAACGACTCGTGTGCCGAGACGATCGCGGTGCAGGGCCAAGGCGCGCACTGCATCGGGGTGAACCGGTGCCACTGCGGCGAGCCCGATTTTCAACACGACAAGAGCACGCTGTCGGCCACGTTCGCGCCCGCGGGTGTCGACATGGTCGAGCCGACCATCGTGATCACCGACCCGCCCGACGGCACCGTGTATGAAGCGGGCGAAGACGTCATCATCGCGGTCGACCCCTGGGACGACTTCGGCGGCTACGGCTGGAAACTCACCCTCGAAGACGCGGAGACCGGCGAAGTGCTGGCCGACGCCGTCGACTACGACAAGGCGCTCGAGTTCAAGCTGATCGGTATTCCCGAAGGCTCGTACCGGGCCATCGCGCTGGTCCAGGACCACGCCGACCACACCGGCACCGACGAGATCCTGTTCACCGTCGGCTCAGCCGCAGCGGGTTCGACCGGCGGCAGCTCCGGGGGCGAGGACGAGAGCGACGCTGGGACCTCGGACTCGGACTCCGCGAGCGGCGGCACGGACGACTCGATGGGCAGCGATGGCGCTTCGTCGGGGCTCGACACCGAGGGCAACAGCGGAGGCCAGAACGCGGACGACAGCGGCTGCGGCTGCACGGGCGGCACCCCGGGCCCCCGCTCCGCGCTGCTGCTGATCCCGCTCATGATGCTGGGCCTGCGACGCCGCCGCTGATTTCGGGGAATCCCCGGAACTCGGCCCGATGCTGGGGTCTAATGCGGCATGACCTTCGAAGGACGGCTGCAGGCCGCACACGGGCTCGCACTCCTCGCACTGCTGGGGGGCGGTTGCGGAGGCGGCTCGGAGAACGGGGACACGGACAGCGCCGGCCCCGGCACGCTCACGCTCACCACGATGGGCACCGAGTCGGAGACCGACACCAACCCCACCAGCGGCGGCACCTCATCCGGCGATGGTAGCGACTCCACCGCTGGCGCGTGCCCAACCGAACGCGTCTGCGCCGATGCCTGCTGCGATGTCGGCGAGCGCTGCGACGATGAGCTGGGCTGCGTGCTCGACTGCGGTGCGGCCGACCCGTGCGGTGACGTGTGCTGCGACGGCGATGCTGGCGAGATCTGCTACGTCGGCCAATGCATCGTGCCGGGGGCTGCCTGCTCCGCCGCGGCGTGTGCCACCCAGGTCGGATCGGACTGCGCCAAAGGAGAGGTCTGCGACCCGCAGTTGGGCCAGTGCGTGCCCGACTTCTCCAACCCCAGCTGCGCCTTCGAACCCGAGGTGGGCGTGTTCGACCCGGTGCCGCGCTTCACCTGGGGCGTTCGCCAGGAACGCGCTTGCGACCTGGGCTGCCAAACCGAAGAGGTCTGCAACATGGCCACCGGACTGTGCGAGCCGACGTGGCCGCACATCACCCTGGCCAAGGACGACTACCCCGCGTTTCACCAGTGCGTGATGACGCCGCAGGTCGCCGACCTCGACGGGGACTGCATCCCCGAGATCATCTTCAACACCTATCAGAACTCCGCCTACACGGCCAACGGCATCCTGCGCGCCATTCGTGGAGACACGGGCGCCAGACTGTGGACCCTGGGCGACGAGGCCTATCGTACCGACCCCGGTTCGCACCCCGCGATCGGCGACATCAACGGCGACGGGATTCCAGAGGTCGTCACCGAAGCCACCACCCACAACTTGATCGCAGTGCAAGGCAACACCGGCGCGGTGCTGTGGGTCTCGGATACGCACAACAACGGCGGCGTTTCCGGAGCCCCGTCGATCGCCAACTTCGACAACACCGGAAACCCCGAGATCGCGTTCGGGCACACCGTCTATGACGCCAACGGCAGCATCGTGTTCGAAGCGCCGAGCGGACCGACCGGCACCAACGGTGTGGGTCCGATCTCGTGCGTCGCCGACCTCACCGGAGACGGCCGCCCTGAGCTGATCGCGGGCGGTACCGTCTGGACGTTCACGGGTATGGTCGGCGTCGACTTCGAAGGCACGCAGCTGTGGCAGGGCAGCCCCAACGACGGCTACTGCGGCGTCGCCGACTTCAACCTCGATGGCATGCCCGAGGTGGCGACGGTGCGCAGCAACGACATCACCCTCTTCAACGGACAAACCGGCGAGGTGATGGCGTCGACCTCGATCACCGGCGGTGGCGCGGGCGGTCCGCCCAACATCGCCGACTTCGACGGCGACGGCCTGCCCGACATCGGCACCGCCGGCGGCAACAACTACGTCGTCGTGCAGTACGACGGCACCCCAACGCTGCAAGAGCTGTGGAACGCCGAGACCCGCGACGGCAGCTCGCAACGCACCGGTTCGTCGGTGTTCGACTTCGACGGGGATGGCCGCTCCGAGGTCATCTACGGCGACGAGTGGTACTTGCGGATCTACCCCGGCACCGAACCCGACTGTCCCGGAGGCCCCAACTGCGACGGTGTGATGACCGACGAGGAGGTCCTCTTCATCGACATCAACAGCTCGCGCACCCGTTCGGAGAACCCGATCGTGGCCGACGTCGACGGTGACTTCAAAGCCGAGATCATCGTCAGCACCAACAACGAGTCGAACCAGGGCGCCATTGGAGACGCGGGCATCGAGGTGTTCGAAGACCGCCTCGACAACTGGGTCGGCACCCTGCCGATCTGGAACCAGCACAGCTACCACGTCACCAACGTGCTGGCCGACGGCACCATTCCGCTCAGCGAAGATCCCAACTGGAGCACTCCGGTCGGTAACCCGTACAACAGCTACCGCCGCAACGGCCAAGGCGCGCTCGAAGCCCTGTGCGCACCCGACCTCACCGCGGCCGACTTGATGCTCGACCAGTTCAGCTGCACCGAGGACACGCTCGACCTCTCGGTCAAGGTGATCAACGAAGGCTGCTTGGGCGTGGGCCCGGGTGTAAACGTGGCCCTCTACGAGGGCGGCACGCTGCTCGAAACGTTCACCACGTCCGTCGCGATCCCGGCCGGCGGAACCCTGACCCTCGGCCTGCCGATCGCGCCGCCCGCCGACCCTCCCTACGAGTTCACGGTGGTCGTCGACGACGACGGCATGGGCACAGGCGCGTTCAACGAGTGCATCGAGGACAACAACGAGAGCGACCCCGTCGAAGGCTGCGACCCCATCGGCTGATCGCGCATACCGTTCCCGTGGAGGTTTGCGGTAGCCTCCGCGCGTCATGCTTGCCTTCGCTTCCGTTCGCTCTCACGTTCTTCTCGGCGCATTGGTTTGTGCTTCCGGCGCGACGGCGTGCGATGGCGGTGACTCGGGCTCGGGCGGCGCTGAGGGCAGCAGCGGTTCGACCACCAGCGAAACGGCCAGCTCCACGGACGCCACCGCGACGATGGGCACCGCCTCCGCGACCGGGTCGACGGGTTCTGACGACTCCACGAGCACCGGCTCGGCGTCGACCGAAGGTTCCGGCAGCACCGCCGGCACCTCCGGCGAGACGACCTCGAGCAGCAGCAGCAGTGGCGACACCACCGGGTCCGCCGCGGTCGACGTGCCGTTCACGGTGCACGACCCGAGCGGGCTGGAGCTGACGGCTCGCGTCCCCGAAGGATGGGTGCTAATCGCCACCGCCGACGCGTGGGCAGCGTTCACCGATGCACCCGTCCCCGAGGGCGTCACGTTCCCCGACCAATGGGTGCTGTTCGGCTCCCGCGGTCCACTGGCCTACCCCGGGCACGCGCTCTCGGTCGACGCGCTGACGTGGCAGGGAGACACGCTCACTGTGTCCGGCGATCAAGTGAACCCGGCCGACGACTGCGAAACCTACGAGTTCATCTGGCCCGCGGACACGCTCCTTTCCTTTGATGCAGTCGACGGTTCCATCGCCGACATCGCCGACGAGACCGCCACCGATGAGGTCTCGTGCGCGGGCGGGGCCGGAGACTCGGCCAACTGCGACCTCGACACCCCGTGTGCGACCGGCCTGCTGTGTGCAGGCATCATTCGCAACACCGTGCTGTCGAGCGACCCGGGCGGGTTCTGCCTGGACAGCAGCTACCGCGGCACCTTCAGCGGCCCGGCCGTCACCATTCCGGCCGACGGCGCCACGGCCGAGGTCTCGATGCAGGTCGCCGGCCTCACCACGGTCGACATGGACGTCACCATCCTGCTGGACCTCGACCATCCCGCGCCCGAAGAACTCGTCATCGCGTTGCGCAACCCCGACGGCAACGAGGTCTCGGTCGCCAACCTGCAGACCACGGCACTCCACCCCGGCGGCGTCCCTATCGTTCCCACCGGGTTCTCGGGGGACGAGTCCGTCAACGGCACCTGGACCTTGGTCGTTCGCGACACCGTCGACAACGCCAACAGCGGGTCCATCTCGAGCTGGGACCTCGAGATCATGAGCCGCTACGACTGAGTTCGCAGGGCGTCTTCGAAGACGTCATCGACGCTGGACACCACGAGCGCCCGGTCGAGCCATCGCTCCAGCGTCGAGAGCTCGGTGCACGCACGAATCCTCTGCTCGGCCTCGGCGTTCACGACCAACCCGCGGGAGCGAAGCGCCCGCAACAGCAACCGCGCCGCACCTTCGGCCCGGCCTTCACTGCGCCCCTCGCTACGACGTTGGGCCCGGCCCTCGCTACGACCTTGGGCCCGGCCCTCGCTACGACCTTGGGAATGAAGTTGTTCGGCGATGGTGGTCATGGCAACGGCTTCGGTGATCGGTGCGCTAGCTCGAAGTTTGGCACGAAAGGCGGAGAGCTGCAGGTCCTTGGCGCCGTGCGTCGGCCTGCAGACTGTCGGTCACGACGCGGCCGGATCGGTGCCGAACACGTTCGGGTGCCAAACTCGGCCGAGCAGGATGAGCGGCACGATGGTGTACGGGATGTTGATCAGCAGCACCATGGGCAGGTCGGCGCGGTGCGCTTCCTCGCCGAACTCCACGCCGAAGTAGACCGCCGTCGAGTAGACGATCGCGCTCACGTAGATGATCGCCGGCAGGCGGATCCAGCTCCAGCCCTTGATGAAAGCCGCGATGAGCACGAGGTAGAACGGGCCAAAGATGAAGCCGTCGAAGGTGCACATCAGCCACAGGAAGTACGGCGGATCGAGAAAGATGGGGTCAAAGGAGTCCGCGTACCAGAACCACACCCGACCGAACGGGTCGGTGGCCGCGGACAGGTCCACCGAGAAGGTGATGTACATCTCCATCACCAGCGACGTGAACGCGAACACGACGAACCAAACGACGAGCATCAAGTCGAACGGCCGTTGACGCAGTGGAGCCACCATCATCACTGGCCTACCACGACGCACACGGGCCACAGGCCCAAAAAACGAGCCCCGCCGGCAGCCTGCTAGCGGGGCTCGCACGCGTTCCACAAACTCTACTTGGGCATCGCGGCCGCGGCCGCGTCGGTGGCGACCTTGGTCGTGCATTCGGCCAGCTTGGTCCCCGCGGCGGTCACTTTCTCGGCGTCCTCGGGGTCGAGCTTGGCGGCCTTTTCCGCGTTGGCAGACAGCCAGTCGGCCTGCTCCTTGGCGACCTTGGTCGTGCACTCGACGTCCTTGCAGGCGCAGGTCTGCTCCGCAAACTCCTCCATCTTCTTCACATACTCCGCGCCACCAGAGTCACAGGCGCCGAGTGTGAACGAACAGGCAAGGGCGAACAGGGGAAACTTGATCCGGGTCATCGTCGTCGTCTCGCAAGGGCTGACGCGCGAGCGGACGGATGTGACGGGACTAGCCGCAGATGGACGCGCCAACGTTGACGCGTTCGCAAATACGACAACGCTGTCGCATTTGCGAAACGGCGTATTTCAGGCGTAGAGGAGGTTCAGCGCATTGAATTCACGATGTGCGATATCGCCCCGCATGTTCCGAGGGCGTTGCCTGTGCACATGCTGGAATGTGTGAAACCCAGATCCCGCAGGCCCAGCCCAGACAGAGGTCAGGTGGTTCTGCATACGGGTCGACGACATGCGTCGCCAGATTGCGGACAGCACCACCGCCGAGAATCTCGAGCACGGGCTCGTCCGTGCATCTCCCGGTCAATCGATGTTCGGAGCTGTGGGCTCAACGTCGAGCTCGTGCCGTTCGCCTTGCTCGGTGCTCTCCCCATCCCCGGCTCCCGGCAACGCCGTCCGTCCCATCGTCCAAGACTCGACGACCTCGCCTGCGCGTTCCGAAGAAAGACCTTCGACGGCACCGCAGACGCCGAGATAGTCCTCGTCAGCACCCAACCCGCGGACCATCACGAGCCTCTCCATTGCATCGACTCTGCGCTCGAAGCCCCTCGGAAGCGGCACTTCCCCGTCTCGAAAGAAGCACGCCGCACCAACCCGTCCCTCATCTGGCCCATGGGACGCATGCAAAGAAGGCCGCTCGCCCGAACAGAAGCAAGCACCACCCTCGAACACGCTCGCCTCGTGCTCCGTTGGAATCCAGAACTCCGCCCTGCTTTCCACCCCCGCAGTCAACCCGAGGCACTCCATACGGGACCATTCCCTGTCGCGTGCCACCTCCACACAGAGCCCAGAGTCCCAAACCGCAAAGGATCGATCCCGCAACCGCGCGCTATCCCGTGCCGACACGCGATCCCCCATCACTGCGTGCACACAGTCGAAGCCCCGCCGGGTAGAGACGAGGCACACGCTGTCGCCAACCATACTCACCCCGTGCCGCTGCAGATCCGCCCGAGTCGCGCGCAACCGAGACCGACTGCGATACGTCCGAGTGGCAACGGGGGTCCGATACTCGCACGCAACGCGTTTCCCATCGTCGGGCGTGCAGACCGCCCCGCCAGTGCCGGGAACTTCGACCCTGTCCACCACAACGCAGCCCCCCAAGGGACCCGTGCAAGTCACTGCCAGCACGCACTTCGCGACAGCAAGGCCGATCGAGCGGCTGGAGTTCACAAGCTCTCCCCCTCTGATCCGCCGTCCTGCTCTTTGCGAGTCCATTCGTCATCCCCCACCCAGTGTTCGAGCAGCTTGACGACCTCGTCCTCATCGCGATCCGCAGCGACATCACAGACGTCGCGAGCGTCGAATGGTCCGAACGCTCCCTCCATCGAGACCGCGCGTAGCCGTTCTGTAGCTCGGGGAGGGGAAGCTGGCTCCGGATCGTCCTTTCCCCAGACACAGGCCGCCCCAACGACTCCCCAGGCACTCACACGCATTGGACTGACGTCCTTGTCCCACGCCGGGGAGGCACCACATACACACGCGCCACGACCGAACTCGACGACTTCGTGTTCCTCAGCCACCCAGAACGACACATGGTTTCTCACTAGACCGGCCTGAACGCACTCGAAACGGGAGTACCCCGAGTCACGGGCAGCCTCGACACAGACACCGCTTCTCCACCCGACATACGACCGGTCGCGAATCCGCTGCGCGGACACCGTTCGAAACTCGTCAGCCGTGTCCACGTGTCGACAGTGGGCACCACCGCGCGACGAGACGACGCAAACATTCCGCCCCGCCACGACGGGACCAACGGACGAAAGGTCTCGGGCACCACCATGAAGAGTGAACCGTAGTGAGCCCTTGAATCGCGCTGGCCGAGAATCGACACATTCCATCCGCCTACGACCCACCGCTGTACATTGGAGGGGGCCTGCCCCTGTGTCTCGCAGGACATCGACTCTCACACACGATGCGACGCAGCCAAGCCCGAGGAGAACCCCGAGCATCCCGAGGCTTCGCATCGACGGGGCTCGCTCGCAGAGCATCCCCGTTTTTCTCTCACGCCTCGGCGTACGCGGCGAAGCGCCGTGACACGGAAAAGGGCGTCACCTGTCGTGGTGACGCCCTCCTTCAACCGGCGACTCCGCGCACTACCCTTGCGGGGGCGGCAGGGCCTCTTGGCAAACACCGATCTCGAGGATCGTGTACAGCAGCACCAGCTCCTGGGGGCTCAGGCCGACGTAGTCGAAGAACTCGGCCATGTGGTAGCTGGTGAACTGCAGCTTGCCGCAGCCGAACTGGCCGGTGACGGTGAGCGGGTGGACGCCGCCGACGGCTCCGCCCGGTCCTTCGAGCCACACCTTGTGGCCCACGTCGATCTGGCCACCCATGCCGTCGTCGACGAGCACGGGGAGGATGGTCTCGATGTCCGACCAGTTGTCGACCGTCTGGACCTGCGGAAGCTGGTACAGGGTCGGGTGGGACTCGTCGTTCAGCGGGTTGATGTCCTTGAGCGGGTCGGGCAGCGCCTCGAGCCACTCGAGTAGACCGTCATCGAGCACCGTGCCCAGCGAGTCGTAGGACCCGTTGTCACAGTTGCCGCCGCTACAGTTGAGCTGCTGGTACTCGGGGAAGACCTCGATCAGCCACTCGTTGGACCAGTCGGACACGTACCAGCGTCCACCCGCGGCGACCCAGTCACGAATGTTCTGGATGTTGGCCGGCGTCAGCGAATCCGTGTACGTGTCCGAAGAGCACGGCGCGAAGATCATGTGGTAGCGCGCCAGGTTGGCGGGGCTCGAGATCAGCTCGGCAAAGGTGCCTTGGCTGGTGAAACCGTCCGACGTGGGATCGCGGCCGTTGTTCCAAAGCTCGAAGGGCTCGGTGCCGGGGACGAGACGCTCTTCGAAGTTCTCGATCAGCGTGTCGCCGAGCCCGAACTTGCCCAGGCCGTCCTCGAGGCGGTCGAACGTTCCGTCGCCCACCGCGATCAGCGGGATGAACAGCCCGTTGTCGGGATCGTTCTCGCCGGGCAGCGTGGTGAGTTCGTCGTCGAGGGTCTCTGCGCCGGGTCCGAAGTTGATCGGCGTGTAACGCAGGAACTGGCCCTTCTGCACGACCAGGTAGTTGGCGCCCTGGGCGAACGTGTTGAGGGAGAACGAGCCGTCGGCGGCGGTCGTGGTGAAGCGGTCGTCGCAGTCGAGCTCTTCACACTCGGCGCAGTAGACCTCTTGCGGAATGCCATCGGGCACACCGGCGCTGGTGTAGACCAGAGCGCCCGCAACCGGGATGACGCCGTTGGGTGCCCAAACCGTGCCGTCCAACACCAAGTCGTTGTTGGCGCCCTGGCAGCCGGAGGCACCCCCGGTCGGGTCGTTCACGTCGAACACGACGGGCGGTGGGGAGGTCTCGTCCCCTTCGGCTCCGGTCGTTGTCTCGGGGGCCGCCGTGGTTTCGGCGTTGTCCGAAGTGCCGCTCGCACCGGTCGAAGTCCCGGAAGCTGTGTCTCCGCTGGTGGACGGGTTGAGCCCCGAGCTTCCACCGCTCCCGTTGCCACTCCCCGACGATCCACTGTCGCACCCGGCGAGTCCGAGACTCACCGCCGCAACGCCCACAACCAAAAGCTTCGTGATCTGCATGTTCAGCTCGCCTCCGTCACGGAGATGCTTCAGCCGCGCCACGATACCCGACCACAACCCACGCGTCAGGGTGCGACCGAGTCGTACCCGAGCGCCCGAAACGCCTCCTCACGCGGTGGTACCTTCCCTCCTCATGCGCCGAACCGCCCTGTGCCTGACCAGCCTGCTGCTCTTCGCCTGCGGGGACGACGTGAGCAGCGCCGGCGAAGACGGTGGCAGCAGCGGAACCTCCGCAACCTCGGGTTCCACACAGTCGGACGCTACGGGGGGATCCACGGGTGACGACGGCTCCGCCGACGACAGCACCTCCGAGGCCGACGCCTCCTCGACCGGCTCGGAGCCCGCAGCTCTACAGTTCGCCAAGGACATTCGGCTCGAGCGCCTCACCGCCAACCAGGCCACTCAGGTCGAGCTCGTCGTCGGCGGGATCGAGGTTCCAGGTGAGGAGTACAACACGCGCGTGATCTCCGGTCGCCGCACCCTCATTCGCGGCTTCTGGAGCTTGCATGCCGACTTCGAGCCTCGCGAAATCCTGGGTCGCCTCACGATCGACTACCCCGACGGCACGCAGCTCGAGCAGGACTTCACGCAGGTGGTCGATGGAGAGAGCAGCGATGGTGCGGGTGCGTCGTCCTTCCAGTGGCTGCTCGAACCCGAGCAAGTCGTCCCGGGCATGACCTACCGCGCGCGGCTGTACGAAGCCCCCGGCTCCGACGCCCCCGGCGAGCTGAGCGACCCGCCGCCCATCGCCCCCCTCGCAGGCGCCGGCACGCTCGAACTCTACGACATCCCGCTCGAACTACGCGTGGTGCTCGTGCCCGTGCAACACGAGTTCGACGGATGCGTGAGTACGCCCGAAATCACCGAGGACGACGTCACGGCGATGCGGCAAGAGCTCGAACAGAACAACCCCGTCCAGCAGGCCACGTTCGAGATCCGCGAACCGATGGTCTACACCGAGACCATCGGCGAAGCGCCCGGCTTCAGTCCGTTGCTTGCCGCGCTCGCCCAAGCGCGTGCCGCCGACGAGCCCGACCCCAGCGTCTACTACTACGGACTCGTCGATCCTTGCGATGGCTACCCACCCGGCTTGCTCGGCCAGGCGATCGCGATCGCAGGCCCGCCCACCTTGGACAACGGCCAAGAGCGGATCTCGACCGGTCGATGGAACGGCAGTGGGGCAGCGGCGGCCGAGACCTTCGTCCACGAGGTCGGACACACCCAAGGTCGACGACACGTTCGATGCAGTGGTGGCGAAGCGGGCATCGACGCCGCCTATCCACACATCGGTGGCCGCATCGGCGTGTGGGGCTTCGGCATCTACGACTTCGAACTGCGCAGCCCCTCGGGCGGCCGCGACTACATGACGTACTGCTCCAACGAGTGGGTCAGCGACTACAGCTGGGAGTTCACCCTCGACGTGATCGAAGTGCTCACCGGCTTCGACCTCGCCGACGTTGCGCCCAGCGACGAGGTCGTGCTCGCCGGTCTCATTCACGAAGACGGGACCGCGGACTGGTGGACACAGCCGGGCCATGTCGAGGCCGACACCGCGTTGGGACACGCTCGCTTCGAGACCCCCTCCGGGCCTGTCGAGACGTTGGCCCGCGTTCGCCCGGTGCCCCACGGCCACAGCGCTCGTTACATCGAGATTCCCCTGCCCCCTGCGGCACGCACCATGTCTGCGGTCGAAGTCTCGGGCCCCGATGCGAGTGTCCGGGTGACCGCCGAATCGATCCGTTCGATCCGCTGATTCGGGCCTGGCCTCGAAGGTCACGGGCGCGTAGCGTGACCGCGCCATGCGTCGCTCAGCAGCACTTGCGGTCCTCGCCACTGCCCTCGCCTGCCAGCCCGCGCCTGCGGTGGAGACCGCAACGCCCGAGCCCGTCACTGCCCCCCCGGACCGGACCCCCGTGCTCGGCTTCGACGATGTCTCGAGCTCGACACTCGACGCGTACCTCACCAGCCGGCCCAACGTCGCCGTCGACCTCGGCCTGCACACCTACGACGGCAAGCTGCCGGACTACACCGCGGATGGCCTCGCGACCACCGTGTCGCAGACCGCGGCCGCGATCGAAGCACTCGAAGCCTTCGACCCCGCCTCGCTGTCCGACCTGCAACGCGTCGAACGTGCTGCGCTGCTCACCACGCTCGAGGAGGTTCGCTTTCGCATCGAGGTCCTGCAGGAGCCGACCAAGAACCCGATGTTCTACGTCGGCATTCTCGACCTCACGCCGTACGTGAGCCGAGACTACGCCCCCCTCGAGACCCGCGCCGAGGCGGTCATCGCGTTTGCCGAGGCCGTCCCCGCACACCTGACCGCCGCGAAGGCGAACCTGCAGTCCGCCCTTCCCCGTCCCTTCATCGACACCGCCCTGATCCAAGCGCGTGGCACCGCCTCCTTTGCGCGCACCGACGTTCCCGCCGCGATGAAGGACCTCCCCGACGGACCGCTCGCCGACCGCCTCGGCAAAGCGCTCGAGGGCATGGCGGTCGCACTCGACGGCTACGCCGGCTACCTCGAGGAGGCCAAGGGCCGCGCCACCAACGACTTCGCGCTGGGACCCGCGGTGTTCAGCCGCATGCTGCAGACCACTCAAGGCATCGATGTCGACCTCGACCGACTCGAGTCGGTCATTCGTGCCGACCTCGAGGCCAACCTCGAGGCGATGAAACAGGCCGCGGCCCAGATCGCCCCCAAGAAGTCGATGCTCGCGGTGATCGGCAAGGTGCAGAAGGACAAACCCCGCCTCGGCCGCGTGCTCGCTGAGGCGACGGACCAGTCCACCCGCATGAAATCCTTTCTCCAAGAGAAGGACCTCGTCAGCATCCCCAGCGACAAGGAGGCACAGGTGGTCGAGACGCCGCCGTTCATGCGTTGGAACGCGGCGTTCCTCAGCGGAGCCGGGGTCTTCGAAACCAAGCCTCTTCCCAGCTTCTACTACATCAGCCCGCCCGACCCGTCCTGGCCCAAGGCCAAGCAGCGCGACTACGTGCCCGGACGTACCGACCTGCTGTTCATCACGATTCACGAGGTGTGGCCAGGGCACTTCCTGCACACCCTGCACCTCGAACGCAACGAGTCCCGTGTCCTCAAGGCCCTTTGGAACTACGTGACCGGCGAGGGCTGGGCCCACTACACCGAAGAAATGATGTGGAACGCCGGCATCAGCGATGACCCGGCCGTGCACATCGGCCAGCTTCAAAACGCGCTGCTCCGCGACGTCCGCTCGCTGTGCGCCATTGGCCTGCACACCCAGGGCATGACCGTGGACCAGTGCCGCCAGATGTTCATCGACAACGCGTTTCAGAGCGAAGGCAACGCGGAGCAGGAAGCCCGCCGCGGAACCTTCGACCCCATGTACCTCGCCTACACCACCGGCAAGCTCGTCATCAAGAAGATGCGGGCCGACCTCGAAGCCAAGGCCGAAGCCGAGGGCAAGCCGTTCGACGCCAAGGCATTTCACGACGCGCTGCTCTCGTTCGGTGCGGCTCCGTTGTCAGCGATCCGTGCCTCGCTCGTCCCGGACGACCCCAGCAGCGTGCTCTGAGCCCCACTTGCGGGCCAGTGCAGCGGCGACCTCCAGCGGACCGTCCTGAAGCGTACGGACGTACGACTGCAACGAATCGAGCGCGGGGTCTCGCGACAGGGCCTCGCGGATCTCGGCCGGGGTCCGACCTTCGAGCAAGAGCGTCGACAAGCGGCGCTGGTAGTGCTCGAGCACGCTCACGCGCAAACCTCTCGCAGTCGATGAAAGTCCGCTTGGTAGCCCTCGGCTGCGGACGCGCTCGCGAGCGTGGGCCCGAGCTGCTCCAAGATCACCACCTCGAGGTTTGCGCAGCGGGACAGCGCTTCGGGCAGCAACGACCACACCTCGTCGGGCACACGATCGTCATGCGTGTCTCGGCGCAACCGCGTGCCCCCATGGCTCGACCATGACCCGCCCGAGACGTGCAGCACCCGGGCACGCGACAGCGGATAGCGGCACAGCAGCTCGAGCGGTGCGAACCTGAAGTTCACCGCCTGGCACCACAGGTTGTGCAGGTCGAGCACCAAATAGCCGTCCACGGCCTCCAACAACCGCGTGACGATCTCCGGCTGGGCCTCGACGTCCAAACGGCAAAACGCCATGGCCAGGTTCTCCAGCCCGACCGGGACGCCGCTGCATTGCGCGAGCGCCTCGAGAGCCCGTACGCCGACGTCGACGACCTCGGGCGTCGGTGGTGGCGGCAACGGGGCCCCGACATCCACCCCGTCCACGCCCATGAAGCCGTAGTGTTCGCTCACCCCGCGCAGCTGCAAGGCCTCGCAGTCCTGCGACACTTGCCGCTGCCACTGCGACTGCCGCTGCGGCGCTCCAGCGCTGAGCGTGGAGTAGGTCACCCCGTGGCCCCACAAGCGACCTGCCGCGCCGTAGTGCTGCAGAAGCGCCTCTGCCCATGCCGGCCTCGCACGCGCCCAGCCAAGCTCGAAGCTGTACTCCAACACGTCGACCGCCCCCGCCTCGAACAGCGGAATCGCAGCGCGGCGAAACGCATCGCCCAGCATCAACGACAGACCGACGTGCACCGCTCGATGTTACCCGCGACCACAGGCGGGACACGGGTCCCGCTCCCATTGCGAGGGTCGGGGCGGAGGCGACCACCCGGGCTCGGCGACAGGCGCGGGGCGAGGCCGTACGCGGGGCCGCGGCGACACCCGGGGCCGAATGCGAGGGCGAATCGGGGCGGCGTTCTGGGGCTCTTCGGAGAACGGCACGAACGCGGTGAGGTCTTCGGGCACGGTCTCCGCTGCCGCAACAACCTCTCGGACCGCCCGCCTCGTTTCGGGCGCTGCCTCGGCGGCCGCCTGCTCCACCAGAGCAGTGACCTCCGCGGCGAGGGTCGGTGGCTCGGCTGGCTCCTCCGCGGGTTCGACGACTTCAGCCGGGGGTGCTTCCACGGTGACGGGAGCGGCCCCATCGCAGCCTGCCGCGACGAGCGCGGTCGCACCGAGGCCGAGTCGTAGCGTGCCGAGAACCGAGGCCGGGAGTCGCATGCGGCTTTCAACGCCGCGATGCGCGGTTGGGTCTGCCTCGAGCCGTTCTTTTTTGCCACCGATCAGTCGGGACGAAACGCCCCGAGCCACAGCGACTGCACCCCGTCCTCGAACTCCTGCGCGGCGACGAACGCTCGTCCGTCACCGTTCGCGGAAATCGCGCTTCCGCGGAGCGAACCGGGCACCAGGGACAGCTGCGGACTCTCGCGAACGAACATGCAGTCGAGCGCGTCCTGAGCATCGAGGCGTGCGACCCAGGTTTCGGCCCAGCTCGCGCCCTTGCCCTCGCGCAAGAGCTGCCCGGTCAGCACCAGACCACCGCCCGCCAGGGGCGCGGCCGACTCGACCGTGAACTCCGAAGCATCGCGCAGTGGTGAGGCGTCGGCGAACGTGGTCGCATCTGCGATCGCGGTCGCGGTGCCGCCCTCGACCCGCAGCACGTTGTACTCCTCGCTTGCCGGCAGGACCCGGGTGTAGCTGAGCACCACCGCGCCGCCCTCGTCCACGGCCACCCCGGTGGGTCGATGGTCTTCACCACCGACGCCGACCTCGGGCGTGAACAGCTCGGTTGCATCCCCCGTTGCGGGGTCGAAGCCGAGCAACGTGACGACGCTGGTTTCGAAGTCGATGTACTCGCGCGCGAGCACGTACACCGTGCCGTCGGCTCCGATCGCGAGGGGACCACCATCATCGGTCGAGAACGACCCGCTGAAGCTGCCCGTCCACTGGGCCATCCAGAGGTTGCCGCCCGTGTCGGCATCGAACGAGGCCACCCAGACATCGTCATCGCCCTCCCCGACACGAACCTGTCCCGAAACGACCGGGTGCCCATCCGCTCCGATCGCCACGCCGAACGCGAAGTCCTCCGCCGAGTCGACCGCGGAGTCGTGGTCGACGCTCCAGATCTCAGAGCCATCGCTGGCGAGTTTGTAGAGCCGAATGTCGGAGTCCTCGCCGGGGATGTCCACGCTCGCCACGACGTACACGTTGCCATCGTCATCGGTCGCGACTCCGGCGACGTCGACGTCGGTCCCGGCTTCGGCCAGCCGCACCTCCCAGAGCACTTCTCCGTCGCCATCGGTTCGAAGCACGATGCCCTCCTCGTCGAGAATCGTCTCGTTCCCACGCTGGTCGGTCGTGATCTCGCGCAGGTAGCCCGCAACGGTCGCCCCACCGCCGGCATCCGCCACAACCCCGCGTGGCAACAGGTCCGAGGTGTCCGTGGGGGGCAGCGCGGCCGCGACCCACTCGATGCCGCACTGCCGCTGGCATTGGCTGGTGCAGCCGTCCTCGTCGTCGTCGTTTGCGTCGTCGCACTCTTCGTCGGATTCGACGAAGCCGTTGCCACACTCGGGTACCGGTGGCTCGAAGCCGCTCTCCGACGAGGAGTCCTCCGCGTCGCCCGTCGAGTCGCTGGCCGTGGTGCCTGGACCCGCAGTGGTGGAGGTCGCATCGTCGGTGCCACCGGTCGACATCATCGTCTCCGCCCCGGACGATCCGCCCTCGTCTGCGCTCGACGAGACGTCGTCGCCACATCCGACCGCCAACACGAGCAACAGCGGCCCCACACTTTTCGAGCGCATGGCCAGCATCATGGGCTTGCCGCCGGGACCGGGTCAATCGGCAGACTTCGATGCTTCGGGCAGCGCTGGCGGTGACAGTGGCGCCAGCTTGCCCTTCGCCGGGAGGGTGAACGGGCGCAACCCGGACGGCCCGACCTCCAACACGACGATGCGGGGGTCATCGAGCGACCAGCGAAAGCGAAACAGCACCGAACCCGGCCCGGCCCCGTTGCGGTCATTGAGCACCTTTGCCACGAACAGGCCCGCGTCCACCTCGTCGCCCTTGGCGAGCGCATCGTACGGGTTGCGGAACAGGATCTCCTGCGGAGTCTTGTGCATTGCCCCGCCGACGCTGCTGAGCTCGAGTTTGCGGTCCCCGACTCTTCGCAGCGTATAGGGGCGCGGCCCGATGCCCAGCACGTGCCAGGTCTTTGGCGCACGCATCCCCAACACGTGCATCATGCTCACCCCGTGAATGCCGGTCACCAACCCCGGCGTGGCGACCACCACCACGTGTTTGTCGGTGAGGTCGAGTTCGGCGAAGGGTTCGTTCAAATAGAACTGTGCGTAGGCGCGCTGCGCCCCCAAGATCGCATCGAGGTGCTCGCGGGTGTACGCGTACTCCCGAACGAAATGCAGGTAGACGGCGAACAACGACACCGCCGTCAGCAACACCTTGCGCGGCCAACTCGCGTGCATGCGCGCCCGCGCGACGCCGACCACCACCGCCCCGACGAACGCCGCCGCGCCGAGGTTGGGCAGCATGAGCGCACGGGTGGCGGGCGGAATGGCGGAGATCGGGATCAACGCAAACACCGACCCCAACGCGAGCCATCGAACCGCACGCCGCTCGTCGTCGTGCAGGTGTTTGCGGACCAGCAACCAGGCAGGCACCACCCACGCCAGGGTCGTCCCCACGGCAAACGCCGCATGTCGGTAGGCCTGCATGCCGAGGTCGTCGATGTCCGGCGGCATGACCCGGGCGCTCAGCCCACTGTCGGCATAGCGCAGCCAGAACCGCTCACTCTCCCCGGCCCAGTTGGACCAAACCTCGCCCGCCATGCGCGGCACTCGATGGCCCATCACCCGAAAGAACTGAGCCGTCTCGCGAAACGGGTCGACGTAGGTGGTTCCACCGTACACGCCCCCGCCGAGCGCAACGTAGGTGGCCACGAACGCCAACAACGCCACGGTCGCAGGCCACATCGAAAGCACCCTCGCCTTCGGGGCTCGCCGGTCTCCCAGCAGCATGTACGCGCCAAGGTAGGCCACCCCGCCCACCGCATACTCGCCTCCCGCGAACGCGCCGAGCCACAGCAGCAGTTCGAGCCAGCGCCCCTTGCCGCGAAACGCCGTGCCGTCGCGCGCCGTCCGAATGTGCACCCACAACGCCGTGAACGCGAACACTGTGCACACCATCGCGCAGCGGTTGGCGAGCCACGCCACCATCCAGGTCATCGTCTCGTCGACCGCAAACGACCCGATGGCAATGACCGCGATCCAAGGCCCCACCAAGCGCCGAAGCAACGCGTAGCCGCTGCCGAGCACGGCGGCAAACCACACCGCGGAGTGCAGATGGTGCGCAAAGGCCTGCCGAGGAAACAGAAAGTGGTCGAGCGCCAGCAGCAAGCTCGACAGCGGACGCACCATCACGAAACGAAACTCGGGATGCGTCCACCACGGCAGGCTTCCGCGCTGCACGTGCGCGGCGTTGCTCGCCACGTCTCCGGGCGCAAACGCGTACAGGTGCGCGACGGAGTAGGACCCCATGCGCCCTTCCAGCATCGAGATCTGGAACAGGTCGTCGGCGAGATACCCCGCGTCGAGGCCGGGCAGATACAGCGCCAGGCAAACGATCGCGATGGCAGCAAAGGCCACCCACAGCGCGTGCCGCTGGGTCATCCCACGCTCGCGCCGAAGTACACGAGGGCGCACTCGATCAGCAGCGTGACGCCCAGTCGCAGGCGCACGCGGTTCCAGTAGGCGGACAGGTCGCGGCTGGGGATCGGGATCAGCAGCACGCTCCACGGAAGCAGCCCGAGCCACCAGCCGAACTGCACGGCGGCATACAGACCGGCGACGAACACCAACCCGCGCAACACCCATCGCGTACGCGCGAGCCCGAGCACGACCGCGGTGGTGCGCACGCCCGTGTCGCGATCTTCATCGTGGTCGCGCATCACCTGGATCGTCTCGAACACGCCCGAGAACAGCCCAAGCTGAAGCAGCAACGCCCATCCTGCCTCGGACCCCGGCGGGACCGCGACCCACGGCATGGCGACGCCCCACACCATCATGGCCAAGACGTCGACGAACGGCCGGCGCTTGAGCACCGCAGAGTAGGCCCAACACACCCCGCCACCGAAGAGCAGCGGCCAGACCAGCCCTCCGCCCCACAGCCAAGCCACCACCGCCAACACCGCCACCATGCCCAACTGGGCCCGAAGCGCGGCGCCTCGATGTTCGAGCAGGAAGCGCGTCTTTGCGGCGTCCTTCGTAGGCGAGGCCGCATCCTCGGCCATGTCGAGGTAGTCGTTGTTGAGATAGACCAGGAGGTTGAGCAGCGCGCCGAAGCTCAGGCGAACGGCGATGTCGCCCCATGGAAGCGCGAGGGCGACCGCGATGACCCCAGCCGCGCCGAGGTTGGCCATTTCGAACCGCTGCAGCCGGTACCAAGCGACGTCGGTCGCGATCTTGAGTTCGGCCAGCATTCGAGGCTGCGAGCGTCGATGGTCACACAACCGCGTTCAGTTGGGAAACGCGTACTTGTTGAACACCAAGAAGTCTGCGGGGTGCCCCGCGGGGATTCGAATGAAGCCGACCTTGTCGCCTTCGAGCGGCTCCCGCAGGACCTCGCACTCGGGCAGACACCGCAGGGTCTCGAGCCAGTGATAGCGGAGCACCACCGGTTTGGAGGGGTCCGTGCCGTAGACCTCGATCCGGTTGGTGGAGGCCTTGACCCGTCCAGGACCCTCCACGATCAAGCGCGACCGTTTGCGCACCCGGTAGGCCCGAAAATCCCCCAGGTCGGCGACCTTTTCGATCGTCGGGTTGCGCTCCCACCACGGCGTCGCGTGGCGGGGCGAGGTCACGATGACCCAGTGCACGGCGTAGGTCTCGAGGTATTGCTGCCACTCCGCGGGGCTCGCGATGCCTTGAGGACGACGGCGGAAGAAGTTGGACCAGCTGTGCTCGAGGTTGCGCCAGATGAAGCCGCCCATGATCTGGGCATCGGTCTTCCACGCGAGCTGCTCGCCCCAACTCCACCCCTCGACGAGAAACCGCCCCGAGCCGTCGTCTTTCTCCTCGACCCACTCCGCGAGAGGGTCGACATGCCAGTCGCCGTAGTCGTAGGGCGCGTGTTCGGGAAAGCCCATCGCGGACAGCTGCGCTTGCTCGCCGTGCGGCAGACGGGCGGGCTTCGGCAGGTCGGCGATGAAGTAGTACATCGCCTCGTGCACCATCAGCAGCGTCGCGGGCACGGCCAACAGCCCGACGGTCCAGCGCGCCCCCGTGGAGAACCGCGCGAAGACCCGGGTCCGCACCGCATGCTCGACGAGCGCTCCGGTGAAGATGCACCCCAGAAACCCTGCCGGCAGCAGGTTGCGATAGGGCTGCGTCTGATCGAGCGGCGTGGCCCCCCCGAGGTAGCCGAACAACATCAAGGTGACCAATCCACCCCCGATCGGCAGCGCCCTCGGGTCGCCGCGGCGCCACCACACGACGAGCATCACCAGCCCTCCGAGCAGCGCCAGGTTTCGAAAGACCGCCCGCTTGCCGATGATGCCCGTCGCCGCAGGCTCGACCAGCACGTTCAGCAGGTCCCACAGCGCACTCTTGGGTCCGGTGTTGGCGAACAACGACGAGTCGAGAACGTAGTGCCAGAAGCGGGCGGCATTGAGCAGCCAGTACGCGTTGACCAGCAGGACCAGACCGACCACCGCAAACACGCCGAGGTGGCCGCGCCAGTTCACCGACGGTGCCGCGCGCAGGTACAACACCACCATCGGGAACACGAGGATGAAGAACGTGTACGGATGGATCAGGTGTGCGAGCGCCAAGCTGAACGCGGTCGCCACGAGCTGCCAAGGCTTGCGCTCCTCGGACCATCGGTAGAACAGCCCCAGTGGCAGCAAGAAGACGAGGCTCGCCAACCCGTAGGCGATCATGCCGACGTACCAGCACCAGTGCGACCAGCTGTCGAAGTTCCAATAGAGCACCGCGAACGCGGCGGCGAGCAACGAGCCCCACGGCCCCACACGCAGCAGTCGAGCCCCGCCGTAGACCAGCGGCACCACGCCCGCGTGCGCGGCCAGGATGAACAGGTTGAACGAGAACCCCTGCGACAGGCCGAGTTGTTTGCCCGCAAACGTGACCAGCGACCAGCCCTTGTTGTCGGCGTCGAAGATCACCCCGTTGGGCGTCCCCGCGAGCAGTTGCACGTCGTAGACCCAACTGCGGCGCCACCCTTCGAGGCCCTCGACTACGCGATAGGCCTGGGTGATGTGGGTGTCGAAGTCGAGGCCAGCGTACGGAACGTCGGAGAAGAGCAACGACCCGCCGAAGTAGAAGAACAGGCCGACCTGCAGCGCCAGTACGGCGAGCACGGCCACCGCGAAGTGGACACGCTCGCGAGGGCTGCGCAGTGCCTTCACCTCCGCGACACTACTTCAGTTTCTTGCTCACTTCGAACGTCTCGCTCGCGTAGGCCCGCGAGAGCAACGCGCGAGCCAGCCGACTGCGGTACAGGCCGCGCTCGATGAAGCGGTCCATCGACTCCTGAATGCCCAGCCGGACCAACGAGGTCGCCCCGATCCGGCTGGTCCACAGCGCCTGGTACTGACGAACCCAACGCATCGTGAGCCCCTTGCCGTCGAGGGCGGCCAACACGATGCGCGCAGCCTGCTCGCCCGAGTCCAGCGCCTGCCAGATCCCCTCACCCGACAACGGATCGATGCTGAACGCCGCATCCCCAGCGAGCAACAAGCCCGGTCCCCCCGGAGGGCCCGGACGGACCGCGAGGGGCAACGACCACGTCCGCGTGCGACCGACCCGGCGCGCATGGGCGAAGCGTTCGGGGTGACGCTGCATGAACACGTCCAGCCAGGCCCCGAGCTTTCGAGGGCCATGGTCGAACGCGTCCGCGCGTTGATAGACCCCGACATTGCTCTGGCCCTGCACCGCGGGAAATGCCCAGCCGTAGCCACTGCGCAGGTCGTTTTCGAAGTAGTGCTCGGTCCGCCCCTGGTCCTCGCCAAACTCGACGCCTTCGCAATAGGCCGTGATTGCGACCGCAAGACCGCGGCCCCGCCGATACGGAACCCCAAGCGCACGCCATCCCACCGATCCGGGTCCGTCGGCCGCGATGACGGCACGCGAAAAGATGCGCTCACCCGCCACCAACGCGCCGACCACATCGGGGCCATTCATCAGCAGCCGCTCGACCTTCACGCCTTCGCGAACCTCGGCCCCTGCGCCCTCCAACTGGTTGCGCAGCAACGCGTCGAAGCTGTGACGCGGCACGATGTAGCCATCGTGGCCTGCAAACCCTCGACGCACGCGTGTCCCGTCGGGAAACACCGCAACGGCACCGTGCACCACAGCATGGGGGATCTGCGCGAGGGCGCCGCGACATCCCACGAGCCGATCGACGATCTCCGCGCCGCGGTTGGACAGCGCATCACCGCAGGTCTTCGGACGAGGGAACGTCGCTCTGTCCACGACCAGCACCCGGGCTCCGGCGCGGGCAGCCGTGACGCCCGCTGCAGCTCCGGCGGGTCCTGCACCCACCACGATCAGGTCATACTGCATGCGTCATTCTCGGGACCGTTCGAGGTCCGTCATCGCCGCTTTGTAGAGATCGGCGATCGCAGGGTCGGCCTGCTCGGCTTGGCCCAAGCGGCGGCGTCGTCGTTGGCGTGCCGCCTGCTTGACCGTGACCTGTGGCTTGGACTCGACCCCTTCGGTGTCTCGTCCTTTGCGCTTCTCCTCGGTCTTGCGTTTGAGCTGCGCGAGCGCGTCCTCGACGAGTGAGCGTCGGCTGGCAGGCGCAGCGGGTGCAACCGATCCACTGCCACGCAACGGAGGTACGACGCCCTCCTTCTTGGGCTCGGCGGGCGCTGGAGGGGCGGGCTTGGGCGGTGGCGCGGGTCGACCCCCAGACTCCAGGCTCGTGCGACCCCGCGAAGAGCGTCCGGGCGCGGCTTGTTTTCCGGTCGCAGCCCGCGTCTCTTCGGGCATCAGCGTGGGTCGACTGCTCGGCGCCTCCACGGGGCTGGCCGTCTTGCGGGAGGGCCGGCCCGCGGCGTGTGCCGGCACCTTCGCGATCGGCACTCGGCCCACGGGTGCGGCAGGGGCGGGCGAAGGCTGCGGCTGCGCGGGCGCCGGACCGCGCGGGTTGAGCTCGAAGCCGGCGCCACCCGAGGGCATCGCCCCTCGGCCAACACGCATGGCCGTGAGAGCATCCTCGTTCATTGCCGCCCCCCCGCCGAACGACGGCTGCTGCGACTCGAGCGGCCGCTGTGCGGGAGGCAGAGTGCCTGGCGCAGGCGTGTACGTGACCGTTCGTTCGTCTTCGTACTGCCCAGGCTGTTCAACCTCCGGCGACGCGAACGCGGCGGCTTTCCAGGCCTCGACGTCTTCGGGGCTGGCGATCATCGTCCCGCCCCCCATCGCCCCTGCGCCGTCGTCCCCGTCGTCCAACGCAGCCACGACGGTAAACCCAGCCGCGGCAGGCTGGCCGCCACCGCCACCGAAGCTGGGCAACACCGCGAAGTCTCCGGGTGCGGACTGCGGCGCAACGACCGGACTCTCGTCGGGCGGACGCATCATACCGAGCGATTCCAGAGACGTGACGACGGTCCGCCCCGACTGCGCGGGCTCGGGACCGGAGGGCTCGGACGGGGGCAGCGGCTGCTCGAAGTCCGGGATCACGTTGAACTCGGGATACGTCGGAAGCCCGCGTTGCCGTGCCACGGGATCGGGCGACGCATTCGGACCCGACCCCGCATCGACCTCTTCGAACTCCACGTCATCGAGGCTGAGCTCCTGCGGCTCTGGCGTGAACTCGGGCTCATGCGGCGGCGGCGTGACGTCGTGCGGAGGCGGCGTGAACTCGGCGGGCCCGACATCCACCGGACGCGTCGGCTCGGCTTCCACCAGGTCCGGCGCGCCCGCGATCGAAGTCGCGGCGTCGGGATCGGCGGGCGGCATCTCGGACTCGAGGTCCTCATCCGTCATGCCCATCTTGATCGGTGTCGGCGTGAGCCCAGAGGTCACGCCTTCGATGTCCCCCAAGAACAGGTTGTGCTGCTCTGCCAGCTTGTGGGTGGAGCGGTCGTCTTGCTGCAACACCGCCAGCCGTTGCCGGGGGTTGCCCTGCTGCTCCTCGAACGACACATCCTCCCGATCGCCGTACAGCCCCTGTTCGGCGCTTGGGAACGGCTCGAACGATGCGGTCGCATACGCGCCGGACGGTTCGTCGATGCGAGGATTCGACGTCGGTGTGTACAGGCCTTCGACCGCCGGCGGCAGCTCCCCCAACGCCCGAGGCGCAGAGCCGAGCTGCGGGGGAGCGGCGCCCTCCGTCGGCTCGGGGTTGGGCGCGTAGGGATCGAACGGCTCTGCGTCGTCGGAGTAGAGGTTCGGTGCCGGGGTCGCCGACGACGGCGGAGGGGTCGCGTTGGGCAAGCGTGGCGGCTCCGGGTCGCCGACCGGCGTGGGCACGCTGGACGCGGGCACCTCTGCGAACGGCTCGGGGATCTCCGGCTCGGCCTCTTCGGGCTCGGGGTCGTAGAACGGAGATGGGTGCGCTTCGAAGGTCGGCGCGACAGGCTCGGCCGGGGCCGCCGGCACCGGTTCGCCAACGGTTCCAAGCGCCCCTGCATCCGCGGGCTCTTCGTCGAACGGCAAGCCCGCGGTGAGGGTGTTGGTCGCCGACTTCGGCGGAGCCTCGGTCGCGACCAACGTCGACGTCGTCGATGCGGGCGGAGCCGTGGGAACACTGACGCCTTCGAGCGCGACCGTCGCGTCGACATCCGCGTCCGGAAGCTTCTGGGGTGCACCGGCGCTGAGATCGACAGGACTTCCGACCAGCGCCGGCGCGTCCTCCGACACATCCAGCGGGCTTCCCAGCAATGCGGGCGCATGCTCCGGCACGTCGACGGGGCTCCCCAACAACGCAGGTGCGTCCTCGGTCACGTCCACCGGGCTTCCGACCAACGCCGGAGCTTCGTCCGACACATCCACCGGACTCCCCGGCAACGCCGGAGCTTCGTCCGACACATCCACCGGACTCCCCAGCAGCGCCGGTGCTTCGTCCGACACATCCACCGGACTCCCCAGCAGCGCCGGCGCGTCCTCGGTCACATCCACCGGGCTTCCCAGCAACGCTGGTGCGGTCTCGGTCACGTCCACCGGGCTTCCCAGCAGCGCCGGCGCGTCCTCGGTCACATCCACCGGGCTTCCCAGCAACGCCGGTGCTTCGCCCGACACATCCACCGGACTCCCCAGCAATGCCGGCGCGTCCTCCGTCACGTCCACCGGGCTCCCCAGCAACGCCGGCGCGTCCTCGGTCACATCCACCGGACTCCCCAGCAACGCCGGTGCGGTCTCGGGCTCGGGGCTGGGTTCCACGGCGTCGCGGGCAGCCTGCAAGGCGATTTCTTCCTCGCTCCCCGGCATCGCGGAGTCTCGACGACGGGTCTCCTCATCGTCGCCCATGTCGTCGTCGAGCATGGGAACATCCCCGAGCCCCGACGCATCCGCGGGCAGCTCGCGCGGCGGTGGAAGCCCGAGATCGGTCGGTGGGGGTGCAGCCTCTTCCCCGCCATCCACTTCGGAGAGGATGTCTTCCAAAGACAGGTCTTCGTTGTCGTCGATTTCGATGATGCCCGGAGTGATCGTCTTCGCGACCACGGCCTCGGGGACGATGGTCGCCTGTGACGGCTCAGGCGCAGGTGGTGGGGCCTGCTGCTCGCTCGACGACAACGGCCCTTCGCCCAGCAACGCGGCCTCGTCTTCGGCGTCGGTCGCCTGATACGGCACGTAGACGTCGTCGGCGGCCGGTGGTGTCACCGCACCGCGGTCCAACGCCGGTGCGTCACTCGGCCCCATCGCGGGGAGCTCGATCTCCAGTGGGATCGCGCCTTCAGGCTCGCTGGCCGGCGCGTCGCCATCCAGTGCCAGTTCGAGCGGCTGTGCTCCAGGAACTGCCGGCTCCGGAATGCTGACAAGCGGCGTAGAGGGCCCACCTCCTGGGATTGCATCCGCAGCAGGCATCGGACCCGGCGTCGGCAGGCGCAACTCGGAGGGTGCCGGAGTCGCGTGGGGCGGAGGTGGCAGACCTCCTCCTTTGAGGCGTTCCGCATAGAGCTGCGCCTGGCGAATGCGTGCGGCGCTCGCTAGCTGCTGGCGCACGAATGCCTCCAGGTTTGCCCTCATGCGCTGGTCCATGCGCTCGAACCGAAGCGCCCACCGATAGCCGTCGCGCCGCTTCGTCATTCGAACGACGCGCGCATCGGTCAGCAGCGGGAAGTCACCGAGCTGGGTGTGGATCCGGACTCGCTCCTTGGCCTTGCCTGGCGAAGGCGCGAGCACGGCCATCCCGTCGGCACTCAGATCGAGTCCAACCCCATGCAGCTCGCCTCGGCGAGTCTGGATGACCGCGTTGCCGTTCCACTCGACACGCGGCAGCCGTCTGCGATCGTTGACGACGCGCACCTGATGTCCCGGTGGGGAGTCTAACAAGCCAAAACGTGTCCAATGGCCCGAAAACACCGCCGTTCTGAGGACCTCGGCTGGGGGCTGGCGTCCACGGTCCCCGCCGTTCGACGGGGAAACTCCGAGTCCGAGCTTGTGCGCCAAACGCCCACCAGTAGCGCGCTCCGGCCGATGGCGCGCTCAGTTTCGGGCTAGGCGTCGCATCAATCGACGACTATCATGTGGCGGGGACAACATGGATCGCGGACTGTATAAGCAACGAACTGGTTATTTGGGGGTGGTTCTCGGCGTAATCCTGCTCGCGGGCTGCGACGGAGCGTCCACACCCGGAGGCGACGATTCCGGCTCCGGCGGGATCGACAGTGTGGGAAGCGCTTCGGACACCGACAGCGGATCCGGCTCCGACACCCAGTCGTCGGACACGATCGACAGCAACTCCGGCTCCGAGACCGACTCGATGGGATCGGACACGGATACTGGAGACAGCACCACCGGTGATACGGACTCCGACACCGACTCCGCGGGCTCGACCGGCGGAGAATCCGACACCGCCGACGAGACAGGCTCGGAGGCGACGCTGTTGTTCCTCGAGGTCACGCCGCCGGAAACCATTCTCGAGCTCGACCTCAACGCAGGCAGCACCATCGACTTCACAGTCACGGCCAACTACAGCGATGGCAGCACCATCGACGTCACAGGCGACGTGACGTGGGACGTGTCCAACCCGGCCGTCGGTGCGATGAACGGGGCCACGCTCGAGGTTCCCGGGTTCGCCGACAACTTCTTCGAGTCCGCGATTCTCACCGCCGACGTCGATGGCGAAACGGGACAGGCCCAGGTCACGATCGCCGCGTACGACTTCACCAACGACTTCTTCTTCGTGCTGCCGTTCGAGGACCCGGCAGGCTCGCAGGACAAGCCGCTCACGTTCACGACCGACGTGAAGTCGATGGACGTGTTCATCAACATGGATACGACCGGCTCGATGTCGGGGGCGATCACCAACCTGCGCAACGCGCTGGGGTCGACGATCATCCCCGAAATCCAGATGCAGGTGCCCAACACCCAGTTCGGCGCAGGCACATTCGACGACTTCCCGATCTCCCCGTACGGCACCAGCGGACCGGACCAACCGTTCGTCCTGCTGCAAGAGATCACCAACAACGTCGCCAACGTGCAGGCCGCAGTCGCGACCTACTCGGCTGCTGGCGGCAACGACTGGCCCGAGTCCAACGTCGAGGCGCTCTATCAGATCGCGACCGGTGAGGGTCTCGCCGGGCCGGCCCCGACCAGCGTGCCCGCCAACAACAGCGGCATCGGCGGCGTCGGGTTCCGCGAAGGCTCGTTCCCGGTGGTCGTTTCGATCACCGACGCGCCCAGCCACGACCCCGGCGGCAACGCTGCCTGCTCGGGCGAGGTCTACGGCGGAGCCGTCGCTGGGGTCGCGCATACGCAAGCCCAAGCCATGTCGGCGCTCAACGCCATCTGTGGCCGCGTCATTCAGATCGCGGTCAACCAGAGCAGCGGCACCTGCAACGCCTACGAAGACGGTGTGCAGTTCAACGAGGCAACCGGCGCACTCGTGCCCCCCGAAGCCTGGGACATCGCAGGGCGTCCGGCGGGATGCGCTGCGGGGCAGTGCTGCACCGGCCAAAACGGCGCCGGGCGAGCACCCGACGGCAACGGCTTGTGCCCGATGACGTACACCGCATCGAGCAGCGGCGCGGGCGTCGACAGCTCGTTCTCCGACGCGGTCTCCCTGCTCGCTGCGTACGGGCAGTTCGACGTGACCAGTGCGGTCAGCGGGGTGGACACCGACGTCGACGGAGGCGCACTCCCCATGGGCACGACCACCGCCGACTTCATTCAAGCGGTCACCCCGTTCGACCACGGCGTGGTGCCGCTGCCGGGTGTTCCCGACCCCACCCTCACCCCGACCTCGTTCGAGAACGTCATTCCCGACACGGACGTGATCTTCACGGTGACCGCGTACAACGACTTCGTCGAGCAAGGCCCTGAGCCGCGCCTCTTCACCGCCAACATCCAGGTGCTGGCCGACGACTGCGGCGACCTCGACGACCGCGACGTGTTCATTCTCGTCCCGCCCGAAGAGCTCCCCGCTCCCGGCTGATCGAGACGCGAGACTCGAAGGAAGAGGGCGCCCGACAGGGGCGCCCTTCTTCGTGGTTTCACGGTGCCAGCGGAGGCGGATCCGCGGGCGGCTCCGCAGGAGCGTCGTCCTCCACGAAGTGGTTGGTACCGTCTTGCACGGCCCAGACCGCGCCGAGCGACTCGTCACCACCCTCGGGCGACTCCACATCGGCAACGAACCACCACGACGCCTGCACGCGTTGCGTATCGACATCGACGACGACGTAGCCACGCTGATCCGGATCCATCCAGTGCAGGTGCGGGTTGGTGGCGACGAGGGTCGCGGACGCGTTGAAGGGGAAGCCAGGTGACGAGATCGCCGGCGTCACGAGCTCAACCCCCACCGAGCCTGTTCCATCGTCCGGGTCGTATGTGCCGGCCGGATCGACCGCGAGGTCGAACGCCCATGAGGAGTGAATGTCTCCCGTCAACACGACGACGTTGCCTGCCGACTCGGCGAGCTCGTAGAAGCGCCCTCGGGCAGCGCGGTAGCCATCCCACTGGTCAGCATTGAAGGGATTCTCGCCGAGGATGACCTCGGACATCACGACTTGCTGGCCGATCACCTTCCACTGCGCGGTGCTGTTTGCGAGCTCGTTCTCGAGCCACGCTTCCTGCTCCATCCCCAACAGCTGACGGTCCGGATCATCGAGCAGCTCGGGGTCGGTGAGGTCGTCGGGCTGCTCGTCGCGTCCCACGATGCGCGTGTCGAGCATGATGAGGTGCATCAGGTCGCCGTACGGCAGCGCCCGGTAGATGACGGCCGACGCTCCTTCTCGCAGCGGCATCCACTCGGCATAGACCTGCGAAGCGACCGCTTTGCGATCCTCCCACTCCCCTTCGGTCATGGGCTGGTGGTTCGTCGCGCCATCTCGGTAGGCGTTGTCCGCCGACTCGTGGTCGTCCCACACGGCGACCATGGGATGCTGCCGATGCAACTCCTGCAGATCGGGGTCCCTCCGGTACTGGGCATAGCGGGCCCGATAGTCGTCCAACGAGACGATCTCCGTCGCCGGCTCGTACTCCCGAACGTCGCCGTACTCCCCCGTCGCGTACTCGTAGATGTAGTCCCCAAGGTGCACCACCAGGTCGAGGTCCGCACGGGCAGCAACATGGCGATACGCATGAAAGTAACCGTGAGCCAGGCTCGCACACGAGCAGACCACGAAACGCAGTCGCTCGGCCGGGCCGTCGGGAGCCGTTCGTGTCCTCCCGATGAGCGACTCCCGTCCAAGTGCGAAGAACCGGTAGTAGTAGGTCGTCGCCGGCTGCAGCCCCTCGACGTCGAGCTTGATCGTCTGATCGCGCTCGGGACTCGAATCGAGATAGTCCGCGGCAACCCGCACCTGAAACTCGGGATCCAGCGCGACCTCGAAGAACGCCTCGACCGCCTCGTCCCCATCGGGCGAAAGCCGAGTCCAGAGAATGACCGAGTCGGCCAACGGATCCCCAGACGCCACCCCATGCGAGAACATCGTCTCGGGCCCGGGCTCCCCGTCGTACTCGTACCGCGGCAAGCCGTCATCCCCACCGGACGACGACGACGACGACTCATCCACCGCCGTGGTCGACGCCACATCTCCGGTCGAATCCTCCGAGCCCGTGGAACCTCCGCCCCCCGTCGTCCCGCCCGATTCCCCTCCACCCCCGCCATCGTCCCCACAGCCGGTCATCGTGGAGGTCGCCGCCGCGCTCAAAGAGAGCGCGCTGGCACGTCGGATCAGTTCCCTTCGAGAAATCGGCATGGCTAAGCCCCCCAAGCATGCCATGCGCCACCCGACTCACAATTTCCTCCAGCCAACCCCGCAACTCCGGCGCACACCGTCCGTCATTGGGGGTGCGAGTACGTTCGGCGAGAGCCAAGGCTCTCGCCCCCATTTCGCCCCTCGTGGGCGGCCCGGCGTCCGTGGTCTCCGGGTTGCGCGACTCCCAATGGTGGGAGTCGCGTTTTTTAACGGCGAATCCCCGCACAGCAGTGCCCTGAGGGAGTCCACCCAAGCCCTGCTCTCGAAAGTCGGAAGCCCCGCCCCAAGCAGGATTCGCCGAGCGGTCTCAGCCGTCCAGCCCCCACAGCGTTGAAACCTCGTGGGCGGGGGAGCGCGTGAAGCCGTGCTCGGGCTGGGGTGATCGGGCGCGAGCAAGCGCCCGCCCCGGTTTCAACGACATACAGCCTCGGTCCCAACCGGACCTCCACCCGGAAAACAACGCCTTGCTTGGGCCAGCGCGGACCCACTGTCCGCAGGGCTCGCGCGCCCCAAGCGGGTTTCAACCCCCCCCGGAGCAGCTCGGTCCGTCCGGCACGAAGCCGCGAGCCCAAACCAGCCCGCCAAGCTCGGGCCTCGCGGGGATCCAGCTTCCGCGCCCCCGCTGCTCCGGAGCGCTTGAAACCACGCAAGCATCCCTTCGGCGAACCGACCCGTTCCTTCGTTGAAACCGGGGCGGACGCTTTCTCGCGCACCACCACTAAAGCTCCCGCCGCACGCACCACTGCGATCCACCGCCCACGAGGTTTCAACGCTGTGGGGGCAAGACGCCTGATACCGCCGGGCGAATCCTGCTTGGCTCGGTACGCTCGACTTTCGAGAGTAGGGTTTGGGTGGACTCCCTCGGGGCACTGCTGTGCGGGGATTCGCCAACAAAAAAAGGGCCGGTCCCCCTCTCGAGGAACCGGCCCATAGATCTGGCAACGACCTACTCTCCCACAGAGTCTCCCCTGCAGTACCATCGGCGCTGGAGGGCTTAACTTCCGAGTTCGGGATGGG